>Ga0183098_10012_pt1 | contig 1145602 bp, 843 predicted proteins | sample BioMet9_FD_128884 | JGI IMG/M metagenome (GOLD analysis project Ga0183098, IMG submission 128884) | Microbial communities from bioreactor (seeded with sewage sludge) at Lawrence Berkeley National Lab, California, USA - Biofuel... | ecosystem: Engineered > Bioreactor > Anaerobic > Unclassified ... | reverse complement strand
TCGGCATCTCAGATACCTTCGTTAATACCGCTTCAATCTATCGTCAGCGATATCGGCCGTCAACATCTTTTTTTGTTTTCTTCAGCCTTATCCGATCGCCTATCGCGCTCGAACGGTTGTGAATCTACCAGACGCTTCTTTTTGTGCAAGTGTTTTTTAAGAAATTTTTTGTGGCGTCATTTTACGAGGGAAAATCCGCTGTCCAAGCAACCGTATTTTTGATTTTTATTCCCAATAGAAGCGCACAATTTGGGGTTCCATTGGTCTGGAGGGGTGTCTTGCAAGGATGGCGTGGTAGGTGCGTTTGGCACCGCTGATTTCGGCTTCGACGGTAACCTCGAAGTAGAAGCTTCGAACGTCACAGAATTGGGTAACGGCGGAGAGGGATGGCCCAAAGGACATTCCGGGGATGGTTTGTCCGTTGATTTGGCCGGGGTTTTGGAAGGGAACGTCGTCTTCGGTGCCGTCAACTCCGTCGAGTCCTGCTCGTGCCTTGATGATGCTTGCGGCTGTTTCGGCATCCATTCCGGGGATGGTCTGGAGGACGAGTGCCGAGGCGGTATTGATGTTGATGCGACCTCTCCCCATGGTGGTCAGGAGTTCGTCAAAATGGGCGCTATAGGATGGGGGTGTTCGGTCGCGAAGGTTTCGATTTGCTTTCATTTGGTAGGCGGCCACTGTGTTGCTGACGGAGTACATTTCGGGGTCGACTCCTTTAATGAGGAGGAGTTCTGAGAGGTCGTCTATGTAGCCATCTTTGCAGAAGTAGGGGGGAATGAGGTGGGTGTAGTAATCTCCTTCTGCACCGTTAAAGCGACGTTGATCGTCCTGGTCGATCCAGTCTGCCATGGAATCTATGATGGTGGATGTGATGCTGGGGTCATTGACTCCCATGACGCTGAATATTTGTTGGAGGACATTATTTTGGATGCCTCTGGGATTGGCTATGGCGTTGATGTTCCATTTGCGTTCCATATCGACGATGGTGACGTGGGCAACGCCGTTGGGACCGAAGGGAATATTTTTGAGGTCAACTCCCGCTGCGGTGAGGGGGTCATTGGTGCAGCCGGTTCCTCCGGCCCAAGGTTGGTTGAGTGCATCGATATTGGCCTGACCGGGGCATTTTTGGACGAGGGCGAATTTGGCCCACTCGATGCCGCCTCGGGCTATCCATTCGAGCTCGGCATCGTAGTTGTCGTTGTGGGCAAGTTTCATTTCCACTTTCATGGAGTAAACGAAGCCTCCAACAATAACGGAGAGGACAAAGATCACCATCATGACGATGGGAAGGATGATGCCTCTGGCTCTGGTTTTATGAATGTGGGTTTTCAAAATCGTGTCATTACAACTTCCGACGGAATGTTGACGAGGCGGACCATGAATTGGCCAGGTCTGGATGAATTGTTCGAGTCATGGCCAATTCCAAGGGTGACGCGGACGAGTTTGGGGACTTTGTTGGTGTAAAGGAATTCTGAGGTGAAGTCTTTGTCTCCGGGACACCAGTATTCAAGTGAGAAGCGGGTGACATCGCGAGCAAGGACAATTTTGTAGGGGTCTTGAGCTTCACTGGCATCAAGAAGGGGGACTTGGGTCATCACAAGGTTGTTTTGGTTAAAATCGCCTCGTTCAATAGTAAAGGTAACGCGCCGCATGACTTCTTTTCCAAAGTAGCCTGAGCCGAGGAATGAGTCTGGCAGGCGGGAGGTCATTTGAACGGCGCAGAAGGGGTCTCCTGGTTCGGCGTTAAAGGCATAGTATTGATAGTTGTCGTTGAAGAATTGCGCTGTAACTAGGGCTTGTTCAACGGTGTGAAGTGCGATTCTGCCTCGTTGGGCGTCGGTGGCCGCCTGGAGGCCAACTCGTGTTCCTTTGATCACCGAGCTCCAACAGGCGTAGACGGAGGCCATGACCATGCCGAAGAGGGCCATGGAGATTAAAACTTCAATCAGCGTAAAGGCCCGTTGTTTCAAATCTATTTTCATTCTACATCCTTCTGGGACCATACGCCCCGGCCTTGCTATCATATATGAATGTGGTCAGGGCGGAATAGGGAGATCCATCACGTGTAACAACAATATCGAGTCTATACATTCCGTTTGTTATCAGCACTGTTTCCCAAGCCCATTTGAAGCCCCGATAGGCGTCGCCAAAATCCCCCATATCAGAGGTTTCATCAACACGATTGGTGGCAGCATTTGCAAATAATTGTGCTGCAATCATTCCGGCGGTTGGGCCATCACGCCGCAAAAGGCGGGCAGCATTGAGTCCCTGGCTCATGAGGCTGAGAATGGAAAACATGCCAATAAAGAAGACGGTGGATGCAATCATGACCTCAATGAGGGTGAAAGCCGCCAAAAATCTCTTTTTGGGGGAATAGCGAGTCAAATGAAGATGGTCGTGTTTCGGAACAGATGGTTTCTCTTCTTCAGAAATCGCGCCCAGTTTGGAATCTGTTTTCCACTGTTCGTTGTTGGGGGCAATGGTGATTTTCATCGGGGGTCCTTTACCAACGCGCATCCAGTGACAATATCCAGAAATACCATTTTCATTTCTCCGGTGTCGTCCTGAAGGGTGATTTCAAATTCGTCGCTTGTACCTGTCTGGTAAAAGGTGACAGCGGCATAATCAGCATCGGTGTATTCCACAAAGTTGATTCCCAAGGATAGGATATGGACGTTGGGTGGAATGGTGGCTGAGATTTTCCCGGCACTAAAATGTCCGGCAGTGGGTTGGAATATGAGTTGAGCCGGATGACCGGAGAGGATGGCTGTTGCCCGGGCTTGTTTGCAGGCTTCCATGAGATCGGATGTCGCCTTGTTCATGCCTTCTTTGCGCATGGCCTTGATAAAGGCAGGGGCACCCATTGCAGCCATCATGCCGATGAGTGCAACAACGATCATGATTTCAACCAGGGTAAAAGCGCGTTTTTTGAATCGCACGGCACGAGCCAAAACGTCTAGCGGTTGGCCTATGTGCAAAGCGTTGTTTGCACAGTTTTCTCTGTTCGTCTTGACGGGGTCAAAGTTCATCCTGCCGATATGCTGGAAGTGATGGAGAACATGGCTGAGAGGACTGAAACGAGTAGAAAGCCCACGAATAAGGCCATGACGCAAATAATGAGCGGCTCGATCATGTTGGTCATGACGCGCAGCGCGGTTGTCAATTCCGTCTCATACGTGTCCGCAACGTTGGAAAGAGCGCCAGGAACATCTCCTGTCTCTTCACCAATTCGTATCATGTCAACCATCAACTGAGGAAAGAGTTTGCTCCGTGCCAGTGGTTGGGCAAGGGTTTTACCATCCGTCACGTCCTGACGAGCCTTGCGAATCGCCTCACGAATGATTTTGTTGGGAATGATTTGCTCGGTAATTTCCAAAGAGGTTAGAACAGGAACCCCGTTTTGGAGCAGAGTCGCCAACGTTCGTGCAAACTGACCGAACAAGTTCAGTTTCACCACCTTGCCAAGAATTGGCAGATTCATTTTCCATTGGTCCAGTTTGTTTCGTCCCTCTTCACTGGCAATAAAGCGGTTGGCCACAAACACAAAAGTGATAATGAAAGCCAGCATGGCCCACCACCAATCACGAATCGAATCGCTGATCCCAATAAGGATGCGCGTGGACAATGGCAGCGGAACACTGAAGCTGGTAAAAATACTCATGAACTTGGGCAGCATGTAGGTCATGAAAAAGATTCCGATGCCCGTGCCAACGCATAGAACAAACGCGGGATAAATCAGAGCAGATTTAAATTTGGATTGGACTTCAGCAAATCTTTCAAAGTGCGATGCCATGCGGCGTAAAACGTCAACAAGGGAGCCGCTTTGTTCACCAGCCTTGACCATGTTGATGTAGAGTTCGGAAAAGATCACAGGCTGACGTGACATGGCTTCGGAGAGTCCCCTGCCCTCCATGACGTCTTGTTTGAGTTGCTTGCTGACATCACTCGGGATTCCCTTGGTTTCCAAGTGAGTCATGCTGTGCAACGCCGTTGTTAGTGGCATGCCAGACTTAAGCAGGTTCGCCAGTTGTTGCGTGTATCGCGCCATCTCCTGCAAGCTGGGTTTTCGTTTTCGCTTTAGATACTGGCGCAATGAGGGGGGCAACAATTCGGTAAAGTCGCGGCTTCCCCCGCTTTTTTCCACAACAGGCGCGGCATTGCCTTGTGGGGCTTCGATGGCAACAGGAAAAAGTCCCGCACGCTCAATTTGCGCCAAGGCAGCTCCCCGGTCCGGTACGTCGAGTACTCCTGTCACGATCTCTCCCGAACGACGCCGGGCTTTGTATGAAAATTGTGCCATAATCAAGAATCTAATTATTGGAGACTCTTTACTCTTATTTAACCCGCGGCCGGGTTAAAGTTGCAAGCCGCAAAAAAACGACATTTATGTTTTTCCCACCGTTTTCCTCTTGAGTTGCTTGTTCTGAAGTAGAATCTACATTAAAAAATGAGATTTGACTTTGGCAACGCTCGTGACCGAAACTAATTAAAATGATTAAGTTGGAGATAATCCCTTAATTTGAGAAAGGTTTTTCGCAATGCCAGTGTTTTCTGATGTTATTGGTGCGGTGGGGCATACTCCCATGATCAAACTGAATCGTTTATCCAAGGGACTCGACGCAACAATCGTGCTAAAAGCGGAGTTTTGCAACCCTGTGGGCAGCGTCAAGGATCGTGTGGGATGTGCGATGGTCGAAGCCGCTGAACGTGAAGGAATTTTGACTTCCACATCCACAATTATTGAACCCACCTCCGGAAATACAGGCATTGCTCTTGCATTCGTGGCAGCATCAAGAGGTTATAAACTCATTCTGACCATGCCCGAAACGATGAGTGTTGAGCGCCGCACTCTCCTGGCCCTGATGGGGGCTCGCGTTGTTTTAACTCCTGGCACTGACGGAATGAAGGGAGCCATCCAACGAGCCGAACTACTTAAGCAGCAAATCCCAGACTCTTGGATTCCCCAACAATTTGAAAATCCAGCAAATCCCGAGATTCACCGAAAAACAACAGCAGAAGAAATCTGGGCCGATACAGAGGGCAGGGCCGATATTCTCGTGACCTGTGTCGGAACTGGCGGAACGTTAACCGGGATCAGCGAAGTCATGAAATCCCGTAAAAAGGGGTTCCAATCCATCGCCGTTGAACCCAAGAACGCCGCAATCATCACGCAAACGCTCAAACACACTCCGTTCACTCACGGGAAAAATGAGATTCAGGGAATCGGCTGTGGTTTTATACCCAAGAACCTGAATCTGAACATTGTAGACGATGTTGTAACCGTGGGAAATGACGAGGCTGTGAGCACAGCCCGCCGACTGGCAAGGGAGGAAGGGTTGTTGGTTGGAATTTCGACAGGGGCCAACGTCTGGGCCGCCATGCAAGTCGCCGCCCGCCCGGAAAACAAAGGCAAATACATTGTCACGATAGGTTGTAGCACGGGAGAACGGTATTTAAGCACTGTTCTTGCAGACGAAGCTCGCAGACAGGCCCAAGGTTGATAATCCGATGAATAATTCCCAATTTGAAAGTAGCGACAGTGTTCGCAGCGCAAAACCGTTGCGCTATCTTCAAACCGCCATTTTTAAAGGCACGTTCAAACTCGAACTGGGAGGTGAGCTGCAAGACATCACCGTCGCCTACGAAACGTTTGGAAAACTCTCTCCTCAAAAAGACAACGCCGTTTTAATCTGCCATGCACTGACAGGCGATTCGCACGTGGCTCGTCATAATGATGAAGACGATCCCGGTTGGTGGGATTTGCTTGTGGGCTCTGGAAAACCGGTTGATACAGACCGCTATTTTGTCATTTGCTGCAATCTGTTGGGAGGCTGCCGTGGGTCGAGCGGTCCGGGGACCATCAATCCCAAAACGGGCAAACCGTATGGCGGTGATTTTCCGACAATCACACTGGCCGACATGGTTGAAGCCCAGCGTCTATTAATTGACAAACTTGAGATCAAACAGTTGATGGCCATCATTGGGGGGTCTCTTGGCGGGCAGCAAGCCATGACTTGGGCAATCCGTTATCCAGAACGCGTGCGCAGTTCGGTGTTGCTCGCTACGGCAGCGCGATTAAACAGTCAGGCCATTGCCTTCGATGTTGTGGGACGCAATGCAATCCGGCACGATCCCGGTTTCTGCGATGGTCAATATTACGAACGGGACGGCAATCCCGAAACCGGTCTGGCCATTGCCCGAATGATCGGGCATATCACCTACCTTTCAAAAGAGGCGATGACCCGCAAGTTCGATGTCAACCGCCTTCAGCCTTCTGCAACCACCACTGAATACGAAAAAATCTTCTCTGTGGGCTCTTACCTGGGCCATCAAGGTGACAAATTTGTTGAACGCTTTGATGCGAACAGTTACATCGCCATCACCATGGCAATCGATTTGTTTGATCTGGGGGGCACGGTTAACGAAGTCGCTGCTTCATTAAAGCCAGCTCAATGCCAGTGGCTTGTTCTGAGCTTCAGCACAGACTGGCTCTTTTCCCCAAGCCAATCCCGGGACATCGTAGATGCCTTGATTATCAACAATGCTCCAGTCAGCTATTGCGAGGTTCAAAGTTCCTGTGGACACGATGCGTTCCTGCTCCCCGACAACATTGATATTTACGGGGAAATGATCCGTGCCTATTTAAGCAATCTATGCCCGACACCTGCGGCATTTCCCACACCTGTAGAAGCAGACGAGGACGGCGAGTCGCTCAATCCAACCAGCATTTTCCGTCAGCTCCGCCTCGATTATGATCGCATTGTTGAACTCATTCCCGATGGGGCCAGCGTCATGGACCTAGGATGTGGGAACGGAACTTTATTATCGCATCTCAAAGAGGCAAAAAACCGTAGAACGCTCGGCGTCGAACTGGACGAACACCGGATACTCACCTGCATTCGTCGTAATCTTGATGTGGTTCAAACGAATCTGAACAAGGGGCTCAAAGGTTTTCTCGATAATCAGTTTGATTACGTCGTACTCTCTCAAACGCTTCAGGCCGTTAACGACGTTGAAGGTTTGATTCACGAAATGCTTCGTGTAGGGCGCACCTGCATCGTCAGCTTCCCCAATTTTGCCTATCACAAGCTGCGCCGGATGCTTGCAGAAGAAGGACGTTCCCCAAAATCCGGCGGACTCCTGCACTATGAGTGGTACAACACTCCCAATCGACGATTCTTCTCGATCGCTGACTTTGAAGACTTTTGCGAAGCCCGCAAAATCAGCATTTTCCGGCGGATTGGATTGGACACAGAACGGGGAGTGGAAGTGACTGACGATCCCAATCTCAACGCAGACATGGCCATCTACGTCATCAGCAGAAACGGGGGCAAATTGGGAGACACGCTTGTCGTCGGAGGCGAAGGAATTTAGCTCTTCCGATCCATAAAAAAACGAGAAGCATTTCTTCTCTTCCCTTTCATATAAAAAATGCTGGAGCCCGAAAGACTCCAGCATTTTTACATCGGCACAAATCCCAATCTTCCGACTACTTCTTAAACAAGCCGTTCAACAACTTGTTTGCAGCCGGAACAATGGATTGAGGAGTTGAATTTGTTGCTGGCGTGTTGGTTGCCGTATTCGACTGCCCCCCACCAAGCACTCCATTGATATCGCTAATGATGGATTTCGATTTCGAACCGCCCACCTGACTTTCAACTCCCTTGAGAATTGTCGTCACATTCTTGGTTGTGAACAAATCCTTGGCGGACAAATTCAATTTCGCCTTGGGACTGCCCACCGTTCCGCCAACTTTCACGATGTCCAACGGCAATTGAATGTAAGCAGAATTGGTTTCTGCATACGCGGCAAAGAATGGAATCCGTTGCAAATATTCCTTTTTGAGAGACAACGTCATCGGAATATTCAGTGGGGTGTTTGTCAATGGAACGGCAAAAGTAACAACGCCATGCAAATCCCCCGAAAACGCATCACTCTTCAAATTGAACGACTGCAAGTTCATCTTGCCCTGTCCCAGAGTCAGATTGCATGAAACCGAGTTCAGCGGATTCGTCAACAACTCAGGAACTTGAAGCGTTGTTGCGATGGGTTGAAGCAAGTTGGCGAACCAGCCACCCGATGGCATTTGAACAGTCGCATTTGTCAAAGCAAAGACGCTTCTTCCATCCAAGCTCTTGGTCCATTCGGCTTCCTTGATGCCAGTTCCCTTGATGGCGGTATCAATAATGACCAGCCCCTTGCACATATCCACTTTGTCCGGCGCAAAAGAGCCGAGGAACGGTTCAACAGAAGCCCTATCCAGCTTCAGGTTGATTTGATACTCAAATCCCTTCACCCCCAGATTCAAATCCACCGTGCTGTTGAGAGGCGCTCCATTCAAAACAAGCTGGAATGGATTCACGACAACACGGGCGCTCTCCACCTTCACCGTTGTCAACCAGTTGGTAATCTCAATTTGCTTGAGGTAAAAGTGTCCGATGTTCAACCCCAGCGTGACCTGTTTGACAGGCAGTTGAACCGGGTCTGGCTCGACATCAGAGGAAGCCGATGCCACAGGCTTGCTTTGGGCTGCCGCAGGCTTATTCGTGTTGGAGGTGGCCAGCTCATAGAACGGCGTCACATCCACGCTGTCCGCCTTCACAACCAAATTTGCAAAGATAGCGCTGGCAGTCGACCAGTCAGCCTGACCGGTGATTCCAATCTGGTTCTTTGCCCGGTCTGTCGGAGAAAGAGTGATCTGGAATTGGCGCAGATCAAGGCTTGTTGAATTGGTCAATGTGCCGTCAAAATCCAACTGGACACTCAGCGGTTTTGCAGAAGCAGGCAAACTCGAGCCCGTGACAACAAGATTAGTCACACCCAGACCGCCCTTGAAAACCATGGCACCTGCCCCATTCATCGAAGTGGTCGCATCCACATTGATTGACACACTCTTCAGGTTCTTATCCCCCAATGCAGGAGCGACAAATGGACGCAGCAGGTTCTGGTTGATATCCACCACCTTGACCGAGGCCGTAAGTGCCTTTGTTTTAAAATTATTTGTGGCTTTGACATCCACGCTGCCGCCCGGTAACCCCGCAAGGCTCAAGACTCCAGCCAGCTTCCGAACCTGAATCTCATCACTCGCCATGGACAGGTCCGCGTCCAACTTTGTCTCAAACCGATCAAGGTTGTATTGCTTAAAAGTTCCGCTCAACCCGGTGATAGCCAGCGCTCCCGTCACGTTTTGCTTGCCATTCTCCTGCATAACCTGACCATCAAAACTCACCGCGCCCGAAGTGGCATCAATGCCCGGCACCTTGATAATTTGAAGCACCTTGGCAACCTGAACCTTTAGAGCCGTCTTCAAATTGACACCCTTTGATTCCAAATCAACATCGCCAGCCCCACTAAATGAAAAGGCCTGCTCCTTATCCTGACTCAGTGCCACTTCGCACTTGTCCAGCGTCACCTTACCAAACTCATTGGTTGGACTCTTTCGTGCCAGTTTTGCCTTGAGTCCCAGATCAACGCCCGCTCGTGCAAGCTGGTTGCTGCTCACTTGAGCTGTCAAGTTCTGCAACTTGGTTGTCAAATCAACATCAATCAACTTTCCACCATCGCTTTGGACCACGTGGCTGTCCAACTGCAAAGTTCCGGAAGAAACCTCAACATTGGGAACCCGCACGATGCTCAGAAGTTTTGGAAGCTGCACTTCCAAAGCCGTCTTCAAATCCATCGCCTTTGTGCTCAAATCCACATCACCTGAGCCCTTCACTGAAAGGGCAGCCTGGTTATTCTGGCTGAGGGAGAATTGATAACTGCTCAATGAAATCTTGTTCAACCCACCCTTGGGATCGGTTTTGGAAAACTCTCCCTTCAGGCTCAGGTTAATGCCAGCCTGCGCAATTTGATTGCTGCCAAACTTGGCACCAAAATCATGCAATGCAGAATTCAAATCCACGCTGATCTGTTTTCCGCCACCACGAGACACCAAATGCAGAGTGGTGTCCAATGTGCCAGCCGGAGAAATGTCTGAGGCAAATGCCTGCCAGTCTGTCAAATTAAAGCTTGTGATATCAAGATCCAAGGCAGCTTCCTCTGGCGCCCCAGCCCCTTCTCCCCAGCTTACCGGCATCGCCTTGCTCAAACCAGCATGCAAGAACCTGTTTTGGTTGGCCGTGCCGTTCAAATCAAACTTTTCAATCAAGGCAGACTTTTTATTCTGGTCCACGCTCACCTGATATGCGGCTCCGATGCTGATCGTCGGCGTGGTCTGTTTCTTTTCAAGCAGGGTTGCACTAAAATTATCCACATTCAACTGACCGTTGACATTGATCACGGTAGCCTTTTGCTTCAATTCAATCTCGTTGCTGCTGCTGATCATGGTCTTGTTGAAGTCAATGCCCATGGACTTGCCAACAAGATTCAAAACGCGACGGTCAATTGATGAAAGATCCACCTTTAACTTGCCATCCATGGTGTCCGCGGAAAATGGCCCGCTCACACTCAAATTGCCCAAAGTCTCGCCCCCCTGCTCCAAGTGCAATGCAACCTTGCGCAATTCCTTTGGTGTCCAATCACAGTCAAGCACAACAGCCAAAGCCGCCAGATTACTCATCTCACCGCTGGCCTTTGGAACATCCACGCGTAATCCGCCGCTGGCGGATTCGGGGGCAAGGTTTTGCCCCAACAAAACGGTGAAATTGCCGCCTAATTTGGCCTCGATTGCAGACGCCACAACCGCCGTTGCATTCGTCTTTGCGCCAGTCGCGGCAGAACGATCATAGGAAACGCCGACATCCACTTTGATCTTCGAAGTCTGCCCATTTTGAAGTTGATCCACAGAGAGATTCAAGCCTTCGACACGCACGACTTCCTTACAGCCGTTAGTCGTCTTCACCAATTCGAACCGTGCATTTTTGATGTTAACATTCTTAATGTTCAACTGAGCTGGGCTGCTGGACTTCTTTTCAGCAGGCTTGGACTCGGTTTTTGAACCACTCTTAAGCAGCGGGTCCAGATTGCTGGTGCCATCGGCATTTTGCACCAGTTTGATATCCGCACCGTCCAGGGTGACTTCGCTGACATTGATTTTTCCGTGCAGGATATCCATGAGGCTGTAACGTGCCCGGACCGTCTGCGCTTTCAACAGAGGTTCAGAGCCATTGGGCACCACCTTCAAGTCCTTCAATTCCACTTCGGACCAGGGACTAAGCGATAGACTGGATACGGTGATATCGGAATTAACCGCTTTACCAACTTTAGGAAGAACGACGCCACTGATAAAAGCGCCACTGGTGACCACAAAATACAAAATCACAACCAGGACCACCAACACACCAGCGGCAATTCCCAGTTTAAACAGCCAGCCATGACGTTTTGCTACAGGAGCCACATCAGACGTTGCACTCATAATATACTAAACTTTCTACGTGCTGCTTGCATAAAGACACTTGTTCCAAACGCTTGATTTAGTGTTTGGATGCACCTCAAACCTTGGTAGTAGGCAAGACAGTCACACGCCTCGCAGTCTAATTCAAGACGGCGGGGTGAAAAGTCTTTTTTTTGTAGCCGCTCGGCACCCAAAACAGCTTGTAAACACTTCTTTCCCGCTTGGCTCAATTCCTGGTTAGTGCTATGGTTTGGAAAAGTTGCCCTATGTTGTTTCTGTTATCCATCTTCATGGCGGTTTCCTTTGCCGCAGGCATTTACACATATTGGCAGCAAATCGATGATACGAAGGAAGGGCGAATAAATTACATTTCTTGGGCCATTCGTGGCATGGGCGGGCCAGCGCTTGTGTGGATGATCTTCAACGCCAATCTCTTACCTAAATCCCCCTCCTTTTTCCCAACGTTGGATAGAGCCAAGCCCTTTTCTAATTGGCTCTCCCTTTACCTAGGCATCGCCGGGTTGGGAATCTTCATCATTGCCACCTATTGGGCTGCTGTTACAGGGGCACATCTTCTTGTCTTGATTCGTCGCGAAACTGAGAAGAAATCCGATTTCAACGGCATGTTCAATTTCTGGGCTTTGATCTTCCTGCCGCTTACGGTCATAAGTGTTTATTGTGCGGGTTGGGCTTTTCTGGGGGCCATCTGCAGTCTGTGGTTCATAGCGGCGATACATTTTACCATACCCATTGCCCATCCTTTCGTCGCCCCCCCCAGTTACACAAAAGCCATTGTAAAAATATTCGCGGGCAAATATGAAGACGCTGAAACCGAAGTCATCAGCGAATTGGAAAAGCACGAGAACGATTTTGATGGGTGGCTGATGCTGGCCGATTTGTATGCAACCCACTTTGGCGATCTCCCCGCAGCAGATCGGACCGTTCATGAAATGTGTCAGGACCCCAATGTCACGGTTTCACAAATTTCCGTGGCGCTAAACCGCCTTGCCGATTGGTATCTAAAAATCGGACAGGATCCCGAATCCGCGCGACGTTCTCTTGAAGAAATCTGTCGTCGTCTTCCCAACACTCATTTGGAACACATGGCACGGCTCCGCCTGAAATCCATCCCCCGTTCAAAACAGGACCTGTTGGACCAGGAGAAGGTGCACACGGTAAAAATGCCAACACTCATAAAAATCAGTGAGTCAACAAACGATGTTCACGCAGAATCCCTGCCTCCCGACCTGGCCGCCGCACAAGCAAATCAATACACAGAAAAGCTCAAAAGAAACCCAAACGATATTCCATCCCGCGAAGCTCTGGCAAAACTCCTCGCCGAGCAACTTGGCAAAGTTGATCTTGCGCTTGAACAAATGGAACTTCTGTTGGACATGCCACAGAAAACTGAAAAACAAGCCGCTGCATGGCTTAATCTCATGGCCGTGTGGCAAATGCGCTTTCACCATGATGCCAAGGCCGCACAAAAACTCTGGGAACGGCTTCTGGAAGACTACCCGAATACGGTTGACGCATTCACCGCACAGCGACGCCTCGCCTTTTTGAAGCAGGAAATCAAAACCCCACGCTTTAAAACATTCACGTCTGCAGCAGACACATGATTCCATGACAATCAAACAAAAGATCCGGGGAAGCATTGCTTTGGCGGGATTTCTTGTGATTGGAGCCATCTGGCTTGTGGTGAAATTGAATCCGCTCGTCTTCAACGAGTCCTTTTTTGGCCACGCGCATTGCATTGTCCAGGCAGGCCCCGAATTTCGTCTCTATGCAGAAGAGCACCATGGAGAATTTCCAAAACATCCCGGAGGCTACGGTGATGCCCTTTTGCTTTTGCCTGACTCAGCGTTCCACAGTCTTGCCGGGCCGGGATACTCAGATAAAGCCTATCACGAGTCCCGACTTCGAAAAACACATTTGCCGGAAGAAAAATGCGGTCGGGTCTATGTCCAGGGACTGTGCGAAACGAACGATCCAGAGATTGTGATTTTATTTGACAAGATTCCAACTCCCGGAGGCGATCACTGTCATGGTCTCAACCGTCTGTTTGCTCCGCTTTCACGAGAGGGGCTTTATCTAGATGGCAGTCGCATCCTTGTAAAGGAAAGGGACTGGCCGGCATTCTCACAAAAGCAGATCGAATTGCTTGTCAGAAATGGAATCAGCAAGGACGAGGCCGAACGGCTTTACGGTCTGGGACCAAACGGCATCACAAAGTCCTCAAAATAGTCGGAGCCCATTACTTCGGCTGAAGATTTTTTCCGAGCAGTCTTTCGTGTTCAGAAAGGGTGTAACGATCTGTCATGCCAGAAAGGTAATCGCAAATGGCGCGATACCAGGCGGTGGTCCCCGGCGTCTTATCCCGCGTTTCCGCAAGATCGACCGGATGTTTGACATAATAGTGGAATAAGTCCTCAAGCATTTTCACGGCCTGCTGGTTGGGCTTTTGAACAACCGGATTGTAATAGAGATTCTTGAAAAGATATTTGCGCAACTGGTTGTTCATGACGCGACGCCTGGGGCTGTGCCGTATCAACGCCCGCTTTTGGCGGCGCACGTCGTCTGCTGATTGAACACCGGATGCAAGAATCAGTTTTTCGCTTGTCTCCACAACATCCTGCACCTGCCAGTCAATCAAACAACGAATGATGAAGAAACGGCGCGTCTCATCCGGCAGCCGACCATATTCCTTGCGAACCTTTTCAGAGGCCTCAGAAAATATTTCAACATCCCGCACCAGTTCCTTCTCGATCAACAGACCGCAATCCAGTCCATCATCCAAATCATGACTGTAATACGTCAGCTCGTCGGCCAGATTGGCCACCTGGGCTTCAAGCGATGGAAAACGCGCGGGAAAATCAATTCCAGAAACTGGATGATCACAACTGGTCTGATGTTTTCGCAAACCTTCTCGAACTTCCCATGTCAGATTCAGCCCCCTGAAAAACGGATATTTCTGTTCGAGAAATTCCACAATGCGCAAACTCTGAACATTATGTTCAAAACCGCCGTAATTTTTCATCAATCGGTTCAGAACTTTTTCCCCCTTGTGCCCCACTGGAGAATGACCAAGATCGTGAGCCAACGCAATGGCTTCAGCCAAATCCTCGTTAATCTTTAGCGCACGCGCAATGCCGCGGGAAATGGCCGCCACCTCCATCGTGTGCGTCAACCGTGTCCGCAAATGATCACCCGTACCGTTAAGAAAAACCTGTGTCTTATATTCCAGCCGTCGAAACGCACGAGAATGTATCACACGATCCCGGTCCCGCTGATATTGCGTACGCCAGCGGGGAGGCTCTTCCTTAAAAACACGCCCACGGGAGTTTGCGCTAAATTGGGCATAGGGAGCCAGAGTCAGACGCTCGCGTTCTTCAAGTTCTTCGCGTGTGCAAGGCATGGCAGTTAGGAGGCGAGCAGTTCCTGAACGGAAATGCCACGCAGCTCAAACAGCCGGCGGATGGCGTCTTCGATCAAATTGTTTGGACAGGAAGCCCCGGCAGTGATGCCAACTGTGATTTTTCCAGGTGGCAGCCAGTTGGTGGTGGCCACCTCGGAATGCAAATGAAGGTTATAATGGCGAATTAGCTTGTCCGACTCCATCATCTTTGCGTTCTTGATGAAAAATGTTGGTATTTCTGCCTCACCCATTTCAGCCAGATGCGACGTGTTGGACGAGTTATAACCGCCAATCACAAGAAGCAAATCCATTGGCTCACGCAGAAGTTTCTGCAACGCATCCTGTCGATCCTGCGTAGCACCACAAATTGTGTCAAAGAAACGGAAGTGTTGGTCAATCTCAGCTTCCCCAAAACGCTTTACCATGGTCTCCCTGATGCGTCGCTGTACCTCCTCTGTTTCGCCGCGCAGCATGGTGGTTTGATTTGCCACGCCCACCGCCAGAAGATGCAAATCCGGGTCAAAACCACTTGAATAGGCACCTTTAAATTTTGTTAAAAATTCGTTCTTGTCGCCGCCGTGAATAATGTAATTGCAGAGGTAATCCGTCTCATCCAGGTTAAAGACAACCAAATAGTGGCCGGTGCCGTTGGTCGTCGCCTGGGAAGTTGTGGCCTTTGTTTCCTCGTGCTTGGCCTTTCCGTGAATGATGCTTGTGACCGATTCCTTGGAATACTGACGGACACGCTTCCAGACACTCATCACATCGCCGCATGTTGTATCCACCAAAACACAACCTTTCGCCTCAAGCTTTTTGCGTGTCCCCACCTCAGTGCCAAAAGCCGGAATAATCACCACATCATTGGTCTTCAACCGTTCAAACTCATGTTCGTTCGGTTTGGTGGACATGATCTGAATGCCCATTTTCTGAATCTGATCGTTGACCTCGGGATTGTGAATAATTTCGCCCAGCAAATAAATTGGCTGCGGCAGGGGGAATTGCTGGCGAGCCGCATAAGCCATGTCAATGGCCCGTTCCACGCCATAGCAAAAGCCAAATTTCTTTGCCAGTTTAATGGTCAACAATCCATCTGCCGAAAGCATGTATCCCTTTGTGAGAATCCGTTCCACCAACTCGCTTCGATAATGGGACATCACCTTCGCCTGGACCGCAGCCATCACATCTGGACGACGCAAATTAAGTTTTCGCGGTTGTGAGTCATCCTGCGATGCCGTTGCTTCATTCAACATACACAAAAACTGTAGCATGGGCTTGCCTACCGTCGAGCAGAAAGGGCAATATCACCCTCCAAAAGTCAAAGACGCAACCAAATCAAAAACACGGTGCCAATTCCCTGTGATTTTGCATTGCAAATCAAGGACGAAAGTTGGAGTTTAGGAGAGACCTGTGTTTGAACCTGAATTACAGCCTTTTTTTGAATTATTGAGAGTATCGGCTGCTGTTTTGGCATAGCTCTGGCTCAACTAAAGTAGGTCGACAAACTTGGAACAAAGCGCCAACAATTTTCAACCTGTGTTTTGATGAGTATATTGATTGTTGATGATAATGAGATAATCCGAATTCTCATTGATAAGATGCTGCGAGCAAACCATTACACAACGCTCATGGCAGCAAACGGCGTGGAAGCGTTAAAAATTCTTGAAAAGCCGACTGATGTGCGCCTGGTGATCGCTGATATTTTAATGCCAGAGATGAGCGGGTTGGATCTGCTCAAATACATGAAGCACTCTCCGATCCTCAAGGACATTCCGGTTATTCTATGTTCCGTACTGGCCGATATTGAAAACGTGCGGCAAGGGGCCCTTCTCGGATGCCATTCCTACCTGGTAAAGCCCCTTCAACGTGACATGCTTCTGCAGAAAGTCTCCCAAGCGCTTGCCACATCCAAGCCAGTCATGGCCCCACTCCGCAATATCCAGACAAAATTCGGATTGGAAACCAAAACCTGCATTGATGTCATCCAAGCCTTTCTGCGTGTGATGAAGGACGATATGACCGCGTTGCACGCGAATGCAAAACATCCCGCTGATGCTTTGCCCAAATTGCACCTCAAACAACTTTCGGAAGCGGCTTCGATTCTGGGGGCGGAGCAACTCGAATCTCAAATTAGTGAAGTCCTCGTTGCTCTGGAAACGAAGGCAGACCCCAACATGCAACTCATGAGGCTGACTCGCGATATGGAGATACTCGTAAGCACTGCAGAACCACAGATCAATGCTGCCCTTGTGGAAGACCCTCAGGCCAAAACAGAGAAGCCGCAGGCCAAAAAGCCGTAGAGTCCTTGGGAAAAAGCATCCTGTATTTTTCCCTCTGACCATGAGGGAAAAGATATTCAAAACGAAACCGTTTTTTTCCCCCCCCCGGGGACATCTTAATCCCCGATTGCAGGAGAGCTCATCAAGTCGTCTGCCACAACACGATCAATATCAACCAGCGTTTTTACAGATCCTTTGACTTTGGCCATGCCAAAAATGAACGCAGTATCCAGAGTGGTTCCAAAATCAGGAGGCGGTTCAATCTCCTCAACATTAATATTGGTGACCTCTTCAACAGCATCCACAACCAACCCCATTTGAGAGCTGATCTTGTTGGACAAATCAATCTTCACAACAATAATACAGTTGTGATCCTTGTCTGCGGAGTCGTTAAAACCAAACTTGAGTCGCAGATCAATCACCGGAATGATCTTCCCGCGCAAATTAAGCACCCCCTTGATATAAGAAGGCATTTGTGGCACCGGGGTGATCGGTTGGAGGCGAATGATCTCGCGAATTTTTAAGACTTTAATCCCGTAGGACTCATTCTGAAGCCGGAAAGTAAGATACTTCCCGGCCAGATGCTGAAGGTTGACATCATCATTAGCCATAAATTAGGCAATACAAACCACCAAATTACGCGGGGGGATTCGCTGCACCTGCGGCTGGTGGCGTCTTGTTGAATGCTTTGGCAACCTCCTCCTCTGACAGGAAGAAATGCCAGTTTTTGGTCTCCTGAAATTGACTGCAAGATTCCTCGATCGCCTGGGAGCCAAGGAAATCCACACGCATGGAAAGATCTTGCCCGCTTTTAACAACGTTAAGACAGAGCTCGATGATGGACATTTCAACCTTTTGCAGACGGCGAATATCAATAATGAGCTTGTCCATTCCTGAATCGACAGCTTCGCTGGTCTTGCGACCGAGGTTGTTTGTTATCTCGTTAAAGTCAAACGGCGTGAGCACATCGGGAAGTTCCAGATAGATAATACCGTCGCGTTGTTTGTAATAACGATAGGATGCATCCAGCTTGAGCGAACGCGCCAGGCGGGTTTTTAATTCCCCATAGTCAATGGGCTTGGTCACAATTGCTGAAAAACCGAGTTGTTGAGCATGGGCCTGATCAACGCTGGCCGTCTTGACCATCAAGGCAAAGACAGGCAGACGCTGGGTCTTGATGCTGGATCGGAGCTTGGTAATCAGCCAAACACCGGTGTTGTCAGGAAGGGATGTGCTGACAAGCACAACATCTGGATGGCCACTCTCAATGGCTACAAGCCCCGAGTGTGCATCGCTGGCGCCTTCGATGGTCCACGTGGTGTCACTCAACCCCGCCCGTAGTTGTTCGAGAATGGCTGTCTTATCGTCCACCAAAAGAATTTTGATCGGATCATCAAAACGTTTGCGCACCTTGTCTCCCACGGTAACGGTCTCCAGAGGGACAATGCGGCTGACACGTTCTATGATCTGCTCTTCCTTGAAGGGTTTGATCAGATAATCACGAACTCCCATCTTCGCAATTTTAAGAACGGTTTCGCGTCCAGCCTCAGCAGTCAGCATGACTACAGGGATGTTGCGTAGTTCGTGATTGGCACGCAACATTCCCAGCATTTCCATGCCGTCCATGATGGGCATCGTCACGTCCAATATGATCACGTCTGGTTTTTCTCGGGTGGCAGTAGCCATTCCCTCCAAACCATTGGCAGCCTCAAGCACCTGACAATCGTAGGGCTTGAATGCCCGGCTGATAATCAGCCGGATTGTTTTGCTATCGTCGACAGATAATATTTTAACACCCATGATTACTTAGACTCCTCCGCATCGGTTGATTTGATCATGGCTTCCACTAAGATTTTGCCGCCATCGCAATGGCAAAAAACGGAGTGTTTCTGCACTCCCGTAACCGGTTCGATTTGAAAATCAGCGCCCCGCACAACAGACGGAATCGTCATGGTGCATGGCTGGTTGGTGTTGTCCAACTTTGACTTGATGCTTCCCCCAACCATGTTTGTCAACTCTCCCACAGCATCGTTGACCATTTCATCGCCTTCTATTTCATTATCGTTCATGCTCAATAAGCTGCAAGTGATCTTTCTGGCAAACTGAGCACTCGAATAGAGGTAGATGATTCCGTTGTAGGACCCCGTCAACCCCACAGCGCCGGCAATATGTTGCTCAGCGCCAAAAAAGGCCTCATCCGGTTTTCCGAATTCGACCTGAAAATTAAGCATAGTAGTCAGGACCGCCGAAGCGGCTGACCTGAGAATTTCGTCCAAATCTTCTTTCACGTTACGATTTTCTATCGGCGGGATATTCCCCGTCTTGAGGTTTTTGATCTTTAACGTTGTACTTTTATCAAAACAGATGCGCTTGTTCTTCGCGAGCTATTTCGTCAAATCACTTTTTCAGATTCAACAGGTAATCCACTTCCAATATCAAGCCCACCTGGCCATCACCAAGAATGGCTGCTCCGGCAAAGTCCTTTCGTTTTTTGAAGGCTTCCCCAAGAGCTTTGATGACCACTTCCTGCTTGCCCAGCAAGCGATCCACAAGAAGGCATCTTTGTTGGTGTTCATATCCCACCACCACAACAACGCCTTGGGTTGGGTCTGTCGATTCCGGGGTGATGCTCAGGTGGTCATAAAGCCTGAGCAACGGCGTCAGTCGACCACGCACATTGACCATCTCCCCTCTCCCCTGAACAGTCGAAATCATGCCCGGAGTAGGACGGAACGATTCTCTGACCAGCAAGGCCGGCAATATATATCGTTGTTGTCCCACCGAAATGAGCATTCCATCAATGATCGCCAGAGTCAAAGGCAGATAAATCTTAAAGCAACTTCCCTGGCCCGGAGTCGATGAAATGTCAATCTTCCCGCGCAACTGTTCAATGTTCCGGCGCACCACATCCATTCCCACACCACGCCCTGAAACATCAGTCACCTTTTCCGCCGTGGAAAAACCGGGTTCAAAAATCAAAGCAAATATCTCCGCCTCAGACAGTGTGTCTTCAGGTTTGATCAACCCCTGCTGAATCGCTTTTGCCAAAATCCTCTCTCGATTCAAGCCACCCCCATCATCCTTGACCTGAATGATGATGCTGCCTCCCTGATGCCAGGCACGCAATTCAATGGTGCCTACACCTGATTTGCCGTTTGCCAGCCGGACATCCTGTTTTTCAATTCCATGATCCACGGCATTACGGATCATATGAACCAGGGGATCGTTCAACTGTTCCACCAGTGTGCGATCCAATTCCGTGTCCTCACCGTAAAGCACCAGATCAATCTGCTTTCCCTGGCGGGTCGCCAGATCCCGCACCAAACGATTCATTTTCTGAAAGGTTGTTCGAATCGGAACCATGCGCAACGAGAGCACCGTTTTCTGAATTTCGTTTGCAATGCGGCTCATCTGAGTCAGATTGCGCATCAAACGAACGTCCGCGAGATCCTTCAACGATGGATCATGCACCACTTGGGACTGAGCAATCACCATCTCCCCTGTCAAATCCACAAGGTTGTCGAGTTTTTGAGTGGCCACTTTGACAAGAGCCCCTCCCGCTCCGGCAGCCAAAACACTTGCGCTGGGAGCGCCACCAGCCTTGGCTGCCGCATGTTCGGCAACCATATGTTCGGGCACGGCCTGTTCCGATGCAGCAGGAGCATGTTCCGCCTTTCCCGCAATTTGTTGCGCGGCAGGCTGAGTCTCTGGTGCTACTGCCGCTGGCGCCGTTTGCCCAACTGGAGCAGAAGCCGGAGGTTGAACCGGAGTCTCTTGAACCGCGGGCTTGGAGGCTTGAATCGTTCCGCCAGAAATGAGTTTTCGCACACGACCGATCAAATCGGCTGTTGGAATTGAGATCGGGGCCGCCGGCTTTGCACCGGATAGTTGCTGATCAATCTCCGTCGTAAAACGCTTGAGTACATCTCCGCCTTCCAGAATGATGTCAATAACGGGAGAATTGATGGTGATCTTCTTTTGACGGGCCAAGTCCAAAAGGGATTCCAACTCGTGAGCCAGATGATTGACATTGGTCAGGTTTAAAACCCCGGATCCTCCCTTGAAAGTATGGAATGCGCGGAAGATGGAGTTGAGCGTATCATGATCCTCGGGCTTTTCCTCAAGCACCAGCACTCCAAGCTCAATATTCTGCAAATGTTCGTAGGATTCACTGATGAATTCACGAAGCATCTCCACATCGTCAAAGCTCACGACCAGCGGCGGATCCTCGGCTATTCCTGGAGCCTCCTTCTGAGGTGGAGCCGATGCAGGAGAAGCCGCAGGTGGCACGGAAGCTGTGGCTTGAGGGGCGGATGCTGGAACCGGAGGTGCTTTTTTAGTCTCTTCAGCCTGCCATTCTGCAGGCCATGCAGGCACAGGCTGCTTATGGTCAATACTCTCAAGGGTACGCTCAACATATTGCGTCCATATACCCATGTTTTTAATGCTGACAGCATCAAAGAAACCAGACCCGGAGAAAATTTTTTCGAGCCATTGGCGCATGAGCGGCACCGCCTTGGCTATTTCTGAAGGAGGCGGCGCGGAGTTGCAAACCTCTTCGATTTGATTGACAATGAAATTAATGGGAAGGAGTCCGTTATCTTTTCCCGGCTCGGCAAAAACAAGTTCGATTCCCAGTTTGCCGTTTAGCTCGGCAAGCGTCTTCAGCAAGTTATTGGTTTCTTCCGGCATACGTCACTTCATGTTTCTTTTCAAAGATATCAAAATCACACTCAGGTGGCAGACACCCCGTTTTTCCCTGGCGGCTGCGTTGCGAATCTCTGTATGCACGGGGCAATTTTATCCAATCCCAGAACGTGCTGGGCTGCTCCCATACGGATCGCTTCACGTGGCATGCCAAATACAACACAGGTTTCTTCGTTTTGAGCGATGGTGAATGCTCCGGCTTTTCTCAAGTTAAGCATTCCTTCCGCCCCATCAGCTCCCATTCCGGTCAGCAGAATGACCAAAGTATTTTGTCCCGCCCCTGCTTTAACGGCAGAATCGAACATAACATCAACTGCCGGTCTTTGATGATGCACCATCGGTCCCGTGGTCAACTCCACAGAGTAGTGGGTGGCCTGCCATTTCAGGACCATGTGATATCCCCCTGGAGCCACCAGGACCAAACCGGGGCGCGGTATATCCCCCGCTTTGGCTTCCCGCACTTCAAAGGGACAAAGAGAATTAAGCCGGTTCGCAAATGCCGCTGAAAAATAAGCTGGAATGTGCTGCACAATGCAAATGGGCGGAATGGCTGCCGGCAATTTTGTCAGGACTGCCTTGATCGCCTCGGTTCCACCTGTGGAAGCCCCCAAAAGCACAATCTGTCTGGGAATCGCCATCTTCTGAGGAACAGGAACTTTCGGAGCGACGTTTGTATACAAGAGTGTGGGTCTTGGATTGGATGCCATCCCAGGGGAAGGCACAGCGACAGGGGCCGCGCCGGCAGGCGTCTCCCTTGCAGACTTAGAATCGTCCGTCTCCTGATCCTCTTCCACCGTGTTCTGAATGAGTCTGAGATTCGCACGGGCAGCCGCCTTGATTTTTTCCGCCAGGGCATGGTCTTCTTCGTAGGACCAACTGGTCGGCTTCGCAAGAACATCAACTGCCCCCGCCTGAAGCGCCTCCATGGCTTTGGTTGATCCAGTGGTTGTCAATGAACTGAGAATGATCACTGGCATGGGACGGTATTTCATCACCCGTCGCAAGAACGTGATGCCGTCCATGCGTGGCATCTCAATGTCCAGAGTCACGACATCGGGATTGAGTTTGAGTATTTTGTCACGTGCCACATATGGATCAACGGCCGTCCCCACGACTTCTATTTCCGGGTCTTTTGCCAGACTCTCGGAAAGAAGTTTTCGGACCAGCGCCGAATCATCCACGATCAATGTGCGAACTGTTTTTTGTAAGGTCATTTTCGCATGTTGAATAATGTTTCTACCGGCTGAATCGCTTCAAACGTGGAAATCATGAACGCAGGGATATCCTCTGCGGTAATTCCCACAATATTCAAGGCCTCTTCTCGACCACGGAAAGCAAACGCTTGATGGCCAAAACTGTAGCTCATGAAATGGGCAATCATGTTCCCGAGATAGGTGTAGGCTGCCCACCGCTGGTATTCTCCCGCCTCGCCTGGGGCATGGTGATACCAGACTGCATTGACCAGTTCTGGTCCAAATTTCCATCGTTCCAAAAGGCGCCCGCCAATTTCAGCGTGGTTGACATGAAGCACGCTCTTTTCAACATCCAGGAGGGATTGCTGATTAGCTTCCGTTTCCTGAACCAGCACTGTGTAATGATCCTCAAATGCCTCGGAGAGCACACTCTTTCCAATGTCGTGAAGCAGTCCGGCTGTAAAAGCGAGATTGGGGTCATCCCCCTTGCTTTCTGCAACTTTTTGACATGCCAATGCCGCCGCAACCGAGTGCCGCCACAAATCGCCCTGCTCAAAACCATAGCTCTTCTGAACCGGCGAAAAGGACTGGGAACCGACGATCACTGCAACTATTCGAAACACCTGATTAAAGCCCAGACGTGTCAATGCCTGCGCCACATTGCTCACCGGTTCTCCAGACGCGAAAAACGCCGCATTGCAACGCTGCAATACCGTGGCAGTCAAAGCAGGCTCGTTCTTAATCATCTCCACGATCTGCCCTGCATCAACATCCGGGTCCCCCAACAACGTCAGGAGTTTCGCTAATGTCCGCGGTGCCGGAGGAAGCTGTTTTACCTGGTTAAGATAGGCGTCGAGTTCTTCCATAGTACGATTTCGTTTGTTTGACCAGACACCTTTATGCGGACCTCTCCTGTCTCCAGGTGAAAGAAGACTGTCCGGCTGACCAGTCCCCCCACTGCTTCCGCATGAAGCCTCAATCCAAGTCTTTGAATATGTTCTTTAAAACTCTCATAGTTTCGTTTCCCAATATTAAAAAAGCCTTTGGAATCCAGGAATTGTGCACCACCGGCCACACAGACGATGGAACGTTCCTTTTGGCCGCGCATTTTTGCCACTTCCTGCAAAAGCAGGGCGACTCCACTATCCACAAACATCGCTGGCCGACTTTTGGCTTTAATGGGATCCAATTCAGATGTTGGCAGCATGATGTGTAATAATCCGCCGACTCTCACATACGGATCATAAACTGTTATTCCGAGGCAGGACCCCAGCGAATAAGTCGTAAGGATGGCCCCCGGATTATTGGACACGGCCATATCCGCCACGCCTACAGTCACTCTGACCTGAAATCCACTTAGTGTAGGTGATGGCATGTTGGGCTCGAGTAAAGTTTGGACGATTCAATCGTCATGCTTTTTGATAAATACTTGGGCTCAACCGCTGGAGAGGCACCGTCAAACCGGTCAGGCTCTCCGCGTGGCCTACGATTAAAAAACCCTTTGGAACAAGATATTGAACCATGTGGTTCATCAGTTGCTCCTGTGTTGGCCGATCAAAATAGATCATCACATTTCTGCAAAAAATCGTGGCGAACGTATCGCTGAAGTCATATGGCTTGAGCAGGTTGATCTGTCTAAAAATAATTCGTTCGCTAATCTGGGATTTTATCCGGTAATACCCATCCCACGAATTGTGTCCCTTTTGAAAATAGGTGTTTCTCCATTGCACAGGCAGCGGGTTGAGTTTCTGCGCGGCATAAATGCCCTTCTCGGCTGCAGCCAGCGCTTTTGTGCTGATGTCTGTGGCCAGGATTGTCCAATCCCAGCCTGCTGACAGAGGGAAAAACTCTGAGAGATAAAGCGCCAGACTGTATGGTTCCTCGCCAGTTGAACAGGCTGCACTCCAGACTTTGAAACGTTTTTGCCCTTTGGAACAAACCTCAGGCAAAGCGCGCGTGACAAGAAACTTCAGGTGATCTTCCTCCCTGAGAAAATGTGTAAAATTCGTTGTCAACGAATCAATCACATGAGTTATTTCCGCCTCGTCTGCACGAGTCAGAAATTCGCAATAGGAAGGCAGATCCGGAAAACCATGAAGCCGCATTCGCTTGCTCAAACGGGCTTTGATGAGCTCATGTTTTCCATCATGAAGCCGAATGCCGGAACGGTCATATATCAAATTAATAATGTAATGATATGCTGCCGATTCGTTCATGGTACTTTATTTGAATTAAGCTAGCTCGACTCTTTTCAAACGACAACGGGCAAAAGCCAAGAAATCCCAATTTTGTGCAAAAAATCGCCTATCGCAGACACCCTTCAACATTGATGGCTCTTCGCGCAAGAGCAGTCGCTCAATTACGACAAGTAATAATCGGCACAAACTCGGACGGCTTAAGGAATTGTACAGGAATGACAGCCGCAGCTCTTTCGCCTGTTGAGAAATAAGAATCGTGGCCAAGCCAGCAACTCCCAGGAGCCCATGCGGACGGAAAGCTGTTTCGCTCAAAATAATCCACTGGAAAACATGGATTAAGAATGTCGCCATTGTGGTAAGCCAACCCCAACTTATCTGAAAGTGTTAATATTCTCATAACGTTTTCCTTCCGTTTCAGACACAATAAAAAAGACACAATCAAAGCACCCACATTGGGGGTGGTTCAATTGTGCCTTCTTGCAGGTCCTATCGCCTGCCCGACTGGCATGCCGCGATTCACTTACGAATCCGGTCTGATTGCTTTATCGACAAATTTTCTAATTACTATAGCACTTATTTCTCTTTTGTGGAATTTTGTTGCATCAGCGTCTCCAAACGACGCCGCAAATCGCCTAAGTCCTTGGATTTGAATGCGGTTTTTGTTTTCTCCAAAATGGCGATAGTCTCCTGAACCGCACAAACCAGCGGTGCGGACGATTCTTTGTTCATCGTTTTTTGTTCAGCAATGACCTCGGTGTAGTTTTGCAAATCCTTCAATGAATCCAAAATGCTTTGAAGTGTCATGGCAGGAAACGCGCTCCACGGCGGGGATGCACTGCCTGATTGCGTCCGCATGTAGGATTCAAGCCGTTCCAAATCCGTCATTGTATTTTGCAGATGGCGCCGACTGTTGGAAATTGCCCGAAATGCACGATGCCTCTCCACTGCCCGTGCCACCACATCCAACAGTGCATCCGGGTGAATCGGTTTCACAAGGTAGGCAACCACAGATAACTGAAAGGATTGGCTGGCCGTCTCAACGCTTGGGCGACCCGTTGCCAGAATAATCGGCAATCCCTCCACCAACTGAGGCACCGAACGGATCAGCGCCAGATTTTCATTCCCTGGCATCTCAATATCCGAAATCAAAAGATCATATTCCTGCTCCCGAAGTTTTTGCGCAGCAACAATCGCATCTTGAACGCAATCACATACATACCCACGGGAACGCAAGAATACAGAAGTCGCGGATAAAAAATCCGCCTCGTCGTCGGCAAGTAAAATTCGCCCAGCGATGCTCATAAACTGTAATTGGCTGGATAGTAATTGTTTCGTTCACATTTCCAATAACAAAAAACGATCAAAATCGTTTTTTTTGAGAATCTCGAAAAAAAGTCTAGATTAATTGTAACAGATCCTTTTGGGAAACGGTGGCAGTGCCAATGCAGACAGGTTGGTTTCAGACTTTTTTTGTCGGGCTTGCCATGCACCCCTTTATTTTGGCAGAATTCCAATGATGGCTTGGTTAATCAACTGGATTCGAAGTTTTTTTGGTTTACGCCCTCAGCATTTGAAGCGTCGTAATTTGATGGGCATGTACTTTTTTGAAACCAATAAGAGTGGACGCCGGAAAAGTAATCGCGAACGCTATTAGTCCCGCCACCACTATTCGTCTGTGTCGCGCTTTCCCTCTTCCCAATTGCGACGACTAACTTTCGATTGTCGCTTTCGATCAATGTAAGCGTGTTTTATTCTCTCCTGCTTCATTTCTCGAGTCTCCTTGTGCAGCTTGACATAGTTGTTCAACCGTTCCGCAGCCAGCTCACCCCGTTCTACCGCTTCTTTTACGGCACACTGTTTTTCGACTGTATGGGTACAGTTGCGAAAATGGCAACGCACGCCCAACTCCTCAATATCAGGAAAGGCATCTCGCAACCCGTCTGATTCCTCCCACGTGCGTAACTCCCGCATTCCCGGAGTGTCAATCACCAGCCCTCCCCAGGGCATTTGGATCAATTCACGCCAGGATGTCGTGTGACGCCCTTTTCGGTCACACTCCCTGACTTCAATGGTGTCCTGAATCTCGTCACCAAAAAGCCGGTTGATGAGACTGGATTTTCCAACTCCCGATGGCCCCATGAACACCGCGGTCTTTGCTGTCGGGATCCACTGCTTTAGTTTCTTTATTCCAAGACCGGTCCGTGCGCATGTCTCAATGATCGGAACATCTCCTGCGGCATTTCGGGCTTCCTCAAGCACGGACAAAGCATTCTCTCCCTTGCATAAATCCATCTTGTTCAGCACCACCACGGGTTGTGCACCCCCATCGTGAACCATGACTGTAAAGCGCTCCATACGGCGGCGGTTAAAGGATTGATCCATCGCAAATACAATGAAAGCCGTGTCGATATTCGCAGCCAAAACCTGCTCTTCGACTTCACGCCCCGCCACTTTTCTTGAAAGCTGAGTGCGGCGCCCCGCAACGGAATGGATTACCGCCTTGTTTTCCCCCTCGCAAAGTGCCACCCCAACCCAATCCCCAACCTTGGGGAGCGCAGCGTTTAACCGGAGTTCATGCATCAGTCGTCCAGAAACAGTTGCAGACATTTCCCCCATGGCAGTCAGAACAACGTAGGCATGCTTGTCCTCATTCGCCACTCTGGCCGGAATCAGTTTTTCTTTGGATGAAGAAACCAGCGCCGTTTCAAAATACGGTTCCCATCCCAAAAGAGTCAAATTAATGACAGGCTCAGAGGTCATGGGATTGGAACAAACTTCACGCAGACGGGAGCCCCAATATCCACCTTCTGCCCCATTGGCATCAGATTCTCCAATCGCTGATCAATCCGAAAAACCACAACATCGTCGCTGTCCTGATTGGCCACTACCATCCAATTTCCCAGAGGATCGATTGCAAAATGCCTCGGATTTTTCCCCTCGGTTGGTACAAAAACAAGAGGAGTCAGTTTTCCTGTCTGCTTGTCAATTCGATACATGGCAAGCGTGTTGTGTCCGCGGTTTGAACCAAAAAGAAAACGACCGGTCGGGTGGACCTCAACTTCTGCCGGATAGTTCACTTCGGTAAAATTAGGCGGCACAGTTTTCACGGTTTGAACTGCCGTCATTTTTCCAATGCTTGGAGTAAACGAAAACACGCTCACAGTGCTGTCCAGTTCATTAATCACATAGGCAAAACGATTATCAGGACTGAAGGTCATGTGTCTGGGACCCGCGCCTGCTTTCAAATCGGTGAACATAACCAGATTTTTCATCAAAATGCCGCTGGCAGAATCAAACTTTGCGGCAATAAGTTTGTCCAACCCCAAGTCGCAACCGAACAAAAAGTCACTTTGAGGAGCCATATCCACCCAATGTGCATGAGGTCCCTCCTGCCGGCTTTTATTAACGCTGGAGCCCGCATTTTGAATTACATTTGTCGCTTCCATCAGGCTCCCATCCGGTTTAACCGGCAATACGGCGATACTTCCACTGCCATAATTGGCCACAAACACCCATTTGCCGCTTTTGTCCACACTCAGATAACAAGGGCTTTTCCCCTGAGAAGATTGGGCATTGAGCCGCTTTAGCCTGCCCGTCTTGCTGTCAATAGCATAGGCCGTCACCATCCCAGCATCCACCTCATTGACGGTATAAAGAAACTGCGTTCCATTGGTCGAAACAGCGGGACTCACTGCCAGAAAAGATGCGTTCGTCGCTTCCGCAACCAACTCTGGCACACTCAACTCGCCGGCAATCGAGTCAAACCGCGACATATATATGCCCTTGCTCTTTTGCCCCGAATAAGTCCCAAAATAAACGAAGGACTTGTCCTTCAGTCCGGCTTCGCTACTAAAAACAAAGCCGGTCCACACAAAACAAGTGACCAAGACAACCGCTAGGGATTTAAAAACTGTCATGGCGGTATGAAACAAGGTTGCCCTTCTTTTTTCAAGCCCACACCTCAAGGAATTACCCCTAAAAAAACACCAATGACTACTCCTTGTTCCTCCAGATGCTATTTTGCTTGGCCTTCCACAAGAGTTGCGGCAACAATCATGCCATGAGTTATAGTACTGCGAACTTGCCAGACGTTGAGGGACACTTTGGCCCATACGGTGGACGTTTCGTCCCAGAAACCCTCATGGAGCCACTCAAGGAATTGGAAGCCGAGTATTACCGTGCTCAGAAAGACCCGCAGTTTCAAAAGGAACTCGAATACTATTTGCACCAGTTTTGTGGCCGTCCCACCCCCCTCTATTACGCTGAGCGGCTCACAAAACATCTTGGGGGTGCCAAGATTTATCTCAAACGAGAAGACCTCCTCCACACGGGAGCCCACAAGATTAATAACGCCATCGGACAGGTGCTTCTTGCCCGGCGCATGGGGAAAACCCGCGTCATTGCAGAAACCGGTGCCGGTCAACATGGTGTTGCCACTGCCACCGTTGCCGCCATGTTTGGTCTCAAATGCGTTGTCTACATGGGAGAGGTCGATTGTAAGCGACAAGAACTAAACGTTTACCGCATGAAAATGCTCGGGGCGGATGTTGTTCCAGTTGCCGCAGGACAAAAGACTCTCAAGGAAGCCATCAACGAAGCCATGCGCGATTGGGTTACCAATATCCGCAACACCCATTACATCCTTGGCACCGCCTATGGAGCTCACCCCTACCCACTGATCGTTCGTAATTTTCAGCGCGTCATTGGGGATGAAGCCCGGAGGCAAATCCTCGAACAGGAAAGCCGGCTTCCCGATCTTCTCATCGCCTGCGTTGGCGGTGGCTCCAATGCCATTGGTCTTTTCTACCCATTTTTGACAGACGATACCGTTAAAATGCTCGGCATCGAAGCTGGCGGTGAAGGGATCAAACCAGAACGTCATGCGGCTCGCTTTCAAGGCGGATCGCTAGGAGTTCTCCAAGGAACACGTTCCTACATCTTGCAGGACGAAAACGGGCAGATTCAGCTCACCCACAGCGTCAGTGCCGGTCTTGACTACGCGGCGGTCGGTCCCGAACACGCCTGGTTGCGCGATTCAAAACGTGTCGAATACAGTTACGCCACGGACTCCCAAGCCCTGGACGCCTTTTCAACTCTCTCCAGACTTGAAGGCATCATTCCCGCCTTGGAATCCTCCCATGCCATCGCCGGAGCCATTCAACGCGCCCCCAAGATGGACAAAAACAGCATCATCATTGTCAACCTCTCCGGTCGTGGAGACAAAGATGTGGCTCAAGCTGCGAAATTCCTCGGCATTAGCGTCGATTCTGCCAACACAACTCAGAAGAAATAAATAAGTATTCAACCGATTAATCTGTTTTCTCCAACAGAATGAACTGTTTGAACTGTTGGAGAAAAAGACGTTTCCCTCATCTTCCCCCATCTTTTCTGTCATGGGTATACCAAATAAAGTGACAGGAGTGACGCTTTCATCGTAATCCCACACCGTTCAACAGTGATTTACTAAGTTTTATTCTTATCTTGCTAAACCATTTCTCGAAGTCAACTAAAGCACTTTTCTCCTTGTCGAATCACCTAAATTAGAGTAATTCCATAAGCATCCAAATAATGCAAAAGCATGAATTTCACATAACATGTGATGTCAGCGCTGCGTGATTCGTTAATTTTTATACATACACGTTTCTAATAATCCCGTTTCAGCACAACAAACGAGTAAAAAAATGTAACTTATATTGTTCTCAACTACTCTATCTTCTGAGAATGAAGCAGTTGCAAAAGACAAAATCAGAAAAACAATATCTTTACAAACCACAATCATTCCATTGGAAATAAATAATAAAGACATGGCTTCATGTATGAATCTCTAAATCAATTCTTAATAATATTTAAATTCAGCACATGCCAAAAAACGTTGTCATCAAAACGTCATGACAAATAATAAAAACCCAAAGTATTAAGGATAATTATTTATATTTCAATTTGACGTTCTCGTTTACTTTTTCTTATAATTCAAAAAAAGAATCATTAATAACATGACTAAGCTAACATGGAAAAACGACGAGGAAATTTCGCATGCCCTGTTGGCAAAATTTCCTGACCAGGACCCGCTAAAGCTCAGTTTCCCCAAACTTCAAAAGATGGTTATTGGACTGGAGGGTTTCAGTGACGATCCCAAAGCCAGCAACGAGAAAATTCTTGAATCAATCGTCATGGCTTGGTACGAAGAAAAAGTTAGTTCTTAAAAAATGAAAAAGTCTGTAATCAAACCCGCCGGGGCCGCTCCAGCAGTTGGCCCTTACAGTCAGGCAGTGCGTGTCGGCAGCTTGCTTTTTTGTTCGGGGCAAATCCCCATCATTCCAGAAAGCGGCCAGCTCGTAACCGGTGACATCCGCGCTCAAACCGAGCGTGTTCTGGAAAACATCTCCATCATTCTTCGCGATCAAAAATTGACTCTTGCCAATGTTGTCAAAACCACCGTGTTTATGACAAATCTGGCGGACTTTGCCGCGATGAACGAAACGTATGCCAAGTATTTCACCTCCGATTGTCCGGCGCGTTCCGCCGTCCAGGTTGCCGCCCTTCCCAAAGGGGCCGCAGTGGAAATCGAAGTTATCGCCCATTTCTGAGAGTCTCAGAAACAAATGCGCCGTCGTTTTATAACGCACGGCGTATTTTTTTTAGCCCTTCTACAACGCGGCATCCAAAATTTTTGTCAAATCCTCGCGAGACAAAACTGTTGGATTTGCTTTCATGCTGCTGGCCTTTGATGCCGCTGAAACGATTTCATCAAAGCGATCTCTGCTGACTCCCCAGGAGCGCAACCGCGATATTTTCAGATCGGCTGTTAAATGCAGCAGCCATTCAACAACCTCAACAGCCTTCGCCCGTCCAGTCAGGATCCCTGCGATTTCATCGAATCGGTCCAACTGTTTTTTATCGCGTGCAGCCCGGATGTTGGCCTCCATCACATAAGGTAAAAGCGCCGCACACAAAGCACCGTGGGGCGCAGAAAACATTCCGCCCATGGGAGCAGCAAAACCGTGAACGGCTCCAAGACCGGAATTTGCCAACGCCAATCCACCAAAAAGACTCGTCACACACATATCTTCGCGGGCATCCAGATTGCTCCCCTCTTCAACGGCCTTTCTCAAAGACCTGGCCGCTCGAACCATCCCCTCGCGACAGAGTGAATCTGTCAGCGGATTGGTGCGTGAGCATACAAACGGTTCAACCACTTGAGTCAACGCATCCATGCCCGTAAATGCCGTGACTGCCGGCGGCATTGAAACCGTCAGTTTCGGATCAATCAACGCGACTTTGGGCGTCATAAACGGACTGCGTAAACTCACCTTGACGTGGTGTTCTGGAGAAGCCAGAACGGCGTTCCGTGTAACCTCCGCCCCCGTGCCGGATGTTGTGGGAACGGCCAAACACGGGACGGAAGGATGAAGAAGACTTTTCCCCTTTCCAATCACCTCGAGGTAATCCAGCAAATCTCCGTCATTAGCTAAAAGTGCGGCAATCGCCTTTGCTGCATCAATGGAACTTCCCCCGCCAATGCCAATGACAAAATCACAACGTTCCGAACGCGCTTTTTCGACACCCTCACACACCCGCATCGTTGTGGGCTCTCCAGAAGTATGAAAAGGGATGCAGGCAACGCCAGCCGAAGCAAGAGCATGTCCGGCATCTGGAGCTGAAGCACCGCAGACGACCAACGCGCGGCTTCCCATGGATTTGGCAATGGTGCCAATTTCACAAAAGACGCCCTGGCCAAAAACGATCTTTGTCGGAGTGAAAAATTCAAACCGCATAGTTATTGCCGTGTTTTCCCGTGAAAGAAAACGTCGTTAAACTTCGTGCTTGAACGTGGTTCCGCCATCATGGATGCCACGGCGTCGCGCCAGACTTCATAGTGCTTGGTTGCCTTGTGAGCAACAGGCGCTTCTGCCGTGCGATAAGCCTCAACCAATACAAAACGCGTGGGATCATCCACCTGTTGCACTGCGTCGAATGCGGCAATTCCAGGTTCGCGAATGCTTTCTTTGGCGTTGTTGAGTGTCGCTTCCTTGAATGCCTCGACGCATTCGGGTTTAACATGAACTTGAACATGAACGATCAACATAGGATGGGAATCATGTTCACGCCGGAAATAAAAATAATCAACAAAAAGCCAGAAACAAAAAAAAGACGCACAACTAGTGACCTAAATTTTTCATGACATCCGGCGTTCAGTGTGATCTAACATAATCATACGAAATGAAATTGTCTATTGAACTGAATTCGGTCCTGGCCAATCTGCCAGTTTACCAGCCTGGTCGCCCCATTGAAGAAGTGGCTCGTGAACTCGGCATTCCGGCACCTCAGATCATCAAGCTGGCATCCAATGAAAACCCGCTTGGGCCCTCACCTCTCGCCATCAATGCCATCAAGAAGGCCACAAAGCAGATGCATTTGTATCCAGATGGCAACGCGTTTTATTTCAAACAAAAACTCGCCGCAAAATTGAAGGTCAACCCCGAAAACCTCATTTTGGGCAATGGATCAAACGAGCTTTTGGAATTTCTCGGTCACGCCCTCATTGGTCCGGGAGTGGACGTTGTTGCCTCCCAATACAGCTTTGCAGTTTACCCGATTGTGACAGCCCTCCTCGGCGGCAATTTCATTTCAGTGCCCGCAAAGAATTACGGTCACGATCTGCCAGCCATGCTGAAAGCAATCACCCCAAAAACACGGATTGTCTTTCTTACCGATCCCAACAATCCGACTGGCACACACGTGAGTAACGAAGCGCTGCTTGATTTCGTCAAGCAGTTGCCTTCCCATGTTTTGCTGGCTATTGACCAGGCCTATTTCGAGTTTTTGGAAAACCCGGTCGATTTGATTCCGTTCATTCTCAACGGGGAAAAGCCGAACATGATCCTCATGCGGACGTTCTCTAAGATTTATGGTCTTGCTGGATTACGCCTCGGCTATGGCATCAGCTCGCCAGAAGTGGTTTCTGCACTTGAAAAAATCCGCCAGCCGTTCAACGTCAATATTCTGGCTCAAACCGGGGGTCTGGCCGCCTTGGATGACGAAGCACACATCACCAAAAGCCGTGAAACAAACAAGGCTGGCATGAAGTTTTTTGAAGACAGCCTCAAGAAAATGAATGTGGAATTTGTGCCGTCCAGTGGTAATTTCATACTGGTTCGTGTTGGGAAAGGGGCTGAAGTTTTTAACGCCATGCAACGTCTTGGCGTTATTGTTCGTCCGATGGGTGGATACAGTTTACCGGAGTGGGTCCGCATCACTATTGGAACTCCAAAGGAGAACAAGCGGTGCATCAGCGCCCTTAAAAAGTCGCTGGCTCTCAAGTAACGGCCATAAAAAACAAACTGGTTTAAGAAAAAGTGAAACTGACTGATTTGCGGGGCATCCTGCAATACGTTCCTCGGTTTCGTGAGAAGGTTTTCGTCATCGCAATTGACGGTGCAATCATCACGAAGGAGAACTTCACCAATATTCTATTGGACGTGGCAGTGCTGCGTTCGCTCAACATCCGCGTTGTTATCGTGCACGGAGCGTCAGAGCAAATCGCTCAACTGGCTGCCACACGCGGCATCCAACCATCCAACTTGGACGGCACCGGCATCACCGATGCCCCCACTTTGGACCTTGCCCTGACCACGGCAAACCGTTTAACCCACGAAATACTGGAAGGGCTCAGCGCCACGGACCTCCGTGCTGCCTGCTGCAACGCCGTAATCGCCCACCCCATGGGAATCATCCATGGCGTCGATCACTTATTGACGGGAAAAGTGGAACGCATTGATGCTGAGTTCATTCACGATCTCCTGAACAACGGGATCATTCCCGTGGTGCCTCCACTCGGTTTCGATGGCGATGGCAACACATTCCGAGTCAATTCCGATGGGGTTGCTCTGGAGCTGGCAATGAGCTTGAACGCCACAAAACTGATCTATGCCACCACCGAAGATGGTCTCCTCTATCAGGGGCGATTGATTCGCCAGATGCAGGCGGCAGATTTGACACGGCTGCTTGAACACAACCAAGAGAGCTTTGCTCCAAAGCTCCTCTCCAAGGCTCAACATGCCGCCATTGCCTGTGAATCCGGTGTTCCACGCGTCCACATCATCAATGGAAGAAACGATGAAGCGTTGCTGGCTGAAGTCTTCTCCAATGAAGGCATTGGCACACTGATTTATGCCAATGAGTATCAGCAAATTCGTCATGCGATGAAGAAGGACATCCGTTCCATTCTCAATTTGATAAAGGATTCTGTCGCCAACGAAGAACTGGTCAAACGCACACGCAACAGCATCGAAAAGAACATCCAGGACTTCTACATTTTCGAAACAGACAAAAACCCTGTCGCTTGCATTGCGCTTCATCCACTGGGTGAAACCAAAGGCGAACTGGCCTGTCTGTTTGTCAGCCCCAACTATGAAAACCAGGGGCTTGGACGTAAACTCATTCAATTTGTTGAGGCCAAGGCCCGCGAGAATGGAATGACAAAACTCATCGCCCTGTCCACACAAGCGGTTACTTACTTCCAATCCAAAAATGGATTTGTCGAAGGGTCTCCCGAAGATCTGCCAGCCGCACGAAGAGAGCGCTATGAGCAAAGCGGACGCAATTCCAAGGTGCTTATCAAAACTCTGACAAAACCCGAGTAAATGACGCGAATGCTTGAATCGTTTGGATGGGCCTGCCGAAGCCGGGATTTACTTCCTACTCGGTGGGCGCTCATCGTTTCAATTCCTCATCAAAGCGTCTTCCTTTTTCAGAGGCAACCCAACGTCTGGCTCTCTCATTCTGTTTGGTCTCCAGACAATTACACACTGCTAAACACGTTTCGATGCTCGACTTCCAAGTTTGGCATTGGCGAAAAAGCGGGGTCCAACATGACCCCGCGAGGGCTGCACCGGATCGCACAAAAAATTGGGGGAGGCTGGCCGATTGGAACCGTTTTCAAAGGACGAAAACCAGTTGGCATTACTTGGAAGGGGATGCCCATGGCTTCCATCACAACGCGCATTCTCTGGCTTGCCGGGTTGGAACCCGGATTCAACATGGGAGGAAAGGTGGATTCCTTCAATCGTTACATCTACATCCACGGTACCGGAGACGAGGCCGGCATTGGACGCCCTGCTTCTCACGGTTGCGTTCAACTTGCCGACAAAGACCTGATTCCGCTCTACAAGCTGATTCCATGCGGGACATTGGTCTGGATTTCTGACGATTCACGAATTTGACAAGTTTGAACTAACCGCTAGCTTCAAAATGTTGAATTCTTATGAATACAATTATCATTCTTGCGGCTATCACCCCTCTTTTTGTGCTTTCCATGACTTGCTCAGGACAGACCACGCTCAAGGCTGGCGATCCAGCACCTCAGTTTGAGGGCCAGGATCAGGATGGAAAAACCTGGAAGCTATCAGATTTCAAGGCCAAACAGGCGGTCCTCGTCTATTTTTACCCCAAAGACAACACTCCTGGTTGCACAAAAGAAGCGTGCGGACTGCGCGACAATATTGAGGAATTAAAGTCAAACAAGGTCCAGATTCTGGGAGTCAGCTTTGATTCTGCGGAGAGCCACAAAAAGTTCATTTCAAAGTTCGGCCTCAATTTTCCACTTCTCGTTGATACGGACGGAAAACTTGCCGACGCTTTTGGCGCACGCAAAGAAGCCGGTAAAAACTCTGCCCGGCGCGTCAGTTTTCTCATCGATAAAGAAGGCAAGATTGCCCATGTCACAGACACTCCAAGCGCAGAAACGCACCTGAAGGAAATGCGGGAGGCAGCCACCGCTTTGGAAAAGAAATAGAATGCCCCCTTATTCGTAGAGACGGCAAAAGAGCTCTCAAAGCTGGAAAATTGACTTTTGAGCAAAGCAGCTTCAGGGTAGTGCATGCTATGAAGTGCATTGTCACAGCAGGGCCAACGTATGAAGAGATGGATCAAGTCCGGCGCCTGACAAATTTCTCAACTGGGCGTCTGGGATCCGAGCTTGCGTCCTATCTAGTTGAACACGGTCACGACGTTGTTCTTCTTCTGGGACATTATTCCACCTGGCGGGGAAAACAAAAGGCCCAGACCGTCCGTGGCTTTACCACCACAGAAAATCTGAGTTCGCAACTTGAAGACATGGCTTCGCCAGATGTTAAAGCCGTGTTTCATGCGGCAGCCGTCAGCGATTTCACCTTTGGAAAGATTTGGACCCGAACACCAGGAGGGGAACTGGAAGAAATTCATTCCAGCAAAGTGACCACCCGCAGCGGCACGCTTCTGGCAGAGCTAATTCCCACTCCCAAATTAATAGGCCATTTACGCAGTTGGTTCCCCATGGCAAGAATCGTCGGGTGGAAATATGAGGTGGAGGGAACCAAGGATGACGTGCTGGTAAAGGCACGCCGACAAGTCGCCGAAAACCACATTGACGCCTGTGTTGCCAACGGACATGCCTATGGGCGAGGCTACGGGTTGGTGGACACATCATCGGTCACTCATTGCATGGAAGGTTCAGCCCTATTTCAGGCTTTGGAGGAGTTTTCCAAACAAGCTTGAGTCCGAGGGGCCTTTTTTTGCATAGTCATCCGATGTGTTTGCAATTGAAATGGCTGGCACTGCCGCTGCTGGTCGTGTTTTTGGCTGGAGGATGTTCGTCACCAACTCCCAATGCGGGACCTGCGCCGCAAAAGGCTTTGGTAATGCAGTGGACCCCCGACACCAATTCAGCCATTGTTGAGCCAGTCACCAAGTCATCCACTAATGTTCAACACGCTGTTGTTGTTCAGCCGCAGACAAACACTCTTGCCACCAATCACCTCACAGGAAAAAACGAGGTTGCCACACAAACGCCAACGCCAGTTCCCGTCCAAGTTCCTCAGCCTGCACCCCCTTCCAATCACCAAAATCACGCCTATTTTTCCAAATCCCGCAGCGACTCACAGGATTGGGTGGATATGAAACAGTGGTGCATTCAGACTTCACTGGCTCAATTGGAACCGGGGCACAATAACGGCTCTTCCCGCTTCATTCTCCGCTCTTCCCGAGGCAATCTTGAACTCACTTCCAAAAGCCAGACTGCCAAATGGAAAGGAATGACTTTTGTCCTTGGTTTTTCTCCTCAAACCTCTCATGGCCGCTATTACGTTCACCGGCTTGATGTTCAAAACAGTATTCTTCCGCTTCTTGAGCGTTGTGATTGTGCACGGCAAACAGGAAAGACCCTTGTGATCGACCCCGGACACGGCGGTGAGCCGGGCAGCCGCACGGTAGTGGGAGGAAAAACAGAAAAGGAACTCACCCTGGATTGGGCATTGCGGATACGCGCCCTGTTGACAGGTCACGGCTGGCATGTTTATTTGACACGAACAAATGATGTTGAAGTTCCACTGACCAACCGGGTTGCCTTTGCTGAGAAAATGCACGCAGACCTGTTTATCAGTCTTCATTTCAATTCGCTTCCCAACTCAGATCAATGCGGCATGGAGACTTATTGCACGACCCCGGCTGGCATGCCCTCGAATCTGGTTCGTGGTCCCGAGGAATTGGCCCCCCAACCCAACAACGCCTTCGATCCGGAGAATTTGTGTTGGGCATTGCAATTCCAGCATGAACTCGTAAAAAACACTCATGCTGCTGACCGCGGGGTTCGCAGGGCCCGTTTTCTGGCAGTTCTGCGTACTCAAAAACGCCCAGCCATACTGATTGAGGGGGGCTACTTGTCGAACCGAAAAGAGGCCACACAAATCATCTCCGCTGCCTACCGCCAGAAACTGGCCGAAGCAGTGGCGCAAGCCATCTTGAAGAAATGAACTCCAAATCACCCCATATTCTGGTCACCGGAGGCGCGGGCTTCATTGGGTCACACCTTGTGGAACGCCTTTTGGCTGAGGGTAACTCAGTGACAGTCATCGACGACTGTTCGACAGGCCGTTTGGAAAACCTGCGAGCGGTTGAAAAAAAACCGGAGTTAACCTTCATTCACTCCCGCGTATCTCAATGCTCTGAATTGGGAGACATCGCGAGCCGCAGCAAGTTCATTTACCACCTGGCCTCTTCCGTTGGCGTCGACTTGGTTCTGGATTCCTGCATTCGAACAATTGACAACACGTTTCACGAAACGGAAATTCTTCTAAACGCGGCAGTCCAAAACAAGACGCCGGTTCTCATCGCCTCCACTTCCGAAGTCTACGGAAAAAGTTCGAAACCTGTTTTTTCAGAAGAAGACGACCTGCTGATTGGGCCTCCCTACCTTAGCCGTTGGAGCTATGCCTGCTCGAAATTGATGGACGAATTTCTAGCTCTGGCTTACGGACATGAGCGTGGCCTGCCCGTCATTGTCACACGGCTTTTCAACACGGTTGGACCTCGCCAGACTGGACGCTACGGAATGGTTTTACCACGTTTCATCCAGGCAGCGCGAAAAGGAGAGCCGCTCAAGGTATTCGGAGATGGAAGTCAGACGCGGTGTTTTTGTTTTGTAAAAGACACAGTGGAAGCCCTGGTTCGGCTGGCAGATTGTCCGAAGGCGCGCGGGGAAATATTCAACGTGGGCAGCAGTGAAGAAGTGTCCATTGCAAAACTTGCCCAAATGGTTGTTGAATTATCCAATTCAAAATCGCGCATCGAATATATTTCGTATGAGAAAGCTTACAGTCATGGCTTTCAAGACATGCTCCGGCGCAAGCCTAATGTGGAAAAACTGGATCATTTCACAGGATTCCGCCCTGCCACTTCCTTGCATAGAATCATCGAATTAACACTCAACTTCCCTGGGGAAAAATAAGCTTCTACTTTGATGCGGTTTTGCCTGCATCCAAAACCTCCCTAACGGTGCGCAAAAGTTCGCTGTTCACAAAAGGCTTTTCAAGAACGCAGGCAGCTCCCGCCGTTTTGGCCTGAGACAGAAGCGCATCTGATGCACAGGTTCCGGTACAAAGGATGATTGGAATCTTGATGTCCTGTTTCTTCCGTATCTTCTCCAACACTTCCCATCCATCCAATTGCGGCATTTCCAGATCGAGAAATAACAAGTCCACCGGTTCGTGCAAAAATTTTTCAACCGCATCCGATCCGTCAGAAGCCTCAATAACTGAATACCCGCGATACCCCAACACGGCACGAATCAAATTGCGAACCATTTCATCATCATCGGCAACAAGTATCCTCTCGTTCCCATCGTAAGAAGCTTTGCGCTGCGCAGGGGCAATAAAGAGCGCCGGAGCCTCAGTCGTTGAGTCCGATTTCGGCAAAAACACGTGGAAGCGGCTTCCATGCCCAACCTGGCTTTCCACTTCAATCCACCCACCGTGGGAATGAATAATATTCCGTGCCACCCACAATCCCAGCCCGGCTCCGCGCCCCTCTGCTTTTGTCGTAAAAAATGGCTCATATAAACGATCCAAAACGTCCTTCGGCATTCCTTCTCCGTTGTCATCAACCGTGATGCAAACAAAACTGCCTGCACGTCGTGGCGGAATCAATGCCCCCCCCATCAACGTTGTATTGGCCAGTTCCACGATGATGCTCCCCCCGTGAGGCATCGCATCCCGGGCGTTCAGGCACATGATGATTAAAACCTGCTTTAATAAGGCTTCCTCGCCAAAAATGGTCCAGGTCTCCGGTCCCAGAGTGGTCTTGATCTCAATGCGTCGTGTGATGGCCCGGCGCAAAAGAGCCATTGTTTCTTTGACAAGCTCGGCTGGATTGATCTGCTGTTTGACACGATCAGAGTTTCGGCAAAAAGCCATTAACCGGGCCACAAGCTCGGCTCCGTTCTTGGCGCTGGTCCGTGCAAACTCCAGATATTCCGTCATGTTCTTTTCCCCCTCGCATCCCTGAGCCAGTTCCAGGTGGGAAATGATCGCCGTAAAAACATTGTTGAAGTCATGTGCAACGCCACTGGTCAGCGAACCGATCAATTGCATTTTCTGAACACTTGCAAGAGAGAGCATCGTCTTTTGCTGGGTTGTGGCATCCCGAATCGCAACAACGATTTTTCTCTTTTCTCCGCATCCCACCCGCCCCAAAGCCACTTCCAGTGACAAATCGTTTCCAGACTTGTGCTTGCCTGCAATCGTAAAGATCGGAACAACCAATTTTTCCTGTTGTCCCATCAAAAAAACCTTTGTATCTGAACGATCCCAAAGTCCCGGAAGAATCGCTTCCAATCGTGTATCATGGAGCTCTGTTCCAGTAAAACCAAAGACCTTCTGAATCGCCGTATTTGCAGAAAGAATTTTTCCTTCACCATCCAGGAGAAAAATGCACTCGGGACTAATCTCCAAAAACACTTGTGCCAGCAGGTCATCCGTTGATGGACTAGAGACCACCGGAGGCTCAATTTTTGTCTCAAACAATTCAACCACCGGTTTCCTGGACCGAAGAGGTTCCATGCTTCTTGCCGTAAAGTAGAGCGAAAAACTTAAGAGCGTTCCAAGAATTGGAATCCAAAAAACCGTTCCTTCCCGTGCCTCAAATGCAGGACGGGACCTAAAAACAATCGTCCATGCCCGGCCTCCAAACGGCAGGGACCGCACCCACTCAAAACGAGGAATATCAGACTTACTACTGTTGGGGGGCAAATTACAAATCAAGCGGCTTTCTTCCACCTGCAAACCATCATAAACCCTGATGTTCAGCAACGAGAGTATCTGGTAATCCAGCCTCTTGGCAAAGAGCTCCTGGGCGTTGCAAGCCATCACGGCAAATCCACGCAACTCCTGCCGACGCAGGGCCAGGCCGTTGGGAACCTTACAATCCCGATAAATAGGCTGAAAAGCCACCAAAGCCAGAATATTGCCCCCTCCCTTCACACAAGGCAAAGCCTTTGCAAAAACCACACAATCCCCACTATCACACGCCTCTTGCATTGCCATGCGGCAGGAAAGGTCCGTCCCCCAATCCGTCCCCTGAAAATTCCGAACCCGAGGATCCAGATAGCTGATCCCGACAATTGTCATGGACTCTGGAGGTAATGATGCAGGCCAGACGGAGAAAATCCCCTTCCTCATCTCAGGACGCTTTCTCTCATCTCCTCCAGACCGGGAAACAAACCCCAAAGCCAGGACTCCCTCTCCATTCAATTCATGAGCAAGACTTTCATCGGCAATAACCTTGGCTTGGCGAGTGGAATTATACCAGGAGTTAGAGGTGGCCATCAGGCTTATCGTACGCAGAAATAAAGTATGCAGGTGCACGACATTTTCGATGCGAACCACAGCTTTATCCGACACCGACTTAAAGCCAAACTCGCTTTCGCTCCTCTCGTGATGGACCAAATAGAACGCTAAAAGCGCGGTCAAAACCAAGCCTCCCGCCAAAAGAATATTTGGTATCAGGCGGCGTGCATCTTGACGTTCTTGGTCTGGTTTGGTCATGAAAGAAGTAAGGGAACTGTAACACAGCTCCACACGTTGCAATCTTAAGAAAAAGAAAAATATTGTCAAACCAAGGGACTTAACAGTAAAAGAATCATGTTTTCCGGCCAAATAAGCATGAGTAATGCAGTGTGAAAAATTGGATTTTGGATGTTATTTTCGCGGTAATCTGTAAAATACGTAACCGTGGTTCGCAAATATCAAAACCTATATCAGTCAATGCGTCTTTTCCTTTCGTCGACTGAAGCAAGTCCGAGTCCTAACTTTCCAGACTGTGCCGAGCTCATATCATGACAAAAGAAATGCCCATTCCCACAAAGGAGAAAGAAGAGGTTGTAAAAACCACTCCTCAAGGGGGACTTTCCCTCAGTTGGCTGGATCAAGGCTGGTGCGTATTGGGCACCAATGGATGTGTCAAAGAAATTGATGAGCCCTTGCTGCATTGGCTCGACCTTTCACAGCGGGAGGTTGTGGGGGCCAATTTTGTCGAGCTGCTGAAAAATGTATGCGCTGAATGGGAGGAGACTGTTCGGGAAACCCTGAACGCCTCAGAAACCTTTGCTAAAATCGACCTAAAAAAACCTTCTGGCAACGGTGGAGCCATTCAAACTTACCACTTGGAAAGAACACGCTGCCCGTCAGAAATTGTTGTCCGAATCTGTTCCATTGTTCCTCCGGCAACTGATCTTGTCGAATCCTCTTGGGACACCTTCATGAATTCCGAATCCGCACGACGACAAATGTTTGTTCGTTTAATTCGGGCGGAATCACAGCTTAGTGCCCTGATGAGCCGATGGCCGGGCGTCATTTTCAGTCAACGCCCAGATTGCAGTTTTAGTTTTATCAGTCCCAGAATTGAGGAGTTTACAGGCGTTCCAGCCAAAAACTGGCTCTACCAGCCCAATTTGTTCTGGCGAGTTGTGCATGAAGCCGATGCGGACCAGATTCAAAAGCACCTGAAACAAGTCGTCCGTGCCGCCAACGGTCTTACCATCACCTACCGAATCCGACACACCCACACGGGACGCGTTGCCTATATTTTGGAGCATCGTCAGGCGATTCTCAGCAACACAGGACTTCTGTTGGGATACGATGGGTTCTGGCTCGATATCACGCGCCAAACCATTGCGGAAAAGCGCCTCTCCAGTTCCGCCTGGAAGGAGACACTTGCAGTTTTAACACTCGGTCTTGCGCACGATTTCAGCAACATCATGGCCGGAATCCTGTCTCTGAGTGAGACTTTCCGTGCCGAGCTCGGGAAGGACCATCCATTCTATGAGGGGCTCACGCTTATCCGCGATAATTCAATTCAAGCGAGCCAGCTCATTCATCGCATTTCACAATTACATCGCGGAAGACCCGGAGAACGCAGTTACATTGATCTCAATGAAATGTCCGGAGAAATGGTGGAACTGGTTCGCAAGATCGTCCCCAAGCGCATCAACATCAAAACCGATTTTGCCACCAAACAACTTCCTGTTTATGCGGACGCGGTTGAATTTCGCCAGGTGTTCGTAAACCTTGCGCTCAACGCCTCAGATGCCATGCCTCAACGCGGGGAAATCACTGTCGGAACCGCTTTTTTTGAGCAATACCCCCCCCCGGTGCATGTCCAAGGAGCCCTGCCAAAGCCCCCCGCCATCTGTCTGTTTGTTCGCGACACCGGCTGTGGCATCCCAGAGAAAAATCTGGAATCCATTTTTGATCCCTTTTTCACGACCAAGGAAGTCAACAAAGGCTCCGGTTTGGGACTCTACAATGCACGGTTGTTTGTGGAAAAACATCAGGGAGCCATTTCAGTCGAATCCAAAGTCAACGTGGGGACCACATTTCGCATCTGGCTGCCCCAGGCTGATTTCACAGAGGCGGATCATGTAAGCAAAGAAATTCAGGCCCGTCACACACTGCTGCTCATTGGCAGTAATGGTGCCTTTCTCAACAGTATGACAGCCGTTCTGCGGCAGAACGGATTCTGTGTTGTCGTCACCACCTCGGAAGCAAGTGCAAATGACTTTTTGCTTTCGCCTGACTACAAATTTTCAGCCGTCATACTTCAAACCACGATTCCGCAATCTGTGATCTTTCGTGATATCCACAAACAACATGTCACGGTCAAAACCATTCTTCAGGTTGTACAACGCAACCCGGATGAGGTCGAATCCCAGTTCTTGAAGTGGGCAGACCTCGTTCTCCCGGCAGATATGAGCGAGCCAGTCATGCTGGAACACATAAAATCCGTTCTCGACGAAGCCCCCCGGAACCCGTGAACCCGCCTCAAAACACCCCTCTGGAAACTCCGCAACGGATTCTCGTCGTCGATGACGAGGGAATTGTCCTTGTGGCTTTGCGCGAAATTCTGCATCGAGAGGGATATCACGTTCTGACTCACAACAACCCGCTCGAAGCATTGGAAAGCCTGAAAAAAGAGACCTTCTCTGTCATCCTCACAGACCAGCAAATGCCCATACTCACCGGGCTTGAATTTCTTTCCCAAGCCAAGCTCCTCCAGCCGGATGCCACCCGTATTCTTATCACTGCGGTTCTGAGTCTGGACATGGTTATCGACGCGATAAACAAAGGGGAAATATACCGTTTTATTGTCAAACCCTGGCTTCGGGAAGAACTGCTTGCCACGGTTAAAAGCGCTGTTTCCCGTTACGAACAGATTTGCCGCAATCAAATTCTGCAAGCTAGTGCCCTAAGCATGAACCTCCAGCTTGCTCAACTGAATGCAAAGCTTGAGCAGCAAGTCAACCGCGTTGCCGAACAAAACCGCGAACTCGAACACCTTAACAAGGAACTCCAGGGGGATCTGCCAAACACGGTTCAATTTTGTCCTTTGATGCTCGACACTTTCTACCCGTTGCTTGGCTATCAGGCCAGGCGCACCCGAGAACTATGCCACGCCATGGGGAAAGAGCTGAAACTTTCCATCGAACAATGCAATATTTTGGAGGCCGCCTCCCTGGCGGCAAACGTCGGGCTTGTTGGCATCCCACGAACAACCATCCGCAAACACATTGAAGCCCCCAGCACTCTGACGCAGGAAGAGCACCGGCTTATCAGGCAACATCCCATTGCAAGTCAAAATCTCCTTGTCAAACACCAACACCTTGGTGTCGTGAGTGAAACTGTCCGGGGGCATCACGAACGCTATGACGGGCACGGATTCCCTGACGCCCTCAAGGGGGACCAGATCCCCCATCTCTCGGCCCTGCTGGCTGTGGCCACCGCCTGTGCCGGATTACCAGACCAAAACAGGAGTGGACTCCATCAAATCACAGCCGCCAGTGGAAAGGCATTTCACCCGGATGCGGTTAAAGCCCTCCAAAATGTCTACCCAGATGTTGTCAATTCGAGAGAACTCTTGGAAGTCCCCATGTCTCAACTTCAGCCTGGCATGATCCTTGCCAAGGATGTTTGCACTGACTCCGGAAAACTCCTTTTACCCAAAGGGCGGCAATTGACAGAAACGAATATTGGGGATTTACAGAACAGAAAACAAAAGGATACACTCGCCCTGCTACTGCAAGTCACTTTCTAACAATGCTATTGAATTATGCTGTCTCTGGATAACCAGAATCCTTCTCAGCTTGGAGAAACGCACGAGTGGTGGCGTTGCTTTTTCGATGGCGCCGAAGACCCCATGGTGATTTGCAGCAAGGAGGCTGAAATAATCCGCGCCAACGGGAAGGCGATCGACTTGCTCCATTTGCGAGAGCAGGCCACTGAAAAATTCAGTCTCTCAGAGGTTCTCACTCCCAATTTATATCACCGGATACTCCTTTTTCTGGATCTTCCCGGGCAAAGACTACTGACCTTTTCTGGAATTTCACTCATGGTCAAAGGTCATCTCCGGATGATTGCAGACTTGAACATCGGTCTTCTGGCGCCAGGTTTCTTCCTTCTCCATATCAAAGATGCCAGCCAGCGATGGCGCATTGAATCCCACGCCCAACGTCTGGCCACCGCCACCGATGCCACATCCGACGTCTTTTTCTTTACAGACGCCGAATTCAAGCTCGGTTACGTGAATGCCTCCTTTCAGACGGTTACCGGCTACAACATTGAAGAAGTTCTGGGCCGGACATCTGACTTTTTGCGCTCGCCCTCGCAAGCTAGAGTCATCAAGGAATACCTCACCACCGTTCAGGCGGGGCATAGTTGGACCGGCGAACTCATCAACATCCGGCGCGACGGCAAAGAGTATCCTGTCGAATCAACGATCTCCCCCATTTTCAACAAAGACGGTGAGTTTTCCGGTTACGTCGCCTGTGAACGGGACGTTTCCGCAAAGAAAAAACTCCAGGAAGAACTCGTTCTTGAACGGAATTTTACCTACAGCATCCTCGACTCAATTGATTCCGCCATCTATGCCGTTGATTCCAAATTCCACCTTATTCAGGCCAATGATGGATGGCGGCGGCTCCCTTCGCCGCACGGCTTTGTCACCATCACAGAGCCGCCATTGTTAAACTCCAATTTTTTTGACTACGTCAATCCAGCAAAACAGGGAGAACTCAAGGCCTTTTTTCAGATTGCGATGGCCACCCACAAGGCGCAAGCTTTCCCCATTTCTTCCCACGATGGACATTGGGTTGTAAAAATATCCCCCTGGTACCACGAAAAGGACGTTCGCGGAGTCATCTATGCCGTCAGTGACGACAGCAAACTCCACGAACTGCAAAAGCAATTGTATCAGGCCCAAAAAATGGAAACCGTGGGCACTCTGGCTGCTGGTGTCGCTCATGATTTCAACAACCTGCTCCAAGTCATCCGCGGTAATGTGGAATTGGCGTTGACTGATGAAAAAAACCCGACCGACACGCGCTGGAGCCTTCAGCAGATCAATGAAGTCACGGAACGCGCAGCAGAAATCACGCATCAGATGCTATCCTTCAGCCGCGATTCGGATGAGAACATCGTTGTGTTTGATTTCAACAACGTGATCAACGAAGTGGCTTCCCTGCTCCAGCATTCCCTGCCTTCCAACATTCAGTTGGAAGTCCTTCCTTCAAAGGAAGTGCTCAATGTCCAGATGGACTCCACACGAGCGAATCAACTGGTCCTGAATCTTTGTGTCAATGCACGCGACGCCATGCAAAATGGTGGCAAACTTAAAATAGCAACGTCGCTCGAATTACTCACCCCGGATCAGGCATTACGCCAGCAGAGGGCTGTTGGCAGCATGTATGTAAAATGCACGGTGTCAGACACCGGCAGTGGAATTCCCCCCGAAATTCTGCCGCGCATTTTTGATCCATTTTTTACAACGAAGGAAAACGGCAAGGGGACCGGCCTGGGCCTTTCCATCGCCCATGAAGCCATTTCCCGAGCGGGAGGATTCATCGAAGTCGACAGCAGCATCAATAAAGGCACCAATTTTCAAATCTATCTACCCTCCACAGGGAGTGACGCCCCTCCCAAAGCCAAGCTGCTCCAGCAGCCCCAACAAGTTTACTCGGGAAGCATTCTCATTGTCGATGATGTCGAGCTCATCCGTGATTTTACCGACGCTTTTCTGCGTAGTGCCGGTTACACCACTACGGTCGCCAAAGATGCGGATCAAGCGTTGAAGTTCCTGGAAGGATGCCGTTTTGATCTTCTTTTCACGGACAACAAAATGCCTGGCATCAGCGGTTATGAGCTGATTGAAAAAGCCATTGTGAAATGGCCAAAAATGAAGTGCATCCTAGCGACTGGATATCTCGAAGAAAAAATTCAGCAGCAGTTGGCTCAACATTCCAACGTGCAGACGCTGCTAAAACCTTACCACGTCAACGAGGCCATCAAGCTCGTTAGTGACCTTCTTAGCCGTTAGGCAGGCGTTGTTGTAAACTCTCAATTTTCTTCACCAGAACCTCACGCTCGCGTTCATATCTGGCTCGTTGCAGGCTCAATTCGATCGTCAAAGCAACCTCACGTTCTGTAAACGGCTTTGCCAGACATGTGGAAAACCGGATTGACTGCGTTCTCCCCCTCATTTCCTTGTCATCATGTGAAGTTATGAAAACCACAGGAACATCCTTTGTCCTTTGAAGTGCCTGGGCTGCCGTCACACCATCCATTGCCCCTCCCAAATCGATATCCATCAAAATCAAATCAAACTGAAGCTCCGCAGATTTCTTCAGCGCATCCTCACCACGACTGAAAACACTCACCACTTCATAACCATACTTGGTCATCTGCAAAGGGATCATGCGGGAAAGCACGGGGTTATCTTCGACCAATATCAATTTCGCATTTTTCACAATTGGCCTTTTAAGTGAAGATTCCTCCTTCCGCACAGCGATGCGCGTGCTAGATCAAGCCATCGAGAATCATGGGTAAACGTTCCATGCTACGACGCAAATTGCCCTGGGCGATTTGCTTTTCCCGATCTGAATCATGCGGGAAAAGTATCTTCCATCCCGTGGCATTGGACAAATCCTCCTCGGTCACATTCCGCGAAATGCCCAAGACCTTGAAATTCGCGTGATTCATCAACAAATCTGCAACCTGCACTGATGCCGCCAGTGTGGCACTGGAACCTGCCAGTTCAGGAGTGTGATGGTAGAGCGTTGTTTCCACCAAAACGGATGGCAGATTGTGGCGACGCAAATACAAAGCCCCAAGTTTCGCGTGATCAATTCCCAAAATTGTTCTTTCCCGCTCAATCACATCACTGTTCACATCCCAAGGCCCCTGATATATGTAATGAAAATGTTGGGGAAACGCAGATGCCATGATGATTTTACCCACATCATGCACCAGCCCGGCAACGTAATCCGTCTCATCCATGGACGGCTGAATGGAGCTCCAAACCTCCCTGGTTAGAATTGCGGTGCCAATGCAATGACGCCAAAAATCCCGCCAGGAAAATGGTGTATCTCCTGCAAGTTTTTGAAAATCCTCAATAATCGGCGTCACCATCACCAACTGCCGAATCTGACGCAATCCCAGATAAAAAACGGCTTCCTCCAAGTTGTTCACAGGAGCACTCATCCCGTAGTAAACCGAATTGACCAACCGCAATAAGCGGGCAGTCAAACTTGGATCTCTTCTGATAATATCGGCGATCTGGCTTATATAGCGAGAGTCGTCATTGAGCAGAGAGCGCAATGCGCTATCAATGCTTCGTAGTGACGGTAACCGGGGGCAACCATCGATACGAATTTCAATTTGACGGTGATCCAAAGGCTTGGGAGCCTCAGGGTCACATAATAACTCTGGCATCATTCGAACTTTCTATCGGCATTTTTTCCATTCAATTAATAGAAAACAAGCCTAATGTACCCATAAATTTCATTCTTTCTAAAGTTGAAGGGGAATCTTGTCGATGGACTAAGCAGTCTTGCCGTGGATACGGTGAAGCGTTAAACATTAAAACGCAGACATAGCCGCGAGGGCCAGTGCATAAACGGATGATGCAATGGAAAGTGGCGTCACACGGATGTGTCGGCAAAATTGCTAAATTAATGCATAATTTGATTCGTCATGGAAGATGGATCCTCCCTGCGTTCGTACTGAGCCAGAGTTACATTTGGGCGGCCTACCTGCCCATCAATGGTCCAGCTCCGCTGCGATTTCAAGCCGCCCCGCGTGTTTTAACCACCCCCGCTCCGCGGGTTCCACTTCCAGACATTATTCACCCAGAGAAAGCTGTGCCATCGAACATTCCATTGGTTCTTTCCCCTGATTTCTGGTCAAGCCTCCTTCCGGGGCTTTGGCCCCCCATACTGGAACAAACCAATGAGGAACCTGTCTTGGTGAAAAACACACAACCGGAGCCCCCAGCCGGAGAGGGGAACCCAAAGAACGATTCCGGGGTTTATCTGCAAAATCTTGTTCCCTTTTTCTATCCAAGCCAGACAGCAAATCCAACCAATGCGGGAGCTGGTCATTCCCCCGCCATTATTCTGGCTCCAGTTGATTTTGTGCCTCCGACAAGCGGGAACCGTCCCTCAAGCTCCGCAACCTATATTAGTCACTAATATGAGACAGCTCCCACCCCAACTAAAATTACTCTTTCAATTAGTTGTCTTTGCCATGTTTTTAGGCTGGAGTCAGGCATGTTCCGCCTCGGAAGGGTTTTCTGAATCCGACGCAGACAAGCCAGCTCCGGCAAAGTTCGAATTTCCGGCGATCATCAATACAAATACGGCTGCCGCAGAAGCAAAAGCCAGGGCTGCCGATACCAATACCGAACCGTTGACCGCAGAGGCTGAGAATAACCCCAACAAGAAATCCAAACACCCATCAGCTTTTACACTCGAAGGTCAGGTCGCACGGCATTCACCAGAACTGCCAGCAAGCTCCAATTTTGTTTCCGAAGTTCCTCCCGTCACCACCGAGCCACAACGGATCAAAGTCTTCGAAAAGAAACTGGAACAGGCCCAGGAAGCCAGAAAAAACAAGGATTACAGCACGGCTGAGGAGGATCTGCTCTTCATCCTTACCAACAAATCCCCCGAAGCATTGAAAGGATCCGCCCTTTTGGAATACGCCGCCCTTGCGCTTGAGCAGAAGAAACTCGCCCGCGCCCTTCAGATTTATGCCCAGTGGGTTCGCATGTTTCCAAATCACCCTGATCTGCCGGAAGTTCTCCTGCGCCAGGGATTGATTTGCCGGGACATGGGAGCACCAGAAATGGCAATCCAAAAGTTCTTTTCCGTCATGGGCACCTCTCTCAATCAGGATGTGGACCGGCTCCCTTACTACCGAAAAATCGTTCTTCGGGCACAAACTGAAATCGCAGATACCTACTATCTTCAGGGCCGTTACGAAAGCGCCATTTCCAAATATCAGGTCCTCCTAAAACCTTCCAACCCCGATTATGAGCAACTCAACCGCTCGGAAGTCCTATTCAAACTGATTCGCTCCTACTCACAATTGCATCGTTATTCAGAAGTCGTTGGCCAGTCTGAAGTTTTTCTACACGATTTTCCCAACGCCAATGAACAGCCGGACATCCGTTATCTCATGGCTTCAGCACTCAAGAAACTGGGGCGTAATGAGGAATCCATTCAACAGACTTTAATCCTGCTTCAATCCCAGCAAACAAACTCCTCTCCAGAGCGGTTGAAATACTGGCAGCAACGGACCGGCAACGACATTGCCAACCAACTTTTTGAACAAGGTGATCTTTTAAATGCTTTGACTGTTTACACGAAGCTCGCAGAGTTGGATAATACACCAGCCTGGCAACTACCCGTATTCTACCAAATCGGGCTGATTTACGAACAACTGAAGGACCAGGCAAAAGCGATGGATTATTACCAAAAAATCATTTCACAAGAAAAGGCGCTGGCAACAGGAACTCCGAACCCGAATCTGGCCACGGTTTTGGAGATGGCAAAATTCCGTGTCAATCGACTTTCTTGGCAACTGAGGACAGAACGGGTTGAAAAAGACCTCAGCCCTGCAGTGCGCACCGCATCATCTGAATAACCCAATGATTGCCGATATTCTTCAAACGCTTCAAACTCACCATGCCATTTGTGAGGAGATACTCGCTGTTGTCTCGAAAGAGAAACTCCTATGGCAGGACCCGGAGGCACCTCCGTCGTTTGAACTATACCAAACAAAAAAGAAGCTCTTGCCCCAGCTAGAAGATTCCCTCGAACATCTCAAGGCCTGCCGCATTGAATGGCAGAAAATGACTCCGCAAGAACGGGCTCAACACCGGGAAATTGGAGAACTGATCAAGCAAACTCAGAACATGATCCTTAAAATCATTGTGCTCGATCGGGAAAACGAGCAAGTTCTCCTTAGGCGGGGATTTGGTTCGCCAGCAAAAAGAGTGACGCCAACCCGGCAACAACCCCATTTTGTCGCCGAGCTTTACCGCCGCAACAGTTCGTGATAGAAAAAAAGCGGAGAATATTGATCCGTGCCGATTGAGAAAATTATAGTACTTGAGGACGACATGATCGTCCGGAAAAATCTGGAGCAACAACTGCGCCAGCGTCACTATGACGTTGCCGGAGCTGCCACAATTGCTGAGGCCCAGGAGTATCTGGCAAAAGACACTTTTGACCTGATGTTTGTTGACGTTCGCCTGCCCGATGGCGAAGGCACCGACCTTTTGCGCCAGTTGCAATCCCGCCCCGTCAAACCGCTGGTCGTCATCATGACAGGATTCGGTTCTGTTGAGTCCGCCGTCAACTGCATGCGAGACGGCGCGTTTGAATACCTCATCAAACCCTTTTCCACGGATCAAATTGAGGTCACCCTCAAAAAAGCCGCACAATACACCCAACTCGTCAAAGTCAGCCGCTTTCTCAACCACGAGGAAGACGCCTCAAACTACGAACTCCTCGGACATAGCAACGGCATGGCAAACCTCCGTGCGCTCATCCGAAAAGTGGCACGCACCCAGGCAACCGTCCTTATTCAGGGAGAAAGTGGCACCGGAAAGGAACTTGTAGCCCGCGCCATTTATCGGGAAAGCCCCCGCGCCAACGCACCGTTCATCAAAGTCAACTGCGCAGCCATTCCAGAACACCTGATTGAAAGCGAATTCTTCGGACACGAAAAAGGCGCATTCACAGGCGCTCTAAACAAACGGGAAGGCCGCTTCGAGCTGGCCCACGGCGGCACCATTCTACTCGATGAAGTCAGCGAAATTTCATCCCAAGTCCAGGCAAAACTTCTCCGAGTATTGCAAGAACGGGAATTGGAACGAGTCGGTGGCAACAGAACAATCAAAGTCGATGTTCGCGTCATTGCCACCACAAACCGCAACCTGGAACAATGCGTCGAGAAAAAGGAATTTCGCCAGGACCTGTTCTTCCGGCTCAACGTCGTCCCCGTCTTCGTTCCGCCATTGCGTGAACGTCGCGACGACATTCCATTCCTCGCCCAACAATTTTTGCAACGCTTCACCCGCAAACATGGCGTTCACATCAGCGCCATCTCTACAGATTGTCTGGCAGCACTCGTGGCCCATCCATGGCCCGGCAATGTGCGTGAACTCCAAAACACGATTGAACGCGCTGTCATTCTCAGCGGCGATAGCGACGAATTGCTGCGTGAACATCTTGGCTTCTCGGAATCAACAAACGGGACTCCTTCTTCAGCATCGGCCACCATTCCTGTTTCTTCTGCTTCAACCACACCCGCCGCTCAGAAGCCACCTGAAACCAATGGAACCGTCGTTACTTCTACTCCCACGGCTCCAATAGAGATCATCCCTCTGGCGGAAGTGGAAAAGAGACACATTCTCCAAGCATTGGAACACTTTGAAGGGAATCGAACCCAGGCTGCCAAACAATTGGGAATCAGCATTCGGACCCTGCGCAACAAACTCCACGAATACGGGGTTGCCTCAAAGACGGCGGATACGGAAGAAGAATGACCTTCTTCTCCCCTTCGCGCAGAAGGATATAATTTTTTGAATCCTTGATTCCAAGGAAAGCAAATACCCCAGCAGCGTTTACCAGTCAGTGTCCCCCCTGCTCCAGAAACCCATGATATATATCCGAAGTGTAAAGTTTCATTCCTCTGCTGTTTAGAGTGGATCTCGGAAGTTATTTCCGGATGGAGCAGATGGAAGCGGTTTTGGCGGGATCGTCGATGAAGGATTTGAGGGCTGTGCAGAGGCGGTCGGTCAGTTCGTCTGGAGTTCGCGCAATAAAATCCCAAAACCAATCGGCTTTAAGCCGAAGCCACAAACGCTCAATGGGATTGAAATCGGGCGAGTAGGCCGGAAGGTATTTGGGTTCAAAGTGGTGCCAGTTGACCTTGGTCCCCTTGTGCCAGGAAGCGTTGTCGAGGATCAGGATGTCTCGTCTGCCTTCTTTTGGGGGAATGGCTTTGGCCATTTCGTCCAGGAAGAATTGGAACACGTCCCCGTCGACACCATCGACGGTGAGAGCGAATAATTCGCCGGTTTGTGGAGCGACGGCTCCAATGACATTTTCCCGAATGTGATCGCCCAAATAGGGCACGGTGCGCGGCTTGCCCGGCTGCACCCAGCGGCGCCGGGGGCGAGGGTCGCCTTCCACCCCCGATTCATCGCTATACCACAGTTGGACCGTGGGATCTTCAAGGAGCGTTCGCAGCTCCAGCTGGAAAGCCTCCCGCTGTTGTGCATCCTGACGCTCGGGCCAGGGCTGGGGCACTCGCAGGTGGAAATTGAGTTCATGCATCCAACGCACCACGGTGCTGTAGCCCAGTTCGATGGAGAGTTTCTCCTTGATGTAGCCGTGGAGCTTGACGCCGGTCCAGTGGACTTGGCCAGCTTGGGCAGGGTCCGCAAGAACGGGTATCAGAAGATCGCGGACGCGTTCGAGTTTGGCTTTGCGAGGACGGCCCGGTTTGGGGCGCGTGATTAGGGCATCGATGCCGCCACGGTTGAAGAGTTCAATCCACATGCGCACCATGCGGTCGGAACGGCAGAATTGTTGACAGACGGTGGCCCGGGGGATGCCCAGTAGCAAGGAGCGCAATGCGTTGAGCCGAATGTAACTGCGCTTATTGGGCGCGGCTTCCATGGCTACGCGGAGTTCATCGGGCGTGGCGTTTTCGGCGTTTGGACTGGCTTCGGCTTTACGCAACAGCACTGTTTAATCACAATACTGTGTGTTGTACAAGGAAAATTTTGCCTACTCGTCTATTTGGAAATTTCTTTCGAGAATCACTATAGTCTGGCTATTTCAGCAACACAGGTTCAGAAAGGAAAAGTGAAAATATGACAATCTCATTGAATGACTTATTTCTGTTCCTTACCATTCTCTACTGATTAATCCTGCATTTCTTTATCTCATCAGGTTTTTTTGAGGCAAATCGGTGTGGCAACGAGTATATAAATATCCTCGGGCACAGTTGGGGCAGAATCTTGGCAGTAAAACTTGCGCATTGGATCAGCCATTCGGACAAATTTAAAAACCACAAAGTCAGCATCCTTGCGGTGATTGATCCGGTCTCTACGTTGCGATGACCACCGACGAGTGTTCCAAGCAATGTTCAGCGATTTTGGAACCGATACCAAACGCACGGAAATGGTGTGACAATTATGGGGCGTTCAGTTCATGGCAGAAGCCTCATTAGCCATGCATAATCCAGCGATCAACAGGATTTGAACCCTGACGGCCAACAAAACATAATCATCAACGGTCAGCGTTGGGGCATCGACCATTTCACAATTGTTGGGCGGTGGAGAATGAAGTGATTAATTTACTTAAATGATTTATGAGATCACTTTGGGGTGTTTTGTTATTGATAGGGGGGTTGTTTGTGGCACGCTGTGCTGAGCCAAATCTCAGGTTTCAAGTTGTCGATGCCCGAAGCAAAGCCCCCCTAGCAGGTGTGGAAATTTATCGCCATAAGATCAGTCGCTCTTTGTTATCAAAGTTATCAGGACAGAAAATGGAAGCCCTGCCGCTAACTGGAAAATCTGGCATTGTACAAACGAGTGGGGTTCCTGATGTTCATGCCATCCGCTTCAAACTAAATGGCTATTTTGATGCCTGTGCATTGATGACTCCAGGTAAAACAATGGGAATCATCACACTTGATATTCCTAAAGAAGGTGAGTTGACGACCGGTTATTCATATATATGCGCCTTAGATAGGCTTATGATTATCCAGATGTTTCCGAAAGCCGCTTCTCTTTCCCCTCCTGATTCCAAGACTCCCGTTGAAGGTTCTCTGGGGGGGGTATAAACAGAATTTCAAATATTACCAAGGGCTATCATGAAAATATCGCAGGATATATATTTGTGGCTGAACATTTCTTTGCTTTTGATATACGTGGTCATAGCTATTTTTATCGATGGCAATGACAGCTTATTTTTGATGGGGGAATGTCTCTCAAAGACAGTTATTTATACTATATTTTTTTGCGGTGTTGGCGTTGCTGTCTGGACCACTGTAAAACAGCCCCGCCGCTGGTTTATACCTGCTTTTTGCATTATGATATATCTTTCATTGGTTTTGTGAAGGGGGGCGATCAGGGCAAACAGGCAAGTCAAATAGTATGATTGATAATTTATGAACGCATGAAGTTCCTGACCGCATGACATTTCGTGTGATTATATTGTTGTGCTAATGAATTTTTAGAAAAAATTCCTTGCCCATCCACACACCGTTATCTCTTGGGAGCACTTTTCGGTGCGCTCAATACACAAACCATGTCCATAGGGCGTGGCTTGTTTATGATTTGCCTCAATTATTTTTCTGGATTTTCTACCGCTTTTGTGGCGCATTTTTCTCATGTTAAAATAGTAAGAATTGTGCCCAGATGAAACATTTCTTGACTAAAAAGGCCTGTTAATCTATAAGTCTTTGCTGCATAAGCAATCCGCACTGGTAACAGCCGTTTAACCAAGCCTATGACAAAGCGCGATCTTGTAGTTCGAATCAGTGAAGAAACCGGAATGGTTCAACAAGAAGTGTTGCATGTGGTGCAAAAGACCCTCGATTATATTTCTGAAGCCGTGGCAGCAGGTAAAACTGTGGAACTGCGCAACTTCGGTGTTTTTGAGGTGAAGGTCCGCAAAGCACGAATTGGACGAAATCCAAACCGGCCAGAAACTGATGTTCCCATCCCACGCAGGGCTATTGTCAAGTTTAAGCCCGGCAAGGAGATGAGGGAAGCTGTCTTGAAGTTGTCTCCTGCTGAAGCAGCAGAACAACCCAAAGCCACGCCTTAAAATCCCCGCCTTCTCCCAAAAGTAGGAGGGGTCGTTTGCCCCACAAAAGCGCCCAGCTCAGTGGTAGAGGTGGGCTTTCGCCTTTTTTTGAGTTCAGGATATCAATCCTGAATTTTTTTATTCCCATTTTCCCATTTTTCGTGCCTTCTATTACTTGTTTATATGGAACGTTTGCCTGGTTTTCGAGATTTCTACCCTGAACCACTCCCACATCCTGATGTTTGGAGTGCTGATGCCCGCCAATATATTTTTGACACGTGGCGTACAACCGCGCGTCGTTACGGTTTTCGCGAATACGATGGACCGCCTCTTGAACCGCTGGAGCTCTACACTTTGAAGAGTGGCGATGAAATTGTGGGACAACTTTACAATTTTAATGACAAGGGGGATCGTGCCATCTCTTTGCGTCCGGAAATGACGCCAACGCTTGCTCGCATGGCGGCGGCGCATGAACGGAATTACAAGAAGCCCATCAAGTGGTTTGCAATTCCCCAACTCTTTCGTTACGAACGCCAGCAGAAAGGGCGTCTTCGAGAGCATTTCCAATTCAATGCCGACATGCTTGGGGAAGCCAATTGTGCTGCTGACGCGGAATTATTGGCTTTACTGATTGATGTTTTGCGGAGTTTTAAATTGACCCAGGAGGACTTTGTTGTGCGTCTGAGCAGCCGCAACGCATGGCAGGAGTTTTTTGAAGCTCGTTCGAAGGACCCAGCCAAAGCGTATGCGTTCTTCCAGGTCATTGATAAGATTGAACGCGAAACGCCGGAAGAGACAAAAAAGAAACTCGATGAAATCGGTATTTCCTACGATGAAGTCAATGACTTCATTGAAAAAGGCAAGCCGACCGCCGAACTGGAATCCATCATTGCCAATTTGAGTGCCCGAGGAATGAAGGACTTTGTCAAAGTGGATTATCACGTCATTCGTGGACTGGCCTATTACACAGGTGTTGTATTCGAGGCTTTTGATAAAAAGGGAGAATTTCGCGCAATTGCCGGAGGCGGACGTTATAACAACCTCGTCAAACTCATTAGCGGCGGAAAGTCCGACATGCCAGCACTCGGGTTTGGAATGGGTGACGTTGTTTTGTTGGAGCTGCTCAAATCACGCAAGCTTCTGCCTAAATTTGACTCTCACATTCAGGTGTTCTGCCTGATTGAAGACGAAACATTGCGGGTGCCATCGCTTGATCTAGTGCAAAAAATCCGCGACGCCGGATATGCAGTTGATTATTTTCTGACACCTGCCAGAGCGGATAAACAATTTAAGCGTGCCATGGAGTTAAACGCGCTTTTTACTGCAAAAGTGGAAAAAGCGGCTGATGGCTCCATGTCAGTTAAAATTAAAAATCTTTCCACCCGCGAAGAGAAAACTGTTTCGACATCAGAACAAGTAGTCTCAACATTAAAGGGATAGGCTTCAAGTGCCATACCCCCTTAGCTTCGAATGTGCTAATAGTTGAGACGGTAAAATGTCTGTTGTGAATTTGAAAGGGAAGGTATTGTTTGGAATTCCTGTTCAAAACACATTAATGACAGATATTATATACTAAATAATTACATAAATACAATCGGTTATTAACAACATGTTCAATGTAAAACGCTGAGTGTCTGGGATTCTGGGGACAAGAAAGGTCAAGGAATGGCAAAAATTGTGAAAATGTTTTAGCTTGATGCCTAAGGGGATTTCATCAGAATCTTAACAACTAAGGGGAATAACCCTTGTTCGACAATGACTAAAGTTTTACTACTCGGAATTGGACGTTGGGGCGCCAATCATTTGCGCGTTCTCAACTCGCTGCCTATTGAACTGTATGTGAGCGAACTGGATCCCAAACGCCTTGAAGCTGCTAAAAAGCTGGGCATTCCCGATTCCCGTTTGACCACGGATTACAAGACCTTTGCCCCAATCGTGGATGCTGCCGTGGTGGTCACTCCGGCTCAAAGCCATTTTCCACTTTGCAAAGAGTTCCTTTCCGCACGCAAGGATGTGTTTGTTGAAAAGCCGTTGACTCTGCTCCCAAAAGAAGCGCGTCAACTTGCCAAGCTTGCTGATTCCAAGAAGAAGTTGCTGCAGGTCGGGCATATTTTCCGTTTTGACCCTGCTACCCAATGGATGCGGAATGCGATTCAGAAGGGGGAATTTGGCCAAATCCGTGTTATTCGTGGTCATTTTGGCGGGTTCAAACGCCCTCGCAATGATAGTGGTGTGATGTTTGCCGACGGCATTCACTTTGTGGATTTGTTCAACTATTACTTGAGTGCCACTCCTTCAAGTGTTCTGGCCATTCATCATGACTTTTTGGGGCGTGGCATGGAGGATTATTCCCTCTTGTCCCTCGAGTACAAAACTCCGTTGGGTAATTGTTGGGCAACGATTGAGAACGATTATTTTATCCCAGGCAAATTCCGCGACGTTACAGTGGTGGGTGACAAGCTCAGTGCCGTCTGTGATTACGGTCTTTCGGAGAACAAGGTGAAGACTTTTGCAAATTCGCACGTGAAGGAAGGAAACGATTTCAAAGGAATCGAAGGTGCTCCGACGCAAATTCAGACTCCGAAGCAGGAGCCGTTGCTCGCTGAACTGCAAGCATTCCTGAAATCTATTGAAACTCGCGAGCGTCCGTTGGCGGATGGCTGGGCTGGTTTTGATTCTGTGCGTGTTCTTGATGCGGCCTTAAAATCTGCCAGGACGGGCAAGGCAGTTGCCATCAAGTAAGAAAAAACTGTTCATTTTGAAAAAATCGAGAAATAATTACCCATATTTAAATAATGCAAAAGATCACACTTTCAAAATGTTTTGTTAATCCAGAGGTTGAGGAGGCTGCTCTTCGTGCGTTGCGCTCCGGCACTTATATTCTTGGCAAAGAGAGTCAGGCTTTCGAAGCTGAGTTGGCCGCATTCACCGGTTTAAAGCACTGCATCCTTGGTTCCTCCTGGACCATGATTGTCTACATGATGCATCTGGCTCAGGGCATCAAACCCGGAGACGAAATCATTGTTCCTTCACACACAGCGATTCCTACAATGGAACCTTTGATCCATTGTGGTGCTGTGCCGGTGTTTGCTGACATTGATGACACGTTTTGCGTGAATCCAGACGCTGTGGCAGCCGCCGTGACGCCCCGCACAGTTGGCATTATTCCTGTTCACATTTATGGGCATCCGGCTGATCTGGATCCTATTTTCAAAATTGCGGAAAAGAATAAGTTATGGGTGCTTGAAGATTGCGCACAGGCTCAAGGCGCTTTCTATAAAGGCAAGCGTGTTGGATCGATGGGCTTTGCTGGTGCATTTTCCTTCTTCCCCTCCAAAAACCTCACCGTTTTGGGAGATGGCGGTTGCGTGATGACCAATGACGATGCCCTTGCCGAGAAAATCCGAATGCTCCGAAATCACGGACGTAAGGACAAGTATTTGCATCAGATTCCCGGATTTAACGTTCGCTTCAACGAAATCCAGGCTGCTATTGGCCGCGTGATGCTCAAGCATTTGGATGGCTTCAATGAGAATCGCCGTGCCATAGCCGCTCGCTACAATGAGCGTCTTGCTGGCATTGTGAAGACTCCGGTTGAGAAGCCCTATGCCAAGGCTGTCTACCACATGTATGTCATCCGCACGCCAAAGCGCGACGCCTTGCAAAAGTTCTTGAAGGAAAACGGTGTTGACACAGGAATTCATTATCCAGTGCCAAATCACCAACAGCCGGCCATCACAAACAAGTTCTCCAATCTTCCGAAATTGCCGGAGACTGAAGCTGCTGTTAAGGAGATTCTCTCCCTGCCAATTCATGGCGAGATGAGTCTGGCAACCGCAGACATTGTTTGCGATACGATTGCCCGTTTCTTTAAGAAATAGCACGTATCAAAATCCGTTTTTGGGGTCCGTGTTCAGCAAACCTGATAGCGGACCCCTGTTTTATCCAGATGAATTCCGAACCAACACTCAGCATTGTCATTCCCTGTTTTAACGAGGAAGGAAATCTCCCCACATTGTTCAAGGCGCTGGCCGAAGTGCTGGAGCCATTGCAGGTATCCTACGAAGTGGTGGTGACCGATGATTGCAGTAGGGATGGATCATGGAAGGTGCTGACGGAATCCGCAGCAAAGGATAAACGGATTCGTGCCCAGAAATTTGCGTTTAACTGTGGAGAGTCTGCGGCAAGCTTCGCCGGCATGAAGGCATCGCATGGGCGCTACATAGTAACCATGGATGCGGATATGCAGAACAATCCGGCTGATTTGCCCAAGTTTCTTGAGGCACTGAAACAATGCGATTGTGTTTGCGGCTCGCGTGTAAAAACGCGCAAGGACGGCGATAATATTATTCGGATCATTTCCTCAAGGATTGCCAACTGGGTTCGCAACAAGTTGTCAGGCGAGAAAATTTCAGATGCGGGTTGCACCTACCGGGCTTTTAAACGTGAGTGCGTTGCAGAATTGAAATTTTTTAAGGGAATGCACCGATTCCTGCCAACGCTGATTAAGATGGAAGGTTACACCGTGACGGAGATTGAAGTATCCAACAACCCGCGTTTTGCCGGAAAGAGCAATTATGGGGTTTGGAATCGTCTCTTTGCTTCGTTCTATGATCTTCTGGCGGTTCGCTGGATGAAAAAGCGGATGTTTCGTTATCAAATTGCAGAGCGGATCAATTAACCGGAGTGGGCAGGGAATAGGCGGCTGTTACAAATAGGACTTCGGTAAAATAATTTTTGAGGCGACCCAACGGTTGCCTCTTTTTTTGTTGCCTATGTACAAAAAATTAGCGCCCCACCCGGGGCGCCTATGAAAACTAACTCTACTGCGCCGTCTAAAATATCTATTTACGGGGAATCTGTCTGCGAGGGGCTTTTGGGTTTGTTTTGTAAGGTAATCCCCTACATCTGAATTTATTAGACATTTTCGATCTGTTCAGCTTTTGATGCCAATCAGAGCCTGACGAATAAAAAAACCGTCTCCTCTTTTCATGTCATGTATTGGATCATAAAGGATATGGGGAATGACATTTGGTGCGAGGAAGGATGGTGTTCTTCAAAATAATTCGTCATTCTTTAGAATAGGTGGCTTTATGTGCTTGGAACTGGAGGAGGGTGTGTTTTACCATGGGAACAAATGAAACCGTTATATTGGATCGTAGCTCTGGTTGCAGCCATGATCTGGCCTGCAAGCCTTTCAGCCTCCGAAACTGTTTATTTGACAGAATTGGACTTGAGTTTCATACGACAGGGATGGGGCAAGCCACAAATCAATCACTCCATGCGTGGCACGCCAATGGCCATTGCGGGAAAGAAGTTTGAGCGAGGCCTTGCCACTCATGCGCCGAGCATTTTTTGGATAGATTTGTTTGAAGGATGCGAGCGGTTTCAGGCGTTTGTTGGTGTGGACGATTCCGCAGGTGGTGGCACGATCAATTTTAAAATTTTTGGAGACAGCAAGAAGCTTTTTGAGAGCGGAGTCATGAAACCGGGGGACAAGCCAAAGGAGGTTGATGTGGATCTGACCGGGATGAAAAGTCTTTTGCTTTACGTGGATGATTGTGATGACGGTTTGATTTGTGATCATGCCGATTGGGCTGAAGCGCGTTTTACCGTAAAGGGGGACAAGCCCAGGGCCACGTCTGCGCCTTCTGATGAATTACCCATTTTGACCCCGCGTCCTGGACCTGAACCACGCATCAATGGTGCGGCTGTGTATGGATGTCGTTCTGGGCATCCGTTTCTTTATCGCATCCCGGTGCAAGGTTTGAGGCCGATGACATTTTCTGCAAAGAACCTGCCCAAAGGATTAACCTTAAACAAATCAACCGGAATCATTTCCGGGGTGGCACCAAGTGTGGGGGAATACAAGGTCAAGTTGACAGCCAAAAACAAAAAAGGCTCTTCCATTCGTGAATTCAAGATAGTCAGTGGCGATACGTTGGCGTTGACTCCTCCTATGGGGTGGAACCATTGGTATGCCCACTATGATCGCGTCACCGATAAAATGGTGAGGGAGGCTGCGGACGCGATGGTTGACAGTGGCATGGCGGATGTCGGATATCAATATGTTAACATTGATGATTGCTGGATGAATGCGCCGAAGCACGCGGATCCCATGAGGGTTGGCCCATTGCGAGATGCTCAGGGGAATATTATTCCCAACAAGTATTTTCCAGACATGAAGGCTTTGACAGACTACGTTCATGCAAAAGGATTGAAAGCGGGCATTTATACCTCTCCCGGACCGTTGACCTGTGGTGGTTTTTGTGGTGCCTATGAACATGAGGAGGCTGATGCCCGGCAGTTTGCTGCATGGGGATTTGATTTTTTAAAGTATGACTGGTGTACGTATGGCAATTTGACAAAGGACGATAACAGTTTGCAAACGCTCAAAAAGCCTTACATCAAGATGGGGGAAATTTTGAAGAACCAGAATCGCGACATCGTTTTCAATCTTTGTCAATACGGAATGGGTAATGTCTGGGAATGGGGGGCTGATGTTGGTGGCCATTGCTGGAGAACCGCTGGCGATCTGGGGTTTGAATTGAACCGCATTTTTAGTGTTGCTTTAAAGAATGCTGAACATCGTGCCTATAGCAAGCCGGGGGCTTGGAATGATCCCGACTATATACAGATTGGCAAAATTGGCAGTGCTTTTGAAATGGGCAAGCCGCAGATGTGTTCTCTGACGCCGAATGAGCAATATGCCTTCATGTCGTTGTGGTGCTTGATGGCGGCGCCTTTGATCTATAGTGGTGACATGAGCCAATTGGATGAGTTTACGTTGAATGTGTTGTGCAATGCTGAGGTGATCGAGGTGGATCAGGATCCTTTGGGGAGATGCGCTCGTGTGGTGCCTGGAACGGATGATACTTTTGTGATGATCAAGGAAATGGCTGATGGCTCAGTCGTTGTCGGATTATGTAATCGTGGTGAATTTTCTGTGCCTGTTTCAGTTGATTGGAGTACTCTGGGAATCAACGGCGTCAGAGTTGTGCGGGATTTGTGGAGGCAGAACGACTTGGGTGCCTACGATAAACAGTGTTCTGCCGTGGTTCCGAGACATTCAGTGACCTTGCTGCGACTCCGAATCAAATGATTTTGGACTGAAGCGCGAGTCATCAGAATACTTCGGCATTAAGTCCTGTTTCCGTTTTGATCTGACGGCAAATTTCAAAGAGTGTTCGTAGTGGCAGATGGTCGCAACTCGTATTGCGGGCTGTACGACCGGCTGAATACACTTGAACCTTTGTTATCTGTGCGCCGGACTCCTTCAGTTCCTTTAATCTCTCGATATAGGCGCTAATCTCAGTTCGCGTCGGAGCGGTGTTTTCAAAGAGGGGAAAGAGAGATTGAATGCCAACGGGACGTTCTTTCCCCAGAGAGAGAATATTGTCCAGAATCGTCTTTAGCGAAGCTTCACCCCCATTAATACGGCTCATATATTCCTGTGTCCCTGCATCCAGCTTGATCCAGATTTCATCGTCAAAAGTGAGCATGCGGATGGCATCCCGGACTGGCTGATCGCAGAGATGAGAACCATTTGTCAATAGAGCGGTCTTGATGAAGGGGGCGGTGCCAAGGGCGCGCGCGTGAAGAATGCACTGGATGGTCTCGGCAAAACTGGGGGAAAGTGTCGGTTCGCCATTACCACTGATGGAAACTTGCTTTAATTCAAACAAATCGTCATCCAAAGCTTCAAAAGGAGGAAATTGACGCAATTCTTTCGTAAGAACCAAATCAACTGTCGAATGAAGTTCTTTTGACAGACGCTCCAACTTAATCTCGTGTGGCGGCGAAATGACGGGAGGATGGGCTTCGCAGTAGGCACACTGAAAATTACAGTGACCCTCGGGGCATAAGTTGATGCCGACAGAAAGTCCGCGTGCTCGCGAACTTAACACGACATAGACGTAATGGTTACCCAAGGAAAATCGAGGGCATCCAAACGTAATGGGTGACGGTTCTCGTTTAGTTTCTGAATCTGTCTTCATGCTGACAATACAATTTACGGGTATTGAGGCGTCCTGCTGAAGTCTTTCCACTCGGAATTCTGATTGTTAATTTATTTTTGAGAAAATACACAGGTAAACCTAACCTACTGAGGCTGTTTGTGCTACACTCGTTTTGCGAAAAAATTGCCTTCTTTTGCTCACGGTCCGTTATCTGTTGCCAAAACGTGGTGCTGAGCTTTAGGATTCGGTGATACTGAGATGGCTGAATACAAAGTTCAATTTGAGGTTTTTGAGGGGCCGCTGGATCTTCTTCTCTACCTGATCAAGAAGGAGGAGGTCGACATTTATGAGGTGAACCTGACAAAGCTCGCCACTCAATTCATTGAATACATTGATGTGATGCGGATGCTGGATTTGGATATAGCCGGGGAGTTTTTGGTGATGGCATCCACCCTCATGTATATCAAGAGCAGGGAATTATTGCCAAAGGATCAACAGGTACAACCCGAGGAGCCGGATGAAGAAGATCCGCGTTGGGAGTTGATCCGCCAGTTGGTTGAATACAAGAAATTCAAGGATGCCGCATCTCAGTTGCAGACGAAGGAAATCGAACAAGAGAGCGTTTACCCCCGCATTCCAGGGAAAATTGACTTTGGTCAACAGGTTGCTGGTCCGAAATCCGAGGTTTCCCTGTTTGATTTGATCAATGCCGTCAATTCCGTGCTGAAACGGATCAGTAAACGCGAGGAACTGCGTGAGATCTTTGAGGAAAAATGGACGGTCAGTCAAAAGATCGAAGTCGTCATGAAAATGGTGGTTGAAAAGCCGGTTGTGAAGTTTACCGAGCTTTTTGAGCATGTGACCAGCCGTTACGAGGTTGTCTGTACTTTCCTTGCTGTATTGGAATTAACCCGTCTGAAACAGGTTACTTGCACGCAGGCAGAACTTTTTGGGGAGATTGATATTGTAAGAGCGGAAAATGCGCCTGCCTTTACTCCATTTACTCCGGAAGACGAAGTGCCACTGCCCCAATCTGACACTCCCTCCGTCCCTCCATCTGAGCCACCACCGACTATTTTGGGCTCGCAACCGGCCCAATGATGGATGAAATTGAACCTCTGCCGTTTTTTCCGGCGATTTCTTGCATAATAGAGAAGTGACATGGAACTAAAACTGATTTTGGAAGCGATTTTGTTTTCTGCTCAAAAGCCATTGACGCCGAAAGAATTACGGGATTTGCTCGCCACAGCAGGCAATGCTGAGGGGGCGGATGTAGCCAAGCCGTTTAAGAAAACGCGGGAGGAAGAGATCGTTTTTGCCCTCGAACAGTTGCAGAAAGACCATGAAGCGGCTCAACGCAGCTATCGGTTGAATTGTGTGGCCGGAGCCTGGCAATTCTCCAGTCAAGCCGAATATGCCCCCTGGCTCATTGCTTTAGTTGGTCAGAAAGTGCGGCCACCGCGTCTTTCTCAGCCTGCATTGGAGACTTTGGCAATTATAGCTTATCGTCAACCTGTGACACGTGCGGAAGTTGAGCAAGTTCGTGGCGTGGCAGTGGATGGTGTCATGCAAACGCTGGTTGAGCGTGGGCTGGTTGAACAAGTGGGCAGGGCAGAAGTTGTTGGCCACCCGATGACTTATGGAACCACCGCCTTTTTCCTTCAGTATTTTGGTTTGAGTGGGCTAAGCAGTCTGCCGGATGCCAACGAGCTTCGAAAGATACCCGTTACAAAACCAGAGGCATTACAAACGACTGATCCTAATGCTGAAAAAGTTGAAGCGAAGACACCCCAGGGTGAGGGCGAAAAGCCTGAAGGGGAGAACGCTGAAACGCCTGTTCAGTCTGCGCCCCAGGAATCTGCTGAGGATCAAAAGAAAGTTGAATCCTCGCCTTCGACCGAGCCAGTTGCCACGAATGAGTCTTCGACGCCTGTTGAAGAGGTTCCTCCATCTGAGCCACCTGCAGAGGTCCCCGGCGAGGAGCCGGTCAATCCTGAGACCAAATCGGAAGACAACAATGATGAGTCGCCGGAGACACCAAAAGAATAACGAGCCTTTGATTTATGAATATCCTTGAACACCGCAAGGAAATCGATTCGCTGGACCAGAAAATTGTCCAGCTCTTGAACGAACGGACCACGCATGTTTTGGAGATTGGCTCCATCAAGAAAAAAGCGGGAGAAGAAATTTATGCCCCACATCGTGAAGTGGCGGTTCTTCGCCGTCTATGCCGTCGAAACAAGGGGCCCATCACCAACGATTCCTTAAAAGCGATCTATCGTGAAATCATGTCGAGTGCGCTCTCGCTTGAGAAAACGATGACGATTTCCTACCTTGGTCCCGAAGCCACCTTCACTCATCAAGCCGCCATTCAGCGCTTTGGGGCGAGCCTCAAGTATAATGCCCAAAAGACGGTTGCAGACGTGTTTTCTGACGTGAGTCGAAATCGGGCTGACTATGGCGTTGTGCCTGTGGAAAACTCGACCGAGGGAGTGGTCACCCATACTTTGGACATGTTTGTGGAAAGTGATTTGAAGATTGTGGCCCAAATTGTTCTTCCCATTCGTTTTTGCCTGGTTGGTTCGTGCAAGATGAATGAAATCCAACGTCTCTATGCTCATCCGCAGGCAGTGGGACAATGCCGTTTCTGGATTCAGAATAATTTGCCTAAGGCTGAGTTGATTGAGACGTCTTCGAATGCGCGTTCGGCGGAAATTGTTGCCCAGGCAGTGCATCGAAAGGGAGGTCAGCGCCCGCGTATTGCTGCCATCACCGGATTCCTTGCCGCCGAGAAATACGATGTCAATGTCATTGCTTGTGACATTCAGGACCTGACGACCAATGCCACCCGTTTTCTCGTTCTGGGCCGTCAATGCAGTCCCGCAACCGGGCATGATAGAACCAGTGTCATGCTGAGTATTTCAGATGAAGTCGGCGCTCTCTATCGTTCGCTCGCTCCGTTCCGAAAATACAAGTTGAACATGACAAAGATTGAATCTCGCCCCAGCAAACGCAAGGCGTGGGAGTATTTCTTTTTTGTTGATTGCGATGGGCACATGAACGATCCCAAGGTGGCCAAAGCGCTGACCAATCTTTCTGAGGTCTGCAATTTTGTGAAAGTTCTCGGTTCCTATCCAAACGCTGAGTAATTCTGTTATGGTGAGAACTAGCTCGCCAAGCCAATGACAATATGTCAATGTACAATCCCATGCGTGCACTTGTAAAAGATGATATCGAAAAAGCGGTTCGCTTCGCATTGGATGAAGACATCGGTTCGGGGGATGTGACGACACTGGCAACAGTGCCGGAAACGGCCCAGTCGGCTGGTTTAATCGTGGCTCGTGAATCGCTGGTTTTAGCGGGCGTGGAGTTTGCCGAGACGGCTTTTCGTCAATTGTCGTCAAGCATTGAGCTTCACCGCATGGCTCAGGATGGCCAGAAACTCAACAAGGGACAGACCATATTGGCCATTTCCGGTTCGACTCGTGCGATTCTCTCCGCTGAACGCATTGCGTTGAATTTTTTGCAGCGTTTGTCCGGAGTGGCCACGATCAGCGCACAGTTTGTCGAGGCTGTCAAAGGAACGAACGCCGTCATTCTCGATACGCGCAAAACGACGCCAGGATGGAGAGCGTTTGAAAAATACGCGGTTCACTGCGGAGGTGCGACCAATCACCGGATTGGGCTTTTTGATCAGGTTTTAATCAAGGACAACCATCTGGCGTTTTTGGAACACGAATTGCCAAGTGCCGTGGAATCGGCGGTCAAACGCTGTCGGAAACAATTTCCAAATCTGAAGGTGGAGGTCGAAGCTGACACTCTTTTTCAAGTTCAGGAAGCCATCAAGGCGGGTGCCGATATTGTTTTGTTGGACAATATGAAAATTGAGGAAATGCGCACCGCAGTCGAATGGGCCAGGGGAAAGATCAAGACTGAAGCCAGCGGTGGAGTGAACCTGTCCACAGTTCGTGCCATTGCGGAAACCGGAGTTGATTTTATCTCTGTTGGCGCCTTGACTCATTCTGCACCGGCGGTTGACATTGCCTTGGATTTTTAATGAGAATTAACGCTCTCATTCTTAAAGCGTTGCGGGATTCCAAGGGAGTGTCCGGAGCGGAACTTTCAAGAGAGATTGGGATCAGTCGCACCGCCATTTGGGCACGTATCAACGATCTGCGGGCGCTTGGCTATGATATCGAAGCCAGCCCGCACCATGGTTATCGCCTTTTGCACTCACCGCCGGATGTTTTACATGCGGATGATTTACTGGTTCGCGTTGGTAAACGGCATTTCTTTACTTGGGATATTCGGGTGTTTGAAGAGGCTTCTTCAACCAATGATTTATTGGCCCGGATGGCACAAGAGGGGGCAAAAGAGGGAACCGTTATTTTTGCCGAGACCCAAAGCCGGGGCAGGGGACGCCTTGGGCGCGAGTGGACATCTCATTCCCGAAAAGGTCTATGGTTTTCAGTGTTGCTTCGCCCTGATCTGCGTCCGCAAACAGCAACGCGCTTGACGATTTCTGCGGCAGTGGCATTGGTGCGTGCCATCAATTTACAGACACAGAGCAACGTCGAAATCAAATGGCCGAATGATATTATGTTTGGTGGCAAAAAGGTGGCTGGAATTTTGACGGAGATAAATGGCGAATTGGACCGCATCAATTATGCAATCATTGGTGTGGGAATTGATGTCAATCAAACAAGAGAGGAATTTTCCCCCGAGCTTCGCGCCAGTGCGACATCATTGCAGATTGCGGCGGCCAGGGAAATCCGGCGTGCCGATCTTGCTGTTGCCGTTCTCTCTGAATTTGATCAGGCCTGCAAGCGGACTTATTCCGGTCAGTTTGATGCGGTTGCCAAGGAATGGAGTTCCTACTGCTCCACCTTGGGACAACGGGTTTCCATTCGTCAGGGGGAACGTAATATCACCGGCATTGCCGATTCTATTGACAGTGAAGGGGCACTCCAGATTCGCACTGAAGACGGGCATCTTGAAACGGTGGTTGGCGGTGATGTTGTCTTTGAAAAATAAGCGTTTCAGGAATGTTGAGACGCTCTTTTTTATTCTGTTTTTGCTTTTCCCCGGGCCAGTGAAAAGAAAATCCCTATTGTGCACAGCACGGTGAGAATTATAAAAATGAGGGTTTCGCTTTTGAGAAAAAGACCGGGATTATCGTGAAGAGACCGGTTGTTTCCAATGATCAGGGCAAAGATCAACGTGGTTACGGCCATGCTGAACATCTGGCCGGTTAAACGCATGGTTCCCAGAAGTCCCGAGGCTACCCCGTAGTATTTTTTCTCAACAGCCCCCATGACAGCATTTGTATTGGGTGAGGAAAAAAACGCAAAGCCAATTCCCAGAAGCAGTAGGGCCCCAATCACAAAGACAATGGGCGTTGTATTACTCAGGAATGTCATTAGAAACAAGCCAATTGCTGTCAATAACATTCCTGATGTGGCGATTTTACGCGATTCCACCCGGTCGGAAAGCCTGCCCGCAAATGGAGAAAACGCGGCCTGCATCACTGGTTGTGACATCATGATAAAACCGGCGTTTTGAGGAGTCAGACCTTTTGCGTATTGCAGATACAGGCTGACAAGAAAGGCGATGGCATAGGTTGCACTGTAATTGATTAAGGCGGCCAGGGAAGAGAATACGAATACCCGGTTATGCCGAAACACTTGGACGTTGAGAATGGGGCTCTTGATTTTTGTCTGATAAACTCCAAATCCAATCAGTCCGACGATGCCAAGAATCAAAAATCCAATCCCAAAATTGGAGGGAAGATGAGAGAAACCAAAAAAGACTGAGAGCAATGAAGCTCCATAAAAAACAGAGCCGAACCAGTCAAAGGTTTCGTCTTTTGCGGAAATCCACTCGTTTTTCATCCATAGCCAGATCATGCCGGCCAAGGCCAGACTGAATGGGACCGTCACCCAAAAGAGACTTCTCCAGCCGATGTGTTGAGTTAGGACACCTCCTAGAACAGGCCCCAATGACAATCCCAGATACACCGACGCCACATTCAATCCCAAAACCCTTCCCCTGTCGCTTGTGGGAAATGCGGAGGTTAGAATCGCCGTGCCGGTTCCAAAAATCATCGCGCTCGACATTCCCTGAAAGGCGCGAAACGCAATGAGCAAGCGAATATTGGGGGCAAGCGAACAGAGAAAAGTTGTCAAGGCAAAGGACAATATGCCCAATTGAAATATTTTCTTTTTCCCATAGATGTCGGCGATCCGGCCAAAGGGAAGTAGAAACACGGCTGCTGACAAAAGATACGCCGTTGCCACCCAGCTTAGCGTTACGGCATTGACCGAAAATTCCCGTCCGATTGCGGGCATTGCCACGTTGACAGAGGAAAGCATGAACGGCATGAAAAAAGCACTTGCCATGGAGATGGCAAGGATTACCTGTCGTTCACTCCATCGTTGCATAGAAAACACTCGCCTTGCAGCTTTTCTCGTAAGTCGGGGCTTCGAAGAATTGCGTTTTTTGAATTTGAAAAATAACCATTAGCACTGTTCGATTTTTTTTGTCGCCTCTTCAATGGCGGATGCGATTGTCTGAATCTGGAGATCAGTCAATTGGGCCGATGTGCATTTTGCTCTCAGAGAGCCTTTCAGATTCTCCATTGCGTTGACTATTTCGGGGGAAGCCGCACGTTTGTGCAGTTCAGCCACATGAGCCATCCTGCCAAAAATGAGATCAATCACGGGCTTGTTCTCCTTGAGAAAATCTGCCCCTGACCGAGTCACTGAATACCTTTTCTTTCCTTCGTTCCCCACTTCTTCAGAAACATAGCCCAGTTCCACAAGCATGGCCAATGTGGGATAGATAATCCCGGGACTTGGACTGTAAGCGCCGCTCATTTGCATTTCGATGGCTTTGATCAGTTCATAACCATAGGAAGGGCGTTCGGCAAGAAGCGCAAGAATCACGTAGCGGACATCACCATTTTCGAACATACGTTGCCCCAAATGCCTGCCAAAGCGATGACGATGCATGCCATGTCCCTCTTCATGAGGACCGTGTCTAAGAAAATTCCAAGGATTCATAGGCTTTTTCGTCTCGGTTTTCCTGTCCGAACACAGATGTCATTATGGCAGTTACGGCAATCCCTGCAACAAATTGGTTGTGGGGTATTATTTGAAACCGTGGCGGGAGCTGAGACAAGGGGGGAGGGGACTGTGGCAAAGTGATGAAAACGACCTCGATGTCTCATAAAATGGGGGTGGACATGGAGTGGGGCAGGGTTTTGGGGCTGAAGCCTTCCATTGAGAATTGTCAGGATGACAATGAGTGCCATTGAGAAGAGAGGAAGCAGACCGTTTTCGGAAATTTGCTGAAACGTGTGAACTGAGAGCCCTGCAATTGCATAAATTGCGGTAGAAAGCCCCCAGGAGACTGCCTGAGAGTGATTGGGGATGGTTGAACGTCGGATGGAATCCAAGACATCCAAAGGCATTAGAAGCGTGGCAGCGGCTCCGCGAATTGCATTGAGGAGAAGTCTGGCAAAGAAATGTTGGCAAAAACTTTCGTCGCTGGGCGGAATCCCATGATTTTGAAGTTGAGAATCAAACATAATAAGAATTTAGATATATTTTATATAAAACATATCACATTTAAGATATATCTCAATAAAATATATCTTATTATTGAGCAAATTATTTTTATGAACTGCCCAGAAAAGCGGGGTTATGCCTTTTTCAAGGCGAAGGGGATGGCTTCAGAAATGGTATTGACGAAATGCGCTTGTATTTTGTTTCGCACTTCCTCTGGCACTTCAAGCCAATCATTTCGATTTTGTGCGGGGAGAATGACGTATTTCAGGCCTGAGCGGGCGGCGGCCATGACTTTCTCCTTAATGCCGCCAACGCGTAAAACACGTCCACGCAGGCTGATTTCACCCGTCATGGCAATGTCCGAGCGCACCTTACGGTTGGTCAACAACGATGTGAGGGCCACGACGATTGTCACCCCGGCGCTGGGGCCGTCTTTGGGAGTTGCTCCGGCTGGAACGTGAATGTGCAAGTCGCGTTTTTCAAACGCGCTGATATCGATCCCAACTTCTTTTGCCTTGCTTCTTAGGTAGCTCAGGGCGGTTTGGGCGCTCTCTTTCATGACTTCACCCAGAGAGCCAGTGAGAATCAAATTGCCACGTCCCGGCATTTTTGTGGCTTCAACAAATAATATCTCGCCGCCCACAGGTGTCCAGGCAAGGCCGATGGCAATGCCACAATCCACAATGCGTTCTGCATTTTCTGAAATGTAGGGGACTGGGCCCAGATAGCTCTTGAGTTGAGAAGCTGAGACAACCAGCGGTTTGGGGTTTTTGTTACTGACGATTCTGCGGACTGCCTTGCGTGTCAGCGCGGCAATTTCACGCTCTAATTGGCGCACGCCTGCCTCACGTGTGTAACCTTCAATAAGCTTTCGCAACGTGAGATCTGGCAGCTTGAACATTTTTCGCTTCAGTCCATGTTCTTCCATCTCTCGGGGGATGAGGTGGCGCTTGGCAATCTGAAGTTTCTCTGCGGCGGTGTAGCTGGGGAGCTCGATGACTTCCAGGCGATCACGGAGAGCCGGGTGGATGGGATCAAGCCAGTTTGCGGTTGTAATGAAAAGCACCCGGGAAAGATCGTAAGGAATATCGAGATAGTAATCGACAAAAGCGTTGTTTTGAGAGGGATCAAGCACTTCGAGGAGAGCAGAAGACGGATCACCGCGGAAATCGGCGCCAACTTTGTCCAGTTCATCCAGAAGGATCACAGGATTGTTTGATTCGATGCGGCGAAGTGTCTGTATGATGCGTCCAGGCAGCGCTCCGACATAGGTGCGCCGATGTCCACGAATTTCAGCTTCATCGCGCATTCCACCGAGAGCGATGCGGGCAAACTTGCGTCCAAGAGCGTTGGCAACGCTCATTCCCAAAGAGGTTTTTCCAACTCCAGGAGGTCCGACAAGACAGAGAATGGGGCCTTTGATCTGCTTTTTGAGCTTGATGACAGCCAGATACTCCAAGAGACGGTCTTTGACTTTTTCGAGGCCAAAGTGCTCCTTGTCCAGGAGCTTGGCAGCATTATCCATGTTGATCTCATCCTCCGTGAATTTGGTCCACGGGAGATTGATGATCCAATCAAGGTAGTTGCGAGTCATCGTGAACTCTGCAACGCCTGGCGGCATTTGCTGAAGACGTTCCAGTTCCTTCAGAGCCACGATACGGGGTTCATTTGGCAGATTATTCCGGTCAATGGCTTCGTGAAGCTCCTTTATTTCAGCGGCAGCCGGATCCGTCTCTCCAAGTTCGCGCTGAATTGCGCGTATCTGTTCGCGAAGATAAAAGTCGTGCTGGCTCTTCGACATGGAAGAGACCACTTCGTTCTGAATTTTTGATCCCAGACGAAGAACTTCCAGCTCACGGCTTAAAAGGGGCAGGATCCGTGTCAATCTTTCTTTGACAGAATGGATTTCCAACAGATGCTGGCGTTCCTGCAAGCTGAGGTTGAGATTGGCGGCGATCAAGTCCGCAAGTCGTCCAGGATCTTCAGTGTTGAGAGAGGCAACCTTGATCTGTTCAGACAAAGCGGGGGTTAGTTTCACCACTTCCTGAAATTCCTGCTCTGCGTTGCGGGCGACCGCAGCCAGCTCAATGGAATCATCCGGCTCATCCTTTAACGTTTCAATTTTTGCAACCAGATAAGGGGATGTGGAGGGGTAGTCAACAATTCGGAAGCGTCGCAAGCCCTCGACCAAAATCCGGACAGTATTGTCCGGGTATTTGAGCATTTTTGCCACGCGTCCGGCGCAGCCATATGTCCAGAGATCAGCGGGAGAAGGATTGTCAATTTCAGGGTTGCGTTGCAATACAAGCCCAAGAAAACGATTTCCAGCAACGACATCATCTATCAAACGAATGCTTTGAGCCGTCTCAACGAGCAATGGAGTGATTGTTTCAGGGAAAATGACGATATCGGCCAACCCAAGAATGGGAAGGGAATCGGGCAGAGAGTTGGATTGTGCTCCGCTCTGTTTTAAGCCAGAAGCTTCACCTTCTCCCAGGATGCTGATTAGTTCAGATTCGGGCGTTATCATGCCTTATAACCTTTGAGCACTTTGACTGAAAAACCGTTCAGTAAAAAACAACTAAAGAGAGGTGGTGACTGTGATTTTTTTGCTGCGGATTGGCTGGGCAGGAACGTCAATCTGTAGAAAACCATTTTGATACGCGGCCTTCGCTTGGGAAAGGTCATAGCCGGAGGGAATCTCAATGATACTCTCAAAAGTACCGTAATTGATCTCCATCACCAGAAACTTGCACTTTTGGGCACGGCAACAATCTGGCCTTTGTCCGCTGATTTTCAGGCGGTTTCCCTCTATTGTGATTTCCAAATCTTCCCTGCGCATTCCAGCGATTTCCACTTTGATGACCAAACCATTTCCGTTGATGTAGACATCCGTGTTTGGAACCCAGTGGGTTTCGCCTTCCTTGGCTGCATGGGCCACGCGTGGCTTAGAGAACTGCAATGAGGAACAAATTTTATGCATGGCTTTGTTGATTCAAGAAAATAACTTAGCTCCAGCTGTAAATCAAGTCACCCGAAGGGCTTATTTTGTCTGAATGATTATCTGAGGACGTTCCCCTTTTCGGGCACGATAAATAATGGAACCTTGGCGTCGATCCCTCGATGAACAGTTGCAAACGGCAAACTCATGATGCCTCTGATGCCGCCGCAGCCTGACTGCGACGAATATCAAGGCGGTTACCGCTACAATTGCCAATGAGATGATTTCTTGCCAATCCACAGGAACTAACATAGCGCGTTGTTGCAGGGAATCAACAGGATGTTGGAATTAAAAATTTTAACTTTTTTAATTTTTCTCGTGACAAGCCTGCCAATAGTTGTATATTCCACGGTCCTACGACGACCCTATCGTCTAGTGGTTAGGACACTGCCCTTTCACGGCGGTAGCAGGGGTTCAAATCCCCTTAGGGTCGCCATTCTTGACTTGGACTCCTCTTTTTGCTGTAACAGGTTGAAAAGTGGGCTAGTTACAGCGGTTCCAAATCCCTTGTTTGAAAACGTTGCTCCTTGGGGAAAGAGCACCGTCTGCAAACGCTGTTTCTGGTCTGTTGAGAACTCCATCCAAAGCCGGGCTGCGTTGCAAACCACGTGTTCGGCAAACGCCAACACCCCTTCAATGTCGCAAGCTTCAAGCTTTGCGTCGCGCTCTTCCATTTCGGCCAAAACGAGTTCTTCTTTGAGCTTATCCATCTGATGCCCGTATGTTTCGCGGTCAATCGACTTCTCGTAAATGAACGCTTCTTCCAGTCGCTCCTTGCGCTTGAGAAGTTCTTCAATTCGCTTTTTCTGTGAACAGTGCCATTTTTGTTTTTTTTATTCTCCAATTTTATCCAGTTGGACTGCTGTGATTGTTTTTTTCATTGTCAGCCAAGGAAGATGATCTTCGCTGGGTTTGACCAAAGGTATGTTGTTTTACTGATCTTGGGATGGACAGTTACGTGCAATTTGATATAACACAATTATGTCCAAGAAACGTCCAAGCACGCCTGGATGGAGTGGAAAAAATGTCCGTCGCAAGTTTATTTCCAAGACTGACCTTGACTATTGGTTTCGACGCCTTTTTCGCAACACATATACACGCAAAGGGCAACGGATTGAGGTCAACTCTTGGGCGGTAAAAATTCAGAAAAATGGGCAGAGAAAAACCATTACATTGCATGCGTCTAGGCGAAAGCAGGCTGCACTCGAAGCCCTGGAAACTTTCAAGATGATTTCATCGGAAGGATGGAATGCTCTTGCAAAGAGAACTCCATGGCTGGAAGCACAATTTTCTGCTGCAAACCACGGAAGAACCTTTAGAGACGAAAAAAAAGTGGAGTATTGGAAACGTAAACTTGTTAAGCGACCCTATCCTAAATTTCTGCCGGAAAAGGCGCGGGAATTCACCATTTATCTAGAGTACGAGGGGGTAAGCCACTATTTTCCGCTGGGCACCAATATCGAGGACGAAGCGGCTATGAAGGCGGCGGAAATCTACAAGGTGGTGAGCCGACAGGGCTGGAAAAATGCCGTGCAACAATTTCCAAGGGAATTAGCGTTGGCCTTGCGCTGGCTTGATAACCCAGTGGCATGGACATACACCACTCTTCACACTTGGAAAACAGCCCCATTTAATCGACAAAAATCGCAGTTTCAGGACTGTGAACGCCGTGTAGCGATTGTAGAACCAGACCCGGGATTACAACTGGCTTTTGCTTCGAGTCTCAGCCAGCAAGAGGGGGTGCGTCGATGTGATGCTTACTCGAATATTGCAGAAATGACACGAGCGCTTCGACTTCAGCCGGTTGATTTGGTTCTTGTGAACAGCCGTTTTCGGGAGGTGGCAGGAATAGCCAGGTTTTCTGATGAGGGGCAGTTGGCGACGATTGCTGAAGCCTGTTCGACGGGGCAAATTCTGAAAGACCAAACCATCATGAGCGTGTTCTATTCTGTATTTGAAGATGCAGATCAACTTTTTAAATGCACTCCCGGAGGGGCAGTCGGTTATATGCTTAAACGCACGCCGCTAAACCAGCTTTTAGCCCCCATAGCAGGAACGTCTGAACCGCTGACTCCCAAGCAGGCTTATCTTCGGGTGAGAAAATACTTTAAAGAACTCGTTTTGGCCATGCCATCTGCGCCTTTGAACGAGAATATCATAAAACTGACACCACGTGAGCTGGAGATTCTTTCCCAGCTTGCCAAAGGGTATGTCACAAAGGAAATTGCCGCTGGTCTGGCGATCAGCAGTTGGACAGTGAACGGGCATGTAAAAAGCATCCTGGAAAAATTGCGGGTTCACACCCGCACAGAGGCCGTGGTGCGGTATTTGGAGCCGATTGTCTGATAAAAAATCCCCGGGTTTTCTCCCCCCTTGATCTGGGGATGGTGTCTCAAGGTTTTCTGCATAAGATAAGAAAATACATTCATTACCTATGAACTATCTATTGCCTATGTCACAACCCCGTCGCAAGCGGCACACTCTATTGTGTGTTTCATTGGCTCTTTTTGCTTTGAGCAGCTCATTGATTGCGCAGCCGGTCACACAATTAAAAGTCCTCACTTTCAATATTTGGAAGAATGGAGGGCTTAGCTTGGACGATTGCATTCAGGTGATCCAGTCCTCAGGTGCAGATATGGTGGGGTTGCAGGAATGTGATGAAGCAACGGCGCAGACAATTGCGGGAAGCCTCGGTTTTGATGTGTTTCCGGCAGGAGACGCATCAATTGTCACACGTTATCCGATCGTGGCAACGTATACAGCGGGAAATGCCAGCGGAGTAACCATTCAGTTGGACACCAATCAACGAATACACTTTTTTAATTGCCATACGCCCGCCTATCCATATGGCCCATACGATTTGAGGGATGGACATTCTATTGACTATGTGCTGAATGAGGAGAACACGGTTCGCATGCCAGCAGTCAATCAGGTCCTGGCTTCTCTGCAACCGTTTCTTGGCGGTTCCGATCCTTGCTTTTTGACAGGAGATTTCAATGCTCCGTCGCACTTGGATTATACGAATCTTGCCTGGCCAACTTCAGTTGCCTGTATCAAAGCAGGGCTAAAAGATTCCTACCGGGAGTTGCATGCCACTAATCGCACTTATCCGAAGGCTTTTGCGTATAATGATCCCGGAATCACTTGGACTCCGAAACTTAGCGAGGAAACTAAAGGTGTTTTTGACCGAATTGATTTCATTTATTACGCCCCACGCAGTGGGGAAGTTAATCCCATCGCATCCCAGGAATTGGACGAACGCAATAGTGTTAACCCCTGGCCATCAGATCATCGTGCCGTGCTGACAACCTTTACCCTCATCCCCCCCACGCCTTCCAACAAGGCAACTCTTCCCGTGCCGGCAAACGGCGCTACAAACGTGTCACCAAGTTCGATGTTGATGTGGCTCTCTTCCAGCAATGCCACAGCTCATGCCGTTTACTTTGGAACGAATTCTCAATTGAATCTGATTGATACAACAAGCTCTACAACAGAAGCGCTTTCAAATTTGGTTCCGGGTGGAACCTATTTCTGGAGAGTTGATGAAACGACTGATTCTGGGGTCCAGACAGGAGATGTCTGGTCGTTTACAACAAAACCCAATGCTGTATACGAATGGGATTTTTTCAATGGAAACCTTAACCCCTCTCTGGGGGATGGTGTCTTCTCATACGCGGATGGAACTGTTTCCTCAAATTTAACCACTTTTGGAGTCACAGATGGAACAACGATTCCTCATATCAACGGTGAGCCTGCGGATTACTTGCGCGTTCCAGCCTTTAGCGATAACGGCAATGGTTATTATGTGACATTTCCAGACAGCCTTCCCAATGGAGAGGGGCAGTACATTAACCAATATACCTTCATAATGGATGTATACCTGCCTTCACCGTTGAGCTGGTGTGCTGTATTCAACACGAGCACAGTGAATGCAAATGATGCAGATTTTTACATTGGTCAGGACGGTTCAATTGGCATCGGCCCCATCGGTTACTCAAGTGCCGGGGCTGTCCAAGCCGATACCTGGCAGAGAATAGCCATGGCGGCAGATTTGGCGGCTGGGACGGTGACGTATTATGTCGATGGTAATGCGGTTCATACAGGATCTTCAGGGCTGGATGGTCGTTTTTCGATCTATTCGAATTTGAATCCCGGACCCAATTTGCTTTTGTTCAACGAAGGAGATAATTCTGGAGTTTACACTCATGTGGTTTATCTCAACAGTTTGTGTTTCGTTGACCGCACGTTGACTTCAGACGAAATTTCGGCGTTGGGCGGGCCTAAGGCGCACGGTATTTTCACATCTGCAGCGCCAGTGCGGCTTTCAATCGAACTGAAAGCTGGTAGTGTGGTGGTGTCTTGGACTGGAGGCGTCGGTCCCTTCCAGTTGCAAAAAAGTCACACCCTTTCCAATATACCGGCGTGGGAAAATGTTGGAACATCCAGTCTTGATAATTCGATTACTCTGCCGGTTGATTCAACCACCACGTTTTATCGTGTGATCGACATGGGGCTTTAGAAACATTCTCCAACATCTGTTGGGTGATTGTCTCAGGTCATTTTCTGAAATGAGTGGTAGCGTCGAGGTGGGCTATGCAAGGCAGAGACTTATCCGTTGAGATAAGTGAAGAAGAAAGAGTTCAGCCGCTTCGACGCACCACAAAGAATGAGTGAATCAGAGCAGGATCACGGGTTTGTCTGGGTTTAATAGCCTCTCTGTTTCATCCCATGGTTTCTTCTGCCGTTTCGAAAATGATCTATGGAAAGTCATTCCAGATTACTGGAATTTGTTTTCTCTTTTGGTAATTAAATCTGAAAGTATTCTTTGCTTAATTGCAAATCAGACGGAGTAGAGTAGGGTGTTTGTGAGATGAAGAACTGGAGTTTTCTCGGAATTTTGTCGGTTGTTGGCTTCCTTTGCTTTTCTGCGCCTTTTTCTTACGGCGATGATCCGGGGCTCAAAACAAACTCACCTGTTATGACAAGACCTTCTGACTCTGATCTTAAAAAGACTTTGACTGTGCTTCAATACGCCGTGACGCGTGAAAATGCCACGGAACCGCCATTTAAAAATGAGTTTTGGGATAACAAGCGCCCCGGTATTTACGTTGATGTCGTTTCTGGCGCACCCCTGTTCAGTTCGCTTGACAAGTCTGAGTCGGAGTGTGGATGGCCGAGTTTTTCGCGTCCTCTGAATGAAAACGAAATTGCAAAAAAAAGAGATTTAACGCATCAAATGGACCGGGTTGAAGTTCGCTCGGTGGGAGCAGATTCTCATCTGGGGCATGTGTTTAACGATGGACCTGGCCCCACGCATTTGCGTTATTGCATCAATTCTGCTTCTCTGCGTTTCATTCCCGTTGAAAAAATGGAAGAGGCTGGATATGGCAGATTGTTGGAACCATTTGTCAAAGCCGGTCTTTATAAGAAAGGTGAAGGCGCTATGAAAACTGAAATTGCGACGTTGGCGGGGGGATGTTTTTGGGGAATGGAGGAGATTTTGAGAAAGATTCCGGGAGTGATTTCCATTCGGGTGGGTTATACCGGCGGAACAACGACCAATCCGGTTTATGAGCTGGTGAAAACGGGGAAGACTGGGCACGCGGAATCTGTTGAGATCGTTTTTAATCCGGGACAGGTTTCATATGAGAAGCTTCTGGGCATCTTCTTCCGAATGCACGACCCTACGACTTTGAACCGGCAGCAAGGGGATATTGGCACGCAATACCGGTCCGCGATTTTTTATCACAGCGAGGAACAGCGATTAACGGCAGGGCGGGTGAAAGACGCTGTCAATAAATCAGGGAAATGGAGCAGTCCCGTTGTGACGGAGATCGTCAAGGCGGGGCCGTTTTACGAGGCAGAGGAATTTCATCAGGATTATCTGCTCAAGCATCCCAATGGCTATACGTGCCATTTTCTAAGGCCAGAGTGACTGGGCGAGATGCTTGTTTTTCCAACAAGATCTATTCCTACTTCCTAGCGTTTTTTAAACGGGGAAGATTTCACTTTTGAAACGAGTTTTCGAACTTGTTCCACTGTGGTGACTTCCTTTTTCAGGCCGACGAGAACCCATTTTTCGGGATATTCGCAACTTTGGCCGGGAGTAAGTTTATGTTCCGGGCTCAGGGGGCCAAACTCGAGGATCTGGTAATCAAAGTAGAATTCAACGGTGTTTCCCTCTTCGGTGTAATTGGCTTTTGGATCACACGGAAAGTATTTTATGAACAGGAGTTTTCCTTTGACGTAAGCCATCCATCCGGCGTCACTGTCGGAGCCGATTCGCGTTGTTTTTCCAACGGTTTCTGAAATGAGAATGCCATCGACAACGCGAACTTCGGGGGAATTGGGGGTAACCCCGTCGAAGAACTTCATGTTGTCCTTGTCCTTGAGTGCGGCCCAGCCATTGGGATAGCGACTGGCGCTTTTGACGGGGAAGAAGACAAAACCGCCGTTTTTACATGCGGTGCGATCCCAGAGGCAAAAACTCTTGTCTTCCTTGCCTGAGTTTTTAAGCCGTTGCAGCAGTCCAAGGTCTCCGGTGTCTGGCGCCACCACGAATTCCTTTTCCATTTGAATGCCCAGCGTTGAGTCGATTTCACTCGTGACTTTTGCAAAGAAAGGGCGTGTGGAACTCCATTGGTATTTTCCGAGGAGCAACTGATCGTGAGTGGGAATTCCTCGAATGTCGGGGCCCACATCGCATTGATAGCCTCCCACCCAGAGGTAACCGCCACTGCCAGCCAGCGTTTTCCCCTGGGAAGCGGAGTTTTCAAAGAGAATGTTCTCTTCTCCAAAACTGTAGTGAACAATGCGTCCTCCGACGTCTGGAACAATGACAACCTGGACTGGGCGTTCTGACGCGTTCAGGTAAACGCAATCCCCCCAACCGGTGTAAGAGTGAATCTCAACCCCTTTGGGAAGCTCAGGCGGTAGTTGCGCCAGCAAGTGGATTGTTGAATAGCATAATGCGAAAATGACACACAGTTTTATGTGTTTCATAAGGGATAAGGTGCCCACTCTGATAACAATGGTGCAAGACGATTTGTGAGTGGCTTAAGCGTCATCCACGGCTGTTGGGGCGTCCTGGCCGCGACGGCTTATTGGGACGCTGTCCGGCACGTGGTCTGCGTTCCTTGCGGTCTCGGAAAGGTTTGAAGCCCTTGTGGGCAATCCGCTTCTGTGCTTGTGCCTGATGAACGCGTACGGACTCGACTGTTTTGGGGCGTGGCTTTGAAACGAGAATGACAGGGCAACCCTCATAGCCAAATGCAGTGCGAATTGATTTGGCGAGGTAACGACGATACGCCTCGGTCAACAGATCATCCCGATTGACGAAGAGAATGAAGGTTGGCGGAGCCTGTTTGACCTGGGTTGCATAGAAGAATTTGACGAAGTGGCCGGCGACGTTGACGGGCTGGCGGCGCTCTATGGCGTCGTGCAGAGTGCGATTCAGCAGAGAGGTTGGAATCTTTTGCTGTAGTTGGGCGGCGACGTAACGCACAGTTTCCAGAAGCTTGGGCAGGTTGAGACCAGACGCTGCGGAAGTGAAAATGACAGGCGCATAATCCATGAAGAACAGTTGTTCCTGCACCCATTTTGCAAACTCTTCCAAAGTCACTGGTCGGTGCGTTTTGTCATCACGATCCCTGCTCTTGCGACGTTCCAACTCCTTTTCCTGGGCTTCCTTGATGCCTGAACCAAGGATCAAGTCCCATTTATTAATCACGATGATGCAAGCCTTTCTTTCATCAATGATTTTTGCCGCCACCTTTTTGTCCTGCGCTGTGACGCCAGCTTCCGCATCGAGAACAAACACGACCAGGTCACTTCGGGCAATGGACTCTTCTGTCCGTTTGACGCTGTAAAATTCAATCGAATCATCAATCCGTCTTTCCTGACGGACTCCGGCGGTATCAATGAGAATATACTTCTGGCGAACTCCTTCTGTTTCCACTTCAAATGGAACATCCACAGAGTCGCGCGTTGTGCCAGCTATGGGTGTAACAATGACGCGGTCGGATTTTGTAAGGGCGTTAATGATGGAAGATTTCCCGACGTTTGGACGGCCAACAATGGCTATTTTGAGAGCGGGAACGCTGTCTGTTTTTTCTCCATCCTTCCTGTCTGAATCGGCAGGGAGGAACTTGAATGCCTCATCCATCAGGGCGTTGACACCGCGTTCGTGGATGGCACTGACTGGATAGAGGTTGAAACCCAGTTTTGAAAATTCATCCACTCCCAATTCGGCTTTGTTGGTGTCAACCTTGTTGACGGCCAGAAGAATGGGTTTGCCTGACTTACGCAGGAGGGTGGCAACTTCCAAGTCCAGTGGAACGATGCCTTCCTGGACGTTGACCACAAAAATGATTGCACTGGCCATTTCGATGGCCAGATTGACCTGTTCATGAGCCGCGTGGGTGATCATGTCCTCATGCTTGGCCAATCCCAAGCCTCCCGTGTCCACCAAAGTAAAACTTTTGCCGTGCCATTCAGCTTCGGCACTGATGCGGTCGCGGGTGACTCCCGGCTGATCATGAACGATGGCAATCCGTTTTCCGACAATGCGATTAAACAGAGCGGACTTGCCAACATTGGGACGGCCTACTATTGCTAACAAACCTGACATGGGGGTAACAATGGTCTATATGCGCTTTTGACGGAAGCCAAAAACGACAATTTTGTCTTTGCCCGTTTTGTGGAATGTCTTTGGAGCTATGGCCCAACCATGATAAGTCCCGTGGAATCCACGCCAAGGAAGAAGCCTTGGATGGCCTCGCGGTCTTGCATGATAACTCCATAAACCATTGTCGAGGCTCCTGTTACAGGATGGGTAAAACTACCGGAAACAAGGCCTGTGGCGGTTTTTACATTCAATGTCATGTTGAGCGTTGCTCCAGTGCTCTTAAAAACGCCATTACTCGACTGAACGACAGAACCAGAAAGGGAACTATCCAAATTGCCTCCAAAGAAGAAGACAAAGCCAGTGGTAAAGTCCAGAATGGGCGAGTTTGTTGATGAATAGCTCGACGCGGAGGCTGTGAGTGTTCGGGTAAAGCCGCTGGGGTAATAGGTCGAAACGCCGGGAGAAAGCCAAGTCAAAGTTCCTTCCATGGCTCCATAGTCATCGGTATTTGTAAACTGGAGCCACCCTGTGAGCAGACCAGTGCCTGAATTCTGAACTGAATAGATGGGCCAATATCCGCCCACACAAACTGTTCCTCCGATTGATAATCCAGTGCTATCGGCAAGGTAACCCGTTGCAGTGATTGCGCCAGCCTTCGAGACAGTCAAGGACGCTACGCTGGAGCCGACTGTATTGTCACTGGGATTGAGCAAAAGGGTGTATTTCCCCGCACTGGGCGCAGGATTGGCAGATGTGTAGATTGTTCGTGCCCCGGTAAAAGTGGACGACCATTCGCTATTGCTGACAACTCCCGAGAGCCAGTTGGTATCAGCAGAGGACAAATCAATGAAGAGCGTCAATGGAAGCAAATTCCCCCGGCTAACAGTGGTGACACCAGCGGCATTGAACTGGCCGGAGAAACGATTGGTGACGGCGGCCTGTCGTAACGTCGCGGTGAAGTAGCCCTGTTCCTTGAGAGACAAAGTCAGCATTCCAGAATTTTCCAATTGCAGTGAATCTTCTCCCTGAAAAAGTCCGATGAAATTGCCTTTTCGAGTGGAGAATGGATCTTTAATGAAGTTTAGGTTTAGGGTTAAGTCTTCACTCATGACAAAACTCAGAGTTTGAGAATAGGAAAGAACCTCGCTGCCTTGTTCCCAGTCCTTGAACACCATTTTTGATCCAGGAGTTGCAGTCAGGGTGTATTGTTGGCCGATCTTGAGCTTTTGCCCATTCAAGTTGGGTGAAACAGTGCCTGTTCCAGAAGTAACAATTCGCAACGTGCTTTTAACGGAATAAAAGAAGCTGGCTCTAGCTGGAGATGAATCCCCGTAATCAGCAGAAGCCACGGCACTGACAACATTTGTTCCGGGCACAAGGTCGACAATAGCTGACCATTTTGATCCATTGATTGTTGCCTGGTAATCGGCTCCATTAACCGTGCAAGTGACTTGCGAGACTTGGGCAGCGGTCGAAAGAGTGCCATTAATGGTTAGGGTGGAATTGGTGTATTCTCGCCGCGCTGATGTTGAAATCACCGGAGCAGGGGGATTGACAGTCAGTGTCGCCATATCGCTGTCTGCATACCCGACAGCATTGCTGACAGTCACCGTATAAGACCCTGCATTTGTGAAACTCGCCTTTGAAAGAGTGAGTGTTGCTCCGGTGGCTTTTGCAATGGGGTCCCCGTTAAGATACCATTGATAGGTAAATGGTGCAGTTCCCGAAGCAGCAACCGACAGGGAAACATAATTGCCGAAGATGACCGTTTTGTCTTGTGGCTGTGTTGCAATTGATGGAGGAACAAGAACTTTTAGAGAGACCGTGGTGCTGGTTGTCTTACCAAGCGGGTTGCTAACCGTTACTTTGTAATTGCCCGCATCAGCGGCTGTGGCGGAATCAAACGTGAGATCGGCATTGGTCTCTCCTGAAATTGCCTTGTTATTATAAAGCCATTGATATGACAAGGGTTCGCTTCCCCCCGCAACCACACTGAGTGTGGCAGTTTCGCCAGCTCCAACAGTGATAGCTTTGGGTTGTGTCACGATACTAACTGGGATTGCAACATTAACGGTGGCTGTCGAACTGATGACAGAGCCATAGAGATTACTTACTGTGACAGAATAATTGCCAGAGTCCAAGTCATCTGCGTAACGGATCGTGTAAGTGGCGTTTGTTGCGTCAGAGATTTCGATATCGTCAATGCTCCACTGATAGTAAAAGGGTTTGCCGCCCGTTGCCGTGACGGACAAAGTTGTATTGTTTCCCTGGCGAATGACGACATCCGTTGGTTGAACGCTGATGACAGGGACGAGATTTGTCTCATCCAATTCATAGGCGCCGATGTCAGCATAGGCTCCCTGTGGGCGACTTTCTCCGCGCTGATCCAGTTCTGGAGCGGTCCCATTCGTGCCAATCGCATCGAAAGCGGGACTGGTGATCAAAATTGGAAATGCAGAGGGATAACCGTCCTGCGTTTCCAAGGCGGAAGCGAGTTGCGGCGAGGTGCTGTTTTTGCTGCCGACAGCAGTGAATTTACAAGTGGCATCAGAACTGATGTTGTAACCCGCGTCTGTCACGCCACCCGACGCATTCACCCCCGATGTGCCTTTTGCCAGGATGCTGTTACGGATTTTAATCGTGCCGGCCTTTCGATAGAGGTTTCCGCCAAGAGCCTGACCGACTGTGCCGTTATTGGAATTGGTTGTGCTGGCTGTGCCATTGGTGCCCCCATAGACGTTGTTTGTTGCCAAAGTGCAATTGACGATTTCAGAAGTGCCGCTCATGTTGGCCAGTGCGCCGCCACAGCCTGCCCCGCCGCTCCCTGAGTAGACTTTGGAGTTATTGGTGTCGGAAACGCTTCCTCCTGTCCCACCAACACAGACGTTTGTGAAAAAGGTGCTATTTTCCAAGTAGAGAGTTCCAGCATTGAGAACCCCACCGCCGACGGCATAGGCTCCGTTCCCTGAGTAACGATCAGATGGATCGCTGTAGGCGGCCACACCAGAACTGTTGCCACCATAGGAGGTGTTTGCTGCAAACAGACTTTGGTAAATCTTTAGTGTGCCTTCATTATAAATTCCGGCTCCCATTCCAGTGCCGCCAAGACCACTGTCGCCACCATCGCCCTGATAAGCCCCAGCTCCACCAGTACCGGGAGTGCCGCCAATTCCGCCCGCAGAGTTGTTTCCTTCGAATGTTGATCGCCATATTTCGGCGGTTCCTGCCACGTAAATGGCCCCACCACATCCTTTTCCTGCATTACCGCCTTTGCCACCTTTGTATCCCAAAATCACATCATCGCCTCCATCCCCTCCGTCTCCTCCATTGCCACCATAAACGGTGTTGGTTAAGAAAGAGGAATCATAGACGTATAAGGTCCCGGTGCTATAGATGGCGGCTCCTTTGCTTGTAACACCATTCTTACCATCTTCGCCATCGTCATCACCAGAACTGGCGCCGTCTGAAGCAGCCGCATTTGTGGCGATATTGCTGTAAAAGGAACAATTGCTGACAACCAGAGTTCCCTCATTAAAGATGGCTCCCCCTGATGTGCTCAGACCATTGTTAAGGGTAACATTGATGAGGGTAAGGGTGCATCCTGAGGCGACATGAAAGACGCGGGTGATGCTGCTTCCGCTGATGACGGCTTCGTAACCGGTCGCGTCAATGACTACGTCCGATGTGATTTCCAACGTATTGGTGATTGCGACCGTATCACTAAATTCCAGCAAGACACTTTGACCAGTGAACATTCCACTGGTGATGGCGGACTCGAGGTTCGTATCAGTGGCATCAGTCACTTCAATCTGAGCGTTTACCAGAGAAGAATAAAAAATCATGAACAAAGCAAGGCAGGTCGTCTGCCAAGCTTTGCCCAACCAGGTAGAAATGGTCACAATACGTTTCAAGCTTGAGTGGATTAACAAATTCCAAGGAAGTAAACAACACGCATTTTGGAAAGTTTCGATTGATCAATCAGGAGGCAGACTGATTTGCGGCATGTTTTCCTTTGGTGTCACGTACAAAAAAGCGGCGACTGAAGCGATGAATCTTCAGTCGCCAGTGAAAAGTCAGAGTAAATTAATACTCGCGGTCCTTCTTGATTCCAGGCTCGGGGATAGGATACTTACCATCCGCACCGGGTTGGAGAGGTGCTGGAGACTGGGCAGTAATGCCATCCAGGCCAGGAGCAAATTCGTGTGGATTGTTCAGGAATTGATCATAAGTGATGATCTGACCTGTGTGGGCAGCCATGCGTCCCATTGAGGTGACCAGACTGGCCTCAATACCGCGCTTGACTTCATTGTAAGGCTTGTCTTCCCGTATGGCTGAAATCAACTCGTCCCATTCCAACTGATACGGATTGGGTTCCGGTTCAGGGAATTGCCAGATAAGCCCCTCTTTTTTGGGGGATATGGTTTTGTACAGGCTCGCGTGGGAAGGCATGTGTCCGCCAGTGGAAATGATGGCGCTGCCTTTGCTGCCATGAGCGAAGCTGGAGTGATCTCCGAAACAACCGTCAATGCAACGGCCTTCGAGGTAGAGTTTGGCCCCGTCCGCAAAAGTGTATTCGATGGAATATTCGTCGAAGTTTTGGTCGACACAATTGCCACGGTAGTGGCGTCCACCGCTGGCTTGGGCCTTGACTGGAAAGGCGTCTTTCATCCAGGAACATTCATCAATGTTGTGAATGAGAAAATCGCTCACCGCGCCACCACCGGACCAAAGGAATCCGTGGAAACGATCGATCTGATACATGAGGTCTGTCTTGTCGGCAGGCTTTGGCGGACAAGCGGCTGTGCCTGTGGCCCCGGCCATGCGATAGGCACGCAATAGAATGATATCGCCAATCTGACCATCCTTGATTCTGTCATGCAGTTCACGGCGGGCTTTGCAATGGCGGCACATCAGGCCAACGCCAACCTTCATGTTTTTACTTACGGATTCTTCCCCAAGTTTGAACATTTTTTTGCAGGTTGGACCATCGACCGTCACTGGTTTTTCCATGAAAACGTTCAGGTTCTTTTCAATTGCATAACTGAAATGAACCCAGCGAAAAGCAGGAGGCGTTGCAAACACCGCGACATCTCCGGGCTTCAAGCAATCCATGGCTTTTTTATAAGCGTCAAAGCCCACGAATTTATGATCTTCAGGCACTTGAACCTTGTCTTTAAAACCGTCCTTCAAGCTGTTGTAACTATTTTTGACGTGGCCTTCGTAGACATCGGCCAACGCGACCACCTCAATGGGGCCGCTTGTTGTGGAGAGAGCTTGGCGAACGGCGTCAGTGCCACGACCACCGCAACCGATCAAAGCAACATGGATTGTATCGGAGGATGCGGCGTGAACGTGGGGCAACGTTATTCCGGCAAGGGTAGATGCCGCGACAATAGTTCCCGTGGTTTTTAGAAAATCTCTGCGTGAGGTCAGATTTTTGTTGTCAGTATTCATAAATGAACAGAACTGGTGATCTTTACTTTGACGATCGGTTATCTCATGGAATTCATTGGGTTTAATTCTTTTTTTGTGATTTACAAACATTTTTCTTCATTGGAAACCTGTCAAATGCGGCTTGATTGAGCAGGGGGGCATCGGGTAGGATTTTTTAAATGATTTCTCACAGCCGATCAGAGCAACTTTTTGCAGCAGCGTTGAAGCATATGCCCGGCGGAGTGAACTCACCGGTTCGGGCGTTTCGCGCAGTTGGCGGACAGCCTTTTTTTGTCCGAAAAGCATCCGGTGCATACATTTTTGATGTGGATGGGAACCGTCTTATCGATTATGTCTGCACGTGGGGACCTGCCATTCTTGGACACGCGAATCCCAAAATCATTGACGCTGTAAAGAACGCTGCTGAATTGGGAACGAGCTTTGGAATGCCCAATCCGCTGGAAGTGGAGATGGCACGCATTATTTGCTCCACGGTTCCAAGTGTGAAAAAAGTCCGCATGTGCAATTCCGGCACGGAAGCCTGCATGGCGGCGATCCGTCTTGCGCGTGGATTTACCGGACGGGATAAGATCATCAAATTTGAAGGGTGTTACCATGGGCACGCTGATTCCTTGCTTGTAAAAGCGGGTTCAGGAGCGCTGACTTTTGGCAATCCAGACAGCGCTGGGGTGCCGGCGTCATTTACGCAACACACAATTGTTGTTTCGTTCAACGATGTGGATGCGGTGAAGGCGGCATTCGATGCCAACCCAGGGCAAATCGCCGGTATCATTGTTGAGCCGGTACCGGGCAATGCCGGACTGTATTTGCCGAACCCGGGCTTTCATGAGTTTTTGCGTGAAATCACAAGGAAGAATAATTCGATTTTGATTTTTGATGAGGTGATGACCGGGTTCCGTTTGTCTTTGGGGGGAGCACAGGAACGTTTTGGCATTACGCCGGACTTGACCTGCTTTGGTAAGATCATTGGCGGCGGTTTGCCTGTGGGTGCATTTGGCGGGCGTGCAGAGGTTATGGATTTTCTGGCTCCTCAAGGGCCGGTTTATCAGGCCGGCACATTGAGTGGCAATCCTCTGGCCATGGCGGCGGGATTGGCAGCCATCAATGAGCTTTTGGCCGGGGATTACTACAGAAAATTGGAACAATTGGGGGCTACGCTGGAAGCAGGAATGCGCAAAGCGGCCCAGATGGCAGGAATTCCAATTCAATTGAATCGTATGGGATCCATGTTCTGCTGTTATTTCACGGATCAGCCGGTGCACAATTTGACAGACGCCATGAAGAGTGATCGTACCCGTTTCGCCCGATATTTTCGCGGGATGTTGGATGAGGGTGTGTTCTTTGCACCATCCCAATTTGAAGCGGGCTTCATATCCGCAGCACACAGTCTGGTGGACATTGAAGCAACGATCCGCAGTGCGGCCAAAGTGTTTAAAACGCTGGCCGGATAGAGTTAAAAAATATGCGTGTGTTAGCCTTGGATCCTGGAAGTGTTCGAATCGGCGTCGCGTTGAGTGATGAGACGCGCACCATTGCGCAACCGATCGAGTTTATTCCAGCCGAGCCGTTTTCCGATTTTCTGGAACGACTGAAGACCTTGATTCATGAAAAAGAGGTGGATCTGATTCTGGTCGGAATTCCACGAAACATGAATGGCAGTTACGGCCCATCGGCGGTGAAGGCTCAGGAATTTGTGACCGTTCTTAAAGAGGCGGTTTCCGTGCCCATCAAGACGTGGGATGAACGCTTGACGACGGTGCAGGCAAATCGTTTTCTGATCGAGGCGGGAACGCGTCGTGACAAGCGAAAAAAGAAGGTGGATCAAACCGCCGCTGCAATCCTGTTGCAGAGCTTTCTTGACAGCATTGTGCACGAGTGAAATTCAAGCTCACCATTGCCTATGATGGGGCGAATTATGCCGGGTGGCAGGTTCAAAAAATCGGACTGGGCGTTCAACAACGCGTGGAAGAGGCGATCGGAAAGATTTTTCCTTCTGTCAATCGAATCCACAGTTCCAGTAGAACCGATACCGGAGTCCATGCCCTTGGCATGGTGGCGCATGTTGAAATCCCGGATTGTCGCATGGATTCCCGAAAACTGCTGCTTGCCATCAACGCGCATCTTCCCGAAGACATTCGTATCATGGCCGTGGCACATTGTTCGGATGATTTTCACGCCCGCTTTGACGCAAAGGGGAAACAATATCGTTATTTTGTCTGGAATCATCCCGCGATGAACCCGCTTCTCAGAAGGCAGGCCTGGCACGTGGGACCGGCATTGAATCGCAAAGCCATGTGCGAGGCGGCAAAATATTTCGTGGGCAGGCACGATTTTAAAAGTTTTGCCGGAACTCATGATTATGAAATGGAAACCACCGTGCGCACTTTGAGACGCTGCTCGGTGAAGAGTTCCGGCCCGTTGATAACCATTGTCATCGAAGGCGATGGTTTCCTATATAAAATGTGCCGTGGAATTGCGGGAACCTTAGTTCAGGTGGGGCTGGGAAAAATCGCTGTGGAAGATATTCAGCGGATTATGGATCAGAAAGACCGTAAGGCGGCAGGCATGACTGCACCCGCCCTTGGATTGGTTCTTTGGAAAGTTTTTTACAAGTGATTTGACCATGAATGTGGTGTTAGTTGAACCGGAAATTCCGCCGAACACAGGTAATGTGGCACGATTATGTTGCGCCACAAAATCCGTATTGCATCTGATTGAACCGTTCGGATTCAAACTCGATGATTCCCAGTTAAAACGGGCGGGCATGGATTACTGGCAGCATGTTGAGTGGCATCGCTGGAGCAATTGGTCTGCGTTTGCCAAAGCGTTGCCCGAGGGAGCCCGGCTGTGGTTCATAGAGTCCGATGGCCCGCGCCATTATGCCGAGGTGACATATCAACCCAATGATTATTTGGTGTTGGGAAGGGAGACGGCTGGCCTGCCAAAGGCCTTGTATCAACCGCATCCAGATCAGTGGTTGCGGATTCCCATGTTTAATGAAGAAGCTCGATCCTTAAACTTGTCCAACTGTGCGGCGTTGGTGCTCTATGAGGCCTTGAGACAACAAGGTTTCACCGGAGAATTAAAAACCTGGTGAATGGTGTCTAAAACCATTTCTTTTTCTTAAAATACCAGTAGGTTGCGATCGTGGCAGCAATAGTCGAGAATGTGATGACAAGGTAACCGTGCTTCCAGTGTAGCTCAGGCATGTTGGGAAAATTCATTCCATACCAGCCGCCGATCAAAGTCATGGGGGTGGTGATCAGCGTGATCAAAGTCAGAAGCTTGACGACTTCGCTCGTGTGATTGGAGGACATGTTCAGATAAATCTGAAGAATGTTTGTGATCGAGTCCTCATAACTGTGCGCCAGCTCACTGATACGGAACAAGCCATCGTAGACGTTTCGATAATACGGCACCATATGAGGCCGGATCAGTTTGAATTCACCATGGGCAAAACGGGCGAGCACTTCCCGTTGCGGAGCCATGATTTGGCGTAGGTGAACGACTTCCTTTTTTACTTTAATCAAGTGATCCAGCGTTTCCTTGGAGGTGCGTTCAAATGCGGCCTGTTCCATTTCAGCAATTTCCAGGGCAAGCTCGTCGAGGGCCGGTTTGTAGTTGTCCACAATGCCATCCAAAAGCATGTAGGCAACGCGATCCGGCCCACGTCCCACACTTGTTGCTCCGCGGTTGGCCAGTTCCTCAACAGTCAATACGGGGCGGAAGGCTACTTCATGACTGGTGACCAGATAGTTCTTTCCGAGGAAAAAGTTCAGTTCGCTCGTTGCGAAGACTCCGTTTTTCCGACTGTAGTCCACAGCGTGGATCACCATGAAAAGGTAAGAGGTGAAGAAATCATCTTCCTTTGGGGTGTATTCATCCACTTTAGGAGAGGAGTTTGAGCGGATGCAATCCTCTATGGAGAGAGGGTGAAAGTGGAATACGTTTTCAAGCACGAGCTTGATCTCCTCTGGAGTTGCCTTTTCAAGATCAACCCAAAGGAACAGATTCGTATCTGCCAGCAGCGTAGGCATCAAGAACGCATCAATGTCCTTGCTATGCAGTCGGCCTTGTGTTGTAAAAGCGAAAGAACGAATCATGAATAAATTTTAGAATGCTATTAGTTTCTGGCAAGAGAATGATTTTCAACGTTCCTGTTGAACCAATCTGGGCTGTGTCCGCTTATGTAGAAGCGATACAGAACATCTACCGTTCTTTTGTTGGGACTGCAAGCGGTTTTAGACTTTCAAGAAATCCTTGAGCCACAGTTTTCTTGCTGTCTGGAGACACTTGGTCAAGGAGTGATTCCACTGTCCTGCGTAATTTTTCATCTTCACCGGCTTTAAGAACAAAATCAGTGGGAATATTTTTTATCAGGCCGAACATGTCAATATTTTCCAATTGGGCCAGGGTCGTATCTTCAAGATTCCCCTCTGTTTTGGAAATGTTTTTGACCAAATCCGATGAGGGAACCATGACATTTGTGGCATCACACAACCGGACTGCGTAATAGTTGAGAATGCCTGCCTTTTGGAGTTGTAGGACCCGATGTTGAATGGCTATCTGAATAAGGGCTTGCTGGCACCGAAAGAAATTTCGCATGGTTTCCACTGCCGGGACTAATCCCCGGAACGGAAGATCAAGTTTGCAGGGAATGTAACTGGCGCCGCTGGGACCTTGGTAACCGGTGCGATCCTTGTTTGCGTCGACCGACAAAATGACCATTTTCCCGCCATTTTTTTTCATGCCTTTTTCCAGATAATCCAACAGACTCAGAGCGCTGACCACGCCTGTGTTGTCATAGATGCCTCCATCGACAATCGTGACCTTGTTTCGGCGCCATGGCGCCATTCGGTGTTTGACGTGAACCGGCTCGGCGTTTGTGTCAAAAGAAAAACGTTGCAGTGTCAATGGCTCAAACACTCCCGGAAATGCTGCACTGGCCAACACGGCATACACGAGCGGAAACCGGCTTGGTGGGCTTCCCAAATCTTCCAGAGTTGCCGCGTGATTGAAAAGTTCCTGCTGTTGGTTTGTGGTTTCTACCGGGCTGTTGGTGATCCACAGAGAGATTGGATCCTCATTCAAATCCAAACGGGCAAGTGGATCGCCGCTGATGTCGCGGTGAATGACGGATTGGGTGAATACAAATGGACGGCCAGTTTCACGGCAAACGGCATTAAAGAAGAATCTTGGGCGTTCCGGTAAATCTCCGAGCTTGCACGCATTTGGAGCCGGAATAACGAATGGATTCCGGTTTTGCAGAACGGCCAGATTGTGAGCAAACAAATGCAAGGTATCCCAATCCGATGTCAACTGCATGACGGGAGCATATCCCCAAAGGTAGGAAAAGGCGGCGACACCACCAAGCTGGCGCGTTCCCAGCTTGACCCAGCCACTGGTGATTAAGTCTTCAAAAGTGTTGGTTCGTGCGCCGGCATCCAACCTGAGCTGGGCAGCGACAAAACTGGCGTAAACAGAGCCGCCACTGACCGAGGACCATCCGTCAATCTGCGCGGCAAGAGGATGGCTCCGCGCCGTGGATGTGAAATTGGAATTATAACGTCGTTCAAGAGAAGCCATGGTAAACGCCGCCATGCGGGCGGCACGGGCTCCTCCACCGGAAAGACAGACAACGACCGTGACCGGTTTATCCATCAAATCCGAGTAGGAATCATAACGTGCTTTACTTGAGTTTGTGGCCGGAGGGGGTGGCAGAGGAGTGGGCTTGAGCGTTTTGTAGTCGATTCGGGCCTGACTGAGGTCATCCTGTGAAAAAGGTTTGTTGATTTCAGGCGTTACCAGCAAGATTGGAGATTGAATCCTTGAGATTCCAATCATCGTTCTCTCGGCAGTCCTGCATCCGGCACAAAAAAGCAGTAGCGCCGGGACAACCACCAAGAGACTTATCCTAAAATGCATGCAGGACTTATATTGTCTGCTGCTGTTTTGAAAAGCAGAATCTTTTGGAATACCCAGGCGCAGAATGAACCGAAAACCATGTTTTCATTTAAAATCAACAAAATGAATTTAACCAGCCGATTCCTCTGGAGCAGTCATGAGGGTTGAGCTAAAATGATTAAACAAAGATTGGCAAGACGCATGGATACCAAAATAATTAAAGTATTATTGATTGAAGACAATCCTGATGATGTCTTCTTTCTGCGCATGGTATTGCGCAAACTTGATGGAACAAGTTTTCAGTTGGATTCGGCGTCGTGCTTGGAAAAGGGCTTGTTCATGCTGGAGGAGGGGGAACCCGATGTGATTTTGTTGGATCTCACCCTGCCTGACAGTTCTGGACTGGAGACGTTTAATGCCGTCAAGTCCCGTTGCGGGGGCATTCCTGTCATTGTCCTTAGTGGTATTGATGACGAGACGATTGCAATGCACGCGGTTCATGCGGGGGCGGAGGATTACCTGGTGAAGGGGCGTGTGGATAGTCAATTGATCACACGAGCCATCATATATGCAATTGAAAGAACCGAGTCAAAGAAAGCCATATTAAAGGCAGAACAAAAATTCCGTAATATTTTTGAAAATTCGGTTTCAGGCATTTTTCAAACAACACCAGATGGGCATTATTTAAGTGTAAATCCCGCCTTGATCCGCATCTACGGATTTGAGTCTTCGGAGGAATTGATTTCGAGCCTCATTGATATCGAACATTTGTTGTATGTCGATCCCAAAAGACGCGGGGAATTCATCAAATTGATGCAGGATTCCGGGTTGGTTCAGAATTTTGAGTCGCAGGTTTACCGCAAGGATAAGTCCATCATCTGGATCAGCGAAAGCGCTCGTGCAGTACGCGCAGCGGATGGTCGGATACAATATTATGAGGGAATGGTTGAGGATATTACCGCGCGCAAGGAAGCAGAGGAGAAGCTGCGTCTTTCGGAAAACCGATTGCGTTCCGTGTGGGAAAGCTCATTTGATGGCATGCGGTTAACGGATGAGACGGGAATCATGGTGGCAGTGAATCCATCCTTTTGCCAGATTGTCGGATTTTCTGAAAAAGATCTGCTGGGAATGCCATTCCATTGCATTTATTCAGAAGAGAGAGACAAGGTCGAATTGATGAACCGGTATTTGTCCTGCTTTATGCAGCGCAAGTTCGATTCCCAGATTGAAAGGCATGTCGCCTTTCGCAATGGCAGAATGGTCTATTTGGAATTGTCCAATTCATATATTGAATCCAATGAAGGCCGGAGATTGTTGCTGACCGTTTTTCGAGATGTCACTGTGCGCAAGGAGGCTGAGGAACGTGAACGACAAGCCAACCTCGAATTGGCGCGCAGCCAGGCCGAATTAAGAAAACAGAATGAGATTCTGGAGGACGACTTGAAGATGGCCCGGGAAATTCAGCAGGCAATTTTGCCACAACAATATCCCAATTTCCCATTAGGCGTTTCAAACGATGCAACCATGGTGCGCTTTTGCCATCGATATCTTCCAACAGGTCAGGTCGGAGGAGACTTTTTCAACGTTTTGCCTTTGGCCGAGAAAAAGGCAGGTCTTTTCATTTGCGATGTGATGGGGCACGGCGTGCGCTCCGCGCTGGTCACCGCGATGATTCGGGGGCTTGTGGAGGAAATGCGTCCCATAGCCAATAATCCGGGCGAATTACTGACGCGGATCAATTCCGATCTCTGCACCATATTGAAGCAGACTGGCACCCCCTTGTTCACAACCGCATTTTATCTCGTTTTGGATTTGGATCGGCACGAGATGCTCTATGCCAATGCTGGACATCCAAAACCTTTTCACTTGCGGCGTTCAGCAAACACAATTGAAGTTCTTAAAAATCTGGATGGCAAATGCTATCCGGCCCTGGGATTGTTTGCCGGGTCGCGATATCCAACAAATTGTCACGCGATCCAGGCTGATGATGGAGTGATGCTTTTTACTGATGGCCTGTTTGAAGTTGAAGGGCAGGGGGATGCGCAGTTCAGTCAGACATTGTTGCTGGAAACGTTTAAGAAATACGCAAGTCTTCCAGAAATGGGTCAAGTATTTGATTCCATACTCAAGGATATCAAGCAGTTCTCCGCAAATCACCAATTTACAGATGATGTTTGTCTTGTTGGTGTGGATGTGACAAGCCGATTTGCAGAGTTACCTCTGCCCCCAGAAAATCCAGTGGATTGTTAATACATCTCTCGGTTGCCGAAACTGCAAGGGAAACAAGAAGGTTGTTTTACATCAACGTTTCAATGATCTTGTTGGCTGGGGGGGCTTTTCCCCTCCGTTCAAATGCTGTTCAAGTGTTTGATGGCAATTTGATGAGCCTTTCAACCAAGCCAATGACTTTTTGCAACTCCTGCTCATCGACTTTGTCGAAATTTGCGTTTTTTTCACTGTCCACATCCAGAATCATGGCAACGTCCTTTCCATTGAAGACGGGAAGGACAATTTCTGATTGTGAGCGTGAACTGCATGCAATATGGCCGGGGAACGTCTTCACATCAGGCACAATGATGGAGCGGGCTTCTTTCCATGCTGTTCCGCAAACCCCTTTCCCAAATGGAATGCGGGTGCAGGCGGGAGGACCTTGGAAAGGGCCCAAAACCAGCATGTTCTTCTTGACACAATAGAATCCAACCCAAAGAAATTCCATGCCTTCCTTGAGTGCAGCAGCAATGTTTGCAAGATTGGCAATCATGTCACTCTCCCCGGAAATGAGCGCCTCAATTTGAGGAATTAAAACCTCATAACGGTTCGCTTTGGAGACGTTGGAAGAGGGGAGTTTCAGATCTTCTGACATAATTTGGGTCGCTTTAATTTTGTAACTTTGGCTTTTGCGTTTCTTGCGTTGGCAAGAAGGCGTCGCCATTGGTGACGAGCGAGCAAGGGGTCAACGCGCCCGAGAAGAAAATAAGCCCAGCGGACTTTTAGATTGTAAAAGAGACCGTGCGATTTTTTCCACGAGTGGAAATCAATACGGTGGCAGAGCGTGCGGATTTTTGAAAAAATGGTGCTGCCTTGCTCCGCAAGATTTGGGTCGGTTACACGGAGCAGCAATTCATAATTAATATTGAGACTTCGAAAATCCAGATTGCAGGAACCAACGTAGACCGTGTTGTCTATTACGAGCAGTTTTGCATGAAGTATTTGTGGTTGGTATTCATAAATCTCAACTCCGGCACGTAGGAGCCTGGAATAGAAACGTTGAGCGGCAAAATAGGAGAGTTTGACATCAGTCTTGGCTGGCAGAATGAGTTGAACCAGTCCGCCGCGTCTTGCAGCTCGCGTAATCTCCCGACGGATGCGCCACGTAGGCAAAAAGTAGGGGCAGATGATTAATATTCGAGATGCCTTTGCCAGATCAGTGCCAAGGACATGTTTGATGCGACTGTTTCTACCTGGGCAACTGAGAAGAATTCTGCCTTCTGGGGCGAGAACCGTTTTTTGGACGGCCTTCCGCAAGCGAGCCAACGGTGGATGTCGAAAGTCGGCTTTGCGGAACATGTCATCGAAGGCATTGGCCAGCCCGTGCACCAGGCGTCCAGTCAATTCCACCCCCAGATCCCTCCAGCCTTTGTTGATGCCATCTCCCGTCAAATACTCAGGGGCAATGTTAAAGCCACCAATGATCGCAATTTTATCATCGCAAACCAGCAATTTTCGGTGATCCCGAAATGCCAGGCGATGGAGGCTGAGTGGATTAAAAATGTGACACTCGCAACCGTTTTTTCGGAGATTACGCCAGAAGGATGCCGGCAATTCAGCCGAGCCGAGAGCATCTGCCAGAATATGGACTTTACAACCGCGTTTGCACGCATCAATCAGTTCTCTGACCAGTTGAACCGTGGGCTCTCCATGTTTGATGATGTAGCATTCAAGTCTGATGTTTTGACGCGCTTCATGAATGACCGCAAGCATGCGTGCCAACGCTTGCGGACCTGTTGTCAACCATTGAATTTCAGCTTCATCGGACTCCATGATGATACTTTTTCAGGGTAACACCTTTATTGACCTCTCTCAATCCTGGATTTGAATAATCCTTAATTTCGATTGAGCTTGAGCCTGAAGAAACGGCTGCCTTCGCCTTGGACAGGAACATCGATCGACGTCACACAGTTGGTTGCCAGAAAATTCGCAAATGTGATCCATTGGGGCGCAGAAAGGTTGTCCGTGTATTCAAGGGTGTAGCTCTGACCGATGAATGTTGTCCATGTGAACGTGATGATGGAAGTGCCACCTTGGATTCTGGAAAGGCGAGGCGAGAGCGTGTTGTTTGGACCAAAGGTTACACCACGGAAAATTTGGTTGGGACCGGCGGTGGCCAGTAGGATCATTGGAGATTCGGCTCCATTATCAACGATGGCTCCCAGCCGATTGGTGGCAGATTCCGCGGTCGTAAAATAGAGTAATGGTTTATCTGAGGAAAAGTCGACCGCCAGACCTCGTGCGCCGACATTGGTCAAACAATTGAAGACATAGTCGAGTTGCCAATTGGCGTTTGTAAAAGTCCATCGTTGAATTCCACCATGACCATCCAACGTGTCGTCGGCGACATAGGCAGTTGTAAAATTGGGATTAAAAGCGAAGGCGAAAGGACTCGAAGTGTCGCCTGCGTATAAGACAAGGTTGGGAACTAGAGGTGATGAGTCTGCCGTCACTGGGATAGAATAGATTCCGGGTGAGGACTTGGTGGTGCTAAAATAGAGATTAGCCTCGATGGCTTGTAGCGTAGTGGTATTGATGATATTTGTCTCAATCAGGGGGGACTCTTCCCCTTCGAAAGCTAGAATTCCACTTGTGGCTCCTGCCATCCATATCCTGCCAAGACCATCAGCCGCAGCGGAGCGAATATTGTTTTTGTTGAATTGATTGGTTGTAACGGCAATGAGACTGACCGTTCCCAGCGGGTCAAGCAATCCAGCAGCGCGTGGCACGTTGGCGGCAGTGGCATTAGCGAGAGATGAAGAAAGGCTTGCAGTATTGGTTAAAGGAATATTGTAGCAAGCGAATGATAGAAATCGACCGTCTGCAGATCGAGACAACGCTCCTTCTGAACTAGCGGTTCCGCTAATAAGCATGGCATTCGAACCATCATTTGGAATGGTCAGCGTGCCGCATGGAAGACCGTTGGTCGTGAATTGATCAAGAAAGATGGAATTGCCGCGGTTGCCAAGTGTTTCAATCCCATCGCCTAATCTCAAGACCACCAGATTTGTGGAAAAGAACTGGATCGTGGACGAGACGTTGGTGGCAAAGGTGTTTGCAAACGCGATTGATCCGTCATCCCTGTGCAATGTGAGTGGCGAGTTGCCATTTGAACTTAGGTAGCCAGAGTAGGGGCCTTGAACATAAATTCCCTGACCAGAATGAGGGGAAGTATTCCGATTTCTGAAGGCATTGACCGAAGGAGTGACATACAGCGATTTGCCGATTGGAATCACGGTTCCCGGACGGAGCGTGATGCTGATGGCTCCGGTTAATTTCCAATTGGAAACATCAACCGCATAAGCGTTTGTGTTTTTAAGTTCAACGTATTGTTCATCCAAATTGCTACTAGCTGGATTGTAATCCCAAGAGGCGATTTGAATGACCGTATTCGTCGGTTGAGCGCTTGGAATAGGGGTCCCATTAAGTGTCGCGCTGGAGTTATTGTAGAGGAAGTTTCGTCGTCCGACGAGATAGGTTGAAATTGTTCTTTCAGCTTCGACGCGCAAGGCCCGGTTTGTGGTGGCTCCCCAGTTGGGGCCCCATGCGTTCATGTCCAGCGTGGCATCGGAGGGATTGATGTTTGTGGGAGACATTATATCTTCGTAGTGGCGAATCAGGGGTTCAAGAACCAGTTGGTCACTCAATGTTCCGGGTGGCATGAGGATGGTATCCATCAGAGTCCTAAGGCGACGCAGATACATTTGTTGGAAATCAGTGTATCCGAAAAACAAATCGTAAAGTCGATTTGGAGACTTGGACTGCTGGGAGTAGTTGTAGAAGTTCAAAACGTTGTTTGTAAAAAGGGTATCCGTGAAATACCCTTGGGAATCGAGCCAATTGCGTCCCCAGGTAAGATCGACATCCCATGGCAAAATCGCCCATTCTCCGGTGCCATCATTGTCGTGATACATGTAGAAGTTTTTGTGGCCGTGATCCTGACTGCTACTGATGGCGAATGTGGCAAAATAGCCGGTGGTCTGGGGAAGATCGAGGTTGTCGTATGCATATTGTGCACGTTTGGCGATAGCCTTGATTTCGTTTAAGTTGGCAATCAAGGATGCAAGATCGTCATTTCCTTCCCATTCACGTGTTTTCTTCTCACTTCCATAGGCACTACTTAATTCGTCGTAAACCTTGTAGAGAGCTCCATTCGGATCGCGCCCAAGCCGTTCAACAAACTGGTCATTTCCAGCCTCCACCACGTCAACGACACTGAAGAAAGATCCGTTGCATTGGACTCGAACCGGGAAGGAGAAGTGACCGTCGGCGCCTCCCATGCGAACCACCTCGTAGGTGAGCGTTGTGTGCATCCTCATTTTGTCGCCGTAGTTGCTCAACAGACGGATTTTCTTGAGACGCGTATCATTGTAAAGCAGGCCATGATCCTTGGGCAGGTCAATGTTATAACTGTGTTTGTTCCACCAATAGGAGCTTTGACCATGAATAGTCATGTTGAGATTGTCATAAAATTCTCCCTGATAAAAGAAGGATGCCTGAGTGCCATTTTGAGTGCCTGCATTGGACAAGTTTTCAACATAGAGCCACACGACAGGCAACAAGGATTTGACAGTGGGATCAGCCACAATGGTTCCCAAATATTTTTGGGATGTAGCCGCTGCTGGAAAGATGGGCCATCGAGAACTGTTACTGGAAGTATCTGTGGCGGTAATGTAATAACGAATCATTTGTCCAGCAGTGGCGATGTTTGCCGGGATTGTGGCAGTCCAAATTCCATCACCGGCCACGGCATCTCCATTGGTGCCGGAATCGTTCATTGGAATAGCCAACTCTGATTTGAACATGACCCGATAATTCAGGGTTACTTCACTAAGTGGTGCAAAAGCCTGAGCGAGAGCTGTTGTTACGACTAGAGAATCGGTGGCACTCGGCTGTTGCGGCCAGTGTCCAGCTCTGGAGAAAATCGGCCCCTTATCCAAGCTGGCACTATTGATTTTCCCGGGGGTTGAATTGGAGAAATAACGCCATTGGGCTTCATTGAAGAGCGTTTCTCCCATCAACTCGGCTTGTATCAGGAAATCAGTGTTGGATGCGGTGATGTTAAGCCCTTGAACGGCCAGAATGTTGTTGCCTGGTTGAAGGAATTGGATTGCATCATTGACATTGAATTCTTGCCAATTGATGGCATTTGAATTGAGGTGTCGGGCGGTTGCTGTTGACTGCCAATTGAGATTAGTTGGAGCGTTGGCGCTGGCGATCAAATGACCGTTGAGCCAAGCAGCAAACCCGTCATCGTAACGAACCCGTAATTTTAAACCATCGAGCGCAGTTGTGCTTGTCAGAGAAAATGGCATTCGCAGATACATGGTTGAACTTGTGTTGTAGAGCTTGTCCTTCACATCTGTGTTGATGTATGGGGAGAGATCGGCTGACGCGGAATTTGTCTGAGTTAGCATTGTCAATTCGTCATCGCTGAGCGCGCGAAACCAAACAGCAACCTCGTCGATCTGTCCCGTAAAGAAATTTCCGGATCCATCCCAAATTCCACCGCCTCCGATGTTAAAAAAATACTCTGATTCACCAAAAGTATCTACATTGACCGAGCTTGAACTGCACAGAATGCCGTCGACATAAATTTTCAGTTTTCCGTCACCACCGACCACAGCTACGTGATGCCATTCATTCAAGGGATGGGGGTAATTATAGGTGACCGATCCAGAGGGCGTCCAAAGGTTCAGAGTGTTACCAGAGTTAAAGCCGAATTCGACTAGATCATTTTGGCCGAAAAGTCCAATGCGGCTTCCCGGAGTAGCCGTAGGTTTGATCCAGCCTGCCATGGTGAAAGCGGACAGATCATTCAGCAATTCGTATGGACCACTGACATAAGAGTCACTGCCGTTGAACATGGGGGCAATGTTGTTGGATTCAAAGGAACTCTGACTTGGCGGTTGGGGACCAGCTTGTCCCAAAGTGATGTTGCCCATGTAACCAGCCACATTATCTGGCGCTGAGGTGCCGATATTGGTGGCGGCTGTTCCTGCGGTCTCGTTGAGCCGCCAGTAAGCCACTGGCTTTGTTTGAAGGCAGGTTTGCGAATAAAGTTCCTCCTGTGGATCAGACAAATGCAGATCATAGCCAAAACCGTTCACACCTGAATTCCACTCCGAATCTGAATAATCTGACTTAATCCAAGTTAAATCAGCGTCGGAGTTGGATGGTATGAGGAAACGCACAGCGTCATTGCTTGAAACCAGAACAGACGTAGTGGAAATCATTGCCAGACCATATGACACGTCTGGGAATTGTGCCGGGTAGTTGATGGATGAAGCCACCTGTCCTCCTGGTGAAATAAGGAAGAGTTTTTCACCAATGCTACTCAGCTTGAAATTTGTGTGAAGAGGCTTCCCCGGCAAGGTGCGGTTCTTGCCCGATGCGAATACAACCATATACCCACGGGCAGAGATGTTGGTTGAGGGGAAAAGCCACTTGGTCGGCGTGCCTGCACTGTCTGACAACGCCCAATTTTGAAGGTTTACTGCCTCGTCAGAAGTGTTTTGGATTTCTATCCAGTCCGAATAGAATCCCTCTTCGTCCATAAGGGTTTGAGAATTGCTTGCCATGAACTCACTGATGCGTACCTGTGTATGCCCAGTAAATGCGCATGTCAATAGCAGCAAGATCACTCCAATCCTGGCTTTTGAATTCATATCTGCGAATTGTATGGAGACTGGCTTTGGAGAGCAATTGAAGAATACCCCCTCAAAAGGGTCATGTTCAAAAGCCGATCGTCTTGTTGAAAAAAGGGATTTTAGTTTATTTGGAAGACATTTTTCAGTTTTTAGCTTAGGATAATCTTCGTGCAAGCTGTATTAAATTATCTCGAGCAGAACAAGGACCGCTTCATCAGCGAGCTTTGCGAGTTTTTAAGTATCCCATCCATTTCAGCCCAACCGGAGCATGATGCCGACATGGTGCGTTGTGCCGAATGGCTAAAAAAACACTGTGAAAAAATTGGAATGAAGACGCAAGTTCATAAGACGGCGCGTCACCCGATTTTTACAGCGACCACGCCCCGGGCGAAGAATTCGAAGAAACCCCATTATGTAGTTTATGGACACTTTGACGTTCAACCCGTCGACCCGCTGGACCTGTGGAAGAGCCCTCCGTTTGAGCCGCGTATCGAGGGTCGGACAATTTATGGACGTGGCACGAGCGATGATAAAGGCCAGCTCTTTTTCCACATTAAGGCAGTAGAGGCTTATCTGAAGACAGGAACGGAATTGCCTTGCGATCTGACTTTCCTATTCGAAGGGGAAGAAGAAGTCGGGAGCAACAGCTTGGAAAGTTTCCTTGTGAGCCACCGTGATGAATTACGTTGTCGCGCCTTTGTGGTTTCGGACACCGGAATGCCGGGGCTTAAATATCCAGCTTTGACATATGCTCTGAGAGGGCTGATTGCATTTGAGGTGAAATTACAGGGGCCTTCGCAGGATTTGCATTCGGGGCTTTTTGGCGGCACGGTTGATAACCCAGCAATGGCGCTTTGCCAGATGCTTGGCAAACTTCGCGATAAGGATGGACACGTTACCATTCCTGGTTTCTATGATGATGTTGCTCCAGTCACGGCATTTGAGCGCAAACAGTTTGCCCGATTGCCGATGAAGGAGAGTCAGTATAAGAAGATTACCGGCGTCCCGAAGTTGTTTGGAGAGCGTGGCTTTAGCGTTCACGAACAACGCGGTTGCCGGCCAACTGCCGAAATCAATGGTTTGACAAGTGGTTATCAAGGGGAGGGGAATAAAACAATTGTCCCTGCGTGGGCCAGTGCAAAACTGACTTTCCGCCTTGTCCCAAATCAAAAACCTGAAATCATTCGTAAACACGTTATTTCGTATCTCAAGAAGATCTGCCCCCCAACGGTTCGGATGACGATAAAAACCGGCCATGGTGGAGAACCATACCTCATTTCTCCATCAGACCCATTGGTGAAAGCGGCGTTAAGCACGCTGGAAGAAACTTTTGGACACGCGCCCCTGGCTGTTCGCGATGGGGGCTCGATACCGATTGTGACTCAATTCAAGCGAGTCACTCATGCAGATACACTTCTTTTGGGACTCGCATTGCCGGGAGATAATGCTCATTCCCCAAACGAGAAGTTCAGTCTCGATTGTTTCGAATTGGGAGCACGTATGAGTGCTCTGCTCTGGCAGAAGCTTGGTAAATTATGATCGAACATCAATGATTATTGAATGAATCACTTCATTCAAATGGTTTAATGTTTAAAACAATTACGGCACCCACTTCCGGGTGCCGCAACTGTTTATAGATTCTTGATCTTGGGGGGCTGAGGCGATTTCCAATTCCAGTGTTTGACAAAAGGAAGACGAAAAGGATACTAATTGCCCTGTCACCAACCTGTTTTTTACCTTTGCTGATATGTAAATGAATATAAGCGGTTCCAACAATTGTGCTAAGACTGTTCCGGTAATGATTGTCGATGATGAGCCATCGATTATTGAAGCCGTGACAATTTATCTGGAATATGAAGGATACAAGGTTATTCCAGCTTCAAGCGGATATGCCTGTCTGCAACAGTTGCGGGGTGGGTTCAGGGGAGTCATTTTGATGGATATTGTCATGCCGGACATGGACGGTTGGTCCACAATTGAAAAAATTGTAGAGGAAAAATTGTTGGATGGAAATGCCATCTGCATGTTGACGGGGACGGTCACCCCGGACAGCAGGGGAAGCGAATTGGAATCCTACGTTCTCGACTACCTTGTTAAACCGTTCGATGGGAAAAAATTGATGATGATGGTGAATACAGCCGCCTCTTATCTGAAGCAATAATTGTGGAATCCACATTGCCAGTCGAAAGAAATGCTTCTCCATTGAATCTGGTGGTCATCGGATCTTCCACTGGAGGGACTCGTATATTGCCGGTGATTCTACGTCGACTGAAGCAATTGAGAGCCTGTGTGATCATTGTTCAACACATGCCAGAATTCATCAATGCTTCCTTCTCAAGTTCTCTGGCAATGAATTGCATCATGCCTGTTAGATTGGCCAAGAACTCGGACCACCTTAAAAATGGAATGGTTCTGATTGTTCCGGGGGCATGGCATTGTTCGCTTTCCAGAAGCAATACGTCAGTTCACCTCTGGCAGGGGGAAAAAGTCAATTTTGTCTGTCCGTCAGTGGATGTGACCATGCTTTCCATACAACCGTTGAGGCCTCGAGAGACCCTTATGGGTATTATTTTGACCGGCATGGGGCGGGACGGCGCTAATGGGATGGTGCATGTGAAACGATTGGGAGGCATGACAATTGCACAGGAAAAAACCTCTTGTGCTGTTTATGGTATGCCTGATGAAGCAGTGAAGACAGGGTGCGTGGACTATATTTTACCTCCCAACGAAATTGGAGACCTGCTCAATCGGACCTTTGCGTAAAGAGTTACCACAGAAGACGCGTCAGCACTGGCGCAATAAACAGGCTGGGAAGGTAATCCGTAATCTCAATTTTTTTCAATTGGAGAATAACCATCGCAACACAAAAGACCAGCAGCCCATTTGTGGCGTTGATCGATTCCAAGAGTGGGAACGGCTGATTTCGCAGCCACGGTTCGAGTAGCATTCCTCCTCGTGCGATTGTTTCCTCCAAAGCGAGGACTGGCAATGCGGCGAGTAGAACCCCCCATCTGAAAAGCGAAACAAAAGCCATTGCCGCAGCGCCATCCATCAGGGCTTTGACAATCAGAAAAGGTGAAATCCCTCTGAGCCCCTCGTCGACGGCTCCAAGAATGGCCAATGGGGCGGCACAGAATAGAGACGTACAAACCAGAAATCCCACGTTGAATTTATCTTTAATTTCCTCGGCTATGACAATCTTCCCAGAGGCGAAGCGCCCCAGTTGATTTGACATTTTTTGAAGATGCAGAAGCTTGCCCACAATTTTTCCAAGGATCATGGAAAGCATGACAATTCCAAAGAGTTTTGCCGCGGAACTGAGACTTCCATAAAAACTGATGATCGTAAGCCGCAAACCAAAGAAGACGGTAAATGCTCCCAGCCCAACTTTCAGCGCCGATTGATATTTTGCAGAGAGGGGTTTGTTGACGATCAGCGCCAGACAAACACCCAGGACAATTCCCAACGCGTTGAGTATTGGACCGTTCATTTCGATGCGGATGATTTATTCATCATTCAGTGGCGAGCTTATCCAATACGCTGTTGCACGTCAAAGGGGATGAACCGCGCAAAAGAGATTTTTGCGTCTGATGAATCTTTCGCCTTTACCGCATGTGTCCCTCGTGAGGTGATTCAATTTGGCGCGCTTGCCAAAATTAAATCTTCCTTGCTCCGATTCCCGGTTCATTTGAAAGGGTGATTTTACCATCCTTCAATTTCATGCCGGTGAAACAGTCATTGGCAATGAGGATGTTGCCATCCAAATCAGCATAATTCATCTTGGGAGACAACTGGGCAGCGGCGGATATGGCGCACGAAGTTTCAGTCATGCAACCAATCATCAATTTCATTCCAAAGGACTCGGCCATGCTAACCATTTTGTTCGCTTCACGCATTCCGGTGCATTTCATGAGCTTGATGTTGATTCCGTCACAAGCTCCCTTTAAGCGAGGGATGTCTTCCAGGCGCTGGCAGGATTCATCCGCAATGATGGGCATGGGACTGTGTTCCGTGAGCCACGCCATATCATCAAGATTGTGTTTGGGCAGCGGCTGTTCGGCAAATTCAACGTTCTTTGTTGCCAGCCACTCAATCATCTTTAATGCGTAATGTTTGTCCTTCCACCCTTGATTGGCGTCGACGCGAAGCGGCTTGTCAGTGACGAACCGTATGGTGTTGATGATCATCTTATCTGTTGTCTCATCCACACCGAGTTTAACTTTTAGGACTTTGAAGGCACTATCCGCCTCTTTGGTTTTTTGTCGCACCACTTCTTCGGTATCAATGCCAATCGTGAATGTGGTTACTGGCGCTTTTGCTGCTGTATATCCCCAGATTGCGTGCCAGGGGCGACCGAGGAGTTTCCCCACCAAATCGTGGAGAGCAATGTCCACGGCGGCTTTTGCGGCGGTGTTATTAATGGTAATCGCGTCCACATACGTGAGTATGTCATCCAACTGAAAAGGATTGGCGAATTGACGAAGGTTGACCTTTTCCAAAAAGGCAGTCACCGAGGCGGTTGTCTCCCCCAGGTATGGAGGCATTGCTGCCTCGCCATAACCAATGACGCCATTATAGGCGATCTCCGTCAATACAATGGGGGTCGTGGTGCGAGTGTAACCTGAGACAGTGAAGGGGTGCACCAGTTTGGCTTCGTAAGGATGAAATGTGAGTTGCATATTGTTGCCACTACTGGGAGAGGAGACGTTGTTTGTTTGAGAAAATAATGGCGTCGAGGCAATCATGGAACCGGCAGTTGCCAATGCGGATGTCTTGAAGAAATTGCGTCGTGTAGTCATATCCACTTTGATTTTCGAATGTCGGGGTTTTTACAGAAAATTCTATTGATAGTAAGGATGTTTTGACACCGAGACAATGTTTGGGTCTTTGTCAATACGCGAAATAATGTGACGAGCCTTGAGCAATCGCTTGGTATTCCATGCGTCGTAAATGGGAGAGGCGGGCAGGAGACTCCCCACATGCACCATGCCGGAAGAATGGATGAACTCGCCGTTCGCGATATAAAGTCCCACGTGTGTTATACGCTCTTTCCCTTTCTTTTTTGAACCGAAGAACAGCAAATCGCCCGGCTGCAAATTGTCGTAGCCTTTGGAGATGTCAACAGGTTCGCCTGTGCTTGCCTGTTCTGACGCGTCTCTGAGCAGCACGACCCCGTTAAAAAAGAAGCAGGTTTTTGTGAAGCCACTGCAATCCAACCCTTTGATGGAGGTTCCTGCCCAAAGATAAGGAAATCCAACGAACTGTCTTGCCGTGGCAATGATGTTTTCGGCTGTTGGATGACGGCTTTCCAACCACTGATCAAATGGGGTTCCTGACTTTTTGAGCAAATAACCGATGCGTCCGTCTGGGAGCCCCACTTTGTAATAATCTCCACTCTCACCCATGTTTTTGACGAGGTTGCCCCATACGACGTCAGACACCACCGGAGCAGCGTTTGAGTTGGTGGCTCTAAGAAGATCAAAATAATTTGTGACAATGAGTTTGGGCTGTTTGTTCCACGCTTTAAGTTCATCTTCATTGACGAGCTTCACACTCTCCTCTGTTGTCCATGAAATGTAACCTTCCGGCGTACTTACTTTTAACCAGCCTTCCTTTGATTCCAGAACATGTAATGGCGTTCCCATCATCACCTGGGTACCCAATTCTGCGGCAAACGATGGCGTGAGCCGAAGGTTAATCACGGACAAGGCGGCAATGCCAAATTTTGAAGTTTCTGCCTTTAGGGGTTGCGTTGTTGAGAAACAGAGAATTGCCATACACAAACCAATAAAAAACATTTTTCTGAAGTTCGTCATATTAAGGGTCCAAATCACTCAAAATCGAATCATTAGAGTTGACTGTATAGTTTTTTCCCCTTGCTAGTAAATCACGGATTGACGTGAGGTGACACCTCTGTGCAAAAATGTATAAAGCCATGCGAAGCGATTCGAAAAACAATCCTTTACGCCGTTGTTCAAGTCCTACTCAACAAGTTTTGGGAGGTTTTTCGAAAATAAGCCCCATTACACGACAAGATGATTAACAAAAAAACATTCGAGCAAATTCGAAATTCAATCCGTTTTTTATGTTAAATAAAAATCAATGAATGAGAGCCAGAGCACGGGCGTTTTCTTCCGGGGTGAGTTCCTGGAAAAGTCGTTTGCGGTAGAGATAACTGGCGGTTTGGTAGTAGGAGATTGTTTCGCCTAAATCGGTGGGGTTTAGATCTCGACGTTTTTGGGCCAATGTGAAGGGGCTTAGACTGTATTCGTCAGCTCCTTGTTGTGGACGCAGGACGGTGAGTATTCCGGGTTCAAAAAGGCCGAGTCGTTGATAGTTTCCAATCAGGGCTCTTCTATCTCCCTTGGCTTTTCGTATGTCCCAGCCGTAGAATCTTTCGGCATAGCTCCAATTGAGCAATCCCAATAATGTTGGGGCATAGTCGATCTGGCTTGCCAGATCAGGAATGTGTCCTGCGGCAATCTGACCTCCTGGTGTGTAAATGATGAGTGGAATGTGGTAGTTGGGGACTGGAATTTCGGATTTCCCGGCAACAGAAGCACAATGATCGGCTACAATAACGAATACAGTATTGGAGAACCAGGGATGTGATTGGGCGTCCTGGATCAGTTTTGCAATCGCAAAGTCAGTATATTTTACAGCTCCATCTCGTCCCGAAATCTTTGACGGAAGGTCAATCCGGTTATCGGGATAGGTGTAGGGCCGATGGTTGGAAGTTGTCATTACAAAATAAAAAAAGGGTTTTCCATTCGTGTAGGAACGGTCCGCCTCTCGAAGAGTCCAGTGGAACAGGTCTTCATCACAAGCGCCCCAAGCATTGGCAAAGGTAATATCACTTGAATCCACGGCGGCTCGATCCACGATCCTGTATCCGTTGTGCCCAAAGAAGTAGTTCATGTTGTCAAAGTATCCATAACCACCATAGAGGAACGCGGTGTCATATCCCTGAGAACGAAAAACGGAGCCGAGAGTAAAAAGATTCTCGTTATGAGGCCGCTTAACCAGCGAACGTCCGGGGGTGGGGGGCAGGGAGAGAGTCAGTGCTTCCATGCCGCGATCAGTCCTTGTTCCGGTCGCATAAAAGTTGTCGAACACGAGACTGTTCTTTGCAATGGCATCCAATCCTGGGGTCAGACGGGATTTGGGGTTGAAAGAACCGAGAAAACTTGCACTGAGGCTTTCAACGGTAATCTGAATCACGTTTAACTTCAAAGGTGGACCGTCATTGTGAACAATTCGGAGCGTATCGTAAGGATCTTTTCCAACAAAAGAGCTCCCATCCGACGATATTTCGGCGTGAATAGTCTGAAAGGCTTTTTCGAGAGGAAGCGTGGAGTAGAACTGTTCATAGTCTAGTTCATTATTTCGAAAGGCAGCGCAAAAGGCCCAGATGCCGTTTTTGGCCAGCTCGCGGTGATAATTGTTACTGAAACCAGGCAGCATTTCCGAATCGATTGTCAATATAGCCAGAAGAACCATCACACTCCACCCACCAGCAAACAGCCATCTTTTCCTGGCTCCTTCCAAGGCAGAGTTCATCCAAAACCTTATGAGTCCAGTACGGCACGAGAGCCAATATAACAATGCAGAACCACAGATAATTCCCGCGAAAATCAAGGGCATTGGATAGGATTCACGGATATTGTTTACCACCTCATGTGTGTAAACGAGATAATCAACAGCGATAAAATTGAAGCGCGCGCTGAACTCATTCCAGAAGAAGTACTCTGCGACGGCTATAAAAATGAGGACCGCAAGAAACAGCCCAAATCCAACATGAGCCAAAAATCGTCCCCAGGTGTGAACAAAGAAACGTTTAGGCAAGATGGCAAGCAGAATGGCGGCTGGAGCAATGAAGAGAACCCCGGCTGCAACATCAAAAAGGAATCCCCATCCTAAAGAAAAAAAGAGTGAATGGTCAAAATCGACAGAGTGTATTGATTTGCAGAGAAGAAAAAGACGAGTCAATTGCGAAATAACCACGAAAAACCCGAGTAAGATGAATGTAGCACCTTGACGGCGGGCTATTAACCTAGAGAGAAAGGTTGTGATGTTCACGTTTTCAGACTTTTATTAGGACGCAAATAAAACATGTAGAGTGTAGATTTCATAACAATAATATTGTTCAAATATATTTTTGCATTCCATGCCTAAAGAAGAGTGGGTTCTCAGTCTTTAAACCAAGTTTAAGTCTAGCTTCGAACATGAAAAGATACAATCAGAAGATCAAAATTAAAGTAGCATAAATGACTAAATTGTCATAATATTTTCATGCTCGTGATAGAGAAATGCCTTTTCATGAGGCTGATTCTACATGGACTCTCATTCACAGTGGATTCCCCCCCCAAAAAAAACTTGAGTCAGGCAGAAAGTGTAGATGAGATCTGGCTGGATAACTACCGACACGTGAAAAACAGCGTATCAGAAATGATCTTTGTCCGCAGCAAAGACTATCGTTTAAATTTGTGAGACATTGGACTGCGTTCAATATGCTGAAATGGGACTCTTTTTGTATGCACATGGAGTGCGTGTAAAAATTTTCTCCATTTTCGGAATGGTGCCAGGTTCGCTCGCGCATGTGACACATACTTTTTTGAGGGAATGAATTTGAAAATCGGGTGCCAAATGTCATTTATGGAGTGTCAGCCTTTTAATGAAAGCATTTTGATTCTTGGAAGGTTTTTGACGTTAAAAAAGGAATTTGTCATGTTCTCCAAACGTTTGTTTTCAGTAGTGGCTCTCGGAATTCTGGGAGGTTTTTGGGGCGTTAGCGAAAAGGCTGCCGCATGGGAATTGCAATATGCGCCAATCATGACGCCTTGGGCTCAGTTGGTAGATACAAACGCGCCGTTGCCCGAGTATCCGCGACCGCAAATGGTTCGCAGTAATTGGATGAATTTGAATGGAATCTGGGAATTCCGAGAAGGGAGTGCAAGCGATGCCGTTCCAACCAACACTCAATTGCCAGTAGAAATATTGGTGCCATTCCCCATGGAATCAGCGATTTCCGGCGTTGCTGAATATCATGCTTGGTCCTGGTATCGTCGGACCTTCAAAGTCCCTGCTGCATGGAGCGGACAGCGTGTGCTTTTACATTTGGACGCGGTGACCTGGCAGTCCCAAGTTTTCGTAAACGGCCAAAGCGTTGGGATTCATAAGGGTGGTTATGATCCTGTCACTTACGATATTACTGCCTATCTGACGAATGGAGGGGACCAGGAATTGATTGTCAAGGTTTACAGTCCTGAAGACAATGGGGGGCAACCTCGTGGCAAGCAATCCCTTTATCCCGGCGGCATCATGTATACCTCTTCCAGTGGTATTTGGCAGCCAGTCTGGCTGGAACCGGTTCCGGCGACGAGCATTGCTTCAATCCACATGGTGCCTGACGTGGATGGGGAGCAACTCAAGCTCACGGTAGATATCTCAGGATCACTTGAAGACGTTACCGTTAATGCTGTGGCTCGGAGTGGAACCTCTGTTGTCGGAAGTGCCAGTGGAACGCCGAGCAAGGAAATGACCATTTCAATTCCCAAGCCGACTCTTTGGTGCCCAACCAATCCATTTCTTTATGATTTAGACATCACCTTGCTGAAGGCAGCCACGCCAGTTGATGAGGTTACAAGTTATTTCGGCATGAGAAAAATCAGTCTTGGCACCCAAGACGGCTTTTTGAAAATGTTGCTAAATAACGAGTTCGTTTTTGAATTTGGGCCATTGGATCAAGGGTTTTGGCCGGACGGAGTTTACACAGCGCCTACGGATGATGCGTTGAAGAGTGATATTGAGCTGGAGAAGGCGTTTGGTTTCAACATGGTGCGTAAGCACATCAAGGTGGAACGGGCACGATGGTATTATTGGGCGGATAAGCTGGGCATTCTCGTTTGGCAGGATATGCCGAGCTGTAATTCCTATACTTCCAGTTCCAGTATTCCTCGGGTTGACCCGGTTCAATTCGCGGCTGAGCTGACTTCCATGGTTCGGAATTGTTGGAATAGCCCGTCTATCATCATGTGGGACATCTTTAATGAGGCCCAAGGACAGGAGAGCACATCTTCCGGTGTGGGGCAGGCTTCCACTGCGTCATATGTGACATTGGTGCGAAATCTGGATCCATCGCGGCTGATCAATCAGGCCAGCGGGGGCAATTACTTCGGTGTTGGGGATGTTTTTGATAATCACAATTACCCAGCACCAGGGAATCCAACAAGCTCAACTCAAGCGGTTGTAGATGGAGAGTATGGTGGAGTGGCGTTGACAATTCCAAATCACATTTGGACATCCGGTGGTGGGGAGGGCTCCGCAACGGATGCAAGTGACCTCATGAATCAGTTTGATCTCTATGCAAGCCAGTTGTCCACATACGGTGCGTCCAGTGGGTTGAGTGCTGCGGTATATACTCAAACAACGGATGTTGAAAGTGAACTGAACGGTCTTTTTACTTATGACCGCAAAGTTCGCAAACCAGATTTGTTACGCATTAAGAAGGCGGTTTTGAAAGCGGCGCTTCCGCCTCCGGTCCTCACAACGGTCGTGCCTTCTTCAAAATCTACCTCACAGACCTGGCGATACACTTTTAACAAACCTGCATCAAACTGGTATTCGACCAATTTTAGTGATGCCGCATGGTCTGCGGGGATGGGCGGATTTGGCACTTCGGTGCCTGGAGATGCAGTAGTTCGCACAACGTGGAATACTTCTGATGTTTGGCTTCGCAGAAGTTTCAATCCCGGCGCATTGACTGCCGAGACGATCTCCAATCTCGTTTTTTATTGTTACCACGATGAAGACGTTCAAATTTATATCAACGGGGTTTTGGCAGGAAGTGCGTCCGGATATGTAACGGCTTACACTGCACTCGAAATGACTGACGCGGGAAAGCAGGCAATTCTTTCGAATGCATCGAACCTATTGGCGGTGCATTGTTCCCAGACTTCAGGAGGACAATACATTGATGTGGGAATTTCGTGGGAAAGCAATTCAGTTGTCAGTTTGCCTGTATCGTCTGTGCCCTCAACGCCAATCAATCTTGTATGTGCCTACGGCTCGCTTGGCGTTTCCATAGGATGGAGTTCGATACCGAATGCTACGAGTTACAACGTTAAACGATCTACTGTGAGTGGGGGGACGTATTCGACTGTTGTTGGCGCTGCACCGTTAAATTGTGCCGTGGATGCCTCTGTAAGCAAAGGAACAACTTATTTTTATGTTGTTTCAGCTGTAAATGAATCGGGGGAAAGTGCTGATTCTTCCGAAATTTCCATAACTATTCCAGAGGGTTCTACAACTGGTTCATGTTCATTGGTGACCTGGTTTAAAGCAGATGTTTTAAGCGGTCTTGTCAATGGAGGGAATGTTTCCAAATGGATTGATTCGTCAGGGAATGACAACAACGCGACACAAACTGTATTAAGCCAATGTCCGAAGTTCTATGCCAATACGATGAATAAGCAACCTGGGGTTCATTTCACCTCTGAAAGTCAGAGTTACCTTGCGTTTCCTCGGCCAGTAAAGAACAGTTTCACAATTCAATGCGTATTTCAAAGTTCTCAGGGGCTTAATAGTGGGACCCTTTACTACGAAGGGGCCGGCTTGATTAACGGAGAAGTCTCATCGGTTGTGAATGACTTCGGAACCTGTTTGTTTGCCAACGGCTCAATTTGCGCTGGAACTGGGAATCCAGACGTTGCGGTTGTGTCTGGTTCTGGATTCAACGATGGAAAACCACATCTTTTCACGTTTACGCGCGACGTTGGAACGGGATTGGTTTGTCTTTACGTTGATGGAGTTCAGACTGGAACAACCACAGGAGGTGTCCAGTCATTGACAGCTCCCCCACAGTTGGTTTTGGGAGCACAGCAAACAATGCTCTATTATTTGAGCGGTGATATTGGTGAAATTGCCATTTACAACGGTGTGCTGGATGACTTGACGCGTGTATCGACTGAAGGCGCTTTAAAGGGAAAGTTTGGGATTTTGGGTGGCACGTCTCCTGGTATTCCACAAGGGGTGTTGGTTGAATCAATGGGCGATTCCGCATTGATTAGTTGGAATCCAGTCATGGGGGCAAGCAGCTATCAATTATATTGGTCGACCAACGCTTCCGGCCCGTTCATTTTAGTTGCAGACAACATTACATCAAACAGCTATACAAATTCTGTCACCATTGGCGGAGTTACAAATTACTACACCGTGGCTTCCTCAAATGCGGCGGGCATTAGCTCTCAATCGGACGCCAAAAGTCTACTCCCATCGATACCATCCATTTCCGCAGTATTGGAAGGGAACATGATTCATGTTTCATGGCCTTCGTGGGCTGGCGATTGGAAACTGTATTCTGTTGATCGCCTTGATGAACCAATCAATTGGATCCAAGTCACCAATGATGTAACAGCAAAAGGAGACACTTATTTTATAGAAGCCCCAGTGGATTCGGAGACACGTTATTTTCGTCTCGCAAAGCCATGATGCTTTTAATTGACTTCCGACAGAGGTGAACTGGCGGTTTTGTCAAAAGTAATGTAACGTTGAAAGAGTTGTTTTCTGGCAGGATAACTGCCGGGAACGGTGTTGTTTTGCACCGATTTGAGAGAGAAATTGACCCTATGAGCCAATCCAGACTTTTTTCTTCGTTTCATCTGCGGAGTGTTGGTTTTCCCAACCGTATTGGGATGTCCCCCATGTGCCAATATTCGTGTCGCGAAGGTTTTATTTCCGATTGGCATCTGGTGCATTTGGGAAGTCGGGCTGTTGGGGGAGCTGGTTTGATTCTATTTGAAGCAACGGCAGTCAGTCCAGAAGGGCGAATCTCGCCGCTGGATCTTGGAATTTGGAACGATTCACACATCGAAGGACTGGCGCGTTGTGTGCGTTTTATTCACGGACATGGCTCTGTGGCTGGCATTCAACTTGCCCATGCAGGCCGCAAAGCTTGCACCCCTCCACCATGGCAGAAGGGGGCGTCTGTTGCAGAGGCAGACGGAGGATGGCGTCCAATTTTTGCTCCAAGTGCGATTTCATTTTCGACCGATTCTGTGGTTCCCAAGGCCTTGGAGAAGGGGGAAATCCAACAAATTTTATCTTCGTTCTTTGAAGCGGCCAAGCGGGCTTATGAAGCCGGTTTTAGAGTCATAGAAATCCATGCCGCACACGGTTACCTGCTGCACCAATTTCTGTCTCCTTTGACCAATCATCGTCAGGATGAGTATGGCGGCACGTTCGAAAATCGAACGCGATTGCTTCGCGAGGTCATTCAGGAAGTTCGAAAAGCGTGGCCTGAGGAATTGCCGCTGTTTGTTCGCATTTCGGCAACAGATTGGGTGGAAGGAGGATGGAATTTGGAGCAAACAGTGGAATTGTCAAAGCAGTTAAAAACGCTGGGAATTGATTTAATGGATGTTTCTTCGGGCGGGTTGCTGCCAAACGTCAAGATTCCAGTTGCTGCGGGATATCAGGTTCCTTTTGCAGAATGTGTGCGACGGAATGCGCTTATTCCCACTGCCGCAGTTGGATTGATAAAAGAGCCGTTACAGGCTGAGGAGATCATAGAAAAAGGAGAGGCAGACATGGTATTGCTCGGACGCCAACTCTTGCGGGAGCCTTATTGGCCGCAACGCGCTGCCAAGGAGTTGAAGGCACCGGTTCCTCACCCAATTCAATATGACAGAGCCATTCCCTGAGCTTATGGATTACTCTCGTGACGTGTTTTGATGGGGCATTTTTCGGCTAAGTGGTTGTAGAAAAGTCTGGACACAAGTTGACCTTGCACCACACAGATTCAATGAGCGATGTTCTGGTTACAATTCTTACTAATAAGCGGGCTTGCAGAAATGCGTGAATAGTGTTTCTTTATCCGCCTGTTTTTTGTGATGAATAAGGGAAAGGTTTGTCATTGTGAATATTACCTCAGCAGTATTTGATTGCAGCTCTCCGGATTTGGATTCCTGTCCGGCTGAGTCGTTGCCTGAGTTTGCCTTTATTGGGCGATCCAATGTGGGAAAATCCTCATTGGTTAACATGCTGGCACAAAAGCCTGACATGGCAAGAGTTTCGCCCGTACCAGGGTTCACGAAACTCATTAATTTTTTTACGATCAATAACTCGTGGTATCTGGTCGACCTGCCGGGATACGGATTCGCTCAGGTGGCGCAAAAAGACAGTTCGCGTTTTAATAAATCGGTGGCTGATTACCTGCAAAACAGACCGACTCTCTGTTGCGTTTTTGCGCTGATCGATTCGAGTCTTCCTCCTCAATCCATTGATCTGGAATTTGTTGAATGGCTCACGCGTAATTCTATCCCTTATGTCCTTGTTTTTACAAAGGCCGACAAGCAGGGCTCCACAAAAGTTCAGAAGAACATCGACGACTTCATGAAGTGCATTTCAAAGTGGTTTGCACAACCACCAGCATATTATAAGTGTTCCGCCCAGACAAAGCAGGGAAGAGATGAATTACTGGGCGTCATTGAGCAAACGTTGAAGGACATCGTTGCCCAGGAAAAAACAAAGACAACGCAACCACAAAAAATGAGCGTCAGACAGCTACACAAAAAGCGTTCGGATCTTACGCGTCCCTGGTAAACACTGAAGTCGGCGTAATCTATCGGCTTGCATTTGGAGGTGTATCCTTGTCAAATCTGACCATGCAACGGACTCTTCCTTCAATAACCAGATTTGTTTCTGATCCAAGAAAATCAGCCTGCCTTGTCTTTGCGGCCTGTCTTGCTCTTACCTCGGCAAATGCTGCTGATTTGCCGTCTCAAACAAGTGCCTTGGAAAATAACAAAGCTGGTTGGAAGGACATTTTGCCAGGAACAGACCTTGGGGGATGGAATCGCGTTTCTGTTCCACCCGGTGGTAAACTGGGACGGGATCAGTGGCATGTTGATGCGAATAAAAAGACTCTTATTTGTGATGGGGATGGTGGTCACGACATGCTGTTGTATGGGACCGAATTCACAAACTGTATTTTCCATTTGGAATTTCGTTACGAGAAAATTGACGGGAAGACGGGCTACAATAGCGGAGCTTACGTCAGAAATTCAAAGGACGGATCAATTTGGCATCAAGCGCAATTTGGAGATGCCAAGGATGGTTTCCTGTTTGGAGAAACATCCACCACAAATGGTGGAAAAACGTTTTTCAGCACACAACAGGATGTCAAAGAAAACCGCGTAAAACCTGCGGGCGAGTGGAATACACTTGAAATCGTTGCTCAAGGCAAAACTCTGATTCTTTGGGTAAATGGCGCTGTGACTAGCCGTTATGAGAATTGCGGCACACCACACGGATTTGTTGGGCTTGAAGGCGAAGGTTACAAAATCGAATTTCGTAATTTAAAAGTAAAATCACTCGATTCCATCAGAGCGCACTACGACGCCCCCATGTCGCATGACTCAAAAAAATAATCATTACTGATTACGCTTCTCGGTATCGTTGGGCGATGGGAATGCGCCGACCGACTCCAAATGCCTTTGTTGTGACTCTCAATCCCGGTGCGGCCTGGCGTCGTTTGTATTCGCTGGTATCAATCAATTTTACCACACGCTTGACAGTCTTTTCGTCAAATCCAGATTTGATGATGTCTGAAACAGATTTGCTCTGAACAACATATTGCTCAAGAATGGCATCCAAAATCTCGTAAGGGGGAAGACTGTCCTGATCTGTTTGATTTGGACGCAATTCAGCAGACGGTGGTTTTGTGATGGAAGAATTTGGAATAATCTCGCGCTCTCGATTTATCCACCGGGCAAGGCGATAGATCATTGTTTTTGGAACATCGCAAATCACAGCCAGCCCGCCACACATGTCTCCGTAGAGAGTGCAATATCCGACGGCCATCTCACTCTTGTTTCCAGTAGTCAGCAAAAGGGAGCCAAATTTGTTGGAGACTCCCATAAGAATGACGCCCCTAAGACGGGCTTGGAGGTTTTCTTCCGTGGTGTCCTCGGGACGACCGGCAAACACTGGGGCAAGCTGTTTTTTGACAGTTTCGAACGCAGGTTGGATGGGAACCACGTCATAACGGATGCCAAGGTTTTCGGCAAGAATGCGGGCATCATCCAGACTGCCTTGTGATGAAAATTGTGAGGGTAGGGAAATCCCATGGACATGATCCTGCCCGAGAGCAGCGCTTGCCAGACAAGCTGTCACAGCGGAATCGATGCCGCCACTCAACCCCAGAACAGCGGATTTGAAACCACATTTGTAAAAGTAATCGCGTAATCCCAAAACCAGGGCGTGATATACATTTTCCTCATCTGAGGTTTCTGGAACATCAACACTTTTTGCCTTTTCAGTATCCACACACAGAAGATCTTCCTGGAAGGATTTTCCCAAGGCAATGACCTTGCCATTGCCATCAATGACAAGACTGTTCCCATCAAAAATCAATTCGTCATTCCCCCCGACCGCATTGCAAAAAATAATCGTCTTATGAGATTGCCGCGCAAGGGTGGTCAACATTTCAAGTCGGACTCTCTCCTTGCCAACGTTCCAGGGGGACGCAGAGATGTTGAAAATGAAATCGGCTCCGGCAGAGAGCAAGTCGGCGACCGGGTCCCGGCGATAGCGCCGTTGAGACCAGAAATCAGCATCATTCCAAATATCTTCGCAGATTGTCAGACCACAGACTTTACCACCAAACTCAACGGGGACATTTTTTGTTGCGGGCTCGAAATACCTGTCTTCGTCAAAAACATCGTAGGTGGGCAAAAGTGTTTTTACGCGCGTGCAAACGATTTTTCCATCAAGCAATAGCGCGACTTCATTCGTCAGTTCCCGTCCTGGAGAGACTTTGTTTTCTCCAACGAAACCAACCAGCATCGCTGTTTTTTTGTTTGTGGCGGCTGCCAACTCGCTCAGACTCTCAAGATTTTGTTTAATGAAACTTTTCTTGAGGAGTAAATCTCGCGGAGGATAGCCTGTCGTCGATAATTCGGGGAAAAAAACAACATCAGCGCCGGCTTGCACTGCCCGCAAATAGAAATCCAGTATCTTTGCCTTATTACCGGCCAAGTCTCCGACCGTTGTGTTTATTTGAGCTAGAGCAATCTTCATGGACAATTATTGGCGGTGAAAAAAGGTTTCCTGCAAAGTGCCTTGCTCTGTTCGAATCACAACTCCTGGTCCAATTTTCTTTTTATCGAAATATCCTCGTTTTGTCTCAAGAACAAATTGCACGCGATCCGTTTTTGCGACAACAGAATTGGTGTTGAATGCCTCCAGTTTTCGAATCTCAAGAATTTTGCCACTCGGATCAATGTAGGCGGCGGAAAGGGGGAGGGGACAGTTCTTCATCCAAAACTCTGCTTGATGCGGACTAGAAAAAACAAAGAGCATACCAGCATTCTCGTCAATGTTGGTACGAAACATCATACCAGTGCGAATCTCCTGTAGTGTCGTGGCCAGTTCAGCAGTCATCTCTTCGGCACCCAACCAGAGTTTGATTGTTCGCAATTTTCCCTGCGCCTGTGTGGGCGTTCCATCATCCACGGCGGCATTGGCGGTTGCCGTGGTTCCACTATCGGAGCGATGGCACCCCATAAAGGCGGCGCTCAACGCTATCAATACAAATATGCTCCACTTCATGCCTAAGAGAGTGCGCGGAGTTGGCCCGAAATTCAAGAAATCGCGTAGAGGAAAATTCGACTGTTACAAAACGACGCATCAACGTGCGTTTTTAATAGTGGACGTCTTTCGGTGCATGTAAGCCCCGCAGGATTCTCGAACAACCAGCGTAGGTGTCAGAATCAGGTTGCGGGCTGGGATGGATTTTCGAGCGATACGCTCAAGCATGGCGTTGAATGCCACTGTCGCAACGTCCTGGCAGGGTTGGTGAATTGTTGTCAACGGAACTGTTAGTAATGTGGAGAATTTCACATCGTCAAAACCAACAACGCGCGCATCTTGTGGAACCCGGATTTTGAGGATTTCAAGGGACCGCATCAATTTCCCGGCAGTGAAATCGTTAGCACAAACAAAGGCATCTGCTTGGTTCCCGGACGTGATCGAACGGACAAATTTCAAGTCAGTTGGGTCTCCAAGACAAGTCCAGTTGGGGGCAGGTTCAATGCCGTTTTGTGTCAATGCTTCCCGCACTCCTGCCATGCGTGAATTTACCGTGGGAGCGGAGAGAGGACGGGCAACAAAGAAAAGCCGTTCACACCCCAACCCCAACAGATGTTCAGCCAAAATAAAACCAGCGGCAAAGTTGTCGATTCCCACAAGATCAAAATTGCTGCGTCTTGGGTAGGGGAAATAATCGCGATCGAGGAGTACGACAGGAATGCCTACTTCCGTGAGTAAGCCCAGCAGTTGCTGATTCGTTTTCTCCTGGCCCGTGGTGAGTTCGAATGGAGCGAAAAAAACCCCGCTGACTTTTCTTTCGATGAAGTGATTACAAATCTCAAGGGCATGTTCCTGGCTTGAATCTGTGTCATCATGAGGACGGGAAGAACCGCCCCAAAGCAAGCTGTAATCATTGGCTTGGCAAAGACTTGCGATCTCACCGCAGATCAGACTGAAAATCTCAGTGGTTTCGAGACCAGGCACAAGCAATCCAATTTGTCGTGTTGTGGCTGGCATGGCAGGTTCAGAACGCACGTAGGTGCCCGAACCAGGACGGCGCACAATCAATCCTTCCTTTTCCAAATCGAGAAGCGCTCTTGCCGCTGTGGGACGGGACACGCCATAGGTTTTTACCAATTGAGATTCGCTGGGCAAACGCGAGTTGGAACCATAACGTCCTGAAGTAATATCTGCTCTCAGTTCACTGGAAATTTTGTAGTGCTTGGGCTTTTGATTCATGAATTACAAACTGCTTCTTACAGGTAGTGAAGCTGTAATAACAACTTGAGTAAAACACGTCAAGTTTTGTCATCCAATCCAGTTTGGTTTTCTTATTACATGTGCTGACGTGAAAGCCTCATTTACCACGTCAGCACACTCAGAGGCTGGAAAGGGCGTTGTTATTACCTGCCTGTGTTTCACACTGGACAGGTGACTCCCAATTTTGCCTCCAACGCTTTGAGAACCACGTTTACCGTGCCTTCGACTGAAAAGTCGTCGGTATTTAAAACAAGATCGTAGTTCTGCGGAGCGGAAAGATCTGAATGAAAATACTTCTGTATGAAATGAGTCTGCTCTTTATCGATGCGTTGGACAAAGGCAACAGCCTCTGTAATTGAAAGTCTTTGATTCTCAGAAACTCGCTGTGCACGTTTCTCCAAAGGAGCAATCAGACGCACTCTTAACGAGCAACGGGCTGGCAGCAAATATTGGGCTCCCCGTCCGAGTATGATGACATCTCCATTGTGTCCCAGTGTCAATATAACATCATGCAGACACCGCAGATAACGTTCTGTGCTTACATCCTCGGGAAAGAGCATTTGACGCCACGTACTTTCCCATCGGGTGCGGACTTTTTCGTCAACACTCTCAATAAGCTTTTTTTGAACATGTTCGGAATCTGCAATTTGGGCGACAATTTCCCGGTCATACATATTCCATCCAAGTCGTTCGCCAAGGGCTTTTGCTACGACCGTCCCGCCGCTTCCGTGCTCCCTTGAAATCAGCAAACAAGGACCGTATGGGATTCCATCCAGAATGCAGCATCCCGGGTTGAGGTGTGTCTCGTCAAGCTGCTGCCTGATCGTCCACATTGTGCTTTGCTTCTCAATCAATTTTTGAATTAGCATAGGCACTTCCTTTCGAAGTGGGTATGATGTAATTTCGCTCGTTTTTTGATTTTTTCTACCCCAAAAATGCAGGGAAAATGAAAAAACAAATCTATTTGATTACCACGAAATACTGGGGAATCATCATTTTTTCCTGCCTAAATCATAAACATGGACTTCGAGTGGCTTGAAATTATCGGTTAACTTTGTGTCATGAATATCCATGGCAAAGCGACCTTCGAACATGACGCTGAGTTTGGATTCCAGCGGATGGTGTACGTCCATAGTGACCTTACGTGGAGCATCGCTTGTATTTACGGCAATTAGATACACTTCACCGTCCAGGTTTTTGATGAGCGTTTCGACGCCCGAATCAGATGGAGTGCAGGCTGCGGCTCCCAGTGTTTCTGGAGATAACAAAATGGGGGAGAGCGTCTTTACCTCACTGGCGATGGATTTCAACTGCGTCCAATACTCTTTGTATTGGGGAAGAACGCGCAGATCATAATAACAGTAGAAGAGTAGTCCATTCGCACCATTAACAATGGCTTGGTAAGCCATGTTTTTGGTTTCTTCATAGGTTGGCGCGCGTCCGGACTTCAATTCTTCGGCAGTTGGAATGCGTCCTCGATCGGGGAGAGCCGTATTATACTGATACCAACCAAAAGCCTGAATTACTGCAATAATTGGCTTGTGTCCTTTCACGGCTTCCTTACCGATCCCCATTTCTTGAGTGATGTTTATGATTGGGTCTGCCGGAACGGGGTAACGGTCAACTCCCATAATGTCTGTGGTCTCAGTGAAATATTTTAATTCCGGCATGTTGTAGAGCACAATAAAGCAGGCACGACTGGGATCATTTTTTTCGGTCTGATGGTAATAGCCGACGAACTTTGGCATCAGTTCTTTTGGACGTTCATCATTCAAATACCATGCCAGCACGGCGGGATGACTCTTGAACGTATTGACAACGGCATTGGCAATGTTGGAATTTCCCATGATGCCTTCCCAACCAGTTTTCTCGTAGAAGGTGGCAGTGGGGTAGATGTCATTCATGCAATAAATCATCTTCATTCCCGATTCTTGAACGCGATCCAGATAACGAGTCACATACGCTTTTGATTTTCCGTTTACGCCGTAAGGCAAAACTGTATTGAATGCGGTGCCGGCAATTTCCTCAAACTGATCCAAGCTTGTGTTGCCGAACCAGCCAATGGGGAAGAACGGTTTTCCATCCACGATCAGTCGGTTGTTTTCATCAACGTAAGACTTGAAGGTGGAGACTTCCGCTGAATTTATCTTTCGCAGAATCCAACTGTTTGTGGCGAGGGATTGATGTGTTTTATTATTTTTGACAACGGCTTTAAGAGTGATTTTCCCGGAAGATAGTTTCGTTGCAGGGAGAAAAACATGGGCCAGGGTTCCAGTTGCCTGGGCTTCTTTGGTGAGTGTTGTCCGCTTTCCTTTTGCTGTGACTGACAGAGTTATGTCCGAAGGAGCGATGCCGTAATCGTCGAGTTGGAGGTCAACTTTAACCTGAATGTTTGAAACACCGGGGAACACCAAATTCCGGTAATTGGGATACGCCAGATCAAACGCGGCCAGTGGGAGCTTATCTCCTGGGAGCAACCTGACATTGTCAATGGTCATCGTGGTATCCTGGCTTGGCCGAATGCCATAGATTCCAAACGACTGCACATTGGCGATGTCTATCAGGGCGGCGGCATCCTCAAGCGAGATTTCAAGAGTGTTTTTTTCTCCCGGTTTTACAGAAAGTTCCTTCGTATAAAGGGAGCCTTCCTTTCCGCTTCTCAGTTCAACGCAGATATCCAATTTTTCTTTGCTGTCCACCCAGGTGTCAAAAGTCAGTTTTCCATAGTGGGACCAGTCTTTTTGCGGATACCCTTTGCCATCCGCCCAGGAAACGGATGCGAGCAACCATTGATTGTCCTTGCCGCCATCCCACTTGGGATAAGAGATTGAAAGGGCAGAATTTCCTTCGGACACAGGGGTGTTGGCTAGATGACACTTCATTCCCGTCCAAACATTCGTTGCGTCTGGCGATTCGAAGCCAAGTAATTTGAACGGAGTTTTTGCCCGAGGTAACTGCACTTTCTGAGCCAATGCTGGAGTTGATGAAACAGCCCATGCCATGACAAATGCCAGTAACACGAGTTTGAGATTTTGAATGCGAATGTTCATTTTCGTATATTGCCGAACTCTTTTGCCATGGCGTGAAACATCGATGTTTCATCGAATGCCCGGCTGACTTCGATGTTCTAGAGTCCGGTGATTGGGCAGGACTATGAGTGGTATGAATGTGCTGCGCAAATCTTTTCTGCAAAGTGATTTGAAGAAACCCTCGACAGCGGGCGTTGTAATAGGAATTATTGCGGTATGAAAAGTGCGCTTGAGGCGATGATATCTCGCCGTTCGATTCGTGAATTTGAAGATGAGTTGGTGCCTGATGCGATTGTGCGTGAGGTCGTTCAGGCAGCTGGTCATGCTCCCAGTTCCAAGAATACCCAACCATGGCGTTTATTCCTTGTTCAAGGAGAGGCTTTGCAGGCTCTTAAAGCGGATTATCTGGCGGCCTTTGATTCTGGAACAAAGATGACTCCGATGTATCGCTACTCTCCAGACCCGCTCCCTGAAACGTGGATGGCCCGGGCTCGTGCCTGTGGAATCGGAATTTTCAAGCACAAGGGAATTGGTCGCGATGAAAAGGCTAAACGCACCGCACACGATCGGGAAAACTTCCATTTTTTTGGAGCAAGACAAGTCATGTTTTTGGGAACGAGTGCCTCATCCTATTCTTACGGAACATTTCTGGATTGTGGGTTTGTTCTGGACAATTTGATGTTGGGATTTGATTCCCACGGTTATGGCTCATGTCCTCAGTTCAGCGCTGTGGCGTATCCAGACATCCTTCGCAAGCATATTCCTGGATCAGAAGATTTCCTGTTCATTTGTGCCCTTCCAATTGGACGTCCCAAGGTTGGAAGTTACGTGAATCAATACCAGCCGCCTCGGATTTCCATTGACGAATGGTTTAAAGTAATTGGTTAAGAACCTCATTTTAGTCGAATAAGCAGAGGATCATCAAGGTCCTCTGTTTTTCGCTATTTACATGGTTCCAACAGCAATTTCGTTTTTATTACTGAACGTGAATGAGAACGACTGATTCTGGTGGAACAGCAATGGAAAGGCCCGTTGAGGTCAATTTGTTGACATCAAGTGCAGTGGCGACACCCGCAGCATTTATCAGAGTTGCAGATTGAAGCGGAGACATCGGATGTTTCAGCTTTTGTGGTTGGAATGATATTGTCAAATTACGGTTGGTTCCTTCCAAATTTCCGGCAATCAGCCATGCTTCATTTGTCCGGCTATATATGGCGGATGCAGTTCGAGGCTCCTGAATCATGACAGCTCGGTTTCGCCAGTCAGTAAACTCATATTGCTCAATGTTTCCCAAAGGCTTGAGATTTTTATAAAGCTCAACAGCGTCCTGACTTGCCGGCCATGGGGTGACACCGGCAACCAAGGCATTTAAAGCAAAAAGACGAAAGAGATGTTGTGGAGCATTGGCACTGATGTGTCCATAGCTGATGACGCCGCGTGGACGGGCTCCAACCAGCGACCACTCCAAGGGCAGAGATTCTGGAGCTGGCCCTTCATTAGTCCAGTGAGCATATCCCCATTCGTGAGCCACAACATGACTTGCAAAATTCTCCAGACAGAACATGGGAGTGGTGGTGTTGTGGATGATGAGCAGCCCGTTTGTTCCCACACGTTGCCGCGACCATTCCATCAAGTTCAACAACTCATCCATGTCCCAATGAGCGGCATCCGATTCATGGGGGGCTTGATGCCTGGGATTATAACAGAGCAATGCAACGTTCCAGTCATAGTAAATGCCATCCAATGGATGATTTTTAAGCACCCGATCCACGCATAATTTGAAATAATCCAGCCAGCCCGATCTCAAACACATCTGAACGCCAAACTCGGACTTTTCATTGAAACTATTGTGTTGAATCTCTCCTTTCATGTTCCGTCGCGCCCAATTGGTGCCGAATTTTTGGTATTCAGGCGTGCTGGGGTGCAGTTCCTTGTTTGAAAAATAAGTGGCGACTCGAATTCCGGCTTTATGGCAGTTGGTGATGACTTCATTGTATTTATTCATGTCAGGGTAGGGGGGATAGGAGCCGTCGTGCCAAAAGAGACCATCACCACTGGCATCCCCATCATTGTGACAATGCACTGTCTGAATACCAGAGGTTTTCCAGTCATTGATCTGGTCAGGAGAAACCCATAGACCTTTGTTGCGACCGAAGCTCTGATTAAACCAAGGGGGAAAGGCATGGTCTTCATGAATGGGAAATCCAATATAGAAATCGAAAGTGATCTTCTTTCGAATTTCAATTGGTTTCGAGTCGTTGTGAAAAGCAAAAACAGAAAAATCAATGCCGCGATTGGTACTCTTTAATTCAGCCTTGGCGTTTCCTCGATTTGTTGTGAATTGCAGGTCCCATTGAGAGAGATCAGAGGATAAAAACCATTCCACTCCCTCCACACCGGGATTGGCTAACATCAGGTAACGGGGCACAAACGCAGTATTCAAGGCAGGTGACTTGCTGTTCTCGACCTTTCCCCAATGACATGAATTAAAAACGAACGAAGGAGCCCCCTCCTTCTCTGTTCGGCCATCCCGATATCCATAAGATGAAAGGCTGGAATCAACAACCATTGAAATGGGGCTGATCCCTTTTGTGATGAAATGATCGGGACAGAAGATTTCCTTGTGAATTCTGATATATCCCCAGCGATACTCATAAATCGTCTTGAGATGGATGATCGTATTGGGTGAGCTGGCATTGGTCAGGTTACATTCCACAGTCACGAATTTATCGAGAGGCGTTTGTGTGACAGTGGAGACGCCAGTTGGCTGATCCCCGTCCTGATATGTGATGACTTTTTGTGGTGAAACCGCTGTATCACTGAATATATTTCCTTCAGAATCCACGATTTGCGTGGCAATGGGGCTTGTTAGAAGATTCGAATTGCTGCCATGAAAAAGTTGAATTGCTGATATTGTTCCACCGCGATGCAGGTCCTGTGTAATCGCATAAAACGGTGTGCTCAATGTGAGAAGGCTTCCGTTTGTTTGAACAGAATAGGGGTGAGGCCACCAGGCAGGGGTTCCGCCAAAAGCCGGAATGACAATAAAAACACCCAGCAGGAAATGGAGGATTTTCATAAAACTTACAGTGTTTGCATGAATCGCCAATGTCAAGATCATTGCCTGTCCCGGATGGCCATTTTACTACGCGGATTTATAAGGCACCTTGTTTGATTTTATTTTTCAAAACCAAATTCAAGTTCATTGGCCCAATGAGTCTGCCATTCACAGTGAAAGGTCAAGCTGTTGACTTTTGAAACGCTACGTCCTGCTGCCAGTTCATTAGCTGGACCTTGGTTGTCATTGACGCGGAATGTAAATTTGAAGTTTTTACCGGCATCCAGACATTTTTTGACATCGGGAATTGCACTCCAGGGTAAGGCTGCTTCCATGATCCGCAGATTGCCGTCCCTGCGAATGACCAGTTTGGCATCTTTGACTGGTCCGCCATCAATCTTCGACTTCGGCTGGCGTGGGAAAAAGTGTTTGCGTGGCATTCCGGGTTTTTGTAAACACCAAGTTTCCACACCACCCCCAAATTTTTGAGCAACTGAATTGAAAACGAACTCATAATCAGTATCGGAGTAGATCATGTAGTGAGGCATGGTCCCGCGGGGATGAGAGTAAAGAGGTTTTTTATCATTGGGCAGCACATTAAAGGCTATTTGAATGTTATCCATATTACCGACTCCTGACGGGACCTCAAAGTCTTTACGATAAGTGAAATGACGCACGCCCTTGGGCCAAACCAGTTCCTTGTGTCCATCCTTCATGGGGGTAAAAGACTTGTCGGGGTAGAAATAGCTGTCGTCATCGCGCGTCTCAAAACGTGGACCGCCTTCGTATGGAGTGGTATCGACTGTTTTGGCAGCAAAATAGAAATAATCGTTATCGTAGGCAGTGTAGCCAATGGAAAGACCACTCTTATTTCCGGTATCGACCTTGTTGAACGGTAACCATGCGGTTTCTGTAAGGTTGGCTTGAATGCCTTCCCCTCCAATCACGAGCGGAAGAGCCCCTTTCCAATCGTCGAGATTGCCGTCTACGAGAATCGATTTTCGAATGGTGACATTGGAGTGCAACACTTCTTGATGCTCGCAGCAGCCATCTTTTCCACCGTCGAATTGTGCTGACATTCCGTAACAGTTGTCTTCGCGAACTTGGGCAGACCGGAGTTCAATTTGAAGAACGCGCGTTTCATGTGGGTTCAATTCAATATTCAGACTTGGCGCAACGAGTTCACAACTTTCAACGGCGATGTGAAGTTTACCTTTTACCGGACGATTTAAAATATTGGTGAGTTTGAGTTTGAATTTCGTTTTGGAAGTGAGTCGATGCGTAAAGTCCGAGACTTCAAAAGCCAAAGGTTCATAACCTTCAATCCGAGCTTTTCTGACCGCAGTCAACAGCCTGTCAAATGAACCTTCCTTTCCATTTGTTCTGAGAAAATAACCGAGGCCGTTCAATGGAATTGTGATCTTCCCATCTTTGGATGGAAGGGGATTGCCATAAAAATCGAAAAGGACGAATTCCTTATTGTTATCGGGCAAAGTCAACGTGGTATCCAAAAGCACTGGAGAAGCCACCAATTTCTTTTCCTCAGTTGAAGTGATCTTCTTGCCAGATGCCTGAGTCACCTTTTTTAAACTACGGACGTCACGGAACAGGGTGCGGTCACGATCGTAGATTGCCCCGAGATCACCCAGAACAACCAGCGTTCCATCATCGGGCGAGTTTAGACCGTCAAAAACGTAAATCCAGGGGAGCCCATTGGTGAATAGAATTTGACGAAAATCTCGCTGGCCAATGAACTGTTGCATGGCTGCCACGGCGACGGCTGGAGACCAGGCTTGAACAATCGACACAGGTTTGTCATTCATGTCACGGTTCCACTGCATCTCATAAACGTTACCTCCGTAAATGCCTGCGGTTCGACTTTGTCCCTGGGAACGCATTGAGGCGATGACTCCGGCCACACGATCCTCAGAATTGGCAATCCAGCTTTCAGTGTCCCATACACGCACAGGACCGTAAGGCGATTTGCGAGTCATCCACTTGGGTTCGAGTGCTGGATCAGCAGCCAGAGGTTGATAGTGAATACTGACAAAATCGAGCCATTTTAAAAATTTGTCAGTGCCGTCACAAAAAAGCTTATCGCGGGTATTCGTTGAGGAACAGGCCCCTCCAATCAGCACCTTTGTGCCTCCTTCCTTACGTCCTGATTCAATACCGCGCGCCATGTGCTCGTAGATTTCTCGAAAACGGGGAATGTCTGCTGCCCAGCCGGAGATTGAGACGGCTTCCCAAGGTTCATTCCATAATTCCACTGCGTTGACAGGGCCCTTGGGCCAGCCAAACTCGGAGGCCAGCCGTTTGCACCATTTTTCAAAGTCTGCATCATATTCAGGCAGCCATGCGTAGTCGCTTTGCGGAACTTCTTTCATGGTCCCATCTTCTGAAAGCCAGGGACGGGGACGACCGAGGGGCATGGGGGCTCCGCCTTCGCCAATGGTGATCATGACTGTGATGTTGTGTTCCTGCATTTCATGAAGCTGTCGGGACAATTCGTCCCATCGACGCTGAAAATCGGGTGATGTTGTAGGGAAATAGCCAACGCCATGTCTGCACCCTTTAATTCCGAGCCGATGGAATAATTTATAGGTTTGTGTGCTGATTTCATGCGGCCAAGGCATGTCGAGAGCATATGTGGGAAACTGAACACGACTGGAATCTGGTTGTGGAACGCGTGCTAGTGTTGCAGCAAAGAGGCGGCCATGCTCGCTCAAATCCAAAACCAGTGCAAAACCTCCGAAGCGGTCGGGCAATGTCGGATGAACCACGAGTTTTTCTGAATTCTTGGCCGACACAGAAACTTTCACTGGAATTGAAGTGCTGCTGCCGAGCGAGAAGAGATCGGGTTCCCAGACATCGTTGGGTTTGCTTTTTGTGCCGTAAGGAATCAAGTCCCAATGAGCATCGACATCAACTGCATGGTCAGAGTTGTTCTTCAGTCGAAAAACGAGTTCTGGTTGTTCTCCCGGCCAGACGACGTTGGCGGGAGGTTTTGAAGAGATTTCCTCGATCGTAAAATTAGTTGCCCTTTGATTTTCGGAAAGACCAAACACTTGTTTATAACCGGGAATTCGTTCGCCCGTGACCATTTGGGCGTGAAGAATTATTGGTAAAAATGCCATTACAACAAATGAATATTGAAATAGCATTTTCAAAGCGTGTTTGTGCATGGCTCGATGATAGACACAGATGTGTGAGCCACAAGTGGTTTTTATAGGAGAGGTCATTATTGAGAGAGAAGAAATCAGAGGGTTAAAAACAGTTGATGACATTCCCTTGATTTTTGAGAAAAAAGAAAGTTACCGAAGTCCTTGAGTTGACATCCATTAACACCCCTGACAATGTTAATAGATGAAAGCTAACCCATTGATTGCCCGTATGGAAAAATTGCGTCAAAAATTGACGGTGATTTGGACAATTGGCCTGTTTTTATTCATTTTGGAGACTGTCCAAGGGGCGTTGCCGACAAACTGGCACTTCATTACTCCTTTGCCTCAGGGCAACGATCTGAAGGCTGTTTGGGCGCCCGCTGTGAATGACGTGTATGCGGGAGGACCTGGTGGATTGATACAACATTGGAATGGGACCAATTGGACCCAAATAACGAATTCCACAACAAAAACCATTTATGCAATTCACGGGTTGTCTACCAAGGATATTTGGGTGGTGGGTGGCGACGCTTATACAACGAATATAACAAATCGCTGTCTGATCCTGCATTATGATGGAACCAAGTGGAGTGAAATGGCCGCTCCAAAGTATTCTGGATGGACGTATCCTTTGTCAGCGGTTTATGCGGTCGGGCCAAAGGATGTTTGGGCAACAACTGACACGGGAACTTTTCCTGTGCACTATGATGGAACTAGTTGGAAATTTGTAACCCTGCCGCTGCTGTTGGATGGAAGTCTCAATGCCATCACCTCTGTATCGGGAGGCCATTTATTTTTTGTCGGGACGCATGGACAAATTGTTCAGTATTACAACGGCACGTGGACCTTGGAACAGAAAACAGAATCCGGAAACTTTTCGGTAAATCTCCTTCAGACAATTTGGGGAACGGATCTGAATAATCTTTATGCGGGAGGAAACTGGGGGCAAATGTATCGAAGAAATTCGGATGGAACGTGGAAAGACTTGGAAATGGTCGCTGGCTTAATGGAAGGATTTGGAATTCAGAAGATATGGGGACCGTCATCGAATCACATTTATCTTATCAGTTCCCAGGCAATTCGTCATTACGACGGATCCAACGTCACAAAAACAAACAGTTTTTCCAACAGCATGCGCCTTCAATGGTGCGATTCCTCAGGAGTGGATAATGTTATTTATGGAGTGGGATATTCAGGGATAGCACATGAGTTTGCTTTGGATGGGCAGGGGGGAGGCGTGCTTTCTGCAATGACTGTTGGTGGGGAAAGCCAGCTTTCACTTTCCGTCTCAGGTGGCACTGCGTGCGGCTCGAATGGAGTGCTGCTTTATGGAAGTTCACTTTACCGCGAAAATACCCAACCGCTGGTGTTCTTTGATGGCTATAATCTCCATGATTTTCCGGTATTACCAGATGGAATGACTGAACAGACCACCATTTCGGCGGCTTCTGCAGCGAGCCTAAATGACATTGTTATCGCATGGGATAATTTTCTGACATTTGATCGTGGAGTGAGTCGTTGGAATGGCCAGATTTGGGAATCAATGGGCAACTCCTGGGAACAGCCTACAGACGCGGTTGGCTTCTGGCGTTCCACTAATGGAGGTCTCTATGCGTGTTGCACGTGGCGTGTCATGAAATGGGATGGAAGCAACGCATGGAACACTCTTTACACGGTGCCAAATGACAGTCTCCAAAACACCGCGTTTAGCTCCATTTGGGGACGTTCGGAAAAAGAGATTTACATAGGAATCACAAACGGCACGGTGTTGCGATTTGATGGACAGACCTTCAAGATCGAAACCACGCCAACAAATGGTATCATCAGAAAAATCTCAGGTAATACAACAAACACATACGCAGTCGGAGACAACGGACTGGCATTGCAACGGGTCAATGGAGTATGGAAATTCCTTGCGGGTGTCGATCAGAGGGAAGGGGATAATTTCACGCAACTGGTGTCTGCGCCCGATGGTGTTTATGCGGCTCAGCAAACGCCCTCGATTTACATCGGCGGTGGAATGGGACTGATTTGGCGTTTTAAGGGGACCAGCGCTGCTCTTGTAGTCAATGGACTTTCTCAGCCCATCGAAGTCTTGGAACAGTGTGGCGGCTATTTATATGGGATCAGCACACAGAGTTTTGTGGTCAGTGATCGCCCTGTTTCCAATACCGAAAATCAAATGCGGGTGAATCTGTCCTCAACAAATTGGGTGACGCTGGGAACGAGTGATGTGGAGTTGCGACCCGCTGTAACCAGCAATGGCAAGCCCATGGTGGTTGCCAAACAAATAGACGTCGCGTCGTCCTTCTTTTGGCTCGCCGTGCCAAAAACGGGTTATGGAAGCCAACACTGGCTCTTACAGTCTGAAACAACGTATGGCGGACAATCTTTTCCGTCGGTGTACCTTCGTTTTCATTACGATCCAACCCGACTTCCTGCCGGTTTTGACTCTTCTGCCTGTCTTTATCATTACGACGGCAGTTCGTGGACAGCGGTAGCTGCATCATTCGATACAACGTTGCACACGGTTACCACACTAACGCCTCAAACAACGGGGGAATGGACAATCGGCTTGGCTCCGGTGGTTCCGACTGAACTGAAAATTGTTTCAGACGGAGCGAAGAAACTGCAAATTAGCTGGCCTGTTTCTGTGACTGGCGTCCAATTGGAGAGCACCTCAGATCTCGCCAGTGGAGTTTGGACTCAGGCATCGGAGGTTCCCAGTGTAAACGGTGAATCCTATCAGGTGACAATTGATGCAACCGATCAAACACGATTTTATCGATTGCGACGTTGATGTCAGACAACGCTTTTGTGCGAGATGGCAGACGATCAATTACTTCCTTTGCAGACCGTTACTGGCGTTGGTTGGATTCGAAAAGTGTTCGGTTAAATAACGGACTGTCCTATCCGGAAAATCGGAGAACACACCATCAATGCCAGCTTTAAGGAATAGAATTTCCTCCAATTCATCAAGTGACTTTGCAAAATGCGGCAGCTCGTCTGCACGTAAGGTGTAAGGATGCACTTTTAAATGAACAAGGTGCGCATTGGTAACCAGGTCTGTAATTCGATAGCTTCCGCTTGGAGCTGATATTGCAATCAATTGAATGGATGGTCCGATACCATCAGCAACCTTTGCAATTTCACGAAGCCCATCTGGCGTAAGTAAAGTAGCCGGTTTGTCCCCAAGAAGTTGGATCAATCGTCCATGGAAACCCAATTCATTGCGTAACCGTTTTACTTCATCGAATTCAAAACACTGCACATAAAATGGATCTTGTTTTGTTCGATATCCATAGCGATCCAGAATTTTCAGAGTTATTTTGCTGATATCCTGACCTTGTTTGCGATGCCAAGAGGGAGATTTGATTTCTGGATAGATTCCGACATGCCGTCCTGTGCTGCGGTTCAAGCCTTGGATAAATTGGATTTCCTCTTCGAACGTGTGAATGTGAAAAGTGGATTGCCAGAGTGGAAAGCGTTTTTCGAACACCGCACGCTTTGTCTTCGGATTAAAACGTTCGGTGACTTTCAATTGCCTTAATTCTGCCAATGTAAAGTCGATGGCATAAAATCGTCCGTCGTCACGCTTGCGGACGGGGAAACGGTCTGCAACATCTGTAACCGTGTCAATTTGGATATCGTGCAAGACAACAGGAATACCGTCTTTGGTGAGCACCAAATCTTGTTCAAGAAAATCAGCTCCCATGGCATAGGCGAAGGCTTTTGCCTCCAGAGTATGCTCGGGCAAGTAACCACTTGCACCGCGATGGGCAATGATAATTGGACGTGTGAACTCATCACTCTGTGAATAACTGGAAATTGGAAATCCAATCAGAAAAACAATGACACAGCAAAGAATTTGGCGGACCAGAAGATGTGAGGTTGGTGCTTTGATCCCTGCACATAAAAGCGGATGTAAAAAAATACGCATTGGGTGTGATTTGAATTGATTGAGACGCATCTTTGTTTGGACCATTGAGTCTTGTTTTTATAGATGTTTTCTTATGACAAATTTTTACCCCTATTGAACTGAAGAAGACCAATCTTTGCAGGGCTCCTTCCGGTTCTTTTTGGAGCAACTCATTAATACTTGAAAGGGGGTTCGATTGGCAAGCCCCTGATGCCAGTGTTTTAAATTGTGAAATGGAAAGTTTTCATTCACACAATGCGGGCACCACCTGATAGCGTCATATGACGCATGTGCTCGCATGATGATTTCTCATACTTTCATGATTCGATCTTGTTCTGCGTGTTTTGTGTTTATCTTCCTCGCCCCCCTAATCCTTTCACACAAAGATATTTGTAATTTTAAGATCATTCTCAGAAATTTGATGCCACCTTTCATTCAATAAGCATTCTGTACATCGCTATAACCATTCATTAGCGAAAATAGATTGTCAATCGCATTGACTTTAATGGTTAATTCACTTATGAAGTTAGTAAGCTAGAGGGGGTAGGGTTGAACTGGCAATTTTAATGGTTTTTATGCAAAACAATACGCATTGGATAATTTCGTTTTTCTGTTTTTCGCTGGTTGCGTCACCTCTGTGTTTTCAAACCGCCAATGCTGCGGCTGACAAAGCGGCTGATGTAATAATCAGCCAACAGCCCCAGAACCAGATTGCCAATAGAGGGACCCCTGTCACTTTTACCGCCAAGGCTGCTAATGCCCTTTCTTGTCACTGGTATCAGAATAACGTTCAAATTAGCGATGCGACAAACGAGACGTTGACGCTGCAACAAGTGGCACAAGCCTCACAAGGGTATTATTACGCAGTGTTCACTGATGCTAGCATCTCGGTAACAACTTCGGTGGCGAGGCTTAGTGTGAATTGCGAGCCGGTCATTACGCAGCATCCCATTGGTCAGTCGGCTCCCCTGGGGAGTGAGGTCAGTTTTAATGTTGAGGCTACAGAAAATGCCATAAATAATCTTTCCAATGATTTGTCACTCTGGCTCAGAGCCGATGCTGGAGTTGTTACATCAATGGGCCAAGTTTCCATTTGGAAAGATCAATCTTCCAATCACTTCGATGCCAGCCAATCGACTGAATTTTGCCGTCCTTCCATGACGACGAATTCGGATGGCATGCCCCTGGTTCAATTTAACACAACATTTCCTTTTGTGGGACTTTCAAGTACAGCACAACTCTCTCAAAACCATGGTTTTACAAGATTTCTTGTCTATCGTCACAGAAATTCTTCAAGTGACCTGGAGTATCCGTTTTATGTTGGCACCCCTCAGAGCAATGCTAAAGAAGCATTCCAAATAGCCGCAGATCAAATGGCCTATGGAGGCACAAGCGGGACATTAAATTCGTCCATTTTCATTCCCAAAAACACACTTCGCATATGGACTGACCGTATGTCTGCAACACACAATTGGCTCGATTTCGTTGATGCTACAGATGGGGATGCTTTCACTTTCTTCAGGATAACATTATACACGAATACATTATCTTCCACTGGTCCCGGTTATTATATTGGCCAGGTTCCACTGACTGTCACCAACGGATTCTATGGTGATATAGGGGAAATTCTCTATTTTAACAGTGTGCTTTCGGAAAGTGAACGGTATCAAGTTCAATATTACCTTCAGAAGAAATACTTTTATCACGAACTTTCGCCTGTTTCCTACCAGTGGTTTTTCAATACCAATGCCATCAAAGGAGAGACAAATTCAACGCTGACCTTGTCCGGCATTGCACAGTCGGATGAAGGAAGTTACTACGTCATCGTTAGCAATTCAGTGGGAACAGCGCAAAGTGTTCCGGCTGCATTGACTGTTCTCAAAAACGTTCAAATCACTTCCCAACCGCATGATTTAAGAGTGATTTCTGCAAAACAAGACGCCGTATTTTCTGTGACTGCTGAAAACGCATCTTCTTATCAGTGGTATTTCAATGATACAATAATTTCTGATGCCACAAATTCCACTCTGATAATTTCAAACGCCCAACCCGCCTCTGTGGGCTCATACTATGTTGTTGTTTCAAATTCCATCAGCTCAGAGACAAGTGTGACAGCTCAATTGGTATTGGATTATGTTCCGATCATCTACCATCAACCGGAGAATACCACCGTTTCATATGGTTCCAATGCAACGTTCTCAGTTCGAGTCGGAACGGATCTTGCCTCTCTCACAACCGCAAGTCCGACTCTCTGGCTCAAAGCAGACGCAGGTGTCGTGACAAATGCCGCGGGGTGGGTTTCAAAATGGCAGGATCAGTCAGGTAATGGTTTCGACGCTTCACAGACAAATATCTATAATAAACCCCAGCTAACATCCTCCTTCGGTCTTGGTGGAATGCCGGTCATAAGTTTCAGCGGAACTCAAAGTACAGTATTAGGCGAATATCTTTTTAGCGAATCAAACCTGAATTTGACAGACGCTTATACCGGCTTTGTTTTTTATATGCATGGCGATCGCAACTTCGCTCAGGAAAACCTGATTTTCATGGGTGCAACGAGGTTCAGTTTTGGTGGCAGGAGCTTCTACATTGCACCCAATTGCCAGATGGCATTCTCAGCTTGGAACGAAGAATGCGATTCGGGATTTACGATTCCTCCAAACACCTATCGTATTTGGATTCAGGGTTTGAATACGAATATGGATCAATTATCCTTTTGGGACGTTGACAGTAGCAACACCTTTGCGAATACCGTCATGCCTTTTCTGCTTTATCCACCTTTGCCAAATTATTACGTTGGAGGACTGGGGGATGATGCACAAAACTTTTACGGAGATATTGCAGAAATAATCCTCTTTAGAGGAGAACTAAGTCAGACGGATCGAAATAGTGTCACATCCTATCTCCAGCAAAAATACTATTCTGGTTTTGCCCCTCAGTTCTCCTGCCAGTGGAAATTTAACGGAGCCGACATCCCGGGAGCAACCAATACCGTTCTTGACCTTCAAAATATCCAAGCGTCCGATGCTGGCAACTACTCTGTAACCATCTCAAATTCGGCGGGTTTTACCACAAGTTCGAATGCTTATCTGACAATTGTTCCACCTGTTGTCATCACCTCCCAGCCGCAATCCCAAGAGGCTACAAGAGGAAATAAAGTCACACTTAGCGTAACTGCGGACAACGCCACAAGTTACCAGTGGTATTTTCAACAACAACCCATCTTGGGCGCCACAAATTCAACTTATGTTTTTACGGTTTGGGCTGCGACGCAAGAGGGGCAATATTACGTGGTTGCTTCAAATCAAGGAAGCGCTCAACAAAGTTCTAACGCAGCCATAAGGATCGTTCAATTACCCGCCTTTGCAAAACAACCAGTCGACCAAAACGTCCTGACTGGTGGAACAACGACTTTTCAAGTTTTCATGGAAGACACTTCTTTGCTTGCTGCAAATGCCTCTATGGCTCTGTGGCTGAAGGCCGACGCTGGTGTCATAACCAATTCAAATGGTGGTGTTAGCCAGTGGAAAGACCAGTCTGGTAACAATTTTGATGCCTTCCAGACCAACACTCCAGCACAACCCTATCTGACATATTCTCAACAGGCACATAATGCCCCAGTCATTCACTTCAATGGAATTCAATCATCCACTGGAAATTATTTGATGGGGACCAATCAAATCGCCACAAACACTGGCTTTACCCTGTTCACTGCCTATCGCCATGGAAACAGGAATAATACAGAAGACGATATTTTCTTTGTAGGCGTACCTGGAGAAAGTGGTAAAGATCAAGCCCTGGCGATTTTGAATGGCAAACTCAATTATTTGACCTGGGTTTGGTTTAGTTACTCCTTCAACTTCTCTATTCCAGCGGAAACATTCCGCATTGCAACTCTGCGTTTAGGTAGCGATCTCACAAAATTAGACTTTTTTGACACGGATGGAATAAGCGACTTTACCAACAGTCTCAACATTGACTTTCAAATGCCATCCCCCGGATATTATATAGGAGGATTAGGAAGTAATAATCGCAACTATCTTGGAGACATTGCCGAAGTCATTTACTATCAAGGAAAGCTTACTGATGAAGAGCAATGTAATGTTGAGAATTACCTCAAATCAAAGTACATTGATGGCAACTATTCTATCAAATTCACTTTTCAATGGTTTCACGATGACATTGCCATTGATGGCGCGACCAACTCAACTCTGACGATTACAAACGCTCAGTCTCAGAATTCGGGACACTATTACGTCACTGTCAAGAGCGGAACGTCAACCCTGACAACATCCAACGCTAATCTTGGCATTTACAATCCAGTGATCATTACAAGTCAACCACAGAATCTATCTTTAATAAAAAACTCAGGAACTGCTATTTTCTCAGTCAGTGCCACCAATGCGACGGCATATCAGTGGTATCACGATGGTATCGCAATAACAGCCGCGACAAATTCTTCATTTACAATCATCCAACCTCAGCCTTTGGCATCTGGTAAATATTGGGTGGTAGCGTCTAATCCAGTAAATTCACAAACGAGCACCAATGCCATTTTGACAGTCATTGAACCCCCATATATTCTTAATCAACCAATTGACCAAACTGTGGCTGAAGGAGCAACGGTGACCATCAGCCCTGGCGTTATATCACAGCTTTACTTCTATCTTGCCACCAAACCGCTTTTATGGCTGAGAGCAGATGAAGGAGTCATGACAAATATTCTTGGTAAAGTTATGGAATGGGACGATTCATCCGTAAATAAATTTGATGCAAAAGGGACTAGTGGTGCCTATCCATCCCTGACATCGGACATAGCTCTGAGTGGTGTTCCTCTAGTGCATTTCAATGGAGGATTTAACGGAACTGCCAATGAATATCTGAGGGGAAGTGCCAATCTCAGTTTGAGTAATGCCTTCACAGGCTTCGTTGTCTACCGTCACGGAAATCGCTCGGTTTCGGAAGAAGTGCCATTCTTTATTGGGACTCCGAACGTTCAGAATGCGGGACGTTCTTACCTGATGTTGAGAAACAACATGTCTTTCTCTTCCTGGGGGGACTCTTATAGCAGCGATTTTAGCATTCCTTCCAATACCTTGCGAATTTGGACGTGCCGTCTAAATGCCATGATGACCCAGTTGGACTTTTTCGACACAGATGGCTCAAATAGCTTTACTAAAACTTTAAATGTTGGAAATTTCCAATCGCCTCAATCCCAATATTTTGTCGGCGGTGTTGAACAGCGTTACTTTTATGGGGACATAGCCGAAATCATCGTTTACAATACAAACCTTGTTGAGTCGGATCGCAAGTCTGTCGAGAAATATCTGGTAGACAAGTATTACACGGCGCATTTGTCCATTGGTGACTTTAGCTGCCAATGGCAAAGGAATGGGGTCAATATGGAAGGAGCAACCAATTCCGGCCTTGTGTTAACTAATGTTCAAATCAGCGATTCAGCATTTTATTCGGTCATTCTCAGCAATGCTGCGGGAATCACGGTAAGCTCGAATGCAACACTAACGGTTCTTCCTGCCGTGTCCATTATTAACCAACCAATTGATCTGAGTGTAACCTTGGGATCGTCGGGAGGGTTCTCCGTCATCGCAACAAATCAGACAGGCTGTCAGTGGTATTTCAATGACAGCGCCATTGCGGGTGCTACAAACAGTTCGTTTTCGCTAAGCAGCATCCAGCAGGAAAACCTTGGAAATTACTTCGTTATTGTTACCAATTCTGTTAGCACTATAAAAAGTGCCGTTGTCAGTCTATATCCTTTGACTAGCCCAATTCTTACCGATCAACCTCTTTCCAAAGTTGTCGCAAGAGGATCAACTGTCTCTTTCAGTGCTATTCCCAGTCTTGATTTTGATTTAATTCACAATGGAAAGCTTGCGTTATGGCTCAAAGCCTCCAGCGGAGTCATTACCAATAATCTGGGCGCAATATCGCAGTGGGGGGACCAATCCGGAAACGGTTTTGACGCTTTTCAATCTGACACAAATAGCCAACCTTATCTGAGCTACTCGAAGGTTATAGACCAGCCTGTAATTCACTTCAATGGAATTCAATCCTCGGGCAATGGGCAATATCTGAAAGGCGATGCCGACTTGAATGCAGATTTCGGGTATACAGTTTTTGTCGTTTATAATCAGACTGGTGATTTTGCCACTGATGAATGTCTTTACTACATTGGAACTCCCACTGAGAACCTCTGTGGAAGAGGGGTGTGCTTAAGAAATAACGTTTTGGCATATAACGATGGCAGCGGTGTCTTTCTATCAGGGCTTACAATATCATCAAATTCATTCCACTTCTCTTCGGAAAGAGTGAATCTTGATCAAACGGTTGTAAAATTTGCTGACATGTCCATTGATTCTGAAACCTCCTCAAGTTGTGACATTTACAGCTTTGGGGTTCCATCCACCGACTACTTCATTGGTGCGATGTCATATTACAAACAGAATTTTCTAGGTGATGTTGCTGAAATCATATACTTCAACGGTGTGTTGTCTGACTCGGATAACTTCCTGGTTAAATCTTATCTCCGACGTAAATATTTTAAAGAAATGGAGCCAGGCACTGCGTGTCAATGGTATATTAACAACACTCCCATTCCCGGAGCGACTAACTGGACGTTAACGCTGACAAACCTTCAATACTCGAATGTGGGAGTTTACCACGCAATATTGGAAAATCAATTTGGTGTCGTAACGAGTTCAAATGCGACGTTAACCATTCATGAACCTCCAACCATTGTTTTACAGCCAAAAAGTCAGACAATTACTGTCTATAGTGCAGCGACATTTGCAGTCATTGCAAACAATACCACTGGATATCAGTGGTATCACAATAGCATCGAAATTCCAGGAGCAACCAACGCCAGTTATACCGTTTCAAATGTGCTCAATGGCGATTTAGGCAATTATTACGTTGTTGCAAAAAATTCTGTTGGAGAACAAGTCAGTTCAAACGCAACTTTGGCACTGAATTATCTTCCTGCATTGAACACCAACATTCCGAACTTTTTTGTGACATTGGGAAGCTCAACAACGCTTAACAGTGATCTGACTTTGCCTGCAAGTATATCGTCAGGAACGCTTGCTCTATGGCTGAAAGCGGATACTGGAGTTCTGACAAACTCGGACGGATCTGTCACACGATGGCAAGATAACTCGGGGAACAATTTTGATGCAATGCAGGCCACAGGGGCATTTCAGCCTTTATTGACCAATTCCACACTGCTGGCAGGTGCCCCAGTCTTACATTTCGCTGGCAGTCAAGCTGCTACCTCGGGGAATTTCCTTTCAAACTCGTGTAATCTAGGGGTGTCAAATGCCTACACTATTTTCTTCGTCTATAATCACAATGAACAATCCAGCCTGTCCGGTGAGGCCGCTGTTTTTATTGGAACCCCTGGGAATAATGGAGCGTGTCGGAGTCACCATTTCTCTTTAGTGGATCAGTCCATGGAGATTTCTGGTTGGTGGGCTCCAACCTGTAATTCAAGAATCTTGGTCCCATTTAATGTCTTCCATATTTGGACCTCCTATATTTCGACAAACATGAATCAGGTAGTTTTCAATGATTCAGATGGCAACACGAATATCTCCAGTTCATGGACCTTTTTTGGACTTGTTCCCCCGGTCCCTGGCTATTTCATTGGCGGGATATCTGGTAATTCGGAATTTTTCTCAGGCGACATTGCTGAGGTTATAATATTCAAAGGTCAACTGAATGATCTTGACCGTAAACTTGTTCAGGGCTACTTGACGTATAAATATTATACCTTCTCTCCTGTTATTTTCTCCTATCAATGGCAGCTCAATGGAACAAACATTTTGGGAGCCACAAACAAAACTCTTTCTTTAATCAATTTACAAAATGCCAACATGGGAACCTATTCTCTTGTGACAAGTAATGTCTATGGAGTCGTTTCCAATGTAATTGCCAATGTTAGCCCCAGTTTTCTTCCCGAAATAACTCAACAGCCAACAAGTCAGTATGTGACAAGGGGAGACACTGTTATTTTCCAAGCAAGCGTTTCGAGCAGCTCTGCTATTTCATTCCAGTGGCTATATGAAAACGCCATCATTTCTGGGGCAACAAACAACACCCTGGTTCTTACAAACATCAATTCTACCAACGCTGGATCTTATTTGTTTGTCGCCTCTAATTTCTACGGCTCAGTTACAAGCAAGGTTGCCTTTCTCTCCGTTAAATGTTCTGGTGTTGTCATTCCCTCCATGTCAGCCATAAGTCTTTCAACAATGACAGTTCCCCTCCAATTCATAACCTTGGGCGACGAAAATTCCATACAATTCAGCCTTAATTATGATCCTTCACTGCTGAGATTTAAATCAGTTGGACTGACATCAAGTGGCTCATTCTTAAGCCTGAACGTGAACACCGACTACACCACTTACGGACAAATCGGAATAAACCTGGTAGCGCCTAAAGGCAGTTTATTTTCTCCTGGCACGAATAATTATCTTCAAATTCAGTTCGTTTGTGCTGACATACCAATCAGTGAGACAACAACACTCGGTTTCTCTGAAACACCTATGCCGCAAGTGTCTTTGGGTATCACTGGAACAGTACTTGATTCGAGCTACTTTGCTGGTTCAATCACCATAACTGAAAAAGTTCTTGAGGGTGACGTGTTTCCAAGGCCTGACGGCGATGAAGGAATCACAATGGACGACTGGTTGCAGGAAGGCCGTTTTGTGGTAGGGCTTGACAGCATTACGAATGCAACCGAGCTTCAGCGAGCCGATTGTGCGCCACGCTCAACATTAGGCGATGGGATGCTTACCATTTCTGATTGGGTGCAAATTGGTCGTTACGCCGTAAACCTTGATGATTGGGAGACGATTGGCGGGCCATCAATGGTATCAGAAACAAATAATACGCCCACTGCACAAAATCGAATCATCCGGCTCTTATCCTCCTCACAGGGAGTGACAAATACGGTTTATGTGAATCTCGACGCTCTTGGAGATGAAAACGCGGTTGGATTCAGCCTCCACTATGACCCGGCGAGCCTGACATTTTTACAGGCTACAAAAGAATCAGGAACGGCAAGCGCCTGTTTACTTATCAACACAAATTTAGCCCTAACAGGTAATCTTGGCTTTGGAATGGCACTCTCGCCAACAATATCGTTTTCTGCCGGAGAGCATCCAATAATAAAAGTCGACTTTCTCTCCCTGGGCACAGCCCCCTCAAATGTGGAGCTCGCTGACACCCCGGTAATTTTGGAAGTCTCAGATATTCAAGCCAACGCTTACATTCCCTCGCGATTCAGCAGTTCGGGTGAAACAAACCCTCTTCCGACTCTTAACATTACCCACACGACTACCAATCTAACCCTTTGGTGGACTAAAAACGCGCCGGATTTCATTTTGCAGACAACCACGAGTTTCGTGACAACTAATTGGGACATTGTCCCCGGTGGATTTGTTACGAATGATTCAACTATCTCCATTACATTGCCACTGCCTGCTGAAAATCGATTCTATAGACTAAAAAAATAGTGATGTTCTCCAAAAGACACCCTGTCTAATTTGTTTTGGATGATTTTTGTTCAAAGACGGGCTTTGGTGATCCAATATCTGTTATATGAGATACCGTTTTGGAATTACAATGAGTCTCATTAATTTGAGTTCACGCATATCGACCGCGTTGGAATGGAAGTTATGATTTGACGTGCTAATCGTCGTTTGAATACAACAAAACTCGTTGTTTGAGGAGAAAGCGATTCTTTATAATTTTGAACTGACGTGATTCGATGCGAACGTCGATCAAATCCACCTGCAGCAAACCCGTTGGAATTAGCAGGTGGAGTCCCCTTGCGATTATTAACTTCGGCAACAACAGCGATCTCATATTCCGAATCAAAATCGAATACGCATTGATTGGGCTTGTTACTATTTAGAAAAAACGTCCCACCATCAATGTGATTTGTTACATCTGGTTGAATCGTCCCGATTTTTTTCCAATCATCGCAAGGGCCTTTCATTAGGACACTGAATTGACCGTTGGTGTCAAGGTAATGGTTTAAATTACCGTTAGTATCGTTCAAATAGATGAAAATTTGTTTTGCACTGACCATAGACAATCCAGCATTGAAGACACAGGCTTCATCTAATGGTTTTAAATCTACCCACAGAAAATCTATATTTTTTTCAATGAGAACTACGAGTGACGCGTTACAGGCTAATTGTACAGGTTCGGGATCAATCTGAATTGGTTGTCCACCCGCGTCCCACCATTGGTCCCTTGAAATGATGGGGCGTCCAATTCTAATGATGCGTCCGAATGACTTCGGTGTTCTGGAATGTGGGAGACGTGAGACAATCGAGGCATCAACCTCAAATGCGATGACAATGTAATCGCTTCTATTCATCTTGTTGCGATAAGGTGCAAAAATAAGAAATGCATGGTCGGGGGATGCTTGCCCACGAATATAAAATTGGGCATTTACAGAAGAACTATTGTTTGATGAGGGGGCAATACTCAAAAAAGCCGAACCTTCAATCACGACATTTAGATTTTCTCCATTTTTTGCAAAATCACATGATGCAGTTGCAGTAAAATCGCATTCGGGATCCAGAGAATGCTTATCCATGTTTATGAAGCATCCTGGTTGTGTCTTGGCCTTTTCTCCATAATAAGGTAACGATTGACTCATATCATTTTCTTGTGCAAGAAGTCCTGGTATTTGCTGCATACCGGCAAGTAATTGGGCAAGCGTATTGGTTGAAATGATGGCAAATTGAGAATCTGTTATTTTGTATGCTGACGTGTGAATGTTATTTTTGTTTTCCGGATTGTATCCAGACTGGCGTTGTGTGTGCGGAACTAATTTATCAAAAGTGATTTCGTCTACAGTAAAGGCTTTGTAGCGAAGTTCCGCTATCGGACCATAGGTTGGTTTGTGCAGTGTTATAAATAAGAAATACAGTCCAATGAATCCAGCCGCGATACCTGCAATAATTGCTGCCCTAAAGGTGACATGTCCAAAACGCCCAGACAATGATTCTCTCCGTTTTTCCGTCTTCTTTGATTCCAAAGTCGTTGCAATTGTTTCGATCTGTGTTTTAAGAGCGCTGGCCTGCTGATAGCGTCGCTCTGGTTTTTCTTCCAGTGCACGCAGAACGATTTCATCCAAGCGCACGTCAATCGCAACTTTCCTTGAAGGCGGCTCGATTTTTTTATCTGGCAATGTGCCAGTGAGCATTTGATAGAAGACAACGCCTAACGCATAAATGTCTGCTCGGTTGTCCACATCGCCCGGTGTCTGAATTTGCTCTGGCGACATGTAATTGGGAGTGCCCAGAATTTTTGCCCCATCGGAGAGGGAAGGGGAATTGGACTGCGGGAAATCAGAAGAAAGTTCTGGGCTGCCAATGATTTTGGCCAGTCCAAAGTCGGCTACTTTTACTTGGCCCCGGCGGTCTAGCAGGATGTTTTCGGGTTTGATGTCGCGGTGAACAATTCCCTGGTCGTGCGCATACTGCAAAGCATCGCAAATCTGTGGAACAATGGCCAATGCTTCGCGTGGAGAGATACGTCCACGTGCCATTAGTTGGCGCAGGCTTACACCATCCACGTATTCCATGACAAAAAAATACAGACCATTAGCCTGACCAAACTCGTGAATGGTGACGATGCCGGGGTAATTGAGCTTGGCTAGTGCTTTGGCTTCGCGGGTAAAACGCTCTGCAAAGGCAGCATCCTTTCCGATGTTTGGGGGAAGAATTTTCAGTGCGATGATACGATCCAGCTCTTTCTGTCGCGCTTTATAAACCGCCCCCATGCCGCCTTGACCGATGAATTCAAGGATTTCAAATTGTGGAAATTTTGGCGTTAGTTCGGCGATTGTCGGTGGAACAAAAATCTGGGTTGGGCCGGACTTGCTTCCTATTTCCATACCGGTGGGAAATCCACCTTTGAGCAAGCATGCTGGGCACAAGCCTTCTGGCACGTTGGGCTCAAGCACCTTGCCACAATTACTACAGCGACGTTCTATTTGCATTGTGTATCCTTTCAACCTATTCAATATAAAAATTTGTGCCAAGGTTACTTGTTGGATGAAAAATAACCTTAATTCAGGCGCATTAAATACAGTTTAGGTTGATCGGTTTAGAACACGAAACAGATGTCCCATTTCGTCTTCAACGTCCTGGGGCGAAGCCACAGTATTGGCGATTTCCTCCCGGAGCCGCTCCCGGTAACGCTCGCGCATTCTGTGAACGGCTACTTTTACGCCGACTTCCGACATCCCCAGCTTTTGAGCAAGCACGGCATAGGGGTGGATTTCGCGACTGCCTATTAGACATGGTTTTAATGTTTGAAAGAGTTTTCCCTGGCCGTTTGATTCGTAATCCTCACGTAGGACACGCAGAACCTCCTCAAGCAACGTTAATGCCCATTGACGCTCGAACGCTTGATCTGGCGTATCAGATTCTTCACTCACAGAAAGGTAGCGCGTCTCTGCCATTTCGAGGGGAAGCAAAATGCAGCGACGTTTTTCAGCAGTGGCTCGATGCCACTCGACACTCAGAAAGCGCTTGACCAACATTAACAAAAACGACCGGAATCTTCCACGCGAAGGAACCACTGCAGCCATCCAGTTCTTTTCCAAAAATCTTGCAAAAAACTCCTGAGTCAAATCTTGAGCGTCATGTGTGGAATGACCTTGGCGCCGAATAAAATGGTAGAGGGGATACCAATAAGCGCGACATAATCGTTCCAATGCAGCCTGGGCTTGACGGTGGTCAGAACAACGAGCGGCGAGAACGACTGACCAATGGGTAGTCGCAAAAACTGGCCCCAACTGAACACCCCCTGTTAAACTCGAAATTTCTTCCGTCATCGTTATATGAACTATAAAGAAATTTCACCGGAGGTTACAGATTATTTACCAGAACGAGGTGTTTTCCGCTTATTGAGATGCCCTTTGCAGCATGCTGTTGCCTCCCCTGATGGTGATCGACCAATGGCATAAGTTTTAAATTATCCATCGTGCTTTTTGGGACAGGTCAGTATATAAATATGTTGAATAATTTACCGGACAAGTTCGTTAATTACTATGTGTTCCAGTTGCGATTACATTTATTTTATGTTGAATGCTGTTTTGTTCTGTTTTTGGTAGGCTTCCCCAATTCTTTACTTGCCGCAACGGAGTATCATGTCGAAGGGAAAATGACTTTCTTTGGACTAAGCGGGGATAGAAAAGAGCATTCAAAGTTTATCCCAGCAAATGCAGTCGAAATTTTCTCATTCACCATAAACGTGAAAGACTGTCAATGGTCGATTGAATATACTCCTCTATTGATGCCCAAACCGGCTTTTGTTTTCCCCAACATGCCTGTCGTTACAAACTGGTCGAAAAAAATAGCAGGTGACGGTAAGGAATTCTGTAATGTTTACCATGATTTAACAACAAACATTCTGTTCACTGCTTTTCGGGCGAATGGGAATCCTCCTTTTGATCTGGAACAAGAAGCTGCCATCCTCTGGTATACGTATGCCAGTCATCGCGTTCTACATGAGAAAAAAGAAGGAGCGATGACACCAATGGAGATCATGGCTACAAGTCCAACTAAAACGGTCCCAACAAAGTGGATTTGTTTTACCAATCCTCCATATCTTCCGCAGCAAGTCGTGAGTTTTGGATATTTTCGCTATTATGATCAGAACGACACATTAACTTTTCTTCGACTGCCGAATAATGATTTGTCAACGAACGTATTCCTATCAGTTGAAAAAACAACAAATTTGGATGGATTGACCATACCTGTTGTTACAACTGTGCGTTACACTTCGGTGCGAAACGTTATCCCCGGGACAAATTCCACAATACGTATTCCATTTTCGATAATTCGAGTTGAAGCTGAACGTATCACTTCAAAATCAGATGTGACAGTGTATCCGCCTCCGTTGAAAGGAGCCTATTCGGTTCTTGATTGTCGATCATATGATACAAACACCAGAGTTTCCGCAGTCATTGCAACCGATGCATGGCCAACGTTAGAAAAAGTTCGTGCAACTACTGCCAGAGAGCTGCCTTGACCCAAAAAAAATCCGGCGGGGGATTTACCACCGCCGGAAAATGTAGGAGATCCAAATCAGAGACTCAGATTATTTGGCTGAGAAACGATAAATAATTGTGTTTTTATATTTACGGCCTGCCTTGAGAACGGTTGATGGGAAGGCGGGCTGATTGGGTGAATCGGGGTAATGTTGGGGTTCTAGGCAGAAACCACTGCGTTTCTTATAGATGCGTCCGCCTTTGCCTGAAACGTTATCAATAAAGTTTCCACAATAGAATTGAATGGCGGGTTCGGTGGTCAGGGCTTCAAGAACGCGCCCAGTTGAGGGATCGTAGACTGTGGCGGCTTGCGCAAGGGCCCCCTTGCGTTTGTTTAGCACAAAGTTGTGGTCGTAGCCGGCGCCAAATTTTAATTGTTCGTCGTCCTGTTCGATTCGGGCTCCAATGGAAACGGGCTTGGTGAAGTCAAATGGGGTGCCTTTGACAGGGCGGATTTCACCGGTTGGAATCTGGATATTATTGACTGGAGTCATTTTTTTGGCATTGAGCTGAAGCTCATCGTCCAGAATATCTTCTTTTCCAGAGAGATTGAAGTAGGAGTGGTGTGTGAGGTTGACAACGGTGTCTTTGTCGGTTGTGGCTAGAAACTCCAGTTTAATGGCATTGTCCGTGGTCAGGGTGTAGGTGGCCTTTACGGTCAGATTGCCTGGATAACCTTCTTCTCCGTCTTTGCTGACATAGGTTAATTCGACTCCCGGGCCAGAGTCATCCATGAAACCGCGGGCTTTCCACACGACTGAGTTGAACCCTTTAATGCCGCCGTGCAGGCTGTTTGTGCCGTTGTTTTGTGCCAGGGTATAGGTTTGTCCGTTGAGGACGAATTTTCCGTTGGCAATGCGGTTTCCGTAGCGGCCAACAAGTGCACCAAAGTAGCAGACGTTACGGGTGACGTAGTCTTCCAGTGTGTCAAAGCCGTGGACGACGTCTTCAAACTTGCCGTTGCGATCGGGAGCGGTGAGATTTGTGATAATGCCGCCGTAGTTGGTGATACGGGCCTCCATGCCTTTACCGTTGCGCAGTGTGAAAATATCCACCACTGTGCCATCTGCCAGCGTTCCAAAGACATCTTTCTGAATAGATATGCTCATTGTTTTATTTCTCTATTTTGATGGGCGCCTGTGGCGTCCTATGTTTTAAATTTTGTGTGCTAAAGGAAAAGTGATCTATTGGCCGTATGTGGCGTTGGGACCGTGTTTGCGGAAAAAGTGCCTGTCCAATAATGTGGGTTGAATTGATTGGATGCGTGGTTGGATCATCTCAGTTTCGTAAGCAAGGTGAGCAATGAATTCGACGACGACCGCATTATGCACGGCTTCGTGGGCGTCTTTCCCCCAGGTAAATGGTCCATGGCTTGCCACAAGAACACCGGGATAGTAATCGGGGTCAAGTTTTGCATATCGCTCGACAATGACATCGCCGGTTCGAGCTTCGTAATCGCCGTTGATCTCTTCATCTGTCAACAAACGCGTGCAAGGAATGAAGCCATGAAAGTAATCGGCAGTTGTGGTGCCAAGGGCGGGAATCTCGCGTTTTGCCTGAGCCCAGGAAGTGGCGTGAAGGCTGTGGGTGTGGACAACCCCTCCGATGTTCTTGAATGCGCGGTAAAGAATCAAGTGGGTGTCTGTGTCTGAACTGGGTTTTAGTTTGCCTTCAACAACTTTGCCGGTTTTGAGGGATACGACCACCATGTGTTCGGGTTTCATGATGTCGTATGGAACTCCGGAGGGTTTGATGACGATATTTCCACTGGCGCGATCAACGCCACTGACATTACCCCAGGTGTGAATGACCAGACCTTCCTTAACAAGGTCCAAATTGGCTTTGCAAACTTGTTCTTTGAGAGATTCGAGCATTTCTATTGTTTATCAAGACAAGCCCCGACTGTCCATTTTTATAAAAGGCCGGTATTGTTGTGAATTGGCAGACTTTCCTGAACAAATGAGAGTTTACTCTTTGTGGAATTGGCCGATGAAAGAAACAAGACTTGAAGGCTAAAATGCCAGCAAACTTTATTTTCTAATAAAGCTGATGATATTTTGAAAGAGGGCTTGACCGAAATTGGTGTTTTGATTAACTTATACAACGTAATGAATTTTAATGTGCTGCAAGTAAACGTAAGCGTAGTAGTAGTCCTGCTGCTGGACCACTCCGCCGATGGTGCTTGTTGCGCATAAATCGATTTTAAACAACAACCCACGGCTGGAAACGGTCGTGGGTTTTTTATTTCTCGCGACTGCCAGCAAAGAAAACATATGAGTATGAAGATAGGAACCCATGCGAAAACGACTTCAAACGCGGTGGAAACCGGCGAAATGATGGCCGGATGTGACATCCTGGTTAAAGCGTTGGAGCGGGAAGGGGTTGAACACGTCTTTGCATATCCGGGAGGCGCGAGTCTCGAGATTCATCAGGCGTTAACCCGTTCCAAGATTCGCACGATTCTCCCACGCCATGAGCAGGGGGGCGCTTTTGCTGCCTGCGGTTATGCCCGTGCCACTGGCAAGCCAGGGGTCTGCATGGCCACCAGCGGTCCTGGAGCCACCAATCTCGTTACTGGCATTGCAGATGCCTACATGGATTCCGTGCCCATGGTTGCCATAACGGGGCAGGTCGTTCAGACGTTGATCGGGAAGAGCGGATTCCAGGAAATCGACATCTATGGAATGACGCTCCCGATTGTTAAACACAGTTATTTGATTACGGACATCAATGACATTCCACGTATTATCAAGGAAGCCCTTTACATTGCTCGGACAGGGCGCCCCGGCCCGGTGCTGATTGATTTTCCAAAGAATTTACAACAGGCCAAAACGCGTCCCGTCTGGCCAGTGGAGGTCAATCTCCGCGGTTATAATCCCGTGCCTCATGCGCAGGATTCCGATTTGTCCAAGGTTCTTGATTTAATCGCCAAAGCCCAGCGTCCAGTTCTCTATTGTGGCGGTGGAATCATTTCAGGTGAAGCTTCGGAAGAGCTTCGCCAATTTGTGAAGTTAACGCAGATTCCGGTGACAACGACGTTGATGGGATGCGGTGCTTTCCCAGAAACGCATCCACTCTCCTTGCGCTGGCTCGGTATGCACGGCGCTGCGTTTGCCAATTGGGCTGTCAACGGTGAATACAAGCATCGCAAAAGTGTGGATGAGCCTCTTTCACTAATTCACCCCGGAGCAGATTTACTTTTGGCTTTTGGCGTTCGCTTTGATGACCGTGTGACTGGAAAACTCGATGAATTTTGCAAAAACGGAACCATTATTCACATCGATATTGATCAATCCGAGCACAATAAGAATAAGCGGGCAAACATGGCGATTCAAAGTGACATCAAGTATGCCTTGAACCGCATGAATCAAATGATGGTGGAGTTTCCCATCAAAGCTGACTTCAGCGCGTGGCATGCCCAGATCGCCGAATGGAAGGAACGTGCTCCGTTCCACTACAGTGTGCCGACTGTCACCACTCAACCCGAACACTTGCGCGAGCCGCTCAAGGGACGTGAAAACGATGTGATTCTTCCTCAAATGGTGGTCGAAGCTGTTTACGAATTGACCAAGGGCGAAGCGATTATTGTCACCGGCGTTGGTCAGCATCAAATGTGGAGTGCGCAATTTTATAAATTCAAATACCCCCGCCAGTTCATTACCAGCGGTGGTCTTGGGGCGATGGGCTTTGGATATCCTGCCGCTGTTGGTGTGAAAGCGGCTTTGCCCAATCGGCAGGTCATTGATATTGATGGTGACGGTGCGTTTTTAATGAACATCCAGGAATTGGCCATGGCTCACATCGAGAAGATCCCGGCCAAGGTCATCATTATTGACAACCAACACTTGGGCATGGTCATGCAGTGGGAAGACCGGTTTTACAAAGGCAATCGTGGTAATACTTACCTCGGTGATCCTCATTGCCGGAAGGAGATCTATCCCGATTACGTGACATTGGCCAAGGGCTTCGATGTTCCCGCCGAGCGTGTCATTTACAAACAAGACCTTCGTGCCGCAATCCAGCGCATGCTCGATTCGAATCAACCGTATTTGCTCGATGTCATTTGCCCGCATACAGAACATGTTCTTCCATTTATTCCAACCGGAAAAACCGTGGCTGACATGATGTTGTAATCAGTTAGACGGCTAGGAAGAATCGAATAAATTCGTTATTTAACGCGCTTTGTAAAAGACAAGGCGCGTTTTTTAAAAATTATTTTTTCCGGCAAAGAATAACAAGATTGTCAGCCAAAGACAGTTTTCCAAGCCCGAACTCAACAGTCTCATACGCGAGTTTAACTGGGAACAGCCAAGGCGACCGCTTGTAACCGCTGGTTTTGCGCAGCAACTGAAAACGTTCTTCTCTTGAAACTTCCTGTTTCCTATTGCGAAAATCTTTGAGTATGACGATGGGGTTAAAATGGGTTGATGAGATGGATACAATATTAAAATCACGTTTTACAAACGCTTCGAGCGTCTTTGAGGTGAAATAATTGATGTGCTCCGGCAGAATGTAACGGTATTTTGCCCCCAGAAGACGAACCGCCAATGATCGTAGATTGGGCACTAGTATGATGCACAGGCCGGATGGGGAGAGAATCGATGCGGTTTTTTCTAAAAATAATCGCGGCTCCATCAAATGTTCCATTACGGCCCAAAATGTCACTGCATCAAAACGTTTTTCAAAGACATGGTTTAAAAAATCTCCTTTGACGACTGGAATCCCCATTTTTTTTGCATATTCCAGTGGAGCAGAAGAAATGTCTGTCCCAAGAACCTCGTAATCTCCTGGATACCGTTTTGTCAATGCATGAAGGAAACCGCCAGAAGAACAGCCAACATCCAGAACACTTCCATGGGGGCAATGCTTGCGGAAAAGCCGTAACTCGCGTGTAAAACGTGTGTCTGAATAATCGCTCTCCACCTTTTCTTTTGAAAGATATTCCAAACCGGTTTGATCATAGAAAGTGCCCGTTGCCATCTCAGAAACCACCGGATTAACGTAGACCATTGAGCAGTTGACGCACTTTACCAGAGAGAGATTTCCTTTCGTAAGGAATTGTTCAAAACGTTCCTGTGCACAGACCGGACAGACTCTTGTGTGATAACTTGTTGGCATGCGGGTTAATTCGCAACTGCAACCTCTCTTTATCAGTGCTCTTCTCGAAATGCAACATCGCAAGCAGCTTTAATTCGGGCAAAATACTCCCTTGTTCTGTATCGAAGAAAACAGTATCCGAATGATTGAGAATGAATTATAGAAAGCGGAGGATGGCAGAGTATTCCATCAAAAGATCACACGTAATTCTCGATGATAGCTAAACGACTCTTTTAACAGTGAGTGGATACCAAATGAAACAAAATAGTCCATGATTCTCGCTTAATAAACACTTTGTTGCCGCCACTCTTCCTCTTTGAATCTTGGATCAACTTTAAAATCTTCTTGTGCAAAGCCAATTTCTACAAACAGAAGATTGACAGAGCCAAAGATGAGGCTTTTGGCCATTCCACCACGATTTATCACGGGAATAAAGCCACAGTGACTCTTTCCCAAGTGGCCTCTGTCTTAAAAACCGGAGAAATGTATTATCTTCCTGATTCTGAGCGAGTTTTCTTATGACGCAGTCAAGAAAATTACTGACAAATATTCTCTGATGTGTTAGTAAAAGAACTCAAAATTAACAATCTTCTTTTTGTGAGTGAAACACTTAAGTATTTGCAATCGGAGTCTGCGGAAGCGGGCATAGATATCGTGGCTTTGGTAAAATACATCCTTCTTGATGCGATCAAGGCGGGGGCAAGTGATATTCACATCGAACCGTGGGAAAGTACCCTTGTGGTAAGGGTTCGACTAAATGGTGTGCTTACTGAGCTGGTGCATCTTCCGCTGGAATTGATGGATAAAATATCGGGGCGCTTCAAGGTGATGGCCAATCTGATAACCTATCAGAATAATTTGCCTCAGGAAGGTCATGCTCCAGCCGACCCTGAACTGGGGGGCGTAGAGCAGCGTATTTCGATTTTCCCGACGACACGTGGTGAAAAAATAGTGGTTCGTATTTTTGACCCGAGCAATCGCAGTTTTGATCTTGCTGCGCTTGGTTTTGATGAGGACATTCTCACCCAATTCAATAAGTTGCTTAGCAGACCCAGTGGTTTGATTTTATTGACAGGGCCTACAGGATCGGGCAAGACGACCGCCATTTATTCGGCTCTCTACCAGTTGGTGCAACGTTCAGGTCCTGCTATCAGCATTGCAACAGTGGAAGACCCGGTGGAGTTCAATCTTCCGATGATTGCACAGGCGCAGGTGAACTTGGCACAGGACTTTACCTATCCCAAGGCATTGCGTTCTCTGATGCGGCAGGATCCACAAGTCATCATGGTCGGTGAAATCCGTGATCCGGAAACTGCATCCATCGCAGTTCAGGCGGGGTTGACGGGACACTTGGTGATCAGCACAATTCATAGCGGCAGCACGGCTGGCGTGTTTGCACGCTTGATTAACATGGATATTGAACCGTTTTTGCTGTCATCAAGCGTTACGGGAGTCTTGGGATTGCGGTTGATCCGTCGGAATTGTCCCTATTGTTCCCAACCTTACCAGCCGGAGCCATACATGATGAGGTTGGTGGCTGCGGAGGATCAGAAAAACGCGCAATTCATGAAGGGAGTTGGTTGTGAGCAGTGTCTCTCGACCGGATTTGCCGGACGAACGGCTGTTACTGAGCTTTTGAATGTGGGACAAAATTTCCGTGATGCGGTGATGCAGAAATTGCCAACCCGCACTCTACAGCAGGTGGCCATTTCTGAAGGAATGATCACGCTGTGGCAAAGGGCTTTGGGACGTGTTTTGGCTGGACAAACCACGATGGAGGAAATCGTTCGTGTTGTCAGCGTAGACGAGTAATCACTGATTGATGGGCCATTGCCAATAGTGTTCATCAACCGTTTTTTGTCGGAGTGCAAGACATCCGATACAATTCGGTGTGGGTTGTATTGGAATGGTATGCAGGGCTGGAATCTCTTTTTGTGTCCTGATATTTGTCAAGCCAAGCCCCTCACGTTTGAGAACGGCTTCCTTGGTTGTCCAGAGTTCAAAAAAAACACGGAGTTTCAGGGAGGCTTCCGTCTGTTTCCATTGCTTTAGTTCCTGGGGAGAAAAATAGTTTTTTGCGATATTGGACATTTCTGAAATCCAGCAGATTCGCTCGATATCGACTCCCACCGGATTACCCAAAGTGATGGCAAGAATCATCAATTTGCCAGTGTGAGAAAGATTGAATGTGACCGAGCTCATTGACTGCCGTTCAGGGGAAGAGGCGAGAGCCGGCTTGCCGTTTGCGCCATAGGAAAAGGAGATGGACGAAGGCGTTGTTTCTGTGTATTTGGCAAGAATTTTTCGTAAGAATCCTCGTCCATTCATGAAGCGTTGCCGTTCCTGATCAAAACGAAAGCGGGTGGCGCGTTGTTTTTCGTCAATGGAAAGTGTATCGAATAACGTTTTTGAAATTATGGCGGGTTGATCGAGACAGATGGACCAGACATGAACTTGGTTCGGAGATAGTGGACTATTGTCTGAAGGCAGAGGCCACAAGAGCCGGAAATCCTCATTTCCCAAACCGGCTTTCGTTTTATTCTGTGAGTTGGATAACATAATCAACTCAAGGTCATTTTTTTTGCCGTGTATTGTTCTTGGATTTGCTGAGGCGGAGTTCCGGGTAGGGCGTTCGATCCCGCCATAAAATCCAGAACGAACATCCCAAGAGAACTGGACCAGCCAGATAATAGATTGGTTCCAATTGGCTGATGATATCTTGAGAGTTAGAGAGAAGAGCAAAGCCGTTATTTAGCGCATGCCAGAGCATGGATGGAAAGATTGATCCGGTGAGTATTGTTACTGCAGAAAGGAGAATTCCTAGAAAAGCTGTCGGTGCAAACCTGAAAAGTGCCATGTGGAAAAAGCCAAACACGATGCCGACTATCAAAACAAGAAGCACAGGGTGAAGACGCTTATGCAAAGAGTGGAGTAATACGCCTCGAAACGTGATTTCCTCAATGATTCCGGGCAGAATAGCCATGAAAAGGAGAAGTTGAAACGTGCCCATGTTAGAGGGCAACAACGTTTCGCTAAAGGATTCAAGCATCTTTTGTGGTATTGGGAAAAACAGACTGGCAAAGCGAAAGAGTCCTATGGCCGTGAGCATTCCCCCCGGAACACCAATTAGAACGGCAAGAAACGCAGTGGACCTTGGTCTTCGTAATGCCAGCACTTCTCGCGGATTGAGGTGATACTTGCGGATCATCAGGAAACACGCGCCCAGAAAAATGACAATGAGATTGATGAAGAGTTGGATGCGAATATCGTTCTGAGGAGTGTAATTACTGACAATGAGGAGAATTGCCCACATCGCAGCAAACCAGAACGGAGCCTGACGGCTAAAGAGCTTGAAGCCGCCAACATAATCTGTTGCATCCTTTTCGCCACTGGTTACAAGACGTTCCTCAGACAATACCCTTACACTCATCCAAGCCACCCATAATGCGGTCCCCGTTGTTATCAGCCAGGACAAAAGGATCATGGGCCAGTCAAATGAACCGACAAGAATATCCCTGACAGCAAGGGCCACGTTGGAGAGAGGGACAAGGACAATGGCTGATCTGAGCGTTAGTCCTGGAAGAATTGGAGACAATGCGGGAACAAGGAGTAGAAGAAAAACCGGAGTGAAATAAAGTTGGGCTTCTTTGTAGGAACGCGCAACACCGGATGTGAACAAAAGAACGCTTGATGCCAAAGCGGCAACTGGCAGATATAGAATTGCGAGCAGAAAGACTGTTGACGGAGGCAATGCTTCAATGAAATTAGACGGCAAAGGCACTAGCTTAAAGCTGGCATAGGCGAGCAGGTTAAGTGTCTGAATCAGTGTGATTGTTATGGCAACGGAAAGAATGGCCAGGTGCTTTGCAGCGACGATTTCGAACCGGGTCATCGACGAAGTGAGAAGGGTTTCCAGTGTTCCCCGTTCTTTTTCTCCGGCGAGCATGTCTGTTGCCACGACAATACCTCCCATTAAAATGAATCCGAGGAGTAGTACAGTTGCAACGCGTCCAAGTGCGAGGCCAGCCACATGACCTTTTGTGGCAACATTGGTTTCTTCCAGAGTGGCAAAATCCGATGCAGATTGAGGCATGCCTTTGGAGTGTAAAAGAAGATTACGCTGGAGATGACGGGTGGTTTCCAGCGCATCAACCATTTTATTCATGCCAGCCATGGAATCATCCCTGTCTGCGCGAAAAATCACTCGAATCCCTGGGACGAGAATTCCAACGCGCAATTCGGGATCGATTGAATCTCGTTTTCGGGTAACAGATTTGCTTTTTCCCCGTTTGATTGCCGCCTCTGCGGGTGTCAGCCCTTCAAGAATGAAATGGATTTGTCCTTGGTTTAAAGCGGTCAGGGCATCCGTATAATTCGTTTCCTGAAAACGAAAATGGTTTGTGGAGTTGGTTTGTTGTGCCAGCCGTTTTTGAGTTAAATCGATCGTGCTCTTGACAAACGAGACGTTGGAACCAGTGACAACATATTGATAAACTGTTTCCTGAAGTTTGTGTTCGCGCTTTTTAACCGTCCAATTGGAGCTGAACAAAAGCAATGGGGTGATGATAATGGGAAGTATGATGGAGGCAAAGACGCTGCGACGGTCCCGCAACGTCATGCGGATTTCAATCAGAAACAGAGTTAGGATTCTGAGAAAACTTCCTTTCATGCAGTTGGAGGCGGAGTTTGTGCCAAATCAGCTTGTTCGGCGTAGTGGATGAAAATATCTTCCAAATAATGCTGGCCAGTGGCTTCTCGAAGAGCGGACAAAGTATCGCAAGCTCGAATCTTGCCGCGATGAATGATGGCGATTCGATCGCAGAGTTTTTCAGCTTCGCTCATGATATGGGTTGAAAAAAGGATTGTTTTTCCTTCAGTTCGAAATTGGGAAATGACTTTGTGCATTTCGACCGCATTGAGCACGTCCAAACCGACGGTTGGTTCATCAAAGATAAGGACGGGGGGATCATGAACAACGGTACGAGCGATGGAAACTTTTTGTTTCATGCCCTGGGAGAGTTTTTCAACCCGCGCGTTCGCATATTCTCCAATCCCAAAACGTTGAATCAAATCCTCAACCCGAGCTCGTGCTTTTTCCGGGGGATAGCCGTTGATTCTCGCAAAAAAATCGAGTGTTTCCCTGGCTGTCAACCTTGGATAAAGTGCGGTTGTTGCCGAGCTAAAACCAAGATTTTGTCTTACCAGCTCGGGATTGGTCGTAACATCATGTCCCATGACAGAAGCGGTGCCTGAGGACGGTTTAAGGATCGTTGACAACATGCGCAGAGTGGTTGTTTTCCCGGCTCCATTGGCGCCGAGCAGACCAAAAATTTCGCCTGGCTGGCATTCAAAATCAATTTTGTCCACAGCACGGATTTCTCCTCTGCTGTCATCAAAAAAGCTCTTTGCTAGCTGATGTACAATGACGGTTGGCATTTTAGTTGGATTCCTCCGTTAGGTGTGGTTGCTTTCGAGTCAGAACACGCTGTTTAAAAAAACGGCTGAAACCTCCAGAAAAAGAGCCTGAAACCACATCTTCAAATCGCAATATATATGCTGCAAGGCGAATACAAATCATGATAATCAGGATCGAAACCCCCAGTGAGACAAGAATTGAAATCCAGTGGAACTGACCTGTGATGGCAGTGCGAACCATGAGAGTAACGTTGACGACTGGAATACATGCCAGAACCGGCGTGAATTGAATGCCTGGCATCTGGAGAAACATGGCTGGCAATAGAACGAGAAGATAAAACGGAGTAACCATGGCTTGGCCCTCCTTGAACGTGGAGGCAAACGACGCGAAAATCATCATTCCTGCCGCAACAAAACCGGCCAGTAGAATCCCTGCAATCATGATGATCGGAATGGCTGTTAGGGGAATGGAAAAATTCAGGTTTTCACCAGTTTTGGCCAGGAGCGGGCTAAACAACGGTTTCATGGTTACTGTGATGGCAGCAATATTCAGCAGTCCTGCGAGCCCACCAAAACTGGTCACGTAAAGGTATTTTGCAACAACAATATTGATGCGATTTGCCGCAGTCGACATCAAGGTTTCCCATGTGTGGCGTTCCCGCTCCCCAGCTGTGCAATCAATGGCAGGGTAAAGGCAGCCAATTGCGACCATGATGACAAACATCATCGGTAAAATCATTCCGGCAATGAATGCTCCCATTTGCTTGTCAGAAGCGACATTGCGTGTTGAGACGCTGAAGATTTGCCACTGATCAGGGGTGATTCCCCGATGCCTGGCTTCCCGTTGCAACCATTGCCCGCGATATTGGTCCAAGCTCCTTTCAATCCGCGCAAGTGCCGAAGCGCTACGGTCCTTTGACTTGTCATAAAGAACGTGAACTTCAAAATTCCCCGCAAAATGGCGATTGTTTTCCTTGGGTGGCATTATATCAATGGCCGCCTCCAATGTTCCATTTCGGATCGCCTTTTCGATGTCTACTGGCGCGTTCTTTACGTCAATCAGACGTATATCGGTCTGGCGTTCCAAGTAGGCTTTTAAGGTGAGCTGGTTTGTCGGCCATTCCCGGACATAAACTCGGGAAATGAACTTCTCAGTCTGTCCTTCCACAAACATAATGCCTGTAAACATCACCCACAGGATGAATGGATAAAGCAGGAGAGGAATGAGAATGCTATTGGTGACAATGGAACGTTCGCGAAGAGCAGCCCGGGCTTCTCGACAATAGAGAAGCCACACTTGCCTCCAGTTCAACCCCATGGAGTGCAAGTGACCGTTTGCCCCATTGGCTGAGGCTGATTGGTCTTGGCCCGTTCTTTGCGTTTCCATTGTGTTTATTTTGAAGGGAGAAGGGCTTTTCTTCAACCCGAAAACCAATGGGTAAATTGGGATGAGGCCAACGCTACTTCTGGAAGATCAAAACAGAACTCGCTAAAACCACAAAATCTAATTTTTGTAAAAAAAGCCACTTTCAACCTTGGTGGCACGTGATTTATAAGAAAGGGGTGTCGAAGAATCCTCCGATTCATCCATTGTTAATGCCCGTTGCCGAGTTATCTGGTGTGGGGCCGGAACGCGCAGCACTGCTGGCACGTCTTCACATTCTGACAGTGGAGGATTTGTTATTGCATGGACCACGACGCTATGAGGATCGCAGGCACTTTCAACGCATTGCGGACTTAAGGCTTCACGAGCCGGGGCTGACCTGCGGGACTATTGTTGCGGCTGGTGTGAATCGGTGGAGACGTACCGCTCGCACTCTTTTCGAATTTATTTTGGAGGACGGAAGTGGCAGGTTGCATTGCCGGTGGTGGAATCTTCCTTACATGGAAAAGTATTTTGCGGTGGGCGATCAAGTGGTCGTTTATGGCAAGCCCGGAGCGTTGAAACCACTGGCCATCGATCATCCCGAGACAGAAGTGATTGAGGATGTGGATCAATCAGTGCATCTGAACCGGATTACGCCAATTTATCCGTTGACGGAAGGGCTGTCGCAACGCTGGCTGCGTTCTCTCATGTGGAATACGTTGGAACGCTATGAATCGGCCATCCCTGATAAACATCCCGGCTGGATTGCGGAGAATCTGCCCGTGCGATCGAATGCCGTTCACATGCTGCATTTCCCTGAAGTCATGGAGGACTCGGAAATTGCACGAGAGCGGCTGGCACTGGATGAGTTTCTGGATTTGCAGTTGGAAATTCAAACGCGTCGCAAACGGCTTGAAGCACATGCCGGTGCCCGTGTGTGTGCCGGGGATAACAACAAGTTGATCAAACCGTTTCTTTCACAGCTTGGTTTTACATTGACCGGGGCTCAGACAAGCGTGTTGCGTGAAATCCGGTCTGACATGCGAGGCCCCCATCCCATGCGACGTCTTTTGCAGGGAGACGTCGGATCAGGAAAAACTGTGGTGGCGGCATGCACGGCTTTGATGGCATTGGAAAGTGGCGCAAGTGTGGCGTTGATGGCTCCCACTGAAATATTGGCGGAACAACACGCACAAAGTTTTCATCGATGGTTTGAACCGCTTGGCATTCCTGTTTTCTTGACAACCGGAGGCCAAAAAACGGATTCGCTCCCGGGTAAAACAACTGGCCCCAGCCTTTTTATTGGCACACATGCACTTTTGGAAGACGCGTTTGCACCAAAGAAAATCGGGTTGGTCATCATTGATGAACAGCACAAGTTTGGTGTGGTTCAACGCGAGCGTCTTGTCAAGAAAGGCGAGTATCCTCATTTGCTGGTCATGACGGCGACTCCCATTCCGAGAACACTCGGACTGACGCTTTATGGTGACTTGGATATTTCCATTATAGACAAAAGTCCCGAGGGGAGGGGACATATCAAAACGTTTGTTCGGGAATCATCAAGTCTGCCAAAAGTATGGGATTTCATTAAAAAGAAACTCTCTGAGGGACGGCAGGGGTATATTGTCTATTCCCGATTGGAGGAGGAGGATTCCACGGCTGGATTGAAGGCCGTGGCAAAAGAGTTTGATCAACTTCAGAAAGTATTTGCCCCGTTCCATCTGGGGCTCTTGCATGGACGCCTCAAAAGCAGTGAAAAAGAGCGCGTCATGGAGGATTTTCGTGTCAATAAAATCCAATTGTTACTCGCAACATCCATTGTTGAAGTCGGGCTGGATGTGCCAAACGCAACGATCATGGTTGTTGAAAACGCAGAACAATTTGGTTTGTCCCAACTCCATCAGCTTCGCGGAAGAATCGGTCGTGGAACTGGAAATTCCTTCTGCATTTTAGTGGCTTCAGCAAAGACTGACGATGCGCGTGCGCGTTTGAAGATCATGGCGGATACAAACGATGGTTTCCGCATTGCGGAGGAGGATTTGCGCCTTCGTGGGCCAGGCGAGTTTCTCGGACATGAACAGAGCGGGGCTCCTCCCTTGCGTTTTGGGGACCTTATAAAGGACGGGAAACTGGTCATCATGGCTCGTGAGATAGTCAGGAAAAAGCTGACTTAAGAAAACTGTTTTAACAAATTCAAATTGGGGGGGAAGATTGTGTGGTTATAGCCGTAAAAAACAGCGGATTTTATCTCTAAAAATCCCTCTTTTTCGGGCAAATATTGAAACATTTGATCAAAGCGCTTCTTTATAAGGCAGTTTGACAGAAGGCCAATTATCATTATATTTCCTGTCTCTTTTATGAAGAAACAACCGAATGTGGCAGTAGTGGGTGCGACCGGAGCGGTCGGCATCGAGATGATCAAGACTTTGGAAAAACGCAAATTTCCTGTTGGCAAGTTGACTTTACTCGCCAGCGCCCGTTCGGTTGGTAAGAAACTCCCCTTCAAGGGGAAAGATATCGCCGTTGCTGAATTAACAAAAGATTCTTTCAAAGGCGTTGATATTGCGTTATTTAGCGCTGGCGGTTCCATTTCCAAGGAATTTGCCCCCATTGCGGCTAAGGCAGGTTGTGTCGTGATCGATAACTCCAGCGCATTCCGGATGGTGGATTCTGTGCCGCTGGTTGTTCCTGAAGTAAATCCCGAAGACGTCAAGCTGCACAAGGGGATTATTGCAAACCCCAACTGCACGACCGCCATCACCCTGATGGCCTTGTATCCTCTGCACAAGGCCTTTGGTGTGAAACGTGTCTTTGCCTCCAGCTATCAGGCAGTGTCTGGAACAGGTGCCAAAGCGATCGAAGAGCTGAAACGACAGGTTTCTCAGATCGTTTCTGGTCAACCGGTGACGAAAGAAGTTTATCCACATCAGATTGCGTTTAATGTTTTGCCTCATGTGGATGTATTCCTGCCAACAGGATACACGAAGGAAGAGATGAAAATGGAAAATGAGGGACGCAAAATCATGCACCATCCAGGATTTCGTGCAAGTGTGACCTGCGTTCGTGTTCCCGTTTATCGGGCTCATTCCATTGCCGTCAGCGCAGAGTTTGAAAAGCCAATCACGGTTGAAGCAGCTCGAGAAGTGCTCAAAAAGGCTCCAGGTCTTGACGTGATCGACAATCCAGAGAAGAACGAATATCCACTGCCTTTGTATGTGACTGAGAAGTATAACTGCCAGGTGGGCCGCATTCGCAAGGATTGCGCCATGGACAATGGTTTGTGCTTCTGGGTTGCCGGAGATCAGCTTCTCAAGGGCGCGGCGCTGAACGCCGTTCAAATTGCTGAAGAACTGATCAAGTAATCAGCGGAACATCATTTTGCAGATATAGACCGATGCGATGATACCCGTCGCATCGGCCAAAAGTCCCGCCAGAACAGCATGACGTGTGCGGCGAACGCCAACCGATCCAAAATAAACTGCAAGCACGTAAAACGTTGTTTCCGTACTTCCTAGAATTGTCCCTGCCATCCGACTGAACAGATCGTCCGGCCCAAAATGTTTCACAATGTCCGTGAAAAGCGCGATGCTGCCGCTTCCAGACAAAGGTCTCATAAACGCTAGCGACAGCAATTCAGTGGGAAAACCACAAGCCTGTAACACGGGATGCAGCCATTGACTTAGAATTTCGATTCCGTTTGCGGCACGGAACATCCCAATGGCGGCCAGCATGGCGACCAGAAACGGGATGATACGTATGGCGACATGAAAGCCCTCTTTTGCGCCTTCCACGAATTCTTCATAAACTTTGATTCCCCGCAGACTCGAATACAAGGGGAAGAAGGACAAAAAGAACGGAATCGCAAGAAGCGAGAGAGCGCGGACCGCATCTGTTAGCGAACCTGTGGCATTTGAATTGATTCCAGGAAATTGAGGGACGAGCTTGGGAAAGACATTTGCTGTAAATAGAAACGCAAAACTGAAAAAGAATAGAACAAGAATGGCCCATCCCCATGGTTTGAGCGGAGCTAACGGCTTGATTTGAGCTGGTTCATCTTCAGGTTTTTCTTCTATTTTGGCTTCGACAACAGAAGGATCAGGTTTGGCTTTGAAAATGGGGAGAAGCGGCAGAAGTTTGACGGCGGTAAGTCCCACAATCTGGGAGCAAATTGTGGCAAGAAATGCAGTGCCAACGATTGCAGTTGGATTTTTGGAACCATTGATGGCCAGAATGCCTACTGCGGTGGCTGGAATGAGTTGAACGGAAGCCGTGTTGATTGCCAGAAATGTGCACATGGCGTTGGTGGCTGTTCCTGGAATCTTGTTTAACTTTTGCAGTTGCGTCATGGCACGCAAGCCAAGCGGTGTGGCCGCATTCCCCAACCCGAGCATATTAGCCGATATGTTCATGACGATGGATCCCATGGCTGGGTGATCCGCCGGAACATCAGGGAAGAGCCAGCGCAAAATGGGTTTCAAAGCGCGCGCCATAAATAACACGACGCCAGATTTTTCGGCCAGACGCATGACGCCAAGCCAGATGGTCATGATGGCGGACAAGGGGAGGGCGATATCCATGACTGCTGTCTTTGCCATGTCAAAGCCACCTTTGACCACATCATCCAGCCGTCCGAAATAGCCTCCCAACAGCACCGCTAAAATTACGAGTGTCAACCAAATGTAATTGAGCATCGTGAAGCCGGGTTAAACGTTAGCGAATAAGGACAATTTAAAACTCATTTCTACAGTGATTTAAATAATCCCCGACACCGACTTTTTTTGCAACAGCAATCAGGTTTCGATTACAGATGAAAACTGCGTCATTTGAGCATTATTTTTGCCCATCTATCGAATGATATCTTGATCCAGTGGATGGAAATCAGGGGTTAAAATTTGACAGTGGGCCACCTGACCGATGTGATTCCCTGTGACTTGCCATAATATGCGCTTATCCGGTGTTACTTCAAAGATGTGGGCTCCGGTTTGGTTTGGTGTATCGTGGGTATTCCAGTTGCAGACAATAGTGTTGCCATTAGGGAGACGTTGGAGCCCAGCCAGTGTGCCAAGCTGAATGTCGGGCATCCAGTCAGCATTCATGCGCCATACAATGTTGTCAGTTGAATCATATTCCGTGATGGCTTGGCCTGCAGAAATGAGTGTGTTGCCATTGGGAAGACGGAGTGCGGCAACGGGGGTTGATTCACACGGAAATTCATGTATGACAGCGCCCTGAGCGTTGTATTCGCGAACGGCGCCTTCCGCAGTAAATGGCACCAGATAGGTTCCTTCCGGTGTTTTTCGGCACATGCGGAATTGAGCATGTGGATTTTTTTCCGTTGTTTGGAGTTTGATCTCATGAACGATTTTTCCGTTTCGATTCACTTCAATCAGCCGACATTCACCGACAATCCCAATAAGGACATTCCCATCTGGTAAAGGCTGGCAATTGGGGATTTCGTTGGGGTTCTTTGTTTTATACTCCCAAACGATTTCCTTGTTACGTGTGATTTCGCGGACTCCCTGATAATAGGTTGTCAGGATGTTTCCGTTGGTCAGCATCCATACATCCTGAGGATGAGGTAATGAATATTCCCAAACGACTTCTCCTCGTTCGTTAAGAAGAGCTATGCGGTCGTGGGCATGTTCTGAAATCAAACAGGCGTAAGGGCCGCGGAGATTTTCGTGCCAGAAATTGCGGGTTAATTGAGGATTCGTGGTTTCTGTGCCCAGAATGTTTCTGGGATCTATGTCAAGAACCGGCCACACCAGTTCTCCACGCAATTGGGCTGCCTCGTTTTCATAAGCACCCAAACGAGGGGAATTGGAGTCGAGCCACAGGTCGATTGTGTGACGCTCCTCTGGTGAAACACGTTTGAGGTGGGATTCGTCAGACAGTGCCCTGCCGATTCTGCAATAACGCGCGCCAAATCGTCCTGGAATGGTGCGAGAACCACCGTGAATTCCACTGTATGCCGTAGCCATGTCTCCCAGCATGGCACCAGAAAACCAGAACATATCTTCGCGCAAGGCGGCATAACTCATGTCCTGAGGACCTTTCTTTTCTTTGACATGACACTTGACACACGTGTTTTCAAAAATGGGTTTAATCTGCCTGTAGTAGCTGATGGGTTCGATCTTGCCCAGTTCGGGACGGAGCACGGATGGGGGACGTTTAAAAGCAATGGGGTGTTTTGGTGAAGGCGGAGACTGTCTTGGGTTTTCATGGCATCCCTGACAGTTTAATTGTTCTCCGGGATGCACGAAGGCAACCGAACGCATGGATTGCACGGCGCAATAGTTTTCATCAAGCACTTGGAAAATGAGTTCCTTTGCGACCGGTGCTTCAAAATACACACTGCCGTCTTCTTCCACTGGCACAATCCCAAGCGGGACGCGAGGGGTGTTTTCGCGTTCATTTCCGATCATGGGTTGTCCCATTTCATGATTTTCCTTCAATATGTTTTGTGTGACCCGAAGCCACTTGATTTTGACTCCAGCAGGGAAGGGGAGGTCTGAATCATAAACGTTTAAAATGGAGATAGTGGCGGGATGTTTTGAAAGGCTTTTTGCTGACAGGGAGGTTTTGGAAGTCAGTTCAGGAGGTTGAGGGCGGGCGCGTAATGGAATCGGATCAATGATGCGTAAGCGTTCATCCTGAAGACAGGGTAGAAGAGCGTGTTCGGCAATCAATTCCTTGTTGCCAAAACGGTCGACAAGAACCAGATTTTCCCAGGCGTTGCAGAGCATGAAGTCTTCACTTAATGGCCATGGTGTGCCGTATTTGTAATGCAGTCTGGAACCGAGTTCACTTTCAGGAAACGGTTCGTCCGGGGTAAAACGTTTCACCTGCGACATGTGGCCATCATCTGGTTGACGAACATCAAGCAGACCGATTGATCCATATATTTCGCCATGATGTGGCGCTGCTGTGAAGGCGTAAAGACGTGAATGGGGAATAGCGCGAATTCCCATCTCAACCAGCGGAGCACCGATGCGACTGTCTGCACCGCCTCCCCTCCATGGTTGATGATCGGGAAAGGTATGGTAGGGAAGGGGATAATTGCCATGCGGAGCCCGCGGATCAGTGCCATCAGGGCCAGAAATCCAGAAGCGGGTGCCAAGACAGTTTTCACGGTCCGTGTAATCCCATCGTGTAAAGACTAATTGGCCATCATTATTGACACTGGGATTCCACTCGGATGTTTCATAATAACTCAAAGGTACAATATTCGAGCCATTGGCATTCATGGAAAAAAGTGTGAATGTGCGCACTTGCAAACCTGAAAAACACCGAATGAATCCACCGCGCCTTTCTGAAACAAAGGCAATCCGACCACTGGGAAGCCAGCAGGGATCAAAATCCCCCTCAGTTCCGTCTGTAAGCTGGGTCAAATCTGTGCCATCTGCATTGACTTTGAAAAGATGAAACACCGTATTGGCAGAATAGATCCATTTATGTTCGTGATTGGCTGTCCATGCAAAAACAATTTGTTTGCCATCAAAGGAAAGGTCCGGTGTGGCAAAGGCTCCGTGATCGAGTTTTTGCCCCTTGAACCGGCCATTTTGAACAATCGAATTTTCCAGAATATTTACAAGCCGAGGGGATGTTTTAAAATCGTGTAGAACATATAATCCACCACCAGGAAGCGCATTGAATCCGAAATACTGTGTAACGAAATGCCCTCCTTGAACGTCTGCGGTGGTTGGATTTGAGCGGACCGAACCTTCAAATGTGCCACGTGCTACGCATAGTAATTGATCGAAATTGAGAAGTGGATTTCGAAAAGCCACTTCCCGTCTCAAGGCACAAACCGCCAGATAAAGCCCAAGATTTTCAGGATGTTTTGTGTCAAGCACAGACTCCGTTGCCCTCGATTTAAGAATCTGAAAGTCCTGTTTCAACGCTTGAAGATCCAAACGGGGGTTCTCACGCGACAAGTAATCCAAAAGAGCACCAGCTCGTCTTATTGCCGTTCCCAACGCACTGACATCCGACTCCCAAATCAACGCATTTGTATCATAAGCCTGCTGCGCAACCTTATCTTTGTTGAAAGTGGGACGGAGCTGTCGAGCTTGTGGGTATTCCAATTGCCCCGGGGCAAAAATATTACTTCTCCAATTTGCATATTCTGTCATCCAATAACGCAAAACACCATCGCGCAGAGAAGTGGCGGAAACGGTTTTTAAACCAGTCTCACTAATGGTTTTTACCAGCTTGGAACGATCCCCTGAAACATCGCGTAAGGGGGGCATCGGCCGGAATGCAGTCGACATTCCTCCTTGAATCAAACGTGGCCAGATGCCAGTTTCCAAGGAAACGTTATGAGTTACAGAAATGACTGCGGCGCGATGTTGAGATGAGATGTCGACAACCTTGTTCGTAAATGGCTGGTCAAACATCCAAAGTCCAATTGTTTGATCATCCGCTTTAATAGAATTACTTAAAATTCCCTTGATATCACGCGCAGTGCTGGAAATCCGTACCCAACGAATGACGCCGTTACAACCAAGATCGCCTTCATCCAATGCTCCAAAAACAAGAGCCCCGTTCCCTTGTGTTCCGACTCGTCTGGTGATTGAAAGTTCCCCGGCCAATTGTCCATCGGCAAAAAGGCGAGCACGGTTGTCTTCCAGTGTCAGGGCTATGTAGTGCCAGTTACGGTCTGTTATTTTGACACTTGTTCTGACATGATCTGGCGTGCACCCTGGCAGATAGGCTGTCAAAAAGCCATTTTCTGGAGTGGTGAAAATTTCCCAATGGGTTGCCGAACTTTTGGGCTCATTGGCAACCAGAATATTATAGGAGCTCGCATTATTAATGCTGGCATAACACTCCACTGTCATGGGACGTTGACTGTAAATTGTTCCGCCCGGAATTTTTGCCAGTTGAATCGAGGTATTCAATCCAGACGATTGAGACAAGGTTTCTTGGGCAAGTGCGACACAACGCCCAACCGCAGTCGCAACGAAAAATAGAACGACAAAAAAGGCGCGATAAAAAACGGTTTTCTTCATGCGATTTGTTCCTTCCATTTAGCATACTTTTCCCCTGTATATCCAATGTCGCATGCTATTTTTTCAGCGCAGTCCAGGATCATTTTTTCGATGGCGGGCTGCGAGTCGGAACGAAGCAAACTTGTCAACCCCGTTACTCCCACTCCGGCTACTGCAACATTACTGTGATCAAAAATGGGCGCTCCAATACAGTAGATTCCAGCGATGCACTCCCCGCGATCATAAGCCAGCCCCCTTGACCGAATTTTGATAAATTCCTGAAATAATGCCTCTTTGCTTGTTATGGTTTGATCCGTGAATTTTGTCAGGGTTGTTGGCAAATGCAGACGAGCTTCGTCTTCCTGTAAAAAGGCGAGCACAGCTTTACTAAATGCGCTTGCGTGAGGTTCAACAAGATTTCCAGGCAATACTTGTAGAAAAATACCGGATGACGGAGTGACACAATCCAAAACCAACGCTCGTTTTTCTCTGAGTGCGTGTAATTGAACTGTGGCCCCTGACACTTCACAAAGCCATTCCATGTGAGCGCGGGCACGGCGGCGGAGTTCGAATCGGGATTGAAGAGTCAACCCGAGTGTAAAAAATTGAGTGCTTAGCCTGTAGCCTCCAGAAGGATCCATTTCAGTGTATCCCCGATTTGTCAAACACTTGAGAATCCGAAACACACCATTAATGGAAATCTCCAATTCCTGGGCCAATTCAGTGATTCCGCAGGCATTTTGTTTGCGAGCCAGACACTCGACAATATCCAGCATTTGTTCTACGGCTGGCACAGCGTATTTTGGGTGCTTCGACTTATGGTTAACTTGGCTTGCAGTCATTTTACGGATAAAATGGTGTTTGATACGTAAAAAATCCTAAATAAGTCATGTGCCTGGGTCAATGGAAATTATTGGTAAAATCCAGAAGAGTTCAAAAGGGTGGCGAATGGGCTAGTCAGGAACGATTCTGATGTTTGATTTTGTCGTTCCGCCATTTTCTCAAATATTATGGCATGGAAACACTTGATCCATCTTGCGAACAATCTTGGACATCCAACGATCATTGGGGCGAATTTATTCCAAGATGCCCACCTTGTGCTTGTTTGCATAACAAATGCATAAACACATTATGGATTGGATTAATTGCAGAACTTTAACGTTCTTTTACATATTTCTCGATGTAACAGTCGAATCCCACGTAATCCACTGGGGTGTGTAGCTTCATTTTCAGTGAGGATACTGGACAACGCATGTTTCGGAATGGATTGGAGAGCACCAGGCGTCCCCCCGGTTTAAGAACGTTTCCTGCAATTCTAAAAAGATCGTTAATTAGTCCCTGAAGATTTGGAATGGGAACACGTTTTCCCAAAGGAGGATTTGTAATGATTAGCGAAACCGAATTGGCACCAAGGCCTTGGATTTTGGGAAAATCCCTGAAGTCACAACATGTAAACTGGGGTGGAATTCCCTTGATGTTGGCAGCGGCAAAGTTCTTTTTCGTAATCTCAATTGCTTCGGCACTCAAATCACTCCCAAAAATGACAGGAGAACCGCCCAACAAGCCTCGCTCAATCAGTTCCAATCCAGAACCACAGAAAGGATCCCAGACGATATCCTCGTTTTTGCATCCACCCAGGCGTGCCAGGCTGGCAGCTAGAGGTGGATGCGAAGCGGCTGGAACGTCTTTTTGACGGTATGAAAAACGCGGGTCCGGCGCAAGTTTCGGCATAAGTTCGATGCAACTGAAATTGCCAGACGAGAAAATTTCAATGGTCCATGGCGCATGATAAGCATCATTCAAGATATTGGGACAAAGCGCAAAAGCGCGGCTACTAGCCTGACGCACAACACCACGCTGGTGTCCTCCAGCAGCAAAATCGAATCTGTAACGTAGGGAACCTTGCGTAAAGACCTTGAAAAGACATTGAGAAAGAGGAGAGACAACAAGCTTTGCCAGACTCTCAACAAAGCGAGACTCGGGCTGATTGGGAATCGTTCCCAAAACGAAGCCCATATTGCCAAAACAACGAAGAGAATAAATATCACCGATTGAGAAAGAGGCAATTGGTGCAATCGTGACCAATCCATCTTGCACATCGAGAATACGGAATTGGGAATGCCGCCGAATGTAATCCTCAACTTCATCCTTCACGAAAATCTCCAGACCACGGCGTCCGTGCAGATGAATTCGGAGGTCAGAGAAATCAGAGAGAATGGCAGATGTTTTGATGGTGCTTGGAGCCTGATTTCGCAGTAGACCTGCTTTGACCTTGAGCTGCGTTTGGAAAAGAGCCTTGTCCTTTTGCTTTTCAATGACTTCGAGAGTGGCAACTCCTCCAATTTTTGCCAAAGCTTGTCCAAGATATTTCTTTTCACGAGCCCCAGTTGTATTTTGAAGTAATTTCAATAAGTCTGCTTCTTCTTTGACACCCCCACGAAGCTTGGGGAGGGCATTCATGGCATAACGACGAATCTTCTCATCGGGATCATTTAAAAGACCGCGAAGCCAATCTTTTGCCTTTTGCTTTTGTTCCTCTGTTCCAGACTCAGAGAAGACCACACCAACAACACGCACAAGAGCCACATGCTGCAATCGTTGCGATGGCAATAACTTGTCGAATTGGGGAACGTCATCATTCCAAAGTTGCTCGCATGACCTTCCACGCAACTGTTGATATAGCTGCTTATCACTCTTTTTTGAATTCATTCAGATAAATAAACTTAGGCATTCTCCAAGAAAACTAACGAAAATGCGATATAGGAATTGCCGCACAAAAGTTTCATGTTTTGACCGCCAAAATCGACAAGGGATGATTAATCTTGGCTTTTGTTCTTTCCGCTTGCCTGAAATCGTTTTTATCCCATAATAGGCTGTGTTGATGCTAGGGCCATAGGAGATAGAGGCGTTGATGTTTGTTTTTGAGTCAAGAGTTGTTAGAATCGGCGCAAAGCATTAATAATAAATGGTGTGGGGTCGTAGCTCAGTTGGTAGAGCGTCTCGTTCGCAACGAGAAGGTCGCGTGTTCGATCCACGTCGGCTCCACCATTCAAATCAAGGACTTAGGGAGATTTTGGAATGCGGATTTCTTCTTGTCCCCCCCCCGTTTGTCACCCCTAAAGTATTGAGGTGGGCAAGAATCCAAAACTGCCGCAACGTCGTAGTACACCACAATTACTTGGAAAAATTCCGAATTTTCTCGGTCTCTATCGCCATAAGGTCAACAACACCTACTATGCCGTCGAAAAAAATCGATGGTCAGAGAAAAGAACATTCTCTTGGAACCACCGATAGAAAATTAACCGAACGGCGTTTAAAAGAATAGCTTGGAAATTTGACTAAGGTTGATTCTGAGGTTGAAAAAACAACACTTGCACCCCTACGTTGACCCGCGTCTATAACCGCCTTGGCCAAATCAGTTCAGTCAGCATTGCTGGTGGAGCTACGACAACACTCTCCCTCGTGAGCCAAAACTAACTGTTACCCGGCAAGATGATTCGTTGCGCCAAAACAACTGTTACCAGCTCGGGACTTTGTTTTTTGTTAATCGTTTGGAAAGGAGAAGGCCAGCCGTTGTGGCATTAGGCGCTTCTCCCTCCCGTTCTTTTGGGTTCGTTTTTGTAGCGCCGCAGGCGCTCTGTTTTCAAGTCTTTTGACGGCGCAGCTTGTCAATTACTTTGAGTTGTTCCTTTACTCGGGCTTTGAGTTCAAAGGGGTTGAGGTGCGATTTTTCCCGGTTCAAACGTTCCTTGGTTTTGGAATCTATTTTCTCGCTGGCCACGACTCGGGCCAACGGTGTTTTGGGGGTGTCGTAAACGCGCTTGCCCTTTTCCTTCTTCTCCAGCTTGAGGCTGGTGTGGAAGTAGTTGAGCAACTGGGACCACGGGCCGCGAACCATTTGGTTGATGGCTTCGACCACCTCGGGGTTTTCATATCGTTCGTATCCAAACCATTGGCGGATGTGTGTCCAGTTCTTTTGTTCGACGTGGGCGTTGTCGTCCTTTTTGTAGGGGCGGCTGCGGGTCATGAAGACGGGGCGTTTGCGCTGTTGCAGCCAGGCCATGACGTGATAGTTGATGAACTCACCGCCGTTGTCGCTGTCCAGTCCCAGAAGTTCAAAGGGAAGGTTTTTCTCAATGTCTTGAAGGGCGGACAGTGTTGCGGCCTGACCTCGGTTCCAAATCGCCCGCACGCTCACCCAAGTGGTGGCATAGTCCACCCCGTCGACCATCCAGACAAAGTCTCCGGCAACACTGCCGCCGCACAAGGCCACCGTGTCCACTTCCAGCCAGCCCGGCGCGTTCTCTTCCCACACGCTGCCGCGGATGGGGATTTGCTGGCGCAGGAGTGTGCCCGGACGTGTCAAACATCGCCGTCCGGCCTGAAGCCTCAAGGGGGAGAGCAGTCGTTCGAGAGTGCGCGGGCTCGCCTCCAAGAGCTTTTGACGGACTTCTTCTTTGAGCGGGCGATGGTAGCTTTCATAGGCGAGAATCCACTCCGGGAGCATGGCGGACAGACGCAAGGCGCAGGGAAAATCAGCCGTTTGCCAAATGACGCGCAGTGCTGGACTCAAGAGTGAAAAATCGTATTCAATGGGGCGACCGCCGGATTTGAGAATACTGGGCTTGGGAGTTGCAGCGGCCAAGGCCCGGATTGCCGCCTTGCGATGGTAACCCATTAAATCAACGGCCTGGGTGATCAACTTGCTTCGATGCTTGCGACCTGCGTTTTGGTAGCGCTGGCGCAGCTTGTTCATCAGTTCGATTTTGGTGCTCGTGCACATGGTTGGATCCATGCCCGGCACGGTAACAGTCAGTTTTGGCTCAACGATACCTTTTGCCTATTTCCCACTCCCTCGCTCTGGTAACAATTCTTTTGGCTCAATTCGCACAGGAGATTGTTTATCGCTGTTGCTTGATAAAACGTATGTCTGGGGTGTATCATGAGGAATAACATATGCTTCCGGTGAAAAAATATGCTGGGACCCTAATAATCACGCTCAATATTTTATTTAGTTTTGCTCTTATTGGTGTAGTCCCCGCTTTCTGGACATCTTACGATAGGGTGATCAATCAGGCATCCAAGGTAATAAAAAACTCTGGTGCGGTTTCAGAAAATCGTCTCGCAGTCTACTGTGTGTCGAATTTATGGAGCCCACCTTATGACATGAACCAAAGTGCGACTCCTTTGGATGTGATACAAGACTTTCCTCGTCGAACCTTTCGGACCATGGGGTGGCTATGCCGAAGTGCTTGCGTTTTACTTCTTCTCAACAGCATTCTTGTTTTGTGGTACCGTTGGGAAAAGGATCGGGGGCAGTAGGAATTTCACCAGCCATTCGTGGCGGATATGATCGAAAAATCCACGAATGTCCGCGTCCAACACCCAGTTTGTTTTTCCCCCGTTAATCGTAAGCGGTATACGAAGCCTCCCTGTTAAGGGAAGCATAAGTGTCATAGATTGAAGTCTGTGACATTGGCCTGCTCCGAAAAGGTGTTACTGACTTTTTTGGCGTCGTACTTTTTGCCGAATTGATCTCGCTGGGGTTTGGGGGATTTGACGTAAGCGGCGCGCGGAGCACTATGGTATTGATCGTAGTCTGAGGTTTTTGGAGTGGAGTCAGTTCATAGATTGCATAGGTATGAGAGTGTATTTGCTATGGCATCTATGATATGAGGGCAGAGTTTTGGATTGTTTTTTGGCCCAGGTGGCGGGGAGGATTTCTGAAATTTGGTGGTTGGTCATCGAAGGAAGCCGGATGAGGACTTCGCGCAGGTAGGTCAAGGGATTGATCTGGTGTCATCGGCAATTTTCAATGATCGTATAGAGGATGGCTCCGCGTTCTCCAGCGTCTTACTTGGAAGAGGCTGAGTTCTCAATAAGAGCATTGTTAAGTTCCTTCAAATATTCTTGAGGTATTTTTAGGGTGCTTCGGTCGTATGTTACTAATCCATTTACCTCATTTTCCACATCGGTGTATTGTGTGTAAACAGCACCTGAAAGTGGTCTTGCCCCGGAAAGATGGACACCCTGGAGAGAGGGGGATAGAACAAAGACAACAGGAACAAGACATTCACTAACGAATCCCAAAACAACAAGTTCTCCCCCCAACCGGTGCTGCTCAGCAGCCAAATGCCAGACGGTCGAGCACTGGATCAAAACCGGCAAATCCGGCAGACAGATTGCACGAGAAATCGGTGTCGCCTACTCCAGTCTCAAGGACTGGAAACGCCGTTATTACGGTAACGCCATTCCCGAGCGCGACGACATGGCCGCAGAGATTCGCGCCCTCAGAGCCGAACTGGCACGTGTCACCGAACAACGCAACATTCTAAAAAAAACGCTGAGCATTTTCTCCCAACCACCTCAGAGCGCCACCTCCTCATTCAAAAAATGAGCACCACCCATTCCATCGCCCAACTCTCTGCCGCCTTTGCCGTGAGCCGCGCCGCTTTTGTTGCTTGGAAAAACGCTCCAACCAGCTTGCACCAAGAAGAGGACGCTCGGCTTTTGGAACAAATCCGAACCATTCACAAAACACACAAAGCCCGTTACGGCGCCGTGCGTATCGAAAAAGAACTCCGCAAATCAGGCCATTGCCGCGCGTTTAGGATTGGCCAGATGGCAACGCATTGAACTACAATCTGTTGATGGTGATAAGCAAGCATGAAAGGGATTTTGTCGGTGGCGAACCTCTGCGTTCGCAAAACTAAAACGCTCCAATGTAATGCAACCAAGACCTTTATGAGTGAACTTTGTCGCCTGAAAATGATAAACAGAATTCTTGGTTTGGCTCTTGTGGCTTGGAATTTGGCTGCGAGCGCCAGCTTGCCTGATCTGTCACAGAGGAGTATTGCAGCCGATACGCTGGATATGGGGCGACCTGAGATCACCAGTTTGATCTCTGGCCCTTCGGGGCGGGCCGAAAGCCATTCAGAGAAAATGGTTCGCTTGCGAAGCGCAGCCCTTAAAGGCGGTGCTTGGGATCAATATCGCCTGGCGCTGTTTTACGACTTGGAATCTGGAGCCATGCGTGACGCCAAAGAAGCAGTTGTCTGTTACCGTAAAGCGGCGGATCAGGGATTAAAGGAAGCCCAGCACTGCTTGGGAATTTGCTATGCCACTGGCGACGGAGTGGAGCGAGACTACAAGGAAGCCGCGAAGTGGTATAAGCGTGCTGCCGATCAAGGCTATGGACCCGCCCAGAACAATTTGGGTAACATCTATTTCGCGGGACGAGGCACAGCAACCAATATCGACGAGGCCGAAAAATGGTATTTGAAGGCGGCTGCGCAAAATCTCCCTCCAGCCGATTACAACATGGGCTGGGTTTGGAGTCTTAGGAACGATTACAAGCAAGCATTTGAATGGTACTACAGAGCGGCAACGAATGGTTTTCCACTTGCGGAATATGCGGTCGCGTATTTTTATGCAGGCGGAATGGGCGTCACAACAAACATCGAGCAGAGCGATAAATGGCTTCTCCGTGCCGCTGAACACGGTGAACCGCGCTCTTGCGCCGAAATGGGATCAAGGGCTTATCGAGCGAAGAATTACGATAAGGCTGTTTTCTGGGCCATCAAAGGTGGGACTAATGCGGTCGCGTTGAATTTTCTCGGATTGTGCTACGCCAACGGGAACGGTGTCCCGAAAGATTCACAAAAAGCTGTGGAATTCTTCCGCAAGGCCGTTGAGGTTGGCAGTGCTGACGCCGAGTGTAATCTCGGATCGCAGTACGCCCGTGGAGATGGCGTGGTGTCCAATATAGTCGAGGCTGTCCGTTGGTATCGCAAGGCAGCGGAAAAAAATCAGCCTTTGGCAGAGTATAGGTTGGGCTGTTGTTACAAGGAGGGAGTTGGGGTTGCGCAGGACACCCCTGCCGCGTTGATTTGGATACGGAGAGCCGCTGAACACGGCAATTTGGATGCACAACTGGCATTGTGCGCTTATTATGACTCCGGTGCGGAGACTAATTCTTCTCCTTTTGAAACGTTCAAATGGGCGCTCATGGCTGCAACTTCGGGATCGGCTCAAGCTCAGTTCCTTGCTGGTGATATGTATCTTACCGGTCGGGGATGCGAAACGAATCTCCCGGAAGCCGTAAAGTATTTGACATTAGCCGCAGACGCTGGGCATGCGGAAGCCCAACGGCAGGTCGGGACTTTTTATCTCCAAGGAACAGGCGTGGCACCGGATAGTTCAAAAGCGTTCTATTATTTCAGCAGGTCCGCGAGCAATGGAAATGTCTCAGCCCAGTATAGCCTCGGCACACTGTATCTGGAAGGCAAAGGCGTTGAACGAAGCGTCACCAGCGCTTTGAAATGGTTGTGCAAATCCGCCGAAGCTGGCCATTCAGGAGCGCAAGACGCTATGGGGGTGTTAAGCTCCGGGTTTGATGGATTGCAGCGTGATTCGGTTGCGATGACCAACTGGCTTTTCAAGGCTGCCGCCCAAACAAACGCACTCGCGAACTATCGCCTTGCAATGCTCTACTCCAAGGGCGACACGGTTCCTCAAAACCTAATTGAGGCGTGCAAGTTTCTAAAGGTCGCGGCTACCCAAGGGCTGCTTTCGGCGGAAATTCAATATGCTGATTGCCTTTTGAGAGGGATTGGAACTGAAACGAACATCATTGAGGCGGCAAAGTGGTTGCGGATGGCAGCAGAGCGTGGCGACGTTGCCTCCCAGTGCAGGCTTGCGTTTTTATATTACCACGGTCATGGAGTGAACAAAGACCTTGTCGAATCGGGGAAATGGCTGGGACTCGCAGCAATGTCGGGGAACGCTTTTGCTCAGAATGCGCTTGGATACCAGTATGAGCAGGGGGAAGGAATGAAATGTGACTTGGTCGAAGCTTACAAATGGTTTTGTCTTGCCGCCGCACAAAATGAGCGCAATGCGATTGTTAACCTTAAACAACTCAAACTACGCATGACTGCGGCTCAAATTGAAGAGGGCGAGAAACGAGCGGGTGCCTCGATGGGAGGCACAGAGGCAACCCCAAAACGCTGAGCATTTTCTCCCAACCACCTCAGAGCGCCACCGCCTTATTCAAGAAATGAGCACTGCCCATTCCATCGCCCAACTCTGTGCCGCCTTTGCCGTGAGCCGTGCCGCTTTTGTTGCTTGGAAAAACGATTCAACCAGCTTGCACCAAGAAGAGGACGCTCGGCTTTTGGAACAAATCCGTGCTATTCACAAAGCCCACAAAGGCCGTTACGGCGCCGTGCGCATCGAAAAGGAACTCCGCAATCAGGCCATTGCCACGAGCGCAAACGCGTGGCCAGACTCATGCGCACAGAGGGAGTTCACTGGTTCTGTCAAAGGCGTTATATACCCAGAACGACTGATAGTCGTCATTCCAATCCCATTGCACCCAACCGCTTGAAAGAAAGTTCAGCACCACAAAGAGTCGATCAAATCTGGGTGAGCGACCTCACCTACGTCGCCACCCAAGAAGGCTGGCTCTACGTGGCAATCATTCTCGATCTCTGGAGCCGACGCGTCGTGGGCTGGAGCGCTGGAACCACCCTTGAAGCCAGTCTGGCAGTGAGCGCACTCCAAATGGCATTACAACACCGCCATCCGCCAGCGGGAATGATCCACCACTCAGACCGGGGCATCCAATACGCCAGCAGTCAATACCGTGAAATATTAAAACAATCCCGATTTCATAGGACAGCACGCATCTAACCTGTCAAAACAGTCAGTCTGAAAACGTAAAATTCACTCCCAAAACTCTCAACGTTCCCTTTTGCACAACTCTTGTTTTACGAGGGGATAAAGAGAATTTTACCCTAATTTCAATTCCTATGGAATCCCATTGATTTTAAAGGGTCCTTTTATGGAAAGATTTGATGAAATACAGGCCGCTTGTTTGAAGTAAAATACTCTTTTTAAAAAGAATCGTTGACAAACTGTTACATATGTAACATATTGCTGACTGTTACAAACGTAACAGGAATAAATGAAAACGTCGATTCGAATAAGCGAGGCTGAATGGGAAATAATGAACGTGGTATGGCGGCAGGAACCGGTTGCTGCCAATACGATCGTTGAAGAATTGCGTGAGAAAAAGCAATGGAGTCTGGCGACTGTGCGTACCTTGCTGCGACGGTTGGTTAATAAGGGGGCGGTTGGACAGAAAGCGGAAGGTAAACGGTATATTTACACGGCTCTAGTTTCCATGGAAGCGTGTGTTCGCCAGGAAAGTGAATCTCTTTGGGAGCGCGTGTTGGGGCATGCGCCTTCATCTGCTCTCATTTACCTCGTTAAACGGGCTGACTTATCGAAAGAAGATATTCAGGAACTTAAACGTATTTTGCGAGAAAAGGAGGAATAATATGAATTTGACTTGCATGGAACGTTTCTTTGAATGGTTTTTACAGTCAACGTGGCAGGCGTCGGTTATTGCGGCCATGATTTTGGTTGCGCAGTTTTTTCTACGGAAACGCCTTTCACCAGCTTGGCGTTATGGCTTGTGGATGCTTCTGGTAGCGCGTCTATTGATACCAGTCCCACCCTCTAGTGCGATTAGCATTTTTAACTTTGTAAAGTGGCCTCTGAATTCCTCATTGGCAGTAGCCTCTGAATCGCTACCTGTTGAACCCAGCCGCACTCTTATCCAGGCAGCACCACAACCGCCTTCCTCACAAATTGCGACTCCAATGGCGCCAAAATCTGAGGTCAACATTGTTACTGAGACAAGAGTCTCCAAGCCGCTGCCGCAATTGCCTGAAGCGATGGTGTCTGGAGCATCCATTCAATTGTGGAATTGGGAACACATAGCCATCAGTGTCTGGCTTTTGGGTGTGGTGGTTTTACTGGCACGGTTTTTCTGGGGGGATATTTGTTTTCGCCGTCGACTGGCACATCATTTGCCGCTCTCAAATGTTTCTGTCCTAAAATTGATGGAACAATGTGCGGATTCTGTTGGTGTGTCGAGGCATCCAACACTTATTGAGACAGATGAGGTGGATAGTCCGGCAGTTTATGGTTTATGGAGGAAGAGCCTTTTGTTGCCAGATGGCTTGTGTGAACAATTATCAGAGAGTGAACTTCGGCATATTTTATTGCATGAATTGGCACACATTAAACGGCGGGATCCAGAGATGAATTGGTTGCTGGCAATCCTTCAAATTCTGCATTGGTTTAATCCGATGCTCTGGTATGCATTTTTACGGATGCGGTCTGATCGAGAATTGGCAACGGATGATCTGGCTCTGGCTCATACGGAACCCTCGGATCGCAGCATGTATGGCGAAACCATTCTTAAGTTGCTTGACAGGATTACACAACGTCCAACGTTGCCCTCGCTGATCGGCATTGCTGAAAGTAAGGAACAAATCAAGGAACGCATTTGTGCCATTGCTCACGGAGTTGGGCCTCGCTGGCAATGGGCTGCCCTTGCAGTTGCAGTCATTATTGGCAGTGTCGCTTTAACCAGCGCCGAACAACAATCAAAATCAGTCAATCTTCTTGAACGTTACCCCACAACATTGACAAAGGGGGATTCGGATTCTGCGAATGCCCGGCCATGGGAGTTCACAAAATCAGACATTTATCAGGTGTCTCGATTTACTTTGGATGTGGGAAAGCAATTCCACATTGAAATGGGAGTTTCTGATCTGGGGGTTGGGCATTGCAAGGACGGGAGTGTTTGGGCGGTTCTCATTCCACGCGAGAAAGGAAAAATCACCAGCTCTGCTGCTGCAACTGCTGAAGATATCGCGCATTTGTGGCTGAGGTTCCATCCAGGAAAAATCAACGTTCTTATTCCACCAGAAACAGTCGCCACTTCAGAAGCTGGAAACCTAGAGGAGAGAATACGCTCAATAGCTGAAGTGAAAATGCAGTCGAGTTGGCATGCTAATGGCGATGCGATGATTCCTGAGCCAAAGGACATGACGGTGGATGCAGACACAAAGAACGGGCCTCGTCGATTCTTTGTCGTGGATACTGAAGCACAGAGCGTTGAATATGTTGATGCTTTCGTTGAACAAGGAATTAAAACTAAGGAGGCGCCAAAAGAACAGGCCACAACTGATGCCGATCGTCCCAGTGTGGTGTCAGTGACACCATCAAACGGAGCGCAGAATGTTGATCCATCGCAAGGACTGCATATTCGCTTTGATCGTCCCATGAGCCCTTCGCAAATGAAACTCGAATGGGTGACTGGAGGGTTTCGACTGAATGGAAGTATTCAACCCGATCCCGATCAAAAGGGGGTTGTCATCCCGGTGTTGTTAATGTCTGGAGTAAAACAAAACCTGGTGATTAATCGTGGTGACTATCGAGGAATACGCGAGTCATCCCAACAAAAGTTCCCAATGGAAAAAGATGGTTTTGTAGATGCAAAAGGCATACCTGCCAATGAGTATAATTGGAATTTTCAGGTAAAAGGACATAGCGCAAAGCCTGGAGCGACCAAACCCAAAGTCGTCAGTTATTTTCCTCAACCAGGTGCCACCACAGCATTGATGACCTATGTAAAACTCACGTTTGATCAGCCAATGATGCGTCCTGAATCTATATTCCCATACCTGAAAAAAACATCATCATTGGACGGGCCGTATATTATTGACAATATTGACTACGACCCGGCAACTTATACATTCACATTTCCTGTGTTATTGCGGGTTAATGATGATGTTCGTTTGACAATTAGAGGCTTTTACAGCGTAGATGGGGCGGAATGTGATCCCATCATATTACATTATCAAACAGACAATGAAAAGCTTGACCCGAATTTTGAAAAACAGGCCACAGTATCTGCACACAATCCAGACATGCAAAAGTTACTAATTGGCATGAAGGAAGCTCGCATGCGCCTTCACTCTGGTGTTGAGACAGTGCTGACATATGATTTGATACAGTCTACAAACGGCTTTGATCGTATTACTGCAAACACGGCAACCTTCAAATGGCAGGGAAGCAACCAAGTTTACGCAGATATTACCGGACCTATGACTTCGCCCAAAAAATTTATTTTGGGTTGTGATTCGAAGAACTTCTGGTTGTATTCTGAGGATGATGAGGGGCAGAAAAGACTTGATCAGACACCGATTGCAATGACACGCAGCCAAATAAATCTTCTTGATCCGTTCGGTCTTGTAAACTATACGGTTCAGAAAGTGGTTTCAAATGGAAAAATCGTGTATTTGGGCAAGTCGATTTTGGACAAGCGTTCGTGCCAAAGACTCCAGCAATGGAATGTCAATACAAAAGGCTCAGTCTGGGCATCTTTGACAGAATGGTGGATTGATTGCGAAACGATGCTTCCGACCCAGATTGTTCAATATCACAGTTTTGGTTGCCGTGTGGTTCGATTTGATTATAAGGATCTGAATAAACCACTGCCAGATAGTGATTTCACTCCACCGTCTGCAGAAAATGCAAAAGCACTATTTTTTACAAAAGAGCCGCAAGCAAATGATGGGCGATTTTTCCAAATCAAAGATGGCTCTTCTGGGGTAATGTCTGGTCGGATCGGTTTTCGCTCCGAAAAAGGAACGACCAGTTCTGGATTAAACTGAAAATGCAAAGTGGCAATGAATCTGAATCACAGATGATTCAATAATTCATCATCATGCAATTTTGATGGGACGAACAACAGGGCAATGGGGTGGAGAACCTCTTTAATGGAGGTATTGTTGTGGGCTTGGTGAAATTCACAAATTTCTCCAAGCCCATCGTCTATTTGAAGAAATCCAAAGTCATGTATTTTGAATAAACTCTTTTAGTTGACACTGTGGGGAGATGGACAAATGGACATAAAAAAAAGGGGAAAATAACAGAAGATAAACTTGACGACAGAAAATGGGGTGGTTAGTTTTGCCATTGCGCAAACGTTTGCGCAACCATGACATGGTTCATGTCGGTTCTTTGAATTCGATTTTGAACATCTGGATTGGTATTCGAATTTTAACTGTTTAAATAGGATTGGATTCATGAAAATAAAGGCGTCATTTTTAGGATTTTGCTGTGCAGCACTGGCTTTGTCTCTTCAGGCAGCCGAAATAAATCCGGTGAAGGTGATTTTTGATACGGATATTGGCAATGATGTGGACGATGCCATGGCGATTGCAGAACTTCACGCGCTTGAGTCTCGTGGTGTGTGCAAGGTTCTGGGGATGACAATTACCAAGCCCGACGAACTGGCTGCTCCCTTTATCGACGTGTTAAACACGTTTTACGGACGTCCCAATATTCCGATGGGGTATACACATTCGTCCCTGACAAATGTTCCGAGTTCATTTTTACAACTTGCTGAGGTAAAGGATGGTGGACAATATCGTTATGCTCACAAAGTGCACCGGAGTTCGGACCTGCCAGAAGCAACTGCTCTTCTGCGTGAGCTTTTGAGCAGGGAAGAAGATCATTCGGTGGTATTGATTCAAGTGGGTTATTTTTCAAATCTCGCTGCTCTACTTGATACGAAGCCTGACACGAACTCACCATTATCAGGGCGTGAGTTGATACAAAAGAAAGTTAAGTTTCTGTCAGTGATGGCGGGAGCTTTTAAGAAGATTGGTCAGAATGAGCATTTTTGTGAATTCAATGTTGTTCAAGATCTTCCCGCATCGCGCAAAGTTGCGGCGGAATGGCCAACGCCCATTGTTTGGAGCGGTTTTGAGATTGGGGCCGCCATTGAATATCCAGCCGAGAGTGTAAATCGGGATTTTGCATATGTGGCCCACCACCCTGTGGCTGAAGCCTATTGTCATTATATCCCCATGCCACATAATCGTCCGACCTGGGATTTGACCGCTGTTCTTTATGCGGTATATCCAGAACGCGGGTATTTCGGGTTGTCTGAGGCTGGGCAAGTGAGCATTGACGCAGATGGATCGACGCATTTTGTTGCTTCTGTCAATGGAAGGGATCGCTATTTGACATTGAATGAGGCTCAAGTCGTTCGAGTAAAGGAAGCATTTGTGCAATGGGTTAGCGAGCCTGCGCACAAGGGAGAATAGGGATTATAGACAAGACGAATTGTCACCATCACTGATTTGTTTATTTGATTTAGACTGCTCGACATCCATGATGGCAGGGCATTTCAGGCCATCTTACATTTTCATTCATTCGGAGAAGTGTCCCTAGAAACACTTCCCCGAAGGTGGGTTATTTTGTGGCAAAATAACAGGAGGTAATCGAATTTCGATGAAGGACGTCCCAACTTGAAAAACCAGCCCTTCGGAGCATTTCAAACTGGAATGGTATGGAGCGGGGACTGTCTTCGATTTCAATGTGCGCAAAGTTCTTTTTGCGATAATCGGTACCAGCCACGGAATCCAAGTAGGCTCCGTAACGTTTCCAGACCAGTTCCTGGATCTTTTCATCATCGTAAATTGCAATATCCGCAACAAACAATCGACCACCGGGTTTGAGCCAGCGATGGAGCCGTCCAAATACATTCATCCAATCGGATTCTTCTCGTAGATGGTGTAGAACGGCTCCAGCAACAATGCAATCTGCCATGTTGGGCTCGAATTTTAGTTCCCTCAAATCGGACTGATGAATGGTTACAGACGGATTCCCTGCCGCCTTGATTCGATCTTGGGCACGTTCGAGCATCTTTGCGCTTAGATCGACGAGATGGGATTGCAGTGGTTTGACCTCCTGCAAAATGCGCAACGTGTAGTTTCCTGCGCCGCAGCCCAAGTCCAGGAGTACCCCGTCAGGTTGGAGTCTTGTGGCTACTGCTTCGGCAACAATATCAAGCACCAGCACTGCATCCACAGCAGCCTTCTGTCCGGTTTCTAGATGGCTGAATCGTTCAACATCGTTGTCAAAACCAGAACGAATTTCCTCCACGGTGGATTTTTTCCTGTTCAAGCTGCAGTCGGGACCGAATGTTGTTTTCTTCGCATTCATGAGGTAAGAATATCGATTCTTGGTTATTGCTTGAAATGCTAATAAAACATAATACTTATGCATTAATGGTATGAATCGCGTCAGCGTTTTTGAATTGGAATGTTTTACGGCAGTGGCTGAAGAATTGAATTTTTCGAGAGCCGCCAAGCGACTGCATATCAGTCAACCACCTCTCTCTCGCCAAATTCAGGGACTGGAGACAAAACTGGGTGTCCGGCTTTTGGATCGCAACACACGCTCTGTCGCACTTACTTCAGCCGGAACATTGTATCTTGAAGATGCCCGACAAATTTTAATGCGTTTAGACAGTGCGGCGGCCAGTGCGCGACGGGCTGAGACTGGAGAAAATGTCCGGCTCAGGCTGGCTTTTGTTGGGGCTTTGCTGGATGAAAAGATGGTGGCCATTCTCCAGAAATTTCGAAAGCGTCATTCCAAGTGTCAGATTCACCTTGAGGACTTGCCTCCATCGGATCAAATCAATGCTCTGGAAGCAGGGCAGGTGGACGGTGCCTTCATTGGTGCTCTTCCATCGCGTCTCCACAAACACCTTCGGACCGTTATCTGGAAACATGAACCGCTTTTGTTGGTATTGCCCGAAAAACACCCATGTGCACGGGAGAAATCCGTTTCATTTGAATCTCTGAAGAAGGAAAGCTGGGTTATGGTTTCAAGAAAAGCGGCTCCTGCTTTTCGACGTCAATTTGATCTCTTGTGTGCGGAAGCGGCGATTCATCCCCGCGTTGTTCAGGAATCCGAACGCGCAGCTGCTGTATTGACGATGGTTGCGGCAAATCAGGGGGTTAGCATTTTCCCGGAATCCATTTCACAACTGGTTCACCCCGCTGTGGTTTTTCGTCGTGTTCGAGGTGCAACTCCCACGTTGGACCATACTTTTGCGTATCGAGCAATTCCAGAGAATCCACTAATGAAAGATTTTCTGGATATTCTTGGATGGTAACTCCACGGACTCCTTTTGCGTCCAGTGAAAAACGGCATCACTCCTCGTGGCATTTTCGCGTGTGCCATTTTTGTGGGTAATGCAACTCATTCCACATGAATTAGATCGGTTTGAGATCATAAAAAAACTTTCCCTTAAATTTGTCGTGTTAATGACGATAAAGGAAGAAGCCAGCAAGATGATTGTATGGGGTGGATGGGCTTTGGGCATAGGTGAAAAATGGCATTCAGCCGCGATGCGGTCGATTGCAGTTAATTGTCTCCAGTTGGAATGGTTTTACTAAAAAGTTAAAGATCAATGAAATCGAATCGTCAAATCTCGACTTCTACCGAAGAAGCCATCAATAAGGTTCTTATCAGTTCCAAAAAGTCTGTAAATTGGTTTAGGCGTTTGGGGGTGTTAGGAGTTGGAATGATGGCAATTACTCCGGTCATAAACTTTTCTAGTCAGGCGGCAGATGCCTCGAATTCCGGGGCAGTGGGAACAAATTCGGTGTCGGCGCTGACTGATTCTGATTCCAAGTGCGTATTGACAATGCAAAAACCCTCCTGGCTGACGGATCTGTCCGTCGGCGTCAGGGAAAGCTACGACGATAATGTGTATGCGTACGACGTCAGGACCGGTCCTTTTGATACAGGCATTCCGGGGAGTGAAGCAGGTCTTAGACGGCGGGATTCCTGGATCACAACCGTTTCGCCGAAGGTCGGCTTCAATTTTGCCCCACTCCTTGGAAAAGAGACAGCATTCCAAACTCTGGGGATTAATTATTCACCTGATTTTGTCACGTATCACGATGAAGATTCGGAAAGTTATAACCTTCATCGCGTTGTGGGGGCCGTCAAAGGTAAATCGGGTGATTTCTCGTTTAATGCGGAAAACACTTTCAGCTACATTGACGGAAATAAATACGGTTTAACTTATCCAACCGATCTCAATGCCTACTCGACTGCAATTGTCCGCGAACGCCGTGAACAAATACAGGACCGTTACAAAGTTGACTTCCAATATGACATTGATGATTTCTTTGTTCGTCCAACCAGCTCTCTGAGTTACTACGATCTGCGGACAGAACAGATCAACAAAACGGGATACCAAAACTTTGCCGACCGATATGACATTAACGGTGGTTTAGATCTCGGCTACAAAGTCCTTCCCGAAGCCACACTTCTATTGGGATACCGTCATGGGGTTCAATACCAGGAGAAATACAGTTGGAATCCCTACGCTTCATCCAGCGATTACGAGCGCGTGCTGGCCGGCTTTGAAACAAAGCCCTTGAAGTGGTTGAAAGTAAATTTTCTTGCAGGTCCGGACTTTCGCTCCTACGCCCAAAACGCAGCAGTCATCGATCATCATCCTCTCAGATACTACGGAGAAGGCAATGTCGCTGCGACCCTTACGGATAACGATTCCATTGCATTCAAATACAAACAGTATCAATGGGTATCCAGTACAGGAAAAGTCCCTTATTATGACAGTGGTTACGAGCTGACCTACACGCGAAAACTTAACAGTAAAGTATCTTGGAATCTCGGCGCACGCTTCTGCGATTCAGATTACACCAGTGGAGCCATGAATGGTGCCTATATCAAACGCGATGACGCCTTCTACATGCTATCGACTGGTATAACCTACGATATTACAAAGAACCTCGTTGCCGACTTGTCCTATTGCTATAATTTTGGGCGAAACCTTCAGGATGGCCTCTCAAACGAAATTGATGATTACCGCAAATATGATCGTCAGATCGTCTCTCTTGGAATCCAATTAAAATTCTGATGGACTAGAGCAGAAAAGACAATTCTGGGATAAATAACGGAGAATCGTCTGGTATATTCATACGTTAGGCGCATACTGAAGCCATGAAAGTACTTCGGAATTTGCGCGGAGGTTTCGTTGTCGTTGTTTTTTGCATCATTCTGCAACTGTGTCTAAAAGGAGGCACGGCTTGTGGCCAATCTGCAATTGAAGCCGCGCTGTCAGAGAAATTTTTCATTGCAATTCTGCAAAACGACACCAACACCGTTTTCAAACTGCTTGATTCAAACACCAACCTGGTTGAGGCGAGGTATCAAGATCGCATGCCGTTACATTTGGCAACGGAAAAGGGTTTTACCAACATTGTTATCAAACTCATCCATTGCGGTGCTGATATTGACGCACAAAGCGATTCATTACACATAAGTGTAAACCATATTACCCCGTTGGCTGTGGCCATCCGATACAATCGTCTTGACGCAGCGAAAATCCTTATTGAAGCCGGGGCGAATCCAAACATCCTTTCATCCCTTGATGGTACCGCGTTGCATCTTGCCCTTACCCTAAACCGGCAGGAGACCGTGAAATTATTACTAGACCACGGGGCAAATCCATTTTTTGAAAACCCGGCTTCATACAGCCAGGTGACACCGATTGATCTGGCAATCCGCCACAACCACTATGCGCTAATCCCCAGAATGTTGGAATTAAAGGACAAATTCGAGGTGTCAAAAAGACAGGATAATCAGCCTTTGGTTGGCATCTATGCCGGACCAGGGGAGGCAAGGGCAGCATCAAAGGTCATCAAATATCGTGGACAGAGCTGGCTTCGATCCGCGGCGTGTCATTGTGAGACGGAAACCTTGGTTGCCCTGTTCAAAAACGGTGTCACAGTCCAGACAAACTCGCAAAATGAACCATCCATACTTCAATCCTTTGCACTTGCCGAAACTGAAGCTGAACGAGGAGGCGATACCAATCGAGAACGCTGGTTAAAGGTTCGTGATTTGCTGGTTAAAAACGGCTCGGAATACGATGTTTTTTCAGCGACGGCAATCGGAGACTTGGCGAGGGTAGAAAGACTGTTTAAAGAAAATCACGATACCGTAAAAACACGCGATTTTTCCGGACAAACCCCGTTACATTGGGCTGTGATGACCGAGCGTCTGCCCATGGCCGTTTTTTGGATTCAATCCGGCGCATCGTTGTCGGCTACCAATTTAGCTGGGCAAACAGCACTGCACCTTGCTGTAATTCAAGAAAACACCAATCTCGTTTCCCTGCTTCTCCAAAATCAAGCCCCCACATTTATTCGTGACACAAATGGCTGGACACCGCTTGATGCGGCTCTTCAGGCAAAAAAAACCAAAAGTATTAAGCTGCTTCTTTCGACAAAAGAGGGATCAACGAACAAGTCGATCGGAATATCCACTCCATTGCATCAGGCTGCAGAAATAGGAAAAATACCGGCTCTGGCTGCCTTGTTGGAAAAACAAACGGATCTGGAGGTTCATAATGAACTTGGGCAGACGCCACTTCAGGTTGCTGTTCTTCACGGTCATCTGGCGGCTGCATCCTATTTGATTGACAAAGGAGCCAATATCCAAGTTCGCACAAAGGAGGGTAACACACTTCTTCATCAGATATTTCTAGAGGGGAGCTTTTCCATTGCAGATCGTCCCCCGCTATCATGGGTTTCCAATAGACTCACCAATTCAGCCAAGGACCAGATATTAAAACCCCTGACAAACATATCTGAAGAAAACCCACCTAGTAATCTGCTAGAGGGAACAAGTTACCTTCTCGCTTTCGGTGTTGATCCACAATGGACGAACAACGCTGGGCAAACAGTCATTCAGTTGTTGACAGAAAAACAAGATGGACATGGTGCCATTTTCTTCGAGGGTGATCTGGAACAGATTTTTAAATTATTAGCCAGTGTTGGATGTAAAAATGATCTACGCGATGCGAATGGGGATACACCATTGCATCGTAATTTAAATGACTTTGATCATTCTTACGTTGAACGGCTCCATGCACTTATTGCCAGTGGAATAGACATCAATGTTACAAACAATCAGGGTAGGACACCTCTTCACAAGGCTGCGGAGAAGGTTATTTCATGGAGCGACAATCCAACAAACGGGATTTTCCAAACGCTCTTGTATTACAAGGCGAATCCAAATGCCCGGGATAACGAAGGCATGACTCCAATGCATGTTTTGGCTGCGAGCGATACGTCATTTAAGCACGAGGCAATGATGGCTCTCCTAAAAGCCGGAGCCAATCCAAACCTTCAGGACAAGCGGGGGTGCACCCCGGCGCATCTCCTTTTGACCCCCGAGTCGATCTCTTGGGAATCAGGAGAATGCCTGCTTGAACTTCAAACGAACGGAGCCAATTTTAAGATCAAGGACAATGACGGAAAAACGCTGCTTCATTATGTTTCCGCAGTGGGGGATAAAGATCCGTTCTTTTTTATCAACCAGTTTGACAGGATCTTTACAAACACAATCTTTGATTTTAATGAGCCTGACAAAAACGGAGACACACCGGCTCAAATTGCTGCAAAAACCAAAACAACTGCTGTGCTTGACTGGCTTGTCAAGCATGGAGCAAACCTTGACAGCACAAATAAATCCGGCCAAACCCCTCGTTTGGTGATGCTGCATCAAACAAATAAAATGCTGCAATCAATGTTGTTGGATTCTGAAACCGATGTCTTTATGGCGATCCAGCAGAATAATACAAATGCGCTTTCCATATTGCTTGATGCGGATCCAAGCCTTGTGTTTAAAACAAATTTTGCCGGCCAAACTCCACTTTATGTTGCCGTGTCAGACAAACGCACAAATGCCATTGATATTCTTGAAAAGCACAGTGCCCAGTGGGATGTCTTGTCAGCGGTTTTGGCCGGAAGAACCCGCATTTTGGAAAGACTGTTTGCTGAAGACCCAGCGGTCGTTCACACAAATATTTATGGTCGTTCCCTCCTCCATTTTTCTGTCAAGAATGGAGACGTTGAAACAACCCGTTTTTTGTTGAAAGCCAAGGCAGACATCCATGCGCAGGACCAAAGAGGCCTCACGCCTCTTGGCGTGGCAAAACTTCGAAAACAGGGTGAGTTGATCAAACTCCTCCGTCAAAATGGAGCCAGTGAAAACATCTTTGACACTGCTTATACCGGAGATTATTCCAACGCGGTAACTTTTCTCAAAACCAATAAAGCGCTTGCCCTTGCAACAAATGGCGCCGGAGTTTCAGTCTTGGAAATTGCCGCAGGAACAGGGCAGGCCGATATCCTCAATCTGCTCCTGAAGCAGGGGGCATCTGCCAAATATGTCAACCCTCGCAGCGGCTGGACTCCACTCCATCTATCTGCGATTGAAAACCAAACCAATACAGCAGCGCTGCTGATTCGACATGGCGCAAAAGTAGACGTTTATAATCAACATGGAATGACCCCGTTACATTATGCGGCAGCCAACGGCTCAATCGACGTTGTCAAACTTCTGCTCCAAAAACACGCGAAAACGGATCTTCCAAGTCTCGAGATTACCAATGGTTCTCCCAGATTAAGAAGACTGCGAGGTCTCAATTTTGCAAAAGGTGGAAATACGCCATTACATTTGGCGGCTTTTATGTTTCAAACAAACGTTATTCCTTTGCTTATAAAAAATGGCGCCAATGTGAATGCAAAAAACTCGTTCGGCTTGACTCCTTTGGGATTGGCTCAAATTCAGCCATTTTCAGCTATTCGATTTGATTTCTGGAATGACTTCGAATTTGCGGGTCCATTATGGGGCTACAAAGGATATACGACGATTCCTGGCCAACAGAATGCAGCAATTGAAATGCTGAAAAGTGCGGGCGGCAAATCTCCTACCACCGGTAGAAATGGGATTCCGTGGTAACCACTTTATGATTGGATTCCCTGGCTTTTGGTTGCGCCTCAAACAGGGTGCAACCGAATGCAAGTTAATCTGATTTGGTTTGATCGAATAATTCCAGGCCTTTTTTGACAACCGCCTGAACGTTTTCGCTGTTCGGCGAACTTTTCCCTTTTATCAAACCAATCTGACTCAGATCAAATTGAAGGAATTTATGGAATCCGGCATCACGAAATGTCTTGCTGGCACACTTTTTGGGGCAGCCATCAATCACCAGGATTTTCTCGGCGAGCTGGGCATTGAGTGTAATGTCCGGATCACGGGCGGCAATACTGGCAAGGCAGGACATGGCAGCCAGATTGTTTCTTTTCATGTGTCGGGCGGCCAAATCGGTCAATTCTCCAACATCAGCCGTGCCGGAACAGACAAACACCAACTTAACATTTTTGCGCGCGTTCATGCCGTTGTGACTTTTAATTCATTAGTGATGACACTGGCTATGATCACAGCCTGAGGCTCCCGTGGCGAGCGTATTATTAAGCAATGCCTTCGCCTGTTCTTCGGGGGGTCCATTGGGAATTCCAGTCCGAACGGCAATCTTGTTTTGAGCCAGTAATTGCGCTGCCCGTCCTCCCATGCCTCCGGCAATGACAACTTCCACCCCCTGTTCGCGAAGCCAGCGAGGCAGGGAACCCGGCTCGTGAGGCGGGGGTATCAAGAATTCGACACTGCCAATTTGTTTCTTCTCTGGATCGGCCGTGACAAGGGCGAACTGTGCGGCATGTCCAAAGTGCATGCATAATTTTCCATCTTCAGTGGGAATGGCTATTTTCATAATGATTTTTCTATTATTGTAATCTGTCAAATCTACAGCACTTTGAACGGTTCCCCTTTCTTCTTCTGCAACATCCAGGCATCAGGAATTTACCTTCCATTAAGTTCCCGTTCAGAAACGCCTCCAGCACAGTCTCAACAGGTCCACAGATTTCAGAAGTCACTTTGACTCCTGATTGTGTCAACGCCAGTTTCAAGGGGCTTGAGATGGCACCACAAATAAGATGATCGATTTTGAGCTCAACGACTTGGCGAGCCAGCTTTAACGGATCGGCATTCGCCAGAATCACTTCAGAGCGCTGGCGGTCCCGAATCACCAAAAGCCGTGCCGCAACATCAAGAACAGGCGAAATTCGACCTTCAAAAATGGGCATTGCAACGGTCATGACAAATCACATCAGCCGTGTATGCGATTTCCATGCCAATCCTCGAAACGCTTCAAAAACACCCCGTTTTCAGGCCATTTTGGAGAAATACAATTGCATAGCATGACTCTTTCCTCAAAAGGCATGGCAAATTGCAATGGGTCAGGTTGACTCAATTTTTACTCTTGGGAATGTTGCGGCAAATGGCCAGACTCCCATAGGGGAAACCGATATGTTGAGCCACAATTGCACATTTTACTTTGAGCAGAAAGAAAATGTCTTTTGCGCAACCTTCAAGCGATTCATAATTCGCCTGCCCCTTGGAAATGATCAGTTCTGCATTTTGAAAACGTTTGCGGAACTCCGGACTGCAATCAGGAAGCTGGGTTCCCATCAGGTCGGCTCCGTTGTCGATTACCTCCAGCAGTCCGGGCAAACCAGCCGCCTGTGCATCCGCCATCAACGCATCATTCAATGCCGGACCGCCCTTGACCACAACCGTGATCTTTTTGGGCATCAGTAATTCCAGGAGGAGCCTGTCAAATACCAGCTCACCGGCGTTGTCAGCCAGAAATAGAATGTCTTTTGCAGATTTGGCAGCGCTAAGAAACTCCGTGGAATCAGATGAAAGCGACGCTTCAAAGGAACGCTCCAGAGCCTCTGGAATCTGTTTTGTTTGAAAATCAAGACTGCCCCCAAAATCAATGCTGTTGGCGGCAATGGAAAGTTTCAGTGCAAAAAGAAGCGGGTTTTCAGATTTAAGCGCTTTCTCCTTCCATTGGGGATACAACGCGAGAGCGTGACGATTTGATTCCTTTTTGATCTCCAGATACGGATCAGCAACGCCTATGCGTTTGCAGACCAGATGCCACATGTCTTTCCCAACCAAGGGGGGCTGGCATAGGTTCATTCCACTGGTCAAATGCAGAACATCACGCAATACAGCTTCATGAACAGCGGAATCTGAAGAGGCAACGCGGGCGATTTTCAGGCTTTGGCGAATCAGACACGGAATACAGTCAAGTGAGGTGTTCACAATACTATTTACAATATATATTAAGGATTATTTTCAAATTCAGACACCGCTTTTGCGGCTTTTCAACTTTCGAAAGAGCGTGCTGGGATTGATCCCCAGGTCCTGGGCAGCTTTTTGTTTGTTTCCCTTGTTTCGTTGAAGCGCCTCGATGATCAACTTTTCCTCCATCGCTTCCAGCGTCATAGGCCCCGTTGAAAAAGTAACATTGCCGCCCCCTGCAAAATGACATAATGGCTCGGGCAAGTGCCGCAACTCAATAACGCCCCCCTGACAAAGAACGAACGCGTGTTCAATGATATTCTCCAATTCACGCACATTCCCAGGGAAATCGTAATCCATCAGGCAGGCCAGTACCTCGTTCGAAACGCCAGCCACGGCCTTTCCCCGAAGACGGTTAAAATGCAGGATGAAATGATCGATCAATGTTGGAATGTCCTCGCGGCGTTCACGCAAGGCAGGGAGTTCCACAGGCACAACGTGAATGCGATAAAACAAATCCTCACGAAACCGGCCTTCGTCCACCAGCTTCTTTAAATCCTTGTTCGTTGCGGCCAGAATGCGCACATCAGCCCTGACCGAGATCACCCCCCCAAGGGGTTCATAGACCTTCTCCTGCAGTACTCGCAACAGCCGGGTTTGCATTGCTGAAGAAATATCCCCGATCTCATCCAAAAATAACGTTCCTCCCTCCGCCAGCGCAAAACGTCCGGGCTTGTCCTTTCGCGCATCAGTGAATGCCCCTGCCTTGTATCCGAACAATTCCGATTCCAGCAAATTATCCGGCAATGCGCCGCAATTCACGGCAATGAAACGTTTGTTTCGGCGCTTGGATAGACTGTGAATGGCGCGGGCAAACAACTCTTTCCCTGTTCCGCTGGCCCCGGAAATCAAGACCGTACTGTCGCTTTCCGCAATGGCGGGAAGAATTTGAAACACCCGTTGCATGGGAGCACTGTGTCCCATGATATCTGAACAGGCGTTTTGCATCTGCATCTCGCGATGTAATTCCTCCACCACTCTCAAATCCCTGAAACTCTCCACTCCACCCACCATTTCACCTCGTTTGTTTTTTAAAACCGCGGTTGAAATGCTGATCGGAATTTTCCGGCCTCGGACATCAATGATATAAACCACCTTGTTCGTCACGACCCGGCGTGTTGCCATTGTCTGGCGCAACGCACACCCGCTCTCGCAAATGCTCGCCCGAAAAACATCGCAACACCGCCGTCCAATGGCCTGATCCCGTCGAATACCAGTAATCTGTTCTGCGGCACGATTAAAAAACGTAATCCGCCATTCTTGATCCACCGTAAAAACCCCGTCTGGTATATAGTCCAACAAGTCATTCATCATCGAAACTCGACATCAAAATTACTTTTAAACAGTGAATCAAACTGTTGCAATTTGCAATCTCGTATCACAAATGTAGTTGCGATTTGCAATAGTCCCTCATCCTGTTCCTTTATGCCATGATAAACAAAATATTGCTGATGCAAGCCTTGTGCCAGAATCAGAAAACCATGAATAACGAATCCGAAGGTCAAAGGAGATGGGGAGTTGAGCATCAACCTTGGGGCTACTGCACATGCACCACCGAAGAACAACCATTACTGTCTGTTACCCCCATTCTGAATTGTGGTTTTACTGGCGCATATGATACGCGTCTTCATGTCTCTCAAAGTTAAGCAAATTTGCTTCTCACTTATCCCAGCGGATAGGCTCGACTTGTGGATTTGGATTGTTTTAGAATTTTGCGCATGACGACCTTGACGCCAGAAAATCTGACTGTGGCCACACTGGGAAAGTGTGTTTATAAATCCCCTTTAAACCTACATGCCCGTGGTTTGGCCGCTAATCAATTCGTACCAGATGAAGCTCGCGTGCGTTATTTCGTTGACTTGCGTTCTTCAAAATCTCCGACCTACGACCCGTTGTTTGAAAAGGCAGGTCCCCGCGAGCATCTGTTCTTCAAGCCAGAGGATGTTCGCGCTGCCATTGTTACATGCGGTGGCTTGTGTCCAGGTCTGAATAACGTCGTCCGCTCCGTTTTTCTTGCGCTATACCACAATTACGGTGTTAAAACCCTTTTGGGAATTCGTTACGGTTATGAGGGGTTCAACCCAGCGTTCAATCATCCGCAAATCTCCATTACCACCGACTTTATTGAGCACATTCAGGAAGAAGGGGGGTCTGTTCTTGGGACCTCGCGCGGGCCGCAGCCAGCGTCGGTCATTGTCGATTTTCTGGTCAGTAAGGCCATTAACATTTTGTTCTGTGTGGGAGGCGATGGCACCCAACGCGGGGCCCATAGTATCTGCGAAGAAATTAAAAAGCGTGGTCTTCCCATTTCCGTCATTGGAATTCCAAAGACGATTGATAATGACATCATGTATGTCGAGCGCACGTTCGGTCTTTCCACGGCAGTCGAAGAAGCCCAAAAAATCCTCGATTGCGCCCATAATGAGGCCCATGGGACCATCAATGGTGTTGGCCTTGTCAAAGTAATGGGGCGCGAATCCGGCTTCATTGCGGCAGAAGCGGCTCTTTCAAATCAGGAAGTCAATTTTGTACTCATTCCAGAAGTGCCGTTTGCGCTGGATGGGGAACGTGGCTTCTTGAACTACCTGCGCAAACGTCTTGCCGCCCGCGCCCACGCAGTTGTCATTGTGGCAGAAGGTGCCGGCCAGGATTTGATGCAAAGCCAGAATCAAACGAAAGATGCCTCTGGAAACGTGAAATTTGCGGACATTGGCATTTTCCTCAAGGATAGGATCAACACCCATTTCAAGGACATTCACGTGCCGGTTAATGTCAAATATTTTGACCCCAGCTACGCGATTCGGAGTGTTCCCGCCAATTGTGATGACAGCGTCCTGTGTGACCGGCTTGCCCGTAACGCCGTTCATGCCGCAATGGCTGGCAAGACGGACACCTTGATTGGCTATTGGAACAACTCTTTCACACACGTGCCCATTTCTCTCGCCACCAGTGCGAAGAAGCGGATCGATCCCCAAGGTGAATTGTGGATGAGCGTCCTGGCAGCAACGGGGCAGCAGAGCGAGATGGTTTGAGAGCGCTGGGACTGACAGGAATGTGCTTCTTTCCGCTTGCGAGAGCTGTTTATTGGATTAGAGTAACGCAAGACTCCATTTCCAAAAAAGGCAACCAACCCGTTCAAGTTGCGCGGGTTATTCAATTGGAGAGACGTTATGAACAAGAACATTTCTGACGCCGGTCAAAATGCAGGAAAACTCAGTCCCAAGATTCATCCTGTCGTCATCTACCCGGTTGTTCATCCTTCAGATACGACGGATCTGGAAGAGCTCTACAGGCTCATGGAAAAGTTGGCTCAGACGCCAGAGGTCTATGAACGGCCCATCACAGTGATGGACCGAAAAACGTTCTATGCCGACGAGTGGAACACGCAGTTCACCAACTTCCGAAACGATGTTGTTGCGAAGCACTCCACTGTGCTGGATGCCTGGTGTGTCGACACCTGTCAAATGTGGTATACTGGTCTCGGAAAGGCATTTGAATCGGGGAGTCCAGCAGATATATACTGGTTGATCCCGGGGGATTTCAACTATGGCGGTCTTATCGGAAAAGAAGTCCTTGCCAAGATGCCGACACTGCCACAATCCCTTTTAAATGATGGGGAAGACCTTTGCATTGGAGAAGTCACGGTCGATGTCAACAGTTCAAAACAGTTGATTGACACCTACGGCACGTTTGCCCTTCTCTACAACTGGTTTCCTCAAGAAGGCCAGGAAATCCGTAAAGCGACAAACCGTCCTCGTTCTGAATTCTTTGCCCTCCGGCATAATTTTCTGAAAGAAGTTCTCCAGCAACGATGGTTCGCTTATGAACAGACTCTGGTCATGCTCCTGCAGGCATTTTATACGAAAAGGTGTGTTCGTCGGCTCCCGCTGGGGGACATTTCAGACCTTCCTCAGGGGAAGGAAAGTCTTCCGGCTGCCATCGCCCAAGTTGAGCGTACCGAACGTGTTCTCAAACAGATATGGCGTGATTGGAATCCACCTCGCAAGGGATGGAAGGACAACTATATGGCATTGGCCCATGGTTCTTCACGCATTCGCTATGCCGCCATCAACACCCTTGCCCGCCTGCTGGGGTAACTAACACAATTTTTTCCGGCATGTAATCACTACAAAAAATGTAGTGGTTGTCTTTTATTATTGCGTGGTGCACGAGTTTGTATATACTCTGAATGAGACATGGCCATTCATTATCAACGCGTTGTTATTGGCTATCATGGCTGTGATCAATCAACAGTTGAAGATGTGCTATTGAGAAATAAGCCACTTAAAATGAGTGCAAACCCTTATGATTGGCTTGGAAAAGGTATTTATTTCTGGGAGTTCGGGCCACAAAGGGCGTTTGAATGGGCTGTCTGGCGTTCTAAAAACCCTGGAAAAAATGCAACAGCTAAAATTAAAACACCTGCTGTACTTGGTGCTTTCATTCAATTGGGGAATTGTTTTGATCTTCTTGATACAAAAAATACCGAGCTTCTGTCCAATTTATTCATCCGTTATCAGAAAACTTGTGAGGAGAATCACATAGATATGCCAGAAAACAAGTCCCCCAAAAATGATCTCTTTTTTGATCAGGTTCTCCGTTATCGCGACTGCGCTGTGTTAAATTGGTGTCTAAAGTTAATAGAGGATGAACAAAAATTACGTTATGATTCCGTGCGCTGCTGTTTTTCTGAGGGGGGACCGGCTTTCGAGGGATCCAGGATTCAGCTCAAATCTCACATTCAAATAGCAGTTCGAAATCCTGAAATTATTCTTGGTTTCTTCAAGCCACCAAGCTTGACGTTTTGTTAATTCAAACGCAGACTTAATGCGGATATGATGCAGAGAAAGACAAAGAAACGCTTAGATCAAAAAGCCAAGGCATTGGATTATAAAGCCTTGCTTCGAAGAGTTGATCAGATGTCTTCAAAGCAGCGCTTTAATTCGATGGTTGCTGCGGGTATTTACACACAGGGAGGAAAATTAACCGCCCATTATGGTGGATTAGGTAATCAGTAACTTTTTCCCCCACTTACTTAGCTTTTGTCGCAGGCAAAGAAGTCTGTGTTGTTTCCTTTCCTGGAATTGCCAGAGCGGGTTGAATGGCTCCGCAACGTGTGCATTCCAGGCACCGCACGCAGTTGATCGCGTTGGCGTTCTTATCCAGATGAACCCCCATCGCGCAACGACTCCTGCACAGATTGCATTCCACACACTTTTCCCCCTTGAATCGCAAGTGAAACAGACTCCAACGGTTGAACAATGCGAGCAACCCACCCAGTGGGCAAAACAACCGGCACCAGGGACGATGAATAAAAATGGCTGAGATCAAAAACACGGCTAGAATCCCCGACTTCAACCCACTCATCATCCAGCCTTTTCCGTCGATCAGACTTTGAACGGAAAATGGCAATCCTGCTTCCAATGCGCCAGCGGGACAAAACCGGCAGATGGACACAGATTGATCCTCAAAAGCGATTCCTTTTGCTCCCAAAATCGCTGGCAGGGCAATCACCAATCCCACAAGCACCACATAACGCATGTATCCCAGCCAGCCAGGAAGCAGCACCTTTCTGCGAGTGATTTTTCCCAACAAATCCTGCACAAATCCGAATGGGCACGCCCAACCGCAAACCAGCGATCCCACGGCTGCACCGGTCAATAACAACACGCCAATCAGCAGATATGGAATCTCCATGACAACCGGGAAAAGGGCGGAGTAGTTTGCCAGCACTCCAATCGGGCAGGCAAAGGAGGAAAGCGGACATGAATAACAATGGAATACGCACCCGGGAATTCCGTGCAGAAACCGTCCCAATGGTGCCAGCCAAACCACCAAAAACAACGTTTGCACCCATGGGCGGAATCGTGCCCAACGTCCCGGTGTTTCTATCACTGTTTTTTTATTTTCGCCTTCCATACATAGTCGCTTACTGTTGCTGACAGCAAGTCGTTATACGATTCAATTTTTAATTGGCGGAGGTGGATGGGAATCGAACCCACCCAGGACTTTGTTGAGCCCTACACTGGTTTTGAAGACCAGGGACGCCAACCAGGCCGCCTGCCACCTCCACTAAATGTCATTCTCGAAAAATCTATAAAACAAACCAATGATTTACTTGCTATTTCTAGAGCCTACCATAATGACCATTTTTTCCCTATCAAAAAATGCGTCATCGAAAATTCATTTGCATGGACTCAATTCACCCGCTTGCCATTCTTGATAAACGTTGATTCCAATTTGCTCGCCCAGTATACTGTAAACATCCTATGGATGAGAACGCACGATGCCGAACGTTGTTGAACCTAGATGAGGATTTTACGGAAAGCCAACTCCGGCAGGCCTATCACGACATGGTGAAAGTGTGGCATCCCGATCGTTTTGAGCACGATGAGCGTTTACGCCTGATCGCTCAGGAAAAGCTCAAGCAAATCAACGGCGCTTACGAATATCTCCTAGCCAGGTTGTTTGACGAAAACACCCACCCATCCGATACAGCTAATTCAAATCCAAGCTCACAGGCTCCTGAAGAGCCTGTTCCAAATCGACCACAAAATATCTTCCGCATTATTTGCGGGATTCTTGCCGTCGCACTGATGGCTGGAGGCATCGGCTTTTACATTCACAAAAACCGGACCGATTCCGTAAAATCTATCAGTACAGCAGGCGTCCAATCCCAATCAACCACGAATCAGCTTCAGTGGGACATTCTCTTTGACGGATCATCCGTTGAGCATTGGCGCGGGTTCCGGCACGACAATTTTCCCGTTCAAAATTGGGAATCACGAAACGACGTCCTTCAGACTGTCGATGGAGCCCAGTCGGTGGACTTGATTACCCGGAATAAATACGAGGATTTCGAACTCCAACTGGAATGGCGCATTTCATCCGGTGGTAACAGTGGAATCCTGTTTAACGTTTCAGAGGATGTGGAACAGCCGTGGCAGAGCGGACCTGAAATGCAACTTCTCGATGATGAGAAACACCCTGATGGGAGAAATCCAAAAACATCCGCGGGATCGCTCTTTGGTGTCATTGCTCCACAAAACAAACATCTCAACCCGGCTGGGGAATGGAATCAGACGCGCATTGTCGTCTCCAAATGTCATGTTGAGTATTGGCTGAACGGAAGCAAAGTCGTCGAATACGAATTAGGAAGCGATACCTTCAAATCACTGGTCAAAGACAGTCAATTTGCGAATCAACCTAGTTACGCCAGCCAAAAAACTGGGCACATCGTCCTGCAATCCTATAAAAGTCAGGTTGGGTTTCGGAATATAAGGATACGACGACTTTCTTCTCAGTCATTATCCGTTACCCAGTGATTCCAATAGGGATGGTATTTGTCTACCGGCTTCATCCGGCCCCAAAAACAGCAGGATCTCCTCTGAATTTAAGACTCGCAGAGACAATCTTTTTTTCTGTCAATCAAAACACCCGAATCTTCTCTGCAATTGACAAAATTATTAAAAAATTCCCACTTTTTGGACGTTTTTTCAGATGAAGATTTGACTTTGCATGGTTTTCACCGGTTAATTGTTTCGGTTTATTTTGATTCGCTCTACTACCATGCAAAAACGAGTTTATCTCTACGGCATGCTGGCCTGTCTGTTGTTTAGTACAACGTTGCTTGTGTCAGCTGATTCCCCCCAAACCCTTGACGCCCGAATTTTGCGATACCCGGATGTGTCGTCAAACCAGATTGCCTTTGTGTATGCAGGGGATATTTGGGTGGCGCCCAAGACCGGCGGTGAAGCGGTGCGATTAAGCTCCCCAAAAGGCGAGGAATTGTTTCCCAAGTTTTCGCCCGATGGGACTGAAATTGCGTTTTCGGGCAACTACGATGGGAATAAGGATATTTACGTCATTCCAACGTCTGGAGGCGTGCCGCGTCGCATTACTCATCACGGAGAACAGGATCGCATGGTTTGCTGGTATCCTGATGGAAAAAGCCTCCTGTACGCATCATCAATGACAAGTGAAAAAGACCGGTTCAATCAGTTGTACAAAGTGGGCGCCAATGGCGGCCTTCCAGAAAAACTGCCCATGCCCTATGGTGAATTTGGGTCACTCTCACCAGATGCCAAACAAATTGCCTACACTCCCATCAGTGTCGATTTCAGGACTTGGAAGCGGTATCGCGGCGGAATGAATCCTGACATCTGGCTCTTTGATCTGGAAAAAGGCACCGCAAAAAACCTCACGGATTCACCCGCTGCGGAATCCATTCCCATGTGGCATGGTGATACGCTTTATTTTATTTCAGACCGGGATGAAAATAAAAGGGATAACATCTGGGCCTACAATTTCAAGGAGGCCAAATTCCGCCAGATTACCTTCTTCAAGGATTACGATGTTCATTTCCCGAGTCTTGGACCGTGTGACATTGTTTTCGAATACGGTGGGCGGCTTTATCTGCTGGACTTGAAATCGGAGAAATATTCCCCTGTCAATATTACACTCGTTACAGACCGCGCAACACTCAAACCGCATCTGGCCAATGTCTCTGGCTACATCAGAAATGCCGCCATTTCCCCCAGTGGCAAACGCGCCCTTTTCGAGGCCCGTGGTGATATTTTTTCGGTTCCTCAGGAAAACGGCATTGTTCGCAATTTGACACACAGTTCCGGCATTGCGGAACGCTATCCATCCTGGTCGCCGGACGGCAAACTCATTGCCTATTGGAGCGATCGCACCGGCGAATACGAGTTAACCATTCGTAACGCGGATAACACGGGCGAGGAGCAAACGCTCACCCGCCTTGGTCCCGGTTATCGTTACATTCCCCAATGGTCCCCTGACAGTAAAAAAATCCTGTGGATCGACCAGACCATGCGAATCTGGGTTTACGATTTCGGAACAAAAACAAACAAGTGCATCGACAAGCAGATGTGGTTTTACCACGGAACATTGAACTATTTCCGCGTAAGTTGGTCTGCCGACAGTCGCTGGATCACTTATATTGGCGACAAGGAAAATCGTAATAACAACATTGTTATTTATGATTATGCAAATGGGGAGCGCCACGAGGCAACCGCAGGTTTTTATGACGATTCAAATCCGGTTTTCGATCCGGACGGCAATTATATCTATTTCGTGACAGGGCGGCATTTCACTCCGACTTATGGAGATGTGGATCGCACTTGGATTTATCTCAACACCCGGCAGCTTGCCGCCTTGCCCTTACGCAAGGACGTGGCTTCGCCTCTCGCGCCGCGCGATGACGAGGAGGACACAAAGAAAGACGAAAAGGCAGAGGAGAAAAAGGATTCGAAGTCCGATGCGTCCAACGCTCAGAAAGAAGATGAGAAAAAGTCTGATGTGTCCAAAGACGACAAAAATTCCGCGACTGGAAAACATGATTCGAAAAAGAATCCTAAAAAAGAAACCAAGAAACCGAAAAATGTGGAAATCGATTTTGAAGACCTCGAAAATCGTCTGGTCATCCTTCCACTCAAAACGGGGGACTATTTTGATCTGGCCGCAACTTCGGGAAAATTGTTCTTCCGATTTACTCAGCATGGTTCCGGACGCACAAATACACCGATCGAATATTTCGACTTCGAAAAACGCGAGTCCAAACGTGTTGTTGAAGATGCGGATAATTTCATTCTCACCGCCAACAAGGAGAAAATGCTCGTTTCAAACAGAACGAATTTTTCAATCATTGATGCCAAGGAAAATCAGACTCTCAACAAACGACTCAATGTTTCCGGGTTTGAGGCCACAATCGATCCCACTGCAGAATGGCACCAGATTTTCATGGATGCATGGCGGTTTGAAAGAGACTTTTTCTACGATCCACACATGCACGGTGTGGATTGGAATCTGATGCGGGAACGCTATTTAAGACTTCTCGACGCTTCGGTGACACGCTGGGATGTGAACTATGTTCTTGGAGAATTACTCGGCGAACTAAATTCTTCCCACACTTATCGCAACGGTGGCGATCTCGAAAATTCTCTTCGCCGCGGTGTTGGTTATCTTGGCTGCGATTTCGCATTCACCAATGGCGGTTACAAAATCGCCAAAATCATCAAGGCAGCGCCCTGGGATTCTGAAGTCCGCTCGCCATTGCAGCGCCCAGGGCTCACGAATATCCATGAAGGCGATTTTCTTCTGGCCGTTAATGGCGTTCCCATTGACACAACAAAGGATCCATGGGCGGCCTTTCAGGGCATGGCCGACGAAACGGTTCTTCTCACTGTCAATGGCAGTAACTCCATGACCGGAGCGAGAGAGGTCCTTGTGCAAACGTTGAGCAGTGAGGCCCGCCTTCGCAATCTGGCATGGATTAATGAAAAACGGGAAAAAGTTGACAAGCTCAGTGATGGCCGGATTGGTTACGTCTACGTTCCTGATACGGGCCAAGGCGGTCAAAACGAATTAGTCCGCCAATGGCGCGGACAAATTCAAAAGCCAGGTCTCATTATTGATGAACGCTTCAACAGCGGCGGCCAGATTCCGGATCGTTTCATTGAAATGCTCAATCGCCCACTGCTCAATTACTATGCCGTTCGCGATGGCAAGGATTGGACGTGTCCCACCATTTCCCACTTTGGGCCCAAGGCCATGCTTGTCAACGGATGGAGTGGTTCTGGCGGGGATTGTTTCCCATTCCTTTTCAAGGAAAACAAACTGGGCCCTGTTATTGGAATGCGGACTTGGGGCGGACTCATTGGCATCACTGGAGCTCCAGAGCTCATTGATGGTGGAAGCGTGACAGTTCCCACCTTTGGCATCTACAGTGTGAAAGGAGAGTGGATCATTGAAGGGCACGGTGTGGACCCGGACATTCAAGTGGTTGATGACCCGGCTGCCATGGCGAAAGGCGGCGATCCTCAACTCGAGCGAGCCGTTACGGAAGTGCTAAAGTCCCTTGAAAAAAATTCGTCACCCAAAGCCAAGAAGCCAGTTTATCCAAATCGTTCGAAATAATTGGAACAAATAACGAAGCCTTGTTGGAAAATTTATCGCAAGGTGGAAATGAAAAATGGCGTTTGCTCATGCAGACGCCATTTCTCTTTCAAAAAAATCCGAATTTTCCCGAACGCTTATTTCCCCGATTCCTTCAGGCTCATGAAGCGTTCCACATATTTGCCCAGAAGATCGCCTTCCAAATTGACCCAATCGCCAACCTTCCGTTCTTTTAAGACCGTGACCTCATAAGTGTGAGGAATTATCCAGAGACGAAAACTGTCCGGTTGGACCGCGGCAACTGTCAAGCTGATGCCATCCAAGGCAATGGAACCCTTGAAGACAACGTAACGCATGATCTCCGGTGGCGCAGTAACATCGAGCATGTAATCCTTGCCAACCCGCTCCCAACGCAGAACCTTTCCCACACCATCCACGTGTCCGGTGACAAAGTGTCCACCAAATTCACCGCTCGGACGCATGGGCCTCTCCAAATTCACCAGGGCTCCCACCTGAACGGCATGAATATTCGTGCGATTCCAGCTTTCGGCCAGTAGTTCAAATGTCAGCGATTTTCCCTTCCCCTTTTCCTTTTCCACGGCTTTGACAACAGTCAAGCAACAGCCGTTGACGGCAACGCTTCCGCCATCCTTCACACCCTTGGCGCAAATCTTTGCGTGGACAGTCAATTCAATGGCGGCATCTGTTGGTTTGATGCCTTCAACAACGCCGGTTTCTTCAACAATTCCAGTAAACATAAATCAAAGGTTTCTTGGTTTATTTTTCGGATTTTGGCGCGATCCGCGCTGACAGGAGCATATCCTGCCCAAGCTTGCGCCAGGTGATGTCCTGAAGTTTTATTTTGTCATCCAAAGTCTGGATTCCATCACCGCTGATGCCTCTGGGAGCATTGCGTCCACCGATAATGATGGGCGCATAAAAGAAAGCAATCCGGTGCGCGAGGCGGGGCATTACAAAACTGGCGTTGGTCTCGCCTCCACCCTCCACTAAAATATGAGTCACGTTCTCGGCTCCCAACTTTTTGAGAAGCCATGGCAAGTCGATCCACCCACCGGTCTCAGGGGCAACGATGACATTGACAAGCTGACTCAACGCCTGGACCTTTTCCGCACCAGCGGCCTGAGTTGTCACAATTGTGGTGAGAGACACGCACTTGTCATTCAAGACGTTTGAATCCATCGGTATGGTGCCCAGAGGGTCCATGATGATCCGGCGCAATGTCTTGCCCTGACGCAAGGCGGAAGGAATGCGTAACGTCAGGCTTGGATTATCCGCAATGACAGTATTGACTCCCACAAGAATCGCATCTGCGGCCAACCGTAATCTCATGCCAACAGCGCGCGCTTTCTCCCCTGTAATCCACTTGGACTGTCCTGTAAATGTGGCGATCTTTCCATCCATGGACATTGCCGCCTTGACGGTAATCCACGGTGTGCGATGAACAATCCAGTGGTTGAAAACCTCATTCAGCTCAGTGGCTTCCTTTGCCAGAAGCCCTGCTTCTGTCTGAATTCCCGCAGCTCTTAAAATCTCCATTCCACGTCCGCAATGCAGCGGATTGGGATCCGTGGCAGCCACCACAACACGTTTGATTCCAGACGATAAAATGGCTTCGGTGCAGGGCGGAGTCCGTCCCTGGGTGGAACAGGGTTCCAATGTCACATACAGGGTGGAATCCTTCGGAGACAAGCCACGACGACGCGCATCCTCCAGAGCCTCCATTTCAGCGTGAGGTTTCCCGGCGCGGTGGTGCCAGCCCTGACCAATGATGGCACCCTCTTTGACGAGAACGGCCCCCACCATCGGATTGGGTGAAGTCAACCCAAAGGCCCGTCGCGCCAGGCGCAAGGCCAGACGCATGAACTCTTCGTCGCTATTCTTCAAAGAGAGCCTCCGCAAATTGACGGGCGTCAAACGGTTGAAGATCCTCCGGCTTTTCCCCGAGACCGATGTATTTGATGGGCACTCCCAATTCCTTTTGAATGGCAATGACCATGCCGCCCTTGCTGGTTCCATCGAGTTTTGTCACGACCAGTCCGGTCAGCTTCACAGCCTTGTTGAATTCGCGTGCCTGATTAAGCGCATTCATGCCGGTGGTGGCGTCCAAAACCAGGAGTGTCTCATGCGGCGCACCGGGCAATTTTTTGTCAATCACACGATGAACCTTCTGCAATTCCTGCATCAGATTGCTCTTCGTATGGAGCCGCCCCGCTGTGTCAATAAAAAGATAGTCTGCCTTTCGTGCACAGGCCGCAGCCACGGCATCGTGCGCCACGGCGGCGGGATCGGCTGCATGAGCTCCGGCAATGACGGGGACGTTCAGGCGATCCCCCCAGAGCTTGAGTTGTTCAACAGCAGCAGCACGAAAAGTGTCACAGGCGGCGAGCATGGCGGTGCGCCCCTCCAATTGGACCAGATGCGCCAGTTTTGCGGCAGTGGTTGTTTTGCCGGTTCCATTGACGCCGACGAGGGAAACAACCGTCACCCCAGAGGGCTGGCGGATCAATGCCGCAGGAGTCGCAGAGAGAATCTGCTCCACTTCGTGTCGTGCGATGGTAAAGACATCAAGCCCAGCGCGTCCCTGTGTTTCGTAGGCGGTTCTGACCGCTTGAATAATCTGCTGACTAACGGCTATGCCAAGGTCGGCTGAAAGCAGCGCGGCTTCCAATTCGTCCAGCGTTTCATCGGTCAGCTTTGGAGACGCCGTGAGAATGCGTTTGATTTGGTGCGCCAGTTTGCCTTGCGTTTTTTGCAGGCCTTCTTTGATTTTTTGAAACAGACCCATGTTGAATTGATGAAAAATAACCTGTCAGGTCGGCTGGGGATTCGCTTTCTTTTTCTTTTGAGAAGCCAGTTTAAGTTTTTCCCAGTAATCCATTGGCAGTTGAATGGTCCCGATCAGTGGCTTGCCTTTGCTGTTTCCATGACAATCGGACCCACCGGTAATCAGGAGATTGTATTTTTTCGCGATCTCAAGGTAGCGTCTCGTCATGGACACCGTGTGTTTGCTGTGAAAACATTCAATGCCATCCAAACCGTGTTCCACCAGGACCGGTATAAAATCATCCGTCCGATTCAATCCGGGGTGAGCCATGACTGCAAGGCCACCGGCCTCGTGGATCAAATCCATTGCTTCAAAGGCGGAAATCTTATACTTCGGCACCCAGGCGGGGCGGTTCCTTTTCAGAAACCGGGAAAATGCCTCGTCCAGTGAATCGCAAAAGCCATCCTGCACCAGAGCACGGCCAACATGCGGACGACCGGGGGCCTGACAATTAGCCAGAGCAAATACGCTTTCCGCCTTCAAGGCGATTCCCATGCGGTTCAACCGCGCCACAATTTCGTAAATTCTATCCTGCCGAACCTTCTGGTATTTCTTCATTTCGGTCAGGAGCTTGGTGTTTTGGGTGTCAATAAAATACCCCAGCATGTGCACCTCATTTCCACCGCGCTCGGCAGTCAATTCTGTGCCATCTGCAAACTCTATTCCCAGGCGCGTGCACGCTGCCTTCATCTGGTCACACCCCTCCACCGTGTCATGATCGGTCAATGCCATTGCGCTGAAGCCGAGCTGATGTCCCCGTTCTGCTAGTTCTTCGGGAGTAAAGGTGCCGTCCGAAAACCGCGTATGTAAATGAAGGTCCGCAAACATTTCTATGGTTTCACTATTCTGGCCGGACGTAAAATTTCGCCCTTTATTTTGTCCAATAATCCGTTCACAAATTTGCCGCTGTCCTGAGTTGAAAATTTTTTGGCAATGTCCACCGCCTCATTGATGCTGACAACGGGGGGAATATCCTCACGGAACATCATTTCATAAACGGCAAGACGTAAAATGTTGCGGTCCACCACAGCCATCCGGTGCAGGTCCCAGTTTTGCGCGTGTTCCTTTATTTTGGCGTCCAAGACATCGCGTTTCTCGAGGCAGCCTCTGATCAGTTTGTCTGCAAAGGTACGCACCGCCAGTTCGTCTGCCGTTGGTGGTGGCAGCTCGGTTTTCTGGCCCCACGATGCCCCTGCTTTTTCTTCCGCAATAGCGGGCGCACGCTGAGAATCCCAAAACTGGTTCAGCGCATCCTCCAGATTAACCGGAGGATTCATGTCAAACTGAAATAAGAATTGCACAGCGCGTTCGCGCGCTTCACGTCGTTGTCCCATTGCCCCAGAATGACGCGAAAAATTGCGTTAAAAAAGAAAATTGTTGCATTCCTTTTAAGACAACACTCATCAGAAACCTTCTCCTCGATGTTTTTCGCCCCGTTTTCCAAAAAAGGAAGGTTCTAACCTCCGGATTTTTCAATGAATTACAGAACTTTGTATAAATTGTCGGAAGAATTCATTCAAAAACGGATTAATTAGAGTTTTCATTCGCTCAACCGGCTAAATTTTGCATTTTCGTTTGTATTTACCATTGGAAACAGTTGTGTTATTAGTTAAAGGATGACGACTAAAGTTAGCCAGACACTGCGCCGCCAATTCGCGAGCGATAACTATTCAGGCATTTGTCCGGAAGCATTCGAAGCCCTGGCTTCCGCTAATACAGGCCACGTTCCCTCCTATGGTGGAGACCCGTTTACAAAGAAAGTCTGCGATCGTCTCCGCGAGGTTTTTGAAACCGACTGTGAAGTGTTTTTTGTTTTTAACGGCACTGCCTCCAACTCGGTTGCACTTGCCTCATTGTGTCAGTCGTATCACAGCGTCATTTGCTGTGATGTTGCCCATATTGAAACCGATGAATGTGGCGCCCCTGAATTCTTTTCCAACGGCACCAAGATTCTCACTGTCCCTTCCCACGATGGCAAACTCGACCTGGATGCCGTGGGACAGACAGTCACCCGCCGCTCAGATATCCATTACCCAAAGGCAAAAGTTCTGAGCATGACCCAGATCACCGAAGTGGGAACCGCCTACACCGTTGACGAAGTCAAAAAAGCTGGAGAAACCGCCCGAAAATACGGATTGCACCTCCACATGGATGGGTCTCGTTTTGCCAACGCACTCGCTTATCTCAAGACAACTCCCGCGGAGCTTTCCTGGAAAGCCGGGGTTGAAGTCCTTTGCCTGGGAGGCACCAAAAATGGTCTTCCTGTTGGGGATGCCATTCTCTTTTTCAATCGTTCGCTTGCCCACGAATTTGAGTATCGCTGCAAACAGGCTGGCCAGCTTGCCTCCAAAATGCGCTTTCTCACCGCGCCATGGCTTGGCTTGCTCGACAACGATGTCTGGCTTAAAAACGCCGCGCATTCCAATAAAATGGCCCATTTACTCGAAGCTGAATTGCGCACCATTCCCGGCATCAAGATCGTCTTCCCTGTCAATGGCAACTCTGTGTTCATTGAAACAAAACCTGCCGTGGCTGATGCCATGAGAAAGAAAGGTTGGATCATTTACGGTTTCATTGGCGTTGGAGGCTTGCGGCTCATGTGCTCCTGGGATACGGCTGAAGAGGACGTCAAAGCCATTGCTCAGGATTTCCGTACGTTCTGCGCTAAAGCTTAAATAAAGTCAGGCCAGCAGTTGTCATCGTCTCGATATACAAAAACTGGCTCTTTTTTACGGGCGGCGAAGTATAAACTTTGCCGCCATTTTATTTTATGTCGCAAAATCTCCGTAAAAGGGTCTATTCAATTGGCTTGTGTCACCAAAAAAAAGCGCTTGAATAGAGTGGTTTGCTCTTGAATTGGATTCAAAGTTGAGGCGAAATGCCATTGCGAAATCGTTTTCTATGAACCTTGGCGATATTTTAGGTCCTGAGAATATTCTGCCCGATTTGAAGGCAGCCAACCGTTGGGAAGCTATTGATGAGTTGATAGGTAACCTCGTTGGCACCGGTAAGATCCATGCAGAAGATCGCGATGCCATAGCTGCTGTTGTCAAAAAGCGCGAGTCTTCCATGAGTACCGGCATTGGCTTCGGCATAGGGATTCCCCATGCCTCCACGGACCTGATTCAGGAGGTTGTCGGTGCTTTTGGTCGTTCCCGCCAGGGAATGAATTTCGATGCCCTTGATAATCAACCCGTCAATCTCGTCATGCTTTTTCTTGTTCCCCAGGGGCAATTTCAGAAACACCTTCATACGTTGGCAAATATCGCCAAGTTATTGCACAATAAGGATTTCAGACAAGTCTTGGAACAAGCTCCAGATGCCAAGGCGATGTGGGACATCATTAAAACGCAATCCTGATGCGATAAATTCTTTCGTGTTTTTGGGAAATGGGGATAATTCCCGCCGTGCTGCATAAGATACTTGAACAACGTTTACAACAGGCGGTCGCACTCGTATTACCGGGCGCAGACACCCGCTCTGTTTTAATCCGTCCCTGTCCTGATCCCAAGTTTGGTGATTACCAAACCAACGCTCTCATGGCTTTGGCCAAAGAGCGTAAAATGAACCCTCGGAAACTCGCCACAGACGTACTCGCCAAACTCGACGTCGCTGATCTCTGTGAAAAAGTCGAGATCGCTGGAGCCGGATTCCTTAATTTTAAAATCAAAACCACGACCGTTGCCGGGATTTTGCGCGACGCCATTGCCGGGAAACATCTTTTTTACCAAAAAACAGAAAAGCCCCGCACTGTTATCATTGATTTCAGCTCGCCAAACGTCGCCAAGCCCATGCACGTGGGCCACATTCGCTCCACCATTCTTGGAGATTCCCTAGGGAGGGTTTTGCGCCTGCTTGGTCACCGCGTGATCACAGATAATCACATTGGTGATTGGGGCACCCAGTTTGGAATGCTTATCTTTGGTTGGAAAATCGAACGTTTCTTTGAAAACGACCCGGCCAAATTGCCCGATCCCATTGCAGAACTGGAACGCGTTTACAAAATGGTGAACAAATCGTGCGAAGGCGATTCCGCATCCCTCGCACTCCTGCGCCAGAAGTTTTCGTACGAACCAGGATTGAATCTGCCGACCATCACTTCAGAAGAAGTCCTTTCACGCGCACGTGCGGAATTGGTCAAACTCCAGGCCGGAGACGCCACCAATCGCGATATTTGGAATCGTCTTCAAGCGATTTCAAAGCAACAGTTCGACCGCGTCTACAGCCGACTCGGCATCCAGTTTGATTACGTCCTTGGCGAGAGCTTCTACAACCCGTGGCTTGCCGACGTCGTCAAAGACCTCAAGGAACGCGGCATCGCCACCGAAAGCGAAGGCGCGATGATCGTGCTTTCCGATGGCAAGCTTCCGCCGCAACAAGACCCGTTTCTGATCCAAAAAGACGGCAAATGGATTCCCAACCCCACACTTGTCCAAAAAAGCGATGGGGCTTCCAATTACGCCACGACGGATCTTGCAACCCTTCAATTCCGCTGGAATGGTGGCAAGTGGGGCGGTCAGCCAGACGAAATCATCTACGTCACCGATGCCCGGCAGCAACTACACTTCCGTCAAGTGTTCGCCACCTTCAAACGCTGGCATCCTGAAGTCACCGCAAAACTGGCCCACGTCTGGTTCGGCTCCATTTTGGGCGAAGATGGCAAACCTCTCAAAACACGCTCTGGCGAGACTGTCAAACTCGAAGCTCTGCTGGATGAAGCCGAGGAAATCGCCTTCAAAGTGGTTACTGAAAAGAACAAAGACCTCCCGGAAAAAGACCGCCGCGAAATTGCACGCGTCGTCGGGATCGGTGCCATCAAATACGCCGATCTCTCCCAGAATCGACAGAGCGATTATGTGTTCAGTTGGGAAAAAATGCTCTCCTTCCAGGGAAATACCGCTCCCTATCTCCAATACTCCTACACGCGCGTCCGCAGCATTTTCCGCAAAGGCAACGTGGATAACGCATCGAATCTAGCCGAATCCCTCAACCTTGCCGAGCCCGAGGAAATTACCCTCGCCAAGCGCCTGCTCAATTTCGGGCTGGTTCTGGAAAGCGTTGGCGAAGATTACCGTCCAAACTATCTTTGCTCTTACCTCTTCGAACTCTCAGGCGACTTTGCCCGATTCTACGAAAGCTGCCCTGTGCTCAAGGCCGAAGGCACCCAGCGCGCCACCCGTCTTGCCCTGTGCGATTTGACAGCTCGTGTCATCCAACAGGGGCTCGCGGTTCTTGGAATCGAAACCACAGAACAGATGTAACGTCAAAACGTAACTTTTACTGTCGTTTTAGGATCACACAATATAATGTCAAAAACATTAACATAATATGTTAATCAAATTGACTTTATGAAAAATGAAGGTATTTTTTCATAGCAAAAAGCTTCAGAAATTATGTTGTTCTGAAAAAGAAATGCTATCGAAAATAGGAGCGCAACAGACAAAGAAACTTACGACACGACTTGCCGAATTACAGGCTGCAGAAAATCTGCAACAGGTTTTGCGAGTGCCTCCTCCTCGTTGCCATGAATTAGTTGGCGATCGCAAGGGACAATTGAGCGTAGACCTAAATCATCCATATCGGTTGATCTTTATTCCAGCAAATGATCCTGTTCCTTGGAAAGACGATGGAGGTCTCGATTGGACACGCGTTACAGAAATTGAAATTTTGGAAATAGCAGACACTCATTGAATGAGAGCATGTCTATGAAAGCCCTTCGCAAATACAGTTACGAGCCAGACTACGCCGTTCCTCCAGGGAGAACTCTGGAGGATACAATGGTAGTGCAGGGAATGACTCAACGCGAATTGGCAGACCGTACAGGGCTGACAGTTCAAACGCTCAACCGTATCTTCAATGGAAAACAACCCATAACTTACGAAACTGCAAATAAACTCGAATTGGTAACTGGCACGCCTGCTTCCTTTTGGATTAATCTCGAAGGTCAATATCGGTTACAATTGAACAAGGTTGTAGAAAAACAGGCTCTTCAGAAAAACCAAGCTTGGTTGGAAACAATTCCCGTGAAAGAGCTTGTTTCCAGAAAAGTTATTCCGGCTTCGGATGACAGTGCCACTCAACTTCGGGAAGTCTTACGTTTTTTCGGAGTAAGCAACATCAACGCTTGGAAGACAATTTGGGAAAAACCTGCGGTTGCAGCCCGCCGCTCAGCCTGCTTTGAATCCAGTCCCGGGCCAACCTCAGCTTGGATTCAACTGGGTCATTTAAAGGCAAGAAAGATAAAGTCTTCTCCATTTGAAAAAACAAAATTTCTGGAGTGCCTGAAAAAAGTCCGAGGGCTTATAAAGCAACCAGTTGCTGAATGTTTACCTGAAGTCACACGGTTATGTGCTTCCGCTGGTGTTGCTTTTGTTGTTGTTCCAGAATTCAAAAAAGCACCTTGGAGTGGAGCTGCAGAATGGTTAACACCAGAGAAGGCTATGCTTCTGCTCAGTCTACGGGGAAAAAGTGAAGATCGTTTTTGGTTTTCATTTTTCCACGAAGCTGGGCACATTTTGAATGACAGCAAAAAGAAAACGTACATTGATAATAAGGATTCTTATACACATGACTCCTTGGAAATAAGCGCCAACAAATTTGCCTCCGACATGCTGATTCCCAGAGAGTTTGATTGTTGCATCACTGCTGCAAAAACAAGAGAAGACATTGTAAGAATTGCCAATCATGCGGACGTAAGCATATCCATTGTTGTTGGGCGATTTCAGTATCTGACACAAAAATGGGACCTGTTCAATTCATTAAAACAGCCACTCCAATTAGAGGAAGCAACCTTTGATGATATGATTTCCAGCTAAGACGGCTTTTTGTTGATGGAGAAGTAGATACTGTGCTTCCTTTAATGGGCACAGTAAGTATGGATTTCATTCAAGTAAAAAATGCGCTTCAAAGTCCAACAATTCGCTGTGCCGCCAGAGGAATCCATTATCATAAAGGGGGTAAATGGAAAAATTGATTACCTGGATTGCTTTTCCATCGCTTTCAAACATTCGGGGGATTTTTCGATCGATTATTTGACAGCTTTATTATTTTCAACACCCATTCCATGGGCCGATGTGCTTCTAAAATTTCGCAACTTCCTTGTCAGACCGTTTGGCTTAAAAACCGACCTGCCCAAGAAGCAAAAAATGGATCCATCCGTTTACTTCAACATTGGGGAAGTCGCTGGGTTGTTTCATGTTGTTGATCGATCGGATTCGGAAATTGTCATGGCAGAAAATGATCGGCACCTCTTTTTCAAAACCTCCCTCAGGTTCATTCGCGCGAACACTTCTGACGAACAAATCGTTTATTTGACAACACTTGTTCAATTCCATAATGCAACGGGGCGGATTTATTTTGCCGTTGTGAAGCCCTTTCATCAGCTCATCATGAAAAGCACGCTGAAGCGTTTTGCCGCTTCGATGGGAACGCGTTGATTGTCTGCAAAAAACGGGAGTATTTTTCATATTCCACCGTCTGACTGTTCTATATGAAAAATTCTCTTATATTGGCTGTTGTCTTCGTTTGCCTTGCCCCGATGCAAGGATTCTCTGAAGTTCAATCAGCTCCCAGAACCATCAATGTCTCTGGCTCAGCCGAAGTCAAGGTAGTGCCAGACGAGATTTTTTTACGGGTGGGCATTGAGACACGGGATGAAAACCTCCAGATTGCCGCTCGGCAGAATGATGAGTCCATCGCGAAAGCGCTGGCTTTTCTCAAGACACAGAATATGGATTCGAAGTATGTGAAAACGGACTACATCAGCATTGTCCCCAATTATTCGGACAACATCCGTGATCTCCACGTAAAACCCACGTTTTATTGTGCACGCAAGTCAATGGAAATCAAAATCACCCAGATAGATGCGTTTGAGAAGATCATGACAGGCTTGTTGACCAACGGTGTTAATACTGTTGAGGGGATCAATTTTCGCACTTCAAAGTTTCGTCAGCATAGAGACGAGGCCAGAGCAATGGCCATCCGTGCCGCCCGAGAAAAAGCAGATGCCATGGCTTTGGAATTGGGAATCAAACGCGGAAAAGTCTATAATATAAACGTCAATGATAGTGTGGGCTATTGGGGGGGGCGAGGTTTTCAGAACAACAATTCATTCCAAAACGTAGCTCAAAATGCTGGAGCAGAATTCGAATCGGGTTCTGAAACGTTTTCCGTGGGGCAAATCAGCGTTTCTGCTTCTGTGAACGTTACATTTTTCATCGAATGAAACGCTTGGAGTAAACGGCGTTTTAAGTCCTATCTTTGGGAAACCTGAACAGTGGCCTTTTGCAGGTAATGTCTATTTCCTGTGGTCTTTCACCGGCAGACCACTTAAAATGGTGCCGTTCGGAATTTTGACTATGCCGAGTCTTCAAGACCAATTTGATGATGCCATGTTCGCCTTTAGCACGGGTGATTGCGATGCCGCAATCGCCGGGCTAAAAGCCATTTTGATCGAAGACCCGGGCTATTTTGATGCGCAACTTGCCCTGGGCGGGGCTTTTTTTGCGAAAGGCGATTATGCCAGTGCAATTGCCGAAGGCCTCAAAGCCGAGAAAATGCGCCCGCAGGATCAGATGGTTCACACAAATCTTTCCCGCGCGTATATGAAGGCCGGAGACAAAGCAAAGGCGGAACACTACGCCGCTCAGGCTCGCATTGCCTCCTGGCGCGGTAATATGGCCCCACCGCCAAAAGAAAAGGCCCCCGATGCCAGTCTGCCTGTTGCAAATCCGAACCTTCCGCCTAAATCCTAAACGCATTTTAGATCACCCATTTCTTTTCTATGAAATCTGCCTACGAACTTGCAATGGAACGCCTCGCCAAGAACACCCCCACCGTTGTGTTGACCGCCGATCAAAAGCGCGAGATTGCCGAGTTGGAATCCAAATACGCCGCCAAAATCGCCGAACGCGAAATCTTCCTCAAGGACGAGCGGGCAAAAGCCATAGACAAGGGGGATGAGGAAGCCTTTACCCAGATTGAAAAGCAAATGGTCAGTTCCAGAAAATCTCTTCAGGCTGAGCTGGAAGAAAAGAAAGAAGCCGTTCGCCAAAGAAAGGCGTAAGCACCAACTTTGCTTCTCGTCGGCTTAGTGTTCATGCCAACATTTTAGAGGCATGCGTCGTCAAGATTCGTCTCGGACTGCGATATTTTTATGTCAGTCAATCTAAGGATTGGCTTGCAGTCTGAAAAACAGGCAGGCATTGGTCATTGGATACGATTCCATATCCACTTGTGCATTATTCGTCGCCGTAAACGCCGCCCCCATGTTTGTCCAATGACTGAGGTCACTTGAGATTTGCAGTTGGTAGGTAATTCCGGATTGAAGCTCCGAAAACGTTGGTGTGATGGCTCCAACCTTTTGTTTCCAGCTCACCAGTGATGGTTGTGTTTCAAGCTTGTAATCGTATGGATACGCGGGATACCCCTTCCATTCTGGCGTGCTCCATCCAGAGGCGGTTGCTGGATAGTAAATCGTAAAACCACCCGCAGTGCCATCGAATACCTCTGAACCAAATGAGGAGGGTGCATCACCTTGGAAATAAGCATTAGCCAAATGTACGTCGTTATAAAACGCTTGATTTCCAATGGAAGTGACACCATCGGGAAGTGTAACCGTAGTCAAGTTGGTGCACTTCTGGAACGCATAGCTTCCAATAAAGGTAACTTTGTTGCCTATAATGACATTGGTCAGGCTGCTGCAGTTATAAAACGCAAAGTTTTCGATGGAAGCAACGCTATCAGGAAGGGTCACGTTAGTCAGACTGGTGCAGTAGCTGAACATATGGTCTCCAATGAAAGTGACACCATCGGGAATAGTTATGCCACTCAGGTTCGTGCATGAAGAGAATGTCCATCCGCTAATGGAGGTGATATCTTTGGGAAGGACAATATTGGTTAGGCTGGCACAGTTATAGAACGCTAAACTTCCCATGGAAGTAACACTATCAGGAAACGTCACGTTGATTAGGCTGGTGCAGTTATAAAACGCCTTGTCTCCAATGGAAGTGACGCCATCGGGAAGGGTAAAGCTGACTAGATGGGTGCAGTTGGAGAACACACCATTCCCTATAGAAACGGTGTTCTTACCAAGAATGACACTGACTAGATTGGTGTTGTCTTGAAACGCATAATCTCCAATGCGAGTCATATTATCAGGAAGGGTGATGCTCGCTAGTTTGCTACATCCATCGAACACGTTATTTCCTATGGAAGTAAGACTGTCAGGAAGAACTATATTGGTTAGGCTGGTGCAGTAAGAAAACACACCGTTTCCAAGATTGGTTACACTATTCGGAAGGATAATGCTGGTTAGTTTGCTACATCCATCGAACACATTATTTCCCATGGAAGTAAGATTATCAGGAAAAACTATATTGGTCAGGCTGCTGCAACTACTGAACGTATAGTTTCCTATGTTGTTCACACTATTCAGAAAAGTGATGCTGGTCAATTTCAAGCACCTATAGAACGCATAGTTTCCTATATTGTTCACACTATTGGAAAAAGTGATGCTGGTCAGGTTGAAGCACCAATAGAACGCATAGTTTCCTATGGAAGCCAGACTGTCCGGAAGCACTATATTGGTCAGGCTGTAGCAATTATAAAACGCATAGTTTCCTATGTTGATCACACTATCGGGAAGGGTAACGCGAGCCAGGCTGGTGTAGTTAGAAAACACATTGTCTCCAATGGAGGTAACCGGAAAGGCCACTGGGGAATTTGTCCCTATGGTTACAGAAAAATACTGTGGAATAGTTACGATAGTCCCCTTCCCCAAGTATTTTGTTATAGTCACCCCGCTGGCATTTGTTTCATACTGAAAATCACCATAGGTTTCAGCCAAGGAAATCATTGGAGACAATAAAAGTAGTGTCCCCAGAAATATCGACAAATTACCTCTTTTCATAATATTAAAATCTCCTTTCCCAGAAAGCTTACTTTAGACTTACTATAAACAAAGGGGGCCCGTTTTGTAAAGATTAATCCGGGTATTTCTTTTTAATCACTATATATTACAAAGTATATTTCACTATCATATACGGTAATTCCAACTGTTGAAGACTTGTGGGCTTTCTCACACACTCACTTCAGATTGTCAGGGGGCAGCCTGCAGTCTAAAAAACAGGCAGGCATTCGTCATCGGAAAGGATGGTAAATCCGCCGGTGCATCATTTGTCCCTGTAAATGTCGTTCCCATGTTTGTCCAATGACTGAGGTCGCTTGAGATTTGCAATTGATAGGAGATTCCAGACTTGAGCTGCGAAAACATGGGAGTAATGGTCCCTCTATTTTGTTTCAAACCAATGAGTGGCCGTTGCGTTTGCGGCTGATAATCGTATGGATATGCCGAATATCCGTTCCATTTGGGCGTGCTCCATCCAGAGGCGGTTGCTGGATAGTAAATTGAAAAATCATCAGCTGTTTTGTAAAATACTGATGTCAAGGGATAGCCGGGTAATGAAGATAGTGCATCACCTTGGAAATACGCACTAACTAAGTTTGTGCAACCAGAAAAAGCGAAGTACCCAATTTGGGTTACACTGCTAGGAATAGTAATACTGGTCAAACGACAACAAGAAGAAAACGCTTCCTCTCCAATGGAAACCACACTATTTGGAATGGTAATGTTGGTCAAATTTATACAGTAAGAGAACATACTAGTTCCAAAAGATGTCACAGCATTCCCCATTACAACACTGGTCAGATTAATATCTCCATCAAACACAAATCGTCCAATGTTCTTAACACTATCGGGAATAATAATGGTGGTTAGACTATCACAATTGCAGAATGCATCGTCTCCAATATTGGTTACACTGTTAGGAATAGTAACGTTAGTCAGGCTACTGCAGTAACAAAATGTACCACCTTCTATAGAAGTAATACTCTCTGGAATGGTAATATTGACTAGGTTAGTGCAATAACAAAACGCATTGCTTCTAATGAAATTGACCCCGTAGGGAATGGTAATATTAGTCAATTTAGTACAACGAAAGAACGCATTGGTTCCTATGGAAGTGACACCGTTAGGAATATTAATGTTGGTTAGCCCCATGCAGCTAAAGAACGCAAAGTTTCCAATATTGGTTACACTGTCGGGAATGGTAATACTTTTCGTCCGTCCCATATAATAGAACGCTTTGTCTCCAATGGAAGTGACGGGAAGCTCCACAGATGAATTTGTATCTATGGCCACAGGAATATACTGTGGAATAGTAACAACATCTCCAGAACCCGAGTAGCCTGTTATAGTGACGCCACTCTCATTTGTTTTATAATTGAAATCTCCGTAGGTATCTGCCTTGGAAATCATCGGAGTCAATAAAAGCAGAATCCATAAAAGTCCTGAAAACCCTTCCTTTTTCACAATGTTCATTCTGTATAAATTACAGAACTTCAAACTAATTTTGTAAAGATTAATTCCAACCCAATCACCCCTTTATCATTTAAGTTATGGAGTCATTACACGTTATTCTGAAAATAAGTTTGGGATCAACAAAATGCTCCTATTTGTAACCTTATTTTTGCTCGTAAACACGTTCCACACTGCTTTGCGCATCAATCTTTAATCTTTGGTTAGTTCCATGAGATCGCGCTCCAGTTTTGCCTGTAACCGCGCCTGTTCTTCTGCAGAAGCCTCGCGTGAAACAAAAATCGGTTCGCCGACATGAATGTCGCAACGGGAAAAGGGGAGAGGAATTTGAAAACCATCCCAACTGTGCAAACAAATCTTGCTATGGATATAGTAGGAGATGGGAATGATCGCTGCCCCGGTAATCATGGCTAATTGAATGGTTCCCAATTTCGCCTTGTAACGCGGTCCGCGTGGTCCATCTGGAGTAATGGTGATGCTGTATTTTTTCGCAAGCCAACCGGATGCTTCCAACAGGGCTTGAGGGCCCCGACGACTTGTCGAACCACGGACCACATGAACGTTAAAACGCTCAACAAAATCGGTGATCAACGCGCCATCCTTGCTGGCACTGATCAATGCACACATGCCCGTCGAAGGCCAGCATGCCTGTGCGAATTTGTTCCAGCTCCAAACGGAAACGCTCAGACGGTTGTGCCACATTGCAAAAATTACAGGACCCGGCAATGGATCGGCCTGTTTCTTGAATATCCAACGGCGACGCCACGATAGCATCAGCAATCTTGCAAAGATCGAAAGGATGGACATTCCCAGTCTTTTCAACCCTGTGACTTTATGTGGAATTACTACACCAGATTTTCGAGGGGGAGTATCCATCAGGCACCTTTTTTGAGACTGGCTCTGACCAATTCCTCGACTCCTGCCTGCGGGCCAAGCACAGCTTGCGCCGCACGGATGGATTCCTGCGCTTCGGCCTGTTTGAACCCCAAAGCCATCAGGGCCAGCACGGCATCGTTCAATTTCTGATCGTCCTTTGAAAGCCCACGTCCCTCGCTGCCCGCCTCCCATGCGCCGGCTTTTCCAATCTTGTCCTTTAATTCAATGATGATGCGTTCAGCCGTTTTTTTGCCAACGCCGGAGATTTGCGAGAGCATTTTAGTGTCTCCATTGGCCACGGCCCCACGAAACGATGTCACCGTGATTCCGCTAAGCACGTTTAGCGCGGTTTTTGGGCCAATGCCGTTGACCGTATTAATCAAAAGCCGGAATAGCTCTCGTTCCGCGGCGGTCATGAATCCATAAAGGATGTGTGCGTCCTCGCGCACAACCATGTGTGTCAGAATCTTTACTGGCTGACCGGGAGCGGGCAGCTTTTCGTAAGACGACAATGGAATCAAGACCTCGTAACCCACGCCATTCACATCCACTGTGATCTGTGTGGGGAGAGCTTCCGCCAAATTGCCATGCAGAAACGTAATCATCAATACCTGTCCATCTTAATTGGGCTCTTCTTTCCTGAAAACATTTTTCGCAGCCATCTTGTCGCAGGTGGGAATACGGTACAGCAACATGCCCGCCTCATTCAGGTGATGGGCGGGCATGTCACGAACTCCTAAAACCTGTTATTTACCGGACCGAAGTGTCACTTGAGCTGCCTTCAATCCCTGGGCGGTCGCTTTGAGTGTGATATTTCCAGTTTGCCCCGGTTTGGTACGGACAATGGCCAGACACAAGCCGTTATACGCACGGCGTTGCGAGGCTTGAAACGGGTCCAGACAAGCAGCATCACCGTTCCCCACTGCCACGATTTCACCAGGACCTTCAATCTCGAATTTCACGAGATCATGTGAACGTGGCACCAACAAGCCGTCCTTGTCGGCAATTTTTACGGTGACATACGAAAGATCCAACCCGTCGTCCTTGATCTTTTTACGGTCGGCCTGAATCTGTAACTTGGCAGGCGCACCCGTTGTTTTGACAGTGTCCTCAGCCCATTTTTTCCCTTTGCGATAGGCCACAACTTTTAGTTTTCCCGGTGCGTAAACAACGTCATTCCAGCAAATGCGGTATTCGAACTCACCCTTTTTCTTTTTTCCAAGCGACTTTCCGTTGAGGAACAATTCCGCCTCGTCACCTGAAGTATACACATGCACCGGCGTGACCTGTCCAACGCGCTCAGGCCAGTTCCAGTGCGGAAAAATGTGCGCCATTGGCAACTCCGAGCGCCAGCGCGCCTGATAGGAATAGAACCGATCCTTCTTGAATCCGCAGAGGTCGATAATTCCAAAGTAACTGCTGGCCGAAGGCACTTTGATCCGTCCCAATTCGTCCAACTGCTTCTTCAACGCGGCTTTTTGCTCTGGATCGGTAAAGTTGAGCAAATTACTGGCGTCGCTGTTATAGGGAGTTGGTTCTCCAATATAATCAAAACCAGTCCACACAAATTCGCCCATGAAAGCCCTGTTCTTATCCAAAGCTTTGAAGACTTCGTCTGGCGTTTGAGCCCACGGCGGAGCATCCACGTCATAGGAGGAAACCTGAAAATTGACTTCAGAGGAAGTTCCGCGCTTCACGGGGAAGAAATATTCACCACGCGAGCTGATGCAGGACGAGGATTCTGTAGTCAATACTGGTTTATTTTCATTGCCGGGATGATTCAGGATTCTTGAGTAACTGCCCAGATTATAGTTCAGCCCGAAAACATCCACGCCAGTCTGGAAACCGTTGATGCCAGCGTCGGCATGGTTGCATCCCGCAATCACGGGCCGGGTCGGGTCTTCAGAATTCACAATATCACGCAATGGCTTGCTGAAAGAAGCATCGCGTTGCTCTGCAATTTCATTGCCAATGCTCCAGAGAATGACAGAAGGATGGTTGCGTTCCCGCTTTACCATGGCTCTTAAATCCTTCTCGTGCCATGCGTCATAAAGCACGCTGTAATCACTGGTTGATTTACCGCTGCGCCAGCAGTCAAATGCCTCCACCATGACCAAAAATCCCATCTTATCCGCCAAGTCCAGCCATTCCGGGGCAGGTGGGTTGTGCGAAGTGCGAAGTGCATTGCAACCCATTTCCTTGAGGATTGAGAGTTGCCGTTCCATGGCGCGAACGTTTACAGCAGAACCGAGTGGACCCAAATCGTGATGATTGCATGTGCCCTGTAGTTCCACGCGCTTTCCATTGAGCTTGAAACCGTTTCTGGCCGTAAATTCAATGGTGCGAAACCCAAATGGCTGATCATAACTGTCGACCGTTTTTCCGTTTACACTAAGAGTCACTCGCGCCAGATACCGGTTGGGAGCCGCAATGTCCCAAAGCCGGGGATTTACTACAGAAGCAGAGAGATTCACTGTGGCGGAACCAGCAGTAGGAATGGTCTTCTGCACACTTTGTGATTTGGCCACAGACTTGCCAATCCTGCCTTTGGAATTGATCTCAAAGAGTTCAGTGCTGGCTGTCACAGAAGTTTCAGCCGTGGATTGGTTGTCAATAGTCACAGCCAGATGCGCTTCACCTTGTTGGGCCGAAGCCACTGGGGTCGTTAAGTACACTCCCCACTGACCAACATGGACTGGAGATGTTTTGACCAGCCAGACGTTGCGGTAAAGTCCCGCCCCCGGATACCACCGCGACCCCCAATTTACCGTATCCAACCGCACAGCCAGAATGTTCTCTGCGCCAAACTTCACGAATGGCGTCAATTCCAGCCGGAAGGCGTTGTAACCATACGGCCACGTACCAACGTATTGCCCATTGAGCCAGACTTTGGCATTGGCCATGGCCCCATCGAAATCAATGAAAATCCGGCGGCCCTGATCCGTAGATGGCACTGTGAAATGTTTCCGATACCAGCCAATGCCTTTCCAGGGAAGTTTCCCTGTGTCGTTGTCCAAATCTTCACGGAATGGTCCTTCAACACCCCAATCATGCGGTACTGAAAGCTTGCGCCATGAAGCATCATTAAAATCCGCAACGCTTGGCGAGTCACCAATGGGCATTTGTGAATTTTGTATCAGTTTCCCATCCTCATCGTATAACCGCACTTCACAAATGCTGGCCCATGCACCCGCAGGCAACTGCGTCGCCTTGATGCGAACCAACTTCGTGTCAGAAAGAAAGGCATAATGCTTGCCCCTCGGCCCCGAACCTTTCACCACTTGAGTCCAATTCACCGCGTCCGTGCTTGTCTCAATGATGCAACCATAATCCTGTCCCTGCCGTTCCCAATCAATTTCGGCGCCAGAAATCTGTTGAATGTGACCCAAATCCAGTAAAAGCCACTGATCGTTTCCCTCGCCATTCGCACACCAGCGTGTCTTGGAATCGCCATCCATAGCGAGGGCGGCATAATTACCTCTGCCTGTTTCCTCGCTTGAGGCGCTGAGTTGAATGCTCCACGATGGGCCACCCGGTTCAGGCCGGTTAGAACGATCTGGCATTGGTCCAAAACGTTCAAAGCGCCAGTTTGCGTCGAAAGATTCACGGGTTCGAACCGAATCAGCAGCAAGAGCGTCGTTGGCCAGTATGACAACTCCCACCAGTATTGCGGATTTGAGGAGAACATTCATGTGTGGGAGAGTAAGGTGGCCCGCCAGGATTGAAAAGGCTGAACATTTCCACACGCGTTGATTTTTCTGTCGGCTCAGGGAATTTTATAGGGCATCAGAAGCTTGACTTGGAGACACTTTCTTGGAACAACACCCTGTGTGGCTGCCCTGTTCAAAATTCAGAGTGAATTCCGCTACGAAATTGTCCGAAAAATTTTCGAAGGCGGCATGGGCGTCATTTACGAAGCCCAGCAAATTGGCGCTCGCGGTTTTGTCAAAAGCGTGGCCATAAAAGTCATCCGCAAAAACTACGCGGATCAAAAACCCTTCATTGATAATTTCATCGGCGAAGCCAAGCTCGTTGCCGACCTGATTCATACCAACATCGTCCAAACCTACCACTTGGGCGAAGCCAATGGCATCTACTTCATTGCCATGGAATTGATTAATGGCGTGAACCTGGAACAATTCACTGGCCGGATTTCAAAAAAGAAAATTTCCCTGCCTGTCGAATTGGCGGTTTTCATTGCCAGTCGCGTGGCCAGAGGTCTGGCATACGCTCATTCCAAAACGGATTCAAAAGGGCATCCCCTCGGCATTGTCCACCGCGATGTCAGTTTTAAAAACATCATGATTGCCTTTGCCGGGGATGTGAAGCTCACGGATTTTGGAGTCGCCAAAGCCCGGGGATTTCTAGTTGACAACGAGGGTGAAGTCATTGCGGGGAAGGCGGATTTCATGAGCCCTGAACAGGCGGATTTCCGGGTCACAGATAAACGATCCGACCTTTTCTCCACCGGCGTTGTTCTGGCAAACCTGCTTTTGGGCCATAACATTTTCAAGGGCGATGACGTGGATGATTCGCGCGAACGAATCATGAAGATGCCGCTGCCCAATTTCTGCGAGCTCAATCCAAAAATTGATTCGCGTCTGAATGAAATTCTCCATCGCGTCCTAGCCCGCGATCCCAATAAGCGCTACGCAACGGCAGACGAACTGCTCTACGATTTGGAGTATTACATTTATCATAATGGTTACGGTCCGACCAATGAAACGCTCGGCAAATTCATGCGAGACCTGTTTGCCTCTCCCAATTTGCCAAACGATTCCACGCGCGGCTACACCACTCTGCTCGAACGCACCGCAACCACGGTCAAACCCACCTCTTCGCAGCAAAGGCGTTCCTCTGCTAAAAAATCATGAAACGTTCCAATGTACCGGCCTCCAGCACAGTAACGCTGGGCCTCATTCAAACCTCCTGCTCACCTGATCCGGCAGAAAATCTCGCAAAAACCTGCAAGCAGATTGATATCGCCGCCCGTGACGGCGCCCAGATCATTTGCACACAGGAACTTTTCCGTTCTCAGTATTTTTGCCAAAGCGAGGACCACGCCAATTTCAAGCTTGCGGAATCGATCCCCGGCCCCAGCACCGTTGCGCTTCAGGAAATCGCCCGCAAACGCAAGGTTGTCATCGTGGCCTCCCTCTTTGAAAAACGCGCCTCCGGTCTTTATCACAATACTGCCGCCATCATTGATGCCGATGGTTCGCTGCTCGGGATTTATCGCAAGATGCACATTCCGGACGATCCACTCTATTACGAAAAATTCTACTTCACCCCAGGCGATCTGGGGTTCCGCGCCTGGCAAACGCGTTATGGGAAAATCGGCGTCTGCGTTTGCTGGGATCAATGGTATCCCGAAGCTGCACGTCTTACCGCCTTGCAGGGGGCGGAAATCCTCTTTTACCCCACTGCCATCGGATGGCATCCGGCGGAAAAGGCCGAGTATGGTGAAAAACAGCATTCCGCCTGGGAGACAATCCAACGCAGCCACGCCGTTGCCAACGGCTGCTATGTTGCCGCTGTCAACCGCGTCGGTCTGGAACAGCCCATTGGCGGACCTGGAATTGAATTCTGGGGGCAAAGTTTTGTCGCTGGTACCTCTGGAGAAATCCTTGCCAAGGCAGGCGTATCTGAAGAGAAAAACCTGCTCGTGCCAATCGACCTTCCGAAAGTGGATTACGTCCGCACCCAATGGCCATTCCTGCGTGACCGCCGGATTGATGCCTATGGCAACCTGACAAAACGGTTTGTTGATTGACAAGTCAATGCAGGGAAAACCAATAGCGTGGGTTACAGGGGCCGCTGGACTCATTGGCAGCCATTTGATGGAAACTGCAAATCTTCTGGCCCCAGAATATCAAGTTATTGGGATTACGCGTCAGGATGTCGATCTCACCGATTTTACATCTGTCCGCGCCCTTTTTTTACGACAGAACCCTGCGCTCATCATCCATTGTGCAGCCATGAGTCGCAGCCCTGATTGTCAGGCAAATCCGACCTTGGCTCGTAAAATCAATGTTGATGCAACCGCCTGTCTTGCCGAATTGGCGGTGGATGCGCGTTTCGTTTTCTTTTCCACGGACCTTGTTTTTGATGGACAGAAGGGGGACTATGTTGAAACTGACTCAGTAAATCCACTGAGCGTTTATGCAGAAACCAAGGTTGCTGCCGAAAATCTGGTCCTCAAAAATCCCTGGCACGTTGTCATTCGCACCTCGCTTAACGGTGGTGTAAACAACCACAGTCGAAACGCCTTCAATCAGGAATTGCGCCGTATCTGGCGGAACGGAGAGGCGACCCGGCTTTTCACGGATGAATTTCGCTGCCCACTTTCCGCCAGCGTCACTGCCCGTGCGATCTGGGAATTAGTCAAACACGATGCCTCTGGCCTATACCACATGGCAGGTGGCCAACGCCTTTCCCGCTTTGAAATCGGCCAGATTCTCGCAGCCCGGCACCCGGGATTAGCTCCAAAAATTGAAGCCTCATCGCTTGTCAAATATACTGGAGCTCCTCGCCCACCGGATTGCTCTCTCGATCTGGACAAGATTCACAAGGTTCTCCCTTTTAAAATTCCCGGTCTGGTTCAATGGCTGAAGGAAAATCCCGACACGGATTTTTAAACGATGCCATGAACGCTTCCTGCTATCGCGGTCGTCTGGCTCCGTCGCCAACGGGATTTTTACATCTCGGTCATGCCCGAACTTTTTGGACCGCGTTCCAGCGTGCCCAAAATGCCCGGGGCACACTCATTCTGCGTAACGAAGACCTCGATCCCGCCCGGTCAAAATCGCAGTTTGTTAGTGCGATGATTGAGGATCTTCACTGGCTTGGAATCTCATGGGTGGAAGGTCCTGATTGTGGCGGCTCCTTTGGCCCCTATTCTCAAAGCCAGCGTGGTGATCTCTATCGTTCCGCGTTTGAGAAATTACGCAAAGGTCATTTCATTTATCCATGCACCTGTTCCCGCCAAGATGTTCAAAAAGCCCTCCACGCACCTCACGCCGCTGATGATGAACCGATCTACCCGGGAACCTGCCGAAATAATACGTTTGATATCATTGGAAACCGCAAGGTCAACTGGCGTTTTCGTGTTCCTGATGGTGAAACGATCCGTTTTGTGGATGCACATTTTGGTCCGCAGGAATTTGTTGCCGGGCGCGACTTTGGAGATTTTGTGGTATGGCGGGCAGATAATGTGCCGTCCTACCAATTGGCTGTTGTTGTCGACGATGCCCTGATGAAGATCACCGAAGTTGTTCGCGGGGCGGATCTTCTGTTGTCAACAGCACGGCAAATCCTGCTTTACAATGCGCTCGGCTGGGAACCACCTTCATTTTTTCACTGCCCATTGATGACAGATGCCAGTGGAATTCGCCTTGCCAAACGTAATGACGCCCTCAGCCTCCGCACCCTGCGTGAGAATGGCACAATGCCAACCGATTTACAAAGGCAATTCTTAACTGGGTTTTGATCTGTATTTTTATTACAGTTTACTTTAAAATCCGCTGTTACACTTGCAAATTCGCAACGTCTGTGATTAATTAACACTTAGTCCAACAAAAGAGGCTTTTGCCATTATTTCGGATAATTACGGTTAATTTGGAGTGATTATTATAACGCGTCGCTCCGTCCATCGGCCTATATCGGTTGGCCAGAAGACAAGATGATTGGTCTTTTAAAGGGTTGATATCCAAATTATGATCACATTCGATTTATCCAACAAATTCAATTGGAGATGTCTTTAAATGGTGTGGGAATTAAAGAAGCCATCAGACGTGCCAGTCATTCTCCTGATGTACATAGTTTTTTGGAGAGAATGATTTAAAAGTTTATGGGTATTGGGGATTAACAATAAACGCCTTTAACCGCTAAAAAACTATGGACCCTAGATCATTTATTCATGTCACAGCAACGTATTCCAATGCTGTGTTAACCGCCGTTCTTCCCTATGTCACAGATTTTTCAAAAAAAAATGGACCTTCCCATTCCGCAGCCTGTTACCATGGCTCAGGTCAGTACCTTCAATCCGAGCATCATTCCAGGATATATTGGAGGTGGCTTGTGGCTGACAAATGAATACTGGTTCGTTTTCTCGGATGGCATAGTATGTTCTTTTCGTTCATCAGTTAATTGGTTTGCGGAGCAAGATATTGATGATCTGGCTCGATATTGTGGGAAAGATAACATGACAACAAATGAAGTGGTCGACCTTGCTCGTCTTTCTTTTAAGAAACTCGATTACAAGCTCCTCCCCACTCTTTTAGATGGGCCCCCATCTCATATGGAAGGCCCGTTTGATGTTAAAAAGTTGGGGCATATCCCTTATTGCAGAGTCACCTGGTCAAGCCCGAAAGCCACTACGCGCGAAGAAGAGTACGAACACGGGTATACGATACGATTCGACGTTGATATGCAACAAAAACAAGTTGTTGGAATGTTCATGGTAGGTAAAAGGTTCTGGCGCCCTGAACCAAAAATTGATGTGACTCCCTTGTTGGAATCTGATTTTAAAAAACAAAATTCTGGAAAAATGTTCATTCGGTCTAATGCTCCGCCTCCCCAGCCTATTTCAAACACTCCACTTCAAAAAAAATGACATTCTTCCTTTTGGAGCAAGGCTATCCGTTTGCTGCAATGGCTTCTCATCGCCATAAAATCCTTCGTTGCCCAGTAAATAACTTTTATAAAAAGCCATTTACAACACGGAGAACAACTTTTCCCCTGTCCTTTTATGGGGGGATCAGGTCAGGAGTAGTCCCTTTCTTACTTCGCATTTTAGGATAAATTAAGTGCCAAACAAAAAATGGGGAACTGGAGGACTTTGTTGATAAAAAAAAGAGCCCGTGTCTTTAACACACGGGCTTTTTTGGTTAACTGTTGAGAGAGTTAAAATTCGAGTTTAATGCCTTCGAGGCGTTTTGCCACTTCGCGTAACACACGTTTCTCATCGGCCTGATTCTTCGCAACAAAGGTTACGCTGAATCTCAAATAGGCGCCGGCATCATCCCATGGCACGGTGGAAATCAATTTCTCTGTAATAAGCCACTGAGAGACTTCTTCCGCGCTGTTGAATGTGATGCGCGAGCCATCGGTTTTCACAGCGGCTTTAGGGGCCTTGACATAAAGAAAGAAGGAACCTTTGGGTTTTTGAGCGTTGAACCCAACCTTATTGAGAAGGGCCACAAGACCGTTCATGCGGCGGGAATATTTGGCCGCGATTTTCTGCGTGATTTCCGGATGGTCGAATCCGTGTGCCGCGGCGTGTTGAATGGCGAGGAATTGGCCGGAATCGGAATTGTCCTTGATGTCGGCGTAAGCTTTGACAAGCAGCGCATTGCCAACAACAAATCCGCAGCGCCAGCCAGTCATGTTCAGGCTCTTGCTTGCGGAGTGAAGTTCCACGCCCACATCCTTGGCTCCGGGAATGGAGAGAAAACTCAACGGTTTACCGTCGAAGATCAGTGCGGCATATGCGGCATCGTGAATGACGACGATGTTGTTTTTCTTGGCGAAATCAACGACTTTTGCAAAGAACTCCGGCGTGGCAATTGCCCCGGTGGGGTTGTTGGGATAGTTGATGACGAGCACTTTTGCCCTGGTCAGGACATCTTGTGGGATGGCTGTCAAATCAGGCAGAAATTGGTTTTCTGCTGTCAACGGCAGATTATAAACCTGACCACCGTAGTATTTTGTGTGCGTGCCAAAAATCGGATACCCGGGCGTGGTCATCAATGTGTAATCACCCGGATTGATGAAAGCGGCAGGCAACAGTGTCAACGCTGACTTGCTGCCGATGGAGTGCATGACTTCCGTGTTGGGATCAATCCCAGCCACGCCAAACACGTTTTCCATGTAGCGGGCCGCAGTCTGCTTCAAAACGGCATCGCCATTGTCGGCATAACCGCGATTTTCCGGCTTGCGGGCTTCTTCGCGCAGTTTGGCAACAACCTCAGGAAACGCCATGGCGTCCGGTTCGCCAACCCCCATGTCAATGATTTCCTCGCCGGGGTGGGCTGCCAGTGCCGCGCGCTTGGCGCGTTTGATCTTTTCAAATTTATAAATCGCTGTGGATTTTCCGTAGTTTTTCCCGCCAATACGTTCGGCAAACAGGTTTTGTATGTAAGATTCTGACATAAATATTCAGGCCGCCAGAAGCGAAGCCAAGAGCAAGTTACTCAAGGCCCGGGCAGGATGCAAGTTTTGGGAGGAAATGAAAACGACCTCGAACGGTTGAAATTCGGGCCCAATACCGTAGAATTGAGCCGATGGCGAACTCATTTGGACAGCTTTTTCGGATCACCACCTGGGGCGAATCCCACGGTGGTGGTGTTGGTGTCGTTATTGATGGCTGCCCGCCGCTGCTGGAATTGAGCGAGGCGGATATTCAGACGGACTTGGACCGGCGACGTCCGGGCCAATCCTCGATCGTCACCCCGCGCAAGGAATTGGACCGCGTTCAGATCCTTTCCGGCACATTCGAGGGCAAGACTTTGGGAACGCCCATTTCCATGTGGGTGAAAAATGAGGATCAACGTCCTGATGCTTACAACGAAATGGCCTCCAAGTTCCGTCCATCCCATGCGGATTACACCTATCAGGCCAAATACGGCATTCGCAACTGGCAGGGGGGTGGACGCGCCAGTGCCCGTGAAACAATCGGTCGCGTGGCGGCGGGGGCGGTTGCAAAAAAAATCCTCCGTCAAAAATTTGGGGTGGAAATCCTGGCCTTTGTCAGTCAAGTAAAGAACATCACCGCTGTTATTGACAAAGAAGGGGTGACAGCTTCGGAGATTGAATCCAACATCGTCCGGTGCCCCGATGCCAGGGCAGCAAAGGCCATGATCGAATTGATTGAGCAAATGCGCTCAAAAGGCGACAGTGTTGGTGGGATTGTTGAATGTGTGGCGCGTGGTGTTCCTCCCGGATGGGGTGAACCCGTTTTTGATCGCCTGGAGGCGGATCTCGCAAAAGCGATGTTGAGTCTGCCGGCATCCAAGGGTTTTGATTTTGGTTCCGGATTTGGTGGTATTCTTATGACAGGAACGGAACATAATGATCCGTTCCGCATGATCGATGGCAGGGTGCGCACAACGAGTAATCGCTCGGGCGGCATTCAGGGGGGGATTTCCAATGGCGAGACCATTTATTTCCGTGTTGCCTTCAAACCCGTGGCCACCGTCATGGTTGAACAGGACACCGTGTCGGTTCAATACGAGAATACGACTCTCAAGGGGCGGGGACGTCATGACCCATGTGTTTTGCCACGTGCTGTGCCTGTTGTGGAGGCCATGACAGCTCTGGTGCTTGTGGACCACGCGTTGCGCCAGAAGGCGATTCAGCCTTAATTGAGGGGGCCATTTCTGTCAGTGTAATCTGGGGCCAAACCCCGTGTAGGGATTGAGCGGAATGACGCTGGCAAGTTCAATCATGCCAGCTTTTGCCAGAGGCAATTCGGCAAGTCGTAGGCGCACCTCCTCTTCAGTGGCCGCCTCAATCATCATGCACGCACCCTTCCTGTCTCCTCGAAGCCAGATTTGGCGGATGAAGTTTTCCTTATAGAGCTGTCGGACCACTTGGGCTTCAGATTCAAGCCGTGGCGTGAATTCCTCTTCGGTAAACGCGGATTTTCGTGTTGTTAAAACCAAGAATTGCATAGTCGGAAAATTAGAGGCAATCAAGCGTTGATGCGAATGAATTTCGCGGGTTTGTAAATGAAACGGGCACGGCCATTTCAGACCGTGCCCTGGTGTTTCCGTGTCAAGAAAGCAAGTCTTGGTTAATTAGATTTTGATTCATCCACCACCACGTAACGGGTGCCACCGTTGCTCCAGACGCGCAAGAGCGTCTTTTTGCTCTTGGGATGTTCTGTCAATCGCACGGCGTCATCGGCAGAGCGGACCGGTTGATGATTGATTTCAGTGATGACATCGCCAACCTTGAGGCCGGCTTCTGCGGCGGCGGAGTCGGAGTCAACGCTGCTAATGACAGCGCCCTTCAGGCTGAGTGGAGCGCCCAATTGCTGGCGGGTCTGGCGGTCCAGATCACTCACTCCAACGCCTTCCAATGTTCCTGTGTCATTGCTCTTGTCCACAGTGGATTCCTCCTTGCCACCGGAATTATCGTTGGCTTGCTCCTTGATGGTGACGTTGAGGGTCTTGGGCTCTCCCTTGCGGAGGATTTTTACCGAGATTGTCTCGCCGGGTTTAATGCGGGCAATTTCCAATTTCAAATGGCGTCCGTCTTTGACCGCTTTGTTGTTAACCTGAATAATGACATCACCTTCGGTGATACCAGCCTTATCAGCAGGCCCCTTTGGAACGACATCAGAAACAAGCACTCCGACCTCATCCTTGATGTTGAATTCTTTCGCCAGTTTTGGCGTGAGATCCTGCATAAAGACACCGAGGTAACCGCGCGTGACTTTACCGTGCTGGACCAGTTCTTCCATGACGTCTTTGGCAAGATTGGATGGAATGGCAAAACCAATTCCCTGATAACCGCCGCTTTGGGAATAAATGGCAGTGTTGATGCCAATCAAACGGCCATCTGCATCGACAAGGGCACCGCCGGAGTTGCCGGGATTGATGGCGGCATCCGTCTGAATGAAGTCCTCATAATCCAGACCCAGTGTGGCTCGGCCTGTGGCGCTGATGATGCCCATGGTGACGGATTGGCCGATGCCGAACGGATTGCCAATGGCCAGCACGACATCCCCAATTTCGATTTTATCACTGTCGGCCAGCTCAAGTCTTGGGAGGTCCTTGGCGTCGATTTTAATGACCGCCACATCAGATTTGGGATCGCGCCCAACGACTTTGGCTGTGAATTCCCGGCCATCGGTCAAGGCAACTTTCAGTTCATCCGCTTCTTCTACCACGTGATTATTCGTCAGAATATAACCGTCTCTTGTGACGATCACGCCTGAGCCAATCCCGTGCTGGGGAGGAATTCGCATCTGTCTGGAATTGTTGCCAAAGAAGTAACGGAAAATGGGATCATCAAAAGGTGTTCCACCAAAATTACGCTGTTTGGCTTTTGTCACGACGTCAATTTTCACAACGCTGGGAGCCACTTTCTTCACCACGGGCGCAAAACTCGTCCCAGCGTGAACATCACGTGAGACCGGGCGATCGTCCACGGACAGACCGGTGAATTTTACCGATGGAGTGGATGTCTTGCTTTCTCCGGCGTAGCTCACTGTGGCCGCAATGCCGACAGCCATCAACGCTCCACCCAAGGCGCAGAAGGCTGATCTTTTTAATGCTTGGTTCAAGTTCATCGTCGTTTCCTTTTGTTAAACGGTTCAATTATAGCTCAATTACTGTCCAAAATCTACCATCCCCAAATGACAGAAAACTTTCTCGAACCTTACAAATTTGTAAGGAAGAAGGGGGAAAACAAACGAGATTTTGAACATATAAAATTACTCACGGCGCAGGGCATCAATCGGGTTGCCCGCCATTGCAGAGCGTGCAGCAAGCCAGGTCCAAAGAAAACCACCTGCATAGACAAGAATCAGAGTCCACGTAATCGTGTTCCAGGAGGTTTGAGAATGGCTGGAAATGAGAACTGGAAGAATGGCGATCAATGCGGTTGCCATTCCCAAAGCCAGACCTGTTGTCAATAATATCCCGTGTTCGAGAACGGCCAAACGCACGAGGGTTGCTGGTTTGAATCCGGACGCCCGCAGGATGGCCCATTCTGTGCGCCTCTCCAAAAGATTACGCAAAACCACCGCTCCAAGCCCCGCCGTTCCCAGCAGCAGTCCGAGGCCCCCCAGCACTTGGAATGTATCCAAATAGGTGTTCTGAACAGCATTCAGGGCATCCAGACGTTGCACGGTTGAAATGACTTCCAGACCGCGATCTTCCAATCCGCGAGTCAAAGCAGATGAGACTTGGGCGGCAGAATTCTTTGGAGCATCGATCAAAAAGAATCGATGTCCGCTTTCTTCCGGGTAACGCATGACAAACGCCGCTTCGTCAATGAGAAGGCTGCCCTGCAAAACGGAACTGGCAATGGTTCCGACGAGTTTGACCTTGAATGAACGTCCGCGTCCATCCGTGTAATCCAGCGTATCCCCCACCTTCTTACCGAGAGCCCACAAGGCGGAATCACTGTCCAATATCGCAGGGACATCTTCCCCGGAACCCTTCAGCAGGAGCCACGGATTGTTTGTTTTAACGAGGGTTTGGACAAAGGTGAACGCATTGCGGGATTGCAACAGAGCGGGATCAACCCCAAGCAGGCGCGGTGTTTGGGCGCGGTTCAAATTCAGACAGCTCGCATCATCTCCGTCGCGAACGCGCATCGGGACGAATTCAACTCCAGGCAATTCGCCAAGGCCGAAGAAATCTTTGCCAGTTTTTGAATTCAAGTCCTGAACAACCGGCAGTGAGGATTCGCCCATCAAAGCGAACCCGCCCGTTCCGGAGGAACGCAATAAAGCGTCATGGGTTGAATCAAGTTTATTGACTCCGATGGCAACAATGAGGAATGTTCCGCTTGCGAGCAGAGCCATGGTGGAGAGACTGCGTTTGCTGCGGCGCGAACAATTGCGGAGGGCAAATGCTGTCAAATTAAAGTTTGAACCGAGTGTAAATCGAGATCGTAAAAGCATTTTGGCCAGGGCGATGCCTGAAATGAGAAACAGAGCTCCACTCGAGAAAAACAATTCCGCATTTGCCGTATCGTGTTTTGCCAGGGCGCTCCCAACCAATCCCAATGCGGTCAAACCGCTTGCAAGGCCCAACCACCCGGCCCATTTGTGTTTGCCGGGTGTCGGTGAAAACTCCGTCTCGGCCCCCTGCTCCAGCAGTTCGCGCGCGGGACGACGCGTTTGTTTGCGCAGTGCCAGCCAGATTGTTATGGCACATAAAATCACTCCTGAAACAGTCCCGGCGAGCAACGTTGAGGCTGTCACATGAAATGCCAACGGCGATTCTGCCACGGCCTTGCTCCAAAGGGTCGACAGTCCATGCAGAATGGCAGCGGCATAGCCCAAACCGGCCAATCCCCCCACAACGCCTCCCAACACGGCAACGATCATCCCCTCCAGCAGCATCAAACGTCGAACCTGTTTCGGAGGCAGCCCAACTGCGAGCAAAACACCGGTTTCAGTGGCCCGCTTTTCCAGACTAAATTGGAAGAGCAGTGTCAATAGAATCAATGCCGCTACAATCAGAAAGAAACTAAACCCGATGAACAACCCTCCGAAATCCTCGGATTGTGTTGCCGCAGCAATTGCCTGCTCGCGAACAGGCTGAATGGCCAGGCCCGCGTCCGATGGTGTCATTTGTTCCAGAATACGATTCTCAATGTTTTCCTTCGTTCCAGAAGGAAAGCGAATGGCTGTGCAATAACCAAAGGAATTGCCCCACATCTGTTTTCCTGTGTCCAGCGCAACAAAGGCTTTTGGCGTTCCCCGATGCTCCTTCCAATATTGTTCATCCTTGGGACGGATGCGTTTCATGTCGAGAGCGACACCTGCGTCCCAGTTTTCTGTTTTTTCCGCTTTTGCGAGACCGGGGAAATCTGGCATGAGAGTGCGGTCTGCTGCAGCTCCTTCCAATGGAACAATGGCGCGAACGAGAAAACTTTCGTGGCGTTCTTCCAAATGCCGTTTTTCATTGAGGACAAGCCAGGTTAACTTCATGTCTTCTCCAGGAGAAGCGTGGAGGTCATCCGCAAGCCACTGATTGATGAGAATCTCATTTGTTCGCATGTCACTGGGAACGATGGGAGCCGCCATTGCGGTGACCATGGAGTATGGCGTGGCGTTTGTGCCGTGACGGAGGTCATTGATGAAATAGGTTGAGATCAACCGTGCGTCCGGTGCCGTTTTGAGCGCCGCCGCAACGACGGGATTATCAAGATACACGCGGTCGCTTACCAATTCCCAACCACCATTCGAGGGCCGCAATTGCGTTTCCATGTCAGCGAGACGGAATTGCTTTTTCAATTCAACAGATAGGTTCGTCGCAGTGCCACCAGAGACAAGAAGAAGGTTTGCCTTTGAGACCAAGCCAAGTTTTTGTTGCAGGACTGGCAGGGGAATAAACAGGTTTTTCGGGGGAACCTGATTTGCCTGTAATGAAAAACGCCCAAACTGATTGTCTGTGAGAACACCGGCAATCCGGAGTCGGAACGAAAAAGAGACATCTTCGCGTGGAGCCAGGGGATTGTCTGCAGAAAGGAAGGATGGTTTTGGAACCCGGATGAGAAGGGTTTCACCTTCCTTCACGTTCAGTTGCAGTGCGAGGGCCAGATTCAGGTAAGCAACTTCGGCATTAGTTCCAAATGACTTTTCAAAATGAGGAGGTGTTTTTGTAAACGTCCAAAAGTTGGAATCAACACCCAATATTTGAATGTGATTGGCTCGGGCGGTACCGTCATTATTGGCGGCGATGCCTTGGAGAAAGAGAGCTGGAGTGGTCTGGACCGTGGCACTTGAAAGTGTCGAAGCCAGACTGTCGCGAAAGTAACGATCACGCGTTGAAATGGCGAAATCCACCCTGCCCAAGCGGGCTTCCCGAGTGTCGCGCAAGCTGCCCCGCACACAATCCCCGACAAGAAGCGCTCCAGTCAAAACGGCGGTTGCAACGACAATTCCCAGCAATGTTCCGACATGGCTTTGGAGGTGAAACCTGATGCTGCGGAATACAAAGAGAAGCGCCAGATGTTTTTGATTCGGTTTCATGTCATCCTCTGGAGTTCTCATGACTTTTTCCGATTATCATGCCAAAATTGCAAAAGCAATGGCATCTTATTGCAACACTAGGATGTGCTTTGCACGGAAGCCAATTCGCGCCGCGTAAAGAGGGAAATTCCACCGATTATAAAGAAGCCGCCAATAAGACCGACAATCTGGGTTGTTGCGGCGGCTAGTTGTCCCCAGGTGATGCTTCGGCCAGTGCTCAACGAATCGATTGGCGAAAAGTTTTCCACCAGTTGAAGAATGGCCAGTGTTCCCTTAAAAATGGGGAGTGCGATTTTGTCAGCCAGAGGATTTGTGGGACGATTTGTTTCATGATTGAGGCCAAGAACAGTCCCCTGTTCAATCGCATTACTAAAGGTGCTGCTCGACATCCCAACAATCAGCACGGCGATGGAAAAGAATGCGGCAACCGAAAAAGAAAGCCAGCTCGCTGCGGCAAGACCAATCGAGGATAACAGCGCCAGCCAGCAAAGAATGATGCCTAGTCCGCGCGCAAAATTAACCTCGAAGCTCCCTTCAGGAAAAAGAATTTCCAGTCCATCGTCACTTCCGAAAAGAAGTGCCATATCATTCATGTTGGCAAAGGAAATGAAGAGCATGCCATTGTCATCGATGGCATCAGCCGGGAAGTTAAATTCCTGGAAGGAATCTGCAGGCAGATCCTGGTCTGGTAAACGTGTGAAACGGGGAGAATTGGGGGCGCCAACTTCCCAGTGAGACTGGTAAAGAGTTCCTTCCGTGTAATTGGGAATTGCACTGTGGAATTTGATGCGGGCTTGGAGGGTTTTACCCTTCAATTTTTCTTTATACGCACTGAAATCCAATCTCCATGTGCGCATCATTCCAGAGGGAATAACTTGAGATTCGGCCATGACCCGTTGTTCGATCTGTTTGCGGACAATATCCAGTTTTTCCCCCTGAAGATCTGAGCCGCCTTTCTTTTTGGCTTCATCGACGTATTTGTCGATGAGTGGGTTCAAATTGGGAATGGGCGGTTTTACTGAATCGCGAGCAACAAAAATTTCACGACGGAGCACCGCCTGTTGATTCGCTGGCAATTGATTGGCCCGGACATGCAGGAGGGCATAGACACAAATCCCGGAAATGGCCAGCAGGGTGAAATCAAGAGAGACAATGCCCAGCCACTTGCCGAGCCAGATTTGCCAGCGCGCAATCGGCTTCACAGCGATCACTTGCATGTGGCAATCATCGATGTCCCGTGCCATCGTGCCGCAAGAAAGCCAGAGCGTGGCAAAACCCAGCAGCCCCGTAATGGCGCTGAGGGTGTAAGTCAGCAAAATTTGCGTCATCCCCTCTGCCGTGCCATCATCCTTGAGCAGAAGCGGCAATGCCACCACTGCCGCCACCAGCAGAGCCCCCAACACCCAGAAAAGCTTGTAGCGAAATGCGGATTTCCACGTGATTCCCGAGATGGTCAGGATCTGTTTCATTTGGGCTTGCCCAGGAAGGATGAAAGTTTCTCGTTCGCTTTTTTCAAATCAACCTGTGGTTCCGGTTGTTTTTCAGGTTGCGGAGCAGGCGTGGCTTCATGCTTTTGAGAAAGGGAGGACAGCTTGGCCTGATCGATTTTTTCAGTCGGCACGGGAGCTGGAGCCGGGGCGGGTTTGGGAGCCTCGGAAACGGTTAAACGTTCAAGGATTCTCTTTGAAGCCGGAGCCGCATCTGCTTCACCGCGCAAATAGGCGGCAACGCGGTTTCCACTGGTTGCGCCCGAAGTCTCGGCTGAGTTTTCGCGCGCTTTGCGCACGACATCAAGGAAGTAGCTTTCAAGATTCTGGCGTGGATTGTCGACGGAAACTTCTCCCTGAGTCACATCGCTGCGGATGATTTCGAGAACGCGTTTCATGGTCTCAGGACGCAACGGTGGAGCGGTGATGCGAACGGCATCCGGCTTGGTGAGCAGCTCCTTGAGAGTGCCCATGGCTTGAATTTTACCGCCGTAATAAATGACCACGCGATCACATACGTCTTCAACGTCGGCCAGCAGGTGGCTGCTGAGGATGACGGTTTTTCCACGGCGAGCCAAAGCCGTGATGAGATCCTTGACTTCGCGGCAGCCAATCGGGTCCAGGCCGGAAGTGGGCTCATCCAAAATAACGAGGTCGGGATCATTGATCAGAGCTTGAGCCAGACCAATGCGCCGTTGCATGCCTTTCGAAAATTCGCCGACCACGCGGGTTTGAATCTTGCTCAATCCCACCATCTCCAGAAGTTGATCTGTGCGTTTGCGGCGGTCTTCAACGGGAAGTTGAAAGAGGTTTCCAAAGAAATCCAGCGTTTCATGGCAATCAAGAAAACGGTAAAGGTAGGATTCTTCGGGAAGATAGCCAATGCGCGCCTTTGTTTTTACATGACGCGGGGAATGGCCGAAAACCTCAATGTGCCCGCGTGTGGGATAGAGTAGCCCCAACAACATCTTGACGGTCGTCGATTTTCCGGAACCATTCGGACCGAGCAATCCAAAAACTTCGCCGCGCTTGACCTCAAAATCCACGTTGTCCACTGCGCGTGCCTTGGGGCGTCCCCAGAAATCCTTGAAGACTTTGGTCAACCCGCGGACGCTGACGACGGATTCAGGTGCTGAAGCGGTATTTGAGGAGTTGGGATCTGTCATGTTACCTGATGGTTGTTTTGATTACTCCATGTCGCGTGGAAAAGACGCTTGTTGCCACACATTTTAGATGAAAGGCAGGGCTGCATGAAACCGCGACTTCTTCGAAATGTTGGGACAAGGTCATTTTTATGCAGCCTGTACTGAAGTTGATTTTTTGGTTTCCTCAGCGTTTTTTACCGCTTCAGGTTGTTGGTGTGGATCGAATTCCTCACCCTGACGAACGAGGCGGGCGCTGTTGAAGACCACGATCAGCGATCCCACCACGTTGAGTGCAGCGGCAACGATCGGGTTGATGTATTTCAACGCTGCAAGCACCAAGCCGCCAAGCACAAAGATGATGCCCAGCATGAAATTCTGATTGATGACAGAACGGGTGCGACGAGAGAGGCGGACCAGGAATGGCAGCCGGCGCAGGTCGTTGTTCATCAAAGCAATTGTGGCGCTGTGAATGGCCACTTCGCTGCCAGCGGCACCCATGGCGATGCCAAGATCGCCAGCGGCCAGAGCGGGAGCGTCGTTGACACCATCGCCGACCACCGCCACGCGATAGCCTTTGACACGCGTTTGGCGGACAAAATCAACCTTGTTTTGGGGCAGGCATTCACCCATGACTTCTTCGCAGCCAATTTCGTGGGCCACACGTTCTGCCACGGGCTGACGATCGCCTGACACCATGGCAATGCGGCGGACTCCGTTGGCTTTCAAATCGGCCAGAGCTTCCTTGGCTTCCACGCGGGTTTCATCCTGCAGGCCGACCCAGCCGAGATACTTGCCTTCGCGGGCAACGAAAATAAGGCTGACGCCTTCGGCTTCGTTCAAATCGACTGATTTGTCGAAGTCATCCTTCATGTCATGATCCTTGAGCCACTGGGCGCGGCCAACAATCACTTTGGCATCGTTGATTTGGGCAGTGACACCGCGACCCGCCGTTTCCGTGAAGTCTTTCGGTTCCGTGAGTGGAACTCCAGCTTCCATGGCCAGTTGAACAAGGGCTTTGGCAGTCGGGTGATTACTGTATTTTTCCGCGGAAGCGGCTGTGCGAAGAAGTTCCGCAGGGGTGACTCCATCTACTGGAGCCAGACGGCTGACAGCGAGTTTGCCGGTCGTTAACGTGCCTGTTTTATCGAATACAAAGGCGTTGATTTTGGCGGCCAGTTCGATGTCACTCACGTTTTTGATCAGGATGCCCAGGCGCGCAGCAGCGGAGAGGGCAGCAACCATGGCGCTTGGCGTAGCCAGAATAAAGGCGCATGGACAGGCGACAATGAAGACTGTGATCACGCGGGTCAGGTCTCCCGTGAATGCCCAGACAAGAGCCCCAATGACCAGAATCAAGGGAGTATAAAATCCCATGTATTGATCGACCAAGCGCATGAGAGGCAGCTTGGTTTTTTCTGCGGCCAGAATCAGTTCACGCACCTTGCCCAGGGTGGTGTCTCCACCAGCACGGGTGACGCGGATTTCCAACGCACCGGTCAAGTTTTGAGTTCCAGCAAAAACTTCGTCTCCGACCTTTTTATCGACAGGGAGGGATTCACCGGTGATGGTGGCTTGGTTGAAGGAGCCCTGGCCACTAACGATGACGCCATCGGCTGCCACGTTGTCACCGGGGCGTACGCGGATGATGTCTCCGACTCCCAGGAGGCGGGTTTCCACTTCTTCCTCACCTTTGGCTGTGATTCGACGAGCCTTTGGGGGGGTGAGTTTGATCAAGGACTCAATGGAGGCGCGAGCCCCTTCGGCTGTGTGGGATTCAATGATCTGTCCCAACAACATGAAGAAGGCGACGACGCCAGCTTCCTGATAATGTTCGGAACCAAACGATGCGAGAACGGCCAGGGCAACCAGTTCATTGGTGGTCAGCAAACCGGCGCGGAGATCCTTGACGGCGGTCCACACAATGGGAACGCCAAGAATCAAAGTTCCAATCATGGCGCTGGCGGCGGCCACGGGTTTTCCATCGGGAACGAGCCATTCAAACACGAAAGAGTTGATGATGCAGATCAAGCCCGCGAGGGTTTGCTTGAGCGGCAGGACAATCCTGGCTCTCTCGCTCTCGGGATTTGTCGACTCGGCATCCGCTTTGGGGGTGGCCGTGTCTGCATTGATTGAAGTCGCTTGCATAAAATTGATTTGCGCAGCCTTGGTTCAAAAATTGTTGTTATTGCGGCGGTGCGTTGGTGTTGGCCTTTGGCTCACGGTTGAGAAGCAGCCGCAATTCGCGCGTTTTCCCATCAGCTCGGACTGGCAGAAAAACACGTTCCTGGGCATTGGATAAAACGAGGTTCAGCACTTCGAGCTGGCGGACCTGGGTAAAGAGCGCGGCATTGGTCTGGTATTGCGGCAACTGGCTGAGGAAGTTGGTTTCTTCAGCACGGATTTTTGCGAGCATTTCAACGGCATCATGCTGAGCGGCGTTGGTCAACCCTTGGGCTTCCGCACGGGCTTTGCTCAAAATGGTGTTGGTGTAGCTCAGGGCCTGAGTGTTGGTGTTTTGCTGGCTGATGGTGGCCTGAAGCACAGCTTTGAAGGATTCCTCAAGGTTTCGCGGGTAGGCGGGTTTCACGTCCACTTGCTCAATGAGGATTCCAAGCTTTTGTTCACGGATCAATTCCTCAAGATGAGAGGTGAGGCAACGGCGGTATTCGGTCTGTTTATCCGTCAAGGCCTCATCTGCCTTGAAGTGGGTTGAGGCATAGAGAATCGAATTATTCAGCGCGTTGGTGACAAATTCAGCAGCGTTGACATAGTCAAACAAATAGCTGATGGGATCTGTAATGCGATACTGAAGGGATGCGAAGACGTGGATGATATTGGTGTCGGACGTCAAGGTGTAACTGTCAATCGCGGGGTTGATGGATGGTCCGGCAGGAGAGGCGACTCCATCAATTCCAATGGCATACCAGCCAACGGTGGATTGCGCGCGTTGGATTTGGCCGATTGAAATGTTGGTGACTTCATCAATGGGACGTGGAAAAGCCCAGTGGAAACCGGGGCCGAGCAACGCGTTGGTGCCTTCGCCGACCGGTTTGCCAAAACGCAGTTTGATGGCCTGTTGTTGCGGTCCGACAGTAAAGAATCCGGAGCACAGGAACGCGATGACAAGGATGATCATCGCAAATTTGACTATGACGAAGCTGCTTCGAAGCGCATCGGAAAGGGCCTGTGAGCCGGTGTCATCGGGTGATGGCGGCAACTCCACCGGAACCTTTGGTGCGGAGGTTTTTCGCAGTGTCAGCTTGATATTTTCGTTTTCGCTCATGCAAGAGAATGCCGGAAAAGAACCGGGCTGTGTTCGGGGTTATTTCTTGCCTTGATCGGTTTTGGGAGTCTGGACGTTGTTCAACAGATCCAGCGGCGGTGTATTTTGGTCGAGGATCAACGTGGTCTTTTGCTTGAGCATCTGTTTGAGGGCTTCAAGCTTGAGATTCAATTTGGCCAGCTCGGGGTTTTGTTCCAAAACGCTGAGGGACTTCATCATTTCAGCCACGGCTTCCCCGCGAATCTGCTCAGCCTGTGCCCTGGCGCTGGACAGGAGATTGGCGGCGCGGGTTTCGGCATCGGAGCGGATTTTGGTTGCGGATTCCTCGCCTTCGCTTTGGATTTTGGCGACAAGACGTTCACGTTCCTTCTGCATGCGGTCGAAAACGTTCTTGGTCACGTCCTCAGGGAGGCCCAGTTTCTTGATCTGGATGAATTTAACCTCGATACCGTAATCGCGAACCTTGGAGCTGACCTTGTCGAGCATCTCTTTTTCGATTTCAGCGAATTTGAGTTGGTTTGTGTTGGCGGAGATGAAATCGGAGAATGGGTGGCGGGCAACCACTTCGTTTCTGGCGCTTTGGACAAACTCGCTCAGGGTCTTTTCAGCCTGATCAACCCGGCCATCAAGGAATTTGGGGAAGAAGAGCTTGGGATCAGCGATGCGCCAGCCGGTGTAAACCTGAACAAACAGGATGTTTTGGTCGGCAAGCGTGATTTCTTCAAAGGGCCCTTCAAAATTCTGGATGCGCTGGTCCATTCTGCAAACGGTCTGAATGGGCCATGGCAGTTTGAAATAAGCGCCGGGTTCCTTTTTGGGTTCACCTGTCACCTTTCCAAATGTGGTGACGATGGCAACTTCAGATTGCCGCACCTGAAACACAAAGAGCAGTGATCCAAAAATCAGGATCAAAACGCTGGCAATCGCAATGGTGAGTCGATTTCTTTTCATGTTCTTTTACTTCTTCGAGTTAGCGCCGGGGAGATTGACTCCAGTGGTATCAATATCAAACTTGTCTTCCAAATCCATCTGGATGATGTCGGTCGTATTAGTTGTGGCGATCACATACTTGCGTGGACCGTTTCCAGCCTCTGCAATAACTTGGAGATAGGCGCGCTCCGCATAAACGGAAGGGGCCGCAGCATAGGCTTTCATCTGATTTGTAAAGACGCCAACGCGGGCAATGGAGTTGGCGATCATAAGGGCTTTTTCCGCCTCGGCTTCTTTTACCTTCTTGAAGGCAAGACCACGGGCTGTGCCGTTGGTTCGGAAATCCATTGCTTGAGCTGCAAGGATGGTGGCTTCCTTGGTTTGTGCCGCACCAATCACATCTTCATAGTATTTGGCCACCTTGACTGGCGGATGAATGTCGGCCAGCGCGGTGAAAACAATTTTTACACCGAGATGCTGATCGTTTGCCGCTTTCTGAATGCGTTGCTGCAGGGTGACCCCAGCCGCCGTACGTCCATGAGCCATCAAATCCTCCAAATCCGCACTTGCAAGGTAACAAACCAACTCGCGCAGGGCGATTTCCTTCAAAAGCGTTTCGGGTTCTTCATTGATGTAAACCCAGGACATGAGATTGGTGATCTGGTATTGGACTGGCATTCCGACGGCGATCAGATTGATCGGCGGGGCGGACTTGGGTTCGCCAATATTGTTTGTGCCGCTACTTTGGATTGCTGACTGATCGTGGCTGGCAACGAGGAGATTATCCTCTTTTGCTGAGTGAGCTTTTGTCCAAGCAACGGTTCGGAATTTTAAGGGGATACTCACCTCTTCCTTTTCATCTTCGCCATCGTCAGACCCCACCTCAAAGCTTTGAATCTGTTCTGTCGCATAGCGATGAACGACATCAATCGGCCATGGCAATTTAAAGTGCAATCCTGGGTCGAGCACTTCGCGACCCGCCACTGGTGCTCCCAAGCGTTCATAGAGTCCCTGTTCCCCCGGATTAATGAAAATGACGCATGTGGAGAGAATCAGAATGGCGACTTGTGCCCCGACAAGCAGAGGAAATGCTTTTTCCAGAAAACGGTAAAACCAGGTCTCGGAAACTTTGAATCCGAATTGATAATCCAAAGCGTGTGCTGCTGTGCTCAGAATGGCTTCTGGCTTGCCGAGCAGTCCGACCAAGCGGCTTTCATAAAGAACACGGATTTCTGCGTCTTTGACGCGGACCCGGTAGATTTCCATGATGAGCCCCAGAAGGGTTTCAAGGGAAATCAACCCAAGCACTGCACAAAGAATGTAGGCTAGGATGATGTCCACCTTGGGGAAGCCTGCCCATACAGCACCCAATCCCGCAGCAATTGCAAAGGACTCATAGGCTACCAACAGGGCGTAGCTGGAGCTGGGACGCAGAAGACGCTGCTTTTGCATATGGGCCAGTCCGCTCGCATATTTTCCCAGAAGGAAAAGAACCAGACCAAACAAGCCCAGCAAAGCCATTCCCAACTCGAGTTTTGCCGGATCCGTTGCCAGCGCGGCCATCTTGCGCTTGTAGTACCAAAATCCCCACAAAGCGCCGACCTGCAAAAGGAAGAAAAGAATGGTGAAGCCCGGAACAAAGTAACGTTCGAACTGTTCACGCGAACGGCGAGCGGGGAATGTGTCTGCGTCTGAGTTATCAAAAAGCGACGCACTGCCACGGCTTCGGCTTAATTCCTCCATTTCGAGCCGTTCGAGGTTTTCGCGTTGTTCCAAGCCCATTTGGAAAAAGCTTAGAATGGCGGCAAGGAATCCAAGGCATGCGAGCGCTGTGCCAACATACCCGGCGGCTGAGTTGACAAAGTAGCTTACCCAGAATAACCCGATGGTTACTCCCAGCAAAGCCACCCAGTTAATTAAACCAGTTTTCTTAACGTTTTGGTCCATGACGATCAATTCAGTTCACGGTCTTCGAATAAAGCCAGCGCCACTGCAAGCACCGCTCCAATGTAGGCGGCGGCATAGCCAATGGCCTTCCCCAGATATGCCAACGGGATTGCCTTGTCTCCTTCGAGCACATCGGCCATCCAAAATAGTTGCCAGTTTGGCGTAACAGTGTAAAGCACAGACGCCCACCAGGACCCCTGGCTTGCTCTTGTGCCAAGAAAATAGTCAGAAATAAGGCCCACCAGAAAAAGACCACTGCAAACCGCCAGAGTTGGAATTGTATCCAAACGTGTAGAGCATGTCAGAGCCAGCGCTGCCAATATTAATAGGGCCAGTAAAATCAGGAAAGAAGCCGGAATAACCCGCCAATCAATCCCGGTATAAGACCCCATCATGTTACCGGCGTTGCGCTGGATGAATTGAAGAATGAAAAATCCGAGGGAAATGAAAAAGACAACACCAAAGACCGCGTCAGAAACAAACGTCCTGTGCAAAAAGAAATTGCTGAATCCGGCGATGCCATAGGCCAGCACTATTCCCCCAGCGAAAATGCCCAATCCGGGCCAGTCAATGTCCCCATACGTGTCAAAGGACATGCGTGTGGCCAGAAGCACCGCAATGCAGTTGACGTAGGTCAGCACGGTCAAAGCTCCTGCGAGCCCGAGGTATTTTGCCAAAAGAAACTGTGCACGTCCCACTGGCTTGGAGAGAACTGCCAGTGCAGTGCCAGTGCGAATTTCACGTCCCACCGAAGAAGAGGCGCTGATGACGGCTCCAAATAATCCGGCCAGAAACATGACTGCCAGCGCACTGTTTTTGATCAATTTGGGCTCATCACCAAAGCTGAAGTAGTAAATGCAGGCCAGAAAAACTTCAAAGCACGCCGCCGCCGTCATCAGCAGTAAAAACACCGGCTGACGGATCAACTCCATAAAGGCATTGGCCGTTATTGTATAAAACTGTCGCATTATTCGCGCCCTTTAGCGCTGCATATTGTCAAAACCCAAGGTTAAGATACCTTTACCTAAATGGCAACGGCATATTACCTGCCCCCCACAGCGGTGGTGGTGGACTGACCTGGACGAGCTTGTCGAACTTAAGTCAATCTATGAAGGGTGGACAAGTGTCAGATTTAAACGTTCAAATCTTGCCAATTTTTCCACCCCAAAACGGCAGTGGGCAAATGGAAGAAAATAAATTAAACTGAATTGATTTAAATGCTTATATTGCAAGGGGTGAAAAACAAAATAGAGTATTGTAAAAGTTCATCAAAACCGCATACTAAAATAAAACGAGAGATTTGAAGACCCCCAATCGTTGAAATATGAGTTCAACTCCGATCAGAGTTCTTTTGGTTGATGATGACAAGGATGATTTCAGTCTTATCCGAGAACTTCTTTCGGAGAACGGAACCCGGGCCTATTCCATTGACTGGATCAACTCCTTTTCCAAAGCGCTGGAAACTATTTCCGAACATCGGCACGATGTCTATCTCCTGGATTTCTGGCTTGGTTCCCACAATGGCCTGGAACTTCTAAAGGAGGCCCATGCGCGAGGCTGCAATGGGCCGATGATTTTGCTGACCAGTCTTGGAGACGAAGCCGTGGATATGGAAGCCATGCGTGCTGGCGCCGCGGATTTTCTTTGCAAGGGGGAATTTACCTCAAAATCGCTGGAGCGCTCCATCCGCTATGCCATCGAACGAAGTCGGTCCGAACAGGAAATACAAAAACTAGCCGCGTTTCCGCGGTCCAATCCCAATCCCGTTCTGGAGTTTGCCAGCGATGGTTCCATGATTTACAGCAATGATGCTGCACAGAAACTGGCCCTTTCTTTTGACAAGAAATCGTTGGAAGAGATACTTCCCACTGATACGCGGTTGATTGTCATGGAGTGTCTGGTCACGAAACAGAGTAAGAATGATTTCCAAACCAACCTTCAAGGAAGAGTTCTTTCCTGGTCGTTTATTCCTATTGCCGCCAGCAATACCATTCACTGTTATGCGAAGGAGATCACCGAACGACTCAAGCTGGAGATGCAGGTCCGCCAATCCGCAAAAATGGAAGCAGTCGGACAACTGGCTGCTGGCGTGGCCCATGATTTTAACAATATTTTGACAATTATTCAGGGGCACTCGGAAATGCTTTCGCATAAGCAGAATCTGGGAACTGAAAATCTGAAACCCATCCTGGAAATTTGTAATGCGGCGGAACGTGCGGGAAAGATCATTCGTCAGTTGCTCATGTTTAGTCGCAAACATGTCTTGCAACAGCGGCAAATGGACTTGAATGAAGTCATTTCAACTCTAATCAATATTCTCAAGGGGCTCATAGGTGAGGGAATCACACTGGAGTTTCATCCAGACCCCAATCTTTCGGTCGTTCATGCGGATGTTGCAATGATCGAGCAGACACTTATCAATGTTGCTCTCAACGCGAAAGATGCCATGCCAAATGGGGGGGCGCTGACCATCACGACAAAGGAAATGTGGCTGGAGCCGGTTGTTTCCAATCTGAATCCCGAAGCGCGTTCCGGCCCGTTTGTTTGCCTGAATATCCAAGACACGGGCTGCGGCATGGACCCCGAGACGTTGAGCCACGCGTTTGAGCCGTTTTTTACAACAAAGGAACTGGGCAAAGGCACTGGCATGGGCTTGGCCACCGTTTACGGGATTGTCAAACAACACCAAGGCTGGGTGGTCGTGGATAGCCAGGTTGGGACGGGAACAGTCTTTTCCATCTTTCTGCCAAGTCTGTCGAAGACGAACCTCGTTCCCCAGCATCTTAACCCCACAAATGAAGATGCCATTATTGGCGGTCATGAAGGTATTCTGGTGGTGGAGGATGAGATGGCCTTGCGAGATTTGGTGGTGAGTGTTTTGACCGAATATGGTTACAAAACCTTCCATGCGGATACTGGCGTGGCGGCACTCAAGATTTGGGAGGAGCACAAAAAGGAAATCGATCTTCTCCTTACGGATATGATGATGCCTGAAGGCATGTCTGGTCCAAAATTGGCTGAAAACCTGATCCGTGAAAACCCGGATCTTAAAGTGATTTATACAACTGGATACAGCCCGGGCCTCCTGATGAAAGATCTGGCTTTACTGGAAGGCCACAATTTCCTGCCCAAGCCTTACAAACCCTATCGTCTGGCTCAGATGGTGCGCGAGTGTTTTGACCAGAAACCTGACAATGGTGAGAAAAAATAGTTGATCTATTTTTTCAAGCGGAGAAAGAGATTTGCTTATTTCGTTACGACGATTTTAGGTTGCTGCGCTTTGACAGAAATTGGATGAAAGGAATCCTGCAATAGCGTGCGGCAGAATAAAGGAACCAGATCCATGTTCCGCCAGCCAGCACAGTCCCCCAGAGAAAACTCCAGAAGCCCGCTTTCTTATCAAACATTGCACATGCGATTCTTATCAATAGCAAGAGGATGCCAGCTTGTTTTGCGCCTTCAATCCAGTATCTCAAATCCTGTGAAGAATATCGACGTCTGATTGAAAAGGCATCCTTGCAGATTGAACCGCACCACAGGCAGAGCAATGCTTTGATGCCAAAAAATGGTGTTTGAGGTAAATCCTCCAGAAGTGAGAATGCTCCGGGAACGAGATCGAAAATCAAAACAGGAACGGCTAAAAGCAGCGCGGAGTAGGTCTGCACTCGAATGTTTGTCTTGGCTGTTGTCCAATAGGAAATCGGAAAAAGCCGTGGAGAGGTGAAAGACAGCACCCAGTTTTGGAACTGCACCAAGTCTGTTCGTCCAGAGAAGAGCACCATGGGAAGACTGAAGAAAACAACCATGGCACAGACAAACATTTCGCTTAAAAAACATCCCACGAATAGCCAGACACGGGAACGATCTATGGCAGGGAAAAATCCATTCAGATAATGGATGGCAATCCACCCAATTACCAAATGACCGATCAGCCCGATCCATATGATTCCGTAAGCACGGCTGAATTTGTAACGATGAAAATCTTCAAATTCCAACACGGTTTGTCCCTGCTTCGTGAGATATTTTGAGAGCAACCGTTCAATCCATCCTTGATTCTCCAGTGAGACAGGAGAAAGACCTTCTTCGCACATTTTTGTGACGATACTTCCATTCTTCGGAATGAAAAAGGAAAACGAATTTTCTCGAAGGGGATTTTGAAAATCCCCGGCATGGAACATCTGATGGACGGCTTTTTCCAATCGAGGCAGGGAAGTCACCAACGCCAGTGAAGGAAGAAGTGAAAGGAGGAATACTCCATGTTGTTTCACACCTTCTTCGAAGAATGCGGCATTTACCCATCCAAGCGGGTTGATGATGTTGTGTAACAAAAATGCTTGGTGTTGCATGGATGGCTGATCAGAAGCAACAAAAGGCAAAACAATCGCGGAAAGGAGAAGAATAGGAGGAAACACTTGGGGATTAATCCGCAGTCGCAACCATGCCAATGTCATGCTACATACAATTCCCCACTGAATGACAGCACCTAGAACCGCAGCTACTACCGACGAGAAAGAAACTTGAGGCGATATGACTGCCAAGTAGACAATCAAGAACTCAAAGAACCATCCGGTTGAAGCAAGAAACGCTTGTTGCTTTAATTTTTTATAAATGTTTTCCGATGAATAGGGAAGCATTCGAAGCAACTTTAACGTCGAGCTTTGCCCTTGATCATTAAATAATCCCCTTCCAGTGAACGTGGCAAACAGTCCCAAAATACTGGTAATAGTTAGTGCCAATTCTGGATGCTTGGAAACGCTAATCCAGTTAATCCCCACAATTAAAATAAAAATAACCGTGAAACAGAATTGAAATGCTAATGGCGAAATTGTGCAGGCATAGGAATCTAGTTTGATCGATAATCTCTGCCAGAGTGATAGTTTGTTCAGAGCATCGAAAGGGGCGAGTTTTTGACTCATCCTCTTTTCAAATGTGTTCCAGTAGGGAATCATTTTGTCTCTTGAAGCGAGGTTAGGAGGGTAGTCAAAGCCGATTCTTTTTTCAATTCAGCGGGAACTCCTTCAGCTTTGATCTGTCCGTGTTCCATGACACAGACGTGGTTTGAAAATTGTTCTGCAACCTCAATGATTTGCGTTGTGTAAACGAATGTGTGACCGCGTTGAATTGCAGCACGGGCGTGTTCCTTAAAACAGTTTAAACCGCGTGGGTCCATGCCAGAAGCGAAGGGTTCATCGACAAACCACACTTCTGGATCAGCAATAATAAAGGCAGCCAGGACCGACTTATAAACCTGTCCCCGCGAAAGGCGTGATATGGGCCATCGAGCTACGGACAAAATATCCAGTTTTTTTAGAATCTCCTCAGCGTGCTCGTCAATTCCAACCTCCGGACACTCGTATAATCGGGCCAGAACACCGATAAGCCGGAGTGGGCTCCAATTGCGAGGCACAGGAGGCAGATCAGGGATTAAAGCAAATCGACGGCGCAAATCTTCGCGGGCGACAGTGTAAGGTTGATTATCAAAATAGACTTGTCCCTCATCCAAAGGAAGCACACCTGCAAGAGTGTTTAAGAGTGTGGTTTTTCCCGCTCCATTAGCGCCCAAAATGGCAATGATCTGCCCCGGGGGAAAACTGAGGGAAACATGGTTCAGGGCAAATGTGGTTCCATAATGCTTGGTCAAAGCTTCACCTCGGATTTGCATAGTCAAACAGTGCGTCAAGGCCGGTGGAACGGCAATTACAAATGCAAGGGGGTTATGGAATGAAAATGGGTGATTTTTCGAGAAAAACGGGGGCTTTTGAGTCCCATGATTAGAAAAAATGATCTTCACGAGTGTTGTAGAATCTTGTAGTTTTCCGCCCCACATGAAACCCATTCGTGTTAAATCTATTATTGCAGGCGTGTTTTCAGCCGCCTTGCTTCCGGGAGCGGTGATCGCTCAAAACGCCCCGGATCAGGCTGCTCATATCGCTCAACTTCAACCTGCGGCTGCCGCCACGGCGTCAGCCGCCAACTCGATTGTCAGTAATTCTGACAATGCCTGGTTACTTGTCTGCTCGGCTTTGGTGCTGATGATGACGGCTCCGGGACTCATTCTCTTTTACGGCGGTTTGGTGCGAGGCAAGAACGTTCTTGCGACAATGATGCACAGTCTGATCCTGATGTGTGTGGTCTCTGTGCTGTGGTTGTTTGTCGGTTACAGTATCTGTTTTGGCGAGGGGAACGCCTTTTTTGGCAATCCCATGCAGTATTTCATGTTGAACAATGTGGGGGCGGCTCCGAATGTGGATTATGCTGCGACCGTTCCGCATCAGACATTCATGTTATTTCAGATGATGTTTGCAATCATCACTCCGGCGCTCATCAGCGGTGCCATAGCGGAACGTATCCGGTTCAAATCCTATCTTGTATTTACCATCGTCTGGATGTGTCTTGTGTATTTTCCGATCTGCCACATGGTTTGGGGTAAGGGCGGTCTGATGAACTGGCAGTTGGGTGGAAAGATTCCAGTTTTGGATTTTGCGGGCGGCATGGTGGTACACATCAGTTCCGGTGTTTCGGCGTTGGTTTGCGCTTTGGTTTTGGGAAGGCGTTCTGGGTTTCCACGGGAACCGATGCCACCCCACAACGTTGTTTACAGTCTTGTGGGGACGGGCTTGCTATGGGTGGGATGGTTTGGGTTTAATGCGGGAAGCGCCCTTAACGCTGGCATCCTGGCCACAAGCACATTTGCTGCAACGCATTTTTCGGCAGTGGGTGCCGCGTTGAGCTGGACGATTGTTGAGTGGCGGAGCAAGGGGAAACCGAGTGTTTTGGGCGCGGCTTCCGGCATGGTGGCTGGATTGGCAACGATCACTCCGGCCTCGGGTTTTGTGACGATTCCGGCGGCATTTTGCATCGGTTTGGCCGGAGGTGTGATATGTTATTTTGCTGTCACGAAAGTAAAGGCCCATTTTGGGTATGACGATTCGCTTGACGTGTTTGGTGTGCACTGCGTTGGCAGCATTGTGGGGATGTTATTGCTCGGATGGCTGGCGTGCAGCACTGTGAATCCGGCGATTGCGACAACATTCCTTGCGGATGGAAAGCCAGTGTCCCTGGCGGGTGGTTTGCCGCAATTCATTGCTCAGTTCAAGGGTGTTTTGATCACTCTGGTCTGGAGCGCAACGGCGACGTTTGTGATTTTGAAAGTCATTCAGAAGAGTACTGGGTTGCGCGTGGATGAGGAAGAGGAAAGCATGGGCCTGGATCTGAGCCAGCATGGGGAAAGCGCATACAACGATTAATAAATTTATGAAAAAAGTCGAAGCCATCATTAAACCGTTCAAATTGCTCGATGTCCGTGAGGCATTGCAGGAGCAAGGCATTCAGGGGATGACCGTAAGCGAGGTCAAAGGATTTGGCCGCCAAAAGGGTCATACCGAAATCTACCGCGGCAGTGAATACACGGTTGATTTCATCCCGAAGAGTAAAATCGAAATCGTTGTGCCGGATGAACAGGTCAATATCACTGTGGAGACCATCATCAAGGCGGCCAAGACTGGCAAAATCGGCGATGGAAAGATTTTTATTACCGCTGTTGAGGATGCCATTCGCATCCGCACGGAAGAACGGGCTGAAAAGGCGATTTAATTAATCGTCGCCGGCCAATTTAAAAAACCGGGCGCCAGTCAGAGCAGAGAAGAACATTGTTCCCGATGAGAGCGTTTGCCCGCTTGTTACGGGACGGATTTGAAGTTAGTATATTGAAATGTTCAAGCACCTGTTTCTGGCTGGCGCTGTTTTGTATCTTGCTGCAGCGGATGTAATGGCCTCTCAAATCAAGGTAGCATGTGTTGGAGATAGCATCACCCAATGCACTTACTTGACGACTGCGGATTCCTATCCTTACAAGCTCGGAAACCTTTTGGGGACAAACTATACCGTCGTGAATTATGGCGTTAGTGGGACCACGCTGTTGAAAAAGGGGGATTCCCCCTACTGGGTGACGAAGCAATTCACCAACAGCCATACCACCAAACCCGACATTGTGACAATCATGCTGGGAACGAATGATTCCAAGCCGCAAAACCAGCGTTACAACACAAATTTTGAATCAGATTACGAGGAGTTGATCGCCAGCTACACGAATCTGGATTCGCATCCCCTTGTCTTTCTTGTGACTCCCATCCCAGTGCGATACGACGGCCTGGCCGGGATCAACAATGGAGTGATGGCAACCAACATTGTGCCTGCTGTCAGCAATCTTGCGGTGCGTTTGGGAGTGGGATTGATCAATCTTTACCTCCCTCTCTCTACAAACCATGCAGACTGGTTTTATGACAATGTTCATCCCAGTGCGCGTGGTTTTACTGTGATTGCCGGATGCATTTACACGGCACTTCAGGGCGGATATCCTGATGGCGAAATGCCCCTCCCTTTGCTGACTCGGGATGCCACTGCAACGCACACCACGCTTAGCTGGCCCGCTCAGTGGGGTGGCCTGGTTCCTGAATTTACGACCCGACTGTGGACCAACACCATCTGGTATGTGGAGACGGATCCCATCATCTTGAAAGGAACGACCGTTTGCACAACGAATTATTCCTCCTCCAACTATCGCTTCTATCGGTTCCGTAAACCGTAGAGTGATTTGTGCTTCATTTGTTGTAATTGAAGTTGAATTGACGCGAACACCTTATTATTTTTCACGAAGTCGAGGTCATTTCGTTGATTGCATGATGTCATGAAAAACAAGATGTGCTTTCGCTTTTCCGCCGTGCTTGTTTTGCTGGCCTTGGGCTTTTCCGTGGCGGCTGCCACCCTGCCCCCTGTTTCACTGAATCCCAAACTCCCTGCTCCGATCAAAACATGGGATGAAGCCATTCCACTCGGTAATGGAGCCATGGGAGTTCTGTTGTGGGGAGATCAAACGGCGCTCAAGCTTTCGTTGGATCGGGGGGATTTATGGGATGAACGACCGTCAAAGGCGTTTCAAGCGGTGCGAAGCCGTTTTAATTACGCCACAATGCGCCGTTTGGTGGCAGAGAACAAAATGGAGGAGTTCAACAGCATCTTTGACTCAAATTACGATTATAATGGCCCTCCCACAAAACTGCCTGCCGGACGGATGGAGATCGTTTTGGATACACCGCAACCCCTGACTGGATTCGAGCTGAATCTGGCCAGTGCGGAGGGCATTGCCCATTACAAAGGAGGCAATTTTGCGCGAGTTCTTGTCGGTGCTTCTGACGTGACGAATCCTGTGGCTCTGATTGATGTTTCTGGTCCCGAATTAAAGGAGGTTCGATTACAGGCGCCGGAGTCGGTGAAGCTTTTGGGCTACCCACCGGCAGTGAAAGGTGGCTCGAATGATTTTTGCTGGTTTGAACAAACAGGGGCCGATGGTTTTTCCTATGCGGTGTGCGCGGGATGGAAGCGCGACTTCAGAGCTGCGCTTTTGGCGGTTACGGTTGCAACAAGCCGCGAGGGGACAAACCCACTGGCTATTGCGAGAGCCCGCGTGGAGTCAGCGCTGGCCGAAGGGTATGAAAAAAAACTCGGGCCACACACCGAATGGTGGCGCGAATTTTGGGAGCATTCCAGTGTTACACTACCGGAGCAGCACATTCTTCAACAGTATTATACAACGCGCTACTTTTATGGCGCGGCATCGCGTCGTGGTGCTCCACCGATGCCTCTCCAGGGAGTGTGGTCTGCCGATGCCGGGACATTGCCTCCGTGGAAGGGGGATTATCACAACGATCTTAATACGCAGATGACGTATCTTGCTTATCGAACGTCGGGAGACTTCGATGAAGGGGCCTGTTTTCTCGATTTACTCTGGAATTTACTTCCGACTTTTAGAAAGTTCGCGCTGGATTTCTACGGGGTTCCAGGGGCGGCTGTCCCTGGTGTAATGAGTCTGGCGGGGCAACCGCTTGGCGGCTGGGGCCAGTATAGTCTCTCACCGACGATGGGTGCGTGGACGGCGCATTTGTTCTATCTCCATTGGCGGCATACGGGAGACGACACTTTTCTGCGGGAGCGAGCCTACCCGTTCTGTCGAGAGATTGGCACGTGCTTGCGCGACCTCCTTCAAGTGAATACCAACGGTCTGTTAACATTACCGCTCTCGAGTTCTCCCGAGGTTTTTGACAATAGTCGCGGCGCGTTTTTAAAACCGAACAGCAATTTTGATCTCGCATGCATGAAAATGCTTTTTGTGTCACTTGCCGAGATGGCCGAGGTTGTGGGGGATACCAATGCGATTGCGGGCTGGATTTCGGCGAGTGCGTCAGTGGGGGCGTTCCACACTGGCGTGGACAGCATGCTCCTGTTGGATGAAGCAACGCCTTTGCCATCAAGTCATCGGCACTTGTCCAATCTGATGGGCATTTATCCTTTCAATCTCATCACGATTGAGGGAGGACGCGAAGATCGGGATATCATTCGTGCGAGCATTGCGGATTGGGACAGGAAAGGGACCAGTGCCTGGTGTGGGTATTCTTTCACTTGGATGTCATGTTTACGGGCGCGAATTGGGGATGCTGAGGCGGCGGTGCGTTATTTGGATATTTTTACGCGCGCCTTTATTCTCCCCAATGGGTTCCATGCCAATGGAGATCAGACCACCAACGGCTGGAGCACATTTACTTACAGACCCTTTACGCTGGAGGGGAATTTCCTGGCTATGGAGGCTGTTCATGAAATGTTGCTCCAAAGCTGGAGTGCGCATCCGGGAACGAATGAGATTCCCACCATCCGGTTGTTTCCGGCAGTGCCGTGGCGCTGGCATGATGTGGCGTTTGAGAATCTGCGCGCAGAGAATGGCTATCGTGTTTCGGCCCGGCGCGAGAATAATGCCACAACGTGGTTCCGAATTGAGGCCGCAAAAACAGGCAGGCTTAAAATTCGCGATAATCTGGGGCATCGCAGCATCAATTGGAACCGCAAGGATGTGGAGGATTCGGGAAACAATTTTGAGGTCGTGTTAAAGGCGGGCGAAGCAGTGGAAGCGTTTATTTCAAAACCGGAACAAATACCGGATGCCCCGCCAAATGCAGCTCAACCCATTGGGGTTTTAATGCGGTCCACAAAGTGAATTTTCCCACAGCAAACCGTTGGTTTCTCTGAAAACGGAGGGAGCCGTTTCATTAATAAAAAAGCCGGAATTCTTTGGTGAGAATTCCGGCGCGAAAATCCAAAATCGGATTACTTCAGTTTATCGAACGTAGCCTGGAGAATTTCCCAATCCTGTTTCCCCTTGAACTTGGCGGATTGAGTGGCGTTGATCTCGGCTTCAAGTTTGTTCTTTGTGGGCCGATGCGATTTGAAGAAAATGCCGAAATAGCCTGGAAACTCTGCTTCTGCGAGTTTATAGGCGGCTGCTTCATCTGTGACATCATGCGAGGCTGGAACCAATTCGTATTTTCCCTTGCTCGGACTGGCGGCATCAAATGAGCCACCGTTGAAGTGGACGCATTCACTCAAGCATTCAATCACACTGAACCCCTCGTGATCCATGGCAGCTTCCATCATCTGAAGAAGATGGTTTGGATTGGCCGCGCTGCTGCGAGCGATGAAGGTTGCGCCTGCGGCAAGGAGTTGTTTCACCGGATTGATGGGTTGATCTACTGAACCCCAAATATCCGTCTTGGTTTTTGATCCAACCGGAGAAGTGGGGGATGTCTGGTTCTTGGTCAAACCGTAAACCCAGTTATCCATCACCACGTAGGTCATGTTGATGTTTTTGCGGGCGGCGTGGGTTGTGTGATTGCCGCCAATGGAGAAACCATCCCCATCACCGCCAAACACGAATACGTGCAAGTCTGGACGGCTCAGAGAAATGCCAGTGGCGAAGGCCAGGGCGCGTCCATGAATGTAATGGACTCCATTGGCTTGGAGAAAGTAGGGGAAACGACTGGAGCAGCCGATGCCAGAGACTGTGGTGATTTTCTCGTGTGCGAGCTGACGTTTTTCAAGGAGCTTGAAATAAAGGGCCAGGACGGAGAAATCTCCACAACCGGGACACCATGTGGCATGATCCGCAGACAGGTCTTTTCGGGTTAACGGCTTGCGTGGTGCTGTTGCTGTTAAGGTCTCACTCATAATCGAAATCAGTTAATTGTTTAATTAGAATTTACGCATGCCGGTGAAAACGTCATCTTTGATGTGGTCTGCAATTTCCCGTACCTTGAATGTCAGCCCATCGGTTTTGGTGAGACTCTGGATTTTGGGATCGCAGAAGCGTGCGCGCAAAAGGCCTGCCAACTGACCATAGCCATAAATACCTTCATCGTTCATTTCAACGACAACGATGTGGGTGAAACGGGCAAAGATTTTTTCCAATCCTTGAGGCAGCGGGTTCAAATGGCGCAAATGCAGGGCGGAGATGTGTTCACCTTTGGCGCGAGCTTTGTCCACGGCTTCGCGAATGGGGCCGCGAGTGGATCCCCAGCCAATCACGAGCAGAGAGCCTTCCTGATCTCCATACAATTCCGGAGCGGGCAATTCGTTGGCGAGATTCTGAATCTTCGTGCGGCGTTTTGCCACCATGGGACCGTGCATTTTTGGCGAGGCCGGGTGTCCATACTCGTCGTGTTCGAGTCCGCTGGCAATGGGGTATTTGCCGCTGAGAACTGGAGTTCCCGGAGCAATGTGATGGGCTGCTCCATTGGAAGAAGTAAGGTCGTAGGGCTTGGCATCCGCAACGGGGGTGAAATCTGGAGAAATATCCTGACAGAGCTTTTTCAAATCAGGCTGGGCAAAGGCTTCAATGCGCGTGGCAATGGCCTGATCGCTCAGAAGAATGACTGGCACACTGTATTTGCGGGCGATGTTGACCGCTTCAATCGCAGAGTAGAAACAATCTTCAACGCTGGCTGCCGCTATGACGACGCGTGGGGAATCTCCATGACCGCCATACATGGCGATGTTCAGGTCAGACTGTTCAACAGCGGTTGGCAAACCTGTGGAGGGGCCGCCGCGCTGAACATCCACGATGACGATGGGCATTTCAGCCATGACACCCCAGCTGATGGCTTCGCTCTTGAGGGCAATCCCGGGACCGCTGGAGCCGGTGACGGCAACGCGTCCGCCGTAGCTTGCTCCCAGAGCCATGGATACAGAGGCGATTTCGTCTTCGCACTGCACGAAAGTTCCACCGTATTTGGGGAGTTCCTTTCTCAAAATTTCCATGACATCGCTCCAAGGAGTGATCGGGTAGGCTGCGCCGAAACGAACTCCTGCGGCAATAAGCCCGTATGCAATGGCTTCGTTGCCGTTCATGACGACCTGACGAATCCCTTTTTTATGACCTTCCAGAAATTTAAATGTCTCCAGCAAATTTCCCAGGGAGTAGCTGTAACCGGCGTGGAACGCGAGAAGGGAATTCTTTAGAACGCTTTCCTTGCTCTTGCCTCCGAAACGTTCAGTGATGAGGGCTTCGAGTTTTGGAATGTTCAAATCGAACATTTTTGCCACCAAACCGAGGGCATACATATTTTTGCCCTTGTCCTTGGCGGTTCCACCGATGGCTTCAACCGTAAGGCTGGTGATGGGGATGGCAACGTGCCGATAGACGGATTCCATCTCTGGCTTGGGTTTCACCAGATCAGCATCGTAAATGACAATACCGCCTTTTTTGAGTGATACAAGATGGGCATCGTAGGAGTGTTGGTAGAAGGCGAGAAGCACATCTGCTTCATCTCCTGAAGTAAGAACATCTCCCGAGCCAATGCGAACTTGGAAAATTGAAGGACCACCGGAAATGGTGGCAGGAATCGTCATGAACGTCATGACCTCTTGTTCGCTACGGCCTGCCAGACGAGCCAGAAAACCGCCCAAAGATTGAATTCCATCCTGAGAGTTGCCGGCAAAGCGAATCACGGCTTCCGAAATCGTTGTGACTTTGGGATTACCAGAGGATGAAGTTGTACATGAATCACTCATTTATAATAATCAGTATAATTCGTTAAATGTGAAGCAAAGAGAGAGAACCTACCCGCGGCAAGATCTCTGTTTGCAGCTCAATTTCGTGGGGGAACCTACCACGCATTTTCGGAGCTTGTCAAACGCTGTTGAATTATTTGATGAAATCTGCGTGAACTTTAAAAAACTCAACAGTAGACGCAGTGTGAGATAGGTTGGTTACTGTGTCCGAAACTGTGCCTGACGGAGAGTTGGACTTTCGTAGGGATTTTGCCAGAACGCGATCAAATCCTGCCACCAGGAGACGGGTTGATTGCCAACGCTGTTGTGGCTGGCATCCTGAATGAGCCAGACCTTTTTGGGGCCTTCGTAGGATTCGTAGAGTTTGCGTCCGAATTGATTGGGGACCACTTCATCACGCCCTGCGAGTAATACGGCTACGGGGCCTTTATAATGGCTTAGGTCGTTGATTGGAATGAAGCGATCTTTCAATATTTTGTGAACTGGGAAAATGGGCATGTGTAATTGGGCGACTTCTGCCAGATCATCGTATGGAGCGATGAGGAGAAGTCCTGCAACGCCTTTTGAATGTGTAAGATAGGTGGCCACGCCGGTCCCAATCGATTCACCAATGACGAACACGGGGGCTTCCTTTTCAAGAAGAACAATGGCTTCATCAGCTGCTTGACAGAGAGTCTCACGGCTGGGGGATCCGGGGCGTGCTCCGTAACCGGGATACTCCAGAATGTAAACATCCCAGACGCCGGTTTGTTGAAGGGCTGTTGCATAATGTGCCCGGTCCACGGCACATCCGGCGTTGCCATGGACGATCAAGGCGCATTTGTGGGGCGCGTTTGTTTGTGAAGAACGTTTCCAGCCGATGATTTCATTTTTGCCATTGCGCCACGGGGCAAGTCCTTCTTTTTGAGCCTCCTCAAGCATGGAGTTTATAGCCGAAGTTCGTGGAAAATAGAGAAAACGCCGTTGGGCAAAGAAAATGACTACCAACGCCACGACATAGAGGATCGTCAGAATGAGAAGAATTCGAGCGATGCTTTTGGTCCATGATGCCTTGTATGACATTATCGTATTAGAGGTATTTCATGTTGAATTGTCATGAAAAATTTCAATTCACGAAATGAATGATGGCGGAGTTTGGCAAATCGGTTCTGGTTTTGCATTTGGAAGTGAAACAGGCGTCTCCAATAAAAAAAGCCTGACTCTTTTGAAGTCAGGCTTTTTGTGAACGAATTAAAAAGTCGGTTCTATTTCTTTTCGTCGAGCTTTTGCAGCGCGAACGCGTAGGCCCCGACAGCAACAGCTTCGCTGGTGCCCAGGCGGGACATGCCAACGCCAAGGCGCTGGAGCGGATCGTATTGGATCTTGCGCGTGCTGTTTGGAACGGTGACTTCGCGGGTTTCACCATGAAGGAATCTCTGCAATTGTGCAGGGTCTTCCAGATTCATGGCGACTGCCGCCAGACGGCGATATTTATTCCCGTTAGGTCCGGTGTAGGTGCTGTTGAGTTCATCGATGAGGGCTGGCAGGAAGAGCGGCCATGCGCCGGAGACGCCGCCACCAATGACGGCGAGACCATCGATGAGTGTGAGGGCGTTGCCCATTGCATCACCAGCCACTTCACCCAGGCGACGGAACGCTTCAAGTGCGGCTTCCTTGTTTCCTTGGGTTTTGCCGTTGCCAATGTCAAAGATGATCTTGGGTTCTGGAGCCTGATCGAACTGGATGCCAGATTTTTCTGCATAAACGCGGCGGACAGCGCGGATGCAACTGCCTTCCTCAGCGTTCATTTCTGGATTGAGCTTGTTGCGCAGGAGCCAGACTTCACCCGCCATTGAATTGTCTCCGATGAACAGACGGCCTTCACGAACGATGCCGCCACCGAAGCCGGTGCCCATGGTTACTCCGAAGAGGTTTTTATAACGTTTCGGACTGCCCGCTTTTTCGAGCAGGCTGTTAACTTGGGGCAGAAGTCCCGCAATGGCTTCGCCGTAAACGAAGAGATCCCCATCGTTATTGATGAACACGGGAATGCCAAAGCGTTCTTCGAGCATGGGACCGAGCGCGATGCCACCCCGGAAACCGGGAAGATTTCCAAGGTCACCAATAATGCCGCTTGGATAGTCTGCCGGCCCAGGGAATGCGAAGCTGATCGCAACCGGGGGTTCTGGGCATTGGGCCTTGGCCTGTTCGAAGCCTGTGATGATGTTGGCAAGGCAACGGTCGAGCTGGTCACCATTGCTGGGGAGTGCGACGCCTTTGATGATGGGCTTACCGCCGCGAATCGCAGAGAAACGGAAATTGGTTCCGCCTGCGTCGAGCGTCATGACGATACGAGAATCAGTGGTCGTTGACATGATATGATTATCTTTCGTGATTGTTATGCTTTGGCCGGTTGAGCTGGTTTTGCCTTGCCGCCTTTAAGGGAGAGCAGGAGCAGATAAGCGAAGCAGACGGCGGGGATGACGAATGAGAATGACTTCATTTTCATATCCATCATTTGTCCCATGACCAACGGGATGATGGCACCACCGGAAATAGCCATGCACATAAGACCGCTCAATTCGCTGGCGCGCTCGGGTTTTTCTTCCACCGTGATGGAGAAAAGCATGGGCCAGATATTGGCAAAGCCAAGACCCGCACAGAAAACACCGACGATGGACATGGGGCCAGAACCGCTCATGAGCAGGAGTGCTCCCACCAGCCCCAGGAGGGCCGAAATGCGGAAGAAGGCGCGTGGTGTCATGACCAGCAACACGGCACTTCCCACCAGACGACCAATGGTCAGCAAGGCGAAGAACATGGCTGGGCCAAACTTGGTGACGGTTTCCTCAGACAAGCCGGTCTCCTTCATGACTGGAAAGAGGAATCGTCCCATGCAAGCTTCAGCGCCGACATACATGAAGATGCCAATGACTGCCATCAGAAAGACGGGTTGGCTGAGCAGCCCAAGGCTTGAACCAAGACTGGGGGGAACATCCGCCTTTGCTTCCTTGATGTCGAGCATGGCGACGCCAACAAACGCGATGGCCATGAGAACAAAGAAGATGGGGAACACCGCGCGCCATTCCATGCCTTTGAACAAGGCAATGGCGGCTGTGGCGGTTACCAGGTAGGTCGAGACTGTGCTGCCAACACCTTTGATCCCTTGGGCGAAACTCAGGTTGCGTCCATAGGTGCCTTCGGCACTGACATCACGCATGATGGGGTTGCCTGCCACTTGGAGGAAGGTTGTTCCAACGCCCAGCAGGAAAATACATGCCAGCAAAAGCCCGAACGAGGGATTGGTTAGGCACGGGATCAGCATGGCCACTGCATTGAGGCCCAAGCCGAGCAGCAGTAGTTTTTTCTTTCCCATCCGGGCTGCCATGATGCCACCAGGGACGCTGAACACGGCAAACGCAATGTAGACGAAAAACGATAGGAGAGTCGCCATCGTTTCAGTCAACTGAAAGTTTTTCTTTACGGCATCAGACATTGGCCCCATCGCATCGGCGACGCCCATGACCAGAAATGCCAGGAAAATTGGTAGTGTTTTCAAATGTTACCTCTTAGTGTTTTTGTTGTTTGGTTATTTTGCTTGGACTGCCCCGGTAGCAACAGCACTGGCTGATGGCGGCCGACTTTCAGGGGCAACGGCCCATTTATGATCGGGAGCGGACGACATTTCAAATATTATTTCACCGCCAGCCAGGAGTTTATCGTGGCGAATGTACACTTGATTGAAGGTTTCGCCATTGAGTTTTGCCCCGCGAATGTAGGGATGTTGCGGTCCGTTTTGGTGGGCCGTGACAGTGAAGGTTTTTCCATCGGCGAGTTTGAGAGTGACGCGGTTGAACAACGGGCTGCCGATCAGGTAGGCCGTGTCACCGGGACAAACCGGGTAGAATCCCAGAGCGCTGAACACATACCAGGCGGATGTTTGACCGGTATCCTCGTCACCGCAGAGGCCGTCGGGCGTGGGCTGATAGAGGCGGGCCATTACGGCGCGCAGACGGGACTGGGCCTTCCAAGGTTGGCCGACAAAGTCATATAAATAGATCATGTGGTGGATTGGTTCATTGCCATGGGCATATTGGCCCATGTCCAATGCTTCCATTTCAGCCATTTCATGAATCACGCCGCCGTAACTGCCGACTTTGAAAGTGTTGGGCGAAGTGAAGACCTGATCAAGCTTTGCAGCGAATGCTTGCTCGCCACCCAGGGCTTTGACCAGTCCGGGAATGTCTTGAAAGACGCTCCATGTCCAGTGCCAGGAACAGCCTTCGGTAAAGGGACCGCCCCATTCGGTGGGGTCAAAGGGTTCGAGCCAGGAGCCGTCTTCGTGACGACCGCGGATGAAACCGATCTTTGAGTCAAAAAGATTGGTCCAATTGGCGGACGTTTTTATAAACGCATCTGCTTCAGATGTCTTGCCTGCGGCGTGAGCCAGCACGGAGGCACAATAATCATCATAAGCAAATTCAAGCGTTTTGGCCGCCGCTTCACGAACGTTGGGCGATGGAACATAACCGATGGAGTGATAGAATTTCGCTCCGTCGCGACCGATGGCGGATTGGGGGCCCTGATTATTGGCATCATGAACCATGGCTTCGACGGCCTTATTCAGGTCGAAGCTGCGAATGCCCTTGACCCAGCCGTCGGCCAAGAGGCTGAAGGCGTGATTACCAATCATGCACTCACGATGACCAGGGCTGGACCAAGCGGGAAGCCAGCCGCTTTGCTCGTAGGTGTTGATGATGCTCTTGAGAATATCAGCGCTGACCTCGGGGAAGAGCAGGTTGTAAAGCGGATGGGCTGCGCGGAACGTATCCCAATAACCGGTGTCGGTGTAAAGGACGCCTTCGTGGATTTTGCCATCGTAAGGGCTGAAATAGACGGCTTTGCCGGTTTCGTTTGTCTCAAAGAACTTGTGCGGATAAACGATGCTGCGATAGAAAGCACTGTAAAAGGTCCGGCGTTGGTCCTGCGTGCCCCCTTCCACCCGGGCACGCCCAAAGGCATCATTCCATGCGGTTTCGGCGCGCTTGTGAATGGTGTCGAAATCGGCATCTCCGACTTCCATCTTCAGGTTGCGCTCGGCTTGTTCGATGCTGATGAAGGAGGAGGAGACTTTACATCCGACCTTAAGCGAATTGGCAGTATCGAATTTGAAATAGGCTCCAGCTCGTTTATCCTTGAGTTTGTTTTCACCCGCTTTGATTCCCTCTGGGGACCAAACCCCGTGTTCGGAGAAGGGGCGGTCAAAGACGATGACGAAATAGTTACCGTAGTTTGTCGGTACCCCGCCATGGTTAAAGTGATTAATGCCAACGACCTTATTTTCACCCGGGATAATTTCAACTTCCGACCCACCAGTGAAAGCGTCGAGAACGATGTAGGATTCGCCTGCTTTATCAAATGTGAAACGGAATTGGGCACAGCGCTCGGTTGGGGTAACCTCAGCTTTGACCTTCCAAGTATCCAGATGAACGCTGTAATACGCAGGGTTGGCGACTTCTCTTTCGTGGCGGAACACGGAAGCGCGTTCGTCCTCTTTGACGACGAGTTTACCGGACACGGGCATCAGGGCAAAGGCGCCATAATCACCAATCCACGGGCTGGGTTGATGAGTCTGGCGGATGCCCCGAATCTTGTTTTGTTGGTAATTATAATAAAACGAATCTTCCAATGGCTGGGTATAGGGAGACCAAGTGTTCATTGGAAAAGGCAGTGCAATTGCCGGGTATTCGTTCCCATGCGAATAGGAACTTGTGGAGTCTGTGCCCTGCATTGGATTAGCCAGTCTGACAAGAGACGGCTGAGCCATGGCGGTGAACGTCGCGCCCAAGGCGCACATCATAAGCAAGCTTAGCTTCTTCATTGGTTCTTAGTTTCTTCCAAAACCTTGGCAATACGTGGAAACAACATTTTCCCCGTATTGAATTTGTTTAGGATGAAATTCTAATGACCGTTTTTTAGAACACAACAAGAAAGCCACTGGGGAGAAATTAAAAAACCGACATTTTCATGCCGGTTTTTGAAATTGATTTGACTAAAACTTCATTCCGAAGCTTCAGACTGACAGGGATCAGGCTTGGACATCGAGATTAACACCAATGATTGCAGTCCGTGACGATGCCGCCTTCGCTTCTTCCTTTGCGACAGGCATACGGTCTTCCTCACTTTTCAAAGTCTGGCGCTGAATCTGTTCGTTCTGTTGCAACTCGCGATTTTCAGCACTGCGAAGTTCACGTCGGACTTCCGTTTTCTGGTTCTGAGGAATTCCAGTGTTCTCAGAAACTTGAGGCTCCGGTTTTGCTGGCGCTTCAGATTGCGAAGAAGGTTGTTGTGCCTTTGGTGCCGGGCTTGGAGTTGTGCGAGCCACCGCATGTTGACGTGCAAAACGAGAGGAACCGCGCGTGGAAATGCGCTTATACTCATCGATCACCGCTGGAGGACTCACAGTTGTCATTTTGGTATGAAAAATTTAAGGCAAAATTTAAAAAAATCCAGTTTTAATTAACTTTTTCCAGGAAGTGTCGATAAGAAAGCATTGATTTTCTGTCATTTTGGTTTAATTTGAAGAACGAAGCTTGGTGAAAGGTGTAGTTACTCATTGGAGATTCCGATGAGGTTTGTGGAAAACGAAAACACCAACTTGTTCTCAAAATGAGAGAGATCGAGCGGGTAAACTTCCACGTGAGGAAAAACCGGCTATTGGCCGGAAGTGTTTGCGTGTACTCGTGCCTTCTCTCTTCCACCCTGAACCGTGCCATTTTCAAGGCACATCTTCCCCCGCTATGATTGGCAATGTCTCATCATTTGCGGCGGATGACGCCATCGCCTACATGGCCCAAAAGAAGGACCTGAAGGATGGGGTGACCTTCCCGTTGAAGAAGAAGGAAGACGAAGTTGCCAAAGAAGTCTGGCCACGCAAGACAGAGGAGGCTCAGCAGCCCAAAAAGGCAAATGGCGGTGGTGGGTTAACTTCTGAACAACAGCAGCAAGTGGAACAACTTAGGCGTATTGATGCCCAAGTGCGGGCTCATGAGGCAGCCCATCAGGCAACAGGGGGAAATCTCGTTGGAGGAATCACGTTCACATACCAAATGGGGCCCGATGGAAAACAGTATGCTGTGGGCGGAGATTTGCCGGTGGATATGTCGACGAGTGGCAGTGATCCCTCAACCATCATTTCAAAAATGCGCCAGATTGAATCCGCTGCAATGGCGCCGGCTGACCCATCGGGACAGGATTTTGCCGTGGCAGCGCAGGCGGCTCAGATCGAGTCCGAGGCGCGGATGGAATTGATGCAGATTCGCAGTGATGAGCTGAAGGCAGAGGTTGCGAAAGCTGCGGCGACAAAGAAGACTGAAGCCGCGAGCATCTACGCCCAGAGTAATACCGTTTCTCCTGGATGGACTATTCCTTCTTTAAGCGTGGTTGCCTAGGGCAGAATTTCCCAGAGGTTTCTCTTATCCCCATCATTTTTGAAGAGCTTCCAGCTCTTGGCATTAATCAGTTGCCGATGAAACGATAGAACTTTTGTGTGTCTTCGGGAGTGAGTGTGAATGGAGACGTGGCAGTATTTGTGATCCACGCACCCTTTGTCAGATTGGTTGTTTCCAGAAGAACACCTTGGGGCCAGGTCAGAACAATTTGTTTGCCGGTCATTTGAATGTGGATGGACTGACCTGCCAATGTGGTTGGGCGACCGCAAAACGTGGTTCCCCACCCGGTTGTCTGTGGAAGATAATAAACCAACAGCTTGGAATCACCATCGAACACATTTGCTCCGGCAGATGGAGCGTTTCCATTAAAATAAATTTGCGTTAGATTTGGGCAGGAGGAAAACGCGCCATTTCCAATGTTTGTGACGGTGGATGGAATGGTGACGGTGGTCAAACCTGGACACAGGCCAAATGCGTAGGTGCCAATGCCCTTGAGTCCCGACGAAAGTGCGAGTCCTGAAAGGTTCGTGCAGGCATAGAACGCATAATCTTCAATATTTGTGACGGCATTTGGAATGACAATATTGGTCAGGCTCGTGCAGGCATAGAACGCATAACTCTGGATATCCTGAACACGGTCGGGGATCGTGATTTTCGACAACGCATAACATTGCAGAAACGCGCCATACGCAACGGAGGTGATGTTCGATGGCAATGCGACGCTTGCCAGTTTGCCACAATGGCTGAAGGCGTTGTTGCCAATATTGGTGATGCTGTTTGGAATTACGACCCCAGTGAGATTGGTTTGATAGGAAAACGCGTTCTTCTTGATGTTATTGACAACAACACCGTTGATGTTTGAAGGAATTGTGATGGCCCCCCCCAATCCCGTGTAACCACTGATCGTAATGTTTGTGCCATCTGAGGAAAAAGTGAAATCCCCATATTGGTCCGCTCTGGAAAGGCCAGAAAACAATAAACAAGAGAGAACAAACAAAAGCCGGAGGGGCCGTTTGCACATTATGTGTTCATTCGTCATGAGCAGCGCAGTTGTTTTGGACATGGCAAACTTGCCGTAATCGGCCTAGTGCGTCAATTTGAATCAAGGGGCTCATTCGGGCCAACCATTCCGCTGGCATTGGGCTCCTGTCAAGTGGAAGTGCCTTCCCCCCTCATGTCAGGACAATATAGCACGTGTTAAACAGGTTGATTAAATGATATTTTGAGAGTGAATGATTATCTTTTCTTTTAGTCTTCTGAAGAAATGCCGATAGTAGATTGGCAGATTTTAGGGATGCGAAGAAGATAAGATTGTAGGACAGGATTGAGCGAAGCCTTCTGTGCTTAGCCCCAGGTATCGCACTCGTTAGCCTTCTTGCTTGTGCCACCAGTTGAAAACTACTCACCTCAACTTTAGAAAAGAAACAAAGTAAAATGAAAGATTGGACAATCGGAAAGCGAATAACTTTCGGTTTTGGAATTGTAATTCTTCTCACCATTGGATTGGCTGCGTTCAGCGTGACAAGGTTGTATATCATACAAAACAACCTCAAAGTTGTTACGGAAAAGGCCATCCCACGCGCTAAAATTATTGACAACGTTCGCTTCAGGGTGACGGACGTTCTCCTGTTGACTTACAAGCTGATTGCCAGCACCAATCAGCAGGACGTCATCCAACTTCAGGACTCCATCAAATCAAATGTGGAAGCCAACACCAAGGATTTCAATACTTACAAGCAAATGAGCAGCATGGAGCCAAATAAACTGGCCCTTTATGATCAGATTGGAGCTGTTCGCAGCAAGTATGGTGTGGTGATGGAAAAGGTGGTTTCAGATGGGACCAAAACAATGACATCCGAAGACATCGCACGGGTTTACAACTATTCCCGGAGTGAATTTGATCCCCTAGTCAAAGAAATGGTGAATTTACTTTCCCAGATGAGTCAGGATGAGGGGAAGGATGTTGCAAAAAACGGACAAGTCACAGACGAGACAATTCAAAATTGTGTTCGTGTCATTGTGATCAGCTCGTTGGGCGTTCTTGCGCTTGTTGTGGTTCTTTCATTCTTCATCATCACAAGGGTGAATGCAGCGCTCAGGCAGATTTCCACACTTTTGAATGATTCTTCGCTTCAAGTTTCCACTGCTGCCAAGCAAGTCGCTTCCTCCAGCCAATCTCTGGCCGAAGGAGCCAGCGAGCAGGCGGCCTCACTGGAGGAAACCAGCTCATCCCTTGAAGAGATGTCAAGCATGACGCGCCAAAACGCTGATAATTCCAAGAAAACAAATGACCTGGCCGTTGAGACAAGCAAGGCTGCAAGCCGTGCCGTTGAAAACATGCACTCCATGTCCAGCGCCATGAGCGAAATAAAGACATCCAGCGATGAAGTGGCAAAAATCATCAAGACAATTGATGAGATCGCTTTTCAGACCAACATTCTTGCCCTCAATGCGGCTGTCGAAGCTGCGCGAGCAGGTGAAGCAGGCATGGGATTTGCAGTCGTGGCGGATGAAGTGCGCAACCTTGCCCAACGCAGTGCCGTGGCCGCAAAAGAGACAGCCGAGAAAATTGAAGGCGCCATCACTCACACAGCCCAGGGGGTCGAACTGAGCGCAAAAGTTGCCAGCGCTCTCAATGAGATCATGGAAACAGCCAGGAAAATGGAACAACTGGCCGGGGAAGTGGCTGCCGCCTCCACGGAACAATCCCAGGGGGTTGACCAGGTTAATGTCGCTGTGAGTCAAATGGACAAGGTTACTCAATCCAATGCAGGGAATGCTGAGGAAAGCGCCGCAGCTTCAGAGGAGCTCAGCGCCCAGGCCGAATCCCTTCAAGACGCCATCAAACAGCTTTTGCAATTGGTTGGAAGTTCAAAACAGGACACATTGGCGCACCACGCTGGTGCAAAAAACAAACCGGTCCCATCTGCAAAGGTCACAGTGGAAAGTGATGATGCACCTAAGCTCCAAGCCCCAAACAAGACCGCAAAAAAGAATTCAAAAAATCAGAACGATGGCGACTTCTTCTAAAGCTTACAGAGAATAAGCCGTTTAGTTTTAAAGAAAGCGAAGGATTATGCCTGAAAAATCATCTGATACGACAACCGATAAAAAGTGCCAGGCGGCGGCTGGAAAATATCTGACCTTTGGACTTGGTGGGGAGTCCTATGGGATTCCCATTCTCAAGGTCAGGGAGATCATTAAATTGATACCTGTTACTGCCATTCCACAAATGCCTCCATACATCAAGGGAGTTCTGAACCTGCGCGGACGCATCATCCCGGTGGTGGACATGCGCATTAAGTTTGGCATGAATGTGTCTGAGAACACAGATCGCACCTGCATTGTGGTGGTCCAGGTGGCCTCTTCAGCCCGGACGACCATTCACCTGGGGCTGATTGTGGATTCGGTGGATGAAGTCAGCAACATCACTTCTTCGGATATTGAGAACACCCCAGATTTTGGCATCCAACTGGATTCCTCCTACCTCATCGGAATGGCGAAGATCAAAAACAGGGTTGTTTCACTTCTCAATATTGATCGATGCCTTGGCGCTGAGGATCTTGAGGCTGTCCAGAAGACAGTGGAGAACTGACGCCAGTTCGTTTGTGGATTTGATTGACACACCAAAGCCCGTTCCGTTGTGGAACGGGTTTTGCCTATTCGTAGCGTAGGGAATCAATGGGGTCCAGATTGGCTGCCTTGTAGGCTGGATAGGTGCCAAAGACCATTCCAACGATGGAACAAATTCCCAGGCCAATGACAATGGCGTCCACGGGAATGACAACTGGGAGCCTAAGCAACTGACCGGCGAGATTGCCGCCAATGATGCCAAGAACAACCCCCAGTCCTCCGCCCACCTCGCAGAGAATGATGGCTTCAAGAATAAATTGAGTCATGATACTGCGTTTCTTGGCTCCTATGGCGCGGCGGATGCCAATCTCCCGGGTGCGCTCTGTGACGGAAACCAGCATGATGTTCATGATGCCAATTCCCGCGGCAAGCAGGGCGATGGAACTGACGATGGTCACGCCAATGCGGACAGCCAGCGTGATGGAGTTGATCTGGTCTAGCACGGAGTCATTGGTGTACATTTCAAAATCATCCTCCGAGCCTGGCGGGACTTTTCGCAGCACCCGCATGATGCCTCTGGCCTGGTCCATCGCGTCATCCAGATGGGATGAATCCTTTACTTGCACCATGATAGTCACCCCCCATCTCCATGCGCCATAACGGTTGAGAGCCGTGGTGATCGGGATGACAACGAAGTTGTCCTGATTGCCGCCTGCCATGGCTCCTTTGGGTTCAAGAACACCGACGACAACATAATTGATTCCATTGATTTTGACTCGTTCGTTGACGGCTGAACAACTGGGGAACAGAACCTTGGCGAGAGTATTTCCCAGAACACAAACGTCGTGATATCCATCAATATCGCTGTCAAGCAATGGACGTCCCTCCTGTACCACCCAGTTCTGCACTGGAAAACTCCCAGCCGTCTCTCCGCTCAATCCCACGCTGGGTGGGCCTTTTGCAAATCGGGAACTCATTTCATCCACCCAAAGGCCGCGGCGGATGCAGACGTGTTGGGCAAGTGTGGCGCGTTCGCTCAGAGCCACGCCCTGCTGATAGGTGATCTGGTTGCGTCGTCGATACTTCTCCTCCGCCTCCGGTCCGCCCATCATGACCGCAGGCCATTTTTCGATGACGAATGTCTGACCACCGAGCACATCCAGCTCGTTAGTGATCCGTTTTTGCATCGCCTTCATGGCAGTCATGACGACGATGATGGAAAACACGCCGACCAGGATTCCCACCAGTGTCAATGCCGAGCGCAGCTTGTGGGAACGAATGGCATCCATCGCCATAAAAAAACTGTCGCGCAACTCCGCGAAGAAAATACTCACGCTTTGGGATTTGGACCTCGGGTTACTCATTTCGCAAAGCCTCCACCGGATCCATCCGTGCGGCGCGCCAAGCCGGGAGAAAACCGGATATCAATCCCGTGACGAGTGAAACAAGAATGGCCAATCCCACCACGGGTAGAGAGAGAGTCATGGGAAGCCACCGATCTCCGATGAGCGTTAATGGATATGTGATTGCCAATCCCAGCAATCCCCCCCCGAGGCAGATCACTGCCGCTTCAATCAGGAACTGCATGAGAATGGTTCTTCGCTTTGCGCCAATCGCCTTGCGCACGCCAATTTCGCGGGTGCGTTCAGCAACGGAGACGAACATGATGTTCATGATGCCAATGCCCCCGACAAAGAGGGACAGCCCCGTGATCAGGAGACCGACTGCTGCGATTGTCCCAGCCACTTTGTTAAAAGTTTCAACGAATTGTTCCTGTTGATTGATAGCAAAGTCATCGGAATCTCCCGGAGCCAGGCGGCGCACTTTGCGCATGACGCCGCGCAGTTCTTCCTTTGCCTCTTCGAGTTGCTCAACGTTTTTGACTTTGACCTGAATTTGGAAATCCGGATTGCGCCAGTAATTGACGAGCAGTTGCTGAATGGGAATGATGACTTCATTGTCCAAACTGGCGATGCCGAGGAGTTTCCCTTGTTTTGCCAGAACACCGATGACTTCGAGACGACTGGGGCCAACCATGATTTTCTCGCCCAAGGGAGATTCATTGCGAAACAAATTTGTGGCGACATCGTTACCGATGATGCATACAGGGCGTCCCCCCTCCGCCTCTGCCGGCGTCATGAAACGCCCATTTGTGATTGAGAATCCGCTGGTGATCAAAAACTGGTCTGTGGAACCGATGATTTGAACGCTTGATGCACTCCGGTTTTTGTAGCGGACGGATTGACCGGTCCCGACCACGGGTGCGACGGCGCGGGCCATGGTGAGCTGGTTTTCCACGGCGCGAGCCTGGGTCAGGGTTATTTCACGACGTTTGCGCACCTTGAGCCATTCTTCCTCCGAGTTCATCATCCAGTTGAATCGTTCCACAAAGAGGGTGTCTGCCCCAATGATGGAGATGCTTTTGTGAAAGGCATTGTTCATGCCCTCGATGGCTGTGCCCATCAGGGTGACGGTGACAATGCCGATGACAATGCCAAGCGTCGTCAGGATGGACCGCATCTTATTGGTTCGGATGGCGTCCCAAGCGATGCTTAACCCTTCCTTTAGTTCGATGAAGAAGTTCACGGCAGGACGATCATTTTTTTACCGCTTCATCACTGGCGATGAGGCCATCCCGAATGCGGATGATTCGGCGGGCGTGTTGGGCGATGTCCTCTTCGTGCGTCACGACGAGGACTGTGTTGCCCTGTTTGGAGAGGTTTTCGAAAAGCCCCATGATTTCCTCGCCTGTTTTTGAATCCAGGTTTCCAGTGGGTTCGTCAGCCAGGATGATGGATGGCTTGTTGACAAGAGCCCGGGCGATGGCGACGCGCTGACGTTGTCCGCCTGACATTTCATTGGGTTTGTGCGTCATGCGGCCTGCCAACCCCACGCTGGCCAACGCGCTGCGCGCAATCTCGTGGCGGTCATCGAGATTTGTGCCAGAGTAAATCAGGGGCAGCTCCACGTTGCGCAAGGCATTTGCGCGAGGAAGAAGGTTGAATGTCTGGAATACGAAACCGATTTCACGATTACGGATTTCGGCCAGTTCGTTGTCATCCAAATCGCTGACATTGGTCCCATTCAACTCGTATATTCCGGAGGATGGTGTATCCAGACAGCCGAGCAAATTCATGAGAGTGGATTTGCCGGAGCCGGAAGGCCCCATGATGGCGACATACTCGCCACGGGCGATTTCCAGGGAAACATCCCGCAAGGCGTGGATGATTTCGTCGCCCATATTGTAGAGCCGCTGAATGTTTTGAAGGCGGATGAGGCTCATGTTTGAAAGGGGGGTGGCCCGGTTACTTTTTCTCTTCCTCGTTCTTTGGCTTTCCAATCACAACCGCTTTCCCGTCTTCCAATTCGCGGTTGATGGCTTTGTAGCCTCCAGAGACCACGTCTTCCCCCTCGGTCAGTCCTTCTGTGATCTCCACGTAGGTATCATCACAAATACCGCGTTTGACAGGTTTCATCTTAATTTTGCCGTTTTCAACGACGAACGCGACTTCAATGGGTTTGATGCCCTCATTGGTTTTCTTCTTGTTACGCGCGTCTGTCGTAACGTTTGTTCCGGTGGAATTGGTTGAAGCTGTGTTGGTAGTTGTGGTTGTTTCCTTGGTTGCCTGGGGCTCCTTATTGGTGGAACCCTTGACTGTATTGGTGGAGGCGACAGCATTGGTCTTTGAATCCTTGTTTTTTGGCATGCGTGTCGTCACGCTCTGGATGGGAACGGTAAGGACATTGGTGCGGGAACGCGTTTCGATTTCAGCAGTGACGGACATGCCTGGACGGAAGGCTTCCTTTTCCGAAAAACGGATTTTAACTTCGAACTTCGTTGCTTCCTGACTGGATCCGCTTGTGGTGGTTTTGGCCGAGTTCGCAATTTCTGTTACGACTCCCTTGAATTTGCGGTCCTTGAACGAGTCCACTTCCAATCTTGCATTTTGGCCGATGGCAATGAGAACCACATCAATTTCACTGATGTCCACGCGGGTTTCCATCTCATTCAAATCGGAGACGGTCATGATTTCGGTTCCAGCCATCATTGCTGTGCCAACAACGCGTTCGCCCAATTGCGAGTTGAGTTTGGTAATGGTGCCGTCCAACGGCGAGTAAATCGTGGTCTTTGAAAGATCGTCCTCGGCCTTGAGCAGGGAGGCTTTGGCCATGTCAACTTGCTGCTTGGCTCCAGCGAGGGAGGCTTTGGCGACTTCATAAGCCATTTTGGCATCCTGATAAGTGGAGTCGGAAACCAATTTATTCTCATGCAATTGGCGGTTGCGGTTGAATTCAGACTCGGCCTTTTCCAGGCTTGCGGCAGCGCTGTTGCTGCTGGTTAAGGAATAGAGATAACTGGCCTTGGAAGAGTCACGACTGGCGATGTAGTTGTCGGGCTTGATCTTCACAAGCAAATCACCCTTCTTGACCTGCTGGCCTTCTTTTACGGGGAGAGCAATGATTTCTCCGCTGACTTCCGGGCTGATTTTGACTTGGACAACGGGTTGAATTTTACCATTGGCCACGACCAGTTCGGTCAGATTGCGTTTTGCCACTTTCTCGGTTTGAACAGTGATGGGCATCTCCTTCTTCCGAAACGTCACATAAAACCCTCCTCCGATAATGAGCAGGATCACCAAGCTGACGATGATCTTTTTCCACGTTTTCGCTTTTGATTTAGGCATGTGTCACTCCTTCACATAAAACTGTAAGATTCATGAATAAAAAAATACGCCCGCGGCACGGGCAAAACACCCATCCTGCTTCTTTTCAATATGAATGGTTTTAAGCCATCAAAAATAAAATACGTCCGCCAATTGATATTGGTTACGAAAGAAGGCGGACAACGAGCTTCTTTCTACATCTAATGACACACGAGACAAGTGGAATTCTGCAAATAATTAAAAATAATGGAGAGAGCCATCTCAAAACACTTGTGCGTGAAGGAAATAGACGGGGATTAGCGGTTTGTAAATACGTTCACCAAAGTTGGCTGTGATTGACGAAACAAGTGTTTTTTTATTGGAATTGATGAGGGATGGTTCGACAGGAACGTTGTTGAACTGTTTTTGGTCTCATTCATGATTCTTGCTTTTTCATGTTTCAACAATGAGGTCTTGCATCAGGATCATTGCACGAGGCCCGTTGATGCCTTTTGCCCCGCCATCAAAGCTGCTCCAAGGGCGCCGGTGTATTGGGGGATGGATGCCACTATGACCTTTGTCTTCAGGGCTGTTTCCAATGCGCGAACCATGCCAGATTGAAGGGCAACCCCACCTGTAAAACATACGGGGCCTTGCACATTCCGTCCGGCCAGTGCCATCACGCGTTGGGCAATGGCATTTTGCACTCCTGCGGCAATATCCGCCGCCCCAACTCCTTCTGATAGTAACCCGATGATCTCCGTTTCGGCGAAAACAACGCACATGCTGCTGATTAGTGACGGATTCCGACTGGCGTTGCTTAACTTGCCCAACGTGGGCAGATCAACTTCCAGGCGCGATGCAACGACTTCCAGAAAACGCCCACTTCCGGCGGCGCATCGGTCATTCATGGAAAAATCACGAACTTTACCTTCATTATCCAGTAGGATGACCTTGCTGTCCTGACCTCCGATTTCGATGATGGTTTGCGCTTGCGGGCATAGGTGGTGGACACCCTTTGCGTGACAGGTGATTTCTGTAATGGTGCTGTTGGCAAAACCAATCCGATTCCGTCCATAGCCAGTGGCAATAATACCCTTTAAATCCGAGCGATTAATTTTCGCTGCACTGCAAGCACGATCCAAAAGGTCCGAAGCCAGGCGTTCCTGGTCAACCCCCTGGTCGGCAAGGTCCTGTGCCAGAATCCGTTTATTGTCACAATCAAATAAAACTACTTTCGTGGCGCGGGAACCCGCGTCCAAACCGGCGCAAATCATCGTTTTCTCCTTGCCCTAGCCGTCTCCAGTAATGCCTGGATGCGCGAACTCAGGGCGGGCATCATCGCATCACAAACAGGCGGGATTTCAAGCTCGATCACAGGGATTTTCAGCTTTTCTTTCACCCTATTGCAAATGACAGCCCCCTCGCTGGAACAATGGCTGGCTCCGGGAATGCGTGACATTATAACCGCCTCCGCGCCGCTTTGCTGACAATCGACGATGATGCGATCGGCTCTTTGCCAGGAGGGGCCCACCATCGGATCCGCCAGAGCCATTTGGGCCAAAGCTTCCCATGGCGGCAGGTTTTCTGGAATCAAGTCCAACGCATGGGAGAACATATAGTCCGAACCACAAATCCGCCCTCCCCATTCTTCCAACAAATTCATGGACCGAATGTCAGCCACCGGATTAACCCAGAACACGCGCACGGCGTCCAAAGACACCGCGTGAACACCTTGTTTCAGACGCAATTCGGACTCGGCCAACAAATCTTCCAGTACAGCCACGGTTTCTTCACGGTCTGAACAAAAGTGGATGGCAAGCATTTCGACAATGTGCATTTCAAGGGCTGGCAGTGTGCCCTGGCTGTAGGCCTGACACCGCAATTTCTCCATAAGGCGCCGCACATGATTTGCCTGCCGGATGCCCTCCGAGAGTTTTTGATCGTCCAATGTCTGACCAGCGACATCCCCAAGTTTTTTTCCGATGCGCTCCAATTCGCTCCGCGCACAATCCACCTGGCTCTGGGGGGCAATCCAGCCTCCGGGCAGTGGACAAGGCGTTTCCCCGCCATCAGGTTCGCGTCGACGCGGCATTTCCCACCATTCAATAGGGAAACCGAGGTGTTCGAGTCGTTGGGCGATGGATGAGAAATCGTCGCAGACAGCTCCCGTGCTGCAAACTAAAAGATCCGGTCGCGGAAAATGTTCCCCGTTGATGAACGCAGCCAGCATGGCGCGAACGGGGCAGAATGAGGCATCAATTCCCAGTGCTTCCGCTTGGGCCAGCAATCCGTCCCCGCATTCCATGAGGCAGGGGGTCCACCAGGCGCCATCCGGGTAAAAAGCCCGTACATTGTCCAACGAATAGGCGGCAACGGGGACAGTTCCCAAATCCTTCATGGTGCCGATGATCTTGCAGCCATCGGCTCGCGCCTTGTGAAGACGCTCGTTTTCTGTCAATAGAAAGTTCCACAACCTGAGTGATGCCGCTGAGTCATCGTATAGAAGATGTGGCAGTCGCAGATCACCTCCACAGGTGACGTGGCGTCGCAACGGCCCTCCATACCATGGTTCATGCAGTCCGTCTGCCTTCAGGGCCTTGTAACGGGCATCCCACTGGTCAAAAGTGATTCGCCGCGTAATCATTGGAGAGACTCCATAAAAGCCTCAATCCGTGTTCTTGCCCTTGCGGCATCGGCGCGTGTTTCGTTTGTTTCAACCGATAGGACAGGCAGATGAAAAGCTTCCTTCAGACTTTGAACCTCCGCTCGCCAGAGATCACAATTGACGTGGCTCCAAAGCAGAATGGCCTTGATCCGACGCACGGTTGATTCTTTTTTCAACCACTCATAAAAACGCCGGTTGGGGCGCTGAAAAATGTCAACGCAGCGCGTGGCGTAACTGTCAATCATCCAGTCAATACCGATATCATGGAACTCTCCCACGGGTTCCAGGGCGCGTTCCCCATTCTCGGTTCCGTTGAGGGCTACCCACCCTCCTGCATTCTCAATGGTGTCAAATATGTCCCATTCACTTTGTGGAACGGGGCCGCCAACCAGAGCGACAGGGATTGCTCCGGGGGGTGAAGCCATGGATGGCTGTTTTGTGGGAACGCTTGCGTTGTCGAGAAAGCGTGTGATGGCTTCGGCTCCGGCTTTTGAACTGGCGGAACTGATCCATTTTAGAAGGAATTGTCTTGCTGCATTATAACGAGGGACAATCGTTTCCAAATCTCGGGGGGCGTGTCCGCCCAATCTCAAGAGGAATTGTCCCAGTCGTTGAATTTCATTCCTGAGCACTTTCCGACTAGCCTCTGTTCCAATGGTTGCGGGGAGGTTGAAGAGAAACAGATTTTGCAGGTTGGGTTGTGACTCCACCGCGAGGTCGAAACCGCGTCTTAACTGATCGCAATGGGTTGTAAAGATGACGGCGTCCGCTGGATTTGCCCGTGAAAATTCAATGATCGAATTGGCAAACGCACACACGCCCGCACTGGATGGGCCATGGGGGATTTTTAGATCGATATCCATCCAGACACCGCGTGGTTCCATGCCGTGGGCGGCAATCCATTCAACTGGCACCCACGGGCTTGTATAAAAAACACGCACAGGTCAACACATCCAATTCAGTGATTTACACTTTCTTGAACACGATCTCAATTTGGACCGCATGACTGCCACTTACGCTTTCTTCTTTGCAACGATGAGCCCCTGAATGATCTTCTTATTTTTGGCCAGGTCACGTGCAAATTTCATTTCACCGATCAGTCCTTCGGCCATCTTGGTATCCCAACCGATGATTTTCAGGGCGTCATAGGTCAGTTGTTTTTCGATCATTTCGAGGTAAAGCCGGATGTGGGGATGGAAGCGCTCGGTGTCGCGTGAAGCCACGACTGTGCATTTGTTGTTTTGAAGAAGTGTCCGGTATTCTTCCTTTGTTATGAGGTTGGGGAACTTCATGAAGGCAAGAAACCGTGCGGCTTCAGCATCGGTCAGACCAGCGGGGCCTTCCATCCAGTCCGTGAAGGCGATTGTGCCGCCGGGTTTGATAATACGGGCGGCCTCGGAAACGAGCCCTGGTTTGTCTTCGACGTAGCACCAGGCGTCTTCGCCCCAGACGAAATCAAATTGTGCATCAGGAAGTCCAGTGGCGCTGACATTGGCTTCGACGAATCGAATTTTATCGGCAAAGCCTTCTGCTACGTTACGCTTTTTCCCAAGTTCAATCATTGCGGGGGTCGCATCCACGCCAGTCATCGAAGCCACCTTGAAAAAGCGGATCAGAAAGCGCATTCCCGCCCCGGTGCAACTGCAAAAATCCACTCCATTTGAGCCCTCTTTGATTTTTGCCGTTTTTGCCAGGTCTGTGGACGATGGGATGCCGCCAATATGAATCTGTTCGCCCATGAGCAGTTCCCAAAGGCGGGCTTCAGCCCCGGAATAGGTGGATTGGACATTTGATAAATGAATTTGTGCCGCACTTTTCATGGGTGCTTCTCCTTTGTTTGAGTATGAAATTTGTAGTAAAGAGTAATAATGGAGTCTGAAAAGTCAATTACACTCTTAATGCTGCACCATTTCCATCATGGCCTCGATTCGGGCCGTGATCCTGGCTGAATCCGAAGGGGAATAATCTGTTGTAATCTTAAGGTAGGGAAGATGCAGCTCATTCTCGACAAAAGAGCGGACGCGGATGGATTCGATGTCGTAGGTCAGGCATGCCTGCCAGACAAGTTCCAGAACACAATCAGGTTTGTATTCTGCCGCAAGATTGCGAAGCGATGTGAAACGATCGTTGTTTGCGGTCATGACGGAACAGGGCAGATGGTAATACTTGGTCGCGATGGCCTTGAGGGGGTCTCGAATGCCAACGTTCACATCTTCAAGAATGGGTTTGAGCCCGGTGCAATTCTCGGAGCAAACAATGGTGGCACCGGCGTTTTCGATGAGATGGATGATGCGTTCAGACCCCGCACCGTGCGCGGTAGGAACTCCCGTCAATAGAACGCGGACATTTCGTTTTCCGGTGGCTTTGGCGGAACCGGGCAGCGAACCTCCCTGTTCGAACAGTTCAAGCGCCTTTTCGTATTGCTGAAGATCCATCTCCATGCAGGAGATGATGCTTTTGAAATTGAGCAATTGCCGTCCCGTAAGCGGCGGTAGTTCCTGTTTCATCCACCCGGCCAATTTTCGGCGGAAGACGCGTTCGCAATTCATCAAATCAATTGCGCTGCGAAGGGCGCTGTCGGTAATGATTGTTGAGAATTGTTTTTCGAGCCGGTCTTTGAGCTTTTGAACTTCTCCTATCCAATGAGTGAGGCCATCCTCGTCATTTGATTTTTGGGGAAGCTCAAGCACGTGCATCGGCTTTGAGGCGGCGAGCAGTTCGAACATCTTCTTTTTCCCGTCGCACGTGGTTTCAGCGACGATCAAGTCCGCCCATTTGAGGAACGGATTAGCTTCTTTGACATGATAGCCATATGTGGACTTGATGAGGGGACAAAGATTCGCGGGAAGCGTTCTTTCTGCATCGGGAATGGTGTCGGCAGAGCCTCCGCACAGGCAGACAGGAATGCCTCCTGCGGCAAGAATAAGTTCGCGCGGTGTGAATTCACACATGATGCCGACAACCGGACGACCGCGGGATTTTGCCGCTTCAGCAAAATCGTAACAGTGGTCGATCATGTTGTCGAAATGATCGATAATCGACTGGCCTTGAATGTTGGAACTCATCGGATTACGTCACTTTCAACTGAAGCCGGATGGTTTTACCGGCTGGAACTTGATAGCGAGTATAGCCGAGAGGGGCTGTAGTTGACAAGATGGTAAGATCGATTTTTTCCTCCTTGCGCAAGAGCAATTCCCCTTCGCATGTGTTGGGGAGAGTAAGGGTGAGTTCTCGTTCACCTTGATGTCCCTGACAATGATATTCGATGGGCCCCTGCACTGTGTAAACCGTCATTTCCAATTCGGTCAAATCAGCGGGCTCGGGACGGATTTCTGCGCGTTTGAATCCTGGGACAAGCGGGTGGATTCCGGCACTGCCCATCTGCATCATGTAGATGGGGGCGACGGGACAATGGCTCCATTCGCCACCGGAATCCGGTTGGACATGCCAGTCTTCCTGGAGCGTGTTGTTCAAAAGGACCGAGGGCATTGTAGCCCAGCGTTCACGGAAATCCTTGAGGACGACATCCATGCGACCTCCCTTGGCCAGTGCCCAGTAGCGCCAGCCTGCGTTGGCTGGGTAGGAAATACCCAGGTTTTTGGGCGCCTCGGCGAGGGTTTTCAAGGCTGGGTCGATCTGATTATCTGGACATTGGTCGTAAAGAATGGATGTGGCCAGGGAGCGATCACAAAAACGGGGGTCCTTTTCTTCCGCAAGCCATGGGAGGTTGTTGACAAAGAGGCCAAGATCGCGACTCCAGAATTTTTCCTGAGCGTGTTTCAGGAGTGAATCACCAAATGCTTCAGCGCTTTCAGCCGTCTTGTCTTCACCGAAGGCGCGGCAGATGGGGGCCAGCGCGTGGCGCATCGCTGCGGCGGCATAAAGATTAAAGGCGCAGAGTTTTTCGCGCTGTCGCCGGTAAGCAATATGGTCGATCCAGACGGAGGGAATGCCCAAATTTTCCACTGGGACGAGTCCCTCATGTTTCTCTGCCATGCCGCGCAAATATTCGGCGAAACGGAGCAGCCGCGGATACGGTTCCCGCAGGGCGTTGAGGTCGCCAGTATATTGGTAATGGTACCAGCAATCGAAATTGAAGCCGACGCCGTGATCGAGAATGGGGCCCCAGCCGCTCATGTCCAATTGTCGTTCCATCAACCGTGCCAATCGATCGTAGGCAGGCCAACAATCAAGAAAGAAACCATCCTTGGTCATGCCCTGGCTCCAAGTGGTCAAAAACCGTGCAGAAAGCGTTTTTTCACCAAGGCCCATTTGCAGGGCGTGGATTTGGTGACCACAATCGCCGCTGTATTGTTGACGCTCGCGCGCCATGCCATCAACAAGGGTTTCTTGGGCACAGTTGTTGAGCGTATTGAACGAGGCGTTGAGAAGCCGTTGCATCGGCGGTTCGCCGACCCGGATTTTTGGTTCATGCGGCCATGGGAAAAGGCGGCGGCGCACTCCGACATCACGAATGATGACGCTGCCTTTGGCGTCGTGGATGTGGAGTTGGAGCCAGCGAAGGCTTTCGTAATCGAACACTTCAAAACGGTTGACGCCTTCCCGGCAGGTGAAGCGGCTCCAGGACTCGTAGTGAGTATTGAGAAGGGGAGCCCCTCCCACGGCGTGACCTTCATGGACGAGCAGCTCGACAACCGTGCCTTCCGGCGCTTCGATTGTGAAGTAGGGCCAGCCGACGACTTGTTCAAACAATTCAAACGTCACGGCAGCTCCCCGTGTTCCATCCATTTCCACCTGCCATGAGCCGGGGGCGTTTTCAACAGCGGAGGCTTCGCGGATGGCCTTGAAGGAATCAGGAACGCGAAAATCGAAATAATCCCGGGGTGACATTTTCCATTCCAGCCAGAGGGATTCGGACAGCTTGGCAACGGGAATCAAGGATTCACGCAACATGGGAACGCTACGGGCGCGGAGTTCTGTATTACCAGGGCCGCCACCAGCATCTGACATGTATTCGTAATAACCTGTTGAGAGGGCGGGCTTGTTGGGCGATCCGCCCAGTGGCATTGCGGGTATCCAATCTTTCCCAAGTTCATAACTGGGCTCATTCCAACCAAACGGATAAAGACGCGCGTCAAATTCCTCCTGTAACGAACGCAGATACCAGCGTTTGAAGTGTCCCGGCAGCCAGGCATGGCAGACCATGGAACGCCAATGATCGTCGGAAACGATTTTTTCAACCTTTCCATCCGCATATTCAAGTTCCAGATGGAAGAGAAACCCCGGTTTTCCAATGGGAGCCGCGCCATCTCCCAGCCCGTAATAAAGAACGGTGGAACCAATGACGTTTTTGCCTATGTGGAGGGTTTCTGTCAAATCAACAGGATCAGCCTCTGGCCAGCGTGGGTCGGCTGGAGCCGGGCCCCATTGAATGCGGTGTCCATTGACATCCAGCCGGTAGCGACTGTCAGCGGCGATCCACCCCGTGGCTTTTTTCGGGACGGAAGCGAGTTCAATTTCCCGGCGAAACAGAATGAACGTGTTTGGAAGCGTGCGGCCTGAAGGATACCAAATCCAGCGCGCGGGACTGAGATTGGGCAGACTGGAGGCAGGCGGTTGAATGGGACTTTCCGTGGGAATGGGAACGGGATTGCCAGCCGGAGTTTGTGCGGTTGCGGGACTGGCTTGGAAAAGCAGTGCCGCACCGCTGGTGGCTGCCGAGGTTTTTAAAAACTGTCTTCGGTTCATTTGGAATAATTCATGAATGGCAACGTTGAATTTGCCAATTACTTCTTTTTTACATCCATTATTGGAACAGCTTGGGAGCGATTTCCTCCAGATACATCCGCCAGACAGGCCAGCAATGGATGCCTTCTGTCAAATGCCATTCGTGGTTGATTTTCTTTTCCTTCAAAAGTCCGATGAAATCCTCATTTCGCTTGAGAAGAAAATCATTCTTGCCGCAGCCGACCCAAAGTAATTTGAAGTGTTGATTGACTGCCTGGGCGTCATCAAGACTGTTCTTGAGCGCCTTTTTATCAGGGGCAGCCGAACTGAAACCGCCCACCCAGGCGAACAATTCAGGGTGAGTGAGTCCAATTCGCAGGGATTGTTCTCCCCCCATGCTTAGGCCAACGATGGCACGCCCGAGCGGGGCGGGCTGAACGCGATAATTGGCCTCGACATAGGGAATGACTTCTTCCAACAGATCTTTCTCAAACAGGGTTGTGTTGCTGACACCCTCTGGCAGATGTTCTCCCGGCGGGAGCGCATGTCCGTTGGCCATGACAATGATCATCGGTTTGACTTTTCCCTGGGCGATCAGGTTGTCAATAATCCAATTCGCCTTTCCATGAACGGTCCACGTGGACTGGTTGTCTCCCGATCCATGTTGCAGAAAGAGGACTGGGAATTTGGTGTCCGGCTGGTGGTTGTAGCCCGGCGGAGTGTAGATGTCCACTTCCCGCTGGAGTCCAATGGGCTTGGAAAAATAGAAGCATTGATGGACTTCACCGTGGGGGACATTTTGGAAATCATGAACCAATGGTGTTTTGCCAGGCACATGTAAAATGCTGGTTCGCGGTTCGCGCATGGGTTTGATGGCGGAATTACCGGGATCAATCATGGTTAAACGATCCACGTTGAAGCTGTATTCGTAAATGCCTGGTTCGATTGGTCCAACAGTCACACTCCATAAGCCGTTGGATTCTCTGGTCATGGGCACTGGCGCATTTGTCCATTGTCCCATCACTGTGACTTCAGTGGCGCGGGGGGCAGCCAGACGAAAAGTGATGTGCTGGTCAGCCAAAATTTCGGGAGAATGAACCGGACCATTGGGTTGTGCGTAACGAGGCCTCGGAATGGAGTTCGTTGGCTCGGCAGAGAAGCCTGAAACAGCCACACTCATGACGGAAACAAGAAGACAGGCGATGGCTTTCATGATTTTCATCTCATGATCGTGAGGGCGGGCGAGCTTGCAAGGCAAAATTGAATGAAATCCAAAGAAAACTGCGCTTTACAAGGGATTCGCAAAACGGCGTTTTCTCTTCTTGAGACAACATGGTATGTTTGACAGCACGCTGTCTCCATCGGGATCGCGATTACAATATCACATCTTACGGCGGATTCGGACGAAACCACTTACCATTTTCACGGCTAAGACGGCTGTTACGCCCCACAACAAGTAGTCCAGGGTTCCAGGTAACAAATACACTTCAACAAGGAACCATGCGTAAACCAGAAAACGAGGCCGGAATAGCCAAGAATACGGAATCGTCAGGGCGTTGCGGACCATGGCAAAGATGACTACCATGGTGTAAAAGAAAACATAAAGCCCACCTGGCCAGGCTCCAGCCACCTTGGCGTGGATTAATGTTACCATGGTAAATGCCACAACCACTTGATCGGACATGGTGTCTGTGAACGAACCTTTATTTGACGCACGTCCCGTCATGCGGGCCAGTGGTCCGTCCAACCCATCCAATATGACATGCGCAAGGAGTAATCCGAAGCTCAACGCCTTGTATCCCAACAGAAAAAACGGGCAGAATGCCAGCCCGGTTAACAAGGAAAAGAAAGTCAGATGATTCGCATTGATTTTCAGTCGATCCAGAATTTGAAGAAAGGGGGCAAGCCATTTGCCGCGCAGTTCTTGAGACTGGCGCATCCATTCCCCTTCCCCGTGGGAGTAACACGTTACCTTCGGCTTCGAATTGGAGTCGTCGGGCATGATGAATTGTTTTCAAAAACTTACGAGAACAACCAGTGGACTTCAACTCTGAAAACTGGATGTTCAAGCTTTTGTGTGTTTTGCACCTGACTGGGGTTGGTTCCCGGGATCGAAGGAGATGGGGAGGAATCCCAGATTACCGCAGGCTGAGCCTGTATTGTGAAAAATGATGCCTTCGTGTTCGAATCCGGTGAATGGCAAATGCGTGTGTCCAAAATAACAGTGGCGAATTTCCTTTCGCCATCCCGGCTTTGCCCTATCCAGATAGAAGGCTATTCGTGCAGCCACTTCTGAACGGCAAAAAACCGAGTGATGGATCATTCGGGTTATTCCAAGACGATCAACCCATTTATAAAGCAACGCGAGTCCCGGTCCAAAGTGATCTCCTTTTTTCCATTGGGCGCGGTATTGAGACAATTCACCGGGGTTCATCCGACGATTCACGCAATCTCCATGTAAAAACACAGCGTTTCCAAGGCAAAGAAAATATTCATGACATTGGAATCGGCGATGCCGGACGCTGAATTGCTTGAGCTGACGTTGAAAGGCATCCAGGCAATCGTGGTTACCTAAAAGATAGTGAATCCGGCAGCGTGGATTCCGGGTTACCAGTTTATTGAGCCAGGCAATGCCCGCTTTCATCGTTTCCTCCTGAGTTGGCAGCGTGCTCCAGCGGAAATCGAAGATATCCCCATTGAGAACAAGGAGATCCAGATTTGGAAACTCATCATGGAGTTTTTCCAATAAGCTCCATCCTTGAGAGCGTGCCGCGAACAGATGCAGGTCCGACAAAACCAGCCCTTTGGTTCCGCTTTTTGTTTTGATTTGGGCCGATTCAGTCATTTCCACACAACCTAAGAAACGTTGGGTTCATGTCAATGCGTTTCACTTCTGTATTGCCGATTTTGCCGGAATAGCGTTAATTCGAATCAGCGATATGAAAATTGTTTTGGCATACTCGGGCGGACTTGACACTTCAGTCCTGCTTTCGTGGATCAAAGAAAAATACAATGGCGAGATGATCGCCTTCTGCGCCGACATCGGCCAGGATGAGGAACTCAAGGGCCTTGAGAAGAAAGCCCTGAAGACTGGAGCGGCGAAGATTTACATCGACGACCTTCAGGAAGAGTTTGCTCGTGACTTCATTTTCCCGATGATGCAGGCGGGTGCGATTTACGAGAACCAATATTTCCTCGGCACCAGCATTGCTCGCCCCCTCATTGCCAAACGCATGATCGAGATTGCCCGCACTGAAAAGGCGGATGCCATCGCTCACGGTGCCACTGGCAAAGGTAATGATCAGGTGCGTTTTGAGCTGACCACTGCCGCCCTAGCTCCTGACCTTCAAATCATTGCCCCTTGGCGTGACGCTTCCTTCCGTGCCCAATTCCCTGGCCGCGCTGAGATGATCAAATATTGCGATGACAAGGGCATCCCCGTTCAAGCCACTGCCAAGAAACCCTATTCGATGGATCGCAATCTTTTGCACATCTCCTATGAAGCGGGCATTTTGGAAGACCCCTGGCTTGACGCCTCCGCCCCTGCCTACAAGGACATGTATAAATTGAGCGTTTCGCCTGAAGACGCTCCAGATAAGCCCGAATACGTCACCCTCGATTTTGAAAAAGGAAACTGCATTGCCATCAATGGCAAGGAACTCAATCCGCTGGGCGTGATGAAAACCCTCAATCGCCTTGGTGGAAAACATGGTGTGGGACGCGTTGATCTCGTTGAAAACCGTTACGTGGGCATGAAATCCCGTGGCGTGTATGAGACTCCGGGCGGTGCCATCCTCCATTTTGCCCATCGCCAGATCGAGACACTGACCATGGACCGCGAAGTCATGCACCTGCGCGACTCCCTGATTCCAAAGTATTCCGAACTCGTTTACTACGGATATTGGTTTGCTCCTGAGCGCCTTGCCATGCAGGCATTGGTTACCGAAAGCCAGAAAAACGTCACCGGCACTGTTCGAGTGAAACTTTACAAGGGCAACATTATCACTGCCGGACGCAAATCCCCTGTCAGCCTCTACAACCCGAATATCGCGACGATGGAAGCCGACCCAACCCAGGCCTACAACCAGGATGATGCCACAGGTTTCATTCGCTTGAGTGGCTTGCGTTTGAAGGTCAGCGCCCATGTTCACAAGGCGAAGTAAGCCGTGATTCGGAATATTATTTTCGATTGGTCCGGAACGCTGGTGGACGATCTGCCAGCGGTCTGGGCTGCCACCAATGCCGCCTTGAAAAGAGGAGGCGTGCCGGAGATGAACCTGGAGAGATTCCGGGCGGAATTCTGCCTGCCGTTTCCCGTTTTCTACCAGCGGGTGATTCCACAAGTCCCATTGGACACGGTGGAGGAATGGTTTCACGATGGATTTCGCAAAGCACAGGACCTTGTAAAAGACCTGCCGCATTCACGGCAGTTTTTGATCTTTTGCAAGAGCCACCGCATTCGCATGTTCGTCCTCAGCTCCATTCACGAGGAATATTACCGAATCCATACAAAAGCCAACGGCTTCGACAAGTTCATTGAAAAACCATATCTGGCCATCCGCGACAAACAGAAGGTCATTGGCGAGTTGCTTTCGAGCAATAAATTGAAGGCGGATGAAACCCTCTTTGTTGGAGACATGCAGCACGATATGGATACGGCGCATCATGGAAAAGTCCATTCCTGTGCCGTTCTGACAGGCTATAACAATCTCAACCAGCTTCGGGCCAGCAAACCCGAAATGGTTGTGGAGCATTTAGGCGAGTTGAAACAGATCTTGGAAACACAACAGTTTGAACTGAAGCGGGGGGAAGGCGCTCCGGTATGCACCGTTGGCGCCCTCGTATATAACGATGCAGGCCAGGTCCTGATGGTCAAGACACCGAAGTGGTCTGACTTATGGGGAATTCCGGGGGGCAAGATCAAATTTGGGGAAACCATGTCGAATGCGCTTCGACGGGAAATCCTGGAGGAGACAGACATGCAAGTGGACGACATCCACTTTGTCCTGACCCAGGATTGCATTCACTCGGATGAGTTTTACCGAGACGCCCATTTTGTTCTGCTCAATTACACCTGCCGTGCGCGTGGAGCCCAAGCCATCAAGTTGAACGATGAGGCTCGCGAGTATCAGTGGACCGATTTTACTACAGCTCTGAAGCTGAACTTGAATACGCCCACCCGAGTTTTGCTCGAACAGGTTGCCAGACAACAGGCCGTCAATGGATCAAATCATCATTGAGGAATTGTCCGTTTACTACTGTGTCGGCGTGCCCGATCAAGAGCGCGCCTGGCCACAACGCCTGCTTGTATCCATTGTGATGGACATGGATTTTAGCGCTGCTGCCGCCAATGATGATGTGAGTCGCACGATTGACTACGATCTTGTCTCAAAACGTGTGATGCAACTGGGGGAAGGCCGGAGTTGGAAATTGATCGAAACCGTTGTGACGGAAATTGCTGACACCATTTTGCGTGAATTCAAACCCTCCCGCGTCACTGTGGAAGTCAGGAAATTTGCCCTGCCCGATGCTCGGCATGTTGCTGTGCGCGTGACGCGTTCTCTCTCGTAAAAAGGATCTGTGGCGTTACCTCGGGATGTTTCCAGAAAGCAAAATGATTTTGGAAGGGCTGTAAGCCGAATTTTGTCTACTCCGCAGGAGCGAAGGAGAGAATCATTTGTCTAAGCAGCCGGTACCCGAAACCCGTTTTACCGAAGCAAAACGTGGAGCGGGCCGCTCCTAGGTTTCCTATTTGGCCTTGCACCCAATGGGGTTTTCCGTGCCTTGCTGATTACTCGGCAAGCGGTGGTCTCTTACTCCACCTTTTCACCCTTACCCGACACTTTTAGATGTCAGGCGGTCTGTTTTCTGTGGCACTGTCCGTCAGGAAGCCTTGAAACTTCCCGCCCGCGTGTATCCAATCCCTTTCGGGAGAGGTTACGCGGCATTGCGCCCTGTGGTGTTCGGACTTTCCTCCTTCAGCTTGCGCCGAAAGCGATTCTCCGCCCTTCCAAAATCACGCACACCCTACGGTGCTTTGCGAAAGTTTACAACCAAAGAACCTGAAATCCTTCTTTAATGAGATACCCGAACAGCCGGGGCATCGTTTTCCGCCGCTGTGGCAGCCAGACCGGTCGGCTTGGAACCTATGAATGCGTAATAGGTGATGAACACGTAGCAGAAAAGTGGCACAAGCATGGCCATGGCCATGTTCTTTTCCGCAATCAATCCCATGATGGGGGTGAAAATCGCGCCGCCAATGATGGCCATGATGATCATCGAGCCGCCAATCTTTGTATTTATCCCCAATCCCTTGATGCCCAGGGCGAAGATGGTGGGGAACATGAGTGACATGAAGAAGCTTGTCAATAAAACAGCAATCATGCCGATCCATCCTGGAAAGAGCACACCGATTGCAACCAGAACAATATTAATGATACCGTAAATGCCCATCAATTTGCCTGGTTGAATGAAACGCATCATGTAAGCGGCAGAAAACCGTCCGACACCAAAGGCAAACAAGGTTCCGATCAAAAGATAACCAGCCACTTTTTCGGGTTGCTGCGTGTAATCCTGGACATATTGAATGAAAAAACTCCATGTGCCAACTTGCGCTCCCACGTAGAAAAACTGGGCAAGAACCCCCTTGAGAAAATGGGGATAATGAAACAGTTGTTTGAATCCTCCCTTTTGTTCTGTTGTGGATGTCGGGCCATGACTCTCATCCTTGATGTCAGGAAATTTTGTGCGGATGATCAGGATTGCCCAAATGAATGTAATGGCGCTGATAATCATGTAGGGTGTCACTACCCGCATTGTTTCGTTTTGGAGGTAACCTGCGTACGTGCCGGCCGCTTTCATTTCAGTGATTTTTTCGGGACTCAATTCCACACCTGAAAGGATGAATAATGTGCCAATAAGCACTCCTGCGACAGAACCAACCGGGTTGAAAGCCTGCGAGAAGTTTAATCGACGTTCGGAGGATTCCGGATCGCCCAACACGGCAATAAAGGAGTTGGCACCGGTCTCCAAAAAGGCCAGTCCACTGGCTACGACGAAGAGCGCCGCTAGGAAGAAACCAAACTTCCCCACGATGGCAGCAGGATAGAAAAGCGCAGTGCCCAGACTGAAAATAAACAGGCCGGTGACCAATCCCACCTTGTAACTATACCGCCGCATCACGATGGCAGCGGGAATGGAGAGACAAAAATAGCCCATGTAAAAAGCAGATTGAATCAGTCCTGCCTGGAAACGTGACAGTTCAAACGACTTCATGAATTGCTTGATGAGAATGTCGTTCAGGTTATTTGGTATAGCCCAAAGAAAGAACAGTGCTGTCACCAGTATGAAGGGCAATATCACGTCTTTGGTTACGATCTTGTGTTCTACAGTTGATTTCATGGCTGATTCATCGTGTTGATGGCATAGAGATTCAAAAATATCCTGCCTCTTTCATATTTGGGAACTATGCAGTGTGTCCTATCACGCGGAGGGGCATCCACGCAAGTAAAAGACTGCTTGTTTCAAGCAAACAATATGATTGTCATTCGTGTTTTTTCATTCTTGCCGCGATGTCGGCTTGAAAATCTGGTGCGGTGAGTTCAAGCGTTCCGGCCACTGCTTTGATCTCATTGGTTGCGATGGCCTTTCCTGACAAGGTGTTCCACCATTCCACTGTCCACGTTCCATTGTCGACGCCGGTGAGCGTGACCCTGGCGCCTTTCAGTTCTTTAGGAGACTCGTCCTTTGCGCCATCGGGCCAGTCATACGCACGGTCCAAAAGCCATACAAGAGCCTCATTGCGTGTGGCAATGCCGAACGGCTTGATGGTGGAGGTCGCATTGGTAAAAGAAGCAGGAGCCATTTGGCCACCGCCCACTCCGGTATCTTTCAAAAACGCAGAAAGCACGGAAAAATGGGAATACAGGTTGTTGGCATGAATGCTCTCCCAGAACCACGTCATGCTGGTGCCAGCGGAACCGGCAAAAACGCCATTCCAGATGGCCTGATGCAATGCACGGAAGTGCGGATCGGTTTCAGGCTTCCACCCCCGCCAGTCGGTGCCGTATTCACTGACATAAAACGGTTTCTGATATTTCGCGTGGAACCGGGCTGTTTTTTCAGCAACCATCTCGGCGGGATGATTCTCGTTATAGGAATGATATTGGGCAAAGTCCATCTCTGGGAGGGCGTAGAGATCGGGTTTTTCACTGCCGCCAGTGAAGCTGGACGTGATCATGTGTTGCACGGGATCAATGGAGCGCAGGTATTTTCCCATGTCACGATGCCAGGCGACAACGTCCTCGTGCTTCAAGTAGGCGTATTCATTATCGATTTCATTGAAGAATTCCCATGCCAGAATATTGGAAAATGCCGACCAGCGGGCAACGATGTAGCGAAGGCGTTTTTGGTAAAGCTTCCGGGCTTGATCGTTGGTGAAGAAATCGTTTTGAACCTTGCACGGACCTCCGTTGGTTGCGTTGTAGGGATTGATGGGCCAGAAATTGTTGCCACCCCAAAAATCGGGTTTGACCTCGAAAATGCCATGATAATCCAGACACAACATGACATAAATGCCACGCCGTTGGGCTTCCGCCAGCACACGGTCCAGCCTCCACGCACTGTCAAGTCTATAGTGAACAATGTCGCCCCGATTCCATTCAATGCCGAATGCCTCGTGCCACATCCAGATGCGAATATAGTTGATTCCCGCCTTTTCGTAGGCAGCAAGCCAATCGTCGTAGTCAAACGTTCCGCGCTGTCCGTGCCAGCAGGAGCAAAGACCGTTAAGAAAGAGTGGGCTTCCATCGTCCAGTTGGAAATAACGTTTTCCCCGGGGTTCAACGTGAGCGACGCCCTTTCGTGGGCCTTCCACTATGTTAAAGGTGGCATCACCCCGCCCTGCTGGTTTGCCCTTGACTGTCAATAATGCAACCAGAGTGTGGCGTCCCGCTTCACGAGGCATCCAGCGAATGTGCCAGGCTCCTTCTTCGCCGGGGGAGAGCACTTCACGATTCTCCACCAGTTTTCGGGAGAATTCTGCCCCCCAGAAACCGGGCACATGCACCGTTTTTCCAGAGGGAGCAGTCACTTCGAGATCCACCGTCACGGAATCCGGGTCGAATGGATTAACGTCCATGGGCATCCCCATGACATCCATCTGGACGCATTCAAAGACTTCTGCGGAATCCTTGTGAAACTTGAGGGTCAACGAGGTATTTTGTCCGTTAGCAACGGAAACAACCAGGAAAAGGAGTGTTGTGACCGCCAAAAACGGCAGCTTTCGGATTCCAGAGATGCTTTCTGGGCAAAAATGGTGGTTCATGTGTAAAACGTAGGGTACTGATACCGGAAATGGCGTCAAGGGGTTTGTGCCCCAGAAAAGGATGCCTGATGCGACAAAAAGGAGAATAACAGTCAGACAAACGGTGGTCTTCAAGCATTTGACTGAAGGGGGTTCCCTACATACATGTCATTTTTGATCTTGCGAACGGCTAATAAACCGACATAAATAGCGCATGAGCAATCAAGAAAAATCCACAACTCCCGTTTCGTCGGCTCTGCCTACCTACATTGCAGGGGCGACACCCAATCCTCAGGATAAACGCGCTCCGTGGTACAAGAACACTGCGCCAACCTATGCTGGAATCTTTCTCTGGTTTGTGTTCTGGCAAGACTCGGCCAAATGGGGCACCCCCGGTGGTATGCTTTCCCATGGCATTGGTTGGGCTTTGATTAGCTTGATTATCAGTGCGTTGGTTTGCCATTTCCTCTTTTACATGATTCCGGGCCTGCTCGGCATGAAAACGGGATTGCCATTATATATTGTTGGCACTTCCACATTTGGCGCCAAGGGTGGATTCCTCCTTCCCGGCTTCCTCATGGGAGTTCTCCAATTTGGATGGCTGGGGGTCAACATTTACTTCTCAGCAATGGCCATCAGTAATTTTGTGGCTCCCGGAAATGATCTTGTTTTCAAGGCGATCATGGTGATTTGGGGTGTTGGTGCCGGATTCCTCGGCCTTAAAGGCATTCAATATGTTGCCAAAGTGGGTACCTATCTGCCCTTGGTTCCCATTGCCATTTTGCTCTTCATGCTAGCCAAGACAATTGGCGGTGCGGGCAGCTTCTCTCCAGATGCTTTGATTGACAGCCAAAAGGCCATTGCCCCAACGAGCGCTACTGCCCTGGATTCCTTTGGAGTGCTTGCGGCCATGTTGACCTATGTGGTTGGATTTTTTGCAACTGCCGGTGCTGCTGGTGTGGATTTTGGTTCCAACAGCATTGACAAGAAAGACGTCAGCCGCGGTGGTTTGGTGGGCATTGCATTGACCATCATTTTGACAGCGGGTATCTCCATTTTAATCATTGGCGGGGCCATGGGTGACAAGGAAATCAAGACCAACGTTGAAAAACTCAACCAAGCGAGCATTACGAAGGCGGTTGATGATGCCAAGGCTGCCGCGACCAAGACAGGCGTAACCTTGACAGACGATCAAATTGCCAAAGTCAAAGCGGAAGCAGGTGTAAAAGCTTCAAGCAACATGGTCAGCTCGACCGGTCTCTTCCCTGCCATTGTGGGTGAAAAGACGGCGGCCATTCTCATGTTCCTCCTCGCTTTGACCGCATTCCCCTCTGCTTGTTTCTCATCCCTCATTGCAGCGAACAGCTTCAAGACCACATTGCCCAGCGTGAATTCATTCCTCTCCGTTGGAATTGGAACCGTGTTGAGCTTGATCCTGGCATTCTCCGGCAAGGCTGGAGATGCGGCTGGAATCTTCTCGATCATCGGTGCCTCCTTTGGTCCAATTTGCGGTGCCATGGTTGTGGACTATCTGATTAACGGCGGTAAATGGACTGGTCCAAGAGCTGGATTCAATCCTGCCGGGTGGATCGCATGGGCCGGTGGTTTCGTTATCGGTATTTTGCCGACCTTGGGCTATAACATGCCAGCCGCCCCAGTAGTTGCCTTCATCGTGGGCGCCGTGTTGTATTTCGTATGCGCCAAGGTGAACCTCTTGTCTGCGGTTCTTCCCATGCCTGCGGCCAAGAAGTAATTAAAGTCGTTTTCACAAAGGCGGTTTCCATAAGTGGAGGCCGCCTTTTTTGCATCTTGAGGGGCACAATCATTCCCGTGTGATTTGGGCTCGCTTGTGCAAAGAACAATATAGTAGAGTATTCCCATGAAGTTGGATGATTCTCAGAAACAAAAAGTCACGTCCTGGATTGAACAAGGGCTGAAACTTTCGGAAATCCAGAAGCGGCTGGAAACCGAACTGAACCTGCACATGACCTATCTGGATGTGCGGCTCCTCGTCGATGAATTGAATCTCAAACCGAAGGATCCAGTGGTTCCCAAGCCGGCAACTCCTCCAACTCCTGCGCCAGCTCAAAGTGTTCCCGAGAACCAGACTGCTCCTGAACCTGAAGACGCGCAACCCGCGACTCCGCCCGCAGGGGGCGGCGTTAGTGTCACAATGGATGCATTGACACAGCCCGGCGCGGTGGCCAGCGGAAAGGTGACGTTTAGTGATGGCGTCACGGCGACTTGGCTTTTGGATCAAACGGGTCGACTGGGGCTTAGTGGCGCCCCAACAGGCTACCGCCCATCCCCGAGTGACATCCAAATGTTCCAGATGGAGTTGCAGAATCAATTACAGAAATTGGGTTACTGATTTTCCAATCAAACGGTTGGAGATGTGTTCAAGACCGGTTGAAAGTCTTCGACGTTTCTTTGCATCATGGGATGCATTGGCCGTTTTCATTTGCTTGAGCCTGTTTCTCAATGAGACCACATGTCGCTGATTGAAGTTCACAACCTTACAAAGAGCTTCCGCACCTATAAAAAACAACCCGGTTTTCGCGGTGCGGTGCGTGGGCTTTTTCATCGCGAATATGAACAGACCGTGGCGGTGGACCATGTGGGGTTCAAGGTGGAAGAGGGTGAAATGGTCGGATTTCTGGGGCCCAACGGGGCGGGAAAAACTACAACGTTGAAAATGCTGGCCGGGCTTCTCTATCCCACGAGTGGCGAGGCTCATGTTTTGGGATGCGTGCCGTGGGAACGCAAGGATCGGTATCGCCGACAATTCGCGCTCTTGCTGGGCCAGAAAAACCAGCTTTGGTGGGATCTTCCCGCACGTGAATCCCTGGAATTGAACGGACGAATCTACGGCATTCCCCAAAAAGATTTTCAACGGCGCGTTGACGATCTGACACATCTTCTCGGTGTTGCGGAAAAACTGGATGTCATGGTGCGTGAACTCTCGCTGGGGGAGCGCATGAAGATGGAGTTGATCGCCTCACTTCTGCATGAACCCAAAGTTCTTTTTCTGGATGAACCGACCATCGGCCTCGATGTGGTTTCCCAAAAAACGGTGCGGGATTTTCTCCGTCAATACAACACGGAGCGCAAGACGACGATTATATTGACAAGCCATTACATGGCGGACATTCAGGCACTTTGTCGTCGCGTGGTCATCATTGACCATGGACGCATCTTCTTTGATGGCAGTCTGGAGGAGATCATTGACCGATTTTCCGGTGAGAAAATCGTGGCGATTTCCTGGGATCATCAGCCAAGTGGTGCAAAGATGGATTTCAAAAGTCTTGGTGAAGTGATTGAAGAGGGCTCCAACCATGTGCAACTGAAAGTTCCGCGCGAAAAAGTCATTCCCGTCTGCAAACAGTTGCTCGATGATCTTCCCGTTAACGACATTGACATTCAGGAAATGCCGGTGGATGAAGTGATTCGGCGCATTTTTGCGCGGTAATTTCCTGACAGTGTTGAAAAATAATGTTGGCTGGAGTGGTGAGGGAATGCGGATTTTCTGTCCGTTTTTTCCCGGTCCGGGTGCTATAAGACGGTTATGACATCGGACATCGAATTGCTAGGCCGCTATGCGAAAACAGGCGCGCAAGATGCATTTGCCGAGCTGGTTCATCGGCATGTGAATCTTGTCTATTCGGCGGCCCTGCGGCAGGTCAATGGCGATGCGCATCTGGCTCAAGATATTGCGCAGAGTGTATTCATTGATCTGGCCCGTAAGGCGGATTCCCTGTCGGAGCGAAACTCTCTTACTGGCTGGTTGTACACCAGCACGCATTTTGCAGCCTCCAAAGCCGTTCGAACGGAAGCCCGTCGTCGAATTCATGAGAAGGAATTACAGCCTATGGAGCCCCAGGAATCGGAATTGGATTGGGAGGAGATCAGCCCGGTGCTTGACAGTGTCATGCACGAATTAAGCGACGCGGACAGGGAAATGATTCTGATGCGGTATTTTGAAAATCGTCGTTTGGGGGAAATTGGGCGGCAGCTCTCCATCAGTGAAGATGCGGTGCGCAAGCGTTTGGACCGTGCGTTGGATAAACTGCGTTCCTTCCTGCAGAAACGCGGGATAAAAACCGCGGCTTCACTTCCAATTGTGATTTCAACTCATGCCGTTCAGGTTGCCCCCGTTGGTTTGGCCGCAACCCTGTCTGCCGGCGTCATGACTGCCTCCCCTGTAACCATTGCAACAACAACTCTTGCCAAAACTCTTGCCATGACAACATTTCAAAAAACTCTTATCGGCACGCTCGTTTCATGTATTGGAATCTGCGTGTTTGAAGGGTATCACTCCGTTTGTTTGCAGAATGAGATGCGGACGCTTCGCGAGCAGAATAGTTCTCTGACTGCGCAAATGGAGCGTGCTACGACTGATGCAGCCAGTGTTTCAAACAGGCTTGCCAGAATGGAGAAGACGTCAAATAGCCGCCGGTTGATGGAGTTACTGCGACTGAGAAACGAAGTGGGGCAGTTGCGAAAACGCCAGGGTGAACTTGAAAAAGCTCTTGCCACCGCTGGCCCCCAGACGGGGAACATTCCATCTACAAATCAACAGGCAAACGTCGCTTCACCATTTCAAATTCAACTGGTCGTCGATCAAGCGGATGAGAATTCACAGGTGATAACAAACAGCTCTGGGAGTGAAACGTTCAATTTGAACAAGACTCCGCTGATGGATTATTCAGCGATCCGCTCCGTGACGGCAACTCCGGATGGCACATCGGGGAATGCCATCATATCGGTTGAGTTAAGCCCTGATGGAAAGGATCTTTTATCCGCAATATCCAAGGAACATCTGAACCAGAGGCTCGCGATTGTTGTCAATGGAAAGCTCTGTGCCGCACCGCTGATTCGATCTGAAATGAACAGCGACAAAGTTGAGATAACCGGGAATTTTACAATGGAAGAAGCACAGGAGCTTGCGGAAAAAATCAATCAGGCGATTCACTGATTGAGGAATGTGCAGATTTCTATTGCCCGATTCTCAGAACTGTAGCCGACCTTGGGCTGAACGTGTAATTGAAAGTTGGTTTTAGGCCGCTCAATTCAATTGATTTGATCATGACATGTCCCGGCGCCACCCATGAGTTTTCGTCCTGTAAATCCAAGCCGGTTACAATCTCGCCCGTCCCGCTGGGGTTGATTTTTGACATGCCTTCAATTGTGATTTCAGCTTCAGCCGTTTGTTCTCCTGGATTGACGACTTTGAGAATGATCTGCCCGGCTTTTGAATCCCGGCTGGTTGTCACGAACAGCCGCTGGACGGGCAGACGATTGTCAACGGTTTCAGTTGGCAGCAGGACATCACCGCGATTACGACTGAATAACATCTGCACATAGTAGGAGGGAGTTCCGTAAGCAACGGAATTGTTGAACCAGATCAAATTAACCGGCCATTGATTGAGCCCAATTTTTGCGAACAACGGGGCGTAAGAAGACATGGAGACGACATCGCTATTGCGCTCAAGCCCGGTCATGAATGCAGCTTCGGCCAGTGCTGCTTCCAAGTTGTTTCGATTATATGCTGAATGAGCGGCGTATTCTCCGGCAAAGATCTTGGGTCCCTTGCGGTCATAATTATCATAGCGGTTCACATTTTCCATGAACCAGAGCGGTGGCTTGTAATAATGCTCATCCACCAAATCGACAGTCTGCTTTTTGAACCATTCCTGTGCCATGTCGAACCACTTGCCATCAGGGGAGGGGCCGGCTGAGGTGACGATCTGGATGTAAGGATATTTGGCTTTGATGGCATTATGAAAGAGGGGATAACGCTTGAAATACTCTTCCCCCCACTGCTCGTTGCCGATACCAATAAATTTTAGATGGAATGGGGCGGGATGTCCCATCGCGGCGCGTTTTGCGCCCCATGTATTTGTGACAGGTCCGTTGGCGAAGTCGATCAGGTCAAGCGCGTCCTGAATGTAGGGGGCCAGTTGATTTTCAGGAACCAATTCCGCATCCTGATATTGGCAGGACATGCCGCAATTGAGCACGGGGAGAGGCTCTGCATTGATGTCCTCGCAAAATTGGAAAAACTCAAAAAATCCGACTCCGTAGGACTGAAAATAAGGCGTAGTCACACCGTTGACGGAGCGTTGCCAGCGATTCCAATTCTGTCTGCGCACAGAAACATCGCCTATGGTGTCTTTCCATTGATAACGATTTTCGAGATTCTTCCCTTCCACAATGCACCCCCCCGGAAATCGAACAAAAGACGGCCTGATATTGGCGACCATTTGAGCCAAATCTGGACGCAACCCGTTGGGATGATCCCTGAAGGTGTGTTTTGGAAAAAGCGAAATCATATCCAAGTCCACATAACCGGGATTGTTTAGTGTCACAATCAATTTGGCCTTTTCATCGGCGCCAGAAGTATGGATGACCTTTGTGAATTTTTTCCAGTTTTGTGTTAAACCTGAAATAGTGCCGTGGCCAAGCAGTTTTCCTCCCGAAGAGACGAGTTTGACGGTGAGTTTCCCATAAAAGACCTTTCCCGCGCGGGCATAGACGGAAAATACATAATCCGAATTGTTTTCAATTGCGATGCCTTGAAAGCCGTTGTTGGCAACCCCGCTTGCGGGCTGGGTTGTTCGCAACCTTAGAAAATTTGTATTGTTCGAATTGAGGGGACGATCGTTTTCAATGGAAAAAATGGCAGGTTCTCCAACTTTTTCCCAGGCATAAAAAGCATCCGGCCCGAATTCAAAAGAACGATTTTGCACAAGCTCAGCGTAAAGCCCTCCGTCCGCCGCAAAATTTATGTCCTCAAAAAACACACCGTTCAAAAGTGGACTGACAGGATGGGTGGGTTTGTTTGCGAAAACCTTGAGTGTAACAGGTGGATTTGTTGCAGACAGGGCGCAAAAAGGCAGTGCCAGAATCAAGCCTGTTACCACGCTTAGTGCCAGGCGTTTAATCATTACGGAGTTGAATGCGGCAATGGGCGCGTTCATGTTTTCCATCATGGCCGAAAATCAACCAATTGCCAGCCCCTTCTATCGGACTACTTCTTTGGGTGTCCTCGCAGGATTGTTACAGAATTGCCGGGGAACGAGTAGACCGAAGCAGTCTCATTGAGATTGCATGTCTTGACGACTGGGACGACTTTTTGGGGCGCATCAATTGAGTTTTCATCTGTCGGTTTTTCCGACGCGAGTTCTATGACTTTGAATTCAGGGTTCGGAGTGAAGCCAGTCAGGTTCAAGGCGGTTTGCACCGGCTTGGCGGAACTGTTGACAACCTTGAGAATGAGGTCTCCACTGGAGGCTTCTTTGGTTGCCGATGCGAAAAGAACTTTTTGCCGCGGAAATACAGCTTCCTGTATGAACTGGTTGTCCAAGTAACACTTGACAGTGAAATCCTTCACTTCAACACGAATATCATACCAGCGACCAGTTTCGATTTTTCCCGGAACGCGGAGCGAATCGGCCCCGATCTCCAATCCATGCCCCGTGTTTTGCCAACCGCCGATGTTCCACCAAATGCGTTCAGTTTCATTTTGAACGCGGAAGAGAATCAGGAAACCCTCTGTACCCCCAGTCTTGCGCGCCTTGAGTGTCAGAGTGTAATTACTCCAGTTGGGTGAACCGGCAACCGCGTGAACATTTTCCTCATCCGAATCTTGTTTGAGCGTTCCATTTCCAGCGCTCCATTTGCCGCCAAGAAATTTCCAGTCATTAGTTCCTTTTGAAAAATCGGATTCAAAAAGTGTTTTGCCATCTTCAACGACTTTAATGTCCTTGAATTCAGCCTGGGTGCGCCAGGTCCCAACCCCCACCATGCCTTCGGATGGGCCTGTGGAAGAAGCATCCACATCCACTGGCAGGACAGTGTCGCCACGGTTTTCTGAGAACATTTTTTGCACGTAATAGGAGGGAATTCCATAAACACGGCTGCTGTCAAAACAGATTAGGTCGGGGTTCCATCCACGATGGTTGACATTGACGAGTAGCGGCGCATAGGAAGCCATGGCGACAACGTCCGAGTTGCGCTCCAGTCCGGTCATGAATGCGGCTTCACCAACGGCGGCACGCATGTTGCCCAAACCGCATCCTTGTGTGACTGCGTATTCGCCGACATACACCTTGGGGCCTTTGCGATCGTATTTGTCATAACGGTTTGCCTGGCCCATGAAAAATTCCGGAGTGTTGTAATAATGTTCATCGACGATTTCGACCGGCACCTCTTTGGGCACGCCACCCCATTCGTTGGCAATGAGGTGCATATCGGGATAACGCTCCTTGATGGCTTTTACCATGAGCCCGTAGCGTTCCTGATAGGCGGGGCCGCCGTTCTCGTTGCCGATCTCCATGTATTTCAAGTTGAATGGAGCCGGATGCCCTGCACGGGCACGGACTGCCCCCCACTTGGAATTTTCCGGGCCATTACAATACTCAATTGCATCCAAAGCATCCTGCACAAATTCGTTCATCTTGTTCATGGGAACGTTTTCCTTGTGCGACATTCCTGTATTGATGACGAAGAGGGGTTCAGCCCCTAAATCTTCACACATTTGCAAATACTCATGAAAGCCGAGACCGTGTGTGGCGTAGTAGTTCCAGATATTAAATTGAGTCACGCGTTCCGAAATTTTTCCAATCGTTCTCTTCCATCGATAGGCCTTATCCATTGTGTCGCCTTCAACCCAGCAACCCCCTGGAAAGCGGACAAAGGATGGCTTGAGTGCGGCAATGGTTTCCGCGAGGTCTGGACGCAGACCGTGTCCCTTCCAAGTGTTTTTGGGAAAGAGTGAAACCATGTCCAGCCAAAATGTGCCTCGTGAGGCAGTGCTGATGACAAGACGCGCCTCAGGGTCCGTCTCGCTGGTAGTCAATGACAGCGAATATTCTTTCCATTCCGCAGTGAATGGGGGGAGCGATTCTTTCGCGTAAACGACATTATCACCGCTCTCCAGAGTCACGGTCAATGGCCCCACAAAACTGGCATCAGCACGGCCCCAAAGTCGCAGGTTAAAAACCTCGTCTTTCTTGACGGCAATCCCCCAAAAACCATTGTTGGCAATACCGGCGCGCCCAATCCCCGGTTCGGTGATGGTGACCTTGAGTGAGTGAGGATTTTTTGCACTGACCGGGCGTTCAGAACTGACTGTCAAATCAACTTTGCCCGTTCCACTGCGAAGCGCATGCCAGTACTCCGGCTTTTCTGTGTTCTCAAAAGACCGGTTGCGAATCAGCTCTGCATAGATGCCACCGTCCGCGGAGCAGTTGATATCCTCGAAAAACACGCCCCAAAGAGTGGGGCTGACTTTCACTCCTGGTTTGGATGCATCAACCGTGATTTTTGCCTCTTGTGCCGTAGCGAAAAAACCAAGGCATAACGCCAAAATGGAAACCGGAATGAAAGAAAATTTCATATATGATCCTGAGCGATTCAAAAATGTGATGTTGTTATTTTTTATCAATTTGAGAGAGAAAGGGCAATGTCACATTGCGCTTATTATTCACCAAAATGCGCATTTTTTCGTTTTTACTTGAAACTTTCCAAATCTCACGACGTCATAAGTAATATGAGATCAGCACCATCCACGCCGAATGCGGCACCTGCAAAAAATGTGCCAGTGGCTCAAGAGCGAGTCTGGCGTCATCACGGCTTGGGAATGGATGTTGCACGAGTCGGCACTGCTGATTCATATGAAGTGGATTTAACGCTTCACCCATTGCCCGGAGAAAATCTGGAGGCGATGTTGCGGCGTTTGGATGCCTTGCTGAGCGAATGGAAAGTCACGCCGGTTTTGCAGTTGATTCTTGGTTCACTGGATTCCTTGAAAGACGGGGAGGCCTGCCTGCGACGGGTGTTTGGAGATGAGGAATGGCCGGTTACCTGGCTTGAAGGGGCTCATACCAGTGGAGGGTTGGCAGGAACTCAGGTTTTTGCGGTTTCAAAGCGGGAGATTCACCGCATCAAGGCGGGGGGAAGAGTAAAGGCCATGGTATTTAACAATGGCAATGCCCGCCACTGTTTGCTTGGTGGATTGGGATATGGATATGCAAACCTCTCGCGCCCAGAACAAACTCAGCGCACCTTGGAAGAATTGGATTCATTGCTGAAACCAGATGGATTTGAATTTAGCGACATCGCCCGCACCTGGTTCTATTTACAGGACATCCTTGACTGGTATAATGATTTCAACAAAGTCCGTACCAGTTTCTACAACAAATATGAGTTTCGTGTTGGTTCACTCCCAGCCAGCACCGGCATCAGCGCCCAGAATCCCTGGGGCTCAGCCCTGTCACTGGCGGTGTGGGCTGTGAGGCCGTTGAGTGGCACGACCCCGCCGGTGCGGGAAGTCATTTCGCCGCTTCAATGTCCAGCGGCCTGCTACGGCAGCTCCTTTAGCCGTGCTGTGGAGATGGATGTTCCCGGTGGACGCCGATTATTGGTATCTGGGACAGCCAGTATTGAACCAGGTGGCAAGACCCTTTGGACTGGTGAAATCCAGAAACAGATTTCCCTGACCATGGAAGTGGTGGAAGCCATTCTTCAATCTCGGAACATATCGATTCAGGATGTTTCCCGTGCCTCGCTTTATTTCAAACGCCCTGAATTCAGAACGGCATTTGCAGAATGGGCAAAATTTCATGGCGCGGAGAACCTTCCCGGCATTCCGGTTCATTGTGATATCTGCCGGGACGATCTGTTGTTTGAAATCGAACTGGATGCACTGGTCTGAACGCTTCACTCTTTCGCAAGCGACTCCGTTCTTTGGAAGAAAAACACGGCAACGAAATGTAATCGTTTACAAAACCGGAAATAATCGTTACACTTCTTCCTCTCATATCCAGGTCTGTGACCGTGCCCGATTCCTGTGGGATTCGTGGCTCTTTCACTAAAAGCTTGTTTGTGAGAATGAAGCGCCGTCCCGACGGCAGGCCCATACGATCTGAAACTTGTTTTGTTTGAGAAAAAAGAAAAATCAGTCCGACAACAATAGGCATAAAACAAATCGCTTATGAAACCCAACTCCACCCTGTCCAAATTTTGTCTTTCCACAGCCGTTCTGCTAATGACTGGGATCGCGACCCAAACCGCGCTGGCCTTTGATGGAATGAACCTCCATCTTGGCAATCTTTACCGGACCTCAGATGCCAAGACACGATCCATTAGCCCCGAAAATTTTAATGGCGAGAAAGGAGCTGCCGGCATGGCCACAAAGGGCACTGGAAGTCACGCGTCCGAACTCCTCGGGCAAGGATGGAAGGTGAGTCCATCCGTCGTGATTAAAGCAAAAACCACATTCACGGTTGCAGAAATCAAGGGGCAGGGAGTGATCCAGCAGATTTGGATGACGCCGACTGGTGACTGGAAAAAATCCATCCTGCGCATGTATTGGGACGACGAGAAGGAACCATCTGTGGAATGCCCTGTTGGCGATTTCTTTGCTTGTGGTTGGGGAAAATATTGTCAGAACAACTCCCTCCCCATCTGCGTGAACCCTGGCAGCGCCTTTAACTGTTACTGGCAGATGCCCTTTCATAAAAAAGCTCGTATCACCCTCGAAAATATCGATTCGAAGGACATGGTGCTTTATTATCAGGTGAACTATTCTCTGGGAAAAGTTCCCAAGGACGCCGCATACTTTCACGCCCAATACCGGCATGAGGAGCCGATGAAAACAAAGGGGCTCTACACCATTGTGGATGGCATCAAGGGCAAAGGACAATACGTGGGCACCTATCTTGCCTGGGAAGTTCACAGTCCAGGATGGTGGGGTGAAGGCGAAATCAAATTCTACATGGATGGAGACCTGAAATTCCCTACGATTTGTGGCACTGGCACAGAGGATTACTTTTGTGGTTCCTATAATTTTGAACATCCCGTCACCCACAAGTATGCTGAATTCTCCACTCCCTATAGCGGTCTGGTCCAAGTGCTTCCGCCCGACAAAGTCTATGAGGTTGGACAACGTTTTGGCCTGTATCGCTGGCATATTCAGGACCCCATCCGCTTTGACAAAGACTTGAAAGTAACAATCCAGGCGTTGGGCTGGGATAAGAATGGCCATTATCTTCTTGAGACGGATACCATTCATTCTGTTGCCTACTGGTATCAGACCGAGCCGCATCAACCGTTCAATAAATAAAAATCCAGTTTCCTTTCGTGGCAGAATTCTGTTTCAAAAAATTCTGTATCGAAAAGAAATGTAATGTTTGAAAATTACCGTCAATGGAATGAAACCATTGACGGTTTTTTGTTTCCCATTTCCTTCTTACAATAATTGTGTAAAGCAAAGAATTTGACTGGACTTGGAGACGGGGTGACATAACCTGATTCAGTTTTCAATGAAGGAATGGTTATGAAACCTGTTTATCTTTTGCTTGGCTTTTCACTAATTCTGGGTGGTTGTGTTCAAATCAAGAATGTGGACAAAATCCACACTGCCGAACCGGTGTTGGCTCGCACCATGGTATTGCCGGGGGTGCGCGGCAGCCGGCCTTCGGCTGGAGTGCCGGGGCGGATTGACCACGGCGCCTATGATCCCGTGACGAAGCGCCTGTTCATGGCGGCGCTGGAAAATGGCTCGCTTGAAGTCGTTGATTTGGAAACGGGCGTTCGCATCAAGAGCATTTCTGAATTGGACAGGCCGCAGGGGGTTGCGATCGCAAGTTCCATTGGTTGTGCTGTTGTTGCGTGCGGCGGCGGAAAAGTCTACGCGTACGATACAAAAACGTTGAACGAGGTCAAATCCTTCAAGTTGGGCGCGGGAGCTGACAATGTCCGGTATGATGCGACACACGACACGGTGCTTGTGAGTTATGGCAATAACGAAAAAGGAGCCGTTGCAGTGATCGATCCGCATTCGTGGAATGTGCTGAGCGAGTTTTCATTCCCTTCAAGACCGGAATCTTTCCAGCTTGACCTGACAGGTAATCGAATGTTTGCCAACCTGCCCCGCGGCGTGCGTGCGGTGACCGATGGCGAAGTGGCAGTGCTTGATCTCAAGAGTGGAAAAGCTCTGGCGCGAATCCCTCTCAGAGGACAGGCACGGAATTTTCCAATGGCTTTTGATTCCACGCATCAGCGCCTTTACATTGCTTCCCGTAGACCGGCGAGTTTGATTCAAATTGACATGCGTAAATACCAGATTTCTGGCGAATCCCTTTGCACGGATGATTCCGACGATTTGTTTTACGATGCAAAGCGCAATCGTGTTTATGTGATCGGTGGAGGATTTCGGCCCGACCTTCAGGAACCGGGAACCGCCAGTCCTTTTTCTCCTCCAGGAGAGATGGGAGCGCTGGATGTGTTTAACATTGGTCCCCATGGAGAAATGACGCGAATTTACGGCATTTCAACCGCACCACATGCGCGAACCGCGACCTTTGCTGTGCAACGGGATGCCCTTTACATTTTTGCCCCAATTCAGGGGATGTTAGAAGCCAAGATTCTCGAGTATCGTCCTGTGGAATAACCGCCATTTGGGGAATTTCATATGGCAGTCACTCTGCGATGAAACACGTGCAAAGCAGGCAGGACTTCTGACCGACTGGGGTTGTTCAGTCGGCCAGAAATACCAAGTGATTCAGTTACTTCCATTCTAGGATACCACCGGAAAAGCCGTCCTGAAGTTCAACATCCAATTTCAGGGCCGTTGTTTTTACGGGTGAAAATGTGATCTTGTTAAAACGGTCTTTGGCCGTCTCATACGCGGAAGTATTTTGAACTGGTTTCCATTGACTCCCAGCCCGGTAAAAGAGTTGCCATCCTTTCGGAACGCGGCAGCTTCCAGTGCCAGAATCATCAAACCAATAAACACTGGCTTCTGAAACCGTGGTGGGTGTGTCAAAACTGTGGGTTACCCATTCCTTGGTGCCTTTTTGTGGCCACCATGTAAAACGCGGAATTGACTGATCGTTGGATGATTTGGGTTCCTTGCCATCAAAACAGGCTTCCACGGAATCTGCCTGCCAGCAATGAGAGGCTTGGCGTATTTCAGGCTGGGTCAATTGCCAGACCCGCATTTCATTCGTGCCGCGGTGGCACCAGGCATAATACGGAATGCAAGTGAGGGCATCCCCCTGCCCTTGCGGTTTAATGTGTATGACTGTAATGCCGCCAAAAAGATCAGGTTTTGTTTCAACTCTAAAGGTAACTTTTGCTCCGGGGATCTTGTCGAGTACGGAACCTTGATTGTCTGCGCCTTCCGCACAGTAGACCAGGGGACCTCGTTCCACGGCAAAACGTTTGGCATCTGCCTTGACGGCTGGATGTGCCACGACATGCCGGACAAGCATGTCGAAAGTGACAGTGACCACATCCCCCGGTTTCCATGTGCGGTATATTTGGGCAAAACCATTTTCAGCAAGAGCCAGCTTGACCGTTTTGCCATTCACCTTGAGTTGAGTCGTTGGGGCCAGACCGTCGTCATAACGGTAGAGATCACTTGGAACAGGACGATTACGTGCCCAACCCGGAATGCGGATATTGAGCGTGAATTTCTTTGCAGTCTTTGGATCCAGTGTGAGGGTGATCTTGCCATCCCACGGATACCGTGTTTCCTGTTTTACCACAACGGGCGTTCCTTCAATATCGAGTGTTGCATCCCCGCCAATGAACAAGTTTACGTAGGCATTCGAGCCGCGTGTGGCGTAAATGAAACTGGCAATTTCGGGAATGAAACGAACGTCGTTAACCGGACAGCAGGAACAGCCAAACCATTGTGAGCGTTCATACTTGCCATCGTTCTCCAACGGATTGGGATAGAAGAACCGGTCACCAGTCATGGCAATGCCCGAGAGAAAACCGTTGTAGATGACACGTTCGAGCACATCAATGTATTTGGCGTCGCCATGGAGAAGGAACATGCGTTCGTTCCAGAGGGCATTGGCAATGGCGGCGCAGGTTTCGTTATAGGCGCTGGCATTGGGAAGGTCGTAATTGGGGCCAAAAGCTTCTCCATCGGCCTGAGCTCCAATGCCACCGGTCAGATGCATTTTCTTGCCGACAACGTTTTCCCAGAGCCGGTCAATAGCTGTGACATAAGCCGCATCGCCAGTCAGAGCGGCGACGTCAGCAACACCACAATATAAATACCCTGCACGCACGGAGTGCCCGACTGCTTCGGTCTGTTCCAAAATAGGCTTGTGGTCCTGTTGGTTGTCGCCGCGCAACTTGTGCGTGTCTGCACGACCTCGGATGTCGCAAAAGAATTTGGCTTCATCGAGATATTTGCGGTCCCCTGTGGCGCGGTAAAGTTTCACAAGGCCGATTTCGATTTCCTCATGGCCGGGTGGTTCCTTGAGTTGAGAAGGTCCAGGACCAAAAGTTTTGCAAATCAAGTCGGCACTCTTAACAGCTACTGCCAGAAGATTGGTTTTCCCTGTTGCCTGATAATGCGCAACTGCTGCCTCATATAAATGCCCCAGATTATAGAGCTCATGGCTACCCACCAGTTGGGACCAGCGGGTTGGGCCAAAAAAATCCACACGGCACTTGGGATCGATTGTTCGCGCTGAGTAGAGATAGCCGTCTGGCTCCTGCGCAGCGGCGATTTTGAAGATCAAATCGTCCAAATACTTGTCCAGCTTAGGATCTGGTTTCAAAGCCAGCGTGTAGGCGGCACCTTCGATGACCTTGAATACGTCTGAATCGTCAAAGGGGGTTCCGCGGAATTCACCTTTCATCAGTTTGCCAGCTTTGGCAAAGTTATCAATGCGCCCTGTTTCCTCGCACTTTTGAAAATCATACCAGACGGTTCTTACGCGGTTGGTTTCCATGCGTGGAGTCCAAAAGCCATCGGAGACTCGGACTGCGGTAAAAGGGACTGGCTTGTAAGGATAATCCGGTCCCTGCGCCATGGCGATTCCGGCCAAAGTCAATCCTGTGCAAAGGCAAAATAGTGACTTAATGGGCATACGCATACGAAATGGAAGCAAAAAAATAGGCCTCATTTTTAAATTCTTTATAAGCCAAACAACGTTAATTTTTTACAAAACATCAACTTTTTTTATGTCATCTATTTCTGTGCAATTCTTGCACAGAAATTAGTTGAGTTTTGCAATATTGAACAGCATTGTACAACAACGATTCCACTTTGAAAGAAATTCTACTGCATGAAATGTGTAGTTTTAGCGATTTGAAACTACTCTCTAACAAGTGGAATGCATTAGACAACTAAAACAAGTTTGTTAATAGAGGTTATGTTAGTCCAAAATAAAGACTCTTGCCGAATGAACACTCGCATATCGGCATTCACACTCATTGAGCTTCTGGTGGTGATTGCAATCATAGCCATTTTAGCCTCAATGATTTTGCCTGCCCTGGCATTAGCCAAGGATAAAGCCATGCGCACGCAGTGTTTAAACAACATGCGGCAGATGGGGTTGGTTAACAACATGTATTCTAGTGATAATCGTGAATACTTTGCTCCTCCAAATTGGGACGGGGGACAAGCTGCAACGCCTGGCTGGCTCTACACAGGCGACATTCGTTACAATGTTGGCACTGCCATGAAGGCCAATCAATCTGTTGGGGCTCTCTATGCTGGGGCCAATGCCGGAGTGTGGTACTCTTACATTAAAAACTATAAAACTTACATTTGTACAAAGGACCATGCATCCGACTTGCAATGGAACGCAGGGCGGGTGAATCAATTGTCGAGTTACATCATGAATGGGGCTGTTTGCCAATTTGCCAGAGATACTAAAGTTGCATCCATTAAAGTGACAGATTCTCATCTAAAACCAACGTCATATATGATGTGGGAACCCGACTATAAACTAGGGGAATTTGTATATAATGATGGTTCCAGTTACCCATCCCCAACAAGTGGGGTGTTTGAAGGTGTCGGCGCTTTGCACAGCAATAAAGGGGGAACAGTTCTTGCCGTGGGAGGACACACAGTGTTTATTACTCGCAAGGCGTTTCAGAAGGAAGCAGCCATACAAGTAAGCGGTACATATCAAAATTTGTTAATTTGGAACGGTCTATAAATGAAATCTAGTTTAGTCGCGATATTTTGTGCTTTTGCTTTAGCTCAAACAACATCAACCCTAATTGCTCAAGAAGCCAAGCCAGCCGCAATGCCACTCTGGCCCAATGGTGCGCCAGGTGCATTGGGACAAGAATCAAAAGATATTCCGACAATCACACCTTATCTGGCCAAGCCAGAACTGGCTACAGGGGCGGCTGTGGTGATCCTGCCCGGTGGTGGTTATGGTGGACTCGCCGGTCATGAAGGTGAACCGTATGCCCTTTGGCTCAACGAGCAGGGCATTGCCGGTTTTGTTGTAAAATACCGTCTGGGTCCAGACGGCTACCATCACCCGCGGATGCTTCAGGATGCAGCGCGTGCGGTCCGCACTGTTCGCGCCAAAGCTGCCGAATGGAAGATCGACCCCAAGAAAGTGGGGATCATGGGGTCCTCGGCAGGAGGTCATCTTGCCTCAACGCTGGTTACCCACTATGATTTGGGTGATCCGAATGCAACGGATTCCGTTGAACGGCAAAGCAGCCGTCCTGACTTGGGCATCCTTTGCTATGCCGTCATAACAATGGGTGATTGGACGCACAAGGGATCAAGACAGAATTTGTTGGGAGATAATCCCTCGCCTGAATTGATTAAAAACCTGTCCAATGAACTCCAAGTTACCAAAGACACACCGCCCTGCTTTATCTGGCACACCTTTGAAGACACTGTTGTGCCTGTCGAAAACAGTCTTCAATTCGGTGCCGCGATGCGCAAGGCGGGAGTTCCATTTGAACTTCATATCTACGAACATCGAGATCATGGCATCGGTTTGGGGGGGAACAAGGGAACCCGTCACCAGTGGACCTACGATTGTGCTGCTTGGCTAAAAGAACGTAAGTTCGGTAAATAAACAAGGCACCTGAGCGGTTTACCGGTGATTTGAAACGATGCGGCTTTCATCACACACAGTGAAAGCCGCATTTTTATTTCTATGGGAATTATAATCAGCGTTCAAAGATGTAATTGCGTTTGATTGGAGGCTGGGTTTAATTGACTGCGTGATCCTGATTTACGCATTTGGTTTTGCATTCCTGTGTGTGGGAATTGGAGTTGCGCTGCTCTACAACCGGTGGGTGGTGTTGCAAAACCGCTTTCGTAAGGCTTTTGCAGAAATTGAAGTTCAACTCAAGCGGCGTCACGACTTGATTCCAAACTTGGCCAATACAGCACGTGGGTATCTCAAACACGAGAGGGACCTTTTGGAACAACTGACTGCAGCGCGGACCAGTGCAATGGCAGCAATGGAATCCGTGAAAAACGGGATTGGTTTGCATGATCCCATGAACACTTTGAAAGCTGCTGAAGATTCTTTGACGGCTGCATTGGGGAGATTTTGGGTGGTGGCGGAGGCTTATCCCGATCTTAAGGCGAATCAGACCATGCTTACCCTGATGGAGGAACTGACGACAACAGAGAATCGGATCGCCTTTGCCCGTCAGGCTTTCAACGATGCCGTGATGTTTTTTAATACCTCCATTCAGACTTTTCCTGCAAATGTGATTGCTGGGATGTTTGGGTTTCATTCCGCAGAGTTTTTTGAAATGGAAAACATTTCCGAACGGGCTCTTCCCAGAGCTTTTGACGATTCGGGGACAACAGAACAAGCGGAAATGAAATGAACTTCTTTGAACGCCAGAACGTTGCCAGGCGGAAATCCATCCTACTGCTGGTTTATTACATTCCTGCTGTCACACTGATTGTTCTTGTCATCTATGCAGTGATAGCCTTGATTTTTGATCCGGGTGAATACCGTTTTATTTTGAATGGGAATTGGTGGATTCACCCCACACTATTTGTCTGGGTGGCCGGGATTGTTCTAACCATCATTCTGGGCGGCAGCATTTACAAGATGATTGAGATTTCAGGGGGAGGACGAATCATCGCCATCATGTTGGGGGGCAATCCCGTGAGTCCGCAAACAACCGATCCGGACGAACAGCGTCTGCGCGACGTTGTGGAAGAAATGGCCATTGCATCCGGCCAGCCTGTTCCAGAGATATTTGTGTTGCGATCTGAACAGGGAATCAACTCCTTTGTCGCGGGACGTTCTTCAGAAGACACCGTTTTGGGAGTGACTCAAGGGGCATTAAAACTTCTGACGCGCGACGAATTACAGGGAATTGTGGCCCATGAATTCAGCCACATTCTCAACGGGGATAACCGGCTGAGTTTCTGGCTTATCGGCCTGCTCCATGGGATTTTGTGCATCTCATTGTTGGGAAAGTTGATGTTTCGATTGATGGATAAAACGGAAACGGATAACAGGGCCGTTGGCACGCTTGGGCTGGTTGCTGTTGCGCTTGTGGTTGTGGGGTGGATCGGCTATGCCTTTGGACGGTTGATTAAGTGCGCCGTTTGTCGCAAGAGGGAGGAACTTGCCGATGCCGCCGCGGTGCAGTTTACACGAAATCCTGAAGCCATTGCCAGTGCGCTCAAGAAGATTGGCGGGCTTTCCTATGGTTCCCGCCTGACCGGGGTGAATTGCGAACAGGCGGACTTTATTTTCTTTGGGGATATTTTGCAGCCATCGTGGTTTCGTTTGTTTGACACGCACCCGCCACTCGACAAACGCATTCGCCTGCTCGATCCTGGATTTGATGGAATATATCCGCCCTTGATCAGTTGGGAAGCACAACAAAAAGGCGGGTGGTACAATAAAATTAAGACACCTTCGCAGTCCGTGGCGACGGAAGCTTTATCAGCGGTACCGCCCATTATAAACAATCCCAACTCACTGATTGCGGCTGCCGCCTTAAGTCCAAGAAATCTCACTTATGCTGCCGGACTCCGTGCGTCGTTCAGTGAACGAATGATGGGGGCTGCCCGCGAACCCTTCAGCGCCACAGCCCTGATTTACGCCTTGCTTTTAAGCGATAATGCCAGGGACCGTCAGATTCAGTTGGATGAAGCCGCCACACTGACGGAAGAGGCATTATTGACTCAGGCAATAGAATATTTAGATGAAACCTCCAGCATGACCAACGGCCAAAAACTGGCTCTTGTGAACCTCTCATTACATGCTTTGCGCCAGATGTCTGCTGAGCAATTCACTCATTTTTACGATACTGTGAAAGTTTTGAGTGAAAGCGATCGGACCATAACATTATTTGAATTTACTCTTCAAAAAATTCTATTGCGGTATCTGACCCACTTTTACAAGAAGGGGTCAAAACCTGTTATTCAGTATTATAGCATTAACCAGTTGCAGTCGGAATGTTCAACCTTGCTGTCAATGCTTGCGTGGCATGGGGGTGACGACGAGCTGGATGTCAAGAGCGCCTTTCAGGCTGGAGCAGCATTTCTGGAGTTCAAATCGACGGTTGAATTACTTCCGCGTGACCAATGCACGCTGGCTAACTTTGACAAGTCGTTGGACATTTTGAATCAAACATCCATGCTGGTTAGGCGGAATATCCTTGATGCCTGTGCGGCAGTGGTGGCGTCCGACAATGTTATTAAAGAACAGGAAGCCCAGCTTTTGCGCGCCATAGCGGAAAGCCTCAATTGTTCGTTGCCCCCCTTGGTAAGCGAGCTGGATTCAGAACCTTTGTCTGATTGATCCATTTCATTCTGGAAGCCATCAGTTTCTTCGATGGTTCACACCATTTTATCGATTACCGTCATTTCCCATACCGGTGGTAATGGTGGGATATGAAATACGAAATCCAAAACTTTTGGAGAAGGTTGAACACACAAAGAAGAGTTGGACTGGTCATCCTTATTTCAACGATCATCGTTTGGGGCGTAAGTGCCAGACCATACAGGCCGATTCAACCCCTTCCACCAAACATCATCGACATGCATTGCCATGCAGCAGGGCTTGGGTATGGAAACAGTGGATGTTTTGTGTCAAAGAAATTACGGAACAACTGGCGTTTTCGTGCATATTTGAAGAGTTTTGGCGTTTCAGAAAAAGAGTTGAGGGAAAAAGGAGATCAACTTCTGGTAGATCGGATTTCCAAGAAATTGTCGGAGAGTTTGTACGTCCACAAAGCCGTTCTTCTGGCAATGGATGGAGTAGTTGGCGCAAATGGAAAACTGGATTTGAAACACACCGAATTTTATGTCCCCAATGCATTTGTCGCAGATGCTGTTGAACATCACACAAACCTGCTGTTTGGTGCATCTGTCAATCCCTACAGGACAGATGCTTTGGAGCAACTGGTTTGGGCAAAAGAGCATGGAGCGGTTCTTGTCAAGTGGCTGCCTCCCATCATGAAAATTGATCCATCTGATCCGGCTCTGATCCCGTTTTACAAAGAACTTGTCAAACTTGACCTGCCTCTCCTCTGCCATACGGGAAGCGAACATTCCTTTTCGACTGCTGAGAAAGATTTGTGCGATCCTGAACGATTACGTTTGCCACTGAGTCTGGAGGTGACAGTGATAGCAGCCCATTTGGGATCAAATGGACATTTTTGTGGGGAGAGTGGAACCAAACGACTGGCTTGTCTGATGACAGAATATCCCAATCTCTATTCTGACATCTCGTCATTAACGCAAATCAACAAATTGGGGTGCATGAAAAAGGCGTTGCTGTGGCCGGAATTTCAAGATCGGCTTGTCTATGGTTCTGACTTTCCACTAATCAATACAGCAATGGTATCTCCTATTTACTTATTTTGGAAATTTCCACCATGGAGGGTAATCACCTTCCTTGGCATCAAAAATCCATGGGATGTGGATGTGAGATTGAAAGACGAACTAGGAACTCCCCAAAGTGTATTTACCCGTTTCGAAAATTTTAGAAGCTCATCATTTAGAAAGTAATGATCGGAATGATATTGACATTTTTTCTGAGGAAGGACTTAATGACATTATAGCATAAAAAATAATCAGGGAGATCTAATATGAAAAACAGCAAGTTAACTATGAAGTTAGTTTGCATTGCAGGAGCGCTTATAGGGACACTCACCTCAAACGCCAGTTCAATCCTTGTTACGACGACTAATTGCGTTGGAGATGGATCCATCAGCCAGGCAATCAGCAATGCAGTGGCAGGAGACGTCATTACGTTTAGTGTTGTCGGTACTATCACACTAACAAACGGCGAACTGTATATTTCAAAGGACCTAACAATCCAAGGCCCGGGAGTAAACCTCCTTATGCTGGATGGAAATGGTTCAGACCGTGTTTTGCATATTGATACTAATGCAACTGTTTCCATTTCAGAATTAACTGTGAGTAATGGGTATGTTTGGTCCAATCTGTCTTATGAAGGAGGCGGTGGAATTTACAACAGAGGAAATCTTACAATCAACCAATGTGCGATTGTAAAAAATAGAGCAGGCCAAAAAAATAATGGCGGGGGAATATGCAACGGAGGAGTTCTGTATGTGACGAATTGTGTTATCGCGGACAACATTAATCCTAAGAATTCAGTTATTCCTGTGCCTGGTATTGTATATGGTGGAAATGGTGGCGGTATTTATAGCACAAATACTGTGATTTTGTCCTCCTGCATTCTGAGTAATAATAGTTCATCGGCGGGGTGTGATGAAATAGAAGCGTCATTTTATGGACCTATATACGGTGTCAATGGTGGTGCCATCTGGTCGTCTGGAAATTGTCAGATTTATAATAGTTTGATTGTGAGCAATTCTGCAGGAAAAGGTGGCAATGGCGGCGGAGCCTATGTTGGACAGAATGGAGGAAACGGAGGAGGTATTTATAATGCTGGAATTTTGAGTATTTATAATTCAACCATTAATGGTAACAAGGCCGGGAACGGAGGAAGAGGGCAAAATTACAATTTTAGTGGTGGTTGGACTGGTGTTTCGGCTATGCCGGCAGGGATTGGTGGTTCTGGCGGTGGAATTTACAGCATTGGCAGCGCTTCGGTGGTGAATTGCACCATCAATAGCAATATTACTGGAAAGGACGATGCTGTAATTGATGATTACTTCTATGAACCTCATGTGATAACATGGTATACTGGGGCTGGTTCTGGCGGTGGAGTATATTCGAGTGGCACGTGTAGTGTTCTAAACACCATTATTGCAAACAACGAGGTTAATGACAGTGACAAGGCGGATCTTATTGGAACAAACCCTGTGCGGTTCTTTAGTCCGCCTGGGACTGGTCCGGACGTTTATGGGGTGTTCACTTCTTTGGGACATAATCTGGTTTCAATTACAGACACGAACGGTTTTGGAACCAATGATGACATTGTTGGCACGGCATTGTTGCCGATAGATCCCGGTTTGGATGCCTTGGGAAACAACGGAGGTTTTACCGCGACTGAAGCACTTGAGTCTATCAGTCCTGCGATCAATGCCGGGGATGATGCGGTTCTTTCCGCTCCATATAACCTGACGCTGGATCAACGTGGGAATGCCCGGTTATTTGGAAGCCATGTTGATATTGGAGCATTTGAGTACAGCCAGTTAGAAAATGCATTTGTTTTGAATATTATTACGAATGGACTTGGCTCAGTGACAGTCAGCCCAGCATCATCTCAGTACACGGATGGAGAAACGGTGACGGTGACAGCAACTCCATCCGCAGGAGAGTCATTTATTGGGTGGGCAGGAAACTGTTGCAGTACAAATGCAGCAATTACACTAAAGATGGAGCACAATACGGTTCTGACAGCGGGCTTTAGTTCACCGCTGTATCTTAACGTAAATAAAGCGACAAATGGAGTTGGAGCCAATTTGAATTATAGGGGTGGTTTTGGATGGAGATATAATATCGAGACCTCAACCGATCTGACCCACTGGCAGGTTTTAACGACGGTGACAAATTCGTTTGGAAAATTCGGAGGCATTAATGTTGGAACAGACGGATTGGGCACCAATGCAAGTGTTTTCTATCGTGCTGTGAAAGCCCAGTAGGGAATTAATCTGGGTTGCATGCTTCCGCAGATGAACTGCGGGAGCATGTAATGACAAAATTACATTTCATAGCAAAAGAGGCGATTCCACAACCAGTGGAACGTCATCGTTTCGATGAAATTGAATTATTGAGAGGGCGTTACAACGCAGGCGCGGGGGCTGGAGCCAGCGTAACGATGCGGCTGACCTTTTCCACAATGTCCTGCTCTTTGAACGGCTTGATCAGGTAATCCCGGACTCCCATTTTGGCAAAGGCGAGCAGGGAATCTCTCGATCCTTCTGCAGTGAGCATGACGACTGGGATGGATTTGAGGTCGGCATTTTCCTTGAGTGCAGCGAGCATTTCCATTCCATCCATCACGGGCATGGTCACGTCCAGAATGATGACGTCGGGTTTTTCCTTTGCGGCTGTTGCCATGCCGTCCAGGCCGTGAGAAGCTTCAAACACCTTGCAGTCGAACTTTTTAAAAGCTCGCGTTACAATCAAACGGACCATCTTACTGTCGTCGACGGATAAGATTTTGACTGGCATATGGACTTTTAATTTTGGGGCTTTAGCAAAGCTTCGAGGAGGACTTTACCGCCGTTGCATTGGAAATAGACGGTCTTGCGAATTGCTCCACTGACGGGGGCAATGCGGAAATCCTTGCCTCGTACCACCGTGGGAATCGTCATGATGCAGCGTGTGCCGCCATTATCCAGCTTGGTTTTTACATGGCCGGCAACCATATTGGTCAATTCTCCGATCACATCATTGACCATTTCGTTGCTCTCAATCTCAGAATCTTTCATGCTGAGCATGGTGCATGTGATGCATCTTGAGAAGGCAGTTGAGGCATACAAGTAGATCATTCCATTGAATGCCCCTGTAAGCCCCACCGTTCCAGCCACCATTTCGCCGTCCAGGAAGGAATCAGTCTCGTTTTGCTTGAACTCAACGGTGTAACTCAGCATCGTGGTAAAAACCGTGGCGGCTGCTGATTCCAGTAAAGCATTTAAATCTGTATTCACTACAAAAATTATATTAATACGGATGCTTGCCAAAACTCACTGGCCCGGGCACAAGGGTTTTGACCTCATGTCTGATTCCGAACAATCAAATTCTAGGAAAATTCTTCTTATATAATAGCAATAGATGCGGTTTTACTCAACAGTAATTCGCGTCTAAAACACACTGTGCAGCCCGAAGCAGCATCTTGTTATTGCCATGAACTCGCGCTTTCCAGATTGGTGTTGACTTGAGAAAGCGAATCCACAAACTTGTTATTAGAAAATCGGAAAAATACAGTGAAGCTTTAGCTTATAATCAAAGCAATCGATATGTCTTTTTGTGAATTCTAATAAAATGCGCTCTTCAATCAGAATCAGCACAGAATCGGTCAAGCGTTTGCTCTGGTTTGGGTTGCTCTCGCCGATGGCATATGTGGGGGTATCGGCTCACGGCCAGGAGGCAGTTCGGATGTCTTTGGCTAGTGCTGAAGCTGCCGATGCTCGCCAAAAAGCCATGGAGTTGGGGTATTGCAACCTGAAATATGGTTCAGTAACGGGGCGTGTGGACGTAGGGGCAGGCGTGATCTATTCAGACAACGTTTACTATTCCGAGAATAACGCCAAGGGGGATACTGCATTGCGCCCCTCTCTTGGTCTCAAGGCGATTGTTCCCATTTCTGATTTGAACAGCCTTTATTTCTCCACAGGGCTCGGTTATTTGAAGTATCTGAGTCATTCTGATTTGGATTCCTTTTATGTAACTCCAGATTCAGGGTTGGAATTTCTGGTTTACGCCGGGGATTTTGTCATTAACACCCATGAGCGTTTTGCGCTGACGGAGAACGGGGCGCAGACACCTTCCATTGGCTCGGCGAATAATTTGGGACGGATTGAAAACACCTCGGGAGTTGGAGTGGATTGGGATTTGAACAAGCTGGTTCTGTCCCTGGGTGGGGATTACAAAATTTCGCAGTACACCTACTCGGATTATGATTACATGAATCATGACGATATAATTTTCACAAGCCGGGCGGCTTTGGAGATTAACCGCATGATTAAAACAGGGGTTGAAGCAGGGGGCGGGTTCATTAGCTACGAAACATCCCGCCTGAGTGACAAGGTGAACTACAATGCGGGGCCATTTATTGAAGCAAAGTTAAGCCAGTATCTGACCACAACACTATCAGCTGGATACGTGAATTATGATTTTCAGTCGGGACGACTGGTCAATGGGCAGGAGAACCTGGACTCGTTTTACGCCCGGTGGGTTACACGAAACCGCCTGAATCGTTATCTAGATCAATCCATAAGCATTTCTCACAATCTGAATTTGGGCTATTGGTATGAGATGGAGAACCTCTACGCTTTCCAATACAATCTGATCTATAATATCAACGAGAAAATGACCTTTTATGGCGGCCCCTATTACCAGACAGGGAAGGCTTACTATCCCCTCACCGGCTACCATGAAGATTGGATTGGCATCAACCCCAACTTTGACTATCAGATCCTTAAGAAACTAAGGGCTTCCCTCTCTTATTGGTTCAGCCAAAGAAATGGGGATTTCGTGGGCGGATACACTCAAAATAGGCTTGCATTGACTGTAACTTATACCTTTTAATATCGTACAAATGCGAGTTAATGTTTTGATGTGGTTGTGCGGAATGATGTTACTTTTGGGGGTGGCCGGGCGGGCTGCTACCGACACCACACCATCTGGCAATACTCCGCCGGCTTCAAACAATAACAGCAATTACGTGTTGGATGACAAACATATTTTGTCACCGGGTGATCGTGTGAGTTTTCGGATATTGGAGGATCGAATGTTTGGAGATGGGGATCACTCCACAAACCTTGTTGTTGCTGACTCTCGTGAGTTGGAATTTCCAATGATCGGGCGCATTTCTGTCACAAACAAGACCTGCAAACAGCTTGTAGCGGAAATCACTCCGCTTTATGAGAAAGAATACTACGTTCGCGCAACTGTCGTCCTGGGCGTGGATATGGTGAACAAGATTCGCGGAAGAGTATATGTGGCTGGAGCGGTCAAAACACAAGGCCCCGTTGATTTGATGTTTGATGAACCATTAACGGTGGGCAGAGCCATTTTAAAGGCAGGTGGCTTTGGCGACTTTGCAGACCAGAAAAGAGTCAAAGTCATTCGAACTCACCAGGGGGGAAAGAAAGAAACTTTCGAAGTCAACATGGTTGATGTCTTGGAAAAAGGGAAATCCGACTTGGATATTGTGCTTGAGCCGGATGACTATATTCAAGTCGGTCAGCGAGGCGTGAATTTCTAATTTGAAATGAAGGAAAAAGATCTTGAAGCTGAAGCTGCTCCAAAGAAGATTGAAATAGTCTCCAGTTTCTTCAATAAACTATACCGCATCCTGAACCTCATCATTTCCAAATGGTGGGTTCTACTGTTGTGTATTGCTGCGTCTATAGGAGCACGCCTTACTTTTGAAGCTTATTCACCGCCCTCCTTCGAGAGCACTGGCCGGATGATTGTTGGAAACCGGTCTTCTCTTCCTGATGGAGGGGGTTACTCCGAGGAAATGAATAACTTCTATGGAACCCAGAGATCGCTCATGCAGAGTGAGACAGTTTCCAATCGAGTCATGGCGTTTTTGGAAACCAATTCTCCCAATTTAAAGCCCTGCCCAACCAAGCTGAACGTTAAAGTCACAGCAAAGACCAGCATTTTCAACCTGCAACTCACGAGCCAGAATGCTGAATATTCTGAGCGTTTCCTTGGAAGCCTGATGACCAACTACATGCTCCTAAAGCAGGAAATGCGCGACCGTTCAGCTGTTAAACGACAGGAAGCCCTTTCTTCAGAAATCACCAGTGTTCAGAATGAGATTGACCGATGCAAGGCGAACTTGGCTACTTTTGAATCCACAAACAGCCTTACCTTCCTTCAGGAACGTGCTGCCAGCATGGCAAATTATCTGACGGAACTCACTCGGCAAGTTTCCAATGATAAATCGGAATTGGAATTACTCCAAAAATTAAGCTTCGACGAGAATGTGGACAGGCAATTGAGCCTGACCCAAAGAAGCATGGAAAATTCTGCTGTGGAGACGAAGGACGTCCGATCCAGCGCAACTCAGGTGCCGGTTTCCAGCGAGGCTGGTTCAGTGAGACAAGACACCACCAGTAGAGCAAATGCGGATTTTATGTCCACAACCGGTGAGTATTTAAAAGCCAAGCAGGACATTGCTCTTTCTGAGCAGAAATACAAGGATTGGAGCCGTTATTTCAAATCGAAACACCCAACCATGCAGGCTTTAGCGGATGAAATCAGCCGAAAGAAACAGTTGCTCGATGTCTTTAAGGGCCAGAGCCAGGAACAACTGAAGAGCTTGCAACATGCGTTGGAACTTAAAATCGAAAACACGGGTAAGCAAATTCATGAGTGGGAGACGAATTCCCAAAACATTAGCAAGAAGCTTTCTGAATATCAGACACTGAAGGAAGCCATCGGTCTTGCCCAAACCAAGTATGAACGGATGTCAGGTGTGGCTTTGACTTTGGAAACGGACCGTAGTCTGTCTCAGGACAGCGTGGGCATTCTCGAGCCAGCCTCTCCTGGAGTGCTCGTCAAACTTCACACAGGCCGATGGATTGCCATTGCCGGTGTTCTCGGATTATTGCTTGGCATTGGCATTCTCCTGGCGTTTGACAGTTTGGATGATCGCCCAACCTCTCTTGCTGAATTGCAGGACGTGTTGGATGAGGAAGTGCTGGGGCAGATTCCAAAGGTGCGAACTCATGGTCAGGCCGACCCCGAATTGCTCAAAGAAAATGATGACCGGCATGGGTTGATGGAAGCCTACCGCAATTTGCGTTCGTCTATCATGTTCCTGAGAACACCGGAGAAGAATCCACATATTTTGCTGGTTACCAGCGCGATTCCTTCAGACGGTAAATCCATGACTTCTGCCAATTTGGCCATTGTTCTGGCCCGGGCTGGCAGCAAGGTGCTTTTGGTGGATGCAGACTTGCGACGCGGTGTCATGCATCGTCGATTCCATGTTGAAGCGGAAAACGGCAGAAGTCCGAAAGGCTTTTCGGAAGTGTTAAGTGAGACGTGCAAGTGGACGGATGTGTTGATCCAGACCAGCACTCCAAATCTGACGCTTATTGCCCGTGGTTCCACAAAACATCATCCTGGCGATTTGTTCGTATCGGCTTCCAAGGATAATTTCCTTAAGGACATTGCCGGGAAATACGACTACATTGTTTTTGACACAGCTCCAGTCATGGCAGCGGATGATGTGTCCAATCTGGCGCCCTATGTGGACGGTGTCATCATGGTTGTTCGTGCCAATCACACCTCTGGTCGTGTTGCCCGTGCTGCACGCGAAATTCTGGCCCGTGGCAAGGCGAATATTTTGGGGGTGGTGTTCAATTCCGTTCGCACGCACAACAGCGATTACTATTATTACCATTACAAGGATTATTACGGAAAGAATCCCACAAACTGATTTTTAATTTCGACCGGGACGATCTGGCAATGCCAGCATCCGGCTGCATCTCAAATCCGAATTGGACTTTGGTCTGATTCGGATTTTTTTTCTTCTTCCCCTCATCGGATCAGATGGTTAAAGTAAGGAAAATCCGACATGCTCAAGGAGCCGTTTTTCCTGTGTACTCCTACTTCGCTTCGGATTTGATCATCATCAAAAAGAAGCAGCGTTGTCTTATTAGAGTCATCATATGAAAAAGGAAACACAATCCCAGACAGGTGTCAGCCGACGCCACTTTATCGGCACAGCCGCTGCAGTAACGGCTGGTTTTACCATACTCCCGCGACATGTTTTAGGGGGACCGAATCATGTGGCTCCGAGCGAGAAGATCAATATCGCCATCATTGGCTGCGGTGGACGGAGTCGTGAGAACATCCGGATGCTCATGGAACAACCCGATGTCCAGATCATTTCCGTTGCGGACCCCATCGAATCTCTGGACCTGAACAACTTTTACTACAAGGGAAATGCAGGACGATTGCCGCTGAAGGCCGAAATTGAGAAGCATTATTCTGAGAAGACTCCCAACTTCAAGGTGTCGGATTTTGAAGACTTTCGTGTCATGTTGGAGAAGGAGAAGGCCATTGACGCCATTCTTTGCGCCACCCCGGATCACAATCACGCCTATGTTTCCGTGACGGTCATGAAACAAGGCAAACACCTGTATTGTGAAAAACCGCTGACTCACAATGTTTGGGAAGCGCGCCTGGTGGCCAAAGTTGCCAAGGAAACCGGTGTTGCCACTCAACTTGGGAATCAAGGCCACTCTGGGGAGAGCATTCGCCAGACGTGTGAATGGATTTGGGATGGAGCGATAGGCGATATTCGAGAAGTCCATGCCTGGACAAACTCAACCCGCTGGAACAAGACCCACACGGGAGGTCGTCCACCAGAAGAGGCCATTCCAAAGGGTGTCAATTGGGATTTGTGGATTGGCACTCGGGAAATGCGCCCCTACAGCTCCATTTATAATCCCGTCAGTTGGCGCGATTTCTGGGATTTTGGGACTGCTCCGATTGGTGATTTCTTCTGTCACAATTTTGATCCGGCATTCTGGGCCTTGGATTTGCGGGAGCCCTTGAGTGTTGAGGCGTATCCAGCCGGTTGGCTCGATTCCTATATGGCGCCGGTTGGGGGGCTTTACACCTACCATTTCGGCCCTCGCGGGAAAATGCCGCCCGTCAAATTCACCTGGTATGAGGGCGGATTACGTCCACCCCATCCGGATTTTCTGGATGCAGATGAAGAACTACCGGGAGATGGGAACGGTATTCTGTTTGTTGGAGAAAAAGGTGGCATTGCCTGTTCTGGATGGGCCGGCAAACCGAATCTTTACCCCACAGCGCTTGACAACTCCTATAAACGACCGGCTGCAAAGCTGCCGCGCAGCAAGGGCCATCATCGGGACTGGCTTGATGCCATCAAAGGAGGTCCCGCGGCCAGCTCCAACTTTGAATACGGGGCTGCGTTGACCGAAGTGGGCCTGATAGGCTTGGTTGCCATGCGTACCGGCAAACGGATCAACTGGGACGCCAAGGCCATGAAGGCCACCAACGCCCCCGAGGCGGATAAATTCATCAAGGAAAGTTATCGTCCTGGTTGGGAACCTGGGACTTAACCCCTGAAAAGGACAAATTCAAGGCGTGGGTGCAAAACCCGCGCCTTTTTTGTTGAAAACAGAGCCAACCCCATTCAAATTCTCCATTATGCAATCTGTGTTTACAGGGCCGGTTTACGTGGTGCGCGACAACATCGACACCGATCAAATTATTTCCGCCCAATATTTGAATCTGGTTCCAACCATCGCAAAAGAATACGAAAAGCTGGGCAGCTATGCCCTGGCCGGATTGCCTGACTCGCTATATCCGATCCGCTTCGTTAAGGAGGGGCAAATGGACAGCGAATATCCAATCGTGGTTGGGGGACGGAATTTTGGCTGTGGCAGCTCTCGCGAACATGCCCCGATCGCCTTGGGATCCGCCGGTGCCAAGGTTGTCCTGGCAGAGAGCTTTGCCCGTATTTTCTTCCGCAACAGCGTGGCTACGGGGGAAGTTTACCCCTGCGAGATCGCGACACGGCTTTGCGATGTTCTTAAAACCGGTGAAGTTGTGACCGTGGATCTGGACAAGCTGACAGTGACGGTGAAAGAGACCGGAAAAGTCTATCAGATCAAACCCTTGGGTGATGTCCGTCCGGTTGTCGATGCGGGTGGCTTGTTTAATTACGCCCGCAAGACCGGCATGATGCCAAAGGCATAGGAGTCTTTGTATGTGCCGCAAAATGCGGCCTGCAATTCATGGCTGATGATATTTCGCTTTTTGCCGGAGCCGCATGGTTCCTTGTATTTCTGTTTTCCACAACAGTGCATGAGGCTGGCCATGCCTTCGTGGCTTTGAGACTGGGTGATGACACGGCGGCCCGTGGCGGTCAGGTCAGTCTGGACCCCTTTCCTCATATTCAGCGGGAACCGATTGGGATGGTTGTCATTCCAATCCTCTCCTACATCTTCGGAGGTTGGATGATGGGCTGGGCCAGTGCCCCTTATGATCCCATTTGGGCACGGCGATATCCAAAACGTGCTGGTTTGATGGCTTTGGCTGGACCACTGGCAAACCTGCTTCAAATGCTGCTGGCCATTCTTGTGATGCGTATTTGCATGAGAACGGGATTCTTTGTTCCTGCGGACCGCATTAATTTCATGGAAGTGGTTGAGGCAACTTCCTCTGGATACCCTCATGTGTGCGCCGTTCTCGTCAGCCTGTTTTTCTCGATGAACCTGTTGCTCTTTGTGTTCAACCTGATTCCAGTGGCTCCACTGGATGGCGGCAGTCTCCCACTCCTTTTTCTTTCCGATGCCAAGGCGGATAAATACTGGGAATTCGTTTCTGCCCCAGGATTCACATTTGTCGGCATCTTCATCGCTTGGGAACTTTCTAAAGTGATCATTCCGCCAGCGTTCAACATTGCCCTTCGATTACTCTTTGCCGGGACAGGCGTCTTTTAGAAGGTTTGTTATAATCAGGTATATAACATATATAATCTCTCCTTCTTAATTCGATTTTGATCTTTCAGGTTGAAATTGCATAACTGCCGTTTGCTGGTCATATTGGTTTAGCAGACAATTCACCCTGGATTATGAATGAAAACAGCGATCCCTATAAATTACAGCGTTTTATTGATGCTCAGGAGACAACCTACGAACAGGCACTTTCGGAGCTTCGACAGGGGCGCAAAACAAGCCACTGGATCTGGTTTATCTTTCCGCAAATGAAGGGGCTGGGGCGCAGTGAAATGTCCCAGAGATATGCGATTTCCAGTCTGGATGAGGCAATGGCTTACATGAGACATCCGGTTCTTGGACACCGGCTTCGAGAATGCACGAATGCTGTAAATGGTGTTGAGAATGTATCAATCAATACCATTTTCCCGTGGGGTGATCACATGAAGTTTCACTCCTCTGTGACTCTCTTTGCCCACGCAACAGAAAATAATCAGGTGTTCCTGACCGCACTTGAGAAATATTTTAATGGCCGACCGGACTCAAAGACTCTCGACCTGATCTCCTGATACATGGATCAGGACTTGTTTTCCTTTGAATGGTCCCTTTGTTTTTTTGCAGGTGGATTCCCTTTTTTGATCCGTTTTATCACTTCCTTTGCGATCTTATCTCCCGTGTGTTTGACGTTTGTTTTCAGGTCCCATCCATTGAAAATAAATTGGATGGGAATTCCCAAAGGGGAAAATGGCAGTGTCACGGCTCCGCCTGGGCCTCTTTGGCTCGCGGCTTTGATTTCCATTTGATAGGTGGGGTTGTCTTTCTCCACTGAGAGGTTATCGGTTGTTGTGGTGACCTTGATGGCTGTTCGTCCCAGACCGAAACCCACCACCGCACGATTAAGCCGGTTTCCCTCCTGCACTTCTGTGAAGGTGCCACGCACCAGCCAGCCATTTGTTGGGAGAGGCGTGTGAACATTGAAAGCAACGGCCTGAAAGCCTTTCTTCTTCAATCTGTGGATGATGCGATCCCTCATTTGATCCACGAGTTTCTTGCTCAGCACCGTCGTGTCCGCTGAGTGTCCCTCAATGGCCCTGCCAACTGCCCCTTCGTGATGAGTCATTGACGAAATGAGTCCGCGGCTTTGTTTGATGATGTTTGTTTGTAATTCAAAATCGGCAACGTAGATCGTTTTTGGCTGCGTGATCGAAGGAGTGGATAGTTCCTTGACGCTGACGACTTTTGCCGTGCTGCATCCGGTGAGGAACGCGGCCAGACATATTAACGTGGCAATGTATTTGAATTTCATAGCGTCGCAAGAAACGCGTGGGAGGATACGAAGTCCTTCATCAAAACACAACGCCACCCCAAGTCATTTTGTGGTGGTTTTACCAGTGCCCCTTAATTGGATTGACCTTGGGAACTCTTTGATTACATTGAACTAAATGAACTGGGAGGTGTCTGTTTTGGAGTGCTGATTAACGACTAAATGAATCGCCAAAAGTATAAAATAATTACAATTCTAGCGTGGCTGATTCCATTCATTGTAATTGCGATCATGGTAGGCACCCGGCCCTTGAAAAGAACTGTGACGCCTCTCTATCACGAGGCTAGTGCCAACTGGTGGGCACGGCAGGACCTTTATAACGGGCCCTCTGGCATGAATTATCTGCCGCATTTTGCAGTCCTCTTTTCACCTTTCCAGGCGCTTCCCTCTCCGGTGGGAGACATTTTGTGGCGTGCAGTGACGATGGGGTTGCTGGCGTATGGGAGCTGGCGTATCATCAGCCATCACATTCCAGAGAGCAGAACGACTTCGTCCTTCATGTGGTTTTCAATTCTGATGCTGCCAGTGTGTCTGGGGGCATTGAGAAATGGTCAGGCAAACGCGACTTTTGGGGGGCTCATTTTATGTGCTGTGGCCTGTTTGTCGGATCGAAAGTGGTGGCAGGCGGCTGTATTGATGGCGATAGCCACGATGGTCAAACCGCTTGGGATTGTGATGATGTTGCTTGCGCCTGCAATTTATCCAACGATGATTCTGCCAGTTATTTTTTCTCTGGTGGGATGTGTGTTGTTTCCATTTGTTTTTGCTGCACCAGATTATGTGATCAGTCAGCATCAATCGTTTCTAAAGAATTTGAATTCATGCTCCGAGGTCACGCAAAACCGGTTTGCTGACATCAATGGGATCATTCGGGCTTTGGGAGGCGAATTGCCAGCCATGGCTTCGAAACTGATGCGGGTTGTTGCCGGGGGCGTTTTTCTGGGGTTGACCTATTTCGGTGGGCGACGGATTCAGGGGCCCGGACGATTTTTATGGTTGTTTGCGCTGGCCACCGGATATTTAATGTTATTCAATCCAATGACAGAGTATAACAGCTACGTTATTCTTGCACCCGCCATGGGACTTTGGATGGTGTGGTTTTTTAGCGATGACAAGACGCGTGGGATGGGCTGGACGCTCAGTGCGATTATTTTGTCGATGGGATTGCTGCCATCATTGATGCGTCCCTGGTTTGGAAATAATTTTGGTCTGGTTTGGCCGCCGTTGATGACGATTAGTTTTTTGGTCTTACTATGTTTTCACGTCTTTCGTCCGGTGTCTGGGTGTCAGCCTTCTGATGAAAGGAAATTGTCATGAATATGAACAAGGTTGGTGTTCCTCGGCCCTATTTGAGTTTCCTTTTACCCTGCTACAATGAGGAAGCCGTGTTGCCAGAAACATACCGTCGAGTCAAAGCGGTCGCGGATTCTCTGAAACGGACGTATGAGATTATACTGGTCAACGATGGTTCTTCTGACGGAACGCTGACACAACTTCAACGGTTGTCCGAGGAGGATTCCACGGTGATGATTGTGGATTTATCCCGTAATTTTGGGCATCAACTTGCCTTGTCAGCAGGACTTCATTATTGCTCAGGAGAACGGGTTTTGATCATGGATGCTGACCTGCAGGATCCGCCTGAGTTGCTTCCTCAGATGCTTGAATTGATGGACAAGGGAGCGGACGTGGTTTATGCGCAACGGAGAAGCCGTCCTGGAGATCATCCCATCAAACGGTTTTTCTGCGGCGTGTTTTACCGGCTTTTGGATCGGCTGGCGGAGCGGCCAATTCCGCTTGATACGGGAGATTTTCGGCTGATTTCACGGCGTGTATTGAATTTATTGCTGGATATGCCGGAGAATCACCGTTTTTTGCGCGGCATGGTCAGTTGGGTGGGGTTTAATCAGGTTCCCGTTTATTATGACCGTGATCCACGCTACGCTGGAGTCACGAAATATCCCTTGCGCAAACTCCTTGCACTTGCGATGGATGGCATCACCTCCGCCTCAGTCAAACCGCTGGCGTTGGCGAGTTATTTTGGATTTATCTTTGCGGCGGCCAGTGTGGTGATTATCTGCTACGCTCTCTATTCCTGGCTATGGGTTGGGAAGACCCCGCCGGGATGGACAAGTCTGATGATGGTGGCAACGACTATGGGGGCGTGCCAGCTTTTTGTCCTGGCAATCATCGGCCATTACCTGGGGCAGATGCACGAGCAATTACGCAACCGTCCGCTTTTCATCGTCAAGGATGTCATTCACAAGGTGCCATCGGAAATGGAATCAGAAATGGAACCTCAGGTTCCTGAATTACAGATTCCAAGCCATTAAAAACGAATGATGTCCAGACCTAATGATAAGATTCCCCACCCGAGGTTTGGCCATAGGGATTGAATGTCCGCAGATTCCATTCCTCAATGAGGTCTTTGGGAAGCTCTTTCAAAAAACGTGAAGGTTGTTGCAATGCGTCTGCAACTCCGGGGACAATGCGGAAAATGGGATAGCTCAAGTAAAGTTCATTTCGCGCGCGCGTAATGGCCACATAGAAAAGTCGGCGCTCCTCTTCCTCACCGTCCAAGCTTTCAATCGAACGGGATGACGGGAATAACCCTTCACAGAGCATGATGAGAAATACGACGTCGAACTCCAGTCCCTTGGCTTGATGGATGCTGGAAAGGCGCACTTGTTCCTCGTCCTTTTGCTGTGGACCGCTGTTTTCAGCTTCAACGCTTGTTTGCAGGGCCAATTGAGATAGAAAATCCTCAATATTCTCGAATTGTTGCGAGAAAATGGCGAGTTGTTCCAAGTCTTCCTGCCGCGTTCGGTAGTTTTTGAATTCCTCCTGAAGATATTCCTTATAACCGGCCTCCAGAATCAGCCGGATCATTTTGGAAGCGCTGGTGCGGGTTTCGGGAGCCTCAAGTTGTGAAATAGTGGCTAGGAATTGAGCCCATTCTGCAGCCGCTTTCTTTGGAATGGCTGAGGTGCACTTTTGAAGGGTCGTGGCCAGAGGCGACGCCTTTGAAATATCGAGTTGAGCCGATGTCAGTTCTTTCTCCAAAGTGCTCCAGAGCTTGTCTGCACTCTTTCCACCAACCCCGGGGAACATGCGGATGATGCGTTTGAACGCCAGTTCGTCGTGTGGATTGAATACCAGCTTGATGTAAGCAACGACATCCTTGATGTGTGCCTGCTCGAAGAACCGAATGCCGCTTGTGATGCTGAAGGGGATGTTGCGGCGGACCAATTCCATCTGGAGTTCCAACGCGTGGAAGTGGGAACGATAGAGAACGGCCATGTTGCCGAGGTTGTTCCCCTCATCCCGCAGCTCAAGAATCCGCTGGGCGACAAAGGCCGCTTGCTCGCCCGAATCACCACAAGCGACAACAATGGGCTTGGCTCCGGGCTTGCGGACGGCAGTAAGCTCTTTTGAAAACTGATTGGCGTTGTTATGAATGGACGCGTTGGCCAGGGCCAGAATTTCGGGCGTGCTGCGGTAATTGGTCTCGATGCGGAAGACTTTGGCCTGAGGATAGCGTTCCGGGAATTTGAGGATGTTCTGAAAGTGGGCGCCCCGCCACGAATAGATGCTCTGGGAATCATCCCCCACAACAAACACGTTGTGGTGTTTTTCTGCGAGTAAATCAACAATCGATCCCTGGATTTTGTTGGTATCCTGGTATTCATCGACAAGGATGAACTGGAACCGGCGTTGGTATTCCTCTCGGACATTTTCGTTCTCCCTCAGGAGCTTCAGCCAAAGCGAAAGAAGATCGTCGAAATCCATGGAATTACAGGCGCGTTTCCGCTCTGAGTAGCGATTGGCCAGATCATTCAACTGAGGCGTGAGACTTGAAAAATAATCGTATTGCGTCCGCACAGTTTCCTGAATGGATTGTTCACGATTAAGAGAGAGGGACAAGATGTCAGCAACGACTTCGGCCTTTGGAAAACGTGTCGCCTTAACATCGATCCCCGCGGCGTCAATGCAGGAATTGATCAGGTCTTTTGCATCCTCTCGATCCATGATGGTGAAATCCTGTTTCCATCCCAAAAGCCCTGCGTGACGACGTAAAACTCGGTTTCCAATTGAATGGAATGTGCCACCCCAAAGCGGTGAAATATCTCCTCTGAGCAGTTCCCCAACGCGATGCATCATTTCCTTGGCTGCCTTGTTGGTGAATGTTAGCAAGAGAATACGCTCTGGGGGAATACCGTTTTCCAGCAGAAACGCAACCCGGTAGACCAGGGCGCGCGTCTTTCCAGATCCAGCTCCCGCGATGACCAGTGCCGGGCCAGGCGTTGCGGTGACGGCGGCGAGTTGTTGCTCATTGAGCTCGTGGGCGTAATCGATTTGCAGGTCGACCGGGGCGCGAAATGGTTTGAGAATGTAATCGGACGGCATTCTGTGGTTTAGGAAAGGGGTTGGTGGTCTTCTGGGGCGGGACACAACCCGCGTATTTTTGCAACGTGCCCATTGATTCTGTCAATGTAAACATTGCGGCCATTGGGATACGGCTCGTTTAAAACGCGATAAAGCCCCTTGAAATCATGATTGAGTTTTGGAAGAACAGTGTCAGTCCAGAATTCAGGAGTCCGTTGAATGAGATCATTTGCGCTCGTGTACAGGTGGGCGCCCCTGGCAGCGTCTGGTGTGTGGTGTATTCCTTCGACAAATTCCAAATAGAGATCTGGCAGCTTATCGATATAATCGGGGGCAGCCATCTGCCCGAGCAGGTCCGCCGATCCCAAGGCCAGCCCTGCGAATTCCTCAGACTGATTTTCAAAAGAGATTTGCGACAAATCTGTGTTGATCCACGTGCAACGGATCATGTTTTCCACGGAGAGAATTTCTTGCGCGGAAAATCCGTGGCTGGAAAGAAATTCCTTTGCAAAAGCGATGCTTCGGACCACGTGAATAAACGTGTATTTTCCACCGGTGCCCGAGGTGTCTTCCTGTTTTTTTAGATATCCAGTATCGTGCATCAACATGGCGAGAATTCCCAGTTCCACTGTTCTCTGTTGCAGAATGGGCTCCAACTTTAGCCGATGATGGCTGTGGAAAATCCGGATGATGCACAGGAGCCCGCGAAGGGTGTGCTCCAAATCGTGATAATAGGCGTCAATGGCCCGATAGCCGGCGTAGGAACCATTAAACCAGGTGGTCGCCCAGCCAATGGCTGTCGACACAAAATCCACGTTTCCTGACGGAAACATGGCAGCGTAGGCTGCTCGCGTTTCCGCTTCAACAACGGAAATTCTCTTGGTGTCAAGAGATTGACGCATTTAATAATGATAGCTGAAATAATGTTATTTGCACGGCTTTTTGTCGGGCAGTGAAGCCAGAATGTCCTGAGCGGCTTTCACAGGATCTTTTGCGGCACAAATCGGCCTTCCAATCACCAGCCAATCGGCTCCGGCTATGATGGCGTCTGCCGCACTGAGCGTGCGTTTCTGATCGTTTGCCTTGTCAGTGGCGGCCCGAATGCCAGGGGTGACGAGTTTGACGTCAGGAGGAATAATCTTTCTGAGTGCGGTTATCTCAAGCGGTGAACAGACCAGTCCTCGTAATCCAGATTTGACGGCGAGTGCAGCCAGCCGTTCGACCTGTTGTGCCGGACTTGAACCCAGCCCGATTTGCTCCAGTTCGTGCCCATCCATGCTGGTGAGAACGGTTACGCCGAGGACCAGTGGGGGAGGTGTTTTTTGGCTGGAGGCTGTTTCCTGGGCGGATTTTTCCGCGGCTTCCATCATTGCCGGACCGCCACTCGTGTGAATGGTGAGCATCTGGACATCCAGACGGACTGCTGCGGCTACAGCTTTGGCAACAGTATTGGGAATATCGTAGAATTTCAGGTCAAGAAAGACTCTGGCACCCGTGGACCGGATTCGTTTGACGATGTCCGGCCCCACGCTGGTGAATAGTTCGCTCCCGATTTTGAAGCCGCCCACATGGGGGGCGAGATCTTTTGCCAGTGCCAGCGCTTTTTCGACGTCTGGCACATCCAAGGCAACTAGGATTGGATTAAACATCGTGACGACTATATCCTAAAAACCCAGATACGGAATCCCCTTTTAGGGGGGGCTGCCGCATTCGCAGTTGTCAGCGGTGTTATTTGCTTATTTTGTTACTTGTATTGGACGAGAACGCGCAGGCGTCCAGTCTGGTAGTTCTTCAGATTGGCAGAAAAGGTCCAGTCCTTCTGACCATCCGTTTTGTTACCAATGCCAACATCAGCATTCTCCCCCTCATTCCAATGGTTGAGGGCGAACACGGTTTGCTGGGCGTCATGATTATGAACCTGCATGCAGCCGTAGCCATCCTCGGGGTCGGTCGGTTCGTCACCAAAGTCAAACAGCTCGTTGGAGGCATTTGGAACTTTTGCGCTATTTGATGGGTTGTAATTATGGGGCCAGAATTCGATGTTTCCGCCCGCCAGATTTTCACCGGTTGTCAACCCCTTGACATTGGAGCGGACAGTCATGTTTTGAATATTTTGTTGGAACCGTGCTTTGGCTGCAACAGTTGGGATGCCGATTTTGGCAGGATCTGCGGTGAAGGCATCCATTGAAACAAACACGTATTGAGCTGGGGCGTTATCAGGCTGTAATTCCAGAAAATAGGCGATTCGAGAAAACGGCTTGGTAATCTTGGAATGATTGTCTTCAGTGTAAGTGAAGTCATGGCCCAGTTTTGAGAGGTCCATATCGTAGACAAGCTGGTAATCCTTGGCTTCAGGGATGTTGATTGCGAGAAGGTCACGCTTTGGAACGTCTCCAGCGCGGAATGCACTCACGGGCAAACCTTCTTTGTTCATCAAGTTTGGCTCTGCCAACATGCTCCAGGCATATCGCATGGCAACAGGATGTTTGACGCTGGGGGCGGATAGCACAACGGTGTTTCCGTCGATTTCAGCCGTGGCTTGGACGAATCCTCCTTCATCGGCATCAATGATTTCGAACCAACTCAATGGTTTGCCATCTTTGCTAGCAAGGCCACTGCCGACGTGATCAAATTCCAGACGCAATTTTCCGTCTTCGATCTTCATGGTCTTGAAAATGGGACCAGAGTAAACAATGTCCGTCTTGCCATAGTTCTTGGCCAGAGCCCACAGAGCGAGGCGTTTGCCGACGTCCTGTTTGTTCTTTGGATGGATGTCCTTTAAGTTGCCAATATCGTTGACCACGGCCATTCCGGTATTGGGCACCATCTGCATGACTGCGGCTTGGGCTTCCCAAAGGCGGGCTTCCGTCTGAGGATTACCGCCATAATTATAGGGGGCAATTTGGACGTAATAGAACGAAAGGTCCTCACCCCAGATTTGACGCCAACCATTGATCAACCCTTTCATCCGTTCAGCGTAGAGCATCCCGTCGCCGAGATTGGCTTCACCCTGATACCAAATCGCGCCGCGTACGGCGAAAGTCCCCAAAGGATGAATCATGCCATTGTAGAGCGCTGTGGCGTGTTGTGTGTCGTGAGGTGGCAGCAGCTCCGATGGATATGAGGGCATGGATGGAATGATTGCCTGGTCATTGACAGCCTTGCGGGCGTTGGCAAGCCAGTTATCCATTGTTTTGAAAAATTCGGTTGCACGAGCCTGATGCGACGGTGTGCGGGGATCGCCGAGCTTGACGCGGTCGCTGTCTCCCTTCAACGCGGGAACGGATTCAAATCCTTCTGGAGTGGTCCACGGCTGAATGAGCGTGCCACCCCACGAGGCATCGATTAAACCGACGGCAACACCCAATTGTTTGTGCAGCTCGCGCCCGAAGTAGTAGGCAGAGGCGGAGAAGCCACCCCATCCATTTTCAGCCACCGTCGTCGGACTACAAACTTTCCACGTGGCGTTCATGTCACTTTCTGGTGTGGCGGACCAGCGTTTTGGCACCATCAACAAACGGACGTTTGGGTAATTGGCCGCCGCGACTTCCTGATCGGCATTCTCACACATCCGAATCCCCATCTCCATGTTCGATTGACCGGAACACAGCCAGACTTCACCGATCATCACGTCTTCAAGAGTCACATTGCTTGAACCGCTAACCGTCAGGGTAAATGGACCGCCAGCAGGCATGGATTGCAAAACGGCCTTCCATTCGCCTTTTTCGTTGGCGTTAATCTGGAGGGTTTGAGCGGCCAGTTTGACCGTTACCGTTTCATTTGGGTTGGCCCAACCCCAGATTTGGATAGGCTTGGACTGTTGGAGAACCATGTGGCTGGAGAAGACCTTCGGAAGCCGAATTTCAGCCTGGGCCGAAAGAGCAAACAACGCCAACGCGGTGATTGCCACCTGACGATAGAGTTTCATAGTTTGTTGTAGTAGTAACCACTGAGTGGACTGTCAGATGCAAGAAAATATTCGCTCTTTTGTATGACAAAAATGCTTATTCTTGAATGTAATACAATGCAGTAGCTGCAATTTGCTACAGTTTTACCTGTGGAATTTTGGCGTCTCTCAGGCGGTGACGGGGCCAATGCGCTTTAAACGGAGAACCGGTTCGGAAGCCGCCCTCGATTTTGCCAGATCGATTTCAAATTCCGTCAGCCAGTCGTTATAGCCGTCCGGGTCTACCAACATTTGCTGAACACGCCAAATCTTTTTGTCCTCGGATGGAATGACGTATGTGTGGCGGATGTTGCGCGCTTCCGGTTCCAAACAGATGCGTTCATGATCGGCATAGTAAGGTTCAAGAACCTTATTTAGCCGATCCGGCGTCCATGCGACACCCTCGGTATCTTCAGGAGCGGAAAGGTGCGCGATGGCCTGCTCGTAATCGCCGATAATCAATCCTCTGAGGAACGAGAAAATGCGATTGCGAATGGCTGCGGTGAAAGCCTTGGTGTCGCGGGTGACATCGGCGGCGGCCTCCTCTGCTCCAGGCGGGCGCACTTCGGCCTCCTGAGGGCGCGGCTGGTAGTTCGGATCGCGCAGGCGTTCCCATTCGTCGATGAGGCTGGAATCCACCTGCCGGATCATCGTTCCAAAATACAGCTCCATTTCGCGTATGGCATCATTCTTTGCGCTGTCTGGAACGGTTTGGACCAGCACCTTGTGAACGCGGGAGAGATAACGCAAAAGAACGCCTTCAGCCCGTTGCAGTTCGTAATCCTTGATGTAATCGGAGAAGGATCGGAACATTTCGAACATTTCACGCGCGATGGATTTCGGCTGGATATTCTCCTGTCCAACCCAGGGATGACGGTTTGCGAAAGCATTGAATGTCGAGTAGATGAATTCCCGGTTGGGCTTGGGATATTCGAGTTTTTCGAGCTCTTCCATCCGCTGGTCATATTCGATTCCCTCGGCCTTCATTTCAGCGACTTTCTGATCCTTCACGCGGTCCAATTGCTTGCGCAAAATAATGTCGGGATTTTCAACGATGGATTCCACGAGAGTCAGAAGGACCAGTGCGTAATCGGGTGCCTGCGGATCAAGCATCGGGACGGTGTCCAACAAGTAGAGCGAGAGCACCTGATCCATCGAAAAGTCATCCTGCAACTCCACATTGACGCGCAAATGGGCGCCTTCCGGCGTTCTTGGAATGAATTCCACAATCTTGCGTTCCAACAGGGAACGGAACAATTGCCATGCACGCTGAGTATGGAGTTTCTTGGCCTTGGGCGTCTCGTGTGAATTGCGGATGAGATTGCGCATGGCGGTGCAGCCATCGGTTTTGCGGCTCAAAACGTTCAGCAGCATTCCGTGAGAGACCTGAAAACGCGATATGAGACGTTCGGGTGGCGCGGCAATCAGGCGGGCGAAGGTTTTCTTGTCCCAATTGACGAAGTTTTTTTCAGGCGCCTTATGTTTGACAGACTTCTTTCCACTGCGGGCCTCTTTTTCCTCCAACTTGATGTTTTCGATGACGTGTTCAGGAGCTTGCACCACCACCCAGCCCCGGTCATCAAACCCCTTGCGCCCTGCGCGTCCGGCAATCTGGTGAAAATCCCGTGCGCTCAGAATGCCGGTCTTTTGACCGTCGAATTTGCAGAGTTTTGTAAATAATACAGTGCGGATGGGGACATTGATTCCGACGCCAAGGGTGTCGGTCCCGCATATGATTTTCAAAAGCCCCTTTTGCGCCAGTTGCTCCACCAGGACGCGATACTTCGGCAGAAGCCCCGCATGATGAAGTCCGATTCCGTGACGAAGCCATTTTTTGATGTCTGGCCCGTATGGACTGGAAAATTTGTAACCCTCGATGGCGTTGGCGATGGCCGCCTTTTCCTCCCGTGTACAAACATTGATGCTTGTGAAGTCCTGGGCGCTTTGCGCCGCTTCCAGTTGTGTGAAATGAACCACGTAAATGGGGCTTTTCCCCTGGCTGGCCAGAGTTTCCAACGCTTTTGCCAGTGGCATTTCCGAATAGGAAAATTCAAGCGGAACGGGCCGGTCCTGCGATTGGACAGTCACGGTTTCGCGCTTGTTGAGCCGCGTGAGTTCCTCTTCAAAGAAGGAGGTTTCGCCAAGCGTTGCAGACATGAGAAGAAAACGCGTCTTGGAAAGGGTAAGCAACGGCACCTGCCACGCGACGCCTCTTTCGCGGTCGGCGTAATAGTGGAATTCATCCATGATGGCGTCCTGAACGTTGGCATCAGCACCCTCACGGAGGGCGATGTTGGCCAGGATTTCTGCCGTGCAACAAAGGATTGGAGCGTCCCTGTTTACCGTGGCATCTCCGGTGCAAAGTCCGACGTTTTCGGGACCAAAATCCCGGCAGAGCGCCATGAACTTTTCGTTAACAAGCGCCTTGATCGGGCAGGTGTAGATGGAGCGTTTGCCCTGAGCCAGGGATTTGAAGTGGAGTGCCGCGGCGACGAGTGATTTGCCGGAACCGGTCGGCGTGTTGAGAATGACGTTCTTCTCCTCAAAGAGTTCCAGAATGGCCGCCTCCTGTGCTGGATAAAGATTAAGCTTTCGCCCCTCCACGTATTCAAGAAAGCGTCCCAAAAGGGCGTCATTGGCAGGAGTATCACCGCGCGGAATTAAATCGTAAAGAGTAGCCACGTTAGCCTTAGTCTAACCGGTCGGCCCGATCTTGAACAGAGAAAGCAGCTACTTGGGTGACTGCCAAAAGAAATTTCTCCAATTCTTTGCCGCATGGCGAAACCGCCGTGGCGTGACTTGTTCCTCACTGATTTTAGCGGATAACCTCCCTTGCCTGGCACTTCCTGTCTTGAAGCTGACACCTTTTCTGGAAATGATCCATGATGGACCGCTTTTGCATGGAGAAGAATACACATGAATCTTTGAAAGTATGGGTGAACAAAACAATCCCTGTCATTCATGAGTTAGAGGTCAAGACGCCATGAAAAAACGATGATTCTCCGAAAGATTTGTGAGGAATTCCATTGGATTATACACGGAGGAATGTGGAGGTTAAAATTGCAATTGAATCAACGATCAATTAAAATGAAATTATGAATTTTAGCTTCCAAATCAATAAAGCGGTGGAGGCGGCCAGTGAATTTATCCAACGATCTGGGGGCTCAATCAATATCATGAAGCTGGTCAAACTGATTTATTTGTTGGATCGGCTTTCACTGGATCAACGCGGATTTCCCGTTGTGGGGGGAAGTTATTTTTCCATGACCAACGGTCCTGTCACCAGTGAGATACTTGACCTCATCAATTATGGACGCTTGAGAGACGTGCCAAGTACAATTTGGGAAAAATCCATCAGTGACCGGATTAATCATGAAATAAAACTGGTGGATCATTTTCCGCCTCGTGAGTCCCTATCTGATGCAGAAATCAAGCTGATTGACCAAATTTGGAGTGTTCATGGTCCCAAGAACCAATGGGAACTGGTGGAATGGTGTCATTCCAACTGTAAAGAATGGACTCGACTGCAAAAGGGCTGTTTATCGATTGGCGTTGAAAATATTGCAGAAGCGCTTGGTAAATCGCCAGAGGCGAAGAAGAAGCTTATCACGGAAGCGTCTGAGCTGAATATGCTGGATGAGCTTTTTGAACACGCCTCATGATTTGTTTCGGGACGTCATTCAAAATTGGTGTCTCCCCTTTTCATCGTTGCATTATGCTTTCTGATCCAGCAAAGAACGGAGGAAAAGTTGTCCTTGTCCGTGTCACAACAGATGATGGAACGTGGCCGGACCGCGATTGTTTATTGACGCCGTCCGATTGGTGTGAATTGGATCATCCATCAACAGTTGCCTATTCAACATGCAAATATGGCTTAGTGGGTAACGCCATAGAAGAGGCGATTCAACGGGGAAAATTCAACCTTATTTCATCCCCTCCCACGGAGGTGTTGAAAAAAATTATTTCTGCTGCACGAAATGCAGAGGGAATGCCGCTTGGTGCGAAACGTCTTCTGGCTGACGAAACGACGATGTGATATTTCCAGCACGCTGGATTGTCAAAAGAAATTCGAGGGGGGATTTTCCTTGGGCCACTTCCTTGCCCCCTGCTCCTGACAAGAGGCACCCCGCTGAAGGTTTTTGATGAAATGCTACTTTCGCTTTGCTGCGTAGAAGTCACTCAGTTTTTCCTTTTTGAGATAACCGAGTCCCTGAAATTGGGCCACCAAGTCGCCTTTGTCATCACGAATGTCCACAGCATAGGTGCCCAGCTTGAAATTGCGGGATTGCTCTTTTGCCTCAGCCCAAAGTGTGCCGGTGGACACGGCCTTCATGAAGGTGATGTTGACGTTGATGGCAACGGAGGCGATGCCGTAGGCGTTGACGGCGGCGGCAAATGTCAGATCCGCCAGCGTGAATATGGCTCCCCCCTGCACGGTTCCCAAACCGTTGAGGTGTTGCTGTTGGACTGGCATTTTGGCCTTGGCGTGGCCGGGCTCGATCAGAAGCAGTTCAACCCCGGCTTGCGCAGCAAAATGGTCATCCTTCATGCACTGGCGCGTCAATTCCAGTGCAGAAGCGTCCGGTGCGACCGGTTGCGGTTTTGATAAAGCGCTCACAGTCTAGTCTTCCAGGCGTTTAAAAAGTTCTTCTCCGCCGACGACGGTGATCTTTTCCTTGGACAAGACTTCGACTGCCTTGTCAGGATCATCGAACCGAAATACCAACATGCCTTTGCTCTCACGTTTGAGGGTGAAGGCATACATGTATTCGAGGTTGATCCCGTTCTTTTCGAGAATTCCCAGAATGTCGGCGAGGCCGCCGGGACGGTCTGTGACTTCAATGGCCACAACATCGGTGACCTTGACGACACAGCCTTTTTTCTCAAGCAGCTTTTTGGCCTTTTCCCAGTCGCGCACAATGATTCGCAAAATGCCGAAGTGCTGGGTGTCGGCCACCGAGAGAGTGAGAATGTTGATTTTGGCTTTGGCCAGAAATTGCATGGGCTGGCTCAAAGCGCCCGGTTTGTTTTCCAGGAATAAGGAGAGTTGTTTTACTTTCATGGGGGTTCCTGTTCTACATTTTGCGTTGATCGATCACCCGTTTTGCCTTGCCTTCACTACGTTGAATGGTTTTGGGCTGCACGAGGCGCACCTTGGCGCGGAGGCCAATCGTGGTTTCAATGGATTTGCTGATCTTGTGTTGAAGTTGTTCCAGACCGCCCACAGTGTCGCTGAACAAATCAGCGGTGACTTCCACCTGCACTTCAATCTCATCCAATCCGCGGTCGCGTGTGAGAATGATCTGGTAGTGTGGCAGGGCGCCTTCCACCGCAAGCAGAGCGGTTTCGATCTGGGAGGGGAAGACGTTCACGCCGCGGATGATGAACATGTCGTCGCTACGGCGTCCAATTCGCTTTATACGGCGCAGGGTGCGTCCACAGGCACAAGGTTCTGAAGTAATTGCTGTAAGGTCGCGTGTGCGGTAACGAATCATTGGCATGGCTTGTTTGCTGAGGGTGGTGAGAACCAGCTCGCCTTCCACGCCGTCTTTGCACACTTTGCCCGTCTTGGGATCGACCACTTCAGGGTAGAACCAGTCTTCAAAAATGTGGGGACCGGCCTGGCATTCGCATTCCATGGCAACACCGGGACCGACGATTTCTGAAAGACCATAGATGTCGTAAGCCTTGATGCCACTCTCGGCTTCAATGTGTTCGCGCATGGATTCGGTCCATGGTTCAGCTCCAAACATGCCCTTTCGCAAGGGGAGGTCCTTCAGGTTGATGCCCATGTCGTGGGCGACGTCGATCAAATGGAGGAAATAGCTTGGAGTGCAAGTGATGACCGTGGTTCCAAAATCCTTGGCCAGCATCAATTGTCTCGGCGTATTACCGCCGGAAATGGGGATCACGGTGGCGCCAATGCTTTCGGCTCCATAGTGAACGCCGAGGCCGCCGGTGAAGAGGCCGTAACCGTAGGCGTTTTGAATAATGTCGCCGCGGTTTATGCCGCAAGCGGCAAAGGAGCGCCCAATGGCATTGGCCCAGACGGCAATGTCATCCTTTGTGTAAGCAACGACGATGGGTTTGCCAGTGGTGCCGCTGGAGGCGTGCAGACGCACAATTTCACTCATTGGGCTGGCGAACAAACCGAACGGATAGGTGTCGCGCAAGTCGGATTTTTGGGTGAATGGCAGGCGGACAATGTCATCCAAGGATTTGATGTCCTCGGGTTTAACGTGATTGTCATCCATGCGCTGTCGCATAAGTGGCACATGGGTGTAGGCACGCTCGACAATGGCTTTGAGACGTTGCAGTTGTAGCGTGCGCAGTTGCTTCAGCGGCAGAAAATCCGGTGCGCTGATCGGATTAAAACCGAGGTTCTGGCTCAAGTGTTTGGTCATATGGACAGTCCTAAGAGTAGAAAAGGAAACCCGCCCGAGGCAAGCTTGAAACCATGGGCGGGTTAAAAAATGACATTAAAAAGAGGCGTTTTTAACGCATGAGTTGTTTTTCAAGGTAGCTGACTACCTGACGGACGTTGGGATCGATTTCCATCCGGTCCTGAACCAACCGACAGGCATGGAGGACGGTTCCGTGGTCGCGTCCACCAAAGGCCTCTCCAATCATGTTTAGAGAACTCTCCGTCATCTGGCGGGAGAGATACATGGCAACCTGTCTCGGAAAGGCTATGTTCTCAGGACGGCGCTTGCTCGTCATGTCAGCCAGACGAATATCGAAATGTTCAGCCACCCGTTTCTGGATGGATTCGATGTTCACGGTGTACTTGCCCTCTTCATGCAGCACTTCGCGCAAGAGACCTTCGACGACTTGGAGTGTGAGCTTCTTGCCGGTGAGAGAGGCCAGCGAAGCCACGCGGATCAACGCACCTTCGAGGCGGCGGATGTTGGTGCGGATGCGGTTGGCCAGAAAATTGATGATTTCCTCGGGCAATTCCACGCCCATGGCCTTTTCCTTCTTTCGCAGAATGGCAAGGCGTGTTTCAACGTCGGGCGCTTGAATTTCTGAAACCAAGCCCCACTCAAAACGGGAAACAAGACGTTGTTCCAGGTTTTGAATTTCACTGGCAGGACGGTCGCACGTGAGAACGATTTGCTTGTGCGACTCGTGAAGGGCGTTGAATGTGTGAAAGAACTCTTCTTGAATGCGTTCCTTGCCCGCAAGGAATTGAACGTCGTCAATCAGCAGAACATCGGCCTGACGGTATTTGCGGCGGAACTTGACCAGTTGATTGTTCTGAATGGCGTCGATGTATTCGTTGGTGAACTTCTCCGAAGAGAGATACATGACACGGGCACCCTTTTTACTGGTCGTTACGTATTGGCCAATTGCGTGCAAAAGATGAGTTTTTCCAAGTCCCACACCACCAAAGAGAAACAGGGGATTATAGGAACGCCCAGGAGCCTTGGCCACAGCCAGTGCTGCCGCGTGTGAATGATTGTTGTTTTCCCCGACGACGAAGGTGTCGAAGGTGTTTTTGGGATTGAACAACGCCCCGTTTTCCTTTGCGGGGGCAGGTGCAGCGCTTGCGGTTTCCACCGGCTCTGAAATTGCGGGCTTCGGAGGTTCGACTTCCGCCGGGGGAGGAGGAGTGGGAGGTGCCACGACGGCAACGGTGAATTTGACCTTGAATTCCTGGCCTGTTGCCTGCGCCAGAACGTCTTTAATCAGCCCCAGATAGTTGTCTTGCAACCAGAGTTCACAAAAATCGTTCGCGACTTCAAGCCCGATGGTGTCGTCTTCCAAAGATACGGCTTTGATGGGTTGAAACCAGAGATTGTAAATGTCTGGATTCAACATCGAACGCAACAATTGCTGCGCTGAAAGCCAAATACTGTCTGCCGTTGGTTGCATGGTGTCAAATTGTGCCAAAAACCTAGAGATTTCCGAGATTATTCACCAACATCATTCGATGGTTGGCACGCCCATCCCAGCAAGGTTCCCATTGTCAATCGAAATGTGGCAATTTTACTTAAATCGGCCAGGAAAATGTCACATTTCGACAGTCCCTTTTTTAAATCGTTTATAAATATTTGATTATCAAACATTTAAAATATCTTTCCCCACGATTTCCCGTGGCCTGTCTCTGTCTTTCAGAGACCTCCCGGTTCTTCCCGAACCGGATGTCTATCGTTCTAGTCAATCTGCCCATCCAAGACTAGGACAATATATTAACTCTTGTTCACAAGTTATTCACAACCCATGAAACCCCTTTAAAAACAAGCATTTCATGCACTTTGTGACAGAAAAGGCGCCCGCGAACGGGCGCCTTTTCGCGAGAACTAAATTCTACACATCATAGTAGAGGTGGAATTCGTATGGATGCGGGCGCAGGCGCAGGGCGTCATCGTCTTTGCGCTTCTGGCTGATCCACATTTCAATGAAGTCGCGTGTGAACACGTCGCCCTTGAGCAGGAATTCATGATCCTTTTCCAAGCAGGTCAATGCTTCGCCGAGGCTGCCAGGAACATTGGGGATTTTCTTGAGCTCTTCTGGTGGCAGTTCATAGATGTTTTTATCCATGGGTTCGCCGGGGTCGATCTTGTTGATCACACCATCCAGACCGGCCATCATCAGGGCGGCGCAGGTCAGGTAGATGTTGGATGAACCATCGGGAGGACGATATTCAATGCGCTTGGCCTTCGGGCTTTCGCTGAAGGTTGGGATGCGGATTGCAGCGGAGCGATTGCGGGCGCTGTAGGCCAGGTTCACTGGGGCTTCGTAACCAGGGACCAAACGCTTGTAGGAGTTGGTCGTGGGGTTGCAGATGCCGCAGAGGGCCTTGGCGTGCTTGAGGACACCACCGATGTACCACAGAGCCATCTGGCTCAGACCGGCGTATTCTTTACCGGGGAACAGGGGTTTGCCCTTCTTCCACAAGCTCATGTGGGTGTGCATGCCGGAGCCGTTATCACCGAAGAGGGGCTTGGGCATGAAGGTGGCAGTCTTGCCGTGCTTGCGGGCGATGTTCTTCACAATGTATTTGAAGAGCATCATGTTGTCAGCGGTCTTGACGAGGGTGTCGAAGCGGAAGTCGATTTCGGCCTGTCCGGCAGTGGCGACTTCGTGGTGCTGACGTTCAACGAACAGACCAAGCTCTTCCATGGTCAAAGCCATTTCAGTGCGGATGTCCTGTTGTTGATCTGTGGGGGCGACTGGGAAATAGCCTTCCTTGTAGCGGATCTTGTATCCAAGGTTGGGCATTTCATCCCGACCGGTATTCCAGACGCCTTCGTCGCAATCAACGGAGTAGAAGGTGCCGTTGCTCTTGCTGTCGTACTGGACGTTGTCGAAGATGAAGAACTCGGCTTCGGGACCGAAGACGGCCTGATCGGCCAATCCGGTGGAGGTGAGATACTCTTCGCCACGGCGTGCGATGCCGCGAGGATCGCGATTGTAGAGTTCCTTTGTTCCAGTTTCTGCGATGGTGCAGGTGATGGAGAGGGTTGGGACTTCGCAGAAGGGATCAATGAAGGCGGTGTTGGGATCCGGCATGGCAAGCATGTCGGAGGCTTCGATGGATTTCCAGCCACGAATGGAGGAACCATCAAAACCGAAACCGTCAGTGAAGACTTCTTCGGTCAGTTCGCGAATAGGAACGCTGAAATGCTGCCACGTTCCAAAGGTATCGACGAATTTCACGTCGACCATTTTAGCCCCTTTCTTTTGGGCCAAATCGATAACGTTTTTTGGTGTGCTCATTGAGTTTTAGGGTTTGGGTATTAAAGGAAAATTCGGCGTGCGTTGTAGGCAACGGCGTCGAATATTCCGGCTTCAAATTGCCTGATCGTCCGTTTCAGAAGTGCGAATGCGAACGACGCGCTCCACGGAGGAGACGAAAATTTTCCCGTCGCCGATTTTTCCGGTCTTTGCGGCTTTGACGATGGCTTCAACTGCCTGATCGGCCTGGACATCGGAAACGACGACTTCGATTTTGATTTTGGGGAGGAAATCGACGGTGTATTCGCTGCCGCGATAAATCTCGGTATGGCCCTTTTGGCGGCCAAATCCCTTGACCTCAGAGACGGTCATTCCTTCGATTCCGAGTGCAGCCAAGCCATCCTTAACTTCCTCCAGCTTGAACGGTTTGATAATCGCATCGATTTTTTTCATTCGTGTTGCTGGCGGATACTAACAACCGAGGGACGGGTGTAAACATGATTTTGAAAAAAAGCCGCATTTGGGTAGGAAATGAGGGAAAAGGAGGAATGAAATTATTTTTTTTCGAAAGTTACTTGACGAATAAACTGAAGAATGCTTTATTACTTGCGGATTAGATAGAAGATTTAAGGGCTAAACCATAAACATTGTTCTTTGTCAGCCCACACGAATTTCGAGTATGCAGTTGTACAAGTATTACTCGAGAGTCCCCTAATCCTACGTTTGTACTAAATTCGAAAATTCCCCGGGCTTCTTGGTCATCCTCTGACCACTTAGCCCGGTTTTTTTGTACTCATTTATCCTGTTTTTAAAGGAATCGGCAGTGTTTCTTTTCTTGCTCCGGCCTCCGGCTGGTTTATCGTTTTAGGAGCATGCGAATCCTGATTGTCGAAGATGATGCAAAAATAGCTTCGTTTATCGTCAAAGGTCTGAAACAGACCGGTTATGCCGTGGACTCCAGTGCAGATGGCGAGGAGGGCCTGGCTTTGGCGTTGTCAACACCCTACGATGCTGCCGTGGTGGATATCATGCTTCCCAAACTCGATGGTCTGAGCCTTATACAACGATTGCGGAGCCGTAAAATCCATACGCCGGTGATCATTCTCAGCGCAAAGGCCACGGTGGACGATCGTATCAGGGGGTTACAATCGGGGGCGGACGATTACGTGACGAAACCATTTGCGTTTTCAGAGCTGGCCGCCCGCATTCAGGCTCTTATCCGTCGTGCCACACAGGCGGTGGAGCCAACACGGATGAGCGTGGGGGATCTTCATCTGGACTTGATCAGCCGGGAGGTGACACTTGGAACTGAAAAGGTGGATTTGCAAACACGCGAATTTGCGCTGCTCGAATATTTGATGCGCAACGCCGGACGACCTGTCACAAAAACAATGATTTTGGAACACATCTTCGATTACAGTTTTGATCCCCAGACCAATGTGATTGACGTGCTGGTCCATCGGCTGCGTTCCAAGGTCGATCCTGATAAAACACGCCTTCAAACATTACGCGGAGTTGGCTATGTCCTCAAACCTTCAACTACCCCTGTTTCGTAGCGTCGCGTTTCGCTTGAGCCTGTGGTATGCGCTGCTTTTTGCGGCTGGGACGGCGCTTTTACTGGTGATGGGCTACTACATGGTGGAACGGGAATTCGAAAGCAAGGAACATGAAATCATTTTGTCCCGGCTGAAGGAGTATGCAACGGTCTATCAGGCTGCGGGCTCGGAAGGTCTTAAGCAACGTGTTTTACGAGAAAACAAGCCGGGCGACGAAAAGGCGTTCTACGTCAATCTTGTCACACCTCAGATTACAATCCCGATTCTGGTTCCCGACGAATGGGGGGGCTTTGTTCCCGAGCGTCAAGTGGGGGTTTGGAGGCAGATGGAGATCAATCGCATTCGAAAAAATGAGGAAAAGGATTTTGCGCTGGCTCAGGTGGAGATGCCCAACGGAGCTGTGCTGCAAGTGGGACGAAGCATAAACACTCGAAAGGCACTCTGGGCTCCATTTCGCAGAACGGCTCTGCCCGCAGGCCTTGCGGTGGCGCTGGTCGGATTGATTTGCGGAACGGTGTTTGCCCATCGCGCGATGTTGCCGGTTCGGCAGATTGTTGACACAGCGCAACGGATCATTTCCACCGGAAATTTGGATGCACGCGTTCCCACACGCAAATACCAGGATGATCTGGATGAAATGGTGAGACTGTTCAATTCCATGCTCGATAAAAATCAAGAATTGATTAAGGCCATGCGGGATTCAATGGATAATGTGGCTCATGATTTGCGCACGCCATTGACCCGGTTGCGCGGTTCGGCGGAGCTGGCACTGCAAGAGGGCCCGGATTCGACAGCAGCAATGCGTGATGCTCTGGCTGATTGCGTGGAGGAATCCGAACGGCTCCTGAGCCTGTTGAACACCATCATGGATATTGCCGAGGCAGAATCTGGCACCATGCCGTTGCACAAGGAAACATGCGATTTGTGCCGTTTGATTCGTGAAGCCTGTGAGATTTACGAGTGCGTGGCTGAGGAAAAGAAAATCACTTTGAAAATGGAATTGTCGGATTGTTGCGAAGCGGTTGTGGATGCCAATCGGATGCGGCAGGTGTTTGGAAATCTTCTGGATAATGCCATCAAATACACACCTTCTGGCGGGACGGTGACGGTTTTGGCAAGGAAGGAAGGCAGTCTGGCAGTGGTGGAATTCTGCGACACGGGCATGGGCATTCCAGTGGAGGAGCAACCTCGGATTTGGGAGCGTTTGTACCGCGGGGACAAGAGTCGTTCCCAACGCGGCCTCGGGTTGGGACTAAGCGTGGTGAAAGCGGTGGTTCAAGCTCACCATGGACAGGTAACAGTGGAGAGCGCTCCCGGAAAAGGGGCCCGGTTCAAAATTGCTTTGTATGCGAAAAATGATGACGTCTTGAGTGCTTCTTTTGCGAAAACCTAAACGGTGGATGAAATTTGACGTGCGAACTTGAAGTTGCGATTCTATAAATATCTAAACGATGCGCCTGTTAAACTACATAGAAATAGAAAACTTCAAATGTTTGGGAGATATCCAGCACATTGATTTGGATCATCCAACCGTCATAATTGGGCCAAACAATTGTGGAAAAACAAGCGCAATCCAAGCAATCGCCCTCTGGGCTCAGGCCATAAAAACTTGGTGGGATGCGAAAAAGGAAACAGAGGCAAGGGAAAGAAAATCAACGGCATTGAATCGTCTGGCCATCACGGCTGTTCCAGTGCAAAAAACGCGTTATTTCTGGCATAATACTCGTGTTCATTCTGGCCATGGAAATGTTCTAATGTCCATTTCTGCAGGACTTCCTTGGAAGGGGAAGGTTGTTCCAGTAAAGATGAACTTCAGATTTCCTGGAGATGAATTGGTTTATTGTGTGCCGGATGATTCGGTGATTGAAAACGAGGGGCTATTGGAATACGCAGCGCACATCAATGTTGAGCTTCTTTATCCGATGTCAGGATTGGTAACAGAGGAACCTGTCTTGAAAACCGGTCGCATCAACGTTCTGCTGGGGCAAGGTGAAACCGCTCAAGTGCTGCGCAACCTTTGCCTGATTGTGAAAAAGGATACACCTGAGGATTGGAAGAAGATCAAAAAGCTGGTGGAGAGACTGTTTTCGGTCACACTTGGAGACCCAGAAGAAAACATACGCGGATCAATTGAACTCTATTTTGAACAGCCAGGCGTGAAAGAAAAGTTGGACGTGGCCCTGGCTGGCCGGGGATTTCAACAGTTGTTGTTGATTTTTGCCTACCTCTTCTCACATAAGCGCAGTGTTTTGCTTATAGATGAACCTGATGCGCATTTGGAAATTCTACGCCAGAAGCAGGTATACATTCTACTTCGTGAGCTTGCTGAAGAAAACTTTTCTCAGGTAATACTGGTAACACATTCAGAAGTCATTTTAAACGAAGCGTTGGAACACAACCTGACATTCATGATTGGTGGACATGCTGAAAATTTGACAACAAGGGAAATGTCCAACAGTGCATCTGGTGAAAAGTCAATTAGAAGTGCCCTTGAATATTATGGCGCGGAACATTATGTAAAAGCACGGGAGAAAGGTTATGTTTTGTATGTGGAGGGAGGAACAGATATTGACATGCTTCACGCCTTGGCGGTGCGTCTCGATCATCCGGCAGCAAAAATCTGGGATGAGAGTGTAAACGCGTATTATGTTCGAGATAATCATGCTGAAAAATCGCTCAATAGCGAATTAGAGCGAGTCGAATTCGGATATGGAATTAATCCCAAAAATCACTTTTTCAATCTGCGGAGTTTGATTCCCGATTTGTGTGGAATTGCCATTCTCGACAATGATGGAAGAGATCACAAAGACAGCAACGAAGGGGGGTTGACGATAACATACTGGAAACGCTACGAAGCTGAGAATTATTTCATCACACCAGAAATCCTCAGTAATTATGCAAAATCTGCCTATAGAGAGTTGGAGCTGTTTCAGGGGCATGCAACAGAAATAAAAGAAGAGTTGGACAGACTTGTTCTCGAGCGGGTTTTTAAAGGAGAAAAAAAGGACTACGATACTTATAAAAGTGCCTCTTCAGAAGTTGCAAAACTGATTTGGGAAACAAAGACAGAGAGAATAAAACTTAGTGATTTTGCAGAGGATTTCTTTCGACAATTGTCAGGACGTCTCAACGAACCAATGTTGTTGAGAAAAGGGGAACTGCATCAATTAGTGAAAGAAGCTCATCTCGAAAACATTTCTGATGAAGTGAGAAAAAAGTTGGATTTGATTTCAACCCTTTTTAAAAAAACTCTTGAATCATAGTTGGGTAACTTGCGTTCAGTTATCCACATGAACGCACTGTTGAGTGCGTTCCTTCCTCAAGAAATGACCATTTATTTCGTTCCTCGGTCGTCTTCTGGCATTTCCTCGTCTCCGCCAGCGGCTTGGGCGTCGAGATCAATCAGAATATCGCGGGGCTCGGCTCCCTTGCTGGGACCGACAATGCCGCGATTTTCGAGTTCATCCATGATGCGTGCTGCGCGGGTGTAGCCCAGGCGCAGACGCCGCTGCATGAGGGAAACGCTGGCCTTATGCTCGCTGCGAATGACTTCAATGCACTGCTGAATGAGTTCTTCATCCTCGTCAATACCGTTGTCATCCATGTCCAGACTGCTGGTGTTGGTGAGCTTCTGAAGCTGCTGGTGAATCTCCATTTCGTAGCTGGGTTTGGCCTCGGAGGAGATGAAATCAACAATGGATTGAATTTCCTGGTCAGTGACGAGCACGCCCTGGGCGCGAATCAGTTTTGCTGACCCGGGTGGCAGGTAAAGCATGTCGCCCTTGCCGAGGAGTTTGTCTGCACCCATGGAGTCGAGAATGGTGCGGGAATCCACCTTTGCGGCGACTTGGAATGCGATGCGGGCCGGGATGTTGGCTTTGATGACGCCGGTGATGACGTCCACGCTTGGGCGCTGGGTGGCCACGATGCAGTGAATGCCAGCGGCACGTGCCATTTGAGTGATGCGCGCGATGGCCATTTCAACATCTGCCGGCGCAACCAGCATGAGGTCTGCAAGTTCGTCGATGATGACAACGATGTAGCTGAGATAATCCGGGATGACGATCTCCTCTTCGCGTGGCACGACGATTTCCTGGTCGAGCTGGACAGCAAAACCTTCTGAATTGGTTCCGATCTTGTCTTGTTTTGATTCCAGTGGCAGTTCCGGCTCCGGTGGGGGGACGGGTTTGTTCTTTGGCCGGTCGTTAAAGGATTTGATGTTGCGGACGCCGACACGGGCGAAGATCTGGTATCGCTTTTCCATCTCGTTCACCACCCAGCGAAGGGCGAGAATGACTTTCTTGGGGTCGGTGACGACAGGGACAACCAAATGGGGCAGGGCGTTGTATTGCTGCAATTCGACGACCTTGGGGTCGATCATCACAAAGCGCAGTTTATCGGGGCTGAATTTATAGAGCAGGGATGCGATGATGGAATTGATGCAGACGGATTTGCCGGAGCCAGTGCTGCCTGCGATGAGCAGGTGGGGCATTTCAGCAAGATCGGCAATGATCGGCTGGCCATAAACGTCCTTGCCCAAAGCGAGCGGAATACGGCACTTCGTGTTTTTCCATTCGTCGGTTTCGAAAAGGTCACGCATGATGACCTTGGTCTTCACGGCATTGGGGACTTCAACGCCAACGGAGCTTTTGCCCGGAATCGGGGCGAGGACATTGATCCGTTCGGCTTTGAGTGCCGCAGCGATGTTGTTGGTCAGGTTGGCGATTTTTTCGAGTTTGACGCCGGGGGCTGGATGCAGCTCGTAACGTGTAATGGTGGGCCCCTTGGTGATGTCTCCCAGGGAGACGTCAATGTCGAATTGTGCCAGAGTCTGCTGCATGAGACGGGCATTGCCCATCAGCTCTTCCTTGGTCTCGGTTGGCTTGATCGATGTATCGGGGTATTGGAGAAAATCGATGGAAGGCAGTTTGTAGTTGCCAATCTTCGGTGTCGCGGCAACGGCGATGACCTTGGGCTTGTGAGGCATCATTTTGCCTCTGGGATAAGTGCGGGCGGCGGGGACTGGCGCTGTGGCAGGCTCAGATTCCTCTTCGGTTTCGTCTGGTGTCTCTGCCTCTTCCGTCTCCTCGGTCTCTTCTTTTTCTGTCTCGGAAGTTTCAGCTTTGGAAGGAGTTGGCTCCTCCTGTTTTTCGGCTTCTTCAGTTCGAGTTGGTTTCAGAACGGAGTTTTTTCCAAGAATATCTTCTGTGGTGGCGGCGGCGATTTCCCGACCCGAGATGGTTTCGCCTTCCTTCACGGGGATGGACTCTGGCTTTGCCGGTTCAGGAGATTTTTTGCGCGGGCCAGATTTGGCCTGTGGAACACTCAGGTCACGAACGGTTGGCTCTGGAACGGGTTGCAGGTCGGCTCCAAGGCCGGATTTGTCTTCTTTTGACTGTTCCTTACTCTTATCCAGCTCCTCCTGTAGTTTACGGGCCTGTCTTTCAAGGGCGCGTTTACGGCGCTCCAAATCTTCCGTCGTCATCGGTCCCTTGCTTAAGTCTTCGTCCTCCTCCAAGTCTATGCCATTTCGGTTGGCCCACCATTGACGGCACGCGGCGCCAAGCTGGAAGCTGGTCAGGTAGAGCAGGCTGATGACGTAGAAGGCTCCTAGAACGATGGTGGCGCCAATCTTGCCGAAATTGCTAAGGATGTATTGGTAAAATAGGCTGCCAGCCAGTCCCCCGACGCTTGTCGTGTTGAGCTTATGCTGGATATTCTGCAGAAAGGGGACTTCGTTTTCGTATGTGCTCAGGAGTCCCATGCAACAAATGAGAAGCATGGCGGCCCAGAACCAGCAGTGTCTGATATAGGAAAGAAACCGGAAAATGTATCCGAGCCCGAATACAAATAGGAGCACGGGTACAATGTAAGAGGAAACGCCGATGCTGTAGAATAGCAACCGGGATGTTTCCGCGCCAATAATGCCGCCCCAATTGTTGGGGATGCTATTGCGCGGCACCAACACCGATTCGGTGTCATGCGGTTCATAGGAAAGCAACGCAACGGCAATCAGCAGCGCTGCAAAACAGAGCGCTATGCCGATGACGTCGTGGATTCCCCGATGAGCTAGTTCTTGTTCTTCTGAGGCTTTTCGAGCCATGGGGAAAGTCTAAATGCCTTCGTATAAAGTTCAATCTGAAATGAGCTCTCCTGACAGTCTTCCCAAACGGGAGGCTCTCTGATAGCTTTAAACCATGAAAGATGTTTTCAAGCTAGTGCGAAGGATGGGGCGATGTTTGTTTTTCTCGATCCTGGCTTTTTCCTGGACGCCGCTGTTTGCCGCGCCGCCGGTCTCACTGGTGGTTCATGCTGGCAAGCCGGCCCATGCCATGAGTAAGAATCTATATGGAGTATTTTTTGAAGACATTAATTATGCCGCGGATGGCGGACTGTATGCCGAGATGATTCAAAACCGGTCGTTTGAATTCATGGATTCCAACACCTTGTTTGGGTGGACGATGGTGCGCAAGGGGACGCCCTTGGGAAACATGTTTATTGAGACAGAGCGTCCGCTGAACACCAATAATCCACATTTCCTGCGGATGCAGATTTCGGACTGTGGTGATGGCGTGGGCATTCGTAACGACGGGTTTGGCAATATGGTCATTGGGAAGGGCTCCAATTATGTGTTTTCGATTTACGCCCGCGTTTTGGATGGGAAGGACGGCATTCTGGTTGCACGGCTCGAAAACGAGAAGGATGAATCGTTGGGCCAGATGGCCATGGCGGGCATTGCCCCGAATTGGAATCATTTCCCTGGCACAATCAAGGCCACTGGCAGCTCGACCAATGCGCATTTGGTGATTTATTTTCAGACACCTGGCACGGTGGATATCGACATGGTTTCGCTGTTTCCAGAGAATACTTTCAAGCAGCGTCCAAACGGGATGCGGGCAGACTTGGCACAAATGGTGGCCGACTTGAAGCCTTCCTTTGTGCGCTTTCCTGGCGGTTGCATTGTTGAAGGGAAGGATCTGGCAAACCGATATCGCTGGAAGGATACGATTGGAGATGTCGCCGAACGTCGCGGTAATTGGAATCGTTGGCAGAGTGCCATGCCGGAGGCTCCCGCCCCGCATTATTTCCAATCCTACGGCCTGGGATTCTATGAGTTTTTCCAGTTTTGCGAAGACATAGGCGCGGAGCCATTGCCGGTGCTCAACTGTGGCATGTCCTGTCAGTTTCAAGATGCGCAACTGGTCCCGACAGATGAACTGGACCCCTACATTCAAGACGCGTTGGATTTGATCGAATTTGCCAACGGGCCGGAAACCAGTTACTGGGGGGGCAAACGTTCGGAGATGGGACATCCAGAGCCGTTTCACATGAAAATGCTTGCCATTGGCAATGAGCAATGGGGGGACAGTTATTTTGAGCGTTACGACCGGTTTACAACCGTGCTTAAGAAGCAACATCCTGAAATTGAAATTATCGCCTCGGCAGGACCAAATCCGGACGGCAACTTTTTTGATTCAGCTTGGGCGCACATGAGGACCGCAAAGGCTGATTTTGTGGATGAGCATTATTATCGCGTGCCATCATGGTTTATCAATCATGCAGATCGTTATGATCGTTATGACCGGAACGGACCGAAAGTGTTTGCCGGTGAGTATGCAGCTCACACGCCTGATCGCAAAAACAGCCTGGAGGCGGCACTGGCGGAAGCGGCATTCATGACGGGAATTGAGCGAAATTCTGACTTGGTCGCCATGGCGTCATACGCGCCGTTATTCGCGAGAAAAGGCTCGGTTCAATGGCCTGTAGACTTGATCTGGTTTGATGATTCGCGCGTCTACGGCACACCGGAATATCAGGTGCAGAAATTGTTCAGTCTTCATCGCGGGGAACAGGTTCTTGCCACCGATATTTCTGACAAGCGCCTGCCTTCCAGTGCGTGCGGTGGAATTTGTTTGACAACATATCATACCGAGGCCGAGTTCAAGGACGTCCGCGTTACAAGGGGGACAAAGGAACTGTTTGAAGGCAGATTTGAAAAACAGGCGGATGGATGGACGACTGACGCTGGAACCTGGACGGTTAAAGATGGGAGATATCATCAATCGGACGTGACATCGGTTGCCACATCCAGCGCTGGAAGCGCGGAGTGGACGGATTACACCGTGACATTAAAAGCCCGCAAGATTGGTGGGGATGAGGGCTTTATCATTGGAGTGCGCCACTTGGGTGGCGGCTCGAAAATCCAATGGAATTTGGGAGGATGGGGCAACAAGCAGCATGGTATTCAGGATTTGAGCGGAGGAAATGACCGCATCGTGGAAAGGGTGCCGGGCACCATTGAATCTGATCGGTGGTATACGATCAAAATTGAGCTGAAAGGCACGCGCATGAGTTGCTACCTGGATGGAGCCCTGATTCAAAGCGCAGATATTCCCGTTCATCCCACACAACGCTTTTTTGCCACTGCCAGTCGTGATCCCAAAAAGGATCTGATCATCATCAAGGCTGTGAACCCCACAGGAGAAGGAACCACCGCTCGAATCACGCTTGAAGGACTGCAACAAATCCGTTCCACGGGGAAGGCCATTGTGTTGACAAGCAAGAATCCTGGTGATGAAAACTCATTCCTTGAGCCACTCAAGATCGGTCCCAAAACGGAAGAGGTGTCTGGGTTCAAGCCGAGTTTTCGTTATCATTTCAAACCCTATTCGCTGACGATTCTACAGATCGAAGCGGAACGATAATCAACAAAGGGGTTGCTTCAATGGAAGAGCTTGGAAGTCACCAAGCTCTTTTTTTGCAGGCACGGACGGTAAAGTGTTTCATCCCGTAGATTGGGCGGCCATCGACACAGAGGAATCCATCCGCTGTCAATAAACGCTTCTCGTTGTCAACAGCCGTGACGACGGCTTCCACTGTGACGTGTTTGTTGGTGGGAACGATCTGACCGCGGTAAACCCACTCGTGCGGTTGATTTACGGCTACGGCTTCCCAGCGCACGCCTTCCTGATGGCCCCAGCGCTGGATGGCCATGTATTTTAAAAGTTGCAGGAACGATTCCAATCCGAGGGATCCCGGTGTAACGGGGTCCTGGTAGAAGTGCGCTTTAAAAAACCATTCATCGGGATTCACATTCTTGATGCCACGAATGTAGCCGAGCTTTTGTTTCCCGCCTTCCGGAATGTAGCAGTCAATGCGATCCACCATGCGGAGTTGTGTATCCGGGAACGGTGCCTGCGTTGGAAAATCCAGTGATTGAGCTGCGGACATTTCCTCTTTCGTAGGCTGGTAAAGAACGGCATCGCGAATGCCTTCCTGATGGGCAAGGGCAGCCTGCGGGAAAAAGCCAAAATAGGTGTCACCTTTATAAACGAGACCCAGTTTTGAACTGACTTCATAGTCAAACCACTGAAGGATCATTCCCGCGGAACTTGAGAGGCGCGTCATCTTGGCCCGAATGGTTAGCGTTCCGATGTTTGGAAACACGGGCATGAGTTGTTTTGCCGAACCACCCAAATTTCGGAATGAGACATCGACGGGACTGGCCAGTGCGGATCCGACGTAGGCGGCAAGCCAGCCGCAGGGTTGGAGCGCAATTTCTAGGAGAACGGCAAATGGCATGTCCCCCTGACGGTTCACGCCAAAATACCATTCGTTGGGCGGCACGTCATATTGTGCCTCGGCACTGGAACCCGCAGTCAATTTGAACGGCTCGCCTTGAACTTCGGTGATGCGATCCAGAAAAAGATAGGGTGGTCCCGGAAGCCGCGCAATGCGCCGCGTCTTGTCAAAGATACGGTAGGGTTCACCGAACGCTTCGGATGGATTGCCAATTGAAAACGCCAAAATGCTGCGGCTATCGTAAATTGCTGGTTTGGAAGCAGGTGTGTTTACTGGAGAAGCGCTGCTCCACACATTACGCAACATTTCACGCGTAACGCCTGCATAGCGCAATGTCATGTTGGTGATTTCAACAATGGCCTTGCCGTCGGCATACATCAACGCATCAGCGATGACGAACGGTTCAGGTCCGTAACCCAGTTCCTTGATCGAAATTTCGTAGGTGACCGTCCGGGTCGTTTCCAGAACCTGTCCACGGCATTTGAGCTGACTTGCCACTCCAGGCAAAGGTTCCAGAACCGTTGTGCCGGATTCAGCAACCCATCCCATGCGAAGCAGAAACACGCGCAACGTGTGCAGGCAACATTCATACATCAATGTGCCGGGCATCACACGGTCGTCAACAAAATGGCAGGTCAGAAACCAGTCATTTGGATGGATGTCCGCTTCGCCGCGTATCAATCCCAAACCAAAGCGTCCACCCTTGGGATCCAGTTTTGAAATGCGATGAACGAGGTTCATCTTTCCAGAAGGCAGTGTGACTGGATTTGCGACTTTGATCCCTGCAAAGAGAGATCCAAAGCATTCTGCCAGTCTGCCTTGACGCAACGCGTCGAGCTGGTCTTTGGAATACGATTCCACGGTCTCCATCGGGACAAACGCCTCCCAATCCGCAGGGCGTTTTCCTGGCATGGGCTTGAGGTCCATTGTGGTGCGCACCACGCCCTTGCCGCCGGCCAGTTCTGCAGCGGTGAAGAATCCGGCGCAGCCATCGGTCATTGTCAATAATGGCTTGCCATCCACCGTCGCCTCAAAGTGAAAGCGGAACAGGCGCGTATTTCCCTGATTGAAGAAATGGTCAATGTGGATGTCGTAGGAAATTACTTTGCCGGGACCGGGCAAGCCGCAATGGAATCTAACTTTGGCGTCAAGCAAACGGTAGACGGCATGGCCTTCCGTGTGAAAATCAATTCCAAGATAACCAGAAAGGAACAGGTCAGCCTGCCCTGCTTCCACCGCAATGCACGTGGGAATTCGTCCGCAATCCAGATACCACGCACCGGGGTGAATATCGTGTTCTGTAACCACACTTCCGTTGGTCATCGACCTCGCTTTGCCCTTGATTTCAACAATGCGGTCCACCAACATCAACGGCTCGTCTGGCAGACGCACGCGTGTTGGAAACGTATCCACCTTGCCAAACTCCGCTCCCAGGACTTTGGCGACAGAGCCGCGCGCAAATTCCAGGCAGGCATCACGGTCCAGAGCAATTTTGCGGCTTGCCGCCTGTGGTTTTGGAACAGCGGTTGATACAGCGTTGGAACCACTTTTTAAAAGCACGGATTGTTCAGAATGGGCCAGCAAATCAAACTGGGTTTGCACCGTGTTTGCAAGTGTTGTGAACAGGCCCTGTGAGAAATTCAAATACGCTTGATGCGCTTCCAGAGTGGTTACTTGACACTCGGCCATGCGCTTGAGCAATTGGGCTTCAAACGGGTCATCGAACAGTGTTGGAGAAGCCGCTGGCGGCTGGATGGATGGCAACGTGGTCGGCACGGGAGGCGACTGCGTAACGATGGCGTTTTGCAACGTATTGGCCGGTGTTGCAACTGTGGTTTGAACTATGAATAACGGGGAGCCGTCAATTGGGATGCGAACGGTTTTTGTCTTTGAAATTTCAATGGGGATTGGGGGCGGATACAGACTTGTCAAGTCAAGGGCCAGACCTTCTACAACAAGAGAGCCGAGCAGTCGCAACACGCCCAGAACTGGTTCCTGTGAGGAAGCGCAAATGGAACGGGCCAAATGCGGCTTATCATCCAAAATCCGGCTGATCATGCGGGTGCAGGAATTGCCGGGCCCCATCTCCAGGAAAAAGCGAATGCCGGAATCGTAAGCGGCGTGAATGACGCGTGGAAAATCAATACAGTTGCTGGCTTGCGCTACGATTGCATCGGCTGCGGTTTCACGATCAGGCGTGTAGGCACGGCCCCAGCCACCACTGAAGAACTGGATTCCCGCTGGGGAAGTTGTTTCAAACGAATGCAACTCACGATAGGGCTTTTCAAACGGGCGCAGCAATTCGCAATGGACCGTGCTGACACCAGTAAGTGGGAACCAATGGCAGTTGAGACTCCGGACAACGGCATCCACGTCTTTTGCATTGCCGCCAATGACGCACTCATCGGGCGTGTTGACGATTAAAACGTAAACATGCTTGCGTTTGCTAATTGCTTTCAGAACGTCCCCGGATGGGCAATCAACAAGGCCGGTCTTCCATGTCACTTCCTTATCCGTTTTCCAGGCACGGCGAAGCTGATCCGATGCGCCCGTTAAATCGCTGCTGAAGAGTGTGGATGCCGTGACGCGTCGCAGCATTTCATCGCGGGCTTTCCATGCACCAAGCGCAAAAAGGCCGGTGGATTCACCCAGGCTGTAACCGATGGAGGCACTGGGGCGGATGCCAAATGACCGTGCAAGGTCGCTCATGATCGTTCCCAAAGTCACTTGCCCGCAAATTCCGGCTCGGTGATCCTTGTCAAGTGAAACGGAATGTCCGGCGTTCCAAAATTGATCGACAAACAACTGGCTTGCAAGTGATTCGTTGGTACGATCCTGCACCCGTGCAATTTCCGACCACCGAACCAGAATTTCACGCCCCATTTCTGGAAAACAATTGCCCGCCCCCGGAAATACAAATCCAATTCCGCCGGAAAGGCGTTTTTCTGGCGGGGTGTAAAATAAACGGTCACGATCGGCACCAATACTTGGAACTGCCTCGCCGGTTTGAATGCTTTTTTCTGCCAGATCAAGCAATCGCAGCAATTGGTCTTTGTCCTGCGCGACAAGGGCGAGGAGATGTGGCTGCGTTTTGCCGCGATTTGTCAGCCAGTATTCCCGGGCAAGATTTTGAATTGGAGCGCCATTGGAGGCCTTTTGACCCAGTTTCAAAATCAACCCTTGAAGCTCCGCTTTGCTTTCGGCACCCAGCACAAAAAGTATGTCCTGTGCCGGTTCTGCAAGCGATGGGAATGTGGGGGCAGAGATCTCACTGGCTTCCAAAATGACATGGCTCCAGTTCCCATCAATGCTACCGGAATTGACGCCGGCTCTGCGCGGGCCATTGATTCTATTATGTGCCCAATATTGATTAAACACTGGTGCCAGAAGTGTTTTTGAAGTGGCTAGTTCATGCAATGGCTTTTGCAGTCCGCGCAATGCCGGAATGATTTCACTGGAAAGCATCAGGCATGTTTTGGCAACGGACATCAAGCCTGCAGCGGCTCCTGCACAACCGATATCGGCTGCAGTATTCCCCAGTCGACAACGGCTTTTTCGGTCTTTGGAATTGAAGAAGGAATTCAGGGCCAGAAGTTCTGCCTGATCCTCCTCTGGTTTTGCTGCTCCGTGGGTTTCAACGTAATCCACCGTTGTTGGATCAACATCGGCATCGAGATAAGCACGTTTCAGGGCACTGGCACAACTTTTGGCCGGGTCAGAACTGGAAGCCGAACCTATTCCCCTCACGACGGCATACACTTTGTCCCCGTCTCGCACGGCGTCGTCCAGCCGTTTGAGCACAAGAGCAACGGCTCCTTCGCCCGGAACAGGGCCATCGGCCTTCTGGTCAAATGGATGGGGTGTGCCGGTGCGTGAAAAGTGATCAATCGAATCATCGGCAATGAGGGTTCGCAAATCGCCTGTCAAATCAACAGCTCCGGCGACTGCCTGGTCGAGTTCCCCATTCTGAAGGGCTCGCATGGCGATTTCCAAAGCTCGAATGCCCGAATTGTCTCCGGCACTGACGGTGTGACTTTCTCCACCAAAATGAAATTCCTTTGCAATGCGGCTGGCACAAACTCCCGCCAGAGCGCCAAGGGTGCGATCAGCATTGAGGGGTGGAGGATTTGAGTTTGCATCCAAGTCTCCCGATTGAGCAAGCGCTACCCAGCGAGAGTGGAAATCTGTTGTTCGCGAGTCCAGTTCAAGCCCAACAAACACACCGGTTCGGTCCGAAGCAGTTGATTGATTTTTGACATCAAGCAGTGCGGCCCTCGCGGCTTCGAGCATCAGGGCTTGTTGTGGGAGCAGTTCCGCCAGTTCTTTGGGGGGAATGCGATAACGGTCCATCGGAATTTCAATGTCCGTTTCATAAAAACCGGGAAATCTGTAATCAGAATTTTTTTTGGAGGAAGGGACATTGAATCCGCGCCATTGCTTCCGTTCTGCGGGAGTGATGCCGTCGTCTCCCAGAACCCTTTGACGGAACGCCTCAAGCGTATGCCACGGACCTGCATGGACACCAAGGCCAACGATGGCGATGGGAACCTGCTGCTTCTTGCGTGGTGCTGAGGAAGACCTGACTGGGACGGACTGGGTGTCTCCCTGCCATTCCTCAATCAAAACATGGGCGTTGATGCCGCCAAAGCCAAATCCGTTGATGGCGGCCCGGCGTGGAGTGTCCTTGGATCGTCGCTCCCACGGACGGCCTTCTTTCAGAATGTCAAAGGGACTTCCTGAAAGCGGAATTTTACTGGAAGGCTGTGTAAAATGAGCCGTTGGGGGAAGATAATTGTGCCGAAGTGCAAGCAGAGTCTTGATGAGACTTGCAGCGCCTGCGCCTGTCAATAAATGACCGATGTTTGCTTTGACAGCGCCCAGAACGCATTGACCGGGCTTCCAGCCAGAGTTGTTCCATAATTTGACCAGACTTGCGAATTCCACTGCATCGCCCACGGGCGTTCCGGTGGCGTGACACTCAATGAAATCAACTTGCTGGGGAGTCCATCCGGCTTGTGAATAGGCTTGATGAAGCGCTCTTAACTGTCCCTCCGTTGACGGCGAAAGAAGGTTCCCGTCGAGATCGTTGGAGAGGCCAACACCGCGAATGACAGCGTAAATCCTGTTGCCGTCGTGCAAGGCATCCGACAAGCGTTTGAGCACGACAATTCCCGCGCCTTCACCGACGATGAGGCCATCAGCCGAAGCGTCAAATGGGGAACACCGTCCCGAGCGTGTCAGAGCCCGCAACTGGCAAAAGCCCATTTGCGTGTAAAGTGAATCAGGGCGTGAGAAACCGCCAGCCAGCATGGCGTCAGCGCGTCCCCCCTGGAGCTCATCACATGCGAGTTTGAGTGCGTAAAGTGAAGAAGCGCAAGCGGCATCCAGCGCGTAAGAACCACCGCCCAAATTCAATGCCCTGGCCAGCAGTCCGGTGGGAAGTCCGGTGACATGACGATTGAGAGCAAAGGCATGGCCGTTCCATTTTTTTCCCGAGCGCAGCGCCAAAAGGATTTCCTGGCAAAGAGCTGAAGACGTGGAAGTCGGCAGGGCAATATTGCCAGCAATGACGCCGATCCGCCCGCGGTCTGCATTCTCCAAATGCGCATCCTGAAAAGCGGCGCGTCCGGCATGTAATAAAAGGTGCACGGATGGATCAAGCCGCGGAAGCCATTCCGACGGGAGGTTCAGACCTGCGGGATCGAGTTTGAAATGATCAATAAAACAGCCATGATTGGTGTAGACAGAGTCTACAGTTCCAGGAATGGAATTGTAGATCTTCTTCGAATCAAGAATCCATCGTTCCTGCGGAACAGGACGGCTTGTGTCTCCGGCGCGTTCAATCAGTTTCCAAAATCCCTCAAGGGTGCTTTCTCCCGGGAATATGCCGCCGATGCCAACAATGGCAATCGGCTCCCTTACTGTCGTGCCGCTGGCGTGACTATCCTTCATTGCGGCAGGCTGTTCTGACGGAAGACTTCGCGAAGCGCTTCGTCGATCACGCTTTCATATCCTTCGATCACTGCCAGAAGGTTGCCCCGGCGATCGTGGAAACGGAGTGTGGCGTCGACCAGTGCGTTTTCAGCGGATTTGATCTGCACCGACACCTGACATCCTTCCTTCGGGAAGGTGGAGACGTATTGGTGCAGGTTGCCAATGGCGCAAGGGAGACACGCTGCTCCGAGACTCTTCCAGCTCCATAGAATTACCAGTTGGAACGCTGAATCAAGCGCGAGTGGATCTGAGAGCCAGGATGGCCGCAACGGATGTTGAACCCAGTGTTTCGGGCTGGGAGCGGCTTTGACCCATGCAGCGGCTTCATTGCTACTCGGGCCGAACTCAACCATATCAAGTCCCTGAAAATGGCTTCCGTGGAACAATTGGCCATCATTATAAGAATAATGACTGCCATTTATGGTGCGAGGCGACGCTCCTGCCGGCGCTGCTGGAAGCGTTTCTGTAAGCAGAATGTCTGCACGGGCATGGACAACCTGATGTTCGCCAAGCTGACTCGTCAATTGAACCGGCACAATATATAGTCCATCACGCGCATGGCCGGTGCCTGAAAGGACACTGACCTTTGGCAGGTCGTTCTTGTCAAGCAACAGGCCCTTGAGCACTTTGAAATTCTCGAATCCGTGAAAATACAATCCCGGATTATCGTGCATGGCACCATGACCAAGCCATTCAATCATCAACACTGAGGGGAGGACAGCACGCCCATTCAAGACATGGGATTGAAGGCACGGAACAGTCTTGACGTCAATTTCACGTTCAAAGGCGACGTTCAATGCCCCGGGCTCGACAATAAACGAAGCGTTTGGTGGCGTTGCCAGAACGAGAACTTCAACAGGATTGTCTCCTCGTGCAGAAATTTCCCTGGCGAACAAATCTGTTCCAGCCTGGAGATCAATTAGGCCGATGCCTTCGCGCTCGAACAATTTTTTCAAGCCTTCGTTGACCATGCCGCCGTTCCAGGGGCCCCAATTGAAGGAAACAACACGACATTCGGGGCGTTGTCGCGCTTCAAACTGCGCCATCTTATTCAGCACTTCATTGGCTGCGGCGTAGTCCACCTGACCGGTTCTGCCAAAGCGTCCTGTGTAGGAAGAAAAGAGAGCGATTACTTTTAATTCATCCTGTCCAGCAGCGGTGAGGAGATTTCGCAAACCATCGACTTTTGTGCCGTAAACGAGATCGAACTGTTCCGGTTTTTTATCTTCAATGCGCCGGTCGGCAAGGACTCCCGCCCCATGGATGATGCCCCGGATCGGACCCCATTGGGAGCGGATTTCAGCAACGACATGTTGCACATCGGCTGCATTGCGGGCGTCTACTGCACGGTAAGCAACTTCCACAGCACCCGCCGCTTTTATCAAACGCAGGCATTCGCGGATTTCGCGCTGTGCCATGATTTCTCGAAACGCCTGCTCGATTTTCTTTGGAGAACTGTTGCTGTTTGCTCGGGCGACGAGAGCCTTTTTGATTTCGGCCTCGTTCGTCAGATTGATCAGCCATTCCGGTTCTGTGCTGGCTAGCGGGCTGCGGCCCAACAAAACCCATTTGCAACCGAATTGACGCGCCAGCCGTTCCACGGTTTTTGCAGTAATACCACGTGCGCCACCGGAGACAACAATGACATCATTGTGGTCAAAGGCGGGGGCTTCAACATTCTTTTGTGCAATGGTTTCAATTTGCAGACCGACGCGGCCCTTGGCCGTGAGACCGACTTCAATCGGGCCGTTCAAAAAGAGCTCTTCAACAATTCCAGTCGCCGCTTCCGGCTGTGAAGCAAAAGTTGGATCAAGATCCAACGCTTTGCAGTGAACTTCAGGCCATTCGTGACGCGCTGTTTTGACAATGCCGGCAAGACCGCCGCTGATGGGATTGGCTCCGGAGTCAAAGGCTTCACGGGCGCCAAAGCCAAACTGGCCGTCAATACTCGAAACTGTCAATAAAATACCACGCGCTTTCTTCAACGAAGGTCCGGCAGTCTGAATCAAACGGAACAGGTCCTTCAATTGGGCGTCTGCACCATTGTTTTGTGGCCAGAGCGCAACAACTGCGGCTGGCTTTTCAGTGGGCGCTTTTGAAATCAATTCGGAAGGCAAACCTCGCACCACCGCATGGCCGAGTTTCTTGAGTTGAGCTTCAACATTGGAAGCCAACGGCGAGCCATTTTCAGAGACCCAGACCAGAGAATTTGCGGGCAGCTTGATTGCTGGTCGCGCGTTGGCGTTGCTCAGGGCAACTGGACGGACAATTTGGCGTCTTAACTGCACATTTGAACTTGCGACGGTATTGGTAATCACCGGATTTGTGGCAACGGCGGGCGTGGAGGCTGGAGCAGGGACTGTCGTCAGAAACTCAACGATTTGTCGCAACGTTTGAATTGTCCCCAAGTGCTCAGGTTTGATTTCTGGCGCAGTGGGAAGCAAGGTTCGCAACGCAGCCATGATTTCGACCCGTTTGATGGAATCCACACCGAGATCAGCATCCAAACCCATGTCGAGATTCAACATCTCCGTAGGGTAACCAGTTTTTTCCGCAACAACACCCAGCACGGCGTTGGTCACGGTAGAAGCGTCAACCTGAGAGGGCGTATTTTGAACAGTTGAATGGGTTTCAACCGGAGTCGGGGCTGTTGACGTATGACTGATGGGAGAAGTTCCCAAAAATTCAACGATTTGGCGCAGCGTTTGGAGCGAGCCAAGGTGGTCGGGTTTAATTTCGGGGGCAGCAGGTAGACGGGTGCGAATTGCCGCCATGATTTCCACGCGCTTGATGGAATCCACGCCGAGATCAGAGTCCAATCCCATGTCCAGATTGAGCATTTCAACGGGATACCCGGTTTTCTCTCCAACAATTTCCAAGACAACAGTGCTGATGTCTGTGTTCGAAGCACTCGTTTCCACCTTTTCTGGTGTTGTGACGGGCGCTGCCACTGCGGTCACAACGTTTGATGGGAACGAAGCGGTGGATGTATTGCCTTGAGAAAGAAATTCGGCTACCTGACGCAAAGTCTGGAGCGAGCCCAGGTGCTCAGGTTTGATTTCTGGTGCCTGAGGCAATTTTCCACGAAGCGCCGCCATGATTTCCACCCGTTTGATGGAGTCGATTCCAAGATCGGAATCCAATCCCATGTCCAGAGTCAACATTTCGGCGGGATACCCCGTCTTCTCCGCGACCACATCTAAGACCGTTTGTGTAATAACGGAGGAGGAAACAGATTGAACCGGAGCGGGGGTTGCAATGGGTTTTGTTTCCAGAGCGGGGGGAGGTGTTGGAATGGAAACTGGAGCGGGAGCTGGCACCACCTCTGGAGCAGTAACCGGAGCTGGGGCAACGGCTGCAACCGGTGCAGAAATGCTTTGAGGAATCGCGTGTGTGACAAAACCGTTTGCTGGCGCAGGTGACACGAGATCCCTGCGTTGAGTCAGAAGGGATTCCAAAGTGCGGCGCGCCGCATCCTGACTTTCCAGAAATTGTTTATGCAACCGGGCTGTTTCCTCCTGCAATTGCTGCAGGGCCATCATCCCTTGCTGTGCGATGAGTAAAGCGTCACTGGCCTGCGCAGTGGAAATGTTGGAAGAAGCCGCGGGCTGAATGGGGCGTGGTGTTGCTGCGGCTGGTTGTGGAACGTTGATTGGATGATGAGCAAAACCGTTTCCATGGCCATTACTCGCACCATTGCCGTTTGTGAAACCATTGCTGTGTCCATTGCTATGAACATGCAGAGCGCCATTGCCATTCGTGCCATTGGAGTGGCCGTTGGAACCGTTCTTTGCAACGGCGGCGCGTTTGGGCTTGGGATTGCGATGGTTTGCGCCTGTCAAAGGAATCATCAGCGCGGCTTTGCCGTTCTGGGCTGTTGACTTTGGAGTTTCCTCCCAACGTGTCAAGTCAACAGCATGTCCGAGTGCTGCCACGCGACACAGTGTTGCTGCAAGATCAAAAACGCCGGAACGCGAACCTTTTGAAGAATCAAGTGCGATGGCATCCACTTCCTTGCCCTGAAGTATGGCCTGCACAAGATCACTCAAGACGTGACCAGGGCCCATTTCCACAAAAGTGGTGACTCCGTCCGCATACATGGTTTCGATTTGTGCCATGAAATCAACTGGCTTGACGATTTGATTGGCCAGAAGTTCGCGGGCTTGTTTCGGTTCGCTGGGATAGGCTTTGGCCGTTGTATTGGCGTAGACGGGGATTCGTCCGCGCTTGAAAGGAACGTTTTCCAGGGCGGCAGCGAAAGGTTCCCGTGCATCAGCGACAAATGCGCTGTGAAATGCCGCGGAAACTTTTAGCACGCGTGCGCGAACGGAGCGTTTGGCCAGTTTTCCGGCTGCCTGCTCAATTTCGTTCGTGGGTCCGGCCAGGACAAATTGGCTGGGCGAATTGCGGTTTGCCACGACGAGTTGGAGTTTCTCTTCTTTGACGAAGCGGGTGACCACGTCCTCTGAGGCTTGTGCGGCCAGCATTGATCCGCGGTCGCTGCCATTGCCGTGTGCCATCAGACGTCCGCGTAAATTGGATAGTTTGTGCAGGGTTTCGGTTTCCATGCAACCGGCTCCGCAGAGTGCCAGTAATTCTCCGTAGCTGTGTCCCGCAGCCGCTTCTGGGGTGATGCCAAAATAGGTCAGCACATTCATTGCCCCCAATCCGGCGGCCCCCAAGGCTGGTTGCGCAATGTCGGTTGATTTCAATGCCTCTTCCTGCTTTTTCCGATCTTCATCGTTAAAGGCTGGATATGGATAAACAAAATCACTCAAACGTTGTTGTCCGCAATCCGGACGAACGGTGGCAAACACACGGTCGGCAGCGGCCATGGCATCGATCATTGCCGGAAATTGGCAGGCGAGATCGCGGAACATGCCGACGTATTGTGAACCTTGTCCCGGAAAGAGCGCGCCAAGCTTGCCCCGTTTTGGACCTGTGCCGAAAGCGGCGCCATTTGGCAAGGACCAGGTTGTTTTTTCGGGATGCTTGTCAAGCATGATGAGAATGGCATCCCGAACGGTGGCGAGGGGCGTGCCTTCAATGGCGGGAAAGAGCAACCGGTGACGGGCATTCCGTTGAAATTGCCTGCGGGATTCAGCCGCTTGAAAGCGAATTTGTGCCCAGGGGGCATCAACTGGCAACGCAGCAATCTTTGTGCGGATATCGCCAGCTTGATCGGCGCTGAAGGCAAAGATTTCTGTATCGCCATCCCAGCCGGGACGGCTCATTTCGCTGCTGGATTCTTCCAGAACACAATGAAAATTCGTTCCGCCAAAACCAAAGGCACTCACGCCTGCTCGACGTGGATGGTTGAGGCGCGGGAGCCATGGGCGTTTCTGAGTATTGACGTAAAAAGGCGATTGCCCGGGAGCCAGCTCGCTCACGGGGTGTGTCACTTTGATGGTGGGGGGCAACACTTTGTGATCGAGTGCCAGGGCGGCCTTGATCAGACCAGCCACGCCTGCGGCAGCTTTTGTATGCCCGATCTGGGATTTGACTGACCCCAGGGCGGCCCATGTGCCCTTTGGTTGGACGGCGCGGAACACTTCGTTGAGAGATTTGATTTCCGTAGCGTCACCGACCTTTGTTCCTGTGCCGTGGGCTTCGACCAATTCAATTGTATCTGGCGTGATGCCGGAATCGGCATAAGCGCGGCACAATGCTTTTTGCTGGCCACCGCTTTGAGGCGCGTAAATGGCTCCGCCACTGCCGTCACTTGAAGAGCCAATCCCCTTGATGACTGCGTATATGCGGTCCTTGTCCTTGCGGGCGTCAGAGAGGCGTTTCAAGACCAGCATCCCAATGCCTTCACCCAGAATTGTGCCGTCACAGGTTTTGTCGAAGGGCTTCGCATCGCCGGAAGGAGAGAGCGCCGGCGTTTTGCTGAAGCACATATACATGAAAATATCGTTGAACGTATCAACGCCGCCGGTGATGACCATATCAGAACGCCCCGCCGCCAGCTCAAGCCCGGCCAAGTGCACTGCCGCCATCGAACTGGCACACGCAGCGTCCACCACGCAATTGGTTCCACCCAGATTCAATCGATTGGCAATGCGTCCTGCTGTGACGTTGCCGAGCAGGCCTGGAAATGAATTTTCCTGCCACCCGACGTAGCTGTCCGAAATTCGCTGGACCACGTCTTCGGCGACTGTGTCCAGCACGCCTGCCTCTTTCAGGGCGCGACGCCAAAGTGGATGGCCCAATCGGGCTCCGAGTGGGATAACAAGTTCCAACGCGCCGGTGACGCCTAGAACCACGCTGGTCCGGTCCTTATTGAATGTCTTCTCCGCATACCCCGCATCCACCAAAGCCTGTTTGGCGGCCATCATCCCCAAAAGTTGTGTTGTGTCCGTGGCTTCGAGATCTTTTGGCGCGATGCCAAACTCCATCGGGTTGAAAGAGACCGTGGGAAGAAAGCCGCCGCGCCGCGCATAAGTGCGGTCCGGCGCCTTGGGGTCTGCATCAAAATAATCCGCCGCGTTCCAATGCGATGCCGGAATGGGAGTGATGGCATCCACTCCATTCTTGATGTTTCTCCAGTATGCCTGAAGACCATCTGCTTTTGGAAACAAACAACTGATGCCAACAATGGCCAATGGGACAGACTCACTCATTATATTGCAATGCTTTCTTCAAATCTTCGGGTTCCAACGGAGGACAATTGAGCAGCTCATTTGGCCAGGGGACGCCCTGATTACGCAAGGCCAGAGCCCTTAATTCAAATGCCGCACCATAAAGCAGAGATTTCGCCACATATTCCACGCGCCTGTTTTCCGGCTTTTCCAAGCTTGTGCCCTTCACCCATTCGTTAAATGCCCCCATGGCCGGACCACACCATATTTGATAATCCATGACCCTGGAAACATCTCCGGCATTGGCCCATCGTGAGCTCAGACCCAGATAACTGCGGAATACCAATGCCATCTTATGCTTCGGATCGCGCTCGGCCCGTTCCACCTCACGCGGGTCCCGCTTCAAAAAGAACTCTTTTGTTCTCTGCCACGTTTCCTCCACCGTTGCCCGAAAATATTGCTTTTCCAACACGGATCTTTCCGTCTGGGGTAACGCATCCAAACCAGGGAAAGACCTGTAAAGATCATACAACTTGGCGGCTCGCATTGGAAACATTGTTCCACGTTTTAATACTTGCACCCGGACACCCATCTCAAACATGTCCGCTGCAGGAGCCATTGCCGTGTCTGCCTGTTCCGCTTGGGAAAGCAGGCGTCGGACCGTTGAGCAGGAACCGGACTCGATACACGCCTGATTGACGGATCCCGTAACGACATAAGCTGCGCCCATCGCAAAAGCCGCCGCCAGGGCCGAAGGCGTTGATAATCCACCAGCCGCTCCCACTCGCAGGCGCTGCACGTAACCGTGGGCTTGTTGCATTCTCTGACATAAGGAAAGCATCGTCGGCAACAACGTTACCAACGGTCTGTTGTCTGTGTGCCCTGCTGAATCCGCTTCCGCTGTGACGTCCTGAGCCATGGGAACTTGCGCTGCAAGCCTGGCCTGCTCCTGAGTGAGTTCCCCTGTTCGAACTAGCTCATTTAAAATCGATTCTGGTGGTGGCGAAAAGAAAGCTCTTGCGACTTCCACGCGCGAGACCTTTGCCATGATCCGGTTGGGCGTCACAATTTGCCCTTGGGCATTCTGGTGAATACCCGTAACCCGGAAGCGTACCACTGGCAGGGTTAGTTGCAAATAAGCCGCAGCTTCCACCAAGCGGACCCCTTTACGCAGATAAAGATCCACCGTTGCCGCCTCACGGGCTGGCTCGTTGGGGCTATGAATCAGGTTTACTCCAAATGGTAAACTCCCTAAATTCAGCTTCAACCGGTCAATCGCTGCCTCAGTGACGGCAAGGTCGAGCCCAGCGGCACCAAAGAATCCGAGCATCCCCGCCCGGGCCATGGCTTCAACCAATTCCACTGAAGCAATTCCGTTTGCCATTCCTCCGGCTACGTAGGCATAGGCCAGACCATGATCCTGACGAAAGTGCAAATCGCCTAAGTTCTTCAAGGGCAAGGCAGGAACCCATCCGATTTGCCTTGCATCGCTTACGCTGGCCGACCTTTTTGTCTCCTCAACCAGGCCAAAATTCCCCTTCCGCTCCAAAAACAACAACGGTACATAAAGAGCCCCCATGACGCCTGAAAGCGCCATTAAGACACTATGCGATGGAAATTCATTCGAATTCCACCAAACCTCCTTAAATAGCCGTTGGTTCAATGTTTCAGTCTGCAATTTATTAATATAGTATGACCGGGACGAGAATTATACCCGCCTTTTCCTGTCTTGCTAAGCATTAATTACTTCACTTATCGGGAGATCCTGAAAATGAAAAGGAAATAAAAGGAAAAAACCACAATAAAATGGAGGTAAATGACACAAAAACGTGTTTTGGGTCGAGTGAGGAACGCCAATTGACCTAAAATATAAAAAAAAGAGAAAAATATTGACATAACCATTGCTATTTGAGAAAGTTCGGATACACACGGAAACTAAATAATAATATATGAGAACAAAAACACTAGTAGTGACGGCCCTCTGCGGCCTCGTTAGCAGTGCAGCTGTGATGGCGCAAAGCGTCTATTCACTTAATGCTGTTGGCTATGTAAACACTGTCATTCCTACCGGATTTAGCATTATTGCCAATCCTTTGAATGCTGCGACAAATACACTCTCTAGCCTGCTTGCCGGAGCACCAGAAGGAACGATGGTTTATAAGTACAGTGGCGCTAATTTCGACAGTGCCACTTTCAGCCAGAACGATGCCGGCGTTTTGACATGGGATAATGATCTGACCTTGGTCCCCGGCGAAGGCGCTTGGATTAACAATCCTTCCGCACCATTTACCAATACCTTTGTTGGTGAAGTTGTGACTGGAACAAACACCATTGCGGTGCCAGTAGGTTACTCTTTGAAGGGCTCGATCGTTCCTCAAGCGGGTGTATTGAATACCGACTTGGGATATCCTGCTCAAGAAGGTGATGCTATTTATCTCTATGATAATTCCATCAAAAACTTTGTGGTTAGCAACTATGGTCAGGATGATGCTGGTAATCTCGTTTGGGATAATATTCCAACAATCAAGGTTGGCCAAGGTTTCTGGATTTACACTACAACCGCCAAGAGCTGGACACGTGTTTTCAATTTGAATAATTAAGCTGAAAAACGTTAGGAGATTAGTTAAAACCAAAAAAACAAAAAAGAAAATTCAAACATGAAAAAAATACTCATCGCCCTTGCTTGCTTGGCAATGGCTGCAAGTAGTTATGCACAAGGTTTTGTGCTGTTCAATACACAAGTTTCAACTGTCGCGCAGAAAATTTATGATACGGATGGTGTTACTCCATTGAGTGGCACTGGATATCTGGCTCAGTTGTATGCTGCTGATGGAACTGTTACAACCGATTCTTCATTGGTTGCAAAGGGTGTTCCCGTGAACTTCCGTGGCGGCGTAAATGCTGGTTATGTTGTTACGACCTCTGGAAAGAACTCCCTCGGACAAGACTTCACCTCTAGCGTGGCGGTTTCCGATACTGGTAAAACCGTGACCCTTCAGGTTCGTGCTTGGGCTGGTGGTTCCATTGCTAGCTACGAAGCAGCTGTTGCTGCTAATGCTGCTGTCGGAAAGTCCAGCTTGTTCCAAGTGACCTCTGTGGCTGTTCCTGGAACTCCTGCTAACCTTACTGGTTTGACCAGTTTCAAATTGGTTGGTGTTCCTGAACCCACCACCATTGCTCTTGGTGCCATGGGCCTTGCTGCGTTGCTGTTCCGCCGCCGCAAATAATGTAAGTCTAGATTAGTTTTCACGAGCCGTCCTGGTATCAGGACGGCTTTTTTGTTTTCATGAGGAAATATACAGTTAAACACTTCATATAACGATGCCTGATTGGAGTGATTTATCTGGACAAGAATGTATTTAGTTGATAAAAAGTAAGTATATAAAAGGAAGTATCAAACAAACTTAATCTTTGGAGGAAAATCGTAATGAAATTGTGCCCTATGATTATGGTGCTTTTCTCAATCATAGGGAGTGTTGTGGCCCAAGGTTTTGTATCATTCAATACAATGAGCACATCTCAGAAGATTTATGATTGGGATGGTACGCCATTGGCCGCACGAATTATCTGGCTCTGTTGTATGCTGCTAATGGAACTGTGACAGATGACAGCAACTTGATAGCAAAGGGTGTTCCTGTGAATTTCCATACGGGTGTAAATGCGGGTTATGTTGTCACCAGCAATGGGAAAAACTCGCTGGGGCAATCATTTTCATCAAGTGTGGTAGTTTCTGATTCGACTGGCACTGTTACATTACAGGTTCGAGCTTGGGCTGTTGGCTCCATTCCCAGTTATGAAGCGGCTGTGGCTAGTGCCGATCGAATTGCAAAATCTTCATTATTCCAAGTGACTGCGGTGAGTGTCCCTGGAGTGCCTGCCAATCTGACTGGTTTTACTAGTTTTAAATTTGATGTACCAGAACCCACTACCATTGCTCTCGGTGCCATGGGGTTTGCGTTGCTGGTATTACGACGTTGCGGATAGTGGCTTGGTCATTTTTAAGGATTTTGGTTGCTAAATGGGGAAAGGAAACGCTGTATTTTCTCTAGTGCTTTGCATTCTGTTACTTAGGACACGCTTGGAATAAAAAAAAGAAAATAAAATCTTTTGACATAATGGAGATCATTACCTAGAGTCTTTCTCCTCTGGTTGGGGTCGTAGCTCAGTTGGTAGAGCGTCTGAATGGCATTCAGAAGGTCGCAGGTTCGATCCCTGTCGGCTCCACCATCCAAGAGACTAAGGGGGGGCAAGTTTTTCAATTTCCTTCTTCTAATCTGTTTTTCTCGAAATCAAGTCTCCAAATCGTTTGTTTATGGCAAGTGCTGGGTCTAGTGGCACTGAAACAGGTTTGCAATCTGGTGGAATGTTGATGATTGGGGTGGAACGTATCTTTTTCCCTTCAAATTGTGGGAGCCAGGGACGTTCGGCTTCGAACATTTCTGAGCACATATCACGGATCTCATTCAAAGTAAGAACAGCACCAGTCAGAGGATCCATGGCAACGGCATGAACTATATTTTCGGTATCGCCCTCCAAGGCGGCCTTGGCTGTTAAAATCTGTGAATTGATGTTGGTGATGCAGGCAGCGGCACATTGTGGGGGGATTTCTCCGATGCGAACGGGTTGAAGCCCTCTGTTGTCGGCAAATGTGGGAACTTCCACACAAGCGTTTAGTGGGAGATTGGTTATGTAACCGTTGTTCCGGACATTCCCCATGAAGCGGAATGGTTTTCCCGTGACGACGGCCTCCATGATGTAGGAACAGTATTCAACGCTTCGTTTTTCAATTTTCGCAGTCTCGAACTCCAGAGGATCAACTTTGGCATACTTTGCGGAGAGGACCTTGGAGTATTTGTAGTAAGCACCGCTTTCGCCACCAAAACTGGGCTCATCGCAATACAAATTGAGGGATTTTTGGTTCTTTCGGAACCAGGGCAGGTATTCGCTGAGGTGTCCGGTCGATTCGGTCATGAAATAGCCAAACTGACGGAAGACTTCACCGCGGACTTTTTCATTTTTGTAATATTCGGGTTTTTCGAACACTTCGCGCAGTTTTGGATAAAGGTCGCGACCTTTGTGTGTGAGCTTGAGGAACCAATCCATGTGGTTGATACCGCCGCAAAGAAAGTTGATTTCTTCCTTGGGGACTTCGCAATACCGGGCGATAAGGTCGAGGGTGGTTTGGACGCCGTGGCAGAGCCCAACAAAGGGAACATTGGTTGACTGCCCGAGCGCAAGGCAGTTGGCCGCCATGGGATTAGCATACTGAAGCATGATTGCGCCAGGCTTTGCGTAGCGTTCCATGTCACGCGCGATGTCAACCAGCACGGGGATGGTGCGAAGACCACGGAAGATCCCACCGGGCCCGAGGGAATCGCCGATGCATTGGTCAACGCCATATTTGAGTGGAATTTCGTAATCGAGACCGAAGGCGTCGAGTCCACCGATCTGGATCATGATGACGACGAAATCAGCGTCTTTGATGGCTTCCTGAAGGTTGAGTGTTCCCCAGACTGTGGCGTTGAGGCCGTTCTCCTTGATCATGCGTTTGGCAAAAGCCTCCATGCGCCGAAGTTTGGTTTCGGTGCGGTTCATCAATGCGAATTCACTTTCGGCAAGTGCCGGAGTAGCAAGAATGTCGCTGAGGAGAGTTTTACAGAAGACGACGCTTCCGGCACCGATCATGGCGATTTTTTGTTTTGGCATGGGAAAGATGATGACACGTGGGGGTTGTGGAATGTATCTTTTACACGGGTCATGAAACGATGGTAAAGGGTGCTAATAAAGTGTCAAAAGAATTATTGGATTTTGAACTGTTTACAGCATGAAAAAATCATCGAGAAATTGAAAAATTGACTCGATTTAATTCGAAAAGTTGTTAAGTTAGAATAAATTCCGATCGAACCACGAAGACTTATGGACATCATATTTAAATGCCCCCATTGTGATCAGGAACTGGAAGTGGATGCTTCCGGTGCTGGTTCTAAAATCGAGTGTCCAGCCTGTTCTCAAACGATAACGGTGCCCACAGCAGAGGAAGCCGCTGCTGTGGAGGAGGAAGAGTCGGATGAAGCCGCCGCTTCTGCTTCTGCTCCTCCAGCGCCAGAACCCAAACATTTTGTGGTGCCGGTGCATTCTACAAATGCGGAGGAACCCCTGATTTCAAAGGCAATGCGTCCATTGGAAGTGGCGGCAAAGGACACGGATCGAAAGCTTCGGATTAAGACCATTCGGCATCCCGAATGTGTGGAAGTTGGAAAGGACCGTTTTGACGAAAAGGTTTCGGCCTTTTTGGAAAAGATAGGACAGGAAAATATTGTGAGCATCAATACCATCAATTTCAGTTCAATTGATGTAAGCTCGCATCAGGCAGTGACGGATTTTGGTGTGGTGATTGTTTACAAGGGATAGAAGGTGTGATGAGGGGAATAGGGGAAGTGATGGTAGATTGTTTTCTCCAGCTGGTGATTGGCATCAGCTGGAGTTTTTTTATGGAGTGACGATCAGATGTTCTTTTCGAGATGGAGTTTCTTGAAACGATTTCTAACAGTGGCTTCATGCTTTTCGCATGAAGAAACGCATTACGGTGTCGCCGTGTTTGAGCATCTTGGTTTCTTCCCAGTAGGTTGGAAAGGTTAGGGTATCCCGTTTTGTATGTCCCATGATGAAGAGGCCGCCTGGCGCACAGAGCTTGGGGAGATCGGTGTTGTCGAGCATTTGTTGTGCAAAAGAGGTGGAACGGCATCCCACATTTTTGGGGCCATAGGGCGGGTCTGCGAGGATCAGGTCGAATTGTTGTCCGGCTGCGGCAAGCTGAGCAATGGAGGCAAAGGCGTCCTGAACTCTGATTTCAAGGGTTCCGACAGGCAGGCGTGAGGCTTGGAAATTTTCCCGAATGAAACCGGCGTGACGGCTGGATTTTTCAATGCAAATGGCGTGGGTTGATCCACGGCTCAGGCATTCAAGGCTCAGGGCTCCGGTCCCAGCGAAGAATTCAATGACGCGGGCTTGGAGGACGCGATCCCCAAGACTATTAAATACGGCTTGTCTGACGAGGTCAGGGGTGGGGCGGACATCGAAACCCTTGGGAACCTTTAGAATGACTCCAGCGGCTGTGCCTGAGATAATACGCATGGTTTTAAGAGTAGGCTTCGGCGGTTTCAGTGGAAAGCAGGAAAAGAAAAACGGCGGCCCGAATCATCGGACCGCCGTTTGAGAATTTTATTAAAGGCGAATTAGATGCCCTTGCTGATGATGAACTTCAACAGGTCGGACACGCGAACGGAATAACCCCATTCATTGTCGTACCAGCTGACGAGCTTGAAGAAGCGCTTGTTCAATTCAATGCCGGAACCTTTGTCGAAGATGGACGAAAGGGAGCAATGGAGGAAGTCGCTGCTGACAACCTGATCTTCGGTGTAACCGAGGATGCCCTTGAGATAGGTTTCGCTGGCTTTCTTCATGGCGGCAGCGATTTCAGCATAGCTGGTGTCTTTCGTGGTGCGGACTGTCAGGTCAACGACGGAAACAGTCGGAGTGGGCACGCGGAGGGACATACCAGTCAGTTTTCCTTTGACTTCAGGCAGGACCAAAGCAACAGCCTTGGCGGCGCCAGTGGTCGAGGGGATGATGTTGATGGCAGCACTACGTCCACCTTTCCAGTCTTTCTTGCTGGGGCCGTCCACAGTCTTTTGAGTGGCTGTGTAGGAGTGAACGGTGGTCATCAGGCCTTCTTCAACTCCAAAGCCTTCCTTGAGGAGGACATAGACGATTGGAGCGAGGCAGTTCGTGGTGCAGGAGGCGTTGGAGATGATGTTGTGTTTAGCAGCATCATATTTCTGGTTGTTAACGCCCATGACAACGGTGATGTCTTCGTTCTTGGCAGGAGCCGAGATGATGACTTTCTTTGCACCAGCGGTGATGTGGCCCTTGGCTTTGGTGGCATCAGTGAACAAACCGGTGGATTCGATCACGACATCAACACCGAGAGCTTTCCAGGGAAGGCCGGAGGGGTCTTTGGCGCTGACAACTTTGATTTCCTTGCCATTGACAACGAGGACGTCGTCTTCGAGTTTGTCAGCGGCTGATTTCTTGGAGGAGACTTCGCCTTTGAAAGCGCCTTGGGTGGAGTCGTATTTGAGCAAGTAGGCCAGATTGTCGGCAGGAACGATATCGCCAACGGCGACTACTTCAACTTCTTTTCCGATCAAACCTTTTTCGGAGATTGCGCGGAACACAAGACGGCCGATGCGGCCGAATCCATTGATTGCAACTTTAATTGCCATAGTCTTTTTTAGGTGAGTTTTAACAGAGTTTCAGACGCTGAAATCTTAGCGACGACGCGGATGCCGTCAACTCTACTTTTTGCAGCGGATCTGAAACAATTACATTATTATTTGTTGGTTGATTTTGTGGGGGCTGTTGCGGGTTGGGAAACGGGCACAGACGGCGTGGGCGTTTTCCCTGAATCCAACGGCTGGGTTTTCGTCTGGGAGACCGGAGCTGTGGCCGCAGGAACGGCTGACAATTTGTCGGCCAAAGTTGCCTTTACCGGTGGCTTACCAACAACGGCAAGCAACAGGGCAAGAACGAAGAAAACAGCGGCTACGTATTTGGTAATCCGGGTGAGAACGTTGCCGGAGCCAGCGCCGAAAAGGGCATCTGTTGCGGCTCCGCCAAAGGCTAGACCGGCGCCGGCTTCCTTCTTGGGAAGTTGCAGCAGGACTAACAGGACGAGCAAAATGCAGTCCAGAACCAACACCACGGTGAGAAATCCTACGAATAGTGCGTGCATAATTAGATCGAGTTCTTGACGATGTCAGTGAAGCTGCGAACGTCGAGGGCTGCGCCACCGACGAGGGCTCCATCAACATCAGGCAGAGCCATGAGTTCCTTGGCATTACCGGGCTTGACGCTGCCGCCGTATTGGATGCGGACACGGCGTGCCACAGAGTCGTCAAACATGGAACTGAGGAGCTTGCGGATGAAGGCGTGCACTTCCTGAGCTTGGGCGGCAGTGGCGGTTTTTCCGGTGCCGATGGCCCAGACTGGCTCGTAAGCGACGATGGTTTCTGCCATCTGGTCTTTGGTCAGGCCACCGAGGCTGCCACGGACTTGGGTTTCAATGACTTTTTCGGTTTTGCCAGCTTCGCGATCTTGAAGGGTTTCACCAACACAAACGATTGGCTTGAGGGAGGCGGCGTGAACGGCCAGGGCCTTTTTCAAAATCAGGGCATCGGATTCTTTCTGGTATTGACGGCGTTCTGAGTGTCCAAGGATGACGTAACGAACGGAGAATTCCTTGAGCATTCCAGCGGCAATTTCACCAGTGAAGGCACCGTAGTTGTTTTCGCTCATGTTCTGGGCACCAAGGCGGATGTTGGATTCCAGAATGGCTTTGGAAACGTCGCTCAAAGCAGTGAAGGGAGGGCATACAACGATGTCAACTTCCTTGACTTTGGCGAGTTCAAGTTTGAGCCCATTGACCAAAGCGAGGGCTTCGGCCACGGTTTTATTCATCTTCCAGTTGCCGGCGATGATTATTCTGCGATCTTTCTTTTCCATTTTAGTATCTTAAAAGTTTTTTTGGCGAAGATGAAAGGCAGCGGTTTTTTAAGGACCGCCGCCGGTTTTCTCCACCGGGAATTGTTTTAATTATTTGTCCTGAAGAGCAGCCACGCCAGGAAGGACACGGCCTTCGAGGAATTCGAGGCTGGCGCCACCACCCGTGCTCATGAAGGTGACTTTGTTGCCGAGTTTGGCTTTATTGAGGGCCTTCACGCTGTCGCCACCACCAATGATGCTCTTGGCACCGTTCTTTTGTGTGGCTTCAACAACGGCCTTTGCAACGGCGTTGGTGCCTTCGGCAAAGCGAGGGTCTTCAAACATCCCCATGGGGCCGTTCCAGACGATGGTCTTGGCCTTGCGGATGACTTCAGCGTAGCTCTTTGCGGTTTCGGGACCGATATCAAATCCAGCGGCTTCACCTTCGATGTTATCGGAGGAATTCAGGCGTGGGTTGACGATATCAAAGACGGGTTTGCCCTTCTTATTGACTTTGCCGGTGTCCTTCTGTTCGGCGACAATGTTGTCGGAGGGAAGGAGAAATTGGACTTTGCGGGCTTTGGCTTTGTCGAGGGCGGCTTTGGCAACGTTTGTCTTGTCGGGTTCGACGAGGGATTTGCCTGTCTTGAAGCCGAGGGCGAGTTTAAAGGTGTAGGCCATTGCACCGCCAATGAGGATGGCATCAGCTTTTTCGAGGAGGCGGTCGATGACGTTGATTTTGTCGGAGACTTTGGCTCCACCGAGGATGACGACGAATGGACGAGCTGGCTTTTCAAGTTCATCTCCCAGGAACTTGAGTTCGCGTTCCATAAGGAGGCCGGCAACGGCTTTGCCACCACGTTTGGTGACGATGTGGGCCACGCCTTCTGTGGAGGCATGGGCGCGATGGGCAGTGCCGAATGCGTCGTTGACATACATGTCAGCAACTTTGGCGAGTTTCTCGGCAAAAGCGGGGTCGTTGGCTTCTTCTTCGTTGTAGTAGCGGACGTTTTCGAGAACGAGGATTTCGCCAGCTTTGAGGGCGGCAGCGGCTTGTTCGACTTTGGGTCCGATGCAGTCGTCAACAAAGGAGACTTTGTAACCGGTCATTTCCTTGAGTTTTTCTGCGACCGGTGCGAGGGACATTGTGGCTTCGCGTTTGCCCTTGGGGCGGCCCAAGTGGGCGGCGAGGATGATCTTGGCTCCTTTATCGACCAGGATCTTGAGGGTCGGCAACGTTTCCTTGATTCGGGTTACGTCGGTAACGACCATTTTGCCGTCCTTTTCTTCCATGGGCACGTTAAAGTCAACACGCATGAAAACGCGCTTTTCGCGCACATCGACATCTTTAATAGTAAGCTTAGCCATAATAAATAGCGATAGAGGATACCCCGCCCATCGCCAGAGTCAAAGGCGAAATGCGTGAAAAATACGCAAACAGGCAGGTTTTTCGTGGTTTTTAAGTTGTTAAATTTGTGTTTTGGATTGGGTTAGATCGAGTTTCCTTACGCTTGCAAAATTTGTTTGCAGGTTTCTTTGAGTAATTCGAGGTGTTTCTTTGATTTTGCCTCGATGTAGCAGCGGAAGACGGGTTCGGTGCCGCTGGCTCGGAAGGCTACCCATTCATTGTTTGGAAGCAGAAATTTGAAGCCGTCGGTGGTGATGAATTTTTGGACTTTGAATTCGCCCACCTCCGTGAGGCCTTTTTTGAGGCGTTCGAGCAATGCCGCCTTTTTCTCGGGCAAAATGGAGATATTGATGCGTTCGGTGTAGAAGGGGCCGACCTTTTTTTCGATGTCTTTGAGAATGGCTTTGAAGGTTTTCTTTTCAGTGGCGACGAGTTCGGCCATGAGAAGGCAGGCCAGGATGCCGTCTTTTTCTGGAACGTGTCCTTTGACGCTCAGACCGCCCGATTCTTCTCCGCCGACGATGATGTCTTCGCTTTCCATGAGGGCACCAATGTATTTGAAGCCGACGGGAACTTCATACACTTTGACGCCAAAGAGGGCGGCAACGGCATCGACTTGTTGACTGCTGGGAACGGTGCGAACGACTGCGCCAGTCCAACCGCGGTTCTTTTTCAGGTGGTAAAGGGTCAGGGTTAGGACTTGATTGGGGGTCAGCCATGTTCCGTCTTGGTCCACAATGCCAAAGCGATCGGCGTCGCCATCTGTGCCGAGTCCGAGTTGGGCTTTGTGGGCGCGAACGGTTTTGCGAACGTCAATCAAGTGTTCAGCCTTGGGCTCGGGAGGAAAACCACCAAAGAGCGGGTCCAGGTAATCATGGAAAACGGTGAGTTTGGCCCCCGCTTCCTTGAGCAGAGTATCCAGATAGCCGCGTCCGCAGCCATACATTACATCGACTGCCACAGAGAGTTTTGCTTTTTTGATGGCAGCAAGGTTGACGAGTTTTTTGATCTGTTTGAAGTATTCTGGGCGCGGATCCATGCTCTTGCATTGGAAGGAGCCGGCGGGAGCAGCCTTGAATGTCCAATTGGCGGCCTGAAGTTTTGCAATGATGGCCTCAATTTGGTCGGTGGCTTCTGGCGGAGCGCCTGCGCCATCCCAGCGGGAGAGCTTGAATCCTGAGTAGCTGGGGGGGTTGTGGCTGGCGGTGATGTTGATGCCGCCAATCGCCTTGAGCCGGCGAATGGTGAAGGCGAGAACGGGGGTTGGCGTATCTCGATCAAAAATGACGGGGTCCAATCCGTTTGCGGCCAGGACTTCAGCAGTGGCAAGCGCAAACTGCCGTCCCATAAACCGACAATCGTAGCAAAGGAAAACCACAGGGGTTCTACCGTGAACGGGCGAATCAGGGGTGGCCAATTCGGTCTTGAGATATTCGGCAGTGGCTTGTGCGGCCAGTCGAACATTGTCAAATGTATAATCCTGGGCGATGATCGCGCGCCAGCCTGCAGTTCCAAACTTAATCACAGTGCTCATGAGATAATTATTGGATTTTCCACCAGCCCCTCATTTCCATTACCCGGCGGAGGAATCAGTCTTTCCAGTCAAATGCGTGTTTCTTGAACGCGTAGATGTAACCGACAAAAAGAATGCCCAGGAATGAGAACATGGAACCAAAGATCAGCCCTGCATTTTGCTTGAGCATGTCTTTATAGATGATGGCCCACGGGTAGAGAAACACGACTTCAATGTCAAAAAGGATGAACAGCATGGCCACCAGATAAAATTTGACCGAGAAACGGGGGGAGCCATTGCCGACTGGCAGCATCCCACATTCATAAGCAGTGTCTTTAATGGGGTTACTCTTTCCTTTTTTTCCACAAATGACAGAGGCCACAAGGATGCCGCCGGAAAAGAGTATGGCGACGAGTATCAGAATTGCCACCGGAATGTATTGCGTGATCTGCGAGTCCATGGATTGAACTTAGGAACCATTGGGGAAATTGGCAAGCGGGAAGAGTGGATTTTAAGCCCACTGGAGGACTGTTTTTCGGAATGCTAAAGACGGAATCGCCTTAAAATTGAGGCGCTTATTGCTGCCAAAGGCACTAATGCTGAAGAGAATAGAACGATGACAGCTCCGGTTGGCAGGTCTGTGAATGCTGAAATGAGGAATCCCCCCACCCCACTGAGTGCTCCCAGAATGACGGCAACTCCAATGGTGCGACGACATCCCTTGGTTAATTGAAATGCCGCTGCGGCTGGATTGGCCACCAGACTGTAAATCATCAGACCGCCGACGGTTTGGAAATTCACTGTCAGCACAACAGCGGTCAAAATTAGGAACAAGGTCCAGACCAGGGTTGCATGAATCCCGGTTGCCGCGGCCATTTCCCGCGAAAACATGATGGCTCGCATCTCTTTGAAGAACAAAGTGATGAATCCAGCCAAAGCCACGGCGGCTCCCAGCATTAGCCCCACATCGTTCCAATGACAATAGTTCAGACTGCCCCATAAAAGACTGCGCACATCATTGTCACTGCGCCCCATTGTTCCGAAAAGACCAATTCCAAGAAAGGCCAGTCCCATGCTGGCAGAAAAAAGAACCCCCATGACCACATTGTCGTCCATCTGAAAATGGTGTGAATTCCACAATCCAAGGGCAAGTGCTGTCACTGCTGCGCCTGCCAAAGCCGGGATGAGTAGGTATGTTCCTTGGAGTCCTGCCAGAGAACCAAACACTGCTCCGGCAAGCGCTGCATGTGCGATGCAGATTCCAAGGAACGGAATGCGCATTCCCACTATGAATACACCGAGTAATCCGCTTGATGCTCCGGCGATCAATCCACCAGCGATGACGGGAGCCCAAAACAACAAATCCATTACGGACCTCCCTTTGGAAGGATGGTAAAACGTCCGCCTTCGTGATGGATGCCAAATCCGGAGCCAAAAAGTGATGCGACTCGCTCCTCTGTAAACACCAATTCTGGTGTCCCTGTGGCGCGGATCATTCCCTTGTCAATGAGCACTACACGTCTGCAACATTCGGGGAGAGCCTCCAGTTCATGGCACACGAGCACAATGGCGATGGAACTTTCACAATACAGGGTTTGAATGGTTTTCACCAGTCGTTCTCGCCAGCCAAGGTCCAGATTGGCAGTGGGTTCATCGAGTAACAGCAATTTTGGGGATTGCGCCATGGCGCGTGCAATCATCACCTTCCGTTGTTCGCCACCAGAAATTTCACAGAATTTTCTACTGGCCAGATCCAGAACGCCGAGCCGGTCCAACCATTGGTCCACCAATTGCCAATCTTCTTTTCTCAATTGGTGGAAGAGCCCCACGAGACCGGCTCGTCCGAAGGATGCAACTTCTCGAACAGTTAAGGGCATTTCACTTCGCGCCGGGAGTTGTTGTGGCACATAACCGATTTGACTTCGCAGTCGGGTGAGTTGCAATTGATTCAACTGGCTCAGTTCGTGGCCGAGAATGGTGATGGAGCCGCTTGCGCTCTGCTGGAGGCCAAGACAACAACGGAGAAAAGTGCTTTTCCCAGCGCCATTTGGACCCAGTAGTGAAATCATCTCCCTTTCTGGAACTGCGACTTCATCTAGTTTTAGAATGATGCGATGGCCTTCCCGGACCGACAGGTTTCTAATATGAATGGAAGGAACATTCATCGCCGGGCGGTGGCAAGCAGGCTTTGGACATTGGCCGTGATCATTTGGTCAAAGGAGACCTTGCCGTTTTTTTGCACGGGGAAATTTTCAAATACGATGACTTTTGCTGAAAGCCTTTGTCCCAAGGCATCAGCGGTGCGACGGCCCTCGGGCAGATTGGCAATGACCAATTTGGCGGAATCCGTGGTCCCCGCGGCGATGGCGTTCTCAATCTCTCCTATGCTGGTCGTATCCGCAGCCCGGAATGTTGCTGTGACTTTCATGCCGAGCCATTGACAGAACTTTTGTTGATGAATGCTGGTGATGACAGGACAACCAATCAACTTCGCACGTTTGATTTCAGTGCGAACCCATGTTTCCTTCTCTTTTAGACGCGTTTCAATCTGGCTGAGCCGGGCATCGGCTTGGTCGCGCTTCATCCATCTCAGCGAGACGAAGGCTTGCGCCACCTCGCGACAGGCTGAAAGGTAGGTTGCTGGTTCATTCGGTCCGCCCACCTCGGCAATCTCAGTGATTTTCAGGCCTTCATGCTGGAGTTTTGAATCGATTCCCCTTTGAAAATCAAAACGCAATAGTATTTGGCAGGCGCGCAGATCATTCATTTGACTGGGACGGATGTCGAAGCTTCCAGGACAGGTTCCAGGTTCTGAAAGCCGCAGGATTTCGACATCCAATAAATCTTTGGCGGCGCATTCCAGGTAGGTGTTGGTGACTGCAACCCGCTTGTGAGAAGACACGGTGGCTTGGTCTCGTCGGTCGCATCCTGTCAATAATAATAGAAAAATGAGGATGCTGTAGATTTTTTGATTCATTTACTGGAGCGAATTAGCGGGATTGGAGTTGAAAATCGTTTTGGTTTGCCATCTGAGCGATGATGCCTCCCTGACCTGATTGTCGATACCAACTTCGGCCAGCCATTGGCGCATGGTCATCCTGGGATTTGGCGCTGTTGGGGATGGGGCCAAGACTCCAAATGACCCAGCGAACAGGTGATTCTTTCTGTTTTGAATAATATTTGCCCGAATCGCTTTGGCAATTTGGAAAGTCATCAGGCACCCAGAGGGAATAATCGGCAGTTGCGCTGCCGTTTAGCAGGCAGGGTCCTGGCGCCGCATATTTATAGGTGTGACCTCGGTTGAAAATATCCTCCATGTTTGCAGCCATGCCAGGCTTGTTTCCGCGTGGCAGGTACCCTTGGGTTGCAAGCTCAACGGGGAATTCACACCAATGCTCCATGAGGTCGGAATTACAGTTGACACGCACCGGGGGGAGTGCGCCGCCGTTGTCGTCAGAATACATGTGCAGAGCCAGTCCGACACAGTGTAATTCACCCCGCACCCGGGCTGCTTTTCCCTTCTCCATTGCGCGGGACAGGGCGGGTAACAGCATGGCTGCCAGTATCCCCAGAATGGCGATGACAACCAGCAGTTCAACAAGTGTGAAGGCCCGCCTTACGGATTGCGCATGGCGGGCTGTTTCAAAGTGTTGGCGTGTTATCAAGGTATGACGAAATAATAGTATGATAATAACTATTACTTGTAATACTATTTTACCATTCTTCAAGCTACTTTTGCACAGATCATTTTACCTGAATCAGACGGTAAAATTGTTGTGTTGCACCAGGCTCAAGAATAACGGTGCTTTGACCATTGATGATGACGGGGGTGTTTGTTGCTGCGACCCAGTTGGTGGAGGTCGCAGAATCTGCGCTGAACAACTGATAATTCCCCAGGGACGCTGGCCATGTGATGACGGGTTTGTTTGCAATGGCCAGCTCTGGTTCGGCTGATGTCGAGATTTCTTGAACAAACAGTTTGTAACCGAATGTGCCATCGGTGCTGGAACCGGATTCCTGAATAAAAACGCCCGTGGCATCAAAGCGATTGGTGGGTGCCGGCCCAAGGTCGTAAAGCGGATGAACCAATGGGATGGTACGGCCCTGTCCATCTGTGGCTGTGCAATGACGTGCATTCCAGTTGGAAGCAGTGGTCCATCCATCTGTCGTGACAAGGGTCAACCCATTGATGCGAACGCGCATCCCCTGATAATGCTCGCCACCGGTTGTGCGGGTTGCATCAAAGATATCGGCATGAGCCACCGAGGAATCGTTGGTTTGCATGACCGAAGAGAGCGAAATGGTTTCCGGCGCTGGGAGCCCGTAGTTACTGACCACAAGAGAAATGGAGAAGTGCAGGCTGGGATCAATGTTGTGTTCTTCGTTGATATTTTGCATGCCACCGTAAAAAAGCGATCCATTGGCAGTCACGGTCACGAGGTCTCCCTTCTTGAAGGCGTGGCCGGTGGTGGAATCGACGCTGACGCGGTTGACGTTTGCCGTCCAATCGGCATCGGAATAACTGTCACTGCCATCATGCGGTTCCCACGGCAGGTTGCCGTAATTCTGGGCCATCCAACATTCTGCACCGCCACGGTCTCCAGAAAACGAAGCTTGCACAAACACCTGCCACTGACCGCCTAGTTGATACATTCCGGCTCCACTGTTCCAGGGGATGAAATTGGGAGTTGAATCAAGCATTTCACCGGGATCGGTGATCAGAACTCCTGTGACCGTGAAGGGAAGGGTTCCTTTCCAGGTGCTGACGCCATTTGTGCCAACAGATTCGAGATTGGCAAAGGTTTCAGCGTGAAGATTAGCGCTTGTCAAATAACTGATGATCGCTGCGGCGTTGATGACAGTTATGACTTGCCTCGATATGACGTTCATATAAAATCTTCATACCATTAATCAGAGTATTACGTAAACATTAATTCGTATGAACAAAAATCTTCAGTCGGACGGCAAATCGGACCCGCGGATCGAATATTTTGACCGGCTGGCCCCGAAATGGAATACGGAGTGTTCCAATGCTGAGGTCAATCTGAGCCGGTTGGAGGAGTTGAAACCTCGGCTGGGATTGAGATCGGGCCAGAGGATTCTTGAGTTGGGCTGTGGCACGGGGCAAATCACAGGGTGGCTGGCCCGCAACGTGGCTCCAGGCCGTGTTGTTGCGGCTGATTTTGCTCCTGCGATGATTGAAAAGGCCAGGGCCACTGGAGCGGACGCTGAATTTGTGGTGGCTGATATCTGCACGAAAATTCCGGAGGGCGGTCCTTTTGACATGGTGGTTTGCTTTAACGCATTTCCGCATTTTCGTAACAAACCGGAAGCGTTGCGACACATTGTGCAGGGGCTCGCACCACGCGGAATTCTGACCGTGCTTCACTTGGTTGGAAGCGAAAAGCTGAATAAATTCCATGCAGGGATGCGCCCGCCCGTTTGTCAGGATCAATTGCCAACGAAACTCGAATGGAATGTGCTTCTGGAGAACGCAGGATTGCAGTTCACTGCCTTTGAAGACAGTGAAAATCTGTTCCTTCTCCAAGCTTCGAAAAAATCAGGGGTCTGATTGGAACCGCCGGAGGGCGTTTCTTATTTTAATTCCTGATATTTAAAATGACGGAATCGGGCTGTTCCGTTTCCACCCGCGTAGAGAGCGGGACGTAAATCCAGAAAGCCTCCGTAAATATTGTGATTGTAATTGGAGGTGTCGACCTGTCCGGCCAGCTCGGTCCATTTACCATCAACAGTTTTCACAGAAAGGGTGACTTTGTTAAAACGATTTTCGATTCGGAGAGTGCCCTGTTTTTTCTGAAATGCTGGCAGTGGGGCTTGAACCGATTTTCCGCATTGGTGCAGCACAATGCCGGTTGAATTGAGCGAAAGGCCAATGTGGCAGGCGTTGTTATAGAAAAGAAGCAGACCGGCGTCCGAACCAGACTCTGCCTCGACATCCACTTCCATGGAATAGGCCTTGTCTCCAGTGATGCGCGTTAGAATACGGCCATCAACAGGGGATTTTCCGCGTCCTGTCAAAAATAGAGTATGATCCTTGATTTCGTGCTTGCCTGCACCGGATTCCTTCCAAAACCGCCAGAACGGGTTTAGTTCAGCCTTGGAAAATTCGTCCGAATGCACAAGAGGAACTGGATTGGGTTTGCCTGGCGGGCGTTTGATTAATCCGGCGCTGTCTGAGCCGGGAAGGATCTTTAACCAGCCGTCAGAAGTCCATTCCAACGGTTCCATCAACGTGCAACGTCCCAGATTGTAATAGCCCTTTTCCACGGAATGATAAATGAGCCACCAGGAGCCGTCTGTTGCCTCAACTGCGGTGCCGTGGCCGCGCGACCACCACCTTTCCTCTGCACTGCTGGTGTGGACAATTGGATTGAACGGCGAAAGTTCCCAGGGGCCGATTGGAGTTTTGGAACGGGCATGAACCACCATATGGCTGGTCGCCGGTCCGGCGGTGCCGCCCTGAGCGACAAGCAGATGATAAAAACCCTGTCGATAAAAGAGTTTTGGCGATTCCAGACACACGCACTCAACCACCCAATCCTTTGGAATGGGCCAGGGTTCAAAAACCTTCTGGACCTTTCCAATAGTTGACAGGCCGTCTGGGGACAATTCGCAAACGTGGCCGTCGGACAAGTGCAGATAACGCTTTCCATCCGGTGTGGCAATGTGGCCCGGATCAATATTCGGAAGCTTCAAATCAACCGGCTTGCTCCATGGCCCCTCAATCTTGTCAGCAGTGATGACATGGATGCCATTGCTGCAAATATAATAGATATAGAATTTGTTTTTATAGTAGACAAGATCGGGTGCCCAGATGTCGCCATCCCAGTCTGTCAGGGCATTCGCAAGCGGGCGCCAGTCCACCAAATTGTCAGACTCCCAAATGAGAAACGCAGGGCAATACGTGCCGGCGGAATGTGTCATATAATAGCGTTTTCCCACTTTCACGACCGACGGGTCTGGGTAATCGCCCTTGAGAATTGGGTTTTGAAAAGAGCTGACTGATTTCCCGGTTTCCCCAGCTTCCAGAAAATGGGGCATACAGAGGGCTCCGCCTGTGGCGGCCACTGTCATTACAAAATGACGACGATTGACACGCATATATTTTTCAGAATTGAACTGACGAAGAATAAGGTGCTGCCAAACTCTGTGGCAATGAAAAATCACGGCGTTTCTGAGCCCGACGATACTATTTTTGTCATTGGAGGAATCGCATTTTTCTCGTCGTCACTGGAATTCATCAGCCTCATTTGGTGAAAAGGATGCAGCAAAGCCAGAATTAAATAAGGGAACAGGAATCCGAAGCAGATGATTGCTCCAATGGGAATGAGAATGAGTGGTCCTGGTGAACCAGACGTGATCGAAAACACAATGGAGACTACGGCCCAACATATTAGCAGCCAGATTGCATCCCATCCCATGAAAACTAGGGGACTTTTTGTCTTCCGGCATGACCGGCCTGCCAGAGCGAATGACACGCTCTGTGTGATGGCATATAAGCTGATAAGCAGGAACTCCACAAAAAAGGCAGTTGTCGTATTGCTTTCCCAGTCGGTGTTGATCACCGCAACAAATACTCCAAAAATTTCAGTCAATAAGAACGAGAAAAATGCCGTGATAAACCGGTTTTTCTTGTTCAAGACGGGCAACAAAAGCCAGAGCGCGGCGGTTGCAAAAACGTTGCTCACCATTGCCGGAGCGAAAATGATGGCGAAGTCGGATCCCAGAAAATCAAAATAGGAACCGAACTGTGAGACGAACCATTCCAAAAGCAGCGGCACTAGTATCCACAAAATGCCACGCGTCCGGTTAAAACGAGGTAACAACATTACCAACAGAGCAAGCCAGGGTATAATCTTGGGTATCGAGCTGGGAGGAGTGTAGGCGAAGGAAACCGGCGCGCCTTGTTTTGGCCCCAACGCTCCCAAATCTGAAATAGCTTTGATTTCAATTTTACCAGCTTTGACGGATGAAGGTACTCGCCATGAGTATGAGCAGGTGCCACCTCAGCCATATTCGAACGTTCCAGAATCGACTTTTTCACCATTCTGAGTGGCAATGAATTGGGGATGTCCGAGATTCTCTGTGTTTTCCATTTTGTAAACGGAGTCTCCCTGTCCGGCCAATGTGTAATTCATCCGTAAAATTGTGTGTCCATTGACAACGTGAACCGTATTGTTGAGCGGTCCTCCGACATTGAGAAAATTGGTTGCCTGTGAGGAATTTGTCACGCCTTGAGGCAGATATCCAAAAGCCTCGGAATTCTTTTCTTTAAGCCAAATCCGACACGAATAAGTGCCGACAGGTAATAGGACGTTGGTTTGTGATCCGGGCAAAAGCATGGTCACGGATTTATTGCCCGTTTTTTCGAGAACCACCTGCTGGATGTACTTGCCACCCAGAGTGACTGGAACCATTTCAACCTCTTGTTCTGACAACTCCAACTTGTAGTTCGGCACGTGTGGATCAAAAGTGGTCTCGACTTTAAAATAATGACCTTCAAAAAACAGATTCTTTGCGAGGTCGACGCAAGTCTTTGTTTTGAACGGCTGCAAATGATCTTCCCATGGTCGAATGAGAAGGGATGGATTACTATTGTCTGGGTTTTCGATTAATGCGATTTGGTAGGCACGCCCATCCAACTCCATTTTTCCATTCCAAAATGACTGAATGACAAGATAAGCATAGTTTTTTTGGATGGATGAAAAGGTAAGCAGAATCGGATGAACCTTGGAATGGATGGTCGTATTGATTCGGACTTTTTCAAAATCTCCCATCGAGTTGCGCGAGTGTGACATTTTGTATTGAAGGACGTTGTTAAAGTCCGCGACGTCATTCGTGCTGACGTAGAGTAAATTGTGATTACGATCCAGAATAAAGGGGGTGCTTGTTCCATCTGCAAAAGGGATTTGCCCTCGAATTACATCTTTGTCCAAGTTGGGTTCGTTGTTGAACTTCTGGCATGGTTGAATGCTAACGAAAGCCGAAGACAGTTGATTGGAAGCGATTTCCTGAAATTCGAGAGGGATCGTCAACTGCAAGTTTTTTGAGCCCTCCGCAGAATAACTGACCGAAACCAATAGAAGCAGAAAAAACACTCCGAAAAACGCTGCTTTCAACGTTGTTTTGGTATGGGCCATGCAGAGAGAATACATAGGAACGAGTATTTAGCAATCCAACATTTTAAGAGCCTCATTGGAATTGTGATGTCTATTATTTGAAGCAACCGGTTGAAAAACACATCCTTTCCCATCAAATGACAGAGATAAATATCTTTCAGCCATTTTGATGCTTAAAGGACGGTGGCATCAGATGCGATTGTCAATAAATAGGGCTATTTTATGTATTTTTGAAGGCTCTTAAAATCGTGTCTAATATATTGATGTTAAAGTAGATGCGTTTTTACAAAAAACCGTTTCAAAAAAGAAAAAATCAACAAAAATCAAAAACAGTACTTGCAATTGTATGAAATTCCCGTAGGTTTTCCAGCGCGTTACGTGAAGCGAGCGTAGCTCAGCCTGGTAGAGCGTCACCTTGCCAAGGTGGCTGTCGAGGGTTCGAATCCCTTCGCTCGCTCCATTTTTCCATCCTCATAATTAATCCTTAGCAACGGTCAGAAGATCGTTTTGGCGTTTTTCTGACAATTTTCTGATAAAGCGCCCCATGTTTTTGGTGTCGTGATTTTTCTTGATTTCCCCTTGCTCAAAGACGGCATCAATCCAGATACCGGGGCTTCTAGTTTGAATCCAATGGACGGTTTGTAATTTCAATATTTCATCGTTGTTTGACAGATGGAAAACTGGGGTTCTGTTGACATCCGGGGTGGGGGCATGTTCATGGCTGCATTTTTTAGCACTCGTTTTTCCAAGGTATCTCCCCATACGCTTCTAGTTCATTGAATTCGATTGGTCTTGACTTTCGTATCAAGGAATAGTTTTTTGGAATACATAAATTCATCAAAAATATTATGCGGAGTTTTGATCGTTTTTACGCATTATAAGTAACGAGAACTAATGTTTGCTATTATTTTGAGATAATAGAGCTATGAGTTTTGTGTTTGTAAGTTCAGTTACGACAGTTACTTAGAGTTATTGAGTAAACAGAAGAATATTTAAACTAAATGTAAGAATGGCAATAGGCTTTTAGAAAGGAACTGTAAACTGCACAAAAATAAATATGCCTGGAGTTTTTTATATTATCGATTGATAAAGACGGAAGAGACAGTTAAATTTCTTTCATTAACACGTCTATAGCTTTGCAGAAGAATTTTTTCTTGTTCAGGTTATTGACAGTCCCTTTTACAAAGGCAACAAAGATAATTTTGGAGTGAAGTGTAAATTTTAATAATGTTTTTTGATTAGTTTTACCATTCTACATGAGGTAAATGCACAAAAAGGAAAATTATTTGTGCACATTTATTTTTTTGTTTAAATGTAAACTTACTGTAAGCAACGCCAACTTTCCCAAAAGACTTCTTGTGAGTCATTAAATTAGAGATTTCTGATTACTCTTTTCCTGAGTTAGTGCGCCTATTGTCTAAACAAGCAATGTTCATTCATTTAAATATTGGCACAGTGGACAAAGAAAATAACCCCCCAACGACAACCTAGTATTCAAAATAAGAAACACACAATAAACGTATGAAATATCAACTTACCACACTCCTCTTGTGCGCGGCAGGTGCTGCACAAGCAGGATACACCCCAATCTCATTGGATCCATCCAGCTATAATGCGGATATGGTCATTGAGAAATCAGCGACATCAGCAATATATGCCGGGGAATTCACCACAGCTTCCATGGATGCAGGCACAAATAACACTGCTAACGCATGGAGTGAACGAGGCTTTTTTGCAGATGACCCAAGCGCTGGAATTCCGACAGCAGGCTCGATAATCACGGACGCTTCGTTTTCGGATCATACGTGGAAATTTGCACCAAGCTATGCTACCAACGATGCCATCATGCTTGATGCCAGTGGTTTTAGTGGTCTCTATACCTGGACACTTACAACTCCAACTGCCTACACAGCCATCTCGTTTTTAACTAGTGGTGGTAATGGTGGTTGTGTTTTTCGTTGGACAGCCCATCACTCTGATGGAACGACAGAAACTGGAACAACAGCTTCTGCTGACTGGTTCGGTGGCAGTAATCCTGCCGTTACGGCAAATGTTCGTGTGGATGTGCAAAGTTATAGCGAAAACAACTACAACAGCTCAAATCCACGTCTTTACGCGAAGGATGCCACTTTGACCAAGACATCTCCAGTCACAAGCATTGACCTTCAATATGTGAGCAGTGCATCGGGAGCACACACATGCATCATGGCAATCAGCGGACAGACAACTTCTGGTGGAACATATTCACCGATTTCAGGAACGGGTTACAATGCTGATATTGTTGTTGAAGCAGCCGCAGGCCCGCTCACTAGCGGAGCAATGCCTCTCGCTCCATATCTAGCTTTTGCATCAGCAACGATGGATTCAGGAGCAACCGATACGGGCTACACATGGTACGAACAAGGTTACGTTGCCAAGTATCCACAATCAGGTCTTCCTGCTGCCGGCTCAATCATTACAAGCACAAATCTCACTGACCACCAATATCAGTTGGCATCAAGCTATGAGGGTAACAACGTTATATTTGTTGATTCAGCTAGCCCAAGCGCAACAATCAATCTTTCCACTCCAAAAGCCTATTCAGCATTGGCATTTTTGGCTGCTGATGGACAAGGAGTTGCAACTGTAAATGCGATCGTTCATTATCAGGATGGCACCTCCGAAACCAATACAGTTAACGGTGTCGACTGGTGTAACAAATCTGCTTCTGCATTTGTTGCCAATGGGCGCGTAAGCGTGACGACCGGTATCATTGATACAATCAATAGTGGGTATCCGGCCTTGTATGAACAACAGTTCTCATTGACGAACACAACAAGTCCAGTTGTTTCCATAGACCTTGTTTGGCAAGATTCGTCAGCATCATCCTCGCGCTATGTGGTATTTGCGGTAAGTGGTACTGCTGGTGTAGTAGCTCCCATGATTACAAGCCAACCTTCAAGTGTTTTGGTTGGACAGGGAGGCTCAACCACCTTTGCTGTCAGCGTCAGTGGAACAAGTCCTTTCACCTATCAATGGCAGGCAGCCGGTACTGATGGCATTTACACCAATCTTACTGATGGTAATGGCGTTTCTGGTTCCACGACAGCAACCCTGAATTTGACATCCATTCCGTTGAGTAATAGTGGATTGAACTATCAAGTCGTAGTGAAGAATACCGGTGGAACTGCTACCAGCAGTGCAGCGATCCTAACGGTTTACTCTTCTGCGGCAAATCTAGCCCAACCAACTGATACTATTGTGGCCTACGGAAACAATGCCCACACTGGCAATGAAGGTGTTGCATCGGCTATTGATGGCACAACTCAGAAGTTTTTGCATTTCGGTGCCAATAACGGCTCCCCATTTGCTCCTCCTGCCGGCCTTATCTGGACACCCCAAACTGGCAGAGTCAAAGTTACCGGAGTCCGTATTTTCACAGCAAATGATTCCAGTGATCGTGACCCAGCCGCATTTACGCTGGAAGGTTCCGTCGATGGAGGTCAAAATTACACCCTTATCGTTTCAAATGCCATTAGCTTACCAACAGCTCGTAATGCCTCTGGCCTTGACATTAGTCTGACGAATTATTTCGGCGAATGTGACTTTTCAAACACGAAATCCTATACAACATTTCGTTTTAACGTCACAAAAGTCAGAACTGCCAGTGCCAACAGCACGCAGTTCGCAGAAGTTCAATTCCTGGGGACTCAAGATTCTTCTGGAGCTCCATACTTTGTGAGTCAGCCAGTTTCCTCGACAGTATACAAAGGAGATTCTGCCAATTTCGATGTCTCTGCCATGGGAACCCCAACCCCCACACTCCAATGGGCAAGAGGCACAAATGGAGTATATACTATTCTTGCCGATACTGCAAATATTATCGGCACAGATTCATCCTCCTTGGTGATTAATTCTGTATCATACACCGACGTGGCAGATTATATTTGTATCGCTCATAACACCTATGGATATGTTACAAGCTCCGTTGCAAATGTTGCCATTGTCTGCCCATTAACTAACGTGATATACACCACGGATCTTGTTGCCAGTTTTGGAGACACCACAACCACTTACTATGGATCTGCCACTAATGCTGCTAATGCAACGGATGGGTCTACCACCAAGTGGATCAACGGCGGCAGTGGTTTCAGCGCAAACGCTGGATTCCCACCATTCGCTGGTCCTGTTGGCTTGATTATTACCAACATTAATCCAGACGACCAAAGCCTGCGTTCAACATTGGTCATGGGACTTCGCATCTACACTGCTGATGGCAACATGGAACGTGATCCAGCGGATTATGTCCTCGAAGGTTCACTTGATGGTGTAACCTTTACCTCAATTGGATCGGGTGCTCTTTCCTTGCCAACAACACGTAACGCTACAGGTTCTCCACTCGATCCTCTGACCCAGGCTTATGAGGATATTTATTTCCGCTCCAACACAAACAGCTATCCGATTTATCGTTTGACGTTTAACGATGTTCGTGACGCTAGTACAGCTATTTGCCTTCAGGTCGCCGAAGTGCAATTCCTAAGCGGTTCGACTGACGATTTCCCGCCAGCAACTGCTGAACCTGCTACATTGACGATTACAATGGGAGCCAACGCCAAGACGCTCACAATTACATCAACATCAACTGCTGAGCTTTATTCCACGACAAATCTGTTGAATTCTGTCTGGACTCACGAAGGAACCATAAATGGAACTGTCACTGTCACGAATAGTTCCACGATGAAATTCTTCCGTGCTATCTCCCAATAAATTGAGATGAGACTTTAATAAGTTTCCAGTTTATAATTCACGAGGCTGGGGAGAGTATCTCCTCAGCCTCTTTTTCATGTGCGTCCCATTTGTGTGATTCATGGTTGGGATTTGGAGACCGCCCGCGTTTGGCCTTCCCCAAGCTTTTCTAAGCCATCAGAAAACAGGCCAAACTATTTTGAGTCAATTTCGTACAATGTTTTGTGATCAAAAATAAATCGATGGTATTTTTCAGTGTTTATAATTGGCCATTCTTGTGGGAGTAGTTTTGAGTTACGGTAGTATCATTTATGACAAGTGCTTGAGGGAAGGATGCTCTGTTAGGTCACTGGAAAATACTTCTCCTAAGAAATGTTTTCGCCATATCAAGACATTTTACGCGTGAGCCTTCTTCAACCTCGACAAAACTACTCAAATATTACATTTTAAAATTAATATTCCATGGATCGAACAATCAATTTTCTTAAATAAGGAGCAATTGCTTGTGAGTAATACGTATAAGTTAGTTTATAAGTTCGGAATTTTTCTATTTTTAACAGGCAGTTCAGCAGTTGCCGAGAACATGGAGCCCATCGATGTGATTGGGTTCAATCGAGATGTTGTGATTGAATCGACGGCTTCAGGGCCTCCCTATAACGACTATGCCTTGGAATTCAATCCAGGAGAGGGATCTGCTTTTTATCAATCCGGCCTTTCTGGAACAACGCGCGGCTTGCCAGCCAATGGGAGTTTTGTCAGTGCCTATGATAGTAGTACCATTTTTCAATTCCAGCCCTATACGTCAAATAACGCTTTGGTTTTGAGCAGCGAAACTGGAATCTCTTCAGGAACACTGACCCTGACTACACCGACGCTTTATAAACGAATTGCAATCATTGCAAATTCTGGCAGTGGTGGTGGGTGGCCTAATGTGACGTTACTTTTTAACAATGGAACAACATATGTCACAACCTACGATGCTGTGGATTGGTTTAATAATTCCAATTACGCATTGGAAGGAATGGAACGTATTTACTTGTCTCGTGCCAATCTCGAAGGAGGGGATGACAATCCACGTTTCTACCAGACGACGATTGACCTTTCTGCTTATCCATATCCTTTGGTAAGTCTGACATTTGAGCAGGCAAGCGGAGCTGGTGCCACGGGGATTTATGCCGTGAGTGGTGAATTAGGAGGGGAGATTGCGGCAGCATTCACAGTCCAGCCCACAAATACAACGGTTCAGGAACTTGCACCGGCAAGTTTCTATTCAGCAATTCTGGGAGTTCCGACCCCTTCGATTCAATGGTACAAGAATGGGACTCTTTTGCCTGGCGAAACCAATACGACTTTAAAAATCAACTCAGCAGCATGGAGTGATAATCAGAGCCGTTTTCAGATGGTGATTTCCAATGTCGTTGCAAACGTCAGTTGTGTGGTAACCAGTAGCCCAGCAGTGTTAACTGTAATTCAAGATACTACAAAGCCAGTTCTAAGCCGTGTCTATTCCGTGGGGCTGACGCAGCTTCAGGCGGAGTTTTCAGAATCACTCACCCTTACAACTGCTACAAATCCTTCCAATTATTCGCTAAGCGGTCCTTCAGGGAAGGTGGCACTGACAAGTATTTCCATTGACACAACGCAGTCGAATGTCCTATTTGAAGCCGTATTGACAGAGGGGCTGACTTATACTTTGACTGTAAATAATGTTAGGGATCAATCAGCGGCTCAAAACGAAATTTTGGCAAATTCAACGGCATCGTTTATTGCTTCTTCATGGACAGCATCCAGTTTGGGAACCCCCTTCATTCCTGGCACCCAAACCCCATTAAACGGTGATTCCAACGGCTTAGACATGACGGCATCCGGTTCTGATCTCGCGGGAGCCACAGACGAGGGGTTGTTTAGTTACAGGAAACGTGCCGGGGACTTTGATGTCAGAGCGCGTGTAGCATCCGTGTCATTGGCGGATGCATGGTCTTTCGCCGGACTCATGGCACGCCAAAGCCTGGATTCTGGCGCACTTTGCGCAGAGGTTCTGGCCACACCATCGATTTCCGGAGTTTTCTTTCAATATCGAAACAACACCAACTCAAACACATCGGCGTCGGGTTCCTTTCCTGTCAACTATCCGAACACATGGATTCGTCTCAAGCGCGTTGGAAATCTCTTTACTGGTTTTGCCGGGGTTGATGGAACGAACTGGGTGCAATTGGGGACCACAACCATTTCCATGTCCACCAATATCTTCCTGGGATTTGTGGGGGCAAGTCATGATACAAATTCGATCACTCATGTTAGTTTTCGTGATTTTGCAGATGTGACCACTGCGAATACTGTGGACTCGATGGATCTTGGCGAGAAACCCGGACAATGCAGTCGCTTGACCAGTATTGCCATAACGGAAATCATGTATCATCCAATCAATCTTGCTGGGGCCATAAATACAAATTCCAGCGGAATCGACACAAATAGCCTCGAATTCGTTGAGTTGCTAAATACGCGTGGCGAGCCGGAAGATTTGAGCGGTTGTAAATTAGGGGGAAGCATTGACTATACATTTCCAAAAGGCACCACCTTGGCGGGAGGTGCTTACCTTGTTGTTGCCAGAAATCCAATTGATGTTTCCAGCGTTTACCATATTTCAAATGTGGTCGGGCCGTTCACAAATAATCTGCCCAATGACAGTGGAACAGTAAAATTTATCAGTCATGCTGGAGCCGTTTTTCTTGAAGTGAATTATTCCACGAGTAGTCCCTGGCCTGTAGCTGCGGATGGCACTGGACATTCACTTGTTCTTTCCCGGCCTTCATACGGAGAAAATAATCCACGCGCTTGGTCAGCCAGTGATTCCGTTGGTGGGTCTCCTGGAGCACAGGACCCGGTTACGGCGGATGGGCAACGCAACTTGGTGATTAACGAATTTCTGGCCAATGGGGAACAGCCGTTTATTGAGCTTTACAATTGTTCAAGCCAGGCAATCGATATTTCTGGTTGCATCTTGACGGACGCGGCGGCAGAAAATCGCTATGTTTTTCCAGAGGGAACGATCATTGCCGGACATGGCCTTCATGTTTCATATACAAATGAAATCGGATTTTCACTATCAGGCGAAGGAGGTTCAATCTTTTTCAAAAATGCAGCTCATACACGAGTCTTGGATGCAGTCCGCTATGAAAGTCAGAGTAAAAACATAAGTTTTGGGCGCACCCCCGATGGCAGTTCCATTTTCCGGTCGCTGGCTACTGTGACCGCAAATGATAAAAACAGTGCCGCTCAGACAGCCCCCGTGGTTATTAATGAGATCTACTATTCCCCAATCTCCGAGGATAATAACGGCCAATTTATTGAACTTTTCAATCGTCAAACAAACGATGTCAGCCTGGCTGGTTGGACAATCTCTGGTGGTGTTTCATTCACATTCCCATCAAATGCAGTCATAAGGGCAAGGGGGTATGCTGTGGTGGCAAAAAATACGACATGTTTGTTGACAAACTATTCCTCACTTGATGGAAGCACGCTATTTGGCAACTTCAGTGGTTCGCTTTCAGGCAAGGGAGAAAGTATAATTCTGTCCGCACCAGAAACATTTGTTAAGGAATCTGGAAAATCCACGACAATTTACCCCATCGTTAATGAAGTTACCTATAACACGGGGGGGCGCTGGGGAAAATGGTCACACGGAGGTGGAAGCAGCTTGGAACTGGTGAATCCCGATGTCGATAACACAATTGCCTCCAACTGGAGGGACAGCGACGAGACAAAAAAAGCCTCCTGGACTCAGATTTCTGCGACTGGCATGACTTCGAGCGGAAGTACAAGCAGCGCGGATGAGTTGCAAATACTTTTGCAAGACCCCGGAGAGTGTTTAATTGACAATGTTCAAGTATTGACCTCGGCTGGAGTCAATCTGATCTCAAATTCAACTTTTGAAAGTGGAACTACCGGTTGGACTGCTGAAGGAACAGAATCCACTTCAGGGATTGAAACAAAGGAGGCGTATTCAGGCACCAAGTGTTATCATATGCGCGCTGTTGAACGAGGTGATAATCAGGTCAATCGTGTTCGTTCAACGTTGACTTCCTCGCTAAGCTCTGGCAAGGGAGTCACCATCAAAGCCAATGTGCGCTGGCTAAAAGGTTCAAACCGCATTCTTTTACGCTTGAGAGGGAATTGGTTTGAGTGTCCAGGAGTCATGCCTGTGCCACCTGCCCCTGGAACTCCAGGATCTGCCAATAGTGGTTACATTACAACTCCACCCCCTGCGATTTGTGATGTCAAACATACTCCTGTTCTCCCAACTTCAAGTCAGAAGATCACTGTTAGTGCTCGTGTAAGCAACCCGACGGGAAACGTGGCGGCTGTTTTAAAATACAGGATCGATCCTGGAACGACTTATACAACGCTTGTGATGACAAATGCATCCGGGCAAATCAATTGCCCTGCTGGTGAAGCAACGCTTTCTGCTGTCATTCCCCCTCAGTCAGACGGGAATCTGGTAGCATTTTATGTTCTGACGACCAACAGTAATGCCACGTTAACACAGACATTTCCCAATGACGCTCCGACACGTGAGTGTTTGATACGTGTTGGGGAAGAGCAACCTGTTGGTAATTTTCCCGTCTACCGCGTATGGATGACTCAGGCGACTTACAATACATGGAATTCACGAAATAGCTGTGACAATACGCCTTTGGATGCCACCTTCGTTTTGGGAAACGATCGCGTCATTTACAATGTGGAAACACTTTATGCAGGCAGTCCATATATTGCTCCTGGATATTGTGGCCCCACTTGCGGAAGTTGTGGCTATAGTGTCAATTTTCCACCTGATGACTTGTTTCTTGGAAATGAGGCTTTGAACATTGATTGGGCGGGTGGACATGGCAAAGAGACGACTGCAATGCAAGAGCAGATGGGATATTGGATTGCCGATCGTCTTGGAATTCCATATTCGCATCGGTATGTAATTCGACTTCATGTGAACGGTGTCACCGATGTGGATCGGGAAACAACTTTTGAGGCAAACATCCAGCCGAGCACGGACTATATGAAAGCGTGGGGAGCGGGTGGAGGGAAAATTTACAAAATTGAACAGGCTTTTGAGTTTGATGATTGGGGTTCCTTTACCGCGTCAACAGCGCCGGACTTGCGTGTTCACTCAAATTTAGATGGGACTCTGCGACTCGCATCCTATCGCTGGACTTGGAAGTCTCGCGCTGGGGCAGATGCAGATGATCGTAGTGATTTATTCGCTTTGGTCAATGCAGTCAATGCATCGGATTTAACAACGTATGTCAATTCAACACTTGCGCTGGCCGATATTGACGAATGGATGCGTGTATTTGCTGTGGAACACATCATTGTCAACTTTGATTCCTATGGACATGCGATTTCAAAAAACATGTATGGCTGTCTTCCCGTAAATGGACGATGGCAGATGTATATGTTCGATCTTGATTGGTTGATGCTTGCAGCCACAGGATATTCCAGCTCATACACAGCCTCCAGTGCGCCTCTTTTTAACACGGACGACTCTACACTCACTCGCATGTATTCCAATCCAACGTTTGTCCGATATTATTGGCGCGCCATTCAGGACGCAGTGAATGGCCCATTGGATGCCGCAAATTGTGTTCCTGTTATGGAGGCAAAATATAAATCCCTTATTGCCAATAGAGTCCAATGGTGTGCTCAAAGCGCCTTGACTCGTCCAACGGCGGTGGAGACGTGGTTTAGTCAAAGGCAGGCCGCTTTAAAAACACAGTTAGCCAATCTTGCGACCAGTCTTTCTATCAATTCGACTGTTACTATCAACAACAATGTTGCAATTCTGACTGGGACAGCCCCAATTGATATCGTTCATCTTCTAATCAATGGGATTGAATGGCCCGTGACTTGGACAGATACCACGACCTATTCGGTGACTGTTCCAATATATAATGGTACAAATAATCTGACGGTCACTGGCGTCAATTCCAGTGGTCAGATCATTACTGGAACCAATACTTCCGTGACTGTTGTTTCAACGAAGACGACTGGATCACCCGAAGGAGTGGTCGTTATCAATGAAATCATGTGTGCTGCAAAGACAAATGGAGCCGAATATGTCGAATTATTCAATGCTTCCACAAATTTGACATTTGATCTTTCTGGATGGGAATTTAAAGGGCTCTCCTACACCTTCCCTTCTGGTAGCCTTCTTGGCCCTCAATCCTATTTGGTACTTGCGGCAGATACCCAAACCTATGCAAAAACGTATGGTGGGACAACCCCTGTATTTGGCACGTTTGACGGAACATTGCAGACAAATGGCGAAACGCTTACGTTGTTTTATACCAGCGGTTCCACTACAACAATTGTTGATAAAGTACGTTACGCAACATCATTGCCGTGGCCGACAAATGTGATGGGGACGGGGAACTCGCTTCAGGTTATTGACGCAAAAAAGGATAATTGGCGTGTAGGCAATTGGGTGGCAGCTTCAGCAACTCCTGGAAAAGCAAATTCTTCAATGCGAACGTTGGATCCGTTTCCAACTTTGTGGATCAATGAAATTGAACCTGAAAATCTGACCGGTATTACAAATAGTGCGGGAACACGCACTGCTTGGCTGGAGCTATTTAACAACTCAAGCAATTCTGTCTCTTTGGCAGGACTCTATCTCTCCTCACAATATACGAATCTGACCAATTGGACTTTTCCAACCGGTTGTGTCATTGGAGCTGGCCAGTTTAAGGTGGTCTTTGCTGATGGGGTGACCAATCTCTCAACGACAACGGAACCTCACACCGGATTTTCATTATCGCCAAATGGAGGAGGAATTACTTTGACGCGTGTAGTTGATGGTTCCCAGCAAGTGCTCGATTATCTCGATTATGCCAATCTGAGCGCGAATCGGGCTTATGGTTCTTTTCCAGATGGACAATCATTCGAGCGGCAGGTGTTTTATTATCCAACGCCAGGTTCTTCAAATAATGGATCCAGTGCCGTTCTTTCAGTTACCATTAACGAATGGATGGCCAGTAATACCAATACGATCGTCAATCCTGTCACAGAAAAATATGATGACTGGTTCGAACTCTACAATTCCTCAAGCAACGCGGCTGATATTTCTGGATATTATTTGACAGACAATCTTACAAACCAGACCAAATTTGAAATCTCTGCAAACACAATCATTCCAGCCAATGGCTTTTTACTCGTTTGGGCTGACAAAAAAAGTGCTACTGGCACAACCAATTTACATGCCAATTTTAAATTGAGTAAATTGGGAGGGAGTATTGGACTGTTTGCTCCAGACGGAACGGCAATTGATTATGTTAATTACGGCCAGCAAACGGCGAATATCAGCATGGGGCGGTATCCTGATGGGAGCAGCACGATTACAACTTTGGCAGAGCCGACGCCAGGTACTAACAATGTAAATGGAAACACGCCTCCCTTACTGACTGTTGTTCCTGATAAAGTCATGACTTTGGGGCAGACTTTAACCGTCATTCTTATTGCAACAGATACAGACATACCTCAGCAAAAACTGACTTACGCTCTGGCTGATGGAGCTCCCGCTGGAATTATACTGGATGCCACGACTGGTGTGCTTGTTTGGCGCCCAACTTCTACGGGCAGCTTTAGTGTGCCTGTTCGCGTGACAGATAGTGGGAGTCCGTCATTAAGCATGGCTGAAACCTTTACTGTTACTGTTCTTCCCGTGCCAGAATTGCATTATACCTTGCAACCAAGTGAAGCAAAACAGCTCACATTTAGTTGGCAATCACTCTCAGGACAAAACTGCAAACTACAGTTCTCAACAGATTTGGGAAGTGGAATTTGGACAACGATAGAAAACTCAATTACAGGTGATGGATCAGTATTGAAGGTAACGGTGGATATTGATGACAGCCAGCGCTTCTATCGTTTGATTGTTCAGTAACGACAAAATTGACACGCAAAACCAATCATTTACTCCGACCCGTTCGCGTAAAATGGGTATGTGAAAAGAAGTGTTTTGCTGGCAAGGAAAGAACATAGAGACAATGTATATTAGCGCGCCTTGAGAGAGTGCCGGATTAAAAACTTTCACGACACATTGCAGGATGAATGTCTGAATAACAAAGTCTTCGTGAGCCATCGGAAGTGCAGATCGTGATCAAGCAATGGCGGATATTTTATAACGGAAAGGCCGCACAGTTCGCTGGAATACCAAACGCCAGCGGAATATAGTCAGAGGCGAAACAGTTCGGGGCTATGGTCGGGCTATGCCCTCCCAACGCCTTGAATTGAACAGCGGAAACAAACAAAAGTGGCGAGACTCTACTTATAACCTGTCCACCTTTTCGTGGGCAGGGCACCTTTGCTTTCTCGGGTTAACTCCGTTGGACCATATTTTGAGATAATAATCCAGTCGTCTTCTGAATATGCTCCAGGTGTAAAATCTTCCTTCTGTGTTGAATGCGGATACGAAATTTTACCAGAAGAAGATAGGCCTCTTGTGATGTCAGATTCAATGTGGCGTGGCACGGATGTTTTCTTTTTGGGTGAAACTCTTTTTGTCGGGATTACGGACAAGATGAAGCTGGCATTGGACCGATTAGGTGCTACTAATGTCACATTTGTTCCGCTTGAGGTTCCCAATTGAATATTAGGAATAGGAGATGGACTGGAAGACATGGCTTCCACTTAAAAGAGAGACCGCTAAGGGGTGAAGCGAATCTGGAGAACATTTTTTACAACCGGTATGTGGAGCATTGTTGTATTATTGTAGCCCTAGTCTATATTATCTACTGTGAAATGACTCGATAAAATCGCTGTTCGTCTGGCGTGATGGAATCGGAGACTGTTGAGGTTCCATTTGTAGCAATAAAAAAATCCCCAAGGAAGCACCAGTTTGTTGAAGCTACATTTGTCTTGTACTGCAATTGATAGGATTGGCCGGCAACGGTGTTCCACGTTAGCTCCACTGTTTTCGCCGTCTGTGTCACTGATCGAAAAAACGGTTGCAAGGGCACGCTCAGGCGATAGAGGGTGCCGTAATGATATGCTCCTCCAGCCGAGGTTATTCCGTAAAGGTTGCCGTCACTCGCTTGGATTGGGGTGGCATGAGGACTTCCCCCATCGTTGCCGCCCGTGAAAGAGTACAAGGTGCGAAAACCTCCATCCGGCCACAACTGAAAGACAGTTCCTGAATTGTGATCTCCCCCACCCGATGTAGTGCCTATGAAACTGCCATCGGTTAGTTGCACCAGCTCGGTCATTGGGGTTCCTCCGTTCGTTCCATTGAAATAGACCAGCGTTGTAAGGAGTCCGTTTGTTGTCATTCGGAAGGCAGTGCCGTAATTAGAAAACAATAAGCCGCAAGTCGTTCCATAGAGATTTCCATCCCGCCCTTGTGTTAATTCGCCGACAGGCCAACAGCCATTCGTATAGTAAAAAGATACGAGTGTGGTTAGAGTACCGTCAGTGGTCATCTTGAATATAGTTCCGTAGTTTGCAGCTCCACCAAGCCGAGTTGTGCCATAGAAATTCCCATCAGTCCCTTCCACCAGCCTGCTCATAGGGTCTTGACCATTTGTGAGGTTGAACGAGACGAGTGTTGTCATGACTCCGGAACTGGTCAGCCGATACACCATGCCGCAGTTGTAATCTCCTCCGAAATCGGATGTGCCGTAAAAGTTCCCATCAGATGCCTCAATTAGGCCGGTTGACGGTGAACCGTTTGTGAATGAGTACAATGTGTTGATTACACCGTCAGGGGTTATCTTGAATATGGTGCCTGAATTGCTCACACCTCCTTGTGTTGTGGTGCCATAGAAAGTTCCATCTTTGGCGGCAATCAGCCCCCCATATGGTTCTGCACCGTTTGTGGTGTTGAAGGCGAGAAGAGTTGTCAACTGGCCATCAGATGTCACTTTGAACACTGTGCCTTGATCATACTGGGCTCCGTATGACGTTGTGCCGTAGAAAAGGCCATTGGTGTAAAGAATGAGTCTGGGGCGTGGGACCGCTCCATTTGAGAAGTTGTCGAAGGAAAGCAAATTGGTAATCGATACGCCAGCGTGGCTACAAGTCGTAGCGAATAGAAGCAGGAGTAATATGTGGTTGCAACACTTCCCTCTCATTTGTCCAGTTTATCGCTGCTCAAGCTGTGACGGAAGACTTATTCTGTAGAGCGGACTATGTACATTTTAAGATGGCGTAGAAGGTAATTGGAAGCCCAGGCATTAAGTTGTTTGTCATGGATGATCCTTTTCATTGTTTTCCCGCTCTTGGGCAGGTTGAGGGATTGTTGCTGGAGCGCGCGGCTTGAGTCTCCGTAATAAAGTCTGGTTTGATTTTTATCAATAACACTCAGTATCATTGGCTCTTCAGACCTGCGAACTCGCGCCGATCTGCTGGAATAGGACCTTTTTGTTATTTTGTTTTATTGAAGAAGAAGCCTTTAGTTGAAAGAAGATTTTTGCAAAGGCGGGCAAAAGAGATCTTGGTGTTGAGAAAGTCACTCTTTTTTGAATAAACCATTCTGGACGAGATGACATTAAATATAATGTATCTATAGAGTTATCTGAGTTGGTTGTGTCTTGGGGGGAGGTAGTTGCCGATTCACTCCAGAGGCGTGCTTTGCATGGAAAAGTAATGTAGAAAAAGGGTTAACAAATTGTATGAAAGCAGTAAAAGAGGTTTTTTGACAAATTCTTGTTTTAGCCGAAATTTAGTTTGCAGGACTTTCCCACAAAAACAGTTCGCTTTTGTTTAAGCGAGTTCGTAATTTAGGTGTCTACTGATGAGCGTGCCAACAGAACTTGTTGTATGCGAAAATCTTGAGCGCGAAACAAGAGAGGTTCTTGAAAAGAATCATTTGAATGTCGTGCTAAGAACAGTGGCGCCTATTTGTGTGATGGCCAAGGAACAGCCCCCCAAAAATCGTTGTGTCGTTTTAGAGTGTCATCTGTTCGAAAGTTCAAAGCTGTGTTCTGGACCAGGAAATTCGGAGGTTTGTAACGCCTGTTTTGGAAAACTGGTTAATCGGGCGGTGGTGGAGGATTTGCTGAGGAAGAGATGTTGGCTGACATCGCCGGGGCGGTTATTGAACTGGCGAGAGACAATTGGAGAACTTGGCGAAAATCAAACTTCAACTCGTGAGTATTTCAGAAAATCCATATCGGAGATAGTTTTGCTGGATACTGGAGTCGACTTAAAGAGTGAGAAGCGGTTGCAGGAGTTTGCGGAATATGTGGATCGTTCCTATCGAATTCTGCCGGTTGGGTTGGACTTTTTGGAATTACACATCAAGCAGGCCATTTTTGAACAGAATCTAAAAGAGGGCGGGGGTAATGGATTAAACAAAACAAAAGCTGATGAAAACCAGCAGCAAATCGCATTTTTGAAGGCAGAGCTGGCGAAGGTCAACCGGGAATTACAGGGAGTGCTTTTTATTGCCTCACATGAATTTCGTTCCCCACTTCTTAATATCCAGGGGTTCAGCAAACGTCTGGGCATGGCTTCGATGGAGTTGACCAAAATGGTGGCTGACACAGCGCTCTCGGCAGAGGTTCATGAGAAAGGAAAGGCTGCTGAGGAACAAATAAACAGATCGCTGCAATTCATTTCGTCCAGTATTTTGAAGATGGAGATGTTGATTGAAGGGTTACTCAAGCTCTCAAGGCTTGGACGGGCTCAGCTTCGACAGGTTCATCTGGAAATGAATCAAATAGTGGCGCATTGTGTCCAATCATTGCAGTTTCAAATTCAATCTTCTGGCGGGCGGGTTGTTGTAGATGCGCTTCCCAACTGTGTAGGGGATGCCATGCTGATTGAGCAGGTCTTTTCCAACTTGCTTGATAACGCGATCAAGTACAGGGATGCAACGCGTGCTTTAGCCATACATGTCACAGGGAAACGAGATGGAAACATGGTTGTTTACGAGGTTTCTGATACTGGAATTGGCATTCCGAGAGACCAATTGGAGAGGATTTGGGATTTATTTTATCGGTTGGATCCAGAAGGTCCGGTAAAAGGGGATGGTATAGGGTTGAAACTGGTCTGGCAAATTGTGGAACGTCATGATGGCAAGGCCTGGTGCGAATCTGATGTTGGCAAAGGGTCCCGTTTCTTCATATCCTTGCCTGTAATTTTAGAATCTGGTTCTCCTGCCGTTTATTTGAAGAATGAGACACGCTTCGCTCAAGTTTGACGTGACTCTGCTATGGCTGTTGGTGGCTCTTGTCATTTTGGCCATTTTGGGAGGCGGTGCGTACTATTACAGTCAAAAGAAGGTCTATCAGAATGCGGCTGCGGCGCAGATCAAGACCATTTCAGATCTCAAGATTGCCGAACTTCGAAACTGGAGGGATGAGCGTCAGCGTGACGCTGAATTGATTTTGAACAGTCCCACGACGAAGTCTTTGGTCAAAAGGTATTTCCAGGATACATCAAACAAGGTGACCCGAAACGACTTGGCAGAGATGCTGCACCAATGGAAAATTTATAATCATTATTCCAGGGCAGTTTTGTTGACCTCAAAATTGGAACCTCAACTGGCTTTTTCCTCTGACGAAGAATGGGTTGGTCTACTTGCTACGGAGACAGCTCAGAAAGCCTCTTTAAGCCACGAAATCGTGATGTCTGATTTGCATCTGAGTGCTCGAAATGGAAGACCCAACATGGATATTGTTGTTCCCCTGTGGGAAGCCTCTGCTCCGAATACTTCGGAAACACTGATGGGACTTTTGCTCTTTGAGATTGATGCAGACAAGACCCTTTATCCGATCATACAGACATGGCCAACTCCCAGCCAGACTGCTGAAACGCTGATTGTTAGACGCGAAGGAAATCAAGTGGTGTTTCTCAATGAATTGAGGCATCAGACAAACACTGCCCTCCGGCTGAGGATGGACATTGGCAAGAGCTCCGAACTCCCTGCCGCGCTTGCCGTGACGGGTGTCAGAGGCGTTGTCTATGGATTGGATTATCGCGGTGTGAAAGTTGTTGCGGCCATTGATTCCATTCCAGGCACGAGTTGGTTCATTGTTGCAAAGCAGGATTTGGCGGAGATTGATGCCCCCACTCAGCGATTGGCTTGGTATGTTTCTTTGCTGACGGTAGTGACTGTTCTTTCGTTCATATTGGGGGCTGGATATTTTTGGAGAACAAAGGAAACCTATTCCAATCGCCAGAGACTAATTGAAAAGGAACGTTCGGAAGCCGCACTGAAGTATACCAACTCTCTGCTCAAAGCCACTCTAGAATCCACAACGGATGGAATCCTAGTGGTGGATAATATGGGACGCGTGACTGACATAAATGAACAATTCATTAAAGTCTGGCATTTACCCGAAACAATTGTGGCAATACGTGACAATAACAAACTCAGGGAATGGGGAAGACAACAGTTCAAGGAACCGGAGAAATTCATGGCGAGAGTCCGGGAGATCGATGCACAGCCAGAAAAGGATAGTTATGACCTTCTGGAATTCAAGGATGGCCGTGTTTTGGAGCGTTATTCCCGTCCTCAAAGGCTCGAAGGCATTCCGGTTGGGCGTGTCTGGTGCTTCCGCGATATTACTGAAAGAAAGCACAACGAAGAGCAACGGGAAAACCTGACGCAACAATTGAAACAAAAGAACCAGGAATTGGAGGAATTAATCTATGCCGCATCCCATGACCTGCGTTCGCCCCTGGTTAATATTGAAGGCTTCAGCCGACGTCTGGAACACGCCTGTAAACAAATTGCTGTTCTCCTGGGCGCCAGTGCTCTCGCTGAAAAAAATAATCAGCGTTTGAATGAAATTCTCAATGAGATCATTCCGAAGTCGCTGAAATATATCCAGACAGGCGCGGCAAAAATGAATTCCCTGATCGGCGGGCTATTGCATCTGGCCCGTCTGGGGCAGGTGATGATGCGTCCAGAGCAGTTGGATATGAAACAAATGATGCATACTATTTCGAACACCATGGCATACCAGCTTCAAAAGGCGAATGCCATTTTGGAAGTGGGTCCAATGCCAGCCTGCTATGGAGATACTGTTCTGATCAATCAGGTGTTTTCAAACTTGATAGATAATGCAATCAAATATCGCGATCCTGCCCGGCCTCTGACGATTTACATTTCTGGCCAAATTGAAAAAAATCAGATCGTCTATTGTGTATCCGATACGGGACGTGGCATTCCGCCTGAGTCTCTGAGTAAAATATGGGAGCTGTTTCGACGTCTTGATCCAGAAGGACCGGAAAAGGGCGAGGGCTTGGGGCTTAAACTGGTCCGGAGAATCCTTGATCGTCACAACGGGCGAATCTGGGGGGAATCCGTGTTTGGTCAGGGCACCCGCTTTTACATCTCGCTGCCGAGCAATCCAGAAATGGTGAATCTCTCGGCTAAGACGAACCTCTTTTCATCCGGAAACTGATGTTCTTTCCCCTTTCTGTTTCCATACTGCCGAATTATATCGACGTGGCGTGAGTTGTAATGGTAGGCAAACAGGAGGATGAAATTACGTTCTGTTTGTGTCTATTGCGGTTCCAGTCCCGGTGTGCTTCCTGAATACGTTGCTGCGGCCCGGGCCTTTGGACAAATGTTGGCTTCAAAAGGATTGGTGGCTGTATATGGTGGGGGGAATATTGGACTGATGGGGGCCATGGCGGATGGCGCTCTCTCTTCGGGAGGCCGTGTCATTGGTGTGATTCCACAGATGCTTGCCAGACACGGACTGGCCCATGCGGGGCTTACCGAACTCCATACGGTGTCTACCATGCATGAACGCAAGGCAAAGATGGCGGAGCTATCTGACGCGTTTGTGGCGTTACCGGGAGGGATCGGCACGTTTGAAGAGATTTTTGAGGCGATGACCTGGACTCAATTGGGCATTCATCAAAAGCCCTGTGCATTTTTTAACACCGCGGATTTCTACAGTCCATTAGTTGATTTCTTGCGCCACACTGTCACCCAGCGATTTTTTAAAGCAGAACACTTTGAGTCACTCATTGTTGAAAAAGACATGAACGTCCTGATTGCACGGATGGAGAGTTACAAGCCAAACACGATTCAGAAATGGTTGGATCGTTCCCCCTTTGTTCATTGAACGAGAGGGAATCGGATTGAAATAAAAAAGCGAGGCTGATCGATAGACCAGCCTCGCTGTGCAACTAAATGTTCCTCCGGACGGGGAAGGCTTAATAGCCGCCCATGCCACCCATGCCGCCCATGTCACCGCCAGGACCAGCGTGAGCAGGAGCCTTTTCCTTTTCAGGAATCTCAGTGATGAGGCATTCAGTGGTCAGGAGCAAACCAGCGATGGAAGCCGCGTTCTGCAAGGCAGTGCGTGTGACCTTCTTCGGATCAACAACACCGGCTTTGACGAGGTCTCCATATTCACCAGTGGCAACGTTGTAACCTTCGTTACCCTTGCGGCGGCGGACTTCCTGCACAACGATGGAACCTTCCACACCGGCGTTGGTGGCCAGGGCGCGGAGAGGTTGTTCGATTGCGCGGCGGACGATCTCGACACCGATCTGCTCGTCGCCTTCGAGCTTCATGCTCTCCAGGGCAGGCAAGCAACGGATCAGGGCAACACCACCACCAGCGACGATGCCTTCTTCCACAGCAGCGCGGGTCGCATGCAGGGCATCCTCGACGCGGGCTTTCTTTTCCTTCATTTCGCTCTCGGTTGTGGCACCGACATTGATTACAGCAACACCACCGGCCAGCTTGGCCAGGCGTTCCTGCAATTTTTCGCGGTCGTAATCGGAAGTGGTTTCCTCAATCTGGCGGCGGATCTGACTCACGCGGCCCTGGATGTCGGAAGACTTGCCGGAACCTTCAACGATCGTGGTGTTTTCCTTGCCCACGACAATGCTCTTGGCGCGGCCAAGGTCTTCAATGCCGACGTTTTCAAGCTTGAGGCCGAGGTCTTCAGTGATGAATTTGCCACCGGTGAGAATGGCAATATCCTCGCACATGGCCTTGCGGCGATCGCCAAAGCCAGGGGCCTTGACTGCCACAACATTGATGGTGCCACGCAGTTTGTTGACAACGAGGGTGGCCAGGGCTTCGCCTTCGACTTCCTCGGAGATGATCAACAGAGGCTTTCCAACTTTGGCAACCTTCTCCAGCAATGGGAGCAGGTCTTTCAGACTGGAAATCTTCTTCTCGTAAATGAGAATGTAAGGATCTTCCAACTTGGCTTCCATTGTCTCGGCGTTCGTTACGAAGTAAGGAGAGAGATAGCCCTTGTCGAACTGCATGCCTTCAACCACGTCGAGAGTAGTCTCGATGGTTTTGGCTTCTTCGACGGTGATGGTGCCATCTTTGCCAACCTTGTCCATCGCTTCAGCAATCTTCTCAGCGATTTCAAAGTCCCAGTTGGCGGAAACGGCAGCCACCTGCTTGATTTCGTCCTTGTCCTTGACCTTCTTGGAAATCTTGGCCAGTTGATCCACAGCAGCCTCGACGGCCTTCATGATGCCGCGTTGAATGCTGATTGGGTTCGCACCGCTGGTCACGTATTTCAGACCGGCGGCATAAATGGCTTCAGCCAGAACGGTGGCTGTGGTTGTGCCATCACCCGCGGCGTCGCTTGTCTTGCTGGCGACTTCACGGACCATCTGGGCTCCCATGTTTTCATAGGGATCTTCCAGTTCGATTTCCTTGGCAACGGAGACACCGTCCTTGGTGACCGTTGGGGAACCGAATTTCTTGTCAAGAACCACGTTGCGGCCTTTGGGCCCCAGGGTGGCGATGACGGCGCGAGCCAATTTATTGACACCTTTGAGAAGGGCCTGGCGAGCCGCTTCATCGAACACTAATTGTTTTGCTGCCATAATATTTGTCTTTTCCTTTGATTAAATGTTAGTCGATCACAGCGAGGATGTCGTCGGAGTTCAAGATCTTGTATTCCTTGCCATCGATCTTGATTTCAGTGCCACCGTATTTGCTGACAAGCACACGGTCGCCCTTCTTGACTTCAAAGGGAACCTTGTTCCCCTTATCGTCCACCTTGCCGGTGCCGAGGGCAACAACAACGCTCTCTGTTGGTTTTTCTTTGGCGCTATCAGGAATGATGATGCCGCCTTTTTTGACTTCCTTCTCTTCGGCCGGTTCGACGAGAACCCGGTCGCCGAGAGGTTTAACATTAATTGCCATATTCTTTTCTACGTCCTATCTAGTTTGTGTTTTTTTATGTTCTCTTCGAATTAAAAATCCCGCCGCACTCACGGTTGGGAAAAATTCTGCAAAGCAGGCCTGATCCATTTAAACGTTCGGACTCAAGCCGCCTGATTGGCGTTCAAACTTCGGGGATTGGCCCGATGTTTACCGCCGCCGCCGAAAGCGTTTTTCGCACTTCCAACGGCAAAGTCTTCAAATTTCCATCTTCAAAATACGTCAGCGATTTAAGCGTTATCGCCGCGTTATACTGCTTGGCATATCCTCAAACGAAGCTCATTTAAACGTGCGTTTGGGCAGCGGTCCCACTGGCAGCCCAAAAACTGTGTGCCAATAAGTCCATGACTTCATATCGAATATTCCTTGCTCTGCATGGACCAGAGCATCCCTGAACGCCTCTTTCCCATAAACACCCTGAACGAACAACACATCTTCCCACCGTCCCCGCGTCATCACCTGCATGATAAACCGCGCCGATCGCTTCAACGCTTCTTCCGGCGCTTCCCACCAGATCATCCTTTGGGCAAGGTTACTGAGTTGTTTTGAGTGCATTGTTTAAACCACATTAGTTTTCCCATTCTTACATCACACTAGTTCTGACTCCTGATTTTGCGTAGTAAAAACCTCAGCCTTCATTGGCAACGAACGATTCCCATTCAAAACCTCAAGCCATAATTTTCGTATTTGCTCATCTTGGTTATGAGCATCAACATAGCCTTGTGGATAATATGAATCACTCTTAATCTGCGATTTTTCATATGGGAAACCAAGTGCTAAAGATATAGAATGAATCAGATCCACCAACAGTTCTGACCGTCTAGCATCCCATATATCTCTTGGGTAATTACGATCACCCAAATGAGAAAGGTACATGCGCCAACAACTCATAACGTTTCGATCTAATTGGCTAGATGAAGAAACAAACTCAACTCCAATAAGATTTAAAGCTTCAACATGAATCGGTGTAAGATGCGCTGTTTGAGTAGCTATTAAAGTTCGAAAAATATGGATTTTTCGATTTCTAACATCGCTTTTTTTTCGCTGAAATTCAGATACATATACTGCAAGAAATGGACCAACCAATGTAGCTATTACAATGGCAATATCTCTTGCTTCAATGTTCATGAGTAAGGTTAAAAGTTAAATTTCTCAAAATTCTTATTTCTTTTCATCCACGACTTCGGCGTCGATGATCGGGCCATCGCCGGACTTGCCACCTTTGGGCTCATCATTCTTCGGCTGGCTTTCTTGAGGGCCTGCGCCTGCTGACTTGCCGGCTTTGGCCTGTTCTGCCGCCGCCTTGTAGAGTTCAGTTGACACAGCCTGCCAGACTTCGTTGAGTTTCTCGCTTGCGCTGCGGATGGCCGAGGAATCTTTGCCTTTGAGGGCTTCACGGACGGCTTTGACGGCGTCTTCGATCTTGCTCTTGTCCGAACTCGAAAGCTTGCTGCCGTTTTCCTTCAGCATTTTCTCGCTACGGTAGGCGGCGTTCTCAGCCTCGTTACGGGTCTCGATTTCTTCGCGCTGTTTCTTGTCGTCCTCGGCGTGTGCTTCGGCGTCCTTGCGCATTTTTTCGATTTCGTCCTTGTTCAGGCCGCTGCTGGCAGTAATGGTAATTTTCTGTTCCTTGCCGGTGCCAAGGTCCTTGGCGCTGACGTGCAGGATGCCGTTGGCGTCGATATCGAAGGTGACTTCGATCTGCGGAACGCCGCGGGGGGCAGGAGGAATGTCTGTCAAATTAAACTTGCCGATCGTCTTGTTGTCACGCGCAAACTGGCGTTCGCCCTGAAGCACGTGGATTTCCACACCGGGTTGACTGTCCGACGCCGTGGAGAAAATCTCAGACTTGCGGGTCGGAATCGTGGTGTTGCGCTCGATCAAGCGTGTGAACACACCGCCAAGGGTTTCAATACCGAGTGAGAGCGGAGTGACATCCAAAAGAAGAACGTCCTTCACTTCACCCTTGAGCACACCGGCTTGAATGGCTGCGCCGACGGCCACGACTTCATCAGGATTCACACCTTGATGCGGGGTCTTGTTGACGATCGCGCGGGCGGTGTCAACAACACGTGGCATGCGGGTCATGCCGCCGACGAGAACGAGTTCATCGATCTTGTCAGCCTGAATGTTGGCATCGCGCAGACAGTTCTTGACCGGCGGATTGGTGCGTTCAAAGAGATCGTCGCAGATTTGTTCCATCTTGGCCCGGGTCAGTTTTGTGCTGATGTGTTTCGGGCCGCTGGCGTCTGCGGTGATAAAGGGCAGGTTGATTTCGTAAACCTGGGAACTGGAAAGGGCGATCTTGGCTTTTTCGGCTTCCTCCTTGATGCGTTGGAGGGCGTCTGGCTGCTTGCGCAGGTCCATGCTGTTCTCGCGTTTGAATTCGTCGAGAATCCAGTCCATGATGCGGTTATCCCAGTCATCGCCGCCGAGGTGGGTATCACCGTTGGTCGCTTTGACTTCGAACACGCCGTCGCCGATTTCCAAAACGGAAATATCGAAGGTGCCGCCGCCCAAATCGTAAACGGCGATTTGTTCGTTGGCTTTCTTGTCGAGTCCGTAAGCCAGTGATGCGGCTGTGGGCTCGTTAATGATGCGCAAGACTTCCAGGCCGGCAATGCGTCCGGCGTCCTTGGTTGCCTGGCGTTGTGAATCATTAAAGTAAGCAGGCACTGTGATGACGGCTTGGGTGATTTTTTCGCCCAGGCGCATTTCAGCATCGGCGCGGAGCTTGCTTAAAATCATTGCGGAGATTTCCGGGGGGCTGAATTGCTTTGTTTTGCCCTCGGTTTCAACTTCCACCGCGACGTCGCCATTGGAGGCGCGAACCACTTTGTAGGGGACGCGCTTGATCTCTTCCTGGACTTCGTCAAATTTGCGGCCCATGAAACGCTTAATCGAATAAATCGTATTACGCGAATTGGTCACTGCCTGACGCTTGGCTGCATCTCCCACAAGGCGCTCGCCGTTCTTGGTGAAAGCGACAACGGAAGGTGTTGTGCGCTTGCCCTCGGAGTTCTCTAATACCACGGGCTCCCCGCCTTCCATGACTGCCATGCAGGAGTTCGTGGTTCCTAAATCGATGCCAATTACTTTTGCCATAAAATTCTCACTCGCTTAATAAGCAGCGAAAGTGCCATCTTACCAAAAACTATTCTAATACGTTTATAAATAATAGCTTAGAACGATTTTTAAGCATTTTTATTGTGCCTAAAAGTGTGCCAAAAGTGCCATTGTGACACACGAAGCGCGTCAATTGTGTCTCACTTGGCGCAGTTTGTCCCATTTGAAAATCCCCGGTCCGGGGTGATGATATGCCCTTGCCGCTTAGTGTGGGCCTGTGGTACAAAGCGTCTCATGAGAAGATTATTTTGCTGGATGTTTTACGGTGTGATCCTGCTCGTTCTTCTGATTGTGGCGGGGGTTCTTCTCATTGACCCGATCTCGAAATCGGTTCTTGAAAGCCAGATTCGGTCCCAGACGGGCATGGATGTAAAAATTGGCAAGGTCGCTGTGGGGCTCACCTCCCCCACGGTCAGAATCGAGAATTGCGTAATATATAATACTGCTGATTTTGGCGGCTCTCCCTTCATTCAAATGCCCGAGCTTTATTTGGAATACAATCGGGAATTGATCAAGAGCCGGATATTGGAATTGAAATTGATGCGGTTAAACCTCTCTGACATTGTGATCGTTGAAGGCAAGGGTGGGCGGTCCAACATTGATGAATTGATGGACAAGAGCAAGAAGAGCGCGTCAAAAGAAAAAGCGTCTGTCATTTTTGGTGGGATTGATACGTTGAATTTGACGTTGCAGACCATTCACCACGTTACCTTGGGGCCGCCGCTGAGCGAACAAAAGTTTGATCTCAAAATCAAAAACGAGATTTTCCACGACCTGCGAAAGGATGGAGATTATCAGAAAATGGCGATGGTTCTGATTGCCAAGTGTGGCAGCAACATGTTCTTTGGTAATAACAGTGCAACCAATGCCAAGGCTCCAGCCGTCAAGACAGAAACCAAATGACTTTTTTTGACCAGATCGGGGCTGAACTTGCTGGCATTCTGCATTCGGCGTTGGGGAAGGGGGGGGTGACGCCCATTTCACAGCCTGATTTGCCACTTCAGGAAACGCCAAAGGATTTCATCTTGATCGACGGGCAGAAGGTGCCTTTGGTGTTTCGACGTCATGCACGAGCGCGACGGTATGTTTTGCGTTTGCGACCAGACAGGACGGTTGCCGTCACAGTGCCGTGGCGTGGCTCGATGCAGTTTGCGCGTGAGTTTGTCGCAAGCCGCCAGACATGGCTTGAAAAGCAGTGGAGAAACTTGCAAGCGCGGAATGTCCCGCCAGCAGTGTTGCGTCCCGGTATGCCAATTCTATTTCGGGGTTCGATGATTCCTCTGTCAATGGAACAAGCTGGGGACACGTGTCGTTTGCAATTGGGAGGTGACATTTTCCCAGTCAAACAACCCAATGGTGATTTGAGGCCCGATCTTGAAGCCGGACTGCGCAAGCTTGCTGAAAGGGAATTGGCTCAGCGTGTCAAAGAGATGGCTGTTCTTTTTTCATCGCCTGTCAGGCTCATTTCTATTCGAAATCAAAAGAGTCGCTGGGGTTCCTGCTCGCGCCGAGGCACGATTTCCCTGAACTGGCGATTGATCCAGGCACCTGCAAGCGTTCGGGATTACATCATTGTTCACGAATTGATGCACTTTCGTGAATTGAACCATTCACGTCGATTTTGGGCTGAAGTGGAACGTGCGTGTCCGGATTACCGTCAATGCGAACTTTGGCTTCGGAAGAATTCGCGTAATTTTGTGTTTTGATTCCCTTTGAATTCAAGCCAGTTTTGCTCCCAGTGGGACTGGCTTGTCCGGGACGCATAGCACCACGTCGCCGTTTTCATTATAAAAGCCGGTGACCAGACATTCTGATTGATGAGGGCCGATTTGTTTTTTGGGGAAATTTACGACGGCGACGACAAGCTTTCCCACGAGCTCTTCGGTTTTGTACAAGCGCGTAATCTGGGCACTGGATTTTCTGATGCCTATTTCTCCGCCAAAATCGATTTGTAAAAGGTAGGCGGGACGTTTTGCTTCGACAAAAACTGTAGCTTCAATGATCCTGCCTGCACGGATTTCCACCTTTGCAAAATCATCCCATGAGATGGTGGGGGCGGGTGATGCCATACTGGTTATATTTATTTGAGATGTTCTATCATGTCTGCAAAGCTGTCGATGCGATAACCATCATTGGCAATGGCAGGTGTTTGAAGATAAAGCGGATCAATTGGCAGCACTGGAATTTCACGAATGAGCCGTTTTTTCAGCGCTTCAATGGCTTTTTGATCTTTGTGATGTCCTCGTGCGTCATTGATCTTTTCACGGGCCTCTGACACGCAGAGAATCAATCGCAATCGCGCGTTTAATTGGTCAACATATTCCTGGGGGGGAACGGGAAAGGCAAAATTCGGCTTCCAGTCAGGAGAGAGATGGATTTGGCTTGAGCGCTTCAGCACCTTTTTCAAATGTGTGTTGTAGGAATGAGTTCCGAACTCTTTGCTCGTTGGAATTGGAGAGAGACATCCATTCTCACACGCTTCATACAGGGCCACCATGGCGGTGGCGTTTTTGGGGCCGAATGCTCCCGTGCAAAATTCCGTCTCCAGCTCTTTCAACGATGCCTGAGGATTCCACAGCTTGCGCCCACCAATGTATGTGTTGATGATCTCGGGCCAACCGTGAAAATTCAGTTCAAATGAATACGAGCGCAATTCCTTTCCCGCCTCCAGAGGGAGGCTCCCAATGATATCGTCAACGCCCTTCATGTTAAGCCAGTAGCTGTTGAGCATTTCGTTATCTCCAACATACCAAGTCCACACATCCACCGGTCTTCCTGCTGCGAGCACCGTCTTTGCTTGATCCCTGTTGTAAGTGCGATGAAGCGCGATGCCAATGTTTGACGGCATAAAATGGTCATCAAGGAACTTTGCCCCTTCGGGAATTGTCCGGTTGAAAACCTTCGCTTTTGCCATGTCTGGAAAGTAGGGATTGTAATTTGATAAATCCAACGGTTTGGGACTATAAGACCAAAAGTCACCCCAGGCCCATGTGCTCAAGGAGAATTCGATCTTGTGGTTAATGGAATGGAACGCGTTGTAATAAGCGGCGGTGACTTTTTGTGGCGTCACGTAGCTGTCGCAGCCGTCTCTCAAACAGCCGCCTGGATCGCCAAAGTGAATGTTCACGTGGTCAACCTCATTGGCATAGCCAATGGCCAGGTCTTTGGCAAACGCGATGATTGCCGCCTGCTCGGATGGATTGTTCCATGAGTGGGTGACGCCTTCTTTGAACAGGCAGTCGCCCCATTGAAACAGCGAGACATACATTCCCCGAGAGCGCGCACCCTGGGCAAGAACTTGAAGCGCCTTTCTAATCTTCGGAAGTTGTGCGTCTGTCAGGGCGCCATAACCGCGGACTTCCTCAACCTGTAGAGCGTTGAAGCCGAACTGCCAGAACAACTCAGGGTAACTCCGTAGCTTTTCCAACGGCCAGGTCTCAATGTCCACATTTTTAAAGGGAGATCCATCGGGAATCTGGCGGCGTGCCGAATCTCCAACATCAAGAATTCTGCGGAAAATGAAGGGGCGGTTCAGACTTTCACCAGATTCCAGAGTCAGGGTGTCACCGTGATTGACAACCTTGCAGACAAGATAGGCCACTGCAGCTCGCAATCCTTGGATTGTCTTTCCAGTCACGTAAACGACTGAATGGCCATTCTCCTGTCCCACCTTGAGCCAGAAAGTTTCATCTGGATCAGTGGTTTGAATGCCTGGAATTAAACTCTTGTTTTCACCCACACTTGAATCAGCAAGAATCCATTGGCTATTCTGACATGGATTGGATGACTTGTGTTCCAAGGCTGGCGCGACATTAAAATGCCGCTCCTTCAAAAAATTCTGCAAATAGTGCCCCATCTCATCCTCGCCATTCGAGCCGCTTGTGATAATGCTTACGGGAGCGTTTTTATCTGCGACAACAACGGAGCTGGCATTGAGTCTGGCACATGCCAGGGAGAATGTGCAGAGAACGGCAACAATAAACTTGCTGCAGTTACTTCGCATTTTTATCTGCCGACGATGATTAAATTCCACCATTTCACGAGCCTGAAATGGGAGACCGACTTTGTCAAAGTGAAATCAATCGCACTCAAGCCACGTGGCGTCTGAAAAAATAAAGAGAGGTTGTTGATGTGACAGCAGTAATGACGAGTAGTGGCCAGATGTTTTGCAAAACCATGAGGGCAGACATGTCCTTGAGAAAAACCCCTTTCACAATAATGATGAAATGCCGCAATGGATCAGCCCACGTGATGTATTGAAGAAACAATGGCATGTTGTCGATTGGCGATACATAACCGGAGAGCAGCACAGCGGGCATCATAAAGCTGAATACTCCCAAAAATGCCTGTTGTTGTGTGGAACAAATTGACGAAATGAGCAGTCCAAAGCCAACCAATGCCAGAATGTAACAAATCATCCCAATATATAGCAGCAAGAGCGAACCTTCGAAGGGAACCTTGTAAATAAAAATGGCTCCCAACAAAATCACAGTTCCTTGAGCCATGGCTACCAGCAGAGCAGGGAGGGTTTTCCCAATGACGATCATTTCTGGCGTCAGGGGCGAGACCAGAAGTTGATCCAGAGTCCCACATTCCTTTTCGCGTGCCACAGAAAGTGCAGAGACAATGAGTGTGCTGATGGTGGTGATGATGGCAACCAGACTTGGGGCAACGAACCAGACAAACTCGAGATTGGGGTTGAACCAATGCCTCACAAGGACGACAGATGATGCCTGGCTGGGAGTTGGAATATTCTTTTCCGTCAGGTAATCCTGGAGGATTGTCTGCATGTATCCCAAGGCAATCTGGCCGCTGTTGGAACGGCGTCCATCCAAAATGGCTTGGATTTGGGCTGAACGTCCGGATTCTACGTTGCGCGAAAAATCTGATTGGAACCGGATGGCCACCAGCGCCTGTTGCTTGTCAATGACATCCTGCAATTCAGATTCGCTACGGACTGTGAGCACTTCGCTGAACGCCTTTGCCTTGCTGAAGCGTTGAGCCAGTTCAAAAGAGGCGGCCCCGTTGTCCTGATTGAAAATGGCCAGCGTGTTGTTCTTGATTTCGAGCGTGCAGGCAAGTGGGAAGACGGCCAATTGGATCAGAATTGGCATGATAAGAATCTGTCGACTCCTGGGATTGTTGAACAGGACCTGGAGCTCCTTGATGACGAGGGTGGCAATGCGATACCACATAGTTTATTCAAGCCTCCTTCGGGTTTTTATTGACGTCAGTCCCAAAAAGAAAAACGAAGCCGCCATGAGAAAAAGCAGGTTGCGGATGAGAACCGACCAGATGTCGCCCGCCATGAAAATGGTGTGCATGGCCGAGACGAAATAACGGGCTGGCACCAAATAACAGATCCCTTGAATGACCAGCGGCATACTGCGAATTTCGTAAATAAAACCGGAGAGAATCAACGCGGGAAGAAACGCTGCGGTCAGCGCCGCCTGAGCCGCCGTAAACTGGTTTCGAGTGAGTGTGGAAAACAGCAACCCCATGCCAAGGGCACTCCCCAAAAACAAGGTGGTTACCAGCATCAAAATCCAGAAGGACCCGCGAAATGGAACATGAAGAATAAACACGGCCACAGCAACGCACAGGAGCATCGACACGATGCCAAGAGAGTAGTAGGGGATGATCTTGCTAAGGAGAAATTCAGTGCGCGTAACCGGTGTGGCCAGGAGGGCCTCCATAGTGCCGCGTTCCCATTCCCGCGCAACCACAAGAGATGTCAATAATACACCAATGACTGTCATGATGCAGGTGATGGCCCCGGGAATGATGAAGTTGCGGCTTTGGGCTGCTGGATTGTACCAGAAGCGGGATTCAAATTGAATGGAGGGTGTTGCTTTTAGACTGCGATCCGACGCACGATTTTGCAGCCAATTTTGCCAAGCTCCTCGAACATAATTTTCAACGAACGGAGCCAGATTGGGCTCGGAGCCGTCTGTTATGACAAGAATAGGGGCAGTGCCGCTGCTTTGGTTCAGCCGTTTTGTAAAATCGGATTGAATGAGGACGATTCCGCGGATTTTGTTGTCAATCAAAGCGCGCTCCATTTCTGGACGGTTTTGGGAGAATTCAATCCGCATGTAGGGGGATCCGATCAATGTGTCAACAAAATGCCGAGCATCCGGGCTCATGTCTTCCATGACAACGCCGACGCGGATCGACGTGGAATCGAGGCTGATGCCGTAGCTGTATATGAAAAGCATGACAACGGGCAGCACAAATGCGATGAGAATGCTGCTGGGGTCTCGTAAAATCTGGAAAGTCTCCTTCTTGCACAGGGCAGAAAGGCGCCTTAGGGAATTGGTGAAACGAGTCAAGGACGGCTTTTCTTTCATGCTTTTTCCTCCGCAGCAATATTTTGCTTTTGAATCAGTTCAATGAAAGCTTCCTCCATTGTCGGGTCTGGATTTTGAGACGTGGCGATACTTTGTTTTAAATCATCTGGCGCTCCGGCTGAGATGATGCGACCACGATAGACCAGGGCGATGCGGTCGCAGTATTCTGCTTCATCCATGAAGTGGGTTGTCACCATGATGGTCACCCCATGCTCAACGAGGCCGTTGATGTGTGTCCAAAACTCCCGACGCGTCACGGGATCAACCCCGGACGTGGGCTCATCCAGAAACAGAATGTCGGGCTCGTGCATGATGGCGCAGGCAAGAGCCAGGCGTTGCTTGAAGCCAAGGGGCAGTGTGTCTGGTGTCGTATCCAGAAACGGCTCCAGTTTGAATATGCCTATCATTTTCCCAACCTGGCTCTTTTGCTGTTCCCCTCGTAAACCATAGGCTCCGGAAAAGAACATGAGGTTCTGGCGGACGCTCAAATCACTGTAAAGCGAAAATTTTTGAGCCATGTAACCGAGCCGTTGACGCGCCTTGCTTGCGCTGCGCATCAGGTCAATTCCCATGACATGAGCCGTTCCTGATGTTGGGCGCAACAGTCCGCACATCATGCGGAATGTGGTTGATTTGCCTGCTCCATTTGGCCCGAGCAAACCAAAAATCTCACCCCGATGCACTGTGAAGCTAACGTGATCCGTGGCTGTGAATGCGCCGAATTTTTTCGTCAGTTCAACCGCTTCAATGACGGTGTTTCCATTGTTTGAGGCGGGACGCATCTGTCCGGCCAGCGCGGAATCTCCTCCCGGTCCGCCTCCCAGTGCGTCAATGAAGGCATCCTCAAAACGCGGCTCCACGGGAACAGCTTTTGCCTCTGGTCCGATTGCTAGTTCCGAAAGAGCCGGGCAGGTGGTCCCTTGTCGAAGGACAATTCGAACATTATGTCCTTGAATGACGCCATCCATGACTTCATGGCGATGGAGGGCTCGTGTCAATAATTGGCGTTTGGCACAGTCAAAATTCCGGATTTGAAGACAGCGTCCTCGCAGGCGCCCCGTCATTTCGGAAGGCATCCCTGTAAAGAGAAGCTTCCCTTCATTAAGCAGGATTACGTGTTCACACAATTCGGCTTCATCAAGGTAAGCAGTGCTCCAGACCACAGCCATGCCCTGCCCCAGTAATTCGTGAACCATGCGCCAAAGTTCGCGGCGTGAAATGGGGTCCACTCCAACCCCGGGCTCGTCGAGAAGCAATAATTTTGGACGTCCAAGAAGCGCGCAGGCCAGACCGAGTTTTTGTTTCATGCCGCCGGACAGCTTGCCTGCCAGACGGTCGGTGAAGCGTGTCAAATCTGTAAACGCGAGCAGCTTTTGAAAGGATGTTTTTCTTTCTTCTCCGATTACGCTGCGCAAGTCCGCGTAGAGGTTGAGATTTTCCTGAACCGACAGGTCTTCATACAAACCGAATTTTTGTGGCATGTAGCCGATCCACTCACGTAACCGAGCCGCATCAGTAATGGGGTTCCCATCCAAAACGCGGATATGACCCGACGTGGGTGCGAGCAGTCCAGCCATCATCCGAATCAGTGTGGTTTTTCCCGCACCATCCGGCCCGACAAGCCCGGTCAAACGTCCTGGAAAAATCTGTGCGGAGACAGCTTGGACGGCTGGTTGTTTTGCTTTGGGAAACAACTTGCCAACGTTATCCAAAATGACAGCGGCTTCAGACATGGAATCGAAAAGGGATCAGTCTGGCAGGATTTTTACCGAAACAGGCATTCCCTGGCGTAAATCGTCATCCGGGTTTTCAACGGTGATTCGGATTCGGTAAACAAGGGATGTGCGCAACTCGGAGGTTTCAACGCTTTTTGGGGTGAATTCCGCGCGGGGTGAAATGAAACCGACGACACCTTTATAGGGTTTGCCAGGGCGATTATCAGTGTGGACTTCGACTTTTAAGCCCGTGTGAATGCGTTGGGGTTCCTCCACGTAGGCACGAATCCAAATGGGTTGTTTTAATGAAAGAGTATAGATCGGTGTGCCGGATGCCAGAATCGTTCCCGGTTCCTGTGCACGGGTGAGAATGACGCCGTTGGTGGGCGCTTTCAGGATCGTGTCCTGGGCTTGCAGTTGTGCGATTTCCAGCGCTGCTTCGGCGCGTGACAAATCGGCTTTGGCCTGGGCGATGTCCTCCTTGCGGTAACCTGCCTCCATCAGGGCAAGCTGCTCCTTTGCCGATTTCCAGCGGGCATCGGCTTCGCGGTAACGGGCTTCAGCGTCGTCGCGATCTTGAGTGGAAACCGCCTTGGTGATGAGCAGTTCGTCCTGGCGTTTCAACAAGCGTTCCGCGTTGGAGGCTGTGGCTTCGCGTTCCTTCGTTTGAGCGCGTGCCTGGGCGATTTCCTCAGAACGATAGCCGGCTTGGAGAAGATTCAAGTGAGCTTTGGCACTCTCAACCTGTGCGGAAGCCTGTTCCACTGCGCGTTGGTATGGTTCATCGTCCAATTGGGCAAGAACCTCTCCGGTTTTAACCAGATCACCTTCTTCGTAACGCATCGAGGCGACTTTGCCGGAAACGCGGAAACCGAGACTGACTTCGCGGATATCCACGTTGCCATGGAGGAGAGGATCCGTGGTTTGCGAGCGACGCAGGCCCCACCAAACTCCAAGAATGACGACTAGGAGGATCGGAACGATGATTTTCTTCATTAGATTTAAAGTCGAGTTGATTCAGTCATCCTGCAAATGTGAAAAGGATGAATTGTGGAATGGTTGTAATGCATTGAAAAAGAGCTGGAGAAAAGGGATCTGGTTGGGTGATTTCCTATACTTTTAAAAGTCCTAAAAATCATAAGAAAGAGTTGACAAAATTAAGAGGAACGCAATTAATTAAACGTTCGTTCTAAACAAACGTTTATTAAACATGACTCATTCTGTCGAGCAAAATCGTAAACAAAAAATCCTGGACGCCGCGGAACATGCCATTTCGGAGTGTGGTTTTACCGGGGCCTCGCTTCGCCACATTACCGCTGAAGCAAAAGTCAATCTGGCGACTGTTTACTATTATTTCGGTTCCAAGGAGGGGCTTTTCAAAGAAGTGTTTTTGCGCCGTCTTTCCCCGCTTAGACAAATGCAGCTTGATCGTCTGAAGGCTCTCGAAAGTCAGCCTGAAAAACCAACTTTGGCGCAGCTTATCGAATCCATTCTTTCCCCCGTCAAATATAATGGGGAAAACAAGCAAATCGCGTTGAAACTGGTTGGACGCATCAACACGGAGCCACATCCTCTTGCGCAGGAATTGATCAAGAAGAACTATGGCACCGTAAGGCTGGCTTATACAAAGGCCTTCCAGAAAATTCTTCCTGGCCTCTCCTTGAAGGATATCCAGTGGCGATTGGAATTCGTCTGGGGAGCGATGATTTTTGTTCTGTGCAACCCGGGGCGTGTTTCGTCCATGACGGAGGGATTGTGTGACACTTCAAACGCGGAGGAGATGATTCAGCAAATGACGCGTTTTTTTGAGGCAGGGCTCCAGAGTCCGGCAGTCGTAAGCACCGATTATAAAACTGGCAATGTATAATACATTTTCGATGTTGTTGAACTTATGGCGGTTTTCAAAATGCAATTCTGAGCTATAATTTTATTGTATGCATTTTTTTGCGAAGAATAAGAGGTCCTCTTTTTTTGTTTTAGCCGGATTTTTGACGCTTCCCTTTTTACTGGCTGGATGTGCCGCCGGGCCGGATTTCAAGACTCCAAAAACAACGGTGGACACAACGTTTGCCAATGGTTCGCAGACAAATTTGTCTTCAGAACAGGTGACAGCCGATTGGTGGCACGTGTTCAACGATCCCATTTTGGATCAATTGATTGACAAGGCTGTTGTCGGGAATCACGATTTGCGAATTGCAACGGCGCGGGTGCGCGAAGCGCGTGCCTCGCATGAACAATCGCGATGGGACTTCTTTCCTTCCCCGCGCGCTGAAGCTGGCTGGCAGAGAACCACCAGTGCGAAGGATTCCATTTTCATACCGACAACGCGCGAGCAACGCGAGCTGGATCTATTTACCACTGGATTTGACGCCACGTGGGAATTGGATGTTTTTGGCCGGGTTCGTCGCGCCAATGAAGCTGCGCGGGCTGATTGGCTTGGTACATACATGCAACGACGTGATGTGTTGGTTTCGTTGGAAGCCGAAGTTGCCCGAAATTACTTCGAACTAAGGGGCTCACAGAATCGTCTGGATGTGGCTCGTAAAAACGCGACGAATCAGGAGGAAACTCTCAAGCTGACTCTGTTCAAAGTCCGGGCTGGTCGTGGCACGGAGTTGGATAGCGCCCGTGCCCGCGCGCAGCTTGACGCGACAAAGGCCGCTGTTCCTCCGTTGGAATCATCCATCCTCAAGAGTATTCATCGTTTGAGCGTGCTTACAGGTCAGCAACCCAACGCATTGACGGCGGAGCTTTCAAAACCGGCGTCGCTTCCTGCGCTTCCGAAACAGGTGAACATTAGCAGTCCGGCAGACTTGCTTCGCCGAAGACCGGATATTCGGGCTGCTGAATACGCGTTGCACTCCGCAACGGCCCGAATTGGTGTAGCCACGGCAGATTTATTTCCAAGAGTCACTGTTAATGGGCGGATCGGTTTGAGTTCGTCTGATTTTGCCAATCTGACAAAGAGCGGCTCTGATTATTACGGATTTGGTCCAAATATCAGTTGGGCTGCACTGGACATGGGACACGTGCGAGCCCGTATCCGGGCTTCCAAAGCCAGAGCAGATGAAGCGCTGGCCGTGTATGAAAAAACGGTTTTAAAGGCTCTTGAGGAGACGGAAAACGCACTGGTCGATTTTGGACATTCTGAATCGAGGCGTGACTATTTGGAATCCTCAACCCAAGCCGCAGAGCAAGCATTCAAATTGGCGCGTCAACGCTATGAAGGAGGGATTTCAGACTTTCTGACCGTGTTGGATGCGCAGAGGACGCAGCTTGAGGAGCAGGACCAACTGGCCCAGAGCCGGATGGCAACGGCTACTTCGCTCGTGGCCGTTTACAAGAGTCTGGCTGGCGGATGGCAAATTGATGCCACTAATGCTCCAGCAACCGAAATCAATTCATCTTCTGCTGGATCTGCCCAGGGAAATTCAGCAAAGTAAAACGTATGACAGAATTCAGTGATGTGACATCGTCGAGCGAGGAAGAAAAATGTTACGTTTGTGGTGCGGCGGCAGGTCCACATTGGTTTGCAAAGGTCAATTTGCAGACGGGGACCGCCTGCATTTGTTCTCCCGCGTGTGCTTTGCTTTTCAGTGAAGCACCCCGTCCTGATTCCTCCGTGTCGGATAGAATCCGCTACTACAAGGAGCAACTTGCACAAATTGAAGAGGCTGTTCTAAACAGCCGGGGATTTTGTTCCGACGATTTCTTTCGTAACGGATAGATGATTCAATTTTTCTGTCCTGGCGTTGGATATTTTTTTGATGCGTCATCCAGGACCAAAATCCAATCTAATTCTTCTCCCAGATTTGGTGGGGTGAACTCTCGCTGTCCTGCATTTGAAAACTCACCAATCTTTATTGCCTTTCCATTTCTTGGATCAAACCACCACGCCCTGACGGATGAATTGTGGATTACGCCCATGTTGACAGAGAATCTCCGTCCAACGGGGCAATAGACAAAGGCATACGTTCCAGTTTCATCGCGGGTGGCTTTAAATACGTAACGTCCGGAACCAGGGACTGCTGTGCGGACCCGATCGGTTACGAGGATCGAATCATCTGGAATCCGTGTCAGATAGGGACGGGATTCGAGGAGCTTTCGCGCATATTGCATCTGTGTGGCGCCCGGCTGTTTGATTGCCTCAATCCATGGCATGAGCGGATCGTTGATGGGGGCGCGATCTGGTTGATACATTTGCCAGACTGCGTGATTGCCATACGTATGGCCGCACGCGCCGCTGAACAAGTCCCAATAAAGAGGGCGTCGTGTATCTGCCGCGACAGAATGGCCGTTTTCCTTTGCGTTGAAGTAGATGGGATGATCTTCATAAATGGGCTCGCCATCCAGAACGGGCTTGACGGGTTTTCGATTATAATCGTCCAGGGTCTTGGCGTATTCGGCACGGAAATTATTGCCATGGCCGTTTTGGCGCATGTTGAAATCCAGCCACGATTCCTCATGGAACCACTGAGATGAACCTGCCGCACCGCAGGGATGGAACGTCATCAAATGTCGTCCGCCATCGCCCTTTTTTAACCCGCGAGCCATCGCTCGGATGGTTTCGCGCTGGGCATTATTGTCAACTGAACGGTCGCCACCGAGAATCCAGATGATGGGTTTGTTCTTGTAGCGATTTCCCAGCCATTCCCCATATTGTTCTGCATTTATGGGGTTGAAAAGAGGTTTGCCGTTTTTTGTCGCGTCATGCCAGTAACGTCCCCACGTTGGCAAAAAGCCAATATATAGTCCCAAGGACTCCGCTTTGTTTACAACATAATCCACATGATCCCAATAATCATTGTCAGGTCCCTCTTTTATTGCAGGCCTGGTGGGATCCAAATCCATGAGTGGCAGGCAACCATACGCATTGGCAACAGAATCCCCATCAAATTCTGCGATGGCTACTGCCTGAATGACTGTGAAGCCTTTTTGGGCGCGGTCCTGCAAGTATAAATCCACCTGTTCCCTTTTCAGACGGTGAAAGATCTCCCAAGCCGTATCGCCAAGGTAAAAGAACGGTTTGCCATCTTCCTGAACCAAAAAACGGTGATTTTCACTGACTTTCAAAAGAGGCAGAGCGCTGGCTGAAATGGCTCCAGACAGGAACAATCCCAAGATTGGAAAGGCCATGTGGCGCCAAAAATTTTTGATGTGGATCATGCGTGGGAGAATACAAGGGGACAGGCTCCTTCGTAAAACGATAATCGAAACAAATAACCAAAAAGTTGCTACTCGCCAAATAGATTGGCATTTGGCACCCTGTCGCCAATATGAAGATGATCGCACTGATGACACTTGTCGTATCGCTGGCTTGCCCGGCATTTGCCGCAGATGACGCTGCGCCGAAACTGTGGACAGGCACCGCAACTAATGCGGCTGGAGCTGTTATTGCCACGATTACTGTTGATTCATCCGAAGCGCCTGACCTCGAAGCCTGGGGACAGAAAGCAGGTGAAATTTGTGTCAAATGGTATCCCATCATGTGTGAATTGCTGGATAGCCCAGGTTTTAAACCCTATCCCAAAGTCAGTCTTTCATTTAAAAAAGACCTCGACAACCCCGCAGCAACGGGCCGTGATTTTATTGGCATTTCTGCCAGTTATGTGCGCGAGCACACCAATGATTTTGGAATGATCGTGCATGAGTTGACCCACGTTGTTCAAGCCTATCCCAGCGCAAATCCGGGCTGGGTCACCGAAGGGATTGCTGACTATGTGCGTATCGCGCGTTTTGAACCCAATGCCCGTCGTCCACGTGTCCGTCCTGACAGGGACACCTATCATGATGCCTACAAAACAACAGCCATGTTCTTTGAGTGGGTGGAGAAGAAATATGACAAGACACTCGTGACAAAACTCAATTGCGCCATGCGCGAACGAAAGTTCAAAATTGAACTTTTTAAGGAATATACTGGTAAAACAGTTGACGAACTTTGGAGTGAATATATTAAAAGCGCAAGAACGCCCGCGATTGCACCAGTTCAAAGTGGAAAGTAGCCCGTCGTAGGATGATTCCATGCAGCGGCATTAAAATGAACTTTTTTGGTTTATGAAACAAATCCATCTTCTTAGTTTTCTTCGCTGGCTGGTCATGTCTGGCATCCTGATTTTTTCAACTGTTTCTTTGACAGCGGGTGAAGCCGCCATGGTGTGGCCTGCCGGTTCCACCGATACATGGAATGGATTTACGCGGCACATTTTCATGGTGGATGGCTGCAAGGCCTGGGTGGTTGAACCCCGGGAGCCGCTCCCCGGAAAGCCGTGGTCATGGTGCATGGAGTTTCCTGACGCATTTACAGAGCGTTGCGCCGCACCGGCATTATTGAAGAAAGGTTTTTATCACGTTCACATTGAGGTGGGGAATACTTTTGGATGCCCATCTGCTGTGAAACATTTCAATGCTTTCTATGAGGTATTGATCAGCAAAGGGCTTTCGAAAAAAGCTGTTTTGATTGGTCTGAGTCGGGGCGGTTTGTATGCATATCGGTGGGCTTCAGAAAATCCTCGAAAAGTTGCAGTCATTTATGGCGATGCGCCTGTTTGTGATTTCAAGAGCTGGCCCGCCGGTATCAAGACCAGAAAGGGGAGTCCGGAAGATTGGAAAGCCCTCATGGCTGATTATGGTTTCAAGAACGAGGAGGAGGCTCTTGCTTATCCTGGCAACCCAATTGATGTTCTGAAACCGCTGGCAAAAGCCAAGATTGCTTTGATTCATGTGGTTGGTGATGCGGATGATGTAGTGCCGGTTGTCGATAATACGGCCATCGTGGAAGAGCGCTACAAAAAGCTTGGAGGCACCATTCAAGTGATTCACAAGCCAGGCATTGGCCATCATCCCCATGGTTTGGATGATCCTACTCCGGTTGTTGATTTCATTGTGAAACACACAGTCAAATAGTCATTTCGATTCCTATTGGAAAATTCAGTTGAGTTTTGCGCGTTCAATATTTTAAAACGCAATATATGATGAATACACGAAATTTCCTATGTCTTGGCTTGTTGGCAGCTTCAACCGCTTTCTCCAATGCCGAAAATTGGCCTGCGTGGCGTGGACCACGTGGGGATGGTACGAGCACTGAAAAGGATCCTCCCACACAATGGAGTGTCACCAGTAATGTTGTTTGGAAAACGGCGATACCTGGCAAGGGCCATTCCTCCCCCATCATCTGGGGCGACCGGATCTTTTTGACAACGGCATTGGAGAATTCTCAACAGCGCATTCTCATTTCACTGGATCGCAAAACTGGAAAAATCCTCTGGCAGCAGACTGTTTTACACGCTCCATTGGAAGCAAAGAATGGCGAGAACAGTTACGCTTCTTCAACTCCGGCGACTGATGGCAGGCGTGTTTACACGACATTCCTCAATGTTAGCAATCTGGTGGTGAGTGCCTATGATTTTTCTGGAAAGCAGGTCTGGAGTGTCAGCCCTGGTACGTTTTACAGCCAGCATGGATTCAGCCACACGCCGATTCTGTCTGAAGACAAGGTCATTGTGGTTTGCGACAGCAAGGCGGAAAACTTCATGGTCGCCTTGGACTGTGCGGATGGCCACACAATTTGGAAGGTTCAGTTGGATAATCCGACTCAGAGCTATGGGCCTCCGCTGATTCGCGAGATGGCAGGTCGGCTTCAATTGGTCTTTACGGGAAATAAAGCGATAAGCAGTTACGATCCCAAAACTGGCAAGAAGCTTTGGTTCTATACTGGAAATTCCGAAGATTCTGTTGTGACGCCTGTCTTTAACGAAAAGACGGGAACGATTCTATGCAGTAGTAGCTGGCCGAAGAAAGTCCTTGTTTGCATCAATCCTGATGGGGAAGGCGATATCACCACGACCAAGACAATCTGGACTAATACCGAAGCTGCACCTTATGTTCCGTCACCCATCAGCGTTGGCGATTGGTTTTACACTGTCAGCTTTCAAGGTCGCAATGCCTGTTGTCTCGAAGCTACTTCCGGCAAAATTCTCTGGAAGGAAAACATGGGGAATTTTCATGCATCTCCTGTTTCGACGGCCAATGGTTTCATCTACTTCCTAAATGATGAAGGTACGATGCGCGTTATCAAGGCGGGGGCAAAATATGAACTTGTTGCTCAAAACGAGCTTGGCGAGAAAACGTATGCCTCGCCTGTTATTGTTGATGGAGAGATTTTTCTCAGAAGCTTTGAAAACCTCTATTGTTTTGGCAAAAAGAAATGAGGTCCAATTTTAGCGCGCGCAAGGCTGTTCTCGATTTTAATTCTGGCGCAATCTGTAATAGCACGTTTTTTGGGCGTCATACGCTGCAATGTCAGTGAAAGTCACGTCTGAAGTGATGGGTGAAATGACTGTGTATGGCCCGGAAACCGCTTCAGCTCGTTCCAACTGCACTTTACCGGAAGTGGTCCATTGCAATGTGATGTTACCACTTGTGGTATCGATTTCCATTTTGGTTATTTGCATGGCTTTCGGAGTGGCAACGAGGGTGAGTTCATAGGTTAGGTAGTCTGTGCCGTTGGTTTGGATGAGGAGTAGTTGAATATTGGGCCACGCGGCGGGAGCGAGTTCATTCGAATTGGTAGCAATGCAGGTGATATCATCTAATGGGCTTAGTATATCCATCGAAATGAGCGCATTTTGAGCCAGGGCTACTTCTCCGCCGATTTCATAGGAACCATTGCCAGTAACTGTGTAAAATCCCAGGTCGCTTTTTGCCAGAAAATCTATGTCTCGGATTTCAAAAAGAGGAAACAATGGCGAGTCTTCCTCTGACACCAAACGGAATGTTCCGGTCATGGGGATCGGACGGGGTATGGAGTCACATATTGGACAATCCCGCAGGAGCTGACTCCCGGATTGGAGTTCATAAACGGTTCCCGGTGAAAAAGTCAGGATTGCGGCGCTCATTCTGAGGGAAAACAAGGCCACAAATGTGACACAACCAAGCAATAACAAGCTGCGTGTTTTCATGGAATGACTGGATCAAAATGCCACGAGATTGGAATGATTTCAAGCTGGGCAATTTTATAAGCGATGAAGCAGTGATTGTTTTGAAAACGTGCTTTGTTTTGATTTCACTGATTTCCCATGTTGACATTCATTCCCGTTCCGACAAGCTGAGCGAAATTCATATGAAACACCCGATAATTGTGCAACTCCTTGGACTCGCAACCCTTGTTGCGGGTATTTCCTGCGCCAGGGCTGAGGCGAATCTGACCTATGGCGATCTGATTCGGCGAATGACCGACCTGTCTTATCTTGCAACGTTGCCGGAATCTGGCGACACCTGTGCACAATGGTCAAGCTATGACCGTGCCAGCAAGTTTGATGAACAGAGCGGCAAGTATATTCATTGGGATGCCAATGGTGATGGGGGTGGTTTCATCCGCACGGAAGGCGACAAGGTGGTTATGGCCGAAATGAAAGGCCCGGGATGCATCTGGCGCATCTGGTCTGCGGACCCACGAGCCGGACACGTTCGGATTTATCTCGATGGGAATGAAAGACCGGTAACGGATCTGGAATTCAGACAATACTTTGACGGACAACACGCTCCGTTTGCCTACCCGATGCTCTCCTATGATTTGCATCAGCAAAAATGTCAGGGACAAAACCTGTATTTCCCAATTCCCTATCAGAAGTCCTGCAAGATTGTGGCGGACAAGGATTGGGGCGCCTACTTCCATTTTGTTTATGAAACGTTTCCTCAAGGAACGACGATTCCAACCTTTAGCGCGGCACTTGTAGTTGAGAATTCAAGCGCGTTAAATGCTGTAAACGATTACTTCAGAAACAAGATTGGCGAGGATCCCGCGGGGCGTAGACCAGGACTCGAAACGATCAAAAAAACGGTTTCTCTAGCTGCTGGGGCGGTTGAGCGAGTTGCAGAACTAAAAGGGGCACGGGCCATCACCTCGTTGCGCATCAATGTGGCGTTCACAAATCGTGAGGATGAAATTGAGGGGCTTAGAAGAGTTCAGTTGCGCATTACCTGGGACGGGCAGGATAAACCTGCGGTTCTTTGTCCGTTGGGGGATTTCTTTGGCACGGCACCGGGAGTCAACCTCTATAAAACCCTTGCGACTGGCATGACTACAAACGGTTTCTATTCGTTGTGGTACATGCCATTCGGAAAATATGCCGTGGTGGAATTGGTGAGTGACGACACGGTTTCTCGCGCGGTTACTGTTGAAATTGCACATGCCCCGCTTGGTCGTGGCTTTGATGGTTTGGGGTATTTTCATGCCAAATGGCATCGTGATGTGTTTCCGCTTTCTCCGGATCGCTTTCCGGATTGGGTGATGTTACGTACGGAAGGCAGGGGGCGTTTCTGCGGCGTCATGTTGCACGTGTGGAATCCGCATGGGGGATGGTGGGGGGAGGGAGACGAGAAATTCTTTGTCGACGGGGAGAAATTCCCCTCCACATTCGGCACCGGTTCTGAGGACTATTTTGGCTACGCTTGGTGTGATCCCCATCTGTTCAAAATGCCTTATCATGCCCAGACAATGACGCAGAACAATCATGGACATCAATCCGTGTTGCGTTGGCATATAGTTGACAATATTCCCTTTCAAAAATCTTTTGAGGCGACCATTGAAAAATATTACAAGAACGATGAGAAGAGCACCCTCTACGCCAATACGGTGTATTGGTATCTTGCTCCTGGTGGAACCGATCCCTTTGACGAGGTCCCCGTTGAGAATAGGGTCGGTTACTACGTAAAAGGCCCGGTGGTTGCGGGTGGGTTTGCTGTGGATGCGGAGCCCAACGGCTCGGTTGAGACTCAGGAAATGGCATCGTTTGGTGATGGGAAATGGAAGAACAATCAACAACTCTGGTGGACAGGTGCCGAGCCTGGAGCCAAACTGGAGATTACTCTGCCGGTGGAAAAGGAAGGTGTCCAGAGTTTGAATGTCTCGTTGACCAAGGCGCCTGATTACGGAATTGTTCAATTCTATTTTGATGGAGAGAAAATTGGCAAGCCAGTCGATCTTTTTAACAAACAGGTTGTTCCAACTGGAATGATTGACTTGGGAAAAGTCCAGGTGGACAAGCCCGGAAAACATAAACTCACGGTTGAAATCACAGGGGCAAATCCTGATGCAATCAAGAGCTATATGTTTGGCATGGACCGTGTGGAATTGACAACCCCATAAGTTGTCCATTGTTTGGACGCAAGAATCTTGCCCAGTCTCATTTCCGGCGGAAGAACAAATCTGTCTTTCGCCGGAATTTTGTTTTCTGAGCCGGCGATGGTGACGATTTCAACGCAGTTTTGAAGTCTCGGAAGTTGAATACCTAGGGCTCTCACACCGTCTTTTGTTTGTCTATTTTTTAACAGTAGGATACATCGAAATGAATCAGCACTTTAGACAAAGCCAGAATTATTCGCTGGCTGGAATGATCTTTTTCCCAAGAGGCTTTGTTATGATGGCATTGGCCATCGTTGCCACGACTATTCTTTTGGCTGGGGCTGCGGTTGCGCAGGACACTTTGCCCAAAGTTCGCGAGCCGGGTGCCATCCTAAAGATCATTCATAATTGGCCCCCCGCTGCTCAGGATCAGGACAAGCTTATCACTCACCTTGTCCATCAGGGATTCAGTGGCGTGGTTTGCAATGTGTCGTTCAAGGATTACTTGGAAAGCACGGAAGCCTGGAATTCGTTTCATCGGGCCGTTGACCGTGCGCACCAGAGCGGAATGGAACTCTGGCTTTATGATGAAGCGGGCTACCCCTCCGGAACAGCCGGACATCTTGTTCTGACCAATCATCCGGAATGGGAGGCCGAAGGGCTTTTGACGGATTGGAAAATGACGGATGGCCAGCAAATCACATTAAAGATGCCTCCTGGCAAGATAATGCTTGCTGCGGCCTATCCGTGGATCAAGGACCACCTAGACCTCAGTAAGAAGGCCGATTTGTCCGCAACCGTTGCGAATGGACAACTTACTTGGAAGCCGGACAATGGAAAATGGATCGTTGTTGTTGTCACGCGCAGCCATCTGTATGAGGGAACGCATGCGGAACTGAATTTGGCGGAAAAACGGCCTTACTTGAACCTGATGCAGGCAGAGCCGACGGAGCGTTTTATCGATGTGACTCATCAACGTTATTTTGATCGTCTGGGAAGTGATTTTAAGGGGAAATTTGTTTCCACGTTTACGGATGAACCTTCCTTGATGAGCGTGTTTCTCCGTCCGATGCCATATCGACCGTTGCCATGGTCTCCAGGCTTTTCCAAGAGCTTCAAATCGAAACATGGTTATGCCATTGAACCACTCATTCCATTGCTGCTTGTCAATGGCGGTGAAAAAACCGGAAAAGTTCGATACGACTTTTGGCAAACCGTTGGACAACTGACTGCGGACAACTATTTTGGGCAGATTCGGAGCTGGTGTGATAAGCATGATATTTATTCTGGCGGACACCTTTTGTTGGAAGAGGGGGGTACGGCCCAGGTCGGACTTTATGGCGACTTTTTCTCATGCACACGGCGATTGAGCGCCCCGGGAATCGATTGTTTGACAAGCATACCGGCGGAAGTTCCATGGCAGGTTGCCCGGCAGGCTTCCAGTGCGGCTGATTTAAACGGTGGAGGAGTGCCGGTGATGTGCGAGACCTCCGATCATTGCCAGCATTATCGTCCGGCTGGAGATAAGACCCCAATCCGCTACATCACCGAGGCTGAAATCCGTGGCACCTGCAATAAATTGATGGCGGGCGGTGTCAGTCGGATCACCAGTTACTATTCTTATGACAAACTCGATGATGCCGCACTTCAACGGATCAACCACGGAGTGGCATCTGTCTGCTCTCGAATGAGGGGAGGAATTCAATCTGCCGATATCGCTCTGCTGTATCCGGTTGAAAGCCTCTGGCCTGCGTTTGTTCCTTCGCGTCATTGGGCAGGGGACGCAGCGGAGGCGCAGGCAATCGAATACGTTTATCATGAGGCAGCCAATTCCCTTTATAAGGGCACTCTGGATTTTACTGTTATTGACAGTCGGTCCATTGCTGAATCAACGATCCAAAAGGACACGCTTCGTCATGGCAAGCTCGCCTGGAAAGTGATCGTTCTTCCCCGTGCCAACACACTTCCCATTGCTGCCTGGGAAAAACTGGCTCGCTGGGTGAAGAAAGGCGGTGTGGTGATTGCCCTCGGCGTTCTTCCAACAAACAGCGAAACCGATTTTCCATCCAAGAAAGTTCTATCAGTGGCCAAGGAAATGTTTGGTGGTGCAGGCGAGCAGATCACCTTCAAGAAAAACGCGGCAGGCGGCATGGGTATTTTCCTTCCCAATGGCACGGAATGGATGTTGCCGGAAATGATCAATTCCGTGATGGTGCCTGACGTTCAGATAGCCTTAAAAGAAACGCCGATTCGCTATACGCACCGGCGCTATGGTGATTGCGAACGTTACTTCATCATCAATGATTCGGCTGAGCAGTGGAATGGAACGCTTAAGATCCGGTCCGCCACCACAGGAACTCAGATCAATCCTAATAATGATGTTCAAACCACGGTGAATGGTCAGGCTGTGCAGCTCGAATTGGGAGCTTATCAGGGGACCCTTTTGGAATTTGCTTCTGTGCCTGATGATACGAGAAAGAAGCAGTTCTCAGGCAGCCTTCCCACGTTTGAAACAAACCAGATTCATGTTCTGGAGCCTTCTGTTGGAAAGGGCGAATTTGTTCGCGACCAGATTTCTGGCGACTTGGAGCATTCAACCCGGGATGGCAAGGTTTGGATTGCCAAAGGAACCCTGACAAAATCCCAGGTGGACGTTTTTCTGTTCACAAATTTTCATTTTGATCAACCGCTTGACTTGGCAGGGACAACAGCAATGGAATTTGATACATGGGTTCCCGCTGGTCAGGAGAGGGGGCCGAAGTTAATGGTGATTGTCCATGAAGAGAACGGAGGGGATTATTATGTAAACACAAGCCGCGATCTTTCACGCCCGGGCCTTCAGAAAGTCATGGTTCCGCTGAATTCATTTCAATTGGCCGGATGGTCAAAAGATCAGGATGGACGCATGGATTGGTCAAAGGTGACTGACATCCGCATTGGTTGGGGAGGTTATACCGGCGATGAAAATCAAGTGGTTCAATTCAGTTTCTCAGAACCGCGTCGCGTCACCCTTCATTAGGAAGTGACGCTTGGACTGGAAGCAACGTGGTTGAAATGGAGAAAGTGTTCCAGCCCATCGGCGACTCCTTGACCGCAATTAAACGGACTGACATAGCCCTGCTGCTCCCTTATGGCTGTTTTTACCGCGTCAATGGCATTGTTGGGAACGACGAGATAACGGGCATATTTACTTGACAGCATGGGAAGGTCGTTCAGGTGGTCCCCCGAGGCGAAGGTGTGGTCTTTTGCGATTCCAGAAAGCCTCCCAATCTCCTCTAAAGCGCTCCCCTTGTGGTAGGCTTTATGGCAGAACCTCGCATAGACATCATTGCGCATGACCATGAGATTGGGCACCTGTTTGCAATACTCATTTAGGTAATTGTGTATCTTTTCGGCATCCTCCAGATGGTCTGCGATGAAACAAAAAGGGGAATAGGGATCCTCATAAATCAGCGCGTCAAAACGCTCTTGAATCCAGGAAGTCAATCGAGGCAGGTCCTCTTCCACGCGTGCGAACAACTCCGCATGAACTTGGGCGCAACGGCGATTCCACTCATGATGCTCGACGTATTGGGAGCCTTGTCGTATGTAGATTTCACGTTCGACGAGGACCAAAAAATCCGGTTTTACAGAAAGATGACCACGTCCGAGGCCTTCCATCAGGCTTGGCAAATCTCTTCCCGTATTGACCACCCATCTGGCGCCCTTTAATTGCAAATCTGTCAGAAGACTCTGCAATTTCAGCGGGACCGGCGGATTTTCAAACTCGGCAAACAGCGTGCCGTCAAAGTCTGTTGATATCAGTTGAATGGGCAGACACATCAATTGTGAATTTAATGAGAATTTCTGATTTCTACCAGAACCGTTTTAGAGAATGTGACGTTCGATGCCGGATTTATTGTGGCAGGCCAAAGTCTTTGGATTTATCTGAATCCAAAGCTTCACGAACTTTTTGGGCCAGATTTTCCACAGTAAAAGGTTTTTGGATGAAATGAATGTTCTCGTCCAGAATGCCGTGGCTGGCGATGACATCAGCCGTGTAACCAGACATGAAAAGACATTTATTAATGGTTGCATCTCGTTCAGAGAGTGCCTGAGCCAGATCTCGCCCGTTCATTTCCGGCATGACAACATCAGTGATGAGAAGCTGGATTTTTCCGATATGCTCTCCGGCGATTTGGATTGCCTGGCTGGGGGTGTTGGCGATCAAGACTGTATAACCAAGGCTCTCCAAAGCCCGTTTTCCCAGCATGAGAATGACAGGCTCATCCTCCACCAGAAGTATTGTCTCAAAACCACCGCAGGCTGAGATATTAATGATTTCCTTTTTCTTTTTGGCATTTTTGGGATTGAACCAAGGAAAGAAAATCTTAAAGACAGATCCTTTGCCAGGCACGCTTTGGACGCTGATGGCCCCCTTGTTTTGATTGACAATGCCATAAACCGTTGCCAATCCCAAACCGGTCCCCTGACCAATATTTTTCGTCGTATAAAACGGCTCAAAAAGATGTTCAATCACCTGTTTATCCATTCCACAACCCGTATCACTGATGGAGAGCAGGACATAATTTCCAAACGGCATGCCGGGATGTGCCTTTATGGTCGTATTATCAAAAGTGACTTTGCTTGTTTCAATGGTGATCTTTCCCATGTTTCCTATGGCATCGCGGGCGTTGACGCACAGGTTTGCAAGAATTTGATCAAGCTGGCTGGGATCGATTTTAATGGGGAGAGGTCCCTGACCAGGAGTCCAGACCAATTCAATATCTTCTGTAATCAAGCGGCGGAGCATTTTTATCATTCCAGCCACTGTTTTATTTAAGTCCAATTCCTGGGGGACTACGGTCTGTTTGCGTGCAAAGGCGAGCAATTGACGGGTTAGATCAGCAGATCTTTGAGCGCATTTTTCTATTTCTTCCAGGTTCTCCCTTAATGGACTGTTGGCCGGGAGATCAAGAAGGGAAAGGGCAACATTCCCCAGAATTGCCTGAAGCATGTTGTTGAAGTCGTGGGCGACACCACCAGCCAGGCGTCCGATGGACTCCATTTTATGCACTTGGGTCAATTGTTCCTGAAGTTGAGCCCGTTCGGCTTCGGCGTGCTTACGTTCGCTGATGTCGCGTGAAATGCCAATGATTTCCAGTTTTCCTTTTTCGTTTAGAAGGAATGTGGTGGTGATTTCCGTCTGAACGAAGGAACCATCCTTGCAAGGCTGTTCGACCTCATCGATGAAGGATGTTCCCGGCTGGGATTTTGCCACGCGATCTGTCATAAGTATGGACATCCGCTTTAGGGATTCCTTTGACAAGGCGCTCTCGAGTGGGCTGTTGATGATTTCTTCTGTGGTGAAACCGCGTGTTTTTATGACAGACGGGCTGACATAGGTGAACCTTTGCGTTTCGGCGTCGAGAACCCAGATGACATCAGCGACATTATTGGCAATGAGCCGGTAACGCTTTTCACTTTCAAGCAAGGCGGCTTCCGCTCTCTTGCGATCACTGATATCACGAACGACTGCGAGAATGCGTCCCTGGCCTCCTATCTCCGAGCAGCGAAGAGAAACTTCCACCCAAAAGTCCTCCCCATTTTTTTTGCGTGCCAGCCATTCGAACACCTGGGAATCTTCCGTTACGGCACGTTGAATTCGATGTAGAGCCTCTTGAAGTGTGTGGATGGAATCTCCACGTGGGGTTAACACCTCAAGATTGAGTTTCAAAACTTCTTCCTTTGAACTGTAGCCAAAGAGCCTGCACATGGCTTCGTTGACATCCAAAATGTTGCCGGTTGCCGCATCGTGGAGGAATATGGCTTCGTAAGTGGAATTGAAGATTTCCCGGTAATTTCTCTCGCTTGCTTCGAGATCTGCCTCAGCTTTTTTGTGGGCCGTGATATCAGGTGCAAAGTTGAGAGTGGCTGGTTGGCCCTTCCAAAGAATGAAAACAGAATTGACCAGAAGCCATTCCGGTTTTCCAGGGCGAGTTAGAATATGGTATTCACGCTGACTTTGAGTCAACTCTCCGTTCATGAGACGTTCGTGGTGCTTGAGTGCGCTATCCCAATCTTCACTTGGAAGAAAAACCTGAAGATCTTTTTCAAAAAGATCCTCCTCGCTCATACCGGCAATCTGACTCGCCATGGAGTTGGCATATTGGATTTTTCTGTTTTGCACGACATAGATTGCCTCGTGGGCGTTTTCAACCAGCAACCGGTATTTTTGCTGGCTTTCCTTGAGGGCCAACTCATTTTTTCTACGTTCCGTTACATCCAAATTAACGCCGTAAACCCGCTGCATTTTTCCTTCGGCGTTCTTGACCACATTGGCGATTCCCTGATGCCAGGCAACACGACCGCTTGGCAGGCGTATCCGCAAAGTGAATTCACTGCTCTTGTTGTTTTTGAATGCCGTTGTGACGTGATCCAATACGGCTTGGGCATCCTCGGGGTGGACATACTCAACCGCTTCAGAACAGTGAATGGGGCCTTTTGCTGGATCGCGTTCAAGCAGCCTGTTCATTTGATCCGAAAAACTGACCCATCCAGTCTCCGGGTTCAGTTCCCAATCTCCGATTCCCCCCAGAGCCTGCGCTTCCTTCAGCCTTCTCTCGCTTTGTCGCAGCGATTCCAAGGCAAGTTTTTGATCTGTAATATCCCAAATTGTTCCAAATAAACGAACTCGCTTTCCGTCCGAATCGCACACAATTTCAAATCCACTTGCTGCCACCATGCGAATTTCTCCATCAGGTCGTATGATCCGTCCTTCAAAAGGTCCGGCATTCGCTCCCTGAACTGCGCTTCTTCCCAACATCTCGTAACGTTGCCTGTCTTCCGGATGAATTCGTTCAATGATGTTTTCCTTGGTTAAAACGAAATCATCCTTTCGAACGCCGAAAATCTGATACATTTCATCAGACCAGGTGGAAATTCTCTTTACGATGTCCCAACTCCAGTTTCCCAAATGCGCCACCGTTTGGGCTCGTCTTAGGTCTGCCTCACTTTCGCGCAGGGTTAGTTCGCGTTTGTATTCACATGTGACATCCCTGAAGACAAGGACAATACCAACAGCGTGCTGATCCTTGTCATGAATGGGAGCGACACTGTGAGTGATGGGATGCTCATGCCCATCTCGTGTCAGCAATAAAAATGGGAAACGGACGGGCTCAATCGTTGCCGTTTTATTGGCTGTTGTCAGATCTGAAAATGAGGCTACTGGTTTTCGTGTCTCACTATTGAGAATGTTGAATACTTCACAAACCGGGCGTTTTATGGCTTCAGCGAGTGTCCAGCCAGTCAGTTTTTCTGCCATGGGATTCATCCAGACAACACAGCCTTTCGCATCTCCCGTGATCAGGGCATCGCCTATACTGTTCAGTGTGGTTTGAAGTTCTTCTTTATCTTCTGCCACCTTATCAAGCTTCCTCTGCATTTCGTGGCACAAGTGGTTTAGATTCCTGCAGAGCTCCTCCAATTCAAAGCTGCCACTGATTTGAAATTTCTGACCGGGTTTTGCATCGTTTTCTTTCGTTAACTCGTTGGCTTTTTCTGAAATGGCATTGATTGATGAGGCCATTCTCTTTGCCAAAATCACGGCGATCCAGCTTCCCGCCAGTAACACCAGAACGCTCATGCCAATCATCATGGCAACGGTCGATTCCAAACGCTGAGATGTTTCTGTGGTTGATTTGGTTGCAGCTATCACACAGGGAACGTCATCCACATACGGAAATAAGAACATTCGTGCATTCTGGGAATGAATTTCGAGTGTTTGAGGTTGAGCTGTTTCCAGTGCCTTTATGCAAGCTGCCATCACGTCGGCTGGCAAGACACCCTGTACGGCATTTTGGGTGGAAGCAGAGGTGGAGGTTATTACAATGTTATTGTGAATGCGTGCCGCACTCCAAAGTGTGCTGAGTCCGAGCTCTTTGCATTCCTGTGAGAGTTGGGCAGATACTCCTCTGAATTCCTCTGAATTTGTTCCAACAAAACGAGCGTGGTACTTCGGTGGATACACGTTCTTTGCCATCACTGCCGCCACATGCAGGTCTCTGTCCAACTCCTCAACTGAAGAATGCCATTGAAAGAGACAAATCAGCCCTGTGGTTCCCAACAGAGTGAGAGCCAGAATCCCAATGGAGAAATTGAGTAATTGCCTTCGAATTGTCATTGAACAGACCTCCTAGAAAATTACCTCTCGATTGCGACTGTGGAAAAGACTATTTTTCCCTTAATCAACCGGTTTTTCTTCCAAACGGGCTAAGAAGGAGGCTGATGATACATATTATATTCTATTTAGGGCACTTATAAAAACTCTTGTTCTGTAGTCTGTAAGATGGAGATTGGTGTTTTTGGGAACTTGAAAGTGAGAATTTTACCTACAGTGTTGTCAGAAAAACACGGACTTTACGGGAAAAGCTGATTCATCGTTTCAAAAAAACGATGTATTTTTCTGCTTAGAAGAATCCTTTGGATTGATCCGGGAACGCTTAGTAAAACTATTCTTTTGAGGAATACCATCGCTTTCCTTTGCACTGGGGACAATTAACGTCACCCTTGCCTTGACACAAAAAACATGGATGAAGAACTTCACTGATCAACCAGCTTCCTTCGTGAGGTTTCAAAATGTATTGTAGGCGCAAAACCATGCTCTTTCCTCGAAATGGAAAGTTTTGTTCTGTTATCACCTTTGGAAAAGGCTCTGAATCGTCAATTTCACTGATCTTTTCAGATTCCATTCGCTGAATCGTTTTTGCATGACTGTCATAATAACAGTCAGTGGTGAAATATTTATTACGATATGGAATTCGGGCAGTCTCGATTCTCTTTTGTTCAACCACTCTTGCCTTAAAAAACTCCAGCATGAACAACTCTATGGATGTATTCATACAAATGACATCGTGTGGTTTGGTGTGTTAACTGCAAAATACCCAATCAAAAAGTGGAAGCAAGCCTGTAGAATATTCGCGTATCGACTTGGGTGTGATTAAAAAAGGGTGAGGTTCAGTTCCATAATAAATCCCATTGGTGATTGGCTCGTAGAACTCTAAGGTGGGCGATGCTGTCAGCATGAGGTTGGAGCCAAGCTGCACCGGCTTTCTTGAGTCGAGCTTGGAGCACGTGACGATGGCCGCTCTCTATAATGCCTGAGCCAATGGGCAGGTCTAGTTTAAGAGCCTTCGGATAATCCAAACACTCCCGACGGTTACTCAGATAACGATATGCGTTGCGTACGGGCGAGAGTTCTTCGGGTGTGTTTTCCGGTTCAAGGTATTGCCCCAAGCTCTCAATTACCTTTTCAAAGGCTCCCCGGCGTAAGCGTTTCTGCTGGATATGACGCCACTGGTCGGGCTGGGCTGGACGGCAGGTCTGGGCTGCCGCCCCCAAGTATTCGCTGACATGGAAAAAGTCGCATAGAAAAGAACCTTGTTTGCCGAAAACATCCCGGCCCTGTGTGCGTATCCAGTCGGCTCCATCCCCCACAACATGAATGTGGCTATTCAATGCCCATCCAGCTTCTTTGGCGCAGTGTCCCCAGCGCCGACCGGTTTGTTCCACCGTGCCGAAGGTGGCTGCGTAGATCGTTGTGGTGCTATCCTTGGCTTGAGTAGCCACTAGTCTCATTTCTTTCCATTCCCGTGGCCGTTTGTCTTTGCGCTTTGCCCGCTGCACAGTGCAAATCATGGTGCCATCAGCCTGGGCGATCACGTACTGCGGGCCCCGGGCGGGCAAAAGTCGGAAGGACTGTTGGTATTGTTTTTCGAGCTGGGCTTGAGCTCTTTTGGCATGTTTGAGGGTACAATCGTGAATGGCGCTGGCTCCGACTTCGATGCCGTAGTGTTCGCGCACGCTCTGAGCCGCGCGCATAAAGGAGTGTTCGCAACCGAAGTCGGTGAGAACGCGCTCCAAGCGTTCAGAGCGCCCGCGTGGACTGACGCCAATGCGCTTGGCAAAGGGACGCAGGTAAGGGCTGGATTGAGAACGCCAGATTTGCTCGCGAACAGAGACTTGCCCGAAAATACAGCACCAGGTCAGCGTTTTTTTTTGCGGCTGCGCGCCGTAGTATCCTGGGCTTTGAGCTCATTGGCCACCCGCTGATGAGCCTGCTGGGCCCAATTTGTCATGGTGGAGTTACCCAACTTGCGCATTTCTTCAATGAGCAACCCTTCGATCTCATCGGCTGTTTTTAAAGGACCATTGTCCGCATTGGCAATGGATAGGATCGATTGAATCCGTTCCATCATGTCAGGACGCAGGCGTAATGCCTTGATCAGTTCAAGTTCAGCTTGGCTTAAAGCACTGGATTTGTTTTCCATCCCCACTTTAATTGCAGAAGTGGCTAAATTTGTACATTTTATTTTACAAAAATCCTTCTTTCCCTCCCTCACCCATTTTTAATCACACCCATAACGATGGACGAAACAAGGGTGTGTTCGTATTCAGATGCGGATTCGAGCTTCACATAAAAGGGAAGATGGCATCAATCGTGTTGCATATCCGACATTGAATATCTGCCGCTTGCTCTTGGGTGGTTTTCAGGCTTATCCTTTGAGCGGTGCATGATATCGCATTTGAGATTGGGGGCATAACAGTCGCCTGGTATGGCGTGTTGGTGGCAATTGGATTCATGGCTGGTCTTTGGACAGCCAGCCGACGCGCATTGCTTCAAAACGTATCCCCCAACCTGATTATGGATTTGGGACCGTGGCTGTTGGTGGGGGCGGTTGTTGGAGCCCGAACGCTTTATGTTTTTTCGTATTGGAAAGAGGAGTTTGCTTCGGCTCCGTTTTACGAAATATTCATGCTTCGGCACGGAGGGCTGGTCTATTACGGCGGACTCATAGGGGCATCCCTGGCGTGCATTATTTTTGTGCGGCGGAAAAAATTCCCTCTCTGGAAAATGGCGGACATTCTGGCTCCAAGTATTTCGCTGGGGTATGTCTTTGGCCGGTTTGGCTGTTTGATGCACGGATGTTGTTATGGGCGTCCGACATCGTTGCCGTGGGGGATTCAGTTCCCATATGGGCATCCCTCCTTTCCCCAACATGTTCACCCGACACAGATTTACGATTCCATGTTGAATCTGGCATTTTATCTGGCACTGGCATGGCTTTTTCGGCGCAAGAAGTTTGATGGACAGGTTTTTGCCGTATACCTCATTGGGTATGCGATTATGCGGTCTTTTGTGGAGACTTTTCGTGGGGATTATCCGGTGCATTACCTTGGGGGCTGGGCCACTCCGGCGCAATTGGTGAGCGTGGGAATTGTGCTTGCAGGGGTTCTTCTTTACTGGTGGCAGTCCAAGAACCGGCAGCCAATGGACGAGAAAATCAAAGTTTAACGAATGGCAGGAACCTCCAGTCTTGATCCTCTGTTTCTCGCGGGGCCGACGGCTGTGGGCAAATCGAGCGTGGCGTTGGAATTGGCTGAACGCATGGGGGGAGAGATTATTTCGGTGGATTCGATGCAGGTTTATCGCGGGCTCGATATTGGAACAGCAAAACCTTCTGCTGCCGAGCAACGTCGTATTCCTCATCATTTGATTGACGTTGCGGATCTGAGCGAGTCGTTCGACGCCGCGCGTTTTGTGCAATTAACCACCGATGTCGTCAAACAAATCCAATCGCGAGGACATGTTCCCATTTTTTGCGGAGGAACGGGGCTTTACTTCAAGGCGTTCACTGAAGGTCTGGGGGAGGCGCCTTCCGCCAGTCCGGAATTGCGAAAAGAGTTGGAGGCAATGCCTTTGGAAACACTTTTGGAGGAATTGAAACAACGCGATCCGACGACATTTGAGCGGGTGGACCGGAAGAATCCACGTCGGGTGGTTCGGGCTTTGGAGGTAATCCGGTTGACAGGCAAGCCGTTCTCCTCCCAGCGAGCTGTTTGGTCTCCGGCCCCAGAAGAGGTGACTGCACGGTCCTTTGGGTTGTCACGTCCTGTGGTTGATCTGCGAAACCGTATTGATCGGCGCGTGGATGCCATGTTTTTGCAAGGTCTTGTTGCAGAGACGGAAAAACTGATGAGTTGCGGATTGGAAAAAAATCGCACGGCGCTTCAAGCCCTTGGCTACCGGCAAGTGGTGGAACATTTGCATGGCGAACATTCATTGGATGAAACGATTGAATTAGTGAAGATTCGAACACGTCAATTTGCCAAGCGCCAACTCACATGGTTCCGGCGCCAAATGACTTTGAAGTGGATTGAGATCGAGAAAAACGATGCACCTGAAATTGTTGCCAAACGCATCTTGAACGATTTAAATTCCACCATCGCATAAAACTAAATTTCAGAACAATTGAAATCACTGATAACGACGAACGCGAAGCATACCGAACGGGTTTTTCTCGTCGGATTGGAGCTTAGAAACCGCAATTCTTGGGAAGTCCGGGAATCCATGGAGGAGCTGGCAGAGCTGGCTGTGACGGCAGGGTGCGAAGTGGTTGGAACAGGAGTGCAAAAGACGGATTCACCAGTTGCGGGCACCTACATTGGCAAGGGCAAAGCCGAGGAATTTGCCAAGTGTTGCCTGACAAACAAGGTGGATACAGTGATTTTCGATGATGAATTGAATCCGGCGCAAAATCGCAATCTGGAGAACATTTTTAACACCAAAGTGCTGGATCGCACCGCGTTGATTCTCGATATTTTTGGCCAGCGTGCCCGCACGCGAGAGGGCAAACTCCAGGTGGAACTTGCCCAGCTTCAACATCTACTTCCCCGCTTGACCCGTTATTGGGGACACTTGTCCCGGCAATCCGGTGGCATTGGCATGCGTGGTGGCGAAGGCGAATCCCAGTTGGAATCAGATCGTCGCCGTCTTCAGGAGCGCATCGATAAGATTCTTGAGGAATTGCAGACCGTTCGGCGTCAACGGTCCACCCAGCGCAACGGACGCCAGCGCCACTTGTGGCCCCTCGCATCCATTGTTGGCTACACCAATGCCGGAAAATCCACCCTGCTCAATTCATTGACCGGGGCTGCGGTTCTTTCCGAGGACAAGCTGTTTGCCACATTGGACCCGACGACGCGCCGTTTGCATTTGCCGACGAATCAGAATGCGTTGTTGACGGATACGGTGGGATTCATTCGGAAACTTCCTCACGGCCTCGTTGAAGCGTTCAAAGCCACACTTGAAGAGGTGGTGCAAGCCGATCTACTCCTCCATGTGGTGGATGTGAGCCATCCCCTGGCGCAACAGCAAATCGAAGCTGTTAACACGGTGCTTCGCGAAATCGGTGCCGAGAACAAGCCCACCATCATGGTGTTCAACAAAATTGACCGGTTCAATACAGGCAACGAAATCAACAAATACCTTGATCTATACCCGCGCGGCGTGTCTGTGTCCGCAAAAACGGGAGAGGGAATTCCAGCTCTTGTGGCAGAACTGGGCACACAACTGCGTCCCATCCGTGAATTTGTTGAATTATCCATTCCTCACGATAAATCCTCCATTATTGCGCGACTTCACGAAGTGGGACAGGTTGTTGAACGCGATTACGAGGGTAAAAATGCGCGGTTTAAAGTCAGGATTCCTCCCCAATGTCACGCCGAGTTTGCTCCCTACATTGTTCAGGAATTGTGATGATCCAGCTTAAAATTACGGGCAGATATTGAGAGATCGAGTGTCTGCCAAAATAAGGATCAGGAATACTTCTGCTGGCACTTGAGCAGCGCCTTTCATTGTGTTTTCTTCGTTATTCTATTTTTTTCTCGATGTAAGGGGAAGGGAGTTGATAGAGTAAAAATACATTCTTATTCAAAATATGAGGAGATACTTGATTTTAGCTGTCTGTGGCCTGTTGCTGATTGTCGCAGCCATATTATCCATGCAAAGGAGCGGTTCCAAGAAAGAGGCGGATTCCCAGTCCGCTGGGACTGTTTTTAAAACTTCGCCATCCAATCCAACAAATTCAACTTCAACGGCACCAGTTGTTGCAATGGCGACCAACCGGAGTGAGGCTCTTTCCCAGACAGCAAAAGTTACTCCTGTTTCCACTGGTGGTTCTTCGGCCATTCGCAAGCGGTCTTGGGATTACAATTTTCTGAATTCGCTTTCGAATCAAACTGTGGGTGGAACCATTCGCTTTGATCTCGTAAATGGAGTTCAGGCTGAGGGCACCGTTCGCTACATCAAACACGAAAATGGCGAAGTGACTTACATCACCGGAAAGTTGACCGCACCAGAAACGGGAAGCTTCTTCTTTCAAAAGCAAACTGAAGCTGGAAATGCCGGTGCTTTTGTCGGAGTGGTGGAACTTCCGGCCAGTAAACTTGCATATCGAATCGAACCCACCGGACCAAACGGAGCGGCTGAACTGGTGGAGCATAATCTGAAGGATGTGGTTTGCATGAGTCTGCCCGTCCCACAAGATACCAATGCCATTGCCAATATTCCGCCCCTTAATCCATCCACCTATCCCTCAAATCTTCCCATCCCTTCGTATCAGAACGGCATTGTTTCCCTGCAGAGTCGCCCCGGAGCACCAGCGGTCATCTACCTTGATTTCCAGGGGGGATATACTCCAACCTGGGGGGGGATTACCTACCAAAAACCGAACGTGAGCAACTCGGATATTTATTATGTGTGGAAAGTCGTTGCAGAGCGTTATGAACCATTTCAGGTCAATATCACCACAGATCTTGGGGTGTTTACGAACGCGACAAAAGTTAGCCGCCAGAGATGTTTGATTACGCCAACATCCACGGCTTCCCCCGGTTCTGGTGGCGTGAGTTACATCGGTTCTTTTCAATGGGGTGGCACTCCAGATACGCCGAACTGGGTATTCATGACAAGTGGAAAGTCCTGTGCCGAGGCAATTGCGCATGAATGCGGCCACGCTTTGGGATTGGGCCACGACGGACAGGAGGATAGTTCTGGAAGTACGACCGTTGAATACTACACGGGGCAGGGAAGCGGCGATACCGGGTGGGCACCCATCATGGGAGCAGCCTACTATCAGCCGGTGGCCCAGTGGAGCAAGGGCGAATACCAGAACGCCAATAATCAGCAGGATGACCTCGCAATCATCGCCGGAAATAACAACATGCAATATCGCGATGATGACACGGGGAACACTCTTGCCACATCCCGTTATTTGGAAATCTACACAAATAATTCCGTGTTTGCTGAAGGAGTGATCGAAACAACCGAGGATACGGATGCGTTTCAATTTACAACGGCTGGTGGACGCGTTTACTTGAAGGCCAGCACCGTGGGCAACTGGGGGAGCTTGGCTCTTCGCGCTTCCATCAAGGATTCGAGCGATCTGGAGATTGCCTCCAATAATCCTCAAACGACGACATGGGCTGCCATCACCACAAACCTGCCTGCTGGAACATACACGTTCTGTGTTACGGGAGCAGGGCGTAATAATCCTTTGACAACGGGTTTTTCATCCTATGCCAGTTTGGGATACTATTCCGTCAGTGGTACCGTGGCCAATGGCCGCATGTCCGACCGTTTCACAATCCCTGAGAATGTCCCCAACGGCACGGTTTTGGGAACGATCCGTCCCTTGACCAACACGAGCGACGTCATTTCCTATTCAATTACCCAGGGAAATGAAGCTGGAACATTTGTGATTGATGATGCTGGTAATCTCTCCGTTGCGGACAACACCCTCTTGGACTACGAGGCACTGGCCATAAATACACAACTGGCTGTTCAGATGGAGTTGTTTGTCAATATTGTCGACCAGACAGATGATTCGCTCTCGGATTACGGGCGGCGCGTTGTTGTGAGTGTTACCAACGTCAATGAAGTGCCAATCATCACGGGTTTCACCAATAGCGTCATCGAACATTCCATGGCGGGAGCATACGTCGGAAACGTGATTGGAAGTGATCCTGACTTTGGCACACTGCTTCACTTCTCGATCGTTGGTGGCAACAATGATTCCAAATTCTCAATCAACAAGGAGAGCGGAGCGATCTATGTGGCGGGTGATCTGGATGCCTCTGTCCAAAACTCCTATGTTTTGCAGGTGGCTGTTGCCGATCAGACAAATTCCTCGGCCTTGTGGTCCACAACGGCTGTTTCCGTTGTGGTGATTCCAAACCAATCGTCTTATCATCCCGGTGGAGTGGCTTATACGGTATATACCAATATTGGTGGTAATCTGGTCAGCGCGCTGACCTCCAGCACGACCTTCCCGTATGATCCCGCCTACGAAAAACTTCTGTCCCAGGCGGAAGCTCCAAGTGATCAGGGGGATTCCTACGGAGCGGTGATGCGCGGGTATTTGATTCCACCGGCTACAGCCAGCTATGTGTTCTTCATCGCAACGGACGACAACGGAGAATTATGGCTGAGCCAGTCGACAAATCCGGCGAGCATGACACGGCGTGCCTACATTACCGGCAATGGTTCTGCAGCGGGATATCAGCAGTGGACTCGGTATGCCACGCAAAAATCTTCACCAATTGCATTGACTGCGGGGCAGGCATATTACTTTGAGGCGCGCATGAAGGAAGGCAGCGGGGACGATTATTTCTCTGTTGGCTGGACTTGTCCGGACGCGGGGATTGACACAACGAATGTGATTCCTGGCTGTTATCTGGCTCCGTATTCCCTGAATTACAAACCACGCGTGACGGGCTTTACAAATTACCTCCATCGGGACGCCATTCAAAATGCCATTGTGGGCAATCTGGCCATGACGGATGTGAACTCCAACGACAATCACGCGTTCAGCCTGATCAGCGGAAATTCATCGGGTGCATTTTCCATTGATGAAAAGGGCAATGTGCGTGTGGCGGATGAATCAGTCATTTCAACAGGTGCAACGATCTCATACATCTTGACGGCACAAGTAGCGGATGATGGAGATCCGGTCCGGACAAGCACAGCCCGGATCAGAATTAATCTCGTGGCATCCAATGTCATTACGGCAACCAACATTTACCAGGAAATCTGGACCAACATTGGAAGTGGGGAAGCCGTTGCAAATCTTATCGGCATTGCCGCCTATCCGAAACGTCCGAATGTTTTAAGGGCCATCACGGATTTTACTTCTGGGTCTGCAAATTATGGTGATAATTACGGCTCGCGGATTCGTGCATGGGTCACTCCTCCCACGACTGGAAGCTACCGGTTCTTTATCGCCAGTGACGATGCCAGCCAGCTAAGATATACGGCAACAACCAACCCAGCTTCCGCTTCCACAATCGCCTATGCTTCCAGTGCAACGGGGTATGGAAAGTGGGCTGCTTCGAGCACTCAAAAATCGACCGCCTTATCTCTGAATGCCGGACAGAAATATTACCTGGAATCCCTTCAAAAGGAGGGCGGTGGTGATGATTATGTGGAAGTGGGATGGACGGGAGGAAGCCTTAGCGGGACCAACATCATTGCCAAATCATATCTGACTCCTGTGGATTTGAGCTATGCACCTGTCGTATCAGTCACAAGTTCAACCCTGACCCCTCTGACAACGAACGGAACCGGGGTCTCCAAAGTGACTTACACCTCCAGTTCGTTGGAGGCCATTACGTTCAAGATTGTTTCGGGAAACTCGAACAACACATTTGCCATTGATTGCGACACTGGGGTTATGACTGTCAATGATGTCACCTGGATTCAGAGAATGGTGGTCCCGGTGTTTACGATCGGAGTGCAAGTGCAGAATTCTGGCTATGGCGATTTGTTCCCGCGTAAATCGACGTATGTCACGGTTAATCTGGCAATCAATGAACTGCCAGCCTTGGTTTGGAGTGGTGATGGCACAAATGACAACTGGAGCAGCATTGCCAACTGGAATAATGCCGCTCTTGTGGAGAATTCACCGTTGGATTTCGCTGGTTTGAATCGTCAAACCAATTTCAACGACATTCTCACGACTGCCGGACAGATCATTCTTGAAACGAATGGCTTTTACTTGACAGGCAATGCACTGACATTGCGCAATGGAATTAGCAACACTGGCAGCAGTACTTTTGCCGTGCCTGCCACACTCAGCCAGTCGCAGACGTTTGTTTCGACCGCAGGCACACTTGTTTTGGCAACGAATATGGATCTGGGGGCGAATCTTCTCACCTTTGACGGCTCGGGTGATTTTGAGTTGCAAGGTGTTCTTCTGGGAACGGGTGGAATTGCAAAAACAGGAACTGGCATTCTTGCCCTAGACGCAGCGACGACCTTCACCGGCCCACTCAACATTAATTCCGGCACTTTGAAACTGGGCGCTTCGGCGGCATCCGCTTCCTCGGTTACAGTTTCTAATGGCGCCACTCTGGATTCTTCCAAACAAGCGCTGAGCATTCCAGCAAATCAGACTCTCTCCGGCGGTGGAACCATTCTTGGGGATGCGATTGTTAATGGGACTCTGGCTCCGGAAAACATCGGCGGAGCCATGGTGTTCAGCAATACCCTTGCTTTGGCGGGCACAACTCTTGTTGAAATTGCCAGGGATACAAACGGTTCCATAACCAGCGACAAGATCAGCGTGTCTGGAGCGCTGACTTTTGGTGGAACGCTTGTTGTGACCAATATCGGCTCAAGCGCTCTGGCTGCTGGTGATGTATTTGACATCTTCGATTCGCCGACTGTGAACGGCGCTTTTGCCACAACCAATTTGCCATCATTGGATGCCGGATTGGTTTGGAATACATCGTCTCTGGGGAAGGACGGTACATTGCGGGTGGAGAAAAATTCAACGGCACCTCAAATCCGGAATGTCACCCTCCAAAATGGCAGCCTGACCTTGCAAGTCCAGACAACTGCTGGCGCAAATTATCTGTTGGAGACAACATTGAGTCTGTCAGAACCTGTTGTTTGGACGACTCTGTCCACGAATGTGGGAACCGGAGAGGTGATGAGTTTCTCAACGCCGGCCACCAATAACACACAACAATACTATCGAATCAACTGCCCTTAAGAAACGGCGTTTTTATTGACAAAGTGATTTGTTTGCCAGTGTGACTGCACTGGCAAACAAGTTCAGAGGGTTGCGGGGAATATCATTTTTTCAAGGCTTCGATTTTGGCCTTGAGCACACCTGCGGTTGGCAGACCGACGATCGTGTCAACTTGCTTTCCTGACTTGAAAAAAATCAGCGTGGGGACCCCCTGAATGTTAAAGCGCTGGGCAAGATCCCCCGATTTGTCTACATCCACTTTGACGAACTTCACTTCGTTGGTCATGGTGGCTGCCGTTTTCTCCAACATGGGAGCAAGCATTTTACAGGGGCCGCACCAGGTGGCAAAAAAGTCAACAACCACGGGAGTCTGAGATTTGACGACTTCTGCTTCGAATTGCTCGCTCGTGATGTGTTTGATGCTGCCTGACGATTCTTCCCCCTCACTGTTGCTGGGCAGAAAAGCAAAGAAGATGAGTCCCAGTGCACCTCCCATGATCGCCCCCCGCCACCAGGTTGACGTCAGGGGACATGTGCCGTTTGAACATTTTCCAAAATATCCGATTGCACCGCCAATGCCCGCTCCGATAAGCACGCTGATGAATTGATTTATCATAATGTTGTCTTACTAATGAGATTGGATTATCTCATTACAGTTACAGAGACGGAATCGGCAAAAAAGATACAAACTTTTTTACGCGAGGCGCAAAAATCAGTGTTGCGTGATCTGAGCGGTTGATTGAGCGGTCGGAATGTGCCAGAGGGATTGCCAATAGAGTTTTTCAATGGCGTAAACATCCATTGGCGCCTTGGCGTCGGAGGGGAGGACGCCATAGCGTTTCATTTCTCGAACCCAATCAGCGCGTGGCGTGAAGCCCGGCATGTCAAATCGTTTATGTTCGGCCAGAAAATCTTTTCCAGCGGTACACATGGCAAGGAGTTTCTTATAATCGGGATCGTTTGTATCAGCAAAGACCGTGACTGGCTGTTTTGTCTTTGGATCGCGGCAGAGTCCCCAACCACCGCTTTTGTCAGACAGGGGTGCGAGAAGCAAAAGTGATTTTTCCGGTCGCGAGAGATTGAAGACGATATGGCGGCTGGTGTTCAAGCGGGGGTCGTTCATGCTGGGCTGCCAAAATGAAACACCGCGTTCATCGGAGAGTGTGCGTGGGAGCAGGCGGATTGGTTCATTATGACAAGTGGCACAACGGCGATCGATGACTTCCGCACCGGCTTTTGTCGTAGGCCATTCGTTGTCCAACTCCACCTGTTGGTTTTCCGCATAGTAACCGATCATTCCATTGGCAAGAGAGGCATAGGTGCCCGGATATGGAGCGCCCACTTCAATCCAAAGCCGTAATAGTTTCTTTTGTTCAGGAGTGGCTTTGACGCCATGATGAGTGCCGTCCAACATGGTCAGAATCCGGCTGGCGGAGGAACCGAGAGTATGGGGCGCGAAATTGCTTCTCGGCTGATTGCGATTGTCGGAAAAAAGCCTGGCAATGGTCATCATGTAATAGCTTTGGCTATACATCGGGCCGTGATCCCCAGCGAGAATCAAGCGTCCTGAACGCGGCCCTCCTGAAGGCGTTTTCTCGTAGCCATGACATTTGACACAAAGCGTGTCGAGAATCGGTTGTATGTCCCTTGGAAAATCGATGATCTCTGGGGAGCCGGTGACTGGTTCGATTTTACTGGGAGCCCGACGCGATGCCATGGTTTGAGCTGTAGAGGCAAGGGGTGTTTTGGTGCGTTGCTCGTGGCAGCCGACACACCCGGTTGTTTCACCTGGTTCGAGAGTCAGAAAGCTCTGCATTCGTTTGACAGAAAGATCCTTTTCATCCAGCGCGACAAAGAAGAAGCTGCGCAGGGCCGGTAATTCAACATAAGCCGAACCATCAGGCTCCACTGGAACGGTGCCAACAATGCGCTCAAGCAGGAAAGTGCCACCGTAGCTGACCGGTTCCATTCCACCAGTGAAATGAATTGGGGCGGGAAGCGGTTCAAGAACAAGAAGTTTTTTGATTTCGCCGCGTTTGACCCCCGCCATGTTGCGTCCTTCATAAACGTCAGAGAGGAAAACGCGTCCAACGGCTTCAGATGGATTGGTGCGATCGGGGATGATGGCCTCGCGGGGACGAGCAACTAACGGGCGCGGCTCGTTGAGTAACATGCCTGCTTTGACCTCCTCCTCTGGCAGTTGAAAGAGTGTTTCCTGGTGTCCATTTGCATCCATGATGACGAGGGCTCCGCCCTCCGCAGCCATGAAACAGTTTTCTGAAAATGCCCATGGGTCACGAATCCAATCGCCTTTACTGATACGCTTGGCTGATGCGGCATCGTCGGGACCGTTGGAAGGATCAACGAGGGTGACGGGACCGGCATGTTCAGTCGCGCCATGACCGGGGGAGAAAATGGCAACAACTTTACGAGAGCCAGGAATGGGTTTGGCATCGATCATGACTGTGCTGGGGTGCAGATTGCCAAACCACGTCATTTGAGAAGTGCCATCCGGGTAGGCGCTCCATAGGTGGTGATAGTCCACCTGACTGCGGTCAATGTATTCCCAGCGTGTGTAGAGAATGCGTCCGTCTGGCATGGGCCACGGAGTGTTATCCTGTTCATTGTTACTGGAAAGTACCCGGATATTCTGGCCGTTGGCATCACACCGATGCAGGATGGCGACTTGAGTGAGCCAGCAGTTGACCCAGCGTTTGCAGCGCGTGGAAACGAAAATGATGTCACCACTGGGCAGGTAGGAACATTCAAAATCATCGTAGGGACCGTCGGTCAATTGCCGGATTCCAGTTCCATCAATATTGATTTCATAGAGATGATATTGTTCCGTGCCACCTTTGCGGTAGGAGAAGAGGATCTTTTTTGCGTCATAGTGGACCTGGGGATCACGGATGCCACCGCGTGGATCGTCAATCAGGGCGGTGAGTTTGCCGGAGGCAATATTCCAACGATAAAGTCGGGTGCCTTCACGCCAGGCCTTGCGATTTGGATCGTGGGCATAGTAACCGATATTGGCATACCAATGTCCGTCGGTCGTGTTGTACTTGCGCTCGGCAAAGACTATGTCTTCAACTCCGGCCATCGGCCCGGCGAGGAATTGTTTCAACAGTTCACCACCCGCCGCCAGTGATGAAAATGCACTGAATAACAGGATGCAGGCCAACGTGCTGGAGAACCCCCATCGGGTCAGCGCTTTTCGTTCTTTCCAAACGCGGTTTAATGAGGTGCGCCCTAGCTCGGGTGCACTGCTGGAAGAGTGAAAGAGACTTTGGAAAAGCCAGCGCTTGCGGATGGAACGAGGGGCGGAATCCACCTTGTTCTTCGCGGTTTTGTCTGTGGCGATGGATGAATGGGTCGGCTTCATTCTTTCACCTCAAAGCGAAAGCAGGTAAGCGCACAGAGCATCAATCTCCTGACTGTTGAGATTGGAAGTCCTGCCATGGTGATCTTGCGGATTCCTGGTTGTAATGACTTCGCGCACGGTGGCTGCGGAGCCGTCGTGCAGGTAGGGGGCTGTGCGCCAAAGTTCAACAAGCGAGGGGGTGTCAAAACGGTCTGTCGGCTTGTCGTTGGGACCTTGAGTGCCGATATCATAGGATTGAAGGTCGGTAAAAAGTCCCTTCGGGTGACAATCAACGCACCCGGCGGAATGAAAAAGTTTTTGCCCTTTTCTTGCGGCGGGAGAAAGGTGACCTTTTACCAGACTGGGGCTGGGGACTGGCTTTAGGGATTTGAGATAGGTATCAATAGCGACCGCAACTTCTTCCGGCTCTGCACTAAAGAGGATGTATTTGATTCCTGAACGCACCGACGCTTCTGCGTTTGTTCTTACGCCAAGCGCCATGCATGGGGGCGTTTGGTGTGCTAATAACATGCTCTTTGTATTTTTGGGATTGCCAATGCCATCGTTGAGTAAGTCCCAATTCAAACCGTCAACGCGTCCATCCCCGGGATGGCATGAGGCACAGGATTGCCAACCTTGAAAACAAATGCCGGCATCATGAAAATAAAACTCACCTTTGCGAATTTCGTTCATGGGCTTTGATGGGCCGAGTGCGATGGTTTCTGGTGTTGCTTGAGGCTTTTTCAAATCAACGAGGGTCAGTGTGTCAGAAAAATAATTGGCGGTGCAGATTTTTGAGCCGGTAATGATGACGGCTCGGGGACCAAAATTGTTTGGTGGCAATTTGATTCTCTGGCGACAGCCGACCAGGAAAGCTAGGTCATTCGGGACGTCAGATAGAACTTGCGAAGCATAATAACTATTCTCTGTAGATGGTTTGTCTGATTGAGCGGGCAGTTTGCTCAATTTGCCAAGGAGGGCAGAAAAATCGATCAGGCTGATTTCGTGTGTTCCAGCGTGAGCAATGGCCAGTGTTGTGCTGTCAGCGGACCAGGCCACGCCCCAGGGATTGGCAGCGCCACTGTCGACATTGTCCAGGAGCACCGTATTGAGAATCTGCATTTTCTCCAGGTCGATGATCGTTTTGGCATTGGTATTCATCCACCCCCGCTCAAGTTGAGTCGTTGGCAGGGGATAGCGGGAAAGAACATGCGTTACGACGGCAAATTTCCCGTCTGGAGAGACGCGAATGTCAGAAAGAGAACCACTCCCGTTTGGTAATTGTAATTCTTTTACAACACGGCCTTCTGCGGTATCGATGACGCTGACTACGGCGGCAACGTTTGTATCCGTGGCGTGACCAGTCGGGAGAAAATTGGCAACGAGAAGGAAACGATTATCGCGAGTCAGGTCTGCTGCCACGGGTTCACGTTGAACCGTGATGCGGCGCAGCTCTTTTCTTGTGGTGAGATCAAATTGACTGACGTTGTTGTTGAAACGATTGCAAATCCACAATGTTTTTCCATCCTTGCTGACCACGGGGGCCATGGATGAGTGCCCAATCTTATACTGTCCTGTGATTTTTTCAGAGGCCGTGTCTATAATGAAAAGCATACTCTCAGGAGCGGATCCAGTGACGAAGAGTTGTGTTTCGTCACTTGAAAGTGCAAGCCCGCTGGGAGGGAGAGAAACGGAAATGGTGGCGATGACTTTTCTGGATCCCAAGTCAACTTGTTGAATCAGATTGGCCCCAGAGCAAGCCACGAATATGCTTTTCCCGTCCTTTGATGCCGCAAGAGCACATGGGGAAAGATACGTTTCCACATGGGCTGCCTCTGTTTGCAATACGCTAGCACTGAATGCAATAGCAATCGTGCACAGGACACTTTTTGCAAAGGAAGAGGTGGAAAAAGACACCATACATAAGTTTGACTATTATTTGAGCTTGGAAATTCACTTCAAATCAGTTGTGCTGAACAAAAGTATTCGAAAAAACTGGTGGCAATTGTTCCTGTCAGAATAACAAATGTTTTCCTGCATAAATAATATGATTCGCTGGGGGTGGATTGTTTGTCTTTCCCTGACTTGTGCCTATTCGTTGAAAGCGGCGACGGCTGTTGAACCGCGGGTATTGCAGGAAGCTGCCGAGGGTAAGACGGAGTTCCTTGTCATGCTCTACGATCAGGCTGATTTGAGTGGCGCAGAGTCCCTGAAAACGAAAGCAGCCAAGGGACGTTTTGTTTTTGAACGGCTTTCGGCTGCCGCGAAAAACTCTCAGGGGCCGGTGTTGGAAATGCTGAAGAATCGTGGTGTGGAATGTCAGTCTTTCTGGGTGGCGAACGTGGTTTGGGTGCACGGAGACTTGTCAGACGTAAAAGCGTTGTGCGCTCGAAAGGATGTTGCGCGCATCTGTTCCAACCCCCACATCCAGTCATATTTGCCACAAGAATCGAAGGTAAGTGTTTCCCCAAAGATTGAAATCAGCGGAGTGGAATGGAACATTGCAAAAGTCAATGCCCCTCAGGCCTGGGCTTTGGGATATACCGGAGAAGGAACGGTTGTGGGAGGGCAGGATACTGGTGTGGAATGGACGCATCCCGCGCTGATGAAGAAATACCGGGGTTGGTCCACGAATGGTGTGGATCATAATTACAATTGGCACGATGCCATCCACGGGCGGGATTCTCATTACACGAATGACAGTTCTGTGGGATATAATTTGACAGCTCCAGCGGATGATAATTTCCATGGAACGCACACCACTGGGATCATGGTTGGAGATGATGACGCGGGAAATCAGATCGGCATGGCTCCGGGGGCCAAATGGATTGCCTGTCGTAATATGGAACGGGGATATGGAACCCCAGCCTCCTATGCAGAATGTTTTCAGTGGTTTATTGCTCCCACAGATTTGTCTGGGAAAAACCCCGATCCATCGAAGGCGCCGGATGTGATCAACAATTCCTGGTTTTGTGCTCCTCTGGAGGGGTGCACAGATTCGCTGATGTTGCAGACAATTGTTCGCAACGTTCGGGCGGCTGGAATTGTTGTTGTTGCTTCCGCAGGGAATAGTGGCTCGGGCTGTGCGACGGTGATCTACCCACCCGCAATTTATGACATGGCATTCTCAGTGGGAGCCACGGATAGTTCCGATGCCATCGCGGATTTTAGTAGTCGCGGACCGGTGATTCTTGACGGCATAACAAATGTAAAACCGAACATCTCAGCCCCAGGAAAGCTCGTGCGTTCCAGCACGTTGAATGCCTCATACGTTCAGGCCAGCGGCACCAGCATGGCTGGGCCACACGTGGCGGGATTGGTGGCTTTGCTTATTTCCGCACACCCGGAACTCAGAGGACAGGTCGATGGCATTGAACGAATCATCGAACAAACGGCCCTTCATTTGACATCCACCCAGGATTGCGGAGGATTTTCTGGGCTTGAGGTGCCCAACCCTGTATTTGGTTGGGGACGCATTGATGTGACAAACGCTCTCGGCCTTGTTGATTCGGACAAGGACGGCATCCCGGACTGGTGGGAAATCTGGCATGAGATGAAACCGTCTGATGCTTTGGATGCATTGGAGGATTCCGATGGGGATGGAGTGAGTAATCTGGATGAATATATTGCCAATACGGACCCAAATGATGCCTCATCCTATTTCCACGTTGAGTCCATTTCTGTCATCAACAATCCCACCTTCTATTTTCAGTCGTCAGCGAACCGATTTTATACGCTATGCAAGTGTTCTGATTTGGAAAAAGCCGTTTGGCAACCTGTCGATGGTCAGGTCCTGATTCCCGGAACTGGTGAACTCATGGCGATGATTGATACAAATCGAATTGACGGAACAACATACTTCTACCGGATTAAAGTCAGCTTGCCCTAAAGCTGAAAACGCGAAAAACAGGGGCTCCCATGCCAAAAAGGAAGGTGGGGGATTCCCTTCGACTCCTGTATCCGAAAAGGCAGTTTTTAAAGGAGAAACAGTATAATTCTCATAAATGACTTGTAATAAGTAGGTTATATCTTGTTTTGGCTAAATTCAGCCAGATTGCCTTTTTCAAGCACTTCCAAAAATAAGTACTTTTTGGGCTTTTGTTTCAAAGGATAATGCCGAAAGATAGCGGAATATTTAAGACGCCATGAACGGGAGGGATGCGAAGGAATTCCTCCTGTGGCGATGCGAGAGAGACACGTGTTTCTCTTCAGAAAATAAGCATTATCTGATTAATATCAGGAAAGCATCAACGCGCTTGCTTTCTGCCGGATGCCAATCCATGCTGGCAGAGCAATGCAACCAGAGGACTCGCAAAAAGCGAGTCATGTTTTGAGATGAGTACAACGCCAGAGCCCGAATTTGATTTGGAAAAATTGTTCCTGCCCGCATGGGCCCAGGAAGCTCCGAACGTTAACAAATATGCTTCGTGTACCGGCGAAGACCGCCGGGATTCTCGGGGATTTGATCGTTCAGGTGGACGCCGTCCGCCACGTCGTGATGGAAATCGCGGTCCGGGAGGCCCCGGTCAACGTGGGCCAAGACCAGCCGGCCAAGCACATGGTGCTGACCGCTCAGATGCCCGCCGCCCGCGCTCACAAGAACGTGCTGACAACGTGCAAAGACGCGAACCGCCTCCGCCTCCAGCCAAAGTGGACGTCACGATTCTTCCTGATGACAAGAGCACCGAATTGCTTGCCAGACAGATTCGTGTCACTGGTCGTGCCTATCCTCTGTTTGACATCGCCCATTTGATTTTGCAGAAACCTGAGCGCCAGATGGTCCGTTTTGACGTGATCAAAAAACAGGGCGGTGGCGTTGAGCAACCCCTGTATCTTTGCGCCTTGGACGATACTTTGTGGCTCTCCGAAGACGAGGCTGTCGAACATCTCCTGACCAAGCATTTCGACACATTTTACAAGGCTGAACGAACCAAGACTGAGCCGCCGAAGGGCACCTATACCTTTGTCGCTCAGTGTGGCATGAGTGGCATTATCCTTGGTCCGCCCAACTATCACGATTACCAGAACCAATTGCGCAAGCTCCATGCAGAGCGGTTTTCACGCATGCCGTTTGAGACCTTCAAATCCCGTGTGAAGATCGTGCGCGATGAAGCGATCGTTAAGAAATGGATCGAAGACCAGAGCTACAAGACCGAATACATTTGTCTTAATGTGCCCGAAGCCAAGAAATTGGCGAGCCGGGAAGAGGTCCAAAAGCACTTCCGCGAAACCCATCTCCCCAACATCGTCAAGTCTGTCGAGACCCACACTTATACAGGACAAGCGGCACGCCAACTTCGCTGCTCAGCTTTACAAAGGGCATTGCGTAGTTGCTGGGAAGACCAACGCCGTTTCCCTCTCAAATTGGCAACGGTTCTCAGTCAGCAATTTGCATCACACGGTTTGCAATTCTTCAAAGTAAACCGCTCAGTGACACACGTTTCAGTGGCCAGACCCCATTATCTGGACTTGGACGCCACCCCCGTTTCCGAAGGGGTTCGCCGGATTGTGGATTTCATCAACGCTACCCCCAAGTGCTCTCGTCGTAAATTGACGGAGGCTCTTGTTCCAGCCGCTGCTCTTGCTCCGGCAAAGCCAGCTCCAGCCCCTGCCGCTCAGCCAACAGCAACACCCGCTCCGGCTGCTGCTGCCACCGCTGAAGCTCCAGCCGCTCCGGCAACTACAGATGTTGCTGCCGTTCCTGGCGAAGCCCCGGCTGCAGATGCATCCCCAGAGCTCAATGCCCTGAATGCAGACCTTCATTGGCTCATTCATCAGGGGCATGTGATTGAATTTGCCAACGGTGTCCTTGAGACGGCCAAAAAGCCCGCACCCAAGCCACCCAAGCCCGAGCCCAAAGCAGACAAGACGGCGGATAAGGCCGCCGCTGCTGCTCCCGCTGTCCCGGCTGGAGAAACACCTGCCGCTACTACTCTGGCAGAGCAAGTACCAGCAAATCAGGCTGTTTCAACACCAGTTGAAGCTCCTGTTCCGGCTCAACAACCAGAAGCGGCTCCTGCTGCCCCTGCTACCCCAGAGGCTTCTGCAGCCCCTCAACCCGAGGCTCAAAAGCCCGATGCTCCGGCTCAATCCTGATTCGATTTGTCCTCTTGGTTGTTCAACTAAGTGGCTGAATTGAGCAAGGCGCTGACCGGGTTATTTTGAATATGCTATATTAGCTCATCCTGCTCCCAATGGGGAGGGATGAGCTTTTTTGCTTTGCTCAGAGCTCACTTTAGTGTTCATTGGTATTTGGAAAGATTGATAAAGTATGCCGTTTAGTAAATTTGGGCTTTCGCCGGCCGTCCTCGAAGGCGTCAAGGCGATGGGATATAACGAACCCACTCCGATTCAAGTTCAGGCGATTCCTCTCATCATGGCGGGGAAGGATATTATTGGTAGCGCACAAACTGGAACTGGAAAAACCGCAGCATTTGCGCTCCCGATTCTTTCAACGTTGGGAGAGCATAACCCGTTGTCACGTGTGCTCATCCTGGAGCCAACCCGCGAATTGGCTGCGCAGGTCGGAGTCGCGTTCAAAGACTTGGGCCGGTTCACAAAAATCCGCAATGCCGTTCTCTACGGTGGCGTAGGCTATGGACGCCAGGTTGCCCAGTTGCAAGCCGGGGCGGATGTGTTGATTGCCACACCGGGGCGCTTGCTTGACCACATGGAGCGTGGCGCAGCGAACCTGAGCCATATTCAATTTGTTGTTTTGGACGAAGCGGATCGCATGCTCGACATGGGCTTTTTGCCTGATGTCCGCCGGATTCTGGAGAAATGCCCTCGCAACCGCCATACCAGCCTCTTCTCTGCGACGATTCCGGGACAGATTCAAACGCTCATTCAATGGGCCATGCACGAGCCAAAGACCGTTGAAATTGGTGTGAAGTGTTCGCCCGCTGAAACGGTGGAACACGTGATTTACGCTGTGGCAGAGGATCAGAAAACAGAGCTATTGCTTCAGATTCTCAAACGCTTGAACGGTCAGACCAGCATCGTTTTTTGCCGCACCAAACATGGCGCGGATGGCATCTCCCGTCTGCTTAAACGCAATACATTCAAAGTGGCGGTGCTGCATTCCAATCGTACTCAACGTGAACGCGAGGAAGCTCTGAACGGTTTCCGTAACGGGAAATACTCCGTGCTCGTTGCAACGGACATTGCATCACGCGGCTTGGACATTGCGGATGTCGGTCATGTTGTCAATTATGACGTGCCCCAACATCCAGAAGATTACATTCACCGCATTGGCCGCACTGGCCGGGCGGAACATTCAGGCGATGCCCTGACGTTGATGACTGCCGCCGATGCCGCCCATGTATTTGCCATTGAGCGCTTCATTGGCCAGAAAATTCCGCGCGCCAAGTTGGATAATTTCAACTACAAATACACGGCGTTGTTTGAGGAAGGTAAGACTGGTCAAAAACCATCGTTCCCCGGAAAAGTTCGTGGAGGCCGCATTCGTGGCGGATATTCCTTCAGTCCTTCCTGGCGGAGATAGGAATTTGGAAATTAGACGACTGCCTCAATTAACAATAAATACCAGCATTGGTTATAGAGGCAGTTCAGTCTGGGAAATTCCATGAGCGGATGGAGTGGGGGTGGCCGCCGGTTCGCTCTTTAAAAGAGCAAGAAAACTTTCCTCATTCAAAGTCGCCACGCTCAGGGAATTTGCCTTTTCCAATTTTGAACCGGCTTCAGCTCCGAATACAACATAGTCTGTGTTTTTGCTGACAGACCCAGTAACCGTTCCCCCACGCAACCGGATTTCTTCTGACGCCTTATCGCGTGACATGTTGATCAGTGTGCCAGTCAGAACAAACGTTTTGCCAGCAAGCGCACCTTCTTCTGCTGTCGAAGCCATGTTTTGTGGATGAATCCCCAGCGACTTGAGACGAGCCAAAACCTTTTTTCCAGCCTCAGATTCGAAGAAATGCAGCACGCTGGCAGCCACGACGGGCCCCACTTCTGGCATTTGCTTTTTGGCGCTGCTGGATTTTAGACGGGATCTTATCTCAATGACTTTCTGCTTCAATTCTTCAATTTCCTTCTTGTGTTGCAGTTGATCCGATTCTGACTTGAGACCGTGCGTTGCCGCGCTCGCGAGCTTGCGTTCGCGTTCTTTTTCTGAGAGCTCCAGAATGTCGCGCAAGAGGGGGGAATGGGTCAATTCCTCGAGCGAATGATGTGTTTTGGCCAGTTGATAGGCTGTGGCCTCTCCAACGTCCGAAATGGCAAGAGCGAAAATCCAGCGGTTAAGAGAAAGTGATGGCGCGCGTTTGAGAGCTTGAATAATTTTTGTGGCGTTCTTTTCACCAAAGACACGAGGCTCTTCGTCAGTGCCCAAATTCAATCGTGCGAGGTCTTCAACTTTAAGGTCAAACAAATCAAGCGGTTCGCTGACGAGTCCACGCTCAACGAGTTTTTCCGCCACAATGCCGCCAAGGGATTCAATGTCCAGTGCCTTGCGCTGGGCAAAGTATTCGATGCGGCGCGTTTTTTGCGCGGGGCATTGGGACACATTCTGACAGCGCCACGCGACTTCTTTTGCCTCGCCACTGGAGACTTCTTCCTGTGCGATGGAACCGCCGCAGGCCGGACATTTGCCATGAACGTGCTCAAAGAGATTGAATTCTTTCGCTTCGGGAGGGCGTTTTGCCTTGACGACCTCCATGACTTCGGGAATGACCATGCCGGCTTTACGCACGATGACGGTGTCACCAATACGGATATCCTTACGGCGGATTTCATCCTCGTTGTGCAGGGTGGCGCGTGCCACGGTGGAGCCTTGAACAAAAACGGGCACCAATTCTGCCACGGGGGTTAACACACCTGTGCGTCCCACCTGGACGGTGATTGCCTTGAGCACTGTTTCCGCTGGGGTGATCCAGTGAATGGGCTTGTGAACGATGGCGTAGCCGGGGACTCTGGCTTTTGGTGGGAGTTTTTCCCAGTCTGCCATGTTGTTGACCTTGATGACGATGCCATCGACGTCGTAGGGAAGCCGTTTGCGAAGGTCACGCGTTTCATCGTAACTGCAGATCACTTCACGGTCATAAATATCCAGTAATTCTCCAATTCCATGAGTTTTCCACCAAATGGCTTGAACGGGGAGACCGCATTGTTTCAAGGTTCTGAGCGCTTCCTCATGGGTTGAAAATTCGATGCCCTCGCAGCCTCCAACCGCATAGAAAACAGCGGATAACGGACGGCTTGCGGCGATGCGCGGGTCCAATTGTTTCAACGTTCCAGCGGTGGCATTACGGGCGTTTGGAAAAGGCTCTTCTCCACTGGTTCGCAGTCGATCGTTGAGTTTTTCAAATTCGGTGATGGGAATGTATGCCTCGCCTCGGACTTCGAGAAGTGCGGGCGGGTTCTTCATTTTTAATTCCAGTGGGATTGCGCGGATGGTGCGGATGTTCGATGTAATATCATCGCCCATCTGACCATCTCCGCGCGTTACGCCAAGCGCCAATTTCCCATGGCGGTAATGAACGCTGATGGAAACGCCGTCCACCTTGGGTTCCAAAATGTAATCAACAACATCATGTCCAGTCTTTTGACGGACTGTCATGTCAAACTCTGAGAGACCAAGAAGTGTATGCTGGTCCTGGGCATGTTTGCGTTTTTCGACGTCCGGTTCCTCGTTCTGATCAGGGTGTGTGGCGGCCTTGATCTTTTCGAGTGAAAGCATGGGAAAGATGTGTTTGACCCGCTCAAAGTAGCCGAGCGGCTTGCCGCCCACGCGCTGGCTGGGGGATGTGGACGTGACAAGAGCCGGGAACTGGGTTTCGAGATTGACCAGTTCCTGGTATAGACGGTCGTAATCGAAATCGCTGATTTCCGGTTTGGCCTCGACATAATAGAGGTGATCGTGCCGCGATATTTCCGCGGACAATGCCTCATGTCGTTGTTTGGCTTCCTCAAACGTCATTCCAAAATCTTAACCGGTTTTTGTGAAAAATGGCACGAAAAAGCAGAATGACGGAGAATGGCTCTATTGAATTGGCAGGGCGGGCTTGTCGCCAATTCGGATGTCTTCGGCACCCTTATTGTCGAAAGCCCAGACGCGGCTGGAAGTGCCCACTTCGATCGGCTTGCCAGTGAATTCCTTGAAAATATTATTTCGGATGGTGACGTCTTCCGCACTCTTGATGGCGATGGCACGTTCACCACCGATGAATTGGTTATTTTCAAAAAGAAGGCGTTTGTGCAGGCCAGGGACGTTGTGATTGGAGGCGTTCACGTGAACGGCGATGGCAGATGCACCGTCGATGGTGCCCTCACCTGTGCCGCAACGAACGATTTTGTTTCCACGAATGACGACATCAGCGGAGGTCACACCTTCCATCCAGTTTCCTTCGGCACCGATGTGGATGGCCGTGCCAGTCACGTTTTCAAACAGGCAGTTTTCGATCCTGACCTTGCGGGTTTTAACGAGCACGGCGCGGGCGCGGTGTGAGCGCACGTGGCAGTTGAGAAATTCAAGGGCGGGACTGGCGGTGATGTTGGCAACGAGATAGTTGTTGAAGTCCTCGGGAAGTTCGCCTTCAAAAGAAATCGTGTAGGACCAATCCTTATTGCTTAATTCCACCGATTTGACTTTCAGGTACCCCGTTTCCTCCAAGGTTGAGCGTTTGATGACGGCGAGAGTGTCTCCGATCTGTGGAAAGTCCCGTTTCACCGAATGGGTTTCAAAGTGTCTTGAAATGGCAAGAGTGCAGTGACCATCGGGCGTTTTGGAGAGAATGTCTGTGTAAAAACAGTGAACATTGCTGGAATCATCGCCTTGTCCGCCAAACTCACATTTGTCAAAACGGATGGTACCCCGGCAAGAGACAAAATGAGTGGCATCCGTGTTTGAGGAGATATGACATCCCTTTCGAGGCACGATTTTTAGGTGGTTGAATGTAATGTCCTTGGAGAGATGTCCGACGATTCCCATGCCGGGTTGGGCGTGGATTGTGACGTTATTCATCACGGTGTTTTCTGCCTGATAAAGAAGAATGGCGGGGCGGAAATGGAATCCGTGCCAGCCGAGTAGAAGGCGTCCCCGCTGACACAAATCATTGTGCATTTTAAAACGGAGTGTTTGGGGCGCAATGAGCTCCTGACCTTTCGCCCCGAAACATCCACCTCCGAATGCGGAGGTCTTTTCATCGTAAACCATCATTCGGAGAAATGGGGTGTGCTCATTAACGGGACACCAGGATGGAAATTGAACATCCACAGTGTTGGTCCCAACAGAAATTATTTTTCCTTCACTGTTTGGCGGGCGTTTATAGTCAATGGTCAAGCCGTTGATTGTGACGTTGGTGCATTTTTGAAGAGACACAGGCTCCATCCAACCATCCATCAGAAAAAGCGCTCCTTTGGCATTGATGGTGACATGGTTTGCACCAGTAAAATCAAGCGCTGTGACATACGAATAATCGCGATTAAAGATTGTTGGTTCAGGGTTGCCCAACTTGCCGTCCATGACTTCGTTTTGCAGATGAATGGCTTGGGAGTCCGCCAGATCATACTGGCCGGGGGGAAAATACAAAGTGCAGTTTCCTTGTTCCACGGCGGCGGCAACGGCCTTTCTCAACGCTGTCAAATCATTGATTCCATCATTGGGTTTTGCCCCGAAATCCAGAACATTCAGGACGTTTTCAGAGGCGGCGCAGGTTGAGGCGGCACCGAGAATGAAAAGGGCGGCCACGCTTGAAATGAAACAGTGTTTGGAAGACATGATGATTACTCCATGTTGTCAAATAAACTAAAATGCCATTAATGCGGCCTCTGAAATTCTTTTATTGTTTTCCTGATTTGTATTATCGGATCCGGACAACGCCGCAGCCGCGCTTTGTTGGGACATCAAGAATGAATTGATCGTCGACGACAATGGGCTGAATGAGAGTCGGCACAGAGAATCCGGGATGGAAAACCTCCACTTTACTCTTTTCGCCCATTCCTTTGAGTGGATGCAGTGCAACACGTACTGTGGCGTTTTCCCTGGCTAGAACAACGGGCATTACGAAGCCGCCGGGAACGGTGAATAAATTGACTTTGACGCCATCCTGACGCGGTTCAATGACCCCGGATTCCAATACCCATTTTCGCCCGCGGATGAGTTCGAACAGAGGCCCGTAATCAAAAAACCATCGTTCATTGTCCACGCTGGGCTGGATGCAATGATTATTATTGGGATAAGGCACAGTGGGAAATGCTCCGAGGTAAAGATGGCGTTGGAAAAAGGCATCGCTGAGGCGGTCGCTATTATCAGTCCATACCACGAGCGGTTTTCGAACGCACAACAAGCTGGCCCCGTTCAAGACAGTGGGGCGATTTCCAAATTCATCGTAAAGGGCGTCCAAGTGTTCAGCAAGGTCGAGCCGCGGATGCATGAAATTACAGAAGATGACCTTGTTTTGCCGGTGCATGATCGGCCCCAGACGATCCATGAGGAGCTGCCAGGAAACCGCAAGAGAACGGGCTGGAGCGCCATTGTGCCAGGTGACACCATCGTCCGCGTTGGTATTGTAATCGCGCAGATAGTCCGTGCGGTCGATGCAGATGCCCGCAGCATCTGGAATCATGGTCAGATGCCGGTTGATCTGCTCCAAAAGGTGGTCTCGGTAATTGGGATCACCGGGATCGACTTCCCATCCGCCCTGCCAGGCTTTGCCCGGTGGCTGAACACGGGCACGGGGAGCACGGGTCATCAAATAGACTGCGGGATCTTTCCATGTGTCGTTGGACTTTCCTTTGACAGGCGCCACAGGCTCATCCTTCATGTCCCGGCCAAATTCTGTTGTGTTAAAATAGGAAAGCAGATTGAAACCGTTGCTGTGGAGCCAGCGGGCGTAACCATTCATTCGGCTGAAGCTGGTCCATGGGGGTTTGTAATCGCGAGGGGCCATTGAGTCGATGGTCCGTTCCCATCGATCATCCATTTTTTTCAAGGGTGGCAGGAACATTCCCATATAGGCGTAATCGTCGGAGAGCTTCCATGCGACTCGAAACCCCATGCGCTTGAGCTTCTCCACGTCGGCCTCCCTTTCATCCCCAGTGTAGGCTCCTGGTCCTGCGATGGAATCGACCTTTGAATTTGGGGGATTGAAAAAATCTGAGTAATGATCCGTCATCCAATCCATCGGTCCGCGCCAATCCGCTGTGTGTGGGACAAGATTCATTGTGAAGCGCACCGTTTTGCCACCTCCCAAACGGTGGCCATAACGACGGAATTCCACCATGCCACGTTTGGAAATTGCGAACTGCATGTCAATAAAAACATCCTTGGGCGATTGGATCAGGCTCATGCCAAGATCTTCAGCGGGGAGCATGATGCTGGTCATGGGGAGCGTTGCAATCTCGCCCCCAGTGACTTCGGAGAAATCCCCCATCGGAGTCCTGCCATAGCTGAGAATACGATCACAGAAGGGTTGTGGAATGAGGGGATCGTTCCAAGTCAGGTTTTCCTCGGCTGCAGCGCTTTGTGGATCGACTGGATCCTGCCACGCGGTCCAGATGCGTGCCGACTCTGGATTGGGCCACTCCAGGATTGTTGAAATGGGGGCAGACCAGAAGGGGCTGTCACTCTTGATTTCGATTTCCCATCGGATGGAATCTTTGGCAGGTTGAAATCTCTCAGTAATGACGCACTCCTGCTGTTGGCGTCCAATTGCGGTGCGGGTGAACTCCATGCCGCCATTTCGGACCTTATGGGTCTTTGTGCGGCCATCCAGACGACATCCTCCCAGTCGTGTGCAGGCGTAGGCTGGCCGTGGGGATGTTTTGCTGCCAAGATCGATGCCAACGATTTCACCGTCCTGAGACAATTTGATTTTGAAATTGGTATTACCAACCTCAAATGCTGCTGCGGGCATTGTGGAAGGGGCGGCGGAGTTGGGGCCTGTCAAACGGGCATCAGCCCAGTCGGCATGGTCTCCATTGATGCCATCCCCGGCATCATCGGCGATGAGGGTTAATTCCCAGACGTTTTGAAGCGAGACGGACACCTGTTTTGGAGGGGTGTCATTTCTCATGACACCGCTGTGGAAAACTTCCACACCATCTGCCAGCACTCGGAACACGACACTGCTCTTTCCGTAGGCGGCTATTTCGGAATCCACACCCACCCAGGCATCAAAATGTTGATACCGTCCATCCAGATCAAAAACGATTTTGCTGTTGGCGTGTGTTCCGATCCCGTGGGCATACTTGTGTCCTGAGATTTCCAGAGGCTTGTTCTGAACGCTCTTGTCAATGCCTGGGGTGGCGGCAAATTGTTGCGAAACGGCAATGGGATTGAGTTCACTGAGCCATTGGGACTCTGCATGAGCCGCGGAAGTCAACAGAACCACGGCGGCTGTAACCGCCGTGAAACGGTACAGCGGGTCGATGCATGATTGAACCGTCGAGAACTTCATTTTCCTCATTGGACGCAAAAACAACGAATTTAATTCTCGCCAATTTCCATTTTTGAGAATTTCACGCTTTGCTGACGTTTTGATTAAATGGAAAGATTTTTTCTCAACATGGCCAGGCTCTTGGGAACGGCTGTATCAGCGGGTTCCTTACCCTCGTATTCGACCGACACATAACCATGGTAATTGGCGTCGCTGAGGATCTGGCCAATGCGCTTGTAATCGAGGTCCAAAGTGTACCACTCACCACCGCCGTAATAGGTCTTTGCCTGAACAAAAACTGCCTTGGGCACGATTTTAATCAGCTTGTCATACGGATTCTCGAGAAAATTGCCTGTGTCCATCAGAACGCCAAGCCAGGGGGAGGGAACTGCATTGATAATACGCAGCAATCCTTCAGGTGTTCCAGAAAGGCCCCAGTGATTTTCAAGCGCCATCGTAACACCGCATTTCTCAGCAGTCGGAATACACTGTTCAATGCTGTCGATGACCCATTTGAAGCCTTCATCCTCGGTGTGTCCCGGAAGAACGGGTTCAACGCCGCGGGCCTTCATCAAATCATCGAACTCGGGAATGGTCTTCCAGCGGCCTGAATTCAAACGAATGCTGGGTGCGCCCAATTCATGGGCAATTTCCAGACATTTTTTTGTATGTTCGATCTGTTCCTTGCGGACAGCGGCATCGGGGCTGACGAAATTTTGATGGATTGAGAGACAGATCAGGCTCACGCCATTAATGAAGGCGTGACGTTTCAGTTTTCGCAAATAGGAAAGGCCGGCGGCATCCAGAGGTGCCTTTTCTGGAATATCCATTTGCTGATGCAGCACGTCCACTCCAGCCCCACCATTCGCTGCTGTCTTTTCAATGACAGACTCAATGGAGACTTTGGTGGGCGTAAAATGCCAGTAAGAGTAGGAAGACACCGCCAATTTGACACGGGGTTTCCCCAATGACGTCTTGGTGTCCGCGTTTTTGTTCTCTGCGTGAGAGGGGAGGGTGAGACCAACGGTTCCTGCCACGGAAGTAGCTAGAAAATTCCGGCGAGTTACTTTCATATTTGCTTAAAAGTTTCTGGCAAGATGGGGTATTCACGATGGATTGTCGAGCCTCAATGCCTCAAAAAACAAGGTTTACGAAAAACAAGATTACCGGGCGTTTCTCTCTTTAAGGGAGATATAAATTTGTACGGATAAAAATAATACCATAATGAATTCAATTTGAATTCAAAACGAACGGTTCCTTGCGTTTTTTACTTTCATTTGTTAGTTTGAATTTTCGCCAAAGATAGAGCAGAAGTTTCGCGCAGTTTGATTTGGCATCCGAAATTCCCAACGTACTTTATGAAAAATTCGATACCTCGGAAACAGGACTTTAGACCTTTCTCCACTGGTTTGACATCACTTGTTCTGACCGTATTAATTGGCATCGCAGTGCACGCACAAGAAGCGGCCACATCGATTCGTCTGACGACAGGATGGGAGTTGCAGGATGCTGCAAAGGTTTCGCAGACCGGAGAAGCGCTTTCCAAACCGGATTTCCAGTCAACAGGCTGGTTGAAAGCCACGGTCCCAGGCACCGTTCTGACCAGTCTGGTCAACGATGGGGTTTATCCCGAGCCTTTGTATGGGGAAAATAACCGCACCATTCCTGATACACTTTGCCGGACTGCTTATTGGTATCGAACCCCATTCCTCGTGCCCCAATCGTTTGCGGGAAAGGAAGTCTGGCTCAATTTTAATGGCATTAACTATACGGCTGATGTCTGGGTGAATGGGCATTTGGTCGGCAATATTAAAGGTGCTTTTGCCCGCGGCATTTTTGATGTCACCAAGCACGTGACTGTTGGCAAGACGAATATCCTGGTCGTTCTCATTTCGCCTCAACCACACCCTGGTGTCACTCACGAGAAAACCATTGCGGATGGCACGGGGCTTAATGGCGGTGTCACGGCAGCAGATGGTCCCAGCTTCATGTGTACGATTGGCTGGGATTGGATTCCAACCATTCGCGACCGCGACATGGGAATCTGGCAGGATGTGACGTTGACAGCGTCTGGTCCGGTTGTAATTCAAGACCCGTTTGTCACTTCAGAGCTTCCGCTGCCCAAGACAGACTCAGCCGACCTGACTGTTCAGGCTTACGTGCGCAACGCCACGGATACGGCACAGGCGGGCGTTCTCAAGGGACAGATTGAGGATATTCGCTTTGAGCAGACAGTGACTCTCAAGCCCAATGAATCCCGCGTAGTCACCTTCACACCTGCCACGACGCCCGCTCTACACATCAAGAATCCGCGTCTTTGGTGGCCGAACGGTTATGGAAAACCGAACCTCTATTCCTTGCGTTTGAATTTTTCGATCAATAGCGCCATTTCCGACAAGCGCGAAATCAATTTTGGAATCCGACAGTTGGGTTATTCACTGCCGGGCTCGGACAATCTTGCACTGACCGTCAACGGAATCCCCGTCATGGTCAAGGGCGGTGACTGGGGAATGGATGAAGCAATGAAGCGCATTCCTCGCGCCCGTTTGGAAGCCGAAGTCCGGATGCATCAAATGGCCAACTACACCCTGATTCGCAATTGGGTGGGCCAGAGCACAAGCGAGGACTTGTATGATTTGTGTGATCGATATGGCATTCTCATGTGGGATGAGTTCTTCCAGCCGAACCCCTGCGACGGCCCCGTGCCGGACGATGTGGATCTTTACTTGACAAACATTCGCGAAAAAATCCTCCGTTTCCGTCATCATCCCTGCATTGCGCTCTGGTGTGCCCGCAACGAGGGGGATCCCCCGCCCAATATTGGACAGGGAATTCAGAAGTTGATCGACGCTTTGGATCCGCATCGGCTCTATCAACCCAGCTCTTCTTCAGGGCGAGGCGTTGCATCGGGCGGCCCGTATCATTGGCGCACTCCACGCGAGTTCTACGATTGGAACGAAGCTTTTAAGACTGAGATTGGGTCCATTTCCGTTCCCACATTGGAGGCTATTCGCGGCATGATGCCTTCCAAAGACTGGGAAGTAATTAATGACGACTGGGCTGAGCACGATTTCTGTGCTGGAGCCCAAGCCGGGGATGTGTATCCCCACATGATTACCAGCCGCTACGGAGCGATTGCGAACCTGTCGGATTTTGTTCGAAAATCCCAGCTTGCCAACTACGAGTGTTTCCGGGCGATGTATGAAGGCCGTTTTGCAAAGCTTTTCAAACCATCTACTGGAGTCATCACATGGATGAGCGCTCCCTGTCAGCCCAGCTTTGTCTGGCAGCTTTACAGTTATGACCTGGAGCCGAACTCCTCGCTTTTTGCCACTCGCCTGGCGTGTGAACCGGTTCACATCATGTTGAATCAAAAAGACTGGCACGTCATGGTTGTTAATAATACGACGGAGAAATTGAGTGGTGTGACTGCCCGCACCGTGTTTTTCAATCTGGACGGCAAGAAAATCTATGGTCCAAGCACTCCATTGACCCTTGATCCAAGCGCGGTGACGGATGCCGGTGAACTGGCTTTTCCCAAAGACCTTTCTGCAGTCCATTTTGTTTCGCAGGAATTACTGGATTCGAACAACCATGTTCTTTCCCGCAACTTTTATTGGCGTTCAAAACCGGAAATGGAAGACAATTTCCTGGCGTTGAACACGCTGGAGAAAGTGACTTTGAACATCAAAACCACCCGGAAGAACCTGGATGGAAAATGTCTGATTACGGCCACGATTCGTAATCCGGCTCCTGTGGTTGCTTTAATGACGCACCTGCAGCTTCGCAAGGCCCGAAGTAATGAGCGTGTTCTTCCTGTTTACTATAGCGACAACTACATTTCTCTTTTGCCCGGAGAAACACGGACTGTTGCCATCGAAGCGGCTGTGGCTGACTTGGATGGCCAGGAGCCAACTCTTGCGGTCGACGGCTGGAACATTTCCACCAAGACCACGAAGGCGAGGCACGGGACTGTTCGTGTTTTTCTAAACCGGGATGCCCAAGTCCGGAAAGAAATCCCTCAGGCTCCATCTCCTGTGGATTATGCCGGAATCAGTTGTGGTAAAGGCAAAACGGAGTTTTTCTCATTTGGGAAATCGCTGGTTATTCCCACAGCACTCGAAGGCACTTTTGAAGGTGACCTGGCTTTTGTTGGAGGCAAGACAGCCGACACCACGGTGGCGGTTAACACCGAGGTGCGCAACGCGGCTCCTCAAGCTGTTTATCAGAGCGAACGCTACGGAAACAGTGTTTACACCGTGCGGGTGAAGAGTGGCAAGACTTACACAGTTCGCCTGCATTTTGCAGAAACCAAATTCGAGGCTGGCAAACGCAAATTCAACGTTGAAATCAATGGCCAGCGTGTGTTGAACGAATTTGACATTGCGGCTGAAGCCGGAAAAAATAAGGCGTTGGTCAAGGAATTCACGGACATCCACCCCAATGGAAGTGGTGATATTGTGATTTCCCTTAAACAAGGCTCTGCGGATCAACCAAAGATTTGCGGGATTCAGATTCTAAAGAAACCGTAATCAACGCAGTTAATTCTCCAGCCGGAAAGGTCGTTGCAGCCGACTTTTCCGGCTGTTTTGTTAATTACAATTGCTGCATTTTTACTGGAGTTTCTTTGTTTCGACTGGTTCTGGCACTGATTGGAAAATTCGAGAAGTCATGTAATATTAAGGCTACGCGAATTCATGTTCGTAGAAGCTGATTAAAAACGAATTAATTTCAGAGTTGCGGAGAAAGCATTCCCGGCACCGCATTCTTAGTGAAATCAAGGTGGGTGCGTGGAAAATCACATTTTTTTTGGATTCCTTATGAGCCAGATTTCATCTCTTACAAAGGACGAATACCGGCAGCTAGTGGAGCAAGCTCCCATTCTCATTTGGCGAGCCAATTTGTCGATGGGATGCGATTATTTTAATGATCGCTGGCTGAAGTTCACCGGTAGAACATTGGAGCAGGAGTTTGGAAATGGCTGGGCTGAAGGGGTTCATCCTGAAGATTTTGAACGATGTCTGGCCATTTATCAGGAAGCTTTTTCAAAAAGAGAAATTTTTGAAATGGAATACCGGCTTCGTCGCAATGATGGGGCGTACCGTTGGATTTTTGATCGAGGCGTTCCGTTCTCAAACGATGACGGTTCTTTTGGTGGTTACATTGGGAGTTGTATTGATATTACGGAGAGAGTTGAAGCTCAAGCAGCCTTGCGTAAAACCCAGGAAGCGGAACTGCATCAATTGCGCCAGCTACTGCCCATCTGTGCCGGGTGCGGAAAAGTGCGCGATGACAAAGGCTATTGGAGTCAGTTGGAAACGTATCTGAACAAGAATTCAAAAATGGACTTTACCCACGGGCTTTGCCCCAATTGCGTGAAGGCATATTTTCCTGATGTCGAGATGAAGAAATACTCATAGTGTGTGTTCGTCTCATGGCGATCCTTTTCTGACATGTTTTCACATAAATCATGGCAGGCCTTTTAGTGGGCTGATCAACGGCTTGTTGAACAATGAATCGCGGTTATGGAGTTGGCAAGGATGTGGAAGGTTTTGTTTTATCCAGGCCAACGGTGTCTTTGCTTTGGCAGGAGTCAACATCCCAATAGAGACTATAGCGTTGTGGAGATAATTGATAGAAAGGAACAAGTGTGATTTCTTTGGAAATTCCCACCTCTTTTGTGCGAAAAACCAGGGGTTTTTTTGAAACGCGTTGAACCCACTTGTTCACGGGGCGATTTCCCGTAAGAAACACAGGCATTGGGGAAGGTGCTTTTTTAAAGAAATCGCCTTGCTGTTTTGCATAAGGCATGGGGGGTGAAATTCCATTCGTTCCAAGTTCTCCTGCCAGAACCATCGGCCCATAGCAAATGGCAACACGCCTTGGGTTGTCTGGCATTGGGACGAGGTGCAGATTCATTGGAATTTGCACTTCAATGTGATCTCCGTCTTTCCATTCTTTGGATAATGTGACAAAGCTTCCAGATGTGCCTTCATGGTGGAAGAATTTACCATTGAGTTTGACGGTCATCCCTTGTTCAGCCCATCCTGGATAGCGGATTTTGAGCGCAATTTGGGTTGGTTGAGTACAACGAAAATCCAATCGTGTGGTATCCTTTTCGGGGTAATGGGTTTTTTGACGAATTATGACACCTTTTTCGTGCCAATTGAGCTCAGAAGAGATGAAGAGATTAACGAAAAGCTGATCGTTATTGTGCCAATAGATGCTTTCTCCATATTTTGCATGGTTTTCAAACCCGGTTCCTGTGCAACACCAGCAGGAATCATTGGGTGTGTTATAAGGCATGAACCAGCCCCCGTAGACGGGAACATGATAAGCCATCAAGCCAGTGCGTGGATCCTGAGATGGTAGGATGTGATTGTAGAGAGCCCGTTCGTAATAATCGGCCTGGGTTGCCGCCGCATCCCACGAGAATAGAAGACGGGTTAGTTTGAGCATGTTATAAGTATTGCAAGTCTCGGCGGTGAATGGGCTCACACGGTTGTTTAGTTTGTCTGGGGGACCAAAACCTTCATGATCACTGTTTCCTCCCATCACATAGCTGTGGTGGTTGACTACACGATCCCAGAAAAACTCGGACAAGATGTGGTATGGCTCGCTTCCCGTCAGTTCATACAAACGGGCTGTTCCGATGACTTTTGGAAATTGAGTGTTGGCATGGTGTCCAGATAAAATGTCTTGTTTGGCCGTAAGTGGATCAAGCACCTGTTTGTGATAGAGACGTTGGGCGGCAGTGAGGTATTTTTTGTTGCCTGTTAAGGCATAGAGGTTGGCCATGGATTCATTGATTCCCCCATGTTCAACGCCAAGCACTTTTTCGAGCTGTTGATCATTTAATCGTCCTGTGCGCTCAGCCACCCAATCACCGAGTTTTGCTGCCACATCAAGAGCCTGGGAATTACCACAGAGCGTATGGACATCAAGAAGGCCAGCCATGATTTTGTGAATCGTATAGTATGGAGCCCAAGGTTTTTTATCTGCTTCGAGCTGATCAAAAACTGTTTCAGGGAATGCGCTCAGGTAGCCACTGTTTCCAAGTGCATTTTGACATTTGGCCAATTCTTGTATCAAAAAAGTGGCGCGATCCTTGAACACTTCTTTCCCAGTGCTGGCATACATCAATGCGCAGGCCGAGAGATAATGTCCAAGCAGATGACCACGAAGGCCAGAACTGGGAGCTTCCCAATTCCCAAGCGGTTTTGCTGTGGCGGGTAAATGGGCATTTAGCCGGAAATTTTGCAGCAAGCGATCAGTATCTATTTCCAGTATATATTTTTCATCCCGTTCCATTGCTGTTTTAAACGGGCCGTCCAAAAGTCGAACATCCTGCAAAGAAAACGCATTGGCTTTGAAGGAAACAGCGGGTGAAATTGATGTTCCTGATGCTGTTTCAAGACCATAATGATTAACTGCTATGGCCAAAAAAATGGCGGGTATAGCTCGACGGGGTAACATGGAAGGATCCTAAACAAGAAAAAAAGAACCGTCACGAAATTCCATCTTCAAAATGGCAAATCGCTGACCAGTGTAAAAATAGCATAATGCAGCACGATGTATTTTATCTTCCACAATAAGTCAGACATTGTTACTCGAATTTCTAAATCCCCCCTTTTGGGGGGGGCGGTTCTGTCTCCATTGAACTGGCCTTTCACGAATGGGAATATAAAATCACTTTCCAATGACTTCTTTCCAATCAACTTTTGGTTTTGCCTGTGGCGGTCTGATCCGTCCAATAATGATGGCCACCATGGTGGCAGTTTTGTCGGTGAACGCGGCAGATAAACCGGCAAGCCCCTTTGCTGATAATAATTTGCCGGACCGCTGGCAGTTGGATGCGTCCCAGCATGTGATTACTTGGGATGTTGCGAAGGATGCCCGCTTGCCTCATGCCGATCGCGTCGAAATGAGTGGGCAGCACACAGCGGCAATCATCAGCTACAAGATTAACAAGCAACGGGCATTGGAAATGTCGAAAACGCTGATTTGGCCCGGGTTGCGCATTGCCCCCAATGATACCCATAGTTCCCTTAAAATCGACTTTTCCACGAAACAGCCTCCGCGTGGCCGAGAAACTCTGGATGCCAAAGGATTGGAACGATTTGAACCCGTAATCAAAATCGATGATAAACCGGTGACGCCAAGTGTTCGAGAGGTGCGGTTTGAAACAGGCCTGCTGATTATTACAAGCGACCTTGGCAATAAGCTGACTTTGAAACAAACCTTCACTCCGGGAGTGGAAAACGCCGGTTACTTTGAGTTCTGGGAAATCACGGCTGAACATGCCGCAACAAATATGGAGATTGAAATCACCCCAATCACCTACTCGGCCAAACTCCATTATAAGTATTTGGAGAAATCCATTTATTATTATGGGAAACCCCGGAAGCCTGCCTTTCAACGCGAAGGCGATTATCGGATCGCCATCACTTGTGCGGGGGCGACGGGAAAAACTTTTGCAGGAGTAAGCGGAAAGATTTGCGAAGCCGGCGTTTTATATAGTGCGGACTACGCCACGGATTTGCCTCTAAAACCTGGTTTTCAAACAGAATTGAACAAACGTGTGGCTTTTGCAAAAGCGCGCTTTGCCGATTTGCGTTTTGAATGTCCTGATCCCATTCTGGAAAACCTTTTTGATTACTCCAAAATCCGTGCCTGCGATAGTATTTGCCAGACGAAATACGGTCCCATGCACGCTCCCGGCGGCGGTGCCTACTATGCGGCCATTTGGGCGAATGATACGATCGAGTATGTCGGCCCATTCTATCCGTTTCTTGGCTATCAATATGGCAACAAGGCCACATTGAATGCCATGGGACATTTTGCTCGTTATCTGAATCCGGAATACAATCCACTCCCTTCTTCTGTGATCGCCGAAGGCACGGATATTTGGGCGCGCCAACTAAAAGCAGATGGGCTGCCCGACTGGCAGGGAGACCGAGGCGATGCTGCCATGATGGCATACGGATATTCCCGTTTTCTCCTGGCCTATGGTGATAAAAAAGCAGCCAAAGAATTTTGGCCTGCGATTGAATGGGCGCTGGAATATTGCCATCGACACACAACCCCAGACGGAGTGATCGAATCCGCAAGCGACGAACTGGAGGGCCGGTTTTCCAGTGGCAAGTGCAATTTAAACACGAGCATGCTTACCTACGGCGGATTGCGTTCTGCGGCAGACTTGGCAGATGAACTCGGTAAACCAGAGTTGGCCCGGACGTATCGGGAGCGTTCTGAAGCGTTGCACAAGGCTGTGCGCAAATACTTCGAGGCCGAAGTGGATGGTTTTGCCACCTATCGATATCATGAAGGTTGTGAGGAATTGCGTGCATGGATTTGCATTCCGTTGACAATGAGGATAATGGATCGAAAGCAAGGCACCATTGATGCCCTTTTCTCTCCTCAACTTTGGACGGGCAACGGCATTTTGACTGCGGAAGGATCCACAACTTTTTGGGATCGTTCCACCCTGTATGCCTTGCGCGGCGTATTTAATGCAGGCGAGCCTGACCGCGCTTTGGAATACCTGCAAAAATTCTCTCGCTGCCGATTGCTGGGTGAACATGTGCCATACGTCGTTGAGGCCTATCCAGAAGGGGATGGACGTCATCTTTCTGCCGAAAGTGCACTCTATTGCCGTGTGATTACGGAAGGGATGTTTGGAATCACACCGACTGGATTCCGGTCTTTCACTCTTAATCCCAGCCTCCCAACCGGTTGGAATCACATGGCATTACGCCGCATCAAGGCATTCCACTCGACGTTTGATCTTGAAGTGACACGGCAAAATGATGGCCAACTCAAAATCACTTACACACTTGAAAACAAGAAACCGGTGGATGTGGTGATCAAGGCTGGTGAGACGGCCAGAATCCAACTAGATGGAAAAAAACAGAGTGAAAAAGAGTAATCAACCTAGGAATTTAGAGAAGCAAAACAAATAAATGTAATAAAATCTAATAATACCTTATCTCTTACATTGACTGAAAAGAATCATCCGTTTAGATTTTCACCCACGATTTTTTGACAAATAAATCTCATCACTCACGTGATTAACCTACTCAAAAACCTATTTTGTTCCTCGATCGGGAAGAAATACATCATGGCCGTCAGCGGCGTGGTGCTCTTTCTTTTCGCTATCGGGCATCTCATTGGAAACCTTCAAGTTTTTCTCGGGCCATACAGCATAAATCGGTATGGCGCATTCCTTCAGGGGCCAATGAAGGAATTTCTCTGGCCGATCCGGCTGGTGATGCTCACGCTTGTCGTGTTGCACATCTGGTCGGCATCCCGGCTGACTCTTGAAAACCGTGCGGCACGCCCGGTTGGATACAACGTCTGGAACCCCACGGCGGCCACCTTTGCTTCACGCACGATGTTCCTTGGTGGTTTGGCCATCGCTTTCTTCATCATTTATCACCTTCTTCACTACACTGTTCTTGCCCAGGTTGGCGGCGCGAACTTTGCGGAGTCTGCCGGGTTTGTTTACAATCTGGACGGCAAGGAAGTGCATGACATTTACAAGATGTTGATCGTTGGTTTCAATGTGAAGATCGTGGCGATCTTCTACATCATTGCGGTGGGATTGATCAGCCTCCACGTGAGTCATGGTGCCGAGGCGATCTTCCAATCCTTTGGCTTGCTGAGTCCCTCGTATGAGAAGATCATCAAGTGTTTTGCCAAGGCCATAGCAGTGTTCCTTTTTGTCGGTTACTCCTCGATTCCAGTTGCCATTATGCTGGGCTTCGGGAAGGAGGTATTGAAATAACATGAAACTCGATTCCAAGATTCCATCCGGTCCGCTCGCTCAGAAGTGGGACAAGCATAAGTTTGAGCTCAAACTCATCAATCCTGCCAACAAGCGTAAGTTTGACATCATTGTGGTTGGGACGGGGCTTGCCGGCGCTTCTGCGGCTGCCAGCCTTGCGGAGTTGGGCTACAATGTTAAAACCTTCTGCTATCAGGATAGTCCTCGCCGCGCTCACAGTATTGCGGCTCAAGGTGGCATCAACGCCTCCAAGAACTATCAAAACGATGGCGATAGTGTTTACCGTCTGTTTTACGATACGATCAAGGGTGGCGACTTCCGCGCTCGCGAGGCGAACGTTTACCGCCTGGCACAAGTCAGCGCCAATATTATTGATCAATGCGTAGCCCAAGGCGTTCCTTTTGCCCGTGAATACGGTGGTCTTCTGGCCAACCGCTCCTTTGGTGGCGCGCAGGTTTCCCGCACATTTTACGCTCGCGGTCAGACGGGCCAGCAACTCTTGCTCGGTGCTTATCAGGCGCTCTCTCGCCAGATCGGCCTTGGAAAAGTGAAAAGCTATCCTCGCGCTGAGATGGTTGACGTGGTTTTGGTCAATGGCCATGCCAAGGGAATCATCGTCCGCGATATGGTGACCGGCCAATTCTCAGCCCACGCAGCGGATGCGGTGGTGCTGGCGACCGGCGGTTACGGAAACGCTTTCTATCTTTCAACGAATGCGAAAGGTTGCAATGCTTCTGCGGCATGGCGCTCCTTCAAGAAAGGCGCTGCCTTTGCCAATCCTTGCTACACGCAGATTCACCCGACTTGCATACCCGTCAGTGGAGACCATCAGGCTAAATTGACTTTGATGTCTGAATCCCTCCGTAATGACGGACGCGTTTGGGCTCCGAAGAAAAAAGGTGATAAACGGGCTCCTGGAGATATTCCGGAAGAAGAGCGCGATTATTACTTGGAGCGCAAATACCCCAGTTTCGGCAATCTGGCTCCCCGCGATATTGCTTCACGCGCCGCCAAGGAAGCCTGCGATGATGGTCGTGGCGTTGGCCCGACCGGTTTGGGTGTTTATCTTGATTTTGCTGATTCCATCAAGCGCTTGGGAGTTGATGGCGTGCGCGATCGTTACGGCAATCTTTTCGAAATGTATGAAAAGATTACTGGTGAGAACGCTTACAAGGTTCCAATGCGCATCTTCCCAGCCGTTCACTACACAATGGGTGGACTTTGGGTGGATTACAATTTGATGTCAACCATTCCCGGACTGTTCGTCCTGGGAGAAGCCAACTTCTCAGACCATGGCGCCAACCGTTTGGGCGCAAGTGCTCTGATGCAAGGTCTGGCCGATGGTTACTTTGTGTTGCCTTACACGATTGGCGGTTATCTCGCCACGGAGAAGCAGCCCAAAGCCAAGCCCGACAGTGCTGAGTTTTCGGCTGCACTCAAGGGAATCAAGGATTTCACAGAGAAACTGCTTTCCATCAATGGAAGCCGGACAGTCACTTCATTCCACAAGGAATTGGGACACCTGCTCTGGGAAAAATGTGGTATGGCCCGCTCGAAGCAGAGCCTTATCGAAGCTTTGAAAATCATTCCAAATCTCCGCAAGGAATTCTGGAAGGATGTCAAGGTGGTTGGAACGAACGATTCCCTCAACCAGAATCTGGAATACGCTGGACGCGTGGCAGATTTCATGGAATTTGCCGAATTACTCTGCAAAGACGCACTTCATCGCGAGGAATCCTGCGGCGGTCACTTCCGCGTGGAACACCAGACGGAAGATGGCGAAGCCAAGCGCGACGATGCAAACTTCTCTTACGTTGCCGCCTGGGAGTATCAGGGCGAAGGGAAAGAACCCGTTCTTAACAAAGAGCCGCTTGTGTATGAGGAAGTCCACATGAGCACTCGCAGCTACAAATAATTTTCAGCCGCAAAGATATGAATCTCACATTGAAAGTATGGCGGCAAAAGAATGCCAACGAACCCGGTCAACTCGTAACTTACGAGGCTAAAAACATCATCGAAGACATGTCCTTCCTGGAAATGCTCGACGTGGTCAACGAAGAGTTGATGCAAAAGGGCGAAGAGCCCATTGCGTTTGACTCCGACTGCCGCGAAGGCATTTGCGGAACATGCTCCATGGTGGTCAATGGAATTCCTCACGGAGGAATGAAAAAGACCACGATTTGCCAGTGTCACATGCGCAATTTTAAAGATGGCGATGTGATTGTCATTGAGCCATGGCGTGCCCGTGCATTCCCGGTGCTTCGTGATATTATTACCGACCGCAGCGCCTTTGACCGCATCATTCAGGCTGGCGGATTTGTCTCCGTCAACACGGGCGGCACTCCTGATGCCAACGCGCTCCCCATTTCCAAACAAGACGCCGACAGGGCTATGGACGCGGCAGCATGCATTGGATGTGGCGCTTGCGTTGCAGCGTGCAAAAACGCTTCTGCGATGCTGTTTGTTTCCGCCAAGGTTTCTCATCTGGCCAGCCTGCCTCAGGGCAAGATTGAACGCGAACGCCGTGTTCTGGCCATGGTTAACCAAATGGATGCGGAAGGTTTTGGCAACTGCACAGTGACTGGTTCATGCGCAGCGGTTTGTCCGAAGGGGATCACCCTTGACTTCATCGCTCAAATGAACCGTGAGTATGGTGTTGCAATCCTGAAGAACCGCTTGGATCACAAGTCCAAGTTGATCAAAAAATAATTTTTAATTCGTTTCAAAAAGCAGGCTCAATCGTTTACGCGGTTGAGCCTGTTTTTTTGTCTGAATACATGTTGATGGGAGAGTTACGCTTGGGCGCATTTCCCACAGATTCGCGTTTTAATTCGCTTCATTTGTCTGCATCGTCTGCACCAAATCTTTTTCCGCAAGCACCCAATCCTCAAGGGTCAATCCTTCATGGTTTAGCCTGTCCTGATACAGCTTAAAGGCGTGCTGTCGAACCATGCCGGAAGTAACGCCTGGGGTGAATGGCGGGGGCTGGGGAACTGCTTGTTTATTTGTTTCTTTCATAAATCGCTCCGTCGTTTGTCATCTCCTCAGACTTTCTGGAAGTCTGGGCGGGATGGGGTCTTATTTCAATTTACTCCGTACCAAGAGGTTTTCAACCGGCTATCAAAAGAATTGTTGCATGAAACGGATGATCTACTGAACAGGCTGTTTGACCTTGCGCAAGGAATGTTTTTTAAGAAGAAGAGTGTAATCATGACCCTGATTTTTTGCCGCCAGCAGGATACGTGCACAGGCTTGTGCATCAGAAAGTGCGTTGTGATGGTTGAGTGGAATGTTCAGATAAGTGCAGACATCGGATAGTTTTGTGGGGCGAAGATTCCATACGGCGCGAGCCACGCGCACGGTGCAAACATAGGGCTTTTCCAATAATGGAATTCCAGCGTGAAGACAGCACGCATTCATGACGCCTCTATCAAACGAGGCGTTGTGCGCCACGAGAAAATCAACTCCACTCAAGAGAGCATTGATTTGCGGCCAAAGCTCTCCAAACGTCATTTGATCCCTGACATCCTCCCACGAAATTCCGTGAAGATAGGTGAAAAGAAATGTTGGGCGAGGAGGCCGGATCAAGCGAGCCCACGTAGTTTGGATGCGATCATTCTCCCCGATGACAATCGACAGGGCACATGCACTTTCTCGCTCATACGAGGCGGTTTCAAAGTCCAACGCAGCAAAACGGAATGGCCGCATTGCGGGCTCTCGGGTTGGCGTCTGAACTGGTGAATTATCCACGCGCGGATGATAATCTGATCAGGCTTGATGGCAATGATGGATATCCAGAGTGAGCGTTTGCACGAGACCAGTAAACCGGTTATTCTTTTTGAAATGAAAAACCCATTGTTCTGCATGGCTATCTTGCACTCATTGGGGGTGTTGTGTGCCGTTCCAGCCTTTGCCCAAGGCAATCTGACTGTTTACGCGGATCGTTTGTCGAATGGGTTTCAGGACTGGAGTTGGGGAACCCGCAGTTTGACAAACTTGGAAACAGTTCACTCTGGCACGTGTTCCATCAGTGCGAGTCTGAAATATTGGGAGGCTGTTTCCCTGGCGCATTCGGACATGAGTACAGCGCTCTATGGCAGCCTGAGCTTTTGGATGAATGGAGGAGCAAAAGGAGGTCAGGTGATCGCAGTTCAAGGTGTGCTAAGCGGTACGGCGCAAACAACATACCGACTCCCAGCCCTTGCGGCGAACACGTGGAAACAGTTCACAATTCCGCTAAGCTCATTGGGGGTTGCCGATAAAACGGATTTTGACCGATTTTGGTTTCAGCTTACTTCTTCTGGAACCACAAACACATTTTATATCGACGATGTTCAGTTGGTTGCGAAACCTCCACAGTCTTCAACAACCATCAGTATTGCAGCAGATCGAACGGTGCGTTCGGTGGACGCTCGATGGTTTGGAATGAATACGGCTGTTTGGGATAGTGAGTTGGACACTACAGAGACGGCGGCGGCTCTGAAGGATATGGGGACTTTGATCTTAAGATTTCCCGGGGGATCGTTATCGGACGAATATTATTGGTCCAAAGGAACCACTGGAACGAATACTTGGAAATGGTCCACTTCATTTGCTGGCTTTGCGCATCTGGCTACAAATATCGGGGTGCAGGCCTGTATTACCGTCAATTATGGGACAAGCACCGCTGAGGATGCGGCTGCGTGGGTTGCCAATGCCAATGTGACTCACAAATATGGTTTCAAATACTGGGAGATCGGTAATGAAAACTATGGTTCCTGGGAATCTGATACGAATGCAAATCCACACGATCCCTACACGTATGCGAATCGTGCGGCAGACTATATTCAGAAGATGAAAGCGGTTGATCCGGGAATTAAAATAGGGGTGGTTGTGGTGACGGGGGAGGATAGTTATGCGAATGATACGAGTCATCCGGTGACAAATCCTCGCACAGGCAAAACGCACAACGGATGGACTCCAGTTTTACTGAGCCAGTTGAAGAGTCTGTCTGTGAAACCGGATTTTCTGATTTACCATCGATATGCTCAAAATGCTGGAGGTGAATCGGACACAACCCTTTTGCAATCCCCTTTAAGTTGGGCAAATGATGCCGCTGATTTGCGCCAGCAGATAACCGATTATTATGGAACCGAGGGCGGCGATATTGAATTGCTTTGCACGGAGAATAATTCGGTTTCTTCTGATCCTGGCAAACAGACCACAAGTCTTGTGAATGCACTGTTTATGGCCGACAGTTTCTGCCAATTGATGCAGACGGAGTTCAATGGTCTCTTTTGGTGGGATTTACGCAATGGTCAAAGCACAGGGAATAACAATGATCCCGCATTGTATGGGTGGCGGTTGTATGGAGATTACGGTGTGATGATCGGTAAGACGAATCGTTACCCAACCTATTATTCTGCGAAGATATTGAGCCTGTTCCAACGGCCTGGAGATACGGTAATCCCAGCTACCAGTGATAACCCGATTCTTTCCGCTTATGCAGTCAGAAAGGCAGATGGATCAGTTGGTATTCTGGTTATTAACAAAGATCCGACCAATGCCATCCAGGCGCAACTACAGTTGACCGGCTTTTCTCCCCAGCCCCGCTATGGAGCTTATTCCTATGGGATGCCACAAGATATGGCGGCAGAAGAAGGACGGGGAGACGCAGGGATTTTAAAGACCAACCTGAATGGAGCAGGGGGGCAATTCACGAATGAATTTGCACCTTATTCATTGACGTTGTTGACCTTTATTCCAACATCGCCGTCGCTTTCGGCTGAAATGAATTCTGCAACCGTCATCATTACCCTTCATGGGCAGACCGGTGTCCGATATGTGCTGCAAAATAGCACCAATCTGACGGATTGGAGTTCTATTACCACGAATACATTAGCTTCGGAGAAGTGGAGTGTGACCAATGGATGTGGTCTGACTCAGCAGTATTGGCGGGCGGTTTGGCTCCCTTAGGGGAGAAGATCATCTAATTCTAAGTGCGCAACTTTGGATTGTTCTTATCGAATTGCCTGCTATTTTCTGGACATGAAAATAAATTCCCGGTTGAAAATGCTTGTGATGGCATTGTTAGCTTCGATGACAGTGGCTCCGGGTGTGGTGTTGGGAGAACCCGTGGAATTCCAAGAACCTGAGGATTTACCGCGCCTTGCTTGGTTGCCAGATCCTCTGGTGCAACTGGATGGCACTCCTGTCGCTACAAAGGAGGATTGGCTCAACAAGCGCAGACCGGAATTGAAGGAATTAGTGCAACACTACATGTATGGCTATTTCCCCGGGCCAATTCAAATAAAGCCCACTGTGGATTTAGTGGACACCAATTTTTTTGGGGGAAAGGCCACGCTGAAGCTGATCACAATTGGCTTTGAAAAAAAGGAATTGCCATCCCTTCACATGATGTTGGTTGTTCCTAACCGTGTAAAAATGCCTCCAGTATTTGCTGCCCTCAATTTCAATGGGAATCATGCTTTGGTGACGGACCCGCGGATTCCTTTGCCGATGGGATGGATTGATGGCAAGGCTCCAGCGGTTGTGAATCATCGGGCGACAGAGGCGGGCCGCGGATTGGATGCCACCAATTGGGTGGTGGACAAGATTGTCGCGCGGGGATTTGCCCTGGCCGCAGTTTATTATGGAGATATTGAGCCGGATGATAAGAATGCGACTTCAGGACCGCGCACATTGGTGCGGACTGGAACATCCCCTGAGACTCAATGGGGTGCTGTAGCGGTGTGGGCCTGGGGATTTGAACGCATGGTGGATTATTTGATTACGGATCCTTTGATTGATGCCAAGCGTATTGCCGTTGTTGGGCATTCACGTTTGGGAAAGGCCGCGTTGCTGGCGGGGGCGTTTGATGAGCGCGTGGCAATTGTATTTCCCCATCAGTCGGGATGTGGTGGTGCAGCCCCAAGCCGTGGGAAAGTGGGAGAATCCGTCACACGGATTAACGATGTGTTTCCCCATTGGTTTGATGGTGAATTCAAGAAATTCAGCTCCCAGCCGGACCGCCTGCCATTTGACCAGAATTGCGTGATTGCATTGTGTGCGCCGCGCCCGGTTCTCATTACCTGCGCCGTACAAGACACGTGGTCCAATCCAGAAGGACAATTTGAAATGCTCAAGGCAGCGGACAAGGTGTTTCGTTTGACAGGAAAAGGCGGTCTTGATGCGCAGAACATGCCGGAAACAGGAGTGTTGATTGATAGTGTTACCGGCTATTATATTCGTCCGGGCAATCATTCGATGACGGCGGGGGATTGGAAGATTTTCATGGATTTTGCCGCAAAACAATTTGGATTGCCTCGGAAATAGCCCGTGACATTAGTTGAAACACAAGCTGTTCTCATGGCGGAATTTCTGGCCATGAAAAATTCTCAGGAGCGTTTTGCCTATGTGGTTCGTCGTGGGCGTCAATACCATGGGCTGCCGCCTGAGGAGAAAAACGATGGCACTCTGATTAAAAGTTGTCTGGCCAAGGCATGGTTTGTCGCGGATTTTGCCGATGGTCGTTGCCAATTCAGAGTGGATTCCGAGTCAGCCATTGTGAAGGGGATTGCGGTCATTTTATGTGAATTTTACAACGGCCGTACTCCAGAGGAGATACTATCGATTGATCCCACTTTTCTGGAAAAGGCGGGTATTGACCAACATTTGACTCCCAACCGGCGCAATAGCCTTTCAAAAATCTGGGAGAGAATTCATTCTTTTGCCAATGAACATAGAAAGGGTGCCAGCCTTCCGGGGGCGAAATCATGAAATTCATCTGGACCTTGTTCATAATTCTTTCAGGACTGGCTCTGAATGAGATGCCGGTTCAGGCTGATGAACTGGCGGTGCCCCCGATTTTCTCCGACCGTATGGTGGTACAACGCAACAAACCTTTTCCCATTTGGGGCACTGGAACGGCGGAGGGCAAGGTCACGGTGTTTTTCAATGGGCAGACCCGGACGGCCACTGTGGACCAGGGGGGAAAATGGCGAGTGACTTTTTCGGCGATGAATGCGGGCGGGCCGTTTACTTTGATGATTCGAGATGAAACGGGTGGACGGCTTGAACTGGGGCAGATACTCATTGGAGATGTCTGGCTTTGCGCCGGTCAATCCAACATGAATTTCATGCTGGCCAATGATCGCAACGGTCCTGTGGAATTGGCTCAGTTGGTCAGCCTTCGATTGCGGGAATTCCGTTGCGCAATGCCGGAAGGGGCTCAGAACCCGGAGAATCGGTATCATTCCCGTTGGAACAACGCGGCACCGCCACAATCCAGCTATTTTTCCGCCGTTGGTTACTTTTTTGCAAAGCGCATTCAGGCTGAGGAGCTTGTTCCCATTGGTATTATCGTTATGTCATGTGGGGCAACGAGGGCTGAGACGTGGATGAATCCTGAGAGATTGAAGGATTATCCAGACTTGGAGCCTCTTATGAAATTCTGGGAAGGTAGAATGGATGGGGATCTCTATTCACAGCCTGGAAAATTTTTTCAAGACGTGGTGGAACCAGTGGCTCCGTTTCCAATCAGAGGTGTTATTTGGTATCAGGGAGAGTCAAACACACTACCAGACAAATCGGGACGCTCTATCAAGGATCGTGCGGAGGAATACAAATCATTGTTAAAAGGGGTCATCTCCAGTTGGCGTTCGGCCTGGGGCGAAACAAACCTGCCATTCTGCATTATTCAACTGCCCAATTACGTTTTTCCTGCTCAGGATATTCAATGGGCAAGAATTCGGCAGGCTCAATTGGAGGTGAGCCGGGAGGTGCCCAATACGGGGTTGGTGGTGACTCTGGATTGCGGCAGCATTGGAAATATCCATCCCAATAACAAACAGCCAGTGGGAGAACGGGCGGCGCTGTGGGCATTGGCACGGGAATATGGAAAAAACAAGCTGGTCTATTCCGGCCCCATCATACAGGCGGCAAATGTGAGAAGTAATGTTGTGGCTTTGAGTTTTGAGGAGATAGGCAGTGGTTTGACAAATGCGATGGGACTTCCCTTGCAGGAATTCGAATTGGCAGATGTGACGGCCCCGGATATTTTTGTTCCTTCCACTGCGGTTATCAGGTGGGATGAGGTGATTGTATCTGCTCTTGGGGTAAAAAAACCTTATGCTGTCCGTTATGCCTGGTCAGACAGTCCCAACGTTACTTTATTCAACAAGGAGGGATTTCCGGCATCATCCTTTGTAATCACAGTGAAAACTAACCATTTGAACAATTCTTTAGACAAAATAATTGGTGTGACAAAATAGTCATATTTTGTCACTTTACTAAAACCCTATGTATTTGAGAATCACAACCCTGCTATGTGCGTTTGCTTTTAGTTCAGAAGCCATTGATCTCGTTTCACTCGACAGTAATTGGCAGTATCGCAAAGGCACCGCTGAAGCTTCCTCCCCGGATAACACGGCATGGAGAGTCCCGGGATTTGACGCTTCTTCATGGTTGACAGGGCGTGAAGCATTCTACTACGAGAATGATACCGGCAGTTCCACGGCTTACACAGGGAATACCGTCTTGAGTGACATGGATGGAAATTACAGCTGCATCTTCATGCGCCAGGTGTTTGTGGTTACCAACGTGAATGACTTTCAGGGACTGCAAGTCGTTGGTTTAAGCGATGATGGTTTTGTGGCGTGGATTAACGGAACGGAAGTCGGGCGTTTCAATATGCCGTCTGGCGATGTTTCCTACAATAGCACATCAAGTGCTGCTTTATCAGAGCCCGTCCCCTGGTACACGAATACAATCACCGATTTTCAGAGTTTTTTAAAGACGGGAACCAATGTTTTTGCGGTTCAGGCATTTAACTGTAATTTGGGAAGCAGCTCTGACTTTACAATCAATGCCGCTTTGTATGCGATAACTGATACAGAAGCCCCAACGCTGACCCTGCTTACTCCGACAAATAGTGACATTGTGACAAAACTTGTGTCGGTTGAGGTCGGTTTTAGTGAGCCGGTGGCAGGAGTGGATGCGTCTGATTTGCTGATTAATGGCGTTTCGGCTACCAGTGTTACAGCACTTAGTTCCAGTCAATATCTCTTTTCCTTTCCACAGCCAGCCAATGGAATTGTTCAGTTTTCCTGGGCAGCCAACAACGGAATCCACGATCTTTCCAGCGCAGCCAATGCGTTTGTTGGAGGTAGTTGGTCTGTCAAGTTGGACCCGACGGCAGACAGCCAGAATGTCTACATTTCAGAGTTTTTGACCAGTAACAGCGGAAAACAGTCGAATTCACTGTCTGATGAACTGGGAGATCATCCTGATTGGATTGAAATCTATAATCCCAAGTCCACTGCCGCCAGTTTGACTGGATGGTATCTTACGGACAGTAAGTCAACTCCAACCAAATGGAAATTCCCCGCAACAGTGATTTCTGGGCGCAGTTATCTGGTGGTTTTTGCCTCAGGAAGAGATACGAATGTGTCTGGCAGGCTTCACACCAATTTCAAGTTATCCTCATCGTCTGGTTACCTTGGTCTGTATGACGCTTCAACGAACGTTGTTTCTGAGTTTACCCCTTATCCCAAGCAATACACGGACGTTTCTTATGGACGTGATTTACTCGATCCAACCATTACTGGATATTATACAAATGCGACTCCTGGAGCCGCCAATTCAACCCAGGGTTCGGGGTTTGGCCCGGATGTCAATTACTCGCGAATGGGAGGAACGTTTTTGGATAATTTTGATTTGGCATTATCGACCACAGACACCAATTTTGAAATCCACTATGTTTTGATTAAAGGGAATGTCAGCAGTGGAAGCATGGCCGCCACCAACATTCCAACGATCAATTCCACCCTCTACACCGGCCCCATTACAATTACCAATGCGGTGGAAGTGAGGGCGCGCACATTCCCGAAAACAGCGGGATGTTTTCCTGGGCAACCCCGCACGGAGTGTTATCTGAAGCTTACAACGGCTGCTTCGACGTTCACGTCGGATCTGCCCATCATTCTCATCCACAGCCTCGGGGGAGGAACCATTCCAACCAGTGTTGATCAAAGTGTGGTCATCATGACATTTGAACCGGTGAAGGGGGTGGCCTCAATGACAAATCCTCCCACGTTGGTGTCTCGTGCCGGAATCAATATTCGTGGACGATCCTCGGCTTCAAATCCCCAATACAATCTGGCAATGGAAACTTGGGATGAATACAATATTGATAAGAAAGTTCCCTTTTTGGGGATGCCGGAAGAATCTGATTGGGTGTTCTATGCACAGGATACCTATGACACGTCTTTCCTTCACAATCCGTTGATCCATCAATTGTCCCGCGATGTCGGACGATATTCCCCCCGGACTCGTTTTGCTGAAGTTTTTCTCAATACGGCAGGTAGCACAGTTTCGTTCTATTCTCCTGCTGGGGGAAATTACTTTGGCCTATATACGATTGAGGAAAAGATCAAGCGAGGGAATAACCGGGTGGATGTTACCAAATTGGAACCGGAAATCACCACAGCCCCCGATATCACTGGCGGATATATGTTGAAAATTGATCAGGCCGATGATGATGAAGTGGCTTTCTGGGATAGCTATTGCCAGAACACCATAGTATTTGTGGATCCGTCGGGAGAAGAAATGGCTACAAGTGCCCGTTCCGCTCAATACAATTATATTACCGGTTACTTTAATTCATTTGGTGCGGCTTTGTGGGGCTCCAGTTACACGAATGCGACCACTGGTTATGCTGCTTATATTGATGTGGAGTCGTGGTTGGATCATCACATTCTTAATGTCCTTGCTTATAACGTGGATGCTCTTCGTCTTAGTGGATATTTCTTCAAGGACCGGAATAAAAAAATCGAAATGGGACCGTTATGGGACTTTGATCGCAGCATGGGGTCAGGCGATGGGCGATGTTATAACCCACGCCTTTGGCGTATTCAGGGACAGGGGTATAATGATGAAGGAACAGATTACTTTGGCAATCCTAGCCTGCTTGGAGTTCGTTGGTGGCAACGTCTTTTTACGGACCCTGATTTCTGGCAGAAGTGGATTGATCGCTGGACAGTGCTTCGACAAGACCAGCTTTCCACAAACCACATTTATGCTGTTATCGATGGTCTGACCAATCAATTGACACAGGCACAGCCTCGTGAAGTCGCACGCTGGAATTCAAACGGCAATGGCGTTGCACCGAGAAGTGGAAATACCACCATTTTTGGCTATACCTTTGCCTTCAATGGCACCTATAAGGGGGAAATTGCTTTTCTGAAAAAGTGGTTTGCAGATCGGGTTAATTTTATTGATACCAATTTTCTTTACCCTCCTGTGTTTAGCATGTCCGAAGGTCCCGTTATCTCTGGAGCCACATTGACCGTCACGGCTCCGACGATCGAGTCAAACACCACGATTTATTACACCTTGGACGGCACGGACCCCCGCACAGCCGGTGGCGGTGTTTCATCAAAGGCGTTTTCCAATTCAAGTCCTTTGACCCTTACGATTACCAACAATATCCGTATTTTTGCACGTAATTGGAATGCGTCTCATAAGAACATGACTGGTGGAAATCCGGGTGGAAATCCTCCCATCTCCAGTTCATGGTCTGGTCCAACCGTTGCAACCTACGTGGCGAAGACGCCCACATTGGCGGTCACTGAACTGATGTATGCTCCTTCTCCAAGTGGCACCAATGATGCCGAGGATTTTGAGTACATTGAACTTAAGAATTTTGGGAATGCCTCCATTAACCTCACAGGGATCCATTTTACGAATGGTATTGATTTCACCTTCAGTGCCTCCAACTGTAATACGAACCTTCCTGCTGGTGCCTACATTATTGTTGCGTCCAATCCCACAATGCTTAAAGACCGTTACATTGGTCTTAATAATGTTGCAGGGCCTTATACTGGACATTTTGACAATGGCGGCGAGCGTATCACGCTTTTGGGGGCTCTCAATGAACCCATTTTTGATTTTAAATATGACAATTCGTGGTATCCAACCACGTCAGGATACGGGTTTTCGCTTGTTCCGCGCATTGAAACTGCTGCGACCAACACACTTTCCAGTTCTTCAACCTGGCGTGCCAGCACCCAGCTTGGCGGCTCTCCTGGTTCGGCAGATCCTACCCCCAATTCCATTCCTGCCATCCTCATCAACGAAGCGCTCTCTCATCCCAGCTCTTCTGGTGTCGACTATGTTGAGCTTTACAACCCCGGGACCACTGCGGCTGATATCAGTGGTTGGTTCCTGACGGACGATAATGGTACTCCTGAAAAATATGTCATTCCTGCCGGAACAACGATTGCAGCCGGTGGGTATGTCCTTTTTACTGAAAAGGATTTTGGCTTTGGTCTTAGTTCAAAGGGGGATCAAATCTATCTGTTCTCCGGTGATGGCAGCTATCTGACCGGCTACAGACATGGATTTAAATTTGGTGCTCAAGCTCAGAATGTTTCCTTTGGACGCTATGTCACCAGCGATGGTAATGAACAGTTTGTTGCCCAAAACGCTCCGACTCCTGGCATAGCCAATAAGGGGCCTCATGTTGGCCCTGTTGTGATCAACGAAATCATGTATGCCCCCCCGGCCATGGGATTGAATGCCGACAACATGGATGAATACATCGAACTGAGAAACATCACCTCTGACACTGTTCTTCTATACGATTCTGAACATCTCACCAACAGTTGGTCTTTGACTGGCGGCGTGGACTACACGTTCCCCTCGGACACCACAATTCCGCCTTGGGGATACCTGGTATTGGTTCACTTTGATCCCAGCCAGGATCCTGTGATGGTTAACTGGTTCCGAGCCTACTACCAGATCGACACCAACACGCCGCTTTATGGTCCCTTTGATGGCAATCTTTCCAACGACAGCGACACCCTCAGTCTTTATAAACCGGGGACCCCTGAGAATGATGGGGATGTTCCCCAAATTCTTGTGGAGAAAGTCGAATACAGTTCAAGTGCTCCCTGGCCCGATCAGGCCAATGGAACTGGAAAGACCTTGCAACGGCTTTCCAGTGGTACTTTTGGAAATGATCCTGCCAACTGGCAAGCCGCACTGCCTACCCCAGGTTCCCTTAATGCTGGAGCAGACACCTATAGTACCGCTGGCGATGGTTTGCCTGACGAGTGGAAATTGGCTTATGGATTGGACCCAGCAAGCAAGGATGGGGATAATGGTCCTGACGGTGATCCGGATGGCGACGGCATGAGTAATCTGCAGGAGTATATTGCCGGGACCAATCCAATGGACGGCAACGATTATCTGAAATTCACAGCGCACGCCCTAAACGGAAAGACTTTTGAACTGAGCTTTCAAACACACGCCAGTCGTACTTATACAATTGAAAAGACGACGACGCTCGCTGGTCCATGGACCAGCCTTTACACCACCAATGCAACTGCGACGGCTGCCTGCTCATATCAGGACCCTGTAAGCTCGGATACGCAATTTTATCGCATTAAAGTCACTAAAAACTAAGGGCGAACATGCCGAATAGATAAGTGATACCTTGATGCGCGTGGTATTTCGACGTTAAAACGTCAAAATGCCAAAGGCTGGCGCTTGCCGATTGGTTTATTATTCAATAGATTATACCTATGAAAGGTGTAAATCGGAAGGCAGATGCCGTACCGGTTGTACTCCCCGTTGTGGACTCGGGGCGATGGGAGGCTTTGATCTTCTCATTGAAACCTTCAACTTTTTCCCCCCCGAAATAGCCATTTCTTATGAAGAATTTCACAATTGGCCAGAAATTGGGGATCCCATTTTTCGTATTGATCTCAATCATTATGTCATTGGGATTTATCGGAATAATTCAGATGGACCATCTGAATAGTGAGAGCGAGCGCATTTTGGATAAGCGTTGGAAAGTCCTTGAGACGTCGTTTGAAGCCATAGGGTTCTCGTATGAAAACAACAGGATCATCATGGAGATTTTCCTGATGGATAAGCCGAGCGAAATTAACAACCTTCTTACCCAGCGTGAAAAAAATACAAAACAGATTATCAAGTTTCTAAACGGAATTGAATTTTCATTGGATTCTCAGGAAGAAAAAGCGCTTGTCAGGGCCATTCAAGATGTTCGCCAACCCTATGTGGATAGCTATGTTCGGGCGCTGGATGTTTTGTTGAAGGACAAAAACAGTGCTCAAGCACGCAAACAACTTATTGAAGAGGCGTTGCCTCAACTAGAGCACTATCAGGAAGCGTGGAAGACATTTGTGGATTTTGAACAACGGTTAACTGCAGAGAACAGCAGGGCTTTTTCTCGGGATTTCAAGGTAAAGAACGAGGCATTCCTGGTTTTGATCATTCTTGCGGTTGGTATTTCTGCGGGCATTGCGTTCATCGTTATTCGAGGAATGAACCGCGAGATCAAAAACCGGCAAATGGCAGAGGACGCTTTGCGTGAATCTGGTGAAAAACTGGAAGATCGAGTGCGGGAACGCACTTCGGAACTGGTTGCGACAAACAGGGCATTGGAAATGGAGATCGCCGAGAGAAAGAAGATGCAGGACGAATTGGCACTTGAACAGAAAAGATATCAGGAGATTTTTGATGGCTCACCTGAGGGAATATCGCAGACACGTGTTGATGGTCACCTGATGGGGGCGAATCCTGCTCTGGCGAAGATGTTTGGATATGATTCGCCGGAAGAGATGATGGCTTTGGTGAAAGATGTCAGGGAACAAATTTACGCAAATCCATCTGACCGGGATGCGTTTCGCAAGCGTATTGAGAACGAACCCATTGTCCGTAACTTTGAATTTGAATTCAAACGAAAGAACGGAACAAGGGGATGGGCTTGTTTCACGGCGTGCAAGATTTCTACTGGTGGCGGTGGCGATCCTTCCATCCTGGTTTTTATGAGGGATGTGACGAGCGAAAAGAAGGCTCAGCAGGAGCGGGCTCTCATGGAAATGCATCTCCACAATGCTCAAAAACTGGAATCGGTGGGGCAGCTGGCAGCTGGGATTGCTCATGAAATCAATACCCCGATTCAATATGTAGGTGACAACCTGCGGTTTTTGGAGGATGCCTTCGAGAATGTCAACAAGATGGCTACTGTCTGCGAGACCATGGCTGCCGGTATACGCGAGGGGGCGGCTGCCGGGGGTATGATTCTGGAGGAGTTGAAGAAGGCAAGAGAGGATGCTGATTTTGACTATTTGAAGACAGAAATTCCGGCGGCAATTCGTCAATCACTTGACGGAGTGCAACGCGTGGCGAACATTGTAGGAGCCATGAAGGAATTTTCTCATCCCGGAAGCAGGGAGAAAGTGCTCGTGGATATTAATCGTGCCATTCAGACCACTTTGACTGTGGCCCGAAACGAATGGAAGTATGTTGCTGACACGCGCACTGAACTGGCAGTGGGCCTTCCTCCCGTCCCGTGTCTTCCTGATGAGTTGAATCAAGTTTTTCTCAATTTAATCATCAATGCGGCTCAAGCGATCAGCGAAAAGGTAAACAAGAGCAATGGCAAGGAAAAGGGATTGATCACCATCACCAGTCGGCAGATTGGAAATTGGGTTGAGATCAGAATAGCAGATACAGGACCGGGAATTCCCGACGAGATCAAACATCGGATTTTTGAGCCTTTTTTCACCACGAAGGAGGTTGGCAAGGGGACTGGCCAGGGACTGGCCATATCGCGTGCTTCCATTGTAAAGAAGCATGGGGGAGACCTGACATTTGAATCAGTTCTGGGGCATGGGGCGACATTCATCGTGCGATTACCTATTCAAACAACTGGAGACAAAACTGAGAATCAATCATGAAAAGCATCTTATTTGTTGATGACGACCTGCTCATCCTTCAAGGGTTGAAAAGAATGTTGCACGGCATGCGTGGAGAGTGGGACATGCGTTTTGCCAACAGCGGAACGGAAGCCCTGGAGATGATGGCGGCCCATCCTGCCGACGTTGTGGTCTCTGACATGCGCATGCCCGGGATGAATGGGGCAGAACTGCTGAACAAGGTCATGCAACTGTATCCCAAGGCGGTGCGCTTCATCCTTTCCGGATACTCCGATACAGAGATGACAATGCAGTGTATTGGGGGGACACACCAGTTTCTTTCAAAGCCGTGTGACGCTGATACCCTGAGGTCAGCGGTGCAACGTGCCCTTGACATGGATCGCTGGCTGGGAAATGACGAGTTGAAGGCGGTGATTTCCCGTTTGTCCAATGTGCCCAGTCTCCCTTCTCTCTATTTTCAAATCCTTCATGAATTGAAAACGCCTGAGGCCAACTTGCAGACGGTTGGGGCCACGATCGCCGAAGACCCGGCCATGACGGCGAAGATTCTGCAATTGATCAATTCGGCGTTTTTTGGATTGTCCAGACAGGTTGCTGACCCCACCGAAGCGGTAATGCAGTTGGGGCTGGACACGGTGAAATCGCTTGTGCTGGCAGTGCATCTTTTTTCTGAATACGAATCCCATCCCCAATTGGTCAGGCAGATTGAGGCGTTGCAGCATCACAGCCTGGCCACTGCGTGTAATGCATCGCGCATTGCCGCCCTGGAGGGGCAAAACCGGAACATTGCCGGCGAGTGTTTTACCGCGGGGCTGCTGCATGACATTGGAAAACTTGTGTTGGTGGCTAATTTACCAGAGCAATGCGAACTGGCGCGGATCAGATCGACTCTTGATGGAATTTCGTTCCAGGAAGCCGAGCGGCAGGTCTTCAAGGTCAGCCATGCCGAAGTTGGTGGCTATTTGCTGGGATTGTGGGGGCTCCCGATATCCATCGTTGAAACGGCTCTTTTTCATCATACGCCGAGTGAGCGCCGGTTCATTCCTGGGTTTACTTCCCTGGCTGCAGTGCACATCGCAAACTACTTGCAAAAAGGTATTTGTGATAATTTACAGATTTTGGAAAGTCGTTTGGACCGTCCTTTTCTCGAAAAGGCCGGCCTGTGGGAGAGAGTGCCTTTTTATTGGGATTGTCTGACAAAACCAAAAGAATGAAATGGATGTGATCATGAAGAAGATTCTATTTGTGGATGACGAGCCGAATATAACGGCTGCTCTTGCACGCTCAATGAGAAGAGAATCTTTTGAGGTGTTTTGCGCCCAGTCAGCCGATGAAGCTCTGGAGATTCTTGCCCATGAATCCATGGATGTGGTTGTTACTGATAATCTGATGCCTGGGATGAGGGGGGCTGAACTACTCTCGATTGTTTCAAAACAATATCCGGATTCGGTTCGCATCATTCTCACAGGCCATGCGGATATTCAATCCGCAATTCAGGCTATTAATGAGGGAGAGATTTACCGTTTCCTCACAAAGCCGTGTCATGAGGCGGATTTGATTTTGACCATTCGCCAGGGGTTGGAGCGCAATGAATTACTGGCTACAAGCCGCCGGTTACAGAAGGAAAACCAGTCCCAGGCGGAGTTATTGAACCGGCTTGAAAAACAGCATCCGGGGATAACACAATTGAAAAAGAGTGAAACCGGGTCGTTGCTTATTGACCAGGAGTAGGATTGATGCTGATGATGGAAGACCGTTTTGATGATGAAGAAGATTTTGTTTGTTGATGATGAGCCGAATGTCCTGTCCGCTTTTGAGCGGCAAATGCGCAATCGTTTTACGATTGAAACGGCTTTGGGGCCTGAAGCGGGGCTTGCTGCAATGAAGAACTGGCAGAATTACTCCGTGATTGTTGCGGATATGCGGATGCCGGGAATGGATGGAATTGAGCTGTTGTCCAAGGTCAAGGAAATGGCGCCGGATGTTGTGCGTGTCATGCTGACCGGGAATGCAGATCAACAAACCGCCGTGGAAGCGGTAAATCAAGGGAGCATTTTTCGTTTTTTAAACAAACCCTGTCCCCCGGATGTGTTGCAGGAGGCGTTGACAGCGGCAGTTCGCCAGCACGATTTGATTCTTGCCGAGCGGGAGCTGTTGGAAAACACATTGTGTGCCAGTATCAAGGTTTTGACGGATGTGCTGGCCATTGCCGATCCCAAAACGTTTGAACAAGCGGAACGCCTGCGCGATAACATTCGTCAGGCCGCACTGTCCATGAAAGTGGCGAATGTCTGGCCCATTGAGGCGGCCACAATGCTGGCACGAATCGGCCTGATCACAATCCCGCATGAAGTGCTCTTAAAGGCCAGAGCTGGACAATCTCTTTCCTCTCAAGAACAGGAGATGTTCACTCGTCTGCCGGAAATTGGGGCTGGGTTGATTTCTCAAATTCCTCGAATGGAGGAAGTTTCGCGAATCATTCTATATCAAAACAAGCGCTTTGATGGTTCAGGATATCCGGTGGATTCAGTCTCTGGGGCGGAGATTCCCTTTGGAGCTCGACTTTTTCGGCTTATGTCAGATTTGACAACGCTAGAGGCCAAGGGAATCACGAGACCCAGTGCGCTGAAGCTGTTGCGCGAACAACAGGGGTGGTATGACCCGCTCATGTTGCAGGCATTGCACTCCAACTATAGCGTTGTGGTGGAAATGGTTTCAAAACCGCCTGTCAGTATTGCTTTTGCGGATTTGCGGGCGGGGCATCTCCTCCGTTCCAATGTGGAGACAAAGGACGGAATGTTGATTGTCACTGCGGGGAACCGGATCACACCGGCGCTCATTGAGCGATTGCGTAATTTTGCCCAGGTTTCCGGAATCAAGGAACCCATTCTGATCGAGAGCTGATAATCAAGTAGTCAGAACTTTTCAAAAAGAGCTCTTGGCACGAGACAACCAAGGTCTTTTGTTTGTTGTTGGCAGGTGGCTATCTGTTCTTATACAGTCAGCCTGATGACAGCAAAAAACACATGCCTTTGGGGCTTCGCTGCAGTGTGTCTTCTGTTTGGGAGCAATGCGGGGGGTGCGGACACATTGTCTCTTAAAGAGCGACTGAAAGCCCTTCCATTTAAAATTGCATACGAAAGCTACATCGATGGCAATTGGGATTTGTTCGTCATGAATGCGGATGGCTCGAATTCCGTCAATCTCACGAAGACCCCGAATCTCAACGAACATTATCCCCAGATTTCTCCAGACGGGTCCAAGATTTGTTATGTTGCTGATGAAGGCGAGGGACGCGATGCCGTGCGCAGTGTCTATGTAATGGATATTGATGGAAAAAATCGGAAGAAACTGGCTGATCACGCGCGCGAACCATTCTGGAGGCACGATGGCAGGGTGATCGGCTTTTTACCGCAGGAATTCCCAAAATTCAATGTGATCGATTATTACACGAAGGGAATGAGTTTCTACGATCTGACAACGGGGAAAATCACTCCTCATTCCAACAGCACCAATATTCATCATCTTTATAATCCCGGTTTTTCTCCAAACGGGAAATGGATTGTATCGACTGTTCATGCGGGAATGGGGGTGGATCATGCCATTTTACTGATTGAGGCCGATGGGAATCGAATCATCAATTTGGGAATTCCCGGTTGTCGTCCCTGTTTAAGCCCTGATGGGAAATTTGTTGCCTGGGGGGCAGGAGATCATGAATTGGCGGTGGCTCCTTTGGATACGGACGCCCCTGAACCCAAGGTTGGACCGTGGAGCTTTCACATCAAGGATTCGAAGAACAAGATTTACCACATTGACTGGTCCCCGGATGGTCGTTTTGTGAGTTTCAGTCGAGGGCCGGATGGGGAAGGTGATCCTTCCAAGACCGGCACATTCACTGCCGCGTGTGAGATCATGGGCGTGTATGCCCCCGGCTGGAATATTGGAACGGTGGAGGTTGGAAAGAACGGTGGAGTGGTTGATCTGGATCAGGGAGTGGAGGGCCAGTGCGTGATGTTGACCACAAACGGCTTGAGTAACAAGGAGCCCGCCTGGTTCAGGACGCAATAAACGTGAGCTGCAATGTCTATGCAAAAAAGGTTCGCTCTTTTAATTGAATTGACTGCGTTGACAGTGTTACTGGCAGGGTGCGGTAAACAGGAGACCGACGCATCATCGAAAGAAACCACACAACCCGCAGCACCTGGAGGTGTTTCATTACCCGTTGAAGTGAAAACCCAGTCAGGCGTGGAAATGATTTACCTGCCGGGGGGTGAGTTTGTCATGGGGAGCGATAAGGGAAATCCAGATGAAGCCCCAGCCCATAAAGTAAGAGTTTCTGCATTCATGATGGACAAATTTCCAGTGACGCAGGACTTGTTTGCAAAGGTTCAACTTCCCAATCCTTCCCATTGGTCGGATAACCCACTCAAACCAGTCGAACGCGTCCGCTGGCGTGATGCGAAACAATATTGCAACGAACGCTCACTTCTTGAAGGACTTAAACCCTGCTACAATGAAAAAACACCGGAGTGGGACTGTGATGACACGGCCGATGGTTATCGACTTCCGACAGAGGCAGAATGGGAGTATGCCTGCCGTGCTGGGATGAGTGAACCGTATGATTTTGGGCAGGCAGATAAACTTCATCAATACGGATGGTTTGCCGGAAACTCAGGTGAAAAAACTCATGTTGTTGGGCAGAAAAAACCGAACCACTGGGGGTTCCATGAGATGTATGGAAACGTTTCGCAATGGTGCGAAGATGTTTACTCCACAAATTACTACGCAACAAGTCCGGCTTTGGACCCGAAGGGCCCTCCCAGCACAGGCAAGGACGTCAAACGGGTGATGCGAGGCGGCTCCTGGAAATCGAGTCCCGAAATGTGCCGCGTCAGTTTTCGTCAAGGCCAGCGGACAGGCAATACGGATGCCTGTTTTTATACGGATTACTGCGGTTTTCGTTGTGTGAGAAGGATCACGCCGCAGGATTTGCAGAAGCTTCAAGCCCACCCATAGTCATTTCCCATGCTCTTTCATACCTGGCCTTTTCTTTGCTTCATGCTGGTGGTTTTGCCGGTGTTTTTCATGCTGCGCAAAACTCCGTTGTGGATTCCGTGGCTCATGGCGGCCAGCTACTTCTTTTACGGATGGTGGAATCCCTACTACTTGCTTTTGGTGTTTTACTCCACGGTATTGGATTACTTTCTGGTGACGTTCATGGACCATTGCCCACGCGAAGGGGCAAAGGTGCATGTGGGAAGAAGGCTTACGCGACTTGACTTTGGAGATCGAGTGCTCAAGGCGGCGTTTCTGGGGGCATCAGCCTGCACGGCTGGAGCCATCGGTGTCATTCTCGCCGGGCCTGTGACTTTGCGTCCAACAATGGGGCTGCTGACGGTGATTTTTCTTTTGATGGCGCTTGGGGCACTTATGAGCAACCGGAAAATCTGGTTGTTGATAAGTCTGGTCAATAATCTGGCCCTTCTGCTCTTTTTCAAATATGCCCACTTCGTCATAGAAAATCTGAATCAGCTTTTTTCACTGGTTCACTTCACTGTCAAGTTTCCTGAACCATCGACACTCATGCCGTTTGGCGCTTCCTACGTGCTGCCAGTGGGAATTTCGTTCTTCACGTTTCAATCGCTCAGTTACACGATCGATTTTTATTTTGGCAAAGTGAATCGGGAACGGAATTTTCTGCGGTTCGCAACGTTTGTCTGTTTCTTTCCGCAACTCATGGCTGGACCGATTGAGAGGGCAAAGCATCTCCTGCCCCAATTCCAGAAATTTCCACAATTTCGTGTGGAAAACCTCACGGATGGCCTGTCACTTTTTCTCGTGGGATTGTTCAAAAAACTGGCACTGGCAAACTACCTCTCGTTTTATGTTGAGCGTGTATTTGACAATCCAAAGGCCTTTGATGGCGGTTCACTTGCCATGGCAACGTTTGCCTTCACATGGCAGATTTTCTTTGATTTCAGCGGATACACAGACATGGCGCGCGGAGTGGCAAAGATGATGGGATTCAATTTGATTCTGAATTTCAACAATCCCTATCTATCCACGGGACTTGGGGAATTCTGGCAGCGCTGGCACATCAGTCTTTCCTCCTGGTTTCGTGATTATGTTTATATTCCCCTTGGAGGGAACCGGTGTGGCAAGTGGCGGATGTATGGGAATTTGTTTATCACCTTTTTGCTCTCTGGGTTTTGGCACGGCGCGGCGTGGACCTTTGTGATTTGGGGGGTGTTGCATGCGGGAGGAGTCATGGTGACGCGCGAATTGGAACGTTCAGGGTTTTATCGGGATCGGGTTCCAAAATTGCTAAAGCAGGTGGCTGTATTCATTTTTGTCAGCTTTGCATGGATCTTCTTTCGTGCCGATTCAGTGGGGGACGCGTGGTGGATTATCCGGCACATTCTTTCCGCTGGCTGGACCAATCCCCAGGCGCCGATTGTGATGCTGGCGCTGGTCGGGCTGATCTGGTTTTACCAGTTCATCTATGAATCCAAGTGGCGCGAACTTCTGGCAACGGCTCCTGTTCGTGTTTGCACTGCCATTTTCATGGTGTTCTATCTCTGCTTGTTTTCATCCGGTGGTGGAGCATTCATTTATTTTCAATTTTAAATGCAGACAAAAGAAACAACGATTCCAGCACAAACGCAGATGGTCAATGAAATGCGCCTCAGTTGGCGTCATTGGCTGGTGGTGCTGTGTGTCGTCTTGGTCGGCGTGTTTGCAACACCGCCTGTGTGGAAGGCCATTGAACGATTTGACACAGGCACTGACTATCGAATTCCGTATAACCTGAGCAAGGATTACTGGTTGGCTGAGCGACGGCTTGAAAAGGACGCTACACCAGAAAAAATTGTCATGCTGGGAGATTCCGTCATTTGGGGAGAATACGTCTTACCTGATGGCACTTGGGCGCATTTTTTAAATCAAAGGAGTGGGGGCAGCAACGTGTTTATCAATGCGGGAATCAACGGATTATTTCCGCTGGCATTGGAGGGGCTGGTGGATGATTATGGCAGGTCTCTCAAACATCGAAAAATCATTTTACACTGCAATCTGCTCTGGCTCAGCAATCCGAAGGCGGATTTGAGCGCCCAAAAGGAGGAAAAGTTCAATCATGTCAGGCTTGTACCACAATTCACACCGCGCATTCCCTGTTATAAGGCGGATACGGCAGAGAGACTTGGAGTGGAAGTGGAACACAATGTGGCTTTTCTGGCCTGGGTGAACCACCTGCAAAATGCGTATTTTGAACAGAAAAGCATTCTGGCCTGGACCCTCGCGGATGATGGCAACGATCCACCGCATTATACGAATTGGTGGAAGAATCCACTGGCGCAGATTCACTTGACAGTTCCTTCTGCCCCGGCGGACGATCCTCAGCGGGGACCTCAAAGTCCGCGTCACAAGGCGTGGAATGAAGCGGGTAACGGGCCAACTCAGTTTGAATGGGTGGGGCTTGATGCCTCGCTGCAATGGGGGGCGTTCCAACGCATCGTCAATACACTTCAACAACGTGGGAATGATGTCTATGTGATACTGGGACCTTTCAATGAACACATGGTGGCCAAGGAAAGCCGCCCGGCATATGACAAGATTCGTTCTGGAATTTTAAAATGGTTGGATGAAAAAAAGATTCCACATTTTGCACCCGATCCCCTCCCTTCTGCCTTGTATGCGGATGCAAGCCACCCATTGACGCGTGGATACGACCAGTTGGCAAAAGAGGTTTTGGAGAATGGAGATTTTCAAAAATGGATGGGTGCAGCAAAAACATCCGCCAATTGATGGATTTTCTTAAGAATTAACGTTGGTTGCCAAGTAGAGTGCCAACAAAAAAATTAATAAACAAACCACGTCCTTAGGGCGTGGTTTGTTTAAGATATATATTAAGATTTGAAACGTGGATGAAATTATTTGCGTTTTCTCCAATAATTCAGTCCAACCATGCTAAGGATGCAAATTCCAGTGATATAAGTGGAAGGCTCAGGTACTGCAGTTGTTGCTGGCGCTACGGCTGTTGTAATTTTACCCGTGAGAACTGCCGTGGCTTGGTCATTTTCTAAAACGTGTAACTGATTGCCACTTTGAATAAAGCCACCTCCCTGTAAATCCGTGAATTGAAGGCTCAATGTGTAAGAAACCCCTTCGCTAATGAATCTAACGTCTGGAAAACTGCTCAAAACCACATAATCCGCACTGCTAATAGGGTCATCGGTATTTAATGTGCTGATAAGCTGCAATCCATACGTGAAATTTTGACTCACACCAGAGGGAGCTGTAAAATTTAACGCAAGACTCAGTGCAACGCTGTTTGCCTCTGTGCCTGAATAAATTGATCCATTATAATAGGTTAGGGTGCCAACTTTGAATGTTGTCTCGACTGGGATGTCCTGAAAAGCTGTGCTTGTGTATTGAAGCGAACAGCTTGGGGTGCTAACACCAGAACCAAATGTAAAAAATGATGTTCCAACACCTGTAACAGTCGCCGTTGATGGAGACGGGTCAACAAATATACCGGTTGTTGTTCCTGAGAAACTGGCTAGTGCCGTTGAATTTGCACACAGTAGAAATAAGCATGTGGCTGGGGTAACCAGACTCAATGTAATTATTCGTTTTATTTTCATAGTATGGTTTTTTTGAAAGTAAGTATTGGTTTTTAACTTTAAAAATTTTCTCTGCCAGGATTGGGAATTTAGCAGATATGTTCACTGTATGTATATAAACAAACGGACAATCGTATGTAGAAACAGGACATGTTGCAGATGTAGACATTATTTATTGATTTAACTAAATAAAACTTTGTTGTCTCAACTGCGAATTTGAAAACTACTGTCCTTCTGAATTGGCAGGGGTACAAGGACAAACTTAGAACTAATTCATGTTAACTCCCTGTCGGAATACCGGATGGCGTTGAAACCGCCTGTTTGGCTTGATGGAGGGGATGTTTGTTGGACTTATAGCTTTCAAGCCGTCTGATTTGCTTGCTCAGCTAATGGGTTCCTGCAAATCCAAAATCTTTTACTGATTAGCGCCGCAGAAATTTTGCAACGGCCTCTGTACGGGTGCGAACCTGGAGTTTTTCGTAGATTCGTCGGATGTAGGTATGCACGGTTTCGTAGCTGACGCCGATTTTTTCAGCAATTTCCTTATAAAGGAATCCCTTGCTCAGGCAATCAAGCACTTCCTGTTCACGCGCGGAGAGGTTTTCTGTAGGCTGGGGGGAAACGCCGGTTTTCTGGAAGGAAAGAACAACTTTGCGAGCAATGTGCGCCGTCATCGGGGATCCGCCATTGTGAACGTCCCGGATGGCGTCGAGTAACTCGGCTCGGGGGGCACGTTTGAGCAGGTAACCGGTGGCTCCGGCAGCCAGTGCGGCAAAAATATTGTCTGTATCCTCATAGGCCGTGAGCATCACAGACTGAATTTTTGGAGCCACCTGTTTGAGCTTTCGGACGCATTCCACGCCGTTCATGCCGGGGAGGTTGATGTCCATCAAAACGACTTCTGGACATTCCTTGGGCAGACTTTCCAATGCGGCTTCAGCGGTTGGAAATTGACTGATGCACTTGAAACCCTCAGTGCGATCAAGCATGCGCGCCAGGGTGCCGCGCAATTGATCGTTGTCCTCGACAATGGAAATTGTGATTGGCATGGCGTATTAGTTTTTTGCAAACGGGGCTTTCAATCGCACGCGTGATCCGCCTTCGGCTCGCGGTTCGATTGAAAACTCACCGCCGATATCTTCCATCCGTTTGCGCATGTTACGCAATCCATTTCTTGTCTGTTTTGCCTTGTCCAGCAGACCGGCTGGACCTTTTCCGTTGTCATCGATTTCAATGATGAAGGCGTCCTTTTCCAACAGGAGGCGGAGCCAGACTTCATTGGCTTTGGCATGTTTCACAACGTTGGTGACGGCTTCCTTGGCAGCAAGAAAGACGTTGTGCCGGGCTTCGGGGGTGATGGCGACGTCAGGCAACGGGGGGACTTCAAGTCGGTAACGAAGCCCCGCGACAGACAGGTATTCCTGCGTGTGTTTGCAGATATAATTGATCAGACCTTCAAGCGTGTCGTTGGAGGGATTGACTGTCCAAACGATTTCATCCAGAGCCCGGGAAGTTTCCCGTGCGGTTTGGGCAATTTGGTGTCCATGCTCTTCGACTTCAGAAGGGTAGTCCTTGTCGCTCTCGACCATTTCCCCGAGCAGGGCCACCTGGGTCAGGTTGGCTCCGAGTTGGTCGTGGATGTCACGCGAGATGCGGGCGCGCTCCTTTTCGAGGGCTTCCTGCTGTCGTAATCCGGCAAGTTGATGTTGGAGCTTTTGCGTGGAGATGTAATAGACACACGCGACGATGATCCCGATGAGAAAGGCGATTGATGAGCTGATGAACCACCAGGTGCGCCAAAACGGGGGCAGAACAACAACAGAGAGGCTTGTGCCGACAGGATTCCATTGTCCATCATCATTGCAGGCTGTCACATGAAAAGTGTAATGGCCGGGCGGGAGTTTGGGGTAAAGGGCCACGCGACGGTTGAGGGCATCGGTCCATCCTGTTTCGTGTTTTTCCATCCAATAACGGAAATGACCACGGTCAGGGCCATCCAAATTAATGCTCGTGTATTGGATTTCCAGGAGCTCCTTGCCGGGAGGTACGACAATTGTGCTGGGAGGAGCCTCACGCAAACCTCCGGTGTTTTGTTTGCGGCCATCCAGCAGGACGGATTCGATGATCACAGGCGGGGGATTGGTGTTGGATTGAAATTGGGTTGGATCGACAGAGGCGAGCCCCTTGATGGTGGTGAACCAGAGTTTGCCATCGTGGGCGCGAAGCGCTCCGGGCTGTGATCCCATGGAACATTCCGTGCTGGGGAGGCCGTCCCGGTGTCCAAAAACCCGACAGGGAACAAAGTCAATGTTACCGCGGGCAAAATCGTCGAGTTCCTTTTTATTGACACGCATGACACCCCGGTTTGAACCGATCCAAAGACATCCCTGGCCGTCTTCAATCAGCCAGTCAATACCGTTGGCCGCCAGTCCATTTGCGGTGGTGCATGTCTTCCATTTGCCTTCCTGAAACCGGATGAGGCCGCTGCCAAAAGTGCCAACCCAGACAACGCCATTTGTGTCGGCATAAAGGCTGGAGATATTATCGCTGGGGAATTGATTCGTCTGACAATAGCAGGTGAATTTATCATTGAACAAACGGTTTAACCCGCCGCGTTCGGTGCCGATCCAGAGGCTGCCATCGGGAGTTTCTGCAATGGCGCGGACCATGTCTGCGGAGAGCCCGTCGGCAGTGGTATAAGTTTTCCATTCTTTGCCATTCCAACGGGAAAGCCCTCCCTGGGTGCCCAACCACAGGTTCCCCTTGCTGTCTTCATACAAAGCCGAAACGAAAGGGTTAATTGAACGCGGGCTGAATTGTTGGAAGAGCCCGTTTTGACTGTGCAGGAGCCCAAAGCCGAGAGTTGCAGCCCAGACGTTTTGTTTGCGATCAACAAGAATGGCTCGGAGATCCAATAGATTGATTGGGCAAAAATCGCATTGGGCTGATTTTAGATTTCCATCCTTCCAATGGTCAATCCGGCTGTTGCGAATTGTGGACGTACTGAACCAAATGCCGTTGCTCTGATCTTCGGAAATGGATTGAACGTTCAGTCCCATCGATTCTTCCAAGGGCTCAAACACCTGATGTTTTACGCGATTAAGACCACCACCATCGGTCCCCACCCAAAGGGAACCGTCCCGATCCGCGCGAAGCGAGAGGATGTGATTGTTGGAGAGACCCTCATTTGTGGAAATACAGGTTGCCTTGCCTTCAGCATCAAACCAGAAGAGACCTTTGCCGAGCGTGCCGACGATGAGGTTGCCGTCCCGGTCTTCACATGCAGCGGTGATTTTTGTGGAGTCCCAGCGGTAGGGGCCAAAGTCGCATTCCACCTGATTTGAAATCCATTTCTGAATTACCCCATCCGCCATCCGCCAATATCCGCCCGATTTACTCGCGAGCAGGAAATTCAATTGTCCCACAAACTTTGCCTGTTCGGCTGGAAGGGCGTTGTGGTCAAGTTTACTGTTGGGATTCAGCGCGACAAGTCCATGATCTGTTCCAACCCATACCATGCCGGATTTTTCGGCAATCAGGGCTCTGCATTGGCTGGCTCCCATGTTCCAAATATTGGTTTCTTGTTGAAAACGGGCCAAATCTCCATCACGCGTGTAAAGCCAGACTGCTCCAGTCGCATCCTCGCATGCTGAAATCAACCGTCCTTCAGTGCGATTGCGACCAATATTCAGACTGGTGACTTTTCCATTTCTGGCGACGGCAGCACCTGCGGTTTCCGTTCCGATCCAGAGATTACCATGGCTGTCTTCAAACAAACTGACAATACGGCTGCTTTCCAATCCAGGAGTATTGCTCTCATCGAAAACGGTAAATCGAATTCCATCAAACCGCACCAAGCCATTGAGCGTGCCAAGCCACAAATAGCCGTCGCGGGTTTGAACCATCGCGATGATTGAGCTTTGGGGCAAGCCTTCATCGGCGCCCCAAACGTCCACACTATAACGTGCATTTTGCAGACCTGCGCGGATGGGATTGCAGACCAGAAGAATTGCCAACCCACAGGTCAACCACGCAACAGCACGTTTCCAACGGTTGTTGAGCATGGCTGATTGTTTTGCGGTTATGCCCCCATGTAAAGCGGAATTGGCAGTTTAGTGCGTCTGCCAGAAGTGATTTTTTAAAATGAATGTTGGGAGTTCACTCTATCGGTGAAAATGCCCACCCCCATGCCAACCACCACCTCCATGCCATCCACCCCCACGATATCCTCCATGCCAACCGCCTCCATGCCATTCACCGCCTCTATATCCCCCATGCCATCCAGTTCCCCAGCCTCCATGCCAATGGCCATTCCAGTAACCGCCATGATACCCCCAGTGTCCCCATCCCCAGCATCCGCCCACCCAGACCCAAGTCACACCATTCCAATTCCAATAACCATCATACCAATAGAATCCAGGGCCAGGACAAACGGGGATGACTTCCACCTGTGGTGCGGGCTGTGGTGGAATCACAACAACCTGAGGCGCAGGCGGAGCTACAGCCACGGCAGATTGAGCATTGGCCGTGGGAGCAGCCGTGGCGACAGCCACAGGAGCGGTGGCAACGCCACTGACTTGCTTCAACGCAATGTCATGGTTGATCATCGCCGAGATTGTGGCAGAAGAAAGTCCAGCGCTGTTGAGATTTAAAATATCGTCGGCACTGAGATTATAGAGTGAAGACGAATTTTTGATGTAGGCCAGAATGATTCCCTCCCCAACCCCAGATTGGGACATTTTGAGAACTTCCGTAACATTGCTGGAAAAGGAGATTGCCGACGCCACGGAAGTATTTGAAGCAGCAGCAGATGTTGCAGTTGCAGTCACATCCGCCGCAAGGATTGTTGACGTGAACAACGAGATGCCAAGGGCCATGACCCCTTCCCAGAAGTTCATTCTAATATTCATACGATCACACCATCCAATATTATTTGACCAAAATCTAAGCCTCCTATTCATTTTTGTCAGCTCTGTTTCAGCCGGGGGCATTTTGTATAAATGACATCAAAATCCCGGTAAAAATGGAAAAAGACAGTAAATACCCCAGAATCCTACCTGAATGTAATGTTTTACAATAGTTTTAGTGATGATTGGCTTGCAGTTACGAGTGAAACAATGTGAAAATGTAGCCCAGAGGTGATACCTGACACAGAACGGGTGCTGCCTTGATTGTTCTTTTTTATGCCGAACGAATCAAATACGTCCAGCGGTACTGCATCTGCTGAATTTCATCCCTATATCTCCAACGAAACCCGTTTGCGCGAATTGACTCCGATCCCTCTGATCATGGGGTCGTTGTTGGGCATGCTTTTCGGCATGTCGTCTCTTTATCTGGTGCTCAAGGTCGGTTTGACCGTGAGTGCTTCCATTCCTGTTGCTGTTATTTCCATCACTCTATTTCGGATCATGAGCGGAATGGGATTGCGCGGGGCGACCATTCTCGAAAACAACATTGTTCAGACAGCGGGATCGGCTGGGGAATCCATTGCCTTTGGGCTGGGAGCCACGATGCCTGCAATCCTTATTCTTGGATTTGATTTGGAAATCACGCGCGTCATGTTGGTGGGAATTCTGGGCGGACTCCTGGGAATTTTGATGATGATTCCGATGCGGCGGGCGTTAATTGTCCAGCAACATGGCGTTCTCAAATATCCCGAAGGCACGGCTTGCGCCGAGGTCCTCAAGGCCGGTGATACGGACAAAGCCACAAGCAGCACCGCCGGAATGGGGGCGAAAATCATCTTCTCAGGGTTCGGAATTGGATTGGCTTACAAGGCGGTTTATCAGGCCCTGCGAGGCTGGAAGGAAATCCCCTCAAAAGTATTTGGAGCACCGTTTACAGGCGGTTCGATTTCAATGGAAATCTCTCCTGAACTTTTGGGCGTCGGCTACATCATTGGACCACGTCTGGCATCAATCATGTGCGGCGGTGGCGTGCTGGCCTATCTGGTGCTTATTCCTGCGATCAAGTTCTTTGGCGACAGTCTTTCGGCGCCCTTGGCTCCGGGAACCATGCCCATTCACGATATGGCTCCGGATGATGTGCGTTCGGCCTACATTTTATATATCGGCGCTGGCGCAGTCGCAGCGGGTGGCATCATCAGTCTGTTTCGTTCGCTTCCGACGATTGTGCGGAGCTTGAAACATGGCATGGAAATGGTTCGTTCCGCCAAAACTGGACAGACAAAAATCAACAGGACGGAAAACGATCTTTCGATGAAATTCGTTCTGATAGGAATCATTGTTCTGATCACTGCCATTGTGCTGGCAAAACCGTTGCACATGAATTTGATGGGGGCGTTATTGATTGTGGTTTTTGGGTTTCTCTTCTCAACGGTTTCATCGCGGTTGACTGGTGAAATTGGTTCTTCTTCCAATCCAATTTCTGGGATGACTGTGGCCACACTTTTGTTGACATGTCTGATTTTCCTTGTGCTTGGCTGGACTGCTCCTCCCTACTATGTGACGGCCTTGTCCGTGGGGGCGATTGTTTGCATCGCATCTTCCAACGCCGGGACAACCTCACAGGATTTGAAGACGGGCTTTTTGATCGGGGCCACACCGCGTTATCAACAGATTGCGATTCTTGTGGGTGCTCTGGGCTCTGCGCTGATCCTTGGTCCCGTGCTGCTGGCGTTGAACCAGAATGGAACCGTTTATGTGACACAGACCAGCACGGACAAGTCGGGCAAGGTGCTGACTAATTTTCCTTCTGTCCTGCGCGTTCCCGAAAATGAGCTGAGCGAGATCAAAAAACAAAAAACCGAAAAACTGGCGGGGGTGCAGGCCGTTTCGGACAGCAAGGACTATTTTGTCTGGCACAAAATGGACCCTGAAAACGGGACGTGCAGCAAGTATCTGGTCAATGAAAGCGGCGTTCCCATTTATTATGTTGATCCTGGCATCAACGGAAATTTTAAGGAGAGACCGGATGGCACTGTGGTTCATAAATTCTCCGCTCCAAAAGCAGTGCTCATGTCTTATATCATTACCGGCATTCTGAGCCACAAACTGCCCTGGGGGCTGGTTTTACTGGGGGTGATGATTGCCGTGGTGCTTGAGATGGCGGGCATTCCATCGCTGGCATTTGCCGTGGGCGTGTATTTGCCCCTTTCTTCATCAACGCCGATCTTTGTTGGAGGGTTGGTGCGCTGGCTGGTGGATTTCTATTTGAAGCATAAGAATGCGGCGAAAAAATTGACTGAAGAACAACTGGCGGCGGAGGGGGACAAGAGCCCGGGCGTGTTGCTCGCTTCCGGTTTCATCGCGGGCGGGGCCATTGGAGGCATTGTTTATGCAATCATGACGGGGGCATTTTCCGCCACGGATACCAAGCTGGAAGACTGGGCAAAGTTGCATAATCCCTTCTTTGAAGGCGCGTATTCGGATCTCTTGTCGCTCGTTCCATTTGCGATTCTATCCCTTCTCCTTTATTTGACTGGTCGTGACATCCTATTCAAACAGAAAGAAAAAACTCAATAGACATGAACTTGAAAACAACCCGATGTGCTGCGGCGCTTGTGCTGGCCCTTGGTGCCAGTGAAGCTGCACTGTATTCCGACGAAGGTATGTGGCTTTACACGGATCCTCCACGCCGGCAATTGAAGGAAAAATACGGTTTTGAACCGTCGGATGCCTGGCTGGAACATGTCCGGAAATCCTCTGTTCGTTTTAACAGCGGTGGTTCCGGTTCTTTTGTGTCGGAGGACGGACTGATTATTTCGAACCACCACGTTGGCGCGGATGATCTTCAAAAATTTGGCGATGAAAAGCACAACTACATGCGCGATGGCTTTTATGCCCGCACTCTTGAAGAGGAGAAAAAGTGTTACGACCTCGAATTGAATGTTTTGATGGAGATTGAGGATGTCACTGACAAAGTAAATGCTGCGGTGAAACCGGACATGACAGCGGAAGCGGCTTTTGCGGCGCGCCGTGCAGTCATGGCAACGATCGAAAAGGAGTCCCTTGAAAAGACAGGGTATCGCAGTGATGTGGTGACGTTATTTCAGGGGGGGCGATATCATTTGTATCGGTTTAAACGCTACACCGATGTCCGGTTGGTGTTTGCACCAGAGCAACAGATCGCCTTCTTTGGCGGTGATCCTGACAACTTTGAATATCCGCGTTACGACCTTGATATTTGTTTCTTCCGCGCCTACGAAAATGGAAAGCCTGCGAAAATCAAAGACTATCTCAAATTCAGCAAGACCGGTCCGACTGAAAACGAGCTGGTATTTGTGTCTGGTCATCCGGGGCACACTGCACGGTCATTGACGGTGGATGAGTTGAAATCCCAGCGCGACAAGCAATTCCCCTATGCCCTTCAACGGTTGCATGGCTTGGAAGTCATGCTTACAGCGTTCAGTGCGCGTGATGAGGAAAACGCACGGCAGGCTCGCGAGAGTTTGTTCGGAGTTCAAAACAGTCGCAAGGCTCGCGAAGGAATGTGGGGCGGATTGCTCGATCCGAAAATCATGGCTCAAAAGGAGAGCGACGAAAACAAGCTCAAGCAATGGGTTGCCGACAAACCAGAGTGGAAAGAGACGCTGACCGCATGGCCGACTATTGCCGCTTCGATCAAGATTGTGGAAGAAAATACTCTGACCAACAGCCTGTTGGAGGGAGCGCAAGGCTTTAGCAGCACCTACTTCCATATTGCCCGCACGCTTCTGCGCGCTGCTGATGAAAAATCCAAACCCAGCGGAGATCGTTTGCGTGAATTCCGCGATTCCAACCGCGAATCGCTTGAACTGGGCCTCTTTTCTGAGGAGCCGATCTACGATAACTTTGAGCTGGCTAAACTGACAGAATCGCTGACATGGTTTGCCGGGAAACTGGGTGCCGACAATGAGTTGGTTCAAAAGGTTCTGGCTGGAAAATCACCGGCTGAACGCGCATCACAACTCGTGCGTGAAACCAAGGTCAAGGATGTCGCCACTCGTAAGAAACTTTACAAGAGCACGCCCGGGGAAATTCAGGCGATGAATGATCCCATGATTGAACTAGCACGTTTGATTGATCCTGAAGCGCGTCGTGTTCGCAAGATCATGGAGGCTCAAGGAGAGATCAAGCAACAGGCCTACGCGAAAATTGCCAGGGCTCGCTTTGCTTTCTCGGAAGGCACCACTTATCCGGATGCGACGTTCACACTGCGGTTGTCTTATGGCACTGTCAAAGGGTATGAGGAAAACGGAAAACAGATTCCGTTCCAAACCACCTTTAAAGGCATGTATCAGCGCTCCGATGCACATCATAATCAGGAACCGTTTGATTTGCCGCAACGCTGGCTGGATGCGAAGTCCAAGGTGGATCTAGACACGCCGATTAATTTTGTTTCAACCGCCGATATCATTGGCGGTAACTCTGGCAGCCCCACTGTCAACCGCAATGGCGAGTTTGTTGGCATCATATTTGATGGTAACATCCAATCGCTCGTCCTGGATTTTGTCTATACGGACACTCAGGCGCGTGCCCTTTCCGTTCATTCACGCGCGATTTTGGAATCGTTGCGCAAGGTGTATGGTGCGGACATGCTGGCTGATGAATTGACAAAATAAGATTACTGCAAAAACGTTTCGCGGCGCCTGTTCACAAGAGCGGGCGCCGTGTTTTGTTTCGATCGGGAATGCCCGGGGATTGGAACTAGGGATTAAGCCGTTTGAAATCAATACGGCGGACGTAACCATTGTCACTTTCGACAATGAGAATGTTTCCCTGCGGGTCCATGGTGACAGAGCGAGCTTCTGAGACTTTATATTTGCTTGTCGAAGAGTAAAACCACTGGCCATCACCAGCGTGGGCGTTCACGATTCCGTTGAGTAGAATGTGTCCGATGTCATTGGAATCCACATAAATGATCTGACAGCCTTCGTGCAATGCAAGTAGATAACCGTCTATTGGCAAAGGCCATACCCCGCGAACCCCATACAGACTGTTTGTTACGGCAGAAGTGCCATCAACGAATGCAAGGGTTTTGCCGGAACCATATTTCTTTGATCGGTCGCCAACGCTCTTTCCTGTGGCATCGACTTTCCATACCGTGTTGTCACCACGATCTGTGGCAATGACGTTGCCTTTTCCTGTTACGGTGATGTTTCCCAGTTCTGTGAATTTGGAATTGAGAACAGTGACTCCATTTATTGGGTCCCACATTTTAAGCGTTGTCTCGTCACCAAAGAATGCCAGCGTTTCGGTGTCATTCACCCAAAGGCCGCGTCCCTGACTAATGCCGCCAGACACAGAGAACACGGTTTTCATGATACCGTTCGTATCAACGCGGCGGATTTTGCCATTTCCGGTATCCATGATGTAAACAATGCCGCTGGTAAGATTAATAAAAAGACCGTTTGGAGCATTGAGTCGGAGGCTGCGCGCGGATGCAGGGCCGTCTCCTAGATCGCCACCGACGTGCGTCCCTGCAAACGTATAAATCCGTCCGTCTGGGGTGACTTTGAGGACGGAATGGCTCCACTTGTCAACGATAAGGACATTGCCTGACAAATCGCCAAGGGCATTGTGAGGTCTGGATAGGGTAACATTGGTGGCATAGCTGCCCTCATAGGAGGAGAGCCAGTTGTTGACTCCATCCGTGCTGTTTTTGCCTGAACCGGCTATGGTTTGAAGATTACCGTAGGACTGAAGGAAATTAGTGTAAGCCGTGGAGCTGCTTGCCGCAATGTTGACTGCCAGCAAACGAAAATAACAATTGGTGGCATTGACAGGCAATGGGGCCTGTCCAACAGAGTTGCTGGTGTAATAGTTGTTCAACGGCATCCAGACTGTTGCGTTACCGTTGGTGAGTGTTGTGCTGGTTTCGATGGTGCAAATGCCATTGTTATAGGTTCCACTCCAATTGACATTTGTGCCGGAAAGGGAAGTGATAGCAAAAGTGCCCGCATCAATATTTGTACAAAAAAGTAGGGTGGCTATCGATATAAAAATGGATGCTCTCTGGATCATCGAAATATAAAAATCCCATATTCAACCAAAGTCGTCAATGGGTTAAAAACGATTCCCACGCGAAGCCTTTGAGGCATTTGTAGAGGGAATCAACGTCAGTATTATCGTGGTATTTCTCCTTGTCAGTCTTTTAGAGGACAAGGAAGAGGGGGTGAAGATGCATAAAAAGACTTTTTCCCGAGACGAAAATCTGCTTAATTGACCTTTGATGCTTTCAAAGTTGAAATTAGCCGCCTACGTGATACTGGCCATTATGGCGGTTTGGTTTGGCTGGGGGTTTTACGTAAACTACGCTGCCATTTCTCTTTCCAGTAAGGACGATAAGACTCTGGATAACCGGGTCGCTGCAGCAGTGTCTGAAACCAACTCCAGTGGAACAAATGATTTGGAGTCAGCAAATACCAATGTGGTTGATGCAGCCACGAACACGTTGGACTCAACCACCAATGCCGCTGATACAGTTGCCAATAATCCAGATGATGCTGTAACGAATGAATCGGAGTCCAACGCAAGTGTTACGGAGACGAATGCTTCGGTGACTGACACTAATCTGGCTGCCGCCAATGCTTCCACCAACCATGCCGGAAAAGCCTCCAAAGCCAGTGCTGCCAAAAAGAAGCACAGTAAAAGTGCTCATATTGCAAAGGCTCATGAAACCAAGCGCATGACAACAGCTCAGACGCGGGAGTCCATGATGAAGAACCTGGGGGTGATGGTTTTGGCAATTATCGGTCTGGGTATGTTGCTGGCCTATGATTTTTCTCATTACGTTGCGAACCGGGGCGTGGATATGCTGCTGGATGATGATGGCTCGGCAGGGAAGGACCCTGAGTATGAACGGGCTGAACAGGTTTGGGCTGAGGGACACCCGATGGAAGCCGTCGAGATGATGAGAAATTACCTCAAAACACATCCTCGGGAACAATTTGTAGCGTTGCGCATTGCTGAAATTTACGAGAAGGACTTTAGAAATTACCTTGCTGCTGCGATGGAATACGAAGAGGTGCTTAAGAAAAAACTACCTCCTGAAAACTGGGGATGGAATGCCATTCACTTGTGCAACCTCTATTCAAAGCTGGATCGACAAGCCGATTACGATGCGTTGTTGCACCGGATTGTGAATGAGTATGGCAAAACCTCAGCCGCAGTCAAAGCTCGCAAACGCCTTGGATTGCCGGAGGATGGTGGCATTAGTGTGGCTGAAACTCCGCGTAATGAGTCGGAAGAGATTGACGTGCCCGTAAAAAGCTCTCCTCCACCAGATGAACCTCCATCCAATTTGCCACCTGGATTCCGTCCAAAGTGATGAGCGCGTCCCTCGCTGCTTCTGCTCGGAATTTTATCCATTCATTTTTGGATCTAGCGAAGCTGCCTCGGGCCTTTTGGTACATCATCGGTGTTTTCATCATTGAAGTTCCCGCGTATTACGGTGTCCTGACGCTGATGCCAACCTATCTTTCCTCCGATTTGGGATGGGGGGACAAGTATGCAGGCATCACTGTGTCGATTTTCACCATGATCATCACTCTTTTCATGCTGGGAATCGGCAGTTACGTGGAACGATTCGGCTTGAAACGGGCCATTTTGATCGCGCTTGGCATGACGTGTCTGGGTAGGTTGATTTATAGTGCGGCGCCATTGTTGGGAGGGGGAAGTTTCCTTGTGGCGCTTATTCTTACCGCATTGCTGATTGTTGCGATCGGTTCAGCCATCATCACCCCGGTTTGTTATTCTGGAATCAAGCAGTACACGGACGAAAAGACCAATTCAATGGGATACGGTCTGATTTACGCCATGATGAATCTAGGGATTGTTGGCATTGGAGCACTGTCATCGTGGTTGCGTCCGGCAGTTCAAAAAGTCAGGGATCATAAGGGGGATGGTGAACCGGGGATGATCGTGAATTTCTTCTCGGGGTTTTGTCCCACTGGGGTGCAGGCTGTCAACTGGGCGTGCTTTATTTTGACTGGGGTGGCAATCGTCGTGTTCTTTCTTTTGATGACGCGAAAGGTGGAGATGGCTAAGCTGCGTCCTGACACAGCGGAGGAAGCGCGTTCAAGGTCCTCGCTACCCTTGACACAGCGATTGCGCGAATACTTTTGCGATGGTCCATTTTCAAACCCCCGATTTATTTTCTTTATTTTCATGTTGCTGCCGGTTCGCACTCTCTTTGCGCATCAATGGCTGACGATGCCGCAATATATCCTGCGTGCTTACGATCCAAGTGTCGGAGACAACATGGAGAAGCTGGTGTTGTGGGTGAATTCACTCATCATCTTTTTTGGTGTGCCGATCGCGACTGCCTTGACCCGACACATCAATGTTTACAAGATGATGGTGATCGGTTCCCTGGTGTCTGCGGGACCAACGTTTCTGCTGTGCATGGGGCCAAGTCTTCCGTTGCTGATTACCTACTTTGTTGTGTTTTCAATTGGCGAGGCTCTTTGGTCCGCGCGGTTTTTGGAATATGCATCCGAACTGGCGCCGCCGGGAAGAATCGCCCAGTACATGGGACTGGCCAATATTCCGTGGCTTCTGGCAAAAGGCACAACGGGACTGTATTCCGGCAGCATTCTGGCACACTACTGCCCGGCGGGAGTGCCTGCGAGTCAATTACACACAGAGATCATGTGGTTCATCTACGGCTGCATTGCCATGCTCTCTCCAATCGGACTCTGGATGGCACGAAACTGGGTGATGAAGGGACTTAAAACCGCATCAAAATAGCGAGGCCTTGCCAAGGCGTTTTTACAGGCACGGAAAAGATTTGCGGTTACTGTCAATGGAAAATCCTAAACGATTCTTCCAAACTTTTTGTCCAATTCGCGGAAGCTGATTTCTATGATTGTGGGACGTCCATGCGGACAGGTGTAGGGCATGGAACATTGACGTAATTCTTCGAGCAGTCTTTCCAATTCCTGCATGGAGAGTGGGTCATGTGCCTTGACGGCGTGGCGGCAGACCGTTTTAGCTATGACGTGTTCTCCCAGTCTCAAAGCATTGATGTTTTGACCTGACGCTTTGAGTTCGTCAATCAGTTCGAGCACGAAGGCGCGAGGATTACTGGCTTGAACGAAGGGGGGAAGGGCATCAAGGAGAAAAGTGCGTTCTCCAAATTCATTGAGGCCTATTCCCAACCGTGAAAGCACAGGCAATTGCTCGCGAATGAAATGGGCATCACGGGTGGAGAGTTCCACGGTTTCGGGCAACAGGAGACGTTGCGATGGTGCGGTGCCGTTCTTTTCCAGACGCGTGAGCATCTGTTCAAAGAGCACTCGTTCGTGAGCAGCATGCTGGTCCAGAAGCACAAGCCCGCGATCGGATTCCAGCAGGACGTAAAGTTTTCCGATGACCCCCACCACGCGCAACGGCACTTGAAGAAGAGGCACAGCAGGCGGCGTCACTGGCTGGGGGGTGAAACTGGGATTTTGTGGAACCGATGGAATGGAGCTCATGTTCCGCCCTGCTTCAGTGGCTATTGGCAAGGTGGAAGTGGATTGTGGCGTTTGGGGCCAGTTGGGCAGAGGACGGCTGAGTTTTGGAAAATTGGGCAGCTCAGCCGGTTCAAAACCAGGCGTGGGAGCAGTAGCAGGCTCGAGTTTGAATTCGGATGATGTTGTTGGTTCGGTTGCGTTGGCGTTGGACGATGACGTTGGCTCCATACTTACTGCTGGGGCAACGTCAACGACGGGGGCAGTGGCAGACTGAGGAGGCAAGGACGGATTATTGAGCTTGAGAAGAGTCTCTCTAATCGCCTGTGCAACAAGTGAACGAATCGCTTTCTCACGATGGAATTTAACTTCCCGTTTGGACGGATGAATATTGACATCAACTTCCGCGGGGTTGACTTCCAGAAAAAGGCAGCATACCGGGTAACGACCTTTCATGAGGGCAGTGTGATAGCCTTCCAGAAGTGCAAAATTCACACCACGATTATCAATGGGCCTTTTATTGACAAAGATGTGTTGGTCCTCCCGTGTTGCTCGGGAGACCCCGGGGGCTCCGATATAACCCCAGATGCGAAATCCGGATTTTGCGGGATCATCTGCCGTCTCGTTCTCGTCGTAGATGCTGGGGAGTTGGGCTGAAAAATCAACAGGCACCAGATTTTGATCGGCCCCGTAGAGTGCGCGCAGCCGTTCGCGCAGTGCAGTGATGGGAGCGTCCTTTTTTACGGGGGGGAGTTGCCAGATCAAACGGGTGTCCTTGAGAAAATCAAATGCAATTTCAGGATAGGCCAGGGCGACAACAAGCAAGTAATGTTGGATGTGAGAGAACTCGGTTTCCTCGCTTCGGAGAAATTTGCGTCGGGCGGGGACATTAAAAAAAAGCTGGCGCACTTCGATGCTGGTCCCGGTGGCACTGCCAGAGGCTTTGACGGTGGCGATTTTTCCGCCGTTAATGATGACCTGGGTTCCTTCCGGTTCGGTGCTGCCGCGTTCGCGTGTTGTCAGGCTGAAACGGCACACACTGGCGATGCTGGGCAGGGCTTCACCACGAAACCCCATCGTTGTAATCGCATTCAAGTCCTCGGCCTTTAGGATTTTACTGGTGGCATGACGTTCCAGACACAAAAGCGCATCGTCACGGCTCATTCCCACTCCATCATCGGTGACACGGATAAGGCTGCGGCCACCGGCCTGGATTTCCACGGTGATGCGCGTAGCTTGGGCATCGAGACTGTTTTCGACCAGCTCCTTGACAACGCTGACAGGGCGTTCGACCACTTCACCGGCTGCAATCTGGTTGGCGACAATCTCGGATAATAGATGAATGCGGTTCATTCGTGTTTCCCCATAAGGGAAAGTCGCAAAATAACATGGCTTGAACCTTGGGGCAACCGCAACCGGGCACTGGCAGGAGGAAAAAGATGACTAATATTATGTGGTAGGTGGTTCGATGGGGATGGCAAATCCAAAGACGGCTCCGCCCGTGGCGGCATTTTGGGCAAAGATGCGTCCCTGATGATCGAGAATGATTTTTTTACAAATCGACAGGCCCAACCCTGTTCCGTTGGCTTTTCCATAAGTTGCGAACGCTTGAAAGAGCCGGTCCTTCATTTCTGGGGCGATTCCCTTGCCTGTATCCCGAATTTCGGTGATCAATTCACTTCCCTTTAATTGAAAACGCAGCGTAATGGTGCCGCCGTTGGGCATGGCGTCCGTGGCGTTGACAATGAGGTTGTGAAAGACGCGTGTCAGACGAGGCGGATTGATTTTTGTTAAAATATCGGGAGGATCGTTTTCCAATTGGATGGTCACTCCCTTTGTTGCAATTTCTGGGCGAAATTCAGTGATAACCTGCCGGACAAAATCCGCATAGGACATGCGCGCCAAAATGAATGAGGTTTGCGAGCCGCGGGTGAATTCAAGCAATTCATTGACCATGTTGCTGATGCGATCGACCTGTTTGTTGATGCGTTCCTTGTATTGGATTCGCATCTCGGGTGTCGCTGTCGAACGGCAGGATAATTCAGCGGAAAGTCCTATGATATTAAGCGGGGTTTTAAGGTCGTGAACGATGGATCCCGCAAAACGGCCAACCAGAGCAAGCCGTTCGGATTCAAGAACGTCGCGAATATAATGGTGATTAAATTCGCGCAAGCGCCGACTGATTTCTCTCACAAACGCCAGAGCCAGACGCGGCGTTTTGTCAATTATATGCAGGAGATCCATCCGCTCTATGAAATAGACGCGCGTGGGCTCTTGTGCAATGGCTGTGGCCGAGCGTGTGTCATCATCCAGAACGGCCATTTCCCCAAAGTGGTCACCTTCATGAAACAAGGAAAGGACGCAGGAATCTCCGAAGGAAATTTTTGATGAAATCTGCACAGCCCCTTCCGCAATGACATACATGCCATCTCCCACTTCACCTTCTCGGAAAATAACTTCTCCGGCGGCGAACTTTCTTTCATGAGCCAGTGTTTTTAAAACTGCGGCCTCATTTGGGGGCAGCTCAATGAAAAGTCTACTGGATTCAAGCTGGGTCACAGGGTGAAGGATAAGCCAATCACTTCAGGATGCAATCTGCAATCGACAGCGGGTGATTGATTGTTTTAGGCTGCGGTGATGATCTTGCGTGGCAAGAAATTGGGCGTGCTCCTTTCAACCCGACCTGAAGACCCCGGGTTCCGTCATGGCGTGTGTGTGGCGGAAGCCGCTTTGGCGCGTGGTGTTGATGTTTATTTATATTGCATTGATGACGCGGTGCATGGAGTGAAAGATCCACAACTTCAGACATTGCGTGCGCGTGGGCTCAAGCTTTATGCGTGTGCCTATGGGGCTCAACGTCGGGGAATACCAGTGAGTGAGGACGCCGTTTTTGCCGGTCTTACTGTGGTCAGCGATTTGATCGCAGGGACGGATCGTTTTTTGAGTTTCAATTAACCAGCCATTCGGATGAACCCAAGTGTTTTATTTGTGATTGGAGGCGATCCCCGGACAAGCCCGCGCCCGGCAGAGGCCATACGGATTGCCGCCGGAGTTGGAGCGTGGAAGAAATCCCAAGTGAGTGTGTATTTGCGGGATGCGGCTGTGTTGGCGCTTGGAGAGTATGTCGATGAGTTGGTGGATGAAGATCACTATAATCGCTATATGCCAATTCTTGGTGAATTTGGGCGCCCGGTTTATGTGCAGGCGGAAAATCCCTTTTTGAGCGAGCTGGGCGAGCCCCGAGTCCGATTTGAAAGAGTACCCGATGCGCAGTTGGCAACCTTTGCCACTCGATTTGATTATCTTTTGCATTTTTGATCTATGCCCAAAGTCCTTCAAATTCTTATAAAGCCGGACAAAAATGGGAATGCCCCCCCAAAGTCAGCCGGGGAAGGGGATGAAGTGAAAGTGGAGGTTGTGGATCTACGAGTCGCCCAGCCGGATTATGGGCAATTGGTCGAAAAAATCTTTGAGGCAGACCGTGTGCAAGTCTGGTAACCCCCCTCTTGCCATGTGGAGTGAGGGGCGTATTATAGCGACGTGAAGAAAATAGCCTTGCCACTCATTTTGATGGTTGTATTTGCGCTGAGCCGCTGGCCCGGGATTATGCCGGCAAATTTCAGTGCTGCGTATGCGATCATGTTTTGTGCGGGGCTCTACTTCCCGGGGAAACTGGCTTGGACGGCACCGTTTGCAACGCTTTTTGTCAGCGACCTGTTGATCATTTTGCTGGGACCGGGATATGGAATGTCTTTTAAAGACTATTTTTTAATGATGGCTCCCAACTATGTGGGGTATGTGGCAATTCTGATTCTGGGGCGGGCATTCAAAGCGCGTCAATCCTGGTTGAAACTGACTTGTGGCGGTATTCTGGGAGCGTTTCTCTTTTATCTGGTTACCAACACGGCATCGTGGCTGACGTTGAGTTATACAAAGGATTTTGTCGGATGGATCAAGGCACTGACCACTGGCTTGCCGAATTTTCCCACGACTCTGGAATTTTTTCGAAACACTCTTCTGGGGGGCGGTATGTTTACCGGCTTGTTTGTAGGTACTGTCAAATTGTTGGAACCTTCCGAATCCGCCGAGGAGAAGCGTGAACCTGCCAAGGAAAAGGAATCTGAACCAGCCGAGGAAGAACCAGAGCCGGAAGAGGCAAAGGCGTGAGGCATGTGGACACAAAGTGTCCATTTTTGGAACAATTCTATTACAGAGATCATTTGCTATTAAGAAGAAGCGGTTTTCTGTCGACAGTAGTATAATGTGGGATCTGGACCTACAGGTTGGTCTCTCACTCTTGGCCGGTTGTCGGGTTTCCTCCTTGCAAAAGCAGAGGGAAGTTGGCTATAAACGAGGACTGCCTTTTGAGTCGTGAATCAAGAAATTAGCCTAAGCTGCAATCCGGCTAATTTTTGCGTGAGGCAGTTGTTGAGAGGCAGTATTCGATCCCAGGTTGCACGAATAGTTTGATTTTATAAAGCAAGTCTCTCACTGGTATGCCGATTCGAATAAATCTTCTAGCCGAAGCTCAGGCCGCCGAAGAGGCGCGTCGACGTGATCCGGTCAAGCTGAGCATTTGGATTGGCAGCTTTGTAGTTTGTCTGGTGGCTCTATGGATTTTCAAGCTTCAATTGGATTTGCTCTTTGCCAATCGGACGTTCAGGGCGGAAGAAAAGATGTGGGAGAATTTGCAGAAGCCTTATTATGAGGCATTAACCAATCGGGCTACCATTACCCGCATGGAAGCCAAGCTAGCCAGCTTGAACCGGCTTTCCACGAACCGCTTTCTATGGGGAACATTACTGGATGCCCTGCAACAAGTCTCTGTGGAAGGAGTTGTTGTAAAGAATATCAAGGGAACCCAGTCATTTCGCGTGGACCCGGGGACTCCAAGTAAAACAGTCGATGGCAAGACAAAGCCCGCCATTCCTGCGTTCTCGGTGGCACAGTGTTCCGTGGAAATTCGGGGATGCGATTATGCGGTAGAAGAACAAAGCTACAGCCGCTATAAAGAGCAATTGAACCAACTCCCCTATTTCCTGACACGTTTGGGAGTGAATGAAGGTTTTACACTTTCTGGTTCCTTGGGACAGGCAACGTCTGATCCTCAGGATCCAGCCAGACTGTATGTCAACTTCACTCTGATTTGCCATTTCCCGGAGGTGCGAAGGAATGAATAAGCTCTCCAAAGAAAAACAGAGTCGCATCGCTCTGGTGGGAATGTGTGCGGTGGGGATCTCTGTTGGGTTGTATTTTCTGGTGGTGCAAAACCAGCTCGATTCCATGGCGGCTTCTGTGCGTAAAACGGCCGAGATTCACAGCAAAGTCGATCAGGCTAATTCGTTTTTAAAGCAAAGTGTGACGTTGGAGAAGCGACTGGCTGAAGTGAGTGAAGAACTCGATTTAAGGGAAGGCGACATGGTGCCGGACCGCGACACCTACGATGCCATGCTTAAAACGATTCGGGCATTTGAAGCTTCCAGAAGAGGTGTATTCCCACTGGTCATTGATCAGCCCCGGACCAATGACTTGCAGTTATTGCCAAAGTTCCCCTACAAGGTGGCTATTTTTCATGCGACCGGCAGGGGGTTCTATCATGAATTTGGCCGTTTTATCGCGGATTTTGAAAACACATTCAGGCTTTCCCAGATTGTGAATTTAGAGGTGGCTCCGGCTGGATTGGGGAATTCCGGCCTGGGGGTGACCCCCTTGACTCAGGCAGATGCAGAATTATTGGTTTTTAACTTCGACATGATTGTGCCGATAAAACCGTCTGGTAGTTTTCCTGAAAAAAAATGAAAATCTCACAACCAATCGCAAGCCGATTTTGTTTTACTGAGGTTGCGGGAATGGTTGCGTTGCTTATATTAATCTGTGGTGGAGGCTGTGGACAACCTGCCTCCCCAACGGTAAAAATCGGTTCAACCAATGCTCCGCCAACGACGAATCGTATTAATGCCTTGGCTGGAACTGGAAAAACTAACCTCAATGCGGAAACAAATTCCATTTTTGATGACAAGCGCAAAGAGGGGCGAGATCCTTTTTTCCCCCAATCCAGTCGCCGATGGGCGATAACTGGAGCTCCTCCCCCTGAAACGCACAAATCGAGTATTCCCCACGTGGAAAACGCAAAGGCAGAGGGAGAAGGAGCAAAAGTGGCACCTCCTCCCGAAAGTTTTTTGAAATTAGCGAGTATTATTCAGGCTGGTGGCAGGAAAATTGCTTCGATAAATGGACGGACCCTGGAAGTCGGAAATGATGTGACAGTGCATCTCCCCACTGGTTTGTCTGTAAGGATCCATTGCATCGAAATTGATGCCACGACGGTGGTTGTCACCCTGGACGATAAGCCTGAGAGAAAAACACTTTATTTGAAACACTAGGACGAGGCGAAACTATACTGCTATGAAAACCGGAATCTTCACACTCGCCGTCGCGTTGACGGCGTTGTGTGCGAGTGCTCAGGCTCCATCTCCTGTCCCGTCTTCTCATGCAACCCCGGCAGCACCGGGGGCTCCTGCATTTGGTCCAAAGGCGACTGAGACCAACTCCAACTCAGATCGGGCAAACACCACCACTGCTCAACCTGCTCCGGCCCAGTCAGAGTCATCGACTGGGGGGGAACGGTTTCATCCAATCATGCTAGAGTCGACTGGGCAACCGATTCAGGCTCCGCCCGAACAAAATCAGGTTGTACTGGATGAATTTAGTCTGACACCGGGAACGACATTGTTGGAAGCGATCCAGGGGTTGGCCCGTGCGGCGGGTATTCGCTATCTCGTTGACCCCAGAGTGGTCAACGGCACGAATGTTCCGGTCATTGCCACCGAAATCCATTGGACCAATGTCCTGGCGGTTAGTGCCATCAACGCCCTTCTGGATAATTATGACTGGCAGATGGTGGATGATCCCCAGACCCATATTGCCCGAATCACATTGAAAGGGGCCAAAACCAGTGAATCTCTCGTTAGCAAGGTCATTCAACTTCAATATGGTTGTCCCACAAACATTCAGCCTCAGTTGACCAATATTTTTTCAAAACCGACGCGGATTATTGCCGATATGCGCACCAGCCAGTTGGTCGTTGTTGGTACTCTGCAGGATATCACCAATATCGAGGCCGTTGTTCAACGTCTTGACAAGCCTCTCAAGCAAATCCTCATTGAAGCGCGTTTACTTGAAACCACCAAGAACCCAAAGACGATCAAAGGCATTGACTGGACGGATACGTTGGAGGGGCAGAACGTCACTTTTGGAAACGGCTCCGTCAGTGGTGTGGGAACGGAAACGACGACGACCAGCAAGGCGGCTGATGTCACCACCACCACCGGCAAGACATATTCGGGGGGCATGACCACAACAACTACGGGCGAACGATTAGTGACGAATATTATTGGAGGAAGCGGTTTGAGCTTGAATACTTCTCAGGGATTCCATCCCCAGACGGCTTTTCTGAATGCTGATGGACTCAAAGCCGTTCTTTCATTCTTAAACACGGACAATGAAACGGAGACACATTCCCTCCCCCGTACCGTCGCGCAGGATGGCGTGGAGACTGAGTTGGCGGTCATTCGCAATATCCCAATTTTTGAACAGAATCAAAGTGCGGGCGTTGGTGGTCAAAATAATCTGGCTACGATGAAACCAAACTATGATCTCACCGTAGGTGCGAATGTGATCAACGAAGTGGGAGTCAAGCTGACAGTCACTCCGAGAATTGTTGGTGCGACAAACGTGTTTTTGACTCTGCATCCGGAAGTTTCGGCACAGGAATCTGTTTACGCAAAAATGGTTCTCAATGGTGTGGAAAACGAATCTCCCATTTTCACCCGGCGGCAGATCAGTACCAAGACCACCGTTCCCAGTGGATACACGTTGGTTCTGGGCGGGTTGAACAACGACAATAGCACGAAGAACTATACCAAAGTTCCCATCCTGGGAGATATCCCTGTTCTTGGATATCTATTCCGCCATGAGAACAAGGAAAGAACCCGGCAAAATCTCCTGATTTTTGTGACGCCGACCATTATTGGACAAAATGATTTTCAACCCACAAAGACCCGTTTCCTGAAGACCAAATTCAAAGAAAACACGGATGCGGAAGAATCGGCCTGGGATAATGGCAAGCCATACGATTGGACAAAGCCCAAGCAGAAGGTGGAGCCAGCCTATTACGGGGATGATCAACAATAACACGCTTAATCAAAGTTGATTCCTATGCGTCTAATGCAACCCAAATACCTGCGTCGGGGCAGACAAGCCATGGCCGGGCTGGCGGTGTGCCTTTTAGGCGCGGTCATGGGGATTGCAAATGCCACGACGGTGACAACAATGGCGGGCGGTCCCTGGAAGAGCCCCTACGTCTACACGGGGAACAACGATGGAATTAGCACCAACGCGCAGTTTAATTATCCAATGGCTGCGGCGCTTGATCTGGATGGAAACCTGTATATTGCGGATCATAACAACTCCAAGATTCGCAAAATGTCCCTTCCTTCCGATCAGATAAGCGGAAGCACATCAACTCTGCTGGTGATGCCATCACAACCATTGGGGGTTGCTGTGGACGGATCGAATGTCCTCTATTGCATTACAGAAGACACTTATCTCCGCAGATATGATTTAAAGACCGGAAAATCCCTCACTCCACTGACAAAATTCAGTACAAAACCCACCGGTATCACAGTGGCTCAAGATGGCACCGGATATCTCTATGTGACTTTGACCAACGGCTCTGTTTACGGTGTGAGCCCGCTGGGGAGCAACACTCTTCTGACCACCAAGTGCAAGAAACCATCGGGGATTGCGTGGACGCCAAGTGGTTGGCTGGCCATTAGCGATGCCGGTAATAATTCGATTTGGATGCTCAATCCGCAAACGGGAACCTTAAAATGGCTGACAGGACTGACCAACGTTGGCGGTGGGTTTTCGGATGGAACGACCAATACGGCCCGTTTTAATCAGCCGCAGGGAATCGCGGCTGCCGGAGATGGAACGTTGGTGGTGGCAGACTATAACAATTGCCGCGTGCGTCAGGTATCCCCAAGTGGTTACGTTTCGACGCTCTACGGAATCGCGCCTGCATCTTGGGCGGGTGTCAATAGCAATTACTTGGGATGGGTGGATGGAGACAGTTCCACGGCAGAATCACGCCTCCCAATGGGGGTTGCCATTTCACGTGATGGGGTGGTCTATGTGACGGAGGTTTTTTACCACCTTGTTCGAGCTGCCACGGGGAGCGGTTTGACGGCGGCTTTGCCGAGTCCCACCCAGCCTGTGTTTACTCCAAATTGCGGATATTACACGACGCCAATCACAATCACTGTTTCGAATCATGTTGGTTTTGTTTACTACACAAGTTCTGAAGATGGAGCGGACCCAACAGCAGAGGATACATATGTATCTCTGGATGCCACCGGCGTTGGAACCTTTGTCTGGTATAATACCAATCAGGACTTGAGCTCGCTGAGGATGAAGTCCTTTTACGGAACGAACAGCAGTTCCACCGTCTCGGGTGTCATCTGCAAACCAACAGCTCCAGTGATTATTCCTGACCAGGGATATTTTACAAATGCGCACACAATCCGTGTGAGCAACGATGTCGGTGTGGTTTTTTACACCACGAACAACACGATTCCAACGCTTGACAGCCCGTTTGTCACATTGGATGCCACCGGGAATGGCACCATCCTTTGGAATAATCCAGACCACGACCTGAGCTGGTTGCGCGTGATGTCGTTCAATGCGTTTGATGTGGATAGCATTATCGTAAGAGGGCGCAGTCCTGCAGTGACAACCCCCGGTTTTACTCCCGAATGCGGCTTGTTTCTTTCTCCAAAAGCGATTGTGGTCACGAATGACTCCGGCGATGTCTATTACACAACGAATGGAGCCCAACCGACGATGAAAGATGCCCGGGTGGGGATGACCAATGGCGTGGGATACATCATTTGGAATGATCCAAACCACGATTTAAGCGCGTTAAAAATCAAGGCGTTCAGCAGTCCTGATAGTTACAGCGAAACGGTGTCCGGGTATATTTGCGAGCCCTCAATTCCAGTGATGATTCCGTCCTGTGGCTATTTCCCAAATGGAACGAACATCACCATCATCAATTCTGTCGGCCTTGTGGTTTATACGACAAACAACACAGAACCCACGCTTGCAAGCCCCCTTGTCCCCACAAATCAATTTGGCGTTTATTCAATATGGTTTGCCAACAAGGATCACGATTTGCGATGGCTGCGCGTCAAGACCTATACGGCAATCAACGTTTCAAGTGAAACGGTCCAGGGCGAGGCCTGCCCAGTCACCGTTCCTTCGATGACCCCCGATTGCGGGTTGTTCCTTGGGCCACAGTTGATCACAATCAGCAACGCTTCGGGGAACGTCTATTTTACAATTGATGGCTCTGACCCAACCATGGATAGCCCGCAACTGGCAATGACCAATGGCGTTGGATACATCCTTTGGACCAATACAACACACGATTTGAGTTGGTTGAGGCTCAAGACCATTGCAAGCCCGGATAATTACAGCGTTACCGTTCGCGGTGGAGTTAGTCCGGCATCGATTCCTGTTTTGGAACCAGCCTGCGGCTATTTCCCAAATGGCACCAATATCATGGTGCTGAACAATGTGGGCTCTGTGGTTTATACCATGGATGGCACGGACCCGGATTTGAACAGCACCTACCTGCCAATGACCAATGGGGTTGGTTACATTTATTGGAAGGATGCCATTCATGATTTGAGTTGGCTGCGGCTGCGATCCTACAGCACATTGAGCGTTTTTAGTGATGTTATTCAAGGCGAGTCCTGTGCCCCAACAACGCCGGTGCTGACGTATGATTGTTCCAACCTGGGAGACATGGTTATCACAGTCAGCAATGATGTTGGAACTGTTTATTATACGACCGATAAGAGCGAGCCAACAACCAACAGCACACTGTTGGGGTTGACCAATGGGTTTGGCTACATCATTTGGACAAATTCAGAACACGATTTGACATGGCTGAAACTGAAATCTTACTTGAGGGGGGTTAGCAGTCCAACGGTGGTTGGGGGAGCTTGCCCGCCAAGCGATCCAGTGTTCTCTCCGGTTTCAGGGTATTATCCAGATGGAGTAACCATCACAATTTCCAATAAGGTGGGCACTGTTCGCTATACAACAGATGGCACGGAGCCGGATGCCAATAGTCCGGTGGTCGAACGCGATAACAAGGGAAATGGATCCTTCTTCTGGTCCGATGCGCTTCATGATCTGAGCTATCTGCGGTTGAAAGCGTTCAGTGGTGATTTGGAGGGAAATACGGTCAGCGGACAGGCGACCACCATGAACAAGATTGGGTTCGTTCATGATTATTTCAATGGAGCAGGTTCCACTGCCGTGATTCCGATTGTTCTGGACCTGCAACCGGAAGCGGTTGTTAGAACGATTCAATTCCGAGTGGAAGTCACCCCGATCGGGTCCAACACCATCCCCATCTCTTTGGATATGCAGGGGCGTCTGGTCAAGAGCAACGATTATGTGCAGGTATTGCGACCCGTTGGAGATGCATCCGATTACAAGGCAAGTCTGTCTTCTGCCGCAAACCTTGGAGGGCTGACGCGTGGGTTTACTTTCTCTGTCAATGGAACGAATGCTGGGTTCTATATTGATAGTCATGCGGTTGTTGTTCTGGCATGTGTGCCGGTTCCCGTGGCACCTCAGGGCGCAAGCTGGCAACTGGCATTGACACATGTTTCCGCCACGTCCGACGGCAAGAGTGGTGATGTAACGCTGTATCCCATGGATACCCACACGCTGACAGTTTCCAATATGTCTTATACCGTTGGGGATATTTCGCCGATCGGCTGGTATGGAGCGGGTAGCTTTGGAGACGGTGTTTTGCGGAACTCGGATATCAATATCCTGTATTACGCCTCTTCCGGATTGTATGTGCCATACGACAATTTGGTGAATAGCGCGTCCCCAGATCCGTTACGGCAATTTTGCGATGCGTTCAACGCGATGGATGCCTACCCGGTTGATTTACCTGGCATTGCGGGTGGTGATGGAAATATCGATTTTTACGATTCGCAAACAGTTCTGGCCCGATCCTTTGGTTTGGATTCAGATATTTGGGTTCGTTCCTGGACGACGAACGGCATCCGCACCGCCACCAATCTCAACTCTGGTGTCACAAAGCACGCGCTTGCCAAGCCGGCAATTTCCATTTCCAAACGAGTGACAGCGGTCACTCCGGCTCCGGGGAAAGTCTGGTTCTGTCAGGCACGGATTCTTGCTGGCACGGTGGAGCAAGCGGTTCCAGGACAAAAAATTTCAATTCCAATTTATGTCAGTGTTTTGCCGGGATACAGCCTTTCTGGCATGCAGTTCCGTGCAAAAGTCGACGCGGAGAATTATGCCCCTGAAGCGGGAACGGCAGATTTTATTCCGAATCTTGGCTCGGAGAGTCTGACTCTTCTGCAAGGAGCATCGGTAAGCGATTTGATTTGCGTGTTTCCACTGATTCCGGCGGCTTCCTTCTCTCCTTCCTTGGAGGGGGGGAGCAATTACATTGGAGATTTCCAATTTGAGGTTCCAGCAACGGCCCAAGCGGGACAGGCATACACGTTGCATTTTATTCGTCCGAATGGTGCTGATGACCTGACAACACCCTATACGATGGAAAGTATTCCTGGAACTGTGTGGGTGAAGTCTGCCGCGCTGAGAAAAGCCGAACAGATTTCAGACGAATGGAAGACAAATTTCTTTGGCAGCGTGACCAATCCCCTGGCAAGTGCTGACGCCGACCCCGATGGAGATGGAACGAGCAATTTGCAGGAATACATTGCTGGGACCAACCCGACCAACGCCGAGTCCCATGTTCAATTCCTCTCTTCCTCAGTCGTTCAGGATGGCTCGGGAAAAGTTGAAATGACGTGGTTAAGCGCTCCGGGAAAAGTTTACATGCTGGAAAGCACATCCAGTCTTGTCAATCCAGTCTGGACGCTCGTGACCAACCTTACGGGGGATGGTTATGTGCAAAAAGTCTCTGATACCCGGGGAAAGGGCGGAACCCAGTTTTACCGTTTGAAGGTGCAACAGCCATGAGCCTGTTTAAGAACAAACCGATTTTACTGAGACAGACAGCGGGGATGCTGTTTGCTGCCGCGTGTTTTGCATGTGGGGTGAATGCGCAGACATTGGAAACAGTATTGACGGATTCCAGTTCACAACCCGTTGGTGTCGCCGTGGATTTGGGAAAGAACATTTATTATCTTCTGGGGATGTCGACAAATCCAGTTGCTGCCTACGATCCAGAATCCAAACAGTTGACACCCATTGTCAATACAAGCCTTGGAAACTTGATTTCTCCAATGTCCCTGGCTTTTTGGAAAGATGGTCTTTTAATTGCCGACAATGGGACCAATCGACTGCAATACGTTGACATTGCATCGGGGGCAATTTCAGTGCCTTGGGATTTTCAATGGACCCGGCCTTCTGGCATTGCCGTTGATGGCGCGAGCAATGTGTTTGTCATTGATTGGAATGGTCTTTCGGTTGTGACTCCATCAAATACGGTCAGCACGGTCTATACGAATTTGAATCGGGCGGTGGCAGTTGCTGCCGGGGCGTCAGGGAAGGTCTGGGTGGCGGATACGGGCAACAACGTTGTGAGGCTGCTGGAACTGGATGGAATAACAGTCACCAATTCCGTTGTGGTGGGGAAGTTGGGCACGCCTGGTTATCAGGACTCAACAGTTGCTTCGAGCGCGATGTTTAACCAGCCGCGAGGACTGTTCTGGCTGGGCGGGCAAACCGGCCTTTTGGTGTCTGATGCCGGAAACAACGCAATCCGTACCATTTCATTTAGTTCGACACGCAACTCGTGGATGGCTTCCACACTGGCAACCAGTGTAAATTTTCCAAGCGGCCTGGCTTTGGATGATGACGGAAAGATCCTTGTCGCGTCCACCAAGTCAGGAAGTTTGTTCTCCATCATTCGTTCCACTCAGGCAACAGTAACGATGACGCCGTCGACCGGGAGTTTCAGCAATGAAATTACCATTAATTTCAGTTCCACAAACGCCATTAATCCTGAATTTCACTTTACAGTGGATGGTAGCGAACCAACAAAGTTTTCCACATCCGCACAATCGGTTTTAGTGCAGCGTGGGCCGACTGAAGTTCGTGTCCGTTGCTATTCCCCCGACCTGTTGACCAGCGAAACGGGGACCAACAACTACACGTTTTTTGTTGCCGCGCCTGAAAGTGTTCCTGCGGGGATCACCAATGTAAATACAACTTCAGTGACCCTTTCGAGCGTCACGGAAGGCGCGCTTCTATATTGGACTCTGGATGGCAGCACACCATCTGCGACGAACGGCAATCTATATACCGGGCCATTCAATGTTTGTAGCAACAGCGTTTTGAAATATGTTGGGGTCAAGGATGGTTATGCGGATAGCGACATCAAGACGAACGTGTTTAGCTTCACAGTTGCGGCTCCACTCGTTACGCCTTCTGGGACAAATGCCTTTGATGGAGTCCCGGTGTCCATTTCTTGTGACACAACCAACGCGTTGATTTACTGGACAATTGATGGAACTGAACCGGGGACAAACAGTAATTTGTATGCCGGACCATTTGTTTTGCAAACCAATGGGACCTTGAAAGCTAAAGCATTCCGAGACGGTTTTATGTCGAGCGACATTACAAGTGCGGTGTTTGCTCTCTCTGTTGCCGATCCGGTCATTTCTCCTGCGGGTGCTGTGAGTGATAATCCTGTGTTTGTTGATCTTTCAACGGCAACTCCGGGGGCCGTGATTTATTGGACAATTGATGGGACAGAACCAACATCCCAGAATGGCAATTTGTATCAGGGACCGTTTTGGCTTCAGAATAATGGATTGCTCAAGGCAAAGGCATTCAAGAATGGTTTTGCAGAAAGCGTTGTTTCGAGCGCTTCGTTTGATCTCGCAGTCGGTCCATTGCAAGTAACGCCGGCTTCTGGGACGACGATCAATTCAAATCAGATTCAAATCGCATCAAGCACAACCAATGCAGTCATACGTTACACTCTGGATGGTACAACCCCGTCGGATACCAATGGCTTCTTATACACGAATACACCGGGAACCTCATTTGGTTTGAAAATCGTGACAAATACAGTTTTAACAGTGGCTGCATCTTATGCTGGTTTTGAAAGTGCATCGACTGTTACGAGAACCTATCAAATCCAAGTTGACACTCCAGTGATGACACCTCCCGGTGGGTATTATCCCGATGGTGTTTCGGTGCAGATTTCGGTGCAACGCGATGTCTTGGGAACGGTGATTTATTACACGACCAACGGAGTAACCCCAACAACAAACGATTTTCTTTATACCGGACCTTTCATCGCGGGATATGCCGGAGTTGCGGATGGTTATTTGGGGATAATCCAAGCGCGCGCCTTTTCCCCAAATACGGTTTCGAGTGATGTGGTGGCAGGTGCCCCCCCGTCGGTTAATACCGTTGGAATTGCACGCGATATAACGGCGGGAATGGGATCGACTATTGTGCTGCCAGTCACTGTCAACATGGCTTCCACTCAATATCTGAGTTCTCTTCAATTTAGATTGGAAATAGTGCCTAGTCTCCCCGGGACACCTGCCATGACCAATTGGATTGAGGCAATGGATATTTCCACAAATGACTTTGTAACGGTTATTCTCGAAACGACAGACAAAAAGGCAACTGGTTTCAACTGGGAATACTACATTTCAGGAGTGACTAATGGCGGTATATATTCTTCCATTGCGACTAACCTGCATGTATCTGGCTATGGAGTCGTTCTTAACTTGAAGGTTAAGATTCCGAAGGATGCGATTGAGGGTGACTCTTATTCCGTCTATGTGACTGGTGTTTCAGGAACATCTGATGCGTATCAGGGAACGATACCGTTGGTTTCTGGACCGACACGCACAATAACAATTAGCAGCACAAAATATCTTGCCGGGGATTGCTCGCCGGGGAATTGGTATGGAGCGGGAGAGTTTGGAAATGCCGGTCTGGAAAACGCGGATGTTAATGCGATTTTTAAAGCGTCTTTGGGGGTTCACGCGCCACCGTCATTCTCAGATGCATTCAATGCAATGGATGTGTATCCTGAAGCTGGAAATGTCATCGGTAATGGCCTGATTACTTACTTGGATTGGCAACATGCCTTGTGGCGTGCAACGGGGTATGAAACGGACCGTTGGTATCGCTGGTGGGGACCGGGAGGTGTTCTCTATCACACCAATTTAAGCGGGGTCAAGACAGTGAATGTTGTGCCCAAGATTGATGTTGTCCAGAATACAAATCAATGGTTGCGTCATGTGTTGATTGCCGGATACCCAGTTAGTCAGGCTGTTCCAGGACAGTCAGTCGCGATTCCCGTCTTTGTCAAAGTATTGTCTGGATTCAATCTTGCCGGGTTCCAATTCCTCGCATCAGTTGAACCGGTGAGTAATGCTCCGGCTCTCACGCAGAATATTTCTTTCTCAACGGTGAATGCCATTCCCTCTCCTTCTTCCACGGTGACGCCATCTATTGGCAAGATCGGATGCGGTTGGTCCCTGGGATCGTTTTCTGAGCCTCTGGTTCAAAGTAATCTCATTGGATATGTCACGATGCAAGTTCCGACGAATGCCCTGGCAGGGCAGCAATACGTTCTCAAAATGAATTTACCGGAAGGAGCGGCGGATGCCGATACGGAGCTGACTTTTGAAAGTGCTTCGACTACTGTTTCGGTACTTTCAGCGCCATCTGTTGTCCCGCACATCGTTTCTGATGAATGGAAGACGAATTACTTTGGCAGTGTTACAGCGCCGGAGGCTGACAGTGACGCTGATCCAGACAATGATGGTGTCCCCAACTGGCAGGAATATTTGGCCGGTACAAATCCTCTGGATGCCTCCTCAAAGCTGTCTTTTTCGTCTGTTCATCTCGAATCCGCCACTCCCGAGGTTATTTCCTTTGAGTGGCAGAGTGTTATCGGTCGGGCTTACCAGATTGAAACGTGCTCTGATCTTGCCAAAGGAATTTGGACTCCTGTATCGGGAGGTCTCCAAGGAACGGGAGGCATTTTGCGTTTTTCTCAAACTAACTCAACTGAGAACGTTCAGTTTTTTAGAATTCTCGTCCAATAAACCCCAACGTCCATGAAATCACACAACATGAACAAAAAAATTTCCGGCATTCTTGGTCTGTTATTGCTTGCCGCCGGTGTGTATGCGCAAAGCATAACCAACGTGATCACATCGGGACTTAGCGAGCCGCACTTTCTGACAACCGACCCCTATGGAAACCTGTATGTGACAGATGGAGGGGCTGGTAATTGCGTTTACAAATTTACTTCGACCATGGGGCTGGAGTTGTTCGCTGGTGACCGGGGGGTGTTTGGTTCTGAAGATGGGATTGGTGAGGCGGCGACTTTTGACGATCCCAGTGGCATTACCTATACGGATGGGTATTTATTCGTTTCTGACTTCAATAACCATACAATCCGCAGAATTTCCATAACCAATGGGAATGTGGTCACCATTGCTGGGAAAGTGGGAAACTACGCAGGGCCGGTTGATGGAGTGGGGACAAACGCCACGTTTTGTTTTCCATCCGGCCTGGCTGCTGACAGTGCCGGAAATATTTATGTGGCTGATTTTGGAAATGGTGCCGTGCGCAAGATCGAAAATGCAACTGCTGCGGATCTTTCAAAGGTCATTGTCACAACACTATCAACGGATTTCACGACAGCCGAAGACGTTGCTATCTCGGAAGATTTATTGGAAACAGATGTTTTTGTGGTTGATACGATGGCCAACAGAATTGGAATGATTCGGATTGATGCATTAGGAACCGTCTTTTCCAGCAAACCCTCCATTGGAACAGGCGATGAAGGAATGCACGATAGCACCTATGGACTCTCGGCGCTCCTGAATCAACCACGCGGGATATACATTCGTGATAATGAGAGTTACTTCACTGACACTGGAAATAATCTGTTGCGGAATATTTATTATAATACAAACACTTTGAATCTGGCCACGCTGACGGTTACGAACGGCTTTGACGAGCCAATAGGGGTGACAATGAACGAAGATGGATTCATTCTGGTGGCGAATTCCAAGACGGCCTCAGTCATGGGATTCGTTCCCAAATCACAGCCCACCCCTACGCTATCCTACCCTGCTGGAAGTTATAGCAATGCAATTCCCGTGGTGTTTGCCACTGCACTCCCCAACGAATATTCAAGGGTGTTTCGCTTTACAACAAATGGAACTTCAGTTTATCGAGTTTCCCCCAGTGGAACGGGCTTTGTGCTGGACGGAGGATACAATTCGACAAACCTCCCATTGCAGGTGCGTTGCTATTCTGTGGGCTTTTCCACAAGTGCCAATGTTAGCAATAATTACTCTTTCTTTGTCAGTGACGTCAGCGTTTCTCCAACGAACACTTCTGGGGCTGACAGCATCCTCGTCAGTTTTAACAGCAACACAAAGGATGCGGTTTATCACTATACGTTGGATAACACCGAACCCACGACCAACAGTCCAACAGCCCTGTCAGTTAATATTTCCAGTAATTGCGTGCTGAAGATCAGGGGGTCAAAGGTTGGATACGCTGATAGTACGACATTCTCAGGTCAATACACAATTACTGTTGCCGCTCCATCAATCACATTTTCCAGCGGCACAAACGCCAATTATGATGCCGTTACCGTCACGCTTAGTTCATCAAACAGAAATGACGTGATCCGATATACAACAAACGGATTAACACCAACGAAAACGGAGGGATATGCCTACACGGGAAGCGCAATTTCATTCTCCAGCAATTGCACACTAAAAACGATTGCGACGCGTGACGGTTGTAGTGATAGTGATGTGGTTGGCGCCGACTTGAGTTTTTATGTGGATTTGAGTGTTGTTGCAGAGAATTTGGTTGGAACAAATTTCTTTGATTGCAGCCAGATCCAAATTTCCTCGCAGACGAAGAAAACCCATTATACGTATTCCATCGGTGGTGTTGAAAAGAGCAGCACGGATGGCAGTGTGCTTGGGACTATATATACCAATTTTACATTCAGCGTAACTGCCACAAATGATGATTTGCCAGGCGTTGTTGCAACCACAAATTTTGACTGTAGTGTGGTGTTAAGTGCTCCAAAGATCGGGGTGGCGGGCGGTTACTTCCCCGCGGGCGTATGGGTGCCAGTGACAGCTGATGCCACGGTGAATCCTTATTGCCGTGTTTATTACACTGTGGATGGCAATGATCCCACAAACACAGATAGTGTTTACAGTGCGCCTGGAATTTTATTTGATCAGGTCACTTTTCCTGAACTCGATTTGTCGGTTCTCAAGGTGCGTGTGGTGGGAACCAATGGCGTTGATGTGATTGGAAGTGACATTGTGAGCGGACAAGCAGTGACTGGAAATACGATTGGTGTGCCCAACGATTTCATCGCTGGTCCTGGTTCAACGGTGGTAATTCCCATCGTTGCCAATTTGATGGGGACTCAGGAACTGCGTTCGGTTCAGATGCGTTTTGAAGTCACACCAAAGACCACGGATGCAGCGATTGCGAAAAATATGGGAGTCTCATCCAAGATTGAGGTGTTGACGATGTCATCAAACGATTTTGTTGTCGTGTCAGGGAATTCGTCGGATGGCTATTCCGCACAGATCAGTTCCACTGCTTACACAACAAATTATGACGTGGCCAAGGCAATTCCAACCACGGGCATCGAGCTATATTCCATTGCGACTAATCTGTACATTTCAGAATATGGCGTCATCGCAAATCTAAAAATCAAGGTTCCGAAGACGGCTCCAATTGGCAGCCAATATTCGCTGAAAGTTTTGAGCGTTTCAGGAACTTCAGATGGATCTCAAAAATTGTTGGATATTTCGGCTCTGGCTGATGCGACATTGACTGTCAAATCAGTTGAATATGTTGTGGGGAATGTGACGCCTGGCAGTTGGTATAATGCAGGAGATTTTGGCCGTTTCGATGGCACCTCGGCAGCCTGGGATAATGCGGATGTCAATGCAGTGTTTCAGGCGTCCCTCGGCGTGCATGTCCCTTATGCGGGGACGGATGTTTACAACGCAATGGATGTTTATCCTGAGGCAGGAGTAATCATGGGAGATGGTTTGATTACCTATCTGGACTGGCAGCGTGTTTTGGATAGGTCCTTGGGTAGAAACCTGGATTGGTATGTGCGCTTTTGGAAGGACGGCGGCAGTCTGGCGCACACAAATTTTTATAATTCTGGTTTAACACTTCCCACCAATCAAACTGCGGGCGTTCGCATTAGCAGTGCGGTAACTGCGGAAGATTCTGATGTGTGGCTTCGACAGGCGATGTTGGTTGTTGGCACGTTGACAAATGTGGAGCCTGGAACTGTTTGTTCTGTGCCTGTGTATGTGAAAGTGCTCCCGGGTTTCAGTCTTGATGGATTGCAATTCAGAGCGTCAGTGGATGCTGTTGGCATTGCTCCCGTGGCAGGGCGCGTGGATTTCAAGGAGACCGGTGCTGTACCCGCACCCATTCAATATCACTTTACACCGAACACAAATAATGCTTCCTGTGCGTGGTCGTTGAATGCGTTTGAGGCACCTCTTCAGGGGAGTAATCTGCTTGGTTACCTGGCTTTTACTGTTCCTGCTGATGCCCAGACCGGACAATCCTATTCGGTCAAACTTCTTTATCCCGGCGGTGCTGCGGATTCAGATACTGAATTGGCTTTGGAAACGGTACCTGGATCCATCTGGGTGCGCTCTGCTCCAACGAACGTTTCCCAACACTTGGTCTCAGACGAATGGAAGACGAATTATTTCGGTTCGGTTACAAATGCTGATGCGGACCCCATGGCCGATCCTGATAAGGATGGAATGCCGAACTGGATGGAATTTCTTGCTGGTACAAATCCCACAAATGCCGCATCGCACCTTCAATTCAGTGGCGTGCGGGTGACAGGGGAAGCGGGGAGTGCGCTTTTACAATGGAACGTTGTGCCGGGCCGCATTTATGTGGTGGAGAGTTGTTCAAATCTGGTTGAAGGGAAATGGTCAGCGATTCAGACCAATACTGCTGACGCTGGACCATTGGGAGCATCGGTTGATGTCAATAGAAATGGGAGCTGTCAGTTCTATCGTTTGCGTGTCCAAGAACCCTGATTAAAAGAGAGTATGTTCGCCGCTAAAAAAACGTTGTTGAGTTTCCTTGGGGCTTTCATGCTGACCGCGCAATCCCACGCGTACTACATTGGGACCTATTTCCCGACGAATTATCTGAGCGAACCGCACGGTGTGGCAGTCGATCCAGATGGCAACGTCTATGTTTCCGATGGTGGCAATGGACAGAGAATCGTCAAAATTTCCCTTTACGGGGAGTATGTGACTCTGGCGGGCAGGCAGGGAGTTCGAGGGGACAATGATGGCTCGGCTGTCGGCATCAAGGCCTATTTTAATGAACCGCAAGGGATCGTGTATACAGGGGGAAATTTGGTGGTGGCGGACTCCGCAAATAACAAGGTGCGGCTTGTCACCATTTCAACCAATAACGTAGGCACAGTGACCACGCTGATTCCGAGGGCGAATCCGACAACGTTGGATACGTTGTGTTTTCCTAGTGGCTTGGCTCTTGGAGACGATGGCAGTATCTATGTGGCGGATACGGGTAATAGCCAGGTGCTGAAGTATTCAACCGATGGCATGTTGTCTCTTGTTGTTGGCCCTCCGTGGAATGCACAGGATAATAATGGGGTCGTTTACAATGATTTGAAAGTGCAACCATCGGCCATGGCAGTCATATCCGCCAATGACATCTGGATAGCGGATTCCTACAACCACGTGATTCTGGAGTATTTGAATGGAGTTGTTTATCTGCGAGCGGGTATTCCCGAGACGATTGGGGCTGATGATTCCGTATTTGGCGAGGAAGCGACTTTCAATACGCCAAAAGGACTGTTTTACGACGGAAAGGGATCGATCATTGTCAGTGACACGGGAAACAGTCTGTTACGTCTCATTTCAACCAATACGAGTCCAGATATAAGCGACTACTCGGTGAGCACCATTGCTGGGACAGTGGGTAAAACAGGAAATCTTGACGCAACTGCTCTGGGTGCCACTCTGAACCTGCCGATGGGACTGGCCTCGAAAAAACCTACGGATATCTATTCTGCTGGAAAATTATTTGTGGCGGATTCTGCAAGTAAGGCCATTCGGTATTATTCGCAAACGACAAATACAGTTGCCAAAATTTCCAACCCAAAGATTGGCTGGGTGAAATTCATTCTTAATTCGGACAATGAATATGTGTCTCTATTTCAGGATGTCAGTGACACATCAGACAGCGCTCCTTTTAACAATATCCCCATCTTCAGCATTCAACAGGATGAAACCGGTGTGACGACGCAATATAGTGTCAAACAAATAACAGACAGTTCCGATGATGGACAATTACAGTGGTTTGATGTTGGGGCGGATAATTTTTATCCAGGAGATGGCACTGACCAGACAAAATTCACGTCAAGCCTTCTGGTGGACAAGGAAATTTTTCCAAAAATACAAATCTCAGCAAAAAGCACTTGTGATGGCCGTCTGCCAAGCGATGAAGTAACTGCGATTCTAACGTTTCAGGTGGCTCAACCGTCATTTAGTGGTGACAACTATTGCTCCTTGACACTTTTAAATTCCACAACTGCTGGAAAAGTAAGGATTCATTACACGGCCGTTGATCAAAGTGGCAATCAACTTCAGGAAGGGACTGTCGAATCGGGAAGTGTAATTGACATTGCATACAAAAATGGACAAGACGTCACAATAAGTGCGACAGCGGACAACTATTATGTGACGTCGAGTGGAATAATCAGCACCAATACCTGGTTTAACACCAGCAAGTCAAGTGTTGGCACATTCTATTCTGAAAATGCGGGACACAGCAAGGTGAGTTTTGGCTTTGGTGAATCCTACATGGGATCCACTGAGTATTTGGCAATAGCAGGACGATCTTTTGTTACCCCCGTTAGTTCAAGACTGATTCCAAGTAGTCAGCCTGTATACTCTCTGCAATTTGGAATTCTTGCCGAGCCTGATGCTCAGACCGCAGCATTACAAACACCGCGTTTTTATTTTGAATCCTCATTGAGAAAAATAGTTACTCCGTATTCGATTATCCCGTGTGGCATGTATAATTATAATGTTACCAGCAGCAATTATTTATACACCAACCTGTTGACGACCAATTATGCAAACAACTTGTTGACGGTTGGCTGGCTTGAGCGTTACGGCCATACAAACTTGTATGATACAAAACAGCAGACCCTGCTTACCAATAATTCTTGGTTCAGGGATATTCAATTTACGAACGGGGACGTGCTGCTTGGGGGGTATTCGATTTGGGTTCCCGAGAATGCCACCCCAGGCATGGATCGTTACACATTGCGGCTTACAAATGCTTCGGGGACTTCCGATGGTTATCAGGCACCGGTGAAGTTTGATTTGATTACGGATGATTCGATTGACAATTTGGCAATGAAATCGGTCAAGCGTATTGAAGTCGTGGATGGGTCTGAATACAAATATCTGGTTGGAGACATTTGCCCGTATTTGTGGGTGAATACAGGGGATTTTGGGGATGGTGGACTGGACAACGCAGACGTAATGCAGGTGTTTGCTGCTGCGTGTTACAGTGAAAATGTCCCCCCAAAAAATTCGTTGATGTTTGATGCGATGGATTCGGCAGGCAGAAAGATGGATCGCTCTCTGGTTTCTCAGGATTACAGCTCTCCATATCCAGACATTGATGGCGTTGGGTATGGGGATGGAGTGATTGATGTCAATGATGTGTATGTTACCTTCCGCCGATCAATTGATCCGTCGTTGAAGCAAATTTACCGATATTGGCAAAATGGGACGAATTATGCCGTGTATACCTCTGGTGCCGCACCGGCCATCAAGCCCAGATTGGTGGCTTCAACAGGGCCTCATTCATTGACGGTTGAAGGGACAAACGTTGTGACTTCTTCCACTACAACTTATGTGCCCATCAATGTGGAGGTGGTTGGAGATGCGCCGTTACGTGTGTTCATGATGAATGCGGTTGTGACTCCATTGGATGGTTCTCCGGCTCCGGTGTCGGTCGACTTTACTGAAGTCGAGAATGTGGCTTCCGGGAATGTTTTGGGTGGGACACTTTCTTCGGATTCCTTTGCCGCCGCATGGCTGAATTCGGATGTGGTTGGAATTTCTGGAACGAATCTTCTCGGAGTGTTCAGTATTCAGTTTCCAGAAACTGTGAATTCACAATCGGCATATTTGTTGCACTTTAATCATTTCTCAGGATCGCCCAACGGAGTGGCGCTTTTGCCGGTGACAACAAATGACACGTTGATCACTTTTTCAGACCGTAAGGTTTCCAGTTGGAATGATGGCATTCCTGATTCCTGGAGACTGAAGTATTTTGGAACCGTTTCAAATGTGCTGTCGGCAGCCAGTGCCGATGCGGATGGGGATGGTTATTCCAACCTTGCAGAATATCAGGCGGGAACCAATCCTTTGGATGCCAGTTCAAAACCAGGAGTGGATTTGAAACTGACAAATTCTCATCTTGGCAACCAGACTGGTTTTAGCTTTTCGTGGCCGACAGTTACGGGACAAAACTATACCGTGGAATATGCAACTTCTCTGGTGAGCACGAACTGGACTGTGATTTCCTCTAATCTAATCGGCGATGGCTCGTTGAAGTCTTTTAACGACGGGAATGCAACAAATGAAACGCGGTTTTACCGCGTTCGCATACAATAGAGCCAAAAACAGTGGGGGGCCCCTCAGGGAAGCAAGAATCCAATTCCTTGTTGTGTAGGTCTTGATGTTAAGTGACTTTTGCAGTAATAAAAAAGGGTCATTTTTAATGAACCCTGAAGGAGTCACATACTTTCTGAATTCTGCCGAAGGCAAAGAACTCAAGGCGGGCGAATTGTTGCCAATCGTCTATGAGGAATTGCGTCGACTGGCCAGGCAAAAAATGGCGAATGAGGCTGCCGGTCATACTTTGCAGCCTACGGCACTTGTGCATGAAGCCTGGTTGCGGATTTCAAAACAACAGAATTGGGAAAATAGAGCTCACTTTTTTGCAGCCGCCGCTGAGGCAATGCGCCGGATTTTGGTGGAACACGCGCGTCGAAAACTCAGCCAAAAACGTGGCAATGGCATTAAACCAGAGTTGTTGGAAGAGGAGGATGCTCTGATTTTGGCGGTCCCCGTTGACGAGTTGCTTTCCGTGGATGAAGCGTTGGAAAAATTGGCGGTGGTGGACCATGAGGCGGCGGAACTGGTCAAGTTCCGTTATTTTGTCGGCATGACGATGGAAGAGGCTGCCGCCGCAATGGACATTTCAAAGCGAAGCGCAGAGGGGCTTTGGACCTATGCGCGCGCCTGGCTGCGCCAGGAGATACAAAAGCATTCTGGCGAGTAAGTCTCTTCTTTTATCTCTGAGCCTTCTTTAAACTTCGCCTTTTGAGGAGAACTGGTCTTCTTTGTTCTTAAACAAAAGATTGAAGGTGGTCAGTGATCCATAGCAGCGCGAGATATATTGCTGCATTTCAACCTTTTCTCCGTCACTCAATTTTTCGTGGGCATTGATTTTTTGCTCGAGCACACGCAATTGATTGCGAACGCCAACGATCTTGTGAAAGAACACTTCGAGGGGGATTTCTTTGGTTTGCAAAGTGGGATCAGACGGATGAAGAACCGCCTTGCCTTTTTGCCAGCGGAGTCCGAGTTGCTGGATGATGGTATCGTCTTTTTCCAATCCCATGCTTTTAACCATGGCACTGACAGTCTCGTCAATGAGGGTGGTCAGGGGGATGGTCAGGGCGGTGATTTCAGCCTGGGGTTCGGCTGGTTCCAAATCGCACTGATCTGGGGCAAGAGTACGCAGACCGCTGTCAAAACGGATGTCAGCCATGTGTTCGGAAAGACCTTTGACTGTTCCCAACCCGTATTCACGGTGCCGGACCTGCATACCAATGTGCATTGATTGGAGTCTCATAATTTTGAACATTTCAATGCCTTGGGAAGGAGATGAAATCAAGCACTTTCGGCGAAGAAATTTTGGTGGCATCCAGAGTATTTACAATTGAGGCATTGAGATGTGTCATGTGTTACAGTATGGTTGTAACACCATGAAAAATCCAATGCTGACAGTGCCTCAGATAATTGGGAAGGGTGTGGTGGTTGATTTTGCCAAAGGAGAGGTACAGTTTTCCAATGGAGAAAAAACCACGTTGTCCGAAAAGGAGGGAGAGCTTTTGTATTACCTGGTGGAAAACGCGGGGCGCGTTGTGTCCCGGGATGAGATTCTCTCTCAGGTTTGGGAACTGAATCCCGGACGGATTTTGACGCGTGTGATCGACATGCATGTTGCTCATTTGCGCGAAAAGCTGCGCGATAAACAGACGGGATTACTTCAAACCGTCTATGGCGAAGGGTATCAACTGGCAGCTCAACCACACTGATTTATGCTTCCTTTTACCATTCATCTTCAAGATGGTTTGCCAGTCTCAGATCAAATGATCCACGCGATTCGAAAGGCGATGATGACACGCCAGATGACGCCCGGGGATGAATTTCCTTCGGTGCGCGTTCTCAGCCAGGAATTGAGGATCAGCCCGACAACCGCACACAAGGTGGTTGCCGTTCTCAAGGATGCCGGTTATCTGACGAGCAGGCCGGGGATTGGCATGGTCGTGACTGCCCCCGAACGTCCCTCCAGGGAGCAGAGGCTTGAATGCCTGCGCCCGCTCTGCCGGCAATTGGCCAGAGAGGCACAGGAAATGGACCTTGCGCTGGAGGATGTTGTCGAAGCAATCAAACGAGGCTTTAAAGAGGCGGCACTTACCTGAAAACAAACCACTATTTTGTTCATGAAATCAATTATTGAAATTCAGAATTTAGTCAAAAAATTCAGGCACACGACTGCAGTGGACGGTTTGAATTTGAAGGTTCCCGAAGGTGGGGTGGTTGCATTTTTGGGGCCCAATGGAGCAGGAAAGACAACGACCATCAAATGTGTCTTGAACATGGTCAGGCCGGATGGCGGGGAGATTCGTGTGTTTGACAAAGACTCAAGAGATCTCGGACCTGAGGAGTTCCGGCAAATCGGGTATGTTTCAGAGAACCAGGAGATGCCACTGTGGATGACAGTGCGACAATTCTTTGACTATTGTCGTCGCATGTATCCCCAATGGGATGTGGCGTTTGAAGCAAAGCTGGCAAAGGAATTTGATTTGCCGCCGGATACAAAGCTCAAGGCACTTTCGCGTGGGATGAGGATGAAAGCGGCATTACTTTCGAGCCTTGCCTACAAGCCGCGTCTCGTGATCCTGGACGAGCCATTCAGCGGATTGGATCCTCTGGTGCGGGACGAGTTTATCCGGGGGCTTTTGGAATTGACCGAAGAGGAGGGGTGGAGTGTGTTCATATCATCGCACGATATCGAGGAAGTGGAACGTCTGGCTGACCGAGTCGTCATCATTAATCGCGGACAGCTTCAACTGGATGAGGCTTTTGAAACACTGCAATCCCGATTTCGCTCAATTGAGCTCTCACTGCCTGAAGAGATCAGACTGCGAACGGCCTTGCCGCCATCCTGGCTTAATGTGGAAGTGGCGGGACGCATTGTTCGTTTTACCGATTCTGCCTACTCCTCTGAAACGTTGGAGGCTGCGATCAAAAATAGTTTTCCACAGGCTTTGCAGTCGAGCGTTCAACCAATGTCTTTGCGGGAGATATTTATCGCGCTGGCACGGACGTATCGACTTAACAACTCATCCAAGTAATTCCATGAATCTGGCTCTTCATCAGTTCAAAACAGAAATCCGCACTTTTCGGATCTTGTGGCTTCTGTGGTTTGTATTGCTTGCACTGGACTGCGTTGTCAAGCAGTCAGGACTGGCATTGCGTGACTATAGTGACCAGAGAGACATGATGTTGCGGTTGTCTAATACGGTGAATTGGACTGTTTTTATGTTCATCCCAACATTGGTGATGCTTGGGGCGTCTCCCTCGCGTCAGGACTCGTTTTGGAGCACGAGGCCCATGCCAAAGCGGGATTTGTATTTGGGAAAGATCCTGTTTGTTTTTGTGTTTATTCTTTTGGCTGCAATTGTGCAGGAAGGAGCCTGGCTCGCAAGCAAGGGGCTTCCGTCTGGTGTGATTTTTCGAGGCATGTATGAAAGGCTGCTGTTCGCATTGCCACTAGTGGCTGGGATTATGGCTTTTGCAGCATTATGTAAGAACGTGGGGGAAGCCATCGTGGGAATTTTTGTCATTGGCGGAAGCGTGTTGTTTGGATCCTTGCTTGTAATCAATTGCGTGAATTATTTTACAAGAACACTGTTTATTGAAGAAAGCGTTTCGCTATATCTTACGGTATTCTGGCTTTACTCCTTGGCTCTGATCGTAACGGCAGTTCTGAATGCGCATTGGCACTGGTCTGTGCCAGTGAAGTGGGGGCTCTGCATCGCGGCAGGATTTGCTGTCATCTTGGGATTTGGCCACAACGTTAAGAAAAATGAGATTATTGACAGCATGGATCCTAAGCTGGCCGCAGAGATTTCCCAAATGCCCGTCTCGGTAGTTCCATTCATCGAAACACATCAGGACCACAAGCAAATGGAGGCTGTCAAATGCGATGTGGTTGCTAATATTCCTGACTTGCCGAAGGACTGCACGATTGAGTGGAATGGGGATTTTACAACTCTCAAATTTGCATCCGGAAAGTCTATTGAATTTTATAATTCATCATATAAATCCCGGTTCCTTGTTCCCAGTCAACCGGCCCCTGTCAGTGGAAATGCGATTCCGCTTTCCCGCTTGATGGGAACCAACGTGCTTTTTATGGGAAGCTGCGATAATTGGGATTCCAGCAAATGCCAATTGTTTTCAAGCGTTGTTGCTCAGGGGCGTCTTTCACAGAAGATGATGTTGGAGGGGGACTTGAGGGGGGACATTTTTCGCTGGAAAAAAGTGGGATTGCTTCCCTTGAAAACGGGGGCAATAACTAATGATGACGGCTTTCAGATTAAGGTTGAAAGTGCAACAAATTTCACTACCAGCGCTAATCTTGGGAGGGTTGTAATCCAACTCAAAGTCATGGGCCCCAGCCTTCGCACCACATCAGAATGGCGGTATCTCTCTTATCCTGATTGGCCCAATAGACAATATGCATTCCTGATTTTTAATTCAAAAAAGGCGATGGCAGTTGCAGCGGATGGAACCAGCAAAGCGGAATCAATAGTCATGCCCAGCGCATTTGAAGAACGTTTATTGACACTCCCCTTTGGACTCCAAATGGAGCCTCAGAAATTCATTAAGGATTTCAAAGCGGGTGAATACTTCCTGATGATACTCAAGTGCGAATATTTGGGGCAGTTCAAACATCATTGGAAATTGGCTGATTTCACTTTGCCAAAAGGCACTCTACAGGTTGTCAATGGAGGAAACACAGCAATGGAAGAAAAGGCCTATGAAAAGAAACTGCTGGCCATGAAAGACCCCGGAGATTCCCGGGTCGAAGCTGGACACTATTTGAGTGAAATTCTGTGTTATCTCGAAAGTTATGGGGATTTGACCGATGCGGAACGCATGGCTTGGTTGCCAAAATTGGAAAAATTAATGCCCAGGCAACTGCCCCTCTTGTTGGATGCTCTCTCAATGTCAGAAAAGACGACCAAACTCCTGTTGAACTGTATTAGTAAAGGGGCCATGGAAAATCAAAAAGGAGAGATCATCGAAGCGTTTCGTCAGAATCCCAGGCTTGCCGCCGTGATTGCGGAAAGAGGTTGGAATGAGGCCGCGATGCCCGTTTATAAATACTATCTGGACAGTCCGGTTCCTTTGGCCAGCGAGTTGTTTGTCGGACTCCGAGATGCTCATCAAAGTCTTCCAAGATTGCTGCATGAAATTGAATTCAGCCAGGCATGGGGAGATATACTGGAAATGGATAACATTGCCAATTCCCTGCCAGATGCACAGAAACAGCTTGATCCCCTTGTGGGGCGGATGTGGAAAAAACGGAAGGCGGACTTCTATGTCTCGGGCCATGACGGTCCTGATGTGGCCCTGCAAATGCAATTTTCGAAGGAAATGTTGTTGTCAATTCAGCATGGCAATCGAGAGGCGTTTATGCGCGCATGGCAAATCATCGAACTTATAAATCCAGCATGGGTAACGGCTGATTGTGGTGGTCTTGGAAGAGTCGTGGTGGTGGGGCTGGCAAATGGTTCTTTGGTGGAAAAATTGGCTAAACACAAACCGGAAGATTTTGTTTATGCACCAGATGAACGTTGTTTTGTTCTGAAACAAAATCCTGAAACAACCAAATAGAAGTCATGAACCTTGTTTTACTTCAATTAAAGACGGATTACAGGCGGTTTCGCTGGTGGCTGGTGGCGTTTTGGATATTACTGGTCATTTTCAGCGTTTTTCGACCATATTTCCATGTTCTCCAGGCCGATCCGGTGACAAGAATTGGGCAGATAATTAACAGTTCTCTCCCTGGATATATATATATATTAGGTGTATTGATTTGTGTGCGATTGATTCAATCTGATCCACTGGTGGAGACAAACGCGTTCTGGATGGGGCGTCCGATTCGGAGAGGGCATTTGATGACAGCAAAGACGTTGTTCGTTGTTTTGTTTTGTTTATTACCCTGTCTCGTTGCGTGGAATATTTCCTGGTGGCTGGGATTGAATCTTGTTTTTAAAGAGTGGTTGCAGTGCCTTCGTGACTTTACATTCATGTTTCTGCTTTATGCACTTTTCCCGATGGTCCTTGCCGCGATGACTCCAAAGTTTAGCTATTTCATCATCCACGTCGGAGTATTTTTTGTGACATTGGTGGGCGCTGCTGTGATATGGGAATATTTGGCTGGAGGAAATCATTTTACGTCTGTTCTGCAACAGGAACGTGAAACCAGAGATTATTGGCTTAACGTCATGATGGGGTGTTGTGTGGTTTTGGCGTGGCTCGCTCAATTCAGGCGTAACGGGCGAATGCTGGCATATATTATTTGGGGGGTAAGTTTGATCTTGTTGCCTTTACTTCAGAAAATCACGCCCTACGAGATGTTGCCTTTCAAACCAGAGCCTATCCCCAATGCCTCATGTGTCTCAGTGCAGGTTTTGACAAACAATCAAGTTGTCCCATTTGATCATCTGGTTGTTGGAACGCATATAGGTGTGACTGGCGTGAAGTCAAACCAGGTGGCAATAGCGGATTCATTCATTGGCGATTTCTATTATGACCAGTATAAAAACGGTGAATCGCCGGTAATAAAATGTATTGCTGGCGGAAATGGCGCGCAAGTGAGGGAGGGGTGGTACATGAAAATTCAATCAAGCCTGCCAAGCAATGTTGTCTGGTTTTCCAAGTTAAATTCTCATTCCACAAAGCTTTTCACAATGGTTACCAATCTTCCCCCGCAAGCTCTTGAAGGGGATAAGGGGAGGTTTACAGGAGAGATGGATTTAAAGATCTATAATATAGACAAAGTAGCCGATGTTCCGATAACAACCAAATCTTTCATAACGAGTGATGGGCGGCGCTATTGGATTGAAATGACAATGGTGGACGACGTGGGCATTACTTTCTATATGAAGGTGCAAAGCTATCCTGCATTTATGTCTCAAGGAGTGGATCAGAATGACAAGCAACATTGTTATGTCCTGTATAATCCAGAATTGAGCGAAGCGATTTTCTGTCTTGTTCCTGAGGAGAAGACCAGGGTGGTTGTTAATGGGGGGGTGACATATATCCGTTGTGTTACATTTAATTATCCAATTCTACGCAGTAAACTAGTCGGTGGTTCCTTTGAGAAATGGTTGGAGGGAACGCGCCTTCTTGCTTACCGTGTGGAAATCGATTCAAAACTTCACCAAAATTTTAAAGTGAACAATTACGTGTTTGAGATGGACCGGTCACATCACTGGAACAAAAACACGAAGGGGAAAAGGTAGAGTCTGAAGTGGATCAAATAGTGGGAGATAGGAGATGACAATGAGACCGCGTGTGAAATCCGTCTGTTGTTTCATCAATCGCGGCACACTGGAACACAAGGTATTCTCTCAGACCGGAAAGGATCACTTCAGATTCTACCAAACCTATTTCAGGCTACTGAAAAAACGTTGCCAACGGGGTAGAAAATAACGGCTGCGATCAAAGGAAAGAACGATGCTTTTGGCTTGGCCGACAATTTGTTTGCGGGGAACCGGTCCGAAGAATCGGGAATCAAAACTATTGTCACGGTTATCACCCATCATGAAATAACTGTCTGCTGGAACGGTAAGAGTCTCAAAATTACGGCGTGCAAGTCTGCTGGGAATGACCATGACGGCATGGTCCCGAGAGTTGGTGATGCTTTCTGTTGCGAACAAGGCGCTGGCTCGGTCTTCCGGTGGAAGATCGGCGCTGATTTCAGAGGGAAGTGGTCCGTATTGGGCACGAACCCCGTTGACCGTAAGCTCTTCGTTCTTCATTTCAATTCGGTCGCCCGGAAGGCCGATAACCCGCTTGACCAGTCGTGTTCCGTCATGCGGGGAATAGAAGACGACAATGTCACCCCGTTTTGGATTGCTCCACTGAGCCAAATGCCAGGTGGTGTAAGGAACTTTCAAGTCGTAGGCAAGTTTGTTTACAAGGATGCGATCTCCTTCAACAAGAGTGGGACGCATGGAACCAGAAGGAACATCGTTCCAGTCTGCAATCGCAGAGCGAAGCGCAGTCATCACGAGAATGATCACCAAAAACGGTTTCCCAGTCTGAAGCCAGAATCGGACCAGACGGGCCTTTACTTGTGGCACGGTCATTATCATCCATGATTGGACAATGAATTTGTTTTTTCGTTCAGGGGGTCAGTCTGCCTGTGATTTGAACTGGACAAATTGACACGAAATGGCCACCCTTTTTTCAGTTACACAATGCGCGAGCCGATTCAATTCAGCGGACGATCACCATCCCAAACCCTTTTAGGATGCTTTAGAAACGATTGTCTTCTGTTTTTGTCACCGGTTTGCGCCTTACACACTTAACCTCAAGAAGATCAAATCTTTAATATTATGCAGTTAACACGCCGTCATTTTATCGGGAGCACCGTTCTGACCGCTGCTGCGCTTGGAATGTGTCCCACAGCATGGGCAAAAGGAAAATCAAAAATCAAAATCGCCGTTCAACTCTATTCAGTTCGCGATGACTGCGGCAAAGACTTTGATGCTGCCCTGGAGAAGATTGCCAAGATGGGTTTTGAAGCAGTTGAATTTGCCGGTTATTATAAGTATGGCGACAAGCCAAAGGATTTGCGCAAACGCCTTGATGACCTCGGCCTCAAGGGAGTCAGCACTCACATTGGCACGGGCAGTCTGCGTGGGGATGCCTTGAAGAAGACCATTGAATTTGGTCAGGAAGTTGGCATCAAGTATCTGATCGTTCCTGGCGATGGCGACTTTACGAATCACGAAAAGAGCAAGGCACTGGCTGAAACCTTTAACATCACCGCGGAAGCTCTCAAACCTTTGAACATGGCCTGCGGTTACCATAATCACACCCACGAATTCGAAAAGGACGATGGAGTGACCTACTTTGATCTGTTTGCACAACGCACATCCAAGGACGTCGTGTTGGAGCAGGATTGTGGCTGGACTGCCTACGCGAAGCTCAATCCAGTTGACCTGATTAAACGCTATCCGGGCCGCTTCGGGGTTCAACACTTCAAGCCCACTGTGGTTGAAGCTGACAAGGACAACAAAGACAAGAAAGCCTACATTGGTCAGGACTCTGTTGATTGGGTGGCCGTGCTTGCTGCTTCACGTAAAATTGGCGGCACAGAATATGCCATTATTGAGCAGGAAGTCTTCCCAGACAACAAACCTCCGATGGAATGCACCGCCATTTCCCTGGCTGGATTAAAGAAGATTTGGTAATTCAATTTAAGTTAATCGAGAAACGGATGCGCCTTTGCGGCGTATCCGTTTTTTATTGGGTCATTTGAGTTCAATGGAAGCGTTGGGTTTTGAGTGACACTTGGAGATTGTTCCGTTATGCTTTGGCGTAGATGGTATATGAAAACTGTGAGTCTTAATGCGTGTCTGATGCTCTGCGGAATCGTCCTTTTGACGGGATGCCAGACTGTGGTTGTGAGCGACAATGCCATTGTCAAAAAAGAGACGGCACCTTCTGCATATTCTGAAACCCTTTATGAGAAGGTGATCAAACTGAGCTTGAGCCATCCCCGTAGCTCAGATCCCAAATTTACGCTTCTCTCTGTGGATAAGGATTCCAAGACTGCGATCAAATTGGATTCAGGTGTTGTCATAAAAACGACACCAGGACAGTTCTTTGCCTGCAAGGAATTTGGCGATATTGGATTGGAACTAGTTTCTGCGTCTCCGAAAAGTGGTAAGGCTGTTTTTCGATACAGATGGTGTGAAGTTAAAAGAAATAGGCGTTAATGGCATTCTTTGCAGAGGACGTGTGGGCTTGGATTTTTTTGCAGTGTTTGTAGAGCAGGTAGCGTGGTGTCGATATCTTTCCTTTGAACGCTGTTTTGTCTTCCCAAGGTTTTTGTCAAAAGGGTGAGATAAAAAACGGGACTTTTTCCAACTTTCCTGTATTTAAAAGCCATGCACGCGTTTCAAAAACAATTCATATCTGCGCTTCCGTTTGCTGTTTCTTTGTTTTGCGGAGTAATGTCTCTTTCTGCGGGAACGGTGGCGTTGTCATCTTTGGACCTGAGTCAAATGACCACAGGTTGGGGAAAAGCCTCAGCCGATCACGATGTGGGAGGCGGTCCGTTGACCATTGACGGCAAGGTTTTTGAGCACGGAGTTGGTTCGCACGCCGCTAGCAAGATGCGAATCGACCTTGGGGAAAATGCAAAACGTTTTACTGCACAAGTGGGGTTGGATGATGCTTCGGAAGGACGCGGGAGTGTGGAGTTTATTGTTTCTGGTGATGGACGGGTGCTTTGGAGAAGCGGCATTCTCAGGGGAAACAATCCGGCAAAGGCTGTGGATGTTGATCTAACAGGAATCAAAACACTTATGTTGCGTGTCAATGATGGTGGGGACGGCGTTAGCTATGACCATGCGGACTGGGCCGAAGCCCAGATCGAAATCAAGGAGGGAACCCCGGCTCCCACCGCATTGTCCATTGATCAATCGGTTCATTTGTCCATGAAAACATGGTCGCTGGACTTTGAAGTGGGCAGTGACGACCGCCTGTATCAGCGAATGCTGGAGTCAGGAAAGGACCATCGTCCACAACGTGGAGATGAAGCCTATCCGCAGGCTGGTGACGGTTACATTTGGGAGCCTGCATTACAAGTGACCCATGCCGATGGCAATACATCCACTGCGCTTTTGTTCGAAGGAGTTGAACGTAACAAGGAAGCCGAGGGGCGTGAATTGGTAAAGATCAAATTGGCCGATCCCGCCTATCCATTCCAAGCCACGCTCTGTTTCCGTGTTCACCATGATCTGGATCTCATTGAAGAATGGACAGAAATCTGCCACGAGGAATCAGGCCCCGTGAAGCTGGAACGGATGGCATCCACAGCGTTGTCCCTGCCGGCGCAAAATGTTTTATTGACACATTTTCATGGAGATTGGGCGGATGAGATGAATCCGGTGTCTGAAACCCTGACGCCAGGGACAAAAATACTGGACTCAAAAATCGGTGTGCGCGCGCACCAGTTCGGGAATCCCTCCTTTTTGATTTCGTTTGACGGTCCTGTCAATGAAACGTCGGGGCGCGTGTTGGCGGGATCACTTGCGTGGTCCGGCAGTTTTCAGTGCGCGTTTGATCACACAGGCCAGCGCATTCGTGCGTTGTGCGGAGTGAATCCCTATGCGTCCGCTTACACGTTGCAACCAAAGACCCCATTTGTAACGCCGGTAATGATCTGGGTTTGGAGTTCCAAGGGCGCTGGCGAAATGAGCAGCAAGCTCCATGCTTGGGCCCGGGATTTTGGTTTTCGTGATGGACACGAAGTGCGTGCCACCCTGTTGAACAATTGGGAGGCAACCGGTTTCGATTTTGATTTCCAGCGGATAGCTGACCTTTTTGAACCTGCCAAGAAGTTGGGGGTTGAACTGTATCTGCTGGATGACGGCTGGTTCGGAAACAAATATCCCCGCATCAATGATCATGCCGGTCTGGGGGATTGGGAACCCAATCATGAGCGTTTTCCGAACGGCATGGCACCTCTCGCCCAGGAGGCTGTAAAAACCGGCATACGCTTCGGAATCTGGCTGGAACCCGAAATGGTGAACCCGAGGAGCGAACTGTTTGAAAAGCATCCTGATTGGGCAATCCGTCAGCCAAAACGTGAATTGGAATTGCAACGCAACCAGTTGACATTGGATTTGACTCGCCCTGAAGTTCAGGAGTTTGAGTGGTCAATAATCAAAAACACCCTCAGTGTTCCAGACATTAGCTATGCCAAGTGGGATTGCAATCGTTACCTGACCCAGCCGGGTTCCTCCTACCTTGGAGCGGATCGCCAGTCCCATCTTTGGATTGATTATGTTCATGCGCTTTACGCTTTGATGGACCGAACAGCAAAGGCATTTCCAAAGACCGAACTCATGTTATGTTCCGGTGGTGGCGGTCGTGTGGATTATGGAGCATTGCGGTATTTCCATGAGTTTTGGCCCAGTGACAACACGGACCCTGCACGCCGTGTGATCATGCAGTGGAATTACTCATACTTCTTCCCCGTAATGACGCTTTCCAGCCACGTGACGCATTGGGGAAATCGTCCGATGCACTTTGCCTGCACTGTTGCGATGAGCGCCAGATTTGGCATGGATATTGACCTTGCCAAACTGCCAGATGAGGACAAGGCCATTTGTGCCGGAGCCATCAGCGCATATAAGAAAATTCGCGATGTGACCCATTTGGGCGAACTTTATCGCCTGGAGAATCCCAATGACGCCGTTCGTGGGGCAATCAACTTCGTGTCAAAGGACCGCTCTCGCGCCGTGTTATTTGTGTTTCAATTAAAGGATGGCCAGGCTTTGCCTGCGCGCCCCCATGGGCTCGATCCGGCGAAGAAATATGTGGTTCGCGAGCTTAACCCCGCGCCAGGACGCGCTGCCATTCCTCAGGAAGGAAAAACACTTACCGGCGAGGAATTGATGCGCGACGGTTTAGTGCCGTCGTGCTCCAAAGCGCTTGAGGCATGCGCAATCGAATTGGGCAACTGATTGGCGCCGGGTTTTGGGTGGCTACATCCCGATGATCTGGTAGCCGCAGTCGACAAAAATTGTCTGGCCGGTGATGGCGCTTGCGCCGTCACTGGCAAGGAATACCCCAGTGGCGCCCAGCTCTTCGGGAAGCAAGTTGCGGCGCAAAGGCGCGTGAGCTTCGTATTGCTTGAACATGTCTGTAAATCCACTGATGCCGCGGGCAGCCAGGGTGTTGACGGGGCCTGCACTGATGCAGTTGACACGGATTTTTTTGGGGCCCAAATCAGCCGCGAGATAACGCGCACTGGCTTCCAAAGATGCTTTTGCCACGCCCATCACGTTATAATGAGGAATGACCTTTTGAGCCCCATAGTAGGTCATGGCCAAAATGCTTCCACCTTCGGGCATCAACGGAGCCGCTCCACGGGCTAGCGCCACCAGGGAATAGGCGCTGATGTTCTGAGCCAGAAGGAAATCTTCACGTGCCGTCTCAATGAAGTCATTTTCCAATGCTCTTCGAGGGGCAAATGCTACGGAGTGGAGCAAAAGATGCAGTTTTCCATACTTCTTCGCCACTGTCTTAAAAACCCGGTCGATTTCCGCATCTTTCGTCACGTCACAAGAAAGGAGCAGCGTATCTGGACCGAACGTGGAAACCAGCTCTTCGACATTCTCTTTGATGCGCTCACCTTGGTAGGTGAACGCGAGGGTTGCTCCGGCGTTTTTCCACGCCTGAGCAATGGCCCATGCAATGGAACGTTTGTTTGCAACGCCGAAGACCAAACCGATCTTACCTTTTAACATCATACATGTTGAGGGTGGTTCAGATTGGACAGTTGTCAAGGTCGATAAGCATTACAGAAACGGTGGTAAATCATCTTAAATTATTTATTATAAAATACTTACAATAGAAATGGAGTGATTTACAGGTGAAGTAATCAAGGGGATACTTTCTTCGAAACTATGCAGAAAAAAGGGATTGCCCTCTCGAATTGGATGGGAGTGGGCAGAATTGCCTTGGACAATCTGCCGGGTTTTTATTTATTCTCCACCCCATGACTGAGAAGAAAAGCACGCCTGCCGAACTTGGATTTTCCATGCCAGCCGAATGGGACCGCCACGAAGCCACATGGCTTGTCTGGCCGCAAAACCCTGCGGATTGGCCGCGCAAGATCAGCACCATCCGCTGGGTTTATGGTGAGATTATTCGCAAGGTGTGCCCCGGTGAGAAAATTCGATTGCTGGTGAATTCTAAGACCAGTGAGACAGCCGCTCGCCGGTGTTTAACCCATGTGGGCATCGACCTTTCAAGGGTGGAATTTATCATTCATCCCACCAATCGCGGTTGGTGTCGCGATAGTGGTCCCATTTGTGTCAAACGGGTGGGAGACAAGCCCGAAACGGCATTTGTCCATTTCCACTTTAACGCCTGGGCCAAATATCCCAACTGGGATAAAGACCGCACCGTGCCAGAGATGGCTGCCCAACACGTCGGTAAACAGCTTTTCAACGCCGAGTTGGCTGGTCGGGATTTTATTCTCGAAGGTGGTGCAATTGATGTGAATGGCAAGGGCTCGATCCTGGCCACGGAAGAATGTCTTCTGGATACCAAAACTCAGGTGCGCAATCCCGGCTTGGGGCGTGCGGAATACGAGGCTGCACTGAAGAGTTTTCTGGGAGTGACAAATGTTTTGTGGCTGGGCAGCGGCGTTGTCGGTGATGATACGCATGGCCATGTGGATGATATTTGCCGTTTTGTTAATCGCAATACGGTTGTGCTGGCCCAGGAGAGTGATTCAAACGACATCAACTATCGACCGCTGGCGGAGAACCGGGAACGACTGGAGGGATTGCGCTTGGAAGATGGATCAAAAATCGAAGTCGTTCCACTGCCGTTGCCCGCGCCCATATTCTATGATGGATACCGGTTGCCTGCCAGCTACGCGAATTTCTACATTTCGAATGCGGCTGTGATTGTTCCGACTTTCAATGATCCAAATGATCGGATCGCTTTGGGACGATTGGCTGAGCTTTTCAAGGACCGACCCGTAATCGGAATTCACGCGGTGGATTTGGTTCTTGGTTTTGGCACACTCCATTGCCTGAGCCAACAACAACCTGCCGTTTAGAATAATCAAATTTTGTAATTCAACTCAGGACAGAACCAAAGATTTTTGGGATGCGGACAATTGTAATGCAGTTGGTCTGTCTAGATGGTTTATTCATTCTGTCACGATTTTCATTAAACCGTAACGGCGGAGAGTCCATTCATTTCCGCTTGTTTTTGCTCATTCGATCACAGTCATAATCTAAATTTGTGGTTGTACCACTTACAACCACATACCAGCTTGACCAATAGCGGCGTCGCACATAATTGCGATCCAATTTTAATATCGGCCCAAAAAAGTGTTTTTGCCAGAGAGGGAGATATGCCCCCACAACATAAAATTCGCTTGTTCCTTGAGGTGTTTTTTAACACCACAGTAAGAAATTTGTTTACGAACAGAGATAAGGTAACCTGCAATATATAACATGAGGATGATACAAATCGCAAATGTCGCCTTTTGCAGGAATTCATAAAACTTGGATTTCATAAACGTAATTGTGTTATTGCGATTTATTTGAAGGATGTGAAATCGTTTCGTCCCGGCAGTTATTATTTGCTCTAAGCGTGTTTATAGAACTGTATTGTATTTTACACCGTAAAATAGAATATGTTTCGAATAAGGAAGGGATAAGTTTTTAGAAAATTTCTACTTCAATTTGGTGAATATCACTTGCCACTCAGCAAGGCATTTCCTGAACTTCGATTGCGAATTTGTAAATTGTTCCTCACTTTTCGCAGCAGATAAGCTCATCTCCTTTGCATTGGTACAAAAAACAACCCGGGGACACACATCCCCGGGTGCTTGGCACAGGTCCGCCAGACAACCCAGCGAGACCTAAATCAACTCAAAGACTATTGTGTCTTGAGCAGGAAGAACTGAGCCGAGTTGGTCGGCGAGATTGGCAGGGTGGCACTGTAACTACCCTTGCTATCAAAGGTTCCCGTGGCGATCGCTGTCCATGAGGACAGAGGAGCAGTCACGTTTGTCGATGTCAGCCAGGTGAAGCTCCCATTCGGAGTGCCACCAGTGATGTTAATGATGGCGTTTCCGTTGGAGTAGACCGGCATGCTGAGTGTAGGTCCACTGGTGACAACAGTCGTGGTGGAACCGAAGACCTGGATTTCATTATAACCAGACCAGCCGTTTTCACCGGCAGGTGAGGTGAAGTCGAACTTCAGGTTGGCAACATTGGCAGCCAGATAAGAGCCGCTAGCAGAAGTCAATACAACGCGCGTCGAGGATTGAACTGTTCCAGGCAATGTCGGGTTGACGTTGACAGATGTCAGCGCGATGAAGTTTGTCGGATCATCGGAGGTTGAATACAGGATCGTGTAGGCCTGCTGATCTCTGCCTGCATCAGACCACCCACCGTAAACGGTGATGTTGCTGATGGTTGTTGCATTGGCAAAGGTGTAGACGATGTTCTTTGCACCAAGGCCACTGCCGAGAGAGGCGGCAGATGGTGTGGCATTGCCTGGAGGATTCTCAAACCCGAAGAGTCCATCAGTAAGAACCACTTCGCCACCACAACCTCCGTTTGTAGTGCTACCGGCTCCAATGGAGCTGGGGACTTGTCCGGCAATCAGGCTGCCTGTAGCAAATGTCCACGTCGGTGAGAATTTTCCGGAGTTTGTTCCAGTCTGAGTCGCAACGGTTGTTAGAATACCATCAACGGCTGTGGGTTGATTATTGACTGTCACCACGCAGGAGCTGGTTGTGAGTGAACCAAGGCTGTTCTTGGCAGTGAGAGTGTAGGTGCCTGCATCAGTGGCTTTGAGATTTACCAAAACCAGATTCTGACTTGTTGCATCAGCAAGATCTTTTCCGTCTTTTTGCCATTGATAAGTCAGTGGCAATGCACTGGCGATTTTTGCACCAGTGATCGTGATTGTTCCACCGAGAACATCAGATGCGGTGAATGGAACGATATCAGCCATCATGATTGGCGCCACATTGACAGCGGCTGAAGATGTTCCGAAGATTTGAATTTCTCCGTAGCCAGAATATCCGTTTTCACCCGCAGGACTTGTGAAGTCGAATTTGACTTTCACGACGTTCTTTGCAAGCACAGAACCTGTTCCTGGAGTGATTGTCAGACGATCTGTTGTCCGGGTGCTGCCAGGAACGTCTGGATTGTAGTCTGCTGCGGTCAGCAGAATGAAGGTATTTGGATCGGAGGCAGTGGCGTAATAAACAGAGTAGGCCTGTTCATCGCGACCATTGTCGGTCCATCCCGCAAATGTAATAATGCTGCTCAGGTCAATGCCGAAACCATTGCCTAATGTGGTGTAAACCAAGTAGGTGCCCTGAGCGGAACCGCAGGTTGCCAACGTTGAATTGTCACCACTTCCAACGTAACCGAACGCGTTGTCAGTGAGTTTCAAAACGCCACCAGCACCTTCTGTTGTGAAGGTGCCACTGCCCACTGAACTTGGAGCCTGTCCAGCAATGATGCTGTTTGTGTTGATTGCCCATGTGGGGGTGAGTTTTGAAGTAAGGGTTGTTGTTTGAGCTGCACAAGCAACTAGAACTCCGCTTTCATTGGCTTGAGGAACATCGTTCACAGTCAAGATGCACTGACTGCTGGTGGTTATTCCAACAGCGTTAATGGCATTTAGAGAGTAGGCACCTGAGTCTTCAAATTTTAGATTTTCCAACGTCAGGTTTTTATTTGTGGCTCCAGAAATGTCTGTGCCGTCTTTCTGCCATTGGTAGGTGAAGGGCAGGGCGCTATCAAAGCTTGCACCCAAAATGGTGAACTCGCTGCCAACCACATCACTGGCCGCAGATGGAGTGATGTCTGAAGAGAGGATTGGGGCGATGCCCATTGGAGCAGATGCTTTTCCCAAAAGCTGGATTTCAGCATAGCCCGAGTAACCATTTTCACCGGCAGGACTTGTGAAGTCAAATTTGACTTTGACAACATTCGTTGCAAACACAGAGCCAGTGCCAGGTTTGACTGTAACACGATCGGTTGTCTTTACACCGCTGGCAACATCCGGATTGAAGTCCACATAGGTCAAATAAATGAATGTTTGTGGATCGGAAGCCGTGGCGTAATAGATGGCATAGGCTTGTTCATCGCGACCCTTGTCTGTCCATCCTGCGAACGTGACGATGTTGCTCAGATCAATTCCGTAGCCGTTACCCATGGTGGTGTAAACCACGAAGGTTCCCTGAGCAGAACCGCATGTTGCAAGAGTTGAATTGTCACCGCTGCCAACAGCGCCAAAGGAGCCATCCGTGAGGAAGGAGACGCCGCCAGCGGATTCAGTGATGAAGCTGCCGTTGCCAACAGCAGTGGGTTGTTGTCCGGCAATGAGACTATTTGTGTCAATTATCCATGTGGGAGTGAAACGATCTGAAGTTCCTGTCTGACCTGCGTAAGAGACCAGCATTCCGTTTTCGTCTGGAGATGGAGCGTCATTAACCGTTACGGTGCAGGAGCTAGTGGTTGTGCTGCCGGAAACGTTGGATGCTTTCAAACGATAGGATCCGGCATCGGTGGATTTCAGAGGGCTGAGAACCAGAACGTTGCTGGTGGCTCCTGAGACGTTAACGAAGCCGCTGCCCTTATCAACCTGCCATTGATAAGTCACGGCGGTGTCGCTGCTGAAAGTGGCTGCTAAAATGATGGAACTGCCCACAACGTCGACTGCTGTCGATGGGCGAATGTCAGAGGAAATGATGGGAGCGGAGGCCGAGGCTTTTCCAAACACTTGGAATTCACTGTAGCCATTATAACCGTTTTCAGTTCCGTGCTCCTTGTCATTGAAGACGAATTTCACGGCATAGACGTTTTTGGCCAGTACGCCACTTGTAGGAATAATGGTCGAACGTCCGGAAGATTGGACGTGAGAGGATGGCAGGGTTGATTCGCTGGTGTCCGGATTGAAGTAAACGGAAGCAATTGCATTGAAGACATCCGGGCTCGCCACAGTGGAGTAGGAGGCAATATAAAACTGTTGGTCACGGCCATTATCACTCCAACCACCGTAGGCAACAATTTTGCTCACATCGTAACCTGTCTTGGAAGTGGGGAGCACGTAAGTGATGGTTGTGCCACCAGCACTATTTCCGCAGGTAACATAATCAGGGCTGCCATTGCCTGATGGATAGAGAGTGCCGGCTGAATCGTCGGTCAGCGCATTGACCGTTCCACTGCCACCAAGGCTAAAGGATGAGCCATCATAAACAGTTGAGGACGAGGGAGTCAAACCGGAGATCAAGCTGCCGGTTTCCACATTCCATGGAGGAGTGAAGGAAGTCGTGCCGCCGTAACCAAATTCGCTTTCAAAGTTGATAATAATACCGTTTGTGGCCAGAGGAGCATCAAGGATGACCAGAGTAGCATCGGAAGTGTTGGTTGTCCCTTGAGCGTTGGAAGCGGAAACACTGTAGATGTCAGCTGAAGAGTAGTCGACATTGGTAAGAGTCAAAGTGGAATTTGTGGCACCATCAATTGGGGAACCGCTTCTATTCCATTGATAAGTAATTGGCTGAGTGCCTTGGATGTTTGCCTTGAACGTGACTGAACTGCCGGGATCGATCCATGCATAGGCAGGGGTGATGTCGCCCACTACAGAAGGCGCGCCAGTGATTGCCGTGATGGATACAGCAGAGCTTGTAGATTTGCTGCTTGAGTCTGTGACGACCACCCGGTATTGAACTGCCTGAGTGCCGAAGCTGGACGTATCAATCACATAATTTGTACTGGTGGCTCCAGAGATATCGCTGAAAGTTCCAGTTCCCTTGTCTGTCTGCCATTGGTAGGTGAATGGAGGTGTTCCAGAAGGATCTTCGGACAATGTGACTGTCGTTCCCTTGTAGACCACATTGGTTGGAGAAACTGTTGGAGGAAGTGCCGTTACAGTTGCTGATGCAGCGGTGGCATCCAAGCGAACGTTGTCGAAGATGAAGTCAGATCCGCTGACACCCTCTAATAGAATGGTCAAGACTCCGCTGGCTTGTTGACCTGTTGCAAATACCACAGAAGCTTCATTGAATGTTCCAGCATCCATTGCTGTGGTATCGACTAGTGTGGCTGCAAGAAGTTTTCCAACTGGAGTGCTTCCATTGACCAACCCAAAAAATCCGTTACCGCCTGCTCCAGTTAGCGAATGGCCATAGGCAACTGTTAATGTATAGGTCGTGTTCGATTGCAAATTCCCGACATTCACCCAAGCGAAGGACACCAGAGTGGTCATATCCATTGTGAGATAATTCGTACCACTTGCAGGTCCGGGCAAACCGAGTGAATCATCCGTCGTATTCAGAAAATTATCATCCGTTGGGTTGAAGCTGGCTATGCTGCCACCAGCAACAGACCATCCGGGAATTCCTCCGGATTGACCGTTTGTCAGCGTGACGCTTTCAAACGAGGAGTTTGTTATGGTTATTGGAGTTGCAGAAGCAATTCCAGCAAAGGCGGTTATGGCTGCCGCTGCAGCCAATAGACTCTTGCTAATTGTTCGAGGTTGCATTGTATCGTCTGAATTATTTGACGTGGAAACAGTCAAAGACTATCCCCATGCCGGGTTGTTTAGTGTGTCAGGCCGCATTTATACGCCAAATTATGGAAAATGTCCATCCCCTGAGATGATAAAAATTGCATCACCATAATAGGGGATGGTCAAATTCTTTCATAAACTCGCAAACATTTGGATACTTTTGCTCATTAAAGTTCAAATCTGTTCGAAAAATTTCATTTTTTAGGATTTCAGACAGTTTTGAGACAAAAAGTCAATAATTCTCGTTCTTTGACTCTGATTAGAAATGCAAAGTTTTGAAAGTATTCTCTTAATTTTGAGCAACCATTGCTTTTACAAGTATTTCACTGGAAAGGCACAATAAACTGTGTCAAGTAATTTTCATCAATTCCATCTGTGAATATTCTTGAGTTTTTTTGTCGTATACTAATTAATTCAAACAAGAAAGGAATGGCATAAAATGATTACTTCCCCATCAGGCGAGGTTGTTTTGTTTCGCGGTAGTGTCAAAGGGTTCACCTTGATCGAACTGTTGGTTGTCATTGCCATCATCTCCATTCTTGCGGGCATGCTTTTGCCCTCTCTTGCAAGTGCAAAGGCCAAGGCCCAGTCCGTATCTTGTGCCAACAATATGAAACAGTTGGGGATTGCTGCAATGACGTATGCAGTTGACAGCTCTGACTGGCTGAATCCCCTGGAAGATTATTATCCCACGGCAGATGGAACGCTGGTGGAAGCAACCTACCGTTATATTTTATGGGACCATGTTGGGCACAATCCAAAGGTTTTTGATTGTCCATCAGAAAGAGTTGCCGTGTATGCCGATGGGCTTTCGGAATCAGACGCCATGTATGGGGGGCTTACTCGCGATTCCAGCATGGATTGGTCTCGTCTTTACGGAGTGCTTCATCCATACGAGCGTTGGAATGCCAGCGGGATTGGTATTGCCGGAGCGCATTGGAAACGAAAAAAAGATCCCAACGTGGCTTCCAAACCCCGGACCATGCCATTCGGGCGACCTACTTCATCTGGTTATCTGGAGGGATTGTCCAAATTCACTGAAATCTCGGCTCCATCGAAATTAATTTGGTTTGGCGATGGTGGCAGCGGAACGTCCACGTTATGGGCTGATGACAATTGCTGGATCAAGTCCACTGCAACGGCGAACAATCAACAAAACGATCCGGGATTCAACCGCTTGCTTCAGGATGATTACGGATGTCGCCGTCATAACAACAAGGCAAACTACACTTTTGCCGATGGACATGTTTCTCTATACAACGCGAACGATTTGAGGTGCGATATGGGGGAATGCTGGTGGTCCTTGAAGATTAATGTTCACCAGACAGTTCAATAGGGGCGAGGAGTTTGTATAAAGACAATTTTGTGAATTCAAAAACCAAAGACACTTTGAAATTAGCTGGAACGCTGGTGGTTTTAATAGTTGGCGTGGGATTCATGATGGCTCGTGGCGGTGCTTTATTCCGGGGAGGGGAGGAGGGAGCAAAGGTCTGGTTTTACGACGAGAGTGAGAAACAACTCTATCCAGTGGACAATAATACTGTGCCGCCTCATAAGGGGATTGGGGGTAAAAGTGGGGATGGGGTGAGGGCCATTGTTGTTTCATACACCATGAAACCAAAAGACCGTAAAGAGCTTCAGATTGCCTATCTTCAAACCTATTCACCAGAGCTCAAAACGGTTCTTGAGAATGTTCGCGCTGCTCACGCTTCTGGAAAGCCCTATACAGGCAAAAAGCCTGACCCGGAAAGCGATTTTTTCCAATCAAATACATTGGTAAGACGAATCGATGATTCAGTCTGGCATCCCGTAAACACCTCCGAAGGCGCTGACATCACAACAGAATGGCGTTCTTGGAAAGGTCCGAAAAACGAGGCTCCGGTTGTCAATGTGCCATAGGGTGTTGGTGTAATTAATCATGTCTCTTCAAACGAGACTTTGTTTTTTAATATCGAATTCTCTGTCATTAATAAAAGCCGCCAGGACATGGTGTGTCTTGGCGGCTTTGTGCATCCCAAATGTTATTGACTCGATTTAATCAACAGCTTGTTTGACCCAACTGCGGATGACAACGGGCCCAAGAAGCCCAGATGATTGGAGCTGTGAATTCTTGTGCCAGTGCTTCCACGTGGTGAAGGTGATTCGGTCCTTGGAAGGCCGGGGCTCTCCTTTGAGCATCCAATCCGGCCACTTCTTGAGCGTGATGCCATTCCATTCGCAATCATCAGGATACTGTTCATCACCGATCATGCGGTTTGGCCAGAGGTTGGTAATGCGGACTTCGAGTTCGTTGTCACCGTCCTTGGCGGCTTTGGTGATGTCAACGCGGAATGGGGCTTCCCACAAAATTCCAAGGTCTTTGCCGTTCAAGCGGACTTCGGCAATGACGTCAACACGTCCGAGATCCAACTGGAGGAATTTGTTTTCACCCAGATAGGACGCGGGAATGTTGATTGTCTTGTGATAGGTGGCGGTTCCCGAAAAATACTTGATGCCAGGCACGTCATGTTTTGGCCAGGAGATCAAGGAGTCGAATGTGGCCTCTGCCGGAGCTCCACGATTGGGCTGGAAAGAAACATTCCATGCGCCGGTTATTTCGATTGGCCCTTGGATTGAGCTGACGGTGAGCGCCTTTGTTTTACCAGACGCATGAGTAAATGTGTAGCGACCAGATTCGGAGGCAAGCAGGCTCAGCTTGTTATTTTCAACAGTCAACTGTGGCGTGGGGGGCAACAGGTTCCAAGCTCCTTCTGGCAGCCGCAGTTCTGAATTCTCTGAGACTTCGAGACTCTGTTCCATCCCATCCACCGCGTAGACTAGGCGCAAGGTCTTTGGAACCATCACGGCTGGATCGCTTCCAGCAAGATCGTTGTTGATATGAACAGAGAGCAGTCCACCCCGAATCTTGGCGGCCAGACGGTCGGTGATGTCGATGCCTTTCACAACAGGAAGCCCCGTTGTTCCCTCTGCAAATTTCCCATAGATGGCGCGAACGATTTGCAGTTTCCCGCTTTCACCCGTGCGTGGCAGAATCAACTTCGAATGCTCTGGAACGGTGATGTTGTATTCCTTGCCACCGCATGTGTATTGAACGCGCATTTCCTTGTGGATCAAATTGGCAGGGTCACCAGCCAGTTGATTATCTGCAAGGATTTCGATCTGGTCATTCTTGACAGCATCTTGCAGTTTGGTGGTGACATCCACCATCTTATCGAAGGTGAACGCTCCATATTCAGCGCGACGGATTTCCAATTTTGGAAGCTTTACTTGAAACGGCTTATTCGGCTCAAAGTTCATCTTGACGATCGGATCGCTGGAATGACCAGCCGCAGGAGAACGGAAGACCACGAAGATGGATCCCGCCTGTTCCAGGTTCAAGCTGACTGTGGTTGTGCCGTTTTGAGAGTTCCAGATGGGAGCTGGGCTGGTGTTGCCGGTTTCGGCATCCCAAAGCTCCGGTTGGAATCCACTGACGCGGAATGTGCAATCCAGCGTTTGTTGGCGGCCACGCTGGTTTGAGACAAAATAGATGTCCGCATTATCGATCTTGCGATGGATGAATGTGATGTCAGCGCCCTCTGTTTTGGAAGCGCAGTCAGGTGCCACATTCATTGAGGCGAGAATTTTGTCTTCAGCGCCACTGGGAATAATTCTGCCTTTGCCGTATGTGTGTTCTCCCGGCGTTGTGCCCCAGATTTCATCCGCCAGTTTTGCAACTTCCGAATCGCACGCTGGATAATTTGAGAGGCTTGGGGATTTAGCCGGCTTTGGCGCACGGATGGTTGCACCCTCACGGACTAATTCCCCGACCTTTTGAGCGAGAGCCGGAGACATCCAGGTGGTTTCTGGAAACACGAGCAAACGGTAGCTTGTTCCACAGGGGGTTACCACGTTACCGTCCTTGACGGTGAGTGCATAGATCAGGTCTGTGCCGATGGCATCATAATCATAACCCTTTTGTTTCAGGTCAGGGTGATGAGGCCCCCCATTGGGGGCTGACTCGCCACCGAAGTAGAGGACATCCGCAACATTTTTTCCGGATTGCAGAAGATATTGGGAACGGGTGATGTAAGCGATCCATGCGCGGGATTGTTCCCACCATGTGTTGTAACGTCCAAAATGGGTTCCCCATTGGCCCATTGTCATGCCTGGAATCTTATCCATTCCAACCCAGGGCTGATGTGCATAACAATGAAAGATGAAACGATTGACACCCGTGCACCAGGTCCGGTCTCCCAGAGCCTTGAGTTGACCGGGATGATTCAGCCACCGGCCATTGTCCGGGTCTGCGGTGAAGGACTCCGCTCCAACGATTTTTGTTCCATGTGTGTGGGCAACGGAAGCTGCGAGTTTGACAGAGCTTGATTCGCCACCACTGCCCGCCCAGAATTCACCCATGAGAATGTCTGCCTTTGCGCCGACTTCCAAACATTCATAAGGTCCGTCATAGGGTTCGACCGAAGACATCAAACCGTTCTTTTTGCACAGTTCGCTGAAATACATGTAATAATTTTCGGCGAATAGATCCCCAATGGTGCGGCGGAAATCCCACAGAAAACGCTCGGTGATTTCCGTATTGTCAATATAACGTCCAGTCAGGGTTGGAAGGAATGGAATGGGATCGTATCCACGGCGTTTTTTGAATTCCTCCCGGAAGAGCGGAGTCCAGTTGTTCCAGCCAACTTCATAACTGTCAATTAAACAGTCATTCAGGGATTTCCCGGCAAGGGGCCCCAGCTTTTTTAGGATGGGATCAATACCACCCGCCCAATGGGCATCCATGGCTTCGCGGCTCATCTTATCGCATTCAAGACCCCGTCCAGCATCAGGGGCCGGATGGTTTTCCTTTCCCGTGGGAGTGTGGCCGATGCGCAGAACGGTCCATTCCCCGGCAGGAGCATCCCACGCGAGTTTGCCGGTGGAATCCATCTTACCTGTCAAATCAACGATGGAACTGTGTGCGATGGCGGCACCGGCTGGCGCGGCTGTTGTCTCGGGTTGTTGACCGTATTCCACGCTAAATCCGAAACCGCATTTGGATTCTATCTTGTCAAAGCGCTTGTCATTGGATGGTGTTGGAAACGCGAGGACGACGATGTCTTGATAATACCCCGCCCTCGTTGTGGGCTGAGGAAGATTGACGGACACAGAAGCGCCACCCTTGACTTTTGTTTCGCTGATGACGACAGCCTGCATGGCGTGTTCTGGTGTGGTCCATGGACCGCCGCTGGAGGACCATCCGGCGCAGTTGTGAAAGCACAGCTCCATGCCCAGACGGTCTGCTTCAGAGGCTGCATGCTTGAACAGTTCAAGCCATTGCGGACTCATGAAAGGGGCGGGACCCGCGGGGATGCCTTCATAGACATTGAAAATCTCAGCGCCATGAATGCCAACTTTCTTCATGGATTCGAGGTCGGCGGTAATGCCTTCTTTGGTGATGTTTCCGTTCATCCAGTGCCACCAAGTCTGAGGACCTGCGTTTTCTGGGGGATTTGCGAATTTTTCAGCGAGATCATCGGCCCTAAGTTGTGGGGCCGAGAGGCAACACAGTGCTGCCAAAGCGCCAGCGGTGGCCGCTTTTTTTAAAATGCTCATGATGAGTTTCTCCAACACTATTTCTTTGAAACCTTCGCGCAGCAAGAGCCTGTGCCAAGAGAGTTTCTTGCTCGGAAGGTTTTGTCGTGATGGAATACTACGGAAATCAGAGTCGGCGTGCGAGTGTTTTTATGGAGATGAAAATGCGGCGGAGTAAACAAAGAAATCATTGATGAAATGAGAAGAGAGGGGGAAAAATTCCCACAAAAGAGCCCATGCGTTTGAAGCATGGGCTCAATGACACTTGTCAAATAAATGCTGGCTTCGTTGGAAGCCGGCTATTTGTTCAGATTGGCCGTGACAGATTTATTTTTTCCCAGCAATGGAATGTAATCCATGAGGATTTGCTTGGCTTCTTCAAGGTTTTGATCGGGCACCTTGGCATCGGCAGAGGCGAGATCATCCTCATCCACGTCGCCCATCATTGCACGAATGGTGGAGGAGTTGGTGTTTTTTGCTGCAGGAGCCTGAAGTTCCGGCAGATCAATGTTCTTTGCCGTCAGCTCAAACACTTTTTCATCTGATTTTGTGCGGGCCAGACGTTCCTTCTTGCGGTTTTCCTGAGTGGACTCGTTTTTCTTCTTTTCTGCCAGGCGTTCAGACTCGTTTAAGGAAACGGTCTTGTCCTTGAGGGTCTTCTTGTATTCCTCAATGTCTTCGCGGACGTATTGGAAGTCTTTATTGGTGGCAACACGTTTTTCCGAGAGCTCCCTGAGCTGTTGGAGATAAGGTTGAACCATGTTGACTTTGTGCAAGTTGGCGGTTGGAACTTCATCCCATGGGAGATTGTTGTCCATGTAGCGTTCACCGATCTCCGAGTAGCTCAGGAGGGATGGCAGTTCGATGTCGGACTTGACGCCCTCACGCTGGGTTGAGGAACCTCCGGCGCGGTAGAATTTCTTGATCGTCATTTTTAATTGGCCGGAGTTGTAGACGTGTTCCATGTTCCGACGATCCAGAAAGATATCCAGTGGGATCACACTTTGAACCGTGCCCTTGCCATAGGTGGAATGGTCTCCCACGATGATGGCCCGTCCGTAGTCCTGGAGGGCTCCCGCCAAAATTTCTGAAGCAGAAGCGCTTAGCCGACTGGTCAAAACGACCATCGGACCACTATATAAAATGCTTGTATCTTCATCGGAATCCGTGGTGATGGTGCCGTTGGATTCCTTGGTTTGGACAACAGGCCCATTCGTGATGAAAAGCCCGGTCAGGGTGATGGCTTCCTCTAAATAACCGCCACCGTTGCGACGCAGATCAAGAATGAGACCTGAAATATTCTCTTTTTCGAGACGCTTGAGAAGTCTGGCAACGTCATAGGTGGTTCCACCTTTTTCACCAGGCTTGGAGGGGCCATAGAACGATGGAAGGTCTATCAGTCCGATACGTTGTGGAGTGCCATTCTTGGATGGAACTTCAAAGAGGCGAGCTTTGGCGGCAGCATCGTCGAGTTTGATTTCGTCACGAATGATGCTGACAACCCTGCGCACTGAAGAATCAGCAGCATCGCCAGGAATCATGGTCAGACGGACTTCAGTGCCCTTGGGACCACGGATTTGGCTGACAACCCGTGTGATTTTCATTCCAACAACATCCACTGGGTCCTTCTCCGCTTGAGCGACGGCAACAATGCGATCCCCCACTTTGATCTTTCCTGTCTTTGCAGCCGGACCACCTTCTGTCAGCATTTCAATGGTGCAATATCCATCGACATTTCTAAGCACTGCGCCGATGCCGGTGAGAGAGAGTTTCATCATGATCTCAAAATTCTCGGCCTGACTGTGTCCCATGTAGTCCGAGTGTGGATCATAAGCGCGGGCGAGAGCTGTGAGATAAATCTCAAACACATCATCGCGATCCAATTCCTTGTAGTTTTGCAGAAGACGGGAAAAACGATTAGTCAGCGTTTTGACCACTTCGGCCATGTTTTTCTGGTTCAATTGAATGATTCCGCCGTAGTAGGGGGCTGCCAGATTGGTTGACGCAACAGTGTTTGTGATTGTGGCAAGGGTGTTGGTAGTCCCGGAATTTGTGGTGGAAGACACTTCATTGGTGAGCCAGCGAAGGGTGATTTTTCCGTTTTCAACTCCCTTGTCGGTATAGGTTTTGACTTCGACTTTCTTGGCTTCTGTTCCCAGTTTTTGTTCCAGACGAACGACCGCATTGGATTCGGAGGCGATGGTAACAGTTCCAAGTTTTTTCCCTGAAGCGTCAAAGAACGCAGTGGGCAAAAAGCTGAAGTTCAGTGGATGATCCTTGTCTTTTGTCAGTTTGATGGAGGTCTGACCGTTGGTGGCCACCGTGCCTGTATATTTGACGTCGGGTGCGGCGATCTTCTCCTGTAGATATTCGTAGCGCAGCTCCTGACGCCAGATTCCCTTGGCTTCGTTCAGGTCTTTGGGGGCGGGCAACAGGTGGCGATCTGGTGTGAAACGATCGTTGCCAGTAAACTCGAATTTTTCTGTGGCAATGAGATTGGTCACAAAATCATTGCGTTGCCGGACGCGTTCCATGAAGCGGTCGAATATGACCCGGCACGCGCTGTTGTTGCCCCGCATTATAAGATGATTGATATTGGTGCGATAGGCTGAGAACTCATCCAGGTCGGACTGTAAAAAATGCAGGTGATAGTGGTCCAACGCATCCAGATAGCGATCAACAAAACGACTGTCGATCTCCGCATCAAAGGGGTGGTGCAGAAAGTGTTCCTTTTCCAGCAGGACCGCAGTGACGCCAGCGATGTTTGCTTCCGTTCTTTCCAATGCGAGCGGATCCGCAGTTTCTGCGATCAGCTTCGAGCCAGCGATTGTTAAAGCCAGGCCTCCAAATAGCAAAATTAGTCGTGCTCTCATCTATTAATATATGAGAATCGTCTATTTGCGGCAGAATATCAATCCTGAGGATTAGAAAGATGTGGTTGGGGGCATCGGTGGCGTTCCCCCCAAGTTCAGGAGATAGTCGATTACATCTGTCGCAGAATAAGCGTTTTTCCCGGGTTTTAGAAAACGTTCAATGTTTATCGCATCGTTTCCGGCTGTAATGATGGCTGGCTCATGTTCTGTTTCATGACGGATTTGTTCCATCCCAATTGTTGAGACCAAACCATTGCAAAAACATTTGCGTCCAACTGTTTCTGATTCCTGACCGCCTTTGCGGATGAAGTCGCCAACAGGCTCTGCCGGGCACCGATAGCCAACGGTGCCGTCTGGCTTTCGGTAGGGGTGACGCAGATAGCCAAGATCACAAATGCGAGGGCGTGAATTGTAATTTCTGGCATCGGAGAGAGTGCCATCCATCAGGAGAACTTTAAACGGAAAACCGGTGGGTGAAGCCAATGGATCAGTGAAAACACGGGTCGTTTTTTGACGACTCATTTCAATGACCCGGTTCTTGATCTCTGGGGTGATTCCAGATTCGTTGCAAAAGGCAAAAGCAGTGCCAATTTGGACTCCCGTTGCTCCAGCTTGGATGGCTTCGACCAGACGTTCTGGTTTGGCATACGAGCCCGCAAGCCAGAACGGAAGCCCCAAGGCACGGATCTTTTCAAGATCCACAACATCGCGAGGTCCGTAAACCGGTTCGCCTTCTGGGCTTAATGTCAGCTCCCCTCGTGGAGGGGCATTATGCCCACCGGCGGTTTCTCCTTCTATGATAAAGCCATCGACCTGACCGGTAGACTTTCGGGCAAGAGTGGTGGCCAGAGTGGAGGATGCTACGATCGCAAGAAAGTAGGGACGTCGCAAAATGGGAGGAGGTCCCTTAAAAAACTTGGCGGGATCGAACTTGCTCAGAAAGACCTCATCCGGCAATGAGCCTTCGACGAACACCTTCATTTCAACGGCTTCCCCCTTTGCCAGATGATCCAGCACTCCAGGAATGGCCCTTGGAATGCCTGCTCCCATCAATACGTAATCTACACCCGCAAGCATCGCACCGAAGAGTGAGGCAATGGTGGGGATTTGTATCTTTTCAAGAAAATTGATTCCCACCACACCATTATGGCCTTCCTTGGCCAGATAAACTTCAACGAAATTGGCCAGGACCGTCAGTTCATCAATTGTCTGAGTGGATGCCAACGTTGGCATTTCAGCCAGGGCGAACGGAGCTGTGGGCGCTTTTCCCCCTTCTATGAAAAACTTGGCTAAGGCACGATCAGCAATTTCTGGAATGGGAAAGGCCTTCATGGCGCGGCGTATGGGACCACCTGGGTCGCCGACTTGCAGGCGGCGAAGCAGCACCGAACCAAGGGCTGTGCCGGAAACGACCCCGAGCTGCCCGGCTTGGGACACGGCTTTTGCCAGCTGCCAACCAGAAACAGCAGCCCCCATCCCCCCTTGAATTATCTTTGGATGTAACATATGCGATTAAAAAACCCTCTGACTCCGCTTACATCCATAGGATACGGGCAAAAAGCTTCCAGCCATCAAGATCTTATGATCTAGACTCTCCTTCTTTACATCGTAATGAATGCAGTAGATGTCATGATAATGCCTGTGGATTTGTAGAAGGCAAGATATAGAATTAAATACCGCTGTTTTTGTCATAAGGTAGCAACTATTTTAGTGAGAACGATGTGTTTTTTCAAAAAAAGCCGTTCCAAAAGCACCGCTTTGAACTTTGCTTCCGATAGAGTATTATAGCCGTGATGCATATAGAGCATACGAGTTTCGCTGCGCCGAGACCGGCGCCACGACGGTTACCTCGTTCTTTTAAGGATCTGACTCCCAGCCACCATTTTGCACCACGTAAATTCTTCTATGAAATGGTATGGAAAGCCCTGCTGACACCCCGGCGCGGGCAGAATCGACTGCCCAAATTCCCAAAGCTATCCCGTGGTCAGGTGGCGCTGACATGGATTGGACATGCATCCTTTCTGACCCAATTTTCCGACTTAAACATACTCATTGATCCGAATTTTGCCAATTGGATCTTCTTTATCAAGAGGATCAAACATGCCGGGCTGAAAATTCAGGATTTGCCTCCCATTGATCTTGTCCTGCTGACCCATGCACATTTTGACCACTTTCACAAACCGACATTGCGGCGTCTTCATTCTCCAAAGGTCGCTGTGGTGCCGTGGGGCGTGGGAGATTTGGCACAGGGACTTGGATTCCAAAAAATCGTTGAATTAAAGTGGTGGGAAACCTATTCCCATGCGGGATATCACATAACCCTGACTCCATCCAAACACTGGGGAGCGCGGGTTTTGCGAGATGTCGATCGGGGTTACGGTGGATATATTATAGAACATCAGGGACGCCGCCTCTACCATGCTGGAGACAGCGCCTACTTTTCCGGGTTCAAGGAAATTGGCCGTCGCTGCCCGCCTGAGATTGCAATGCTACCGATTGGAGCCTACTACCCAGACTCGTTTCGACATTCTCACATGGGGCCAGATGAAGCGTTGAAAGTCTTTCGCGACATCCACGCCAAGTACTTCATTCCCATGCATTACGGGAGTTTTAAACTCTCCTTTGAAGATGTGGACGATCCCCCGCGCTGGCTCAAACAATTGGCCGAAGCCCATGGATTAAGCTCTGCATTGAGGTTCCTGGAAGAAGGGGTTCCGAAGGTGTTTTAATTAGATTGCAATACGTGAGCCTTTTCTGGAGAGTGTGCGCGATTTTGAGGAAATGGTAACCGCGCTCATCACATCTCTAACCGGTTTTGTGGCTGGCTCGTTGCATGTTGTGACGGGGCCGGATCACATGGCTGCGATTGCTCCTCTGGCCGTCCAAGGTCAGAAAAAGGCGTGGATCAGCGGAGTGCGATGGGGGATCGGTCATGCTTCCGGTGTCTTATTAATTGGCGTGCTCTCCCTTCTCTTTCGAAATGTCCTCCCGATCGACTCGATTTCGGCCTACAGCGAACGTTTGGTGGGGGTGATGCTTATTTGCATTGGCTTCTGGGGATTACGAAAAGCCCTTCGGCTCCATGTCCATGAACACCACCACAAAGAGGAAACCCACTCCCACATCCACGCTCATGCCCCCCTTCAAGATCATTTCCAGCCTCAAAGCCACGTTCACAAACACACAGCATTTGGCATAGGCACACTTCATGGCCTTGCAGGCAGCTCTCATTTTCTTGGAATCATCCCCGCTCTGGCTTTATCAGCAACCTCCACAGTGGATGCGGCCGTATACCTTGGATTCTTTGGAATAGGAACAATTATTGCCATGGGGGCCTTTGCTTTGGGGATAGGTTATCTGGCAAATCGTTTTGCCGCAAACGCTCTGAAAACCTACAAACGCCTCATGAGTGGGTGTTCAGTGGCAGCGGTAATGGTCGGCGTCCTTTGGCTTATACACCCTCTTTAGAATATGGAGGTTCGGTCGGGGGGGAAAAACACGAGGTGAAGAAAAACGGCAAATTTTGCCTATAATCCAAAAAACAACAAAAAAACAATTGTCAACCATACCTAGTTTCCCTATTGTTTGCAGTTAATGCACCGTTTTTGGTGCGGTGGGCAAACCGGTTTTGCCTTGAAGAACGCATTAAAACGATAAACAACAACAACAAACTGATAATTCGCTGGAGGAACTCATAGATGAAAATGAATCAATGGACACTGGGACTCGCCGCTTTAGGGCTGGTTAGCCTCACGTCCGCCCAGGCAGAAGAAGCGAAACTCGTTCCCCTTGAGACCGCTCTTTCCGCCACTACCATTAGTGGTTACGTTGACACCTCTGCCGCTTGGAATCCTGGCACTGGTAATGCAAATCCTGCTCCTTTTGCTTTCAATAGTCCGAGCAAGCAAGATGGCTTTAATCTTGATCTCGTTGATTTGAAGCTCGAGAAACTGATTGACCCCAACGTTCCCTGGTCTGCCGGTTATACGGTGGAAGGCCTCTTTGGCCCTGATGCTGATGCTGTCACAGGTACAGATGCCCAGTATCTCCGCCAGGCTTATGTTGATTTGAGCGCTCCTATTGGTAACGTCCCTGACGTTAAGATCGGTCGCTTTGATACTGTTGTTGGATACGAAGTTACAGACGCCTACAAGAACCCCAACTTCACCCGTTCCTATGGCTACTCTCTTGAGCCCACGGAACACACCGGTGTTTTGGCACACTACAAGGTTGCCGAATTCCTCGATGTGCAAGCTGGTGTTGCTGATCGTGCAACCACAGGCGCTGGCATCAACGACAGATCTCCCCGTGCTGAAAGCCACAAGGCTTACCTCGGTTTGATCACCTTGACTGCTCCTGATTCCTGGGGCTTCCTTGCCAAGGATACCCTCTATGGTGGTATTGATTACGGCTCTGGTGCTAATAACGTGGATAGAACCCACATTTATACCGGTGTGAACATCAATACCCCGCTCAAAGACCTCGTCTTTGGTGCTGCTTATGATTCCATCTTCCACACTGATGTGAATGGTGCCGACTATGGTTATTCTGCCGCCTTGGCTGGTTATGCCAGTTACAAGCTGACTGAAAAACTGACGACATCCGTCCGCTTGGAATATGCTCAGGGCGCTGCTCTGGGAGCCTTGGCTCAAGCCAATGCTGGTATCGATCCTGATGGCCAATCAGACTTCCATAAAGTCATGGCTCTCACCGGTACGATCTCCTATGACCTCTGGGCCAACGTGTTGACCCGCTTGGAAGTCCGCTGGGATCACGCTCTTGATCACTCCACTCCGTTCGGTGGTGAAACCGCCGGCGTTGGATCTGATAACAACGCTATCGTGATTGCTGCGAACGTTGTATACAAATTCTAATCTGATTTAGAATTTCCCAACCCCTCTCGGGAATTCTTCCCGGGAGGGGTTTTCTATTGTTCGGCTTTGCAAAACCGCAAAACCTGTCGTAAAAGTAATTTCCCCTGCGAGACGGCCTTTTCTGCTGATTGCAGTCAAATATGAAACCTGAAGTTGAAATCTACGATACGACCCTGCGAGACGGGTCACAAGGCGAAGGCGTTAATCTTTCTGTCTTGGACAAGCTGCGCATTGCCGAGCGACTCGACAACTTCGGAGTTCACTATATTGAAGGCGGGTGGCCGGGCTCCAATCCCAAGGACGTCGAATTTTTTGCAGAAGCAAAACATCGCTCCTTCAAAAATGCTCGTTTGGCTGCATTTGGATCAACCCGTCGCAAGGGCGTTGCCGTTGAGGCCGACGAACAGGTGCAATTGCTTCTGGATGCAGAAACACCTGTCGTGACAATCTACGGAAAAACGTGGTTGCTGCATGTCAAAGAAGTCCTTCGCACCACACCAGATGAAAATCTGGCGATGATTTCCGATACCATTCGATTTCTCAAAGACCATGGCAAATTTGTCGTTTACGACGCCGAACATGGCTTTGACGGGTTCAAGGATAACAGTGCCTACGCCATGGCTGCGTTTCTGGCTGCGGAGAAAGCCGGAGCGGATGTCTTGGCGCTTTGCGATACGAATGGGGGTTCGTTGCCTGGCGAAATCTCAAAAATCACCTCCGCCATCAAAGCAAAGATCAAGATACCGCTTGGCATTCACACCCATGACGACATTGGTTTGGGTGTTGCCAATGCGATGACTGCTGTTGATTCCGGCGTGGTGCATGTTCAGGGAACGATCAACGGTTTTGGTGAGCGAACGGGGAACTGCAACCTGACCAGCTTGATTCCAAACCTGGCCATCAAGATGGGAAAACACTGTGTTGCACCGGAGATTCTCAAGGGATTGAAAGACCTCTCTCAGTATGTAAATGAAATTGCCAATTTGCGTCCCAATCCGCGCCAGCCATGGGTGGGGTCAGCCGCCTTTTCACACAAGGGGGGCACGCATGTCAATGCCATTCAAAAAGTGGTGCGCAGCTACGAGCATTGCGATCCGGCGCTGGTGGGAAATTCCCGCGATATTTTGATCAGTGATTTGGCGGGACGCAGTAATATTGTGTTAAAGGCCCGCGATTTGGGAATCGAACTCTCCAATGATTCTCCCCAGTTGAAGACCATTCTGGCTCACATTAAGGAACTCGAATATCAGGGCTACGAATATGAAGCCGCTGAAGGCTCGCTGGCCGTTTTGATCCGCAGAACAATCAAGGAGATGAAAGCCCCATTCCATGTGAATGCCTACCATGTCTCCATGCGTCGTGACCATGAAGCCTCCGTGTGCGAAGCAACCATCAAAGTCCAGGTCAATGACAAGTATGCACACACCGTTGCCGATGGGGAAGGCCCTGTCAATGCTTTGGACTCCGCCTTGCGTGCTGCACTGGCAGAGTTTTACCCCCAGGTTAAAAACATTTCCCTGACCGATTATAAAGTGCGCATTCTGGACTCTGCCACCGGCACAGCCGCCAAAACGCGCGTGCTAATTCAGTCCACCGATGGCAAGGACGATTGGGGAACCGTTGGAGTCAGCTCGAATATCATCGAAGCCAGCTTGCTAGCCTTGACGGATAGCATGGTCTACCGCCTAATGAAAAACAAATAAGAGACGCGCCAGATTTCATTTTTTGAATTTACCTTTTTAAAGCACATGTCTGAATTATCCAAAGCCTACGAACCGCAGTCAGTCGAGACCCGATGGTACGAATACTGGCTGGAGAAAAAATATTTCACCGCGGACCCCCATTCCAAAAAGCCCGCCTATTCAATCGTCATCCCTCCACCGAACGTCACCGGCGTGCTGACGATGGGACACGTTTTAAACAATACCATTCAGGATATTCTCGCCCGTCTGGCTCGCATGCGTGGGCAGGAAGTGCTCTGGCTGCCAGGAACGGACCATGCAGGCATTGCAACGCAATCCGTCGTTGAACGGACTTTGCGCAAGACCGGTGTCATCAAGCACCGTGATGATTTGGGACGTGAAAAATTCCTGGAAAAAGTCTGGGAATGGAAGGAAAAGCACGGTGGCATCATCATCCAACAGTTGAAGAAGCTCGGGTGTTCCTGCGATTGGACGCGTGAACGCTTTACGATGGACCCGGAGTATTCCAAATGTGTCCAACGCGTCTTTGTCGACCTTTACAAGAAGGGGCTTATCTATCGAGGCAAACGCATGGTGAACTGGGACCCATCTGCCCGCACTGCGCTTTCCGACGAGGAAGTGATCATGACCGAGGAGAAGGGGCATTTGTGGCATTTGAAATATCCAATGCTGGATGCTGCCGGCAAGACGGTTCCCGGTGAATTTGTGATCGTGGCAACGACTCGCCCCGAGACGATGCTGGGGGATGAGGCCATTGCAGTCAACCCGAATGACAAGCGTTACGAGCGGCTGGTTGGCACAAAAGTATTGCTCCCGATTGTTAACCGATTCATACCGATTATATCAGATCAACTGGTTGATCCCAAGTTCGGAACCGGCTGTGTCAAGGTGACTCCTGCGCACGATCCTGCTGACTATGAAATGGCCTTGCGCCATAACCTGCCTTTCAACGTGGTGATTGCGCCAAACGGTTGCATGGCCAAGGAGACGGGGCCGGACTTCGCCGGATTGGACCGCATGGAAGCCCGAAAGCTTGTTGTGGAAAAGATGGACGCGCTTGGACTGCTCCTCAAGGTGGAGGATTATGTTCATAATGTTGGCTACAGTGAACGCAGTCGTGTGCCCATTGAACCGTATTTGAGCGAGCAATGGTTTCTGCGCTATCCCTCCACGCAAAAATCCGCAGAAGTGGTGGCCAGTTCACAGATTGCGTTCTATCCGGATCGTTGGGCCAAGACATATGCCCACTGGATGGGAAACCTCAGGGATTGGTGCATTTCCCGCCAGCTATGGTGGGGACACCGCATTCCAGTCTGGTATCACAAAAAGACCGGTGAAGTGTATTGCGATCTGCAGGCGCCGAAGGATGTTGAAAACTGGACGCAGGACCCGGATGTGCTTGACACATGGTTTAGCTCCTGGCTCTGGCCGTTTGCAACCATGGGGTGGCCCGAAAAGACCGATACACTCAAGAAATTTTATCCGACAACCGATCTCGTGACCGGGCCGGACATCATTTTCTTCTGGGTTGCGCGCATGATCATGGCTGGTTACGAGTTCATGGGCGAAAAACCGTTTAAGAACGTTTACTTCACGGGGATTATTCGCGACAAGCAAGGCCGGAAAATGTCCAAGAGCCTTGGCAATTCACCGGATCCGCTTGATTTGATTGCCAAGTTTGGTGCGGACGCCTTGCGTTTTGGTGTGATGCGTTCCGCTCCGTTGGGACAGGACGTTTTGTTTGATGAACAGCAAGTGGAACTTGGCCGCAACTTCTGCAATAAACTGTGGAATGCGTGCCGCTATCGCCAATTCCAGGGCGGTGAGACAGAAGCTGAAATTGATCCGCGTCTATTGACTGGAGATGACAAGTGGATTCTGCTCAAGTTGGACAGTGCCATTCGGGAAGTCACCAATTCCCTTGGAGAATACAAGTTCAACGAGGCAGCCCAGATTCTCTACCGTTTCTTCTGGAGCGAATACTGTGATTGGTATGTTGAGGCAACAAAGGTGGTTTCCTATGGAACCGATGCGGCCAAGAAAACCAACACCCTCGCTGTGATGGATTTTGTGCTCTCGCACACACTGAGGTTGTTTCACCCGTTTATGCCCTTCATTACTGAAGAGCTGTGGCACGGGCTTGGTTACAACCAGGATTTGCCAGACGGCCAGGGCGGCGGCTCAATCATGCATGCCCATTGGCCCAAGCCCTTGGACAAGGATTTCTGTGAGCATTATGGGCTGTCGGAAAAGGACGTGCAGTTCATTGAGGATCGCAACCATCTCGTGGTGCAGGGACGCGATTTACGTCGCGCCGGAAACATACAGGCAGGCAAGAAGGTCAAATTCATCTTCAAGCCTGCCGGTCAAATCACCGATCACGATCTGGCAGCAGTCAAACAATTACTCAATGCGGAAGCGCTCGAAGTCAAAAATGACTACGAACCGCGCAAGGGCACGCCAACAACCCATTCTCCACTCGGCGATTTATTCCTGCCGTTGGAAGGATTGATCGATGTGGAAGCGGAAAAAGCACGACTGACCAAGGAAATTCAAAAGGATCAGGCTGAAATCGAAAAGGTGCGCCAGAAGCTGGCAAATCCTGCGTTTGTTCAAAAGGTTCCTCCGGCAGTGCTGGAAGACCATAAAAAACGTCAGATCGCATGGGAAGAAAAACTTAAGCAACATCAGGCTGCTCTTGAAGCGCTTTAGACGTTCACTGATCGAAATTTAATTAAATCGAGGGGCGACAACGAAAAGTTGTCGCCCTTTTTGTTCTGGATGGTGAGCACTTTTTTGGATTGATTTTTGTTAATTTTTGACATACTATTTCGGGATGAAAGTCCGAAATGCCTTGGTGGTTTTTTCTCTTGTTAGTTCTCTGTCAGCCAGTGCGGCGACAGCCATACTTACGCAGCCACAAGCTCTTACAGTCAATGCTGGGTCTACAGCGGAATTTTCTGTGGTCGCCACCAATGGTTCCGGCTCTGGGGTGACATACCAGTGGCGTTACAATGGAAGTGCTCTAGCCGGTGAGACCAATTCCACACTCTTGATGGAGAATGTTCGGACCAATCAGGCGGGGAATTATCAGGTGCAGGTGAGCTCTGGCGAAGGCTCTGTTGACAGTGCCAGTGTGAAACTGACCGTCAAACAGGGGACTCTTGTCCAATTCAAGCTGGCGGGAACCAATGTGGTTGTGGAATTGTTTGATGATGACAAACCGTTGACGGTGCAGAATTTTCTCCACTACACAAAAGCCAATATATTGGTCAATTCCTTTTACAATTATCTCAAGCCTGGTGAAGTTCTGGGAGCAGGTGGATATGGCACGTCAGATCGCAAGGCATCTTCGATATTTGATGTGACAAATATCTACGATTTATTCCAATACTCCTACGACTATCTTGATGGCAAGCTCCCATATTGCCTTTACAACGAATTTGATACGGGGCCGCATGTGAGAAATACATTTGGCACTCTCGCAATGGGAAAGGTTTCTGGTTATGATGTTTCCTTGAGTTCAAGCTGGTTCTTTAATCTGGCGGATAATTCGCAGAATTTGGATACAAACAATGGAGGATACACTGTCTTTGGGCGTGTCATCAGTGGCGAGGATACTTTGAAGTATTTTAATACGCTTTCTGAAGGCCATGGCATTACAAATCTTTCAACTGCGTGGACGAGTACAGGAACTCTTTTTGAGGCGGTGCCATATGTTGTCACTGGCGCGAGTTCCATTACCTGTGCTGACTTGTATTATGCAAATGTGACGGTGTTGTCAAAATACACTTCAGACACAAAAAGTCCGACGTTGACGGTGAATTATCCGACGGTGAATTTGTTGGTGAATAAAGAAACTTTTGATGTGACTGGCAGCGTTGGTGATAATGGGGAAATTGCTTACGTTGACTGTTATTTGTGGTGTTTTCCGGTGAGTTCAAACAATATTGCTTCTGCCGTAGCCATGCCGGTTGTCCTTGATTCAACAAACTGGAGCGTGTCTTTGACGAATCTGATGGTTGGGTATTATGCAGCATGCATGCGCGCATGGGATGCTTACGGAAATCTGACTTCATTGAATCGGTTTTTTAACGTTGGAGCCAATGTGAGTGTCAGCATTGTTGGAAATGGAAAGGTTTCCAACAATCTCAACGGGCGTTGTCTTTATGGGGGGGCCATCCCTCCTTATGGAACGGTCAAATCCTATGCAATGACCGCTGTGCCGAGTGCAGGTTCCATGTTTGCTTATTGGAGCGGTTACTACAGCAATGTTAATACACCAAAGATTACTTTGTATCCGACCAATGATCTTGCATTAACCGCAGTCTTTGTGACGAATTATTACTTGGGTTTGGTGGGAACTTACAATGGCTTGTTTAATGAAACCAACGGTATATATACGAACAGCGCCGGATTCTTCACATTGAAGACGACTTCTTCTGGTGCTTACAGCGGCAAGTTGCTGGTCGGAGGCAGAGGGGTAACCTTGAGCGGTAAGTTCGATTATCAGGGAAAAGCTTCGAACACGTTCACATTCTCTGGAACGACGAGTCCAATCACAGTGAATTTTGCATTGGATTTGACAAACAACACAGGACTGATCACTGGAACCGTAAGCAATCAAAACTGGGTTTCTATGCTGACTGGATATCGAGGTGTTACAAAGTTGAGCACGAACACTCTGCCTGCGGCTGGCAGTTATGTTCTGACAATTCCTGGAGTTCCTGCGGGATATGGCACGGATGGTTCAGCTACAATTACTGCCGCCAAGACTGGAACTTTGACAGTGAAGGGCAAATTGGCAGATGGAAATGTGGTTAGCGAGTCAGTCGCGGTCTCCAAGGAAGGTTTCTGGCCTGTGTATGTCAGTTACGATAATGGAAACAGCTTGTTGATTGGTTGGGAGATATTTGACAACAAAACCAGTCAGGGGGTGCTCTGTTGGAACAAGGGAAGCAGTTTCTCGGTGGATATTGTGAGCGAGGCCAAGTAATTGGGACAACGCTTTCGAGTAGTAAAGTTGAAGGAGAAAACGGTGGTTTTAGCGGTTATCGCCCTTTGTTGAAAAGAGCGACTGAAAGCGCCGGATTTCTCCAACAACGTTATCTTTTGTCACCACAGCGGAGATGGCGCAAATGGCATCCGCTCCTGCGCTAATCACATCTGGCGCGTTGCTAATGGTGATGCCTCCGATGGCGACGAGAGGGATTTTGGCCTTGCGTTTGATTTCCTCAATCAGGGTTATTCCTGAAGGTTTTCCCGCATCCAGTTTTGTTCCCGTTGCAAAGATGGGAGAGACTCCCAGATAATCAGCCCCCATGCATTCTGCTTCTGCGGCTTCCCGGACGTTATGCACGGTGACTCCAATGATTTTACCGGGACCAAGCAGTTTCCGGGTGATGTCATAGGGCATATCGTCCTGACCTATATGGACTCCATCTGCATTGATGGCCAGTGCGATGTCGACCCGGTCATTGATGATGAAGCGGGTGGAGGTTCCCTGGCAAATCCGCTGAAGGTCGCGTGCCTCAGAAAGTAAGTCCCTTGTGGAAGCATCCTTTTGGCGGTATTGCACAATTTCCACGCCTTCATCAACGGCGCATTTGACATCGTGAAGACTTCCTGCACGGCTCAGATGGGAATCGGTGATGAAGTAGTAACCGATCATTTTATACAACACGAACTTTCTGATTTACCGCAATGACTTCATTATTGAGGGAGTAGAGGGAATCAAAGAGTTTTTCTTTAAAACTGGCCGGTCCATGGCATTCACTGGCCGCTTGTTCAGCAGCAATTTCATAACACACAAGCCCGCAGGCGGAGGCAAGTGCATAATCCTTTTCAATTGCGGCAAAGGTGCCAATGACAGAAGCGGCCATGCAACCTGTGCCGACAACAGACGTCATAATCGGATGTCCGTTACTGACCACGTAAGTTACCTCTCCATTGGAGATAATGTCTTCGGGGCCTGTCATGACAGCGACGGCTTTGTATGTTTTTGCAAGTTTGCGGACCAAGTCCGTTTTATTGGCTGTAACTTCGGCTGAATCGACCCCGCGACTTTGAATGGATTCACCAGCAATGCGGGCAATTTCAGAAGCGTTTCCCTTGATGATGGAAATGCGTGTTTCATCCAGTAATTCAAAGCATTTTTCATCGCGCAACCGGGTTGCTCCCGCGCCGCAGACGTCGAGCACCACTGGAATGCCTTTGTTATTGGCTGTGCGTGCGGCGATTTTCATGGATTCCACGAGTTCTGGCGTGAGTGTTCCAATGTTAAGGACTACGGCGGATGCGATGCGCGCCATTTCTGCCATTTCGGCGGGGGCATGAGCCATGATGGGGGAGGCTCCCATGGTTTTAACGATTTGGGCGCAATCGTAGATGGTCACCCAGTTGGTCAAATGGTGGATGATTGGTTTTTGCTGTCGGACTTTTTCAAATTGTTCAAACGCAGGTAACGTGATCATTTTTTCGTTTCTCAATAATACAAGATGTTTTGAGGTTTAAAACGGGAATGAATATGTCATTTTGCCATACGTTTCCAGACTGCGATAAACATGCCATTTCCACGGTTGTCCTGTGGCCACAGAACGAGGCGGGTGACTTTGGCTGTACTGGGTGAAAACGGGTTTGAGAAAGGGGCCGGTTCGTATTCGGGGTGAGCCTTATCGAAATCGTTGGCAATGGCCTCAGTTTCCTGACGGCTGAGGGTGCATACGGAATAGATGAGGCGTCCTCCAATCTTGACGGCGGCAGATGCCTGCATCAGGAGATCACGCTGGAGATCGGCCAGTTCGTTGACGTCCTTAAGCATGGTGGTCCAACGGGCGTGGGGATTGCGCTGCCAGGTGCCAATTCCACTGCACGGAGCGTCCAGTAAAACCCCGTCGAAAAGGGTTTTCGTGGGGAGGGTGCCAAGGCCTTGCCAGACTTTGGCTCGGTAATTGAAACAGTGTGCGCGACCCGCTCGGAGCTTGAGTTGTTTCAGACGCCATTCCACTTTATCTGTGGCCCAGATCAAGCCCTTGTTTCCCATGAGATCGGAGAGGTGCAGGGTTTTCCCGCCTTCGCCAGCGCAGGCATCCCACCAGGTTTCTCCGGGCTGTGGATCACAAATCATCCCGACGGCTTGGGAGTTGATGTCTTGCAGTTCGAATTTCCCATCGTGGAATTCCGCAGTGCGAAAGAGGTCGGTTTCTCCTTGGAATTCAATGGAGTCAGGGAGCGGGCCAGCCTTGGAAGAGTTGAGTTTGGCAAGCAATTCCTGTGCGCTACCGCGATGAGTTCGCAACCAGAGGGTTGGCTCTTGTTGAAGGGTGGAAAGCCAGGCGGGGGAGAGAACGAGACATTCACGCGTCCACGAGGGCACAGCTTTGATCGCGTCAGAGATGGCGGCAGGATCATGTGAAAAACGCAATGCCAGTTGACCTGCCTCGGTGATTTGTTCTTCGATGGGGGCTGTTGTGTTGAGCCAGCCCAGCCACCGATAATAAGAGAAGACGGCCCGGGAAATTTCGCGGCTTTCCAGGCGCAATAACCCAGATTTCTTTTTTAAGACGTTTCGCAGGACGGAGTCGGCTGGATGTTCGGGGCTGGCGGTGCGAATGATTTCCGCAGCTGTTTTGACGATGGGGACGTTCATATCGGAATAGTCTGAACCCGATTCGGTTTGAAAACGGGTTCAAATGAAATGATTTGTGTGGTGCGGAGGTTATTTGGCAGCGGCGGTCGCGTTGGTTGAAACAGCCGGGGCATTGGTTGAAGCCGGAGCAACAGGATTGTTGGTTGATTGGGAAACAGGTTGAGGGAGATTGAGACGGGTGCGCAGTATGGCAGCAAACTCCGGTTGCAGCCCGGTCTCAGGGTCCAACATTTGGTCCAGTACTATTTTTTTAAGCTCGGGTAAAGGATCAAGCCGCAAGCGGTCTTCGGAAACCTTCGGGAGATGACTTTGGAAATAGGCCCATAAGTATTCGGCGATTTTTAGGTGAGCTTCTGCGGCGTCTTCCTTGTCAACAGTGAGGTAAAAATAACCTTTGTGAAGGTAATCTTCGATGATGGCGGTGACTTTGGGACGATCAAGGTCGCCCATGATCTCGGAAATGTGTTCGACCGCATAATTGTCAAGGTTCAGGTTATTTGGAATGGCGGTAGGATAGTGTTTTTTTAAAAAATCAAACCAGTACTGTGCTTGTTTTGTGCGCCCATCTGAATAGAGAAGATAAATTGCTTCCCTGATAAAATTCTTTTGGGCTTTGCCTACGTGATCCCTGAGCTTTGGATCTTGTTCCATGGCCCACTCGTAAGTGTTAACCGCCTTGTCCACAACGTCGAGGTTCGGACCAAAAATGAATGTGGGAATATTGTTTGTTCCCTGGCTTTTAATCTTGGTCAGGCCACCGCGGAAGAATGCCTGGCGAAGAGATTGATAGATGTTGCGCCGCAACGTGTCTTGATCCTTGGGTTTTGATTTGCGACGTCCCAATTCAGCCCAGTATATGACATGGGCTTCGGGCAGGCGCCACTCCAGCGGGCCATACAGATCATTGACTTCCTTCATGACCACCGGGTCCATGTGGTAGACGGATTTCAACTTTTCGACGCGTGCTTTCTCTTCTGGAGTCTGCGGATTGATCAGTTTTGGAATGTCAGCGTTTCCACCAAAGAGAGTGTCCATTTCAGATGCCCAGTAGAGTTTGTATTCCAGTTGGGCGTCATCCATGTCCTGCCCCATTTTCATCTGAAAGATCCAAGCCAGACTGTTATACATGATGGCGTCGTCTGGATTGTATTTGAGCCCCTCGTTACGGAGAAGTTTGAGTCCGCGTTGAACCCACAGCCAGCGTTCCTTGGGATCTTTGAATTTGACGGAAATGTTCCAGGCCATGTTCCATGCCTGATGACTCCAGACTTGGGTGAAATGAGGTTCGAGCTTGGTGATCCAGTCTGAGAGTTGAACAAACTCGAAATACTTCTCCTTGTCCTGAAGATCCGTGGCACGCATCCACAGAACGTTGGCGATGAGCCCGCGAAAGCCTCCCAATGCGACGGTGGTGAATGCGAGTACGGGGGGCGCGTTTTCCAACGTGGCCAATTTGGTAAAGCCCAGCTTCTGACGGTCTTCATTGAGCTTGTTCTGCGTGTGTGAGACGCTGAAAAGCAAAAGGACCGCCAAACCGACCATCATTGGCTTGTAAAACCGGTTTCGCAGATTCATTTAAGTTACACCTTCATTTTTCACTAATCAGGCAGGTAGAACAATCACATTTTTTCGCCATAGTTAATGCTCATTGTACCTCCCAAAAGGTTGTAGATTCGAACGTTTGTGCATTGAAGCGTCCGCATTCGTGCTTCCACCCCGCGTTGGGCTGCGTAGTTTTTCAGGGATTCGAGAATGTAGGCGTGGGTGGCGGAATCTCCGCAAAAGATCTTTCCAAAGAGAGGCACAAACCACTTCAGATAAAAGAAATAGAGTCCACGTAACACACGATTCTCTGGTTTCCCAAAATCAAGCACCAAAAGGCGGCCTCCTGGACGTAGAACCCGCCACATTTCGTCCAAACCACGTTCCCAACTGGCAAGATTTCGCAACCCATAACTAACGGTAACCACGTCAAACTTTGCGTCGGGGAATGGCAGGTTTTGGGCATCTCCGTGGAGGAATTCCGGTGCGTGCTCCAGTTTTTTAGCGCGTTTTTTTGCGACTTCCAACATCGGCTCACTAAAATCAAGCCCGGTGACTTTTGCGCCAGCACGAGCCAGGGCAAAGGTGATGTCTCCAGTGCCACAGCAAAGGTCCAACGCCTGTTCTCCGGCCTTCAGATTTGCCAGCCGGATCATTCGCCGCTTCCAAAGCCGATGAAATCCAAAGCTCTGGAGGTCATTGATCAAATCGTAACGGGGCGCAATCGTGGCGAAGAGGTCTTCCACCTTTGCCGCCCGCTGATCTCCCGGCTGATAAAATTTGTTTGCCATCAGATGTATTGAGCCCGGAAACCGGTCTGGTTGCCATGCCCAGGACATCTTATACAGTAATCGCATCACTGGAAAAGACATTCCAGACTGGGAAAAGTTCAACTTCGTTTTGAGAGGAGATTGGGAAATTTCAAAAGCAGAAAATCTCAACTTTTCCAAAATCGCAGAAATGAAAATGCCCGGTACTGACCATAAATGGGGTCAGCCCGGGCATGTAAAAACAAGGATCGCTAATTATTTGTCTTTTTTATCCCAGTTGTGGTCCTTGATGATTTGTTCAAGAGTGGCCTTTTCATCAACGTTCTCAGGAATGATGTTGAAGCGGATCAGATAGTTGCAAACATTGCGCAGGTGTTTGACTTCGTCCTTTTTGGCGGCCAGTTTGTCAGCCGGGAGCTGTTTCAAATTATCGAGGTATTGATCTGCCATGACCTTGACCTGTTGTGCTGTGGCATCGTTGTACTCATAGACGAGGGATTCAGCGAGGCGGAGCATCTGTGGCACCGGGTTGTTGGCGTCAGCCATTTTTTCAGCATCCGCACGGATGGAAGCGGCGATCTGGGCGCGCTTGGCCAGTGTGGTTGCAGTGGGGAGGCAACCGTCTGTGCTGCCTTCGCATTGACGTGGCGGAAGCGGGCGGAGCCAAACATTACGATAGCGGACTGGGTTGCCGTGATCCTGGAGTTTCAGAGGGCCTTTCTCTGGGAATGCCTGAGCCTTGGTGCGAGCCATGTGCCCGGTGGGGCCTTCGATCGGGGTGTGGTCTTGGACGAGAACCCCATTCACCAGCACGGTGACATATCCGGGGTCCACCACTGCGCCATCCTTATACACTGGACGGCGGAAAATGATGTCGTAGGTTTGAAATTGTCCGGGAGCGCGCAGAGCGTTGACCATCGGAGGATTGACGCCATACATGGAACCGGCCATGCCATCGGCATAGGATGGGTTATTGTAGTTGTCGAGCACTTGGATTTCGACCAATCCCATCAAAAACACGCCACTGTTACCGCGGCCCTGGCTTTCACCTTCCACCTTTGTGGGCGCAGACCATTCCACGTGGAGTTGGATGTCGCCAAATCCATCTTTGGTGCGAATGTAACCAGATCCCGGAACACATTCCATGGCTCCATCTTTAATGATCCACTTGGTCTCTTCATGCTTATCGTTGTCAGCTTCCCACTTGGAAAGATCAGTCCCATCAAACAGAACGATGGCGTCAGAAGGAGCCTTGCCCGGTTGTTCCTGGGTGCTGGAGGTTCCCGGAGTAATGATTGTGGGTTGAGGGCGATTATGATCGTGAACTGCCCAAGGGTGGTGTTCGTCTGGAGCATCTCCGTAAAAAGGAGAGCCGGTATTCGCGGCCTGGCTCACCGAAGCGAGCGAGAGCCCCGCGCAAAAAGCCATCAAGGTGTTTAATTTCATATTAATAACAGAATAACAAGGTTTGCTGACCTGTTGTTTTACGGGTTTGAACGTGCAATGTCCAGCGCGGACAAAGGGTAAAACGTTGTTTTACCTTTGGTTGACTGTGGTTGATGTGCCGACTTGCAGTCTGTCAGTTCGAGTTCGACGTAAAGGCCAGATAGGATTGCGACGGTCTACCGGCTGGCGCTGGCTTCCATTCTGTGGCCAATCCCACGATGCGACGCATCTGCGTGAACCACCATTGGGCGCGTTCGATCGGGCGGCGATTGCGCACGGTTTGTGTGCCGGGTTGAGCTTCAAATCCGAGTTCCATCTGGTTTTCAAATGTGACATTAATCATAAAATGCCTTTCTTTGTGTGTGACCTTAGCGAAGGGGGTGGGACAAAGACTGTCCGACCCCCAATTTTTTTGTTGGGGCAAAGAAAGAGAATGTCGGCCTTATTGATTTCCACCGGCATTAACGGAATAATGGCGATGCGCACATGTTGATCGCCTTTAACAAACCATTTGGTGTTTTATCGCAATTCACCCCGGACGGTTCGCCCAATCGCCCTCTGGCGGAATTCCATTTTCCGCCGAGAGTCTATGCGCTGGGGAGGCTGGATGCGGATTCTGAAGGGCTGTTGTTGTTGAGTGACGAAGCGGGGTTAAACTCAAGACTTCTGGAGCCATCACATGCTCATGCGCGTGTTTATTGGGCGCAGGTCGAAGGAATTCCGACATCAGAGGCACTGAAAACACTCGCGGATGGAGTTGTGATTCAGGGGCGCCGGACATTGCCATGTCGCGTCTGGCTGCTTGAACCGCAGCCGGTTATTCCGGCGCGCGTTCCTCCAATCCGGTTTCGCAAGTCGGTGCCGGATCGGTGGATTGGACTTGAATTGGTGGAAGGGAAAAACAGGCAGGTGCGCCGAATGACGGCAGCAGCGGGACATCCGACGTTGCGGCTGATCCGGATGCGTATAGGCGAGTTTGATTTGGGAAGTCTGCCTCCGGGGCAGTGGCGGATATTAAACGATGCTGAGCGCAGATTGGTTTTTCCGCGCTGAGTGTCCAGTCTTGAAAACGAAAAAGGCAGACAGAGAAATGTTCTGTCTGCCCGTGATGTTAAAGCCAGGTTTATTTGACAAAGATCAGACTTCCCATCCGGCACGGTTGGTGCGTTTGAGGTATTGATCGGCTTCAGGGAGATTGGGGGACTTCATGTTGGGACCATCCCATTCCATGCGTTTGCCTTCTCCAACGCGTAGGGCGACGCAGCCGAGCAGGACAACTTCTGTGAGGTATCCGGCAATTTCAAAATTGGAGAATGAGGGCTTGCTTTCCTTGATCATGCGTTGCCATTCCCACATGTGATCTTGTGGACCGCCAGGAAGGCGTTCGATCGACTGTGGAACGGCCTTGCATTGGTCGTCTTGGTCGAGAGGAATGAGTTTTTCGTCACCTTTCCGGCAGAGCACAGGGACGCCATCGTCTGGGTAGAAGATCTTACCTTTTTCGAAAACAATGATTGTGCCGTTTTCTGGCATTTTCTCGCGGACGGCAATGAGTTCATGCGCCGTTTCGGTGTCTGGGCGGAGCGGTTTGAGGGCGGCGTCAGCGGGGTTGCCGTCATACCACCAGAATTTGAGTGGAGGCAATCCTTCACGTTCGGGAAATTCAAAACGGATGCGTGATGTCTTGGGGTAGGTTTCCTTATACGTGCGCGAGGCCAGTTCCAATTCGATAACATTGGGATAGCCAAGCTTTAATGCGCGGAATGGCATGTTGACGGAGTGACAGGCAATGTCTCCCAACGCACCCGTGCCGAAGTCGAACCATCCGCGCCACTTGAATGTGTGATAAATATCGCGTTTGAAAGGACGCATTGAAGCGGGGCCGATCCAGCAATCCCAGTCCAAATTTTCAGGGATGGGATCAGAGCCTTCGGGACGGTCAAGACCTTGGGGCCAGATGGGACGGTTTGTCCATACGTGGAGTTCCAGTGGCTTTCCGAGGATGCCAGCTTGAATGAGCTCTATGGAACGGCGCAACGAGCTTAGTGCGCTGCCTTGATTTCCCATTTGTGTCGCAAGCTTTTTTTCACGAGCGAGAGCGCGGACGGCTCTGGCCTCGCTCACGGTTTGGGTGAGCGGTTTTTGGCAAAAACAGTGTTTGCCCATGCGCATCGCCATGATGGATGCAGTGGCGTGATGGTGGTCGGGCGTGGAAACGGTGACAGCATCAATATCCTTCCCCATCTGATCGAGCATTTTTCGATAGTCCTGAAATTGCTTGGGATGCATCGATTCAAATTGTTTTGCCTTGGCGTTGAGAAAGTTTTTGTCCACATCGCAGATGGCGACGATGTTTGCACCACAGGCAGCCGCTTCAGAGCTGTCACTGTCGCCTTTGCCGCTGACGCCGATACAGGCGATGTTGATGCGGTCATTCGCGCCGAGAACACGTCCCACATATGGAAATGCCAGGGTGGCGGCTCCTGCGGCCAGGGTTGTGCGCGTGAGAAATTTTCTGCGTGAGAGTTGGTTGGGTACAGCGGATTCGTGGGAAGGTGCGTGCATAGTTGTATTTAAATTCAACGACGCACCGGCTGGATCTTTTATTCAACCCAATTACCGATGAAAATCGGCTGCTTGATCTACGGTTTGAGGAGTTCCCTTTGCCAGTTCATGAGATCTTTTTGATTTTGATCCCAGTTTTGGGCGAGTGAAAGCAATGTGGCGCGGCTGGCAATGAAAGTGGGGTCGATTCCGAGGCTTTCGGCCTGCTTGTTCCGGCGTTGCTCAAATTGTTCGTATCGCTTGCGTTCGGCTTCCGTTTGGCGATGAGGAATCATCCGGCGTGGTTCAGGATATAGATTGGGGTCCAGAGAAAGCCCCTTTTCCACCGCTTGGCAGACTGCGTCACGGCGGCGTGTCGAAAAATGGCGGGGGAGCAGGGGATCAACAGCGCGTCCCTGGGCTGCCGTGGAGGCAATATCGACAAGTGTTTCGTGTGGGAGAACAAAAAATGGAGGCTTGTTACCAGCCAAAGCTTCGACTTCTCTCCAATGCCAGAGTTCCCTAAGAACGGCCAGCCCAACACGGTCAAGCCGGTGGGAGCCCTTGATGCGCCACACGAGGTCTGGATCGGGTTTCGAGGGGACGGAACATTCGGCGATCAATCGATCGCAGATTTCCTGATGCCAGTGAAGACGTTGTTTTTCAACGAGCTTTGCGCGAAGGATATCCGAGATGGCCTTGAGATGGTGGGTGTCATTTCGTGCGTAGACCTCCATGCGCGGAGTCAATGGACGCCGAGCCCAATCCGCCTTTTGAGACGTTTTTTCAAGAGTCACCCCCAGATATTTTTGGGCAAGATTCATGAGCCCAAACTCACGGTCACCCAGGAGCCTGCTGGCCAGCATTGTATCGAAAATGTGGTTGGGCACGAACCCGTGGTTTTTGCGCAGGAGTCGGAGATCATAATCTGCACCGTGGAGAATGAGTTCCCGGGACTGCAACGCGGTCCATAAGGAAGCCATGTCCATGGCAGAAAGTGGGTCAATGAGCGTGTCGGACGAAGCAATGCTGATTTGCAGAAGACACAGTTTTTCCGGATACGCATGAAGGCTGTCAGCCTCGGTATCAATTGCAACCCATTCCGCCTTTTGTAAATCGGGCAGGAATTCAGCCAGTGTCTGATTGGTATCTATCACAGGTGTAAACTACAACTTACCAGAAATAGAAAAAATGCCGTAGAATACAACATTAAAGCAATGATAAACAAAGGGGTTACCTGAAAATACCCCCATTTATCCCTAAAAACGGCATTTTTTGACGTCTTTTAAGTTGTTTTTATCTTATTGATAATCAATAATTAAATACAGAGGTCGTTTTCCCAGTTGACGATGGCTGTGAACGCCTCTTATGCTAATGAACAATACGACAGAAGCGCATTTAAGCGCTTTTGCGTAAACTTTCTTATGCCCGAAGGATATTGTGTAAAGTGCAAGGCCAAAAAGGAAATTGCGGAAGGGGTGGAAGAGACGATGAAAAATGGACGCAAGGCGATCAAGGGCAAGTGTCCTACCTGTGGCGTTGTCATGTTCAAGATTCTGGGTGGCAAAGCAACTCCTCCGGCTGCCTCAACGGCTCCGGCGGCAACAGATAATTCATCGAATTTGTCCTAAAGTTTAGTGATTCCCGTATATTTGCCCTATGGCTCAACAACTGGCTTACGTCATTATAACGCCCTATTCACTGCATAAATCCCGCACTGGCGGGATGCTGGCCCGGCTCATCACGCGCACGGGCTTGGATCTTGTCGGTGCCCGTTTGTTTGCTCCCAGCCCCGAGCTGGTGCGTGAATATGCCAATGTGATTGTTTCTTCTGCCGATCCGCAGGATCGGAAAATCCAGGAACTGATTCGCGATTACACGTTGCGTAATTTTGGTCCCGATCCGCGCACTCAAAAACGCCGCCGCGTCATGATGTTCCTTTTCCGCGGAGAGGAAGCCGTTCGAAAAATCCGGTCTGTTGTTGGCACCTTCAGTGCCGAGCGCCGGAGCGGAGAAACGATTCGTGACACATTTGGTGATCTGATTTTTGATGAAAAGGGGCAGGTCAGCTATTTTGAACCCGCTGCGTTGGCGGCACCAACCGCAGAGGAGACGGAGACGAAACTGAAACTGTGGGCTCGTTTTTCGGATTCCGATGGTGGGTTTGTTGATCAGAGCCTTTCGTTCACTCCTGAGGAAAAAGTGCAGCGCACCCTGGTGCTGATCAAGCCCGAGAATTTTCGCTTTCCGACTGGTCGTCCAGGTAACGTCATCGATTTCTTATCCCGCACGGGCCTCTACATCGTGGCTATCAAGGTCCATCGCATGAGTGTGGCTCAGGCCATGGAATTCTATGGGCCGGTGCGAGAAGCGTTGCGGACGAAGTTGAAGGATGTCGTGGCCACTCGTGCCAAGAATGCGCTGGAACGTGAGTTTGGCTACAAGGTCCCCGCTGCTGAGGAAAAGCAGTTGGGCGAGATGTTTGCCCCCCTCTCTGGGGATGCCCAGTTCGAATACATTGTCAAATACATGTCAGGTTCCTCTCCAAGTGAATGCCCGTCAGCGCTGCTCAAGCAGCCTGGCAGCGAGAAGTGCATTGCTCTCGTCTATGAGGGGGTTGAAGCCGTTCGAAAAATCCGCGACGTCCTTGGCCCGACCGATCCCTCAAAGGCGCCACCGGGGTCCATTCGTCGCGAATTTGGCCAGAACATTACCGTCAATGCTGCGCACGCCAGTGATTCAGAGGAGAACGCGGCGCGGGAAATGAAGATCATCAACATCGGAGAGAATACTTTCCGGTCTGTTGTTGATGATTTTTACAGTGGCCGGTAATCCAAGGTGCTTTTAAATTGAAAACCCTCCGGTTTCCCGGAGGGTTTTTGGCGTAAGGAAAGGCGAAATTGTGGATTCACCTTTCCTTGTTCTGTTGAAGAACGGTATTAACGGAATATGTTGGTTCGGGCCAGGTCAATGACTTCATCTCCACGGCCATTGAGTATGGCTCGCATCATGTACAGATTGAAGTCCACAATCTGGTTGAGTTTTAAGGAGGGTGGCATGGCAAGCTCGAATCGATTGACTTTGACATCCAGCAATGCGGGACCATCGTGTTCCAAAATACATTCAAGCGAGGGACCGATTTCCTCTGGAGATTCGCAGCGCATGGCAAAGATGCCGGCGCCTTCTGCAACTTTTGAGAAGTCCGGATTCTTCAGTTCCACGCCGTGATCCAGAAAGCCTGTTGCCTTCATTTCCAGCTCAACGAACCCGAGAGAGCCGTTGTTGAAAATGACGATTTTAACTGGGAGGTTCAGTTGGCGAAGCGTCAGCATGTCTCCCATGAGCATTGCGAATCCACCATCGCCAGAGAGGGTGATCACCTGTCTGCCGGGATTGGCTGCCGCGGCTCCAATCGCCTGAGGCAGTGCGTTGGCCATGGATCCGTGGTTGAACGAACCCAGAATACGGCGTTGGCCGTTCATCCTCAAATAACGCGCCGCCCATATTACAGGAGTCCCAACGTCAACGGTGAAGATGGCGTCTTTTGAGGCAATGCGATCGATTTCCTTTGCCAGATATTGGGGGTGAATCAACTTTTCCCCCGGAGTTCCAGTCGCCAGATCATCCAGTCCTGTTCGTGCTTCCAGATAATTTTTTTGGGCTTCCTTGAGATGGGCATCCGAAGTCTTTTCATTCAGCAATGGTAATAATGCGGAGATCGTGTCTTTCACATTGCCCGTGGCGCCAATATCGACGCGACTGCGACGTCCGATCTGCTCGGAACGATTGTCGATCTGAATGATTTTGGCTTTTTCGGGATAGAATTGTTGATACGGAAAATCCGTGCCGAGCATGAGCAGTGTATCACACTCTTTCATCGCATAATACCCGCTTGAGAATCCCAAAAGCCCCGTCATTCCGACGTCGTAGGGATTATTATATTCCAGAAATTCCTTGCCGCGCATGGCGTGGACAATGGGGGCCTTTAACACTCCGGCCAATGAAACCACCTCATCATGAGATCCAGCGCAACCGGCGCCGCCGAGGATGGTGACTTTCTCTGAGCTGTTCAATAATGCGGCGATTTCATTCAGTTGATCATCGGCAGGCCGGATGATCGGTTCAGAATGATTATACGAACTGATTCGCAGAGACTCATTAACCGCGTCTCTCAATGCAAGATCTCCCGGAACAACAATCACAGCGACCCCCTTCTTTGAAAGAGCGGTCTGAACGGCGATTTCTGCCACGCGTGGAATCTGATTCGGGGAGGAAACGAGCTCGCAATAGCAGCTACACTCCTTGAACAAATTCTCGGGGTGGGTTTCTTGAAAGTAATGACTACCCAGTTCAGAGGAGGGAATTTGAGCGGCAATTGCGAGAACGGGAACGCGGTTCCGCTGGCAATCGTAGAGACCATTGATCAGATGGAGGTTGCCAGGACCGCAACTTCCCGCACAGACGGCAAGACGCCCGGTCAAATGGGCTTCTGCTCCGGCGGCAAATGCGGCGACTTCCTCGTGTCGCACCGGAACCCATTGCATTGTTTTCCGCTGGCGAATGGAGTCTGTGATGCCGTTGAGGGAATCACCGGCGACCCCGTATATATGTTTGACTCCAGCCGCGTCAAGCACATCCACAATTACTTCTGCAACAGTTTTAGCCATAAAGAATGTATTTTACAGCGACGTTCCGAAAGTGTTCTTGGCCTTCACCGCGTCGCATGCACAAGGATCAACTTAGATTTATTTTTTGCCCTTGTCAAAAAACTGCGCATCACCCCCAAGGGGGAGGAAAGCGAAAAAATCGCCACTTTTTCTGTCGGATTTCAAGGTTGAGCGGCTTTATATGAATGAATGACAGAAACAGAACAGTGGTTGCGCGAGTATTGCAAGGATGGCTCGGAAAGGGCGTTCCGAGAACTGGTTACGCGCTACGTAGACTTGGTTTACTCCGTGGCGCTTCGCAATGTGGGGGGGGGATGTGCATCGGGCGGAAGATGTGGTTCAGACGGTTTTTATTGATCTGGCCCGCAACGCCCGTGCACTGCCTCCATCGGTACTTCTGGGCGGTTGGTTGCATCGCCACACCTGTTTTGTCTCCTCCACGCTCATGCGGACGGAACGCCGTCGCAAAATACGGGAACAACAGGCCATGCTCATGAATTCGTTTGACAGTTCTTCAGACAATGGATGGCATCATCTGGAACCGGTAATAGATGGGGCTCTCGATCAGTTGGACAAGGCGGATCGAAATGCTCTGATACTGAGATTTTTTGAGCAACGCAGTTTTCGTACCATGGGCGAGATTCTGGGAATTAGTGATGATGCCGCGCAGAAACGCGTGGCACGGGCGTTGGAGCGCCTGCGCGAGTGTTTGAAGAAGCGCGGGGTAACGCTCTCCATCACCGCATTGTCACTGATTCTTGGAAAACATGCCATTCAAGCAGCTCCTGCGGCACTGACAGCACATGTTGCTGCCGCCGCTCTGGCTGCTCCTGCAGTTGGACCTTTAACCCTTCTGTATATGAAAATGATGGCATCAGCAAAATTACAACTGGCATTAAGCTCAATTCTTTTGACAGCGGCGATTCTCATTCCCGCTTTTTATCAAAAAGCTCATTCCGGCGAGCCGGACAAGCCTGTCCTGGCAGCGGAAGTCACCGCTCAAAAAACAAAACCGGATCAGGCAAAACCTCCGATTGACAAAACAACGTCCCCAACAAAGGAGACAACCCGCGATGACTTGAACAAATCCGTGTTGCATTTGACCGTTCTTGCCGCTGACACGGGAAGGCCACTCAGCGATGTGAGTATCTGGACATGGGGAAGCAATGGATTGCTAAATCCAAAATGGACGACCGACGAGAATGGAAATTGTGAAATCCCCGTAGATGTGAATGGCAAGGAAGATTTACATCTTACGATGCACAAGAAATTATTCAGTTGCACCCGGCTGCTCTGGCGGCCAAAGAGCGGTGATGTGATTCCAGCGAATTACACGTTGAAGATGACTCGGGCCATTCACATTGCTGGGCAAGTGGTTGATCCGGACGGGCAACCTTTGGAGGGGGCGACTGTGAGTGCGGGGTATATGCTTAATGGAAAAGAGGAAAAACAAGTTGAAACTCACTTTTTAGATCATGTTGATGTATTGACAGACGCAAACGGCCACTGGGAGATCGATGAGGTTGCGGAGGGGTTATTGCCTTTCATTTCTGTTAGCGCTGACCATTCCATTTATTTGGGTGCGTCGTCATCTTGTGTTCGAAATTATGAGGTTCAGAAACAACTATGTGAGGGGACCCTCGTAATGCAAATGTCACGTGGAGGAATTGTTAGCGGCATTGTTATGAATGCGAATAATCAGTCTGTTTCAAACGTGGATATTCTCGTTGGTGAGATTTCTGATGTGTCTTCTAAAAGAACAAAGACTGGACCAGACGGCTCGTTTTCATTGTCGGGCTGCCGGTTGGAGGAAAACCTTGTGACTGCCGAAATGGATGGGTATGCGCCAACAACGGTCGCTATATTTATCACATCAAACACACCCTCCTGTAAATTAGTGCTGAAACAAGGTAGGCCGTTTCTGTTTCGCGTTGTTGATGAAGAGGGACAGCCAATCGAGAACGCGCGAATCTATCTCGACTATTTTAATCAATGGCCGTCAGCTCAAACATTCGTAAATCTTTTGACTGGCAAGGATGGCCGAGTTTCGTGGAACAATGCGCCGGAGGGAACGAACTTTTTCGATTTTAATGCCGTAGGATATGCTGGCACCAATCATATTCCTATTGTTTTGGATGATCAGGAACATGTAGTTACTCTTCGAAGAACATGTCAGTTGAAGATTTCTGGTAATGTCATCGATTCCGTGACTCGCAAGGCAATTCAACAATTCGACTTGTTTTATGGGGATGCAAAAGTCAATGAGGAAGGAAATTGCTCGCCTGTTTGGAGTCCAGTCGTAAGGGAAATTTTACACTTCAGAAATGGTGTATTTGAAGATACACGTCCCCAGGCGCGAGGCGAGTCTTTAGGTTGCTTCATTAAAATTAAGGCGGATGGTTATGCCCCGTATGTATCGCGAATGATTCGGACAAATGAAACTGATGTAACTCTGAACGTTGAATTACGGCGCGTGGATGAAAAAGTTGTTCAAGTCATCTCACCAAGCTTACAGCCAATCACTCGGGCAGATATTGGTTTTGTCACACCCAACTCTGGATTGGAGATGGTTCCAGGTGGCTTTGATGCGGTAAGCACGCTTTCACAGATCAATCTGCGAAGAACGGACCCCAAGGGGTTATTTCGTCTCAGTTCTGATCCAGACATCACTCATGTTGTGATTGCCGCACCGGAGGGAGTTTTGGTGACCACCCCAGACGAACTCAAAGCAAGACCGATTGCGAAATTAAAACCTTGGGCACGACTGGAGGCAACTCTTGAAGACACTAACCAAGCTTCGAAGTTGAGAATGTTCGTGGAATTAGTTGATTTTCCACGATCAAGTCTCTCCTTTAAATACAATCTCTCTCATATGCCTGTGGATGCCACTGGCAAATGTGTCTGGCCGCAACTTCCTCCCGGACGTTTTTATATTGGATTCACAAAGGATATCAAAGAGAACCCTGATCGTCAGATGCACGTTGAGACTACCCCGATTATCGAGGTTCATTCTGGAACAACGACCATTTCCATCCAACGCTGACACCTGAAAGACGCACGAAAGACACATGGTAGACACTAAATGGCTGGCTGGTAACAAATACTGGTCAGCCATTTTTTTAAGTTTCAATGACTGAGATTCGTGGGTAGCTTGGACTGGTCATGACAACTCTATTGAAGAAGTGTTACATCCTTATTGCCGCGGCTCTCTTTGCTGCCACGGCATTTTTAACATCAGCACAAACGCCTCCCGGCCCTATTTCACAAGATCAGATCGTAGTCATGATCAGCGTGGATGGGCTCGCCGGATACTATCTTGACGACACCAATGCGGATATGCCCGTAATACGCGGTCTGGCCAGGGATGGGGCTCGGGCGCAGTCCATGAAAGCATCCACTCCATCGGTGACGTGGCCAACCCACACGGCGATCATTACCGGGGCGTCTCCCGGCACACATGGCGTTGTCGGAAACAACTACCTTGACAGAAAAACCAAAAAGAAAGTCGCATTGATTGGCGATCCTCGATTTGACAAGGACGAAATCGTCAAAGTCCCCACCATTTATGATGCGGCAAAACAGGCCGGGTTGAAAACAGCCTCAATCCGCTGGCCCGCCACCCGCAATGCCAAAACGTTGGATTGGGCGGTTCCCGATTCGAGCATTTCGATTGCCATGAAATACAGCACGCCCGCTTTGCTGACGGAATACAGCAATCTATTTCTCGAAATCACCCAGACAACGAACAGCGCGGCAAAGAAAAAGGACTATGATGAACTGGCAACGGAACTGTTTCTTGACATCATCAAGGATCACCGCCCGCAACTGGCTCTCTTGCACTTGACAGACGTTGACCATATAGAGCATCTAAATGGGCCTCGCACTCCGGAGGCATACGCCGCGATCAAAAGGTCTGATGTGCTCGTGGGAGAGGTTTGGAATGCGTTGAAGGCTCAATATCCCGGGAAAGCCACATTGGTTGTGGTGTCAGATCATGGTTTTTCACCAATCAACAAGCAGATTTTGCCAAATGTCGTTTTAAAGCAGGCGGGGTTGGCAGGAAAAAATGCTGCCAATGGTGTGACCGTAAGAGCCGTTCCTCAGGGTGGATGTGCGTTTCTGTATATTCTTGGAAATGGGGATAAAGCGGAAGCGCAAAACAAGATTCTCAAGGCCTTTAATGGGCTGGAAGGAATTGAACAAGTTGTCGAAGCCAAGGACTTCAAGAAATTCGGCGTTGGCGATCCAACGGTTGATCCACGCGTTCCTGACATGCTGCTGTTCGGAAAAATGGGATACTCTTTTGGTGACACGGCGGCAGGCAGTCTGCCTTTCAATGAGAAGCCGGAAAGCAAAGGCACTCATGGACACAATCCTGAATTGCCGGACTTGCACGCAGCCTTTGTCGTCTGGGGGGCAGGCGTCAAGAAAGGTGTCAACCTGGGGGAAATTTCAAACACCAGTGTTGCTCCGACCATTGCCAAGCTTCTGGGAGTCCCATTTAACAGCAATGAGGGCAAAGCCCTTGACGCGGCTCTATCCAAATAGTTGCGGAAACAAAAATAGTAAGCGGTTATTTTACAGCGGCAGGGCGGAGATCCAAACAAACGACTTCCCCTGCCGCGTTTCGTGCATAGAGAAGGCCGTTTGCGACAACAGGCTGTGTCCAGCATCTGCCATCGAGAATTTTGGCTTGAGCCACAGGTTTATATCCGCTGTCGACCGCCTGCACAATGCGCAGCAAGCCGTCTTCTTCCAGCGCGACAAGTTTGTCGCCGACAAGGATCAGCGATCCCTTGTTGGAATCGTCAACGGTCCATTTTCTTTCTCCGCTACTCCAGGAAACACAGGTCAGATGGCTTTGGCTGTATCCATAGAGGTTTCCATTCCACAACACAGGCGTGCTTAACTCGCAAATCAGGTTCTTGTTTCGCCAGATTTCCTTTGGAGACTCAGATCCGAGGTCAAACAGGGCGCACCCCACGTTATGACCGGAACAGACAAACATCTGGTTGCTTGAGACGATGACATCCGGCGCGTTTTGATCCCATTCCGTGCGCCAGGGAACACGCCATAGAACGTTTCCTTTTTCCGTTTCCACACCAATGACTTCGTGGCCGCCCAGAAATGCAAAGCACTTTTTGCCATGATACCCAAATTCTACCGGAGTGGAATATCCCGGACGACCGGGACCATTGTCCCAGAGTTTCACACCTGTATTCTTGTCAAGTGCAACGCAAGCTGAGCCCACACTGAAGACCACCTTGTCCTGCATGACAACGGGAGAGCCTGCAAAGCCCCACCAGACTTTGTAATCCACCTTGTTGGTGAGGGGCGGTGGAAACGCACCGGACCAGAGAGGTTTTCCGGTCTCCAGATTGAGACAGAAATAATGCCCGGCTTTACTGAGAGAATAAACGTGGTGGTTGTCGATGACTGGGGTCGCGTAAGGCCCCCCCTCATGGGCTAAAGCCGCGAGGGGACAGGCATAGGCATGTTTCCACAATTCTTTGCCGGTTGCTGCTTCCCAACAAAAAATGGTGTCAGTCTCTTTGTCGTTGCCAAGGGTGATGACCTTTCCATTGGACACGGCAAACGAGGAAAAGCCCTTTCCCGCCTGGGCTTTCCAGATTACTTTGGGGACGTTGGTTCCCCAATCCCAATTCAGGTTGGTTTCAGTTGAAATGGAATCCTGTTTTTCGCCATGCCAACTGGGCCAGTCACTGGCTAAGGTGTTTGCAGCGGCAAGAAGAACTCCTGCAACAATGATTCCATTTCTTGACAGCAATGTTCCAAAAGATTGGCGTTGGACATGAATTGTGGCGCACATAGTTTTCTCATTTCAAAAACCGGAATCTCTGGAATGACATTCGCACCAAACATGTTGTCTGGATTTCTTTTTTAAACGGCGTCGTATTTGTGTTAATACGCCCGAGAGTCAGCATTTATAGTTTCAAGCATCGGACTCCCGATTTGCTCTGTTTTTTGGATTGGAATGAAAGGTTCCAGAATGATCCAGTCTGTATTATTGGTTCCTGCAACAAAGCCATAAGCGCATCCAGTGGCAGGAAGAACCACTGCCTTGAATGAGGTTGTCGTTTTTCCTGAGAGATAACTTCCTGAAATGACACCCGTGGAAGTAGTGAGGGTAAGCTTCAGTTTGGCAGTGTTGGTAGTTGGGTATGTGAAGATGTTTTTGTTAAAACCGATGGCTGTGTAGGACGGTGTGTTTGTCGGCGTTCCTCCCGTTTGGAAAAAGCCATTGGTCCAACCCAGAATATTGGTGCCGGTTTTTGGCACTGTGTAAAGGGATGCAATGGCGGTGGCCGTGAGCTGGAATCCGTTGGTGTAAAACTTCGGATCACTCTTTGGGGGGCGAATCCAGGTGAGGTTCGTGCTTTGAAAGTTGAAGTTGTTGGATTGAACTGAGTTGAACCATCCCATGAAAAGTCCTGTGCTCTTGTAAAGTGGAACAAACACTGGGATTGAATCATCAATCGAGAGAGCCCCGCTGAAACTGACGGCTGAACTTTTATCGGCGGGAGTCAATGCCAGTTTTGCCGTGCCGGTTGTCCCCACGGTGATGCTGCCGTAGCTGCCCCCCATTCCCGCATCGATGTTTTCCGCAGTGTCTTGTGTGGTGATGTCGATCAGGTTGGTGATGGCCAGATTGTAAAGACCGGCGTCGGATTTCTTAACGGTGCGTGTCATGAGCCCAAAGAAGGAGGCTGAATTGGTGATGCCGTTGGTTTGCTGCCAAAGGGTGCCGGTCGTTTCCCCGGAGCCGGTCAGGTCGCAAGTGATGTTGCCTTCAATATTGAGGAGCTTTGAACGTTTTACCGAGAAAATGAGCTGGGCTGTGTTCGTATTGTTTCCAATCAGGAGAAGCTTGCCGGAAATGGAGACTGCCCCAGAGAGCAAGGTGACTTTTCCGCTGAAAGCGCCGTTGGTGGTCAGTGTGAATGTTAGGTAACCAGAGTTGGTGGCTACGGGGATGTCGGTGTTGGTATCAATGCCGTAGAACAAACCGTTGTAAGTGCCCTTGATGGAGACAAAGGGATTTGGAATGAAATCAGCCACCAAAATCGTGCCGTCTTTCATGGTGAAAGTGTAAGTGGCATTTGTGGAGAGGAAAGTTCCATCGCCATCTCTCCAACTTCTGAAAATGGAACCGCCATTGGCTTTAGCCTTGAGCGTGTATGCCTTGCCAGCCTCGAGTCCCTGATTATTTGAAGCACCAGAGACGGTGCCGGAACCGGAAATCAAAAGTGTCAATGGACTCAGTTTTGTGTAATAAAACATGCGGGAGACAGGCGTTGAAATGTTCCCGGCACTGTCGGATGCCTTAACAAAAAGGTAATTGGTGCCTGGGGTTAACTGCAGTGGCAGAGACCATTTGTTTGCGGATAAATCTGTGTCCAATTGAGTGAAGGTTTCCGAGCCGTTGAGCTTGGAGACGTTGGTGACGTAATAGAATAATCCAACAACTGCTATGTTGTCTTTGACAGTGCCAGTGACTGTGATTGGCGCATCGTTGGAGGTTTTGTAATTGGCGGCAGGACTGGTGAACGCAACCGTTGGAGCAGTGGAGTCATTTGCCGCGCTCAGACTGGCTGTTGTCAAGTAAACTGAATCCTGATCGTCGTAGTCCTTTGTCGTTGTTGAAGTGGTTGCATTCAGATAAACGACAGTTGAAGCCGTCATGTTTCCCAGTGTGACTTGAAATGAGGAAGCCTCATTGACTGATTTATCGATCAACTCGGCTGAGAAGGCGTCGTAATTGGCGGAAAGCGAGACTGTGACGGAGTTGGTTGTGAAACTCAGTTTGACCTTCAATGTTTCCGTGGTTGAAAACATGGTGTCAGAGGTTTGAGTCAGAGAAACAACCGGTTTTTCTGCAGTTCCAGAAATTGTGGCATCCGAGAGGTTAAAATAGACTTCAGCCCAAAAATCCTCATTGCTCAGAACCATGTCTACGTACGCCGAAGAGTCAGTGAAAGCGCTTGCGTCAAAATTCGTTAGCGGCAGCACCCCAGTCACAGTGGCTGTTCCAGTCGGCATTGCATAATAATCTCCAGAAATGGGGTCTGTGGTTATTTTATCAGCATACGTTCCGTTGACGCTGAAAGCGGCGGAGGCTGCGTGAAGAGACAACAAATAAACGGCGGATGCGACTAAGTTAACGGAAAAACAATTCATAACTCCTCAATAGACGGGAAATATCCACGCCTTAAATTTTCCCCAAACTGACTTTTTATAGTGTGAAAGTCAATGGGTTTTAAAATTAATTTTGACTGCCAAAAACTCCTTTGTAACCACAGACGTGTTTTGGGTATATTGGGTTACAGAATCAAAAGAGATTTGCCAGACGACGCAAAATACCTCCGGTCTGGACTGCAACGTCCGCAAAAGCCGTGAGAATATGTCCTGTGCCGAAGAGTGGGGGAATGGCAATGAGAAGTATGACGGCGTTTCCCAAGAAAATCAAAACCAGAGAAAATAGCCATCCCTGGCTTGTAATATCAGATTGCTCTGAGCGCATTATGTAGCAGGTCAATGTAATGTGAAACGCATAGGCCGCACCCAGAAGAACATGAAACCATGTCCGATACGCATACCAATCCCAGATCACATTCCCAATGATATAGATCAGCGCCACCAGAATTGCGTAAAAGGGGAAGAAATAAGGGGCCAGCGTGATAAAACAATTGGTTTTTGTAATGATGACATGGCCTCCCTTTGAGCTGGCCTTGAACTTTTTAATGGCACCGCCAAATGCCAGCGTCCAAACCGCGTGAGTTAATTCATGCCCGAAGACATAGATCCACATGGGCTTAGGCATTAGAAAGAAAACTGTCAGCCACGCTGCCGCGCCAGCCAGTATTGGCACCCAGACGAAATCCGCCGGCCCGGCATGGAGCAAAAGTCCCCATAACACCTTGCCAGATGCACAACACACCGGCAGCAGGGCCAGACCGATCAAAAACTTCACCCATTTGGGCATGACGCAGGATAACGGGCTGCGGCTTCGTTTTCAACATGTCGGAGCACAAATTATAATTCCAAATTTGAATGCAGGAGGGGCTTTCAGTGCTTGCGCTTTCTCATTTATACACACACAATGCCGGAAATCTGAAATCCCTATGACAAAGAACGCTCTCTTGATCTGTGGATTAAGTGCCCTCCTGATGTTGGGGACTGCGCAAGCTGCCGAACCCGCCGCCAATACCGGTTCTGACACCAATGGATGGAAACTTGTCTGGTCTGATGAATTTGACGCCCCCGGCCTGCCCGATTCGTCCAAATGGACTTATGAAGAGGGATTTATACGAAACAACGAACTTCAGTACTATACACGCGGCAGAAAAGAAAACGCGCGCGTTGAGAACGGGATGCTCGTCATCGAATCCCGTTTGGAAAAATACCCCAATCCGAATTACAAAGCGGGCGCAAGTGATGCGCGTCATGGTCGTGAATATGCTCAATATACATCTGCCAGCGTTACAACCCACGGTTTGCACGCCTGGAAGCATGGTCGTGTGGAAGTTCGCGCAAAAATTCCTCATGGCCGTGGAACATGGCCTGCAATCTGGATGCTAGGGACAGACCAGAGCGCTGGCTGGCCATCCTGCGGAGAAATCGATATCATGGAATTTGTCGGACATGACCCCAATACAATTCACGGCACCATTCATACCGGAAAATACAATCATGTGAAAGGCACTCAAAAAGGATCTCAATACCACCTTAAGGCTCCCTACGACGATTTCCATGTCTATGCAGTTGAATGGGATGGAGAGAAAATGGACTTCTTTGTGGATAATACAAACTACTTTACATTTAAAAACGAACACAGTGGCGAAGCTGCCTGGCCATTCGACAAGCCGCAGTATCTGATTTTGAACACAGCAATTGGCGGTGCATGGGGGGGCGTCAAGGGAGTGGATGACGCCATTTTCCCTCAAAAATTCCTCATTGATTACGTGCGGATTTACCAGAAAAATGGAGGGGTAAAATGACGGTTTGAAATGATAATGCTTGCAACAGGGAAAATCCACCTGTAATTTGTGGGCATATTTTGAACCACCTTTCGGTGGTTCTTATTTTTTTCGATATTTGTAACAGAGAAAAGTGTGAAGATTTTTAGTGGTACATCCAATCAGCCGTTGGCAAAGGCAATTGCTGCATCAATAGGGGTTGAGCTCGGAAAGTGTGCTGTTAGCGCATTTCCAGACGGGGAGACTTTTGTAAAGATTGAGGAAAACGTTCGTGGTGCTGATGTTTACGTTGTTCAATCCACGAGCCCGCCGACGAACCACCATTTGATGGAAATGTTCATCATGATGGATGCCTTGCGCCGTGCCAGTGCGTCTCGCATTACGGCTGTCATGCCGTTTTACGGGTATGCACGTCAGGATCGCAAAGACCAACCCCGTGTGCCGATTACCGCCAAATTGGTGGCCAATCTTCTCGTGGCAGCTGGAGCCAATCGTGTTTTGACAATGGATTTGCATGCGCAACAAATCCAGGGATTCTTCGATATTCCAGTCGATCATCTCTATGCGGCTCCCGTCATTTACGATTACCTGAAAAAGTTGAATTTACCCAAATTGGTCGTAGTTAGTCCAGATGTGGGTGGCTTGAAAATGGCTTATGCCTATGCTCAAGTACTCAAGTCCGAACTGGCAATCGTTGCCAAACGCCGGACCAGCGCAACCGAAACGGAAGCGATGGCTGTGATTGGCGATATTCAAGACCGCGATGTTCTTATAGTGGATGACCTTACGGAAACCGCTGGAACACTGTCAAATGCGGCAAGGTTACTCAAGGAACGAGGCGCTAAAAGAATCATCGCCTGTGTATCCCACTCGATCCTGAATGACCTTGGAATCGAACGGTTGCGAAATTCTTGTATTGACGAATTGGTTACGACTGATACCGTCCTACGCCCTACTATTGATGGGTTGAGGATAACAACCCTGTCCGTTGCGGGGTTGTTGGGAGAGGCGATTAAACGAATTAACTGTAATTCGTCTGTAACCTCCCTGTTTGAGTTTAAGGGTGGGCGAACGAGTTAGACTGGCATTGTGGCCATAGTAATGAGTGATTTAAGATGAAATCTGTTGCGTTAACTGCATATCCGCGGACACTGAGTCAGCGGGCCGGAGTAAAGAAACTGCGCTCTACCGGGCGCATCCCCGCTGTCATTTATGGTCGGCAGGGCAAACCCCAGAACCTCGAAGTTTCCTACGAAGCCTTCAAAGAAGCCGTTCAAAAAGCGGCCTCCGACATTCTTCTGTTGGACCTGAATGTTGAAGGTGATGCCAAGCCCAAGCGTCTGGCTCTGGTGCAAGAGATGCAATACCACGTTTTATCGGGGAAACTCCTGCATGTTGACCTTCACGAAGTCGCCGAAAACGAAAAAGTCACCATGATGGTCCCTGTCGCTCCGGTTGGTGAACCCGCTGGCGTGAAAAATGGTGGCGGCGTTTTGGAACACGTTCTTCACAAGGTGAAGGTGCGTTCCCTGCCGAAGAGTTTGCCGGAATCCTTGAAAGTGGATGTGACCCCCCTTGAAATTGGCCAAGCCATTCATCTGGGCGACATCAAAGCCGGAGAAGGTATTGAGATTCTGGGCGATAAGCATTTGACCGTTCTCTCTGTTGCTGCTCCTCAAGCCGAAATCGTCGAGACACCTGCTGCCACTACTGCGGCACCCGCTGCTGGCGACGTCGAAATGCTCAAGGAGAAGAAGGAAGAGGGAGCCGAAGGCGAAGAAGGTGCAGAAAAAGCTCCTGCCGCCAAGGGCGATGCCAAAGCTCCTGCTGCCAAGGGTGGCGAAGCCAAAGGCGCCGAAAAGGCTCCTGCTGCTGGCGAGAAAAAAGCCGCAAAGAAGAAATAATATTCGGCTTGGTATTTCGGCCTGCACATGGAGAATTTATATCTTGTGGTGGGCTTGGGAAATCCCGGCAAGGAATATGCCGGGACGCGTCACAATGCCGGTTTCCAGTTGGTCCAACAATTAGCCGACCACTGGAAATTGCAGTGGACCTTGGACAAAAAATTCAATTCCAAGCTGGCGCGAAGAGAAGAAGTGGGAAAACGGATTATTTTATGTCAGCCGCAGACATTTATGAATGCCAGCGGCGAAGCGGTGGGCGGGCTAAGCCGCTTTTACCAGTTGCAGTCGCGGCAGATTTTAGTCATTGTGGACGACGCGGATTTGCCGTTGGGACAGATAAGAATGCGTCCGGGAGGGAGCTGTGGCGGTCATCATGGCCTCGAATCCATCGAGAACCATCTGGCCACGCAGGATTACCCGCGATTGCGAGTGGGAATTGGCCGGCGCGAAAGCGAAGGTCGGCGTATAACGAATTACGTTCTTGGGCAATTTGATGCTGAAGAACGAAAGATATTAGAAAACGTATTGCAGCGCGCTGCTCAGCAAGTTGAATGCTGGGTGGAGGCGGGAATACAATTAGCAATGAACCGATTTAACGGTGCGATTGACGCCCCGTCGAACAGAGGAAAAACAGAGTGAAACGATACGAAGGACTGTTCATACTGAACACCGCGGGCAAAGAAGAGACGTTGAAAGACACGATCGATAAGATCTCCAACGAGATCAGCACAGCCGGCGGCAAAGTCGAAACTGTGCAGAAGATGGAAAAGAAAGCGTTTTCGCGTATTGCTGACCGCAAGCATAATGCTGGTTTCTACGTGAACTACATTTTCGAAAGTGATGAAGCGACAGTGGCTCAATTGCGCCATCGTTTCAGCACAAACGAAGACGTGTTTCGCGTCCTCTTCACAAAGAGCCCGGCCCCCAAAGTCGAAGCCAAATAACTTTTAAACAGTCATGGCCAGCTTCAACAAAGTGCTTTTGATGGGAAATTTGACGCGCGATCCTGAATTGCGCTACACCCCAAAAGGCACTGCCGTTGCCAAGTTTGGCCTTGCTGTGAACCGGGTTTGGCGAACTGAGACTGGCGAAACCAAGGAAGAAGTTACCTTTGTTGATATCGATGTTTTTGGTCGCACGGCCGAAAATGTCAGCCAGTACATGCACAAAGGAAGCCCCATCTTTATCGAGGGGCGCCTGCGTTTGGACACTTGGGAAGATAAGCAGACGCAGCAAAAACGCAGTAAGCTGAGTGTGGTGGCTGATACCGTCCAATTTATTGGAGGCCCCCGTCAGAATGATGCCGGCGCTGAAGCGTCCGTTCCTTCTGCTGCTCCATCATCACAGTCCCGCCCGCGACCCAGTGCCGCGTCTCCCGCAAAACAACAAGAACCGCCTCATCATGATGATGCGCAGCCGCCTGAAGAAGATGACGTTCCATTTTGAGCGCACTTAAGGCTCCCTGCTCAAGTTTTCAATTTCAACCCGCAACATTATTTAATCATATGGCAAAGACTGAAGTAATCCTCACGCACAATATCATCGGCCTGGGTGGCGAGTCCGACCACGTCAAGGTCGCGGCTGGCTATGCCCGCAACTATCTTTTCCCCCAGGGTTTGGCTATACCCGTTACCGCTGCCAACAAGCGCCGCCTCGAAGTTTTGAAGCAGCGCCGCGCTGAGCGTGAAGCCCATGAGTTCAACACCATGAGCGAGTTGGCCAAGAGCATCTCCAAGTTGATTGCTGTGATCACTGTCAAAACTGGTGATGACGGCAAAATGTTCGGCACCGTGACCAATGGCATGATTGCCGACCAGCTCAAAACCCAGTTCGATATCGCCTTGGATAAGAAGAAAATCCACATTGAGAAGATCATCAAGACCCTGGGCGAGCACGAAGTGGCCCTTCACCTTCATCCTGAAGTGAATGCAACTCTGAAAGTGCGCGTCGAGAGCAGCACTCCGCTCAACCCAACAGCCGTTGCTGAAGCCGCTGCTGCAGAGAAGGCCGAAACTCAGAAGACTGAATCCCGCGGTCACAAGCGTGCTGAAGCTATTGCCGCAGAAACAGCTGTTGGTGACAAACCAGCCAAGGCTGAGAAGACCGAAAAGACCGAAAAAGCTCCCAAGGCTGAAAAGAAAGCCAAGGCCCCCAAGGCTCCTAAGGCTGAAAAAGCAGAATAATTTTTTAAACTCTCAAGCAGACTCTCAATTTTTTGGGAGTCTGTTTTTTATGTACACTTCACGAAGTCACGGAATATATTTTATTCCAGATTGTGCCATGGTCATTTGAGAAAAGGAGAGCTGCCGGACGGGACTTTTTGTGGAATTCCAGCGGAAATGGGTGTTCCAAAATTGGGGGAGCCATCCGCATTCCAATCAAACCGTTGGATATTGACACGCCGCTCCCAGCCAGAACCACTTTTTCGAGCACTGTGATAAACAATCCAGTCTTCCTTGCCATCTTGGGACTTCACGAATGAGCAGTGCCCGGGGCCGAATACGTCTTGAGTCCGTGAAAAGACGGCAGTCTGTTTCTTAATCCACGAATTCGCATTGAGTGGATCTCCTCCAGCCCAGGTTAATTGGCCCAGACAATAGTCGTCCCCCCAACTGCCGCTGGCGGAATATATGAGAAACAATTTGTTTCCGTTCCAAAGCACTTCAGGTCCTTCATTAATAAGTGGGGTGCCGTGGAGTTCCCATTCCAGCTCAGGCTTTGAAATCAGAACACGTTCTCCGCTGATGGTCCATGGGTTGCTCATGGGGGCGATATAAAGGTTTTGAGCAACGTTGTTTGTGCCATTCCACCCGGACCAAATGAAGTAAAGTTTGTCACCGGGCATTTGAAGCACTGTGCCGTCGATTGCCCATCGGTCTGTTGGAGCGGCGATTTTTCCCTTTAGTTTAAATGGGGTTTGAGGATCGTTTGTGGAACCTTCCAATACATACATGCGGTGATGAAAATTATCACCGTCGTCTGCAGCAACGTAAATCCACCATTGGCCGCGGATGAAATGGAGTTCAGGAGCCCAAAGTTCCTTGGAATAGGATTGGCCGGACTCAGGAGCCCAAACTAATTTCCAATTGTCTTTACCAAGGTCTTGAAGCCGGCGGCAGCGGTTTACTTGAATGCCAGAAAAACGTTTCTGGCAAAAAAAGTAGGTTCCATCATGCAAAATAACCCATGGATCAGCTCCTCTGTTCACTACGGGATTTGAAAAGTAAGCATTTGTGGATGCTTCAGAAGCGTTGTTGGTGACAGGGACAGCCTGTAAAATGAAGGAGATGAGAATGAAAGGACAAATATTGATGAGATGAATTTGTCTTTTGAGTTTCAAGGAGAAAATGGAAGTCATTATTATTTATTAAATAGGCTGTCAAAAAAACGATTTCCGAGGTAAACTTGACCGATAAAAGAACGAATGCTACTTGTTAATTATATAATAATATGGACGTTCTGATACTCTCGCGCATTCAATTTACGCTGACGGTGGCGTTCCATTATATCTATCCGCCTCTAAGCATTGGGTTGGGAATCATGCTGGTGATTTTTGAGTCCATGTGGCTCAAGACAAACAACCCGCTGTACCATCAATTGGCTCGGTTTTGGACGCGTGTGTTCGCCCTGATTTTTGCCATTGGTGTGGCCACGGGCATTGTGATGGAGTTTGAATTTGGGACAAATTGGGCGACGTATTCGCGGTATGTGGGAGACGTGTTTGGAAGTGCGCTGGCTGCCGAGGGTATTTTTGCCTTCTTCCTTGAATCTGGTTTCCTGGCGTTGCTGGTTTTTGGATGGGATCGAGTGAGCCGAGGAGTGCATTTTCTGGCAACGGTCATGGTTTGTCTGGGGGCACACTTTAGTGCGGTGTGGATTGTTGTGGCGAATTCATGGATGCAGACGCCAGCAGGTTTTCACATTGTGGGGGAGGGGATGAAGGCGCGTGCTGAGATCACGGATTTCTGGGCGGTTGTTTTTAATCCTTCTTCGGTGGACCGTTTGCTCCATACCTTATGCGGTGCATGGGTGACAGGAGCCTTCTTGGTGATCAGCGTTGGGGCTTGGTATTTGCTCAAGAAACGGCATGAAGATTTTGCAAAAGCCTCATTAAAGTGTGGTCTGATCGTTGCGGTTATAGCCACATTATTGCAGGCGGGAAGCGGGCATAGCAGTGCAGTGGGCGTTAGTAAGAATCAGCCAGCAAAGATGGCTGCTTTTGAAGGTTTGTATGACACGACGTCAAAAGCCCCAATGGCTCTTTTGGGATATGTGGATGAGAGGAATGAGAAGTTGCACGGGGTTGAAGTTCCTGGCCTTTTGAGCCTGCTGATTCACAATGATGTAAATAAGCCGGTGACTGGGTTGCGTGAATTTAAGAAGGAGGACCGACCTCCAGTGAATCTGACTTTTCAGTTTTACCACTTGATGATTACGTTGGGTGTTGTATTGATTTTGCTCGCTGTAGTTGGGTCGTTTTATTATTGGCGCGGGACATTGGCTGAAAAGAAGTGGCTTTTGTGGGCCCTGGTTTTTTCAGCGGTGATTCCTCAGATTGCCAATCAAGCCGGATGGTTTGCGGCTGAAGTTGGCCGTCAGCCGTGGATTGTTTACGGCATGTTGCGAACATCGGAGGCCCTTTCAGCCGCAGTAAAGGCCGAGGTCGTTTTAACGTCTTTGATCCTTTTCACGCTGCTTTACCTGGTGTTGTTTGTGGTGTTTATTTACCTGTTGAACAACAAGATTCAACATGGACCTTTACCGGATGATTTGACGCCGACCGGAAAACTGGCGTCTGCAACCAGCCAAAACAAATGAGTGTGGAATCCATCGATTACGGAACAATCTGGTTTATCCTGTTGGTTGTTCTATTTACAGGCTACGCCATTTTGGACGGCTTCGATCTTGGGGTGGGCGCATTGCACCTCTTTACCAAGACAGACGAGGAACGGCGTGTCATGATCAATGCCATTGGACCGGTGTGGGATGGTAATGAAGTGTGGCTGGTGACAGGGGGCGGCGCTTTGTTCGCAGCATTCCCGGCGGTTTATGCAACGGTGTTTTCGGGATTTTATCTTCCCCTGATTCTGGTGTTGTTTGCGCTGATTCTGCGTGCAACGGCGATTGAATGCCGCAGCAAGCAACCAATGCTTTGGTGGAGACAGACATGGGACCGGGTGTTTGGAATCAGCAGCTTGGTTGCAAGCCTTCTATTTGGTGTTGCTTTGGGCAACGTGGCGCGTGGAATTCCTTTGGATGTGCATCAAGACTTTACAGGAACATTTTGGAGTCTTCTGAACCCGTATTCACTTTTGATTGGGGTGACGACGGTGGCGTTATTCATGATGCACGGGGCCAATTACGCGTTGTTGAAAACGGAGGGGCCGCTGAATGAAAAGATCCGCAGATGGATGAAAAATTGCACGGCCTTCTTCATCGTATGTTACGTGGCATCCACGATTGCAACACTGGCAACGCAGCCGCATTTGGTGGCGCGATTGAAGGCAAGTCCATGGCTGTTTATTTTCGGAATCATTGCTCTTCTTGCCATTGTGAACATTCCCTGGCAGATCCATCAAAGGCGCAATTGGCCAGCGTTTTTGTCCTCTTGCGTGGCGATCATGGCTCTGATGACCTTGCTTAGTCTGGGGATGTATCCCAATCTGGTCCTGAACACGACAGGTGAGAGCCTCACGATTTCCAATGCTGCGTCCTCCACAAAGACGCTTCAAATCATGTTGATTATTGCGGCGATTGGAATGCCATTGGTGTTGGCTTACACAACGATGATTTATTGGATTTTCCGCGGAAAAGTGAAGATGGATCGAACCAGTTATTAAACGCTCCAGCCCGTTTATGAACGGGCCGGATCGTTGACACTTAAAAGTGATTATTTGCTGCCGGGATGAACAGCGGGGATTTTTTGAAGGTCAGGAGGAAGGTTGTTGGGATCAAACGTTTTTACGTTGAGCGCGATCAAACTTTGCATTGGAACCCCAAGATCCACTGTGCCGCTTGACCGATCCACAATCATGGCGACTCCGACGACATTTCCTTGATTGGCACGAACGATGTCAATGGTCTCCTGAACGCGTCCTCCCTTTGTTACGACGTCCTCGACAATAAGGATTTTTTCTCCTGGCTGAATTTTAAATCCGCGCCGCAAAGCGAGTTTTCCTTCTTCCTTTTCGACAAAAATGAAACGAATTCCAAGTTGACGCGCCACTTCCTGGCCAATAACCAACCCCCCCATTGCCGGGGATACCACAGTGACCGCTCCGAAAGGACGGACTTTTGGAGCGAGAGCAGCCCCGAGTTTTTCCACTATGGGCATCTGCTGCAACGCCAGGGCACACTGAAAATACTGTCGACTGTGCAGCCCGCTTCGAAGGATGAAGTGTCCCTCAAGCAAGGCTCCCGTATCTCTAAAAATCTGCAACGCTTCATTGGTTGTCATGCGGGTAATTGTTGAAAGGCTTGGAGGAATTGTCCACACATTTCGGAGATATGCCCTGGCTTGGACGATTTTGTTTTACCTGACAAACGCCCTGTTTTAGATCATGATCCTCCTGATGAAACCAAGGTTGAAGAAAATCGGTTCTATTGTGGCCGTTCTTTTTGGAGTTCTTGTTTTCTATATTCTTGCCGAGCATGTTCGGGGATATTGGTGGTTGCATCGTTACGTGAAGCAATTGGAGGGGCAGCATGAAGTGTTGCAAGTGGAACCTTTGGTCCCCAAACGGGTGCCGGATGATCAAAATGCGGCGGTTGATTTACGTCGTGTTCAGGCTAGCATGAAACCGACAGAACATCTGATCAAACGTGTGCCTCCTTTTCGCTGTATCCCTGGACATGCAGATCCACAATGGAAACAATCGTCTTGGAATTTCGGGAAGACCAACTCCTGTAATTGGGCATGGATTGGAAGTGAGTTGGAATCGAACGCGGTCACGCTTGATGTAATCCGCCGTGCCATTCGTAAACCTGGGTTTGATTCTGGTGTTAATTTCATCCGCTCGGTCTTCCCTTCCTTTGATGATGAAACGAGCGTATTCAAACTCTTGGATGCGTCTGTTCTCTATTCGCTGAGTATGTCCCGAACGGAGGATGCGTATAGGGATTTACTTCTGATGATCAAACTTTGTGTCTGCCACATGAGGGAACCGTTTTTGAACGAATATTCCACGCGGCTACGGTATTTTGGAATGCTTTACAACACGATGTGGAATGCGCTGCAATATCCGAATTGGACAGATGCCCAGCTTGCCGGTCTCAGTGAAGCCTGGGCGACATGTAATTTTGAAAAGGACCTGATTTCTGCCACTGAAATGACTCGGGCATTGCATTTGAGACGATTTAGATCCATTCGAGATTCAAGAGAAAAAATGGAGCAATACATTTCTTCATTTGACAGACTGCCTTTTGATTCAGAAAGGGACATTGGAAGGTTCGCGACAAGTGGATGGTTTCTGCATTTTGTTAATATTCCACTTTGGAGAATGGCATGGGGGGATCTGGATGAACTGAAGGAACTAAGTAACTGGCAGCAATTGATTAATTTGGAGCGTTTTTATTCCAGTAATTCCTATACAACCATTGCAATTGGAAAAGTGAATGTAGACGCCCTGTTTCCAATTAATAAAAATTGGATTTCTTGGTTTGACCGTTTTCGTTTCATTCTCTCGGAGCCGCATTTTGGTGAGTATTATGAGTATTTGTTACAGGAAACATTTAAGGCGCAGACCCAGGTTGAAATGCTCCGTGCGGCAATTGCCATTCAACGGTATAGACTGAAAAATGGAGATGCAGTTCCTCCAAGTTTGGAGGCACTTGTTCCGGGGTTTCTCCCTTCATTGCCGCAGGATCGCATGATTGGAAGTCCTCTCAGTTATCATGTGACAGCAAAAAACGAGTTTCTGTTGTATTCCGTAGGAAGCAATGGGATAAATAATAATGGAAATCCAACTCCAGCAAGCCCCGGGATTCCCTATAGAAACTTGTGGGATGGACAGGATGCCGTTTGGTATTTGCCGAACAAGAAATGACGGTTGGTTGAAAAATCTGCAATAATAGTCCTCTCCAAGAACGTCTTTGGAAATGTTGTTCTTTCCTTTGTGAAATCATCATCAAGTGAATCGATGGCGGGTTGTTGTATTTTCAATTATCACCTGAAGGCATTGTTGAGGCATAGTATTTGTGTCATTTGAAAGTGCTGTAAACAATCAAAACCGTATGGAAACAACGAATCAGGAAAAGACTGGGATGCTCCGGCAGGTTGAGTCACCCCATGGCGAGTTGCGAGGCTTTTGGAGTTTGTTCATCACGCAATTTCAGGGAGCCTTTAGTGACAATGTTCTGAAGAATCTGGCCGTTTTTATGATTATAGGGGCCAGTGTTTCAGCATCGCAAAAACACCAGATCGGCGAGCTTGTGGGAGCCCTGTTTGCGTTGCCATTCATTTTATTTTCAATGGCGGGTGGGTATTTGGCGGATCGTTTTAGCAAAAGAACCATCACGATTGGGGTGAAGGTATTTGAGGTGGGGGTGATGACACTTGCCCTTGCTGGTTTGTATTTTGGTGTGATGCCGCTGGTGCTGACGACGGTTTTCCTGATGGGGACGCACAGCGCGTTTTTCGGACCTTCAAAGTATGGATTGCTGCCCGAGTTGCTTTCAGAAAAACGATTGTCGTGGGGGAATGGAGTTCTGGAACTGGGCACATTCATGGCGATTATTCTTGGCACTGTGGCGGCAGCCCTGATGTCGGAACACTTTCGCGGACATCAGGAGTTTTCGGGAATCGTCCTGGTGGTGTTGGCTGTGATTGGGTTGTCAACGAGCCTCGGAATCACAAAAGTGCCTGCGGCCAATTCATCAAAGAAATTCCGTTGGAATTTTCTGGGCGACCTTTGGGGACGGGTGTTGTGGATTCGCGGAGATCGCCCCTTGATGCTGGCCACCGTTGGAAATACGTTTTTCTCGTTCATTGGGGCTCTGCTGATTTTGAACCTTTTCTTCTATGGGGCGGATGTCCTGCATGTCAGTGATACGCATATTGGGTTGCTGACAACAGCATTGGCGCTGGGAATCGGTTTGGGAAGCGTGGCTGCGGGGTATTTGTCTGGAAACAAGATTGAATACGGATTGGTGCCGTTGGGGGCGATGGGGCTTTGTGTGGCGAGCTGTGCAATGGGAGTGCAGGGGCTTTCTTTAACTGCCGCGTATGTCTGGCTGGGGGTATTGGGGTTCTTTGGGGGCTTCTTTATTGTTCCGATTTCTGCGTTGCTCCAACACAGGCCGGATGGGGATAAAAAAGGCGAGATTTTGGCGGCGGCGAATTTACTGTCTTTTGTGGGAGTGTTTCTGGCTTCGGGGGCTCACTTTTTATTGACAAGGGCGGGATGCGATCCAACCCATATTTTCCTGTTTTCGGGCATCGTGACCCTGGCCGGAGCCGTGTATGCCTTGTTCTTGTTGCCGGACGCATTGATACGGTTTGTCCTGTGGATTGTAACGCGGTTGTTTTATAGAATTCGAGTGGATGGCCGGGACCATGTCCCTTCAAAGGGAGGGGCACTGTTTGTCTGCAATCATTTATCTTTCATTGATGCTCTTCTCCTGCTGGCCTCGACTGATCGGAATGTGCGGTTCATCATGTATAAGGGGATTTACGAATCTCGGCTGGTGCGGCCATTTGCAAAGATTCTGGGGGCAATTCCAATTTCATCAGAATTGCGACCTCGCGAGATGATTGCCTCTCTGAGAATGGCAAGCGAAGCCATTAAAGACGGAGATGTTGTTTGCATTTTTGCAGAAGGGCAGATTACGCGAATTGGTCACATGCTGCCGTTTCGACGCGGGTTTGAACGCATCATGCGGGATGTGGAGGCTCCGATTATTCCAGTGGCTTTGGACGGTGTCTGGGGAAGCGTTTTCAGTTTTCAAAAGGGCAGATTCTTGTGGAAGTTTCCGCGGGAAATTCCCTATCCGGTCACGGTGAATTTTGGGGCGGCAATGCCGCATACTTCAAAACCGTTTGAAGTCAGGCAACGGGTGCAGGAATTGATGGCGGATGCATGGAGCCAGAGGCGCAGGAGAATGACGTTGTTGCAGCGCTCCTTTGTTCGGACGGCTCGGCATCATCCGTTTCGCATGGCGATGGCGGATGCTCTTGATACGCGCATGAGTTTTGGTTCTGCATTGATGGCAACAGTGTTCATGGCGCGGCGACTGAGGAAAACGTGGGAGGATCAGGAGATGGTGGGATTGCTACTGCCACCTTCTCCAGCCGGGGCTCTTGTGAATTTCGCAGCTCTGTTACAGGGGAAAATCCCTGTTAATTTGAATTACACGCTTGCTGACGAAGCGCTGGCTTCGTGCGTTCGCCAATGTGGAATCAAGACGATCATTTCTTCGCGAATGTTCATGGAGAAGATCAAGCTCAAGCCTCCCTTTGCTCCCATTTATCTTGAAGACATGGGACTCCATCCAAAGCCGTGGGAGATTGTGGTGTCATTTCTTTCTGCCTGGCTGTTACCGGTCCGGCTTTTGGAGCGATCGGTTGGTTGCCGGAGAAAAATGAAATTGGATGATTTGGCGACGGTCATTTTTTCCAGCGGGAGCACGGGGGATCCGAAGGGTGTTATGTTGACACATTACAACATAGGTTCGAACATCCAACAACTTGGGCAGGTGTTTGGTTTCAATCGTCACGATCGCGTGCTGGGAATATTGCCGTTCTTCCATTCGTTTGGATTTACAGGAACACTTTGTCTGCCGGGAATGCTCGGAATCGGAGCCGTGTATCATCCCAATCCCCTTGACGCGAAAAACATCGGACCACTGGTAAACCGTTTCAAGGTGACCTTTTTGGCCGCGACGCCAACCTTTTTGCAAATTTACATGAGGTCTTGCACTCCGGAGGATTTCGGAAGTCTGCGTGTCATTATGACGGCAGCGGAGAAACTGCCCGACCGGTTGGCTGAAGCGTTTGAGGATAAATACGGAATTCGACCGCTTGAAGGCTACGGATGCACAGAGTGCGCGCCTGCGGTGGCGGTCAACACGTTGAGTTTTCGTTCTGCCGGGTTTCGTCAGGTCGGATCAAAACGCGGCAAGATTGGACATCCGTTACCGGGAATGTGCGTGAAGATTGTGTCTCCTGACACGTTTGAACCTTTGCCAATGGGGCAATCAGGACTGCTGTTGGTGCGCGGTCCCAATGTGATGGCGGGTTACTTGAATCGTCCTGAAAAGACAGCCGAAGTGATACGGGATGGTTGGTATGTGACTGGGGATATTGCCGCACTGGATGCAGACGGATTTCTGCAAATTACGGATCGTCTGAGTCGGTTCAGCAAGATCGGTGGTGAAATGGTGCCGCACATCAAAATTGAAGAAAAACTACATGCGCTGGCTGGAGTGACGGATCAGACATTTGTGGTGACGGGCGTGCCTGATGAGAAGAAGGGAGAGCGTCTGATGGTGTTGCATAAATTGCCAGAAAATCAGTTGTCTCAATGTCTGGAGAAACTGGCGCAATGCGATTTGCCAAATTTGTGGAAACCCCGTCCCGATCAGTTTATTCGCGTGAATGAGTTCCCGCATCTTGGAACGGGGAAATTGGATTTGAGGGCCGTTCGCGAAATTGCTTTGAAGAATGCTGGCGTGGCGGTGTCTGCCCGGCAGGCTTAGGTAGCTCGACTCTAAAGTAAGCTTTCAATTTTTCGGCGGTTTCGTTACAAGTCCCATGAAATATGGCAAAAACACTGCTTGGAATTGAATGCGGCGGAACACGCACTGTGGCGTTGCTGGTTGCAGCGGATGGCAAGTCGTTCAAGGCTGAATTTGGGCCGGCAAACCTGCGTTTGCTGGAGGATGGTCAGCTTGAAAAACGATTTCAAGAAGTGCGGGCATTTCAGTTTTCCCATGGCCCTGTTCTGGATGGCCTTGTGATTGGGATGGCAGGCGCTCGCACGGATGCTGATAAAGCTCGGATACGCCATATTGCCGGTGGTGTTTGGCCGGAGCTCCCCTGTTATGCCACAAACGATTTGGAAACGGCTCTGGCAGCCGCCGGGAGCATTCCAAAAGATCAGGTTCGTGTTTTGATTCTATGTGGAACTGGATCGTGTAGTTTTGGACTGCGACCTGATGGTCGAATGCAACGTTTTGGAGGTTGGGGGCATCTTCTCGGCGACCGTGGGAGTGGTTACGACATTGGCGCCCGTGCCCTGAAGGCCGTTGCTTACGAGGCTGATTTGAAAGGGGAATTTCCCGCGTTGGGAAGGGAAATTCTGCGGAACCTTCAATTGAACAGTTCTGAAGATTTGATTGACTGGGCCAAGAGTGCAGACAAAACGGAGATAGCCGGTTTGGCAGTTTGTGTTTTCAAGATGGCGGAGAAAAAAGACCGTGTCGCATCCAAAATTCTTTCTGATGTGGCCGGTGTGCTCGCCAATGACGGTGTCATGTGCGCCAGACTGCTCTCAAAAAAAAGAAGCAACGCTGAATTTGTTTTGACGGGGGGAATTTTTCAGAAGCAACAGGAGTTTGTAAAAAAAGTGCGTGTCTGTCTGCGAGTGTCTTATCCAAAAGCAAAAGTCCAGGTGTTGGAGCGTGAGAGTGTCTGGGGAGCCATTGAGCTTGCAAAAACCAAACTTGATTTGTGCGTGGTAGAACCCCCGATTGCCGTGAGTTTGACAGAGAGGAAGATTGCCATTCCTGAATCAACACAGCTTTCACCAACAGAGCAGAGAAACCCGCGCTCGATGTATTTGGATCAATTGCCCACCGCTCAGGCAATTGAGCTGATGGCAAGTGAAGATGCGCGTCTTCCTAAGGCCATTTTAAAAGAAAGCGCCCACATCGAAAAAGCGATTGAATTCATCGTGGCTGCGTTTAAAAAAGGTGGACATTTATTTTATGTTGGAGCGGGCAGCAGCGGGCGTATTGGTGTTCTGGACGCATCTGAGATTCCGCCCACATTTCGAGCAGAACCGGAGCTGGTTCAGGGAATCATTGCCGGAGGATACACGGCGTTATGGCGGTCCATCGAAGGCGCGGAGGATAGTCCCGCACTGGGAGCCGCGGCCATTGAAGGACGCGGTGTGGCGGGGGACGATGTGGTGGTTGGGATTGCTGCGAGTGGTCGGACTCCCTTTGTTTGGGGGGCTTTGGACGCGGCGAAACGGCGCGGAGCCCATACGGCTCTGATTTGTTTCAATCCATATTTAAAGTTTGATGAAACCCTTGAGCCTGATGTTGTAATTGCACCGTGTGTTGGCCCCGAAGTGCTGACGGGATCCACGCGCTTGAAGTCGGGAACTGCCACAAAGATGATCCTCAACATGTTGACGACGCTTTCCATGGCACGGATGGGAAAGGTGATGAGTAACCTGATGGTGGATGTGAATGCTTCCAATCAGAAATTGCGCGAGCGGGCGGTGCGGATCGTTCGGGAAATTACCAACGCTGACAAGGATGCCGCATTGAAGGCGCTTGAAGAAAATCAATGGCTTGTAAAGGCGGCTTGTCAAGTTCTTGGAAAAGCGTCGTAAGAGATACAATCAGATGAAACGCAATCACTATGCAAAATGGTTTGTATTGATTTTGCTTTTTGCGGAAGTGTTTGTTTCATCTGCGGCGATCACGCTTAATATTGGTGATCAAGCCCCCAAAATTCAGGTTTCAAAATGGGTTCAAGGTGAGGCTGTAACCGATTTCAAGACGAATAACACTTATCTTTTGGAGTTTTGGGCGACATGGTCAGGGCCGTGCCGTGATTCGGTTCCACGTCTCAATGAAATTCATAAAAAGTTCAAAGACAAGGGATTGATTGTCATTGGTGTAAATACGTGGGAACGGGACACGGCGAAGATTGAACCTTTCATCAAGGAACTTGGGAGTAATATGACATATCGCGTGGCAGTGGACTTGATTCCAGAAAACGAGAAGGCTTGCGATGGCAAGATGGCTGAAACCTGGATGGCAACTTCCGGAGAGGACACAATTCCAACGGCCTATTTTGTCAATAAAGAGGGAAAGATAGCCTGGATTGGACATTCAATTGAACTTGAAGAAAAGACAATTACTCAATTGGTTGACGGAACTTTTGATGTAAAAAGAGCATCTGAAGAACGCAGAAAAGTGCAGTCTGCAGAGCAGGAATTATTGACGCTGGTTGGTGATTTGGATGCGTATATGGGATCAAACGATTGGAACAAGGCCAGTGTGACTGTGGACGAGATTGAGAAGCGATTGAAACCAAATGAAAAAGCCAACCTGGCCTTTATTCGTTTGGAAATTGCCATTGGCAGGGGCGATTCAAAAATAGCAAATAAATTGGCCATGGAATTGGGAAATCAGAATAAGGAAAGTGCCTTGATTCAAAACAATCTGGCATGGCGCATGGCGACGGATGATCATTTGAAGGAACGCGATTTGGAGGGGGCCGCAAAGTTGGCTCATCGCGCCAATGACCTTTCTGGTGGAAAGTCCTCGGTAATTCTCAACACCTTTGCCAGAATCAAATTTATGCAGGGTGAAAAGGACAAAGCCATCGAATTGGAAAGCAAGGCGGTCGAGCTTTCCACTGAGCGCGTAAAAGCGGGATACCAAAAGGCGCTGGAGAGTTATAAAACGGGGAAATTACCACCGGTGGAGTAGTGTTTTGCCATTGGCATAAACAGTGCGTTTGATATCTTTTATATGAGATAAAACCCAATCTTTATTGTGAAACATAAGTTCCCATCTTTTTACACGCGAGCCGTTCAAAAATTATTAGTCCTCTCTCTCGTGTTTCCGTTGTTGGTAAATGCCAACGATCTGTTGTCGTGTGACAACACAAACGCAGTGGAGAGTTTTGAGAATCGGCTTGTGAGTCTCAATCCTGCGACAAGGCCGCAACCGAAGCAGCCAATCAATCGCATCGCGGTGTTCTCCTATCTTGACGTGGAAGGAAGAAAATACATTGATTCAGGCGAGACGCTCTGTGACTGGAAGGACAAACTCGGCTTTAAAAAATGTGATCTGAAACTCCCTTTCCCCCGGCTACGCACCTTATCGATTGAACGGATAGAGCGTCGCGAAGAACAGGCCGTCGTAGTGGTAGGAACCTACTATCTTTGTAGCAAATGCTCGCACCTTCACATGATGACAGCTACAGGATTTTTCATCAATAGTGATGGAGCGTTGGTGACGTGCCGTCACGTTCTTGCCAATATTATGGAAAATGGTCGTGGAGTGGTTGTGATGACTCGCGACGGACATGTGTATCCGGTTGAGGCTGTTTTGGCCAGCGAACCGCTAAATGATGTGTTGGTTCTCAAGGTGAAAGGAAAAGGATTCCCTGCGTTGTCTCTGGCAAAAGGGGCTGCAATTGGTGAATCGGTCTATGTCATGGGCCATCCGGCAGAGTATTTCTACATGTTTACAACGGGGATTGTGAATCAGCGTTATGATCAAATTCGTGATGGCGGACTATGTCGGTTCATAGTGGTGTCCGCGGATTTTGCCAAAGGAGCAAGTGGTGGACCGGTTTGTAATAAACATGGAGCTGTTGTGGGGATTGTCAATAATACGGAATCCATTTTGTGGAATAGCCAGGGAGGCCAACAAAACAATCTTCAAATGGTGATAAAGAATTGCACGGCAGTGGAAGCGTTGAAGAGCATTATAACACAGTGACGAATTTCTGTGGAGGAAGTGCTGATGCCATTTCAAAATAACCCAAAGAGAATAATTCCGTTTGTTCGTATTGGGGCATGTGTTGCAATGGTCGTTGAGACATGTTCGGCTTTTGTTGCGACACTTAACATTGGAGATCCAGCTCCCAAGCTTGATGTTTCAAAATGGGCTCAAGGTGATCCAGTTTTTGAAATTGGCAAGTCGGGTGCTCGATAAGACCAGCGACTCGATTGATTTGGAACAAGGCAAGATGGACACAAAAGCGCGCATTGTTTTTTGCAGGGAAATAAGGACAAAGCCATCGAGCTTGAAAATAAGGTTGTAAGCATTGTTAAAAGCGAAGTGAAAAAAAGACGTATCAAAAGAATTTGGACAGCTAAAAAGAGGAATAACTCCCGGATTAAAACAAAAATACGACGGAAAACAGGTTTGTCTTAAGTAAAACGCGATTTACTTTATACAAAATGGGGAATGTATAATGTACTTAAGACAACACGAAAGGATTGGTTAATTATTATAATATACTTATGTTCAAGTATTAATAATAAATTTACAGTGTTAGTTTGATTAAAGTCTATTAGAGACAAACTATTTTGTCTTAAGTAAATTCAAAATTACTTTATATAACGTTAAAAGTTGCTAGAATGTCTTAAAGAAGAGAAATCTATGCAGCCATTTGTTCCAGAAGAACTTCCCCTTAAGAACATTAATTGGGCATCTTTTATTTCCATTATGGGAAAGGCAAATCGGGCTGTAGCGAATTTGAACGGGGTGCTCTACGGGATTCCTAATCCGGCGATATTGCTTTCGCCCATGACAACTCAGGAAGCAGTGCTTTCATCCAAAATTGAGGGTACTCAAGCAGATTTTCAGGACGTTCTTAAGTTTGATGCAGGAGAGACTGTGGAAGAAGAGTCTCGAAAACAGGATATTCACGAGATTAGAAACTACAGAAAGGCTCTTTCAAGGGGAATTAAGCTGCTTGAGGAGAAGCCATTTTGTCTAAACAGTCTTTTGGAAATGCATGGGATCCTATTAGATAGTGTTCGTGGCTCTGATAAGGGAAGGGGATATTTTCGAACGATTCAGAATTGGATAGGAACCCCGGACACACCTCTTAAAGAGGCGATGTTTGTTCCCCCGGCTCCGATGTATTTGATGGACTACCTTTCTGCGTGGGAAAAATACTACCATGCCGAAGAGCCAGACCCATTGGTGCAGCTAGCAATAGTGCATGGGCAGTTTGAAATTATCCATCCTTTTATTGATGGCAATGGGCGTATGGGGCGTATGATAATTCCCCTTTTCCTTTATGAAAAAAAGTTACTTAGTCATCCGTGTTTTTATCTTTCGGCTTACTTCGAAGCGCATCGTGACGAATATGTGATGAAACTTCGGGCTATTGGTAATCCAGGAGCATGGACAGACTGGATTCTCTTTTTTTTGACCGCGATAGCTACCCAGGCAGAACAGAATTCAAACCGTGCAAAGGCCATTCAGGATTTGTATGAAAAACTGAAAGCGAAAATGATTGATATTACGCATTCGCAATATGCAATTCCTATTCTGGACCGAATGTTTGAACGTCCTGTTAGCCGAAGTAGTGATTTTTTTGATCAACCGAATATGCCAAGTATTCCTATGGTGATGACTATCCTTGGAAAGTTAAAAAAACACGGTATTTTAAAATCATTGCGTCAAGGATCTGGACGGCGAGCGCAAATTCTGGTTCTTGCTGAGCTCGTGAATTTGTGTGAAGGAAAGGAAATTTTCTAGTAGGCGTTCTTAATTGTTACGCTTTTGGTCCTGCCTGAGGCAGCCAGTGATCGAGAAGGTAATGGCAATTAAGGATTTTTTCCGCCAAGTCCATTGGAACGTAAAAATAGTGGTTTGAAGCCTCGAATCCAATGCGTGAATCGCAGGTTTGAATTTCGTGCAAGCGATGTGCCAGCTCGATTTCATCCTGAATTACGTTTTGCAACGCATCAATGTGAGGAATGGCATCGGCGCGAGTTTTTGCGGATTCCAAGGCGCGGCGTTCGAGTATGAAACGCCCTTGGTTGGCTGAGCTTCGGAAGTGAATCCATGCGGCTTCCGCAACGCGATATTCGCTTTCAAAAGCTCTCTTTTCTTCGGAGGAACAATCTGGCAGCAACGTAATTGTCGAGGCTTTTAGCTGGTCAAGAGCGGATTTGAAGCCTGAAGCGACTGCATCGAACTGTTTGATAAAAACTTCTGGCGGATAAATGGCCCGCCAGGCATCGAGATCATCGTAGGGAAATCCCACCATGCTTGCGTGATACCCGGTTGGTTCGGAATAGAGCAGGTTTGCCGGTCCCATGTGTTGAGGGCCCGAATAGAGAAGTCCACCATGATAGGGAAACTCGCAAAATGCTGTGCTGAATTGTTGCCACGCAGTGAGGATTGCAGGTGAGAGAGTTGGGCCAAAGCGTCGTCTGGCAACCGTCTGCATGGCCTTGGCTGCGGATTTACATGCAAGGGTTTCTGCGACAACCTCCAGGTTGGGCGATGGATAGCCGCCCAGCGTCCATCCCAACATGATGCCGTCCACTTGGGCTCGTGAGAGATTTTCTGCGTGACGCGCCACGTTTTCCATTGCTGGAATATAGGGGACCGAGGAGAGTTCCCATGTGTTACCGGCCTGGATTTTTGCAATGGTTTTGAGACCGTGTTTGTGCGCAGCGGCCCAGTGTCGTGTTGCTCGCGGCCCGGGGCCAACGACAGAAATGGAATATTCTCCAACGCTGCTTTTGATGCCACCACGTTCAAAGGGCATGTCCCATTCGCTAACGCTCATGAAACAGACTCCTTCTGGAAGTTTTTGTATGGCATCCAGCGCCCAGCTATTATCCCATCCCCAGTCCCAGGCGATGAGCTGAGCGGATGTACCGGATTTTTTGATTCCTGCCTGGAAGAGGCTGTTTACCTCGGCGATGACCTCAGCCGGACTGCGTTTGGAACATCGTGGACATGTTTTCCCTTGGCCATGGGACCAGCAATTGGTCAGGTTTTCAGAAGCCGTAATGCTGAAGAATCCTCCGAGATCGGGCACGGCCTTACAGACGGAAGCGATGGCGTTGGTCAGATATTGTTGGACTTCTGGCACGCTGGTGCAAAGCACCGCGCGGTCTCCCTCAACGGTTCCTTTGAACTCAGGATGGCCCTTAAAAAAGTCCAGTGGCATTGATCTGGGTTCATTCAAATAAAGGAAAACTTTAACGCCATGCCGTTTTGCGCGAGTAACAAGCGAGTGAAGGTTTTTTAACCGTGTTTCATACTTGTCGCTTGTTGATGGAGCCCATGGAAACGGTGTCAGTTTTGAGAGCACGGCTTGAAGCCAGATTCCGTTGACACCAGATTGGGCAAGCCGTTCCAAATATCCGTCGGGGTAAGGATCTGTATCAGTCGCCAGCAGTGGATCCCCATAGAGTGCGAAATAGGAATAACAGAATTTGAGCTGACTGGAGGGCAATACTGTGTGTTTGTGTTTTGGAGAATGAGAAAGCTGGGAGACAAAGGAAAACAGAGGCTCGGAATGTTCCTGGGGATTGGTTGGAAATTCCTTGTGAACTAGGGTGGCGATTTCCTTCTCGCATTCGTGAACGGCATGGTTCGGCGGCTCAAAGCGCAGCGGAGAGCAATGCGGCTTCAAACTCCCGAGTTTGATGAATAGGAAGTCGTCTTCTCTTAGTGTGTAATCTAGTTCTTGCGGTGTCCAATCGAGTAATTCGAGAAGTTGTTCGTAGGGGAGAAGATGCCAGTTGCGTTTGATGACCGTAATATATGAACGCAGTATTTGTTCTCGGGTGATTTTGGGCGGCTGACCAAGCCCCATTGATTGGCCAATCTGAATGATATCCGTTTTCGTGGCTCCAACCACCTTTGCCATGCGCTCAGCGGAAACCAATGACCAGTTACGCCAGACGAATGCGTGGAGGCGGTCTGGAAAATGGGGAAATTGGAGTGGTTCTGGCGCAGCCCCCGCAGGCAATGCGGATGGCGCCATATTATTGACTGTCCGTGATTTGCCTTCGGCCAGGAGGTGTGTGGAACCAAAAGCCAGAGTGCCGCCGACCACAGAGGCTATTTTTATAAAACGCCGCCTCGTCGTAAAGAAAGACGAACCATTCATAAAGTTTATTTACCAAATGAACTTGTTAATCCACGAGACCGAGCTTGATCGCGTAATACGTCAATTCAGCGTTGGTGGAAAGATGAAGTTTCTCAATGACCCGGGTGCGATAAGTGCTCACGGTTTTGACGCTCAGCGACAGGGACGCGGCTATCTGTGAGATGGTGCGTCCACGGGCAATCATGCACATGACCTCGTATTCCCGATTGGAAAGGCTCTCATGAAGGGGTTTCCCCTCGCCCTTGTCTGTCAACGATCCGGCGAGTTTTTCTGCGACGGATGCGGAGATGTATCGGCGTCCCGTTAGAATACGCTTGATGGCGGTGACAAGTTCCTCGGGCGCGCTCTCTTTTCGCAGAAAGCCGGATGCCCCCGCCTTGAGAACGCGAAAAGCAAATTGTTCCTCAGAACAGGCACTGAGAATGAGGACCGGAAGCTTGGAATTAAAGGTTTTGATGTCACGCAAAACGTCGACACCACTTCGTCCAGGCATGGTAATATCCAACACAACAATATCCCACGGCTTCGAAGTGACCAGATTCATGGCCTCTTTGCCATCTTGGGCTTCGCCAATGATGCATTTGCCAAAATTAGCTTGAATCAATTGTTTAAAGCCCATGCGAACCAGTGCATGATCATCAGTTATGAGGATTCGGTGCATAGGAATAATCGCTTTAAAAAGGTGCTGCTTCGCAAGAAGGAGTTTCTGGCAAAACGATGGTGGCAACAGTGCCAACACCCCGCACAGATGTGAGTTTGAGGATGCCTCCCAAACTGGCGACGCGCTCTTCGATTGCCAACCAGTCGAGCTGGCCGTCCGCAGTGCGCAAATGACTGGCCGGATTTGGATGTTCACCGCTTACCCGTAATTGAACGCGTCCCTTGACTTTGACCAGACTGATTTCCATTTTTACGGTCTGAGCTGGTAAAAGAATGAAATTAATGATGTTTTCCACCACGTTATACAAACCTGTGGAAACGGAGGGGGAGAGTGCCAGATCAGGAACTGTGTTGGTGAAAATGCAGGGGGCTGCCTGGGCTTTGGCTAGGCATTCCAAGGCGGCAGACAAACCAAATTCTTCCAGAATTTTGGGATGCAGTTGATTAGTAATGGACCGTATGGAGAGGCCGAGGTCATTGACTAAGGAACAAAGATGTTTGACCTTTTTACGCAACGCTCGTTCTTGCGGCTTCTGGTCTACATCCATTGACAGGAGTGAAAGCTCAAGAGCCAGGACAGTCGCCTTCTGGCTGAGCTCGTCGTGCATTTGACGAGCCAGCTTTTTCTTTTCCCGATCAAAGACGGCCTGCTGCCGGGCTGTCAAGTCCCTCAACTGCTCCAATGTCGGCTTTTTTGTTTGGTTTGGCATGTCAAAGTCCTGACTTACAAGATTTTCTACAATATATCCCCAAAGTTGTATTTTATGCCAGTAATTTTCCGAACCGGTTTTTGTTGGCCAAACCCTCTTTTAAGCGAAATTTGAGAGGTGTAAGATGCTGAAATTTGTGTAGTTAGAACGATAACCAGCCATATTCGCTTAGAAGAGCTAGCAGGCCAGAAGGGGGTGGAGGATGCCTGACTGTTACCTGAAGAAGAGGAGGAACGCCGAGATGATGGGAGTCCGGTAAGAACTGAAAATGAGGCTTATTTCTTTCCAATTTTCTGGAGTTGCCGGGGTGTCAACAGCCAGTCCAAATGAGCACAATTTCCAAGGCGCAGAGTGTCGACTGACAGTTTGCAAAGAGCTGCTTTCTTGAGTTCCATGCGCAAACTGCAATCACCTGTCAATAGAATTGAAATCAACTTGCTGAGATAGGGTTCATGTCCGACAAGCAGGATATTTTTCAGGTCGTGACTGTTCTCATTGAGTTCGTCAATCAGTTTGGACGGATTGCCATTGGCTCCAAGATTCTGGGAGGTCCAGACTTTTTCAATTTTAAGAATGTCCGCTGCAACTTCAGCCGTTCGTGCGGCGCGAACAAAGGGGCTGGTGACGATGACGTCAAAGCTTAAATCCAGCTGGCGCATGCCTTTTGCCACGGCCCGAATGGTTTTTTCGCCCTTGGAGCTGAGAGGACGTTTTGCGTCAGAACCGGTCTTTTCGCTTCGGGGTTCTGCCTTGGCGTGACGCAGAAAAAAGAGGTTCATGGCTGTGGATTGGTGTGCCTGACGTCGCGAGCCTGATAAAGATAAACCACCTCTTCTGCAATGTTTGCGGCATGATCTGCGATGCGTTCCAGGCTTTTGCAAACCGTCATCAGATTGAGACACCGGGTGACATTGGATGGAGTTTCGATCATGTAACTCGAAAGTTCGCGGTAAAGGTGGCGGTTGATTTCGTCCACTTCCTTGTCGCGTGGGATGATGAGGATGGCCTTGTCGGGATGTTTATTGACAAAGGAATCCAACGCATCTTTGAGCATGTCCAACGCCAGGGTTGCCATGCGGGGAATATCCACATAGGTCTTGAGTTGGGGTTCCTTGTTGAGCTCAATCGCACGGCGGGCGATTGTGGTGGCTTCGTCTCCGACGCGTTCGAGGTTTTGTGAGATTTTCATGGCGACTGTGATAAGTCGCAAGTCTGAGGCAAGAGGAGCTTTGGCAAGAAGGAGAATGGACATTTCGTCGATATCAACTTCAAATCCATCAATTGTATCGTCGCTGTCGCAGACCCGACGAGCAAGAGTGCCATCCCGCTCGATGACCGCAGCCACTGCCTGACTGACGGCTGTCTCTGCGCAACTCCCCATGGCCAGGAGTTTGTCCTTCAATTGCGCCAACTCTGTTTCAAAATGGGTTTGCATAGATTTGGAATCAACCGAACCTGCCGGTGACATAATCTTCTGTTCTCTTTTCTTTTGGATTGGTGAATATCTTAGTGGTTGTATTGAACTCAATCAATTCTCCAAGATAAAAAAATGCGGTGTCATCGGAAATGCGCGCAGCTTGCTGCATGTTGTGTGTCACGATGACGATGGTGAATTCTTTCTTTAGTTCGAGGATCAACTCTTCAATTTTTGCCGTTGCCAGTGGGTCCAGTGCTGAGGCGGGTTCATCCATCAGAATAATGGTCGGGCGGATGGCAATGGCTCGGGCGATGCAAAGGCGTTGTTGCTGACCACCGGAAAGTCCCAGTGCACTTGTATGCAGACGGTCTTTTACTTCTTCCCACAGGGCGGCTCCCCGCAGGCTGTGTTCAACAATTCCATCCAGTTCAGAACGGTTGGATTTGCCTTGAAGCCGGAGCCCGTAGGCGATGTTCTCGTAAATGGATTTTGGAAAGGGATTGGAGCGTTGGAAAACCATACCCACATGTTTGCGCAGTTCGATGACGTCAATATCATCGTTGATGTCTTGTCCACCAATCTTGATCATTCCCGTAATATGGACATTGTCAATCAAGTCATTCATCCGGTTAAAGCACCGGAGCAGGGTGGACTTGCCGCAGCCTGAGGGGCCGATGAATGCGGTGACAACTCGTTCCTTAAGCTTAAGGGAGATGTTTTTCAACGCCTGGGTTTTACCGTAATAGAGATCCAGATTGTCCACTTCGATGAGTGGTGGACTATGTAGATCCGGAGTGGTTTCTTGCTTCTTGACCGAAGTAATTGTCATATCGGCGGTCATATTAATCATTGGAGAGCGTGCATTTTTGCCCTCATTCGCGATCGGATGAAGATGGCGACGATGTTGAGCGTGAACGTCAACATTAGCAGGGCAAGCACTGTGGCATATAAGATTGGGCGTGTCTGCTCAACGTTGGGCGACTGTGTCGAAAGAATAAAAACATGGTAGGCCAGATCCATGAACTGGTCCGTAACGGAGTGGGGCATGTCAGCCATGTAGTAGGCGGCTCCAGTGAAAAGAATGGGGGCGACTTCACCCGCGGCGCGTCCAATCGCAAGGATTGCCCCTGTCAGGATTCCGGGAAGCGCTTGAGGAACGACGATTTTTAAAATTGTTTCCAGTTTTGTGGCTCCCAACGCCAGACTGGCTTCTCGCAAGCCCTGTGGAATGGCCCGCAACGATTCTTCTGTTGCCACAATGACAACGGGCAGCGTCATGACGGCTAATGTCAATGAGGCCCATATCATGGCTGGTTTTCCCCAGACCGGCGCTGTTCCTCCCGCGTGGAGGATGGCATCCATGTCTTTTCCTATGAATTCGATGAAGAAGCCGAGACCGAAGAGCCCAAACACGATGGAGGGAACCCCCGCAAGATTATTGACTGCGCCACGAATGATGCGTGTGAAAATGGATGTGTTATGGGCGTATTCAGTCAGGTAAACTGCCGTGATCACTCCCGTTGGCACGACAAACATAGTCATTAGGATGACCCGTATCGTGGTCCCGACGATCATTGGCAAAATTCCAGCCGTATCAACATCAAACATTTTTTCCGTGCCGCCCGTGAGGAAATGCCAGTTAAAGTGACTCCACCCCTTGATGGCGATGTTGCCAAGAATGATGACAAGGATCGCCACGATCAGGTAAGTTGCAGCTCCCGTCAGTCCCGTGAAGAAAAAGGAGGCGTAATTAAAACGGTGTGTCCGAACGTCAAATGAAACACTCTTTGATTCTACGGTTGCGTTCATCGGCGGCCCTCCAATCTGGCTTTTAATCGGTGCATCACCAAATCTCCAGCAAGGTTGGAGAGAAACGTGATTAGGAACAGAATGACGCCGATCATAAAGAGGATTCGGTAATGAGGGCTGTGTGTGACGGTTTCGGCCAGTTCGGCTGCGATGGTCGCCGTAATTGTTCGAGTGGAATCCAGAATGTTCCATGACATGATGCTTGCATTGCCACTGGCCATCAAAACAACCATCGTTTCTCCAACAGCGCGTCCAAAACCGAGGACTACGGCTGCAAAGACTCCTGGTAATGCAGCAGGCAAAACCACTTTCCACGCGGCCTGCCATTTTGTTGATCCCAGGGCCAGAGCGGCCTGAACATAACTGCGGGGAACACTGGTGAGTGCATCCTCGGCGATGGAGAATACAACTGGGATGACTGCCAGACCCAGCGCGATACCTGCAACAAAAGCGTTCAAGCGAGATGTGTAGTGAAAGATGCCTTGCAGAAAACTTGCCATGACAATCAACGCAAAGAAACCAAGCACAACGGAGGGAATCCCAGAGAGTAATTCAATGGCTGGTTTGATCATTTCACGCATGCGGGCGTTGGCCAATTGAGAGACATAGATTGCGGCGGCAAGAGAAACTGGTACTGAAAATAGTAGAGCAACGAGGGTTACCTTCAGGCTGCCGATAAGGAGTGGAATAATGTTGAATTTCCGGACTTGCGAAACGGGTTGCCAGATGTATTCAGGTTTTTCGTAATCCGTCCATTGATAAGGGCGAAGCATGTAACGCCAGGAGGTGGTATCGATCGCGGCATCCTTGTCTTGGGAGGCATCCTTGGCCGCCTCTTCCTTGAGTTCAACGAGTAATTGAAGCGTGTCGTGGCTCTTTGTGCGGAATTCATCCGGTGTGAGTTGAAGGTAATTACGCAACTGTTCGGCGGGGACTTTATCCATATCGGAAACATGGATGATGGCATTGGTCGCACTGTTGCCAGTTCCCCCCACAATGATGGGAATAGCCTCGCGGGTGACGAATATGAAAATGAGGAACACGACGACTATTGCAGAAAGGGAAATGAGGAAGATCAACTTTTCTCCGATCCACTCTGCAGGACGGGCTTTGTGTCCACGGGCCAGTCCCATCCAGCCGATGCTTCGTTTGATTGGTTCTGGTGAACTCATTTTGTTGGGAGAGGAACGGAGGGAAGGATTTACTCCCTCCGTTCGATGTTTTAGTTTAACAACAACAGACTTTATTTTTCACGGAGCTTGTCAGGGAGAGGATAATAGCCGATTTCCTTGACGATTTTTTGGCCGTCATTGCTGCGAATCCAATTCAGGTAGGCCGCAATTTCGTCTTTATCGGCATCGGGATTTAAATACACAAAGAGATAGCGCCAAATGGGGTAGGTCCCATTGACGACAGTTTCTTCTGTGGGTTGGACCGCAGGAGTGGAAGCGTCCTTTTTCACGCCAATGGCACGGGCTCCGGCGCCGTAGGCTGCACCACCGTAGCCGATCCCACGCTTGTCTTTTTCAATGGCTTGAAGGAGAGCCGCAGTGCCAGGCATTGTTTGTGCAGAGGCAACGAAGTCTTTGCCCTTAAGGATGTGGTCTTTGAAGAACTCGTAACTGCCGGAGCTGTTTTCACGGCTATAGACAATGATTTCCTCATCATCACCGCCCACTTCCTTCCAGTTTTTGATTTTTCCGGTGAAGATATCCTTGAGTTGAGCAACGTCGAGTTCCTTGATTTTATTGTCATTATTGACATAAACGGAGAGACCGTCGAGAGCCACCTTGTATTCGCGGGGGCGCTTGCCGAATTTTTTGACATATGCCTCAGTTTCCTGTGCCTTAATGGTGCGGGAACTATCAGCAATGTCGATCTGACCGTTTTGAAGAGCAGCCAAACCAACACCCGAACCGCCGCCGGTGACTTGAATCTTGGCATCTTGATGGGAGGTCATGTAAACCTCGGCCCATTTCTGGGCGAGAATGACCATGGTGTCTGAACCCTTGACTGTAATGGAGCCAGCCTGTGCAGAAATGCTTGCCGCCGCGCAGAGAGCGGCCAGGGTTCCGAGTAAATATGATCGAGTTTTCATTTTCATTCTATTCAATAATTGCATGTGGTTATAGCGATTGGTTTACGGGAATGTGACAGTTGTGTGACAAATCAGAAGGCGAGTATCAGGTCAAGAAAGAGGCGGTCCTGCTGCCCGAGCTTTGTTGGACCATTGTTGATTTCCTCGGTTTTGAAGTAGGTGAGTCCAACAGTCAAGGGGGTCAGCACACGGTAGGACGCGGTGATTTGATGACCTCGAACATCGGTGCCACCTTTACTGGCAAAGCCGAAATTATCATCCATGAACCCTCTCCAGAGAGAAGCGGTTTCGATGTTTTTGTAGGCATAGCCAATCTGCCAGTTCCCCTTGTTTTTGGAACTGCCGAAGGTAATGCCGATGCTATAAGCCTCGTTTTGCCTGCCATCGTAAGGTTGATGCGTTCCATCGGGCATCATGCCATCAGCAGAAGGATTGACAGCGTATTCGTAACTGACAGTGATTGGAAACTCACCATTGTAGAGTGGCATTGAGTCCAGATTGTAGGTGGCTTCGGAACGAGCAAAGATAGGATTAAAATCCTGAGCACCATAGGTCAAGCCGTTGGCGGCAACATAGGTGCCGGTGGATGGGGTCCCATTTTGGTAAGAGCTCACGAAGGATTCCACCGTGTTATTGGCCATGGCATCCTGTGCGATGAAATTATAAGAACCAACGCCCAATCGGGTGGAAAATTTCTTGTGCCACTTGGCTGTCCAGTCGATTTGATCAACCATGACAAATGTATCTGCTGCTGAGGAGTTCTCGCAGATGACCCATTGGCCGGAGGTGAAGTTGATCGAGTGTGTATCATTGATCGGCGCTGTGAATTTTTCCTGAGCGCCTTCGGGATTGTAATCAGGACTGAAAATCATTGGGGTGGCCCAGAAAAGGTCCTGCATTTTTCCAGCCTGAAGTTCCATCCACGAGAATGGCGTATAGCGCATATACGCAAGGTCCAGAAAGACAGGTTTTCGGCTGGAGTCATTATTGAAGGTGCTGTTGCCAGAGAATGGACTGCCTTGTCCATTGATGTTTCCCGTGTCTCCAGAACCGATCCTGATGCCGGCTTCCAAGTGGTCAGCCATTGTTGCAACGGCTCCAATACGGGCGCGGTAACGATAACGTTCGCGTTGAGGAATGGATGTGCCGTCGTCGCCATTATCACCGGTGATTTGATCGTAGCGCAACCGGAGGTCGCCATTGATTTTGAAGCTTTGCACCCACTCGGGCATTCCGCTTTTTGCAGAGTATGCCTTTGCAAAGCCCTTGTCAGATTCCTCGCGGAGTTCGTTGGCTTCCTTGACGGTAAGAACACCCTTTTCGACGAGTTTGTCGAGTAGAACATCATTCGATTGCGCTGTGACGTGGGTGACGCCCAGAGCCAATCCTGCGGCCAGAATCCCCGCGCTTTTACGGAAATGATAGTTGGTCTTTTTCATAGTGTTTTCAAAACTGTGGCTGCAGGGTAAAATGAAATAATGTCAAAGCAGGGGACGTTCGGTTACAAATGTGTAACATCACCGATTATTTTTGAACGGGATCCAGCGTAAAACTGAATACAGAACCTTCTCCAATTTTGCTGGAGACCCAGACTTTGCCTCCGTGGGATTGAACAATATGTTTAACAATGGAGAGGCCCAACCCGGTTCCGCCCTGATCCCGGGAACGCGCTTTGTCAACGCGATAGAAACGCTCAAAGACGCGTGGCAAGGATTCTGGTGGGATTCCGGGGCCGTCATCCCGAATGGAAATTTCAATTTTTCCACCGTCGATTGTGCGTCCTCCTGCCACCACCTGGCCTTCCTGACGTCCATACTTAATGGCATTATCAATCAAATTGCTGAATACCTGGTGAATGCGATTGGAATCCGCTTTTGCAAGAAGATCGGCAGGAATTTCATTGATGAGTTTGACCGATTTCTTTCGTGCGTTGGGTTGAAGGTCCTCCATGACCCTGTCTGCTGCCTGACGCAGATTCAAGGCCGAGAAATTCATCTGCGTTTTACCGGATTCGAGATGCGCAATTGTGAGCAGATCATCAATCAGGAGAGCCAGACGGTTTGCATTGCGTTCAATGGTTCGCAGAAAACGTTCAGCAGCGGCGGGATTGTCCTTGGCCCCGTCGATTAATGTTTCCACACAACCTTTGATGAGCGAGAGTGGGGTTCGAAGTTCATGGCTTACATTGGCCACAAATTCCTGGCGTGTGTTTTCCAATTTCTTGATGCGTGTCAAATCATGAAACACAAGAATGGCACCGACTCCTTCCTGATTTTGCACCGCAGTGGCATTGACTTCAAATACCCGGGGTTCCATGCCGGGCATGACGACTTCTGTTCCCAGAATCTGACGTTCTGTTGACAATCGGCTGACCAGGGCTGCAAGCGAATGGATGCGCAGAGCTTCAAGGACACTTTTCCCGGTAATGTCATCGGTGAGTCCAAACAGTGTGGTAAAGGCACGGTTGGCGAGGCGGACGCGGCCTGCAACATCAAGCACGAGGACGCCTTCTACCATGCTGTTAAAGAGGGCTTCTTTTTCAGCCAGAGCTTCGGCGGTGAATTGGCTTTGAAGGGTTCCCAATCTGGAGATTTCTGCGGTGGAGGATTTCTGTGCTGATTCAAAGCGCTTTTTCCACGATAGATGAGTGTACAGAGCCAGCCCTCCAAGCACGGCACATGCGATAAGTGTGATCATTGGAAATTATCTTCAAGGAATCGGTATCCGACCCCGCGCACCGTATCAAGGTAGCGAGCGGCCTGCCCCAGTTTGTCGCGTAGGCGTCGCATGTGGGTATCCACTGTCCGGGTATCGATATGAGCATCGTATTCCCAGACGTCGCGCAGGAGTTGTTCCCGGGATTGGACGTGACCAATGCGTTGAAGCAAAACAACAAGGAGTTTGAATTCAATTGCGGTCAATTCCACACGGCGGGTTTTCACCATGACCATGTGTTTGGAGACATCAACACGAAGTGTTCCGGCAATGTAAGTGTCTTTTGTTGTTTCTGGAGCCTGAGTCTGGGCAAGGCGTTTTTTAACACGCAACATCAACTCGCGTGGACTGAACGGTTTTGTAACGTAATCATCGGCGCCAAGTTCCAAACCAACAATCCGGTCCACTTCGCTTGCTTTTGCCGTGAGCATGATGATGGGAATGCCCGCCGTACTCGGGTTGGCACGGAGGATTTTACAAACCTCGAATCCGTCGAGCTCAGGGAGCATGACATCAAGGAGAATGAGATCGGGGGAAAGTGTTCTAGCTTTTTCGACCGCCTCATTACCGTTTGCCGCGGCTTCAGATTCATACCCGGCCAGGTTCAGGTTGTATTGGATCAGCTCCACCACACCGGGTTCGTCATCGACAACAAGTATTTTGCCTTTCACAACTCCTACGCTTCATCAAACTGGCAGTTCACTCAACAGCAGGACAGTTACAAACGTGTGACAACTCGGTGACACCGCTTCTCTGACATCATTTCGAATTGTTTAATGAGTGTGTATGGGATGAGCAATTATTTGAAGGGATCACCCATGACGAAGTGGGTGGGAGAGGGGAAAAGTGTTTGGTAAGTGTCGCACGGTTGCGACGGAGCCGTCTTCAAGAAGCACTTCCACAATGTCAAAACGAGTTTTTACTCGTGGATCTTTTAGAAGGCGCAGATAATCCATGGCGCAGAGGGAAAGAAGATGGCGTTTGTGGTTGTCAACTGCTGCTGCAGGGCGTGTCCACTCCTCAGAGGATCGTGTTTTGACTTCAACAAACACAAGGCAGTCTTTGTCCCGAAAAATCAGATCGATTTCTCCCCGGGGTGATCTGAAATTTGCGGTCAAATATTTCATTCCCTTCTGTTGAAGAAATTGTTTTGCAGCGTGTTCTCCAAGTTTTCCACGGCGCAAGTGTTCGGGAAGTTCTTTTTTGTTTCGCCTCCAGAATGTGAGCCAGGACCACATGGAAATATCCTAGAGAAGTGTGCCTTGGACGGGGCGGATTGGGGCGAAGCTCTTCCTGTGGATTGGACAGGGGCCCAATTTGAGGATGGCGGCGAGGTGCGCTGGTGTTCCGTATCCTTTGTGTTCTGCAAAACCGTAGCCGGGATACAGACTGTCCATTTCAAGCATGAGTCGATCACGACTCACTTTTGCCAGAATACTGGCCGCTCCGATGGAGTAACTCAGGCCGTCACCTTTAACGATCGGGGTGTTGGGCTGTTGGATGGAGGCGACGCGCAGACCATCGACAAGCACATGTTGGGGGGAGGGCTGAAGTTTTTGCAGAGCCAGATTCATGGCGCGGTGCGTTGCCTTTAGGATGTTGATGCGATCAATTTCTTCCGCATCGACGGAGGCTATGCCGTAGGAAATTTCTGGATGCTCCAGCAATGCTTGGAATAGCATTTCGCGCTGGTTGTGAGTCAGTTTTTTTGAGTCATTAATGGAGTCTAGGGGAGAAGGTAATCCGTTTCGAATCCACTCGACGGGGAAAATGACTGCTGCCGCAAAGACGGGCCCTGCCAGCGGTCCGCGTCCAGCTTCATCGACTCCGGCGATGCGTGTAATCCCCCGGTCGGCTAGCTCCAGTTCATATTGAAAGAGATTTGGCTTGGCTTTTGGCATGTATCTTACTCTGCGAGAACCTTATGGATGCAAAGCTTCTTCGTCAAGCCATGGCGTAGTATCTGGCTTTCAAGGTATGAGAGGTTTTTATGAAAATAAAAAAACGTTTCCCATCTTTTTATGTGACGGGAAACGTTTGAAAATGAAATCAATTTAAAGCAGCCGATTAAGCGGACATTTCCTGAACCGAATCCAGTTTCTCAATGCGTCTGCGAAGTTTGGTGAGGGCAATTTCCTGGATTTGGCGAATACGTTCGCGGGTGACACCGAACTTGCGACCGATTTCGTCCAGAGTTTCTTCCTTATCCCCGTCCAATCCATAGCGGGCTCCAAGAATGGCACGTTCGCGAGGGTCCAACGTTTTGACAACGTCGCGGATCATGTCGGTATCCGTTTTTTCTTCCAATTGGCGGTAGGGGGTTTGTGCCTTGTCATCGGCAACCACTTCTGAAAAAGAACCGGAGTCGTCAGTTTCGCCCATGAGCGCATCAAGAGAGGAGGGTGTGTTGGAGGCAGACCTGTAAGCGGCAATGCGTTTTGTGGAGATCCCGAGTTCAGCGCTGAGCTCCTGATCGCTTGGGTCGTGACCGGTTTCAGTGCGCAGGCGGGATTCTGCCCGGCGAATGTGGAAAAGTTTGTCAACTACATGAACCGGCAGACGAATGGTTTTGGATTGATTGGCAAGAGCCCGGCGAATGGATTGTTTGATCCAGAAAGCGGCATAGGTGGAGAGTTTTGCCCCCTTTTTGGGATCAAAACGTTCAACGGCAATCATCAGTCCAATATTGCCTTCGCTGACAAGGTCGAGGAGAGGCAGCCCGGAATTTTCGTAATCTCTTGCGATTTTGACAACCAAGCGAAGATTGGCTTTGATCATTTGTTCGCGGGCTTCGCGATCTCCCTTTTTAATGCGTTTGGCAAGGGAGATTTCTTCTTCCGGAGTCAATAGTGGGGTCTGCCCCACTTCCTTCATGTAGAGTGTAAATGCATCCAGTGCGACCGCTGGTTGGAAATTTTCGTCTTCATGCTCAGATTCTGAAGCTTCAATTTCCACTTCGGTGTTTTTTATTGAAGGAGTGTGGAAATTATCTGTCATGAATTCCTTCTTTGAATCGGTCGTCAGCGAGACTGACCGTGTTGAGCTCTTGGCTTTCATAGAGTTATGTTTTTGTTGATACGCCTTGATGGCGATGGATGCATTCACTAACTCATAGCATAATCAAAAATTGTTATGCCAAAACCAAATTACGCTAATAGATCATTTCGTCAACTACTAAAACATATTATTTTTATTAAACTAACTGTTTTGAAGAACGCGATCTACTGTCAGCAACAATTCCTGAACTGTGAAGGGTTTTGCCAGCCGGTTTGTCAGCCCGGCGGATTTGAGCTCCTGAAAGCGGTTTTCATCAATGTTTTCGTTAAAACCGGTTGATAACACGACCTTTGTTTTGGGAGAAATTTCATGAATGGCCAGCGCAAGGGAGAAGCCGTCCATTCTGGGCATCATATAGTCGGCCAGGACGAGTTTGATGGAGGAAGAATGTTTTTGGAATACTTCCATTGCCAGTACCCCGTTCGAGGCGCAGAGGACCTGATACCCGTTTTGCCCCAGTATTTTTCGTGTGATCTCACAAAAACTTTCTTCATCATCAACAACGAGAATGGTTTCTCCGTGGCCGCTTGGGAGGGATATCACCTTCTCAGTTTGAAATGAGGAAAGCACGTCGGGGGATGCCGGAAAATAAATTTGAAAGGTGGTGCCTTTGCCTGGTGTACTGGAGACGTTAATGGCTCCGTTGTGGGCCTTTACGATTCCAGCAACAGTGGCGAGGCCAAGTCCGGTGCCCTTGCCGATTTCCTTTGTCGTAAAGAAGGGATCAAAAATTTTCTCGATGTTTTCTGGAGAAATTCCTGTACCAGAATCTTGAACGGTGAGCAGGACGCTGGGGCCTGGAGCGATTAGGCCTACGGTGCCGGAGAAACTTTTCGGAAGACGGATGTTTTCAGCGGCGAGAACGATTTTTCCCCCCGCAGGCATGGCATCGCGCGCATTGAGCGAGAGATTCATGAGCACCTGATGAATTTGGGTGAAATCTCCCAGAATCGTCCAGAGGTTTGTCGAACAACGGATTTCGAGTGTGATGGATTTTGGGAAGGTCTCGCAGATGATTTGTCCCATCTCCTTGATCAGGTGCCGCATTTGCAGGGGGCCCTGACGAACCTCGAGTCCGCGGCCAAAAGTCAGTACCTGCTTGACAATGCCAGCGCCGCGTTGTGCGCTGGATTCAATTGTGTCAACTAAATGTCGCGTCTCTTCGTCCGCCACGGCGTCGCGTAGAATGGGAAGGACCATTAATATGGGGGCAAGAACGTTGTTCAAGTCGTGGGCAATGCCACTGGCCAGGCGACCGACACTTTCCATGCGCTGGGAGCGGAGCAGTTGCATCTCGGTTTGTTTGCGTTCAGTGATGTCGACTGCCATCGTCAAAAGGAGCCTTGAGCTGGATTCCGGTTGCCCGAGGGGAGTGGTCTGAATGTCCCACGTGCGTTTCTTTTCATCCTTTGCCTTGATTTGCCATTCAAAAGGCGGAGTGATTTGTTGAACCGTCAAGAGCGTTTTCTGATGTTGCTGAATGATTTCCGGATCGGCACCGAGGGATTTTTCCAGCCATTTTTGGAGAGTTGGAATTTCCTCAAGAGTATAGCCCGAAAAACGGGTCCACCCCTTGCTGATCTGAAGGACTCGCCCGTGTTCATCGAAGATCATCATGGGGATTGGGGCTTCCAAGATGGCCCTTCGAAAACGTTCCTCGCTGGCTTTCAGGGCTGCCTCGTTCTGCTTGCGTTCGGTAATATCTTCGAGGCAAACGAGGACGGCTGGTGTTTCCTTGAGAAGAAGGGGAGCTGTTGAGACGAGAAAATAAGTGATTGAAGGGGAATGATGATTGGGCCGATGAATTTCGACTTCCACCTGACTGTGAGGATGGTTGTTGCGCAGTGTGTCAAAAAGTGTGTTTTTGAGGGGGCAATCTGTGCAGTGCCCTGTTTGTCCACAAACGGTGGTTGGATTGCCGCAATTAACGCAACCAAGAGCTTCTCCCACATGTTGATTGAGAAGTTTTGTGTTGTTGGAGATGAGTCGTATGGAGGCTGGATTTGCGTTTTTGATTCGCAAATTCATATCCAAAACGAGCAATGCCGTTGGAGAATGCTCGTAGACGGCCGTCAGCTCAGAGGCGTTTTCGCGGCGTTGGCGTTCCAAGTCCTCCAGTTCCTTCCGCATTTTGAACTCCTTCAAAATCCGGTCGACAGCCTGGGGGAGGCGGTCCAAGAGTTGGGTATCTTTGATGAGATAATCGAGGGCTCCGAGTCTCATCATATTGACGGCGACGCTTTCGCCACCGTGCCCGGTAATGACAATGAATGAAGGTGTGAAACCTGCGCTTCTGAGCGTTTCGACCAGCTCATTTGCAGTCATGTCAGGCAGTGAATAATCGAGAAGAAGAAGGCTTTCTGGAGTTTTCTGTATGTGAGATAGAGCCTCCTTACCGGTTCTAACCCATATTATAGGCATTCGGGTCTCGACTAATGCCTGTTGAAATAACTCCGCCAGCCCTTCATCATCCTCGACTAGAAGTAATAATTTGGGCAGTGTCACAGTCGGGACTTGAAATTATGAATGGTTATGTTGCTGCAATCTCAGGCACTTTGACAATTAAAAGAAACAACCCCAAATTCCTTAGCACCGTGCTGAACTGAACAAAGTCGACTGGTTTCGTGATGTAACAATTACATCCGAGTTGATAACACTTTTGCACTTCGCGTGGATCGTCCGTCGTCGTGAGCATGATGATGGGAAGCGTCTTGAGCTTTTCATTCTCTTTAATGGCGCGTAATGCCTGTACACCATCCATACGTGGCATTCTAATATCAAGGAGCAACAAATAAGCTCCACCCGGCTTGAAATCCTGTCTTCCGTTTTTATTTTCCAGAAAATCCAGTAGCTCGCGGCCATCGCGAAAACGAAGGATGGGGTTTTTAACCCCAACGTCTTTCAGCAATTCCTGTATTAAATCCGCATGGCCATCATCATCTTCAGCAATGAGGACGGTAACATCGTCGAATTTTGCAAAAGGTTGCATGCGGTTTCAAAGTCTAATTTCATTTTTGAAGAGAGTCAAAAGCGATTATGGAAAAAGTTAAAATAAATCTCTTCATTAGAAGGGATTTTTTCAAGAATTCTGAAACCTGGAGGTCGTTTAATACGTCTATGGTTTTCCCTTGCTTTTATTTTCTCCATGAATAAGGCTTTTATCACATTACGACGTTTTATTCATTAGGGGAAAAGCAGGTTATAATTGCCCCAGAGCGGTTTTGTACCGGGAAGGGGAGGTGTTTTTTTAGAGTCGAAAGTCTTGAAGGAAACACAAAAGCGTCCGATCAGACATTATGAGCCTTTCTGAGGTTGAGAAGAATCAGCGGATTCTGATCATTGATGACAACCATGCCATCCACGATGATTTTCGAAAAGTTCTTCAGATTTCAAGCGGGCAAAACACGCTTGACGAAACGGAAGCAGAACTTTTTGGAGAGCCAACGCTGGCACCCAAGATTGTCGGCTTTGAACTCAATTCCGCTTACCAGGGAAAAGAGGGGTATGAAATGGTTAAAAAAGCCGTATCGGAAGGGCGTCCCTATGCAATGGCATTTGTGGATATGCGCATGCCTCCCGGCTGGGATGGGTTGGAGACGATCCTGAATATCTGGCAGGTTTATCCCGACATCCAGATTGTCATTTGCACGGCCTATTCAGATTATTCCTGGGGAAAACTCATTGAAAGAGTGGGACAGTCTGATCGTCTGGTTATTCTCAAGAAACCTTTTGACACGATTGAAGTTCTGCAACTTGCAACCGCCTTCACTGAGAAGTGGCGTCTCATGCAACAGGCCGCCACCAAGCTCAGCGACATGGAAAAAATGGTGGAACTTCGAACCCGCGAACTCAAAGGAACCATGGAGCGGTTGCGTGTCAGTCTGGAAGAGACGGAGCGTTCGGAAAACGCCCTGCGAAAGAGCGAGGAGCAATTTCGCATTCTTAGCTCCAGTTCTCCAATTGGCATTTTCCTGGTGGATGCCCTGGGCAAGACCCTTTATAGCAATCCCCGCTGGGAAAGTCTTACAGGCTTGGCTCCATTAAATACACTGGGAGACGGCTGGCAGGCTGCGATTTACCCAGAAGATCGTGAACATGTTATAGCCGAATGGAATAAGACTGTTGCTGCAAACAAGGAATTTTCCTCGGAATTTCGGGTGATCAATCCTCAAGGCGAGGTGCGTTGGGTCGCTGTGCAAACGGCGGGAATCTGGGCCAAGCAGGGGGTGTTGACAGGGCACGTGGCAACAATAGAAGATATTACCGAACGCAAGCGTGTGGAGGAGGCTTTGCTGATGGCCAAGCTGGCCACGGAACAGGCGGCTCGCGCCAAGAGCGAATTTCTTGCCAACATGAGTCACGAGATTCGAACTCCCATGAATGGAATTGTTGGGATGACCGGGCTTTTGCTCGATTCGGATCTTCAACCCTTGCAGCGTGAATTTGCACAGACAATCCAGACCAGCGCAGACAGCCTCCTGACCATTCTTAACGATATTTTGGATTTCTCAAAGATTGAAGCCGGAAAACTTACCTTTGAGACCCTTGATTTTGACCTGCTCGCCACTATTGAAGAGACTTTAGACATGCTGGCCCAAAGAGCTCAGGCCAAGGGACTGGAACTTATTAATGCCACGCCGCCGAACATCCCTTGCCGATTGCGGGGAGATCCGGGACGTTTGCGCCAGATTTTGACCAACCTGATTGGAAATGCCATCAAGTTCACTGCTCATGGTGAAGTGGCTGTTCATCTTTCACTTCAGGCTGAGACAGATAAGGATGTGACACTTCGTTTTGAGGTAAAGGATACAGGTGTTGGAATTCCTGAAGAGAACCAGAAACGGCTTTTTCAGGCTTTTACTCAGGCTGACTCCTCCATTACCCGCCGCTTTGGAGGCACGGGGTTGGGACTGGCGATTTCGAGGCAGTTAGTCCAGATGATGAAAGGCCAGATTGGAGTTAACAGTCGGCAGGGAGAAGGTTCCACCTTCTGGTTCACGGCTGTCTTTGAAAAACAAACGGGCACTCCGGCACCGTCGGTGGCATTGAATCAGGATTTGCGTGAGTTGCGCGTTCTCTCAGTGGATGATAATGCAACCAATCGGGAGATTCTGCGTCACCAACTTGCAGCCTGGCAGGTTCAGAAACAAGGCTGTGCACCCTCAAGCGAAGAGGCCCTTAAGGAGTTGAGAGCTGCTGCCGCCCTGGGCGTTCCATACGATGTCGCATTGCTCGATATGCAAATGCCGGATACGGATGGATTAACACTGGCTCGGGCGATAAAAGCTGATCCAAATATCAAGGCAACCAGGCTCATTATTTTGACATCGCTCGGTCAAATGATGTCGACTGAAGAACTCAAGAGTTACGACATTGATGTTTTTCTGGTGAAACCAGTCAAGCAGGCCCGGTTGATGGATTCGCTTCTGCAAGTTTGCAGCAAACTTGATCCCAAACGTTTTGCGGGCAAAGTAAAATCGGCAGACCTCACAAAGCCAAAGCCCAAGGTAATCATCCAGACTTTCCCCAGCCCAAATCGACAGGCATTGATCCTTCTGGCCGAAGATAACGTTATTAATCAAAAAGTAGCATTGGGACAGCTTCATAAATTGGGCTATGGTGCCGATATTGTTACTAATGGTCTGGAAGCGCTGGAAGCCCTGAAACGTTTGTCTTACGACATCGTCTTTATGGATTGCCAGATGCCGGAGATGAATGGGTATGAGGCTTCCCTTGCCATTCGAAGGATGGAGCATGACAAGGATAACACCTGGAAGGCTCCCGTATATATCATTGCCATGACCGCCACCGCCATGCAGGGGGATCGCGAAAAATGTCTGGAGGCTGGCATGGATGATTATATCAGCAAACCGGCTCAGATCAGCGATATTCAAGCCGCCTTGGGGCGCTGGGAAAAAACATTTACAAAGAGTGCCTGCCCAAGAAGCACCGCAAATTGAATCATGCAAGAAACCAATCCGCCAATGCCCTCGGTCGACTTTGATCTTCTCAACAGCATTTTTGATAGTGACCCCGGACAAGTGCGAGAGGTTCTGGACCTTTATGTGGAACAATCCGCAGCCCAGATTCAGAACATGGCTGTGGCGATATCCTCTAATGCAACCGAAGACCTTAATCATCTGGCTCATAAGTGTGCCGGTGCAAGTGCCAGTTGTGGCATGACAAAAATCGTGCCGATACTTCGCAACCTTGAACGGATGGGAAAGGAAAACCAGATGGCAGAAGCCCCCAAAACATACGAACTCGTTAAAACCGAGTTTGCTGCCATTCAGCAATGTCTTGCCGAACATTTTGCGAAAAAATAGCCGTCTTGTTTTGTTTTACACAGGAGGGGCTTGGGGAACTTTGGAGAGTTGAGACCGCTCACTTCTTGATTTTACGCTGAATCCTCCGAATAAGCTGGCGAAAACCTGTAAATAATGGCACTTTCCCAGTTGTTATGACCAACATGCGAGTAGTGTTTGGCTGTGGACTCCTGGGACTTGCCCTGACTTTTTCTCTTGGACACCTTGAGGCGAAAGACGCTGACTCTGGCCGATTCGGTTTTTCCGGACCGGAAATTTTTCCAATTGACCCGCAGATCAGTCTCCTTCATGCCGCAGATTTGGATGGCGATGGCTTGAATGATCTGATTATTGTCAACAATAACCGATCCAAAATCAATCTGCTCTATAACCAATCTGGAAAGAAAAATGCCGAGACTCCCAAAAAGGATGCCAAACGCGAGATCAATGAATTACCACCCGATGCCCGTTTTCGCATTGAATCCATTGCATCCGAAAAACGCATTTCCTCACTTGTTGTCCAAGATTTGAATTCCGATGGCAAACCGGATATTGCCTATTATGGCGAGCCCAAGGAACTTGTTGTTCAATATAATCAGGGCACCAATGGTTGGAGTTCTCCAAAACGTTTTGCCATTGATGACGGGCAATCCACCAGTGACTCTTTGGCCGCTGGTGATCTCAACGGAGACGGTCTCACTGACCTTGTTTTGCTGGGAGAGAATTGCATCTATTTCCTTCCCCAGCTCACCAATAAAACCCTCGGCGAACCGGTGAAAATTCCCTTTTCAGGTAATGTAAAGGCAATCCAAGTGCTGGATATTGATGGTGACGGACGAAACGATTTATTGCTGGTCAACTGGGATAGCACAACCCCATTTCGTTTCAGACTTCAGAATGCCGAGGGACAATTGGGACCAGAAATGCAGTTTGCCTTGCAGCCTGTCCGTTCCTACCTGATTGATGATGTTGATGGGGATCACAAAGCGGAACTTGTCACCATTGCCCAAAACTCAGGTCGTGCGCAAATTTCCAATTTTGTTCGCAAGCCTGCTGAGGCTTTTTCAAGTGTCTTCAAACAGGGCCAGTTTCAAGTCCTCCCACTCAACAAAACAGGCAAGGCCAAGCGCGGCATTCTTTGGGCCGATGTCAACAACGATGGTTATGCTGATCTGATTGTTGCCGAGCCCGATAGCGGACAGGTCAGTGTTTTTCTCCAAAAATCGGACGGGAGTCTGAGTTCAGCAAAAACCTTTTCCAGCCTGACCGGCATCAGTCAGATGGCCGCGGCGGATTGGAACGGGGATGGCGTGATGGAGCTCTTTCTTTTGAGTTCGGATGAAAATCAAGTGGGCGTCACTCATTTTGACAAGAACGGGAGCATGGCGTTCCCGACAATTCTGCCACTGCCAGGCAAACCGCTGGCAATGACCGTTGGCTCCCTGAAGCCGGGAGCCAAGCCATCCCTCGTCGTTATTGCGGATCAAGATGGAAAACGTGTTCTTGTGACAACGGATGTTAATGCCAAGCCACACATCCAAAAGTTGAGCGATGATTTCAAGGCAATCCCAAGTTCGATTACTATTCTTGATGCCAATCAGGATGGTTTGCCTGACCTCGTCGTTCTCAGCCCCTATGAGAAAATCAAGGTGCTCCTTCAAGTGGCCAACAAGACGGATTTTGACGAAACGGATGTTCTTCCGCCGGGAGGCAGTACGGAGCAACCCTGGTTGAGCGTTGCGGACATCGATGGTGATGGGAAACCGGAATTACTGTTGGCGCAAAAGAACTTTCTGCGTGCCGTCGTGTTGAAAACAAGGGAAGATAAAACATCAACCAATAAACCGACTTGGATTTTTGAGGTCAAGGAACAGATTAATGGCGCTTCCAGTGCTTCACGCATTGTGGGGGCTGCGGCGTTGGGCAAAGGAACCAATACGTCCATGTTCCTTCTGGATGCAGAGAAAAAGTCACTGACACTTTGTGAGCGTGATGCCGCCGGAGTCTGGCAAGTTGTCAGAAATATGTCTCTGCCCTTCGTTGATTTTAGCGAGGTGTGTCCCATCGGCTTGGGAACATCAAATTCCAATGCGCTTGCCTTCATTGGTCTAAACGCGGTGGCTACTCTGGCTTTGAGCGGGGATGTTTGGCAAATCAATGAGCTGGACGGATATGAAACGCAAATCAAAGATGGACGCCTTAGCGATGTCGTATCTGGAGATTTGAACAATGACAAACGCAAAGAACTCGTGTTCCTTGAGACGGGGAAGAACAACTTGGAGATTGTGTCTTTTCTGCCTTCGCACAAATTTGTTCCGGCGGTGAGATGGCAGGTCTTTGAGGAACGAACATTTCGTTCATCCCGTCGCAGTGAAATCATGGAACCTCGGGAAGCATTGGTGACAAGTGTGACTCCCAGCAAAAAGAACGACCTTCTTATTGTGGTTCACGACCGAATCTTGCTCTATCCTCAGCAATAATAAAACGGATTGATTGTGCCCTATTTGGGATGGCATCTGGAGATGCGAACATTAAGCTGGCGCGTTGTTTTTAATTGGTTCCGAGTTCGTTATTACCAGATGCCTCAGCTATCCTTGCCGCCTTTTCTGCCGCTTCTTCTACCGCTTCATACCGGTTCTGGACCGCATAGTGACCTTTTTTAATTCAAAATTCTTGCCAAAACACATGATTGTCATGGGATGTGCAAAGAAATCCCCTCATCAGAAAATCTAAAAACGGAGTTTTGAAATTTTCTTGGGAAATCGTTTTTCTTTGCGGACTTACTTACTCTTTTGCGCATGTAACTAGTGAAGGCGGTTTAAGGCGACAGTTGTAATGCGCTGTTCGGCAAGATTGTTTTCAACAGCGTGTTGTGTCGTAGTTTCCCGCAACTAGTTAAGAAGCGAAGAGAAGATGTGTTTGATGATAGTTGTAAGATTTGGGTGTCGCCGCCAAGGAGCGGATGCCGGAGTGCCGTGATTTTCTTACAGGCCCTCCTCCCTCAATTTGTGCTGAGGCTGCGTGTCGATCCTGTTTGATCGACTTGAGGGGGGCTTGTAAGAAGACCACTTTTGGACCTTCTACTGTCAAAGCCCGGCAAACAACTGCCTTTGTAAGGCTGTTGAATTCGACACTGAAAGCTCATCAGATTCACTGCCGTTTCAAAAACAAACCAACATTTTCCACGTGGAGTTGTTTTCAGTGATTGATGCTGTTAAAACCTTACCGGGAGTCTTATACATTTCAAGAATTCTTTTTTACGTTTGAAACGAATGATGACCAATCCTCATCCTGGTGATTTGTCGGAACGGGAAATATTCCTTAGCGCTTTGGCGTGCAGGACATTGGAGGATCGCCATGTATTTTTGAGTTCATCTTGTGGAGGGGATCAGGAGATGTTGCACCGTATTGAACATCTTTTACAGGAGGAGGAGACCGTTGGTAACTTTCTCGAGAAACCAGCCTTTCGGATAGATGGAGAATCCCGACATTCAGAATCTGGAACCGCTGAAAAGCTGGGGACGTTAATTGGCCGTTACAAGCTTCTAAAGGAATTGGGGGAAGGTGGATGTGGCGTCGTTTACATGGCCGAACAACAGGAGCCAGTGAAGCGGCGTGTCGCCTTGAAGATCATCAAATTGGGCATGGATACGCGCAGTGTCATTGCCCGGTTTGAAGTGGAACGTCAGGCTTTGGCTTTGATGGATCACCCGAATATTGCGCGGGTGTTTGATGCCGGAGCGACAGGGAGCGGACGCCCTTTCTTTGTGATGGAACTGGTGGGCGGTGTTAAAATAACCGATTTTTGCAATCAGAATCATTTTACAACGCCTCAACGGTTAAAGTTATTTGTCCAAGTTTGTCAGGCCGTGCAGCACGCCCACCAAAAGGGAATCATTCACCGGGATATCAAGCCATCAAACATTCTTGTTTCAACTCATGATGGTTTGCCTGTGCCCAAAGTAATTGATTTTGGCATCGCTAAAGCCACGGGACAGCGTCTGACAGAAAAAACGCTTCTGAATGAACGCCAGTCCTTCATAGGCACGCCGGCATACATGAGTCCAGAGCAGGCTGGAATGAGTGGGTTGGATGTTGATACGCGCACGGATATTTATGCCCTGGGAGTTTTGCTGTATGAGCTTTTGGTGGGAGTGACTCCGTTTGATGCGAAAGCGCTGACGCAGGCCGGATTTGATGAATGCCGCAAAACAATTTGCGAGAAAGAACCGATGCGTCCCTCAACGCGCCTTTCGGCAATGGGGAACGATGATCGAGTAAGCAAGGCGCAAGAACGGCGAACAGAGTCGACGGTCTTGATCCATTATCTCCAAGGAGATTTGGATTGGATTGCGATGAAGTGCCTTGAAAAAGATCGAACTCGCCGGTATGCGACTGCAAGTGATTTGGTGGCTGATATTCAACGATATTTGGATAATGAACCGGTGCTTGCCCGTCCACCGAGTGCCATTTACCGGTTCTGTAAATTTGCACGGCGTAATCGTGTCCCCCTGACCGCTGGTATCGTTGCAGTTCTCGGCCTACTAGTGGGGGCAACCGTTAGTACATGGCAGGCGGTGCGTGCAACCGATGCCGAACGCAAAGCGCAAAACGGCCAGAGAATTGAGAAACTCCTGCGCCAGCAGGCGGAACGAGAGAGAGAACGTGCTCAGGAGGAAAAAGCGGTTGCGCGTCTCAATGAATATGTTGCCGACATGAATGTGGCTTCGCACTCGCTGTCTTCTGGAAATCTGGGGCGGGCGACACAACTGTTAAACAAGCATTTGCCAAAGAAAGGAGAAGCGGACCTTCGCGGGTTTGAATGGTTTTACCTGAACAAACTCTGCCGGGGAAATGATCACATTTCATTTCCAACGCAGGATGCGCCTGTTCAATCAGTCTCTTTTTCACCAGACGGGAAATTGCTTCTTTTGGGCATGGGAAATAAATTCAATATTTATGACATGACAAACCAGAAACTGGTTGTCAGCCGTTCAAAGGGGGCACCGGGATCCGAGTTCTTTGGAGATGGCAAGCGGCTGGTCACGGCTGGCTTGTCAAATGTGCGGGTTTGGCGGACTGCGGATTGGAGTGAGGAGACGGTGTTACGTGATAATTTCAGACCCATCTGCATTTCTTCGGATGGAGCTCATTTGGGTACGGTTTCCTGGGAGGGGGTTCACGTTTGGAATACTTCCGACTGGAGGGAGGAATTGTTTCTAACGGACACATTTGGGCCGATAGCCTTTTCTGCTACGGGGTCACTGCTCGCAACCTATTCGGGAAGTGGAATCGAAATATGGGATTGGAATAAGGGGGAACTCCTAAGGGTGCTTGAAGGCTCATCCAGAATTTTGATGCCAAACTCAGGGGATTTTGGCAGTGGCAGGGTGATGATGTTTTTGAATGATGGCAAGAAATTGGTTGCTCCTCGCACGGGAGTCACTGAACGAGGGGCTTTCATCATGAGTGTCTGGAATGTTGAAACTGGAAAGGAAATTGCAACTTTACCCGAGGATCCACACAGTGTGGAACATACCAGCACGATTTTTTCGGTGGCTTTGAGTCCTGATGGCACAACCTTGGCCAGCGCCAGTTGGGATCATTCGGTAAGACTCTGGAACCTTGCCACGGGCCGCCGGACTGATGTGCTTCAGGGCCATTTGAATGAAGTCTGGGCTGTGGCGTTTTCTCCAGACGGGAAGTGGGTTGCCTCCGGCGCAAAAGATGGTGGTGTCAATCTATGGCCAATACATGCCGAGAAAGAAGACGATTGGATTGCAGGGGCATGGAGAATCTTGGAGTTTTCCCCTGATGGTCGTCAGTTGGCGGCTGTGAACCAGGAGGGAAGTGTGGTGTTTTTCAATTCGCTGACTCATGAGCCTGAAAGGAAAATTGATCTGGAAAGCAGCTTGCAGAACAAGCATATGCCTCAGTTCTTTAATAAAGTTGCTTTGAGTGGTGATTTTGAAACGCTGGCCGAAACGCTTGATTCTGGGGGAGTCCGGATAACAGATTTGAAATCGGGCAAGAAAACGGTAATTGAGTCAGACCAAAGACAGGTTTGGTCGGTGGATATTTCCCGTGATGGTCATTATTTGCTGACCCGAGGACACAACCGGCGTTTCAATTTGTGGCATCTGGAGAGACAATCAGCGGAAAATATTCTAACAGTGGAAGCTGAGAGTGTCGTGTTTTCTCCGGATGGCCGTTTTCTGGGCATTTCTGAATATGGCATGCCCATTCAACTGTGGAATATTTCCACACGGACCTTTGGTTTGAGCCTGGAGAATGATCGGGCATCAAGTGGGGTAATAGCTTTCTCACAGGATGGCAATATTCTGGCCGTCGCAGGAAATGCAAAGCAGTATGACAACGGAATCTGTTTGTGGAATACGAAAACGGGAAAGCTCCTTGGCATTTGTTCCGGCCATAAACAGAGTGTTTGGTGTATTGCATTTTCGCCAGATGGCAAAACGATGGCTTCAGCCAGCGACGATAGCATGCTCAAAATTTGGAATGTTGCCTCACAACAGGAATTGTTGTCTGTGCGTCGTTTGGGGACGACGCTGACGAGCCTGAAATTTTCTCCTGACAATCGAACGTTGGTTGGCGCTGTGAATATGTTTTCGCCTCAATGTGGATTGCGTTTTTTTACAGCTTCAGAAACAAGGAAATTACCCGTCAACTCAGAATGGTGATTCTGGTTTGGGTGGCTGACATGGATCATTTTCAGATATGTCTTGAGGCAGTCCCTCCATCTTGAAAATCTTAGGATTTCAGAAAACTCAAACCTTCTCGAACGACGTGTTCCACTGTGATTTCCCTCATGCAACGCGAGTCCACGGGGCAAATCCGTTGAAAGCAAGGTGAGCATGGAACGGTTGCCCGTAGAATCCGGGCATTCTGCGCAAAGACAGGCCCTGTCATTTCTGGGGAGGTGCTGCAAAACAGGACGATGACTGGTGCCCCTACTGCGGAGGCCAGATGCATGGGACCAGTGTCATTGGTGAGGACAAACCGGCAGAGACGGAGTGCGGAAGCCAGTTGCCTGAGTGTCGTTTTTCCTGCCATGTTCAGCGTGATGGGAGTGGTGGTGCCGGAGCCATGCTGAATCTTTTCCTCGATTTCACGGGCGGTTTGCATGTCTCCCGCCCCGCCAAAGATGACCCAACGACAGCCGGTTTGGTGGTGTAATTGAACAGCGGCATCCACAAAGTTTTCTGCGGGCCAGCGTTTGGCGGGACCGTACTCTGCACCGGGATTGAGTCCACACCAGGGATGTTCCAGATCAGTTGGGTTGATGCCCAGCCGGTCTTGAGCTTCTGCAATTTCCTTTTCTGTGACCCATATTTTAGGGGGAAGCGGTTCCAGAGAGCCCCCCAGATGCGAAATGAGGTCCAGATAATCATGCACGTGATGGGCGGCAGGAGAAATTGCTTTTGCCGGAGGTGGAGTATGGTTGGAAATGGCAAGCAGTGCTTCGCTACGCGAGAGCTTGTGCATGGAACGAGCGCCGGGACGAGGTGGCACAGGGGTTGTCAATAAAAACGTTCTCCATGGACGAGCCCGCCCAATTCTGAACGGAATCCCGGCAAGCCTCAATTCCAGAGCCGAACGAATGGAATTGGGAAGGGCGATGCCGACGTCAAAATGTCTTTTCCGCAGAAGAAAAGCGGTTTTCCAGATGGTTTGGCGTTTGGTAAACGTCAGGATTTCATCCAAGTAAGGCTGGTTTTCCCAGAGACAGGCCAGTTTGTCTGGAGTCAGTAATGTGATGTGTGCGTTCGGCTGCGCTTCGCGGAGTCGTTGCAATGCGGGGGTCGCCATGATGGCATCGCCAAGCCAATTGAGACCGCGAACAAGAATGTTGGGCGCACTGGGCAAAGAGTTCATTGCACGCATTATCTGGCTATTTGGCAGCGTTTTGAGATGGGGAGGCGATGGCTGTGGTGGCAGGCTGAGGTTTCAATTTCCAGCGGTTGTGGACCCAAAACCAGTTGGCCGGATCGCGGCGAATGCCTTGTTCGAACAGTTTGTTGACGTCGGTCATCATGTCGGCGGCGGAGCGAAGTTTTCCGTTCTCCATGAATGGAATGCCTTTGTGCATTTCGATGCGCCAACGTCCAGGGGCCAGACGGTAGCAGATACCGACAAAAATCGGACTTCGATATCGAAGGGCGAATACTGCAGGTGCGGCAGTTGTGGAGCATAGTCTGCCAAAGAAGGGAATGTGCAAGCCATGATCCCCAGCGTGCTGATCGGAAAGAATCCCCAGCATGAGTCCGCCGCGAGCCAGCGCTGCCTTCAAGTCACCCCCCTGGGTTCTGCGCTCAAAATAAAGACATCCCGAAAGATTGCGTAGGTCCTGAAGAATTTTATTGATGGATGCAGGCCTCACGCCCCGGTAGGTGGTTGCCATTTGAAAACCGGGAGTGAAATTATTCAGGCGCGCCCAAATCTCAAAATTGCCAAAATGGCCGATTGACACGATACAGTTGGGAGGAGTTTGCCCTTGCGGACATTGGGGAAGATTATCGATGCCAACGACTTCACATCTTTTTTTGAGTTGTTCCCAATCCATGGACGCGGTTTTTACCGCAGAACAAAAGCTTTCACCAATTCGGCGAAAAGTCTCTTTGGCGATGGCTTTGATTTCCGCCTCGGTCTTGTCGTTTTTAAATACAGTAGTGAGATTTTCAATCGTCTTTCTCCGGTGCCGGGCATCCAGCCAATAAACCAGACCACCGAAGAACCGGCCAATGTTGGCCACTGTTTCCAGCGGCAGCATTTGCAGAAAACCGACGATCAGCCGAACCGGCCAATAAAGAAAAAAGTCCATGATTATCATCAGACATCCGCACAGACACGTATGTCAGAAGAGCCGATTCTAGGAAAAACGGCGTTTTTTTCCATAAAAACCTTAATTGAGCAAAAATCAGGATCCCAGATACTTGGCAACAGCCTCTGTGCGGGAATGGACGTGGAGCTTGTCGTAGATGCGTCGGATGTAGGTGCGGATGGTGTCGATGCTGATGTGAAGTTCCTCGCTGATCTGCTTGTAGACATAGCCTTTTGCCAGACAGTCGAGAACCTGTTCTTCCCGTGGAGATAATCCCTCGTTTTTGCTGCCAGCCTCTGCGGCATGTTGAAATGACCGCACTACCTTTCTGGCGATCGTGGCGGACATGGGGGAACCCCCGTCATGGACTTCCCGTATGGCGGCGAGAAGTTTTGACGGTTGCGAGCGTTTAAGTAGATAGCCGCTGGCTCCAGCCGCCAGAGCTTGAAAGATTTTATCGCTGTCATCAAAAACTGTGAGCATCAAGATATTGATGGATGGCATTGCGACTGAAAGTTTTCGCGCGCATTCGATTCCATTCATCTCTGGCATGTTGATATCCATGAGGAGGACATCTGGCTTGTTGGCGGGGAGCTTTTCCAGGGCTTCCTGCGCACTGCTGAATGTGCTGATACAACGCAGGTCGCGGGCAGCATTGATATAGCTGGCGATGCTTTCTCGCACACCAGCGTCATCATCAATGAGGGAGACAGTAATCATATTATCTGTTTTCTTTTGCTGTGCTGGGCTCGGGTTTCCCCGTCAAGTTCAAGATTAGTCTAACAGTCGTTCCTTTTCCAGGAGAGCTTGAAATAATACAATCTCCGCCAATAGATTGAAGGCGAAGCTTCAAATTGATCAGGCCGTTTCCATCACGTCGTGCCGTCTGTAATTTTTCTATTGAAAAACCGCAACCATTGTCTGTGATGTCAATTTCGAAAACGGAAGGCCCTTCACTCATATCGATTTGGACTCTTGTTGCTTGGGCATGTTTTAAGACATTGTTCAAGGATTCCTTGAAGGCGAGGAACAGATGGTGACGGACTTCAGAGGTGAGCTGGCATGCCCGGATTTCCTGTGGAATTTCCAGACGGCATTCAATGGCTGTCATTTGGAAATATTCATCGGCATAGCGGCCAAGGTAAGTTGCAAGGTGTTCGAGATTATCGTTTCTTGGATTGACGGCCCAAACCAGCTCATCCAGCGTGGCCATGAGGTCCCGGGAGGTTTCGGCTATGGCATTGATGGATTGTGCCTCAGGCTGTTTTGTTTTTGCCAGCTCACTCAGGAATGAGATGCGAGTGAGTTTTGAACCAATTTCATCGTGCATATCCTGGGCGATGCGAGTGCGTTCGCGTTCCAGTGCCCGCTGTTGTTCCGAGCGTTCAAGCTTGCGGCTGATGCGGCGCAGCATGATGAAACGGACTAATCCGGACACCAAGCCAACGGCAAACACGATAAGAAGACTTGTAAACCACCATGTTTTCCAGAAGGGAGGCAATACAACAAAGTTTACCAGTGTTTCCTGGTCATTCCACACTCCGTCATTTCCTTTTGCAGTCACACGAAAAGTGTAATCCCCCGCAGGGAGTTTTCCGTAGTGGACTTTTCTTGTGTTTCCTCCATCCACCCAGTCCTGGTCGTAACCGTCCAATTTGTGCCGGAATTGGATGCTTTGCGGCGACATAAAACTCAGGGAGGTATATTGAAAATCCAAAGTCCGCATTCGTGGGGAAATCTCCAATGGTGATGACTGATGCGTTTCCCTGCCCGAAGAGGTGGAATTCAACGGGGTTTGAAACCCTTGCACCATGGTTCCATCCACAAGCACTGATTCTATTAAAACAGGGGGGGCTGAATTGTTTTGGGTGAAATGAGGGGCGTCCAGAATGGCAATCCCTTTTGTGGTTGCAAACCATAATTTTCCATCTTGAGTGCGAATGACGCCAGGCCAGTAACGGGAGCATTTGAGACCAACCAATCCGGGCTCCTGTTCACAGAGAGTTGCTGGGAGACTGCGCGAAGTGCCACGGGCAAACTTTTCAAGACCGGTTTTTGAGACTTGAGATATTCCCCGTTCCGAGGCGATCCAAAAATCGCCTTTTTCATCATCAATCATTTGATAGATCGCATCATCGGGTAAGCCTGACCGGCTGTCACACCAATAGAGACGAGTGCTGAAGGTGCATCCCAACCCGCGTTTGTTTGTCCCGATCCACAGCCGGTCTGCTGAGTCTTCGAAAAGCGTAGTGATTGTTGTATGAGCAAGATCTCCGGTGAAAAATGGGACAAATTTATTGTCAAACAGATGGTAGAGACCTCCATCCTCGATTCCCACCCAGACGCTTCCGTCGTGCCGGACCAGAAGACAATGAATGGATTTGCCGGGAAGTCCATCAGAAATCCCGTAGGAAGTCATGCTTCCATTCTCGATGTGGTGAATGCTGCCAAACTGTGTCCCAATCCAAACCCCATTCGTGGACGCCGGATATACAACCTGGACAATATCGTCAGCCAATCCGTTTTGAAGTGTATACTGCGTGACAAAAGAGTCTTTGCAGAAGAAAAGTCCACTCCCCCAGGTACCGACCCAGACCCCACCTTTTCTATCTGTGCAGATCGAATTAACGTGGTTTACAAAATCCAACAGGTTCCCGGTGCGGATTGGCTGAAAGAACTGGGATTGAATCGCAAAAAGTCCCTCCCCTGCCGAGCCAATCCAAATACGACCATCCGCGTTGGTGCATAGAGAATTAAGTGGGGTGTCTGAGAGCCCTTGATTGTTTTCTATGAACCAAAATCGCCGTTGTTTCAGCCTGAGAAGTCCGCCACCACTGGTTCCCACCCAGAGGTCTCCTTCCGTGTCCTCAATGATGGAGCGGACATCATTGTGAAAGGAGCTTGAAACAAGTTCGATGGATTTGAATTCACCGTTGTTCAAGCAGAAGAGGCCGCGTCCCTTGGTCCCCACCCAAAGCTCCCCGTTGCGACGCTCACAAATGGTCCAGACGCGCGAGGCAGATGGATCGGTCGACCGAAAATAATTATAACGTTTGCCAAGGCTCAGGTTGCGCAGAAACGTGTCTCCGTAACCCCAAAGATTTCCCTGACGATCCCCGTAGACACCAAGAAAGTGTATGTTTCTGGTTTCCTCCGTCATGATGGGAGTGTTCAAGAGTTCCAGTTCCCCCTCGTGAAGTTCATAGATACCCGTTGGCGTCGTCACCCAAAGCCCGCCGGACCTGCTGGCATGAATTCCTGTGATGGATTTGAGCGAGGCTCCTTCTCGGGTTTTATATTCGGAAAAATGGCCGTTTTTCCAGCAGTTCAACCCCGATTGTGTGCCTATCCACATCGTGTGCCAGGAATCCTCTGATATGTTTGAGATGCGGTCATCTGTTAAGCCGCTGGCAGTGGTGAACCGTTGTAAATGACCTTTGACATAAACGAGAATTCCCCCTGATTGAGTGCCGATCCAAAGATGCCCCTCATGATCTTCGCAAAGTGCTGTGATTGAGTCTGGTTTTTCTCCGGGGGCATCCGGCGTCCTTACTGGAGTGAATCTGATCCCGTCAAAGTACGCAAGACCTTCGGATGTTCCGACCCATAAATACCCCTGGCGAGTCTGCAAAAGTGCATTGACTGAATTGTTGGGCAACCCCTGTTCCGTGTTCCAACTGTCAACGATATATTCGGGGACGGTTCCGGGGAGACTGACCGGGAATCCTGTGTTGCCAGAGCCAACAAGTTGAGCCCTGACAGTTGTGCTCTTGGTGCCGGCACTTACCATGTCCGCCTTTAAACAAAATGCAGTGGTCAAAATCGCTCCGGAAAGAACAATCCTGATGATTTTGTAAAATCGAAATGCATTACCTGAACAGAAAAAAGGCACGAAGTATTCTGCCTAATTTTATTGGGGATGGCAAGTGATGCCCATGCCTTTTGAATATGGTTTTGATGAATGAAAAAGGCCGGAAGCTTTGGGGCTTCCGGCCTTGTGAAGATTTAGTTCCGTAAGATCTCTTTAGATCTTATGAAAAAAATCGGTGCTATTTGCGCAAGCGGTAGAACTGGGTTCCGGTCGCTGGCAAGGTCACGCTGGTCTTTCCCGCTGGCACAGTGACAGTGGTCCATGTGGCTCCGTTGCCAATGGAAGGAGCGCTTTCCAGAACATAATCTGTTGCGGTGGAAGGCCAGGTCAAGGTGACGTTGCCACCCACGTAGGTGATGGTGATGGTCACGGAGGACGAGCTTTGGCCGGGCAGTGTATCAGCACCGGAAGTAAGGCTTGTGGCCACATCCTTGTCTGTCATGACTCCAGACCAGATGCGCAGTTCATTATAGCTGCCGTTGAAGTAATAGTCACCCCACTGAGCACGACCAAGCCAGTTGTTGATGTCGTTTAATGCGCTCAACGGGTTGATGACCGTTTTGGTATCAACGCGCACACCGTTGCGATACAGACGGGCAATGCCGAGATCTGAATCGTAAGTGACAACGATGTAGCTTTCCACGCCTGTTGGCAGGGTGGTGGAGTTCAGACTTGGTGATTCGCCGTCGGTGTCGTTGCACTTGAAGACCGCTCTGAGAGTATTATTACCAGAGTAAGGTGTGACGAGCAGGTAGTTGGTGCCTGTGCCTTGCAGGTCTTCGCCCTCTTTGCTGCAGCCGAAACTGATCATTGGCTGCCAGGCATTACCCCCGTTCCAAGTGGCCCAGATTTCAAATGTTGCCTTGTTAGGCAGCGAGGAAATCATGCCGTTGGGCAGGTCAACGTAACCGGCATTCGTGTTGATGGTGCCATTACCATTAGGAGCGCCACCAGGGACGATCAACTGTGATCCTGTAAGGGTGTAGGTGCCTTTAAGCACGCCATCCTCGCCACCAACGGAATCCTTGACTGTGGTGCTGCCGACAGCTTCATTAAAGCTGTAGCGGTGCAACAGGGCTATTGGAGCGTTGGTGTCAAACACATTGAATGTTAGAGAGGACGACTTGTCCTTGTATGTGGCCGTAATGGTAACGGAGCCGACTGACACTGGGCGGAGGCTTGTTCCATTAAGGATGGCAACGTTTGTATCGTTGATTGCATAGGTTATGTCTAACTGACTTGTCACGTCCACATCAGAAACGCTCGTGTATTGAGCTTTGACATTTAATGGAACATCGAAACCATGAACGTTTACATCCGTGGATGTTGCGGAGAGGGCGATTGATTGGAGAGTTGCATTGGTGGTCAGCTTGCTTGAACCGGCAACTGTGTCGACCAGGATGTCTTCGTCCGATTTTGCGCCACTATAGATGCGGAATTCATTGACCGACGCATTGAGGTAAGGATCTTTGAATTGAGAACGGCCAATCCAATTGTTGACATCGGGAATGTCGCTCAATTTGAAGGTGATCTTGTTGGAAGCCACCAATATACCGTTTTGATACATCTTAACCCATTGCTGGCTGATGTTGTAAACCGCGGACGCGCAGACTTCTGTGTTTTGAGGAAGTGCTGCAGAACCGGTGAGATCAACCTCGGTCCCGTCCCGGAAACCCAGACAATAAACACTGCCGTTCATTGGGGTCATGCAGGTGTAGATGGTGCCGCCATCAGAGACGTCTTCACCAGAAGTGCTGGAACCGAAGTCATAGAGGCGTTGCCATGCATCGCCGCCGTTCCATGTGAACCAGGCTTCAATGGTCATGTTGGTGAGGGATGAGATGATGCCGTTGGGCAGATTCACGTAACCGCCGTCACCAGCGAGAACGACTTGACCAGCACCATCAAGAACGCACCCGATCAATTCACCATTGGCATCTCCAACGGAGTCAGTGGCGATAGAGCTGGAAGCATCTCCGTCAAAGCTGTAACGGTGTGCGAGTTGAACGGATTCTGCTTTGACAGTCACCAGCTTCGAGATGGTCTTGCCTTGATAAGAGGCGGTCAACGTTGCTGAACCGATTCCAACCGCATGAATCACTCCGGTTGAGTCAATAGAAATGATGCTCGAATCGGAAGTGGTGAATGTGAGGTCAGTATTGCCAGCCAGGTTGACACTGTTGGTGATGCTGGAGTATTTGGCAATGACAGTCGGAGTTGGAATAATTCCACCAATGAATACGGTGGAATCAACCGTCATGGTCAGGGATTGAAGAGAACCGAAGGACGGATTGAGGGTGCTTGTTCCAGCCTGATAATCAGCCGCAATCTGGGCACCACTCAACGCGGAATTATAAATGCGGATTTCATCGATCGTCCCGTTGTAGTAGGGGTCACCACTCCATTGAGAACGCCCGATATAGTCATTGTTATCAGCGAAGGCGCCGAGAGGAATTGGAGCGGCTCCAGAGGCAACCATTGTGCCATCTATATAGAGATAGGACTTGTTGGCTGTTGTGTTGAACACGATTGCCACATGGGTCGGCTCTCCAGTGGGGATGGCAGACGGAGCGTTGAGAATTGGATTTTCTGCACCTCCAGAATTGGTTGTAGCGCAGAAACGGGCAACCGCTGAGGAACCATTGGCAGGGAAGAGTCCGAAATAAGTGGTGCCTGTTCCAGAACCACCACGGCCACTTGTATTACTGCCAAAGTCGATGACAGATTGCCAGCAAGCGCCGGAACCGTACCATGTAGTCCACAATTCAAAGGTGACATCTCCGGTCAAGTTGGAGAGGACGCCACCACCGAGGTCCACGTAATTGCCGTCTGTTCCATCGAGAACGAGTGCCCCATTGTCAACAAAAGCGGTGCCCAAGAGCGTTCCATTTTTGCCACCAACAGAATCAACGGCGTTGCTCTCAAAGCTGTAACGATGGACCAGCGCATTTGGAAGAGAGGTAACGGTGACGGTAGTGGCGGGACTCTGCTTGCCATTATAAGTGGCCGAGACATTGGCTGAACCGGCGCCGACGGCACGAATGTTACCGCTGGCATCCACAGAGATGACCTTTGTGTTATCTGAGGAGAAGGTCAACCCCGGCATTGCTGAGAGGTTGATTGTCTTTGTCAGATTCGCATAGGTGCCGGCAACAGTGGGCGGTGTCAACACTGAGCCAACAACAACGCTGGTTGAAAGACCCGTCATGGAAATGCTTTGCAAAGCGCCTGCATCGGAACTGATCTTATCGACACCGGAAGCGACATCGACCGCAATTTCGAAGTCGGATTTTACACCTTCGTAAATGCGAAATTCATCGATGGAAGCGTTCAGCGCGGTGTCATTGAATTGAGAGCGTCCCAGCCAGTTGTTCACGTCTGGAATATCGCTTAATTTGACGGTGATCGTGTTTGAAGCCACGAGCACACCATCCACATACACTTTTGCGTATTGTTGGCTGGCGTTGTAGGCAACGGTGACATTGACCTCGGTTCCAACGGTCAGGGCTGAGGAGGCATCAGCATCCTGTTCTGACCCTGTTGTTGCTCCAAAACGAATATAGCCGTTATAGCACTTCGGTGTGAGGTAGATATATTTTGTGCCTGTTCCCTGTTGGTCTTCACCCTGGCTGCTTGTGCCAAAGTCGAAGAGGCGTTGCCATGCAGCACCACCATTCCATGTTGTCCACATTTCAAAGGTGGCATTAGTGAGGGAGGAAATAATGCCGTTGGGCAGGTTTACATATCCGCCGTCACCAGCGAGAAGAACATTGCCCAAACCATCGAGTGAAGCTCCGATGAGGTCTCCATTGGCACCGCCCACAGAGTCTGTGGCTACCGCGCTGGAGAAATCATCATTAAAGCTGTAACGGTGCATGAGTTGAACCGTTTCCAGTTGGACATTGATTGTGGCTGAGGTCGTTTTTCCTTGGTAACTGGCGATGAGGTTTGCTGTGCCAGTGCCAACAGCGTGAATCACGCCTTTTGCATCGATCGAGATGACGTTGGTATTATCTGAAGAGAACGTCAGACCGGGAGCTCCAACCAGATTTACTGGCGATGTTAAGCTATCATAGGTGGCCATGACGGTTGGTGTGTCAATGATGGCTCCATAGAGTTGTGTGCCACCCGTGGTCATGGCGATGGATGAAAGAGTTCCCGGAGTTCCAGTCAATAAATCTGCCCCGGCAATATAGTCGGCTTGGATTTGTGCTGAGCTGAGTGCGGAATTGTAGATGCGCAGCTCATCAATGGAACCGTTGAAATAAGGATCATTCCACTGAGAACGACCAACGTAATCGTTGTAATCGTTCATGGCACTGAGTGGAGTGGTTGCTACGGAACTGTAGGCAGCGAGCTCCCCATTCACATAGAGACGGGCGGAGCTGGTGGAAGGACTGTAAACAACGGCAACTTGTGAGGGTTGACCGGTGGTCAGGGCGCTGGGCGCATTGAGGATTGGTTTTTCACCCGAGTTCGAATTTGTTGTAATTGTAAAGCGAACAACACCGCTCCCTCCGTTACACGGCATGATGCCAAAATAGGTTGTTCCTGTGCCGGAGCTGCCCTGCCCTCCGCTGTTGCTGCCAAAGCAGAGAAGTTGCTGCCATGTTGAGGAAGTGCCGTTCCATGTCGTCCACACTTCAAATGTTACATCGGACGACATGCTGGAGAGGATGTTGCCTCCCAGGTCCAGGTAACAGCCATCGCTTCCATCCAGGACTAGCGAACCGGCATCTACTGTGGCGGTGCCTCTCAGTGTGCCATTGGCGGTGCCTACTGAATCAGAGGCATCGGTTGTGAAACTATATCGATGTGCCAGGTCAGCCTGGACCGGAAGTGCCGCCAGAGCTACCCCCAGCGGTATGATTCCGATGTATTTTCTTATTTTCATATGATTTCGGGTTATGAACTGTGTTGTTGTTACGTGTGTAAAATGGAGAAATGCATCTGTGCCTCAAGAGACGACACGGCTATCTGAGCAGCCGTCTCTTGAAGCATCATCTTATGTGGTCAAAATAAATTGGCTCGCATGTGTTCTTTTTTGTGCTTGTAACGATGCTAACGTGCGTGGGGGGTATGTCATGTCGCATGAAACGGCTACAGGCAAAAAACACTTGCGTATTTTGGCCCTGCGAGGATTCCCATTTTTTGAGCAAAATGGAGAAAGAAAAGAGGGAAATTATCGGGGGAAAATCCTGGCTGAGAAAAGGTGTGTGCTAATGCGTTTTCACCTTTTGCCATGCTTGCGAGTTGGAAGAGAAGACAAAAAAACTGCGGCAAGTTTTCAGGCCTGCCGCAGTGGTAATTCTTACCGGGAAAAATTAACGGCGTGAATAATCACGACGAGGGCCACGGCTTCCGCCGCGAGGACCACCCGCCGGACGTTCTTCACGAGGACGAGCCTCATTAACGGTAATGTCGCGGCCACCCACATTCTTTCCAGCCAAGGCTGTGATAGCAGCCTGAGCGCCCTCGGGGGTCGCCATGGTCACAAAACCAAAACCGCGTGAGCGGTTGGTCGTGCGATCAACGATCAGATTGACTTCGCTCACAGGAGCAACTGAAGCAAACAGGTCTTGCAGATCGTTTTCGGTTGTGTCGAAGGAAAGGTTCCCGACATATAACTTAGTGTTCATTTGATGATTAATTGCTAAACTTATTGTTTATTCTGGACTGTTCCCGAGGAATTCGGATTTCAAATCACCACTGAACTTTGTTCATCTTTGGGGGATTCACCATGTCGAGATCTATCAATTAACTTTTAGCTTCGTATAACATGGACCCTTTTTGAAAAAAAGACAAGCATTAATTATTTCAGCCCTAATGTCTTCATTAAGAATATGTAATCCATGGCATTCATGGTAGCCATTTGCTGATTATCCGCCGCGCCACCGTGTCCCCCTTCGATATTCTCAAAATACAGGACATCGTGGCCTTGTTCCTTCATCCGAGCCACCATTTTACGGGCATGTCCGGGGTGAACACGGTCATCACGGGTTGATGTGGCGAAAAGAACGCGAGGATAGTGGGTGTCTTTGTGAACATTGTGATAAGGAGAGTATTTTTGAATGTAAGCCCATTCATCTGGCTTATCAGGATCCCCGTATTCGTCCATCCAGCTGGCGCCAGCCAGGAGTTTGTGATATCGGCGCATATCGAGCAAAGGGACATGGCTCACGACGGCTCCAAAAAGATCAGGTCTTTCTGTCAGCATGACGCCCATCAAGAGCCCGCCGTTTGAACCCCCCATGATGCCAAGGTGTTTTGGGGAGGTGACGCCGCGTTTTGCAAGGTCCTGTGCGATGGCAATAAAGTCATCATATGCGCGTTGGCGATTTTGTTTCCGGGCTGCTTCGTGCCATTTGGGGCCGAATTCACCGCCTCCGCGAATGTTTGCCAGAACGTAAACTCCGCCACGCTCCAGCCATGCGGTCCCTGTTTTTGCGTCGTAACCGGGCCGCATTGAGATTTCAAAACCGCCGTAACCGTAAAGAAGAGTTGGGTTTTGCCCATTGAGTTTCAATCCCTTGCGGCTGACTTGGAAATACGGGATGAGTGTTCCATCCTTGGATGTGGCTTCAAATTGCTGGATTTCCAACCCGTCAGTTTTAAAGAAGTCGGGGAGGCTTTTGAGCTTTTCGCGGTTTTCCTTTCCGATTGTTCCGTAATAGAGGCTTGAGGGGGTCAGAAAATCGGTGAGGGTCATGAAGTAATCGTCCGATTCATCGGAATCAATGCCACCAACGTTGACGCTTCCCCACTCGGGGGCTTTCAACGGGGTGCGGTCCCACTTGCCTTTGTGATACTTAAGAATGTAGAGACGATTTCGAACATTTTCGAGTTCATTGATGATCAAATAGTGTTTGGTGTCGCTAATGCCTTGCAGAGATTTACGGTCAGTCGGCGTAAAGAGGATTGAAAACTCGCGTTTGCCTTTTTGAAAGTCTTTCAGGCCACAGGCAAGAAGAGCTCCCGCCGGATAGGTCTTCCCATTGATTGTCCAGTCGAGCCGCAATTGAAACAACATCTGATCGCCAAATGTGGACACCTCAACATCATCCGGCTTATCGATTTTTACCCATTTGTCTCCTTGGCGAATGAATGTTTCGTTGCTGTAAAAGGTGACACCGCGATGAATCCATTCGTAGGTGTGTCCATGATCGTGGCTAACAGAGGCGGAACAGGAGACATCCTCGCGTTTGCCTTCAAAAATCGTTTTTGCCGCACTCAACGGCGTGCCCCGTTTCCACTCCTTGATGATGCGGGGGTATCCGGAATCAGTGAGAGAACCGGGACCAAAATCTGTGGCGACGTAGAGCGTGTTGCGGTCGCGCCAGGAGATTTCGCTTTTGGCTTCGGGAAGTGAAAAGCCATTGGTGATGAATTGTTTTTTTACAAGGTCGAATTCACGTAGAACAGTGGCATCGGCCCCCCCACGCGAGAGAAACACAAGGCATCGGTCAAATTTGGGATACAAGGGTTGATATCCTTTCCAGACCCAATTTTCCTTGTCGGCCTTTGCCAATGCATCCAAGTCCAGAACGATCTCCCATTCAGGAACGGGCTTTTTGTATTCTGCCAAAGTGGTGCGCCGGAAAAGACCACGCTGATTCTTGGCGTCGCGCCAGAAATTGTAATAATAGGCACCATGCTTGGCAACGTAGGGGATTTTCTCCTTTGAATCGTAGATGGAAAGCAAGCGCTGACGCAATGGCGCGTAATCTGGGGACGCCTGCAATTCCTTCGTGGTAATGGCATTTTGTTCCTTTACCCACGCCAGGGCTTTTTCGCCTGTGACATTTTCCAACCATTGATAGGGATCAGGTGGGATTGGGGCTATGGATGAGGATTCGGATGATTGTTGACTGTGAAGATTAGGAGTGGACACAAGTGTGAGCAGAAGAATTATTCCAGCGCGCAACGCATGCTTGTTCATGAAAAAAGAGTACCCAAACATGTCGAGTGACAGCAATATCCAAAGTGATGTTTTTTGATGGAAAAGGACATTGCAAAAAAAAGTTATATTTTTCCCAGTGAGCCGATTTGATATTCGACACTTTCCCCTGCGGCAAGAAAGTGCAGCCATGATTTGGTCACCGGTTTTCGATGAATCCGGCTGATCGCTCGTGCGTAAAGTTCAAGTTGAGGCTCGTAAGAACGCGTTTTTTCGCGAATCTGTTCTGCCCCGGCCACTTGATCTGTCTTGAAGTCGAGCAGCCAGATTTCTTCAGTCAAAATTGCACACAGATCAATGACCCCTTGAACAACGACATATTCGTTTTCAACCGGGAATCCTGGTGCAGAAAGGCCTGATGCATCTTTTGAACTGAAACGCGCCGTAAAGGCGAGCTCACGGTGAATGGCATCCTTATGAGCTAAAAAGAGCCGGCCAATCGGCGATTGCCAGAATGAGAGCAGCGCCTTGAAATCCAGACAGGAGGCCTGTTCTTTTGAAAGCCGATGTTCGGCAACAAGTCTTTTTGCCTCCGACTCAAGGGCAGTCTCGTCTCCAAGATGGTCGAAAGAGGCGTATTCCAAAAAGGCATGATGGGCAGTCCCCCTTTCTGCGGCGCTGAGTTTTCCGGAGGTTGCCCGATGGAGAGTGGTCGCTCTTTTTGGAAAGTCGAACAGGGGCGATGCTTCTTCATCCGCAATTTCATGCCGCAAGGTGGAGACGGATTTCTTCGCAGGTGCTTGTGTTGCGATTTCAAATGGATAGCGCCATTGAATTCGTTTTTCGAGATTTTCAACTTCTGTTTCATTGACAACCGGCGGCGCAGAAATTGGAGCAGATGGTTCGGGCATCTCAACGGGAACAGGAGGCTGCAAATCTGGAATGTCTGAATTGGAAATATTTCCAATTTGCCAGTTCAACAGGGAGTTGGCCCCTTTACTGGAGATGGGGCCGCAATGATTGACAAGTGCCAACCACATGCCCACCCATTCTAGTGTGTTGCTGGAGGAAAGAAGCTCGGTGACGCCACAACCCCGACTGGCGTTTTCCTGCCAGCGTTCCAAAGCGTTGGTGCCGCGCAGGGAACCGACCAGAATCAGTCGCTCTGAGGCGCGAGTCAGTGCAACGTAAAGCAGACGCAACTCCTCGCCGAGTGTCTCCCTTTTCTGCCTTCGTTGAGCGAGCCAGAAGGGCAGGCTCGGATAGAATTGACGCGATTCCGGTGGCTTGACTTGAGAGCAAAGCCCGTATTCCTCGTCCAAGATGACCTTTTGATTGGTGTCGCCCAAATTGAATTTTTTCCCAAGATCGGCCAGCACAACAACGGGGAATTCCAATCCCTTGCTTTGATGAATACTCATCAACCTGACGGCATCCGTGACGGGGGGGGCTGCCGGTTCGGTGTCGATGTCCTGCTGCCCTTGGACAAAAGTGAGAAAGCGAAACAAGCCTTCGCGTTGGAAGACGTCAAATTGTCGTGTCAATTGTAACAAACGCTCAGCATTGGCACGACGCAAGTCACCGCGGTCCTGAGCTTGAAGCCATTCAACATAATGCGTTTCGTTGAAGATTCGTTCCAGCACGCGCGAAAGCGGAAGGTCCCGCGTCAGCCGCCGCCATTCATGAAATCGGTTCCAGAATCGTTTGACACGTTCATTGAGGATTTTGTCTTCGGTTGACGTGGCTTCTTTCGTTTTTTCGTGCCAGGTGGCCAGAGCGGTCCAGAAACGTCCACGGCGGTAGGCTGCCCGGATTAGGGCGAGATCGTCTCCTGAGAACCCACCAATCGGTGAACGCAGTACTCCCAGCAACGGGTAATCTTGCAGTGGATTGTCAAGCACCTGTAGAAGTGAAACCAGATCGCGGATTTCAAGACTCTCAAAAAAGCCTCCGCGTGTTGCAGTCAGCGGCACTCCCAAATGGGTGAATTCCTTTACATAAGACTCCACTTTCTGATGCGGTGAACGCAGCAGAATGACCATATCCTTCCATTCGATTGGGCGGGGTGGGGTGCATCCCTGAATTATGAGTGAGGATGTTTTTAATTCAATGAGCCGGTGGGCAATCCATCGGGCTTCTTTTTCAGTCTCATTGAGCGGATTTTCGCTGTTGGCATCCTTTCCCTCTTCGTTCTTGAGCAGCACGCGCAGCTCAACCGGAGAGGGGGTGTTTGGAACCGTTGTCAGAGAAATGCGCCCGGAGCGGTTGCCAAAATGAAGATGAGCTTTCTGGTCGTATTCAATGCCGCCCAGATCACGTTTCATCAACACTGAGAATATGGAATTGACCAGCGTGAGAATACTTTCGTGACTGCGGAAATTATCGGAAAGAGAAATGACTTTTCCATCGTCACCGCTTTGCCAGTGATTCTGGTAATCAAGAAAAATCCGTGGATTGGCAAGACGGAAGCGGTAAATGCTCTGCTTGATGTCTCCAACAAGAAAACGATTGGCATCCTTTCCATCGCCGCCCAGAGCGCGAATGATGGCATCTTGCGCTGCATTGATATCCTGATATTCATCAACAAAAATCAAGCGAAGCTGTTTCTGCCACTGCCTGGCCAATGGGGTGGGCTGCTTGTCCACTCGGTTCCAGAGAAGCTGTAAGGCAAATTGCTCCAAGTCATGAAAATCCAGTCCCCCTTCCTTCTTCTTTTCTGCGGCAAACTCCACACCGAAACGGCGTGCGACTTCAAGCAAGGCGATTGTCTGCGGTTGAATCCAATTCCAATCTTCAACCAAAGGATCCTTCTCATTTACCGCGCAAACGGAATGCAAAAATGCAGCTTCCTCAAAGAGGTTTTCCAGGGGGGCTCGCAGGCGTGTCTTTTGCTTGTTTGGATAATTATTATCGCTGTCAAGAATCAGTTTAAGTGCGGAGGCATATTGTTCGCGTGATGGAGAACTGCCCAGTGCTGTGAGGATTTTGGCGCATTCATCCGCCTTCACATTGGCTGGTGCCAGATTGTTCAATGTTGGCAGCCAGAGATTCTGCCAATCCTGCAGGGCACTCATCAACCACCTGATCCACAGGTCAGGAGCAGACTGATGCAGACGATCCAGTTGCTCTTGATACCAAGCGTCTGGATTCGCAAGCGTTTGTGAATAATGGTGCAGACGTAATATCAGGTCGCGCACCGGTTGGTCCCATCCCCGCCCGTGATCGAGCAACAGGTTTTGAACGGCTTGCGCTGAATCCGTGTCTCCCTGACATTGCGTTTCAAGAACAGAATCGAGGGTTTTACGCGACAGCGCCGCCGTCTGATCCTCAGCCAGAACCAGCAGATGCGGATCAAGTCCCAATTCATAAAAATGTCGGCGAACAAGACGATAACAAAAACTGTGCAACGTGCCGATGTTGGCCGTTTCCAAAAGGGCGAGTTGTTCCGACCAGATGGGCGATGTGGAGGCGAGTTTTTCAAGCCGTTCACGCAGGCGGTTGCGCATTTCCGCGCCAGCCGCCTCGGTGAATGTGACCATGAGAATTTGATCGAGACTGTTTTGCTGCGGAGCCTCCATCAACCATGCCAGACAACGTTCCACCAGCGTGCGGGTTTTACCAGCACCGGCGCCGGCAACAACCAGCACGTTGCCTCGTGCCTTTATGGCTTCCTGTTGTGCGGCGGTCTGTTCGTTCATCTTTACAAGTCCAATCTGGACAATGTGACCGCCCCACTCAAGCGAGATTTTTTCTCCTTAAGGCTGTTTTTAAATTCAAACTGTTTCAATTTTTATTGTGGTGAACTATTGGATGGGAACGCGCAAGGTGACAAGTCCCCAGGCGGGAACGGTGATGGGACCATCCACCTTGTTCAAGGGTCTCTCGCTTGTGTCACTCAGGAACATCTCACTCTTGAATGCCCACTTGAGTTCTGTTTGAACGTCCTTGGCCGATGCTCCAAAAAGACGGACAATCAATGCTTTTCCATCATCGCTTGGCTTGAGCGCCGTGACGATGACATTGCTGGCGGGATCAATTTGAAGCAGGGGACCGCGTGTGCCACCACGGGATGGCGCAGGCAGCAGTGGCTGACTGAAACCGGTGGCAAAACGGGTCGCTTCGGCTGGAGTTGAAGAGCGATGTGGGCGGAGAATGAAGCGGAATACAAGAAGTCCTTCTTGGTAAGCCCGATAATTTGTGTGCCAGTGATTGTTCAACACCCAGGAATAAACCTTTTGAGTGCGACCGACTTTTTTTAGCCACGTTTCGGGATCGTGTTGTGAATTCAACAGATTGGCTGTGACTCCACCAAGTTCGACAAGGGGAGCGTCCAAAGTCACCCATGTAATTCCCTGCTTGTCATTGGATACATCAGCCCAGCGATTTACGCTGAACCAGTTTTTACATGCACTCGGGATTTGATCCACGTCGGGCCGCATGGTGCCAAAGGGAACATCCAGTAAAACATCGCCATCGGGCACATTGAATGGAAAGGCAAAATTGGCGCTTTCCTTGCCTTCCTTGTCCGTGTAGCTCTTTACGTTGAGGCGCTCCTTGTCAAGTGTATTGATGATTTCCACATGATCCTGTCCTGCCACGATGCGGACTTCGCGTTTCAAGCTCTTGCAGCCCGGGGCTGTGGATTCAATGATGAGTGACGCCACGAGTGGGCCGGCTTCGCCAACGCGGATTGATACCGGGCCGTTGCGTTTGAGTGCGGAGACATCGTTTCCAACAAGAAAGCGGTAATCGTTGAGGGTTTCACCACCTGTACTGTCAACTAGATTGCCATCGACGTCTTTTGCCGTCAGCTCTGCAATGCCGCCAGTCTGGTCGTCGATCTTGACACGCACCAGACCATTATCCAGCACGTTCCCCTCTGCCGTGGCATGGCTTTCAACCAAAGGTTCTCCCGAAACGACGTGATATCGTTTAACCGAAGTTGATGGAACGTCCTTTGCAAGAAACGCCAGCTCTCCAGAAGTAAGTCGTTGTGACGGCACGGCGTTGTTGCTGTCATCAACCACGCGATTGCCAGAGGAAGACAATTCTTTTGAAAGGGTGACCAACTCAGTGCGAGACCAGGTAAGCGTATTGTAAACGTCCAGACTGGAGGCAGTAGCCGGGGCGGAAACGGATTTGGCCGAGGCGAGCGCCTGCTGCTGCAATTCTTGGGATTGCTGATTGGCGGAAACGGCATACCCGCGCTTGATGGCCCATTGTTCCTTTGTCTTCTCGCGCTCTGGTTCCCAAACGCTGCAATCGGCTCCCCAAGTGTGCTCGGAATAGAGCAGGGTATTGCGCCAGGCATTTTCGAATGCCGTGGCTGGATAGGCTTTCGGCGCATTCATGGCAAACAGCGTTTCATCCTGGGCAATGCGATCGGACGTGTTGCGATTCATTGCGGTTTCCAAGGCCGATGACCCCGCACCGTCTTCCCAATAGGGAGTCCAATCGCCATGAACTTGTGGAATCTCGTTCCCATAACGCTTTTCAAATGCGCTGAACGCTTCGCTTGTTCCTGAAATAATGAAGTGTGGCCAGGTGTATTTGGCGTTCCAATCTTTGATAAATTCGCAAATTTCTGGATCGGGCACAGCATTGTCACCATGACCACTCCAACGGGTGTAGGCGATTTCATAGGGATAATTGCGTTGGTCCAAGCCGACATACAGATCTTCGACCAATTGAGGAGACATGACACGGTAGCGGTGTGACATCGCATAGCCCCAGAACGGAATCCAAACGAGCACTTTTGTTTTTCCATCTGGTGCGACCCAGTAGAAAGGCTTGTTTTCCCAGTCAACGAGAATGGAGCCGATGCGGTCATAATAATTTGGGGCTGTTGAGAAGTATTTGATGCCAGCCTGGGCCATTGCCTGGATTAATCCCCAACTGTAGCCTGGAACATCGCTGATCATGACGGAGTCAATTTTAACGCCGCACTCATCGCCGAGTTTGGTGGAATAGCGAAACAGTCGGATCATCTCCTCAGGACGGCAGAGACCAGTCAACTCATTCAAATACATTCCGTTGAGGACGACCTGACCTGTTTTGACGGCTTCAAAGAAATTCGCACGCTGGGTTTCGTTCAATCGGTGCAAATACAAATCCGCCGCCCACGCCACTTCAACGTTCCACACAAAACGGGCTCCTTTGGGATAGTTCGCGGTGCGTTTTGCCGCTGCCATGCCTTCCAAAAGATTGTTGACCTGCTTTTTCTCAATGGCCGTTTGGATTTCAGTGTAACCGATATCCGTGTGAGAATGGGGGAGTATATAGACTGTCAAGTGTTTGACGGGTTTTACAATGGTTTTTACGGGTGGCAGGGCTGTTCCAGCTACTTGGACATTGAGGGAGACTTCGGTTTCTTTTGACACAGCAGGAACCAGGGCTTCAATCGTGGAGGTTCCAATAGGAAGGTGGAATTGAACTTCCTTTCCATCTGGAACAGTAACCTTGCCTTCTTTTTCAGTTCCAAAACCGCGAAGAGTGATTTCGACTGGCTGATAAACTTTCCCGTCGATTTCCTTTGCCGCACGGATTGGTTCCACCGATTCGATTGCTGCACCTGATTGGACTTTGGCAAGCTCCAATCTGACCGGAGCGACGAATTCGACAGAGTCATACAAGAACCAGCTTCCGCCAACGGTGGTGATGGTGACCGTATTGTCACCCGCGTGAAGGAGGTTTGCTGGACATTCGATTGAGAATGAAAACGGCTTGCCTTTTGAGACATCCCCTTCGATTGAGGCATCGCTGCCGCCTTGCGGAAGCTCCTTTTCAAAGGGATGGCCATTGAATTGAACTCTCAGTTTTGGCGGTGTGGGATTTTGCGTGTCGAGCAGAGCAATGCGAATCTGGCACTTGCCATCGGCTGGTGGCGCTTTCAACCCAAACAAGACGGTAAACGTATGAGGACGATTTCCTGCCCATGAATCGCCCGGTCCCGGTTGAACGTAGGGCCAATCCTTTTTGGAATCAGATTCGCCAACGATGAAAAGTCCGTCCGCTTTGAATTGATGATAATTGCCCGGGGCCAGAGAAAACTCCGTATTGCTGTTATCCACTTTGCCGATTTGCCACAAGACGGCGGGAGCGTTTGATCCGCTTTGTGATCCAGCAATAAGACTGTTCTGTTGCGGTTCTTCAGCGGCGGAACTTTGCCAGCCAGCCAGGAATGTCAGACAGGTTCCAAGCAGAGGAAAGAAAATGGAAAGACGTGTTTTCATGTCATTGGCAATTTAGAGCGTTGGCGCAAGAATGCCTTTTCCCTAAACGAAAAGAAATATCAAACTGACGACGAAAAGAGTGAAAATGGAGGCACTGCAAAAGCCTGATCCTTATGCGACAGTGATCAAGCTCAGTTTTAAATAGGCTAATGTCGGCGCAGAATTAATTTGTGATCGACGCGCCGGGTTTGGTTGAAAAGTAATGGCGGAAGCTCAGTCATTGTGGGGGATTCCGTCTCATTCAAAATGGCTTTTGCCGCAGCCTGAAGGTCGTGCCAGCGTGACCACTCAATGTCCGGGGCGTGGGCGATTTGGCGCAAGGTGCTACGCCATTCAATAATAACACGATCAATATCTCCATCCCCCAGAAGGTCAGTGGTCCAGGAATGTTTGCTGGCTGGATTCTTATGAACGGCGGCGACGACTTGTTCAGCGCCTGAACCGTATTTTGTGGGCACGCCATTTTCGAGATATCCGGGGACAGATTGTGTGCCATAGGTTTTTTGGCAGGCAATCGCAAGGCTGCCTCCCCAACGGCTATCCTCACCGCAGAACCGGAAACTGGCGTCGAGATTTGCCAGATCATAAACGAGGGCATTAATGGGATAGGATACCTGTTCGAGCGCGGCGGCGATTGCAAGACCGTCTCCCTGTGAAAAGAAACTGGCGATTTTTCCGCGTCGCGTTGGCACGCCTGCCGCGTCGACGAGCCCCATTCGTCTCCAAAGCAAAGCCACCCCGGTGGAGGCGTTGAGTTCGCGACATTTGGATACAAGGGGGCAATTGGCGCAATCCAATGAAAGCACATCGCGTTCAATCGGTTTCCATATGGGCACTCCATGGGAGTCTGTCGGCACACGCATCGTGAGTTCTTCAAGGCTTGTAATCACGAAAATGCGGTATTTTTCCTGAGTAAAACGGATGACCTTTGACTTCTGATCGGCAATGCGTTTTTCAATAAGCGGGATGATTTGTTCCTTCCACTCAACAAGCGTTGCTTGACGTCCTTTCCAGTTGGTTAGACGACGAATCCACTTGGCCAGAAGAACTCGATCCCCATTAAGCAAATCTGCGACCGTCATCAATCGTCCGTATGCCTTGGTGGTCTCGTCAATTGCGCAAAGGGTTCCCACGCCAAGATGTTCCAATGCGGATGGCTCAGTTAAAATGGAAACCAACGGAAGGGGCTTCTTTTCGTCTGACGATTTTGCAATGAATTCGGAATTATCGAACAGGGCCCGCTGGCTCGATGGGATGCAGCGGATATTGCGAACCATTTTTTCTGTGGTTGCCGGGTAGTCTTCCCATTCCCCCTGGCTGTTTAACATCTGGCGGACACGTTTGCGAACGTGGCGGGCGCGTTCCGAGTCGGTTTTTAGATGACAAGGGGCTTCGGGGTGTTTGAGGGACTCCTCAATGCCGAGTGTGATTGGTTTTGTGGTGAAGAGGCGCTCTTGAACACGCACTGCTTCGCCAAAAGGATCAAGTCCTTTTTCTGCTGCCGCAGACATTAATCCCAAAAGTGCATTCCAATCCACAAGTCCCCCACGCGAAAGCTGGCAGGGATGGGCATCCAGCAGACGCAATTGGTTTGCAGTGATGAGAACATAGCCGGTTTCGTCCAAACCGCGTCGTCCCGCGCGACCGAACATTTGCAAAATTTCATCCGAACGCAACGGTTGCTCCTGACCATCGCGTCGATAGGATTCACCGGCCAGTGCCACGCTGCGCAATGAAAAATTGATTCCGGCAGCCAGTCCCATCGTAGCCACAACAACACGGAGTTGCCCGGCTTTGGCAAGAGGTTCAACAACCCCGGCGCGTGCGGCATAGCTTAGTCCGCTGTGATGATACGCCACACGACTCTTCAACATTTTTGCAAGAGAATCACCCACCAGAAGTTTTTGCTCCGGGCTTAACATCAGTGGATTGGGAGTGGGGAGCATTCGGCTGAGCTCGGAGGCCAGTGCCTCGGCTGCCTGACGACGTGGAGAAAAGACCAGAATCGGTCCCAGGTCTTCTGCCAATGCCTTGGCAACGAGCCGGGGCCAATAGCCACGAACTTCACTTGGCACGTGGTAACTAAGTAAATTGGCGTCCACTTCCTCTTGTGGGACAGGACGGGATTCGCTGCGAATAAGAACGGCTTTGCGTCCAAGGCGTTCGAGCCAGCGCACGACTTGTTGTGGATTGGCAACGCTGCCGCTTAAAAGGAGAAGCTGAGTTTGCGGTGGAGCCATTGCCAGAGCCAATTCATAATTCAACCCACGGTCCTGGTCTCCCAACATCTGATATTCATCGACCACCAGAAGGGCTGGACCTTCCCCTTTGACCAGGCGGCTCTTCTGGGTTTCAAGCGTTGCCACGAGCACGGGAGCATCGAGATTGTCGGAAAGATCCCCCGTGGCGATTCCCACATTCCACCCACGCGCCCGCCATTCCGCCAGTTTGTCGTTTGCCAGCGCCCGAGTGGGAACCGTGTAAATTGCCTCGCCCCGGTTTTTGCCCTGTTTGGACCACAATTCGAAAATGAACGTTTTGCCTGCACCCGTGGGGGCATGAACCACCACATCCGAACCTTCGCGCAAAGCGCTGACGGCCTGTTGCTGCCACAGGTCTGGAATGAGGACCTTTTGCAGCGATGCTTCCAATTGCTGGTCAATCGATGACACTCAAAAAGCATAAACAAAAACCGCCAATGGGAAATGCTGAAATTTGAAAAAGAGAAGAGGCACTATATTTTACACTTCATAAAGCCTGAAAATGATGTTTGAGGAAAGCTTTCAGTAAGCTGATTTGCATTCCGAATAAAACGGGTTTTTGTAATCGTCTTGGGATTGCGGTTTCGCTCTGGACCCGATACAGTGACTTTATGCAAATGAGCGCTGTCCTAATCGTATTGGTCGTCCTCTTTCTAATTGTATTAGTAGTCGGCCTGATCTTGGTTGGGCTCTACAATCAACTGGTGCGACTGCGCCAGATGGTCAAAAACGCATGGTCGCAGATTGACGTTCAGTTGAAGCGCCGTCATGACCTCATTCCCAATCTGGTCAACACGGTCAAGGGATATGCGGCCCATGAAAAGGGAACGTTGGATGCAGTGATTAATGCGCGTGCGCGTGCCACGAGCGCCACCATTCCATCTGATCGGATCAAGGCGGAAGGTGAGCTAAGCGGAGCGTTATCCCGTTTGCTGGCCGTATCCGAAGCGTATCCCAATCTGAAGGCGAATGAGAACTTTTTGGCTCTTCAAAAGGAGCTGACCGGCACGGAGGATCGCATTGCTTTCTCCCGTCAAAGTTACAACGAATCTGTGACGCAAATGAACACTGCCGTTCAGAGTTTTCCGACCGTTTTGATCGCGGGATTGTTTGGTTTCAAGGAAGAACCTTTCTTTGAGACTCCGACTGAAGAAAAACAGGTTCCGACCGTTCAATTTTGATTGATTTTGAGTCCAACATTCCTTAGGACACCTGAGCGTTGGGTCATGTCACCAAGATCACGTTCAGGTTTAATTCAAAATCGAAAATCGGGATTGTTTTGCACCCGAAATGGTTGGCGTTGTATTTTTTGGGGGATTTTATTGATTGGGTTTATTAGTGGAATGACGGTGGTTGGAGAAGAAGGCAACACGTCACCTCTTTTGTCATCTGATGCCGCTGTTTTACGGAAGGAATTGGTGGAAAAGATTCTCCCCTATTGGTATGACACCGCGATTGATAAAACCAATGGTGGATATCTTCTTTCTGATGATTTAAACGGTTGTGACGCCGCTCAGAGTAAGTGTCTTGTCACACAAAGCCGGATGGTTTGGGGATTTTCCCTTGCGCATCGAAAGAAGTTGGAAAGTGGTCAGCGGGATTATCTGGCAGCAGCCCGTCAGGGATATGAATTTCTAGTGGCCCATTTTTTTGACAAAACCAATGGCGGTTATTATTGGTCCACGGATTTACAGGGCAGGGTGACGGATTCCAACAAATCGCTCTACGCCGAGGCCTTTGTCATATATGCGTTTGTTGAATATCACCGTGCCAGTGCCAATCCGGTGCCACTAAAAAAGGCTTGCGAGCTGTTTGAAGTCATACAAAAGCGGGGACACGATGTTGCGCATAAAGGCTGGATTGAACATTTCACTGCGGATTGGACTCCGTCCCTGGATACTAAAACAAAATCAGCAGTGGAAGTGCCGGGGTTGCGCAGTTCCAATGCGCACTTGCATTGGATGGAGGCGTTGACCGAATTATACGATGCAACGCACGATGCCGAAGTGAAGACGGCACTGATTGAGGCGTTGGATCTCAATCAACGTTATTTTTATCCGTTGGACGCTTCAAAATCCGCCTATCATTTTCATCCAGACTGGACTCGTGCCACAGGGGCAAGAAGTGACGGACTTTCCTACGGGCACAATGTTGAATTTGCCTGGCTGATGATCCGTGCGGAAAAAGTTCTTGGACGCGAACTGAGTTGGCCGCATTTTTTTGCACACATTGACCATGCACTGGCTCACGGTTTTGATCATGAGCGCGGTGGGTTGTATTCAACAGGCAAGGGTAATGAGCCTGCGTCGAACACGGATAAAAGCTGGTGGGTTCAGGCTGAGATGGTGGCTGCATTGACTGATGCCATTCAACACGATGCCAGGGAATCTTACAAAAAAGCCCTCCACCAGACGCTTCAATTTATACGCAAGTATCAGACCGATTCCAAAGACGGGATTTGGATTGAATTAGTCTCAGCTGATGGCCAACCTCGTTCCACCCGCAAAGCGCATGAGTGGAAAGCCAATTACCATGATGTGCGCGCCATCGTCAAATTTACGGAAGCCTTCCCTTGACCATTTTAGAAATCATTCAACGTGGAAGCGGATTCCTCGAACGCAAGGGTGTTGACTCGCCTCGCTTGCAAGTGGAACTGTTTCTGGCTGCGGTTTTGAAAATGCCGCGGATGAACCTGTATTTAAACTTTGAACGTGTTCCCACAGCGGCGGAAATTGACACCGTTCGTTCAATGATTCAACGGCGTGCCAAACGGGAACCCCTGCAATATATTCTTGGGACAACCTCCTTTTGCGGGTTTGAAATTGCCGTGGATCGCAATGTTTTGATTCCCCGTCCCGAAACGGAGCTCTTGGCCGAGCGCGCGTGGAAACAACTCCTCAGCAAAGAGGAAACACCTCCGGTGACTGCGCTGGATTTTGGCACGGGAAGCGGTTGTCTGGCCATTGCTTTGGCCGCAAAAGCTCCAGAAGCGCAAATACACGCTTTGGATTTCTCAAATACAGCTCTCGAACTGGCAGAGAAAAATGCCACTGCAAATCATGTTAAAGTCGAATTCCATTCTGGAGATGGTTTTGCCGCGCTTGCAACTGGAACGAAGTTCAATTTGATCGTTTCAAATCCGCCCTACATTCCAACTGCGGAGATTGCGACCTTGCAACCGGAAGTTCGGGATTTTGAACCTCGCATGGCGCTGGATGGTGGAGAAGACGGACTGGATTTCTATCGGCGGCTGGCTGTTGAGGCTAAGGCTTTTCTGAAACCCGCGGGGCGTATTATGCTTGAATTTGGCGATGGGCAGGGGGAGGCGTTGCGGGCGCTTTTTTCTGAACAGAACTGGGTTGTCGAATTCGTCGAACCTGACTACACTGGCCGCCTGAGAAATTTGATTGCTCGTTGCAACGCGGAATAACCCGCGCCTACAGAGCTTCAAACTCGACCAATTTCATGGATAGTTTGCTTGTCAAAGGCGGCGTGCCACTGCACGGCGATGTGACGATTAGCGGTTCAAAAAATGCCGCTCTGCCCATCATGGCCGCCACACTACTTACGGCTGAACCGTGTGTGATCCGGCGTGTTCCCAATCTTTCCGATGTTCGGTTCATGGGGCAGATTCTGACCTCTCTTGGGGCGGAAGTGCGATTTGATGGGGATACGGTTTATGTTCACGCTGCCAAAATCAAAGGAGTTGGCGATTACGAATTGATTCGTAAGATGCGCGGTTCCATCTGCATTCTTGGCCCCCTGTTGGCACGGTTGCACCAAGCGGTTGTTTCGCTGCCAGGCGGTTGCGTCATTGGGGCGCGCCCCATTGATTTGCATCTTAAAGGACTTTCTGCCCTTGGAGCAGAAGTTCAGATCGAAGCGGGTTACGTACATGTGACGGCAAAAACGCTCAAAGGTTCCAGCCTTTTCCTCGGTGGACGTTCTGGCCCGACGGTTTTGGGTACGGCCAACGTCATGATGGCAGCAGCCTTGGCGGATGGGGTGACTGTGATTGAAAGCGCGGCTTGCGAGCCGGAAGTGACCGATCTTGCGAAATTTCTTTCCGCCATGGGTGCAAAAATTTCCGGGGCAGGCAGTCCGACCATCACCATCACGGGAGTCAAACAACTTCATGGGGCTGAACACGAAGTCATTCCTGACCGAATTGAGGCCGCGACTTTTGCCATTGCCGCTGCAGCAACAGATGGCGAGATTACCCTTCACAAGGCTCGCGTGGACCACATGGGAGCCGTTCTCGACAAACTGCACGAGGCTGGCGTCGTCCTTGAACATGTCGGTCCGGCACTGAAAGTCCGTCGTGGGGGACCGTTGAAGCCGGTTGATGTGACCACCATGCCTTATGCGGGATTTCCTACTGATGTCCAGGCTCAGATGATGGTCTTGATGACCTTGACTCCGGGGATCAGCATCATTACCGAGCGAATTTTTGAAGCCCGTTTCATGCACGTGAGTGAACTGGCGCGTTTGGGGGCAGATATTTCCATTGAAGGCCCGAGCGCCATCGTGAAGGGGGGCAAACCTCTGAGTGGGGCACCGATCATGGCCAGCGACCTTCGCGCCTCCGCAGCGCTGGTGATCGCTGGACTGGCTGCTCCTGGCACAACCCAGGTGAACCGTGTCTATCACATTGACCGCGGTTATGAGAACATTGACCTTAAACTGCGTGCGTTGGGGGCTCGAATTCAACGGGTTGAAGGCATTTAGTTTTTTAAGGGAAACGGCTTTTTTGCCGACATTTCATTTGAGCCCATGATCATTCGAAGAGAGACGCCGAGCGAATTCGGCAAAATATATGAGCTGGTAAAAACCGCTTTTCAAACTGCGAAAGTCTCAAACGGCAAAGAGCAGGAATACGTTGACGAACTCCGGAGTGGTGGAAACTATATTCCGGAGCTGGCCCTGGTGGCAGAGGAAGAGGGGGAACTCGTGGGGCATATCATGCTTACCAAGGCTCACATCATCAATGAACAGAATCAAGCGGACGTTCTTCTCTTGGCTCCAATTTCCGTTGTTGAACAATACCGGCATCAGGGCATTGGCTCGGCTCTGATTCACATGAGCTTCAAACTGGCTAGGGAAATGGGCTTCAAAGCGGTGGTTCTTGTGGGAGACCCCAATTTTTACAACCGTTTTGGCTTCAAAACTGCTGCTCAATTTGGGGTTAAGTCAACTCATCCAATTCCCGATGAAAATGTGATGGTGTGTGAGTTGATCCCGAATTCACTCGAGGGAGTGAATGGGAAAGTGGATTGTTTTTAGTCCAAAATGGTCAGACAACGTTTTGAGGGGCGTGTCCCGAAATGGGGCAATGGTGGTCTGATGTTGTCCATCACAGTTGAAAATGAAATCAGCTCAAAGACCAAAGTATTGCAGTAAGTTTCTATGAGACAGGGACTTTGACTTTCTGGTTTCAAAATCAGAATGGGATGGGAAGAAACAAAGAAACCAATTGAATTATCAGTCGTTTCCGATGTTTACGAATTTTTCAAAATCACACAGTTTTTCAAAAACAATTGCTACGATTTCGGCGGTGTTCCTCGCCTGCTCCACGTTGAACACGTGGGGAAGTGCGGTTGACCAGAAGGAGGCGGGCGAGATCGTGAGTCACTGGCTTGCAACTCATCCAGCCCCATTGAATGAGCAACTGGGCACGCCGACTGGAACAGTGAAGACAATTCAGGACAAGTCCGGGAATGTCACTTGCTATGTTGTCTCATTAAAACCAGCCGGATTTGTTGTGGTTTCGGCTGACAATCTGGTCGAGCCGATCATTGCCTTTTCCAAAAAAGGCGCTTACGACACTACCACTGACAATCCACTTCGAGCCTTGGTTGATACAGACATGCCCCGTCGTTTGGCAAAAGCCCAGAGTCTCAAGAATGCCATTCCAACAGGAGCGCCGTTGAAGGCAAAAATGAAATGGAAGGCGTTCTCTGGTGATGAAAAAGAAACTGCAACGAAAGAGGCCCTTTCTGTGACAAAGGAAACGGAGTCTTATTCAGTCTCGGATTTGCGTGTCACTCCATTTGTGCAATCAGAATGGGGACAGGACTTGGCAAGTGGTGTTTCTTGTTTTAATTACTACACTCCACCCTATTTCATCGGCTCCTCAGCCAATTATCTGGCGGGTTGTGTGGCTACGGGAATGGCTCAATTGTTGCGCTATTACAAGTATCCCACCGCAGGTGTGGGGACAAATTCCTATGAGATTTATGTGGACGAGGTCTCTGAAACAGCAAATTTGCGCGGTGGAGATGGTTTGGGTGGGGTATACGACTGGAGTAACATGCCGCTGACTCCTGATGCCTCGCGTCCGACGCTCACACAACGCAAGGCCATCGGTGCACTCATTTATGACGCTGCACTTTCTGTCAACATGGATTTTGCCTCTGATGGTTCTGCTGCGGATACGTTGGATGCCGCAACTGCCTTTAAAAAGGTCTTTCAATTTTCCAACTCCATTGGTGGGTATGCTGATACCAGCTCGAATGTGCTCCAAAAAATGATTCTTCCAAACATGGACGCCCGGTGCCCGGTGTTGCTCGGCATAGCCAACACAAGCAAGAACTATGCGCACAGCATTGTTTGTGATGGCTATGGCTATGACTCTTCAACGCTTTATTGCCATTTGAACATGGGATGGCTTGGCTTGGATGATGCCTGGTATAATCTTCCAACCATTGAGACTTCATCGGGCTTGACGTTTGATCTTGTCACCAAGTGTGTTTACAACACATTTACGAATGGTTCTGGTGAAATCATCAGTGGTCGTGTGTTGAAGGCTGGTGGTGGAGCTTTTTCGGGGGTGTCAGTCACTGCAACAGTCCTCAGCAGTAAGGTGTATAAATCAACTACATCCTACGTGACAACAACGGACGCGCGTGGCATTTACGCGTTTACTGGCGTTCCATCATCCTCGTTATATGCGCTGACCTTTTCAAATGCGGGATACACAGTCGTGACCGCCAATTGCACCACTGGAAGATCTTTGACAAGGGGAGACTGCGGTAATGTCTGGAGTGGAGATACGGTCTTGGAGACTTTCTTGCCTCCAACAATCACGCTTCAACCGTCCAATCAACTTGCGGTTGCAGGAGGAAAAGTCTTGTTCAAAGTCAATTCGACTGGTGAAACGCCCTTGTCCTATCAATGGTGGAAAGACGGTGAGATGTTGGCCGACATTACGAAAAAAATCACTGGGAGTGTCACTACCAATTTAACAATTTCCGCCATTACTGCTGCCGATGCCGGGAGCTACTATGTAATCGTCAGCAATGTGGCCGGAGTGGTTGAAAGCGATCACGTTTACCTTTCCTTTAAGCCAACTGTGGCTGTCACTGTTCCTTCGGCGGGTGGTGTTTTTATTGACAGCCCGGTTGCCATTTCTGGAACCGCATCTGACATAGGCGGTCCTGGATTGGCCCAGGTGCTTTTGAGCCTGAATAACGGCGCGTTCCAGTCTGCTACAGGAACAACGAATTGGGCGACAACACTTGCACTGACAAATGGCCTGTATTCTCTTTCTGCGAAAAGCGTTGATGTTAATGGATTGGAATCTGCGGTCGCGTCAGTTCGTTTTACAGTAAAAATAAGCGCTTCCATTACCCTGGCAACAAATGGGGTGGGCAAAATCACTGGCGCGACCAATCAACAGGTTTTGGTGCTCGGTTCAAAGGTCAACCTGAAAGCGGTTCCGGTGACGGGACAAGTGTTTTCAAATTGGAGTGGGACATATGGGGTGACGAATAATCCACTTTCGTTTCCAATGCAGAAAGACATCAGTTTAACCGCAAACTTTGTTCCCGATCCTTTTCCAGCATGGGCGGGGAGCTACAACGGTTTGTTCATGGAATCGAGCAATGTCACCCATGAAAGCTCCGGTTTCCTGACTTTGACTCTTGCCAAATCTGCGGCTTATTCAGGCAAGATTATTGGCAAAGGTGGAAGTTACGCCTTTACTGGTAAATTTGACATCAGTGGAGCTGCGCAAAACAAGGTGACGCGAAAAGGTCTTACAAATCTCGTGCTTAACCTCCAACTGGTTCCGGGGGGAACTCAGCTTCTGGGGACGGTGAGCGATGGAGCATGGACTGCAGATTTGATCGCGGATGTCTCCCATTTTACGTCCAAGAATCCCACTTCAGTGGCAGGGAAATATACAATGGCGTTTACTGGTGCTGAGGATTCAGATGTCAGCCCTGCTGGGGATGGCTTTGGCGCTGCGAACATCAGTGCTTTGGGAAAGGCAACCGTGACTGGCTCTCTCGCGGATGGCACGGCCATCTCCCAGGCAGTTCCCATTGCTGTTGATTCCCGTCTTCCTCTCTATGTGCCTTTGAGTGCAGGCAAGGGATCGTTTTTTGGCTGGATTGCATTTCAAGATACCCCATCAACAAATATATACTGGTTTAATCCTGCTGTTTCAACCGCGAAATACTATAAGCAGGGTTTTCAACGCGAAGTGCCCGTGCAGATTTCGCCTTACGTTTACATGAAGGGGACAAGAGTTTTGAATTTTGAGACTGCAACGATCGCTCTTGGAGGCGGGAATCTGAGCAGTTCCACAAATGGCACTGTTACATTGGGCACAAATAATGTCCTTAAGGCTAACGATCCACTTACAAAACAACTGACGTTTTCCATCAATACAGCCAACGGTTTCCTGAGTGGAACCTATACGGATGCGGTTACGAAGCGCAAGAATTTGCTCAAAGGTGTGGTCTTGCAAAATCAAACCAACGCGTCAGGATATTTTCTTGGCACTAATTTGAGTGGTTTGTTTTTTGTTCAGCCTTAATGACCGTAGACTCCATAGATATTGTTCTTGCGACATTCAACGCGAAATATATTCACGCTGGGTTTGGTTTGCGCTGTCTCATGGCCAATCTCGGAGAGTTGAAGCCGCGGGCATGCATTCGGGAGTTCGATATTCATCAACGTGCAGTGGACGCGGTGGAGTTGGTCTTGGCTCTGAATCCGAAAATCGTTGGTTTTGGAGTGTATATTTGGAATGTAACCGTGGTGACCGAAGCGGCAGCCATTCTGAAGCGCTCGCGTCCTGATCTCATCCTTATCCTGGGCGGGCCGGAAGTCAGTTTTGAAACGGAGGAACAGGAGATTTTTCGTTATGCGGATTATGTCATCACTGGCGAGGCTGACCTGAAATTTGCCGAGGTTTGCGGGAATTTGCTTGGGGGAAAGCGTCCCGAGACAAAGATCATTCCTGCCGCTCCACCGGATTTGGAAAGGTTGTCTTGTCCGTATGATTTCTACACAAACGAGGATATTAGAAACCGCGTCGTCTATGTTGAGGCTTCACGCGGATGCCCGTTTTCCTGTGAGTTTTGCCTTTCATCGTTGGAAGTGCCACTCCGTCGTTTTCCGCTTCAGCCATTCTTGGCTGAAATGGAAAAACTAATCCAGCGTGGCGCCCGGCAATTCAAGTTTGTGGATCGGACGTTTAATCTTCACTTGGACACCAGCAGGGCCATTCTTGAATTCTTTGCGGAGCGTCAGGCTTCATACGGTCTTTTTGCTCATTTCGAAATTGTGCCCGATCGTTTTCCTGAGGAGCTTCGTGCTTTGACCGCTCGTTTCCCCGCAGGTGCGCTTCAGTTTGAAGCGGGAATTCAAACGTTCAATCCCGAGGTCGCCCAGAATATCAGCCGTCGCCAGGACTATAAGAAGATCGAGGAGAATTTCCTTTTTCTGCGCCATCATACAAAGGTCCATTTGCATTCGGACCTGATTGTCGGCTTGCCGGGAGAGACGGTGGAGAGCTTTGGCGCTGGTTTTGATCGTTTGATCGAATTGGGGCCACAGGAGATACAGGTGGGAATTCTGAAGCGGCTTCGCGGTGCGCCCATTGTGCGGCATGATAAGGAGTGGGGGATGGCTTACAACCCGTTCCCTCCATACGAGATTCTGTGTAATAAACTGATTGATTTTGGTGCCATGCAACGATTGCGCCGTTTTGCGCGCTATTGGGATTTGGTTGGAAACAGTGGTAATTTTATCGAATCAACTCCGCTGATTTGGAGCGGCTCGGCTTCACCTTTTAAGGCGTTTCTGGAATGGAGTGATTGGGTGTATGAGAAGGAAGGCAGGCAGCATGCAATTGCGCTGGTGCGGTTGGGCGAGTTGCTTTTCTTATACTTGACAGAAAGGGTCCGCTTGTCGCCGACTAAGGTTGCACCACTTTTGTGGAGGGACTGGCAGCGTGCAGGACGTTGTGAAAAACCGCCATTTCTGGCGGATTATATTTCGAATGAAGAAGTCTCCATCGCACGCGAAAAACACTTTGGCGCAAAGCGTCAGGCTCGCTGGATCGAGAAGGAATGATGCTAGCGACGGTTGTGGCGCTTGACGTTGATCAGAGCAATGGAACGGGCTAATGCGGCTTGGGCTGCTGCTGCCTCCTCATCGTTGCCGGAACCGGCAAGCCGTGCTTGAGCGCGTTTACGGGCTTCTTCCACTTGTGCTTCATCAATTTGATCCGCCGCCATGGCCATGTCCGTGAGAATGGCGACCCGATTTGCCGTAACTTCAACGAATCCCTCCCCCACGGCAATATAAGAATCTTTGCCTTCCTTGCGCACAGTGATTTCTCCAGGAACAATCTGTGTCATCAAAGGCACGTGTTGTGGATACACTCCCAGTTCGCCATCCACGCCCGGCAGAGTCACCATCTCAACATCCTCGGAATAGGCCTTGGCCTCCGGGGTGACGATTTCCAATTTTAGTGTTTCTGGCATGGCGTGTTCCTAAAAGAATTAGGCTTCTCGGACTTCTTCGATGCCGCCCTTCATATAGAAGTTCTGTTCAGGGACATCATCATGTTTGCCGTCCAGAATTTCTTTGAACCCGCGGACTGTTTCAGCAACCGCCACTTGTTTTCCGGGACGTCCAGTGAAGACTTCAGCCACGGTAAATGGCTGACTCAGGAAACGTTGGATCTTGCGGGCGCGGAAAACGGTCAGTTTGTCTTCGGGAGAAAGTTCGTCCATGCCCAAAATTGCAATGATATCCTGCAAGTCCTTGTAACGTTGGAGCACGCGTTGAACACCGCGAGCCACTTCATAGTGCTCTGCTCCGACAATGGCTGGAGTGAGGGCGCGGGAAGTGGAGGAAAGAGGATCGACTGCCGGGTAAATGCCCAGTTCGGAAATGGCGCGGTCCAGAACGATTGTGGCGTCCAAGTGCGCGAATGTTGTTGCCGGGGCAGGGTCGGTCAAGTCATCCGCAGGCACGTAAACCGCCTGGAAAGAGGTGATGGACCCCTTCTTTGTGGAGGTGATGCGTTCCTGCAAGTCGCCCATTTCTGCGGCCAGGGTCGGTTGATAACCGACGGCGCTTGGTGTGCGGCCCAGCAAGGCGGAGACTTCGGATCCGGCTTGTGAAAAACGGAAAATGTTATCAATGAACAAAAGCACGTCCTGATTCTTTTCATCACGGAAATATTCCGTGACCGCAAGTCCGGAAAGAGCCACACGCAGACGTGCGCCTGGTGGTTCGTTCATTTGTCCGTAAACCAGTGAAATCTTGGATTTGCCAAGGTCAGCCTGATTGATGACCCCGGAATCGGACATTTCCTTGTAAAGATCGTTTCCCTCGCGTGTGCGTTCACCGACACCGGCAAACACAGAAACACCACCGTGCATTTTGGCGATGTTGTTGATTAGCTCCATGATGACGACCGTCTTGCCGACACCGGCACCGCCGAATGCGCCAACCTTGCCGCCCTTCAGGAAGGGACAGATCAAATCAATGACCTTGATGCCTGTCGTCAAAATCTGCGGGGATGTGGATTGTTCCGTCAAAAGCGGGGCGGGACGATGGATGGGATAAAACTTTTCTGCCTTGACCGGGCCACGCTCATCAACCGGAGCACCAACCACGTTAAAAATGCGTCCCATGACACAATCGCCGACGGGCATGGAAATGGGAGAGCCGGTATCGACAACTTCGTAACCGCGCTTCAACCCTTCCGTGGCGCCCATGCAGACGGTGCGCACCCATTTGTCGCCCAAGTGCTGTTCAACCTCTAGGGTTTGCTTGGTTTTGCCGGAGCCCGGGACATCAAATTCCACGGTGAGCGCGCTGTAAATGGGGGGAAGTTCACCGGTGAACTCAACGTCAACGACGGGGCCAATAACCTGGACGATTTTGCCTTTGTTCATTGTAAAATCTTTGCTTGTTAACTTGAACGGTTGTCATTGTAAAAACACCACGGAGCAGGCGTTTTCACCGGCCGGCAAACCTTAAGTTGCAGAATTTATGTTCATTCAGACTGCCATGTCAAGAAATCGCTGGTCGAAAAAAATGTAAATTGCGATGTAAAACCAGCATTCTTAACAACGACCGACAACCAGACACTGCATTGGCAAGACACGCGTTGAACGCACAGAAATTCAGACACAAACAATCTCTCTCTGTGCGCTGCTTCGATCAAGCCAGGACAGTGCTGCTATATGTTAGTGGTCGCTCCATAAACATAGTTCCATTCCGCCAACCACACAATCGCAAGATGCTCTTCAATGCCTTATCGGCTTTTTTTAGAGGGAACTTGAGAAGGGGAAGGCTGAAGTGAAGAACGATTTCCTTGGGAATTCCAAACCGCGGTCTTGACTCGTGTGGTGTCGCTTCTATCATGCGGGAGCTGATTTTTAACTAACTATGAGTACCATTTCTGAAATCCAAGCTCGCGAAATCCTTGATTCTCGCGGTAACCCCACTGTTGAAGTTGATGTCATCCTGGCCAGCGGAGCTGCAGGCCGTGCTGCGGTCCCTTCTGGCGCAAGCACCGGCGAGAATGAAGCGCTTGAGCTTCGTGATGGAGACAAAAAGCGTTTCCTTGGCAAAGGCGTCAGCAAGGCTGTCAAGAACGTCACCTCAAAGATTTTCCCTGCCCTTCAAGGCAAGGACGCCATTGATCAATTGACAGTGGACCGTACCATGCTTGAATTGGACGGCACACCGACCAAGTCCAACCTGGGTGCCAACGCCATCCTGGCTGTTTCCCTGGCCAATGCCAAAGCCGCTGCCAATTATGTTGGTTTGCCCCTCTTCAAATACCTCGGCGGGCCCAATGCCAAGGTGTTGCCCGTTCCCATGGCAAACGTCATCAATGGTGGTGCACACTCTGATGCTCCAATCGATTTCCAGGAATTCATGATCATGCCCAAAGGCTTCTCCACCTATTCAGAAGGCCTTCAGGCAATCACTGAAATTTTCCATGCCCTCAAGGCTGTGTTGAAGAAGAAGGGCCTCTCCACCGCCGTTGGCGATGAAGGTGGTTTTGCTCCAAAACTTGACAGCGCCGAAGCTGCCATCGAAGCCATTCTCCAAGCCACCAAGGATGCTGGTTACAAAGCTGGAAAACAAATCTTCCTCGCCTTGGATGTTGCCTCCTCTGAATTCTATGATGCCGAAAACAAGACCTACGTCTTCAAGAAGAGCACCGGCAAGAAAGTCAGCGGGCCCGAGCTCGTTGATTTCTATGCTCAATTGACCAGCAAATACCCCATCGTCAGCATCGAAGACGGTTGCGCTGAAAACGATTGGGAAACCTGGAAGGTCCTCACCGACAAGCTCGGTGACAAGATCCAACTCGTCGGCGATGATCTCTTCGTCACCAACGTCCAATACCTCCGCAAGGGTATTGAAAAGGGTGTAGCCAATTCCATTCTGGTCAAAGTCAACCAAATCGGTTCTCTCACTGAGACCCTTGATGCCGTTGAACTCGCCCAGGACAATGCCTACACCGCCGTCATCAGCCACCGCTCCGGTGAAACTGAAGATGCGACGATTGCCGACATCGCTGTGGCCACCAACGCCGGACAGATCAAGACCGGTTCCCTTAGCCGCACTGACCGTATTGCCAAATACAATCAATTGCTCCGCATTGAGCAGCAATTGGGCAAGAACGCTGTCTACGGCGGTAAGTTCTAATTGATCAAAGTTGATTCTTTCATTCGCCCTCACCTGTCAATACGGGTGGGGGCGTTTTCTTTTTTATGATGGAATAACCTGTGTAAATAGGATTGCCAGACCGGCTGAATTTAAAGCAACCTGAGGAGAAGTAATTTATGAAAGAACTGATCGCACGGCTGATTGGATCGCTGATCGAATGGTATCAGAGCACTTTGGATGCAGGTGGTTACTGGCTTGTTGCCACTTTGATGGCAATTGAGAGTACGGTGCTGCCTGTTCCCAGTGAGCTGGTGATTCCCTTTGCCGCGCATCAGGCGCATGACAAGGGCAAGATGACTGTTCTGGGGGTTATTATTGCTGGCACGATTGGTTCCTGGGTTGGTGCGACCATCATGTATTGGGCATCCCGTCTGGCAGGGCGTCCTTTGGTCTTGCGATATGGTCGTTATGTCTTTATCTCGGAAGAAAAACTTCATGCCGCCGAACGTTGGTCAAAACGGTTTGGTTCAGCCGGAGTTTTTATTGCCCGAATGCTTCCGGTTGTGCGACATCTCATCGGCATCCCCATGGGGATTGTAAAAATGGACTTCAAACTCTACTCGATTTTCACGTTGCTGGGCTCGGGAATCTGGTGTTCGGTACTAGCCTGGCTTGGTGTGACAGTGGGAAGCGATCCAGCCGTGTTGAAAGGCGATATGCACCGCATCAGCCTTTGGGGCGGTGGAATTCTCGTTGTGCTTTTCCTCATGTATTATTTCCTCGTCCGGCGTTACATGAAAACGCCCGAGAAATAAAAAATCCGGTCAGCTCTCACTTCCTCCATTTCAAAAGGGGGACTTATTGTGGGCAGATTGCCAGACCGGCTGATATGCAGTAGTACTGTTGATTGTGAATGAGCTTGATGCCGCAGCTTTCAGTCTGCGGACCATTACCCGGATTTTAATTCGCCGCACATTTGTGGCTGTTGGTTCCAAAGGTCCATCCAGTGCGGAGGAAAGTGCAATGGCGTGGCTTGATGAAAAAGAGGGACTGACTGCAAGCGCACTTGCTTCTCTGGAAAAAGTTCGTCCCCAGACCATGGCGCAAACTCTGGAATCCCTCAAAAAACGTCGATGGATAGTTCGAACTCCAAACGATAAAGATCGTCGTCAGATCGTCATTTCCCTTTCCAAATCCGGTAAACAGGCGCTGGTTCGAGCCCGAAAAATGAGACAGACCTGGATAAGAGAGAGACTTGGCTCGTTGAGCGAAAAGGATCAACAAACCGTGTGTGAGGCAATCGAAATTCTGGCTCAAATTGTGGAGAAATAATGCAGATAACCCAAATGCTTCGCAAGCGCTCCTCTTTGTGGAATTGGAGCATTCTTGCTCTCGTCTCAGCGGCGTTCAGTTTTGTTTTGGTTCAATGTAATGTTCCTGGCGCATTACTTTTGGGACCAATGATGGCGGGTGTTTTGGTGGCAGTATGTGGGGCCGAACTCAAAGTCCTGCCTTTGGCGTTTGCTTTTTCGCAGGGAATTGTTGGGTGCATGATTGCTGGAATGCTTTCTGTTTGGTTATCTCAGAAAGTATTTGGGAACCTGCCCGTTTTTGTCTTCGGAGTTTTTTCGATCATTGTCATAACAATCCTGCTTGGATGGATCATGATTCGGATGCACCTGCTGCCTGAAAGCACGGTTGTCTGGGGGCTGAGTCCTGGAGCGGCAACGGCCATGACAGTAATGGCAGATGAGTATGGGGCTGATTCCCAACTTGTGGCACTCATGCAATACCTGCGCTGTTTTGTTGTAGTGGCATCGGCATCCATTGTGGCGCGGATGTTTGGGGCGGGAGTTCATGGCGGAGCTTCAAATGCGACTTACTTTGGCCACATAGAGTGGTTGTCGCTGGTCCAGACCGTTGGACTCATTGTTTTGAGCATATTATTGACAAGAAGGTTTCATGTTCAGGCGGGAGCCATGTTGTTGCCCATGGTTGGAGGCATTCTGCTGATTCATTATGACCTGATGAAAATTGAATTGCCCACATGGCTTTTGTTCTTTGGTTATGCCTTCATTGGCTGGAAAATTGGCCTTGGCTTTTCACTCCCCTTGTTGCTGCACGCTGCAAAACTGCTGCCACGCATTTTGATATGTATCATTCTGCTTGTGGCGATGTGTGGTGGAATCGGAACGATTCTAATCTTTGCCGCTGGTGTGGATCCGTTGTCTGCGTATTTGGCAACAAGCCCCGGCGGGCTTGATACCGTGGCAATCATTGCCTCAACAAGTCATGGAAACATTTCGTTTGTCATGGGAATGCAATTGATGCGATTTGCAGCAACGGTTGTCTGTGGTCCTGCGCTGGCCAAGCACTTTGCCAGGCGATCCCCACCAGTTTCCCTTCCTTAAAAAACTGGACGACTTTCCGCGTGGTTTGATTTCTAAAAATAAATCTTGATCTACTACAAATGTAATACTACATGTGTAGTAATTAATATGAAGCCTTCGATTCATCGCTTTGGAGATTTGCAACTGAAGATTATGAAAATCTTGTGGGAACGCAGGGAAGCCACTGTTTCTGATATTCACAAGATTCTTTGTAAACACACGGAATTTGCATATACCACGGTTGCTACACTCTTAAAAAGGATGGAGGAGCACGGTCTGATTAAACACCGTCTTGAAGATCGCAGGTTTCTGTATAGACCGGTGGCCAGAGAGGAAGATGTTACCCGGGATCTGTCCGATCATTTGGTTAAGGGCCTTTTTGAGGGGAGTTTGGCCGACATGGTGGGGCACTTGCTTAAAACACGTGAGGTGAGTCGAGAGGAACTGGATCAATTGGAGAAGTTGATCGCTGAACAAAGGGAGAAATTATGACTTTCCTGAATAATGAATTCTGGCTTCAAACTTTTGGAAAAATGGGCCTTGAATCAACAGCAATCATTATTGTTGTTTTTCTTGTTCAATGTTTTTTCCAAAGCGTTGCATGGCGCAAGGCAATCTGGCAGATGGGCGTGATGGGAATCCTGATATTGGTGTTTTGTGAAATGAGCGGCTTGGGGCATGGAGCAATGATGGTTGCCTTTGGAAACGCACGCAATGAACACCAAGGAACGGTTCGCATTACTTCAGTCTCCTCTGTTGTATCAACACCGGAGCAATCCCCGAATGTGGGCCAACCAATCAAGGCCATGGAGCAAACACAAACGGTCGTGGAAAAGAGCGTTCGGTGGCCTGGAGTGATTTGGTGTATAGGTTCAATATTTGTTCTTTTACGCATGGGAATTGCCCATGGAATGTTTTTGTTCCTTTATTTTCGACGCACGGAAGAAAGGGATGATTTGTTGGAGAAACGGATTCAGAAAATTAAGGAAAAGCTGGGGATTCAACAGACGGTGAAACGCATCTCAATTTCAGAATTATCATCGCCCATTGTATTTGGGGTTAACAAACAATGCGTTGCACTTCCTTTGGATTTTGCACGAAATTATTCCGAACCTCATCAAGATGCCATCCTGACACATGAATTGGCACATCTGGCTGCACGCGATCCGGGATGGTTTCTGTTGACAGATATTGCAGTGGCTTTTCTTTGGTGGAATCCGTTTTTGTGGATGGTCCGAAGGCGTTTGCAACTGTTGAGTGAACTGGCTGCAGACGAAGCAACAGCGTTATTGAATGATGGGCCAAAATCCCTTGCGGAGTGCCTTGTAAGGCTGGCTCGAGATGTAACGGTTCAACCCAAGTGGGCGTGGATGGGCGTGAGTGGTGGCTTTCGTTCTGATCTGGGACGACGTGTGAGACGATTGCTGGTGCTTGAGAGACAGGAGACATTGCCTCGACCTGGAAAAGGGGTCAGAGTAATGGCCGCCTTTTTGTTATTTACTGGGATTATTGCTCTTTCCGGTCTCGTGCATGGGCAAAGCATGCAGAGAGAGAAGAATTGGCAGACTACCTTTCGACGTTCCCTGGGAGATTCAGTGGGGAATGCTCTATGGATGGCAGTTATTACACCAGAAGAAAAAAACAGTAAATCGAGTGGAACGCCAAAGTCCATTTCTATCCCGTGTATTGTGGAAGCTGAGCGCTTATTTAAAGCAGGGGATTTTGAAAAAGCGGATGAGCTATTGGCAAAAGAGATTGTTGAGAATCCGACCAATTATCTTGCTGGTTACCACCGAATTTTAAATCGCTGTCGTTATTTTTACCAAACCAATCATCCTTCTCAAAACATAACGGTAGAAGGCACAAATGCGTCTTCTCATCTTTACACTAAAAGTTACCACGTTAAGCCGCTTGTTTTTGAAAAGGCTCTCCGGGGTGTTTTGTCTGGAGAGGATATTCGGAATGATGCGGGTGATCTGGTGACTGCTAATATTGTCGAAGAATGGTGCTTGTTGTTGAAGACTCTTGGAATTGAAGTGGTTTCACCCAAGCCGGGAGATGAATCTGAAAAATCAAAGACATGCAAATGGGCCTTTTATAATCCCAAGGCAGGAGTGGTTGTGCTTCGAGGCAGTTTGAAAGACCATGAATTTACCGAATCATTAATCGAACTGTTGAATTCGCAATTTCCCCAGATACGGTTTGATGTCTTGTTGGTTGAGTTGGACCCGACTTTTACGAATGACTTTTTCACAAGTATTGGGAAAAACAACGTAAGTGATGAAGCCATTGGGATTTTGACAAAAAATCAAAGTGACACCCTAATCTCAAATCTGACGAATCGATTTCATCCAAAGGTGATTACATGTCCATCCATTGTGGCTCAAAATGAGAGTCAGGTCATGGTGGAGCAAACCAAGGCGGCTAATTTAAGTTTGTGCCTGACTGCAAGTTGGCATGGGCAATATTCCATCCGCTTGAGTGCCATTCTTAAACAATTTAATGTTGGAGAGGATATGAAATCCCCATCCCATCCTCGCAATGTTGATGTGATTGATGGAATGACAATAATGATTTGCAGCCCAAGATCCACCCATTCGCAGGGAGACAAACAGCAGATATTATTTATTACGCCGACACTTGAGGACTCTGCTGGGAAACCGCTCTATACAAGGGAAGAGATTCAGGGCTTTATTGAGGCAAAACGACATGAAACACCTCCCGTATTTCCACTGGAAAACCGGTGATTTCTGGCCGATAGTAAGTGAAACAGGTAAAGCTTGGCTGCTGCCTGTTTTTAAGACTGGATTGAGGTCAGTTTAAGCCTCTTTTCGCACCATGCGATAGGGGAAAGGATCTTCGCGGAATAATAATTGCTTCCTGGGTTGTTTTATAAAAAATGCATTCTGCTTTCTTTTTTTACCGATGAGTGTATATTAGCAGCATTAAAATTTAAATTATTCGGCCTTGAAATGAATAATCGTCATTTGGTGTCAGTGACCATTTCATTGTCCGGGTAATGAGAAAAAGAGATGTGTTTTATGAGAAACCCAGAAATTGCGCCCGTTGTTGAAAAACCGGCAACCACCCCGGAATTCAATTCACGTGCATTGCAAGCGCGTCTGGATGCCTCGCTTGCGTATCGTTCCACGCATCGAAAAAAAGCCTCTGCATCGTTAACAGACACAGAGGCATCGACGGAGGATTTTCACCCTGACAGGCGCGGGCTTTTTTGCGACGCGCCGCTGGGGCTCAAGTATTGATTTTGACTTCGAAAGCGCTTGATGCGACGAGGGAGTCTAGTTTTCCCTCGTAGAAAAGGTCTCGGTACTCGACCGTTTCGAGCAGGTGTTGGCGGATCTCTTTTTTCTCACGATTGATGAGATACTTGAGTTCGTCCATGTCCCGGGACCAGCGGACGCCGTTGAAGAATTCAGCTCCGGTGAATTGGGTCTTATAGAGGGCGTTTTGTGAGTAGCAGGAGCCCAGGTAGAGGTAGCGGAGATTCATTTTGTGGAACATCTCCACTGCGGAGACCATCATGTACATCCCCAGGTTTCGGGAATAATAATTCAGGTCGTAAAAACCATAGTAATAATACGCAATGTCCTTTTCCATGTAGAGAGTGACGGCGCCCAATTCGGCGTTCGTGGCATTGTCTACAAAGAGAATGACATGGGAGGTGATGGGAGAATTGAACAGGGCGTCCAATCGCTCATAGGTCATCACGTCTTTTCCAAAGCGAATATCGGTGTAGTTCTTGTAAAACTCGCGCCGTTTTGCCGTGTATTCGAACTGGGCACGCGTCATCAAGGTATGAGTGATCCCGGCGCCTTTCCGCTTCACACGCCGGTTTTCGGATGTGAGTGTCATTTCCTGAAGGACCACACGGACGTTGCGGCAAAGGTAGAAGCGGTCCAGGTTGCGCGATGAGGGGAGAAAGCCTTGGTTGAACATATCAACCGGGTTTTCCCCTGATTCGGGGAACCCCCAGATCGCGTAAGGAAATATGTAATTTGTATAATCGGATTTATGCTCGGAGAAAACGAGTTTCATGGTCGTGTGGTTTTACCAACCGAGACGCGAGGAGAATTTTTCGTTGATGCCTTGAGCAGGGAGATAGACACGCGGCAGACGGAATTTCCAGCTCACCAGGATGTCGTATGAAACGGAATTTTTCAGTTTCGCGAGTTCCTGAATGGAAATTTCCTCGTTGCCTTGGCGGCCCATCATGACGGCCTCGTCGTAGAGCTGAGCTTCAGGAACGTCGGTGATGTCCACCATCAAAGCATCCATGGCGAGGGATCCAACAATGGGGACGCGATGTCCCCGAATCAGAGCCGAGCCCATGTTGCGAACGCGCGGGAACCCATCCCCATAACCAATGGGGAGTACGGCGACTCGGCGGTCTCCGGGAGCTTCATAACGCATGCCATAGCCCACCTTGTCGCCTTTTTTCAGGGATTGAATGGTGGCGATGCGAGCCTTGACGGTCATGACAGGTTCGATTCCTGGAATGCGGCGGCAGACTTGAGATGGGAAAATGCCGTATTGAAGAATACCGATGCGGACCATGTCAAAATGCGCCTGGGGCAGGTCGAGAAAACCGCCGCTGTTGCAAATGTGACGGAATGGAACATGAACCCCTCGCTTTTTCAGAAGCTCATCAACTTGTTTAAAGCGATCAAGCTGGAGCATGGCAAAGGTTTTGTCCGTTTCATCGGACATGGAGAAGTGGCTGATCATGCCTTCCAAGTAAAGGGAAGGCTCGCTTAGAATAACATCAATGAGGGGCTCGATGTTATCCCACCGTGTGCCATAACGGTTCATGCCGGTGTTGACTTTGAGGTGGATTGGCACGCGTTTCTTTGCGGCTTTGGCGAGCTCGGCGAGCTTGTGGGCGATTTTGATGTCGCCGACGCAGCAGGTCAGATTTTTCTCAACGCAATAGGGCAATTCTGGCTCGTAGCGCTCGTAGAGGAGCAAAATAGGGGCGGTGATCCCTTTTTCACGAAGGGCCAAAGCCTCATCCAAATCACTCACTCCCAGAAAGGAAAAGCCACAGTGAAGCGCAACTTTGGACACGGCGAATGCGCCATGTCCGTACGCTTCGTCTTTGACGATTGCCAGGAGTTTAAGATTCTTGGGTTTATCCGCATTGATGAGTTCGTAATTCCGTTTAAGCCGCTGGAGATCAACTTCAATCCAAGCGGACCGTAGAGGGGACACTGGTTGCATGTTAAAAGCTCTAATGGAAAGTTTGTTGTATTTTAGTTAAGACAGGAACGAAAAAAGGGGATCACGGCTGACCGGGAGGCCAGAGGCTCATGCCGACGTCAGGGCGAAAATAACTGCCCAGACTGCGAATGCGGCGGATGTTTTCATACGCTTTACCTATGGCCTGTTGCAGTGTGGTGCCGAGAGCAATCACGTCAACGATGCGTTGACCGGTGGTCATGAGACCGTTGTTCCCGTCGCTGGTCGCTTCATTCCACCAAACATCGCAGTCAAACTTGCCACTGACATTGATTGGCATTCGTGGCCCGCGGGTGTGAACGAACGGGTAGCCATAACCGGCAAGGGTCAGCTCGCAGCCAAAATTCTTGTCGTCATTGAACTCTATGTTTACGGGCTTGTTTTGTCCGATTTTTAGAAGAGTTTCGACTGGCTGGCGCAACATTCGCAAAATCATTGGTCCAGATGTGACGCCAATACGGATATTATATTCAATGACGTACCAAACTCCGTCGCGTTGGACGGCTGTGACTTGGATGGGACCGTGGTAATTGACCTCCCGGAACCATGGCAGAAGCGGGCAGATCAACTGCTTGCAAAGCCCATATTTATCTTCGGGGTCCTTTTCCACCAAGCCACCCAGAGGAGCTCCAGCGACAATTCCCATGTCTCCCGCAAACGCGCGTTTGTATTCCTGGTTGGTGACGACTGGATGGATTTTACCACCGCTGATGAAGGCAATGTGCCCGGCTTCACGGCGTCCCAGATATTCCTGTAGAAAAACGCCTTCTGCGTAGTCAATCTGCCTAAGCCAGGCGTGGGTATCTTCGACTGTTTCGCAAAGAACGGTGTGCACTGGGCTGGTCGGCGAGCAGAGCGGGTTCTTCAATACATAACCACATGGATTGGAATTGACGATTTTCTCGGCTTCCAACCGGTTGGGGGCGACGAATGCCTTTGGAAAGGGAATGTTGTATTTGTTGCAGAGGTCACGCGCAAAATTGCGTTCCCGCTCAATCCGCATGGCTTCGCGGACAGGAGACAAAATTGGGACTCCCGAGTCGAGAAATTCATCCGCCCACGGAGCTTGCGCCCAATCGATCGACATGGGAACAACAAGATCAGCCTTCCTCTCCTTTAAGATGGGGCAGGGATTGGGATAGGCATCTCGCGTATAAGTGGGACCAACCAGCGTCGGAGAATAATGTCCATAATTGCGGGTCAGGTAGGTTGCCGCATCTGCTCCATTTTCATGGAGGATTTGGGCCATGCTGTGAGCAAAGGAGCCAACTCCGAAAACAACAATAGAAGGCAAACGAGTATCAGAACACTTCATCTGTGAAAATCAGTTATAGGCTCATTTCCCGGCAACACAAGCGCTATCCAAACAGGTCTAATTGAGGTGGGGGAGCCAGTTTTTTGAGCATTTCAACCTCGCGACGCGGCTTTTGGCTGCGCCGGACCTTGCCTTCCGGGGTTAGTTCGGACTCTTCAAGGTTGGAGAGAATGACTTTTGCACGATCCAAAACGGGCTTTGGAACGCCCGCAAGCCGGGCGACTTGAATGCCGTAGCTTTTATCCGTTCCGCCTTCCACGATCTTTCGGAGAAACACAATCTGGTCGTTCCATTCGCGGACAGCCACATTGTAGTTCTTGACGCGTGGCAAACGTCCGGCCAGTTCGGTCAATTCGTGGTAGTGAGTCGCAAAAAGGGTTTTGGCACCGACGCCATTGTGCAGGTATTCGACTATGGACCAGGCCAGACTCAAGCCATCGAACGTGCTCGTCCCCCGACCAATTTCATCCAAAATGATCAGGCTTTTTCGCGTGGCGTTATTTAAAATGTTGGCCGTTTCACTCATTTCCACCATGAAAGTGGATTGACCGCGTGAGAGATCGTCGCTGGCGCCAATCCTTGTAAAAATCCGGTCGATGAGATCAATGCGCGCCGACGCAGCAGGGATGAAAGAACCGGTGTGTGCCAACAACGCCAGGAGAGCCACCTGACGGATGTAAGTGCTTTTGCCCGCCATGTTGGGACCGGTGATCAAAGCCAGTTGCTGGACCGTGATGTCGAGCTGCGTATCGTTGGGGACGAATCGTTCTTCATTGATGTTTAGATCGAGAACAGGATGGCGTCCATCGGCGATGTGCAAAACGCCTTCGTCCAGGACTTCAGGTCGGCAATATTGGTGAAGCCGCGCAGATTGGGCAAACGAGGAAAGAACATCCAACTGGGAAAGCGCAACGCCGGTTTGTTGAAGCTTTGGCATTTGTTCGAGCACTTGTTCCCGAATGCGTTGAAAAATCTCATATTCCAGTTTGGTGCTTCGCTCTTCTGCTCCGAGAATCTTGCCCTCCATCTCCTTTAATTCCGGCGTGACGAAGCGTTCCCCGTTGGCAATGGTTTGCTTGCGAATGTAAGTGGGCGGGATTTTGTCCAGATTGGCTTTGGTGACTTCGATGTAATACCCAAAGACGGAATTGAATCGCACCTTGAGGGATGGAATCCCTGTGCGGGTGATTTCATCCTGCTGCAATTTGGCAATCCAATCTTTGCCTCCCCGCATGGCCAGACGCAACTCATCCAAATGAGTGTCGAAACCGTCTCGGATCATTCCTCCCTCCTTCACGAGAAGAGGCGGCTCATCCACGATGGAACGTGTCAGCAAATCGACCAAGTCCGGCGTTTCCACAAGGTCTCCTGCCAGTTGATCGATCAAGCTGGGAACAGCCGGGGCAGGTGCTTGTGGAACGACTGGCTCAATGGGTAAGTCTTGGGATGTGGGCGTTGGAGGCGTTGTTGTAGGCGCTGTGTTGAGCGACAGAACAATTTTCCGAATTGAGGGAATTTTTTCCAGAGCCACGCGAAGGGCACTCAAGTCGCGTGCGTTTCCCGAGCCGGAACTCAATCTTCCCAGGGTGCGTTCCAAATCCCGGACTTCGGCCAATTCGTTTCGGAAATTTTCGAGTGCATCACTGTGATCCATCCAATGTTGCACTGCGTCTTGACGTCTTTGAATCGGAACGGTGGATGCCAACGGCTGGGTCAGCCAGTCGCGCAAGCGCCGGGCTCCCATGGGGGTCACTGTTTGATTGATTGCACCGTAAAGGCTGGACGAGCGCGGTGCATCAGCATGAAGCGGCTCCAGAATCTCAAGGTTTCGAAGCGAGATGGAATCAAGAGCCAGATAATCCGTTGTCTGATAAAATGAAAGGCGTGTCAGCGAAGTTGTGTCGCGTCGCAATTGTTGCCCCAAATAATGCAGCACCGCACCTGCTGCACCGATTGCGGCGGGACGATCTTTAAGTCCAAAACCATCGAGCGAAGCCACTTTGAAATGATCTCGAACCGTGAACATCGCCGTTTCTGGCGCAAATACCCAGTCTTCATAACCGCTGGAGACTGCAAAGCTTTCCAGATTTGAAAAGCGGGGTTGTTCGCTGGGATAAATGATTTCCGCGGGACGCAACCGTTCCAGTTCCGTCTTTAGCCCAGTCTCGCTGGAGACTTCTGTCACCCGGAAATCACACGTGGTCAGGTCAACCACTGCTAGGCCGAACACTTTCCCCGAAGGATAGATTGCCGCAAGGTAATTGTTGCGTTCCGGGGTGAGCAACCGATCATCAAAATGGGTTCCTGGGCTGAGAATCTGGGTTACCTCGCGTTTGACGAGTTGCCCCGGCTTGGGATCTTCCAGTTGTTCGCAAATGGCGACTTTTCGTCCCGCTTTCAGGAGCTTTGCAATGTAGGTATTTGCCGCGTGAAACGGGATGCCGCACATCGGAGCGGAGGCGCGTTTGGTCAGGGCAAGATTGAGCAATTGCGCTCCAGTCTGGGCATCCTCGAAAAACATTTCGAAGAAGTCGCCCAAACGGAAGAGCAACAAAGTGCCGGGCGGCAGCTCGCCTTGTATCCGGCGATACTGCGCCATCATGGGTGTCAATTGAGTTTCTTGCGCCACAGATGGCTAAAATAACGAAAAGTGTGGTTTAATGCCAGCGGGGAATCAACAAGTGGGGGAAAACAGCTTTTCTGACATGGTTTTACACATCGATTTACCTGCGAAAAGACTGCTGGAATTCGGGAAACGTGCTAATTCTCCAAATCCAGATCAGAAGGATTGAGCGCGTGGGGAATGAACTGTGAAGCGGATAATGCCTTTGCATCCCGGTTTAGCATTTGATCCAGTGCTTCAGGGGATTGTCTCATGGCACATTGATATCGCTGAAAAGTTGGAAGGTCCGTTTCGGTGTTGGAAATAACGTGTAGTGCAGTGAGAGAATTTGCGTTTTTGAGCGTGGTTGACGGTTGTGAAGGGTGGATCAGGGAGAGTAGGCAAACAAGTGCAATGGCTCCTGTGCAAACAGCAAAGGTAAGACCGGGATTCTGGCTCACATGAAGCCAGGCAAGCCAGTTCCAGCGAGTCTGTGGAGTTGTTTCAATTGATTTGACAAGGCGACCATGAAAGGCGCTGGTGGCTTGGATGTTTTGATCCGGCTGTGCTGTGCCCAGAACGCCTGTCACCCCCATCATTTCATTGTAGTAGGCTTTGCAAGCGGGACAGGTCTTGAAGTGTTCCCGTAATGCCTGAGCTTGGGCGTCATCCAAGGCATGAATGGTGAGCCATGCGATTTGTTCTTTTTTATCAGCGCAAGGGTTCATGGTTTTACAACCTCCGATTGAGAAATCAAAATTTGGGAATGCAGGGCTTTCATGGTTCGAAGCCGTTCCAGAGCATTGAACAGACGTGATTTGACGGTGCCGACGGAACATCCCAGTGCTGCGGCAATGCTGTCAAGTGAATCATCCACATAAAACCGCAGGTAGATGACCTGACGTTGCTTTTCTGGCAAGTCATCGATGCACTGGCGGATCAGTGCCCTGCGCTCGTTATCTTCCGTTGTCTGATCTGGAGGGATGGTTGAATCTGCCAAGTTTTCCATCGTGTTTCTGAAATTTTCTTGGTCTGAACCACTCAGTGTGGAAATCGCAATGGGAGGATGCGCGCGGAATGAACTTTTATAGCGGTTCAGAAGAATGGCGCACAACCATGTGAAAAACAGGCATTGGTTGTTGTAACGCCGCAGGGATTTCCACGCTTCCACCAGAGTTTCCTGGGCCAAATCTTCAGCCTGCGATGAATCACCACAAAGCGAATGTGCCTGACGCAAAAGTCGGGTCTCGTGAGCGCGGCAGATTTCGCAAAACGCATCGGAATCTCCCGCTTGAGCTCGTTCCATGAGCGTGTCTGTCTGCGGCACGCTCATAAGACTGAGGGTTGTGCTAAACACAACGTCATTTTAGCTGGAAACATGGAAAAAACCATAAATAGAATGGATTCTCAAAAAGGAGAGACTGGCATGAACCTTTCGATTTCATGCCAGTGGTTTGCAGGCTATCCTGAGCCGGTCTCTACTTTGGCATTGCTTCCCCCGCGTGTGCGCCATCGACGTAGATTGGCGTTCCTTTCTTCTCCAAGAAGATGAGTGTGGCGGGGGAGTTGAGATAAGTTAGTGCCGAAGTGAGTTTGAATCCCCGGTCTTTGCCTTCAAATGTGTATCGTTCAAATTTGAATGGGCCATTTCCGCATGGATCCTTGACAGTCTTGAATCCGGCTTCGCCGTGTGCCTTGTATTCTGCAGCGGCGCGTATCATGGCCAATCTGGTGCGGACAAGCCAATCTCTTTGAAATGCTCTGTCAAGTGGAGCAAAGACAATTTTCATGAGTGGGTTTGTGGACTCATTAATCTCGGCGCGATACTGATCCATTTTTTGGGTAAACTCAGGATAGGGCAGATTACCGATTTGTGCGATGCGGTCATAGATCGATGCTGTTTCTGAGTGAATGCGGATCAATCCATCCGTGGTACCGCCAACAGCTTTTGAAATCACTTGAGCATTGGCTTCAAATTCTGAATTCTGGGGGATCATTTCCTCCATGAACTCTTTTTCCATGAACTCTTTTAGAACCTTGGCGTCATCGTTTCCGTAGGTTTTTTTCCATTCCAGAATTTGTTTTGTGAGCCATTCCACCCCTTCTTTTTCCTTGGGCAACGCTTGTACTACTGTGATTCTGGGTGGCGTTGAATCAAATCCGTCCGCAATTTTTGAAAGTAAAGCGGGTGGAAATTGATTGTAGTTGAAAGCAATTGCTGAACAGGTCATTGCTTCGATGGCACCTTGCACGAGAACTGAGATCAGAAACTTGTCATTCCCTACGTTATGCGCCAAGGCGATCATGGCGATGTAGTCTTCGGCTGCCACTTCATTCTGTCCGTTTTCTGGATTTTGCAGGAACCATTCAGCTTCAGCCTTGGCTGTGATTGCCATTTGCTTCATGAGCGCATAATGAGAGAGAATGGTGCTATAACCTTGAAAATCAGTCCCCCAATCACATGGGACCTTTTGGCGGGCTGCCATACGAAAGAACCTGAGACGAGTACTGTAAGTTCCTATTTTTTCGCCATATTCTTTTGGTAAATGTTTGCCAATCCAATTGGTTTCGAAGAGATAGTCCTGGGTGGCTTTGTCCTCCTTCATAAAACATACCCCCTGATAGTAAAGCAGTGCTGGATTAATATTGGTATGCTCGATATAGGTCGACTCGGAGGCATGAGTAACCAGTGTAGCTGAAGCTGAGATCAACAAGCCTAAACAGATTGAAATTATATTTTTCATAAAGCGGTCCCTTTCTGATTGTTAATAGCAAGTCAGCCTGAAAAGGTTCATTTTTTAATCCCGAAATGCTGAGTTGAATTGATTTTTTTGGTGAAAAATCAGGAGATGGACTTGGGTATGTTGCCTCATGGAGCAAACTTCGGCGAAGTGCGTTCCGACCATTTTAAGATGGCTTCCAACCACAGCTTCTGTTTATCCAATCCTCCCCATGTTGCCGAGAGGTGTCGCACGGTCTGGTGTTTATCGTTCTGTTTGTTTTTGTTGTGTGGGTTCTTGAGGCGAACCCATTGTGCACCAGTTCAATCAAACAGAAGAATCTATTTTCTTGCTCAGCTTTTCGAATTTTGATTTGGGCAACATCAACACCGATGTCACAGTCATAAACAAGCCAGCTAAAAGAAGCCACGTGGCTCCCTGCATCGTTTCACTTTTTCCCAATAAAAAAGACGCAGCCAACGCAACAATTGTAAGATTGGGGCAGAACAGTAAATAGGTCTGTCGATCACCGCCCGTCTTAAACCACCGTTTGTGTAAAATCTCGCGCAGGCCAAGTAAAAGAAAAGCGGCGCTAATGGCAAATACTGTAGTAAACGAAAAAATCATCTGCCAGTGAATTTGCAATCCTAGAGCCACGAAAAACACAGGAATCAGAAAACGTTTGCTGATCGGTGCAATATAGTCCTCCAGTTCCATTCCTTCATGACGAATTTTACTCATGAACAACCCAAGGAAAAAAGCCGTTTTGGGAGCTGATAATCCCAGTCGATCTCCAATGGCACACACAACCAAAACCAGTAAAACCACCAGATGCACACGCCAGTCCGTCGCCTTTGAAAGAATGGTTTGAAACAGTCGAACCAGATGAGATGCAAATTGGCTGACCAGCCATATTACCGTGGCAATGCCAAACAATTTGAATAGAATAACCCAGGATAAACCCTTTTCAATCGTTGCAGTCTCCAATGATAGAAATAAAACAGCAAGGACTTCAAGAGCCACCATGACTTGCAGCACAAAGTGTTTTGATTTACCACTCACCCCTCCATAATGTTTCCATCCCGGATGTGACATGCCAACGGAGCAGGCAACCAAGGCTGAAGCCGCAAGCACTGATTCTTTCACTCCCAATCCGGCTGTGATCGACAAAAGAAAAACCACAGGATATTGCACCAGTGACCATCCCAGCGCAAAGCGAGCAGAACGTAAAAACTCATGCATTTTCGGCAGATCAATCTCAAGTCCAACCTCGAAGAGGAGCAGAAGAAACCCCACTTTGCCGGCTTGAATCAGCATGTCTGCGGTAGGGACATCCACCAATGGATTCAACAGCAAGCCAAACAATACAAAAGTCGAATAGGTTAGCGCCGGTCTGCCCCATTTTTGGCACAAATCTGGCACTACCATGAACAGTAAAATCAGGCAGATGACAATTTCAACAGCGGTCATTTAAAGCAGCGTTACAACACAACCATTTTATCGCACACAACGCGTTGGTGTCACCAAAACTCATCGAGTTTTTGCCAGTTCGAGACAACTTTGGATTGCTGGTGTCAAAAAAATGCCAAAACTTTTTCCACACCGCCAGTGGACTCTGGTGAATATAAAAAAAGACGGAAACTATAACTTCAATTGTCATCATTATTTTACAAGGCTGGTACATATAAAAAGTGGGGATGCACAAAATTCACGTTTTGACCCCATACGAGTTTGGGGACTGTTTCCAACGCCTGCCCCAGAGTTGGTGTCGGGCGGTGGAACAGAAGATTGTGGCCAAGGATGACAAGGCCCTGAGCTGAACGTAAAACAGGGAGGAGTCTGTATGAAAACAAAAATGCCAGAGGCGGAATGCCTCTGGCAGTGAACTCGATTCTGAGTTGGAAAGATTAGAAGCGGTAGGTCAATGTCAGATTGACAACATGGCCTTCGGGGCGATTCTGCGCTTCGAACTCATACGCGTAGCGCAGGGTCGTAGAGAGATGAATCTTTGGTATGACCAAGCCAACTTCAGGGCCGACACCCAGCACGCAGTCGCGTGAGTTATCAGAGCCGTAACCAGAATTCTCGGTAGTCTGCTGCTGATAATATCCAATGACACCCACGTCAATGGTCTTTGTCAGACTTTTGCCGAAGCCGATTTCCAGTGTGTCTGTATTGCCGGGAGTGATATGGGTTTGATCCTGTTCCTGATTGATTTCATAGCGGTTGAGCAATGAAACCGAGTAGGTCTTTTCCTTGTCTGGATACCAGACTCCGCCAAGAGTAATCATGTGTCCCCAATAGCCTTTGCCCGGACAGGCAGGCTTGTTGACATCGAACTCTCCTGTCGGTGCCCAGAATGAGTAACCAGCGGCAAGGTCGAATTTTTCAAGGTGTTTGGACAGAAGCAACGGTTCGACGGAAATATCCGCCAATCCGAAACCGCAGGTCCGCCCGGCGGGCGTTCTGACACTGGTATAGGCAAACGGAACGATGACATCCATTCCGTAATCCAGCCCCAGCGGATGCCAGTCTGTCATATAAATGACACGAGGAGCCTGGACATAGGCCGTCAAGTCAAAGTCAGAGGGACCGCCGGGGTAGCGATCCGCATAGTAGAAGTAATTGTAGTCCCGCAGATAAAGGCCAGAAGGCGGCAGTGAAGCGCCTTTGATGCCTTCAAGACCAGCGGAATAGTGATCTTGCGCTGAAGCAGGCAGAGCGGGTGCCAACAGGCATCCCGCCAGCGCCAGACAGTGGAGTGGGGCTATTTTCATGTGTTGGTTTTGTGTTTTGATCCGGTGACTTATACGTCCTGGAGTTTTCCTGAAAGAGCGTTTTCGTAAGCGCTCAAATCGAGCAAGCCATGTCCTGAAAGATTCAAGAGAATGACGCGTTTCTGGCCGCTTTCACGTGCGCGGATGGCTTCTTGAATGGCCCCGTGCAAGGCGTGGGCGGATTCTGGAGCGGGCACTGTGCCTTCCGTTCTGGCAAAGAGCGCGGCACTCTTGAAGATGGCTGTTTGTTGATAGGCTTCTGCCTCGATCAGCCCCAACTTACAGGCGTGGCTGACCATGGGGGACATGCCGTGGTAGCGGAGACCGCCGGAGTGAATGGTGGGCGGCATGTATTTATGTCCCAGTGTATACATCATCAGCAACGGAGTCATTTCAGCGGTATCGCCAAAGTCGTAGCGAAGCTGCCCCTTTGTCAGGGATGGACATGCAGTGGGTTCCACTGCAACGATGCGGTATTTCTTCCCCTGGGTAATCTTCTTGTGAATGAATGGGAAGGCCATTCCGGCAAAATTACTGCCACCGCCGACGCATGCAAATATGGAATCGGGTTCTTCTCCGGCCATCTCCATCTGCTTGATGCTTTCCAGTCCGATGATGGTCTGGTGCAACATGACGTGATTGAGCACGCTGCCCAAGGCGTATTTTGTATTGGGATGTGTCACTGTGTCTTCGACCGCCTCGCTGATGGCAATTCCAAGGCTGCCCGCATTCTTGGGATCTTCTGCAATGAGTTTACGACCAAATTCAGTCTGGTTGCTTGGACTTGGGTGAACCGTGGCTCCCCAAGTGTGCATGAGCATCCGACGATAGGGTTTTTGCTCGTAACTAACCTTGACCATGAAGACATTGCATTCCAGACCGAAGAGTTTGCATGCTAGAGCGAGGGAACAACCCCATTGACCGGCACCGGTTTCGGTGGCCAGGCGTTTTGTCCCTGCCACTTTGTTGAAATAGGCCTGAGGAATGGACGTGTTGACCTTGTGACTGCCAGCAGGGCTGACGCCTTCATACTTATAATAAATATGAGCCGGGGTCTGCAGCTCCTTTTCCAGACGAACGGCGCGTAAAAGTGGAGATGGCCGATAAATGGCGTAGATGTCACGCACGGGTTCGGGAATCTCGATCCAACGTTCGGTGGAAATTTCCTGCTTGATGAGGTTCTCAGGAAAAATAGCTCCAAGATCTTCAGGAGCAATGGGTTTCTGAGTTGCAGGATTCAGCGGTGGAGGCAATGGCTGGGGGAAATCCGCATTCAAATTATACCAATGGGTGGGGATATCCGCCTGTGAGAGAATAAATCTAGTCGTTTGGCTCATGTGTTAATGTGCAAGTTTTGGGTTTTAGCAGTAACGTTTTCATATGCTGACGTCAAATCATCTTTGTGTGGACTATCAAAATATTGTTTTGACGGAACAGCACGGGGGTGTTTAGGAGTTTTAAACGAGAGGCGGTAAACGCGTCTTTTTGAAGACGGCAGACGATGATATTTTGTGAATGAAAGCGTGTTTTTTATGAGAACAAGAATTTCTTTAAATCACATTGTGGAATTTGTTTTGGGCTTTGGCGGTCTGTTTCTTCTGACAACCGGAGTTGTTGCCGGGGATGGGAAGCTGAGCGGTGACAAGGTGCCTTCACAAACAGGTGATGTCATTGTTCATCCCGTTAATCATGCTTCACTTGCGTTGGAGTGGAAGGAGCTGATTATTTATGCCGATCCTGTTGGCGGGGCAAAACGATATGAAGGATTGCCACGTCCTAATGTGATTTTATTGACACACGCGCATTATGATCATTTTGATCCAGAAACGTTGAAGGGGATTGCCACGGAGAAGATGGTTTTGATTGCTCCTCGTGATGTGTTTGAAAAGTTGCCTGCGGATTTTAAAACTCGTGCTCAGGTGATGACAAACGGAGAAATTAAAGAGGTTGATGGTGTAAAAGTGGAGGCTGTCCCCATGTATAACACAACGCCTGATCGCAAGAAGTTTCACGCAAAAGGGGTTGGCAATGGTTATGTGCTTATGCTGGGAGACAAGCGGGTTTACATCAGCGGTGATACGGAAGACATCCCTGAGATGCGGGCGTTAAAGAAAATAGATGTGGCGTTTGTGTGCATGAATTTACCCTACACGATGACCGTTGAGCAGGCGGCGTCCGCAGTGCGCGAGTTTCGCCCAAAAATTGTTTATCCCTACCACTATAAAAACAGCGATCTGGAAAAGTTTAAACAGTTGGTTGGAACAGATGCAGGCGTCGAAGTGCGCCTAAAAAATTGGTATTAATGGGAAATGCGCTCCGCATGAAAAACGGAGCGCACAAAACAATAAAAAATTACAGCTCTAGAATATTATTTTCGTTTGTTCTGCTACCAAACGGAGATGTTTTGTATCCAGTTATCTTCGGTCGTTTTATCTGACCAGAAGGCTTGTCCAACGGATATGTAAGGTTCGCTTGGGCTCCATGTCCCATTTGTATATTGGTATTCAATAAGATTGTGATTTGGCATTGCATAAACATGATCTCCATTTTGAATTGGGTATCCCAGATCGGTTGAAATGTAGCCAGAGCGTGGAAGCAATGGACTGACAATCTGTAAGCCACTTCCAAGAGGAACGGTTGTGTCTGTGGGTAATGATCCATAGAAACTCAGAGTTGTGTTTAGACTCCCTGATAGAAAATAAAACCCAGAGCCAGGATTGAGATAGCCGTTGTAGTCCCATGTGTATAAACCATAATCATCGATTTCATAAGTGGAGACCGCGTAGAGTTGCCTGCTTGGATCCCATATGAAAACATAGGAGTTTTCCGGTGGTGCTGGCATCAATGTTGTCAGACTGTTGTCAATCGTACCGTTTACGTAGTGATTGAAGGGGTTGCATATCAAAACAAGATTTGTCGGGGAATCATTTGTGATAACAATATTGATATAGCCGACCGAATTTACGGTATGTATGTCGTTGGAAATACAACAATATGCACGATAGAATCTCCATGGGAGTTGAAGAGAGTTAGTATCAACAACATATTGACTATCAAGAACAGCTTTCTCATATAGATATCCGATTGTTGTCCAACTTGAAAAGTCGCTTGAGGCTTGGAGTGCCCATGGGCCAAAACTATTGTAAGTACCTAAGCCAATGCGATATCCTTGCGTTGTCTTTTCTATTACCAAATCTTCACCAGGATCAATGGCGAATGCGGTTTGATTTGCGAGAATCATGCCTGCAACGCACGTGACGGCTGCTAACAGTTTAGTTGCTATATGTTTACAAGTAATGTTTTGTTTGGTGAACATACATCCTTCTCCTATTAATTAAAGAGAGTATAGCTCTCTTTTTTTTGTGAATGATTAACAATCCACAATAATACAAATTTTTTTATGTATGTAAATAAAAAATATATACCTAATGTACTTTTTTTATCCAGATTTGTGTTAATGAATTGTTGTAAGTCAAAAAGGTAGTTTCTATTTGGATAAACGTGCAGACTGCGTCATGAAAAAGTGTGTAAAGGTTTAAAAATAAACAGACGATTCAATTTTATCATTTAGCAGTAAAGATGAGGATTCTTCATTCTTTGGGTTTGCTTCTGACTGGGGTTCATTTTAACGTGTTTTACGGTTGCCATGTATTACCCGACGAAAGAAAATTTTTTGGAGCTGGCAAAGCAGGGGAATCTGATCCCTGTGACACGCCGGCTTTTGGCTGATTTTGAAACGCCGCTTTCCGCTTATCGCAAGATTCGTGGACAGGGTGAGTCATTTCTCTTTGAATCTGTCGAGGGGGGCGAACACATGGGACGCTATTCTTTTGTGGGGTGCAATCCCCGTGCAGTCATTCGCCAGTTGGCTGACCGGGTGGAGGTTTTGGAGAATGGTAAAGTTGTTGATAGTTATTCGGTGACGCAAAAGCCCGTGGCCGGTGATGAACATTCCGTGAAGGATGGCCTTGTTGTGGTGGAGAAGGTGATGAAGGGATATCGACCGGTTTCGGTGCCTGGATTACCACGTTTTACGGGGGGAGCCATTGGTTTTATCGCATACGAATTTATTCACGACATAGAGCCTGTGGTGCCTCGTCCTCCCAAGGATGAGTTGAAGACCCCGGTGATGTATTTTTTGATCGCAGATGAATTTCTGATTTTTGACCATGTGGCGCAGACCATCATGGTTTTGGTCAACGCAGTTTTTGATGATAAGACCCGACCTGAAGACGCCTACGAAGACGCTTTGGCGGAGATTGATCGACTCGTGGCATTGCTGGAACAGCCGTTGGAACATCATCCGGTGACTGTGCCCATTAATGTGGCCGATATCCCGGTGGAATCCAACATGAGCAAAGAATCGTTCATGGCCAACGTGATGAAATCCAAGAAATACATCACGGCAGGAGACATCATTCAAGTGGTGGGATCACAGCGCTTTTCTGCGCCGGTCAAGGCGGCTCCCCTAGACGTGTATCGAGCGGCACGTTCAATCAATCCCTCTCCATACATGTTCCTGCTTGAGCTCAATGGTTTTTCGCTGGTTGGCGCCTCTCCTGAGATTCACGTGCGGTGCGAGGATAGGACAGTGGAGATTCGCCCCATTGCCGGAACACGCCGGCGCGGAGTTACTGAGGAGGAGGACAAAGCCCTGGAAAAGGAATTACTGGCCGATCCCAAGGAACGCGCAGAGCACGTAATGCTGGTGGATTTGGCAAGAAACGATTTGGGGCGTGTGTGTAATTATGGAACGGTTCGTGTAAAGGACTTGATGATCGTGGAACGTTACAGCCACGTAATGCACATCGTATCACAAGTGCAGGGAACGCTTTCCTCGGACCGTTCGGTTTATGATCTGATGCGAGCCACATTTCCGGCAGGGACATTGAGTGGGGCTCCGAAAATCCGCGCGATGCAGATCATCTCCGAGCTTGAGCAAACAATGCGTGGCCCCTATGGCGGTTGCGTTGGATACTTTTCGTTCAACGGGAATCTGGACTGCTGCATCACGATCCGTACGGCGCTTCTCAAGGATGGAAAAGCCTATGTCCAGGCTGGCGGTGGATGGGTGAATGATTCCGTGCCTGAAAACGAGTTTCAGGAGACTGTCAATAAATCCAAAGCGATGCTCAAGGCGCTGGCGATGGCGGAGAGCTTTTGACGCTTGCCGGAAGGGGGCTGTTACAGTAAGGTAATCCCACCTATGGATGACACTTTGCCGCCTCAGGAGCAACCTTCCGCAAGTGTTGCAACGCCTTCGACGCCGTTGGCTGAACCCGCTTCCGCGCCACACGCTCAAACCGCTCCGTCCTCGGGATTGCCTCCGCGTCTGCAACCGCCGCCGATTTTGCCACCCCCTCCCCAGGGAACGGTTCCACCTCCGATTTATGCTCCCCAACCGCCACGGCGTCATAAAAGCGGTCTTGTTTGGAAAATTGCCGCAGTCGTGGCAATCGTTATTTTCTTTGTCTTCATGGTTGCCAACGTGACTGGGTTTTTTCGAGGTGTAATGGCAGGAAGCGCTGCAGCCGCCGCTCTGGATCGTGGCCATCAGCTTGAGGAGTCCTACGTGGAGCATCACAGTGGAACACCGTATAAAATTGCTGTCATTGACATCGAAGGAATCATAACCAGTAGCGACGTTGGAAGCGGAGTCATGGGGATGGTGCCATTCGTTAAAGCCCAACTCAAAGCAGCAGAGCGGGATGAAAATGTCAGAGCCGTTATTTTGAAGGTTAACTCCCCCGGTGGCGAAGTTCTGGCTGCGGATGATATCTATCGCGCCATTGATCAATTTCAACAGAAAACAGGCAAGCCAGTTGTGGTTTCCATGGGCTCTTTGGCGGCTTCAGGTGGATACTATGTTTCTGCTCCATGCCGCTGGATCGTGGCTAATGAGCTGACCATTACGGGAAGCATTGGGGTGATTATGCATGGATATAATTACCGAGGTTTGATGGATAAGGTTGGTGTGCGTCCGATGGTGTTCAAAAGCGGCAAATACAAGAACATGTTGAGTGGGGATCAGGAGCCTGACAAATCCAGGCTGTCCCCTGAAGAGCTGTCTATTCGCATCCAAGAAGAAAAAATGGTTCAAGACCTCATCAATGAGACCTACGGACGATTCAAAGAAGTGGTGGAGAGTGGGCGGAAAAACTCCAACGCCCTCAATGGACAAAAAGGTCGAAGTCTTGCAGATAACTGGGCTGACTTTGCCGATGGCCGCGTGATTTCAGGAAAACAGGCTTTGGAACTGGGGTTTGTTGATGAACTGGGGGACTTTGACGCTGCCGTTCATCGCGCACAAGCATTGGCAAAGGTGCGCAGTGCCAGTCTGATTCAATACCGCCAGCCATTCAATCTTGGCGCTTTGTTCAACCTCCTTGGAAAGACAGAGACCCCGGCAATCAAGGTTGACCTTGGCATGGATGGACCAAAGCTTCGTGCGGGTTACATGTATTTCGTTGCCCCCACCCTTTGGAATTAGGCAGGGGCTGTTTTGAAATGAGATTCTCGGATCTCAAGACCGATTTTTATTGAACTGTCTGAACCGGCAGTTTGGAGATCGAGACTTTGGGGTTGCTCTCAATAAAATAATTGGCGGACCATTCTGTTGGGAAAAGGACCACAGGATTGTTCCCCATGTCAAATGCGATGCTCGCTCCAGTGGGGAGAGACAGCGCGTCCAGTTCAGCGTCCTTAAATTCCGGCGGCAGCCAACGGATGACCGTCCAGGGAGTGGATTCCAATTTGGACGTTGCCCCATATTCGTTTTCCAAACGGAATTGAACCACTTCAAATTGCAATGGTCCGACTGCAGCCAGTAACGGAATCTTGGTGTAACTCTCGCGCAGGTTCAAAACCTGGATGACACCTTCCTGCAAAAGTTGATCCAATCCTTGGCGGAATTGCTTGAATTTGGCCGTGTTCGGATTGTGCAGGTAAGCAAATGCCTCCGGTGTAAAACGGGGAATTTCCTTATAATGAATGGAGGGATCCGTCGTCAGAGTATCGCCAATACGGAATTCCGAATGTCCCACCAGACCGATAATGTCGCCAGGATACGCTTCATCAATGGTCTCACGTTCATTGCCAAAGAGCTTGTGAGAGCTGGACAAACGCACCTTTTTCCCGTCTCTTGGGTGCAACACTGTCATGTCCCGCTCAAATACGCCGGAACAGACGCGCACAAACGCAATGCGATCACGATGTTTGGGATCCATGTTTGCCTGGATTTTGAAAATGAAGCCTGAGAATGCAGGGTTTTCAGGTGCAATGGGCGTTCCAGCCATGATACGGGCCTTGGGCGCTGGAGAATGTTTTAGAAAACCATCCAACAGAAGTTGAACCCCAAAGTTATTGATGCCGCTGCCAAAGTAGACGGGAGTGATTTTTCCCGCGAGGACTGCGGATTCGTCAAACTCCTCTCCGGCGATGTCGAGCATCTCCAGTTCCTCTTTGATCTTGCCAAACGTGGCATCATCCACGCGCTCGCGGATGATGGAATCCGAAAGGTTCCCGATGGAAACCGGAGCACGAAATTGACCTCCCACTGTGCGTTCGAACAAGTAAACATGCTTGGACCGGCGGTCGTAAACACCTTGGAAATCCATGCCTGCGCCAATGGGCCAGTTAACCGGAAACGCACCGATGCCCAGCACATGCTCCAACTCGTCCAAAAGTGACAAGGGCTCCCGCATGGGGCGGTCACACTTGTTCATGAACGTGAAAATAGGGACGCCGCGTTGGGCACAGACCTCAAAGAGCTTGCGTGTCTGGGACTCGATGCCCTTGCCGGAGTCGATCACCATGATGACTGCATCCACCGCAGTGAGGACGCGGTAGGTGTCTTCTGAGAAATCCTTGTGTCCCGGAGTATCGAGCAAATTAATGTGATAACCGTTGTAGTCAAATTGGAGAACGGTGGAACTGATCGAAATGCCGCGCTTTCGCTCCAATTCCATCCAGTCTGAAGTTGTGGCCCGCTGGTTCTTGCGTGCAGTGACAGATCCAGCAAGCTGGACGGCGCCGCCGTAGAGCAACAGTTTCTCCGTTAACGTGGTTTTTCCTGCGTCAGGATGCGAGATAATGGCGAACGTGCGCCTTTTTTGGATTTCAGTAGCTATATCCACAGAGAATCGAAAAATAACAAAGTTCCCAGCTTCGACAAGATGAAAGACTATTTACAGAGGAATCACCCCGCTGATTTTTTCTATGAAACGGGCTTTAAAAGTGGAAAAGGGGTGTCTATGCCACGCTTTCAAAACAAAGGGACTTGCTTTTGTGGAAAGCAGAGGCCATTGTAGCGTTCATGGGCGTACCAGACGTTCCACCAACATTAAATCACGAGCAATTAGCTGAATTGCAGCGCAAGCTCTCGCACATGCGTCATGAGGTCAACAATCAGTTGTCTCTTATTGTTGCAGCTTTGGAATTGGTGCGTTTCCGTCCCGAAATGCGTGATCGGATGTTGAATACTCTCAGCGAACAGCCTCCCAAAATTATAGCAGAAATTGCAAAATTCTCAGCTGAGTTTGAACAAACTTTTGGCATCACCCGCGATAAGTGAGTGTTTTTCCCCTTTAGGGTGTCTCATCACATAGAATGGAGTAGTAACCATTTTTTAAATTATGAAACGTGTATTAACGATGACATTGACCATGGGTCTTCTGGCTTCTGCCAGTACATTAGCTTTTGCTCAGACGACCAATAGCGCAGCTCCTGCTGCGGTGGTGACGAATCAACCCGTCGCCAACCGTGTTGTTTCGACCAACCGAATCAGTCATGCGAATCATCGCAGTCTCTTCCAGATCGTTGGGCTTGACCCCACGGAGCTTCGGAAACTGGCTCCTGCCCAGAGACAGGCCAAGATGAAGGAAGCCATTGACAAACGCTATGCTGAGCTGGAAAAGAAAAAGGCTAAGTCAGAATTGACTGCCCAGGAAAAGTCCGATCTTGCCCTTCTGACACGGATCAAGAACCATTCAGTTCCTTCTTCCAGAACGAATTCAGTTTCACATGTCGCTCCGATTTCGACAAATGTGCCTGCGGTAAAAGCGGAGAAATAAATTTTGACGAGCCTCAAAAAGCCCGTTCATAAAAAACTTGGTCACAGTTCTGGCGACCTTTTAGCCGCCAGAACTTCTTGAATTACGGCTTACCACTGTGAACCCCGACGCAAGCGACTCGGAATTAATAGCAGCGGTAACCAATGGAGATTGCGAAGCATTCGAACCCTTGGTGGCAAGGTACCAGTCTCGTGTTTTTGCCACCGCCCGCCGTTACGCCCGCCGCGAAAGTGAGGTGGAAGACATCGTTCAGGAAGTCTTCATAAAAGCCTATCAAAAAATTGGAAGTTTTCGCGGAGAAGCCCCCTTTGAGCACTGGTTGATGAAATTGACCGTGCGCACGTGCTACGACTTTTTGAGAAGCCACCAGCGTAATCGTGAAACCATTGTTTCTGAACTCGCGGACTCTGAAAGCAAGTGGCTAGAAAACATGGCCATCCAGCCAGCGGATGAAACCGAACAAACCGAGGCTGCAAAGCAATTGTTGGATCGGATGCTTTCCCAGCTTTCCCCCGCAGCCCGGATGGTTATTACGCTTCTTGAGATTGAAGAGCGTTCCGTCAAGGAAATCGCCGCTTTGACCGGCTGGTCTGTTCCCCTTGTGAAAGTGCGGGCATTTCGCGCCCGGGCAGAAATGCGGAAAATACTTTCTCACATTGCCAAGGATAAGTATCTGTGAAATTGTAACCCGAAAGGAAAAATGGTCGTCTAAATTAACGCTGCAATGAATTCGAGTATTCTACATCAAAAACTGATTTCTGTGGCACGGAACAATCCGCCCAGCAGCCAGGTGCCCTATGCCTTTGAAAAGCGAGTGATGGCGCATATCAGGTCCATGTCTCCGGTTGTTAACAAATGGTCCTTGTGGGCCAAACCCCTTTGGCAGGCGGCACTTTCCTGCGTCGTTGTGACTGTTCTCTGTGGAATTTGGTCCTTTGCTTCCACTCAGCCTTCAGATGCAGACATACTTTCTCAGGATTTTGAGAATACGGTTTGTTCGACCATGAACGTTCATGTTGAGGATGCCTGGTGAACTACACAAAAGTCATTCTAGCAGCTTTGGTGATCTTTGCTTGTGGCGTGGTTTCAGGATTCCTGCTTTCCTCTGCTCATCGGCATCCCATGCCACCGCCTCCCAGCGCGGGGGTGACAAATGCGCTACCACCTTGGCAGAGCCAGCGGCTGGATTTTCTACGTCGCATCACAAAACACCTTGAACTCACCACGGAACAAAGAGAACGTATTGACAAAATCCTGCAAGAGAGTCAGAAGCGTACCAGGCCACTTTGGGAACAAATCGCTCCTCAGTTGCAGCAGGAACTCACCAAAGTCCGGGACGATATCCGTGCCGAGCTGAATCCTCAGCAACAGGAAAAATTTGAGAAGCTTCTTAAGATTCGGCCTCCCCGCCGTTCCGACGTTGAAGATAAAAACCATCGACGCCCTGGTCCTTTCAAGAAACAGCAGATGGAACAATCTGAGACTGTGACGAATAACTAAAGTCTGTTCACAGACTGGCAGGGATCTTAACGTGATGTTTCGCTTGCGTGGCTGGATGCCTACACAAAAAACCCCCTAAGGTCAAAGACATTAGGGGGAATTGAAAAACGTTTTGCTTCCTATGAAAGAAGCAAAAATCACAAGTTAGCGATTCTTACGAAAGGAACGGATTACGCTGAATCCGAAGGGTAAAATCAACATTGCTGCTGCAAAAATCGAACTCGCTTCAGGAACAGCGGTATGTGGAGTGACTGAACTTCCAAAGAATTCTACGTGAGAAATATTCTGATCGAAAACATCACCAATGACGATTTGTTCTTTGCCATCCCATCCGCTGATGTCCCAGATAATGGATCCACTTTTATTTCCACTTTTGACAAGAAGATAAGTACCGTCGGCATAGGCACCTCCGTTGTATGTAATTGTAGCGCCGACGATGGTGGATGAGCCAGATCCAGTTGACGTTATTGTACCACTGTATGACGAGGCCAGAGGACCTTCCTCAGTATTGTCGCTTCCATACTTGTATAAAAGGTCTCCAATTTTTGCGATATTCGCAGCCGAGCTGGAACCAAAAAGTTTAGATGCGATTTCGTCCAGTTTAGGGTTGGATGGAGAATCAATGGTCGCAACGTAATTTGAAAGATCCAGAATCAAGGAAGCCTGAGCGCTTGTAGAAACCATCATCAGCAAAGAGGCTGCGATAGCGGAACATAGGCAGGTCTTTATTTTCATAGGGGTCTCTCTTTCTCTAAATCTCTAAATTCTACTTAGTATTCTTTTCGCACAATACAGTCTAAAACGTAATATAAACAGGCTCCTTTGAGACATGTTATTACATCAATGCGACATGTTGATTAGTATTCCCAATACTTGAATTCGAAAGACGTTGTGTTGGGGGAAACGTCATCTCCAATTGGCAAAATATCAGTTGGATTTGGATGACTGACAAGGAGTAACGGTAAAAGCAACCTCTTATTAGATTATGGGAAAATCCCTTTGTCTGTTTATGGCGTGATAGGAGAGAGGTTTACTTTTGCTGGATCCACCACGATGTGCTTGATGCGAAGCCGTTTCCAAGTGTAAGTGATGTGGACCAACCCATCAGTGGTCTGAATGACCGCAGGGTAGGCAAAGCCATTCGGAGCCCTAACGTCATCTTCCAGAACGAGAGCCGCTTGCCAATCTTTTCCATTGTTTGAAATGGCAACATTCAGCGGAGAGCGTTTCTTTGTGCTGTGGTTATAAACCAAAAGGAATCGTCCATCATGCAAAGTGACGGCGTCAATTCCCGAGTTTGGATTAGGCAGGCTTGTCAGGTTCATCTGGCTCCAAGTCTGCCCATTGTCAGAAGACGTCATTTGAAAAATCTTCTTTTGCTTTGTCCTCCCGAGAGCCAAAAGTGAACCGTCTTTTTGAACAAGAATGCTGGGTTGGATTGCCCCAATGCTTTTTCCGTCATTGAGTGGAGGTGTAGCCAACCATGTTTCACACAAGTCTTTCGAGAGTTCAAAGTGGACTCTCCAACCTTGTGGGCCTTCTGTGCTGCATGGAGATACGATGTCGCCATTTGCCAGTTGAACGGGTTTGTTCTTGATGGGACCCAGAATTCCGTCTGGCAGCGCATGGCATACAGACCACGTTTTGCCGCAATCTTCAGATGTTTTATACATTCCCTTCCATGTTTCGGGGCTGGGGCCGACTTTGAAAAAGAGAAACAGAGGTCCGTTTTTGGGTTGGAACAGAACAGGGTTCCAAGTGGGCTCGCGGCGTTGTGTGCCCTCAGTGCCGGAAGCTGTCATTTGAGGAGGAGTCCATCCGTTCGTTTCAAGGTGCGACACCCAAATGCAAACATCCCGCTCCCCCTCTTTTAATCCGCCAAACCAGGCTGCAAGCAGCCCGTTTGTGGTTTCAACCAGGGTGGAGGCGTGGCATTCCGGGAATGGGGAGGATTGGAAAATAAACTCTGATTTCAACAGGCCGGGTTGAGCGGCAGTCAAACCGGTTGCGAACATTGAAAGACTTGTGATGAGAAAGAAACGCAAGAAGTTCATGCTTCGTTATCGGCGGTCACGGCATCGTGCAATTCTGTTAGTAAGTTTGGCAGGGCGGATTCGACACGGTTCCAATTGGGAATGAGTGAGGAGGTGAGTGGATTTTCCTGAAAGGCTTCGGTTGCGGCCCGGATGCTTTTGACAAAGGTGGCCACGGTATTTTCTTCTTCGTGACGCGCGTATTTGAGACCGTTGATCGCAGAGTCCGCTCCGTAGAAATGGAGAGTGTCTTCGGCTTGGCGCATGTAGGCACTCAAGACAGTGTCAAAAAGTCCGGTATCCATTTTGATGCCTTCTGCAGCCATGCGACGGAAAAAGGAACGGGCAATGTCGCCAGCCATTTTGTTTAATCCCTTTTCTGCATCGCGCGGTGAAAGCTCCTGATGCTTATGATCGTAGTTGTCGCACAGTTCCGATTGGCAAATGGCGCGCGGGGCACAGTTCCGAAGCACTTCGGCCAAGAGACCGACTTCCAGCGCCCAATCGTAGGGGATGCGGCTTCTGCGCACGAGGTCCGTATCCATCGCAAACTCACCTGAAAGTGGATAACGAAAAGTATCCATGTAGTTCAGATAAGGATGAGGGCCCAAAATGCTTTTAAGAGCGCGAAGTAGTGGGGTGATGAGAAGACGCATGACGCGACCGTTGAGTTTGTCAGTGACTCGCGCGTAATACCCTTTGCAGAAATCAAAGCCAAGACTGGGGTGAACAACGGGGTAGCAAAGGCGTGCCAAAAGCTCCCGATTGTATGTGAGAATGTCACAATCGTGCAACGCCACCATGCGGGATTGTTCACTGGCCAGGACATAGCCAAAACAAATCCAGACGTTGCGTCCCTTGCCGGGAAGCCCCGCACTTAATTCCGCATCGTCCAATTTTTTCAAAAGACGTTGCATGCGTGGTCCGTCATTCCAAAGTAAAATGGGTTTTTGTGGCAGTTGGGCAAAACAGCGTCTGGCCTTTTTCCAGCCGCGCAGATTTGCTCCATCCACGCCGACCACGATCTGTTTCAGGTAACGAACGTTTTTAAGCTCTCGGATGATGTGATTCAAAGCTCGCGTGCCGACTTCTCTCACATGGCATGGAAGCACAAGGGCAATGGGCGTTTCTTTGGAATACTCCATCATCTCTTCCTCGAGTTTGGAAACGCTTGGGCTTCCCAGACGATGCAGTGTGGCGATTGCTCCAGTTTGAAAAAAGTCAGACATATGAATAGCTCTGGTTGTTTTGGACGGGCGGCCCGATGATCCCGACTCTCCTTCCGGTGCCTAATTACCGGACCGTTTAGCGGGCTGTCTTTATACAGCATTTTCTTCTTTTGAAGAGGCAAGGTCAATGGTGAATCACAAAACTTTTTTAAAAAAGTTGACCAGTGATGAAACAGGAAAGAAAGTAAATCAATTGAGACTGATTATCGTCCATTATCATTTGCGTCCGGGCGGTGTTCGGCGAATCATTGAAATGGCTGTGCCGTTTCTTGTGCATCCAGGCGGATGTGATTCCGTGGTGCTTGCCATTGGCGAGGCTCCCGATCCCGCCTGGCTTTCCGCTTTTGAACACAAACTCGCTGGTGTAAAAGTGGAGCTCTTTGTTGACGCCGCGTTTGGTTATTGTTCGGAACACAAGATGCCCAGAGCCCGGCTGCAGGCGCGGTTGCGCAAGAGCGCATCGCTATTGTTTGCACAGGCGCACGATGCGGTGGTCTGGTTTCACAACCCGAGTGTTGGACGCAATCTTGCCTTGTCCAGCGTGCTGGCGGAGATGGCATCGGAGCGGAAAATTCCCCTGATTTACCATCACCATGACTGGTGGTTTGATAATCGCTGGGCGCGATGGAAGGAGATGCGCCGGACTGGCTTCTCAACCTTTGCCAAGGCACTCGATGGTGTGTTTCCCTCCGTGGACGGCCTTTGTCATGCGGTAATCAATACTGAAGATGCCGAGGCGTTGAAACGGTGCTTTCCCGATTCCGTGTTTTGGATGCCCAATCTGGCATTGCGCCCACCTGCCATTTCCCAAACAACGGCACACCATGTCCGCCGATGGCTTCAGGGGGAAATTGGCGTTGAAAATGCAAGGATCTGGCTGGTGCCATGCCGGGTGCTGAGACGCAAGAATCTGGCTGAGGCCTTATTATTGACACGTTGGCTGGCTCCAGACGCATGGCTTGTAACAACAGGGGGAACAAGCTCTGATGCGGAACGATTTTATGCCGATGCCTTGCGTGGCGCCGCAATTGAGCATCGGTGGCCCTTGAAAATGGGATGTCTGGACGGCACGGAAAAATTCTCTGTCCCGGAATTGCTCGCAGCCAGCGATACGGTGTTGTTGACATCAATTTTGGAGGGATTCGGCCTGCCTTATTTGGAAGCGGCAGCGGCTGGGCGTCCGATGATTGCGCGAACGTTGCCCAACATTGCTCCTGATCTTGCACAATTTGGTTTTCATTTTCCCCAGGCTTATCAGGACATTTTAATCAGGCCGGAATTGTTTGATTGGGATGGAGAAGTGAAACGACAACGTCGATTTTACCGGCAATGGCGTGGAGGACTGCCGAAGGCCTGTCAACCCCTTGCGGGCGAGCCCTTGGTGCTTGCTGCAAAAGCCCCCGATCCGGTTCCATTCAGTCGCCTGACCTTAACGGCTCAATTGGAGATTCTTGATCGTCCTCCAGAAGTCTCGCTGGCTGCCTGTGAGGATCTGAACCCATTCCTGGCAACTTGGCGTAAACGCATGGATGCTGGGAATCTGGGGGTGAGTCCCTGGCCGCGAAAGGTGGAAAAATTACTGGGTGGAAAAGCCTATGCTGGGCGTTTTATGGAAGCGGTGGAGGCGGCTCGTGCTCACAAGGCATCTCGGCCTGCAGACGGTGTGCGTGAACAGTTTGTTGAAGCCCGGCTTGATTCTGCGCATCAATACCCATTGCTTTGGAAGGAACAGACATGAGCGTGAAGGCTGTCTTGTTCGACGTGTATCGCACACTCTTTGAGGTGGGCCCGGCCCCTGCCGATTCTCAGGAACGCTGGAAAAGACTCTGGCGCGAGGAATTCAAAACGCTTCCACGGTTGAGCATGGTCGAATTCACCCAGGCATTCCAATTGGCCGTGGCCCGTGAGCACGAAAGTGCAAAAAAAATGGGGGTTTTGTGGCCTGAAGTTTACTGGCCGGAAATGGTGATGGAAATTTTGCCGGAATTGAAAACGCTCAGGGCATCAAGGCGCGAGGATGTCTTGTTTGATTTGCCACATTTTTACCAGACTGTGAGCTTGAAGGCTGAAGCGGTGAAAACGTTGATTTGGCTGCGCGATCGGAATGTTTTGATGGGGATTGTCTCCAACGCGCAAGACTACACGGTGCGGGAATTGAGCCTGGAATTTCAAAAGGCAAACCTGCCACGGGGGCTTTTCCTGCCAAGCCTCTGTTTTTGGTCTTTTGAAAACGGTTTTAGCAAGCCCGACCCTCATGTGTTCCGGCTCTTGACGTTTCGCCTGAAGGCAATGGGAATTGGCCCGTCTGAAACCATCATGGTGGGGGATCGATTGGACAACGACATAGCCCCCGCCCGTGCTCAAGGGTTATTGGGCTGGCACTTGTCGGATACGACCGGGGATTACCAGGGAAACTGGATTCAATTTCGAGCTTGGATGCAGACAACAGGGCTTGCGGCGAACCCATGAATTGAGTCTGGTGGGGCGCAGCTTATCGGTCTGTAACAGAAAGACTTTAGCCGATTAATTACAGTTTGTTTGCCTGCTCGGGGATTGCTTCTGGAAAGAGTCCTGCTAGGTTTCTAGCAATGAGCTCATGCATTATTTCAACGGGTACGCCCAAGCGTATCGGATTTGTATCTACTCGTTTTTGCGGCACGGACGGCGTGACGCTGGAAGCGCGCAAGTGGGCGCATATTTTTGAGGGCATGGGCTCGTCGACTTTTTGGATGGCTGGGCTGTTGGACACGCCGCCGGAAAAAAGTTATCTGGCGCCGCTGGCCTATTTCAATTCCCCCGAAGTTGTGGACGTGCAGAAACACCTCTTTGGAACCCGGGTGCGCACGCGGGAAATCACCAACCACATTCAAAACATCAAGGATCGGCTCAAGGATGATTTGTATCATTTTATTGACAAGTTCCGCATTGAAGTCCTCATTCCACAGAACATCTTGGCGATTCCAATGCATGTGCCTCTGGGATTGGCCATGACGGAAGTCATCGCCGAGACCGGCCTGCCAGTGATTGCGCACCATCATGATTTTGTATGGGAACGCGAACGTTTTGTGGTCAGCGCCATAAACGATTATCTCCGTTCCTCATTTCCATGCGCACTGCCCCAGGTCGAACACGTTGTCATCAATTCCATGGGGCAGAAAGAGCTGGCCCGCCGCTGTGGATTGCCCTCCACCATCATCCCCAACATTCTGGATTTTGAAACACCCCCTCCGGGGATTGATGATTACAACAAGGATTTTCGTAAAGAGATCGGTTTGAATGAGGACGACTGGCTGATTTTGCAACCCACGCGGGTGGTGGCCAGAAAGGGGATTGAACACGCCATTGAACTGGTTCGGCGCATGGCTGATCCCCGTGCAAAGCTTGTCATTTCCCATCCCGCAGGGGACGAGGGAAGCGCTTACATGCAGATGCTTCGCGACCGGATTGAGGATGCCAGAATAGATGTCCGATTCATCTCAGACCGGGTGGGGGAGGAACGTGGCGTTAATGCGCGGGGAGAAAAGATTTACACTTTGTTTGACATCTATCCCCACGCCGATGTCGTGACCTATCCAAGCCTTTACGAAGGCTTTGGCAATGCCTTTCTTGAGGCGGTGTATTTTGGAAAGCCAATTGTGGTCAATACCTATGCCGTGTTTGCGCGCGACATCAATCCACTCGGCTTCAAGACAATTGAAATGAGTCAGTTGGTGACGCGTGACGTTGTGGACCAGACAAGGGAAGTTCTTACCAATGCTTCATTGCGCGCTGAATGGGCGAAGATAAATTACGCGCTGGGAGTGAAATACTTCTCGTATGCGGTTGCACGACGCAAACTCGCCGCCCGCCTTGCGAATATCTTTGGTGAAGGAGTGTAGGCGAACCTATTCCCCACCGTTTTGCCACCTCGTAAATTTCTTTTGGCAATCGCTCTGATACAAAAGAAAAGGCGACCTGCTTTGGTTGAAGCAAGCCGCCTTGAATCGAATGATTGCCAGATCCTATTTTAAGGTCGAGCGGAATTCATAACTTCCAGAACCGGCATTCAGTATGACTGCGCCATGTTCCGTTTTAGCGACTTGGATTCCCTCAGCTTGAGCGATGGGCTTGCCTTGTTCCGTGAGGGATTGAGGATCACTTGTCGGCACGCTAATCTGGGCTGTGGTATTCGCCGGAATGGTTACGGACAGGAAGAGGTTTGTGCCATCTCGTCTCCAATTGCTCACGATATTGCCGTAAATGGAGCGGAACGAAGTTTTGGCATAGGTAAATCCTCCTCCGATGGCTGGATGAATGGCGATGGTTTTATATCCAGGACTGGTCGCCTCAATTCCACCAATCCCCTTGTAAAGAAATTCACCCACTGCACCAAACGCGTAGTGGTTGAAAGAGTTCATGCTGATGTCCCCAAACCCGGTTTCTGGCGTCCAGCCGTTCCAGCGTTCCCACATGGTGGTCGCTCCGTTCTTGACGGGGAACAGCCATGAGGGATAGGTGTCTTGGAGGAGAAGTCGATAGGCAACATCATTCTGGCCTGCCATTTCCAGTGCGGGAAGGAGGCGTGGCGTGCCGATGAAGCCGGTGGCCAGATGCCAATCAAAACGCTTGATTTCATCGATGAATTTGACCGTTGCCTTTTCACGCATTTCCTTTGGAAGCAAATCCATGCTGAAGGCCAGGGCATAGCCAGTCTGGCTGCAATCCTTGAGTGAGCCGTCCTCTTGAAGGAAGGCCTTGTCAAAGGCGACCTTGATGTCATCGCGCTGACGGGCATAACGATTCGCGTCGTCATTTCTGCCAATGGCTCGTGCCATTTCTGACATGATGTTGCAAAGATGCGCATGATATGCCGTGTCGATGGCTGGGCCCGAGGCGCCGCCACCTGCATTGAGCCAATCACCAAAACCGCCGACATTTGAAATGCCATCCTTGGTCTTCGTGTCGAGCCACTTCATATAGCGATCCATTGCCTCGTAATGATTCGCAATGAGGCGCTTGTCCCCATAAACCTTGTAGATGTTATAGGCACAAAGGAGTGCCGCATCGCCCCAGGCAGTGGCACCACCACCTCCCATGATGTCTGGAACGACGTGTGGGAATGTGCCATCGGCGTTTTGATTGTCACGGCAGGTTGTCAACCAGCGTGTAAAGAATGTGGCAACATCGAAGTTATAGGCTGCAGTCGGGGCAAAAAACTGGGTATCTCCCGTCCACCCCATGCGTTCGTCGCGTTGTGGACAATCCGTGGGCACTTCCAGGTAGTTGCCTTTCTGTCCCCAGATGATGTTGTGGTAAAGCTGGTTGACAAGCGCATTGGAACATTCGAACTCGCCGGTTCGCCGCATTGTGGAATGAACAACAACACCGGAAACAGTGTCGAGCGTTGGTGTTTCAGTCAGGCCGCGCACTTCCACATAACGAAAACCGTGGAATGTAAAGTAGGGTTCAAAGACCTCCTCGCTTTTTCCGCTGAGAATGTAGAAGTCGGCAGCAGGACAGCTTCTGAGGCTGGCCGTGTAAAGGGTTCCATCTGGATTGAGCATTTCTCCGTGGCGGACCGTGATGCGTTGTCCAGCCTGTCCATGGACTTTTAAACGGACCCATCCGACCATGTTCTGGCCGAGGTCGAACGTCCAGCAACCCTTTCTGGGCTCAGTCAATTGAACGGAGCGCAGGAGGTCTTGCGGGCGGGATGGTTCAGAGACGGTGGCTTCCACCTTTGTGCTATTGGTGCTCTCGACAACGGGTTGCCAGGCATGGGCATCAAAACCTTTGGAATCCCAGCCATTCATGACAAGGCGGGCGTCATATTCGCAGCCCATGAGAAGGTCTGCATGGAGGATGGGGCCGTAGGAGGCTTTCCAGGTGTTGTCGCTGCAGACAACGGTTGTGGAGCCATCGGCTTGTTCAATGACTAACTGGGCGAGAAAGCGTGGCTGCCCACCATAATAGTTACGTTTTGCCAGATGCGCCAGCGTGCTGGCATACCAGCCATCACCAAGGATTGCACCAATGATATTGGTGCCGCGGTCAACGTAGGTGGTCACATCGTAGGTTTGATAATGAACGCGCTTGCGGAATTCGGTCCAGCCAGGAGTGAGGACGTCATTTCCCACTTTTTTGCCGTTGATTCGCAGTTCATACGTTCCCAGCGCAGTCACATACACCGTGGCGCGTTTGATGAATTGGGAAACTTGAAATTCTTTTCGCAAATAGGGAGCGGGAACGCGCGCCAGATCAGAGACAGGTTGAGGGCCGTTCCAAGGGGTTTTATCGCTTACTTCGGCATTGACCCACGTGGAATCGTTGAACGCGGTTTGTTCCCATCCGTCCACTTTTGTGGCAGAGGCTTTCCACGTGTTATCAATGGCAACAATCATGTCTTCTCCGGTTTTAAACTGCACCACACATTTTCCAATGACAGCGGGATGATGCGCGTCCGTGTGAGTGGCTGTGACCGCAAGGACATTCGTTCCAGCATGAAGAGCTTTTGTGCAATCAAGCCGTGCTGTGCGATCCCAATGAACTGCTCCGCCAACGGGCGTGCCATTCACGAGCGCGGAGCTTTCATTGAAGGCGTAAAGAACGAGAACCGCACGTTTGATTTCACGGTCTGCCGGGAGAATGATGGCTTTTCTGAGAAATACAGACCAAACGTTTGTGGGAATGGCACTTTCAGGGATGGCAGTCCATTTGAGTCCGGCAATGGAGAGGAGGGCGTTGTCTTTTAATGCTTCGGGAGATTCCTTTGTGGCGGCATCATAGCCGATCCACTTGGCCTGCCAATCTTCAGGTTTGAGCAGTCCCATTGTCCAAACCGCGGGCGCACTCCATTCCGAAGGATCAGCACCCCCAGTCCAGACGCGCACTTTCCAGTGGCATTGAGCGCGGGAATTGAGCGTTTTGCCTCCATATTCGATTTGAATGCTCTCAGCAGAATCGACCTTGCCGCTGTCCCAAAGATCCCCCTGGTTTTTGGTCAGGCGTTCCGGGGTGGATGAGGCAATGACCTGCCAGGCCGTCTGTTTGACGTTGCGTTGCGGGGCAGTGATGACCCAGCTCAGACGAGGTTTTGCCGCATCAATGCCTAGGGGGTTCTCGCGGTATTCACAGCGAAGATCCTCCACTGCTGTTGCATGGACTGCCGTTGCTGATACGACGGCAGCCAATGTCAGCGAGAAAAGGGACAACATGACTTTCATAACTCCAGAGCATTCTACAAAATAGTCTCCATGAAAAGAACGGAAATTTAACGGCCTCATACTATTGAATGAATCTTTTTTCTGGATTGTCGGGTGGGTTTCGTCCAAATGTAATACCATCGTGAGCACATTTTGGGATAAAAAAGCAGAAACCATGGACCGTTCCGAATTGGAGCGCCTCCAGATTAAACGTCTACAGGCCACTTTACGGCGTTGCGCCAACTGCGTGCCTTTCTACCAAGGCAAATTTGCCGAAGCAAAGATTCGTCCCAGCGACATCAAAACACTGGCCGATGTTCGCAAATTGCCGTTCACCTGCAATGCAGACCTCCGAGCCACATATCCAAAGGGGTTGGTGACAATGAAAGAGGGGGAGTTGCTTCGGTTGCATACCTCCAGTGGCACGACGGGCAAGCCCAAGGCTCTGTTTTTCTCCCGCAAGGACATTGACAATGCCGCCAATGTTGTGGCGCGGTGTTTTGTCATGACGGGTGCCACGCCACAGGACATTTTTCAGAACATGATGACGTACGGTTTGTTTACCGGAGCGTTCATGGTTCACTATGGTGCTGAGAAATTAGGGTGCATGGTGATCCCTGCTGGTCCTGGAAATACGGAACGGCAATTGATGCTCATGCAGGATTTTAGAAGCACAATTTTACACATTACCCCCAGTTATGCGCTCTACTTTGCCACATTCCTCGAAAGCAAAGGGATCGATCCCCGTAAAGATCTGGCCATTAAATCAGCCTACGTTGGAGCGGAACCTTACACTGAACTGACCCGCAAGAAAATCGAGGAAGGTCTGGGAATCAATGTTTATAATTGCTATGGCCTTTCCGAAATGAATGGGCCGGGGGTTGGTTTCGAATGTCAGGAAAAGCACGGACTCCATATTTGGGAGGACAATTACATTCTGGAAATCGTTGATCCCAAGACGGGTGAACCCTTGCCGGATGGTGAACGTGGGGAATTGGTGCTGACCACCTTGTGTCGCGAGGCAATGCCCATCATTCGTTATCGCACGCATGATATCACGTCCATCATTAACGAGCCCTGCCCATGTGGACGCACCCACCGTCGCATCAACCGTGTCACCGGACGCAGCGACGATATGCTCATTGTTCGTGGTGTGAACATTTTCCCGCAGCAAATTGAGCAGGTGCTCATGAGCATTCCGCAGGTGGGAAGAAATTACTTGATCCAGCTAGATGGCTTGGATGAAATGACCATCAAGGTTGAGTTGGCGGAAGCGGGCTTTGATGGACAAGTGGATCATCTGGTCAGACTTCAAAACGACATCGTGGGTCGGCTTCGCGGGGAGATCCTTACAAAACCCAAGGTGGAACTCGTGCCCCCAGGCACCTTGCCCGTGAGCGAAGGAAAGACAAAACGCGTGATCGATAATCGTAAACTGTGAGGAGGTTAAAATCATGAACACAGTCAAATTAATTGCAGTTTTTTCCCAGAATAAGCCGGGAGAAGTTACTCGTGTCACCAAGGTCATTGCCGATGCCGGAGCAAGCATCCGGTGGGTGACGATTGTTGGAAACGGGGCGTTTGGTGTCATGAAATTCCTCGTGGACCGATGCGAACCAGCGATGACAGCGCTCAAGCAAAAAGGGGCTGCGGTCAATTATATTGAAGCGCTTGCCATCGAAGTGAACGACAAATGCGGTGCCCTGCTTGCCGTTTCAGAGTGCCTGGCCAAGCATGACATCAATCTGGAAAACACGTCTGGTTTTGTTGCCAATGACCGCGCCATTCTCGTGTTGGAAGTGCGGAACCCGTCTGAGGCAAGCAAATTCCTTCAAAAGGAAGGACATCGCGTTCTTTCTCAGGAGGAGATACTGCACCTATAAAACGATGACCGAATCCTCATCAGACCGCCTGTGGAAGGAATACATCCAGGCTTTTAAGGACTATGACGATCTGACGTTGGCTCGCTGGCTGGCACAGACTCTTGGGCAGTTGCAGGGACGTGTCTGGCGGTTTTCGCATCCTCTGATTGGTGCCTATCGTCTCGCCGCAGAGGTTGCCGAGAGCCGTCAAATCTGGTTTAAACGCCTGGCAACAACTCCGGCTGCCTTCATGGAATCCCCCTGTTGTCGCGCTCCTTTGTTGCCACTGTTTACGCGTGATGTTTTGGATATGGGGCTTGTTTGTTTGCATTGCTCCGAAACTGCGGTGCCCTTCGAGGAGATTCCCTCGGAACTTCAGGACGTTATCAGGTCCTGGGGGACTGAATACACGCGCTCTCACGCAGTCGCCCACTGGGACGACATTCAGCGAAGTAAAAGCCCGGATTATAACGTTGCCTTCGAAGATGCGGCCCGGGATGTCACAAACCTTCTCAGATTTGCACATGCTCAGATGCTTCCACGCTTTCTGGATTACTACCCTGCCATCGTGTGGGAAGATCAGGATGAATGTTTGGAAGTCCGTCCGGATGATCTGGCCTGATGCGGTGTTTGGGAACCAGGGAGGGGGAGGCTGGCATTGCCACGCAGTTTTTGAACGGCTCCATACGGCTTATTTTCCAAAAGGAAATATTGTAACCTTTTCAACTTTCGCGTCTCCGTAGAATTTGTATGAAAGTGGAAAATGCGATTCGAATTCTTGCCGGAACAATGGTTCTGATCAGTGTCTCACTTGCCTTTTGGGTGAGTCAGTGGTGGTTGTTGCTTGGGGCGTTTGTTGGGGTGAATCTGATCCAGTCTGCTTTTACTGGTTTTTGCCCCGCAGAAACCATTTTTAAACGGCTGGGAATTGGCAGTGGTTCGTGCTCCTGCCATTGTGAAGAGGGAAAGGAAAAGGCGCGTGTTTGACGCAATGACAAAATTTCTGTCTCGTTGGTCGTGCGCGACTTCGATGATTTGATTTTACAGTTTTTCGCCCGCCGTTGGAGGCTGACTGTCAAGACAATGGCGCACACATTGCGCAAGCCGACTCGGTGGGTATGGCTTCTGAAGGAAGAAGCATCCTTCGAGATGAGCGGTTTCCTCGGATGAGTTTTCCTCTTGGTAACCACTGCTGAGAATGACTTTGAGAGACGGTTTTTCTTCCCGCAATTTTTGGGCAAGTTCCGTGCCCATCAAACCTCCGGGCATCAGCATGTCTGTCAATAGAAGATCGATTGATTCCCTGTTCTTTTTCCAGATTTCAACCGCATGTGGGCCGTTGGCTGCCTCCAGCACGCGGTAGCCTTTACGTTGGAGCAGATGGAGGGCAAGAGCACGAACGGCGGGTTCGTCCTCGACGAGGAGAATGGTTTCCGTGCCAGTGGGGGATTCATTGCCACTTGTTTTTCGAACGGTTGAAAGGGGATGTTCCTGGCGTGGCAGGTAAATGTGGAATGTGGTTCCCATGCCAACCTGACTTTGAACGTCGATCCATCCGCTGTTTTGTTCCACAATTCCCAGAACCGTGGCGAGCCCCAATCCGGTTCCCTTGCCAATTTCTTTTGTTGTGAAAAACGGTTCGAAAATTCGAGGGAGATTTTCCGGTGCAATCCCTGTTCCAGTATCGGAGACGGAGAGTCGGATGTAGTGTCCCGGTCGGGCAAGGTTGCATGGGGGCAGGGTGGTGGCGTCAAAATCTGCAGAAGTGGTTTCAATCACCAAACGTCCGCCCTTGGGCATCGCGTCGCGGGAGTTGACGGCGAGGTTCATCAGAACCTGCTCCATCATGCCTGCATCAGCACGGACCATGGCTTTTTGCGGCATGTAACGCGCTTCCAGAGAAACATGATCACCAATGATGCGTTGGAGCATTTTCATCATGTTGGAAACAATGTCATTCAGATCGATGTCTGCGAGCTGGATGGTTCCGCGGCGGCTGAACGTGAGAAGTTGACGCGTGAGGCTGGCCGCGCGTTCGGTGGCTTGTTGAATCTCCTTTGCAGATTCGATGATGGTTATTGAATTGGCATCTTCCGTTTGCATCAGTGCCGCATGGGATTGAATGACGGTCAGAATGTTGTTGAAATCGTGTGCAACGCCGCCTGCCAACTGCCCAAAGGCCTCCATTTTTTGCGCGTGGCGCAATTGGTTTTCCAATCTCTGCCGTTCTGTGATGTCTCGGAACACAACCACGAGGCCGCGCGACATTCCGGCCTTGTCGCGAATGGGGGAAACGCCTGCCGAAATCGTGCGTTGCTTGCCATTGCGGTCAGTAATGACCAATGGTGGGGTGGAGTCAAAGGTTTTTCCGGAACGCAATACTTCATTCAAGTCAGGAATGGGGCCAGCCTCATTGGATTGAAGCTTGACCTTGAACACGTCCGCCACGGGTAATCCGGAGGCGAGGTGTTGAGGCCAGCCAGTCAAGCGCTCAGCAGCCAGATTCATTAAAGTAATGCGGCCTTCCGCCTCAGTGGTGATCACACCATCCACAATGGACCGCAGGGTTACTGCCAGCATGTCCTTTTCTTCCTGCAGGGCGGTTCCTGCGGCTCCAACACGGGTCATTAATTTTTCCGAATGCAGAAACCCCCGCATTTCCACAATAAAGAGAAATAGACTGACCAAAACACCTCCTGCAAGGCAAAGAACAGGGAGCTTGTCTTCGAGAGATTGATTGAGTGGATCACGGCTGCAGATTAGATAATACCAAGGGCGTCCGAGGGCGTTTTGAGTTTGAAGAGAGGAGTATTTTGGCGGGAAACTGCTTGAAGTCGAGGCGTTGTTATCAAGGGTTTTGTTGAAGTTGAAGAGCAAATCTTCCTTTCGCATTTTTGGGGAATCATACACTGAAAAACTCATGATGCGCGGAGTGGCGGCTCTCAACATATTCCCCCAAAGTGGATCGGATGGAAATGTTCCAAAAACAAAGCCAACGCATTGCTGGCGGCGTTCTGTAACAGTTGGCGGAGGCCTTGGAGTTGTGTAAAGTGGATAGAATATGATGAATCCATCCAAAGGTTCAACTCCAGCCGCAGTGCGGAGCGGAACCTTGAGCGTTGCCGCAGGGGCTCCAGAGTCCAGAGCCAGATTCATCGCCTGCTGAATGCGCGATGAGTTGAAAGCCTCCCAGCCCGCACCTTCCAGACGACCATGACTTGAATCGGCCCAGAAAAGAATGGGAAGCCTATCTTTCTTTACCTTGACAGCGGAGGAGAAAAAGCGGTTGAAACCTTTTTGAAGATAGATGCTTTGAAGTGCTTCGGGAGTATTTCCCAACAAGGGAACGCAGACCCCGACGTTTCCGATGGCTCCGGGATTATTGAAGAAACCAATCGATTGCAAATAGGCCTGAGCCTGGTCTGCATCCAGACTTTTGCGTGTGTCAAAAAGAGCCTTTACGCCAGACAAGACTTTCAAATCATGGAAAAAATAAAGGTCAAGAATGCGAAAGGTATCTTCGGTCGCCAGATGGAACATCGCCTTTTGATGACCTGCCACAGTGCGATGAAGCCATATGGACATGGCTAGCGAAGCACTTAATCCAATCACAAGAACCCAATAAGCCGTATGAAACCTGCGAATGTGTTCTGCAATTCTATGGATGATCAAGTTTTTGCTCATCGACGAGTACAATAAGTACAAAAAGCAGTATAAGGTTTTCGTGTGTTTTCCAAGACGCCAAAGACTCTACTTTTTAATCTAAAAAAGAGAAGTCTAAATGTGGGACAAAAACCTACAAAATAAGAGACGTTCGTTTATTGACCTTGACCAGGGCCTTGAATAGACTGCCGCCATGTTTGACTTTTCATTTTCACGTTTGATCAGCCACTCTCTGATGGCTGCAATCGCATTCACGGTTACAACCACTGCTCTTCCGCTTTTGGCGGAAGATGCCGCCCCAAACACGCTGACGGATGCCGAAAAAGCGGCTGGTTGGAAGCTGTTGTTCAATGGGAAAGATTTCAGTGGCTGGCACAATTTTAGAAAAGAAAGTGTGCGTCCTGGCTGGCAAGTGAAGGATGGATCGTTGGTTTGCGCGGATCCTCATAATGCCGGTGACATCGTGAGTCCGGAAAAATATGAGTGGTTTGAACTCCAGCTCGATTACAACATTTCCAAGGCTGGCAACAGCGGCATCATGTATCACGTCACTGATGAAGGCGGTGCTGTGTGGGCCAGTGGACCTGAATTCCAACTGGAGGACAACAAGGAAGCGTCCGACCCGGTTCGTTGCGGCTGGCTCTATGCCCTTTATCAGCCACCCGTTGACCCTGCCACTGGAAAAACTCTGGATGCCACAAAGCCCGTTGGTCAATGGAATCATGTCCGCCTGGTGATTGGCCCGGACAAGTGCATTCATGAAATCAATGGTGTGAAATATTTCGAATACGTTCTGGGAAGTCAGGACTTCAAGAATCGCGTTGCCAAGTCCAAGTTTGCTTCCATGCCGCTTTTTGCCAAGTCCAACACGGGCCGCATTGCTCTTCAGGGCGACCATGGAATGGTTTCCTTCCGCAACATCAAGATTCGCGAGATAAAGTAACCGTTGATTTTAACCTGTTAAATCGGTCGATTTGCAACCCTTTCGGTGACGAACTGAAAGGGTTTTTTGTTGCAAGAGGCCAGCGTCTGCAGAGACGTGATCAAGCCATTAAATTATGGTGGAGATTTGTGCCTTTATAAAATCAGAGACAAATGAGTTGACGGGGGATCCTTTTAATTCTGCTGCCGTTCCCACTTGCTCGACACGTCCCTCTCTCATGATGGCAATACGGTCTGCCAGGGCAAAGGCTTCCGCACAATCGTGTGTCACGTAGAGAATGGGGGTGGAAAGGCTTTTATGGAGACGCGCGATTTCGTTCCGCAGCATCGCGCGCATCGGCCCGTCCAAACTGGAGAGTGGCTCATCAAAAAGGAAGAGTTTTGGCCGTCGGACAAGGGCGCGCCCCAGGGCCACGCGCTGACACTCACCACCGGAAAGAGTCTGTGGCCTCCGATCCAGCAGGGATTTTAACCCTAAAAAATTCGCGGCTTCCTCAACGCGATTGTCGATTTCATTCTTGGAAAACTTTCGCAGTCTAAGGCCGAACCCCATGTTTTCACGGGCGGTCAAATGAGGAAAGAGAGCATGGGCTTGAAAAACCATGGCGACATCCCGATCTTTTGGTGGCACAGCATTCAATGGAATATCGTTTAACAGAATGGTTCCGCTGTCAGGTGTTTCCAATCCTGCAACCAGTCGAAGTGTGGTGGTTTTTCCACATCCAGAAGGCCCGAGAATGGCAAGAAACTCGTTGTCCCCTCCTCTCAAACTCAATTGGTCGACAGCACAAACAGCCGGGCCATTGGGCTGGGCAAAACGTTTGGTGACACTGTTGAAAACCACTTGCGCCATGAAAAGGATTTTCAGGCCGGGTCATGTAAAAGTCCAGAGCGGTTTTGGAACGAGATAAAAAGTGTGCGTGTGGAGCTGGTTGGCAAATTCCTTGCACCCATGCGGAGGCTTCATTACTCTTTTGCAAGTTAATCAGAACCATTTGATCTATAGAGAAAAGTGAATTTTTTGAAGAACAAGAATTGACTTCCCCAGTGAGATGGACGCCTGTTCGTTGCCATGACATCAGATCCACAAGATACAACGACCGCCGAAAAAAACGGTCAGAGGCCAGATGGTATTCGGGGCTTTTGGAAACGGATTGTTGAGTGGATGAAGACGCATCCGGGCAAGACGGGCACTCTTGCGGGGTTTTACCAGCAGGGATGCACAGGACTGGCGGCGTTAGTTTCCTATCGGTTGATTCGCGAATGTCTGGATGATCATCAAGCGGGAATCTGGTTTGTGTTTCAGGCGTTCCTTGTGTCAATCATGCTGACGGATTTTGGCGTCAGTTTTGTCATTACACGCCAGATTGCATTTTCACTGTTTTTTCGCAAGCAAGGCAGCCTGGCCAATACGGATTTTATTGAAACGCGTCCCGGTTGGGATGGGGTGGCGGATGTTGTGCGGCTAAGCCGGACGATTGTCTGGTGGACAAGCATGATTGTTTTGGTTTTGGCGGGAGTTGTGTATTTGGGAGCGCTGTATTTCTCTAAAATGGGCGCTTATTTCAATCAAAACACAGCCATTGCCTGGGGGTTTCTGGGAATTGCGCTGTTTTCTGCCGTTCAGGCAAAGACGGACCAATCACTTATAGAAGGGCTTGGTCGTGTTGATTTGACACGATTTATTGTGGGCACATGCCAGGGATTAATGGGGGCTGGGTTTGTCTTGATTCTGTGTTTGGGCGCACAACTGCCCGAAATGGCAATGATGATGGCATCATTCACTTGCCTTCAGTTTTGTGCATTGCGAATGTGTGCGCGTTTTTTGGCTAAAGGACGTTTGAGCAATTCGCAACGGTTGCCGAAAGACGTGGTGTTCCGCTTTTTAAAAATCGCCTGGCCGGTTGGATTGATGAATCTGAGTTCCTATCTGGTCAGTTGCATTCAAGTTCCCCTGCTTGGATGGATTAAGGGGCCCGAGGTGGTTCCCGCATTTTATCTTGCCCAGAAAATCGGTCAGACAATGAATCAAGTGGTTTCACAAATTGTTTCGGCGCAGTTGCCCCTTTTTACTCATGATCTGGCAGCGGGGGGCTTGATGGCGTCATTTCGTAGAATGAAGAGGATCATCCTGTTTGGAACCGTGACGGCACTTGTGATCAATCTGTGTTATTTATGGGGCAGTCCGATTTTGGCGCGTTTTCTTGCTCCGGCGAAAGGCTATGTTGACTTGTTGACGCTTGGACTGATGGGATGCGATTATTTCATCATGGCATCTGCGGTGGTTGTGGGGCAATTTGTTCTAGCTTCGGGACGTAATCCATTCCTCATTTCCACGCTGCTCAATGGTGTCCTGAATATTGTTTTTCTGGCGGTTTTGTATCCTTTGTATGGTCTTGTCGGAATCCCGTTGGCAAGCTTATCATCGGGATTGTTAACCAACTATTGGTACAACCTTTTCAAGGGATACCAACTGATGAAGGATTTGAAGACAACCCGATGAGTGACAAAAACGCATATTATCAGCACCAAACTCGTGCACGGGGTCTGCTTTGTGAGGCCGATGTTAAGCGCCTGGTTGACCTGATGACTCCGGTTTACGAGCAGACAATTCTCAACTGGCTGCCTTCTCAGAAGAATGCAGCAATTTACGAGGCCGCGTGTGGCCCCGGGATCATGTTGCGTTTTCTCAAGATGCATGGTTATACCCAGATTGCCGGAAGCGATTTGTCGGAGGGACAGATTGAGTTTGCGCGCATGACGGGTGCTGCCGTGAAACTGGCGGATTCTGTGGTTGAACTGAAGGGGCAGCCTGCGGATCAGTGGGATTGCGTCATAGCCATTGATTTCATGGAGCATCTGGATAAGCCAGTGTTGATGGAGTTTTATGGGGAGTGTTTTCGAACGTTGAAACCGGGTGGGGTTTTGATCCTGCGTGGTCCGAACGGAGACAGTCCGTTGGTGGGGCGCAATTTGTATAATGACATCACACATGTCTGGGCCTACACGAGCGTTGCAACTCGCGCATTGCTGGGGGTGGCCGGCTTTGGAAGAATTGAATTTGCGGATGAGAGCATTGCGTCAATTCAAAAGGCACGCTGGCTTAAGGTGCCTCTGGCGAGACTTTCTCAGGTTCTTTTGAGAGGGGTGGTGCGAGCAGCAACACGCGAAAACATTGAATACTGGGGGCCTTCTCTATTCATCGCCGCCAGGAAACCCGCATGAGCGAGATGCCATCCTATGTCATGTTGACAGATTCTCCTCCACTTGAAAATGGAGGATATGGATTGAATGTGGTGACGTGGAATTGGTGCGTGGCCATGGGAAAGAATCTGAAACTGATCGTGACCCGTCTTCCTGATCCGACGGTCAGACCAACGGATTTTACGCAGAGTTTGCAGACAAAAGTCGTGTTCTATTCCGATCTGCGAAGAATTGTCTGCGGTCGAAGGGTGGCATCTTTTAAATCCATTGCGGTATTGATTCGATTTATATTTTCATTGGGGCGGATTAAAGGGGAGATTTTGAGTAGTGGGGCAACGCGTTTGTTTTCCTTTATTGGTGGGGATGGCTGGTTTTTACTGATGACTGCGCTCGTTGCGTGGAAGACGAAACTTCCGCTGGATGTCTATTTGGTGGATGATTTGGAGGAATCTGCCCGAAACGAGAAGCACCCCATTTTTGCGCGATTCGTCCGCTGGTTTGAGCCCAGGGTTTTGAGGCGTGCTGACCGGGTTTTTCTGATCAGCAAGGGATATGTGGATCACGTTCGTAAAAAATACAGTGTGCAAAGCCAGTGGTTGCCAATTCCATTTGGAGCGGAAAAAGTCCAATATCATTCCTCGGACACGGCCAATGAAAGAGTGCGTCAACTGGCTTATCTGGGGTCGGTGAATCACTTGTATGAAAGCGCGTTGAGGGAACTGTTGGAGGCGATGAAACAATGGAATTCTGAATCCAGGGCGTTTAAACTGGAGCTGGTCATCATGAGCCACACGGATTCGGAATACGTGAAGCATGCGCTGGAGGGACTTGGTGCATGGACGTTGCTTTCGAATCGCAGCGATGCAGAGTGCATGGAGCGGTTGAGCCGGTCGTGGGCGATTTTCTTGCCATACAGTTTTGAAGAAGATCAGCGAGTGATGGTGAGTACATCGTTTCCGAGCCGTCTGGCGCGGTGCATGGTGGCGGGAAGACCTCTTTTTGTGTATGGTCCTGGCTATGCCTCGTTGCCGCGGTATTTTGCGGAGAATGATTTGCTGGTGTGCGTTCAGTCGTGCGGGCAACTAATCCGGGGGCTTGAGCAAATCGATGCAGCAGATTGCCCTCAGACAATAGAGCGGTATGAAAATATTTTGAAAAAAAACCATTCGGCTTCGGCCATTTGTGGTTGTTTGGAAATGAAGGAAAAAGAATAACGTCGGGATTGTATGCGAATTTGTATTGTACCTGAATATCCGATGAGCCTGATGGAAGGGGGACTGCAAGAGCAGGCCATGGAGTCCTACCGGGCTTTGGTGGCAAAGGGCGCGGATGTGGAATTGTTCAATTGGTGTGAACGCAAGCCTTTGGCGGATATTTATCATTTCATGGGCTTTCCTCCATATCTCTCAAAGCTTATGGAGCTGGTCTATCTTGCAGGGCGTCCATACGTGATTACGATGCTGTTTGGTGCGCGCAAGAGAGTCATGCTGGCGGCAATTCGTCAACGGTTGAAGTCCCAAGTGTTGCGACAACGCAGCCGTTATGATGCCGTGATGCGGGCATCAGCCATTGTTACGAATTTGGAGAAAGACGCGGATGCGGCCAGTCTGGTTTATGGGGTGGATAGAAAACGGATTTCAGTCGTTCTCAATGGTGTTACTGACAATTTTTTCAATGCCCGGCCCGATGTGTGGCAACAACAATTTGGAGATAAACCGTTTGTCTTGAGTGTGGGAGCAATTCAACCCCGCAAAAATCAATTGCTTCTGCTTCAAGCCTGTAACTCACTCCGTTTGCCTGTTGTGTTACTTGGGCCAATCCTTCCTGGTTGCCAGGATTATGGCAACAAAATCGCTGTTGAAGCGAACATCAACAAGCAGTTTGGCGGGCAATGGCTGACGACAGTGCGGAACGAAGACGCTCTGATGCCTTCAGCGTTTAGCGCGTGTCGGTTGTTTGCATTGATCAGCGATGCAGAAACCCAGCCTTTGAGTGTCATGCAGGCCATGGCTGCGCGAAAACCGATTTTACTGATGAAATCGAACTATGTAACGCACCCCCTGTTCTGCAAATTGCCCCTTATCACTTCACATGAGGTAGGCGCAGTGGCCGAAGCGATCAAGGTTCAATGGGAGAAAGGAACCCCTTCTGATTGCTCAAGGGATTTGACATGGGGATATGTTGCAGAACAATTGATGGAAATTTATAAACAAATAAAGCCTGTTTCCAACCGCTGACGAAACGAATATGCGATTTACCATTGTCACGCCTTCACTGAATTGCGGCGATTTCATTCTTGAGAACATTGATTCCATCCGCAAACAGGGGTTGCCTGCCGACCAGATTGAGCATTGGGTGATTGACGGCGGCTCTACTGATGGAACTCTGGACATTCTGAAGAAGCAACCAGACATCCAGTGGATTTCTGAAAAAGACAAGGGTCTTTCTGATGCTGTCAACAAGGGAATCCAGCGTGCGAAGGGAGATTGGGTTCTGTGGCTCAACGCAGATGATACGTTGGCTGATGGTGCGTTGAAACTGTTTCTTGAATATGCTGAGAAATATCCGCAAATCCGGGTTTTTTGTGGGGACGAAGCCATATTGCGTTATGACGGAACGGTGGAAATGATCAGCAAGGGATGGGATTATAATCTGAACGAACTTCTTGGAATGCGCACGGGAATGAATCAGGCATCAACTTTTGTGCATCGGGAGGCATATGCAAAGGCCGGTCTTCTGGACGTGTCCATCCGATACGCAATGGACTACGAGTGGCTGGTCAGGGCCATGCATCAATTCGAATGCATTTACATTCCGCATGTCCTGTCAAATTATCGTCGACGCAAAGGCTCCATCATGGATGCCAACATGGCAAAACACTTTGAGACGTTTTTGGCGGTTCGTCGCACTTACAAGCAGCCCGTGCTGAGCCTGGCGGAATTTCGCATCCGGTTTTATATCTACACCGACTGGCTGCGCCGTGTCACATGGTTTAGAAAGTGCGTTCGCAAGGTTAAAAAAGTATTCGGATGCGAGCCTCAACACCCGATGTCATAGCGGCTCATGCCAGCGATCAGCGTCATTGTTCCAACTCGCAACAGGAATCATCTGCTTCCCCGGTCCCTGGGCAGCCTCTTGTCTCAGACGTTTCAAGATATTGAAATTCTGGTTGTTGATGATAATCCGGTGGAGAAAAGAATTCGGAAGGATTCGGCCTTGGAGAGTCTGCTTGCAAACTCCAAAATCCGGGTGTTGGAACATGATTCACCAAAGAATGCTTCGGCAGCGCGAAATTTTGGTCTGGAGGCTGCAAAGGGGGAATGGATCGGCCTGTTGGATGATGATGATGCTTACGAACCGCAAAAACTCGAATTTCAGTGGCGCCGTGCAAGGGAGACAAAACTGCCTGTTGGGCTCTGCGGGGTTACCTATAATCTAAAGAACCGGCGGCGTTTGCGCGGGAATTCACAATGGCTGATTCCCCGCAAGGAGATGTTGCTGGCACCATGCTGTCCCGCCACGGTGTTTTTTCGTAATGAGGGCGGGGTTCGATATGATGAGACTTTGTTTGCCGGAGAGGATGCACACTTCTTGTTTCGATTGATTCATTATTTTGATGTCGGTGCTGTCTTCAACGTTCCAGAATCCTTGATGCAGGTGTACCCGCAGGTTGGACAACGGGTTAACGTGAATGCAGAAGCGCTTTTTCAGACCAATATGGCAATCTACAGGGATTTTGCTGGTTATTATGGTGACAAGACGGCAAGCGTATTTCTGGCTCATGCCCAGTTGCAGGATGCCAAATTCAGGGGGGGATATTTAACAACGGCGCGCCGTGCTATGGACGTTATTCGACGTGGCGGTTTCCGCGAATGGAGATTGGTGGCCAACACATTTCTTTATAAAATCCCTTTCACCCGTCCATTTGTGGTTTCCTGAAGTGAATCTTAGGAAGCAACAATAGGTTGGAAAACAGCATCCCGTGATGGTGGCGCAACATAAGGAGTGTGGAGTTCCTTTTGCTCAATTGCGTAAATACGGGCTGTAATGATGCCAAAGCAGAGGAGAAACCAAATCGTTGGGGCGTTGAGGTCCGTTCCCACAAAGATGGAGACAGAAAATGCTGATAGCAGTGCAAATATGAACGTGTGTATCTGGCTCATCTCCGGGTCAAAGGATTTAAACCACATGGCACGTCGGAAATTGAAGATGATCTGCCACAAAAGAGTGCCAATGAACAATAGGGCAGTCGGTATTCCAAAGGCATGGGCGCACGCAAGATACCCATTGTGGACACCACCAGATGCAAGATCCAACTCCACTGTCGCTTCATCATTTCTTTCACCGAAGACGAACGCGCTTGCCAAGCCGCCATAGCTATAACCAATTAGTGGCTTGTTTTGAATGTCATCCCAAGCGCGTTCCCAGCGGACTTCGCGCCAGCGCACACTGTCTGTTGCACCGCTGTGAAGAGCCAGATCTTCGCTGACCAGGGCGAGCACGCGATAGAGTCCGACCTCGCCTTTAACCATGGTTCCAATGTAACTGGCAACGACGACAAACAGTCCAATCATGAAAATTGATGCTGCTGTTTGGACAAATTTTCTTTGGGCCAATGGAACGCAAATCACAATGGTCAGCGCCATGGCCAATCCGATGCGATTGCCTCCAAGAACAACAGCTGCTGTTCCCAAAATCAGCAAAACGATTCGAGTAAGCCAGGACATACGGACCAGATTAGGCAATAGGCAGAGCAGGATCATCATCAAACCAAACGAGGGAAGAACCAGAAAGCGCAATAGCCCGTTATCAAACGTCGTAACCGTGACACCCAAAAGAACGAAGTAATCCAGTAATGAAACGTTTTTTGTAAACACACAGGCAGTAAGAAACACGGCAAAAATAATCGAGAAGGCCAACATCCATCGTATCATGGACACTACATGTGCACGTGTCTGAATAACGTATCCCAGAATGATCAGGAAATAAAAGCAGGTGAAATAGGCAAAATAAGGACGAAAACCTGTGACGTTTTCACCGAATCCAGCGAAATTGGGCAATGCAGGATCAATAATGTAACGCAGCAGCACACTCAAGAAGAACAATGTGAAGGGCCACACGAAAGTCGGGATTCTCTTTCTATCGTGTTTATCCTGGGAAACGGCTTTGTGCAGAATGAGCTTGAACGTGCAGAGGGCCAAAATCAGAGGGAACAATGGGAATCCCCAGACAAATGGAAGTGGCAACAGAAAGGGGCTGATCAGACCGAAAGCAAGCAGCGGAATATTCTCGGCAAAAAGCAGAACGCTTATGCCCACGATGAAATACCCGAACAATGCCAGCAAAGCATATTCCTGAGTTGCCACTGAAAAGCCGAGTATCAGTGCCAGCAACCCGCCTGTTGCCAATATCAGCAACGCTTTGATTTGTGCTGCGTTCATCTTAATTGGGCCAGATCTTTAAGAGACGTTAGGCCCGATGACAGATCGTTTCATGCGTTTGACCTTTTTTCCAGCCTATTTTTTCCTTTTTTCACCTTTGGAATCCATGAAGGCTGTTTTCTTGATTGGAATTCATCCTCTCCCAGATACAATTCTGGTGTGAAACCGAAACTGCTTGTCTTGGAATTGTGGGCCTTGGGTGACCTGGCTTTGGCTTCGCCATTCCTGCAAGCAGCGGTCAAACAGTATGATGTCACACTTTTGGGAAAATCCACGGCCAGAGAGTTACAACCGTGGTTTTGGCCGGAGGTGAAAGTGGTGGAGTATTCCTTTCCTTGGACAGCATTTCGGAGAAAATATGCTTTGTATTCATGGCCGTGGAAAGGGTTGATGCGTTTGGTTGGCGGACTTCGGACGGAGCGTTTTGATGTCGCTATTTCTGCAAGATGGGATCCGAGAGATCATTTTTTGATGTTTCTCACGGGAGCTCGGAAAAGAGTGGGGTTTCCCCGTCTCGGAAGCCGCGTATTTCTTTCCTTGGCATTACCCCACCCAGGAGCGGAGGCACACCGTTATGAATATTGGCGTCGCGCGGCAGAGACACTGGAAATCACATTGCCAGAGAAGACACCATATCGGAATAAATCCTGCAAAGGCGGTCCTGTAGCCATTCACTGTGGGGCTGGCCAAAAAACGCGGGTTTGGCCGTTGGAGCGATATGCAGTGATTGTGACTCGCCTGCGAGAAATGGGGTTCAAACCGGAAATCATTTGTGACGCGGATCAAGTTTCCTGGTGGAGGGCTCATGGGGAGGAAACGGTGGTGCCATCGAGCTTGGGAGAACTTATTCAAGAGCTCAAGAAGGCTGCGCTTTTTGTGGGAAATGATTCTGGCCCCGGGCATTTGGCCGCGTCCCTGGGGGTGCCGACCTTTACGATTTTTGGCAATCAAGTGCCATCTCGTTTTTCTCCGCTCAACGAGAAAAGCCAATGGGTGGAAGGCCATGCCTGCCAGTTCAAACCCTGTTATGATAACTGCCGTTTTAACGAGCCGGAGTGTTTGAAAAAAGTTGCAGTTGAAGAAGTTATACCAAAATTGGAATCCTTTGTTTCTGAAAGTTTGTCTGTGCGTGAAAACTGAAATTTTCAAAATTGAAAGGATCAATGTCCTGGGAGTCGGCGTTCACGCGTTGAATATGAAAAACGCGTTGGAAACGATCCGTGAAGCAATTTCCCAACGGCAAAAAGGCTATATTTGCGTGACGGGGGTGCATGGAATTTCCGAGGCGCAAGCTGATGACGGGTTCAAGCGGATTCTTAATAACGCGTTTCTGTGCACTCCGGATGGAATGCCTTTGGTTTGGGTGGGCTGGTTGAAAGGGAGAAAGGAAATGGATCGTGTCTATGGTCCAGACTTGATGTTAAACCTACTGGCTCTCTCCGAGAAGTCCGGGTATCGTCATTTTTTCTATGGAGGCGCCGATGGCACGGTCAACACTCTTAGAGAGAAATTGCAAAAAAGGTTCCCGCGTTTACAAATTTGTGGTGTGTATGAGCCTCCTTTTCGTCCGCTGACCCCATCTGAATTTACAGATCTGCAGCGTCAATTGGAAGTGGCAAAACCGGATGTGATGTGGGTTGGTTTAAGCACCCCCAAGCAAGAGAAATTCATGGCGGAACATTTGGCCAGACTCAATGTCACCCTGATGGTGGGAGTTGGTGCAGCGTTTGATTTTCACGCAGGCAAGACACGTCAGGCTCCGCACTGGATGCAGCGTTCGGGACTGGAGTGGTTTTTCCGCCTTTGTACGGAACCCAAGCGGTTATGGCGACGCTATTTGAAGAATAATCCATTGTTTGCCATTCGGATTTTTCTCCAGTTTACCGGCCTCAAAAAGTATCCGCTCCAATAGTCTTTGCCTTCCTATTTTTGAGAGTTGTTCTCTTAGGAATTCTGCTCGCTATTTCAGAGATGGTTTTGTAAACTATGCGAGTAAATGGATCAGGAACCCAAACAGCAAGAGCCAAGAGCGCAAAAAGATCCCCTGGCGTGGTCTACTGAGGACTTTATTTTGTGTTGGAATAGAGTTCCCGAGAGATGGGGCTTTATTATTCTGGTGGCTGCTTGGGCTTTGCTCTTTCAATTCTTTGGACACTGCCAGTTCAATTATGCCCAGACTCCTTCCTTGTTTGAATGGATGTGGGGAGCTTGGAGTTCGGAAGCACTGGATTGCGAGCAGGGGAAGATGATTCCATTCGCCGTGTTGGGAATCTTCTGGTTCAAACGGGATGGAATTATTTCCTCGATGGGCAAGGTTTGGTGGCCGGCGTTGATTCTGTTGTTGGGTGCGTGTCTGCTCCACCTCTTTGGTTATCTGATCCAGCAGCCGCGCGTGTCGATTATCGCTTTCTTTTTTGGTCTCTATAGTCTGATCGGCCTTGTCTGGGGGATGAAAGCTCTACAAGCGACTTTTTTCCCGATGTTTCTCTTCATTTTTTGCATCCCGCTTGGGACCTTTGTTCAGGGGGTGACGCAGGGATTGAGAATGTTTGCCACAGCGATCACCCATTTGATTTTGACTGGAGTAATGGGGATTGATGTGGTTCGGTGCGGAACACAGTTGTTTGATCCCTCGGGAGCTTATAACTATGACGTTGGAGCAGCTTGCAGTGGCATCAGAAGCATGACAACGCTTCTGGCAATAACCACCATATTTGGAATGCTCTTGTTCAAGACGCTTTGGAGGCGTTTGGCGATGATATTTCTGGCCGTCCCACTGGCCATCTTCTGTAATGTGTTGCGGCTCGTTGCAATTGTTGTGGCATCCAAAGCTTTTGATTCGCACGCTGGTGAACTTGTCCACGAGTATTTTGGCTACGTAACCTATGCTGTTGCCATTGGCGGGACGATACTTTTGGCGCGGCTTCTGCGTGAGAAAATTCCGTCTGCGGCATTAACATGAAAGGTAAACACCTCATTCTCGGAGCGGGCTTGGCCATGATCATTCTCACCTTGGGAATGCTTCTGACCATCAAGCAACGACAGGCGCTGCAGGCTCCAGGGGTGAAAGTGGGGCCTGTAGCCATTTACGATGTTGGTAAAAAGCCAGTGGCCGATCATAGTGTGCTTTTACCTGAAAAAATATTGGACGGCGTTTCCACCAATAATGGTCCAATCGATAGTACGGAACTCTCTGGATTGCCAGCAGATACAACATTTGGTCGGCGCGCCTATTTTTTCCCCGATGGCTTTTCATGCACAGTTTCAGCCATACTGATGGGGACAGATCGTTCCAGTATCCATCAACCGCAGTTTTGTGTAGTAGGACAGGGGTGGAATATTGATACAACAGAAATTATTGATCTGCAATTTGACCGGCCACACCGCTTTACGGTTCCTGCCATTCAGCTTACTTCCTCCATCCGATACACAAACACGATGGGAGCCGCCTTGGCGCGTTCGATATATATTTATTGGTTTGTATCAAAGGACCGTTTTTGCACAGGACAGTTTGACCGCATGTGGTCTACAATCCGAACGTTGCTATCCACCGGAGAAATGGAACGCTGGGCTTATATCTCTTGCTTTGCTGTTTGTGCCCCAGGAAATGAAGCTGCGACTGCTGAAAGAATGAAAAAAATTCTCAGTGCCGGAGTCCCTGATTTTCAAACAACTACCGGCCCTCAGCAGATTGGAAAACAAGCATCTGTCAACCCGGATTGATTAAGAGGTTTACATACGTAAACTGAGGATTTATCATCTCGAGTCAAGTTGAATTAACATGTTGAATCGCAACATAAAGCTTTGGGCACAAATCCAACAGTGGGTGGATGCATCTTTGTTTGCAATCTCACTGTGGCTGGCCCACTGGTTGCGATATCATAATCAACTCCGCCTGGGCGATTTCAATATTCTCACCGATCAAATCGGACCTTTTGAGGCAGATTACTTTCTCTTATTCATTTCAGTCATTCCGATCTCACTCATGGTCTTGGGAATGCAGGGGTTCTACAAAAGACCGATTTTTACAAGTCGCATTGAAGTCATCTGGCAACTGGCCCGTTCCTGCGCCATTACGGCTGTCGGGTTGATTCTCGTCAACTACATGCTTCGGTTAACAGCAGCTCGCGGTGTCATCATTTTATTCGGCTTTATCGCGTTTATCCTTGTGTATGGCAAGGAGGAGCTTGTGCGGTGGGCTTATTGGAAAAAAGTTAGCCTCTCACAGTTCCAGAAACGAGTCATTCTGGTGGGAATCCCCGAAGATACAACCCGTTTGCGCAAAGAGATGATTCTGATGCCAGAAGATTTCGAAATTATTGGTGAGTATGATTTGAACGAAATCTCCATCGAACAATTTGTGGCGATCCTTCACGAATATTCCGTTAATGGGGTCATTCTCTCCGCCAAACACACCTACTTTGGACGCGTGGAAAAAGCAATTCAGGCGTGTGAGCTGGAAGGGATTGAAGCGTGGCTGGTGGCCGACTTTTTCAAGACGCAAATCTCGCAGACGAGCTTGGACGAATTCTGTGGGAGACCTGTCATGGTGTTTCGTTCAACTCCTGGATTCACGTGGAGCGCCCTCTTCAAGCAAGTTTTTGATATGATTGGAGCCACCATTCTTTTGCTCTTATTCTCACCACTACTTCTCATCGTTGCGCTGATTGTAAAATTGACATCCCCCGGTCCCGTTTTTTTCCGGCAACAGAGGGCGGGCCTCAACGGAAAACCTTTTACCATGTATAAATTTCGCTCCATGGTAACCAACGCAGAACAACTCAAGCATGAACTGGAGTCTCTCAACGAAATGACCGGCCCTGTTTTTAAAGTGACCAACGACCCTCGTGTAACTTCCATAGGCCGGTTCATTCGAAAATTCAGCATCGATGAATTTCCACAACTGCTCAACGTTATACGTGGTGAAATGAGCCTTGTTGGACCGCGGCCCCTTCCAGTGGACGAAGTCAGACGATTCGATGATCTGGCACACCGACGACGTTTAAGCGTGCGCCCCGGTTTGACATGTTTGTGGCAGGTCAGTGGACGCAGTGATGTTAGTGACTTTAAGGAATGGGTGAGACTGGATCTGCAATACATTGACAACTGGTCCCTTTGGCTCGATTTTAAAATTCTCTGGCTTACAATTCCCGTTGTTTTATTTGGCAAGGGAGCCCGGTGATGCAATTCGTTTTCCTCGGTTCAAAATAAAAAGCAATAAAACCTTCACATGCGACAGACAAAAAAGAACGTTCAAAAGCAACCCACATCCGTTGTTACCGGTGGAGCTGGTTTCTTGGGGTCACACCTTGTAGATTACCTGCTCAACCATGGGCACAAAGTCATTGCTATTGACAATTTTGTAACGGGAACCGTAGACAACATTGCTCATTTGGCAGGAAACAAGGACTTTCGCTTTATTGAACAAGACGTCACCGAATATCTGTTCCTTGACGTTCCCGTGGATTATGTCTGGCACTTTGCCTCGCCTGCCAGCCCAATTGATTACCTTGAGATCCCCATCCAAACCCTCAAAGTAGGCTCCTTGGGCACGCACAAAGCCCTCGGGTTGGCCATGCTTAAAAAAGCCAAATTCCTTCTTGCTTCCACTTCCGAGACATACGGAGATCCTCTCATTCATCCCCAAAGCGAGGACTATTGGGGGAACGTCAACGCCATAGGCCCTCGCGGCTGCTATGACGAATCCAAACGCTTTGCTGAGGCCCTCGTCATGGCGTATCATCGGGAACATGGGGTTGACACAAAAATCGTTCGCATCTTCAACACCTACGGTCCCCGTATGCGCTTGAATGACGGGCGGGTTGTTCCGGCCTTTATCAGTGAAGCACTGGAAAACAAACCGTTGACCGTGTTTGGAAAAGGTCAGCAGACACGCAGCTTTTGCTATTGCTCAGATCTGATTGAAGGAATCTACAGGCTCATGATGAGTAATACTAATGACCCTGTAAACATAGGAAATCCATCAGAACTGACCATTCTTGAATTTGCACAAGAAATCATTGCCGCAACAGGCGCACGAAGCAAGATCGTCTATAAACCCCTCCCTCAGGACGACCCCCGTCAACGTCAACCAGACATTACGCGGGCGAGAAAACTCCTTAAATGGGAACCCAAAGTAAATTTAAAAGAAGGGTTGGCAAAGACGATCGAATATTTTAAAAAGAAAGTGTGATCTGAACAATTTGCGTGGAATCAAGAGGTTGCGGCATTTTCACGCATAATGCGTGGAAATAATACGAACAAAAGTATTGGCAGGCCGGGGGGGAGAGTAATAAAGTCTCACGACACTGGAAAAAATAAGGAAGAACGATTTCAAGGACATATGGCACGTGATTAGCTTTTAGCAAAAGTTCTTGATCAAAACGATTGACCGTTAGTTAATTTTACAGTAACTAGCACAAGCATTTTTTTTGTAAAGCGCGAGTGGTCCACTCGGGCGTCGTGTATTCACGACGATAGTGGCATGAGCAAATGTAATGTTAAATTCGAAGTCATTTTTGGCTGTTGATTTTGGGGCTGGGAGCATCAAACTGGCTGAGTTCGAACAGAACCAAGCCGGCGGGCTCTGTCTCAAGCAATATGGTACCAAGGCCCTCGGCATCGAAGGTGCTCAGGAATCAACGCGTGAAGCGACCATTCTTAAGGCGCTGCAAGAAGTCCTTTCCGAGAAGGGTTTCGGCACAAAACATATCAATGCTTGCGCCCCCGGATTTCACGTCTTTTCCAAATTTGTAAAGCTTCCGCCAGTCGACACCTCCAAAGTCACCCAGATCATCCGTTACGAAGCCCAGCAAAACGTTCCGTTCCCCTTGGAAGAAGTTGTTTGGGACTACCAGATTTTGGGAACCACGGCAACCAATGAGCTGGAAGTATTGCTTGTTGCCGTAAAATCCGAAGTGGTCGAAGGTCTTTTCAAAGTGGCTGAAGGAGCCGGATTACGCGTTAATTTGGTTGATGTTTCTCCTGCTGCTCTTTGTAACGCATTCCGTTACAACTATGGTGATTTAGAAGGTTGCACAATGCTCTTGGATATTGGGGCCAAGACCAGCAACGTCCTCTTTTTTGAAAAAGGCAAAGTTTATTCCCGCAGCATTAGCATAGGAGCCAACTCCATTACCCATGACTTTGCCAACGAAGCAAAACTGAAGTTTGCCCAAGCAGAAGCGATTAAAATCGAGAAGGGATTTGTCAGCCTTGGTGGTGCTTACGAAGAACCCGAAGATCCCCAGGCTGCGGCCATCTCCAAAATCGCGCGCCAAGTGATGACGCGTCTGCATCTGCAGGTCAACCAAACCATTCAATTTTATCGGTCTCAGCAAGGCGGTACCCCCCCGCAACGCATGTTCCTTTCGGGTGGGGCCTCTATCATGCCCTATACCGCTCAGTTCTTTGCAGAAAAATTTAATATCCCTGTCGAGTATTTTAATCCATTCCGCAATATTGAAATTTCGCCCTCTTTGGATTTGGATGAGCTCTCAAAATACGCCCACCTATTTGGTGAAGTAGTCGGGTTGGGACTTCGGGATCTGGCTCACTGCCCAGTTGAGTTAAACTTGATGCCCAAGAGCTCAATCAAGAGACAAGAATTCTCGCAAAAGAAGCCCTACTTTATTGCGGCGATGTTCAGTTTGGTTCTTGTTGTTGCCTCCTTTGGGTTTGCCGAAGGCCGAATGGCATCAGCCCGTCATAGTGCAGCGGAAGCCATTAATTTAAAGGCAACGCCCTTAAAGAAGACCAGTGATGAGTTTAACAAGGAAAAAGCCGCGCGTGACGCCCTGAAAAAACAGACAGAAGCTTTGGCCGACCAATCCGGTGTTCGCACCTACTGGATCGATATTCTTAAAGACCTGCGCCAGACAATGCTGGATGTGGAAAAAACCACAAAGGCAAGTTACCACGATAAAAAAATCGACACAGATTTGGGTGTCTGGGTGGAAGTATTCTCTCCAGTATTGCCAGCGAACAGCCCCTTCTCCTCCTTGAGCGGTGGTGCAGTGGCGGTTAATGCATTGACGGGTGGGCCTCGTGGTGCTCGTCGAGGCGGTCGCCGTCGTCCTGGTGCTGAAGCGGCAGAGGCGGCTCCAGCTCCGGTTGCCGATCCTGCAGCAGCTCCAGCAGATGGTAGTGACCCAACAGCCGCTGCCGCAGCCACAGGAAGCGAAGTCAAGTCAGTCAACCTCGTATGTAGAGCGATTGACCGCGAAAAGATTTCTCCAACGATTAACAACGACATAGCATACTTGGTTAGGGATCGGCTTAACTCCAGTCCGTGGGTGGCGACAAATTCCGTCATCCTTGGAGAAATTAAGAAAGACGATACCAATACCTTCACCTTTACGATATCGCTGCAGCTCAAGCGGCCATTTAAGCTCTGATTATGGTTTGGATAAAACGTAACTTATTTTTCGTGTTGAGCCTCGCAGTTGGATTCGTTCTCCTTGCGGGTGCGGGCTACTATTTATGGTCAGGTTACTCTGACAACTCAGCTGCCGCCGATGAACTAACACAGAAAACAGGAGAATATAAAAATCTTCTTTCCGTTAATCCCATGCCAAGCAAGGAAGGCATTGAAGAAATTAAAAAATCCGAAAAAGAGATACACGAAGTGCTTGCTCAGTTTGGCAAGACGGTTTCAGCTCAGCGGGTTGTGGTAACAAATATTGATGAACGCACCTTCAAGGCGTTTTTTGATACAACGATCTCAAGACTTCAAAGCACAGCCACCAATAATGGCGTTGGAATTACTCTCACTCCCCTATACGCATTCTCATTTGCAAATCTTACCGGTCGACTGACATTTAACTCAAACAGCATTGCGCCCCTCATGGAGCAGATCACTGACGTGGAGAAAATTTGCGATGTCCTTATTGCCGCAAAAGTCAATTTCATAGAAGGAATACGCCGCATACCAGTCGCTGTGGAAGATCAACTTACGACCGATCTTCTTGCCACAGGCGCTGTTACAAACGAGGGCAACATACACATGCCCTACGAACTTAGTTTTCGTGCATACAGCGGTGAGCTGGCTGCAGCCCTCAATGGCTTCATGAAATCAACCAATGGATTTTTCGTTAAGAACATTGATTTTGCTCCATCGGGCGTCGGTGGGTCTGTGTTTGGCTCACCAACTTTGGAAACTGCATCCCCAATGCCTTTAAGCCGGAGCAGACGTCGACGCGGCATGGAACCCACAATGGAACAAATGGCTGCTGCAGCACTGACGAACCAAGGCCCAGTCACGGTAGTTTCAGAAAAACCTTTGGGGGTGAAACTAATCATAGACGTTGTAAAACCTGTTCCTGCCCCGCCTGTTGAAACTGAAGCGGCTAAACCTGCTAAAAAAGCACACTCTCGCTGATGGAATTCCTGAAAAAACATTATGAGAAGATATTGCTGAGCGTTGTCATGCTCGGTCTTGGCATCGCTGCGGCATATCTTCCAATCATGGTCAAAGAAGCCGAACAACAAGCCAAAGCTGCGGATGAGACTCCTTCTGCAAGCAATGGCAATACTTCGCGAAAGGCAAAAAAGACCAATGAAGTTGCGTCAACATTGGATTTTTCAAAAGAGAAAAGCGCATTGGAGGACCTATCACATCCACCAACTCTCGAGTTTTCCGGGGAACATCGGCTTGTCAATCCAATGACTTGGAAAGCCAAAGGAGACGGCTCGTTGATGAAAGTCATGGTTGAAGGAGCCGAAGCGTTGACCATAAAAACCAATTACCCTCAGTACACAACCATTTCATTTGATCGCAGTGCCGGGAGTGGTGGCGGTTACTTTATTTCTTCACAACAACAATCGGGTAGAAAAACCTCGGAATTCATAAAACTGAACGAAAAAAACAAGACAGGACTTTACATCCTTAGAGCAGTGGATGGCCCCGCGGAAGATCCGACAAGTTTGACCATTGAATTGGTTGCAACAGGCGAAAAAGTAAAGATATCCAAAACTGAGCCATACCAGAAAATTGACGGCTATCTGGTAGACCTCCGTTATGAGCCTGAACAGAAAAATTTCCTGAAACAGAAAATCAATGACACTCTGACTTTTTCGGGAGAAACCTATAAAGTTGTTTACATAACAAATAATGAGGTTAGAGTGCAATCCAACCAAACGAGTAAACAGACAACCATCACATGGAACGGCACACCCTAACCAACACGCCTTTTCTCAACGCGACCCATACCATGACAAAAGCAGCAAAACTTACCATCTGTCTGATACTTCTTGCGTCCGCCTCGCTTCCAACGCGGGCGCAAGATTCAAACCAAGAATCTCCTCAGACGATTGCCGAACAAGAAGCTGTTCGACGTCAAGAAGCCACCGAACAAATGCGTCTCAAGTTGGCGGCGGCGCGTACAGCTGAATCGCGTGGGCGGCTTGAAGATGCCGCTAAGATTTACATGGAGGCTTACAGCCTGTTTCCGAGAGTTCAAGTAGGCAATGACAAAGTCGAGGCAGACAAGAAGGCGGTTGTCGCCGAAATGAGCAATATTCGGTTGCAACTCGCCCGTACTGCAGCAGCTTCCGGCAACTATATTGAAGCGGATAGACAACTGAACACCGGTCTTAAGTACGATCAAAAGAACCCCGGACTTCTGCAGGCTAAGAAGGAGATCGACAAGGCAGCCGAATTGAGCCGTGGTAAAGTGCCAAGTCCCGAGATGGTGAAGACCATTCCCACCATTAAGAAGGCAAAAACGGATACGGCGCAGATGGTGCAGGATGCCAAATTCCTCTATGAAGCTGGCAAGTATGACGAAGCCGAGGCCAAGCTTAAGGAAGTTCAAAAGGTTGATCCCAATAATTCCGCTGCATTCTATTATCTCGATCTTGTGAAGGAAGCGCGCTACTCTACATTGAGCAAATCGCGCGAATCTGAAGCCAAGACACGCATTGGAAACGTGACGAAATCCTGGATTCCAGATCGTAAGAATGAAGGACTGCCGATTCCCAATCCGATGGCTCGCACAAACCTGATCTATACCACATCAGCCCGTCAGGCCATTCAGACAAAACTTGAGAAAATCCGCCTCGATAATCTCGATTTCAACGGAATTCCTCTTCCTGAGGTTCTTGATCAACTGAGCAAAATTTCCAGAACGCGTGATCCAGATGGTGAAGGAATCAATTTCATGTTGAATCCCCATACGGACCCGTTTGATTCTGTGGCCGACCCGACTTCCCTCATGTCCTTCAGCATGAGCATGTCCAGTTCCAGTGGTAACGGTAGTAGTGGTGGAATGGGAGGTGGCATGGGTGGTGGTGGTATGGGAGGAATGATGGGTGGCATGGGAGGAATGGGACGTAGTGCACGTGGTGCCAATGCTGGTATGGGCGGAGTTGGAGCTATTGGTCCAGACGGGATGCCTATTGCCGCGGGTACGACTACTCCAGCTATCGATGTGAAAGAAGTACGCATCACGATCGTTCCTGCAGTAAGAAACTTGAAACTGAAGGATGCGCTTGATCTCATCTGCAAAGTTGCCGATCAGCCGATCTCCTATTCGATTGAAGACTACGGTATCATGTTTGCCCCCAAGACAATCGAGTCTGAGAATGTTCGTCTTTATGTTAAAACATATCATGTTGATCCGAATACCTTCATTCAAGGTCTTAGTAGTGTTACTACCACGTATTTGACTGACGTCAGCAGTGGAAGCTCTGGAAGCGGCAGTAGTGGCAGCAGTGGTAATAATAATAATAGCAATGGCGGCAGCAATAGTGCTGAAATTGGCATGGTTTCTATTTCTGGTGATAGTAACAATAGTAATGGAAGTAGCAGTGGTGGTGGTAATCGTGGTGGTGGCGGTGGCCGCAGTGGTGGTGGCGGTAACAATGGCAATAATTCCAATGGGTCGGGCAATGGATTGGATTTTGTGACCAGTCCCACAACAACAGCGGATAATAATACACGCGTTAAGAGTTACTTTGCTTCTGCCGGTGTGGACTTGGTTACCACTCCTGGCCGCAGCGTTTTCTTTAATGATCGCACGGGTATCATCCTTGTTCGTGCTACATTGCAGGAACATGAAATCATCGAGGCCGCCATTGAAACGTTGAATGTTGCCCCGCCTCAAGTTTGCATTGAAGCCAAGTTTGCTGAAATCACCCAGGAAGATAGTCGTGCCATGGGCTTCGACTGGTATCTTGGAAACTTTACAATCGGTGGCGGTAAAGTTGGTGCACAAGGCGGCACTGCTCCTTCTTACACTGGTGCCTCAACAACTGAGAATCCAACAGGCGTATTCCCTGGTAGTAGTGCATCGACTGATTCGACTGGTGCAACAACCTATCCTTACGCGCAAGCTGCTTCTGCATCAGACAGTGTTCTGACATCTGGTCTTCGCAATCAGTATGGTTCCTCGGCAACGACGATTCCCGCAGTGGGAACTGTGACGGGTATATTGACGGACCCACAATTCCGTGTTGTCATCCGAGCAATTGAACAACGTAAAGGTACCGATATGCTTGCGGCACCAAAGATTACGACACTCAGTGGTCGTCAAGCGCACATGGCTGTCCAAGATCAAGTGACTTTGGTGACAGGTCTTAATACTGGCTCAAGCTCCGGCGCGGCCACAACATCATCTAGCACAACAACGATCGGAACATCTGCTGCAAGTCAGAGTTACAATACGCAAGCAGTTCCACTGGGGCCTTCACTGGATGTTTTGCCCACTGTCTCTGCTGACGGTTATTCTGTTCAAATGGTGCTCATGCCGTCCATCATTGAGTTTATTGGCTACGATGACCCAGGTCAATTCGTGCCACAATCCCAGTCAGTCAGCAGCTCTCAGATTGGTGTTGCACTCTCCGCCGTTTTGCCATTGCCTCACATGCGTGTCCGTCAGGTCGTCACAAGCTGCATTGTTTGGGATGGACAAACTGTTGTGCTGGGCGGTTTGATCAGCGAGAGCATTCAGAAGATCAAGGACAAGGTTCCATTCTTGGGAGACATCCCATATCTTGGTCGCCTCTTCCGTAGTGAGTCGAATTCGACAACGAAGAAGAATTTGATGATCTTTGTTACGCCGACAATCATTGATCCTGCTGGCAACCCGGCACATTCGGATGACGAAATGCCATTTGCGAGAAACGGGATTCCTGCTCAACCGGCCTCAACGCCGACTGCGGCAGCTCAATAAAAGCACGAAGGCTGTTTTGGCTGGGACAAGGCGTTGTTACCAAGTCCCAGAAGTTAGGCCCTTTCGTGAAATAGATTATTGGCTGTGAGTGTCATGCAAAACAAAGCCGCAACATCCAAGATGGGGATGGTGCCTCGCATGTTGATTATAGATGGACACTCTTATGCCTACAGGGCGTTCTATGCGATTCGGCAATTGAAATCGCCATCTGGGCGCCCCACAAATGCGGTTTATGGGTTTATTCGCATGTTTGAGAAACTTCAAGAATGCGTGAAACCCACGCATATTGCGGTAGTTTGGGACGGCGGATTAGACCAGGAGAGAAAAAGTCTGGTTCCGGAATACAAGGCACAACGTCCGGACATGCCGGTCGAAATGAGGGAGCAGCTAGATGAGATCGTGTCGTATCTCAATGCGGTGGAAGTGGTCTCGTTGGTAAAGCAAGACGTGGAGGCGGATGATTGCATTGCGGCGCTAACCAAGAGAGCGGAAAAAGAAGGGTTAGAAGTTGTTATCGCCAGTTCTGACAAGGACTTTATGCAGTTGGTCAACGACAAGGTCAGAATTGTAAACCTGAGTGGAAAGAGCGAAGACTGGTTTGATAAAGAACAAGTTGAGCTCAAATCAGGGGTGGCTCCGTCGCAGATAGTGGATTGGCTCAGCCTGACAGGGGATGCGGTGGATAATATTGCGGGAGTGCCGGGAGTTGGCCCAAAAACTGCGGCAAAATTATTACGAGGATTTCACTCGATTGATGAGCTTTTGAGCCGGGTGAATGAAATTCAGCCGGTTCGATTGAAAGATAGTCTGCAAAATGCTGCCGAGTTGGTTAGACGCAATCAGAAAATGATTCGGCTTAAGGCAGAATTGGATTGTGATGTGCCTGTTGAGGCGATGAAGAAAAAAGCGAGAGATGGGAAAAAGGTAAAGCCCTTGCTTGAAAAGTGGGGGTTCCGTTCATTGCTTCGGGAGCTCGATGAAGAAACAATGAAAACAGGGGACCTTTTCGAAGAAAAAGACGTAGCGTGTGTTTTTGTTAAAAAAAGCGCATAAAATTGAAAAAACAAGCATCAGACACCTGATATAGCAGCAAAGAATGCATAGACAAAAACTAAGTGCCCTGATAAAACCATTTAATCGTATGTCGCCAAAGTTTTCCTACTCAAAATGCCTCTCGGCATGTGCTCTTTTTGCTGTAGCAGCGCCGGTTTTCGGGCAAAGTTACCTTGTCCCTCAAGGAGATGAATTTTCCATGGTTCAGGCGCAGCCGGGGGATCAGATCAGACCAGCACTGGCACTAAGCAGCAGCGAAGCATGGGTTGTCTGGCAGGATAACGCGATTGACAAGAGCGGAGCTGGTATTGGGGCAACAAAGTTGGATAATGACAAGTTTACCAAACTCGCAGTATTCAAGGTCAACAAGATCGCCACGTTTGACCAAATCAAACCCAAGTTGGCAATTCTCCAAAAGGGGCGTGTAGGGTTTACCTGGGAGTGTCAGGGAAGTATTTACAGCCGCGTTTTGAGAAATAACAGTCTGATCTCTGGGGATGTCCGGCTGAACACAAATACCAAGGATCAGAAGTCTTCTCCAGTGATTACTGGACTTTCAGATGGTAGTGGAGTTGTTGCGTGGGAGAGCTACGGACAGGACGGTGACATGTGGGGGATTTTTGCGCGAAAGATCAGCTCTTCAGGAATAGCTGTTGGAACCAGTGAATTTTTGGTAAATCAGGCCACTTCTTACAATCAGCGTCATCCGGCCATTGCAACCCTGGCAAATGGAAGCTTTGTTATTGCATGGGTTTCTGAGAGACAAAATTTGAGTAAATACGTTGATGTTTACGCTCGTATTTTTAACCCGGCGGGCAAGGCTGTTACTGATGAATTTCGCTGTAGTTCCGGGACCAATAATTGTGAAGAACCTGTGATAGCTGCGTTGCCAAATGGTGGTTTTACATTGGTATGGAGCGAGAAAAGCAGCACGAATGCAACTAATAGCCTTGATGTTGTTGGACGCTCCTTTACTGCCTCTGGTTCGGCTGCGAGTGATTCGTTCACGGTTAATACGTTCCTTTATGGCGACCAATATTCACCGAAGATTGCCGCTGGTTCAAGCGGTTGCATGGTTGTTTGGACGAGCCTTGGACAAGATGGATCCCGGGAAGGTGTGTTTGGCCGGTTCCTGAAGGACGGCGCAACTCCAGTTGGTGATGAAATCATGGTGAATCAGACAACGGCAAGTCAGCAGATCTATCCTGATGTTGCGTGGAATGGGATTGATCGGTTTCTTGTTACATGGTCAACTCCGACAATGGATTGGGGTTTTGATCTTTACGGACGTGTTTATAATTTGAACGAGGCACCGTGATGCAATTTAACATACTATCGAATGCTTTTATGTTGCGTTTTCTTAAACAGTTAGTAGGTGTCCTTACACTTGGAATTGCCTGTCAGCAAGCTTCCGCCTTCTCCATGTATGGAATGTCGTACTCATGGCAAACTGACGATTTGGGATATGCCGACGCGTCTATATTGGTCAGAAACCTTGGGGATGAATATCGCATCAACACGCCGATTGTTACATACGGATTCGATTCTACTTTCATCGATTACTTTGGCTTGGAGGGAATGAAGGCGGTGGATGAGGCATTCAAGCTCATGAACAACCTCCCTGCAGCCTCCAAGATGACAACAAATCTGACTGAGTTTCTTCTTAGCGGTGATTTGCAGATAAATCAGACTGCGGAATCCCTTTATTTGCTGGACTTGAAGTCGGCGACATTGTCAATGATTCTGACTCATCTTGGATTGGCTCCAAGCGAGAGAAACGTATTTGACCTGCGCTTTCGTATTGCTGTTCCGAACACAACTTGTATTTTCAACTACGGTGTAATTCTTCGTAATTTTGACCCAATTACATGGGAGCCGAGCGAATACATTAATGGAACACGCTATACTTATCGAATTCTCGAAAGCGACGATTGCTCTTCAGCGGATGCATACGATCTTCCAGTTGCAGTGCATACTTCAAACGATGCCAACCCTCCGGCATCTTCAATACTAAACTTCGTTAATTATGGTTCATACTATTTGGGGTTGACAAGGGATGATGCAGGTGGGTTACGCTATCTTTATAGTCAGAAGAATTATAATTCTGAACTGTTGCCTTATGATGCCTTGGTTACAAGTCAACAGGCATCACTTCCAACAACGTGGACTGCTGTGACGACGAACGGGAGTATTACTTCTGAAATTTTGTCAAATTCACCTTGGATGGTGCCTCCGACTGGAGGAACAAACACAACCTCCACAACAACGACAACGACAACGGCTGCTGCTGCCTCCACTGGGACGACAACAACAACAGGTTCTTCTACAAATATAGCTTATATCCGTGGCGGAGTTGAAAAAGTCAAGTTTCTGAAAATGACTCCTATCGATTCGATCTTGGGAACCAATTACCACCCCCTGACCGTTAGTTTTACTGTTCCTGTGCTTTCCACAAATAAGTTGATCACGCAGAAGGTTACGAGAACCATTACTCATCCGGACATTGTGATTGCTGCTGCAGATCTTACCTCAACAACCACCGGAATCATTATTTACGAGCACCTTTACTATTATGTAACAGGTAGTTCGGATTCAAGCAGTACTACTGGAACTAGCACAACAACTTCATCTGATACAACTTCTGACGTAGGACCCGGAGTGTTCGATCCACGTGGAAGGTTTACCTTTAATAAATCTGGCGATATTCTGATAAACACGGGGTCTGGATCTACCTATTACGTCACGGAGGCGAATGCAAGCCACGATTATTCTTGGGGGAAATTTGATGGAACAACAAATGACCCAATCGTGTTTCCGTCAGGAACGAGCCTCCAGAATCTGAAGAATCACTATTATTCCGGTTCTTCAAACTAGGAAAATGAGATCATCCCAAGCTTTTGTAAATGATATGAAGCGCGCCTTGTTAGCAGTAATAATGGGTCTGGCAATTTGTCAGGCATCCTATGGGACCGATCCGATCTACATTAATTACGGTAGGATCACTAATGCCCCGACAGTTGACGCCTTTGCCTTTTGCAACATGGGCGAGTTTGATACGACCTATAGTAGTGTTACATCAGGGGGATCCGTGTCTGGGGGAGTCAGCGTTTACGATGCCATTTATCAAACACAAAACACCCACTATTATACAAATTCTGGGATCATGATCGGATCCACGGGATTCCGCTTTGATACCCTTTCTGCAGATAAGAAGGGCATGTATTCCCGCACGCCTGCGATGGTGTTTACTAACAGTGGATCTATTACAGCGGTTGACGGTTACGATAGTTCAACTTTGGATTATTACGGATACGACTACTACGACTCCATCAGTTCATACCTTCTGGTTTCTGCAACCAATATTGCCAATACAGGCACAATGACAGTGGGAGACGGTGGTATTATGGAGATTTCTGGAAAGAACGTTGATTTGAGCACGGGAACGCTGATCGCCGGCTCTCCTGATAGTGACAATGAGTCATATTACAATGGCACCTATTATTACTGGGGACGTGGTTACACACTGACGAATACTGTTTATGTCAATGCGAATGGTGTTAATGACCTTTATGCAGACATGTTTTGGCAGTATACAGATCTCGAAGACTATTGGGGTAATAATTATGCCGTCTATAATAGCAACCCTCAGTATCAGAAATGGGTTTATGCTTACCAAAGTAACGGGAAATACTATTTTAATTTTGTATATATTCGAACAAACAATATAGACACAAATCTCAATTTTGATGTGCGCTTTCGTACGGGAGGAACTGCGGATACAAACTTGGATTCATATGCGTCTGAAGCCATTGTTAGGGTTGGTGTAAAGGGGACTAATGTTGTGGATGGTAACCTGTTCACAAATTCTGCCTTTATCTTGGATCAAGGACAGCAAATGTTGACAATCTCTTTGCAGACGAACCTTCTTGTTGAGGGAGCATTAAGACCTTCAAATTTGGAAATCACAACAGGAGTTCCCTACGAGTGGTATGATGGATATCAATCTAATTATCCTTACAGTGATTATCTAATCTATCCGGGGCTCTTCACTGGAGACCCATATACCAATCAAACTCTCTTGACGACTAACACGCTTTACTACGCACAGATTGGACGTAATACGGAGAATGTGAGCGGTTATTATGGGTATTATTACAATTATGGATACTTGTTACTTTATGACTCTACTTATTATTTCAAACTCAGTTTTGCAGATCCTACAAATGAGACGGCAAGAATTGAAATTAACTCCGAGAATCTGAATTTAGATGGAGCACGCATTCGTGCGGAAGGTTTGCTAACGCTTAATGCAACCAATTTGACAGCCGGAGAAAAATCCTACATTGATGCAGGTAATTTAAGTTGTAATTTGGGAAATCCGGCGACGCCGTTGGTTATTTCAAACGTTTTACCTCATGCTCATAGCCGTCTCTGCGGCAACCTATACATTTATACTTCAGACTGGACAAATTCAACGGCAGCCGGAGTCAATGCCCGATTCCACCTGCTGATTGTTGACCCTGTGATGCAGGGAAATCAGACGCCGACTATTGTGGATTTAAATCTTCGTGGCACGAAGATTTACACAGAAGATCCAATCCGCGTTTCACGTAAAAGCACAATCGATACACCAAACCTAGTTGTTAACCAAAACTTTGAATTTGCAGACAAAGCGGGTGCGGTTGTTTCATCAACCATTCCCAAGTTAAAAAATCTTTTGGTTGAAACAAACGGCTACTTGCTTTCTGATTCGATCGGATGGTGGGGAGCGGATACAACCAATGGATTGTCTACAATTACAAATCGTGGAATTCTGGCTGCGAGTTCCCTTCGTGCCAAAGCTGCAGTGGTCGAGAACGCAGGAACACTTGAATCCACCATTGCATCACTCCTAAGCGTTGAAGGCACAACTGTTAATTTGACGACAAATGTGAATCCTGTGGTCCAATTTGATCAGGATACGCAGACGTACACCAATATACCGGTTCCAGATTACCTTATCTCTTACGGAGATATTTCCATTACGGCCGATAATTTGTTTGCTAATTATTCCGTGATAAGTAACGGATTTAGCATTGGGGGGAATTTGACGCTCAATGTGACTGGAAAACTCTCGGATAACGTTCCATCAACTCCCGGGACAAACGATGTCATAAAAAACTTCTGGCAAGTTAAAAATGGTTTGACCTTATTGAAAAAGCCGACGACAGGAGATCTCTTTGGAACAAAAATTGTGAATGTGGCAGATGGAACTACGAAGCCCATCAGCACTTGGGCGGGGGTGGATCGCGGCCGTTCTGCCGCTGGTTTTTCGAATAACGTTGTGATTGGACGATTGGTTTTGGATTGTCTGACGGATACAGCGGGTATGCGTTTCCGTGGTGCTTCTACGAAGAACGGAATGTATGTTGATTACCTTGAGTTCAAGGATTATTCAACCAACTACAAGAATAGTCTGACAATTGATTCATCCTTAGTGATTTACTTTGCCGATTCCAACATTGACCCCGTAAAATTGACCAATCTCTATGGAGGCAGACTTGCCTGGGTGCCGGAGTTTTCTGGTCCAAACAGTTCGACCAATGTTTTGGGACACCTCAATGGAGCAATGACTGGTTCTTTGACAAACTTGATGATCAATAAATCTTTGGTAAATTCCACCGATATTGATTCAAACGGAAATGGGATTCCCAATAAGTACGATAGTTACCCATTCGATGGCATCGTGATGTCAATTCAAGTGGTTGGGACTGGCAGTATAACTCCAAATTATAATGCAAGACCTCTCGATATTGGAGGAAGCTATACGGTCACGGCTGTTCCGGCTATTGGTTACACGTTCGCCGGTTGGGAATGGTCTTGTGACTCAGGAAATCCGAAGGTCAATACGAATTCCGCTTCAACCTCGTTTGTGATGCAGCCCAATTTGGTTTTGCGTGCAAAATTCACTTTGGTGGGTGGAGCTTTGGACTTGACTATTAACGGTCAGGGGAAGGTTTCACCAGACTTGAGTACCAATACGCTGATATTTGGAAATAAATATACGGTTACAGCAACTGCTGCTTCTGGCAACATTTTTGCCGGTTGGACTGGAAGTGTGACAAATTCTTCGACGACCCTCAGTTTTGTGATGGCGCCAGGCTTCTCCCTAGTAGCTAATTTTAGGACGAACCTCTTTTACGCATATAAAGGAAGTTTTAACGGTCTCTTTTATGGCACTACAAACGGGGCTTCTGCATGGAACTCCGGTTCATTTACTCTGACTTTGAGTGATAAAGGGGCAGGTTCTGGTAAATTGATTATGCCAACGGGAACCTATCCTTACTCAACCACCTTTAATACGGATGGAAGTGCAACTGCAACAGTCAAACGCAGTGGGTATGCGAGTCTGACTGTTAAGCTTCAGCTAACAACTGTTGGTGGAATCCAACAAGTGGTGGGAACAGTGGGGGATGGATCCACTTGGGGCGGTGAGTTGCTGGGAGAGAAGGCAATCTACAGCGCTGCAAAACCCAATCCGCTTAAAGGCGCATATACCATGATTATTGCTGGAAACAGTGAGAATGGCCCCGCCGGAGATTCGTATGGCAAGGTGACCATAAGTGCTGCCGGAGTTGCCGCGTTTACCGGGAAACTTGCGGATAATACGAGCTCATTCACCCAATCGGCCCCTATCGGTGCAAGTGGGCGTTGGCCATTCTTCTATACCCGAACGGGTAAGGACGTTTTGATTGGCTGGATTACAGTAAATACAAATGAATCCAGTGTTATTTCTGGCACTGTAACTTGGGCAAAGAAAGCTGCGACATCAAGCCTGTATAAGACTGGGTTTACGAACACATTTGATGTGATTGGCTCGACGTTCACGGCTGCGAAGAGTGGAACGGGCCTTGATCTTGAAACGCCAGTCGTGATCGTGAGTGGTGGTGATCTGACTGCAAGTGCAACCTATGCCGTTGCACTTAATTCGAAGACCTATACATATAGTTCCACTGCTGGAGAGATAAGCCTCAAGATAACCCCCAGCACAGGTTACTTTACAGGAAAGTTGACGAATCTCCTTACAAAGAAGAGTAATACTTTTAATGGTGTTGTTTTGCAGAACCAAAGTACAGCTCGTGGCTGTTTCTTTGGCTCATCTGCGAGCGGACAGGTAGTGTTGATTAGTCAATAGCCGGAGATTGACCATTTTCATAAGCATATGCGTAAATTTGAGTCTAACAGTGTAAAGTGGGCGACCGCTTTGTTGATGCCCTTGGTAATGGCGATTGCCGCTGGGGTAGCGATTCCCGAAGCATGTGAGGGGGCTGCGCCGCCAAACGACAATTTCGCGAACGCTCAAGTACTGACAGAGAGTTCTGGCACCGTTGTCGGAACAAATTATCTGGCCACGAGTGAACCCGGAGAGCCGGTGCATGTCGATGGCTTTTCTGATAACGCTTCGGTTTGGTATTCATGGACAGCACCCACAAACGGGACCGCTACATTTTATATTGGAGCGGCAGTCATCAACGGGAGCACCAATCAGTTGGATACGGTTATGGCCGCCTACAGTGGTGGATCGTTGACAACGCTGAGCTCAATCGCCAACAATGATGATGTTTCGGCATCCAACAACCTTAGCTCAATTACATTTAGTGTTACGAATGGAGCGATTTACTACATCGCGGTGGATAGCTGGCCATATGATTCTGGAATGTTTCTTCTGGTATGGAATGTGACTGGAGATACCAATACGGTCACCCCCATATCGTATCCGCTGACTAATGGGAGTGCTGGTACATTTAATTTTGTGTCTGGATTTAGCAGCTCCACCTATCCGGTGATTTACAATTTTAGCGACTACACATTATTGTGCGTTGCTGATGGCAGTTATCTCGTCCCAACTTACTACCAGCCAAGGACAGTAATTACGCGAACAGGTGGCTATAAAGGTCGAGTGCTGATCGACTATGTTGTAACAAACGATATCTATACAAATATCTTTGCGACGAACGTCGTTCTCGATTTCACTACCAATACGGATTCCACCACCACAAATTCCAGCATTACAACCAACGCTACTGTTTATTACAAAAATAACTATGGTTCTGGTGCCGTATATAGCGGCTATGTGTGGGTGTCAAATATCATGACAACAAATTGGCTTGGTGGAAATCCTGTGGTATCGACTGGGACAGATTATCCTGGTGGCGATATCACCGTAGCGCCTCCGGGAGGCTGGGTGACGGATTATCCAGTGGAAGAAGTTGTTCAATCGAATTACTTGGCTTATGTCACAAATGTTACTTTGGTTACAAACGTGTTTGGAACTGTCACCAATATCACAAGCCTTACAAATATCACATCTGAAACACAGACGGTAAGTGTAACAAACATAATTAATGGCGCTATTGTTTATACATCAACGTCAGATGCTGGAAGTGATTATCTTCCAGAAAGTGGAACAATAGTGATGGATGATTACCAGATGGAGTACGACTTATTTCCAGCGGTATTTGCCATGCCGCCAGGGTATGATCCAACAGATGTTGCTGCGTCAGTTAACAAGATAGTTCTCGTTCAACTATCAAACATAAGGTTTGCACCACTGGAGAACTTGGATGCGAGTTCGACGAATGTAGTTTCAAATATTGAACCTCCGCAATTGGGCGAAAACTCAACGGCGGCAGTCAGAATTTTAAACACCGCATATCCTCGCAACTATGATTATTCAACAGCGGTTTCGGGTGAAACAACCGATTGGCCCATTGTCAATTTCGAAATGTCGAATTACAGGGTGATAAATGGAATAGGGAGCATGAATGTCTATGCAACTCGCGTGGGCGGCGCATGCACGGTTGAATACCATGTCGACTGGGATGCATCAAAAAATGACAACTCACTGCACACTTGGGAAACTGAACCTGGATCAGAATATGCATTACCGGATGTTGATTATACGAGTGTAAATGGCACTGTAAGCTGGAGTGATACTGATTTGCCACCCAAAGCAATTGCGATTCCAATTTTCACAAACTCAGCGGTTCAATTTAATCGTGATATTCTCGTCACACTCAAGAAAGTAAATGATACCGATGAGGTTTTCATTGGTAACGTTAACCGGACGACAGTGACGATTCTTTTCGATCATGATTGGGATTATGGTATTCAACCGGCGGGTTCTGTCGATCGAACTTTTAATCCAGATTATAGTCTGACCTCGGAGTGGAATTACGGAAAAGAGAATGATTATCCGGCGGGGAATATAGCGCCTGGTGCAAATAGGACGGTTTATGCAGTTGCAGCCCAAACAGACGGTAAGGTTGTAATTGGTGGTTCATTTACCTCATTGGATGGCAATCCAGTGAATAGAATTGCAAGAATGACAACGGGCGGATGGCCAGACACAGATTTCAACACAGGAAGCGGTGCCAATAATACTGTTACTTCAGTTCTCATTGATTCTAATCAAAGGGTTGTGATGGGGGGATTATTTACCTCTGTCAATGGTGTGAACCGCTACCACGTTGCGCGCCTCAATGCGGATGGTTCCCTTGATACAGATTTTAAACCAGGTTTGGGGGCCAATGGTATTGTTTGGGCAATGACATTGCAAAACGATGGAAAGATCGTTCTTGCCGGAGATTTCACAAGTTACAATGGCACAAATCGAAATCATGTGGCTCGTATTAATTCGGATGGTAGTCTGGATACGACCTTTGATCCAGGAGTTGGTCCGAATGGAACAGTACTAGCAGTTGCTTCCGAAACAGACGGTAAAGTGGTGATCGGTGGTGATTTCTCAAGTATTAGCGGCGTATCAATGGCGAGCATTGCTCGCCTTACAACATTAGGGGCAGTTGATTCAACATTTAACATTGGATCTGGTGGAATTGATGGTCCAGTCTACTCACTGATGGAACAGTCAGATGGAAAAGTAATTCTTGGGGGCTCTTTTTCCACCGTCAATTATTTGAGTCGTAATAATATTGCTCGTTTGAAAACCAACGGAAACATTGATAATACCTTTGATCCAGGGGCTGGCACAGACGGGGCAGTTTATGCTCTTGCACTGCAAAGTGATGGCAAAATCTTGGCTGGCGGCTTATTCACACAGTTTAACCAAACCCGGCGTGTTGGCTTTGTTCGGTTATTTGCGTCAGGCTCGGTGGATACTTCATTCATGGATACAGCCTACAATCAATTTGCGGGCATTCCTAATCACTACGCAAATCCTCTGGCATACGATGAGTCTGATATGGCGTCTGCCCAGAATACTCGTAACTCGGTTCTGTCCATGAGCGTACTGCCATCTGGCAACATTATGATTGGTGGTCAATTTGCGCGTGTGGGTGGCGGTATGACGCGTGATGATATTCGTACCCAATTGAATGTGGCTCGCATTATTGGAGGTTCAACTCCTGGGCCAGGAAATATCCAATTTGACCAATCCACCTATTCAGTGAACGAGAACCAAGGGTATTTCTTTGTAAGTCTGGTCCGAACCAATGGAAATTTGGGTATCATTGGGGCTGCGTTTGGAACAAACACATATCCAGTAGGCCCTGGAGCCTTAGGAGCCAATGATTTTGTGCTGTCCCCGACTTATGAGAGTCCAATTTGGAATACATATTGGCCGGGACCATTGGTAACAGTAGATAACCAGCATACGAACTACGGTTGGCAGAGATCAGATGGCTTGTGGGGCCCCAATTATAATGAAAGTCCAATTGGCGATTCTTATGCCTACGTTTATTTGGGAATCGTGGATGATTACATCGTTAATGGAAACCGTACTGCTCCATTAAATCTTGCGACTCCTTTTAGTTCATTCTTCCTTGGACATGTAAATATTCCATTGGGAGCTGCACTTGGAACTTCCTCATCGGTATTGCAAGTGGTGGATAACGATGTCAAACATGGCCAGTTTAGTTTCGTTGCAACAAATTACATCGTTAATGAGAGCGGTGTGACCGTCACATTGGATGTGATTCGAACAAATGGAAGCTCAGGGTTGGTTACTGTTGACTACGCGACAATGAATGGAACGGCGTCCAACAAGGTGGATTATTACACGAACAGCGGCACGCTGAGTTTCCCTGAAGGGGTCACAAATAAACAGATTACTATAACGATTAAAGACAATACTGTTGTTCAGCCAGACCGTTATTTCTACGTAGTATTGGCGAATCCAGGTGGTCAGGCTACGTTAAATGCAAATGCATCCACAGCGATGGTCACAATCATTGACGATGATTTTCTCGCTGGGCATCTGAGCTTTAGCTCAACGAATTTCATTGCCAGTGAAACATCGACCTCTGCTGTTGTAACGGTTACTCGCAGAGGAGGTTCAGTTGGAACGTTGTCAGTGCAGTATTCGGTTTCAGATGGAACAGCTGTCAATAACATTAATTATGTTGGAACCACTAATTCACTAAAATGGAATAGTGGAGACGTTACGTCACGCTATATCTATGTTCCAGTGATTCATGATAATAAAGTGACAGATAATTTGAAGGTGAACCTCCGCTTGTTCAATCCGATTATTTCTGGTGACTCGCTCAACGTAAATAACCCGGTGGTCCTTGCCACTCAGATTACAAATGCGACGGTGACCATCATCAACGAGGATTATAGTGGTTATCTGGAGTTTTCTGCGGCAAACCTGAATGTGATGGAGAACTCGGGAACGAATGTCATAACTGTTTATCGTAAATATGGTACTTCTGGTGAAGTCAGTGTTGGAGTTAGAACGGTTGATGGAACGGCGACGAGCGGCACAAATTACATTGGAGTGACGAATCGTTTGACGTTTGCTGCTGGTGAAATGAGCAAGAGTTTCCCACTCAAGGTGGTAGATGACGGGATTACAAATGCAGATCGGGTGTTAACGATGCAGTTGTTTAATCCAAATCCGACAAACGCGTTGAACATGCTCGGGCTCTACACGAACATGACGGTAACGATTATTGACAACGAAACGACACATGAACCAGCGGGTTCAGTCGATGTGACCTATTACATTGGAGAAGGTTTTAATGATTTCATCCTTGGGATGAGTGAGCAGCCGGATGGCAAGGTTCTGGTTGGTGGTAACTTCACATATGCAAACAAGGCGGTTCGAAACAGGATCGCACGTATGAACACGGATGGCTCGATTGATACCACATTTCTGATGAATCAAAGTGGTGCGAACGATACCGTTCGTGCGGTTTTAAGCCAGACCCCGGATCCTTCTCTGGGAATGACCAATGGTCCAATTCTTGTTGCAGGAAGTTTTACAACATTGGATGGCGTAAATCGTTCTTCGATTGGTCGTTTGAATTTGGATGGTTCACTTGATGAAACCTTTGATCCAGGCTCAGGTGCGGATAACGCAATTTTCGCAGTATTGGAGACGGTCAGCAGTGGAAGCAGTTCATTTACGCGGAAAATTTTAATTGGTGGAAGTTTTGGCAGTTACAACGGTATTACTGCAAGTGGAATTGCCCGACTCAACGATGATGGAACTCTGGATGACACCTTCCAAGTTGGAACGGGTGTTGGAGGAACGAACGGTACGGTGTTTGCCTTAGCATCACAGGCTGATGGTTCCATCCTGGCTGGCGGTGATTTCGTAGCCTTCGATGGTTATGTTCGCAAACATTTGGTGCGTTTGAGTGCCGAGGGCCTTGTGGATTCGACTTTCAATCCAAATTTTGGAGATTCTGTTCGCACGATTCTGGTTCAGGACGATGGCAAAATTCTGGTTGGTGGTGTCTTTACCAATGTCAACGGGCAAAACTTTAATCATTTGGTTCGCCTGAATTCGGATGGATCCATAGATAACACCTTCAAGATTGGAGTCGGATTGAATGATACAGTTTTGGCCCTTGCTTTGAACCCACAGGGAAAAATTCTGGTTGGTGGTGAGTTTACGCGTGCCAATAACACAACACGCAATCGTGTTACGCAAATCAACAGCGATGGAACGGTTGATCCTGGCATGAACTTTGGATATGGGGCTGATAGCTTCGTTTCTGGAATTCTGTTGCAGAGTGATGGGAAGATTGTTCTTGGAGGAGGCTTTAACACCTTTAATCAGTTGGCGTATCCTCATCTTGTTCGCCTGTATGGTGGTTCAATGTTCGATTCTGGCACTTTGGAGTTTGATTCGCCGACTTACACTGTTGCTGAGAATGGAACGAATGTGACCGTTATGGTGCGACGCCTTGGTGGAACATACAATGCTGCATCAGGAAGTCTCTCCGTGGATGTCATTACAGAAGATGGCACTGGTTTGGCTGGAAAAGACTACCATGCGCTTACAAACACTCTTGTGTTTCCTGTTGGTGAAACCTTCCAGTCGGTGGTTATTCCCATTATTGACAACTTTTATCTGGACGGGACGCGTGCTTTCTATGTTGCTTTGACTAATTTCTCTGTGTCGAGCGCAATTGGACCTCAACCCACAGCTGAAGTTGATATCATTGATGATGAATGTGGTGTGAGTTTCTCTCAAAGCGATTACCGGGTGATGGAAAACATTGCCTCTGGTACGGCATTGCTCCAATTGGTGCGCGTCGGAAATACAAATGCAGTATTCTCGGTGGATGTTTTAACAACGACCAATGGGACAGCGAAGGAAGGCGTGCGTTACTACGGAATCACTAACACGGTGACATTTGATGTTGGCGAAACCAACAAGAATATCTACATGCCGCTGATTGATGATTCCATAGTGATTGGAGATCAAACCGTCGACCTGATTCTGACAAATCTGGTTGGATCAAGCAGCGCGATTTTGATCCAGCCAAGTATGGCTGAAGTTGTCATTGTTGAAGATGATACAGCTTCAGGTAAACTAATGTTTAGCCAGCCGTCGTTCTACGCTCAGGAAAGTGACAGTAATGCTGTGATTGAGATTGTTCGTACGAATGGATCCACAGGACCAATCTCGGTTGATTACATGACAACGAATGGTACGGCCATTGCCGGTAACCACTATACCGGGACAAATGGAACTTTGGTTTTTGCTGATGGTGAAATAAGCAAAAAGATTTATGTTCCAATAATTGAGAATAACCGGACAGAAGGGAACTTGACGTTTTCTATTTTACTGTCAAATCCGACAGGCGGAACATCAATTTTAAGTTCTAACTCAACGATTGTTACTATTGTTGATGATGATATTGGCGTCGGCTTTACTCAGCCCACCTACTATATTGATGAGTTGTCAGAGGTTGTTGTTCTTTCTGTGGCCCGCATGGGAGGAAGTAACGGGGTGCTCTATGTGGACTACAAGACAACAGATGGAACGGCAAAGGCTGGAGCCAATTATACCGGATCAACGAATAAGCTGCGGTTTGCTGATGGTGAAACGCTAAAGACATTCTCTATCCCGGTTCTCCATGATTCATTGGTTACAGGGAACCAGAACTTTAAGGTTTCTTTGTCAGTGACCAACCCCAATGTTCAGTTGTCTTCGATTCCGACAGCAAACGTTGTGATTGTCGATGGTGATAATGGATTTAGTTTCAGCACGAATACTTATACCGTGTCAGAGCAATCCAACGTCGTGGTTACAGTGATCAGGTCAGGATCGGTGTTGCGTAGTAACATGGTTTATTTTGCAACGAGCGATGGCACCGCAGTTGCTGGTGATAAATATTACGCCACCAACGGTAGTTTGGTGTTCGAGCCAGGTGTTGTCACAAAGAGCATTGAACTTCAAATCATTGACAACAAGAAGGTCGATGGTGACAAATACTTCAACCTTTCACTTTCAAGTCCAACGGATGGAGCTCAGTTGGTTTCGCCTAGCAGTGCAGTGGTGAATATCATTGATAATGACATTGGGTTGAGTTACTCGAGCCCCACCTATTCTGTGAGTGAATGTGGTGTGAGAGCGACGGTCGGCGTTATTCGCACGGGCTTGACCAATGATGCTGTCTCAGTTGCCTTCTCTGCTTATGATGGCACAGCCGTAAACGGTGTAAACTACGTAGCTACGAATGGAATTCTGGAATTTAAGCCGGGACAACAAACAAATAGTTTCACTGTGCAGGTGATTGATGATAACCGGATCTTGGGTGACTCCACAGTTCTTCTGAGTCTGCAGAATCCGACGGATGGTGCGACAATCCAGTATCCATTGACCGCCACATTGAACATCCTCGAATGCGATGGAACTTTAATTGTGCCAGCGGGGGTTGCTCTGACTGCTGAGAGCATGACTCCGACCAACGGCATGATTGATGCCGGTGAAGCGGTTACAATCTGGTTTGGCCTGAGAAATGTTTCCGGTCAGGATACGACAAATCTTTCAGCAACGTTGATTCCCGGAAATGGGGTTAGTAACATTGTCAATGCAACCCAGAATTATGGTGCTTTGACACCGGATGGCCATGCGGTGTCAATGCCGTTCACATTTACTGCGGCTGCAACGAATGGACAGAGAATCATGGCAACGTTCAGTTTGAAGGATGGCACTCGTACAAACTTTGAAAGTGTATCCTTCAGCTTTGATGTTGGGCAGCACGTTGTTACTGGTACAAATGACACTCAGATCGTCATCAATGATAATTCTGATGCATCTCCGTACCCATCAGTTATCACAATGAGCGGAGTTTCTGGAGTGGTGAATGGAGTGAGTATCACGCTCTCGAACTTCACGCACAGTTATCCATCTGATGTGAGTGTGATGCTAACAGGGCCGGATAATCGCAAGGCGCTCCTCATGTCAAAGTGCGGTGGTGGTGTTTCTGTTCAGAATACCATGCTGACTTTCAGTGATTCTGCAAACACAGTTTTGAGTGGTTCTTCAAAGATCGTGAGTGGAACAAACCAACCCTCAATTTACACTGCGACGAATCTGTTCGACTACTTGTTTGATCCACCGGCACCAGTCGGTACAATGAACACGAATCTCAGTGTGTTCAACGGTTTGGAAGCAAACGGTAAGTGGTCGCTCTATGTAGTCGACTCGAAGGCGATGGATTCAGGTATGATCAGCAACGGTTGGAGAATCTCCTTTGCAACAGGCACACAGATTCGCTCAGATGCAGATTTGGAGACAACGGTGACTCCATCTGGGACTAATGGCGTGGTTGGAAATAATTTAACCTATACAATTACGGTTACAAACTACGGACCTGGAGTGGCTACAAATGTTGTGATTTCAGACATACTGCCCAGTGGAATGAGTTATGTTTCTGGACCAGTGACAGCATCGGCTGTTTCCGGTGGCCAATGGAGCTATTCAATTCCGACGCTGGCCATGCCCAAGTTGGTTGGATCGAAACTCCAATATTCCGGTGTTAGCTTCACGATGGTTTTGCAGCCTACTACTGTTGGAACAGCAACCAATGTTTTGGCAGTGGCCTCCTCTGTGGATGATTTGAACCTGACGAATAACACAGTGACAACGGTGACACCGATTGAAGTGGCATCTGCCGACCTCGCGGTCAGTATGACTGAATCGCCTAATCCAATCCCATTTGGCGGAACAATGGTTTACACGATTGTAATAACCAACAAGGGACCGTCTCGCGCAAGTAGCGTTATGCTGACAAACGAATTGCCTGATGGTGGTGTTCTCTTGAGCACATTAAGTAATTCAACGCTCACCGATGGGGTTTTGATCGCCAACCTTGGGGATTTGGAAGTGAATGGGCAAAAAACGATCACCCTGTCTGTTCGAGGGGACGTTCCTGGCACAGTCACAAATACAGTGCGAATCGGTTCATCAGTTCTCGATAAACTGAAAGCAAACAACATTGTATCAGTGAAGACAGAAGTGGGAGCCCCTGCCAGTATTACCGTTGTCCGTCTGGCAAATGGATTTAATATCACATGGCCTGTGGGGGGTAATTATGTTCTTGAGAGTGCCACGAATTTGAGTGATTCGACTGTGTGGGTTGAAGTGACAACACCAGCCCCGACTATCGTGAATGGAAATTACGTGGTCCCAGTAACCTACGGAGAGAGTCGTAAGTTCTTTAGACTGCGCGCAAAAGATTAGCGATTGCAGAATGTTAAGGCCCAAGGCTGACCGCCATTGTTTAATGGCGGTTTAGCCGTAAAGATGGCTGAATGGAATTGATGTTTGTAAGAATTGATAGCCAAATGAAAAACCGTTTTGAATTATCTCGAGCCGCCAAAGTGAGTTCTCGCCAAGGGGTGCGCATGTCATTTTGGTTCAGTGTAGCTGCCGGGTTGTTCCTGCTTGTCGGCCAATGTGCTCACGGCGCTCCGTTCCGCAACTTGGTTGTACCGTTTACGCAACCGGACGGAACACATATCGAAGTCATCGGCTCTGGTGATGAATTCTACGCGAAGTTTGAGACGAAAGATGGTTTCACAGTTGTATTTGACCCGAGCCTTAAAGCGTATTGCTATGCAAAGCAAGCTGCCAATGGACAACTTGAATCGACTGGTGTCCAAGTTCACAAGAGCACGGGTGCGGCGGTCGGAGTGCAGAAGCACATCCGCATAAGCAGTGAAGCGCGCAAGGCTCAAGTTGTTGCACGTTATCAAAAATGGCAGTTGGGAACCAAGCAGGCTGAGCGCTGGGAGGCTTTGAAGGCAACCATGCGTGCTCGGGAGTCTGGAGCTGAAATGGCTCCTCCAACTACAACAACTGTTGGAACGAAAGTTGGGCTTTGTCTCTTGATTGATTTTGATGATGATGAGGGCACTGTTCCCCAAGCTGACATCATCGATTTTTGTAACGGAGACAATTATACCAGTTACGGAAATAATGGTTCAATCAAGCAATACTACAAGGATGTTTCCAACGGAAAACTGATTTATACGAACGTTGTAACTGCCTACATTCGCATTCCTAGCTCATTGCATCCAAAGAGCTATTACAATGACACATCTGTTGATACCGGGCTTAATGCAAACAACTTGATTTCAGATGCGTTGACGATTCTGAAAGCAGAATCCAATTATTCGACTGATATTCTCCCGACCTTTGATCCTCTGACTGTTGATTCTGACAATCAGGTTGTGGCTATGAACGTTTTCTACGCAGGCGACAATGGCGGTGTTTGGAATTATGGTTTGTGGCCTCATTCTTGGTCGCTTTATTATGCTGGCCCAATTGAGCTCTCCACTGGTGGCAAGAAAGTATTCAAGTACCAAATCACCAACATTGGAACCAAGTTGACGATAGGTACCTTCTGTCACGAGAACGGGCACATGCTTTGCGGCTATCCTGACCTGTATGATTATGATTACGATTCAATTGGTGGTGCGGGTTACTTCTGCTTGATGGCAGCTGGAAACTTTGACAATAACCCCGTTCAAGTTTGCGCTTACTTAAAGAGAGCTTCGGGCTGGGCGACAGTTACGGAGTTGGACAGTAGTTCTGGTATTCTTGCGACACTGGGCACGACTGGAACTAATTTTAACCACTTTTTCCGTTATCAGAAGCCAGGAGTTTCAACAGAATATTTTCTGTTGGAGAATCGTTTTACCAGTGGACGTGATGCGTTGATCCCTGGGGCGGGTATTGCTATCTGGCATATTGATGAATTAGGTGATCGTGATAATCAGAGCCTCATCCCAAACACAAGTCATGCAAACTACGAGGCGACGCTGGTTCAGGCGGATAACAAGTGGGACTTTGAGCATAATGTCAATGAAGGTGATGCCAATGACCTCTATTACAGCAGTAATTCAGCGGATGGCTATAGCAATGCTTTCAATGACGAAACAGGCCCAAGCGCCAATTGGTGGGACGGAACGGATTCGGGATTAAATGCATATGATTTTAGCGATAAGTCACAAAGAATGTCTTTTGTGATCGGCTATCCATCGTACGTTTCCATTGGATACCTGACAAATACATTAAGCGGAGGGAATCTGAATGGGATGATCGATTACGATGAGTGCAATAACTTGACGGTGACGATCACAAATAAAGGAACCATTTCTGTCACGGACATCAAAGGCGTTTTGAGCACGACCAACGCGAATGTCTTTCTGGCACAAGCAACCGCTGATTTTTCAGAGTTGCTGGTCGGTGGAACATCACAGAACCTGACGGCCTTTCAAATCAGCACGTCGCCAGAGTTTGTTTGCGGGACTCCCATCTACTTTATGCTCGTTCTGAAGACGGATGTGGGGAATGTAACCAACGCTTTTACTGTTAAGACTGGAACCACTGGAAAATCTTACAGTTTTAACTCTTCTGGGTCTGCCAACATCCCAGATAACAGTAGCGCAGGTGTCTATTCTCCAATCACTGTTTATGGCTTGGATGGAATCTTGACAAAGGTGACTTGCTCAATGTTTATCGAACATACGGCAGATTCGGATTTGACGATGGAGTTGGTTGCGCCGGATGGCAAGACGGTTCGCCTTGCAAGTCAGGTCGGCGGTTCAGGAAATAATTTCGGCAATTCGTGCGATGGAATTCGCACCACGTTTGACGATGATGCAGCGATATTAATTTCAAATGGCTATGCCCCGTTTGCTGGGAGTTACATGCCGGAGCAAATGCTTGCAACCTTCGAAAACAGGTCAGGGACGAATGTAAATGGTATATGGAAGTTGCATGTCATCGATTCAGCTTCTTTTGATACTGGCACAATTGATTGTTGGTCACTTTCTCTCACTGCGGCACATTGCGTTGACGGCGGTGGCGAATGCTCCGGTGTTGATTTGTCAGTGACGTTGGATCAATCGCCAGTTCCTGGATCAGTGGGGGCTCCGTTGACTTACACAATGGTGGTTTCAAATGCCGGCCCCAGCACTGCCAAAGGTGTGATGCTGAGTCAGACGTTGCCGCTAACAGAGGACAATGGTGTTACCTATTCCTACTCAGTTTTGAGTCAGGGAAGTGCAACCCCATCAGGCGATATTGTTAATTGCAACCTGGGTAACATATTGCCAGCTCGTACTGCTACAGTTGCCATCACCGTTATCCCGAAGGCCAGCACAAACTTTACAACAACAGCAACGATTGGGGCGACTTCGAGCGACTATAATTCTGTCAATAATTATGCAACGCTGGAGACTTCGATTTTTGGCGGACGGTCTGATCTGGGAGTTACAATGAGTGTGGCTCCAAATCCTGTTCTGGCGGGAAGCGATTTGGTTTACACTGTGAATGTTTATAACTACGGACCAAGCACAGCTACCAATGTGATCGTGACAAATTATATGCCTCTGTCAGTGACTAATGTCGTGATTACAGCTAGTGAGGGAGTTGGACATGTTTTGGGAACAAATGTATGGACGGAGTTGGGAAATATTGAGACGAATGTAACGGTCACATATACGGTAAAAGTGACACCAATGGAGGTTGGACAAATTACTGCAACAGCACTCGTGACGAGCGCCATGTTGGACCCGGTCAGCAGTAATAACCGAACGACGGTGACTAGCGTTGTTGGTCCCTCGGCGGACTTGGCAGTTACAATCAAGGGGGATTCTGATCCTGTGCTGGTTAACGGTAAAGTGACGTATACGATGACTGTGGTGAACAATGGTCCAAGCAAAGCCACGGATGTCAATCTGACATACGTTTATCCGTCTACTGCAAAACTGGTGGATTCATCAGTCAGTCAGGGAACACTGGATGCAAGTTCATCCGGTTTGGTCGTTGGTAACCTCCAATCCCTGGATGTTGGCGCAAGTGCGACGGTTACTGTTGTCATGCAATATCCTATTGAAGGTTCGTTGAGCAGTTCTGTTTCAGTGTCTGCGGGGCAGAGCGACGCAAAAACTGCAAATAATACGGCTACCATCAAAACTGGCTTCATGCCGCCGGTTGTCATATTGGCTGAGGGCACTAAGTTATTGTTAAATGAGAGTATTACACCCGCGGATGGGGTGGTTGAGGCAGGCGAGACGGTTACAGCTTCGCTTAGCATCACAAATCAAGGTACGTTGGCGGCAACAAATGTTGTGGCTCAACTTCAACTCGGCGGCGGCGTGTTGATGCCCCAGATTAGCTATTCCAACGGAGTTGCACCGCTGGTGATGCAATCGTTTGGAACCATTCCTTCTGGAACCGCGAGCAGCCATTCCTTTAACTTCACTGCTGTGGCTACAAATATTGGCACGATCCAGGCGTCCCTGTTGGTTCAGTACACTCAATTTGGTTCAAATATCGTGGTGACAGTCCCATTTACGTTCCAAATGCCTCAGACAACATCGTTTGCCAACCAGACAGCCATCTCTATTCCTGATCTGGGTGAAGCGAATCCGTATCCTTCCTTAATTGATGTTTCAGGAGTTTCTGGAACAGTGAAGAAAGTTACGGCGACGCTGGTGAATTTTGGACATACAAGTCCCCATGACGTAAGTGTGCTTTTGGTAAGTCCCAACGGCAGAAGTTCTGTTCTGATGGCTCATCCTGCAAAGAATAACGGATTGAGCAGTGGCCAGACGGTTACACTTACTTTTGATGATGAGGCAACAAGCGTTGTTCCTTCTACGGAGAGTTTGATTACTGGTTCCTACAAACCGGCTCAATACATGCCGAACGTTGAGTTCTCGGAGGATGCACCAGAAGGTCCTTATGTTGCCTCTTTGTCTGTGTTCGGTGGATTTGATCCGAATGGAACATGGAAGTTGTATGTTACGGACGACACACCGGGGGACCTCGGCAGCATCGCTGGAGGATGGATTCTTTCTGTGACAACAGTGAATCCTGTGAATCCGATGGCAGACTTGGGAGTCAGCGTTGTGGCATCAACCAATTCTCTTTTAATGGGAAGCAGTGTTAACCTGACTCTGACAGTGACAAATGCTGGACCGTCAGTTGCCAGCAATGTTTTGCTGACCAATGTTTTGCCAGCCGGCATGAGTTTTGTGAATAGTTCAATCGCTGGACAAGTCAGCGGAAATACGTTTACCACAAGTCTTGGTAGCTTGCTTCCGAGCAACACCGTGACTCTGGTAATCACAGCTCTGGTAAATTTGAATGGTTCATATACAAGTGTCGCTTCTGTTGGAAGTCCGGAAGTTGACTTCTGCACGGTTAATGATTCCGCTGAGGTGAGTATTACTGGTAACAAACCGACTGCTGACTTGACAGTTTCAATTCTTGATTATGCGGATAAGATAACAACTGATTCCACTTTGAACTATTCTGTGCAAGTGGCCAATGCGGGACCCAATGACGCCGTGAATGTGATTTTGACAAACATCATTCCTTCTGGCTTCAAGTTTGTTTCTGCAAATCCCTCACAGGGCACCAGTAGTTACGTTGATGCGGCCAAATGCCTCATTACAAGTTTTGGGAAAATTCCCAGTGGTTCTGTTGGAATTGTGACGGTGAGTTTGCAGCCAGGCAGTGTTGGGCTGGCAACAAACATTTTTGTGGCAGTGACTGATTCCACAGATCCCAATCTTGAAAATAATTACACCGGCTTTGTTACAACAGTCAAAGAAGCCGGACCAATTATTGTAACAGATGGGGTTAAATTGATTTCCGAGAATTTGAATGTAAATGGCGCCATAGACTCAGGTGAAACTGTTACGATAGAGTTTCGTCTGGCCAATACTGGCAGCCGGGCAACGACGAATCTGGTGGCTGTGTTACAGTCGGGGAACGGTGTCGTGAGTAGTGTTACGCAGAGCTATGGCGCAATTGGAACTGGAAGCTCTGTTTCACGTCCATTTACGTTTACTGCCCAGGGAACAACAAACGGAATTTTAACGGCAAAACTGACTTTGACCGATGGAAAGAGTGTTTTGGATCCCGTGTTTTATACTTTCCAATTTCCAACAAAAGGCAGTTATGCCTTCACAAATGGCATTGTGATTCCTGAGAGTGGTGCTGCCTATCCTTGCCCGGCAACGATTACTGTTTCTGGGCTGACTGGGTACGTTAGCAAGGTAACGGTTACATTAAATGGGGTTTCTCACGCATTTCCGCGTGACATCAATGCGACTCTCGTGAGTCCGGACGGCAATTACTCTGTTGTGATGTCACATGCGGGGGGTGCCTATTCAATAACAAATCAGACCTTTGTTTTCAGTGGTTCAGCAAGCACTGCCCTTTCTGCAACGAACCGGTTGGTTTCTGGTTCTTACCTGCCGACCAAGTATGGTGCTGCTGTAGCGTATCCGAATTTGGGTAACATTGGCACATGCAGTTTCGATGTCTTTGATGGAGTGGTTCCCAATGGAACATGGGCACTGTATGTGGTGGACGATAGCGTTGGTGATGGTGGCTCCATCTCTGGTGGCTGGAGTCTGAATCTGGAAGTCGTGAAGACTGTCAACGATGTCGCTGATCTGGCTGTTTCCATGGATGTGCCTGCGCATGTCAACTGCCTGAGTCTCGTTACCAATACAATAACTGTTTTCAATAATGGTCCGGCTGATGTCGCAAATGTGGTGGTAACGAATTTGATTCCCGAGGATGTGACTTTGGTTTCTGCTGTTTCACTCCAAGGGCGTTGCGATACAAATTTGGCTGGTGTTGTGACGTGCGACTTTGGCACTGTAAAATCCGGTGATGGTGAATCGTTCACTGTTGTTTTGATGACGGGGGCTAAGGCAACAACGACTTCGTTGAAAGCTTTTGTGACGGGTGATGCGTATGACACGGTTGAGTCGAATAATTCGGTGACTCAAAATCTTATTGTTACTCTGCCACAAGATTCGAAGTTGACGGCAACCTACCTGAAGGCTTCGAAGAGCGTTCAACTGACGTTGGTCGGACAGCCCAGTCACGGATATGTGATCGAGTCATCAACCAATCTGACCTCTTGGTCTGTGTTGAGCACAAATACACTGTCAGCGGATGGCTCCGCAGTGGTCGTGGACAAGGTTGGAACTTCATATAAGTTCTACCGTGCTGTTCGACAATAGAGTGGTGACATGTGGCTTCTAGGTCTCACTGGCGGAATTGGAATGGGTAAATCCACCGCTGGTGAGTTGCTCCGACAGCTCGGGGTAAACGTGGTGGATACGGATGTTTTGGCTCGACAGGTGGTTGAGCCAGGGCAGCCAGCCCTCGATGAGATCCGGAGCAAGTTCGGAGCGGGGGTTTTTCTTCCAGACGGTCGATTGAATCGGCAGGAAATGGCAAGGGTTGTCTTTTTCGATTCCTTGGCGCTCAAAGAGTTGGAGGGGGTTCTGCATCCGCGAATTCGAACAGCTTGGCAGCTCCAAGTATCCCTGTGGAGAGAAACTGGGGTTCAGACGGGTGTTGTTACGATTCCATTGCTTTTCGAAACGCAATCTCAAGCATTGTTTGATTTTACCATTTGCTGTGCGTGTGCCAGCGACTCTCAGAAAAAGCGTCTGGCGTTGCGAGGGTGGAGTGCAGACGAGGTGGAGAAGAGGATTGGTTCCCAATTAAAAATTGAAGAGAAGATTAGACTCTCGAATTTTGTTGTATGGACTGATTTTTCTCTGGAAATACATCAGGCGCAACTGAAGAAGATACTCACGACAATTCAAGAACAGGGGAAGTAAGTCATACTTTTTTTGTGGAAGGAATGGGAGTCGTGGCACATCGAGGGCAGATTCCAAAGAACTCCAATTTGTGGGTTACCCCGTGGTAACCGTATGTTTTGGCAATTCGGGTTTCAAATTCCTCAGGGAAACAGGCTTCAATTTCGACGATTGCAAAGCATCGCGTGCAGATGAGGTGATGGTGGTGGGCGGTGCCTTCTTCCTGGGTAAGTTCGAAACGGGCGATCCCATCTCCAAAATCAAAACGTTTTACAAGAGCCATTTTTTCGAGAAGGTGCAGAGATCTGTAAATGGTTGCGAGATTACACTCGCCTTGAGGCATACGGGAATGGACCTCTTTACAAGTGAGGGGATGAGCTTCGTTGCGCAGGATGCTTAGGATGGTTTGGCGTGGAATGGTGATTTTGTGGGACCGCTGACGAAGACGTTCGGTGATATCAGAGAGGCTGCAATGCTTGTGGGGCATAAAATCAAGTGTGGGAGAAGAAGAGGCTCGCGATGCCCAGAAGGGTGCCCATGACGATTGCGGCAAGTTTTTGGATGTTGATGCGGTGTCCATCCTCTGTTTCGAAAAGGATGGTTGTCGAGATATGCATGAAGATGCCGATGACAATGGCCATTAGCTCTTTGGTGTGCATTGCAAGGCTTGTGTGAGCGCTCAAGGCCATTCCGAGGGGTGCCATTGCGGCGAAGAGCCCAAGCCAGCCTAGTGAAGCTTTACGACCAATTCCACTATGCAAAAGCATTCCGAAAAGAGCGATTGTGACGGGGTAATTGTGGGTGACGATGCTCCAAAGCAGGAGGCGCCGCGATTCAATGTCGTGGTGCGATTGCGGGTTTCCGAGTGCGGTGGCTTCTATGAAGGCATGAAGACAGAGGCCTGCTAGGATTCCGATGGGGAGTTTCCCCGCGATGGAATGGGAATGGCCATGTTCGACCCCTTTGGAAATGCTATCCAGGGCAATTTGAGTGTAAAAGCCGATGAGTATGAGTGTTCCAATCCACCACGCGGGAAAGGCTGAGGGCTCTGTGTAGAGTTCCGGGAGAAGGTGGAGAAAGGTGAGGCTTAGGAGAAATGCCCCGGTGAAGGCGTTGAGAAGCTTGATATGCCGGGGTTGGTCCAGCTTGAAGCACAGAACGCTGATGACTCCAAGAATGATCGTGGAGAGGAGCTTAAGATAGTCTAGAAGCAGGTTGGAGAGCATCTAATTGCGAATCATTTGCAATTAAGAATGCAAAAACCCCCCGCAACCATGTTGCGGGGCGAGTTTTTACTTCATCAACAGCATCTGACGGGCGCGCTTAATGGAGCGATTCAATTCCCGCTGATAATGGGCAGGAAGACCCGTGTACTTGCGAGGCAGGATGCGGCCTTGCTCGGTCACAAATTGCTTGAGCAAATTGACGTTCTTGTAGTCAAGGGCATCGACTGTGAAATCGATTTTTGGCTTTGGACGTGGGGTGCGGACTTCCATGGCAGAACCTCTGCCGCCGTGTGCTGAATGGCCAACTGGCTTTTCTGGATGTGTTTTACGTGGCATATGTATTACTTGATTTCGCGATGCAAAGTGTGCTTTCTGAGAAACGGATTGTATTTCATGATTTCCAATTTCTCGGTTTTGAGCTTTTTATTGCGCGTCGTTGTATAACGGGAAGGGGTTTTTCCTTCCTTGCGCGCCTCAGTGCATTCGATTGTGATAATTTCGCGAGCCATAAAATCTATTCTTTTTCTTTTGGTTTCTCTTCTGCTTCTTCATCATCATCGCCTTCGCTGGAACCACTGTTGTCAACAGTTCCCAGTGCGCCGAGACGACGTTGCCGCAAAGCACCCTCGCGCTCAAGTTGGCTTTGCGCCTCCACAGTAAAGCGTGTCCAGGGGATTGCGTCCAGTCGAGATTTTGGAATCGTTTTGCCTGTCAGTTCGCAAATGCCGTAGGTTCCCTTCTCAATACGCTTCAGGGCTTCCTCAATTTCATAGACGGCGTCCTGGTCGGACGAGAGGAGGCTCAGAGCAAAATCACGGTCAAAATTATCTGTTCCAGAATCAGCCATGTGGAGACTGTAGCTAGACATTTCCTCGGCTGATTCTTTTGCGAGGCCGTTCATCTGATTCAACAGACGGTCGCGCAATTCAAGCAGATGTTGATAATATTTTTGCCATTCCGGTTTGATTTTGGCCTGGCTGACTGCCGTACGGGGTACTGCAACAGCGCGTCCGAGGATGGAGGCTGCCGTGGCAGGGGCCACTGGTTTTCCTGTTCGAGTCATGGTTTATTCCAGTTTTATCAATGTCTGTTCTTGTTAAGCGGACTTTCGTCCGTCGATTGCCTCCAAAAAACTGGGCAATCCGAGTTTTTTAGCTCCGAGTGAACCCCCCAGGGTTCATCCAAGGGCTCGGCACTCTAGCAAAGGAATCAGAATATGCCACAATTTTTTTAAGAAAAAAGTGTGTTTTTTCAAAAATCAACCTTTTTCTATGCAAGCATAGGCATTGTGGTTGTGGATGCTCTCGTAGTTTTCGGCTTCGACTTTATACCAGGTGACGTCGTGGTGTTTGTTAAGCCTAACTGCGATGTTTCGAACCAAATCTTCGACAAAAACGGGATTTTCGTAGGCGCGTTCAGTGACGGCTTTCTCATCCTTGCGCTTGAGTAGGGAATAGAGTTCCGAGCTGGAGGAGGCTTCGATGATTGCTATAAGGTCTTCGATCCAAATGGGTTTCTTGAAACGAATTTGGACGGTGACGAGGCCGCGTTGATTATGGGCGCTGTAGTGGCTGATGGCTTTTGAGCAGGGGCAAAGTGTGGTAACCCCAACCTTGACGGTGAGAACAAGGTCGAATTCCTTTCCTACGGCAGTGGCGTCGAAACGGGCGGTATAATCCATGACGCTCTCCATGCCGGACACCGGGGCCTTCTTGACCATGAAGTAGGGAAATTCCATTTCCAAGTGGGCTGTCTTGGATTTGAGGCGTTCCTGCATGGCGTGGAGGATGGTGCCGAGGTTCTTGACGTGGACCATGCTGCCGTGGGAGTTCAGCACTTCAATGAAGCGGCTCATGTGGGTGCCCTTGAATTCATGGGGCAGGTCCACATACATGCCGATGGTGGCGATGGTGTTTTGAACGGACTGGGCCTTGTCCCGGATTTGAATGGGGAAGCGCAGTCCGCGAACGCCCACCTTATCAATCCGTAGCTTTCGGTAATCAGGTTCGCTTTGTTTGTCTAACATGGGTTCCGCCACGTGCGGACGCGTTTTTTTCATAGTTGAGGGGCCAATGGGCCGGCCCGGACGTCAATTCACCCAAGGTTAGCATCCGACGGGGGTTTTGCAAATGTTCTTGGAAGTTTGAATGGAATTTTGCGGGCTGTTTTCACCTTGACGAAGAGGAGGGGGACCAGTACCGTATTTCCTTGGTCACTCAGCCATTTCAGAGTTCAATTGAAGGTTGGATGACGTTTTTTTGTGCCAATGATTGCCAATCTACAGATGGGATTTGATTCTGGAGTTCTTTTTTATGCGGAGGGGCTATGGATTTAAAGGACATCAAAGCGATTGTTGACTTGATGAAGAAGAACTCCCTTTCGGAGTTTGAGCTTGAGCATCAGGATTTTAAGATAAAGCTTAAGCGTAATCCCAGCCCAACTGCAGCGCCTCTTGAGGATCAACCTGTTTATGTGGTTCAACCGCCTGCGCCAGCAATTGTTCCCCCACTGGCCTCTCAATCGGTGCTGCAACCGGTTGTGCAGGAGTATTTGGAGATCAAGTCTCCGATGATTGGCACCTTTTACCGGGCAGCTTCGCCTGAATCATCGGATCTGGTTGAAGTGGGAATGCATGTGACGCCCGAGACGGTTGTTTGCGTGATTGAGGCGATGAAAGTGATGAATGAAATCAAAGCCGAGGTCAAAGGAGTCGTAACGCAAATTCTTGTTGAGAACGCAAAGCCAGTGGAGTTTGGCCAGCCGTTGTTTCGGATTCGTCCGACGTAAAAGCCGCGAATTTCATGTTCGAGAAGATTTTGGTCGCCAACCGAGGAGAAATTGCCGTCAGAATTATTCGGGCGTGCAAGGAGTTGAATATTCGGACCGTGGCCGTGTACTCCGAGGCGGACGCAACGTCTATGCCTGTGCAACTGGCTGACGAGGCAATTTGCATTGGCAAGGCTCCCAGCAACGAAAGTTACCTGCGAATTGACCGGATCATCAGCGCCGCTGAAATCAGCGATGTCGACGCCATTCATCCCGGATACGGTTTCCTGTCTGAAAATGCTCATTTTGCCGAAGTTTGCGAGAGTTGCAACATCCGGTTCATTGGTCCCAGCCCCCACGCAATGAATTTGCTTGATAGCAAGGCAGCAAGCCGTGCTCTTGCACGAAAAATTGGATTGCGTGTGCCGCCTGGTTCGGACGGCCTGGTGGAGAATGAGCGAGAAGCGCTGGCTGTTGCCAAGAATGTCGGCTATCCGGTGATCATCAAGGCGGTTGCGGGTGGGGGTGGACGTGGCATCCGTATTGCAACAAACGACATTACCTTGATAGCGGATTATCACGCGGCCCGCGCTGAAGCTGAAAAGGCGTTTGGCAATTCAGGTGTCTATATTGAGAAGTTTATTGAGAATTGCCACCACATTGAATTTCAGATTTTTGGGGATAATAAGGGCAATTACATTCATCTGGGCGAACGGGATTGTTCCATTCAGCGACGGACTCGAAAAGTGGTTGAGGAGACTCCATCCCCTTTTCTGGACAACAAGTTTAAGGACCTGCGCAAGAAGATGGGCAAGGCGGCTGCAAAGCTGGCCGAAGCCGCCCGTTTTACCAATGCCGGCGCAGTGGAATTTTTGGTGGATGACAAGGGAAACTACTATTTTTCCGAGGTCAACAAACGGATTCAGGCGGAGCATCCCATTACGGAAGCGGTGACCGGGCTCGATCTCGTGAAGCTCCAGATCATGGTGGCGATGGGGGAGGCCCTGCCGGTTTCTCAAAGTAACGTGACGTTCACTGGACACTCGATTGAATGCCGCATCAATGCGGAAGATCCCTTCGATGACTTCCGCCCAAGTCCCGGCAAGGTCGAAATGTATTTTCTGCCAGGGGGGCGGGGAATTCGCGTGGACAGCCATATTTATTCGGGATATGTGGTCCCCCCGAATTACGATTCGCTGATTGGCAAATTGATCGTTCACGGGAAAAACCGCCGGGAAGCCATTGATCTGATGAGTCGTGCATTGAGCGAATATCGGATTTCCGGGATCAAGACGACTCTCTCTTTCCAACAGGCCATTTTGGCAGACCCCGATTTCCGCCGTGGCGTTTACTCTACCACTTTTCTGGAAAAACTGCTTGAAACAGCATCGCACGATGGCATTGAACAAAAGGCGTGAGCCATGCCACGGATGAAGTTTCTTTGACCGATTGTTTATGTTCAAACTCGCTGATGCCCGGCTTTACACTTTTATTGACACGGCTTATTTGAATGGCCATGCCCCCGCCGATGTTGCGCGACAACTTTGCGATGGGGGATCGGACATGATCCAGTTGCGTGCCAAACACGCTTCGGCTGACGAAATCCGGCGTTTGGCCGATGCGATAATTCCCGTGCTCAAGGCGGCTCATGTGCCGCTGGTCATCAATGATCATTGGAAACTTGCCTGCGAAATTGGGGCGGAATTTTGCCATCTGGGACAGGAAGATTTTTTTGATGCCGGTCACACCCACGTTTCGGATTTGCGAAAGGCGCCTTCCTTTCCTCATCTGGGATTGAGCACTCATGCGCCAGAACAGGCAAAGCGCGCTCTGGCTGCCGAACCGGATTACATTGCGATTGGGCCTGTATATCCCACTGCCACAAAGCCCGGAGCCAAGCCGGTGACGCTGGAGTATGTGCGTTGGGCTGCTGAGAATGTGACAATTCCGTGGTTTGCCATTGGTGGCATCAATATGGTGACGTTGGATGCGGTGCTGGATGCGGGGGCAAAACGGATTTGCATCGTTTCTGCCATTCTTAACGCTCCTGATATCGCAAAAGCCTGCCGGGAGTTTAAGGCGCGATTGTAGAATCGACGTTCCTTTTGACATTTTTTGGGCGTAAAGCACCTTTCTTTTCAAGTCCTTGCAAACTGGCACGTTGCCTCTTGAAAAATGGCATGTTGAAAAAAGACTAGCATCCGTTCGCTTAATTGCTCAACATCAGGGGTGATGTGGAATTCGGTCCAGCCGAAGAATCACTGATATTTGTTTTGCGGGACAATCCCGTGTTGACATGAAAGCGAAGATTACCATTACACCCAAAAAAGCCGTGCTTGATCCGCAGGGCAAAACCGTGCAAAACGCGCTCGAACAAATGGGCTACAAGGGCATCGGCTCCGTTCGCGTTGGCAAATACATTGAAATCGAATTGCCGGGCACTGACAAGAGCGCCTGGAGCAAGCAGATTGACGAAGCCTGCCACAGAATTCTCAGCAACCCTGTCATCGAAGACTACAAGTTCGAAATCGAGTAACCCTGATTTGGCTGTGTCCACGGTCGGTTTGTGCCACTTCAAAGAGCAGCGCAAAGCCAGCCGCGGCAAGCCGGAATAATATGAATTTCGCTGTTCTACAATTTCCGGGTTCCAACTGCGACCAGGATTGCGTGCACGTCATCAAAAACGTGCTTGGTCACTCTGCGCGGCTGGTCTGGCACAAAGATAATTCCCTTGCTGGTTACGACGCCGTGCTGGTCCCCGGCGGATTCAGCTACGGCGACTACCTGCGCACAGGAGCCATTGCCCGTTTTAGTCCCATTATGCACGCTGTGCAGGGATTTGCCGCCAATGGCGGTCCAGTGCTTGGTATTTGCAACGGATTCCAAATCCTGTGCGAAGCGGGGCTTTTACCGGGAGCATTGATTCGCAACCGTTCACTTCAATTCCGTTGTGAGCACATCTATTTGAAGACTGCGACGTTTGACACGCCGTTCACATCCAAAATTCCGCATGACAAATTGTTGCGCATCCCCATCGCCCATGGTGAAGGCTGTTACTTTGCGGATGATGCGACCATTGCCAAACTGGAAGCCAATCATCAAGTCCTCTGGCAATACGTGACCGCTCAGGGCGAACTCACCAAGATGTCCAATCCCAATGGTTCCATTCACAACATAGCCGGCATTTGCAATGAGGGGCGCAACGTGGCCGGGCTCATGCCCCATCCTGAACGTGCCAGCGAATCCCTTCTTGGCAGTGATGATGGCCGCCTGATTTTTGAGAGCCTTGTAAACTGGCTCAACAACCGCTCGAAGACCAAAGCCGCATAGCCCCATGTCCCTGAGCGCACCTTTAATTCATGCTTTTGTTTTTCGGCAAGAATTTGCCGTCCGATAAAATTTTACTCTCATGAGTGATCCCGCCATTACCCCTGAATTAGTCAAGAAACACAACCTCACTCCCGAGGAATACGTCAAGATCAAGGCAATCCTTGGCCGCGAACCGAGCTACACGGAACTGGGCATTTTCTCCGTCATGTGGAGCGAACACTGCTCCTACAAAAACACCCGCCCATTGCTCAAGACGTTTCCTACAAAGTCACCGAAAATTCTTGTCGGTGCAGGTGAGGAAAATGCCGGCATTATTGATATCGGAGATGGGCTGGCCATTGCCTTTAAGATTGAATCCCATAACCACCCCAGTGCTGTGGAACCTTTCCAGGGAGCCACGACCGGTGTGGGCGGAATTGTCCGTGATATTTTTACCATGGGTGCGCGTCCCATTTGCTCGGTGAATTCCCTGCGTTTTGGCCCCATCACAAAGGGGAGTGGTGAGGATGATCCTCAAGTGCTTTCCAATAACCGACGGCTGTTCTCGGGCGTCGTGGCGGGCATTGCCCACTATGGCAACTGCTTCGGTATTCCCACTGTCGCGGGCGAAGTTTATTTTGACAAATCCTATGAGGGTAATCCTCTGGTCAACGCATTCTGCCTCGGTGTGCTGCGACATGAGCAAATTGCCCGCGGAGCTGCCAAAGGGGTTGGTAACCCGGTCTTTTATGTGGGCCCTGCCACTGGACGCGACGGCTTGGCTGGCGCGGCTTTTGCCTCTCAAGATTTGACCGATGAATCTGCCCAGCAACAGCGCGGTGCAGTCCAGGTTGGCGATCCTTTCATGGAGAAACTCGTCTGCGAAGCCTGCCTTGAACTGCTGGCCACCGACGCCGTGGCGGGGATTCAGGATATGGGCGCCGCCGGGTTGACTTGCTCCACTTGCGAGACGGCGGCTCGCGCAGGCACTGGGATTGAAATCGAACTCGATAAAGTGCCACAACGCGCTCCGAACATGACTCCTTACGAAATCATGCTCAGCGAATCGCAGGAGCGCATGTTGATCATTGTCGAGAAAGGGCGCGAAGACGAAGTAAAGCGCATTTTTGATAAATGGGACCTTCCCTGGTCTCACATTGGTGAAGTCACTGGTGATGGCCGCATGATCGTGCGCTGCCATGGCAAAGTTGTTGCCGATCTTCCGGCTGCAATTCTCGCCAATGAAGCCCCGGTCTATCATCGTGAATCCCGTGAGCCAGCCTACTTAAAGAAGGTCCGCGAGTTTACGCTGGCTGGCGTGCCGGATTCGAAAGACCCGGTTGCAGAACTCAAAACTCTTTTGGCTGAGCCTACAATCGCCTCCAAGAATTGGGTCTATCGTCAATACGATCACATGGTGCGCGACGGTTCCGTTGTTTGCCCCGGATCAGATGCCGCAGTGTTGCGCATTAAGGCTGATTCCCTCCCCGTTTCGAAAGACGGCAAGGAACTCGATCCCAAGATCGAAAAATTTATTGCCATTACAGTCGATTGTAACGCCGGGTATGTTTATCTTGATCCCTACGAAGGTGGAAAAATTGCCGTGGCGGAAGCGGCTCGCAATCTGGCCTGTTCCGGTGCAACCCCGCTGGGAACGACGGATAATCTCAACTTTGCCAACCCGTTCAATCCTGAATTGTTCTGGCAATTAAAGGAATCTGTGCGTGGTGTGGCAGAAGCCTGCCGATTCTTCAACGCACCTGTCACCGGCGGTAATTGCAGCCTTTACAATCAGAGTCCCAATGGCCCGATTGATCCAACACCGACCATCGGCATGGTGGGACAGATCGAGAAGCCCGAACACATCACCACGCAATGGTTCAAGAACGCTGGCGATGTCGTCATTCTGTTAGGTGATGCGGTCAATTCAAAAGACCCGCTTCAAGGCTTGGGCGGCTCCGCATTCTTGGAGAAATTCCATGGATTAAAGACGGGGACACCTCCTGTCTGCGACATGGAAAAGGAAAAGACGCTTCACGAGACACTTCATGGACTGATTATTTCCGGTCTGATCAAGAGTGCTCACGATTGTAGCGAGGGCGGCTTGGCTGTGACGTTGGCTGAAAGCTGCATTTCGCATCAGGACGCTCGCGAGACTCCAAGCCTGATCGGTGCTCAAATTGATTTGTCAGGCATTGTTGATGCGCGATTGGATGCGTTACTCTTTGGTGAGACTCAGGGACGCATCGTGATTTCAGTTGCTCCGGACGACGTTGTCAAAGTGACCGAACGCGCCAAGATCATGGGCGTTCCAGCCACCAAGATTGGATCGGTGGGTGGCGCTGATTTGACAATCAAGACCAGCAAGTCCAGCTATGCCTGGCCCGTTGCAGATCTCCATCGTCCATGGTGGAACAGCATTGCTGAGGCAATGAAGTAATCTCAGAAAACAACGAGGCGGAGAGTTTGCGCTCTCCGCCTTGTTCGCGTACACCGAGAAGACAGTGTCTCTTCTTCTCAAACTCACCTCGCTTTGCTGACCACGCCCACATCAATAGCCTCGGTGCTTTCGACCAGCTCTAGCCCCAGTTGATCCAGGACATCTGCTTTGATTGCGTCAGCGTCTTTAGAGGAAAGTTTGAAATCGATGTCGAATTTGTTGGTTAGACCAGTCTTGTCAACCACAGGGACCTGTATCCACTCCTCGATGGCCTCAGCAAGGGTTGCCATTGAACAGTCATATCGTTTATACTGTTTCCGACTCATTCTGGTATCATCTGGATGTTCTGCCTGTGAAGCTGGTTTTAGCCCCGGTGCGTTATCTTTGGCCATGCGTAGCTGTAGCACATTCATCTCGCGCTTCTCCTTCTTGATTACAACTCCAAGACGTTTCTGCAAATCCTTGATGAGGGTCTCCTCATTGAGGGATGACTTGTTGGCAATAAAATCAAAGTAGAGAGTGGGTAATTTTGTCTCAAAAACCATTCGGATGTGGCTGATCTGCAGTACTGTAGGCACCAATCTCGCCGCAGGGATGGAGCGGCCTATGAACGAGCTGTTTGTTAGAGACTGGATATACTGTGCCTCGCCTAGATGCACAGGCATTTGCTTGTATTCATCACGAAGAGTCAATTTTCCATTTTCAGAGGCGTAGACTTTTTCTGGGGTGATTGTTGACTCACAAAGCATGTAAACCTTGGGCAGTTTGTATAGATCCCATTCTTGCGTGTTCATGATTTCATTCATGCGAATGGAATCGATTTCGTTGTCTGCTATCACTGCTGTGCCTGTTACGGCAAGCGCTGAAATCACGACCAATATTGTTGTTTTGATTTTCATAAGAGTCATTGTTTCCATTACATCTTTGACTAAAGTTTGAGCCACATGGGCAGATGCTGTCCCATTTATGGCGGCAACCGAGGCGATCGAAGACGTTATGCCGGCTGGAGCGGCATGGATCGCATTTGCTGAAAGACACATCACCAGAATGCTTCCCCCGACCTTGATGCCGTGTTTGGAAAAATAACCGCGCAACTTCTCAACTGCCCGGCTGCATCGCCGTTGAATGGCTGCCTCGTTGATGTCCAGCTTGATTGCCGCCTCGGCATAGGAGAGGTTCTCAAAATAATGCAGGATTATGGCGTTGCGATCCCCCTCTCGCAGGCTACCCATCGCCTCGTCCAGCAGGGGTTCCATCGACTTCCATATTTCGAAATTCGGAAAATCATCTGCCATGGACAAGGCCTCCTTCTGATGGCGTTGGCGACGGATTTCATCGCGCAAATAACGAATGGAAGCCAATCGGGCCGTTTCATAAAGCCAGCCTTCAAGCTGGGTGTGTTTGAACAGGCCAGCCGCTTTTTTTGCCAGAATAATGAAGACTGCTTGGACTATCTCCTCTGCACATTCATGATTCTGAACCTTTCTCATGGCGACGGAATAGACCAAGCCGATATGGCGGCGCACCAGGGCTTCAAATGCCTCTTGGGACCCACCTAAGGCATATTGACGAAGCAGATCATTGTCTGTTGGATACTCCATTCACTCATGTAACTCCCTTTCCCGCTAAAACCAGACAAATTTTTTCTAACACCTGTGGCTGCCTCCTTTGGCCAGGATGCAATTGCGACCAGACCAACTTTGAGTAGCATCACAATAACCCGCTATGATTCAGCGTCTATTTGATCCAATATTTGTTTGATTGCGTAACTCGTCGTAGCTTCAACCTTGATGAAAGCTACTGGCCCAAGTATGCGAAAAGTTCCATCACCCAATTCCTCTGCACTTTGAAAAGTGTTCCAAAGCCACGCATTTGAGAGAATTTGATTCACTTTGAATGGAGAACAAAAGGCAGATTTTTAAATTAAACAATCTTGGGTACATAACAGGGCCGCGAATCCCGCCCCATTTTGCCACCTCTGCAAAACTATCCAGGATTCGCGGCCAACCGTCTTGAAAACCTGACTTACTCCACAACGATCTTGCGCGGCTTTAGCTGTTCCGCCTTTGGCAGGGTCATTACCAGCACCCCCTGATTGATCGTGGCGCTGATACGAGTTGTATCAATCGCTGGGTCCAGCTCAAAGGTCCGGCGGAAATCTTCCGGTTCGCTTTCGCGGTAGAGAAGATCTGCGCCTGTAGGTTTTACCTGCTGACGTTTGCCGGTCAGTGTTAATTCATTTCCCTCCAGAGTAATTTCGAGTCCATCCTTGCTGACTCCCGGCATGTCGGCTTCCAACGTGTATCCTTCGTTGGTTTCGTAAATATTGACCTGTGGCGAAGTGTATTCGCGTTCCACAGTGGCCGGCTCGGTGCAAACGGGTTGTTCTTGAATTGCATTCATCTCAAATCCTTTCTTCGTTTTGTTTTGTTTTTTCGATTCGGGAGCGGTTCGAGGCCGCTCCCGGAGGTTAAGGGGTTATTTGACTGTGACTGGGATCAGTTTCGGTTTGACTGCCTCTGCCTTGGGCATGACCACGGTCAGGACGCCATCCTCATAAGCCGCCGTGATTTTTTCTGCATTGACCTGTGTCGGCAGTGTGAAGGTTCGCTGGAACCGGCCTACGAAACGTTCGGTACGGTATTCAGATGACTGTTCCTTACTCTCCTGTTTGCGTTCGCCACTAATGGTCAACAGATTGTCATGCAGAGAAACTTCAATGTCTGACTTTTTCATGCCGGGAAGTTCGGCTTTGACAGTCAGTACATCCTTGTTTTCATAAAGATCAATTGCTGGAACCCAGCCCCCCATGAACTGATTGTCACGAGTTAGATCAAAGGGGAATTGGAACATCCTATCAAACACTTGGTTGATGTCTCCCCGGAGGTTGAATATCTGACGCAAGGGGGCAACGCTCCAATTGGTTTCCGGCTTCTGATATCGAATCAATGACATATCAATCATTCCTTTCTTTTTGGTTCAAATTCACTTTCAACGTTCATCAACACGCTTTCTATATAGCGGATGGCATGCCAAGAAGTTGGTATGGCATTGAAATTGACATAAATACATGATAATAAAAAATTTATGTATAAATTGGTTAAGAAGCGGAAAAACAGAATTAGAGACATAATGTCCCTTATGAATAGTGTCATGACACATTTTAAGTGTGACACTATGTCTCTATATGCGCGTAGGCTGGGGAAGTGCGAGGTTGAAAGTATTTTTTCAATGTTTGGGGGCTGTGTTTTTTACAGAAGTCATTTTTGAAACGGCTGAAGCGGGGAGACGCAGGGGGGAACTTATCAGGGCTCCCAAAAAGCTGTGTAGATAAATCTTTTCTGACGCGGCAAAGCAATTGGGGAGTCGTCTTGGATGGGCTTCTTTAAGAAGCCACAAATTTGGCGTGCTTTTTTTGCAGAGAAATGTTATTTATAAGGACATGATATGGATTCTTGCAATAATATGCATTGGGATCACGTGTTTTTCCGGGTTTCATCAAGGTCCTATTCGCGCAGGGTTTGCATTGGTGGGGGCGGTACTTGCCTGTATTTTAACGGCTCCGTTATCGCCTATCGTCAAAGCAATTTTGCCTTTGATTGGATTTGATCATCCGATTTGGGCATACGTGATTCCGCCAGCGGTCACCTTTATTGTTGTTTTGATTGCGTTCAATGTCATGGGGGAATCAGTTCATCGCAAGATTGTGGTGAAACAAAAATACGATGAGGATGATGCCCGATTTTATCGTTGGGAACGCATGTATCAACGTGTTGGGCTCTGTCTTGGCGTGTTGACGGGAGCAATTATCTTCTTTGCATTGCTGGTTCCGATCTATGCCTTTGGTTATTTCACCATGGAGATTTATGGAGAGGGGAAAGGTCCAATTCCTGCGCGAATTGTGACAGCATTTCGTTCGAGCTTGCAAACGGAAAAATTGGATCGCGTGGTGGCGGCGTATGATCCCTTGCCGAAGAGCGTCTACACTGCCTGCGACACGGTGGTCCTTTTGCTCAAGAACCCTGCACTGGCCCCCAGAATTTCCCGCTATCCAGTGGTGATTGGATTGTCAGAACGCGCTGAGTATCGGGATTTATTCCATGATTCTGATATACAGAAGGCCTACAACAATGGTGAAATCAGTGATCTCGTTCAAAATGAGAAGATTCACAAGATTTTGACAGATCCGACAATGAGTTCCGCTTTGTATTCCCTGCTTGTGAATAATCTTGCGGATTTGGATGAGTTTTTAAAAACAGGGAAGTCTCCCAAGTTTGATGCTGAGCCGATCATTGGAAACTGGTCTTTGGATGTGCCAGGAACGGTTTTGCAGGATCGCGCCAAAAAAGCTTATCCAACCGTTTCGCAAGCGCTTAATGGGCGGATGGATGTCTTGAACAAGGTGTATGGGATGCGCTTGACGGCGACGTTTGACAATCAATTGATCCTGCGTCGTGGGGATGCAAATTCCGACGATTCGGTAAAGCTGTATCTGCGTGGAACGTGGAAAAAGAATGGTTCCAATTACGAATTTACTCTTGCGGATAGTAAGCCCGGTTCTGGAACCGTAGGAATCAAGAATGGGCAACTCCAATTGCCACACAATGGAGTGACAATGGTCTTTAATCACGATTGAGCGGTTGCTGGGCTCCGGCTATTTCCTTGCTTTTTCAAGAGAGAGAAACCATGGCGTGATCGACATGCCGCCCCAACTGGCTGGATCGTGGTTTGCCAGGAAGATTTTTTTGAGTGTGGCATCATACGGAACAAGCGATGTCCAAAGCAGTCCGGGGGAGTTCTTCCAACGCTCATCAACTTCGCCCCCATCCATACGTTGAAAACGGGCTCCATCCAACTTCTGATTCCACATAAAATCCCGATTGGTTGCGATCAACCGGTCGATGTCTTCCTTTGAAAAAACAACGCCATGCTCATAACCGTCCACAATGGCTTCGACATCGATCTGATAATAGCCTCCGTTGGGATGCACTCCGACCCAGTGTTTTGGAGAGTCATCTGGCTTGTAATCCCATGGCCCGGCGGGTTCCCAATAGTTCCAGACGAAAAAACGATCGCGGTTTTTCATGCGTGAGCGCATGACTTGAAACCATTGAGTGGCATGATCGCGATAGACGGTTTTCTTTGTGACATCATACATTGCCAGCATCCAGCGCGCGATGTGATTGAGCTTGTTGTCCGGGTTGGTGAATCCAGTGGTTTTACGCGAATCATAACCGGATGACCATTTTCCGGTCTTCAGGTCAGTGCCAAAATCGGGGACTATCCATACACCGCCATTTTTAACTTCGCGCCAGCAATCTCGTGAAATCCATTTCTCGAAAATGGTTTCAGCGAGTTGAATCCAACTTTCGGCTTTTGCACCGAATTTTTCCGATAACTTGGCATGGTTCTTTATTTGAGCGGACATCAGGACCATGGGGCGCAACATCATGGCTTCACCCAGCAAACTATCGGCGGTAAAGGTTTTAGATTCATCACCACCACCGTTGCCCTTGGGCCATCCTGGAAAATTATCCGGGCCACGAATGCCACGCTTGACGCATGAATCGGCCCAATCGGTGAAGTGTTCCACCCACATGATGTCTTGAGTGGCAAGCCATCCATAATAGAAACCATTTAGAAACGGGCTGACCAGCCAGCCAAGCTCCTCCCCCATCTCCTTATCGCAATATCGGTTTTTCTCATCGCTGAGGATGCGCGTTTTCCAGCGTGGGAGCCAGTCTTTGCTGGCATCTGCGTTCTGGCCAAGAGAAGTCAACGTGAGACAGGGTGAGACAAATGTGATGCTGCCTAAGACATATAAAAATGTGCGTCTTTTCATAAAACAGCGCTGCATAGGTTGAATGTTTTGTGAGGTAAAGAGTGGAGCGGATTAAGATGTCACGCAACTCCCAACTTAAGATATCAGCCAGTCCTGTATTTCTTCAATTACAAGCCTCGTTTTGCCATTTGATCGGCCTCGCAACCATCTTTAAAGGAGTTTTATATATATCTAGTCTATTTTTATGAAGTGTCCCATATATGACAGTTAATGTCCCGTGACATAGTTGCCGCAATTCTTACAAAAGAGTAAGTTATGAACGTTGCAGGAGGGAATGGCATTTGATTGAACAGTGCATCCCTTGCAAAGCAAGGTCTTCTTCGAATAGAGAGAGGACAACGTTAAAATACTATAATTACGATATGGTGACTCACAAAATAATTGCTGTTGCGGCATTGGCTGCTCTTCCGTTCTTTGCGAATGCTCAGGATGATATCAATGCGATTCTTAAAAAATGGAGTGTTATTACATCGGGTGATCTGAAATCCGTGAACGATATCCAAGGGGCGGCTTATGTTGGAGGGAACGTGACAGTTTCGCAGTCCTTTGTCGTCGGCAAGGATAAGAGTCTTTCCTCCAGCGATATTTCCCTCGCTGTTCGGGGGAATATTGTTTCAGGGGGTGACATTCACTCGGAATATGGGAGTGTTGTTGTGGGGGGGAGTGTTAATGGGCGGAACATTGGTTTTAATCATGGCGGCACTTTGACAACAGAAAATACTTCAGCATTGCCGGCTTCTCCCGTGGCTGCGGTAACTTCTGCTTCCCAATTATGGTCGACCTTTTCAGCAAACAGCACTACTACGGTCGATTCTGCTGGAAAACTTTGCTTTAATTGTTCCGAGGGGTTTTCGGTTGCCGTCTTTACGATCTCTGCAAGTGCTTTTGCTTCTGATCATGACCATGGTTTTGACCTGACTTTTGCTGATAGCACAAAGGATGTCATTATTAATATCGATGGTAGTACGTGGAACATGGACGCTGAGCACTTCTTTGGCGATTTTAAAACTGAGGCGACGCATGTTATTTTTAATTTTTACAACGCCACATCGATAAATCTGACGGATGCAATTTACGGGTATGTGATTGCTCCAAATGCAGATGTAAATCAAAGCAACAATTTTAACGGCGGTGTCATGGCCAAAATGTTGACCATTGGTAGTGAGGCCAATCTGGTTAATTGGAAATCTTGGGAGGGGAATGTCCCTAATGTCACAGCAGTTCCTGAAACTTCCACATGGGTGGCAGGTGCATTTGCCTCTGTAGCTTTAGCTTTTGGTCTATTTCGTTCGCGGTTGACCCGAAAGTTAGTGGTTAAGTAAGTTTTGTATTCTAATTCTTTCAGCGGCGGCTGAGTGGTCGCCGCTGTTTTTTTGTACATAGTTTGGTGGGGGGGGAGTGAAAGGGAAAGAGGAGGGGCGAGCCCTGGGATTTTTATATGACCACCTGTTCTGGTTTATGAAGCAATTTGTTTTTTTAATTCTTTTGTGACCAGATAAGATCAGTTTGATGTTTCGTTCACAATCAATCGATTCATTTGATTTGCCAGAGCTGGCTCCATATCGCACCTTGCGTTACCAGGAAGAGCAACGACGGCAAGGAATTTTTGTCGCGGAAAGCACAAAGGTGGTTCGAAGATTGATCGAAAGTCGATTAGAAGTGCTTTCAGTGGTGTTGCCGGAGTCAATGTTGCCGGAGTTTGAACCGATCTTGATGAAACGGCCAGAAGTGGTTCAGGTTTTTATCGGCTCGAAGAAACTCTTGGAAGGATTGACCGGCTTTTCGGTATATCAGGGGGTGATGGCGGTTGGGCGGGTGCCAAAGGCATTGACGCTTGACGAATTGATCTCAAAGAGCCCCCGTCCATTGTTGTTTTTGGCGGCGGATGGCATAGGTAACGCGTTGAATATGGGAGTGCTTGTGCGGAATTCTGCGGCATTTTCCGTAGGAGCATTGATTGTGGGGGAAACGTGTTGCAGTCCTTATTTGCGGCGGGCGGTGGCCTCGTCAACCGGGACCATTTTTCGTGTGCCATGTGTGGAATCAGTGAATTTGACCGAGACGCTTTGTCACTTGCGAGGGAAGGGGGTTCGATGTGTTGCGGCTCATCTGGATTCGGGGGGGCACACGCTGGCACAGGCAAACCTTGCTGGGGATTGTTGTGTGGTGATGGGAAACGAATGGAACGGGGTTAGCCAGAAAGTGTTGGAACAGTGCGACCAAGTGGCCGCCATTCCCATGCCGGCGGGGGTTGATTCACTGAACGTTGGCAGTGCCAGTGCCGTTTTTCTATATGAAGCGACACGCCAGCGTGGGCTGGCGTGATAATAAAATGCCGGGAATTATTCTTATTTCTTGCTGCGATTTTGGATTTCCTGAAAAGCTTTCTCAGTTGTTTGATCGACTTCCATCACGGCTTTTTTCAGAGACTCCATTTTCTGTTCGTTGAGAATGCGTTTGAGAATGGCAAGATAGTCTTCCCCATTGCTGTGGTCAGCCCAGTTGTTCCTGACTTGGAGGAATGCTGGGGCAACGCGGGTAATGCGAACGGGCATTTGAAGGGAGGCCGCCGCTTTCTGGATTTGTTCAGGCGCATCGTACCAAGTGGTATAGGGCCAGAGACCTTGGACATCAATGACGAGCAGACAATCAGCTCTTGAAGCGGGCAAACGCGTGAATCCTGGGCAGAGATAAGGATTGATTCCTGCAAGTTGAGGCCATTGGGTGCGAAGTTGTTCAATGTTGTTCCAGCCGTTTGTCGCCGTGCTTTCAATCAACAACGCGTGGCGTGGAAATGGTCCTGTTTCAGTGATGCCCATGACCATGGATTTTTGGCCGAGGTAACCGATGATGGCAGCCACGGCGCGAGCTTCTTCGCGTGTTGCCTTGATGACAACTTCCGAAGAAAGATTGACAGGGCCAACTCCATTGGCACCCGCTTGAAAAGTCATGCCAACCCGCCTGGCAGGTACCAGATGCAGGGCGATATCCACGATCTTCTTGTGAGTTCGAGCGGCAATGTCACTTTTCTGCATGTCGAACAAATCGGGATACTGCGGATACTTTGCGGAATAAGATGACCCGGCGCAAAAGTTGAGGCCGGAAATAAGATACCATAATTGTCGTGTTTGAGGGGCTTTTTTGGACGGCAGGTCTGCCTTGTCCAGACGATTAAGGATTTCCCAAACCAACGCAGCCGCATTACGTCCCGCGATTTTTACAAATTTTTGGTAAGCCATGAATGCACTGCCATCAGCCCGGTCTGTCAGAGAACGGATGACCAGACAGGGGACTCCGGCCTGATAGCAAACCTGCGCCACAGCGGCACCTTCCATTTCAACGGCATCAGCTTTGAAACGTTTCCGGATTTCCGCGCTCTTTGACGGTTCGCTGATAAAACTATCTCCGGTGGCTATGACACCTTCCCAGACACGCGGGGGGCGAACTCCGGCTGTCAGGTCGGTTTGTGTTAGCTTGACGGCATGTCCAGCCTCACGTGCGACAGCCAGCAGGCTTTCCGGTGGTGAAAGCCATTTGGGCAAGTCAGAACCATCGGTGGCGAGTGTGGGTTGCCACGATATGAATCCTTCCTGGGAAACCTGGCCGAGATCATGTTGAACAAGGTCGCTGCCGACGACGACATCGCCTTGAATGTAATCCGGGTTGAGCGCTCCCGCAGTCCCACTAAAGATGACGCAATCCACGTCAAACTTATCAATCAACAGCGCGGCTGCTGAGGCGGAGTTGGCTTTACCGTAGCCAATCTGGGCTAGAACGACTTTTTTGTTAAGAACAGTGCCTGAAATAAATCGGAATGTTCCGTAGACTTCAGTCTTTGGATTCTCAATCAGGGTTTCAATTGTTTCGGTTTCTTCGGTAATGCCCATGATACCCACAACCGGCGTGCGTTTGACGCATGCGAAGGACGGTTCGGCTGCAAGTGGGGTGGCCATGGCTAACACCAATAACACACAGCAGAACCTGGCAACTACCGACCTGGCATTTTGAATCGTTATCATAAGACACAAGGGTAAACCGCCATTTTGATGGAGGTTGCGTTCAGTTTACTTTGGACACGCATTTTGAGCGATATATTTAAATTATTTTTGAGAAGGCTGAAAGTTCAATCCTCTTTTGATTTAGGGACAAGGTGTGGCTCGATTTATTCCAGGATTTTACAAAGTTGATTTTGATGGTGGAATTCTATTGGCCTTTCATTTTGTCTCGTGATATACAACTCACCACTGACATCTCATGAACAAGCGACACCAATTCACCCGCAGAAGTTTCCTAAAAGCTTCTATTGCCACTTTTGCCACCATCAACATTGTTCCCCGCTATGTTTTGGGCGGGGAAGGCTTTACCCCTCCCAGTGAGACCCTCACAAAGGCTGTCATTGGCGTGGGCGGAATGGGGCAGGGACACCTTCAGGGGATCAACCCCAAGTCCAAGCTCCTGGCCATTTGCGACGTCGATTCCCGCCATTTGGAGAGCAGCATGAAAGCTCTTGGCCCGGCTGGAAACGATGTGAAAGTCTACAAGGATTTCCGTGAAGTGCTCGCCCGCAAGGATATCGATATCGTCCATATTCCAACTCCTCCCCATTGGCATGCTCTGATCTCAATCGCCGCCGCCAAGGCTGGCAAGGATATCTGGTGCGAAAAACCCATGACTCGCACCATTGCCGAAGGTGAGGCCGTTCGTGATGCCGTGGAAAAATACGGACGCATCTTCCGGTTGAACACTTGGTTCCGCTTTGATAGCACATTTTATGGAATGGGCACCCGCGTGAGCCTGATCAAAAAGGCTGTTCAAAACGGCTTGTTTGGCTGGCCCCTTAAAGTGACTGTCAGCGCAACAACCGGATTTGATTGGAAACAGAATCTTTGGTGCGGACACAAAAATCTAGTGACTCAGCCTGTTCCGCCTGAATTGGATTACGATTTCTGGCTCGGCCCCGCCCCATTTAAACCCTATAACGAACACCGAGTGCATGGAACTTTTCGTGGGTATTGGGATTATGATGGCGGTGGTCTGGGGGACATGGGACAGCACTATCTTGATCCGGTCCAATACTTCCTTGATAAGGACAATGAAAGCCCAATCTCCGTCGAAGCGGAAACCGATCCGCAGGATTCTGACGCAGTGGGACCTTGGAAACGCATCTCCCTCAAGTATGCTGACGGCTGCGAAATCATTCTCGACGCCGAGGACAAGGATCCCAAGGCCCCATACATTTCTGGTCCAAAAGGAAAGTTGTTTAAGGAATTCGTTTCCGACATTCCTGATTTCGAAAAGAAAGTTGCAGAACTGCCAGAGCCCGCACCTCAGGTGACAGACTTCATTACGGCGGTCAAGACCCGCAAGAAATTTGCCCTTAACGAAATCAATGGACACCGCTCCTGCACATTGGTCAATCTGTCCAAAATTGCCGTGCAGACCGGGCGCCCATTACACTTCGATCCGAAGAAGCAGCGTTTCATCAATGACGACAAGGCAAACGCTTACATCAGCCAGCCGATGCGCGGTCCTTGGAAGATCGAAATCTAATTGATAATTGTTTTTTTTACACAACGGAGCCGAAGTAATTTGGCTCCGTTTTTTGTGTGCGTCCGACAGAACGCACAGACTTAGTCAATGGCTGCCTCGGCGTGCCACAAAAATAGAGATTCAGAAGCAGGGACGCTTTGAAATTTTTTTGTTGGGCTTGTTCAAATCCATTTGATAGGCACTGCCCCCTCTGCCTCATCTTAAATCTTCCTGGTTTTGGCCATTTCGGAAATTTCTTTTTGGCAGTCACTCTCTCTTGCCATCAATCAGGGAGAAAACGGGGAGCGCTGGTGTGGGAAAAGAAGATTTGCAGCATAAATCAGTTTTTGATTTGTTTGGCTTTCCAAAGAGCTGATCCAAGAAGGACAATGCTAAGGAATGCGCACCCCCACGCAAAATAATCGCCATGTTGATTATAGAAAGTGCGAGGTCCGTGCTCTGGTAATGGAATTTGAGAGATCATGAATCCCGCAGCATAAACGTTTTGAGAGTTTGAGATTTGGCGGATTCTTCCAAAACCATCAATCCAGCATGTAATGCCATTGTTTGTGCAACGGAGCAGGGGAACGCCATTCTCGACTGCACGAAAGACGCCAGCCGCTGCCTGTTGCCATTGACAAGCCCCTTCACCGAACCATCCGTCGTTTGTCAGGTTAATCAGCAGGTCGGTTTGCTCGTCGACATGTTCTCTGACTTCATGCGGAAAAACATCCTCGAAACAAATCAGAACGGATGTGGTCAATTTCTCGAGTTTGAATTGTTTTGCGGTTGTTCCGGGCGTGAACCCTCCGTCGATCGGCGTTACCCACTTTAAAAAACCGAGCCATGGGGGCACATATTCTCCAAATATGACAAGACGCCGTTTGCGATAGCTGTCAATAGGAATGCCTTTTGTGGAGATGAGAAAACTGGAGTTGTAGTAGTTCGTTGGTCCATCGGGCGTGGTTGGAAAATCAGCATCGTCTGCGCAAAGAACAATGCTGACAGGGTGCACAGATAGAAAATTGGTCAAGGTGGCGTAATATTCCCGGCTAAAACCGGGGAAGGCGGATTCGGGCCAGACCAATAAATCAGGTTTTGAAGCCATGGCCTGCTCGGATATTGAAATCACTTTCTGAAAACGTCCGGCTTCAGCGGAGGCATCCCAGATCACCGTCTGCGGGATGCTGGGTTGAATGCTCGCAATGGAGATTTCTGATCGAGCGGGTGTCTTGGCAGAAATACGGTTGGTTCCAAGCTGAAATAGAACAGCCAGGACAAGCATTGGGGCTAGAATCTCCACCATTAAATTGCCAACTTGAAGGCCAAGAGTGGGCTTTAGCTGCTTTAACTCGCGGGCGATTCCACAAAAGGCAACCCCAATCGAGACCGACATCCAAACAGCAAGAAATGAAACTGCGTAAACGCCGCCAAAGGAGGCAGCTTGAATCAATGGAATGATGCGGTATTGGGAATTACCAAGCATGTTCCAAGGGAAGCCCGTTAAAAAATGAGATCGAAGAATCTCCAAACCAACCCAAATTACCGCGCAACAAAAACACCAGAGAGCACGTTGACTCCAGTTCAATTTCAGGATGGGGGCCACGGAACTGGGGGGCTGATTTGGATGGGACTCCGATGACGCAGAAGTGATTTTCGATTTTGGCAAAATCCTCCAGCAAGCCCAGACCCAGGCGCCGTGAAAAAGGGCGACATAAGCGCTGAGCGCAAGCCATCCCGCCCCCGGGCCAATGGGGACGCCATGAAAAGTGTATGGTATGGAAAGCAGCCAATAAAGCGAGCTGAGCGCGTGAACAAAACCGGCGGTGAAACCGAGCCGGAACGCAACGGCATTACGAGTGTTGATGGCGCAAAAAAGCATGAGTCCGGGGGCAATCCATGCACCACCGGCCACGTTCCATTTTGGAAATGCTGCTGTTAAAATCAAACCGCTGAGCACCGCCAAAACATAGCGTGAGCAAGGGCTTAGATATTTGGAAACAGTATTCAATGGAATTACGGGTTCAGTTCAAACCGAGGAAAAAATATGAGGCTATGCGGGTGGAAAGCAAGAGAACTCGACACAAGGGCGGAACGATGCCATTTTTGTTTACGATGTCGCAAGATAAGTTAGAAGACCTGAAGAACCTGCTCCGATCATTTGGTTCCTGCCTGATTGCCTATTCTGGTGGAGTTGATTCCGCATTTTTGGCCGTTGTAGCCCACCAAGTGCTGGGGGAGAAATCGCTCGCAATCATTGCGGATAGTCCGAGCCTTGCCAGACGGGAATTGGATGAGGCCGTGAAACTGGCCGAGAAGTTTGGCTTTGCGTTGCGAATCATACATCCGCATGAATTTGAGAATGCGGAATACTTGTCAAACCCCCATAATCGCTGCTATTTCTGCAAACACGAACTCTTCAAGGAGCTGGCACCCATTGCGAAAAAAGAGGGTTTTTCCACGATTTTACACGGTGAAAACGCCAGTGACGTTGGGGATTATCGTCCAGGCGGAGTGGCAGCAAACGAATTCAAGGTAAGGGCGCCGCTAAGAGAAGCAGGGCTGACAAAAGCAGAGATTCGCGAGTACTCAGAAAAATTGGGATTGCCCACGGCATCCAAGCCCCAGGCGGCCTGTTTAAGCTCGCGCATCCCGTATGGGGAATCAGTGACTGTGGAAAAACTTGCCATGATCGAGAAGGCTGAATATGTGCTTCAAGACCTGGGGTTTCATGATGTTCGTGTGCGTCATCATGAGTTGCCAGGCGGTGGAAAGAAACGGTACTTGGCACGGATTGAGATTGGCACGAGTGAGATGCCGACTTTCATGAAACAGGATGTCTTTGACCAGGTGGTGAAAGCGTTGAAAACGCTTGGATATGTGCATGTAACACTGGATTTGGAAGGCTACCAGCGCGGGGGTTTTAACAGGGTTATCGGCAAGTCCTGAAAAAACTTTAGGGCTTTGTCAAAGAAAGTGATTTTATTATTTTTTAGGTTTTCTTTGGTTGGGGGCTCGGGCATTCTTCGAAGTCATTAATGAAATCGTCTGGCCTGAGCACGTTTACGCGCATTGTGGTGCTTTGTGCATTTTATCTCATGGGCGCGTTGCTGGGAAAGTCGTCGGCTTTCTTGCCAGAGAACGTTTCGTTAATTTGGCCTCCGGCGGGGATAGGACTGGCTGCGATTTTATTGTTTGGCAATAAATACTGGCCGGGAGTGGCTGTGGGATCGTTTCTCTGCACTTTTAGCAACGGCATGGGCATTACGTTGTTTACTGTTGCCAGCGCGTTGGGAAATACAATTGGAGCTCTTCTTTGTGCTTATCTTCTCGAAAGGTTTGTAAAATTCGACTCGTGCATGAGGCGGGTAAGTGATGTGGCTGGTTTTGTGATGCTGGCGTGTCTTCTGGGGACGACTGTCAATGCTCTGTTTGAAGTGGCAGCCATCAATATCATCATGCCAGTGGCTGGAGAAACTCTTTTTAATGAGATCATTGACCGATGGTTTCCCAATGCCTTGGGGGCTCTGATCATCACTCCCATTATATTGACTTGGGGGCGGGAGTGTCCCTTCCGTTGCTGGCGTTGCTCGCGATTTCCTGAGGCTGCAGCCTGTGTCATCGGGCTGTTGGCAACCACTTACATTTCATTCAATTCCTGGTATGTATATGGAGTTCATAATTATCCGCTCGCCTTTCTGCCATATCCCTTTCTGGCGTGGAGCGCTTTGCGTTTCGGACAGCGTGGAGCATCTGCGGCCACACTTTTGGTGTCTTCCTTTGCGCTTTGGAGTTTATTGCAGGGGCAGGGACCCTTTGTGACGGATCGCGTTCAGACAAGCTTGATACTGCTTGGGTGTTACATAGGTTTTCTGGCGGTCACCAATATGTTGTTGGCGGCGGTTGTCAGCGAAAAGGAGGCGGCATTGGAAAAGGCAGAGCAGGCCCAGCAACGGTATCGAACTGTGGTTGAGGACCAGACGGATCTGATTTGCCGTTTTGACCGCAACGGGCGATTTACTTTTGTAAATGGGGCTTTTTGCCGTTTTCATGAAAAAACGTTTTCGGACTTCCGTGATTCTAATGTTGAACGTTCATGCCTGGGGCGCAGCCGCAAGAGCCTGCTTTCGGACCTTGGAAACCTTGTCCCATCGAAACCTTCCATGAGCTTTGACTACCCGATCACCGGCATCGAAGGAAGCACAGTATGGCATCAATGCATGGTGCGTGCATTATTTGACAAAGAAGGGAACGTGCTTGAATACCAGGCTGTCATTCAGGATGTCACGAGGCGCAGGGAGTTGGAGGAGCAGGAACGCTTGGCGGCGGAGCGGGTCAGAATCATCATGAATAGCATGGTGGATGGGGTGATCGTGGTTGAAGAGAACGGATTGATTTCATCGACAAACCTCGCTGCTGAAACGCTTTTTCAACGCAAGGCGGAACAGATGCTCAACAGTCCTGTTCACAACCTCTTTGAGCAACCGAAGCAATATGAGGCCTATCTGTCCAAACTACCAAAGGGTGGCGAAGCTCGTGTCATTGAAATAATGGCGTTGCGTCCTGGAAATTCGCCAATTCCAATCGATTTGGCGGCCAGTCGCATCATTCACAACGGCCTGAGCGTTTATATTTTTGTTGTTCGGGATATTTCCGAACGGAAAATGATGGAAGAGCAGTTCCGGCAATCGCAGAAAATGGAGACCATCGGACGGCTTGCCGGGGGAATTGCACATGACTTTAATAATCTTATGCAGGCCATGCTCGGTTACTGCAATCTGCTGTATCATGGCATGGGAGAAAATGATTCCAACCGCGATTCTGTTAAACGCATCCAGATCGTGGTTGAACAGGCACGCACTTTAACACGGCAACTGCTCGCATTCAGCCGGAAACAAGCGCCGGTGCCCCGTGTTCTTACGTTGAACACAGTCGTTTCTGACATGCACAACCTACTCAAACGGTTGATTGGTGAGACAGTATTCATTGAATTTGAATTGGACCCGCAGACTGGCTGTGTCCGGGCTGAGCCAGGCAAGCTGGAGCAAATCCTTCTGAATTTGTCAGTCAACGCCCGCGATGCTATGCCCGGTGGTGGTGTATTGACCATCAAGACCCGTGCGACGAATCTGCCGTTGCCGATCGGGCCGAAAGATTTGCCGCCTGGGCCCTACGCAGTCCTTGCTGTCAGCGACACCGGGTGTGGAATCCCGAAGGAAAATATGGACCGGCTTTTTGAACCATTTTTTACAACAAAAGAAAACGATGCCGGAATTGGACTGGGATTGTCCATTGTGCAGGATGCGATCAAGAAGTGTGGGGGTGGCATTACAGTCACCAGCGAGGTTGAACAGGGGACCTGTTTCGAGATTTATCTGCCAAGAATCGAGGCGGAACAGCCAGAAGAGCAAAAATCCTGTGATGTTCAGACTGATACAAAAGGCCACGAGACCATCTTGCTGGTTGAAGACGAGGAGCTCGTTTTGATGATGTTAACGGAACTTCTGAAAACAGAGGGTTACACAATACTGGAGGCGGCAAACGGGGCTTTGGCACTGGATGTCGCACGCAATCATCCCGGGAAGATCGACCTGCTGGTCACGGACATGTCGATGCCGTCCGTGACGGGTTGGGAATTGGCGGCGCGTCTGGAAAAGGAAGGCTGCAAAATCCCGGTCCTCTACATGTCTGGTTACTCGGATAGTGATGTGGAGGAGCATGGAAAGTTGGTCAATGAAGCTGGATTTCTACAAAAGCCGTTTCAACCGGCAGAGTTGTTTGCCTTGATTCGACGAATTCTTGACGGTAAGAAGTAATTTTGAATCGAAGAAATTGTGGCGCATGTCGAAAACGAGTTCAGTCAAGACCGGAGAGGCGCTTAGGAGAAAAACGCTGGCGTTTGTCTTGCAGTGGATTCCCCGGCGACAGGGATCGCCATCCGATTTTATCTTTGAGATGGAGGATCGTCTCGGCTGGCCGTCACGTCATGTCGTTGTGGACGTTTTAAATGAGTTGCGGCAGGAACGGGATCTTGATGAGGCTTTTCGAAAATATCTCAATTATACGCTGAGCGAACCGGCTGTTCGTGCCGCGCTTTCAGAGAATGCCCAGCCAGGCTCAGAGAATCAATCGACACTGGACGAGCTATTTGTCAGAAGCCGCCGGTTCAGGCGTACAAGGGAATTTGCCGAAGCAGTTGAATTCGTTTCCAAATTTCACGAATACTCCGCGTTTAATAACATGCTGGTTTATCTCCAAAACCCGCAGACAACACTTTTTGCGACTGCGGCGCATTGGGGGAGAAACTTTGGCCGGACCATTAAGGAAGACGCGCGTCCCATGGTTATTCTTGCACCGCGCACGCCTGTTCTTTTGGTCTACGATGTGATGGATACGGAGGGAGGACCGTTGCCGGATAAGTTCGAAAACTTCGGAAAAACAGCAGGCCGTTTTCAACCGCTGGTACTGGACCGCACTTTGAAAAATTGCGAACGCGAGTTGATTCAGATTGAGCGAAAGCCGATGAGCCGGTTAAAAGGCGGTTTTTCCACCCTGCGCGTTCACAATTCCAAATACAAGGCATGCATCTTGATGCGTGCGGATTTGGACGAGGCGGCGTCCTATGCCGTTCTCTGTCACGAATTGGCGCACCTGTTTTTGGGGCATTTGGGAGCTTCGCGTGAAGTGAATTGGCCGTATCGCCTGACGCTGTCAAACCCGGTTGCAGAAATTGAGGCTGAGGCTGTTGCCTACATCGTATGCCGACGCGCTGGATTATCGACGCGCTCGGTGGAATATCTCGCCAATTTTTTCAATGTTGAAAATGATTTGAGCTCGGTGAGTTTTGATCTGATCTGTCGTGTGGCCAGCCGCATCGAAGAGCTGGGAAGAAAACTGCTGACGCCAAGAAGACAAAAAGCGGATGGCGAAGGATTGCAATAGGGGGGGAAGATTCCCTTGTGCTGGACTGGAGGGGCGGGTTGAAGCATAGTGATTTGTATGACCGATCAAGAAGAAGGCGGTCCTGCCCCCCTGTCAGGCATTACGACCGAATTGACTGTGGAGGGCATGAGCTGTCGCAATTGTGCGCGGCATGTCACTGAAGCTCTGCAAAGTGTTGTCGGTGTCGCTGCTGCTGTTGTTTCCTTGGAAGAAAAACATGCCACTGTTCGCTGGCGCTTGGGGGTAAAAGCATCGCCTTCCGCCCTTGAAGAAGCGGTTGCCGCAAAGGGATTCCAGGCAAAAGTCCAATTGACAGATGAATCCGCGCATCACGATTCCCATGGCGGATGGAGATTCAATGTGATTTTTGGGTTGTCTGTGACTGTGCCTCTGCTTCTTGGAGAATGGGTGTTCGGCTGGGGAATGACTTCCTGGTTTCAATGGACCACGTTTATTCTGGCTTTCGCAGTTCAAGTGCTGTGCGGTGCGCGGTTTTACCGTGGAGCGTGGAATCAGATCAAGGTTGGCGAATCCAGTATGGACACACTGGTGGCGTTGGGCTCTACAACGGCGTTTGGATACAGCCTTTGGGCTTTGTTTGATGGGGTTGGTGGACATCTGTATTTCGTTGAGGCGGCGGCCATCATTACGCTTATCAGCATCGGGCACTGGCTGGAGGAACGGATGAGTTTGCGAGCAGAAAGTTCATTGCGTCATCTCCTGAATCTAGCCCCGCCGATGGCTCGTTTACTGTTGCCGGACGGTTCTGAAAAAGATGTGCCTGCCTCGCAATTGCGTGTCAAAGACCGTGTGGTTTTGCGTCCCGGGGGGCTTGTTCCCGCGGACGGTATGCTGGCGGAAGGGGCAACAACAGTGAATGAATCAATGTTAACCGGCGAGTCCGCACCTGTTGACAAGCATGTGGGGGAGTCTTTGTATGCGGGGACGATCAATTTGAATGGAAGTGTGGTCATGCAGGTTGTGGCGACGGGAGAAATGACAGCTCTGGCACGCATCATCGCGGCGGTGCAACGAGCTCAAAACAGCCGCGCCAACATTCAACGGCTTGCCGATCGTGTCAGCTCTGTTTTTGTACCAATCGTCGTATTGGCGGCTGTGGCGGCGGGACTGTGGTGGGGGCTGGCACCGGAACAGGCGCGGGCCACACATGGTTTTCTTGGACATTTCTTGTGGATGTCCCATCCGCCTGCGAATGTGCTGGCTGGTGCGATTTCTGCCACTGCTGCGGTTTTAATTGTCGCCTGTCCTTGTGCAATGGGATTGGCCACTCCTGCTGCAATCATGGCGGGGGCCAATGCGGCTGCACGGCGTGGAATTTTGATCCGTGACGGTCTGGCATTGGAACGGGCTGGAACGATCACATCAGTTGTATTTGACAAGACAGGAACACTGACGCACGGAAAACCCACCGTGGTGGCTTCACAGGTGTTTGCCTCGCAAAAAGCGGATTCAGATCATTTGAAGTTGGCGGCGGCAGTGGCCAGACATTCGACGCATCCTTTAAGCCAGGCCGTTGCACAAATTTTCCCGGATACCATGGCTTTTGAAGTGTGGCGCGAAATTGCGGGTTCAGGTGTCGAGGCACAATTGAAGGGAGAAAGCGATGTGATTCGGCTTGGTTCGCTCAACTGGCTGCGCAGTAGTGGGGTTGATGTGATGACTGGGAGAAAGTTTGAGGAAAAGTGGATGAGCAGCGGGGCTTCTCTTTTGGGACTGAGCTCAGGCAAGTCGCTGTTATTATTGATCGCCTTGCAGGACTCCATCAAATCCGGCGCGGCTGATGTGGTGGACGAGTTAAAAAAACAGGGATTAAAGGTTTATATGATTACGGGCGATCATTTGCAAACGGCTCAGGCAGTTGCTGCCAAGGTTGGGATACTGGCGGAAAATGTTTTTGCCCAGGTGCGTCCCGAGCAGAAAGCACAATGGATTTTACAGTTACAGGAAAAAGGCGAACGCGCGGCATTTGTGGGGGATGGAATCAACGATGCTCCTGCACTAAAACAGGCAAATCTGGGAATTGCCGTAAGCCGTGCAAGCGATGTGGCGATGGATGCTGCAGACCTGGTTTTATTGCGCTCGGATATTCAGGCAATTCCTGAGTCAATCCGGCTGGCTCGCGCAAGTCTGTTGACAATCAAGCAGAATTTGTTTTGGGCGTTCTTCTACAACTCGGCGGCAATTCCTCTTGCAGCACTGGGGTTTCTCAGCCCGGTGATTTGCGCCGCGACAATGGGATTCTCAGATGTCATTGTCATCGGAAACGCATTGCGATTGTCCCGGCGCTTTTGAACTGTCACCTGCGAACGTGTCAGGGATCATAAACTTTCTTGTGATCCCGGATGGCCTGACGATTGCGCCATTCAAGATTGTAACGTTGCTGGTATTTGGCTTCTCTGTCGCGGTCGGTTTGACATGGGGTGAAATCAAGTGTGTCGCCACGCGGGTGTTCGACGAGGCGTTTCGCACCGGTCTGAATGATCGCCAAGGCTTCTTTAAATTTGGCCGAGGTGGGATCCCCAATTTTGTCCAGGCAAGGGCTGAGCTCGGGCCGAGTGAAGTCGACTTGGGGACCATGGAGCTGGGCAAAACCATTGGCTGCAAAGAAATCCACGCCGGTTAACTCTTTAAGGCGCTTGAGCTCGGTGTCATTCAACGGGCAGCGGCCAGCCAAGTTATCTGGATAAGCGCAGGCAAAAGTTGGGTAATACGGCGCATTCAAATCTATCCAGGTCACAATCCGATCCATCTCTTCTGTTGACAGACGGATGCCCTTGTGTCCGTTTCTGAGCTTCTCCACAAGTGGGCTGACGCGTGAGCCCCATGAGTTGGCAGGTTGAATTTCAGCGGGACCGGCTCCAACCGTATGCAAAAAGCCTTCCGACTTGTTCCAGTTCTGGTAAAGCGATTCGTAGGAGGCATTAAAATAGAGATCAAGGTCGCCGGACAAATTGAGAATCCTTCCCGCGCGTTTTCCAAAATCATGACAGCGCACGCAGTTTTTATCGAAGACCGGTTGGACTTCCGTGATGTAACTAAAGAGGCGTGGCTTACCATACCAACCATCGAGAGTGCTGGGCTTGCGGGTGAGCGCCTTGGGGGGGTGAGATGGAGTCTTTGGCGGAGTCAACCGATTGTCGTGGCATCCGATGCAACTGACTTTTTCTCCGGCTTGAAACACAACTCCACTTCGCATGGAATGGATCATTCGACGGTCTTTGTCGAGCAATTGAAAAAAGACAAAGGTATCGCTGGGGACTTCCATTGAGACGGAACCATCATTTTCAACGGGAACCGTGCCGAGGATTCGTTTGTTTTCAAAATTATGCCAGTTCATGGCGGGACGTTGGACCCCCTGTCCATTCCAGGCGGGGCCGGTCCAATGACGTTTTTCTGGGGATTCAATGACGCGCAGGTATTTGATGTCTTCACGGGAAACACCCTTCATGTGAGTGCCCTGGAGACAATCAAGCACGTAAACCAGGGCGGGGCTGTGATCGTAGAGGCGCCGGACTGGGATGACCGGAGGCGCTTTGCGCGGAGCCAATGGGGTGGGATTAAAACAGCCGGGGGCCTCGGCATGAACGAGCGTTTCGTTGCCGAATGTGTCGACAAGATAGATGCCCATTTCTGGTTTGGGGCCAGTGCTGGTAAAGTCGTTTTCATCCACCTCGCGAGAGCAGAGGAAATACTTTTCACTGAGCGGGAAGGGATCTTCATAGCGCGGACGGACTTGAGTGAAGGCATCGATACCGCCGTGTCCAACGATCTCCCGTGCAGAACGTGGCCAGGTGAGAAGGACGGATTCCTTGTCAGTGGCATAGGCATCAATGCCGCGTCGGCGGTCAATGAGTGCCAACGCCCCCCATGGGCGATCGTGGCAGGAGGAAAAGGTGCAGACCACAAGTTCGGTGCCCGGAACGGGGTGGGGATCAAGAACGGCGCCAGGGCTTGGTTTGTTATTGCCCCAGTATATGGCATGGCCGGTCCCGTCGGGATTGACAGTCCAAAGCCCCTGTGCATCGCCGAAGTTTCTATCAACATATTCCCAACGCACGTAGAGGATGCGTCCGTCCGGCATGAGACGGTTGTGACCTTCGAAAAGTGTGCTGCCGCCGATTCTGTGAATGTTGGCACCATCCCCTTCCATCCGGTAGAGATTGGCCATGATGTGCTGGTTGCAGCCGCAGTATTTGGGTTCGCGAGTTGAGGAGAAGGCGATGCCACCGTCTGGAAGGTAAATCGGGTCAATGTCTGCGGCGTTGGTTAGGCGGGTCAACTGACGGAGGTTTGAACCGTCGGCCTGAACTTCATAAATGTGATAGTCGTCCTCAATGCTCTTGCGCATGGAGAAGACGATTTTCTGACCATCAAAGTGAATGTCTGGATCGCGCGGAACCCCGTTGTTTCCGGCATCGACCACCGTGCGAACGGTGTGAGAAACTGGATCAAAGACCTTTAATGCTCCACCGCCACGATAACTCCCGGTGTTACATTCTTTGGTTAAAAACAGGGTTGCGGTGTTGTGATGGTCGGGGTGATATTGGCGTCGGGAGACAAAAACGATCGGTTGTTGTAGAAGAAGGGGATTGGCCAACGTGGCATCGCGCTTGAGTGTGGCAAACTCTTTTACCAGGGCATCGGCGTTCGTTCTGGAATTTGGAGTGCTTGAAATCTCCTTTTGCCGTTTTTCAATGTCGGAAAGATGTTGGAGAAAACCGGCAGCGTCGTATTTGGGAAAAGAGCTGCCGAGGTCTTCGATTGCCGCGCGCAGGGATTTGATTTGAGCGTCAATGGTGGGGGAGGAAGGAGCGGGCTCCCCGACGAGCTGCAAGGCAGTCATGCAAAGGCATGATGCAAGCGACACCAAAAAGGCACGATGGATTTGGCAGATGGACGTTGGCATGACATTTTGATGGTGGAGTAAATTGAGTCAAAAAACGACATTTTTATTTCCTTTTTAGTGTTCTGATGCCTAATCTGACCGCCGTTTACTACCGTGCATTGGGAAAAGATCAGTTTAATTGGGCTTGGATTGCTGGGCGGGTCTCTTGGGCTTGCCATCAAGCAACGAAAAGTCGCCACCTGTGTTCATGCTTTTGTGCGCCGCGAAAATAGCATCGCGGAATGCAGAAAGTTGGGGGTTGCTGATTTGGCAACACTGGATATGAAGACGGCGGTGGAAGGGGCGGATTTGGTTGTTTTTTGCACTCCCCTGGCGCAAATGAGCAGTCTGGCCGAGAAGGCACAAGCGTATTTGAAACCTGGTGCCATTGTTACTGATGTTGGGAGCGTGAAAGGGACTGTTGTCAGGGATATCACCCCGATTGTTGCCGCGGCCAGGGCCGAGTTCATAGGAAGCCATCCCATGGCAGGATCCGAACACACGGGGATGCGTGCCGCATTTGCGGGCTTGTTCGAAAAAGCGTATTGCATCGTAACACCAAGACCGGGCTCCACAGACAATGCCATTCGGACGGTGGAGGGGTTTTGGAAGGCGCTGGGCGGTGTCCCAATGTTGTTGCGCCCCGAGGTGCATGACGATTTGGTAAGCCGGAGCAGCCATTTGCCGCATATCGTGGCGGCGGAGCTCGCCAATTATGTCTTGAGCCCAGCCAACCCAAAGGAGCAGGCGGCATTGTGTGCTTCTGGATTTCGTGACACCACGCGCATTGCCTCGGGATCGCCCGAGATGTGGCGTGATATTGCTCTGGCAAACCGGCAGAATTTGAGCCGCGTTCTGGGGGTTTTCATTGAAGACTTGCAGGAGTTTCAACTTGCGTTGGAACGCGAGGATATTCGCACAATCGAAGAATTTTTTTCCAAGGCAAAACAGCGCCGTGACAAGTGGGTGGCTCATCCTGCTGGCAGCGCTTTTGAATGACTTGTTCAATGCTGATTCCTGACTTGATTGAAATCATTCCTTTACAGACTCCGGTTCGATCCAAAATCACGGTTCCCGGTTCCAAGAGCATTACCAATCGCGCATTGATTCTTGCAGCCTTGTCCAATGGGAGAACTGTTCTGCGCGGAGCCCTTTGGAGTGAAGACACGCAAGTGATGTGCGATTGTCTCCAGAAACTGGGTTTTCCCATCGAAATCGCTTTGGATCCTCATGAACCGAGCAACCGGACGATTACGGTTCAAGGTTGTGGTGGACGCATTCCCAATGCCGGAACAAGAGAACATCCTCTGGAACTTTTTGTGGGGAACTCGGGTACTTCAGCGCGTTTTCTGGCGGCCTTTGTCTGTCTGGGAAACGGTTACTACCGGCTGGATGGAATTGAACGCATGCATTCGCGTCCACAGGCGCCTCTTTTTTCTGCGTTGCGCGCGCTGGGATACACGGTGGAGGGACAGGCTCTGCCTGCGGTGATTCAGGGGGGCGGTCCGCGTGAAGGAAAGTGTTCCGTGAGTGTGGCGGAGAGTTCTCAATTTGCATCAGCGCTGTTGCTTAGTGCGCAACGTGGCGGATGGCAGGTGAACATTACGGGGGATGATGCGGATGAAATGCCATACGTGGCGATGACCCGGAAATTAATGGAGGCGTTTCCCGCCGATGGCGGCCAGTTTCAGATTGAACCCGACGCTTCGAGCGCCAGCTACTTTTATGCAGTGGATTGGATGTTGCGGTCAGCGGAGGAAACGGCGCATTCTTGCATTGAGGTTGCGGATTACCCTCAATCCGATTGGCAGATTGACACTTCTTTTCCAAGGTTTCTTCCTTTGCCTCCGGTTGTTTCGAGAAAGACGAATCTTGGCGATAGCATCATGACGGCCATTGTGATTTCGGTCTTTGGTAAGGGACCGGTTCAATTCACCGATTTGGAACGCCTGCGAGTGCAGGAATGTGAGCGGGTTCAAGCCCTGAGGACCGAACTTTCCAAATGCGGGGCTTGCGTGATCGAGAAGGGCGAGACTCTCACTGTTACACCGGGGGGCATTCATGGTGCTGAGATCGAAACCTACAATGATCATCGGATTGCCATGTGCTTTGCGATTCTGGGATTGAAAATACCGGGCATTCGAATCAAGAATCCTTCTTGCGTGAAAAAGACGTTTCCTGACTTTTTTCAAAAATTGAGAGCAATGCCGGCGGAGGGTGGCTTGGGAGCCGGGATTTTGGGAAAAGGAAGGGCGTTGACTACGCAAGAATTGTTTGCGGACTAATCAAATTGAAAAACATTGTCATAGCCATCGACGGAACCAGTGCCAGCGGCAAGAGTACCAATGCCCGGATTGTTGCCAAGGAGCTGGGATATATTTATGTGGACACAGGGGCCATGTATCGCACCCTTGCCTGGGATTGCCTTCAAAACAAGGTGGATGTCCAAAATTCCAAGGCCGTGGCTGCCCTGTGCCGCAAATGGAAAACCTCCCTTCAATGCATCGATAATCAGGCCCGACTTTTTGTGGGTGGTTACTTTCCGGAAAAAGAAATTCGCACTGCCGAAGTAAGTGCTGCCGTCCCGTTCGTGGCAGCCATCCCCAAAGTGCGTGATTGGATGAAAAACAAGCAACGTGAATGTGTTTCATTTGGCAATCTCGTCATGGAAGGCCGCGATATTGGGACGAATGTTTTTCCAGAGACCGATTTCAAATACTACATGGATGCTTCGTTGAATGAACGGTCCAAGCGACGTGAAGCCCAGGGGGTTACAGAGAATCTTGCAGCTCGAGATCAGCGGGATAGCCAGAGAGCGGCGGCCCCGTTGATGATTCCCCTTGGAGCGCTTGTGGTGAATACTTCGGGTATGACTCCGGAACAAACCAGCGGAATGATCCTTGCCGACATCCGCAAAAAAATGGCTGCAGCCCAATGACGGAACCGACGGTGCAACGAATGGGGCTTAGCTACCACATTGGGTGGTCGTTATTCCGGTGCATGTATGCTACATACTTTCACTGGCATGTGGCTCATGAGGACCGGGTCCCTTTGCAGGGGCCAGTCATCCTGGCTTCCAACCACGCGAGCTTCCTTGATCCGCCCTTGGTGGGATCCCCGATTCGCAGGCCCATCAATTTTTTGGCACGTGAATCCTTGTTTCGTTTTCCGGGGGTCGGCGCCTTACTCCGTTCCTGGCAGGCAGTTCCTGTTGACCGGGATGGCGGGACGGGCAAGGGATTAAAACGCATTCTTGAACGTCTTGAACAGGGGGGAGCCATCATTCTTTTTCCTGAAGGCACCCGCACCCGCGATGGTAAACTCCAGCGTGCCCATGCTGGAATTGGCCTTACCGTCATCAAATCCACGGCTCCAGTCATTCCCTGCCGGGTTTTTGGAACTTATAAGGCTTTTGGCAGGCACGTGATCATTCCACGACCCGTTGGAGTAAAGGTCATGTATGGAGAACCCATGCTTTTTACCGCCTTACGAGCAGAGGCGGCTCAATGCACCAAGCAGAGGTTGAAGGAAATCTATCAGCAAGTGTCAGATGAAATCATGGCGGCCATTGCAAAACTCGAATTTGAGCCGGAGAAAAAAATTTGAGTGCGGAAGGCACCGAAGGACAGGCATTTTCTGCTTTGACTTGAGATACACGGTTGGGTACGTTTGGGGCTAATGAAGCGACGGTCCTTGTTATTATTAGCCGTTTTGGTGGCGTTGATCGTTTTCCCCATGAAAGCGCCGGCACCACTGATCTATCGACCGGGTGAAGGTTTTACATACGAAATGCCTGGCAGCCATGGTGCGTGGCGTATGGAAACCGCCAAGGCGCAGTTGGCCCATGCTCAGAAAGCGTTCGATGCAAAGGACATTAGTCTGGCTCTCAAATCTGCCAAGCGCACCGTCAAAAACTGGCCTCTTTCTGATTACGCTCCCCAGGGCATGTATATCATGGCCCGTTGCTATGAAGCCAAGAAGCAGGATGAACGCGCTTTCAAGACCTATCAGGAAATTTTGCAGAAATACCCGAAGATTCCAAATTTTCAAGAGATTCAGGAACGTCAATTCACCATTGCCACCCGGTTTTTGAAGGGGCAATGGTTCAAGCTTTTCAATCATATTCCGTTCTTCCCCTCCATGGAGAAGACGGCCAACATGTTCGATAAAATCGTCAAGAGCGGTCCCTACAGTGATCTTGCACCGAAGGCGCAGATGAACATCGGCGCCGCCCGTGAGAAGCAAAAGGAATACGGGCTTGCCGTAAAGGCGTATGAATTGGCTGCCGACCGATATAATGAGAAGAGAGACATTGCTTCGACTGCTTTATACAAGGAAGGCATGGCCTATAAGAAGGAATCCACTTCTGGCGAATATGACCAGAGCATCGCTGGCATGGCCATCGCGACATTCAAGGATTTTATTGCTCTTTATCCCGATGATCCCCGCATTCCCGAGCTTCAACGCATCATCAGCGATCTGAAGACGGAACAAGCCCGTGGCAATTTCAAGACAGCACGTTTCTATGAAAAACGGAAACGTTGGGATGGTGCGGTGATTTACTACAATGAAGTCCAGCTGAACGACCCCGGCTCAAAGCTGGCTGATCAAGCTCGAAAGAAGATCGATTCGATCAAGAAATTTCACAAAAAATAAACATGCGCGCGCTGGTTGCAGTTCTATCGGTAATGGCAGTCGTCCTTGTGGGGGGATGCGCCTACCATTTTGGCCCTGTTAATGGAATGACCGCAGGCGCACGTTCTGTTGAAATCCGCCCCTTTGTCAATCGCACGCTGGAGCCCCGGATCAGTGAATATGTCAGCCTTGCCATTCGCAGAGAGGTTCAAAAGGACGGCACGTTCGCTTTGGAAACCCAGGGGCCGGGGGATATCATTGTGACGGGTGAGATTGTTGGTTTTGAACGGAGTGAACTTTCCTACAGGGCTACAGATACGGTGACGCCGCAGGATTACAATTTGAAATTGACTGCCAAGATTGTGGCCATTGATCGGAGCACTGGAAAAACCAATTTGGACAGGCTTGTAACCGGACGCACTTCTATTCGCGTGGGGAATGATCTCAGCAACGTGGAACGGCAGGCCATTCCCATGCTGGCAGATGACTTGGCCGTGAATGCGGTTTCCGCCCTGGCCAATCCCGCCTGGTAAAGAGCCGGTTCTTACAAAGCTCCAATCCTTAAGAATTGCCTTGGTTTTTTGAATCCAACTGCAGCAGCGCTTGTTCCCGTTCGATCAATGCGGGATGCGAATAGTAAAAGGCGCTGTAAATGGGATGGGGCGTCAAATTGCTTAAATTCTTTTCGTTCAACTTCCTTAAGGCCCGGATCAACGGTTGACTTCCCCGAATGGTTTGCGAAGCATAGGCATCCGCCTGATATTCGTAGCGACGCGACCATTGGTTTGCTATGGGCGAGAACCAGAACGTAAATAACCCTGAGAGCATTCCGAAAAGCAGCAGCGCAGGAGCCATGTGCCCCGGGGCAAAACCGAATGCCCCAAGAAACCACTCTTGTTGCGCAAGAATTGATAATATCCAGAATCCCACCAGCAAACTCACCGTGGACCAGAGCATCATTTTTAGGACGTGCCGCTTTTTATAATGTCCAATCTCATGAGCCAGCACGCCTTCCAGCTCTTCCGGTGTGAGCTGTTCAATGAGCGTGTCAAATAATACGATTTTTCGGAAACGTCCAATTCCCGTAAAAAATGCGTTTGAATGTCGCGAACGTTTGCTCCCGTCCATCACTTGAATGTCCTTTGCTGGAAAGGCAGCGCGCTCAGCCAGCGCCAACAAACGGTTTCGCAGTTCCCCCTCAGGCAGCGGCGTCAGTTTGTTAAAGAGGGGAATGATGAGGATGGGGGCGACGATCATCATGATGAGTTGGAATAAAACAACGCAGGCCCACGCGTAAACCCACCAGCCATTCCCAAGTTTTTCAACGCACTTGATGATCAACGCCAGTAATGGCCATCCCAGCGCAATGCCGAGCAGGATGCCTTTCAAATGATCCGTCCACCAGATTTTAGGGGTTGTTGTGTTGAATCCAAATTGAGCTTCCAAATGAAACTGTTCATACCATGCCAATGGAAGTCCTGGCAGGCTCATGGAAATTGCAATGACTAACAGATAGCCACTTTCGGCCCACGCCCCGGAGCCAAACGTTTTTTCGTAAATTTCATAAAACCAGGGGAGCACACCGCTGAACAGGACAATTACAAGGAGAAGCGTGTCGAACACCAATTCCCAAATATGAAAGCGGCTTCCCGCAAGCGTATAATTGACAGATTTGGTGTAAGTTGGAGGATCGACCACATCACGAAACGCCTCGGGCACAGTTCCAGCATGGGCGCGAACGTGGCGTTGATTGATTTGTTCCAGCCAGAATTGGGCAAGCCATCGCGCAGCAATGGCTGCACCGCAAATGATGCCAAAGCTCGTGATCATGGTTTGGATGTTCGTCTAGGCGGATGCTTGCGCGGGCGTCGTATTCTTCGCTGGTGGACGGAAGAACAGGGCCAATATCAGGGCTGCAACCACTGAGATGGCGCAGGGAACGAGGAATAATCCCCGGTAATCCGTGACGTCATTATGGGTAAACTGGGCTCTCAACCACGGGCAAGCCGAGTTTGCCACCAGCGAACCCATTCCCAGAATCATAAAATTGAACAGCCCTTGCGCACTGGCGCGAACGTCCTTCGGAAAATACTCTTCCGCAAAGATGTAGACTGTGGCGAAAAAGAAGGCGTAACAAACGCCGTGCAGAATATTGACTAGAATGATCAATCCGGTCATCTGAGGTAAAAAGGCAAACACCGCGAACCGGGCTGTATGCCCAAGAATGCCGATGACCATCGTCGTGCGCCATCCAAGCCGCTTGAGAACGTAACCCAGTATCAGCATGGTTAGAATTTCTGAGACTTGTCCAATGCTCATGACGGGCATGATCCAGTTGCCTTTGATGCCGACTTCTGGTGTTCCAAGAAAAGTTCCAGCCCAGTTGAAATAGCAATAGAGAATGAACGCATCCAGAAAGGTGATGATCCAGAGGACAAGAATGAAGGGGTGCTTGAGCAGCTTGACCGCTTCAAGCCATGCGAGTTTGTTTTCTGTGGATGCGGCCTTCTTGGGCGGAGTGTGGGGCAGAGTGAGGCTGAATGCTGAAAGAATCAGGGAGGAAATGCCTGCGACAATAAAGGTTGCACGCGAACCTTTTTGAAGCGCTTCACCCGTCAGACCGGAGCTGAGCACCGTTCCAATCCAATCAACGATCCCCTGAGGATTGGCTGCCGCAACTTTGTCCCAATCCACCAGAATGAAAGTAAAGGGCCAAGCCGCAAGAATCCACCCGATCGAACCACCAACGCGAATGGTTCCGAACTCCTTTTGGGGGTCTTTGACGTTGGCAAAAGCAATGGTGTTGCATATGGCCACAGTTGGCACATAGAGCAGGCAGTGAACGAGCATCAAAAAGAAGAACAGGGGAAAACTTTGTGTGTAAGCGAGGGCAAAGATGGCAAGCCCCCCAATCAGATGGCTCGCGGCAAGGAAACGTTCCGCAGCAAAATTACGATCCACAAATTGGTTGCTGAAGAACATGCCAAGAATTGCAGCGAATGGGAAGGCACTCAAAATCAAAGATTGCTGCCAGAAGGAATATCCCAGGCTGGGAAGGTAGCCATAAATTAATGGCAGCCAAGCTCCCCAAATAAAAAATTCCAGGACCATCATGACAAAGAGTTTGATGCGGATGGCGGTATTCATGGACAGGAGCCTAAGCGGTTGGCTTTTTTTTCGCAAGTGCGGATGTTGCTTGTTAGCTGCTGATAGAACGTGGTTGTTAGGGGATTCTCTCCCTGATTACCCTCACATATTTATGAAGCTGCACAGCTCCAACAATGTTTTTTGGTTTTTTTAAAGGAGGACCGCAACAGAATTGACCCATGCGGGTTTAAAAACTAGTATGATTTCAAGTTATGCGTAATTTGTCGAAAATCGTTTGGGGGTTGGGGTGGTTGATTCTGGCCATTGTGCTTGGCTGTGGCATTGGCCTGCTTGTGAGTAAGAACGGGTCCAGAAAAGTGGATGAGCCGCCTGCAACACCCGTCATGGAGGCCAGCCCCGCTACAAATGCGGAACCTGTCGTATCCAATCCAATTACCAATGCTCCAAAAACCGTTGCTACGGAGTCAGTTCCAAAACCTTTGGCTTGGAATGACAAATTAAACGATGTTTTGGTTTCGGAGGCTTCGGAAGATGCTAAGGCAAATCAGATTCTGGCCATGATGGCGACTGCGCCGGACGAAGGAAAAGTGGAGTTGGCCCAACATCTGGCAAATTTGACTTCGGACGAGAATTACTCAGGGGCTGCCGATTTGCTGACGAATGCCACCACATTACCTGGCGTGCAGACTGTGCTGATGAACGATTTGCTCAACCGAAACAATAATCTCAAGTTGCCAACGCTGCTGGCTGTTGCCAGAAATGATGCGCATCCTCTCCATTCCGAAGCTAAGGACGTGTTGGAACTGGTTCTTCAAACAGACAAGGGAACAAATTGGGATGAGTGGCAGACGACGGTTGACCTCTGGCTCAAAGACAATCAGGACCAATAATCTGGAATCTGAAATCTCCGGATTTTGAACAGCTCAGTGTTTTTCTATCCGCGCCGATAGGCTTCTGCCAAAAGCGTCACGGGATGAACCATCCGCCAAGGCAGTTTTTCGCGGCCAACACCAGCCGTCATGTGAGCCAGACAACCTGGATTTCCGGTTGCAATGATCGTGGCACCTGTGGAGCGGATATTGGCAAATTTTCGTTCCAATAATTCGTTGGCCATCTTTGGTTGGATCACGTTGTAAATACCCGCACTGCCGCAGCACCAATTGCTTTCCGGCAGTTCAACCAGCTTCAGATTGGGAATGGCCTTGAGCAATTGACGGGGTTGGGCCACCACTTTTTGCCCATGAGAGAGATGGCAGGATTCATGGTAGGTGACTGTCTGGTGTGGGGCGTTTTTTCCGTAGGGAGTGACGATGCCGATCATCATGAGCCATTCGTGAATATCCTTCAGTTTTGAATCCCACTTTTTTGCGAGTTCGGCATAGGACGGATCATCGGCCAATAAATGGGAATAGTGTCTCAAATGAGAGCCGCACCCGCCGGCATTGCTGATGATGGCATCGAATTCATCAGGCGGGAATTGATCGATCATTTTCTTGGCTAAACCCCTTGCCTGTTCTATTTCTCCGTTGTGGGCATGCAGCGAACCACAGCAATTTTGGTGCGGTGGCGTGAAGACTTCGCAACCGTTGCGTGAGAGAACTTCCACCGTGTCGCGATTGATGTCGCTAAACATGATGTCTTGCGCGCAGCCGGTGAGCATGGCCACACGATAGCGTTTTTGGCCGCGGGCAGGTGTCACTGTTTGTATCAATTGGGCAGAGAATTTGTCCTGGATCTTTGGTGTTAAAGCTTCGAGTTCACGTAAGCGGCGGGGCATGATCTTCATGACGCCACTTTTGCGAACCAATGCCATGAGCCCGATTTTTTGGTAAAGCCAGATCAGTCTTCCCGCCAGCCGCAGGTGGCTCAGGTCACCAAAGAGCCACTTGATGGCGACAACGCGGATAAGATTGCGACGCGGAGTGGCCAGTACACCACTTTCCTCAGCTTCAGCGCGGGCTGATTCGAACAGCTCGGCATATTTGACACCAGCAGGACATGCCGAAGTGCAGGCCAGACACCCCAGACAATAATACATTTCCTCAGCAAAGGTATGCGTCATTTCCATCCGGCCATCCGCTATGGCACGCATGAGAGAAACACGACCGCGCGGGCTGTGGCGCTCGATTTTTGTGGCATTGTAGGTCGGACACACGGAAAGACAAAGCCCACAGTGCATGCATTGGAGAAGCATGGAGTAATCCAGCTTTTTCAGTCGTGATGGGCGAGTCACATTGGAAACGGCGGCGTTCATAAAAGGGTCATGCAGTCTTGAATTCTTCCGCATGGTAGGAGCTGCGTACCATGGGGCCGCTGGAGACATGGATGAATCCCATGCTCAGGGCTTTTTGTTTGTAGCGGACAAAGCGTTCTGGGGTGACAAATTCCACCACTGGCAATTGTTCAACGGTGGGCTGAAGGTATTGGCCCAGGGTGAGAATATCGCACTTGACTGCGCGTAAATCGGTCAGGGCTTGGAACAGCTCGTCTTCGGTTTCTCCAAGCCCGAGCATCATGCCGGACTTGGTGTAAACGGAGGGGGCCATCGCCTTGGCTTTGCGAAGGACGCTCAGGGAACGTTCGTAGGTGGCACGATGTCGGACATCGGGTGTCAATCGGCGAACGGTTTCAAGGTTGTGATTGTAAATATCTGGTTTTGCGGACAAGACGGTTTGAATGTCTGCATCGTGATCTTGGAAATCAGGGACGAGGACTTCAATGGAGGTTTTGGGGCAAAACTCGCGGACTTTGAGAATGGTTTGGCGAAAATGGTTTGCGCCACCGTCGGGCACATCGTCGCGGGCAACCGCTGTGATCACAATGTGCTTGAGCTTCATCTCGCGGACCGCTTCGGCCACGCGTGCCGGTTCATCCGAATCCAAGGGGAGGGGTTTCTCAGTGTTGACAGCACAGAATTTGCAGGCTCGGGTGCAACGGTCTCCGGCGATCATGAATGTGGCGGTTCCTTTGGCCCAGCATTCCCATTGATTGGGGCACTTTGCGCTTTCACAAACGGTATGGAGTTTGAGCTTGCCCAGCAATGCACGGGTTTCCCCATAGGTTTCGTTGGATGGCAGGCGGATGCGCAGCCATTCAGGAAGACGTGGACGCTTGGCTTGAGGTGTTGCAACGGTATTCACAAATTTACTCGGTCAGAGTTGTATCGCTGTGTTCATAGGCTGGAGCGCAACAGCATAGAATGCAAAGTGTATCCGCTCCAGTATTCCAGATTTTATGTTTTTTGCCGGGCGGGATGGCGATGGCATCGCCCACCTTGACTTCACGTGTTTCATCACCAACGCGCATACGCCCGGTTCCGCTTGTAATATAGTAGATCTCTTCCGTCAGCGTGTGAAAATGTTCAATGGTGCTGCAACCGACAGGAACGCGCGCCTCGGCAAGGCTCTGATTGCGAATACAGGAGTTGCGACTCGCGAGCAACTCACGTATTTCCGAGCTGTCTTTTGTAATGAAAGCCGGAACGGTATGTAAATTTTTAATATCCATCAAAAACGCAATTTAAAATACATTGTTTGACACGACTCAACTACCCCTGACGTTTTTCTGCAGGGAGCCAAAAGGCCAGCATACGCAGATTGGCCTGCCCAAGGATGACTCCCGAGGCGATCAACAGCATTGCAATCCAGAATGTATGTGTGATCGGCTCTCCTAAAAACGCACAAGCCCACATCATTGTGCTCAGTGGAATCAAGTTGTTGAACAGGTAGACCTTGCTTGTCTTCCAGTGGCGCAACGCGTTGTTCCACAATGCAAAAGCTGCAATGCCGCCCCCTAAAATGCAGAATGACTGCACAAACAATAATTTTGCTGTGCAAGGAATATGAACCGGCGTTACAAAAAACTCAACTAATGTCATTGGTATCAAAATAACACCGGCGCGCCAGAAACTGTTGGCGCTGATCTCTGCCCCGGTTAATTCCGAGCCCATTGACCGGCACATGCGACCGTAAAGTGTCCAAAGAACGCTGCATATCAACCCGAGCACTTCTCCCGCAATACTCGTTTTTCCAGAGGTGTCCTTGAGCACCGGCCAGAATAGAACAACGACTCCTGTTAGTGCCAGCATTGCGGCAAAATAGCGTTGAGCCGATTTCCAATTCTTTTCTGGAATGCCTTCCCAGAGTAAAGCCCACACTGGGGCCGCGCCGAGATAGAGAACCACGTGCGAGGCGGCTGTGAGTTTTAATGCCCAGTTGAACACCATGATGTACACGCCTAACGTCAGCCCACACCGTATCCACAATCTTCGGCTCAAATCCTTTGTGAGAGGGTGAGTCTCGCCAAAAAAGCTTGTCCAGCGAAGAAGCGCCGCAAAAATGATTCCGGCAGCCAGAAAACGGGTGGTTCCGACAAAAACCGGTGGCCAGGACATGACCATGTACTTTGTCCCTGCATTGTTTGCTCCCCACAGAAAAACGGCAAACAGGAGTGTGCCAGCGATGGTGCTGTTTTTAGGATTTGACTTCATCTCAGCCACCTAAGGATGAACAAATATGGGACAAAAGCAAATCGTATTGGTTTTTCCGACAGGCCGAAGGCAAAAGAAAACGAATTGACCCGGGACGCCAACCCGCTATCGTTTTCTTATGATTCATACGCCCGGATTTCTAAAGGTGGTTGATGCTGCTCGTCCGCACATTAAGGAATTAAGTGTGGCCGAAGCGAAGGCTCGTCTGAGCGTCAACCCCAAGGCTGTCCTGCTTGATGTTCGCGAGGATTCAGAATGGGAGAGCGGACATGCAGTGGAAGCCGTGCATCTGGGGCGTGGAGTCCTTGAGAGGGATATTGAGACCTGTTTTCCAGATCGATCAACCGAGATCATCATGTATTGCGGTGGTGGCTTTCGCTCGGCACTCGCAGCGGAGTCAGCCCAGAAAATGGGTTATACCCATGTGGCATCCTTAATGGGAGGCTGTCGGGCAATGTTGGCTGCTGGGTGGCCAATGAGCTGCAAATAAAGAAAATATTTTGCTCGATAGAAATTAAATGTTCAAATAATTTGTAATAAGTTTATTTTTAATAACTTATGACTGTATTAAAAGGGGGAAAACCGAGCGTTTTTCACCTGGTGAAGAACGATTTTCTCGGGAATTTCTTGAAAATGAAATGAAAATACCTCTTGATAACAGTCTGGCGTGATTCTATATTTCGCCCTCTTTTGAATAAGAAAGTAGCTTTATGCGACGTCCCAAAGGTATAAAAACGAACAAAGCGGTGGCTAAGCGGTTTAAGATTAGCAGCACCGGAAAAGTGTTGCGCCCGCACGCGGGAAAACGCCATTTGATGCAAAGTAAGAATCCGAAACGCCGTAACGCGTTGGGATCGGCAGTGATTGTTGATCCGACCGATACTTATCGGATTACACAAAATTTGCCATTCAGCCACTAACATCATTTTCACAGGATTATGCGAGTTACCAATTCCCCCGCCTCCAGAAAACGCCGTATTCGCGTCATAAAAGCCGCTAAGGGCTTTCGGATGCGTCGTTCCAAACTGTATCGTTATGCATCAGACGCCGTTGATCATGGGTTGCAATACGCCTTCCGCGATCGCAAGACCAAAAAGCGTAACTATCGTGCTCTGTGGCAGATTCGTATTAATGCAGCTGCCCGCCCGCTCGGTCTGACTTACAGCCGTCTGATTGAAGGGCTCAAAGCCGCCAATTGCACCTTGGATCGTAAGATCCTTGCTGACTTGGCTGCTCAAGACTTGCCTGCTTTCACAGAGCTGGCAAAACTGGCCGTCACTACGCTCCGCACCAAGGGCGTCAAAGGCGTCTAGACCCATTACAAAACCAAAATTTAACGCCAAACGGGCGTCCAGAAATGGACGCCCGTTTGATTTTGGAAAAAAAGCCTGTTAATTTCCAAAAGTTGGGCAAAAATGACACCGGTTATGTCTCTTTTAAACGAAATTGAACCGCTTAAACAGGCTGCATTAACGGAACTCAAAGCGGCGGCGGATTTGGCGGCGCTCGATCAGGCCAAGGGAGCCTATGTCGGCCCGCACGGAAAATTTACCGGTCTGATGAAGCAATTGGGCACGCTGTCGAAGGAAGAGCGTCCTGCGGCTGGTAAACTGATCAACCAAGCCAAGACTGAATTGGAAACAGCACTTGCGGCACGGCGCAGTGAACTTGAATTAAAGGCTGCACTGCCAAAAGACCCCACTGATTTTACCCTGCCTGGCCGACGCCGAAACATGGGTAAGCTCCATCCGTTGACTGCGGTTACTGAAGACATCGTTCGGAGCTTTCGCAAAATTGGTTTTGCAGTGGCTGATGGTCCTGAAGTGGAAGATGAATATCATTGCTTTGATGCGTTGAACACTCCGGCGGACCATCCGGCGCGTGATACCCAGGATACGTTTTTCCTCAAGTCCGAAGGGACAGAAACTCCATCTGCACTGCTTCGCACACATACTTCTTCAGTGCAGATTCGTGTCATGAAGAAACAAGCCCCTCCCGTGCGTATTATTGTTCCCGGGCGTGTTTACCGACGCGATAATCCTGACGCGACCCACAATCCCACGTTCCAACAGATTGAAGGACTTTATGTGGACCGCAAAGTGACGGTGAGCGACCTGAAGGGAACTGTGGAATTTGTGTTCAAGGATCTGCTCGGTTCCGATACGCGGATTCGTTTTCGACCACACTATTTTTCATATACGGAACCCAGTTTTGAAATTGATTTCTCCTGTCCGTTGACGCGAAAGATGGGGAAGGAATGGCTTGAAATTGCCGGATGTGGAATGGTTCATCCCAAGGTGTTCGAGAACGTGGGATATGATCCCGAGCAATGGACTGGGTGGGCCTTTGGTTTTGGTATTGAACGTATTGCCATGATTCGTTATGGAATCAACGATATTCGTCTTTTCTATGAGGATGATGTTCGTTTTCTGAAACAGTTTTAGTAGTGGCATCTTTTTGCCGATTGTTATTGAAAAGATCGATTTGACGCCTCTATATTAAGCTTTAATGGCAGACAGTAAACAAACCGTTTTTGTTGTTGAAGACGAGCCGTCTCTGAGGGCTCTTGTTCGCAAGGTTCTCGAGCGCGTGGGATACAGCGTCATTGATGCTCCCTCTGGTCTCGCTGCCATGGAAATCTGGTCTCAAAAAAAGGAGCAGATTGATCTTCTCTTGACGGATATGGTGATGCCTGATGGTGTCACCGGAAGAGAGTTGGCCGAGAAACTGCGTGCTGACAATCCAAACCTGAAAGTAATCTACACAACAGGCTACAGCGCGGAACTTTTGGGGGATGGTGTGACACTTCAGGAAGGGGTTAATTTTCTCCAAAAACCCTATCCTCCCCAGCGTTTGCTTCAAACTGTCAGAAACGGTCTGAGCTGCGCATCGTAAACGGTCCCTTTATTTTAAAAGACTTTCCTAATTTTGAAATTGGGAATTGTGATTTCGGCGTGATGGTTGGAGCAGGTTTTTGGGGTAAACTTCTGGTAGCTACTTAAACTCTTTTCATTGTTCCTTATTTCTCTCTGGAATTAGCTTGTTTTACAGAGATAAAATCGTGTAGAAAAAGGTAGTGCTCGATAAAAGGAGCCTAATTCAAGGACTCAAATCATAACTTATGAAACGCTTGTTATTTGGCCTGATTGGAGGCGTAGCTATTCTATTGGTTACCGGAATGGAAGCAACGGCGACAACCGCTTACAGCCTAAAAGCATCTGCAAAATACAACGAATCCCTGGTAAAATACTACGATAGTGATCTTCAGCAATATTACTATGATATTGCGGCCACCGCGAGTTCTTCCATTAACGCAGTGATTCCAGTGTCGGGCAATGTTGACGTTGCAGACCCCTCTGTTTTCAGCATTTCAACTCCTTTTTGGGGAGTTTCTCCCTCCAGTTGGGACGGCGATTATACCGTGACCGGCTCGGTTAGCGCCAAGAAGTTGACCTACAATTTCTACGCTTATAATGAAGACACCGGCGATTATACGGCTCTCTACTCCACCGTTCAGGTTTCTTGGAATACGACGGCTCTGACTGTCGCCGCCACTTTCTATGACGATATTTTCCAAACAACCGGTTGGGTGGACATGTCAAATACGGGAACAATCGGGATTTCCCAAACCACGGAAATCTACATTGATTTTGGAAACCAGAGTTTCTCGAAGCTCATGGATATTTCGGGGACAGACACTATCACTACCAAAACCATCAGTGGCTATGATTACACTTTGAACAATATCTCAGTGTCCGGCACGGCGGATATGATTGCCCCGACAATGACGATTACTGCTCCAACCAAGAGTCTCAGCTACACAGTGACGAATGGCAACACGATTACCATTCGCGGCACAGCAAGCGATGCCTCAGGAGTCGCGAGCATATATGCCTACGTTTATACCTCCGTTTCCGGAGAGTGGCAGGAAATGAACGTTACGGATATTAGTACGAATTCAAATTTCTCGACCTGGTCTTTGGATATTACCCCTCAATTTGGCACAAATCTCATCTATTTCTATGCCGAAGACCCTTACTACAATCAAACCACTGTCCAGATGCTTGTTTACTATGCACAACCTGGCACCTTGACTCTTATCACCAACGGAACTGGGACCATTTCTGTGACTGGAACAAACAAAGGCGGATACCTTGTTGGCTCCACATACAAGGTCACTCTCACTCCAGCCAAGGGATACATCCTTGCTGACTGGGGCATGTATTCAATCAATAGTGATGGCACCTATAGTGACAGCTACGACTACGATTGGATTAAGACGTTCTCGTTCACATTCCCTGCCAGTAACACGGTTCTAAAGGCAACCTTCATCCCGAATCCTTTTACGAACTTCAAGGCGACCTACTCTGGTATCGCCTTGAGTGACGCCTGGTATGATACGAACGGAGACAGTTATTACGATTACAACTCCACGAATCTGGGGGCAGTAACCCTTACCGTTACCACAAACGGAGCCGTCAGCGGAAAATGGATTCGCCGAGCAAATACAATTTCCTTCTCCGGCTCGCTTTATGCAGAGACCTATTATTCGCTTCCCAGCGTCTACACAAGCAGTTGGAGCTGGGATTGGCGGGATTACACGAATGATTATTATTTGGACTGCTTCTCCTCAAACCCTCAATTTTGGTTTAGACTCAAAGCCAATGATCTAGGCACCCTTTACGGTTCCTTCTTCCGCCGCACATACAATTCCGAGACGGCCAATTACGATTACCAGGAAAGGGGTGACATCAATGGTTATCGTAATCTGGTCACAACTGCCAGTCCAATGGTCGGCACCTACAATATTTCCTTGCTCAACGATACCGAATACGGCATCAACCCTGCCTCCATCGGTTATACCTATGGAACAGTGAAAATAACCGCCAAAGGCGCAGTGACCCTGGCTCTGAATCCCTCCGATGGCATCACAACATCCCTGTCAATCAGCGCGGCTCAGGCCGAGGACGGCAGCTTCCAATTTTTCGCACCACTTTATTCAAAAGGCGGTTTCATTGGCGGACGGCTTTCCGTTACCAACGGAACCATCGTCAATCAATTCGTTCCGGACGACACGAATTTTACGAGACAACCCATTTATTGGACCAAACCACAGAGCAAGACCGTTTTTTATCCTGCGGGATTCACAAACAGCCTCTATGCCATGGGAGTGCTGTTCAACGCACCAAAAACGGGTACCAATATCTTTGGATTCACCAATGGAACCATATCGGCATTGATCGGATCCAATACCGTTGCATTGGCTGGCCTGACCTTCTCAAACAACACATTTAAAGTGTCCACCAACGATTACAAATTTGCCGTGACACTCAGCAAGACATCCGGGGGGATTTCAGGTTCATTTGTCCCGGCCAGCGGTAAGAAAGTGACTTACAATGGATTGTATGTCGGAGGCGATTATGCGCTCGGCTTCTACAAGGATGCCAGCACCACTGGCAGCGTCATCATCAATTCAAATGAAACCGAATCCGGCTTTGAAAAGACGAATATCATTTCAAAAATCGATGGAACGAAGGAAATGATTTCCGCCCCTCAGCCTGCATCCGATATTTTAAAATAACACGGTAGAAAGCGAACAGGTCCTCATTAAAGGGACCTGTTCTGCTTGTGGTAAATTTCAAGAACGTAGCAATGGCTGTTTCGCCGTGCCACAACAATTAGAGTTCAGAAGCCTGAAGCAGGGGCGTTTTAAAACCTTTTTATCGGGCTTGTTCAATTCCATTTGATAGGCGTTGCGTCTCTGCCTCACATTCAGTCTTCTTGTTTTCTCCCATTTTCGAAATTTCTTTTCGCAGTCACTCTAATATTTGGATGAGTGGCTGGCGTCGTTAGGGATAGTGGGAAGTTTTGAGGGATGTTTGAAAACCTTCACGTAATTGTCACACTAAGCGAATGGGTTTCATGGCATGATTTAGGGGTTCTGTCGGGAACACAAGTTTGTTATTGTTTGGCAAAACGCCATTTCCTGACAGTGAAATCACACAATGAAAACACATTTGACCACTGAATCTTCTTTGATCACACGACGAGGCTGGCTTAAGACCGCTGCATTTTTGGGGACAGGTTTATTTGGAGGCTTTTGCGGATATGCAGAAAACACATCATCTACGAATGGGGGTGGGGCATCGGTTTCTGGAGCGAAACGATCTCTTCGTCTGGCGCAGATATCGGATATTCATTTGCAGCCGGAGTTGGGCGCTGTGGATGGTTTTGTTAAATGTCTTCATCATATCCAATCACAGAAGGATGCCCCCAGTTTGATTTTAAACACGGGGGATTGTGTCATGGATTCGATGGCAAAGAAGATGCCGCGCACTCAATTGCAATGGGATTTGTGGAAAAAAGTATTGCGGGAGGAATGTTCGTTACCAATCGAGCACGCCATTGGTAATCATGATTGCTGGGGGATTAACAAGGCCAAATCCGGTACGACGGGGGATGAGCCTTTATGGGGTAAGAAGAAAGCAATGGAGGAGCTTGGGCTGGCGAAGCATTATCACTCTTTTAATCGTAATGGATGGCATTTTATATCGCTGGATTCTGTGGAACCATACATGGATGGCTACAAGGCACGATTGGATGAGGAGCAATTGGATTGGCTGAAGAAGGATCTTGATTCGGTGGCCAAAGGGGTTCCGATTTTGGTGATGTCCCATATTCCCATTGTTTCACCGGGAGGGTTGCTTAGTGCTGGGAAGGAGAATAAAGATCATAACATGGAGATTGGTGGTGGGGCGATGCATTTGGATTCGCAGGAGCTTCACACACTCTTTCGCAAACAAGGCAATGTCAGACTGTGCCTGAGTGGGCATTTGCACATGATCGACCGTGCCGAGTTCGATCAGGTGGCTTACATCACTTCTGGTGCGGTGAGCTCAGGATGGTGGAAGCGTGTGCATCAGGAGCGGTTCGATTACGGGTATGCACTTGTGGATCTTTATGAGAACGGGACGTTTCAATATCAGTATGTTCCATATGGATGGAAGACTGTGAAGGGGACGGATTCAGAACAAGAAGGGTGATACTCGGCGTAGAAGATCCATTTTAAATAAAAAAAGCAGACCGTCCGTTTGAGACGACCTGCTTTTTATACCGGTTGATTTAGGGTTATTTTCTCTTAAGCAATGAACGAAATGCTTTGGCTCCAAAGGGGAGGAGAAGCAATGCCCCAGCAATCACGGTTGTGGGCTCTGGTACAGGAGCTGGGACTCCACCATTGACCGTGATTGTGTCCCGTAAAACAATTTTACCAGTGGCATCTTCGGCAAGCAGGGTGAAGGTATGCGCTGTTGTTGAATCTCCCAATATATTGATGCGTTGATCGGCTGGCAACATGGTTGTGGTTCCCCTATCTATGTAGTCTCGGTAAATGGCTATGCTGTTCTGAATGGCGCTCCCACTGGGGCGATTGTCTGTGAGGCTTGAGAGATTCCACGTGTATTTACCATAATCTGCAACGAGATAGAAAGTGAACCCGGAACTGGGAGTTGCTTCGCCAAGAGGGTTGCTATTGATGGAAAACTCTATCTGCCAGTCGCAATGGTATGTACCTGTATGCTTGCCGCTAAGAGCGTAGTCCCCTTTGCCGTTGGCTGCATCATTATCTCCACATTTCCAAAGTCTGGCTCTAAGATCAAGTTCGAGATTGTTATCCTGGTCGACGACTTGATTCCAGAAAACTCCTCCCCCACCCACCGCCGATGTGATGATTGCATTAGGATTTGTAATAATTCCAGCCTGAGTTGATGATGAGGAGAGCAAAAACACTCCCAAGCCAGCGAGACAGAGTCCCGGCCCGATTTGCATGAGTGACATTTTCATATGATTTATTTGACTGTGGCGGAGACGGTTAATGCCGTGGTACGCCCTTGTGTTTTTTTGAATACCTAGTGATCTACGAGAAGAAACTTACAAAAAACTGAATAAAAAACTCTATCCTTTTCTGAGACAAATTTGTTCATAAAACGGACATGTTATTATGTTGTGTTATATGCAGGATGAAACAGAGAAATGCTGAGGTAAAAATCATGTGAATAAGAAGTATTAATTTTAACTAAAGAAATATTTCTTCTGCAAGAGAGAATTAAGATGAGTATGGTAACTCGGAGATGTGGAATCGAGCGTTTTTAATTGAGATTGTTGAAGAGAAACTGCGTGCACGTTGTGTTTTCAAGAGCTAGACTTTCACAACGTGAATCGTCATATAAAAAACATTGCTTTGACAGGCTTTATGGGGACTGGAAAGTCTTGCGTAGGACAACTGGTTGCACATGAGCTGGGGTTTGATTTTGTGGATACGGACAGTGTGATTGAAGAGCGTCTGGGGGTGTCCATTAGCGATGTTTTTGCAAAATTTGGGGAGCCCGTTTTTCGAAAATTTGAATCGGACTTGGTGAAGGAGTTGGAGTCAAAGGAGAGGCTGGTGATTTCTACTGGCGGCGGTCTGGCTGTAAATCCTGAGAATTTGGAAAGTTTGAAAAAGCACTCTCTGGTGGTTTGCCTTTGGGCGACGCCCGAAGTGATTCTGGAGAGGATTCGCCAGCAGAACAACCGGCCTTTGCTCAAGACGCCTGATCCTCTGGCAAAGATTCAGGAGTTGCTGGCAGCAAGAGAGCCGTTCTATCGGAAGGCCGATGTTTTGATTCAAACGGGGCTGCGACCCCTTCACGAGGTGGCGCAGCAGGTGATCTATCAATTTAACCTGGCATTGCAGGCCACCCAATGAAGCTGGCAATTCGAAAGAAGGCTTTGGAACTCGGCTTTGATGAATGCCGTTTTACGAGCGCCAAGCCGGCGAATCATGCAGCAGAATATTTTCAATGGATTTCACATGGGTATCACGCGCAAATGGAATATATGGCGCGTAATCCAACCCGACGAACAGATCCCGGCCAGTTGCTGCCTGACGCACGAAGCGTGATTGTTCTGGCGGTGAGTTATCACCATGTTTGTAGCGAATCACTGGCAGGGAAAACGGCCCGTTATTCTCATTTTACGGATTACCATGACGTTTTGGCAGAGCGTTTAAAGCAGCTTGTGGAATTCATCCATCAGCAGAGTGAAGCAAAATGCCTGTGGTATGTGGATACTGGGGCTGTGTTGGAGAGGGATCTTGCGCAGCGGGCTGGGCTTGGTTTTGCTGGGAAACACACGAATCTCATCAGCCGGAATTTGGGGAATTGGTTTTTCTTATCTGAGATTCTAACGACTTTGGAGATTGAGCCTGACGCGTCGGAAACGAATCATTGTGGTGGGTGTTCCCGGTGTTTGAATGCCTGCCCAACGAACGCGTTACCGGCACCGTTTCAATTGGATGCCCGCCGTTGCATTTCATTTCTGACAATTGAGAACAAAGGCTCCATCCCTGCTGAACTGCGTGCCGCGATTGGCAACCACGTGTTTGGTTGTGATGAATGTCTTGCGGTATGCCCGTGGAATCGTTTTGCCAAAGAGGGACAGTTGATGCGTCTTCATGCGCTTCCAGGCATTGCCAATCTTGATCTTCTCGAATTGCTTTCAATTGATGAGGCTGGTTTTAAGAAACGTTTTGCGGGGACCCCGTTGTTTCGGTCCAAGCGCCGCGGGCTTTTAAGAAACGTGTGTGTGGTATTGGGAAACGTTGGGAATGAGACGGCTTTGGAGAAATTGGAGAAAGCAACCCATGATTTGGAGCCTTTGATTGCAGAACATGCCCAATGGGCCATTGAACAAATAAGGAAACGTCGCGCGTCTTCTTAATCAAAATGAAGAAGAGTGTTTCACGAGTATCTGCCCTGTCTGGGTGAAGGGGCCTTGGAAATGTCTGTGTCATGTCTTGTAGTTGATTTAGATGACATGGTAATTGTTCCTTTTTGTGCTAAGTAATAAGTGTTACAAAGTTGTTAAAATGCGTTGGAATGCTTCCTGTAGAAGCTTAATTGCGCAAAAATAGTGAGCGGATGGATAAAACGGTACGTCTTTGCTGTTTTATCATTATTCCTCGCCGCAATGTTCCAAGGTGTTATTAGCGTGCAAAGTGCTGAAATATAGACGTCTGTTATTTAACTGGTTAAGAATGGCGTCTTAGACCTAGATACCTAAAGCTGCTGCATTGTGTAAAAAGCAATGCAGCAGCGCAATTGGGGGGGGAGAAAGCAAAAAGTCGTGTTGTTCTATTGAGGGTTCATGCGGAATGTGACAGTTCGTCCTGCTTCAATCAATTCTTCGATGTTTAATTCACCTTGAGTGTTGGATCGTGAGACGACCTTTGGTTTGTCATCGATTTTTAGGTGATAAGAAGCTTCTGGAGTTAGACCGGAAACGGTCATATGGATTTTAACTGATTTTTTAGGAGATTGAATCTTCCAGTAACCTCCTTTTTTGGCATCTGGCCAGGCATCTATATCAAATGAGAGTTCTTCCCTTGCATTCGTGGAAAGAGTGAATGTTGGGGTTTCGTGGTTGTTTTGAAAACACTGAAGTTGGTTTGCATTGGCATTTACGCCGAATGATCCACTGGCCTTTGTGGTGATTCCGGAGGCCGTAATACTGGATTGTTTTATACCAAGAACAATTTGGTAGAGTTGGCCGCGTAGGGAATAGTTCAATCTTGTTCCATCCAGATCGGGAGTCAGATGTGGATCTATCTGCAGACGATTCCATTGGGGGCGAATGCCAAAAATATTTCTGTAAAGCCCGACGATGGTCATACAATTACCAGCGAGAATATCGTCTCCAGCACCTTTCTGATCGCGACGTAAATATCGCTGGAATGAGAGGCCGTCCTGCTCGTAACGATCCAGCACCCGTTGAATGTAGGCAACCGCTATGCCCGGATCATAACTGGCGTAAGAGCGTATGGCGACCTCACCCCAGGAAAGAAAAATGTCACCATTCTCATATTCGGGGAATGATTCTGCCTTGCCTTCTTCTTTACCGTAAGGGAGAAAGCAGAGAGGCCAGTGAAAGAGATTTTCCTCGCGCATCCGTTTTTCAATTCCATCAAGAATTTGTTGGCATTGGTTTTTTTCGGCAAGACCGTAGGCAATTGCGCAGAAATTGACCGGTGTCACCAAATTATCACCATGAATGGAACCATCACGGTCGCGCCAATAAACGAACCAACCTTTTTCGGGATTCCAAAAACCCCCTTGTGAAATCGGGCTCTTAAACGCGGTTCGCAGCTTTTCTGCAGCAGTGCGATAACGAGCGCATTGTGCAGGATCATTCAGAATTCGCTCGCGCTCTGACCAAAGAGTCAATGCTTCATACAAGGCGGCGTTCACCAAGGCGTTTTCCCAGGAAGCCCAAACAACATCCACCCAGTCGCTTGATTTTTTCTGAGTGTGAGAATCGTTCATCATTTCCACCAGACCGTTGCCATCCGAGTCGCGAGAGAGTAGCCAGTCCAAGGCTTGCTCGCATGATTTCTTGTGGGTTCGGAGCCAGGCAATATCGCCGTTCAGATCAAACTGTTCGGCAACGTTGATTACGTAATCTGGTTGGGAATCCAGCGTGTAACCCCACCCGCATTCGTAAAAGCCGGTTTTGGAATTATAGGTGCCGGGAACCATCATGTCGCCTGTGTCGTGATGCCAACGTGAAAAGATTCGTCCGTCGGGCTGTTGAGCATGGTCACGCCACTCATCCAGAGTTGCAGAGAAATTTGTGGTGTATGCGGGATCATCAATGGCAAGACCCATTTCAGCAAAGAACGGTTCGTGCAGGCAAACCCATCCTGTCAACCATCCGTTTCCTCCCATGATTCGCCGGTCAACAACTCCGTAGCGACCAATGGTGTCCAGTAAATTATTGATGGCTTTGCCATTGAGACCGACAAACGTGCCGCGGTTTTGAACGTCATTTTTATTCAGAACCTGAAGCGAGAGGGACACTTGGACTGTGCCGGGAGTGACTGTAAAGGGAGCCCAAACGTCGAGGTTTCTATTGAAGCGATGAAGATCATGCAGTGGGGCAAGTTCAGTGGTAGTTACCGATTGTGCAAAAGAGAGAATTCCAGAAGGTTGATGCGAAAAACGAGATGCCATTTGAATACCGGGGGAAACGGTTGGAGTGATTCGCAGGCAGGCCTCTTGATCAATGTTAAAAAAAGTGACCGTGCCAACATGGGCACCATAGGAGCAATTCTCTGGAAGATATCGTCCCCAGGCGACGCCACCTGAATCCAGAAGCCCCCCCGTCCATGTCTTCATGGAATTGAAATCCCAGCCAGGAAAATACGTATCCTCAATGACACCTTGATTCAAATATTCACGGCTGATTTGCCAGTCAATCCGGTCTTCAAAAACTGTGAAATGCCATTTTTCACTTATGGCCATACCTTGGGCCGCGTAGTTGATGTCTTCTATAAAAACTTCCCGGTTGGCAATCTTTACCTTGGGCGTGGGAATTGGGGATCGGGTGGTCACCCATTGATTTCCAATACGAATGGCACTGCATACTCCAGTGGCTGAAGCCACCACATTACTGCCACAGACAAAAACATGATCGATATAGCAACACGCGTTGTAATTGATGCGGATGGAGAGAGCCTCCTTGGATGTGGTTAGCGTGACAGTGTGTGCTTCAAAATCTTGCACCACTGAAGCGTGAATGCTCAACGCCAGCAAAAATATAATTGCGCAGAGAAATCGAACACTGGAAATCATAAACACAAATTATTTCAGCTTTTGAATGGACGTCCATGGAGAAACTGATCTTTTGATTATACAATTTGCTCAAGCGTTTGAAATGTGGAAGAAGAACTGAAATTTTCCCCCAAAGAGTGGTCGGCGATAAATGGAATGACGTATGTAATTAAAAACGAGACAGATGAGGTTTTTCGTCCCCGCCCGAGGGGGAAATCCCCCCATTTTACACTCGGAAGTGGTGGTTTTTTGAATTCTACACTTGCAACCGTTAAAGCGATTGCCTATTTTTAGTCTGCTTTTCGCAATATGTGCGCGGTTAGCTCAGTGGTAGAGCATCACCTTGACACGGTGGGGGTCACAGGTTCGAAACCTGTATCGCGCACCATTTTCCATCTTCAGACATTGCGTGGTTTTCCCTCTCGACTGTAGAACGTAATCAGATCAGCACACCCCATGCAGTCTGACGTTTCTGCATGAAGGTTTACAGGAACAAAGGATGGGAGAAACCGTCTATTTTGCGCTGGAATCGCCCCATTCATATTGCCTGGCATCCGTGTCGAGATACAATTTCTTCCCAGCGGCTGCTGTAGGCATGGTCTTTCCTTCCAGTTTCAAGAATTCTTCCAAATCATTTGTGGTGGGAGGAAACTCGCCGCGGGCCATCGTGACAGCATTAAGGGCTCGGTTTGGTTCATCCTCGGCACCTCATTTCCAATTGCTTCCAACCTCTTTTTCAACAGGGACTCAAAATGACGAGTGTGCAAAAAAGAACGATTGAGAGGTATTTCATGATAAATGGAAATTAGTTGGAACTGTGATCTCGTGCCCAGAGTGCCCCCTGGTTTTTTCTTGAGAGTGTCCACCCACCACTACTGTTGCGTACGGTTTGAGCATGTCCATCCATGAAGATGTAATTCACCTTTCGATTGTGGCGAGGCAGGGCTCGTGCGTCGGCGGTGGAGTAGTCACTATCTGAAGGAGAACGGAAATAAGAAGCTCCACCGCCATAGTCGACTGCCGTCTTCAAGTCGTAGGCGGAATCCGGTTTCCAATCGTCTGGTCCCAGTTTTGCTGTGGCTGTGGTCACTGCTCCAGCATCAGCGAAACCAATGCATTGGGCAGGAATTGCCACGCTGACTTGTTTAAGGGGGGTTCCTGGAGATTCGTCACGCCAGAGTTGACCGATTTCCGGGTAGTTAATCCCGATGCCGAGCATGTGATTGACGGCAAAACTGCCGCCGATGCTCTTTGTTGCCTGAATTTTTAGTGATGGGCAGTCAAAGGCCGTTGAGCTTTTCATGTAGCCTCCCAGACGCAGCCTGTCCTGCCAGAACAACCCGTTACCGTTTTGGACGACCCAGGAATTATCGACCGCAAAAGGGGATTTGGGCACTGTATAAAGGGGAATCAACTGTTGTCGGTTATCATCGCTGTACATTGTTGTGGCCAGCCCAACCTGTTTGCAGTTGTTTAAACAAGCGGTGGTTTTTGCTTTCTCCTTCGCAGCGGATAGTGCAGGCAGAATCATCGAAGCCAGAATTGCGATAATTGCAATGACCACCAGCAGCTCTATTAGCGTAAACCCCATCGCAGTATTGCGATTCTTGATGGGGCTTTGTGCTTTAAATGACATTTGTGTTTGCATAATGACAATGACTCTTGTTTTTACGGCAGCATGGCTGTTGTGATCCTCCAAAACGCGACACATTCACACATAAATAATACTTGATATCATGTCGTGCTTTTGTTTGTTGAAATTATGAATTCAACTTCTTACACCATTAGAGAGATTGTCCGCCATCACGTATTCGCGTGATGTTTTTTTGAAAACTGTTTAGGTAGTCTAGAGTTAAGAAATCACCATTAACCACCAGTAGAAATATCAAAATAACTATCCCCATTCACCTATGAGGAACACATACAAAACATTAACAATAATGGCGGCGGCCGTCGGCAGCATTGGCCTGTGCGGCACGTCAATGGCTCAGAGCCAAGCGCAATTGATGTTTAAGGATACATTCGACGTCACTGAAGCGAGTGACGACGTCAATTCCGAAAACACAACACGACAATCGGGCGCATTGGCTCCTTTGACCTATACTTCCACGACCGATTGGTCGACGATTTTCACTCAGGTGGGACAATCCGATGCTCCGAACGAATTAAAACTAACCGCTGGGTCTGGTACTGCAATGGTTTCGCCCGATCACAACTTTACGGAGGGCAGCACCTTCAGCATCGATTTTGACATGGATAGTGGTGCCAACGATACAGGCAGTCCTCGTAATGACGATTGGGCGGCGATAGCGTTTGGCAAATCGAGCCAAAATGTTTTTGTTAATACTTCGGAAGGAATGGGAATTTTGTTCAGAAGCGATGGTCGCATTCAGGTTTTTGAAGGCGGTTCTTCTGTTTATGGTGGTTCAGGAGATGTTACGATTCCGACCAATGGTTTGTTCCATGTTCGCATAGAAGCCTCATCGGAAGGTTTTGGTGGTTTTTCATCAACCGTTAAACTTTTTATAAATGGGACCCAGGCGAGGTTGGATAATAATTCATTGGAACATGTGGTGAGTGGTGGTTTCAACAATAACTATATTACGCTCATGGGGTATGCTGCCTCAGGAAATCAATGGGTTGATCTTTTTGATAACCTTGAGATTTCTGCTTCTGGATCTATTGATTTTCTGACTCATCAGGCTAGTGGAAGAATTGGAGATGTCATTTCGGGAACGGTGCAAGTTCCCCCCTCCTTTGGTACGGGCACTGTCACGATTACAGCCGCGAATCCAACAGTTGCTGTGTTGGAAGGCGCGGTTAATAACAAACTGACACTTAGCTTTGATGCTGGTGGCATTTTGACGAATTCCTTTCAGATCGATATTCTTGCTGGCGGTGTTGCAAAATTTGTGTTGAGCAACAGTCAGGGGGCGAGTGTTGGTCAACCCATGATTCTCCTGGCGCATCAGGCGTTTGTTGCCAATCCCAGCTTTGAAGAGAATTACAATAGCTCCTATCCGCACTACAGTTCTATTAATGGATGGAATGGTGGCAGTGGTGTGAATGAATCAGTCGGTCCATTTTTTGACAACGGTATCAATCCAGACCAAAATCGCGTTGGCTTTAAACAAAACAGTGGAAGCTTGTCTCAGACAATCTACGGACTTAATCCAGAAAAACAGTACTGGATTCAGTTCTTTTACAATATCCGTAACCCAATTGGTAATTCCTCTATGGAGATCGATACCTATTTTGCTGATGCACCAGTTGACAGCATTCCCAATGTGCCTGCTGTTGGCGCTTCCAAAGCGTTTAATTTTAGAAATATTGCCTTCTGGCCCCCAATAGACAGTGGCGACCTTTCTTTCGAAGAAACCTCTTCGGAAGATGCGACCGCCCTTTTTGATGGGGTGACGATTGTTCAACGCGATGAGGGAAATGTCGTTGTCATGAATCCAAGTTTCGAAGCCAGCGGAACCCCCACTTCTCCTGGAACTCTCACCAAAATGGCTGGCTGGACCGGCACGGGCACCAACGGTGTGAATTTCGGTGGAGCTGGCCCCTATGCAGATAATGGCAAGACTCCCGATCAAGACAATGTCGCGTTCATTCAAGATGTGGGCTCTTTGAAACAAACTCTCAAGGGATTGACCACTGGCGAGGTTTACACAGTGACTTTTGCCTATAATGCTCCTGTTGGAGGGGCCTCACATTTGCAGGTGACTGCTGATAGCGCCATGGTGGTCGACTTGGATGTGACGCCTGTGGGTGGCAGCGCCGCCTATCATAAGGCGACAGGCACTTTCACAGCCACCAACAATTCTGTTGTTCTTACTTTCTCGCAAACCAACGCCTCACAGACAGTGCTTTTGGATGATGTGCGCGTTACTGGAAAAACATCATCCATGCCATGCCTGGAAATGTCACCGGAGTCTCTTGAGGTGAATGTTGGCTTGACCTCCACAATTCAAGTAGTGGTTCCTGAGCAGTTGATTGAAAGTTCTTCCGCAACACTGAAATTTGCCACTGCAAATACAAATGTTGCTCGTTTGGTGGGAGCTGATGCCAATGGTATGGTGACGATGACATTCAATGTGGGGGATAACACAACAAATACGCTCACTGTTCAGGGCGTGGGACGGGGCAGCACCACTGTGCTGGCGGTGAATGCGGCGGGATTGTGTGTGGATAATAACGTCACAATCAATGTCATTAGCGCGTTGGTGAAGAACCCGAGCTTTGAAGTGGATTCGCTTACTGGACTTGGTAATGGACCGATCACCGATTGGTCCACCACTGGAGGCGGTCCTGGAGTTAACACTTCCTCACAACCTTTTGCGGATAATGGAGTGATTCCAGACCGCACTCAGGTTGCCAAATTCTCCAGCGCTGGTGTTGCTGAACAATCCAACAGTCTGTATCAAGACATTAGTGGGTTGACTGCTGGCAAGACTTATTGGTTACAATTCTGGTTTAATGTTCGCAACTGTTGCGCCAATCCCACCATTGATTTGTCTGTTCAGTTCGATGAAAACGAAGTGGGTTCCTATCTGGGAATTCTACCAGTCGGCGGAACGAATAGCTATTATTTCGCTCAAATCGAAGTGACGCCAACACAAAACACAGGAAGACTTGCCTTTGTTACCCATACGATTGGTGATGCAACTTTCCTGTTGGATTCAGTGAGCATGGTTCAGCGTGATGCCGGCCAGATCGTTGTTGAGAATCCGAGCTTTGAAGCCAGTGGTGCAGTGACCGTGCCTGGATATATTCAGCCAAACCGGATTGGCGGATGGCTTGGCATTGGTCAATACGGTGTTGCGGTTTCTGGGGTTGGTCCATTTGCCGATAATGGCATCAATCCGGATCAGGACAACGTGGCATTCCTGCAGGGGCAGTCCTCGTTGAGCCAGACGATTGACGGTCTGACCGTTGGTCAGAATTATACGGTCAAGTTTGCAGTCAATGCTCGTTCCACCAATACACCTCATGTGCGTGCAAGTGTGGATGGATCTGCAATTCTTGATGCCGATGTCACGGCTGTTGGTGGCAGCAATCCCTATGTTGTTAAATCCGCCGTCTTCACAGCAGGGGGGAACAGCGCGGTCTTGACCCTTGAGCAAACGCTCGATGGGGATCAGACTCTGTTGTTGGACAATGTGACCATTGTTCCAGGCGGTACCGTTACTGTGAGCCCGAAACTGACCATTAAGCGGACGACGGATAACAAGGTTCAGATCAGTTGGACCACAGCATCTGGTTTCACACTGCAAAGCAGCACTTCGATCAACGGCACTTGGAGCAGTGCTGGACTTGATGTCCAGACTCAGGGCAGCCAAAGTGTGGCTACAGCCGCTCCATCTGATACAACTCGATTCTATCGTCTGATCAAGCAATGAGTCAGCGGAAAATCGGATAAGTAGAGTCACTTCGACGAAGGCCGCTGCAAAAGGCGGCCTTCGTTTTTTGTAATGATGGGATCTGAATAACTTTGCAGGTTGATAATCTTATGCAAAGATAAACCACGTGTTGAGTGGTGAAAAAAGAGGTGATTTTATCTGCTTCGCTACCGGGCGAATAATTATGAGGAGACCCTTTGAACTGAAGGTTCGCTTTGAGTAAATTTATTGACAATACCATGATTCTTTCTTCTTTTCTGAATATAAAAGCCAAACTTGGATTTTTTGTTCTTGCTGTGGCAATGACTGTGTCATTTTCTGCAAGCACTCAGGCGCAAAGTCTGCCCTCTTTTGACTTCACCCAATCATCTGTGACGCAGGACTGGGGAAGTGTGCATGATATTTCAAAGATGGAAACAACGACAAACGGCTTGGTGCTCACAATATCCGGCAGTGATCCGTATTTTTCAGGGCCCAAGACAAATTTTCCAGCAGGTCAGGCGCTTTGGCTGCGTTTGCGTCTCAAGTCGACACAGGGAGGAACCTGTCAAATATTCTATTTTACCACTGGAGCATCTGAAGCGGCTTCCGTTCGCTTTGACGTGCCAGCAGGACGCTGGGTGACGGGACGAGTTGCATTACCCGCGCTGGGATCAAATTACCGCATTCGGATTGATCCGCCGGGAACAGGTGGACAGGCAATATTGTCGTCGTTAAGTTTTGAGGCTCGCGGGAATTTGCCCAGTTTTGATTTTACCACAATTCCTGATGCTACTCAGTGGGGGAATCCTCACGATCTTACAATTTTGACACAAACGGATGAGGGGCTGCCGTTGAGCATTACAAATAGTGACCCGTATTTTTATGGCCCCTCACGCGATTATCCGACCAATGAATTACTATGGATGAATATAAGGATGAAGTCCGACGTTTCGGGGTTTGCCCAGGTCTTCTATTTTCAAACCGGCCCAAGCGAAGCAAACTCTGTCCACTTCTTTGTGCAAGGCGGAGATTGGGTTCAGTTAAGAGTTCCATTGCCTGCCCTTTGGTCTCAAACATCCCTGCGCATTGATCCGCCTGGAGAGAGCGGCGTTTGTATTCTGGGCAATATTAGTTTCGAAGCTCGCCCTTCCATTCAAAGTCCAGAATGGCCCAGTCCTGAGCCCGGACCAATCGGTTCCAACAGCATTTCTTCTGGAGACCTGACTTTGGTCCACAACACAAGCCGCCTGGGGGCGTTTCAAGTGCAGGTTAAAGGAACGAACGTTGCTGTGGGCAATAATCGCTCCTTGATTGGTTATTTAAGTGGAACGACACAACGCTGGTTGGAGGTGACAAATCCAGTTGTTTTAACGCAAGACAATGGATCAATGCAGGCGACAACGACGTTTGATGATCCTGATGGTGCCCAGTGGCAATGGCGGCAGATTTTCACGCCCAACACTCAAACGGGGGGAATAGAAGTAGAGAGTCGCGTCACGGTTAATCAGGATCGCTCCGTGATTTTCCTGCCAATGTTTACTGTGTTGCCCGGTGTGGGAACTTTTGGCACCAACAAGACCCAGGCGGTGTTCGCCGGAGTTGAATATCTTGAAAACGAGGCGAGCAGTTCTGAGTTGGACGTGATTGGTTCTGGATCGCAACGGCAAGTGCCGGATTTTATCAAATTAACGTTCCCCTTGATGGCATTGTCCGCCGAAAGCAATTATGTCGGTCTGATTTGGGAGCAAAGCTCTCAATTTGCCGGTTTGCATGATTCACCGGATCGGATTTTCAAGTCGGGCGGACACTTGATGAGCGTCATATTTCCCGGTTCCGATCCATCAATCCGGCAAGACGGACAGGTATTGCCATATGGAGGACAGCAACTGGTGGCAGGTCAGCCTTTGGTAATGAAAGGAACACTAATCGGCGGAACTGGAAATACAATTATTCCGGCGGTTCAGCAATATGTTGCCCAATGCGGACTTCCCGAAATTCCGCAGTCTGGCTACACCGCGACAGATTATTTTACTCTCGCCGCCCATGGCTGGCTTGACACCACCATCCGGAGTGGCGCGAAATTCCGCCATGCGATAGGAACTTCATTCACTTATGGCGCTTGCTCTGATGCCGCGTTTTATATGGATTGGCTTTCATCCAAGGTTTCAGACACCAATCTGAGTGCGCGATTGAGTGAGACTTCAAGCGAGGCACGCGCTCTTGTTTCAACTTCATCATATAACTCGGCTTGCATCGGCCATGTCAAATATCCAGTTGAAGCACTGGTTTTTGGTTCTGTGTTTGTAAATGCGGCGACTGCATTAAGCGAAGGGCAGGGACAATTGGCGGTATTCCAATCGGATGGTTCCGTTTTGTATCAGGCGCCCGCATCGGGGCTCGATTTAAGCAGTAATTACTGGACGAAGGAAGCAAACGGTTTGGCGGCGTCCTCGGTGATGGTTGTTTTGGAACGGGGTGTCTTTTCTGGAAACCAGGATTTGATCAACAAGGGGCTGGGGGTGCTCAGGGCCTTGAGCAAGTTCCGAAATACGGTTCCTCGCGGGGCTCAAACATGGGAGGTTCCTCTGCATACGCCTGACATCCTGGCCAGTGCTTATCTGGTGCGCTGTTACACGCTTGGATACGAATTGACCGGGGAAGAAGACTTTTTGGAGCAGGCGAAATATTGGGCATGGACGGGGGTTCCATTTGTTTACTTGACACAACCGACAAGCCAGCCGGTCGGGGTTTACAGCACAATCCCGGTTTTTGGTGCGACCCAGTTTGTGGCACCACTTTGGATTGGACTACCGGTGCAGTGGTGCGGGTTGGTCTATGCTGATGCGATTCGACGATTTGCTCGGCATGACCCCACGGGGCCTTGGCTGCATCTGGCGGATGGCATTGCCACGGCTGGAGTCCAGCATACACATCCAGCTTCAGATTCCTTGTATCAGGGGTTGTTGCCGGACAGTTTTGACCTGAGGGCTCAATATCGCAATCAGGTGCCCATTAATCCTGCCACGCTCCTGCCAGAAGCAATGCAGATGTTTGGGGAGCCGGCTCCGTATGATTTTCGAGTGTTGAGGCACCACGGTTTGATGATTCACGCTCCGGGTCCAATCACCATCAACAGTGAAACAAGCGATGGTGCAAGCCTGAGTGTCAGTTGTTGGTCTGCCAATAAGTGGTATGTCCTGATTAACGGATTTTCCGCGAGTCCGTCGATTAAACTCAACGGTGTTGTGACGCCAATACTATCGCCTCATCAATATGACAAGGTTAATGGGCGGTTGCTGCTTTGTCTGAGCGCTCCGACGACGATTGATCTTGGAACTCCTGCAACAGACGCGCTCGTGATTCAGCGGCAAGATAATGCCTCAATTAAAATATTATGGCCCATGACGGCGACGAACAGTGTTCTTGAACACACCACCTCACTTGATAGTGCCACCTGGAGCCAAGTCGGCGGAACTGTTGGCAGTGACGGGACCTGGTACATCCTGACAAAGGATGCTGGAAATTCAGCGGAATTTTTCCGGCTCCGAAAACAGTAACGGAGTTGGTGAAAGAACAGACTTAAGACTTTGATGGGGAGAACGACGTCGCGTTCTCTTCATCAATTTCAGTGAAGCACTTTCATGGGGGTCATTTGTGCAATACGCCAATCCCCCTCGTGTTTCAAAAGTTTAACTTCAAACTCCTGAAAAAGGAAATCACGTTCGCCTGTCTTGGTAACCTTTGTTGTTAACATGGCAGTGGCAGAATCATTGGATGGATCGATTGTGACGGTGATATCCAAAAACTCCACTTTGACGTTGCTGTAGCGTGCCCATGCGAGCTTGACGAATTCCATCAGTTCTTCGCGGCCTGAGATGTTACCTTTGAATCCTTCGAACCGACTTTCAACCTTGATTTCCACATTGGTTTCGAAGCAATCCTGCACTTTACTGATGGCTGAAAAAGCACCCAGAGGGTTCTTCTTTTCTGGGATCGATGCTGCTGATGCCAGATTAGTCAACATTTTGCGGATGCGTTTTTCTTCGTTGGGGAAGAAATGGTTGTAGGTAAGCCATGCGAGGAATCCCGCTCCTACAAGGATTAACAGCAAACGGATGATTTTCATCAGAGTTTTTTACCGACAATTTGATTCCGATACGCACGTCCAAAATCGTGTTGTTCCTGCGGCATGCCGCGATTATCCCCAATGACAAAGTACTCATTTGAGGCCAATGGTATCGGTGGCAGGTTCCACGGCATTTTATACACGACGTAAGGCTCGGAAAGTGGTTCTCCATTGATATGAACAACACCGTTGCTGATCGAAAGTGTCTCTCCTGGCAGGCCGATAATTCGCTTTAGATACATGATTCGGACGCCTGTGGTTTTTATGGCTACAATATCGCTTCGTTCCGGTTCGTGTGAATAATAGGAAAGCCGGTTCACGAGTCCAACATGGCGATCGTGACATGTTGGCTCCATGCTGATTCCTGTGATTCGAACGGGAATGAGGACAAATTGGTAAATCCCCACGATCAAAACCACCAGTATGACCATGCGGATGAGCGTGACAACCGGACGACGGCCAATGACAATCCGTTGCCATAGCGGAACTTTTGTTTCAGTTGAATTCGAAACTGTCATGTAATCCTTGGACGACACAATATACGCATTTATTGCAATACGTCACGCCGTTTCCATTTCAAATAATTTAGAACAGGCGAGATATGAGTGCTTGACTTATGTCTGAGAGGAATGATTGGTTGAAGTTATGAAACACTGGGAAACACCAGAGCTGGCGGATTTTGAAATTGCCGAGATAAAGGATGCAGAAGCCATTTTTGCCTTACAGCAACGGGCTTATCAAAGCGAGGCCGAGTTGTACCACGATTGGAATATTCCGCCTCTCAGGGAGACACTTGAAGAGTTGAAGGAGGAGTTTAAACGACAGCTTTTTCTGAAGGTTGTTTTGGAGGGGCGCATTGTTGGCTCTGTAAGGGGGCGTTTGGACAAGGGAACATGCCATGTTGGCAGGCTGATTGTTCATCCGGATTTTCAACAGCGTGGGATTGGAACGAGGCTTTTGCTCGAGTTGGAAAAACACTGTGCTGACGCAAAACGGTTTGAGTTGTTTACCGGCAAACAAAGTGAAAAGAACATCCACCTTTATCAGCAGGTGGGATATTGTTCGTTTAAAGAGCAACATCTTTCAGATAAAGTGACGTTGGTTTTTATGGAGAAGAAGATAAGCAACAAAAACAAACCAGCTTGAATGGATGGGAATTGTTGGACTTCAATTAATTTACTGATTATTGAAGCTCATTTCATCGGCATAGATGTTTTGAAACTCCATGTCTTCGTTCAAGGACACGTGTTTTACAAGGGAACAGATGTCCAGGTATTGAAGTTCCATGGCTGTGGCGTTGAACAAAGCCTGTTTTGTTCCCCGAAGAGATGTGTTGCCTGATGCGTGGATCTTTTCAGAGGGAAACGGCAGCAAGCCAATGCGCCGCGCACTTGCATGATTTATGTAATTGCCAAAGGCTCCTGCCAGATAAACGTTCTCCAAATCTCCTAACGAAATGCCATACTGTTTTGTGAGTATCCGAATGCCTGCCGCAATGGCTCCTTTACCGTATTGGAGTTCGCGAATATCCCTCTGAGTCAGCGAAACAGGTGGGACGATGGGAAGTGAGTTCCCCTGACTGATGCGACCCGTTGGCGTGATGGCCCCCATGTCAAGAAAACACGCCACAGCATCCACCAACCCGCTGCCGCAAATTCCAACGGGTTTTGCATTTCCCAAAACGCGGCAATGAAGGTGACCATTTACCGCATTCACCTCCGAAATGGCCCCTGTTATGGCCCTCATTCCCATGTGAATGCGCGCTCCTTCAAACGCAGGACCTGCCGCTGTGGAGGTGCAGAGAATTCTTTCTTGGCATCCGATCGCAATCTCTCCATTGGTGCCAAGATCAATGAGAATGCTGGGGCGTTTTCCTTTGTGCAGGCCGGTTGCCATGATGCCGGCAAGGATGTCGCTGCCTACAAAACCGCCGAGACAGGGCAAAAAATAAATTTCGGTCGTATTGCTGAGATCCCATCCTAAATTTGTTCCGTCAAGGATTTGAAGCCCCGTGCGACTGGATTCAAACGGTACGTGCGACAATGGCTCAACATCCAATCCACAGAACAAGTGGTGCATGACGGTGTTGCCTGACAAACAGATGTGACGGAGACTGATCTTGGGCAGATTCACTTCCTTCAACATGCTGTCAATTAAAGCTGCAACCCCGGATTGAACGGCTTTTGTGAGCGATGCCCCCCCTCCGTTTAAAGAGTATTCAATGCGGCTCATAATGTCCGCCCCGTATCGGGCCTGCGGATTGAGATCGGTTCGAACCGCCCAGATTTGTCCCGAATGCAAATCCACGAGTTGGGCAACTAACGTTGTTGTTCCAACATCGACTGCGATGCCAAAACCATCCTTGGGCACAAAGGAAAAATCGGAGTTGTCCGAAAGGATGGAAGCTTTCCACTGTGCAAGCTCAATTGTCAGATCGGTTTCAACTTTTGCACGGCAAGCCAACCGCCAGCCGGCAAGAAGCTCACTGTGGGAAAACCTGAGTTGATCTTCTGCGGAGGGAGGGATGGTTCCTTCGAGCACTTTTATTTTACAGCCACGGCATTGTCCCTTGCCACCGCATGGGAATTCCACTCCCTGCTCGAAAAGAATGTCTCCCAACAGCGTTCCTTTGGGCAGTTCAAGAGTCTTGCCCAAGGGATGTAATTTAATTCGGATATGATCGCTCATCTGAGAAGAAGCCGCACAGTGCCGAATTCTGGAGTTGTTTAGATTCCAAGCGCTTTTTTGGCAACTGTCACAGCGCCAACCGCGTTGTCACTGAAGCCGTCTGCGCCAATTTCTTCCGCGTATTTTTGTGTGACTGGCGCACCGCCGATCAAAATGCGAACCTTGTCCCGAACGCCCGCCGTTTTAATGGCTTCAATGGTGGTTTTCATGGAAGGCATGGTTGTCGTGAGCAATGCAGACATGGCAACAATATTGGCTCCGCGTTCCTTGACGGCTTTGATGAATTGTTCGGGGGAGACATTAACTCCAAGGTCGATGACTTCAAAACCGCCCCCTTCGAGCATTGCCGCCACGAGGTTTTTCCCAATGTCATGCAAATCTCCCTTGACCGTGCCGATGGCCACAAGACCAGCGGGCTTGTCGCCTCGCGCTGTCAAGAGAGGGCGAATCTGGTCGAGGGCCGCCTTCATGGCGCGGGCGGCAATGAGCAGTTCAGGAACAAAAAATTCGTTTGTTTCGAAGCGTCTGCCAACTTCAGACATGGCTGGGACCATGTAATCGTTAACCAATTTCAGTGGGTCAACCCCGTTTTTCAGCGCTGTCTCTGTAATTGACCGCGAAGCTTTTGCATCGCCGTTCAACACAGCTTCATAAAGTTGTTTCAAGTCTTCCATGGTTTGAATTGGAGAATAGCCACGGTGTTGATGGGCGTCAAAGCCAAACGCCGTAAAAAGACCGCTTGGGTGAAATGGTTTTGGACCTATTTTACCGAGATTGATTTTGAATTACCGGCTCGCTGCTGACCAGATATCCGCGCTCATCCACCAATTGAATGTAAAAGACAGTCGCCCCAGTTGGAATATTGGCTTGAGCTTTGCCATGCTTGAAGTCTAGCGCTGCTTCCGTGGAGAGCCATTTGCGTTTATTCCATTCTCCGTTGTCCAGTGTGTAATTCAGGTGGGCTTTGGCAATGGGAACATGGCTTTTGAATGTGACAGAGACCGTGTTTCCCTGGACTTCGTTTTTTATAATTTTTGCCAGTGGAACGCCATTTGAAAAAATCGAATTGGCTTCGGCCAGTATTTCAATTGGGTTTTCACCAGGACCGCCATGGCCGTGTGGCATGTTGATTCGCAGACTTCGAATAACGGGGCCTTTTGAAAGTCGCGTTGATTTGGTCCACGAGTCGAGTGGATAGGCAAAATCCGTTGTCCCGGCAATCCAGAGAACTGGCATGTGTGTATTTGTCAAATAAATGGATGGATCCCACTGGCCAAGCCACAGAGCCGCTTTTTCCTGCCCCATGGATTTGAAGACATTTAGCCAGGTGGAATTTTCACCAAGAAAACCACAACCATAAACCGGTGCGACGAATTGAAAACGAGTGTCAACTCCAGAGACAATGCACGAGAGATAGCCCCCCCAGGAGATGCCTGTCAGACCGATTTTTTGTGAGTTAACCTCTGGAAATGAGCGGATCAAGGAGTGCGCAAGAATCACGTCAGCGACGGCCTGATAGGTCCATTGATCCTCAACTGGCAAATCTAGTTGGTCAAAACCACCCCATCCAGCCGGTCCGCCGAATGCGTGACGGGGATGGTTTTCATATCCTCCACCACTGATGCAACCACATGTGTCCATCGCGATGGCGGCATATCCTCGACTGGTCCACAAACGCACCCAAGGAATGAAAGCCGAACCTCCGCCTCCATGAACCAGAACCATTGCTGGAACTTTTTTCTGCCCAATGTTTTTGGGAAAACCGTAATAAGCGAAGACGCGTGTTGGTTTGCCCTTCCACAACAGCCCATCGTAAAAAATGGCTTTTACGTCTCCATCACTGCGTTGTGCATCCTCGTAAAAATGGGGAGGAGTGGACAGTCTTTGCATATCCCAATGCGCCGGAGTACCCGATGCTGCCGTGTCAATTAAACATGTCAAAATCGAGACGATGCAGAGAAATAAGAGAGGTCTCATAAATTAATTGGGTTCCGCGAATGAACCGCTTGAGGTTGTTTTTTTGATGGTGAGAACGTTTTCAATCTGTCCCTCGAACGCGTCATCGTGTGAAACGAGTAGAACTTGCTCAAGCCCAGCCAGGTGTTGCGCTTCCAAAATCGCGCTTGCGAGCCGTGTGCGACTCTCGGCGTCCACACCGTAAGTGGGCTCGTCAAAAATGCAAAAGCGCAAGGAGCTGAATTCCTGAATCATCGCAAGTGTCATTGCCAAGGCGAGTTTTGTCTGCTCGCCACCGGAAAGCATTGGAAAACGGCGCTCGCCCGGATCGACACGCAGACTGTAGCGCGTGGCATCCCAAGTCAGCGAAGACGGATCGTGATTGATTTGGTTAAACAATTGCTGAGCATGAAGTGCGATACGGTTACAGAGATGTTGAGCGACGACAGGCGCGGAGTTTTTTAGAAGCTGGCGAGCCAGATTGGCGAGATCAATGGCTGCCTTCAATCGGTTGACTTCCTTTAAGATATCCTTGCGTTGCTTGCATGCTTCTGTCCATTCCGCAAGACGTTTTTCCTCTCGTCTCAATTCTTCGGTGACTGTTGTGATCTGAACTTCAAGCTTTCCCATTTCGAGTTGGAGCTGCTCTGAATGTTCGCGGCTTTTGCGCAGACTCTCGGGATCAAACATCTCTCTGCTTTTTGACAGGGAATCTTCGCGTTGCTTTAGAAGGTTTGTTGCCGCCATTTCCTTTTCCTGCTGATTGGAAAAATCGGCAAGATGTGCAGCCAACCGACTGGCCTGGGGTTGTGCACCCAGGTATTGCTCATATCCAGATTGATTTGCCTGCCGCGATTGTTCTGCCATGGCCAGTTTTTCGGGAAGCGATGCAAATTCGAGCAATTGTTTTGAGAGAACCTCAATTTTGAGGCTGATTTTGGCTGTATTCGATTTGAAGTTTTCGAGGGCCTGCTGTTGGGAATGCTCCTCGTTCGATATTTGGTCGATTTCCTTTTTCAAACGCATCAATTGTCTGCGCCAATCCTCGGTCTGTTCAACTTGTGCCTGACGTTGTTTGCTTTTTGTTTCAAAGGCAGCGATGGCATTATCTACCAGCGGTTGTGTTGTTTTCCACCAGTCGATTGTCTGTGAGTTGAAATCAGAAATAAAATTTTGAACCTCGCGGATGGCATTTGGATTTTCTGTCAATCGTAAATCAATTGCCGGTGTGGCTGGTGGCTTCGGAATTTGCATCCAGGAATCCAGTTCACGGATGGCATTTAATGCTGATTCAGAAAGCAACAATCTGATCATTGTTTGAAAACGGTGGGTTAATTCATCAAGCTGCTTTCGTTTTTCTGCCATTCCGGCATCCCATCTTTGCAGACGTTGTAACTCGTTCTTTGTCAAGACAAGGGTTTGTCTGGAGGTCTGAGCCACTTTCTTCAGCTCTGTAATTTGTTTTGCAAGCTGCTGGGCATCGGCTCCGATATTGGCGGATTTGAATTGATGACAAGGTTCTTTTAGAAATGGACAAATGCCACCACTGATTTCACGCAGTTGTTTTGAGAGAGTGCGATGCCGTTCTTCAATTTCCGCAAGACGACGTTCGGTGTCTTGACATTGCTGCTCAGCAAGGACTGCCTCGCGCTGGGCAGTTTCAATCTGGGCAGGATTCCATGCCGAGGTTTCCAGAAAAAGTGACTCGATTTTTTGCAAAGTTGATTCCAAGTCACCCATTTGTGTGGGTAAAGCAGTGATGCAATGATCCAAAAATGAAAGGTTCTTCGTAGCTTGGAACGCTTCATCCTGACTGACCTTGAATCCGACAGCCGTGGCATCCAAAGTGGCTTGTAATGGCTCAAGCTGTTGGAGCAGAACAGCAGTTTCCTTTTGTTTGGTGTCTCTTTCAGAGACCAATCTTTCAAGCAATTTTACCGTGGCGGCAGCCCTGCCTTCGACTTCAGTTTTCTGCCGCACAGCATCGGCCTGTTCTCGTTCCAGGGTGCGTTGGCGTTTTTGTTGAATCTGGCATTCCTGCAGTGCGGCATCAGCCCGACGCCATTTTTCAAAATTATCCGCAGTCTTTTCCAGAATTTGCGACGCCTTTTGCGATTCGTTCAAATGCAGGGCGGTATTTTGGAGTTGTTGTGTTGCCAGATTGAAGGCATTGGCAGCCTCATCGCGAAGACGTTCGTTTTGCTTGAGAGCTTTTTCCTGTTCCTCCAATTGGATTAACAATTTCTTTTCATTGTCATAACTTGCGGTCAGGGCGTTCTTTTGAACTTGAAGAGATTGTGTCAGTTGCTGTTTTTGATTTACGGCTTCAGTGCTTCCTTCGCGTTCACGAATGCGTTCTTCAACGGTTGAGAGACGGTTTTTTTGATCGGTGATCAACTTTTCAAAACGGTCCACAGCCGGTTTTAGCCGGTCAAAACAATCCCTGAACACAGCAACATCCAGCAAAGGTTCAAAATATTTTTTGGCATCGCCTGGTTTGGAATCGAATGGCCAGGTGAGGCGCCCCTGTTTGACGCCGACTAATTTTGCAAAGACTTCCGGCAGCCTTGTGGCGTTGGTGAAACCGAGAAGCCGGGCTAGGAACTGGGCCACCTCGGCGTCGTTTTCGGCGCAGGTGCTGCCGTCACTCATTTGGATGACTTTGGAACGACGTTTGTTTTGCGAACCAAGCCCACGCTCAACACGGTAGGTCTCATTGTTATGCGAAAACACAATGTCGATTTCCCCTGACTTTTTACCGGATTGCACAAGACACGTTTCCAGATCAAACGTCTCTTCTGACTGCGGTTTTGAAAGGAATAGCGCGTAACCGAGGCTTTCAATCAGGGTGGTTTTTCCAAAGCCATTTTTCCCTGCGATGCGATTGATGCCAGGCTTGAATTCCACTGTGATGCCGTTCCCATTCGGGCCTTCGCCGTAGGACTTGATGTTTTTTAATCGTATTGATTGGATGATCACAACAAGTCCTGTGAAATGAATTTTTCCGTGACGGTTTGAGTGGGGGGCGGTGTTGTTGTTGGTGCCGGATTTGCTTGGGCCATGCGGACGAGATCGACCAGGGGGCTTTTCAGTATTAGTTCAGCAAAATCCTCTTCAGCGCGCCCCTTTCGAACTTCCTCCTTTAATTCGTAGAAGAGTGCGGCAAAGTCCGATTGGCGTCCGTCAATTCCCCATAGTGCCTCTTCTTCAATCAGTTGGCGGATGGCATTTTTTTCCAAATCCTCGCGGGTGAAGGATCCAGTCATCCCGTTGGCGGAAACGGCGCTTTCATCTAGATTGATCCGGCTGGTATCAATGGCAACAACACAAACGCCAGTTGCTTTCTCAATTTCAGTGGAAGCGATTGTTGTATCCAATGCGATGCGGTTCAAATTCACCTTACCTGTCAAGCATAAGTCAATCACGGTTTCCCGTCCCGTGTGTTGTGCTTGAATTTTTTCTGCGGCGGCTTTTATCAGAGTGGCAACGCCGTCCTTGCGTTTGTTTGAAAATGGCGTGCAATCCAGTTCAACCCGCAAACACGGGCGACGGGGAGTGTCGCAGATTTCAATGGAGAGAGGTTCTTTTAATTGGGTTGGGTCAATTTTAACAACGGCAAAACCGCGCGGGACAGAAGTGCCATCACTGCGAAAACCATACGTGTGTTCGCTTAACTCACAATTTTCGGGTGCCCCTGGATTGCAGGCCCAGTTACCATGGCGCATCGGTTTGTGAATGTGTCCCAGGGCAAGGTAACAGACTTTTTCATGGAGTGCCTGCAAATCCGCTGAAGAGAAACCACCCCCTTCACCGACAAAGTAGTCGGGGCCTGCGTGGAGTAGCAAAACATGGCAGCGTTCCGCCTCAAGATGATTTGCAATCTCTCGCACCTTGTATGGAGTGGCGGCACCCAGATACCCGGCCCCAACAAAACGGACTCCATTCACATCGATCCACGCACCAGTGCGCGTTGTAGGATTCCAAGGCGTCAAAATCGGGCCGCTGGAATCGAAAGGAGTTCTCAAGAGCACAAGTAAATCATCCTCCGAAAGGTAGCTTAACCAGGACGGTGTCTCTGTGTGAACGAACGCGCGATCGTGATTCCCATCAATTGCTATCACACGGATGCCAGCGGTTTTTAACTTGGTCAGGACTTTCTGAGCCTGCCGCAAATGGGGTGGTTCGACTTGTGCATGATCAAACAAATCCCCAGCAATCAAAAAGACGTCTGCTGATTGTGCAATGGCCTGATCTGCAATGTAATTAAAAGCTTTGGCAAAATCCTCATCCGACAGACGTCCGTCAAGACGTTGTCGCCCCAGGTGAATATCAGCGGCATGTACAATTTTCATGAGCCAGAAAACAGAGCCTATGCGAGTCCTTGGAGGCAGGAAAGAGTAAAAACGGATTCATCTTTTTTGAAAACTCCGGGGATAATAAGTGGAGGCATGTCTTTGAAATGAAACCGTCTTTACAAGGATAGGGGGAATGTCCTCAACGGCAATTTCGGCAGCTTGGAAAGAAAAGCGATTGACACCAAGCCCGGAAAAAGGCATTGGAATCCAATGAAATCGCGACTGACAAGCCTTATTGTGGTGGCACTTTCCCTTTTTGCGTTCAATTCGCCAGCGCAGCCAACCCACACTTTTGCCATTGGCGACAATGATTTTTTACTGGATGGCAAGCGTCTCCAAATCCGTTGTGGGGAAATCCATTTTGCGCGTGTTCCCCGTGAATATTGGCAACACAGGCTCAAACTATGCAAGGCTATGGGGCTGAATACGGTTTGTGCGTATCTGTTTTGGAACTTCCATGAATTTGAACCAAGGCGATTTGATTGGACCGGTCAGGCGGATGCGGCGGAGTTTTGCCGTCTTGCCCAACAGGAGGGACTTTGGGTTATTTTGCGTCCCGGTCCCTATGCTTGTGCGGAATGGGATGGGGGTGGGCTGCCTTGGTGGCTTTTGAAGAACAAGGATATTCGTCTCAGAACAAGTGATCCGGCCTATGTGACTCCTGCGAGAGAATGGATCAGGGAGGTGGGACGCGTTTTGGGCGCACAACAAGTGACGCATGGTGGCCCAATTCTCATGGTGCAGGTGGAGAATGAATACGGTTCCTATGGCAGTGATAAGAATTTCATGGCGGAAATGCGCCAGTCACTTTTGGACGCAGGATTTAATGTTCCTCTATTTGCCTGCAATGGGCCGAGCCAGATGCCCAATGGTTTTCTGACTAACATGTTTCATGTTGTGAATTTTGGCGGTGATCCCGAAGGCGGATTTGCAGCGCTTCGCAAATGCCAGCCGTCTGGTCCCCTGATGTGTGGCGAGTTTTATCCGGGGTGGTTTGATACATGGGGATCCCCTCACCATTTGGGAAATACGGAGCGTTGTTTGAAGGACCTCGAATATATGCTTTCCCACAACGCCTCGTTCAGTATGTATATGGTGCATGGTGGCACCACTTTTGGCATGTGGTCGGGGACGGATCGTCCATTCAAGCCGGATACGAGCAGCTATGATTATGATGCGCCGATTAGCGAGGCGGGTTGGGTTACGGAGAAATTCAAGCAAACGCGTGCGTTGATGTCGAAGTATCTGCTTCCGGGAGAAACACTGCCTGATCCTCCGGCGGCCAATCCAGTTTGTGCAATTCCGGAGATTTATATGACAGAGAGTGCCGCAGTATTTGACAATCTCGGTTCTTCTGTGTCGGACAAAAGTCCGCGCAATATGGAAGCTTACGATCAGGGGCATGGCTGCGTGGTTTATCGTGGCACGCTCCCAGCCGGCCCTGCTGGTGTGTTGATGGTCAAGGATGCACGTGATTTTGCCTGGGTTTTCATAGATGGCCATCAGGTGGCGGTTTTGGACCGACGCCGTCCGAATTTTCGGATTCCAATTGAAGCACGCACAACGCCAGTGCAGATTGATTTTCTGGTCGAAGCCGTGGGACATGTGAATTACGGACCGGAAATTCATGATCGTAAGGGATTGCAGGGACCAGTGACGCTTAAGACCGCTGATAGCGCCACTGAAATAGAAAATTGGAAGGTGTTTAATCTCTTGATGGATCAACGAATGCTTTCCCAACTACACTGGAAAAAGGATAAAATTTCAGGTCCAGGTTTCTGGCATGGAACTTTTGTCATGGATGCAGTGGCGGATACATTCCTGAATGTCAGTAATTGGGGGAAGGGGCTCGTCTGGATCAATGGCCATTGCTTGGGGCGGTATTGGAATATTGGGCCAACACAGACCATGTATGTCCCCGCGCCATGGTTGAAAAATGGGCTCAATGAAATCATTGTCCTTGATCTATTGGGACCTGAGAAACCGGTTCTTGCTGGTGTGGAGAAACCGATTTTGGACCAACTGAGACCCCAGCTCGACTTCAGCAAAAAGCCTGTTTCAAAGGGGCATCTGTTGCTTGAAGGCACAAAGCCTGTTTATACGGGGACTTTTGCGCCAGGATCGGATGCGCAGACGGTGCGTTTCGAGAAACCGGTCGAATGCCGTCAATTCTGCCTTGAATCGCTCAATGCCCAGGATGGAAAACCGTATGCAGCAGTGGCCGAACTGGATCTTCTTGATGCTTCTGGAAACAGCATTCCACACACATTCTGGACCATTGCTTATGTTGACAGCGAAGAGTCTCTGCAGGAAGACGGATCGGCGCTCAATGCCATCAATGGTCAAACCGCGGATTTCTGGCATACGGAGTGGGGTGATGCCCAGCCCAAACATCCGCATCAACTGATCATCGATTTGGGGACAAACACACAGGTGGCCGGGTTCCGCTACACCCCACGATCTGGGCAGGCAAGCGCAGGTGGGCGCATTAAAGATTACCGTATCTTTGCCGGTGAAAAATTGGTGGAGGGAAATAAATAACGGTTTTTGTTACGAAGCAAGAAAAGGCGAGCTGGATTCATCTCCAGCTCGTTTCGCATGGAACAAAAGCCCTGAGTCAAACATCTGTTGGCGAAGCATCATCAGCAGTCGGGGATGTCAGGGAGCGAAAGGTATGTGTCCAGGGATCAATGCGGCAGATGCCTTGAAATTCACAAAGGTCACATGCTCGTTCACTGCCTTTTTGATATGGATCGGGCTCGGACATGCCGGAGAATATCTGTTGCCCCATGCTGGCCAAAATTGTTCTGACGTTACGGATCAAGTCGTCGAATTTTTCCGGTATTAGAGGATCGGGGGGCGTTGAGAATGGGGAACCATCTTTTTTGATGCGGAATTTGAATTGTGTTCCACGGGGCTCTTTTCGGTTATCCAGGTGAGACAATGCCGTGAAATCAAATCGCCCTGCGTGTTGAAATGCTTCCTGGCTTTGTTGTTCTGTCGTATCCAAAACGTCGCGTCGATTTTTTCCTCCACTGGAACTCCCCCTGAAATTGGCGTAAAAAGCGCCGACAGGCGTCAAACTTTCAACGCCAAAATATGCCGCAGAGTTTGGGTGATACCTGAGAACGGCCAGATAGGCGGGGAGCTGCAATTGAAGGCCATTTGACATTCTCAGAGCTTCTAGCTTGTGATCGGAGGATTTGTAATCGATGACGACGGCAAGAGCCGATTTGCCATCCTTGCTGCGCAAAAGATCCACTCTATCTATGGCGCCACGAAACATCATTTCACGTCCGTTGTCTAGATCCAGTTTCCATGCTGGTAACACACCGTCTTCTGTCCCAAAAACCAGTTCGACTGCCTCTGGCTCAAATTCATACTGGGCCATCCACGCGATAGTCGTGGCAAGAAAGTCCTGCAAACTACGCGTCATCGATTCGACGACGACCTGGGATTGTGCCCCCGAGGCAAGGAGTCCTTCGCTGAAGCCTGGAGTAAGTTTTGTTGCAATTTGAGAAACAAGTTCCCTCGCCTGGGCAGGAGAAAGGTCATGCCAGTGTTTCCTTTGGTCTTGGATTTCATGATGGAATTGGGCCAGAACCTTGTGTTGAAAATCCCCTTTCTTTCGTGGGTCCAGTTCAAAAAGAATTCGTTCCTTTGCATTCAGACCAGCGTCGACAAAATACTTGAATGGGCACTCGGCAAATTCCTCAAGCCTGCTTACGGAGGTCTGGAGCGTTTTTGTATAGAGAGTCTCCACAACCTTGGGGGAAAGCGTGGCTGGCTGCACTGACAGGAGTGTCAACTTCTGCAAAATGGAGGCCAGAGTGGGACGGTTGATCCACGGCTCAAGAGCCGGAGCGCGTCCGTCTTTTGCCTGCAGCAACGGGGCAACGAGTTCACTCTCGTGCTCCGCCTCGTTCCATGCTGTTGTTGAAGGAATGTCCTCCAATGTCAACGAAGGGAACAGCATTTTGATGTGTGAGACGAAAGGTGAGGGATTTAGCGTGCGATCCTGGGCATCATGTTTTGAATAAGCAATCACCAGCCGTTCATTCGAGCGGGTAAAGGCAATGTAGCCGAGAAAATGCTCACGACTCAAAAGTTGCCGGAGAGTTGGTCCCAGAATGATTCCCTGCCTTTCCAGAGCACCCCTGTCCGTGTCTGTCAATAATGCAACATTCTCAGGGACGCCAGGGAAAACGGATTCATTGACACCAAGAATCAGGGCTAGCTTGAGATCTGGATTGCGGGAGCGGTCAATGGCTCCAATCAGGACTTGATCCAATGCTGGGGGAATGACGCCGACTGTCAGGCTCCCGAGGCTTGCCTCCAGAATTGGAAGCCACTGGTTCAGCGGAAGAATTTCCTTTGAAAAAGCAAGTTCCACATCATTGAGCCAGTTGTTGAGTTGTTCCCAGACTGTTTTATGTGGAGCGGGAGCCCCGGGAATGGCGGCCTCCTGCCATCCATCCAGTGTTTTTTCAACATGCAGGTCATGCCAGAACGTTCGGAGTGCTTCTGCCAGTTGATGACCGTCAGCCTGAATCTTGCCATCAAGGGTTAGGTTCTCCTTTAACTTGACAAAAGGAGGCATCCACTTGGTTGTGGACCGTTCAGCCCAGGTTGCCGGTTGGCCATCGCACAAGAGAGGTTTAAACCAGGATTGTCCCTTCCATCCATGGGCAAGAGCGGCATTTTCCAATTCATCCACCGCGTTTTCATCATCGGAAACGAGACCGGTCTTAAGCGCCCCAAACCAATCCTCGTGCGTCCAATTAAAGGCGATGGTTGACAAGGCACAGCGGGTTAATTCAGGCAGTGGATGGTGTGCAACGGACTCGCGTCGATCCAGAAAACAGGGGATTTGGCAACCGGCAAAGACCCGTCGCAGTTCATCATGGTATCCATCCATGCGTCGCAATAACACGGCGGCTTCACGATATCGTCCTCCTGCACGAACAAATCTTAATATTTCGTGGGCAGCAAGAACCGCCTCATCGGACGGACTGGTGCAAGTCACAAGCCGTAAGTGCTTGCTGACATTGGTTTCGTGGCACGGCTCTGGTTTTGTCCAATGCCGTTCAAGGTGGCCTAGAATGGGATTATTGGAGAATCGCGGACGGTCTTCCAATGTTTCTACTGTAATTTTGACATCAGGCAATACTGAGAGACGCTTCTGACATTCAGTGCGGGTTTGGTTGATTCCCGACCAGATTGAGAGCCAGGAGGAAGCCCTGTCGGCATTTTCCTCAGAGGGGTTTTCACAAAAGGCGAGAGTCATATTCTCGCAATGTGATGCAAGGGCGGTGAGCAGGGAAAGTTCCTGCGGCGTCATCTCAGCAAAACCATCCATCCAAAGGGATGAAAAGAGAACGGACGATTTTAAAATCTTCCTGGCAGGAGAAGTGAAGACTGTGTCAAATAGATCCAATTGTTCCGAGGGGCTTGAAACGGTATTGTTAGGCTGATAGTTTGAAAAATCGGGAAGAGTTTTCTGTCGCAGCACATTGGCGGCTGCATCCAGAAGACAGTCGACATCCTGTAGATGCTGCTTGTCCATCCATTCGAGATAGGCGGACAAAAGGAATTGCAGGTCTAGCAGTTTTTCCTTGAGTGGGGATTCAAGACGGTCAGCCGTTTCCTGAAGTTTTTGGGAGGAAAGCTGATGTTGCTGCAACTCTCTCAAGTCTCGACTGAGTTGACGCGCGAATCCGCCCATGGACGCGCTTGGCCCGAAAATCTTCAATTTATCCGAGTGCCGGGCAATGAGGGCTCGCAATACCATGATGCGGCCTTCTTCCGAAAGCAGTGGCAGGGGGGGCGCTCCAGTCAGTTCAAGAACATGACTGGCCAACCGCTCAAATGAAAATATTTGCAGCCTTGTGTATCCAGAAATTCGCTCGTTCTGGAGAATTTGTCGTTCCAATTGAAACGTAGCCTGTTTGGGCGCAAGGAGGAGGAGTGGAAGCCCGTCAGGCGCTGCCAGAAGTTGTTCCCGAATTTCGGACAGGCAGCGGTGTGTTTTTCCGCTGCCTGCCGGACCAAGGAGAAAACGAGCGTTCACACGTGATCAGGAACCACAAACGGCTTGCGGTAATTCCGCTTGAGCAGTGCGTTGGCTGCGTCGTTGTCAATAAAGCGTTCTTTGGCTGGATTCATCTTGAGAACCACGCCAAGGGCGAGGTTTTCCTTTTCGATGTCCACACCGTTGGCCGCGAGGTGTTCTGCCATGCGATTGAACGTTGGAAGGGCGTCGCGGTCGGATTTGATCCGTTCGCGAATCTCGGCAGGTGAAGTCTTGGCTCCGATACGGTAGGAGATGTTTCCCGTGTGGCAAAGCGCGCTCGAGATGTGACCTTCGGCAATCTCACCCTTTAACAAGGAAACCTTGCGGGTGCGGACGGCATCGATGAAGTTTTGGAAATGGCTGGTTGCTCCCGAGAATTTACGAATCAATTTGTGGGAATTGTCGTAGGCCAGAGCTTCGGTGTAGGAGGGGATGACCACGTAACCATTTTCGCATTCGATGATGGCGCCGATGCTCGCTCCATGGATGTGATCCATTTTCTTGGAACCTTTTTTCTCTGGCAATCCGCGGACTTCAAAAATGAGGGGCGCGGTTGGATAATCGTGGAACACCATTTGTGTATTGGGGGTTTCACCATCGTCGATGTAGCCGAGCCGCCCGCCGATTGAGAAGACGCGGGGGGAGAGGGCCTTTTCGCCAAGGAACCACCGGCAGATATCCACTTGATGGATGCCCTGATTTCCCAAATCTCCGTTGCCGTAATTCCAGAACCAGTGCCAATCATAGTGAACGGGCCCGAATGAACCATTGCGATGGGGGGCAACCAATTCTGCTGGGCCGGTCCAAAGATCGTAATTAATATTGGGTGGGACAATTTGATCGCCGGTTGTTTTTCCGATGCTGGCGCGAGGTTTGTAACAGAGGCCGCGAGCGACCTTGATTTTGCCCAAATTACCAGCTTGAACCCATTCGACAGCTTCCGCAAGGCTGTAGCTGGAGCGGCATTGCATTCCCGCTTGGACGATCTTTTTGTATTTCCGGGCGGCCTCAATGATTTTGCGTCCTTCCCAGACTTCATGAGAAACGGGTTTTTCCACGTAAACATCTTTTCCTGCCTGAACGCTCCAAATGGCGCCGAGTGAATGCCAGTGGTTGGGGGTGGCGATGGAAATGGCATCCACATTTTTGCTTTCCAACAATTTGCGGATGTCGGTATAGGTCTCAACTGTCTGTCCCCTCTTTTGGAACAGGGCAACCCCCTTGGCCATCACATCACTGTCAACATCACACAACGCCGTGATGCGGACGCCTTTGACCTTGCTGAAGCCGTCAATATGGTCCAGACCCCTGCTGCGAAATCCAACAATGGCGATTCTGATATCTTCGTTGGCACCTCGGACCCGCGACCACGAGCAGGCAGTCAGGCTGGCGGAGGAGGCTGCCAGAGCGGCCAATTTTATGAATGAACGACGTGTGATATTTGACATAAGCAATAGGCGTTTTCAGCCGGTTATTTTGTGTTGATGTATTCTTTATAATAGTCAGCCACTCGGGCTTCGGATTCATTACCTTCGTGAAAGTAAAATCGATAACGGAACGTGACACTCTTGCCAGCGGCAATGGTCATGTTTCCCGTTCCCTTGGGAACTTTTGCAAAATCGTGGAGACCAAATGGGTTGGCGGCGAAGAGTCCATAATCCCGCACATGCCAAGTGGTTGGATGTCGGGGATTGGATGGATGGTCAAAAATGGCGACGCCCACGATTTTCTCATTCACTGGGCCGTAGTAATCGACCCAATCGGCGCGTTTGCCCCATGTGTTGCCATCCCGCAATCCGGCGCTTGAAACGATGTGGCCCTTGCCCGGTTTTTTATCTGCCTGAGTCAGACGCATGGTTTCGGCCAATCGCATGGCCATGGAGCCTTCCTTTGTGTCACCAAAAATCACCGGTTTATCTGCGGGGGCAAAAAGAGTGATTTCAAAATCAAACAGGCGCTCCTTGTTTGGGCGGTTATAGATGCGCATCACGCGTTCATCCCGACAAACAACCTGACCATTGCGATCGACCCAATTGTTTTTTGAGCGGATGACGCCAGAGTCCTTTCCAGATTTGATTTCGGTAAATTTCTCATGAACGATTTTGCACCAGTTCTTTTCCTCACTCCAAAAATCGAGTCCATTGACATCTCCATGGGCAAACCAGAATGAGCGATGGTGGGGGTGATCGTGTTCTTCGCCAGGAGGCGTTTTCATCGGCCAATTCCGTGTCATGGGAGCCTCTCCGGGGCCGAGCATGGGATAGCAGTAAGGCCGGGGGACGTCCTTGAAGTAGTATTCGGTGAAGAGTTGTCCACCAATTTCCACTCGGAGGCGGTTGTCATCCACGGACGTTATTTGCACGCCCTGAGCCTCGGACTCCTGTGGCGTTTTGGATGCCTGAGTTGTGCAGCCACTCATCGCAATGATGGCCATTAAGACACAAAATTTTCCCATCAGGTTCATGCGAATAATATGATGACAAACATATTCCGTTGACGAGAAGAAAATTCGGCTTGCAAACCTGAGAAATACGGGATGAAAAAATCCTGGTTTGGGCCGGTTTGACTGTCTTTTAACGGTTTGCGGTTTTCATTTATAGAAACAGGCGCTACCTTGTTTATGAATATGAAATTTGAGTTCGATACGATTGAGTCAGTCGTCGCCGATATTCGCAAGGGACGGATGGTGATTGTGATTGACGATCCAGGACGGGAAAACGAGGGGGATTTGATCATGGCAGCCGAACGGGCCACCCCTGCGGCCATTAATTTTATGGCGAAGCAGGGACGGGGATTGATTTGCGCTCCGACGACCGCAGAGCGTCTTTCTCAATTGGGCATTCAGGAAATGGTGGAGCGGAACGCAGATAATTTTAAGACGGACTTCCAAGTGACGGTGGATGCAGCTCAGGGAATTACGACGGGCATTAGCGCTGCCGATCGTGCTCGAACTCTAAGAATTATGGCGGACCCGACGGCACTGAGAGAGGACCTTGTGCAGCCGGGGCATATTTTCCCGTTACGCGCGAAGCAGGGAGGTGTTCTTCAACGTGCGGGACATACCGAAGCGGCAGTGGACATGATCCGGCTTGCAGGGCTGCGCCCGGTGGGGGTGATTTGTGAGATCATGAATGATGATGGCACGATGGCGCGCACGCCGCAGTTGATCCGGTTCGCAAAACGCCACAAACTCAAGATTTGCACGGTGGAGGATTTGATTCATTTTCGCCGGACCCGTGAAAAACTGATCGAGCGCATTGAAGTGGTCAAAATGCCGACGGATTATGGGGATTTTAACCTTTACCTTTATCATTCCAATACGGATGGGCAGGACCATCTGGCTTTGGTGAAGGGGGACGTTGCAGGGAAGAAGAATGTCCTGGTGCGCGTTCACAGCGAATGTTTGACAGGAGATGTTTTTGGATCGAAACGCTGTGATTGTGGGGCGCAGTTGCACCAGGCCATGAAACAAATTTCCGAAGCGGGGCGTGGGGTGATTGTTTACATGCGCCAGGAGGGGCGTGGTATTGGTTTGGGACCGAAGATCAAGGCTTACAAACTTCAAGAAAATGGTTATGACACCGTTGAAGCCAACCTGAAACTGGGGTTTGGCTCCGATCTTCGCGAATATGGTTTGGGAGCCCAAATACTGGTTGACCTCGGTCTCAAGACCATTTGTCTGCTGACCAATAATCCCAAGAAGGTTATTGGCCTGGAAGGATATGGTCTGGAGATTGTCAAACAATTACCCATTCGCGTTCAACCAAACCCTTACAACGAACAATACCTGAAGACCAAGCGCGAAAAAATGGGGCACTTGCTCTAGCTTCATGGTGGTGCATATGGAATCGTTGGCGTTGAAACGGACGCGTTTTTTTAATGATGGAAAAAGACAGTTGGTGGACACGGGAACGTTACAAGCTTTCCACTCGACATTTACATTCTTCGAGCACAAGAATTTGCCGTGCTACGGAAAAACTTAAAACCCAAGAAAAACAGGACAAACGGGCGTTTTGCGATCATCGCTTCGCAATATAACGCACGTTTTGTGGATTCAATGCTTCATGCTGCAAAGGCACAACTGGCCAGGGCTGGAGCAAAGGATGTCAAAGTGATCCGTGTTCCCGGGGCGTATGAGATACCAGTGGTCGCAGCCCGGCTGGCGCATTCCGATGTTCGCTTTTCCGCGATTGTTTGCCTGGGGGTTGTCATACGCGGTCAGACTCAGCACGCACAGCTCATTAGTGAAGCTGTGACAAGTGCTCTGACACAGCTTCAGGTTGCGCATGAGATTCCGATTATTCATGAAGTGCTGCTTTTGGAAAATGAGGATCAGGCGAAGGCCCGTTGCCTCAGCAAAGACCACAATCGTGGCGGAGAGGCGGCACAAACGGCTCTTGATATGGCCGCTCTGATGGAAACGCTGGAATAGTCCCTTTTCAGGGGGAGAATTCCCACCAAATTCCGTAAAAAAACGGAAAAGGTTGCATGCGTGGAGTTATCTCTTGAGCTAAAGTGAATTGAGACTAAAATCAGGCCTATATAATGTCACAGGGGCTACATTTATCACAGAAGATGGCGCTCAGTCAGGTATTGGCGCCACAGTTGCAGCAATCACTTGCTTTGCTCCAGGCGCCGACTCTTGAACTGAAGACCCTGGTGGAGCAGGAATTGCAGCAAAATCCCATTCTGGAGGAGGTCCCTGTTGCAGAAATGGAAGAACGGGAAAAAGTAGCAGCTGAAGGCCCTTCTGAGGCTTCAGACCTCGCGGAACCTCCTGCGGATGTCAAATTTGATCCGGCAACCGAACCTTCCTCCAACGCACCCGTAGACGATTTTCAGGCCGAGTTTGACCGGCTTACGCAGATTGACCAGGAGTGGCGCGACCATTTTTCGCAAACGAACATTCCAGTTCGCCAAAGCCAGGAGATGGAAGAGCGTCGGCAATTCATGTTTGATACTCTTGTGGCACCCACCTCGTTGCAGGAAACGCTGCTTGAGCAGATGCGCTTCTCTGATATTACTGAGGAACAGAAGCCGGTTGCCGAGATGATCATTGGCAATATTGATGATTTTGGCTACCTCAAAGCCAGCGTGGATGAGCTTGCTTTCTCGACCAATATCCCAGCGGAAAAAATCACTGAAGTCCTCAAAATTATTCAGGGATTTCATCCACCGGGGGTTGGCGCACGCGATTTGCGCGAATGTCTGATGCTGCAATTAGAGCGGGCGGGACGAGAAAAGAGCATCGAATACAAAATCGTGCGGGACTACATGGAGGCTTTGGGGAAACGACGGATGCCGGAGATTGCCCGTGGGCTGGGTGTTAGCGTTGAAGTTGTTCAGGAGGCGGTAAAGAGCATCAGCCATCTGGAGCCTCGTCCTGGGCGTGATTTCTTGCCTGATGACGACCATTATATTTCTCCTGAGGTTTTTGTTCAAAAGAATGGGGATGACTACATTGTCACCACCAACAATGAACAAATCCCACATCTGCGCATCAGTAATGTTTACAAGGATTTGATGGCTCAGAAAGAAGCCACAACCGAAGTACGCGATTACATTCGAGACAAGATTCGGGCAGGAAAATTTCTCATCAAGAGCCTACAGCAGCGCCAGCAAACCATTCTGAACATTGCCAACGAAATTGTTAAGCGCCAGCGTGAATTCATGGACAAGGGCGTTGCCTATCTTAAGCCGATGACCATGGTGCAGGTGGCTGAAGTTGTTGGTGTTCATGAAACGACGGTGAGCCGTGCCGTTTCCAACAAATACATGGAGACTCCGCAGGGCGTGTTTGAGATGAAATACTTCTTCACCTCGGGCATTCAGACGGCTGCGGGCGGTGTTTCAAATACCAGTGTTAAGGATATGGTGGCGGCCATGTTCAACAATGAAAACGCGGGCAAACCGCTTTCAGATCAGGAGATCGTGAAGATGCTTCGCGAAAAAGGCATTGATATTGCGCGCCGTACCGTTGCGAAATATCGTGCGGAGCTCAACATCCTTCCTTCCAACCTTCGAAAAGTCTATTGATGGCCTTACTTTTTACTGAAGACTTGTTTTTTAATTTTGTCGTAGAAGAGATGGTGATTTGGTATTGGACAATTCCTAAGGTGCTAGATTGCTGGGGATAGCAACAGGAGAAACCCGCTTTATGAAGCACTCTGATGGATGGCTGATTGTGAGTTTCGGTTTCAGCAATAATCTTCGTAATTTCAGTTTGAGTCGTTGCCCACCTGATGATGCCCACAAGTGCTTCAGTCATGAAGCCGTGGTTTCGCGATGCCGGGTTGGTCCCGTAGCCGATTTCCACCGTTCCTTCATACGGTTCTCCGTGAAAGCAGAATGAGCCGACAATGGTTTTTGAGGCTTGTTCCACAATGATCCAGATCGTATAAAACCGGGAATTTGATTGGATCAAGTGGGGTAAAAGATCCTTTTGGATGGCTTCAAGAGTCGCCTCATCCAACGTTTCCAATTCACAGATCAGTCCATTGGCACTGGCCCATTTGGAGGGAGAGGTGGCGTATTGCTTTAATTCTTCGATTTCGAGCGGCCTGAGCAATAGTCGATTTGTATGAATGTCATCAGTATATAACATCTTCTGTTGAAAATAAGGTTCAATGGAATTGAGCTCCGAACTACAGCAAGAATCTGCGATTGGAGGCCAACTGGAGTCAATCGAAATACCCCTTATTCTTCTTGCCTCGGCAGATAGGGTTGAATTATATAACCTAACATCTAAGTAAGGTGTTTTGGTCATTCTCACAATTTAACGTTCAATTTTATGAAGACTCGATGTGCGGTTTGGATTGCCATAGCGGCATCTTCCATTAGTGCTTTGGCACAAAATTATCCTGGTGCTCCTGATGGGAACGGGCTGACACCAAAAACGTCGACAATTTACGTGAATAGTCAGGGAACCGACTCCACGACCATTAATAACGGCAATTCCGAAGCGATTGGAGTGGCCATTGCGGGGAATGGCAACGTGATTGTGGGATGGGAGGATGACAACAACGATTATCCCACGATCGATTTGGAGAGCGCTTGGACGATGTACAATTCATCCGGAGTGCAGGTGACGACGAATCAGACGCTCACAAGTGTGAACGATTCGAGCATCACATTGGACACGCGTTTCCTTTCTCTATTTCGTTCTGACGGCTCTGGTGTGTATGACGGCACAAGCTGGGGACCAAAGATCAAGGCAAACTTGTTTGGGGGTGGAGTAGGAATGGGGTGCAGCTCGTTTTTCATCAGCGATGAAGTGAGCGAGTTTGCTGATTATGATACTTCCATGACAGGGGACCTTCCTGTTGTTCAGCTTTTGAGCAATGCGGGGCAGCCTTCCGGAATCCTTGCTGGCGCCAGTGTGGCGTATGCGACGCGGGATGGAGACATTTGGATCGCCGACTGGGATTATCTTTCTGATGGCAATATTCTCATCATGGCGGAGAGCCACCAGTTTGATGATTTGGTCAGTGTTTATGGCGGCGCAACAGATGCCGTGCATGCATTTTTCCGCATTCTTGCTCCAGATGGAACAGTCGTGAAGAACGAAACGCTCGTCAGTTCAACAGTCGAACAAGTTCAGATGTGGCACGGAGTTGGCGTTGTCAACGGAGGGTTTGCCGCACGGTTTGCAACAAGCAGTGGCGACAAGGTGCGCTTGTTCAAGAACGATGGAACTCCCATCACAACCAATATCAATCTGGCGACTGTCACGGGCCTTCCCATGGCAGGAACGGGTGGTCAGGGAGAAAATACGGGGTTCCATGGAAATGGTCTCAACGCTTATGTCGTTGCCAATGCTGGATTGGATGCTGCGGGAAGCCCCGCCGTGTGTGTTACTGTTTTAAACACCAATGGCACGGTTCGCTATTCAAAGTCTGTTGTTGATGACATCACGCTTTTGAGTGCTGATAGTGCGGACGCAGCCATCAACACAAATGGCGAAGTGATTGTGGTATTCACTGGGACCTACTACGACAATCCGAATACAGTGATGGGACGGAAGCTTGACGCATCAGGCAATACCACCAACGGCACATTTTATGTGAGCGAAAATGAATATCCAAAATCTGGTTCTGGCGCAGCTTCATACCCTCGCGTGGCGTGGCGTGATGGGAAGGTTGCCATTTCATGGGTAAGCACCAGTGATCCCGGTTCCATTGCCATTGATGGCAGTCGGTTGAAAGTGGCTGCATTGAGGTTGTTCTCCACATCAACCAATGATATTCCGACAACAGCGCGCCCCACGCTTTCTGCAAAAGTTTCTGGAAAAAACATTACTCTTTCCTGGGATGCCAGCGCGACGGGATTCACCTTGGTATCAACAACGAATATTTCATCAAACACCATTTGGACGACGGTTGGAACACAAAACCCGACTACGGAAGCCATGGGAACAGAGAAGAAGTTCTATCGTCTGGTTAAGTAAGAGTTGATTTTGTTATTTATCAAAAACAAGAACGCGAAGAGATCATTCTCCTCGCGTTCTTTTATTTTGTACAAAAATACGTTTCCTTAAACCGTTTTCACTTTGATTTTGCGTCCCTTAAGATGGGCTCGGTTAAGTTTGGAAACAATGGCATTGGCGCTGTCTGAAGTAACATCGACAAACAGGTGGCGTTCGCGAATGTCAACTGTGCCGACCGTTTTAGCGGGGAGTCCCGTCTCTCCCATGATCAGAGAGACGACGTCATTGGCAACAACCCCCATTTCTTGTCCGATATTGATGAACAGTCGGGTTTGGTCTTTTGGAGTGCGGCGACTGGCCTTGATTTTTGTTGGCGGCGTAGCGGCAGGAATTGCGGAAGTGGGGATGTTTGTTTCTGATGCCGTTTTAGCTGTGACTTGGGACGGCTTGGGAGTGACTGGAGCAACTGAGGGTGGAGTTGGTGGAGTCGTCGCAACTTTGGCTTTGGTCACACTTTTTGTGGGGACGGTGGGAACTTCGTGTTTTGTTTCGGGGGCGGGTGACTCTTGTTTTATCGCTGTTTCTAAAGAGGGCTTTGCTGCTTTGACATGCGATTTTGAACGCGGTTCTGCTGGAGCAGTTGGTGTTGGCTGAATAGAAGGAGGCACAACTGGTTTTTCTGGCAGTGTTGGAACTGTTGGTGCCGGAGAGAACATTTGCTGTGTCACAACTGGCGGAACGGTGGATTCTGTAGGTTTTTTGGCCGGATCAACTGCTTTGGGCGCGGGACGAGAAACGCGTTCTGTTCGACGGGGGGCACGTTCCGGTCGTTTTGTGTTTTCCCTGCGTTCCTCAAAACGATTTTCACCTTCATTATTGTGAGGAGTATTTTCTCCCTCGCCATTTTGGAGAAGATGAATCAGGGCCGAGGCGATCTCTCGCTCGTCATAACCTTCATCCACCAATTGCTGGATCATGTAATCCTGGATTTTAAATTCGCCACCTTGCATTACTTTGCGAATTGAATCGAGAAAGCTGTTGGTGCGAGCTTCTTCAACTTCATCAAGCGTGGGGATTTTGGCTCGGGTGATTCGGATATTGGCATATCGCTCAATGTGGTGGATCTGAAACATCTCGCGCGGGCCAACGAATGAAATTGCAAGGCCCGTCTTTCCGGCGCGTCCAGTGCGCCCAATTCGGTGAACATAATCCTCAGCATCATAGGGAAGGTCATAGTTGAAGACAACTTCCACATCGTTCACGTCGATTCCGCGGGCTGCCACATCTGTGGCCACTAGGAATTCGAGTTCAGACTTGCGGAATTTGTTCATGACGCGGTCACGCATGTTTTGGGTCATATCACCATGAAGGCGGTCGGCGGAATATCCCTGAGCGTTCAATTGATCGACCAGATCGTCCACCATGCGTTTCGTGTTGCAGAAAACGATGCCGAATTTGAGATCGTGAATATCGATCAGACGTGTGAGCAGTTCCACTTTGAAGCGGCGATCCACCTCATAATAGACTTGTTCTGTCGTGGCAACAGTCAGGGCTTTATGCTCAATGCGGAGACTTTTGGGAGTCTTCGAGAATCGCTCAATCAAATCCCGGATTGGCTGGGGCATCGTGGCGGAAAAGAACACGGTTTGCCTCTCTGTCGGGACAGATTTCAAAATGAGTTCGATATCATCGCGGAATCCCATATTCAACATCACGTCCGCTTCATCCAGAACCATCATGCGAATATTATCCAATCGCAATGTGCCCTGACGCATGTGGTCCATGACGCGCCCCGGTGTGCCGATCACGATTTGAGCCCCCTGCCTCAGTCCGTAATACTGACGTTCATAGGACTGACCGCCATAAATGGGAATCGCATGGATGCCACGTTTGAAATAGGCAAGTTTGTAGAACTCCTCACAGACTTGCATTGCGAGTTCGCGGGTGGGGCAGAGGACGAGAACCTGAACCGCCTTTTTGGCGGCATCGACCTTTTCAATGGCCGGGATGCCGAAGGCAGCAGTCTTGCCGGAGCCGGTTTCTGATTGGCCGACCACGTCCTGTCCCTGCAAGAGGACGGGGATGGCTTCGGCTTGGATCGGAGAGGGTTTTTCAAACCCCATTTTATCAACGGCTTTCAGCAATTCCGGGGAAATGCCCAACTCGGAAAATAGTGTATTTGTCATTCAATAGTGTCGTAGTGACAGTTCACACTACATGAAGTTCGCATTTTTGGGTAACGTTTCTTTTTTTGTGAAGACCGTTTTAGAGACCGCGCTTGATGGTTTTGTAGCGGTCTCCATCAGGAATTACGATCATGGAACGGATGGTGGGGCGGAATTTAACCAATGAATCCAAGCCTTCCGGCCCCAACACCAATAACGCCGTGGAAAGAGCATCCGTTTCGGTGCCGGAGGGGAGAACAACCGCAGCCAAAAGCGCTTTGGAGACAGGCATCCCCGTGCGAGGATCGATCACATGGCCAAAGTTTTTTCCGTTCGATTTGAAAGTGCGTCCCCAGACAGCAGAGACGGATAAGGTTTCGTCTTTGAGCGTCAGCGTTGTCAGCGTTTCTTCTGGGGAAGGCTTTGCCTGACCTGTTGAAACCAGCGGAGAATCAATGACAATTCTCCACGCATCCGCATCACATGGCTTGCCGATTGCCAGAACAGAACTTGTGCCTCCGTGGAGTAGGGCGTTTTCAACTCCGGCTTCCTTAAAAATATCCACTGCGCGATCAATGGCATATCCTTTTCCTATCGCCCCCAAGTCCAGCATGAGCCCTTCACGGTCGAACCGGACAGAAAAATCATTTTCATCCAGGATGACATGGTTCATGCCAACACATTGTCGTGCCCGGTCAACGTCTTCCGACTTTGGCATATTTCCCGTGCCTCCCATGAATCCCCAACATCGCACGAGCGGTGCAACAGTGATGTCAAAAGCTCCGGATGTGGCTTGCTGACAGGCTTGTGCTTGTTGAAGCAGACGAAAAACCATGGGCTCAATGCGCACGGGCTCGATTGCTGCACGTGCGTTGATGCGTGCGATGGCGCTATCTGGAATATAGAGACTCAACTGTCGTTCCAAGCGGTCGATTTCATCGAAAACTTCTTCGGCAGTCGCGCGCAACCGGCTGGCATTTGATCCATGCAAGACCAATTCAAACCGGGTTGCCATGGCATCGGAGCCTAGTTTCACTATTTCCATGAGCCCAATTATAGGTGTAAAACCTCTCCCAGTCAGGAGGTTTTTATTGCCACTAATGCTTAAATCCAGGGACAACCGTATAGGCGTAAAGGTCGAGAAAACCAATAATAAGAAGGATAATTCCCAGTAGTAAACAGAATTTCCAGAACCGGTTTTGAATGGTTGCCTGGGGGAGGATATTCAAAACGCGAGTGCCAGTCAAAACCCCATTGGCCATATGATAGACGGCTGCCACCACGGCAAGGCCATACAGCACGACGACTATAAAATTACCAGGAGCAGCATGAAGTTGTGCGTTCCAGAAATAACGCACGCCATTGACAATGGAAGTGAAGGGGGCGCTCAAATTGAAGAGGCCGCCTTGTGTGTAACGGTCCAGTGCGGACCAATCTGTCATTTCGTGAATCAGATGAAAGCCCCATCGATGAAATGTTCCAATATGAAAAATCAAAAAGACAAATAGGTAAAGCGCAGTGATCCGTTGCCAAAAAAAGCGAATATTACTCCCATGGTTTTCATTTCCAGTGTTCATTTTGAGTCCCGCCTGACTAAGGAGATATAGCCCCATCCCAGTGTGGATTACCAAGGGGAGAAATAGGGTTGTCATTTCAAACCAAGCCAGAATGGGTTCTGACGAATGTAACCATCGGATCAGGGTTTTGAATGAATCGGGCCGGAGACCGAACAGCAGCAGCCCAAGGTGGACAATCAGGAAGAACCCTAAAACAAAGCCGCTGGCGGCCTGCACTTTTCGTGGACAAAAACTGTGTCCACATGTGCATCCGTGCGATTTTGGATTGATATCAAAACGAACATATTCAACCAGCGAAAGTTGCCGTTCAATTTTTTGGCACCGTGCACACTGGCATGACGCAGGATGGATTGCGACACTCGAATAGTTCATGCCGTCTGATGCAAATTAATTCTGCCAGTGCAGAGAGGGGCACAGAGAGTTCTTAGTTCATCATCTGTCAATGGACCTTTTTTCAACCGGCTTTTGGTGCGGATTTCTTCCAGTAATATTGGAATTTTTGCCTGTGGAATGGAAATGCCAAGACGATCCAAAGTGTATTGAAGTGCGCGCGAGCCAGAATGGGCACCGATTAGAAAATGGGTATGTCCACCCACTTCATTTGGTGAAAAAGGTTCGTAACTTCTGGAGTCTTCCAGTAGACCACCGCAATGAATACCGGATTCATGTGTAAAAGCAGCTTCGCCAACGATCGGTTTGGTCTGTGAAAATTGACGTTTCGAATACGCCGCCACCAGTTTGCTAAGATCCACCAGACAACGAGTTTTGACGCCGCACTCGGCATGCAGGGCAACTTTGAGTGCCATGACGACTTCTTCGAGCGGCGCGTTACCCGCACGTTCCCCGAGCCCATTAACGGTCACGCTTGCGTATTCAGCTCCTGCTTCAAATGCGGCAATGGTATTGGCAGTGGCCATGCCCAGGTCGTTGTGCCCGTGAAACTCAATAGGCAAATCTGGCACTGCAGCACGCACTTCCTCCACCAGGTGCTGGGTCTGTGTGGCAGTCAGAATCCCCACGGTATCCGCAAGCCGGAGCCGGGCCAAGCCGTTGGCGTGAGCGGCTCTGGCAAAATCAAGCAAGAACGGTGTTGTTGCGCGAGATGCGTCTTGGGCGCCAATGGTCAGATACTTGAAGCGGGAACCGAATTTTTTTGCCAATGCTTCCAAAGTTTTCAAAACCCATTTTTCATCCTTTTTCCAGACAGATAGATGAATGGGCGAGACTGGAAGAGAAAAGTGAGCACCGTCGACTTGACAGTTCTCGGCAGCCTGAAGGTCTTCGACTCGCGCACGGCACCAAGCCAGAAGTTTTGTCGGTAGTCTTTGTTCCGCAATGGCTCGGATGTCACCGATTTCGGCAACCCCCATCGCGGGAATTCCCACTTCCAGTTCTTCGATGCCCGCCAGTGCCAGGGCGCGGGCAATGGCTAGCTTTTCAGTGCGCGAGAACACGACGCCAGCCGCCTGCCCTCCATCGCGCAGGGTTGTGTCAATTATTTTGAAGTGTCGCTCAGGCGAGGACATGGTCCTTGGCTACGGTTCCATTTTCAATGCCGTCGAGGATTTCATCGGCAACGGCTTCTGTGACGCCTTTGTACCAGATGTTTTCCGGGTAAACGACAACGATGGGGCCGTTTTCACATGCCTTGAGACATCCAGTGCTGGAGACCATCACGCCATCGAGTCCGCGGTCTGCTGCTTCCTGTTCAAAATATTGCAACAAACGGGATGATTCTTTTTTGTGGCAAACGCCCTGAGCTCCGGTGGCACGAAAACTTCCACAGACGAAAATGTGATGTGTTGGCTTTGTCATAATAATAGTAGTTTGGTGTTAATTAAGTTTTATCCACAGCCAGTTCCGGTTCCCTTGCAACCAAAGGATTTGGAACAGCCATTGAACTGACGTTTCATGGTGGCGGGAATGGGGGTGTTTGTGTAAATTGCACGCAACCCTTCTTCTATCAGCCCCTCCATTTCAACCACTCGAATGCCTTCGTTGGCAAGGGTGCGAACGGGGCTGGGACCTGCTGCCATGACGAGAAAAGCGCGGCAGTCGTGAAGTGTTTTTGCTAATTCAACCCAGCGGTTATCTCCTCCTCCAGAAGGTGGAGTTTGTCTGATTTCCTTGAGAGTGTAGGCACTGTTATTCGCGGGATCCTGTTGAAACACGAGAACCCGTTCGGCTTCGCCCAAGTGCTGATTGACAAGCACACCCTCCATGGAGGCAACGGCGACGCAGGGGCGGGTTTTGAGATCGACTTCGCCGCTGTCCGGCAGGCTTGCGTAATGGGACAGGCTCTTGAATTGCCCGTCTGTCATCGGTTCGTGAATCAGTCCGACAGCGTCTGCGCGGCACCGTGCACAATGGCTCATCTGTGGAAGATGTTCTCCGGCCAGAATCCGTGTCCGGGCGGTCATAATCCCATCTGGAGGTGTGATGTCGGAAAATTCAGCTTCGTCCACATGGGCCAGCGGCATGACATTCATGATGTCAACACCAAGAGCGGAAACAATTTTTGCAATCTCTGGAATATGGGTGTCATTGATTCCTGGAATCAGAATGGAGTTTACTTTAACAACGATGTCTCGTGCCTTCAGTTCCGCAACCGCGTCCAACTGACGTGTGATCAGAAGTTCGGCGGCGGCTTCACCACGCAAGGGGCGTTTCCCATCGCGTACCCACGCATAGATTTTGGCTCCAATCTTGGGGTCAATGGCCGTGATGGTGACGGTTACGTGGCTGACTTTGAGCCTGGCCAGTTCATTTACAAATGGGCCGACACCCAGCCCATTTGTGGCAACACACAGCATTAAATCTGGAAATTGTTGCCGGACTAGTCGCAATGTTTCCATTGTCTCGTCCGCATTGGCAAATGGATCTCCCGGACCGGCAATTCCCGCAACCTTGATTTCAGGCCTCTTTGCGACCACATCTGTCAAGTATGCCAGTGCCTGACGTGGGGTAAGAACGGCACTGGCCACACCGGGGCGACTTTCGTTGATGCAGTCGTATTTGCGGTTGCAGAAATTACACTGAATATTGCATCGAGGCGCGACTGGCAGGTGTACCCGACCATACTTTTGGTGTGCGCCGGGATTGAAGCAAGGGTGGTTGGCAAAGTCCGCGCTGTTCATAAATAGCTGTAGCCGATTGGGGACGTTGTTTGTTTGACATCCATGAGGGTGTTGACGATCCGGTCAAAGAGGGCTTGTGCCCCACGATAGCCGACATGCAAAGTTCGTTGGCCGCCTATTCTGTCGTGAATGGGGAATCCGACGCGAACCAAGGGAATTTTCAATTGTCGCGCCAGCCCGTATCCTTTGCTGCTTCCCAGTAGAAAATGGGGGGTCAGCGCTGGCACAATTTCTGCCATTTCAGCAAAATCGCATCCTTCCTTGATGATCGTTTCTTGTGGCAGTTTTGGAGCGGCTTCCCGCAAAGCCTTCTCAAAGTGTCCGCTCTTTCCGCCGCTGGCACAAAGCACAGGAACAACACCGATCTCAGTCAAGAAGGCAGAGAGGCCAATAACCAAGTCTTCTTCTCCATAGACAACGGCACGCTTCTCAAAAATGTATTTGTGACCATCAATCAGGGAGTCGATCAACCTTCCTCGTTCCTTTTCGTGAGAGAGCGGGACTGGTTTTGCTGCAAGAGATGACAAAAGTTTAAAGAGGCGGTCTGTCTCGTGAATTCCAATGGGAATCCCCAGAGAGTGACGCGTAACGTGGCAATCCTTTTCCAGGACGCTGGCTGCCGTGTCCGGTGGTTCCAGAGTGCGACCAAATTCGATGGAAGCTTGGGCTCCGCCCATCCGAGAGATTTCAGCGACGGAAGTCCCACCAGATTGGAGCTTTTCGTATTGCGACCAGGTGACGCCATCCATTGTTTCCGAGTAGTCCGGCAGAAGTGTCATCGGCAGTTCGAAGTCCGTAAAAATTTCTTTCAAGTAACGAAGGTCTGCCGCTGAAACCATGCCTGGGAAGAGATTGACCGACTGCGTTGGAGTGGGATTTGGAATACACGCCAATTGTTTGACAACAGCTCGAACGGCCGCATGAAAACCATCAATATGCGTTCCTCGATAGCTGGCTGTCGAAACGGTGACAACAGGGGTTGTGTTTGACGGATTTTTCTCCTGAAAATGTTCCATCAAAAGGGCCATGTTTTCACCGATGGTTTCGGCCAGACATGTTGTGGCAACTCCGACGAGTTGGGGCGTGTATTGCCGGATGACATTGCCCAACCCAAGAGTGAAATTGGCTGATCCTCCAAAAATGGCGCTTTCCTCATGAAAATTGGATGAGGCAATGTCGATGGGCTCGCGAAAATGACTGATTAGATAACGGCGGATGTAAGTGGAACACCCTTGGGAGCCATGAAGAAACGGAATACAGCCTTCAATTCCCCGAAACGCGAGGCATGCTCCCAAGGGAGTACAAAGTTTACAGGCATTTCTTGTGGCAGAAAAATGGGGAGACCGTGGTTCCTCCTCTTCTGTCTCTGATTCCAAATTTTCTGGAGCGCAGGAGGTGCACTCTCCTGAACAGGTTGAACAATCCCGTTTTGAGGAGACACACTTGCTGCTCGCCGGATTGTTCTCCGGTTTTCCAAAAGATTCACTTGTGTCAGTTATCAGCACAACCGGTTTCTCTTATTGCAAGAGTGATGCCACTTGATCCACCGGCGGTTTTAATTGATATAGATTTGTTGAAAGTTATTGATAATAAATGATTTATAATAATCAGTGGAATGCGAAGAAAGAGGTCTCAAAGTGTTGATTTAAACTTAAAACCTACAAATATGTGGTTTCCAACTTTAGGAACTACATCAAAGTAGGAGATTGAAGTTCTGTAAAAAGGATGTAAAAGCAGAATGCCATCCAAAATGTAGCTCTGCGAAAACCTCCAACTATGCGCTTTCAAAGTGACTTCAAAAAGGGCATAACGGGCAGCATTATGCCCCACAAAAAGCACCAGGCCATTATCATGTTGTTTTGCCTCCTGTTTTCAGCATCGATTACTGGGGAAGGAGCGCAAGCTGGGAATAGCGCAGCGTTGGAGAACGGTCAGATGCTTCGACCTTGGCAAGACTATCAAGTCATCATGTGGATCGGAGATACGGCAGGACAAAAAACTGAAAAAATGCCGTTGTTTATCCAGCGTTTGCGTGAAATGGGGGTCAACACCGGCATGGTTTTTGGTGACGCGAATCCAAAGCCGATGGTTGATAATAAATTTCCGTATTACGTTGAGAACTTGGTCAATCGCGGCCTTTGCTTGAAGTTTAATTCCAACGTTCGCGATTGGAGTAAAATGGTCAGCGATTGGGCTCAGAATGGCCGTCCCACATCCGCATTCAACCGTGATTATTGTCTGGATGATCTCCAATGGAGAGATTGGGCCCGGAGTGAAGTCGTGAAAATTGTTGAGAAGAATCGACCTCATTCTCCGCTGGCCTATAACTTGCGCGATGAGTTGTCAGTCACATTTTCTGCCAATCCATTTGATTACGATTTTAGTCCCGTTTGTCTTGCTCAATTTCGGGAATGGTTAAAAACCCAATATAAAAGCCTCGCTGATCTGAATTCTGGCTGGGACACCCAATTTAAGACATGGGAGGAGGTTCGCCCGTTTTCAACAGACCAGATCAAGGCTCGCATGAGCGGTGGCGATCCCTTTCAAGGCAGTCCAGATTGGCAGGCAGTTCGAAATACACAATTTGATCCGGCTTTGGCGTTGAAGTCGCCGAAAAGATGGAATCTAGCGCCTTGGATGGATTTCCGGACCTACATGGATATTTCTCTGGCACGCGCTTTGGATTATCTTCGGCTTGCATCTCATGAAGTCGATCTCCGGACGCCTGTTGGAATTGAAGGAACACAGATGCCCCATGCCTTTGGCGGGTATGATCTTTGGCGGCTCTCGCGGGTTCTTGATTGGATCGAGCCCTACGATATTGGTAATTCCCGTGAAATTCTGGCTTCGTTCATGGAGAAAAAACCGGTACTGACAACTCTTTTTGAATCCGACACCGACCATGCGTTACGACGGCTCTGGCACCTTTTATTGACGGGCGATCGGGGGTGCATTGTCTGGTGGAGCGAAGACATGATCGACTGGAAAAGCGAGGATTATGCCTTGACCTCAAAGGCAAAGGCATTGGCCCCGGCCTTGAGCGAAATGAGATCGCCGCTTGCGCACCTGTTCATGCGGGCAAACCCCGTTGTCGATCCCATTTATATTCTCTATTCCCAGCCCAGCATTCAGGTGGATTGGTTGATGGAGTCAACGGTGGATGGGGCAACATGGCAACGGCGTTTCTCCAGTTACGAATCGGAAAATAACCGGATGATCAAAATTCGCAATGCCTGGCTTAAAGCGTTACAGGATGTGGGGTGGACCCCTCAGTTTATTTCGTCTGAGCAACTCGCATCGGGCATTTTAGAAAGGCAGGGCAATGCCGTTTTGGTCTTGCCTACTGCGTGGGCGCTTTCGGAGAAAGAATGCAGCCGGATACAGGCATTTCTCAAGCCGTCTTCAGGGACGCGGATGTTATTATTTGACGGACACCCAGGACAATTTAATGAGCATGGACGTTTATGTGACAATCCAGTAATTCAAAACGTTGCTTCCACCAATGATGATCTGGCAACGGCATGGGGCTTTGGCGGCGCTCCGGTATCGTTTCCCGGTAATTTTACAGAATATTTGGGCAACCGCTTAAAAAAAGAGGCGACTCCGGATTTTTCAGAGTGGATTCAAAATAAGCTCAAAACCCTTCCCCTTTTTCCCTCAGGAGACTTTATGGTTGAGTTGCCCCCACAGCATCGTGTCCGTATTCATCGATATCAATTGGGAGAACACTTGCTTGTGGCGTTTGAACGTAATGTGGACTACCAGATGAACGAGGATTTAAAGCAGGCTGGGGGCAATGAGCCGTTGGAGAAGCCAATTGAATTGGATGCTCAGTTATCGGGGACGGTTCACGTCTACGATTTGCGGACCGAAAAACATTTGGGGGAAACCAACCAAATCCACTTTACCTTGTCGCCTTGGCGACCCTCGCTTTTTGTTCTGACAAAAAAACAATTCCCCGATGGATCCGTGGTGAGTGCTTTGGGGGAAAACAAGGACAACACACATTAGCAATGATGCCAAAGGTGATTTGTTCTGGATCACAAGCCTACGTTTCCACTGGACAGAACCGAAAAATCTCTCTCAAAATTACCGCATGGCGTTTTTTAATCACAACCTGCGGATTCCTTACGCTCTTTGCACGATAGGGAACCATGTGTATTACGCGCGTTACTTCGATATTCTTGAAGTGGCACGCGGGGAATTCTTTCGTCATTTGGGATGTAGTTGTCTGCAATTGCAGGAAACGGGGATTATTTTTCCCGTTGTGGGGGTTGAACTGAAATATCTGAAACCGGCGCGTTATGATGATGTTGTCACTGTGGAATTATGTGTGACAGAACTTACCCGGTTGAGGCTGACTTTTGGCGTTCGCGTTTTAAATGAAGCCAGAGAAGTGTTGGTGCAGGGGCTTACGCGTCATGTTTGTGCCAGTCCTGATGAAAAGCCCAAAAGGATGCCTCCTGAACTGGAAGAAAAATTGAGACCGTTCCTGGTTGCTTCTGCAATTCAAGAAAAGACGAAATAATGAGTGACACGCCAATTAAAATGAATCGGGCCGTGTTTTTTGATCGGGACGGCACTTTGAATGAGGAAAAACACTATCTTCACAAGCCGGACGATGTTGTGTTGTTTCAGGGGATTGGTTCTGCATTGAACCGTCTGAAAAAAGCAGGATTCAAATTAATCGTTGTTTCGAATCAATCCGGTGTTGGCCGCGGGTATTTCACAATGAAGGACGTTCAAAGCGTCAATGACCGGTTGAATGAGCTTTTAAGCATTGATGATGCCCCAATTGAGCGTTTTTACGTTGCGCCTGAAGCGCCTGACCAACCCAGCCGCGGACGTAAGCCGTCTCCGCAATTTCTATTTGATGCCCGCGATGAGTTTTCGTTGGATTTGTCTCAGTGTTTCATGATTGGTGACAAGCTGATTGATTTGGAATGCGGCTGGAATGCGGCTGTAAAAAAGAGCATTCTTGTTCGCACTGGCTATGGTGTTGAAACAGAGAAGAAACATCTTGCTGAGTTAAAAAATGCCTGGGTTGCCGACACTTTAAGTGCAGCCGCTGATTTGATTTTAGGTTCAAAATGAAAATACTTGGTATTATACCTGCCCGTTATGCGTCGACCCGTTTCCCGGCAAAGCCTCTGGCTTTGATCGCCGGGAAGCCTTTGATTCAACGTGTTGCCGAGCAATGCAAAAAGGCATCCTCACTTTCGGAAGTGATTGTTGCCACAGATGATGAGCGAATTGCTGAAGTGGCTCGAAAATTCTGCCGTGTGGAAATGACGGCGGCCAATCATCCAAGCGGTTCGGATCGAATTGCCGAGGTGGCGCGCCGTTGTCAATGCGATGCCGTGGTGAATATTCAAGGCGATGAACCGATGATCGATCCGGCTGTGGTTGACTCGGTTGCCGGGGCATTAAAGCATCATGAAATGTCGACTGCCGCGACGCGCATCAAAGACATTTCGGAATACGATAATCCCAATGCTGTCAAAGTCGTTGTCAGCGCGGCGGGCAAAGCCCTCTATTTTTCACGAAGAACCATTCCCTATCTGCGCGATGCGGTTCCTGCCTCTGGCCCGCTTTCCGTGTTTCCATTTTTGAAACACCTTGGAATTTATGGTTATCGAAAGGATACCTTGCTGCGACTGGTTCAATTCCCGGTTTCCCCCCTTGAGAAGGCCGAAAGATTGGAACAGTTGCGTGCACTGGAAAACGGCATCCAGATTGGGGTTGTCCAAGTGGACTACGACAGTGTGGGGGTTGATGTTCCAGCCGATGTTGACCGGGTGGAGAAAATGCTGGCAAGTGATAGATGACAAACTTGTCGTAAACACTTCTCATTTTTTCTTAGTGAAAGATTTGTAACTCTAGTATTCAATAGGTCCAATGATTGACGATATCGATCGTAAAATTCTGAATCTCCTCCAGCAGAACGCGCGCATATCGAATGCGGAGATTGCGCGACAGGTGGAAATGGCTCCCTCTGGAGTCTTATTACGCCTGCGCCGACTGGAAGAAAATGGCGTTATTCAAAAATACGAAACCCGTTTATCTCCAAAGGCAGTGGATCGTGGGTTTACCGCCTTCACTTTTGTCAATGCCGATGAAGTTGTTGGTTCAACCAAGACTGGCCAAAAGCTGGCAGGAATTCCCGGTGTGCAGGAAGTTCACTACACCGCTGGTTCTGCAACGTATCTTTTAAAGCTCAGAGTACCCGATGCCGAGGCGCTGGCTGACATGCTTAGCGTGATTGGCAACGTGGCTGGCGTGCGCAGCACCAATTCAGTCATCGTTCTAAAGACCCTGAAAGAGACCTCCGAATTGCCGTTGTTCGACAAGGAATAATCCCTTCCGAGCGCAATAAAACTTGCGCACTTGACGGTCCACGGGACAGGTCTTAGTTTTTCTTTGTGATGGGGAGCCTTCATTGTTAAGGAAAAGGCTGAGAGTTTTGCGGAGGGAACGCAAAAGACCCGTTGAACCTGATCCAGGTAATGCTGGCGAAGGGAAGCACATCTTCCATTTTTTCGCCGCGTATTTTTACAGATTCTAATTTTTATGATCGCGACGAAGTCATCAATTGATTCACAACCGTCTTCTTCAGCAAGGGTATATGTGCCTGGAAAACTGTTTCCAAGTATTCGTGTCCCATTTCGTGAGATTACATTAAGTCCGACCCGCACTTTTGATGGCCGTGTGGAGCAAAACCCACCTGTGCGGGTGTATGATTGTAGCGGTCCTTGGGGAGATAAAGATTTTCAAGGCAAGGTTGAGGAAGGGCTGCCACCACTGCGGAAGGAATGGATTCAGAGTCGGGGGGATGTGGCCGAATACGATCACGCCATTCAAGTGCCGGGAAGCAATGGCATGCAGTTCAAGGCACGACGTCCATTGCGTGCTTCCGCTGGACATCCGGTGACGCAACTTTGGTATGCGCGTCAGGGCATTGTAACGCCAGAAATGGAGTTTGTGGCTATTCGCGAAAACCTGGGGCGCGAAGCTGCTGCAGAATGGGTTGAAAACAAATCAGGTGATCGGCGTGTTCTTAATCAACAACATCCGGGCCAATCCTGGGGTGCGTCCATTCCCCAACATATCACGCCAGAATTTGTTCGAGACGAAATCGCGCGTGGACGGGCCATCATTCCCATTAATATCAATCATCCGGAGGCGGAACCGGGTGTTTTGGGACGTAATTTTCTAGTTAAAATCAATGCCAATATTGGCAATTCCGCCGTTGCCTCAAGCATTGAGGAGGAAGTGGAAAAAATGCGGTGGGCAATCCGATGGGGGGCTGACACAGTGATGGATTTGTCCACAGGAAAGGACATTCACATGACTCGTGAATGGATCTTGCGCAATTCTCCGGTCCCAATCGGCACAGTGCCCATTTATCAGGCCCTTGAAAAGTGCGGCGGCAAAGCCGAAGACCTGACCTGGGATATTTTTGCTCAAACCCTTATCGAACAGGCGGAGCAGGGGGTTGATTACTTTACAATTCACGCCGCGGTTTTGCTGCGATTCGTTCCGTTGACAGCCCGGCGTGTTACGGGGATTGTTTCACGCGGTGGTTCGATCCTTGCAAAGTGGTGTCTCGCCCATCACAAGGAGAATTTCCTTTATACTCACTGGGAGGATATTTGTGACATTCTGGCAGCGTATGACGTGAGCGTTTCCATTGGGGACGGTTTGCGTCCGGGTTCGATTGCTGATGCCAATGATGAGGCGCAGTTCGCCGAGCTGAAATTGCAGGGAGAACTTACGAGCCGCGCCTGGAACCATGGTGTCCAAGTCATGAACGAAGGTCCGGGACACGTGCCCATGCACATGATTCAGGAGAACATGGCGCATCAACTGGAGTGGTGTCACGAGGCGCCGTTTTACACGCTGGGGCCTTTGACGACGGATGTTGCGCCCGGCTATGATCACATTACCAGTGCCATTGGCGCGGCGATGATTGGTTGGTATGGCTGCGCGATGCTTTGTTATGTGACGCCAAAGGAACATCTGGGATTGCCGGATAAGAAAGATGTTCGCGATGGTGTGATCGCTTATAAGATTGCGGCTCATGCGGCTGATCTGGCCAAGGGACATCCTGGGGCACAATTGCGCGACAATGCCCTGAGCAAGGCACGTTTTGAATTTCGCTGGGAGGATCAATTTAATCTGAGCCTTGACCCGGAAACAGCCCGGGATTTTCACGATGAAATTCTTCCACAGGAATCAGCCAAGAGTTCACACTTTTGCTCCATGTGCGGTCCGCATTTCTGTTCCATGAAGATTACAGAGGACGTTCGGAAATTTGCCGAGGAAAAGGGCGTTGCCGAGGAGGAGGCAATCCGCCTTGGGATGGAAGAAAAAGCGCAGGAATTTATCAAAAAAGGTGGAGAAGTGTGAATTGCCGTCAAATTGTCGGATGAGAAAAACGAGTGAAGTTAAAAAGGTCTAGCGGCGTTCGACGGTGCGTTTATAGGCGATGATGCCATCCACTATGCATTGGGCCATCCTGGCACGGAACTTTGGATCATAAATTTTTTTGGCATCACCTGGATTAGTCATGAAACCGCCTTCAATGAGAATGGCAGGCATTCGTGCGTCTCGAAGAACCTGAAAGCGCGACCGTTTTAATCCCCGGTCTTCCAGTCCAGTTCCATGCAGGATCATTCTTTGCACTTTTTGAGCCAGCAGGATGTTCTGGCTGTTTTGATTATTTCCGGGACAGGCATGACGTCCAGAGCGTCCACCGCCCTCGTTGCTGGAGGCGAGACCCGCGGGTGCCAGACAATAGACTTCAACTCCACTGATGTTTGGTGATGCGGCATTGTAATGAAGGCTGACAAACAGATCTGCTTTCTTTCGAGAGGCAAATTCCGTGCGATCTGACAACTCCAGTGTCTCATCCTTTTTGCGGGTCATGACCACGTTTAAATTAAAGGTTTTCAGCCTGGTGGCAACTTCCTGAGCAAGCAGCAGGGTGAACGTTTTTTCGTAATTTGACCGTTGGATTTTACCGGTGTCTTTGCCTCCGTGCCCTGGATCAATGCAGATGGTGAGGACTTTTTTGCTGGGACCATACCTAACGGGAAAAAGGACGGGGTGAATCGTGGTTTCCAACTCAACAACAGGAATAAGAACATCATCTCCATGAGCTTGAATTGGAAGTGAAAGGAGGATGGAGTTGCCATTGATGGAACACCTACGCGAATTGATGGCGAAAACAATGCGTATATTTGAACCATTGGACAGAACCACATCACCGCTCTGCCGGTTCCAATTCATTTTCAATCCGCACGTTTTTCCCCACTGGTTCAACCGGCAATAGGCTGCTCCGCCAAAAAAGACGCGATCAACGGTTTTTACCGGAGCGGCTTCCACCGCATTCGGAAAAAACAGAATCAAAAGGAACGCTGCCAAGAGCACTCGCATGTTGCTTTAGAATTTGAGCAAGCCTGTGGTTGTAATTCAATCCAAAACGGTTGCAATAGCTTCTTTTGTAAGCAGAATAATGCAATTAAGAATGGCCTTTTTTACCATGGACAGTCATTGCTACGAATGTGACGCAACTCGTTTGAAAGACGAAGGACATTTGCTTTTGACAAGGTTGTTGAGTGTGGCTAAATCACGGCAAATGAATTTGAAACATTGGGGCCAGGTCTGTGTGCTGCTGCTTGCCTTTCTATTATTGAAAGCGGAGGGGCGTGCGGAGACGTTTCGAATCATGACATTCAACGTGGAAAGTTATCTGGATGCGCCTACGGAGACACGCCGAGTCAAGAGTCCTGACTCCAGGGCAAAAGTGGTGGAGAGCATTCTGGCAGGCCAACCGGACGTTCTGGCTTTGCAGGAAATGGGGACGACGAATGCGTTGATGGAATTGCGTGCGTCTCTGAAGGCAAAAGGGCTTGATCTTCCGTTTTGGGAACACGTGAACGGATCAGATACCAATATTCATGTGGCCGTGTTGAGCCGGTTTGAATTCACAAATCGCAAGGCGCATACCAATGGAGCCTATCTTTTGAGTGGACGACGCTTTCGTGTCAACCGTGGTTTTTCAGAAGTGGAAGTTCAGGTCAATCCACGTTATCGGTTCACATTGCTTGTGTGTCATTTAAAATCCCGGATGATTTCGCCGTTGGCTGACGAGAATGAAATGCGGGAGGAGGAGGCAAGGCTGCTTGCAGAAATTGTTCGTGCGCGGATGCAGGATAATCCTCAGTTGAATCTGGCTGTTGTGGGAGATTTTAACGATGGTAAAGACTCCAAAACAGTTCGTACACTCCTCGGACGCGGGAAAATGGGTTTATTTGACACGCGCCCGGCGGAGAAGGGCACATTGCCATCAACTGGGGAGGGAGCGCGTTCTGCCTGTTGGACCTATTTTTATGGCAAGTCAGACGAATACAGCCGGATCGATTACATCCTGATAAGCGCAGGAATGAAACGAGAATGGCTGCCGGATCAAAGCTATATTGTAAACCTGCCGGATTGGGGGCTGGCATCTGATCATCGTCCTGTTGTATGCAGTTTTGAAACGGACGAACGTTGACCGTCTGAATTTAGAAAAAGAGCTGGTTTATGTCGAACGCTTGCTCGCGTTCTGGATTTTGACAGCAAAAAAATCTGTCAGTTTGAATCTGGCAATTCCCCCAAAAAACAGGCTGAATAAGCCGCCAATAAGGGTCCAAATAACGGCGAATGATGTGCCCGGGTTTTGTGGTTGTTCAAAAACAGAGTAGATGGTCAGAATGATAAAAGAGACAACGGAGGGAATGAGAATGATTTTCAACAACGCCCAACTGATTGCCCGCCCTGTATTTCGAGAAGTGATTCCCTGCCACATCCCAACCCATGCCAATGCCAGTGTGTCGATGATTAAAAATAACACGGCGATTCCCATGAACCAAAATGTAAACTCCCGGTCGCTTTCCACCTGAAAAGACTGGTATAACCAGATGAAATCAAGGATGAGAACCGTGATGATCGGACGGCAAAACTGTTGAAAGAGTGCCATGATCTGGCCTCGAATGATCTCAGCCGGAGTCAGCGGGGTTGAGAGGAGCAATTCCAAGGCGCCGCTTTGCCGATCTTCACAAAGATGGCAACTCGCCTGTGTTGCAACGCAGTTTTTGAGCATCAGATGGGCACAGAGTACTGCCAGATAACTGGAGAGATACCGCGTGTCGGAATCATGGACGAAAATCTGTATGGGGAGCCACAAAATGAAGAGAATTCCAATTCCCGCCCACACTAAAAACTGTTTTGAATCCGAGCGATAACATCGCCAGTAGTAAGGCGCTATGTCCAACATGGACTTACGCCGTAATGAGCATTTTTTGGGGGAACTTTGGAACAATTTCAATACACCCAGCGGAGAAACCTTTCTCTCTCCCTTGTCTCGCCATGCAAGGGAAACGGTGTGGCACGCGCAAAAGATGAACAGCCAAGCCAGAACATGTGTAAAAATGGCGTTCCACCAAAATTGTTTTGGGTAAGTTTTAAAGTTCGTGTCAAATGCAACGAAGCAATCATAGGCAGGCGTGCCGATCAAGACATTGGGATGATTCCAAGTTCCAAAATAAACGTCAGCGATAATGGCGAAAAGTGGTATGGTTGCCAAAAGAACTACGAGTATCACCACGGCAAGTACAGATGCTTTGATATCCGTGTCACAAAAAGCGGAGGAGAAAATGCCAACAGCAAGGCAGAGAAACAACAGGTTGAAAGCTGTGAGCACAACGCGCCAAAACTCCGCATTGCTGACACCGCCCAGAAGCAGGGGGATTGCCAGAATGGGAACCACAGCGAGTATGCTATAAATGACGTTGAAGGAGAATGCCGCCAGTTTTCCAAAAATCACATCGTAACTTTTCAGGTCCGTGAGAAAAAGAAATCCCAGCGTGCCTTCACGTTTTTCGTCACACAGGCAATCGCTGGTTGCTCGTGTGCCTGCAATCAGGATATAAACAAAGACCAGACCGGCAAGCCAAGCGAAGATCTCACTCCCCAACTGATGAGGCAGAATGGAAGATTGTGACTCAGTGAACCAGATCCACGTGCCAAGGCCTATCGCCAAGGCAGCTGCCACAAAACGATTCCAATACGTACCACGCCGACGCGAGGCGACCAAAAGCTCGCGTTGGACTATCGGTAGTAGATTGACCTTTCTAACGTCCACCCAATGCTGATAATAATTTTTCGTGGATGCCGCCGAATCCACCATTGCTGAACACACAAATCACGTCTCCTCCACGTGCTTCGTGTTTCAAGTGGGCCACAATTGCGTCAGCATCAGGCAAATAAGAGGCGGTTTTCCCATTGGCCTTGATGTCTTGCATGAGTTGTTCCGGATTTAGACGTTCCGTGGGTTTTAGTAATTCGAGACGGGCGACTTGAGCGATGATGATCGTATCCGCGTCTTTAAATGCTTCTGCCAGCTCTTTCTGGAACACATTGCGTCGTGTGGTGTTCGAACGGGGTTCGAATACAGCCCAGATTTTCTGGCTCGGATATTTTAGGCGCAATGCTTTGAGAGTCTCGCGAATGGCTGTGGGATGGTGTCCGAAATCATCAACGATCGTGACGCCACCAGCGATGCCACGCACTTCCATCCGGCGTTTGATTCCCTTGAAGGTATCGAATGCACTCTGAATTTGTTTATTCGAAAGGCCGCAGTGCTTTGCGCAGGCCACGACTGCCAGCGCGTTTCGCACATTCAATTCCCCCACCATGTTGAGGTGGAATTTGAAGCTTGGGATTTCAAAAGTGGTTGCAGTTGGACCATAGCACATGTTAAACGCCTGGATGCTGTTGCCTTCCTTGAGTCCGAAGCGTTTTATGGGGCAGAAAGTCACATTGAGCAAGGGAACCAGATTGGGCTCGTCTCCGTTTGCAAAGAGCTGTCCGTTGCGTGGGATCAAATTGATCAGGCGCTTGAAAGAAGTCTGATAAGCCGCGAGATTTTCGAAAATATCGGCGTGATCAAATTCCAGGTTGTTGATGATCACAACCTCTGGCAGGTAATGGACAAACTTGCTGCGCTTGTCGAAGAAGGCCGTGTCGTATTCATCCCCTTCAATGATGAACCATTCGCTGTCGGTGAAGCGTGCCCCTTCGTTGAAATTCAATGGAATGCCACCGATCAAAAAACTGGGGTTTAGACCGTTGTGCTCAAAAACCCATGTGAGCAGGGAAGTGGTTGTTGTTTTTCCGTGCGTTCCAGTGACGACTATGGAGCGTTTCCCACGAATGAAAAATTCCTTGAGCAATTCTGGCAACGAACAATAGCGCAGTTTGTGTTCCAAGACCGCTTCAGCCTCGGCGTTGCCGCGAGAAATGGCATTACCGATCACCACCAAATCCGGCTTGTAGGCGAGATTTGCCTCAGAGAATGTCGGTGTGACCTCAATTTTGCGCTCCGCCAGGAATGTTGACATGGGGGGATACACATTATGGTCAGACCCAGTGACGTGGAATCCCTTCGCTTTCATGGCAGCCGCCGCTGCGGCCATGGCTGTCCCACAAATGCCGACAAAGTGAACTGAACGAATTTCAGGCAACATGCCCATATCATGAGCCAGTTTTGTTCCAAGGAAAACTCGAAAATCATCGTTAAAAACAATTTTCCTTATTGCATTAAACACGAATTCCATCCGGGAAGGGGCTTTATTCCCAAGGCTTTGCCATTGCTTGGAATGCTGAACGTCAGGCTTTGAGTAAAAAATGGATGCCGAATGATATTTCTTTTGGCAAATGAAAGGGCTTGGTTATCAACGGAAAAACGAGTTTGCAGGAGACGCTCATTCGGTTTGGGCTCGACGAGCTGGAGTGCACACATTAAAATCTATTCTTTGGCGAAAACAGCCGGGTAGCTTGGCCGCGCACCCGGCGTTTGTGTTTTTAGGAATAACCTCTAAAACGCACGATGATTTCTGTTCTTTTGCGCGGCTACTCAACTTACATGAAATACATTTTCGTTACCGGTGGCGTGGTGAGTTCCTTGGGAAAAGGATTGACGGCGGCGTCTCTTGGAACCTTGCTCGAAAATCGCGGACTCAAAGTCGCCCTTCAGAAATTTGATCCCTATCTCAACGTGGATCCCGGCACAATGAGTCCCTACCAGCACGGCGAGGTTTACGTGCTGGACGATGGCGCTGAAACGGATCTGGATTTGGGGCATTACGAGCGGTTCACCCATTGCAAACTGTCCCGCATGAACAACCTGACCAGCGGCCAGGTTTATCAAACCGTGTTGGATAAGGAACGACGCGGGGACTACCTCGGAAAAACCGTACAGGTGATCCCGCACGTTACGGATGAAATCCTCAAGCGCATTCATGTTCTTGCCGAACAGTCCAAGGCCGATGTCATTATTACAGAAATTGGCGGCACCACTGGGGATATTGAAGGTCTGCCCTTTCTGGAAGCCATACGCGAATTTGCGTTGGATGTGGGATATGACAATGCCATTTTCATTCATGTCACTTACGTCCCCTTCATCAAGGCCGCTGGTGAACTGAAGACAAAGCCCACCCAGCAATCCGTCGCAAAGCTGCGTGAAATCGGCATCACCCCGCAAATTCTGGTCTGCCGTTGTGAACATTCCCTGGACAAGGACCTGCGCCAAAAAATTTCCCTCTTCTGCAACGTCCCATATGAGGCGGTCATCGAAGAAAAGGACGTGGATCATTCCATCTATGAAGTTCCCCTGACACTTCAGCGCGAACGCATGGACGAGATGGTCTGCAAACTGTTGCGTCTGGACACACCGCCAGCCAACATGGCTCATTGGCAGGAAATCATCCGCAAACTCATTGCCCCGCAACACCGCGTTCGCATTGGCGTTGTTGGAAAATACATCGAACTGAACGATGCCTACAAATCCGTGTATGAAGCCATTATTCATGGGGGCATTGCCAATGATTGTGGAGTCGAGATTGAGAAAATTGAGGCTGAAGACATTGAAAAATTTGGCGCGGAAAAGAAACTCAAAGGGCTGAGTGGAATTCTCGTTCCTGGTGGTTTTGGTGCGCGTGGCATTGAAGGAAAGATTCTGGCCGCGCAATATGCCCGTGAAAAGAAAGTGCCATTCCTGGGGCTATGCCTTGGAATGCAGATCGCCACCATTGAATTTGCCCGTCACGTGCTGAAGTTGGACGGGGCGCACTCAACGGAATTCAATCCTCACACGCCGCATCCAGTCATTGCCCTCCTGGACGACCAGAAAAAGATAACGCGCAAGGGCGGCACGATGCGGCTTGGACAGCAACCCTGTCAATTGAAGATCGGATCGCAGGCCAACCATTTATATGGAGCGTTTGTCATCAATGAACGCCATCGGCATCGTTATGAATTCAACAATGCCTATCGTGAACGCTTTGAAAAAGAGGGCTTCGTATTCAGCGGAACGTCCCCGGATGGCAAGCTCGTGGAGTTGATTGAATTACCCGGTCATCCATTCTACATGGCCAGTCAGTTTCATCCAGAATTCCAGAGCAAGCCCAATGCGCCGCATCCGCTATTCCGTGGATTTATTGCCGCGGCACATGCACTGGCCTACACCCAACGCATGTAAGCGGTTTATCGATGGGCGATGATTTTAAGCCTCAAAACTTGAGGCTTCGGCTGTTCCTGCACACCCGGTTGTGGCTGGGTGCTGCTGTAAAGAGAGGTTGGTGGACGGCTTTTCGAAAGGCATGAATATGTTTTTGAAAAGACTTTTTCTGCGGTTGTTTGTAATGCCATTTTTTACTCCGGGATGGAGATGGTTCCATTTTGCAAGACTTCTTTTATTGGCCGCATTCGTTGTCTGGCGGTGCTTTCTGGCAATCGAAGTCTCATCTAAATTCGATGAGATCAAGGTGTCTGGTTATCCAACTACGCCCACCGAACTCAATTCTTTTTACAAAGCGGTTCCGTCTGATAAAAACGCCGCACTTGTAATGACTCAGGCGTTTGCATTGATACGACAATTTCCAGATAAACGATCCAATGATATCAGTCAATTGGAGCCAATCTTGAAGTCGCCACATCAAGTAGAGGAAGAAGCTCTCATTCGGCAGTATGTCGAAATGAACCGCGTTGCGATGGATAAAGCGTGTGAAGCGTTAAAACTGCCTGAGTGCCGTTATCCAATTGATTTCAGTTTTGGTCCTAATACTACGTTTCCACACCTTGTGCCGTTAAAGTCTTTAGCCCGGCTCTTTATTTATAAACCTCAACTTGAGTCGAACGAAAAAGCTGCCAGAGAATTAACTAATTCCATTTTTCTTACATTACAGTTGGCTCATACGCTTGATAATGAGCCTGCTGTTATTTCCCAACTGGTGAGATTTTCCATCATTTCCATGACTTGGCGAGAATTGGAATGGGGGCTGGAGCATTTGAAATTGAATGATGATGATTTGAAGTCAATTGGCGCATATCAGAGCGCGATCCGGTTGGACAAAATGAGAAACGCATTTGCAGGAGACCGTGCTTTTTTGCTTCCATCTTTTCGGTTGAGTTTTAAAGAGGTGGATTATCTGGGAAAACAGCAGAAAGAAAACATGACAAATTCTTCTCTGGTTTTTAAATGTTCGCCGTGGACTGTAATAGGGATCACTGGTTTTTTGGAACGTGATTTAAGCTACTTTCTGGATTGTATGGCTACGAATATTTCGATCATACAACTACCGGCGAGGGAACGATTGCAATTGTCAAATGTGAACGAAGAGTTGGTTGCTAAAGGAAGAGATCGTTACTTCATTATGTCGACTCATTTGCTGCCATCACTTTCTAGAATTTCTGTCAAAATAACGGAAAATGAGGTGAGAATGCAGTTGGCTCAAACTGCCATTGCGGTGGAGCGTTTTCGGCTGGCACATGATCGGTTGCCAGCATCCTTGAGCGAGATGGTTCCTCAGTATCTTGAATCTGTTCCTGAGGATCCGTTTGATGGACACCCCATTCGTTTCAAGCTTCTTGAAAAGGGGTATGTGATCTACAGTGTCGGTTGTGACGGAGTGGATGATGGGGGAAAAGGGGCTCCGATGAGGAAAGAAAAACAAAAAAAATCCTCACGCTCCAAAGCCCAGGAAACAGTAGATATTATTTTCAAAGTAGAGCGGTAAAATGACATATAAGCAGGCAATACAGTATCTCTATGGTTTGCAGATGTTTGGTGCAAAATTCGGGTTGGAACCGACCCTGAAATTGACAGGCTTAGTGGGGAATCCTCACGAAAAACTCCGATTCATTCATATAGCCGGCACAAATGGCAAGGGTTCTGTATGCGCAATGCTTGAGAATATTTATCGCAGAGAGGGACTTCGGGTGGGACTCTACACATCGCCACATCTTGTTTCATTTGCAGAACGCATTCAGGTGAATCGTCAGATGATTAGTGAGGCGGACGTGGCTCGGTTGACAGGGGAATTAGAGGCTTTGATGCCGCAGTTTACCGAGGAGACGCATCCGACCTTTTTTGAGTTTGTGACCGTCATGGCGTTGAAATATTTCGCCGAGCAAAAGTGTGATCTTGTGGTTTTTGAAACCGGCATGGGGGGACGCCTGGATGCCACGAATATTGTGACTCCAATTGCCAGTGTCATCACCAACATCCAGATGGATCACCAGCAGTGGCTGGGCGATACGCTTGAAAAAATCGCCTTTGAAAAGGCAGGCATTATCAAGCCGGGCATCCCGATCGTTACAGCGGCTGAGACCCCAGCTTTAGAAGTGATTGCCAGAATGGCGCAGGAACGGCGGTCTCCGTTGACCGTGGTTTCTCATAAAACGGTGGAAGAGATTCGAGATTTAAAAGTGGGATTGCTTGGTGAGCACCAACGTATTAATGCCGCGGTGGCTTTTGAAACAGTGCGTGTTCTGGCTGAGGCGATCCCCGTTTCCAAAGAGAACATCATTGAAGGTTTGAAAACGGTTGATTGGTTTGGGCGACTCCAAGTCATCAAGCGCGGTAAGCAGACATTCCTTTTGGACGGAGCGCACAACCCAGCAGGAGTTCGAACCCTGGCGGCATCTTTACCTGCCGTGTTTTCGGCGAAGCCAACATTGGTCATGGGAGCCATGAAGGACAAGGAATGGATGGTGATGTGCAAGATACTGGCCCCGCTGGTTTCGAGAATCTGTCTTTGCCCAACTGGAAATTCTCAACGCACGGCTGATCCTCATAGGCTTGAAGCCGAGTTTCGCAAGGCCAATGCAAAAGTGTCGATAGAGGTGTTCGATTCTCTGGCTGTGGCCATGAAGGCTGCGGATAAGGACTTGAATGTGGTGTTGGCTGGATCTCTTTATATTGTGGGGGAGGCTCTGGAACGACTGCACCTGGCAAAAACGGCGCAGGAAGCCAATTTAAATGATTGGGCACCCCAATCAAAAGGCAAAGGATGAGATGGAAGGTCCTCAACATTTTCATACTGGAAAAGGTGGTTGGAATTCCTGTAACCTATCCGTCAGATGTGGCTCAATGTGATTAGGCCTATATGAAATGTTCGGAACTTTTGAGCTTGTTGAATGATTATGTGGACGGGGATGTAGATCCTTCCGTCTGCGAGGAATTCGAGAAACATCTGGCTGGATGCAATCCCTGCCAGGTGGTTGTGGATAATATTCGCAAGACAATCACTCTTTACAAGGAAGGGAAGCCGGTGGCGCTTCCTGTGGAATTTCAAAAAAGGCTTCATTCGGCTCTGCGGCAACGGTGGAAGGAAACGCATTCGAATGCCTCAAAATAGTTGGGCATGCTTCTGTGATTTTTTGAACTTTGATGAAAACAGAATCTCGCTTTGATACTGAAGCGGCCCGATGGGATGACAATCCTCAACGTGTGGCGCTGGCTCGTGCCGTGGGAATGGGAATACGCCGTGTCACTGGGATCAAACCCGGATGGAGAATCCTCGATTATGGTGCAGGCACTGGCCTCATGACACTTCATCTGCAACCAGAGGCGGAGATGCTGATTGCTGTGGATCAGTCTGAGGGCATGTTGAAGATGCTGAAATCCAAGATTGCCGCCGCTGACATTGGAAACGTGCAGACAAAACAATGGAACATTGAAAAATCACCTCTTCCCGAAGGTGGTTTTGATCTTGTTGCCAGTTCCATGACATTTCACCATCTTCGTAATGTGCCGATGGTTGTTCAACGCCTTGCCCTCTCGCTCAAGCCAGGCGGGTGGATTGCTCTTGCGGATTTGGACATTGAGGACGGTAGTTTTCACGGACCGTCCAATGACGTTTTTCACTTGGGATTTGACCGATCCAAAGTTCGCAAGTCCCTATCGAAGGCGGGTTTCAAGGACATCACAATTGAGGATGTTTACGTGCTCAATAAACCCGATAAAGCCGGGAAGATGCACAGTTACAGCGTGTTTTTGGCTGCTGGGCATCTGTGAAGCCTTGAACTTTGTTGGTCTGGTAAGTGGTTTTACCCCAAAAAGCCGCTGAGTGGACTTGTTGCGCTGGCTTGAAAAGTGGGCATGGCTAATCCAACTTCAAACGCCTCACGTCCGCATTCCACAGCCGCCTTGAATGCTTTTGCCATGCGGCATGGATCGCTGGCGATTGCCACAGCCGTGTTGACCAGCACCGCATCGGCTCCCATCTCCATCGCTTCAGCAGCATCGCTTGGAGCTCCAATCCCTGCATCCACAACAACAGGCACGTTTGCCTGCTCTATGATGATTTGAATTTGATCGCGTGTTTGAATGCCTCGGTTGGAACCGATTGGTGAGCCCAGGGGCATGACTGTTGCCGTTCCCACTTCCTGCAACCGCTTGGCAAGCACCGGGTCGGCGTTGATGTAGGGCAGCACGGTGAATCCTTCTTTTACAAGCGTTTCTGCAGCTTTAAGCGTTTCCACTGGATCGGGCAAAAGGAAATGGGGGTCGGGATGGATTTCCAATTTGATCCATTTGGGAAGTCCGGCTGCGGCAGCCAGACGGGCGAGGCGCACGGCTTCAGTTGCGTTGATGGCGCCGCTTGTGTTGGGGAGGAGCAGATACTTTTTTGGATCAATAAAATCGAGAATGTTGGCAAAGGGGTCCTTTTTTCCGGATAAATCCGCGCGTCGCAACGCAACCGTAACGATTTCAACGCCACTGGCAGCCAGGGCGTCCCGCATGGATTCTGGAGAGGAAAACTTTCCGGTGCCAAGGAACAGACGTGAATGAAACTCTCGTCCCGCAATGATCAAAGGTCTAATACTCAAACTCATCGTTCTTGAGGATAGACCGGTTGCACCACCATGTCCAGACGCTTGGAATTACGATTTGATGTCACGCACTTGAAACGCCAGCCAGCCGATGATGAAGAATGTGACGTTGAACCCGAAGAGCAGGCTCATGGATTCACCAATTTGAAACCAGGGGATCGGCTGCCGGAACAAGTCCACCCAGACGTTTAAATGATACGTGAGAAACCATGGTTGCAAATCGGCAAAGTAGGGGATGTCTTGCAAGATCTTGCTGATTAAAAACACGGACAAGGCAACGATGGTTGCTGCCGCAGGTTTCATGTTGAAACACGAAAACATGAATGCGAGTCCCATGATGGAAATGGCTTTGACGGTTAGAAACAGATTGGCTTCGATGTAACGTTCCCACCCTTCTGTGGATTCAAACACACTAAACACGTGTTCCCATGGCATCGCAACAAAAAGACCGCCCGAATGAAAAAACAGAGAGCAAAAGAGAATGCCGGACACTCCCAGAACAAGAGCCAGAATCACTGAAAAAATGGCTCCGGCCACCCACTTGACCAGGAGAAGACGAAAGCGTGAGATGGGACGTGATAGAATCATGCGTAGCGTGCCATCCTCGGCCTCCTTGGCTACAAGGTCGCCTCCCACCAACGCGACATACAACGGAAGCAACAGGTAAGCGATGTTGATGAGAACGGGAACTGCAATGGTCAAACTGGAATAGAATTGTTCCAGAGAATAGTTCATTTGAAGCAATGGGCGCGTGATCATAGCCCGAGCCCCAGAATTGTAACGGAACAGAAGAATAATCAGGAGTTGAGCGACCAGGAACATGCCAAAACCAATGTAGGTGCGCTTTTTGGCAAAGAGTTTCCAAAGTTCGTTCCTGAGTTGATGGTAAAACATGTCAGTTGTTCTTCTTCATGAGCGAGAGGTAGAACGCTTCCAGAGTGTGTTCTGCCATGGCAATTTCTTGAACCGGGATTTTTTGCGATACAAGGAACTCAACAATCTGAGATGTTTCCACCTTGGCCACGGGAAGAATGAATTGGCCATCCCGTTCCTGTTGGATCAATCCAGCTTGGAGCAGGCGTTTCGCAGCATCGGCAAAATCCTTTGTTTGTAAACGCACCCAGCAGTTGTTCACCCGCGTTTGATCCATGGAGCCTTCGAAGACTTTTCGCCCCCTGTTCATGACCGCAATGCGTGAGCAGAGTTGTTCCACCTCGTTAAGCAGATGTGACGAGAGGAGAATGGTCAGCCCCAGCTCGCGTTGGAGGCGCAGGATGGTCTCGCGCATTTCGTGAATTCCCTCGGGGTCCAACCCGTCGCTGGGTTCATCCAGAATCAACAACCGGGGATTAGGTAACAACGCTTGAGCCAACGCAAGGCGGGCGCGCATCCCGTGCGAATACGTTCTTACAAGGGAAGATTCCCGTCCGGATAGTCCCACCCAATCCACAACTTCCTTGATTCGTGACGCTGGAGTGGCACAAGTATAATGACTGAAAATTTCCAGGTTTCTCCAACCGCTCAAATAATCATAAAACACGGGCGATTCAAAAATGGCACCTATCTGTCGAAGTGCCTTTTGGCGTTCTGTGACAATGTCGTATCCAAATAAACGGATTTTGCCCGCATCCGCCCAGACTTGTCCCAGCATCATGCCAATGGTCGTGCTTTTCCCAGCCCCATTGTGTCCCAAAAGACCGAATATTTCACCGGTGGGAACGTTTAGCTCCAACTCATCCACGACCAGACGCTTTCCAAAGCTCTTTCTCACACCGGAAAGTTCGATTGGGCACGAGACACTCATTTTGTTCCCTCAATGGTCAGTTGGTTTTTAATGTGCCCATCGGCATAGAGAAAATTCTGGCCCTTCCCTTTGCCTCGAGCCTTGTGAAAATCTTCCTTGTCAAAGAAAAGCGGTATCTGATGAGGATCAAAGTTAATTCCAATGATTTTCAGTCGATCCGCGGTCTGGCCGTTGATCAGACTGTTCCATGAATAGCTGCTATGTGTTGTCAAATATAGAGAATCGTCCGATGGACACAGGAGAACCTTGGTCGATCCGAGCTGATTTGAAAGCACAACATCGGGACTTGGTGGGTTGGTTGGAATTTGGTTTGTGTTGAAATCATACATGCAGGGAAGATGATTGTTGTTTTCATCCACATAGACCATGAGGGCAATGCCGATTTGATGCAGGTTACTCAGGCATTTTGTCGAGCGTCCCGCCTCCTTGGTGCGCCCCAGGACTGGCATTAGAAACGATGCCAGAATACCGATGATGGCGATCACCACTAAAAGCTCTATGAGCGTAAACCCGCGGAAATATAACGCGTGGTGTGCTCTGTTCAACGAGGCCCCCCTCTCATCATGAAACGACCGGACTCCATGTTCTTTTGTAATTCTTCGAGCAAGGGAGCCAGTTCCGCCTTTGTTTGTGCAGAAGCACCTGTATAAACGGTTTTGATTCCGGTCATGACGATTTTGCGTTGCAATTCCTCACTCAAAACGGGAGGTGCATTGGTGTCGGGCGCCTGAGGTTCGGCATTGGGATCATCCGGGGGCGGGGACTCGCGGTCTTCACGAAGGCGTTTGATGGCATTCTCAATGTTCTTTTGTCGCCGGTCTGCCGGAAGTGACTCAAAACTGGCCATCATTTGTTTGAATCCCGTCGGAAGGGTGGCTTCCAGAAATTCGCCTTTTTCCTCATCTGTCATTTCCTGAAACCACGGGTTCCAAAGGCGTTCATGGCGGGCCTTCTTGCGTTCGTCGGCGGAGAGAGCATTGATTTTGGCCGCGAGATCACGCAATGCCTTGGCGCGGGCTTCTTTGGAGAGCTGCCGGAAATCGTATTGAGCGATAAAGGCGTGGATTTTCTCGGCTGTCATCTGGGAGTGTTTGAAAACAGCATGGACACCAAGCGCCACCATCCACGCAACGGCAAGTGCCAACAGCGCGTAAAGCAGCATCTTTCGCTGGGGGATCATAGTCTAAATTACTTGTAATACCGTGGAATTCAACGGTTCCTTGTCAAGATACGTTTCAAAGGCACAAATAGTTACATGTTCCGAGATCAACGGAATGCAGACATTCTGTGCTAATTTGTAATCAAAATGAATTGCTTTTCTTTCCATTCGTTTTTTGAATGGTTCCGGTTGATTTTTATAATGACAAAACGATCGCAAGGCCAGCTTGTTGAAGACGTAAAATGAATTCTGCCACTTCACTTCCTGAGCCTCCAGAGAAGACTGGGCCGCCTGAGACATTTCCCAAGGGGCTGTATCATATTTTCATTTTCGAAGTATTTAACAGCCTGTCGTTTCAAATTGTCCTGGGAAGTCCAATGGTTCTCTATGCAAAGTCCCTCAACGCCAGTGCAACTGTGCTTGGCATTATTGCCGGCATGATGCCCTTACTGGCCGTTTTCCAAATTCCTGCCGCCAAATATCTCGGGCGTTTTGGGTATAAACGTTTTGTTTTTGCAGGATGGGGGACACGGACGACTTTTATTGTTGGCATGGCGCTGGTGCCGTTGACTTACAGCTTTTGGGATGAATCAACACGGTTGGTCATGGTTTTGATTCTGCTGTTTTGTTTCAATTTGGTAAGGGGAATCACCAGTTGCGCATGGTTGCCATGGACGACGGCTCTTGTGCCGCAAAGTTTGCGTGGCACATATCTTCTGAAAGATATGGCTTTTCAGAATATTGGCGGGTTCGTGGTCTTTCTTGTCTCGGCCTTTTGTCTTGGAACCCACCCCGGAACGACTCACTTTGTCGCTCTTTTTGCTTTCAGCGCTGTCATGGGGGGGATCAGCCTGAATTTCCTTCGCCAAGTGCCAGAAGGTCAGGCTCCGGCAGGGGTAAAAGGTTCATCGACTCCAGTGCCTTGGCGCGAAATGCTCTTTTTCTCACCTTTCAGAAAGCTTTTAGTGACAAGCTTGGCTTGGGCGGTGGCCTACGGCGGCATCAGCACCTTTATTGTTGCTTTTCTGAAATCCGAAACGGCACTGACGGAGCGGGATATCATGCTCTTGATGTCCGCAACCTTTATTGGTGGTTTGGGAAGTCTCGGATTTCTGGGGTCTCGATTGGATCAGTTGGGAAGCAAGCCCGTGCTTACGTTTGCCGCTTCTTCCTGGCTCCTGCTTGGAACAGGATGGGTGCTGATCTCTGGGAAAGTGATTGGACTGAATATTGTTGTTGTTCTTATTTTGTTGTTTGGCGTGGGGCTTGCCTATTCACTGGCCAACATGGCTCAAAATCGGCTGGCCATGGCCGTTGTCCCAAAAATGGGACGCGACCATTTCTTTGCGTTGTTCTCGGTTATTACAAACGTGACCCTGGGACTGTCACCTGTGTTTTGGGGCGTTTTTATTGATGTGCTGGCCAAGATTCATGGCAAGTGGTGTGGTTTGGAGTTGAACCGTTTCAGTCTGTTCTTTGCCGTGGTGACACTGTGTTTTCTTTTGACAGCAATTTTTGCCACGCGTCTGGAGGAACGGAATGCTGCCACGATGGATGAATTATTCAAAGACATCGTTCAACATTCCCCATTGCGTTTTCTTCAATCCTGGCGGGAATAGAACCCGACTGTTACCGGAGAAAGTTTTATTGACACCACTGGATGCCGCGATTGTGGGCGTCACAGGAATAGTGGTCGATTTGCTCCTGTGTCAACACAACAGCCTTTTCAGGAGCAGTGGCAGTTTGACGATACCATTGAACCGTGTTGGCAACGGCTTCGGGAAACTCCCAGACCGGTCTCCAGTTCAGCACGTGAAACGCCTTGTCAGTGGCGAGATTGAGAAGAGAGGCTTCATGCGGTTGACTGGGATCACTGTGGTCCACCCATGTGCCCGGCCAATGCTTGAGAATTTCCTGGACTAATTCTGCAACGTTACGATTGGACGTTAAGTTGGGACCAAAATTGAATCCAGAGCAAAGCGTGCTGACCTGTGTCGGCGGAGTGATCGAAGTAAGGAGCGAAAGCCGTGCTCCCAATTGAAGGTATCCGCTCAATGGCTCGAGAACATGTTGCCAGGGGCGTGTGGCGGTCTTGTTGCGAACCGGAATGGGTTCTCCTTGCAAAAGAAAGCGGATGCTGTCCGGCACGATTCGGTCCAAAGCCCAGTCTCCTCCTCCAATAACATTGCCAGCCCTGGCCGAAGCAATGCGGATGGGGGTGTTGTGAAAAAAAGAGCGTCGATACGCGGCGATCACCAGTTCTGCGGCTCCCTTTGAGGAACTATAAGGATCATAGCCACCCATGGCATCTTCTTCGCGGTATCCGTGCAGCCATTCGCGATTTTCATAGCATTTGTCCGTTGTGATCAGGACAACAGAACAGGGGGTATTCAAGTGCCGGACCGCTTCCAGAACGTGGACAGTCCCCATGACATTCGTGGCATAGGTTTCCACTGGTTCACGGTAGGAGAGGCGAACCAGCGGTTGAGCTGCCAGGTGAAAGATGAAATCGGGTTTTATATCAGCGACGCAGGATTGAACGGCTTGCTGATCCCGTACATCAACAACCCTATGGTTGATTCGGGTGGAAAGATTAAGCTGCTCGAAAAGAGCGGGCTTTGTTGGGGGCGTGAGCGCAAGACCATAAACCTGAGCTCCAAGTTTGAGCAGCCATTCGCATAACCATGAGCCTTTAAAGCCGGTATGACCGGTAACCAGAACTTTTTTCCCCTTATAAACGTTTGAAAAACTCATGGTCTCGACTGTGTTTGATTCGTTACTGGGAAGTTTACGGCTCTTGAAGAATGAAGCAACATTGAAAAGTGGTGGGCACAAAAAAAGCCCGTCCATTGGACGGGCTTCAAATTGGTCAAATTAACCAACTATGGCGTGGCATAGCCGTGAGGTCCAGGAGGAGCAACGGTTGTATCAGTGATAACGTTTTTCACTGTTGGAGTCACTTCTCCAGGGGTGGACCAACCAGTCGAAATGGATGGAGGAGGAGCCATATATTCAGCTTTGGAATTGAGGAATCCAGCAACCGAAATGGAATCGGTAAGTGGAAGAGTTGTTTTTGCCAAATCAACTTTCACAATGGCTGGAGCATAATCGACGGTGGCCAAAAGAATATCTTTTGAAGAACTCTGAGCCGCCTGAGAAACGGAAACAGCAACGTGAGCATACTGATAAGGAACAGCCTTGCTTACTTTTGCAGCGATTGTCACAGCTTCACTGGGAGCGGCAACTGTAGCAGCTTTTGCAATGATAGCAGCGGACATGGGTTGAGCTTTTGCAGCAGCAGCAGCAGCTTCAGAAGCCATGGAAGGATCAAGACGAGAAATTGATGCAACAATCGAAGCCGCACTGGCAGGACTGGTTTCAACTGCGGCATTAACAATATCAATGGTGGCAGTAGCACGATCCTTGGCGCTCACTTTCATCACCAAACCAGCCGCTTGTGAGGGAATTTCAAGAACAGGGGTGGAAAGAAATGTTTTGCGATAGCTCTGATATTGAGCAGATTCAACCGCCAAGAGCGTTTGAGCAGCGAAGACTCCTACCGTTAGTCCGACCACACTCAGGACCTTCATGTTTTTAGCATTCATATTCTTTTTTTTAACCAATTAGTAAACCAAATTTAACGCCGTTCTGTTGATATCAAACCTATGGTATGCCGTCAATTGATTTTTACTCTTTTTTTGAGTGTTTCATCCTTGCTGGCAGTTTATTAGTCGGTATCATAATAGATAATTAAGCATAAATCTTATGAAATTGCATTTGGCTCGAATGTGGTACTGTTTTTGCTTTCTTGTTTTTGGAAGTCTAAATAGTTCCATGGCAGCAACTTACTTGGTAACGAGCACAAATGACTCTGGAACAGGGTCTCTTCGGGAGGCAATCATGCTAGCGCTTTCGAATTGTGTGCCTGCAACCATAAATTTTTCAATTCCTGGCGATCCTCCTTTTATTATCAGTCCCATTACCAAATATCCTCCCATTACTGTGCCGATTGCGATTGATGGGACAACCCAGTCTCAATACGCCGGTGTGCCTCTCATTCAAATTGATGGTTCGGCTTATACGGGGGATGGGTTGATGATTTGTGGTGGAAACAGCACGGTTAAGGGGTTGGCCATTATTCATTGCACAGGGTATGGGATTCGGCTCTCCGGCCTCTATTCTAACGTCTTGCAATCCTGTTACATCGGAGTGGATGTCACTGGAGCCGCCGCTGGAAATTCAGATGCGGGCGTCTACGTTTACCGCTCAAGATACAATCTCATTGGGGGGACAAATGCCTCGGATCGAAATCTGATTTCTGGAGGAAATTTGCATGGCCTCGAACTCGTGGATGCTGCGGCTTCCAACAACGTGGTTTGTGGAAATTTTATTGGAACGGATTCCACTGGAACTAAACCCTTGGGCAACAAAAATATAGGAGTAATTCTGGCGGGTGCCCCCAAGAACATCATTGGTGGGACTGTTGATGGCGCAAAGAACGTGATTTCAGGAAACGGCTTGGGGGGCGTCTATCTGTATAATCCAGGTACAACCGGCCAATCCACAAATAACATTATTGAGGGGAATTTTATCGGAGTTGATGTGACTGGAACGATGGCGTTGAGCAACGCCTTGAATGGGATTGTCATTTTGGGGGTTCGCGGAAACACAATTGGAGGTACCAACGCAGGAGGTGGTAACATTATTTCTGGCAATGGTGCCGCAGGGATTGTCATTCAGACAAATTCAGCGACTGGGAATTGGGTCTCGGGTAATTTCATTGGAACGGATGTGACCGGCATGAAGTCCATCCCGAATCAAACGAACGGGGTGTTGATTGCCTATGCTCCGGGAAACACCATTGGCGGAATTTCAGAGAGTTCCCGCAACGTGATTTCAGGGAATAAGCAAATGGGGGTTGCGATCCTGGGATTGGCATCATCTAACACGTGTGTTTATGGCAATTACATTGGAGTCAATGTCTCTGGGGCTGCGGCATTGCCAAATACATGGAATGGCGTTGATGTGGAAAGCAGTGGAACGCTCATCGGTGGGAGCGCAACAGGTGCTGGGAATGTGATTTCTGGCAATTTATTGGATGGTATTTTCCTTTCTGATACAGGTGGAAATTACACCGTGGTGCAGGGAAATAGGATTGGGACAGATGTGAGTGGAAAAAAGCAGATTGGCAATGGCCGCAACGGTATTTTCATACAGTCCATCGGAAATACGATTGGGGGAACTGCTGATTCAGCAGGGAACGTCATTTCTGCAAACACAAACTATGGAATCTATGTGTCTGGAGCCACTGCCAGGTACAATGTGGTTGTTGGAAATAAGATAGGCACCGATATTGCGGGCACCATGGCGTTGGGTAATCATTATTCAGGCGTTAATATTTACTACGCTCCGCAGGCACAGATTGGTGGAATAGATGCGGGGGCTCGCAATCTGATTTCTGGTAATTTGTATAATGGAATTGATTTGACAGGGGCAGCCGCAACGAACTCGATCATTCAGGGTAACTATATAGGAGTGGATGTCACCGGGACGAACAATCTTTCAAATGTCGGAGCCGGCATTTATATAGCCTCTGCCTGCAGTAACATGATTGGTGGTGCTCTGACCGGCGCGGGCAATCTCATTTCTGGAAACCAATACGATGGAATTTACTTTACATCTGCTACCAACAATCTGGTTCAAGGCAATTTCATTGGAACTCAAGCCGACGGAGTTTCTCCCTTAGGCAATATAAACCATGGGATTGAATTGGATGGGTATTCTTATAAAAACACGATTGGAGGCGACACAGTGCTTGCGGACAACCGCATCGCCTATGCGATAACTACGGGGTACGATGGAATTCGTGTTCGCTCCACGACTTCGAGGAATTTTATCAGCCGCAATTCCATTTTTAAAAATGGGAACACTTCAGTAAATGGATTGGGAATCGATTGTGCAGTGGATGGTGTGACGACCAATGGACTTGCGGTGTTGACAAATTGTTACAGCGCATCCAGTGGAACCTACGTTGCGGGAATGCTAAAAAGCACTGCCGGCAAAACCTTCCTCATTCAGTTTTACTCCAATGCCGCAACGAATGTGTCTGGCTATGGCGAGGGAGGGGCCTTCCTGGGATCGCTATCCGTGACGACGGACGCCAGTGGAAAAGCCAGCTTTGGGACCACCTTTTCGACAATCGTGACTCAGGGCCAATTCGTCAGCGCCACGGTCACTGATGATTCTAAAACAACAGGTGAGTTTTCCCGCGATATTCAAGTGCAGGGAAGCCCATCTCTTTATGTGGTTGCCAATATTCAGCCCAAATCAGGCGAGACTTCAGCCGGAACAAGTGTGACAGGGGTGACGATGAGCTGGTCTGGCCCCGCGGGGGCTTTTGTTCTGGTTCAAACAACAAATCTGGCGCCCCCCGTCATCTGGACGCCCGTTACCAATGCGTCTATTGTTCTTGATGGCGTTAACCGGATCACACTGCCCGTGACAAACGGAATGACCCGATTCTATCAGCTTCGTTCTTTGTAGAAGCCAAGGATTTTTTTCAAGTTTTGCGTATGACAATTGAATGGAAGCGGTTCGCCTCGCGAGTGATGGCGAAGAGTTTTTTCGCCCTTGCTGTGCTCATTGCGATTCCGGCTTGTGTGCAGGCAGAAGGCAGACTACACACGATTTTTACAAATGGCGCGTCGTCGAACCGTGTGAACATTGTGTTTCTTGCAGAGAGTTACACTGCCGCGCAGGAGGATAAATTCGTTGCAGATGCCACGGCGGCATTTCAAAATCTTTTATCGTCGGATCCCTATCTGGAATACAAAAACTACTTTAATGCCTACGCCATTTTTGTGGCATCAGAACAATCCGGTGCAACACATTATCAGTATGGATTGAACAAACGCACCTATTTCAATAGTTCCTATGATGCGGCGACGGATCGCATCATCACGATCCCCCCCAACGACGTCGATTCAAATTACAGCCACGGACGCGGCAAGGTGGATTCCTTGATTGCTTCACTCGCGCCTCAGTGCACTCTGCCGGTGATCCTTGTCAACGATTACGTGGATGGGGGTGCGGGTGGCCCTCTGACTCTCGTTTCTGTGGGGCCAACTGAACCAGAAACACTCATGCACGAGCTGGCGCACTCCTTTGCGGATTTGGGAGATGAATATTCCTCAGACGGAACGACGGATTACACGGCCAGTGAGCATCCCAATACGACCAAGGAGACGCGACGCAATTATGTCAAGTGGAAGGCGTGGATTGATTCCGCCACTCCCATTCCAACTACAACCTCCTACACCAACTATGCGTCTTGTGTGGGACTGTTTCTGGGGGCGAATTATCAGACCACAGGCTGGTATCGACCGAAATACACCTGCCGCATGAAGGATTTGATGCAGCCCTTCTGCGAGGTTTGCACGGAGACCCTGATCACTTCCATCTATGGAAAGGTTCGTCCCGTGGATTCGTTCTCTCCGACCACCAATAACCTGACTGTCACCGGAGGCGAGAGCCGCTCTTTGAGCCTGAGTCTGATGAGCCCGCTCACGCATGATTTGAGTGTTCAGTGGACCATTAATGGCACCACGATTAGCGGAGCCACAAACGCGACGCTGGATATTTCCCATGGTTTATTGACAAACGGGTTGCAAGTGATCGTTGCGCAGGTTGTGGATGCCACCAGCGCTGTTCGCAACGATCCTTCGAATCTGCTTAGCCAGAAGATCTCCTGGAATGTGACGGGATCCGGTCTGCCTTTGGCTCCACAAATCGTTCATCAACCGACGAATCAGGTCGTGCGAGCCGGTTCCGTGGCGCAGGTGACAGCGGAGAGTGTTGGAAAAGATCCTCTTTTCTATCAGTGGCGGTTCAATGGCGTGAATTTGTCCGGCCAGACAAATGAGATTTTGACTCTGACAAATATACAACCATCCCAGGCTGGGGCCTATTCTGTGGTGATTTCAAACGATATGGGACGCGTGACCAGTTCCAACGCGGTGCTGACAGTGACCATTCCGTTGACGGTTCTGGTCAATGGCCCCGGCTCGGTAACGCCAACCAATACTCCCCAATGGATTGTCCCCGGCACTCTTTGCAAACTGACCGCAAAGGCTCAGACGGGTTGCACCTTTAGCGGTTGGACGGGGGATATCGTCACGAACAAGACGACATTCCAATTTAAACTCCTTGCGGTGACAACTTTGACTGCGAATTTTTCTGATAAAACAAAGCCGACACTAACCATTGCAACCCCTGTCAATAAGGCGCGTTTGACGAATACCCCGATTGTGGTGACAGGCACAGCCAAGGACAACGCCGGGGTTTCTCTTGTCAAGTATCGCGTTAATAATGGTGCATTCCTCAGTGCTGTAACAACGAATCGATGGACCAATTGGACTGCCTCATTTGCCCCAATTCCCGGCACAAACGTGTTTGAGGCGCTCAGTGTCGACAATTACAGCAACCAATCCGCTTCAGTGACGCGTCAATTGTCGTTTGTGGTTTATTCCCCAATCACGCTGACAACAAATGGATTTGGAAGCATAACGCCGAATTTGAACGGCCAATTACTGGAGGTTGGAAAGAGTTTTAAGTTCACGGCGACTCCCGCGAAGAGCAATCTTTTTGCCGGTTGGGACAATGGTTCGCATTCGAATGTGTTGACGGTTATCATGCAATCAAACCTGACGATGCAGGCCAGTTTTGTTACCAATCCATTTATCTCTCTCAAGGGAACCTACAAGGGGCTGTCTTTTAGCAACGCATGTTTTGACACGAATAGTGTTGGGGCCTGGACTCTGACCGTCACGGATCAGGGCAAGTTTTCTGGTAAATTCGCTGGAGCTGATACCTATTCGCTTTCAGGTGCGTTCTGGGTGGATGGAACGGCGCAATTAACGCTGGCCAAGGCAAAACGCCCACCCCTGATGCTGACTCTGCAAATGGACCTGACACAGGGGGGAGACCAGATTACTGGACAGTTGACAGATGGCAATTGGGGGGTGCCAGTCTTGTGCGATCGCGCTGTATTTGATGGTAAATCCCAGATCGCCAGCGAAAAAGGAACTTACACCATGGCATTTCTGGGGAGTACAAATGACTTGGCTCCGCTCTTTGGCGATGGCTATGGAACATTTACTGTCAAGGCAGATGGCACAATCCAGCTTGCGGGAGTTTTGGCTGATGGAACCACAATTACTCAGACTACAGGGGTTGCAAAAGATGGCCGCTGGCCTTTGTTTGCGGGCCCTTATGGTGGAAAAGGATATCTGGCTGGCTGGCTTCAATTCACCAATACTGGAACGGGTTGTTTAAGTGGGGAACCGGTCTGGGTGAAGCAGACGTTTAAGACAACCTACTACGGACAGGGGCTGACCAATACACTCCAAGCCATTGGATCCACCTATGATGCCAAAGCAAAACCGGTCTTGAATCTTGAAAATCCCGAAGTCTTTTTCTGGGGGGGATCATTGAACGATCCTCTCGCTTTTCCTGCCATCCCGGCAAATACAAATGCGCTTGCTTACTCTGGAACGAACAACTTGAAGCTGACTGTGACGTCGACAAGCGGTTTGATCAGCGGGAAGTTTGCGTATCCAACCGCGAAGACCTCACTGACCGTCAAAGGGGTTATTTTGCAGCAGGCCGGATTTGCAACGGGATTTTTCCAGAGCACAAATCGGAGCGGACTCTTTGAGCTGAGAAACAATCCGTAATTGGAAAAAGGGAAGATGTTGTTTTCATCTGCCGTGATGTAGTTAAAAAAATCATCACAAGATCGTTACTTGCCAGTTGGAGGTTTTTCCAATATTTTGATAGATCGAATGCGGTGCTTGAAGACAATTACCAGAAGATTGGTAAAACCGATGATGTCGGTTTTGCTTGTGTGGCTGGTTTTTGTCTCTTCGTTCGTTGCGGTTTCCCCTGCCATTCATCATTGGTTGCATAGCGATTCCGATCAACAGACGCATCAATGCGCGGCGACGCTCTTGCAGAACCAGCAGGTGACTCCCGGAGTTCCTGTGGCAGTGGCACCTGTTTTTGAGTCCAGTCTTTGGACAACTTCCTCCGAGTATCACTCGGTTCTTCAATCTTCGGAAATATTGAAGGCCTTCTCCAGTCGAGCTCCTCCGGTTTTCTTCAAATCCTGATCGTTATCATTGTTGCCTGGATTGTCTATGCAGTTCAGGTGTGTTTCATGTTTCGGTGGCGCTGTACAGCGTCGGGGAATAATTCAAGATTTGAGGATTATGAAAAGGTTCTGTATTTCGGTGATTCTGGTGTGCTGGACTGCGATGGTGGTTCAGGCAGGGGATACAAATCAAAACAGTCAGATTGAAGCTCTTCAAGCGCAGATCAAGCAGATGCGCGAGAACTTCGAAAAAGTTCAAAACGAACAGCGACAACAGATCGAGGCGTTGACAAAAAAACTGGATGAATTGGCGAAGACAATGCCTTCATCCACAAACGCGCCGCCATTGGTTGCTGGTCGAACCAATGCACCTGTCGATACCAAGAAACTGGAGGAGGAATTGGCGGCGGAATTGGGACAAGGCGCAGGAACCAATGTGTCTGCTGCGGGGACCAATATTGTTGCCGGAACCAATGCGGTGACATCAGCGCCGACCAATGCAGTTGCCACAAAGTCGTGGACTCCCACGCAGCCGATTACTTTGATGCGGGCGGGGAGTGCCTACATGAACATTAGTTTTGACGCGCTTCTGGATGCTGGCTGGTCCACGGCTTCGGACCCCAGCTCGCAACTGGAATTGGGAGATCACGATCCCATTAAGCGCGGCTTTTCCATGCGCAATGCGGAAGTGGCTCTCGACGGAGCGGTAGACCCGTATTTCAAGGGGTTTGCAAACCTTGTTTTCAAGTTGGATAAAGACAACGAGACTAGCACCGAATTGGAGGAAACCTATTTTCAAACCGCCGATCTTCCCGGAAGCTTTCAAATCAAAGGCGGCCAGTTCAACGCGAATTTTGGACGCATCAACACGCAACATCCACACACGTGGGCTTTTGCTGATGCGCCTCTCGTGTCAACGCGGATGTTTGGGCCGGATGGCTTGCGTAGCGTTGGAGCTCAGGTTTCATGGCTTGCGCCGACCCCGTTTTTTACGGAGTTGTCTCTGGGAGTTTTGGATGGACAGGGAGAGACAGGCTTTGGATTTCGTAATCCAGGGGATCCCGATGCCCTTGGCGTGAATCGTATTCACGGACGCGCAACCTATGATCGCAATATGGAAGGGCCGCAAGACTTGGTTTATGTTCCGCGCGTGTCGTCCTCCTTTGATATTACCGACACGCAGACAATATTGGTGGGTACTTCAGGCGCGTTTGGCCCAAATGAGACCGGTGAGCACAGTCGCACTGAAATCTATGGAGCGGATTTCTTCTGGAAGTGGAAGCCTGCAAATGCCAGTGAGGGATTTCCATTTGTGTCATGGCAGACTGAAGCCATGTATCAACGATATGGTGCTGCGGCTGATCCCACAATGACCGATTACGGGCTCTCTGGCTTGCCAGCGGAGAACTTGCGCGATTACGGTTTTTACTCACAGGTATCCTGGGGATTTCGTCCCCGTTGGGTGGCGGGATTACGGGGGGAATATGTCAATGGAAACAACAGCGAATATGATGCCTACGACGTGTATCGTGGCGAACGCAATCGTGTGGCTCCCATGCTCACGTGGTATCCCACCGAGTTTTCAAAAATCCGTCTCCAATACAACTGCGACCATGGAGAATACTTCAGCGTTGAACATTCCGTTTGGATCCAGATGGAATTTCTCCTTGGGGCACATGGAGCACACAAATATTAAGCCGGTGAATCAACCTGAAATTGAAATTTATGAAATGTAAACTTATGCAAATTTCGCATGTTCTGCCACTGCTCTGTTCCATTGCTTTGGCAGCAACCACTGCGCACGCAAAACTCAATGTTGTTGCCTCCACACCGGACCTCGGCGCGCTGGCATCTGCCATTGGCTCAAACCATATTGAATTGACCGTTTTGGCCAAGCCCACTGAAGATCCGCACTTTGTCGATGCAAAACCGAGCTTCAAAGTGAAGCTGATGCGCGCCGACGTGTTGATCGAGGGAGGGGCTGATTTGGAAACGGGATGGATTCCTCCGCTGGTGGATGACTCGCGGAATAATAAGATCCAGTCTGGACAGCCTGGCCGGGTGATTGCCGCTGAAGGGATCAGCCTGCTGGAAATTCCTGCGACGCTCGATCGATCCAAAGGCGATATTCATGCCGCTGGCAATCCTCACTTCATGAGCGATCCTGCCAATGGAAGAATTGTTGCCGCACACATTTGTGAGGTCTTTTGTAAACTGGATGCTGGTTCCGCCGGTTTTTACAAAGCCAATCTCAAGACGTTTACCGACCTATTGGATGCAAAAATGAAAGAGTGGAAGGCAACGATGACGCCTCTGCAAGGCAGCAGCGTGGTCAGTTACCACGATTCATGGCCATACTTTGCAAAAGAATTTGGTCTGAAGATGGACCTGTTTCTGGAGCCAAAACCGGGGATTCCTCCAACGCCAGCCCACTTGGCGCAAGTCATCGCTGAAATGAAAGAGAAGAAAATCCGAGTCATTATTGTGCAGGCCTATCAAAACCGAAAGATTGCTGAGACAGTGGCGGGGCACACAGGGGCCGCGGCACTCGATTTTCCGCTCTTCCCAGGCTACAACCAAAGCTACATCGATTGGATTGATTCTCTTGTTAAATCCCTCTCCAGCACATTGAACAAGTAAAGCTATGTCCCAAGCCTTTGAAATAATGCAGTGGCCGCTTTTGGCGTGTCTCCTATTACCTGGATTACTCGTCTATTTGGGACTTCAAATCATTCGTCGGGAAATCATCTTTGTGGATTTGGCGCTGGCACAAGTGGCCGCACTGGGGAGTTCGATTGGCATTCTGATGCACTTCGAGCCCCTCTCATGGCAGAACTATTTGCTTTCCCTCGGATTCACATTGATTGGAGCTGCGGTGTTTACCTTCACTCGAAACGAGAATCACCGCGTCCCTCAGGAAGCCTTGATCGGGATCGTTTACGTGGTGGCCGCAGCCACGGGGATTTTGGTGTTGAGCAACAACACGGAAGGGAACGAAGAGTTGCGCCGATCTCTGATTGGTGATGTTCTCCTTGTGAGCCCGCGACAGGTGTTCTGCACATTTGCGCTCTACGTGGTAGCCGCAGTGGCACACTATATCTTCCGAAAACAGTTCCTGGCGCTTTCGTTTCACCCTGAAAATGCGTCCCAAATCTCCGTTCGCACTTGGGATTTTGTGTTTTACGCGATTTTCGGGTGGGTTGTGACGAGCTTTGTGCAGATAGGCGGAGTGCTTTTGGTTTTTTCCTATCTGATCATTCCGGCCATTTGCGCAAACTATCTCGCTCAGAAATTGGCGACACTTTTGTTGACAGGCTGGATAATTGCAACATTGGCGAGCCTCGCCGGACTTTATACCTCCTACAAATTTGATTTACCCACAGGAGCAGCTATTGTTTGTATGTTAGCCTTGTTTCTGATCGCGTGCATGACGTTGGGTGTTTTTGTGCACAAAAAACGGGTCGATTGACAAAAAGCTCAACAGAATCCTGTTTTTGGCCGATATGGTAATAAATAGTCAGGGGCTTTTACGTCATGATGAAGCTGTTTTCTGAGAATGAGAACAGTTACCAAAGAACCAGCCGATTTGTTGGCTGAGGCGATTAATGACTTGAGTGGGATTTTTTTGTTCTCGGCTGTGAACAACAGTGTGTAAAAACATTGAAAAACGGATGCAAAAAATCCTTGTAACAAAACAGTTAATAATGCAATTTCGAGTAGTTCCGAGAGCTTTAGCGGTCTCTGAAACTTGATGAAATCTCTTTTTACATCGGTTTTGCTTTCCCTTTTGCCGCTGGTGACACACGCAGCAGAGGAGGGGACTCCGGTTTCATCCGCAGCCCACGCCGTGGTTCATGGTGAAGAGGGGCTTAGCCCCGCGGCTCCAATCCTTTTTCACATGGGGCCCCTGCCGGTGACAAATACCATCTTGTTTGCGTGGATCATCATTGCACTCATATTGGTTATTGTGCGTTTGGGAACCTCCAAGATGCAGATGATTCCAACAGGGCTTCAGAACGTGATTGAAGCGTTGGTGGAAGGTTTGCACAACCTTGTTTGCAGCCTGCTCGAACCGAAGGTTGCCCGCTGGTGCTTCTCTTTGGTGGCGACATTCTTCATATTTATTCTTTTCTCCAATCTCATGGGATTGGTGCCGGGAGTCGGCAGCATTGGAATTGGGGTTCCAAATAAAGAGAGCGCGATGCCGTTTGCATTGGAACATGTCAACAAGGCATTCTTCCGTCCTCCCAGTTCTGATGCCAATATGACGATTGCCATGGCGCTGATCTTTTTCGTCATGAGTAGTTGGTGGGCGCTGAAGTATAATGGTCCCATTGGATTGATTGCCCACATTTTTGGTCCCAAAGGCGGGATGAAAGGCTGGGTGCTGATTCCGCTGGGGATCATTTTTGCGGCAGTTGGTTTGATTGAAGTGATTTCAATTTTGATTCGGCCTGTTGCGTTGTCCATGCGTCTTTATGGCAACATATTTGGCGGTGAAAGCGTGATGTCCCTGATGCTGGGGACGGCGTTTGGATTGCCAGCCATTCCATTTTACTTTTTTGAGTTGATGGTGGGAGTCGTGCAAGCCCTTGTGTTTACGGTGTTGAGCATCGCTTTCATCAGCACGGAATGTTCACACTCGGAGGACGGGGGTGGACACGAAAAGGCCGAACATTGAATTTCAATCTGAACCGCATGCGTTCATGCGGGGATGATTCCAGGGACGAAATTAAAATATAAACTGATAAACCTATGATCCTAGCAGAAGCCGCCGCGCAAGCGGCCACCACGTTAAGTCAAATGCCCATCCACGGTAACATCGCCATTGGCTTGGGCGCGTTGGGCGGCGCCATTGGCGTTGGCCTGGCAGCAGCCAAGACTGCTGAAGGCACCGCACGTAATCCGGGTGCGTTTGGCAAAATCTTTGTCGTTGGTATTTTGGGCATGGCCATGGCTGAAGGTTTGGCAATTCTGACCTTTTTCGTCGTTGCCGCCAAATAACCGAGTACGGTTATGGATATTCTTAATAGCGTAGGGTTTGAGTGGAGAGAATTTTTGGCGCAGTTGTTCAATTTCGCCATTGTTCTTTTCGTTCTTTGGCGCTTTGCCTATCGCCCTGTGCTGGCGATGCTCAAGGAGCGTTCTGATCGCATTGCCGAGAGCGTTACCAACGCCGAGAAGATCAAGACCGAACTGGCCAAGACCGAAGCCAGCCGTCAGGAGATTCTTGACAAGGCGGCAGCTCAGGCAAACAAGATGATTGAAGAAGCTCGTGCGGCGGCTGCGCGGGTTCAGGAGCAGGAAACGCAAAAGGCAATTGCTCAGGCGGAACAGATCATTGCCAAGGCGCGTGAAGCCACCGAGGCCGATCACGCCCGGATGCTTGCAGAACTGAAGCGCGAAGTCGGATTGCTGGTGGTGAAGACCACTGCCAATGTCACCGGCAAAGTGCTTACTCCTGAAGACCAGCGCCGTTTGGCTGAAGAAGCCCGTCAGCAATTGGTCGCATAAGCTTATTTGAATTGATCATCGCCCATGAAAACCACCAGACAAGCCCGGCGTGAAGCCCGACAGCTTTTTCGCAGTTGCCTGAGCAACGACGTGCTCGATGAAAATCGCGCACGTGTTGTCCTGCAATATGTGGAAAAGAACAAGCCGCGCGGTTACATGGGCATCATCGGCCATTTCTATAAATTGACCAGACTCTATGCTGCCAGCCGAGCCGCAAAGGTGGAAAGTGCTGTTCCTTTAACCCCGGAATTTCAGACTGGTGTCCAAGCCGATCTGGAAAAGCTCTATGGCAAGGGGTTGAATTACACCTTCGCGCAAAAGCCCCAATTATTGGGCGGATTGCGCATCCAGGTGGGGGGCGATGTTTATGATGGCAGCGTCCTGGCTCGTTTGAACGCGTTGCGGGAAAGTTTTTAGCGGCCACTCCCCAGGCATGGGGAAGGCCAACAGTTGATTTCTATGAGTACATTGTTGCAAGAGATTGAAGCCCAGATTTCCGGCCTTAAAACCGGCATGGCCAAGCAAAATGTTGGCACCGTGCGCGAAATCGGTGATGGCGTTGCCAAGATCGAAGGTCTGAGCGATGCCATGCTCAACGAGATGCTTGATTTTGGCAATGGCGTCGTCGGTCTTGCCATGAACCTTGAGGAAACCGAAGTGGGGGCCATTATTTTGGGTGGCTACACCGGTATCAAGGAAGGCCAGGAAGTTCGCACCACGGGCAAGCTTCTCCAAGTTCCCGTTGGCAAGGAGCTTCTCGGGCGCGTCGTCGATTCTTTGGGCCGTCCAATCGATGGAAAAGGTCCCATCTCTTCTACAACGATGTATCCGGTTGAAAAAATTGCCCCTGGCATTATTCGCCGCAAAGGGGTCAGCCAGCCTGTGCAAACCGGCATCATGGCTGTTGACGCAATGATTCCCATTGGCCGTGGCCAACGCGAATTAATCATTGGCGATCGTTCCACCGGCAAGACCGCCATTGGTCTTGATGCAATCATCAGTAATGCCCGTTTGAACAAGGCTGCTGAGAAGAGCGGCGACACAAGTTATCGTCCTCTCTATTCCATTTACGTTGCCATTGGTCAAAAGCAATCCAATGTGGCCCGCGTCATTGCCGATCTTGATGCGGCGGGAGCGCTTCCTTACACCATCATTGTGAGTGCGAGTGCCTCTGACTCTGCAACCAACCAATACCTGGCCCCATTTGCGGGCGCGGCCATGGGTGAGTGGTTCATGGATAACAACATGGATGCGTTGATTGTCTATGATGATCTTTCTAAACACGCCGTGGCCTACCGCCAAGTTTCCCTGGTGCTCAAGCGTCCTTCCGGTCGTGAAGCCTATCCGGGTGATGTCTTTTATCTCCACAGTCGTTTGCTCGAACGAGCTGCGCGTGTGGGAGAAAAATACGGTAATGGATCATTGACAGCATTGCCGATCATTGAAACACAAGCGGGCGATGTTTCCGCTTACATCCCAACCAACGTCATTTCGATTACCGACGGCCAGATTTATCTGGAAACCGATTTGTTCTATCAGGGCGTTCGTCCGGCTATTTCAGTTGGACTATCCGTTTCCCGCGTTGGTTCAGCCGCCCAGATTAAAGCCATGAAACAAGTGGCTGGTCGTATTAAAGGCGATCTCGCCCAATTTCGTGAGTTGGCGGCATTCGCCCAGTTCGGTTCCGATCTCGATGCCAAGACACAGGCACAGATCGAACGCGGCAAACGTATTGTTGAAGTTTTCAAGCAGCCGCAGTTCAACCCCATTCCGGTTGAAATTCAGGCTGCTGTTTTGTGGACCGTTCAAAATGCCTTCATGGACGATGTGAAGGTCGACAAAATCAAGGATTTCCAAAGCAAGCTCACTGATTTTCTGACCAGCCGCAAACCCGAGTTACTCGACAAAATCCGCAAGGAAAAAGTCCTGACAGACCCGATTATTGCGGACCTTAAGGCAGCGGTCACTGAGTTCAAACAGACTTATCGATAACCGGTCATGGCCAGCTCACGCGACATACGCCGACGCATTCGCTCGGCTAAGAATATTGGGCAGATCACCAAGGCGATGCAGATGGTGGCGGCATCCAGAATGCGCAAGGCCCAACAAGGCGCGCTGGCTGGGCGTCCCTATGCAACGTTGATGAATGAAGTGTTGGCTCCGCTGGCCCCAACACTTGGCACATTTAATCACCCCCTTGTCGAAAATCGGCCTGTCAAGAAGCGCTGCATCATTCTCATCAGTACGGACAAAGGCCTCTGCGGTGCGCTCAACAGCAACTTGATGCGTGAAGCCGCAAAATTTGATCCGACTACCACAATCTACATCACGGCTGGCCGAAAAGCGTCTCAATACATCGCCCGAACAAAACGCCAGCTTGCTGCTGAATTCACCTACAAAGACACTCCGTTATTCAGCGAGGCACGCGCGATTTCGAAGTTCGCACAGGAGATGTTCCTTAAGAAGGAAGTCGATCAAGTCGACATCCTTTTCACGGAGTTTATTTCCACACTAAATCAAAAGGCGGAACTTCTCCCATTCCTTCCAATCGGTAAAATCACCGGTGCCCGGGCTGGTATTGGCACAAAAGCCGAGCCTCTTGCCTTGTTGCAGGGAGCCGCGGAGTTTGTTTATGAACCCGGTCAGGAACAAGTTCTTGGAGCGTTGTTGCCGCACAGCCTGAATTTTGAAGTCTATCAGATTTTACTCGAAGCCAAAGCCAGCGAACAAAGCGCTCGCATGGTGGCCATGAAAAACGCCACTGATAATGCCTTCCAGCTCATCAAAGACCTCACTCTGGAATATAACAAGCTGCGTCAGGCAAACATCACCAAGGAACTGTTGGAAATCACCAGTGCTTCCATGGCGGTTAGTTAGCTCTTCTTCGGTTGTCATTTTTACATGGGAGTCAGACGTTCCTCAATGTCTGCAAGTTCGTTTTTTTTACGTGATCCCAAAAAGAAAAACGAAGCAGTGAATTTTGCTTTGCTTAAAACAAAACAACACTGACAATGCTCCCACTATGATGCCATGTGTTAAGCTGTTTCTTTGTGGAACTGTGTGTATTTCCGTTGCTTTTGGACTTCATGCGGTTTCCCTCTCAGACGACCGAACCAACGGAGTTCCCGTGGCATTGTTGCCCACACCGTGGACTGAGGAAGCCAAAACCGCTAGCATTCCATTGGCTGAATATCCTCGCCCACAAATGATGCGTCGGGACTGGATTAATTTGAATGGAGAATGGGATTATGTCGGAGGCACAAATTGTAACAGTATTATTGACACTCCGGTGAAGGCTCCTTCTTTTCCCGAAAAACATGAACGGATCAAAGTCCCCTTCCCGCCAGAATCCTATTTATCGGGCATCATGCGCAAACAGGAAGTCAACATGTGGTATCGGCGTTCCTTTGAAGTGCCCAAGAGCTGGTCTGGTAAACGCATCCTGCTGCATTTTGAGGCGGTGGATTGTCTGTCAGCAGTGTATGTGAACGGACGTCTTGCCGGAACGCACGAGGGAGCTTGGGATTCCTTTGAATTTGATGTAACAGAACTCCTTCGTGATGGAACCAACGAACTGATCGTTGGAGCGCGAGACGATAATGATGGTCGGCACTCCTGCGGAAAGGATAGTGTGACAACGGGGGATTACACTTTCACATCTGGGATTTGGCAGACAGTGTGGCTGGAGCCAGTTTCACGGGTTTATGTCAAGAATCTCGTGATTACGCCTGATGTGGCCCGATCAATCATCAAGGTACAGCCCCAACTTTCAGGTGGCAAGGCGCGTGTCGAAGTAGTGGTTCTGAATAATGGAAAAGTTATTGGCAAAGCCAGTGGAAAGGGAGATTCCGAGTTGAAAATTTTTGTTCCTAACGCGAGATTGTGGTCGCCGGACGATCCTTTTCTTTACGACTTGAAAGTCCGGATCAAGGGCGGTTTTGGAACGGTGAAAGACGAAGTGAATAGTTATTTTGGAATGCGCTCCATCGCATTGGGAAGATTGAATGGCCAGTTACGCCCATTTCTCAACGGCAAATTCGTCTTTCAGTGCGGGCCGCTTGACCAGGGATATTGGCCGGACAGTATTCACACACCTCCAAGTGATGCCGCGCTCAAGTTTGATCTGGAAGTCATCAAACGTCTCGGATTCAATATGGTTCGCAAGCATACCAAGGTGGAACCTCAACGCTGGTACTATTGGGCTGACAAAATTGGCCTGTTGGTCTGGCAGGACATGCCTTCAATGTGGTATCCAGATGACCAGCCTCAAAAGACGCGTTCTCAATTCGAGAAGGAATGGATGAATATCATCCAGCAACATAAAAATTCACCGGCTATTGTTGCATGGATTCCCTTCAATGAAAATTGGGGTGCTTACGATGCCGCCCGCGTTGCTGATTGGACAAAGAAGCTTGATCCAACCCGCTTGGTGGATGCGAATACTGGATATAATAATGCTCCAGATTATCGCCCTCCTGTTGGCGATCCCGGCAATGGAGACTTTAATGATTTGCACATCTATGTTGGCCCCGGTAATCCCCCTCAGCCAAGCGCAACACGCGCGGCTTCTCTGGGGGAATATGGTGGAGTTGGGCTGCTGGTTCCTGGTCACATGTGGCCTGTTGAAAATAACGCCTACGAAATGCAACCTACGGTTGACGCATTGACCAAACGTTATGAAAAAATTCAGGAAGAACTAAAGCGTCTTGTCGTGGAGAAAGGTCTGGGAGCAGCCATTTACACGCAAACGACAGATGTGGAACACGAGGTGAATGGTTTTCTAACGTATGATCGAAAAGTCGAGAAAATGGAATTTAGACGTGTGCGTGCGGCCAACGAAACCGTTTTTCGTGCGGCGGAAGCTTTGAATACAGAAAAGTAAGATACAGCCCCCAAATAGTTGAACACTTCAAAAAGGCTCCTCTTTGTAGGAGCCTTTTAAATTTTAACGGCCCCGATATTGTCAGCATTAATGACAAAATATTACTACTTACTAATAATATATTAAAATTCTTGGTGAAGGAAATTTGGTTTATGGAATATTGGAGTTGAGGAAGAGAATTTTGTGATGGATACAATCATCAACCTCAGAAAAACAAATGGTCTTACCGTTTAGTTGATTGAGAATAAGGAACCGGTTTTTTTAACGATGCTCCGGTTGTCATTGATTTTAATGACATTACGGATTGAGGGACATGTGTTACCTATTAATCATTCAGACACGCATGTATCATGACATAAAACTGAAGCAGAATAGTTTCAGTTTTGATGAATCGTGTGGGGGAGTGAAATACATGATTTTTATGTGAGGATTTTTTAAAGTTTAAGAAGGTTCTGCATATATGCAGTAGAAAACGATTCTGCATTCTACCTGGAAAACTGTTATGAAAACTATGGTCTCTTATCGTAGACAAATTGGAATCCGATTTTTGATAATGTTAATGTTTTTTGGAGGAGGTGGATTACTGGAGTGTGTGGCAAGTGACGACACGAATTTTGTTGCAAAACTCCTGGCTACAAACAGACCGTGGCTGAATCCAACAGTTGTCGAAGGCACATACAACCTCAATCGCAGAGTGGATGGATATGCCGATGAAGTCCTGGGGGCTTACTCCTTTTCTGATCAAGATACTCGTTGGTATGGAAATCCGCACAGGGTTGGCTCCATTTTGTGGACTCCATTGCATAGAATGGCTGCCAAAAACGTGAACTATTCTTGGAAGGTCACTGGAAATACGGTGTGGAATCTTCAAAAACTAATGGTTTTGGATGTTACATTTGAAACAAATATCTCAGTGGCATCAGGATTTGGAGGACAAGGTGATACCAGTTTTTCGTATGGAAAATGGATAATCACGCAGGTCCGAATGTTGATAGACACCAATAGTTTTGTTCCTGTTGTAATAGGAGAAGCTTCCGATGGTTCAACCAATTCTGTAAGCAACATTTATTTCGAATTTGATCCTCTATTCTTTAATGTGGAAGAAGGACGGGCTCCCAGGTCGCTGGATTGTTATATTTCCAATTCCATTTTTGAACATGAAGAGTTCCGCGTGATCAAGGGTGCGTGGATGTTCAAACGGGGAGATGCATGGAATGGCGCGAGCAGTAAAACATTTGTGGGACACATTCAGACATTTGAGATGATTGATGTGGATGTGAGCGCTGCTTTAAAAATGAACCTCCAAAGAACCGGCGATGGAGCCAGTGTTTTATTGCCTTCCTCAGAGACTGTGGATTTGTCTGTTCAAACGGCAACGAATTTGAATGGTCCCTGGGAGGTGATCCCCAAGTCAGCTTTGGAAAGTGGTAATAAACTGAATATAAAAGCAAATGGAGATCAGCGGTTTTACCGATTCGCACAATAAAAGATTGTGTGATTGAAACAGATTGCGGTGGTGCAATGTTGTCGTGGTTAGCGACAACATCAGGACACAAAAATCCCCTTCTCGGAATTGGGAGACGAGAAGGGGAAAAATTTCAGCTCTTCAATGGCTTGCCAACATTGATCTTGTTTTTGAGATGAAACTCAGCGTTGTAGGCATATTTTTGTGCCCAATATTTTAGGCCCGCACGTTCTTCGGGGGTGAGTGGACGTGTGACTTTAGCTGGTGATCCCAGAACCATCGAGCCCGGCGGAATCTTGGTTCCAGGAGTGACGAGAGATCGGGCTCCCACGATGCATTGTTCGCCAATTTCTGCACCATCGAGAATCACTGCCCCCATTCCAATGAGTGTTTCATTGTGGATGGTTGCGCCGTGAACAACGGCAGCGTGTCCCACGGTCACATATTCACCAAGAATGCAGGGCCATTCATCTGCAAGGTGCAGGACGGCGTTGTCCTGGACGTTGGAATAATTGCCAACCACGATTTTATTGATGTCAGCGCGCAGCACAGCTCCATACCAAACACTGGCGTTGTCCCCCAACGTGACGGCTCCAACGACGGTTGCTCCTTTGGAGATGTAAACTTGTTTTCCGAGAACGGGTTGTTGTTTCAAAAACTCAGTCAAACGCTTGATGACTTCAGTGGGTTCGGGATGACTCATACGATTTTAAATGTAGTTTTATTTCTAAGGCTTATTTTTTGAAATTGAGTTTTAAGGTTTCTGCGACTGCGAGAAACGCTTTTGCTGGAGCACTATCCGGGGCAGTTGCAACAACGGGTTTTCCCTGGTCTCCACCCTGACGGATTTCCGTGAAAAGCGGAATTTCTCCGAGGAACGGAATGCCCTTGCGTTTGGCTTCTTCGCTTCCCCCTCCATGCCCAAAAATCTCAATTCGCTGACCGTCGGGAGCGGTGAAGTAACTCATGTTTTCAACAATTCCCAGGATGGGAACGTTGACTTTTTCGAACATGGACACGCCTTTGCGCACGACGTTGAGGGATGCTTCCTGTGGTGTGGTGACCACGATGCCGCCGTCCAATGGCACGGTCTGGCAGACGGTCAACTGGGCATCGCCAGTGCCTGGTGGAAGGTCGATCAAGAGAACATCAAGCTGGCCCCATTCCACTTCGTGAATGAATTGCTGGATCGTTTTCATGATCATGGGGCCGCGCCAGATGAGCGGTGTATCAGGATCGACAAGAAAGCCGATGCTCATGAGTTTGATTCCGTATTTTTCTGGCGGCACCATTTTTTCCTGATCGCTTACAGTTGGGCGTTCTGTCGTTCCCATCATGAGCGGAATGCTGGGGCCGTAGATATCGCAATCAAGCAACCCCACACTGGCACCGAGGTGGCGCAACGCACAGGCGAGGTTGACTGAGACGGTGGATTTGCCAACGCCGCCTTTGCCACTGGCGACAGCGATGACTTTTTTGACTCCCTCAATTTTGCTCTGGCCAGCCCATGGATTTTGCGATGGCGAAGGGCTGGTTTGAATATGTGCCTCAACATTGACAGCAGTGACGCCGGGGAGCTTTTTAAGAACGGTTTCAACGTCACTTTTGATTTGTTCAACGACTTGTGCCGCGTTGGACGTGAACATGAGGACGATATTGATCTTTCCCCCATCGATCTTGATTTCCCGGATGATGCCAAACGAGACAATATCCCGGGAGTAACCGGGGTATTTGATGTCGTGGAGCGCCTGAAGAATGGTTTCTTGAGTTTGCATTTGTGAAATTAAGAGTGAGAGGGCCGTCCGGTGACTTCGGATGCATGTTGGCCAAAGGATTTGCCCTGGCCTTTTGGATGGACAACCGAGTCAATCATTCCCTTTTCAAATTCATCCCACATGGGGGACATGCTTCGCAGCGTGGCCACGATTTGGGGAAATGTCTCGATGACGTAGTCCATCTCTTCTTTTGTGTTGTCTTTACCCAGAGTGAAAATCAAATTTCCCTGCGCCAGGGCTTGATCCAGCCCAATTGCGTCCAGAACATGGGAGCTTTTCAGGGATTTGCTCACGCAGCTTGAGCCGCTGGCAACGGCGATGCCCTTGATGTCGCAACGCAAGAGCTGGCCTTCGCCTTCGATGAATTCAGTGGAAATGTTCAGGTTTCCGGGAAGGCGTTTGGGGCCGGGAAGGGGGCCGTTGAGGCAGATATAAGGAACGTGTTTTTGAAGGCCTTCCCATAAATAACTTTGCAAAGTCGCAGCTTGTGCTGCGCGTTTGGAAAGCTCGCGTCCTGCGATTTCAGCGGCCAATGCGCCACCAACTATGGCTGGAATATTTTCCACGCCGGAGCGATGACCGTTTTCCTGTGCGCCACCGTGGAGAATGCTTGACAGTCGCGCCTTTCGGCTGCGGTAGAGAATGCCAACCCCTTTGGGACCGTAAAAGCGATGGGGCGAGAATGAGACCAGACTGGCCCCCCAGTCCTTTACATCAATGGGCAACCATCCTGCGCTGGCTTCGCAGTCAACATAAAGAGGAATCCCCTTTTCAGCGGCGATGGCGCCGATGGCTTTGATGGGCTCGATCGCGCCAATGTCATGATTGGCGTGGTGAATGGCAATCAGGACCGTTTTGTCGGTGATTGCGGCGCGAACTGCTTCGGGATCAATCAATCCTTCGCGATCCACTTTGACGGGCGTGCCGGTGAATCCCTGTTTTTCAAGAAATTCAATGGAACTCAAAACTGCGGGATGCTCTATCGCACTGTAAACAATATGGTTACCCTTTCGTTGACTGGCCAGGGCGACTCCCTTGACGGCGAGGTTCGAGGATTCGGTGCCGTCGGAAGTGAAAATGATGTTGTCGGGAGAATCGGCGTTGATGAATGCCGCGATTTGGGCACGCGCGTTGGCCAGGGCGTTGCGGGCGCGAAGACCGTATTGGTGGAGCGATGAGGCATTGCCAAAGGACTCCGTGAAGAACGGACGCATGGCATCAAACACTTCCGGCAAAACCGGTGTGGCGGAATAATTGTCCAAATAGACTGAACGCATATGCAAATGGCAATGGAGAAAGGGAAAAGAGCATCGTCGCCCCCATTTCTGGGAAGCGCGCTTTTTGTCTGCTCAGGAATCAGGCTGCCGGAGTTTTGACTTTTGCCGCGGCTTCTGGATGCCGCTTGAGGTAATCGTCCAAGGCGGCTTTCAACGCTTCTTCGGCCAGAACAGAACAGTGGATTTTCACCGGTGGCAGTCCTCCAAGCGCATTTACCACTTCCTCATTTGTAAAATTCATTGCCTCCTCGATCGTGCGTCCTTTGATCAATTCGGTTGCCATGCTGGAACTGGCGATGGCTGATCCGCAGCCGAATGTCTTGAACCGGGCGTCTTCGATCCGACCGTCCTTGATCTTAAGGCTGATTTTCATGATGTCGCCGCAAGCCGCTGCTCCCACTTCGCCAACACCATCCGCCCCCTGAATGTCTCCCAGGTTGCGCGGATTCAAAAAGTGATCCATTACTGTTGGATTATAAAGGGTGTTGTTATCGCTCATAGTTGATCTTTGGGAGCCGGTTCCAATTCTTTTTTTCCGGCTTGTGATGCCAAAATTGCCTGCTTTTGGGGACGTTGCATTAAATCCAATAACGTTGTGCGCGTGAAGATTTCCTTCATGCCATCCTGCGCCTGCTCAAAGAGACCGCACAGGGCACAACCACCGAAATGCTCGCATTGAGGTTCATCTGGCTGGAGACAACGCTGGATCATGATCTTCCCCTCGATGGCTTCAATGATTTGGAGCACTGTGATCTCAGACGGAGCCTTGGCCAGCACAAAGCCGCCACCCGCTCCACGAACGGATCGCACGAGCCCAGCCCGGACCAGATGTTGAAATATCTTGGCCAGGAAACTCTTGGGTATTTTCTCCGCCTGGCTGACCTCCTCAATCATGGCGATCTCGCCGGGGGCCCGGCGCGCCAGATGGATCAAACCCAAAACCCCGTATTCTCCAGCTCGAGTGATTTGCATGAGCAATTCGGACTAAAACTGTCTTAATATAATCGCCAATTTCCAACCTCGTCAAAATTTATTTCGAAACTCCTACTCGTTCCACGTCACCGGGAAGGGCTGATCCGCCGGTCCGGTCTCGCCTTTTTCTTTACGCGATTCCTTTCTGCGAATGGAGAGGATTTTTCGTGACGGGACAAAATGGGCGATGAAATCTTTTCGGAATTCACCGAACGTGCCTGCGGCGATGTGCTTACGCATGTCGCGCATCAACTCCAGATACATGTGGGAGTTGTGGATGCTCATGAGGCGCAGTCCGAGGATTTCATTGACGTTCAAGAGATGACGAATATATGCCCGGGTAAATTGCCGGCAGGCAAAACAGTTGCACCCTTCTTCGATTGGTCCAAAATCCGCCTTCACAGCGCCCCCTTTGATGTTGACCATGCCCTTGCGGGTGAAAGCCGTGCCGTTACGCGCCACGCGCGTGGGCAATACGCAGTCGAACATGTCCACTCCGCGCGCCACTAATTCCACCAATTGCGCCGGAGTGCCCAACCCCATGGCGTAGCGCGGCAGCTCCTTGGGCAGAAAAGGCTCCGTCATGTCGATGGCCTTCATCATTTCCGATTCCGGTTCGCCCACACTCACACCACCAATGGCATAACCATCGAACTTCATTGAAGTGAGTTCCTTGGCGCAACGCTCGCGCAATTTCTCATGAATACCGCCTTGCACGATGCCGAACACGAGCTGGCCCTGCCCGCGTTCCTGCTCTCGGCACTCCGCTGCCCAGCGCAAAGTGCGATCCACCGCGGCACTGGCCGCATTGGGAGTGCAATCGTGTGCCGGGCATTCATCGAACACCATTGCGATGTCCGAGCCCAGGAGACGTTGAATCTCCATCGATTCCTTGGGACCCAAAAACAACGGCGAACCATCCAAATGCGAACGAAACTCCACGCCGTGAGGCTTGATCTTGCGGATTTTGGAGAGGCTGAACACCTGAAAGCCACCACTGTCCGTGAGAATGGGCAGGGACCAATTCATGAACTTGTGAAGCCCGCCAGCCGCTTTGATGATGTCCATTCCGGGGCGGATATTCAGGTGATAGGTATTGCCCAGAATGATTTGCGTTCCCATTTCCACCAATTCGCGTGAGTCCAACGCCTTCACACTGGCTTGAGTGCCTACGGGCATGAAGACTGGGGTTTCAATGACCCCATGGGCCGTGGTCAGCCGCCCCAAACGCGCTTTACTCGACGAATCAGTTCCTAACAATTCAAACATTGTTCCATTGAGCCAATTTTATCCCTTCGGTTCAAGCTTCTGTTGAAAAACGGATAACAGGAAAAACATTTCTACAATTACCGAAACACAAAATCTTTAAGTTTTCTGCCAGAAACATCTCATAATATTATGGAGCCAGCTTCACACGGTAAAATTTTTTTCGATCAGATACAGTTGTTTCAGACCATAGGAAAGGGAACGTTTTTGGTTGAGCTTTTGTGTCGCTTGACTGCCAGTCAATGAGATTGGTTGATGTTTCAATGACATAATCAGGACCAAAGATACCGTTGATTTTCAGTGTGGAAACCCCGTCTGTGAATTGAATAGATTCAATTTTAGGAGCAGTAGCCGAGCATACCGCAATAGTAAAACTCTGTGTTGCGCTTAGAGAGGGAAAACCACTGTCAGACGCAACTATTTTGATCTGATTGGTTGTTCCTGCCTGCTGGATGCTTGGGCGCCACGCGAAAATACCTACGTTTGGATCAACGAATGCACCTGTTGGCCCTGCTATCATTGCGAATGTAAGCGTTTGAATGGGAATATCAGAATCGGTAGCTAAATTAGGCAGTAGAATTGTAGTCCCAGGATTCACAACAATATTGGATGTTGTCAATGGAAGAAACTGCGGTGCTGAATTTTGTTCGGTTACAGTGACAACAAAGGAATTTGTAGCACTAGATTGTAATATAGCTAATTCGTTTGAAGTGAAACTTGTGGCAATGGTGGTAATTGTGTAAGTACCCGGACCTTGGACTTCGGATGGGATCCAAGTTATAATGCCGTTGAAATCTATGCGTGCACCATCTGGTGCTTCTAATAGGGCATACGTAACTTGGACATATTTATCCAAGTTGATTGCCGCATTAGTCACTGTCATCTGTGTTAATTCACCAATAACCAGATTTGTTTGAGTCGGCAAAGTTGGTGCACTTGGGAGATCATAGGGTTCTGTCCAATACCCGTTCCAAAAAGGCGACATCCAGCCGAGTGCAGTTGATGGGTAATAAATTGTAAAGCCCAATGCAGTACTTTTATTAAAAACATACGGCTCGTCGGCATATTCTCCTTCTCCTAGTGTAGGAGCATCACCGAGAAAATAGATATAGCTCAAACTGTAAAAAGCGTAACTTCCAATTCTTTTGACACTGCTAGGAATGATAACGCTGGTTAAACTAGTCTCTGAAAATGCGTCTCTTCCAATGCTGACAACACTATTACCGAAAATCACATTCGTTAATCCTAAGCATGTGCTAAACGCGGATTCACCAATGTTGGTTACACCATTTCCAATGTTTACATAGCCTAAATTTGTGCATGAATTGAAAGCATTGTTTCCAATAATAAGCACACTATCTGGGATATCTATTGAAGTTAAATTACGACATCCGCTGAAAGCGGAATCCCAGATACTTTTCACCCCCGATGGAATTGAGTAAGTCCCTTCAAGCCCACATGGATATTGAACAAGGTAAGCTAGATTTTTAGTGAACAACACTCCATTTGAGGAACAGTAAGCGCTATTGTTTGTATCTACATTAATAACGGAAAGTTTGTCACAATTGAATGCACTCGTTCCAATTCTTTTTACAGTATCAGGAATCGTGACACTGGATAAATTACAACCACAAAATGCATTGTCACCAATAACCTTAACACCACTGGGAATTGTGACATTGGTTAAGTTTGTACAATAACTGAACGCTTCGTCTCCAATATTTGTTACACTGTTGGGAATGGTAATGTTTGACAAACCTTTGCATGAACCAAAAGAACCATATCCGATGACCGTTACGGAATTAGGAATGACCACAAATAATAATGCACAATCCCAAAACGCATAGTCTCCAATAATCTTAACGCTGTTCGGAATTAGAACATTAGTCAACTTGGTCCCGGAAAAAGACCCGTCGCCAATAATTGTTACAGTTCCAACGTCTGGGATATTGTCCGGAATTGTAATATCCGTAGCTGAACCGGTATATCGGGTAATGGTGACATTTGTTCCGCTGACGCTATATGTGAAATCACCATAGGAATCTCCGTGGCAGTGGAAAGCCAAGCAGAAAAGGAAGAAGAGTGTAAAATTGAGTCGAGTTCTTTTTATGTTGGGGGAATCAATTGGAAAAGTTTTCAAGAGAGCAAAAATAATATATGTGATTAAATTGTCAATATTTAGAATAACATTATAAAACTAATGTAACTATTTCAAAAACACATCTTAAGGAAAGTTTGAAAAGAGTGTTTTCTCAGAAAGAATTGTTGTTGGAGCAAATGTAGCCCAGAAAAAATGATCTACTTAAAATCAAATAGAGCGTCGTAGTTACGGTCGAGGGGGATAGAAAAACTGCGCTCCCGGGGAAGGTGGAAGCGCAGTGTCAAGTGAATGGAGGCTGGAAGCCTCGGTAACTAAAAGGCCGTTATTCTTTGGCCTTTGGCTCTTCCTTGCTCTCAGTGACCGGATTGCGTTTGTCCATGATGGCTTGGATGATCTTTTGTGCCAGCTCGGGTTTGTCAACCAGGGCCTGACGGGCGGCGTCTTTGCCTTGTCCGATCAGTTCGCCATTGAATTGGAGCCAGGCCCCTTTCTTGTCAACAACACCGTCGTTGACGCCAACGTCAAGGATGCTGCCTTCCTTGTTGATGCCGTGATTGTAGATGATCTCAAACTCGGCTTCGGTGAAGGGGGGGGCGACCTTGTTTTTGACGATCTTGACCTTGGTGGTGTTGCCGATGGCGTTGCCGGCGGAGTCCTTCAAGGTGTCGCGGCGGCGGATGTCAATGCGGACGCTGGCGTAGAACTTGAGGGCTTTGCCGCCGGGGGTTGTTTCGGGGTTGCCGAACATGACACCGACTTTTTCGCGAAGTTGGTTTGTAAAGACGCAGGTGGTCTTGGATTTGTTGAGGATGGCGGTGAGTTTGCGCAGGGCCTGGCTCATGAGGCGGGCTTGCATGCCCATGGTGGCCATGCCCATTTCGCCTTCGAGTTCGGCCTTTGGTACGAGGGCGGCCACGGAGTCGATGACGATGACGTCCATGGCGTTGGAGCGGGCGAGGGTTTCGCAAATGCTCAGGGCTTCTTCTCCGCTGTCGGGCTGGGCGACGAGGAGGTCGTTGAGGTTGACGCCGAGTTTTTTGGCGTAAGCGGGGTCCAGGGCATGTTCGGCATCGATGAATGCGGCCAGTCCGCCTGCTTTTTGGGCGTTGGCGATGACGTGGAGCATGAGGGTGGTTTTGCCGGAGGATTCAGGTCCAAAGATTTCAACGACGCGTCCGCGGGGGAGTCCGCCGACTCCGAGGGCGAGGTCAACGGCAAGGGCTCCAGTGGGAATGACTTCGATGCCGACTTTGGCACGGGCGTCTCCCAGGCGCATGATGGCTCCTTCACCAAAGGCTTTTGTGATGGTGGAGATGGCGGCTTCCAGATCGCGTGACCGTGCGACGGCAGCCTTGTTGTCAGCGTTTTTGGCCTCGGCTGCAGCTTTCTCTGCGGCTTTGCTCTCTTTTGTTTCTGTTGATTTCGAAGGCATAATCTTTTTTGTTCAAGTATTGATTAAATGGGGTGGGGCAGACGGTTTATTCAAGCCCTTCGTTCTCTTCATCCTCTCCGTCGCCCGCTGTGGCGCGATTTGCATTGTGGTCGGCGCAAATTCCGCGTTTTGTGGCGGCAATAAAATCGATCATGATGCGGGAAGGTTCGCTTGTGAATGTGGTTCGGGCGTCTGCCAGGGCTTCCTGCATTTTCCGGCGTGAAAGGAAGAGGGCGTGGTAGAGTTTGCGTAGTTCCAGGCGTTGCTCGGTGGTAAAACCGTGGCGACGGAGTCCAACGACGTTGAGACCGCAAATGATGTTGGTGTTGCGCACGATGGTGAACGGGGGAATGTCTTTGCTGACGCGGCTTCCGCCCTGCATCATTGAAAGTTTTCCAACGCGTGTGAATTGGTGAACGAGGCAGTGGCCGGAAAGGAACGCAAAGTCGTCCAGATGGACGTGTCCAGCCAGCAGGACGCCGTTTGCGAGGATGACGCTATTGCCGATGACGACGTTGTGTGCGATGTGGACGTTGGCCATGAAAAGGCTTCCATTCCCGATGACGGTATCTTCTTCCAGGTCATTGGCTGTGTGAACGGTGACTTGTTCGCGGAAGGTGTTGCCGGTGCCGATGCGCAGGCGGCTGGGGGCTCCGCGGTATTTGAGGTCTTGTGGCACTCCTCCAATGACGGCTCCCGCATGGATAATGTTGTTGGCTCCGATCGTGGTGTGTCCGGTCAGATAGGCGTGCGGCCCGACCTTGCAACCGGGGCCTAGTTCGACATGTTCATCAATGACAACATAGGGGCCAATTTCCGCAGTGGAATCAATTTTCGCTTTGGGATGAATTATCGCAGTTGGGTGTATCATTTAAATTTACGTATAAAAATATCCAAGTTCACGCAGCGAGACAAAGTCTTTTGGGTTGCCCGTTCTGGCACTGCCCATGATGACATGGTCAAGAACGCTTATTTTGAGCAGATCGCCCGCGCGGATCAAGTCGCGAGTGACCTTAATATCAGCATCGGATGGCGTGGGGTCTCCGCTGGGGTGGTTGTGGACGATGACGACGGAGGCGGCATTTGAGGCGATTGCGGGGCGGAAAACCTGTCTTGGGTGGACTGAAATAGAGTTGAGCGTTCCCTGTGAGATTTCCTCATTCCGGATCAGCCGGGCCTTGGTGTTGAGCAGGAGAACGTGGAAGTGTTCTTCCGTGTAGGTGCGAATGTCTTCCCTGAGGTAATTGGCAATGCGTTCGGGAGTGTCGAGAATGGGGGCGTTGCCAAGAAGTTCGTGTGCCAGACGTTTTGCCAGGGTAAAAGCACTTTTGAGTGCAATGGCCTTGTCTCGTCCGACGCCTTTCACCTGACAGAGTTCTTCCAAGGATGCGCGGGAGAGGGCGTCCAGGGAACCAAATTTTTGAAGGAGTTGTTCTGCAACCTGGATGGCAGAAACGCCTTTCATCCCAGTACGCAGGAGGATGGCCAGTAGTTCTGCATTACGCAGGGCGTCCGCCCCCAGCTCGCTCAAGCGTTCTCTGGGACGATCGCATGCTGGCAAATCTCGTATTAAAAAACCATCACCCACGGGCTGTTTTTACCCGGCACGGGGGAGATGGGCAACAGGATTGTGATGAAAAATACGGAGGTGGTTTCCTGATTTAAAAACACCCCGTTCAAAAAAGAATGGCGCAAAAGGCGAAAAATGCTCACAATCAAGGCTAATGAAATCCATGACAGGATATGGGCGTGGTGAGTGCGCCCAGCACGGAATCAAGATTACTATCGAAGTCAGTTCGGTGAACCGCAAGCAGAGCGAAATCAGCATTGCGTTGCCGCGTGATTTGGAAGTGTTGGAAGCGCAGATGCGGGATGAGATCAACCGCCGGATTGCACGAGGCCGTTTGACGGTGCGCGTTTGTGCTCAGGCCGCCAAAAGCGGTGAGGCAAAGGTGAGCCTGGATTTTGAACTGGCCAAGCTTTACGCCAAGGAATTGAAGCGTTTGGGCAAGGAGCTGAAATTGCCGGATGCGGTGACTCTTGACATGCTTTTCAAGGCTCCTGGTGTTTTGCAAATGTCCGAGGAAACCGCGGATGCCGAGGAACTTTGGCCCGCTGTCTCCAAGGCGTTGAAAATGGCGTTGGATCAATTGCTCAAGATGCGCGAATGTGAGGGCAACCATCTGGCCAAGGATTTGAAGCAACGCATCACACTCATGCGCCAGAGCGTTTCAAAAGTTCAGCGTCGCGCTCCAGAAGTCGCCACGCGCTATCGCGATCAACTCATTGAACGCATCAAAGCCGCCGGAATTCAAGTTCCCGGGTTGGATGACGAGCGTCTGGTCAAGGAAGTATTTTATTTCGCGGATCGGACAGATATTACTGAGGAATTAACACGTCTACAGAGCCATTTTTCACAATTTGACGATTGCCTCAAATCTGCTGATCCCGTAGGGCGAACCTTGGATTTTCTGGCTCAGGAGATGAACCGCGAAGTTAATACATTGGGGTCGAAAGCCAATGACACGGATATTTCCCGTGAAGTGGTGATCATGAAGACCGAATTGGAAAAGTTCCGCGAGCAAGCCCAGAACGTGGAGTAAACATGTCTTCTGCCAAGACCAGGCAAGTCCCCTTACTTGTTGTCATTTCTGCGCCGTCGGGCGGTGGAAAAACGACGCTTTGCCAGCATTTGCTCGAATGTCACTCTGACATGACTCGCGCAATCACCTGCACCACGCGGAAACCGCGTCCAGGAGAGCGGGATGGAGTGGATTATTATTTTCTAACGCCAGCGGTGTTCCAGGAACGGGTGAAAGCAGGTGAGTTTTTGGAGCACGCCCAGGTTTACGGAAATAGTTACGGAACCCTCAAATCCGAGGTGCTCGATAAACTGCGAAAAGGGAAGGATGTATTGCTGAACATCGATGTGCAGGGAGCGAGTTCGGTTCGCGATGCCGCAGCGGGAGTGCTGGAATTGGAGTCGGCGCTTGTTACGGTGTTCCTTACACCGTCCACCAAGGAAGAATTGGAGGGACGTTTGAAGAAACGCGGCACGGAAAATGAGTCTTCTCTGACCACACGGCTGGGAATTGCCCGCCAGGAACTGGCTCGATGGAAGGAATTCCAATATCTGCTGATTAGCGGCACAATGCAGGAAGACCTGCGGCGTATGGAAGTGATTTTGGAGGCTGAGCGCCTTCGCGTCAGCCGTTCTCCGGCCCCTGCCTGGATTTAAGAAGAAGGAAGGTTCTTTTGCTTCTTGTTTCGTAGGGTGATTTGAGTAGTATGGGCCAAATGAGCAGCCAATCCATAGTGATACTTGGGGTCACCGGTTCCATTGCCGCGCATAAGGCCGTTGATTTGACGAGTCTTTTGGTTAAGGCTGGATGCACAGTTCACGTGGTCATGACGGCAGATGCTCAGAAGTTCGTGACGCCATTGCCTTTCAAAACCCTTTCCCGTCAGACGGTTGTGACAGATTTATATCAGGAGGATTCTGGGTGGAAGCCAACGCATATTGAATTGGCGGACGAAGCTTCCATGCTTTTGGTAGCGCCGGCAACGGCTCAGACGATTGCAAAACTGGCGGTGGGATTGGCTGATGATGCTTTGAGCTGTATTGCGCTGGCTTTGAACCCGAAGGCGAAACTAGTCATTGCTCCTGCCATGAACGGAAAAATGTGGCTTCATCCAGCAACTCAGGAAAATGTGGCCACGTTGAAAAAGCGTGGTGCGGTGTTTATCGGCCCGGAGGAAGGTCAACTTGCCTGTGGCTATGAAGGAGTCGGACGCCTTTGGCCCGTGTCCCAAATTATCGAGATAGTGACGGAGTTGTTAAAGTAAACCCATGGTGCCCATGTTTAGCAGCTGGTCAGCCGTTCAAAAATTAACACGCCTTCTGGATGCGCCAACGGAGGATCCAGACCAGACGGCATCCCGCATTCAAACGGTTGAGAGGGACATCGTTTTGCCCATCAAGGGGCTGCTCATCATCATTCTGACCTATTATTTCTTTTACGCTGAATGGTTCGATAATCCGACAAGCCCGAGAAACAAGGCTTTGTTTATCATCAGAAACGGGTTTTACGTCTATGTCACGGTCAATATTATGGCGGGGGTCGTCTTCATGTGGGTGCGTGAAATCCCGCTCAAATGGCTGGAGGGATTGGTTTTTCTGATCGGAATCATGGACGCATTGTTGTTGCTGGGGTTGACCGGCTTGACGGACGGCTCAGACAGCAACCTTTATTGGTTCTTCTTTGCGTTGATCCTTCACAATGCACTCGCCATCCCAATAATGGTGCCACAACTTCTGCTCAATATTATGATCAGTTTTTCCTATTTTGGCGGTGCCTTGATTGATCACTTTATTCTTGATGCCACAGGGGTTGATTTGACGACAAAAAACGAGGAATTGCGGTTCCAGAATCCCAAAGACCGTCTCATGGTTCTTTTGCTCTGGAGCGCGTGTTGCTATGGCATCAAAGCCCTTTTGGAACGCCAGAAACGCGCGGAAGCAGAGGCTACAGAGTTTGCTGTGCGGCAGGAACGACTGCATACTGCAGGACGCCTAGCGGCTGAGATCGCGCACAAGATCAAGAATCCGCTGGGGATCATTACCAACGCTGCTTTTTGCCTTCAACATGCCGTGCGTGAAGGTCAGTCCTCGGTTGATGAGCAGATTGCCATTATTCGCGAGGAAGTGGAGCGAGCGGATCGGATTTTGACCGAACTGATGGGGTATGCCCAGTTGGCGGAAGGGAAAGTTGAGAAAATTGATGTTCGGGAAGCAATAGATCAGGCGTTAAACGAAGTTTTCCCCCCGGCAGCGAAATATGCGGTGACCATCAAAAAGAATTTTCTTCCCTCACTTCCCGCGTTACTGATGCAGAGACGGCATCTCTCAGATGTTTTGGTGAACATTCTGCAGAATGCGCGCGAAGCAATGAACGGCGTGGGCGAAATCGAAGTGGAGGCCCATTTCGGTCGTGGGGATTCCGTTGTCATCACCGTAACAGACACGGGACCGGGAATTCCGCAGGACAAAATCGGAAAGATATTTGACGCTTACTTTACCACCCGTGCCAAGGGGACCGGCTTGGGGTTGGCTATTGTGAAACACAACACCGAAATGTATGGTGGAACCGTTCAAGTGCAATCTGAGCTTGGAAAAGGTACGCGATTTATATTAGAGTTTCCACCTAGAATACTTATGAAATTGACGACATGAGTGCGCCACTCCCACCAGTTCTCGTGGTTGACGACGAAAAGAACATGCGACTTTCGTTGAAGTCAATCCTGGCCACTGAAGGCTACGATATGCGGCTTGTTGAATCCGCAGAGGAGGGGTTGTCGGCTCTTGAAAAAGAGGAATTCCTCATGGTTATCACTGATGCGCGCCTTGGCGGCATGAGTGGATATGAATTTCTTGCCGTGGCGTGCAAAAAATGGAAAAGCACGCCTTTCCTGATGATTACGGCTTATGCCACGCCCAAACTGGCGGTTGAGGCCATAAAGTCGGGCGCCATTGATTATCTGGCAAAGCCATTTGCTCCAGAGGAACTCCTCCACGCCGTGGCCCGGTGCGCTGAACGCTATCGGCTTTTGGCGGAAAACGCCGTGTTGCGTGCTCATGTGGCGGAACCGCCCAAGCTGGATCAAATCATTGGCGAATCGCCAAAAATGCTGGAACTCAAGCAACTGATTCAGAGCGTGGCCCCAACCAATGCCACGGTCTTGATTCTTGGAGAAAGTGGAACCGGCAAGGAACTCATTGCCGGAGCGTTGCATACACTCAGCCAGCGATCCCAAAAGAGCTACATTCGTATTAATTGCGCGGCAATTCCCGAAAATCTGCTCGAAAGCGAACTTTTTGGCCATGAAAAAGGCGCGTTTACTGGTGCCGTAAAACAAAAACTGGGACGTGTGGAAGAAGCGGATGGGGGAACGATATTTCTGGATGAAATTGGCGATATGAGCCGTCCGTTGCAGGCAAAGTTACTGCGGTTTCTTGAGGATGGCACCTTTACGCGCGTTGGCGGTAATGACGAGCTTCGGGTGGACGTTCGGCTGATTGCGGCGACAAACCGCGATATCATTGAAGCAATCCGGCAGAATAATTTCCGTGAAGACCTGTTTCACCGGCTTAACGTGGTGCAATTCCGCCCCCCACCATTGCGAGAAAGAGCCGGGGACATCATTTTGCTGGCAGAGAATTTTCTCGGTTTTTTCAACGCTTCAATGAACAAACGCATCAAGGGTTTTTCAGCGGGAGCGCGAACAAAACTGCTTTCGCACCACTGGCCTGGCAATGTGCGTGAACTGCGCAACGTGATCGAGCGGGCTGTGATTTTGGAGCAAAGCCCGGAGATTGAACCGGCCAACTTACCGGATTTTCATTTGGAAGGACGCTTGCGCAAATCCGAAACGGCTGCTATTACAAATGGCGAGTCGCTTGATGAGGCGATGGCAGAGTTCGAACGGCAGCTTATTAACAACACACTGGATCAAAACCGGTACAACTTGTCGAAAACTGCCGAACAATTAAAAATAAGCAGGCACGCTTTGCGCTACCGTATGCAACGTTTGAATTTAACTGACGGGACTGAGGACGAAGAAAGCAAAGGAAAGGAATAGTCATGCCCCCACAGGTCAACAAAATACCTTTTTTCTCAGAAATGCTGATACCATTTCTGGTCGTATTTTTGTTGCTGGCTGCATTCGGAATAACATGGCTCATTCGCCGTCATCGTCGTTTGGAACGTGATGACTTGATCAAGCGTGGGCTCATTCCGGGGCATCGGCATCACCACCACCATCATCGTCATCATCATTCGGAAGAAAAACGTAACCCTACTCTGGCCGAAACGGGGGGGCTGCCTCCGGTTCGCGCTCAGGCCGCTGTCAAGGTTCCGGGCATTGAACTGAATGCACACAACGACTAGTCCCGACGCCAGTCGCGCTATCACGCGAAAGAGCGCATCCAATCTGGCAATGGCATTTGTGCTATTGCCAAAGGAAAAACGGGATGCGATGTCTGCTCTCTATGCCTTTTGTCGCCGGGTTGATGATGTGGCCGATGAGGAAAATGAGCCTGTGGAAAAACGCCGTGCAGCTTTGGATGCCTGGCGTTTGGATATCCGCATGGCCTGTGACAATGGAGTGCCATCCGAAATCGTCAATCGCGAGCTTCAACCTTTTATCCACCAGTACAAGCTGCCGTTTCGTTACTTTGATGAATTGATTTCTGGCGTGGAAATGGATTTGTCGATCAAGCGTTACAAAACGTACGAGGATCTGGAGCTCTACTGCTACCGGGTTGCCTCAGTTGTCGGCCTCCTGAGCATTGAGATTTTTGGCTATCAACAGCCTGCCTGCCGGGAATACGCGGTTTACCTCGGCAAAGCCCTTCAATTGACCAACATCCTTCGCGATGTCAGGACGGATGCGGATCGTGGACGCATTTATCTTCCCCTTTCTGAACTGGCAAATTTTGGTGTGACTGAAGAGGAGATTTTGAAGGGGGTGTTTTCGCCGCGTTACGCGAAACTGGCTGCCAGTGTGGGTGCCCGTGCGCAGCATTTTTATCAATTGGCCAAGACAACACTGCCCAAAGAGGATCAAAAGGCGATGACAACCGCCGAATTGATGGGATCGGTTTACTGGCACTTGTTGGAAAAACTGGAGAAAAACCAGTTCAACGTTTTTGGTGATACTCCAGTTCGGCTGACCAAGGCGCAGAAAATATGTCTGATACTCTCCGCGTGGTGGCATCATGCCTCCGGAAAATTTGAGGCCAGCTATGGAACGCCTTAAAAGCCAGCGACGGTTGATCGTTAATGCGGATGATTTCGGTCGTTCCCACTCCATCAATGAAGCGGTGGTGCGGGCGCATCGCGAGGGGATTCTCACCACGGCCAGTCTCATGGTTAACGGCGAGGGATTTCAAGAGGCCGTCGCTTTGGCCAGGGAGAATCCCAAGCTTGGGGTGGGGCTGCATCTCACGCTTCTATGTGGGACAAGCACACTGTCACACAAGCAGATTCCTGGTCTTGTTGATTTGCACGGAAATTTTTCAAATGATCCGGTCCGCACCGGAATGCGCTATTTTTTCGCCCGCAGTCTCAGGGCCCAACTTGAGACGGAGATCAAGGCGCAGTTGGATCGTTTTCATTCCACAGGGCTGACACTTGACCATGTGAACAGCCACTTGCATCTTCACTTGCATCCTGTTGTTTTCAAAATTTTAATGGGATTGACGGAGCAGTGTCGGATTCAACGGATGCGTTTGACACGTGATGATCTCCGGCTCAACGTTCGGCTGGCGTCAGGAAACTGGACTTATCGTCTGAGTCACGCTCTCATTTTTGGTCTTTTGGGAGGGCGCGCACGTGCAGCTCTTTTGCAGCGTAAAATTGCGCATACAAATGTTGTTTTTGGGCTTCTTCAAAATGCGAGAGTTGACGAACGCTTTGTTTCGGGGCTTCTCAAACGCCTGCCTTTGGGTGATTCCGAGCTTTACTCTCACCCTTCGCTGGATCATTTTAGGAATGAATTTGACGCCTTGATCAGTCCTGGAAATAAAAACTTGATTCGCCAATTAGGCATCAAATTAATCCGATACCAGGATTTGTAAGCGTTTTAATAGTTGGGCGTTATGTATAAATTCATTTGTATTTTATTGATTGCATTGGTGTTTGAAGCCATTGGGGTGGTCTTCCTGAGCGGCGGTTTGAAGGAGATTGAGGGAATGAAACAGGTTACTGTTTCTGAAGCGGTGCGAGTGGTTAAAACCGGCGCCTGTAATGGTCGCATCTGGCTGGGGATGCTTTTTGAATCCATGTTTTTCTTTGCTCTTCTTTACATGCTTTCACAACGCGATGTCAGCCTTGTCTGGCCTTTGACCTCATTGGGGTTTGTGATTACCACGCTGGCTGCCCGCCTGTTTCTTCACGAGAACGTTTCCGCCGTACGATGGGCTGGCGTTGCCCTGATCGTAATTGGCGCCGGTCTGGGAATCTATAGTGAGAAGGCAAAGGAACATTCATCTCCGCCGCCAACACCGCCCATAGGAACAGCCGTTCCAGTTCAAAAGTCCTGATTTTTCGGGTGTTTCAACAGGTTGGGAAAACGTTTTCCAACTGTTGGATGAATTTGCAGGCGGCAGAATCGTCAGATTTATCAATGCCATGAAACTGCCTGTCATCAAATCACTTGTTGTCTTGTCGTTTTCAATTCTGTTCTGTTTGCCTTCTCTTGCAGAAAACGAATGGTTTGTCTCCCCAAAGGGGAACGATGCCAACCCGGGAACACGCGAAAAACCTTTTGCAACTCTTGAAGTTACGCGTGACGCTGTCCGGCAATTTCGGTCAACCCATTCAACCAAAAATGCAACCGTCTGGCTGGATGGTGGAATTTATACTCGGGATAGATCGTTTGAATTGACTGCCAGTGACGGTGGCAGTTCCAACGCGCCTGTCATTTATCGGAGTCAGGGAAATGGCGTTCCAAGGCTGGTGGGAGGACGTGTCATCAAAAATTTCAAACCGGTTGCCGATCCTCAGGTCCTTTCCCGTTTTACAGAGTCGGCACGATCCCATGTTTTGGTTGCAGATTTGAAGGGGCAGGGCATTACGAACTACGGAGAATTGCAACCACGGGGTTTTTCAAGACACACGTTTCCAGCGCATATGGAATTATTCTTTGGGGGTGAGCCAATGATTCTGGCGCGTTATCCCAATGAAGGAGAGTGGCTGAAAATCAGTGATATCCCTTCATCCGGCGCACACAAGGACGAACATGGCGGAGAGTTGGGAAACTTGAGGGACGGATTCCATTTTGCAGAAGATCGTCCTGCACACTGGCAGGTTTCAAAGGATATTTGGGTGCATGGGTATTGGGCTTGGGATTGGGCAAATTCCTATGAACAAGTGACATTGCTTGACACAGCCCGGCATCTTGTCAAAACCGCTCCTCCTCATGGTCTCTACGGGTTTCGAAAAGGCCAGCGATTTTGTTTCATAAACGTCCTCGAAGAACTGGATCAGCCGGGCGAATATTATGTCGATCGGAACAGTGGACTGCTTTATTTCTGGCCTCCAAAACCGATTGATTCAAGTGAAGTTCTGGTCTCGATTTTGGAGTCTCCACTTGTGTCAATTAAAAATGCTTCGAACATCACTTTACGGGGAATTGCGTTTGAAGCCACGCGGGGAACAGCCATCCAGATTGATGGCGGTTCAGAGGTCTGTATTGCGGGGTGTGGCATTCATATGATCGGAAATGATGGAGTGATTGTCAACGGTGGGCACGGTCATCGGGTGGTCGGGTGCAATATTGATAACACTGGCGATGCGGGAGTGATTCTTCGCGGTGGGAATCGTCAGACGTTGTCTCCGGGATTGCACGTGGTTGAAGACTGTCATTTCCAAAAGCAGGGACGTTGGACCAAGTGCTACGTCCCGGCCATTTTGATGGAAGGAGTTGGACTGCGTGCTTCTCATAATCTCATTCATGACCACCCTCATTGTGGGCTTCTCTTTACTGGAAATGATCATCTGATCGAATTCAACGAGATCCACCACATTGCATTGGAGACCGGAGATGTGGGGGCGATTTATACGGGGCGTAATTACACGTTTCGAGGGAATCGCATCTGCAACAATTTCATCCATCATACCGGGGGTGTTGGCATGGGATCAATGGGTGTTTACATGGACGATTGTGTGAGCGGAACCGAGATTTCAAGCAACGTTTTCTACAAGGTTTCGCGCGCCGCATTTCTTGGTGGTGGACGAGATCATCACGTTGAGAATAATATTTTTGTGGATTGTCAACCTGCTGTGGCTATTGATGCGCGAGGCATGGATAAAGCCCCTGTGTGGCACAACATGGTTTACGATTTTATGAAAAAAGGATTGGGCGAAGTTCCCAAGGATCTGTATCGGAGCCGGTATCCAGCCATCACGACACTGGATAAATATTACGAGGGCGATCCTGGCATTCCTGCCGAGCATAATGTGGTGGTTCACAATATCAGTGTAGGAGGCAAATGGATGTCAATTGATTGGCATGCAGATTCCAAATTGCAGGATATCCATGACAATTTTGTTGGATCAGACCCCGGATTTGTTGCGCCTGAAAAAATGGATTTTCGACTCAAGTCCGATGCTTCGGTTCTCAAACAAGGGTTCCACCCGATACCGTTTGATCGAGTGGGACTTGTTGATAACGAATTTCGGCGCGAACCGGCTGTGCGCTAATGGATTTGGCTTTCTTGCCCCGGCTTCTGTGGAGTGTTGGAATGGCGGCGCAGGAAACTGAAAACGACAGGCACAAAGAGTAATGTTGCGATTGTGGCAAAGAGAAGACCGCCGATCACAGCGCGTCCAAGCGGGGCATTTTGCTCGCCGCCTTCGCCCAAACCCAAACTCATTGGCAGCATGCCGATCAACATGGCTCCTGCTGTCATAAGAACAGGGCGAATACGCCCCGTTCCAGCCTCAAGTGCAGCGGCAACCGGTGAAAGTCCGCGACGCAGATTGTCACGGGCAAAACTCACAACCAGCACGGAGTTGGCCGTGGCAACGCCCATGCTCATGATGGCCCCCATCAAGGCGGGAACACAGAGCGAAGTTTGTGAGAGATACAGTCCCCAGACCACGCCAGCCAGTGCCCCAGGCAGTGCGGTGATGATGATGAAAGGATCCAACCAACTTTGGAAATTGACAACAAGCAGCAAATAAATCAGCGCAATGGCCATGACCAGACCGATGCCCAACCCCTTATAGCTGGAGTGCATGGTTTCAACTTGTCCACGGACGACAATGGTGTTGCCACGGGTGAGACTCGCCTCGGCTTTTTTTATCAAGGGCTGGATATCTTTATAGACCGCCCCCAGATCGCGTCCGTCAACGCCACCGTATACGTCGATTACTGATACAATGTTGTAATGCGAATAAACGGGCGGGCCGTTTGTGCGTCGAATGGTCGCCAGATTGTCCAGTATTTGTCCCTGGGCAATGGGGGTGGATTTAAATGTCTCAAGCGAATCCATTGCGTATTCTGGCACTCGAATATTGATTTGATATTGGACTCCGTGTTTTTCGTCCATCCAGTATCCCGGAGAGACCATGCTGCTGCCGCTCAAGGACAATAGAACCGAGTTGGCCACGTTCTGTTCGGTTAATCCTAGCTCGGCAGCCTTGGCGCGGTCCACCTCCACTTCGAGTCTCGGAAGGTCAGCGGGCTGATGGAGACGCACGTCCACGGCTCCGGGAATTCTGCGAATATCTTCAACAAGTTTTTTGGCAATTTTTCGATTATTGACCAGATCACGTCCGAGAATCTGAATGTCAAATGGAGCGGGCAAACCAAAATTCAGAGTTTGACTCACAATATCCGCTGGCAGGAAATAGAAGAGCATTCCTGGAAATTCGTGATTGAGCGCTTTGCGTAAACGGCGAACGTGATCCTGGGTTGGCGCGTGCCCTTCATTGAGAGATACAAGGATGTCGGCATCTCCTGGCCCAATGACGCCGCTGGTGTTGTAGCTTAGGTTCATGCTCGAATTGGGAATGCCAATGTTATCCATGATACCGCGAATTTCGGAGGCCGGAATTTCGCGACGAATAATGGCGTCGATCCGAGAGGTAAGTCGGATCGTTTCCTCAATACGCGTGCCCGTTTTTGCCCGGACGTGCAGTAGGAATTGCCCGGCATCCACTGAGGGAAAGAAATCCTCTCCCAATTGCACAATCAATATCAACGACCCGAGACACACGCCCATGAAGCAGGTCATGAACAATCCACGCCGTGCCAGACAGGCTGAGAGCAGACCGCGATACCATTGGCGAAAACGTTCAAACCCGCGTTCAAAGGCACGCTGCCAGGCAATGAATGGACGCATCCAAGCCGGACCTTTGGTGTCATCTTGGTGCATCCCGTGAATCTCAACGTTCCGGTAGAACCACATGACCAGTGTTGGAACCAGGGTTCGGGAAATGACATAGCTTGCGATCATTGCGAAGACGACTGCCTCTGCCAGCGGCACAAATAGAAAGTGCGCTACGCCTTCCAGAAAGAACATCGGAACGAATACGATGCAAACGCAGAGTGTGGAAACGAAGGCTGGCAGAGCAATTTCCATGGCACCATCCAGAATGGCATCTTCATGGTTTTTACCTGTGGCCATGTGTTGGTGAATGTTTTCAATGGCGACTGTTGCATCATCCACCAGAATGCCGACGGCCAGGGCAAGGCCCCCGAGTGTCATGAGATTAATCGTCTCCCCCAATGCGCTGAGCAGGGCGACAGAACTTAAGACTGAGAGAGGAATGGAAAGGGCAATGATTAATGTGCTGCGCCAGGATCCCAGAAAAAGAAGGATCATCAATGCCGTGAGTGCTGCGGCAATCACCCCTTCACGCACGACTCCGTTTACGGCTGCCCTTACAAACAGGGATTGATCGGCAAATTCCTTGACCTGGAGGTCGGACGTCACCGTTTTCATGATGAAGTCCTTGGCTTTCTTTGCACGGTTGACAACTTCAAGTGTGGAAGCAGAACCGTGTTTCATGATGGTGAGGAGTGCGCCCCGGACTCCATCCAGTCGTACGGCATTTTTCTGGGGGTTGAAACCGTCGTGAACTTGAGCAACGTCCCGGACTCGAATCGTTGCTCCGTCAACGACTTTGACGGGAATGTCATTTAGATGATCAATTTCCCTGACTGTGCTATTGACTGAAATATCGTACTCAGTGGAATCGATTTTGGCCGAGCCGCTGGGCAATGTGAGATTCTGGACGTTGATTGCGTTGACGACATCCGAGGGAGCCAGTCCCTTGGCCTTCAAAGCCGGAAGGTTTAGATCCACGGTGATAACGCGTGTTTTTCCACCGTAGGGCCAGGGGGCCATGGCTCCCTGAATGGTTGAGAAACCAATGCGCACCTGATTTGCCGTTACATCGAAGAGTTCCTGCTCGGACAATTTGGGGCTGCTGAAAGCATATTGAAGGATGGGAACAGTGGAAGCGTTGTATTGAACAATCAGCGGTGGGGTTGTTCCCGGAGGCATTTGGCGCATGGCGGTTTGGGCAACCCCGGTAATTTGAGCCACTGCCGCGGCGACGGACGCACCGGGTTGAAGAAAGACTTTGATGATGCCAATGCCATCATATGACGTGGATTCGGTGTGTTCGACATCGTTTACCGAAATGCTTATTGAGCGTTCATCAGCAAAAACCATTCGTTGTTCAATGTCATGTGCATCCAGACCCGCGTATTGCCAGATGATGCTGACGACGGGGATGTTGATGTTGGGAAAAATGTCAGTCGGTGTTCGGAGAAGAACGAACGGGGTTACCAGTAAAAGCAGAATGGCAGCCACTACAAACGTGTAGGGCCTGCGCAAGGCAAGTCGGACAATCCACATAAATTATTCGTTTTGTGCCGGAACATGAAGTGAGATGCATCACTGGAGAAAGACTGGTTTCAATCACGCTCCCTGTCAAATTCGCAGCACAACGCCACAGAATCGCTGATTTTCCTTAATTTGCCTAATAGAGAATGATCGACAAATTGATAATTAAAATTTATCAATCCAAACCGTCATGGAACTTCGTCATTTGCGTTACTTTGTTGCCGCGGCTGAGGAATTGAATTTTCACAAGGCCGCAGAACGTCTGCGGGTTGCCCAACCCGCTGTCAGCGCACAAATAAAGGCGTTGGAGGATGATTTGCATGTCCTGCTTTTTGAAAGAACCACGAGATCCATTCGGCTGACCGAAGCCGGCAACGTGTTTTTTGCGAAGGCAAAGGACATTTTGGGAGCTGCAGAACAGGCGGCATCCCTTATGCGCCGGGCCCAGGAGGGAACCGCGGGTGTGTTGCGAATTGGAGTGATTCCACCTGCGGCAAGCGCTCGGTTGGCGCGTGTGTTGCGCCAATACCATCAACGTTTTCCCGGCGTTCAGCTTCTCTTGTCGGAGCTGACAACCGCGGAGCAGTTGAGACGGCTTTCGTCAGAGGAGATAGATGTCGGTTTTTTAAGGCCGCCAGTGGTGTTCCCTGAATTGGAGTGGCGCTTTGTGGAGCAGGCACATCAAGTGCTGGCAGCACCACCCAATCACCGTCTGATGCGCAAGGCAACGTTGGAATGGAAAGACTTTGATGGGGAAGGACTGGTGATGATCGAACCCAGCCAGCAACATGGTTTTTACGATGCGTTCCTGGCTGCCTGTGCAAAGGCGGGAGCCAAAGTGTATCCGGCTCACTTTGCCCATGACATTCAAATCATCATGTGGTTGATCTCGGCTGGATTTGGAATTGCCCCAACCACGGCGGCATTCTCCCAGATAAAACGATTGGGGATTGTTTACCGTGCTTTGCCGTCGGGCTTACCGGCGGTTAAAACGGTTCTGGCATGGAATCGTCAAAATAAATCATCCATCCTGAAGAATTTTCTCAAGTGTTTTGCGGAACATCAGGATGATTCGACAGAGAAAAAAGGTGACGTAATTCGAAAGTGACAGATTCAGAATTATTCCGCCTTTTCCCCGGCCTCATATTCTTCCTGTAAGAGGGCGTAAAGAAGAGTATTCCCCCATTTACCGTTTTCAAAACGATCCTTCTGAAGTTCTCCTTCTCGGCGCATGCCAACCGTGTCCAGCAAGCGCCAGGAGGCGATGGACTCGCTGTCGCAGAAGGCGGTTACACGATGAAGTCGAATTTTATCAAAGCAGAAATGGAGTAGAGCCGATAATGCTTCTGTTGCAAATCCCTGACGCTGGAAGGTGGGGGTGATTTTCACCGTCAGATTTGCTTGGAGCCGGCGGTCATCAATAAATCCCATGGTCATGATACCGACGAGCTTGTTGTGTTCAATACTATGAATTCCAAGATAGAAGAGTTGTCCCGGAGTCATCAGTCTGACGCATCTTTCACTTTCCAACCAGCGAATCATTTCCTCTTCACCAAGCGGGTGGCCCCCGGAAATGCTGTAAAACTCTTCCTCCCCGATGATTTCCATCACATCCTTCCAGTCATCCGTGGCGAAACGTCTGAGAATGATGGTGGACATTTCCATCGGAAACGGCAATTTCACTCCCTTGCCTTCTGCATCCTTGATTACGATCACATCCTGATCGCAGATGGGACAAGCCTGAGCTTGGCCTGTGAAATCTTGTGGAAACGAAATTGGATCCCCACAATGAGGACACTTAAAATCGATAAAGTTTTCTTCAGTCAACATGATATCTTTGGGTTGTTGTATAGAAACTTAAAATGAAGGCCGAAAGCAAGCTTCAAAGCAGATAAATTTAAACGGGTAATATTAGATAAAATTTTCAGCAATATTTGAATTTTTTCATGGTTGAAACGTCAAACAGAAAAGGGGAGGAAAAGAGGGGGTATTTTTCTGATCTGGTATCAACCATATCATAATGAAAGACAGTGTGATGCACAGAATTTTGATGTGTTTGTGCATGAGTATTTTTAAGGATGTCCATTGGAAAACTTGCTTTTGAATGCAAAAAGGGTATAAGAGGAATTAAAGCGAGGGTAATTATCTCAAATGCCCTGATGATGAATGCGTGTTTAGTTCAGTTCATTTTTGTTGGATTATTGACCCTTTTTACCGGGGAAATTTCTGCATGGGCCAATGTGTACGCAACCAATATCAAAATTAATGGTTCAACGAATAATGCCGTTTTAACTCCCGGAGCGCTGGTCAATGTCAGTTATGTCCTTAACGAGGATGCAACAAGCGGTATTATCTTTCAGATCATGCGAGGGGCAGATGTTGTTCTGAGAACAAATTTGGATTCGGGCGTGGCTGGAACTTTGCGTGGGACCAATTTGCTGACGTGGGATGGAACCAATTCCGCTGGGACCTTCTCAGAAGATGGTATATATACGGTCAGCATTACTGCCGCCGCCTCGGGTTTCGATTCGTGGACAAAGATTTCGGATGATTCCAATCCGGGGAATCAGGTCTGGGATCCGTATGGAATTGCAGTAAATCAAAATATCCACAGTCCATACTATGGAAGGGTTTTTGTAGGAAACGCCATGTCATCAATCATTCCAGACCAGCAGAATGGAGTTTACATCTTTAATGCGGATTGCAGCTATTCCGATGAGGGTGGTTTCGATCAAACCGATTACATGTGGTTTGGTTTCATGAGAAGCCCCTGGAAAATGCAGGTTGCCAAAGATGATCGACTTTATGTGTGCGATTGGAGCAGTTATGGCACGATTTTGGGATTTGATCAGATTGTTTCCAACTATGTGGTTGTTCTCAATAGTGATAACAGGCTGACAAATTCAGCAGATTTCAACTCTGTGGCTGTTTCTGTCAATGATATGGAGACATCGGTTTGGATGGGGGACGCCAACACGAATTGCTCGTTGGGAATTGTCAGATGGAATGTTACTCCCCAGGGAATGGTTCTTGAGGGAGATACGGGCCATGTCGTTGTTGCTGCTGGGGTTGGCAGTGATCTTTCTGAAGCTCCGTGGGACATAACGGTAGATAAACAGGGGCATATTTATACCATTCAGAAAATTGACTCCACCACAAATCTTGCTTATCGCGTTTTACGTTTCACGCCTTCCATCGATGGCACTCCTGTTACAAATGCAGATTGGAAGGTTAATGGTTTGGAAGGACAAAACAGCTCTGCCGAGGAGATAACCAACGTTTTTAAGTATGTTTACGGAATTGCAGTGAATTCTGAGGGGACTTTACTGGCCGTCGCTTCGCGTGGAGGCTCTGAACTTCAGAATGGTGGGGTGATTATCATGGATGCGATTAGTGGTGCAATCATTACATACATCAACTCATCTGCGGAGAGTTCTTATATTGATGTTGCCTGGGACAACGTTGGAAATGTTTATGGAACGCAAGAGGAATTATGGGAAGTTTATTCTCCACCAGGGCCAAACCAAGCCACGACAATTGCTGTTCCATCAATCCAAGTGGTGCAAACGCTTTTGCCCCCAATTTTAAGCCTTCCTCAAGGGGACCTTGAGCAGGTGCAATTCACATTGACTGGCCAGCCGAACATGACTTACGTGATCGAAGCGTCCGTGGACTTAACGAATTGGACGGCTTGTGCCACAAACTATAGCACCCTGCCCGTTAGAAACGTCCAGTTGCCCGCGCCGGAAGAATTGGTTTTCTATCGGGCGCGGTCTTTACAATAAGACTAGGCAATCAGCTTGCTGTAAGCGTCAGGCTTAAGCAGGCTGGCAAGTTCAGTGGTGGAACTTAGTTTTACTTTAAAAAACCATCCTCCCGCGTAGGGTTCCTTGTTCACTAAATCAGGATGATCGGCTAGGGTCTTGTTGACTTCGATCACTTCTCCACTAATGGGCGAGTAGATGTCGCTTGCAGTCTTGACAGATTCGACAACTGCACAGGCTTCTCCAGCCTTGAGTTTGCGGCCAACTGCTGGGAGTTCGACAAATACGACGTCCGTCAGCTCATGTTGAGCGTGATCGCTGATGCCTACTGTGGCAGTCTGCCCGTCAATTCGCACCCATTCGTGGGTTTTTGCAAAAATTAAATCCGTTGGCACATTTGTACTCATAAATTCGAAACGAAGATTACGAAATTCCCAGAATTTGGGAATCTTTTTCTAATTGTCTTTACCTTTTGCTGAACAAAAATTGAAAAATGACACAAAAACGTGAAATTTCATTTTTTCGGCATAAAAATGTTTCCGAGAGAAACTTTGAAAGATGCTTTCTATGATTTTCTCTCTTTTATCGCCATGTAACTCTTATATTTTCAATTACGCTGCAACTTCCAATGGCCCCTTACCACCGCTGACCAGGAACAGAACGGCCATTCGTACGGCCAAGCCATTGGTAACCTGATTCAAGATGACTGAACGATCGCAATCGGCAATCTCGCTGTCAATTTCCACGCCTCGATTGATGGGGCCAGGGTGCATGATGATGGCATCGGGTTTGGTTTTTGCCAGACGAGCCTTTGTCAGGCCAAAAAGGTTTGCATACTCTCCGATGCTGGGGAACATGGTTTTTCTCTGTCGCTCGTGCTGGATGCGCAAGAGGTTGATGATGTCTGCATTGGCTATGGCATCTTCCACGTTGTAGGTGACGCGGCACCCCATTCGTTCGAAAACTTTTGGCACAAGCGTGGATGGACCACAAAGGGTGACGTTGGCCCCCAGTTTGGTCAAGGCCCAGATGTTGGAGCGGGCCACGCGGCTATAGAGGATATCTCCTAGGATTGTGACGTTGAGTCCGGCGATGCGACCTTTCTTTTCACGAATGGTAAATGCATCGAGAAGGGCCTGCGTAGGGTGTTCATGCGCTCCGTCTCCTGCGTTGACAACGCTGAGATTCAAAACGCGGGAGAGAAAATTAGGGGCTCCACTTGCACTGTGCCGGATGACAATGATATCGGCATTCAGGGCCTCAAGGTTGCGTGTGGTGTCCTTGAGAGTCTCCCCTTTTTTAAGGGAGGACGCCTCGGCGGTGAAATTGATGATGTCGGCGGTGAGTCGTTGTTCCGCCAGTTCGAAGCTGATCCGGGTGCGGGTGGAGGGTTCGACAAAGAGGTTGACCACCGTTTTTCCACGAAGGGCCGGGACTTTTTTGATGGCGCGTTCTCCCACAGCTTTAAAAGCGCGGGCAGTGTCGAGCACGGTGATGATTTCCTCAGCACTCAGGGATTCAATGTCGAGGAGATGTTTGCGATTCCAGACAAAAGGCTGGTGCATGTTTTTTAAATTGGTCACGATTTTGTCTCTTTTTTACGAACAATGGATACTTCGTCCGCGCCTCCTTCTTCGCTCAGGCGGACAACAACCTGTTCGCTCATGGAGGTGGGCACGTTTTTGCCGACAAAATCGGCTTTAATGGGCAGTTCTCTATGACCGCGGTCAACAAGGACTGCCAGTTGAATCTGTTTTGCACGGCCAAAATCATTCAAGGCGTCCAACGCAGCACGAATGGTGCGCCCACTGAACAAAACATCATCTACCAATACAACAGTTTTGTCAGTAACATCAAATGGAATCACTGTGGGCTCCATTTGTGGGGCGATGATTTGCCCAACGTCGTCGCGATGCATTCCCACATCAAGACTTCCGACAAGGACGGGATGCTGCCAAATCCCTTCTAGAATTTTTGAGAGACGGTGGGCAAGAAGAATGCCGCCGTGTTGAATGCCGATCAAAACAGCATTACGATTGCGCTCAACTATTTCATGAGCAATGCGAATCAAAGCGCGTTCTATGGCGCCATTATCCAGGATTTGTGTTATTTCTGACATGTTTTGCCCTTGGCGACCTCTCGGGATCGCTTTAAAGGAGAAGAGAGGTCGTTAAATTAATTTTGCGAATTCTGCCCCATGTTTTGGCGACTCTTCCGCCACTTTGCACGATGCTTGATTATCCAATCGGTTAAAGCTCGTTCGAATCCAATGTCATAGCCGGCTTTTTCCGATTCAAGCCACTTGTGTTTCAAGATTTCCTCCCGCTCCGCTTGAAACTCGCGATACAAGGATGACTTTTTGACCAAGTCGCTCCCACTTGTGCCATTAGGTGTTGTCGACATAGACGCTTGTTTCACTTTCTGTACGAATAGGCTTTCCATATTAATAACACAAAAGTTGGAAGCAATCAAAAATGAAGAATTTATCATGTGAAAATCTGGGCATTCGGGAGCCTTTATTTTGTTGAAAAATTGAAGGATAAACGTGTTTAATTTCATCCATGATCGTCCTGACAAACACTGGCGGTGTTGCAATGACCAATTGCTACCTGATTGCCGACGAAATTGCCAAGAAAGCTGTCCTTTTTGATGCTCCGGACCACACGGTCGCTCCTCTATTGGATGAAGCTGTCAAACGAGGGTGGGATGTGCAGGGGCTTTGGCTCACTCACGGGCATTTTGACCATTTCTCGGACCATACGGTTGTTCGCCAGCGTTTTCCGAATTCGAAGAATCTCATTCATGCGGATGAAGAGTTGAAGACGAAAAACACGACAATTCAGGAGCATCTTTTTGGTTTGCCATTCCCATTGGTTCCACTTCCGATTGACTCCTACCTAACGGATGGCCAACAGTTGTCCATAGGTTCCATTCAAGTGCAGGTCATCCACACTCCGGGACATGCTCCCGGACATGTGGTTTTTTATCTTCAAAAGGAAAAAGTGCTTGTGGGCGGTGATCTGATAATCGGTGGGTCTATCGGACGAACGGATTTGCCGGATTCAAACCAAGCCGATATGGTCAAATCCCTGATTAAAGTCATGAAATTGCCGGGAGACACCCAGTTGTTGGGGGGGCATGGCCCCGCCTCAACTTTGGATGAAGAGCGGGAGACAAACTACTATTTGCGGGATCTGTTGGAAGCTCAGGGCTGATTTCCAACTTTGGTTCAATTCAGGGAGCAATGATTCCCTTGCGAATCGTAAAACGGACGAGATCGGTTTGTGAGTGAAGGGAGAGTTTTTGCATCAAGTTGGCGCGATGTGTTTCAACTGTGCGCTGGCTGATGTTTAGAATGGAGGCAATCTCAGCATTACTTCTGCCTTCGGCTGTCATCTGGAGAACTGTGCGTTCTCTGTTGCTGAGGGTCTCATACAAATCGGGCGTGGTGCCTTTTCCCTGTTTTAATCCTGTGGCGATGGATGCCAGTGCCGGACTTAAATAACGCTGGCCCGCCGCCACCTTTCTCATGGCACGGACAAGTTCCACCCCATTTTCATTTTTCAGGACATAGCCATCCGCACCGTTGCGCAGTGCCCCCAGAATATATGGCTCATCCGAGTGCATGGACAGTATCAGGATTTTTGTGGTGAACCCCTTGGCCTTGATCTGACGGGTGACTTCAACTCCGTGGAGCTTGGGGAGCATTAAATCCAGCAGCAAAAGGTCCGGTTTAAGTTTTTCCACCATGGACACTGTTTCCAATCCGTCAGCGGCTTCGCCAACAAGCAGGAAATCCGGCTCCATTTCCAGTAATAGATGCAGCCCTTGGCGGACGACATGATGATCTTCTGCTAATGCGATTGTAATCATCTTCCGACCTCATCAAATAAGTAACAGTGGCTAATAGGCATCCAATTGATTTTTATTTAGTATCATTTCTGAGGAGGGGATGCGAGAAAAAAATATCCAGCATAGGCTGGGAGGAGCCTTTGCCGGTATGTGTTTGATAGAAAAAAAGCCGCACTTAAAAAAAGTACGGCTTTCTTTTTAAATTGTAGTTTTCAGTGTTTTTCTATGCCTGGCCGTTCCAATCGCCCAGTCGCATAATTTCCTTTATTTTGCGCCGTTCATAACGGCTTTTTTGTGATTTAGCAGAGCGGTTATCGGTCTGCCGGAAGGGATGTTTCGTGTTTCGGATTGCGTCATCAATCAGATCTATCGTTTTGCTCATAGTACTGAACTTGCTGAGGTTGGACCACTAATGAGGAATAATTACCCTTCTCCCCGCCATGACAGTGGCGGTTCGCGAAATCGTTATGTAGATTTTTTTTCACCGATTTCTAAGTAAAACGTTACACCATTTTTACAAAAATGCCACAAATTTTTTAAAAATTTTTCAGTTTCAACGTCCTGCAAATCCATTTTTTTAATCCTTGCTCTGTCAAGTGAAACAAAAGTGCCTGCCAGTGTAAAAACACTCTTGGCAGGCACTCGGAAAACACAAAGTCTTTCCCCTTCAGCTCACTTTTTCATGGTTCGTTTCAGCTCACCGGACCGCCATTCTTTTTCAATGCGGGAAATGACAAGTTTAAACCCGAGTTTTTCGTAGGTTTTGAGTACTTCAGCAAATTGAGTTGTCAAAATTCCAGCCAGGATTAAGTGGCCTTCAGGTTTGAGCCGTGCAACGATTTTCTTTGCTTCGGCGATGAGTAGGTCGTGCATCAGATTGGCGCAGACGATGTCATACTGTCGTGCAGATTTTTCAGGAAGTTTGGTCAGGTCTTTACGGCGGGGAATGACCATGTTTCCAACGCCATTGGACTGGGCGTTTTCAACGCTCACACGGACGGCATCTGGATCGAAATCAAACGCGTCAACTGGGGAATAGCCGAGCTTGGCGGCACAGATGGCAAGGATGCCGGATCCGGAGCCAATATCGAGCAGAGATTGTTTTTGTTCTGGCGTACGGCGGGCGGCGAGTTGCTGGAGGCAGAAGGAGGTGGTGGCGTGGCGTCCCGTGCCAAAGCTTAATCCCGGGTCGAGTACAACCAGCGCCTGCCCGTGTCGGGGGGCGAGTTTACTCCAACTGGGTTTGATGAGCAGGGCTTTGCCGATTTGAATGGGTTTGAAATGGTGTTTCCAGGATTCAGCCCAGTTTTTTGGCGCCAGTTTTCTTATGTGGATTTTGCCGGGAGCGGGGTTGAGACCGGCGTTTTGAATGGCATCAATTCCAGCTTCCAAAGCAGTGCGAAGAGGCTTCGGCTGGCATGCAAGCTTTGTCAAATAAATTGTAACCGATACGGCATGTGTCTCGGTGTCGATGTAGATGGACGCAGGTTCGTGAATGACGCGCTCCATCATTTCGGACACGGCTTCCTGGGCTTCTTCGGAAGTGTTGATGGTGATTTGCCACAGTGATTTTGCTTTCATGTTTTTCCTTAGTTTTCGAGATGGCCCAGGCGCGCGCGGTTTTTCCACAAGTCTTCTGGTTTGAAAATGCCGACTGGGGTGATGATCCCTGTGATCAAATCGGGGGGGGTCACATCAAAACCGGGATTTCTGGCTGTGCTTTGAGGATCAGCTACGCGTGTGTAGGTGAAGATTGGAGTGCGGCGTCCCGGGAGGCGGACCATTCCCCAGGCACCAAGAACTTCCTCCTGCCCGCGTTCTTCAATGGGGATTTCAAGACCGGATTTCAGGTTCCAATCAATTGTTGAGAGAGGAATGGCAACATAGAACGGGATTCCGTGGCGTTTGGCCAGAACGGCTTTTGTGTAAGTGCCAATCTTGTTTGCAACTTCGCCAGTGCGACCAAGGGTGCGGTCGCTGCCAACGATGACGAGGTCAATTTCTCCCCGTTGCATCAGGTGTCCTGCGGCGTTGTCGGCAATAATATCGTGAGGGATGCCTTGTTGTGATAATTCCCAGGCTGTGAGAGTGGCTCCTTGGGAGCGTGGTCGCGTTTCATCGCAAAAGACGCGGAATTTACGGCCAGCAGCCTGTGCTGTGTAAATGGGGGCCGTTGCGGATCCAAAATCAACAAAGGCCAACCATCCGGCGTTGCAGTGAGTCAGAACGCGTGTGCCGTTGCGAATGAGTTTGGCCCCAAAATGCCCGATTTGTTTGCAGTGTTGAACGTCGTTATTGGCAAATTCTTCGGCAGCAGCCAGTGCCAGGGCTTTTTGTTCTTCCACGGTTTCGCCAGAGAGCATGGCTTTCCAGACATCATTCATTGCGTTTACGGGGTCAACAGCCGTCGGACGGGCGTTTTTGAGTGTGGTGTAGACGATCTTGATGTGTTCGGAAAAGTGGTTGAGGTTTGTTCCCTTGAAGGCTCGAACGCCCTGTGCCAATCCGTAGGCTGCGGTTGCACCAATGGCTCCGGCTCCGCGCACAACCATGTCTTTGATGGCTGCCGCTGTTTGGCGGAAGTCCGGTATTTTGACAATTTTGAACTGATGGGGCAAAAGCCGTTGTTCGATCAGCAGAACGGAATTGGTTTTGGCGTCAAAAGAGACGGTACGGTAATGCCGGGTCTTTCCGGCGACAGTCACGTTCATGCACTCACTTTACGGCCTGAAAAAGGGGAAGCAAACCGCAAAATTACATTTTGAGCTGTTTGACCTTATCCTGGATTTTTTTATAGAATTCGGTTCCCCGGAACGGTTTCAGGTCTGGATCGTGGGCCAGAAAGGAGAAATCGCGGTAGCCAAGGTCGATTGCCATGTCGAGGGACGTTGCTGCCGCTTCAAACTGGTTGGTGAGGGAATAGCTACAGGCCAGGTTATAATGCACGAGAGCGTCTTCTGGGCGGAGTTTGACCAGAGCCAGATCAATTTTCAGACCGTCTTCAAAACGTCCCCTGCGTGTATAATCATCTCCCAGAACCACAAGCGCCTCTTCATACTCCGGGTCACGACGCAAGACCCCCTCTAGGAAGGAAATCTCGATATCCAGATCCCGTAATTCCTGGCGCATATTCTTTTTCCGCGAGCTACTGGTATTCTTCGGCATACTTACCTAACCCTTAATTTAATAATTGGCAGAAATGGATGTCGATCATTTTTTGGTTTCCTATCTGGCCAATAAGAGTTATTCCCTTGTCAGGAAACATTTTGGGCAGACGATAAATTACTGCCCGTCTCTTTTTTTTCTAAGCCATGAATTGTTTTGTCACTGGGGCCTCAGGTTTTATTGGATCGAATCTTGTGAGCGAGCTTGAAGCCCGTGGACATCATGTCAGGGCGTTGGTGCGGAAAGGTAGTGACCTTCGCGGTCTTGAAGGCACTGCGTGTGAGAAGGTGTATGGAGATGTCACCCAAAAGGAATTGCTGCCGGATTTGATTCGAGGCTGTGATTGGTGTTTCCATGTTGCTGCGGTGTATCACCTTTGGATGAAAGACTATACACCAATGTATGCTGCAAATGTCGACGGAACCCGCAATATCATTGAGGCCGCTGCAAAGGCCGGGTGTTCCCGAATCGTCTACACGAGCACCGTGGGGTGCATTGGTTTGCCAAAAAAGACAGCAGGCATAGCGGTTCCGACGGATGAAGACACGCCTGTCACCGGTGCGCAGATGAGCAATCCCTACAAAAAATCCAAATGGCAGGCGGAGGTGATTGCGAGGGACTTGGCGTCAAAAGGGCTTCCTGTGGTGATTGTTAATCCGACTGCACCAATCGGTCCCAAGGATGTAAAGCCGACTCCGACGGGACAAGTCATTGTGGATTATTTGAATGGCCGGATGCCCGCTTATTTGGATACGGGCTTGAATTGGGTCCATGTCCGGGACGTGGCTATTGGTCACATTCTCGCTGCGGAAAAAGGACGTATTGGCGAACGATATATTCTCGGAAACGCCAATGGAAACTGGAAGATGAAGGAGGCGTTTGATTTGATGGAAGAAATTACGGGTGTTCCGGGACCCAAGCTTCGCATCCCTTATTCCGTTGCCTTGTTAGCGGCGCATATTGACGAAACGATTTCCAAATTCACTGGAAAACCACCCAAAGCTCCCCTGGGCGGTGTTCATATGGCCAAATACACGATGTTTTTCAGTCCGGCAAAGGCGATCAAGGAGCTTGGACTCCCACAAACACCGCCGCGTCAGGCTATCGTCGATGCAATTGGTTGGTTCCGTGGGCATGGTTACGTGGAGAAACTTGGGTAGAACTCTTGGTGGGCACCACTGTATGATGCGGAACGTTCGTGGGACGAACGAGCGGATGCACCGGGGTAGGAATGGGGTTTGCAACCAAAACATGCCGTTTTGCAACTTCCTTGGAAACAAGGATCATTGCAGCCAGGGAAAGTGCAAAAACTCCCAACATGATTGCGATTTGAACCATATCTGCCTTGAACCGGCATTTTTGCACTTCGGCCATTGAAGGGCCTTCAATCGAATTATTCTGGATCACACCGGCCAACATTCGTGCTTCTGTGCGAAACACATCGTAATCCGATTCTTTGAGCCAGAGAAAACAGCTAAAGATTTTGTAGAACACAGAATCACCTTCAATTCGAATGGAATGCGGAATGCACCTGGGGTCTGTTCCAAAAAGAACTTTTACAAAGGTCCCACGCTGGGCCGAAATGACGTGATTCTTATCAACGATGTTTGAATAACCTTCCGTTTTCAGAAAATCCACAATCCGCTGCCTTTCTGGTTCCGTGGAAGGAGGCGTCGGAAGTCGAAATTTCACTCTGGAATTTAAAAACCAATTCATACAAAACGGTCAGCTTTGCAAATTCAACATCTTTTCGAATTGTGCTGGCTGAAAGCGAGATTAGCCAAAGTTGACAGAATGTCGAAATCAAAAGCACACCGTCTGGTGCCACAGCTATTTATTGTCCGATCACGTCAATCCAAGTCATGGCAGTGGCACCACTGTCTGGATTCCGAACGGTCAACTCATGCCGCCCCTGAGTCAATAAAGCGTATTGTTTTGTGCCTTCCTTCCGAAGTTGCAATGTCTTGCTGGCCCATTGAAGCGAGTTCATGCCTGCCGCCTCCAGACAAAGAATACTTCCGCCTCGCGGCAGATCGGGATCGAGGTGGATGATTGTGCCTGGGGGTGGAAACAAGATATGCACAGAGTCCCCTCCACCTTGAAGTGCAACTTGCCCATTGAGCCAGTTGTCATTCGAAGCAAACCACTTCGCATATTCAGAGTTTAGTAAAACGCGGTTCGCTGAATCGTAGTCTGATGCCGATTCCATTGAAGGCAGGTTGGACTCAATGAACTTTTCAAGAACGGCTTCTCCACGATGCGGAGAATCTGGGGCGATCCTTTTGCCGGTGATGGTATGAACGAATACTTCGCGGATTTTCGCCGGTTTTGCATACCACGTGGTCCCATACGAGGTGTGTAAGCGTTCGAATAAATCGTGTAAAATTGGGCCTGCGCCACTTACTCCGGAGACGTTGTTCATTGGACTTCCATTAAAATTGCCTACCCAAACGCCCACCGTAAATTCCGGGGTATAACCAAAGGCCCAGTTGTCTCGATAGTTGGAACTGGTTCCCGTTTTGCATGCAACAGGAAAGTCAAATCGCAACGGGGATTGCGGTCCGAAGGCTAATGTTCGGGCATTGTTATCCGAGAGGATATCAGCGATCAAATAGGCCGCGTCAGGATGGGCAATGGAACGGTCACTTTTTCCATCTGGGGTTTTAGGTGATACGATCAACGACCACGGTTTATAGGTGCCCAGCCGAGCAAGGCACGCATAGGCATTTGCCAGTTCCAGTAATCGCGATTCCGCATTCCCAATGGTGAGGCCCAGACCATAATGGTCAGCGGTGTTTGTAAGAGTGGTGAGTCCACAAGAGCGCAATGTTTGCAGTAGAACCTCGGGGCCTCCGACGCTTGCAAGAACTTTGACAGCCGGGATGTTGAGGGAATTGGCGAGTGCCAGCCGGTATCGCATGGGGCCATAACAGTGACGATCGTAATTGACCGGAGTGAACAGTCCGGTTGTCGTTGGAAAGTCGACAGGGACATCGGCTGAAATGGTTGCAGGCGTTGCTCCTTTTTCCAAAGCCAGCAGGTAGGTGAATGGCTTGAATGTCGAGCCTGCCGAACGCGCAGCCCAGGCTCCGTCCACCTGCCCCTCATTGGAGGCAAAGTAATTCTCAGAGCCAACCAGCGCGAGAACATGCCCCGTCTTATTGTCAATAATGACAATGGCACCGTTGTGAACGTTCTTCTCTTTCAACAAGGAAAGTTGTTCGCGAAGCGTATTCGCGGCAAATCGGTTGAGTTCCAGATTCAACGTGGTTTGAATCTGGTTTGATACGACGAATTCGGGGAGATTCAAAACCTGCTGGAGAACGAGATCAACGAAGTGAGGAGCCTGAAAAGTGCGTGCGGGTGATGCCAGACGAAGTGGCTCAGTCCTGGCCCGTGAATACTCGCCTTCTGTAAGGCTGCCGCAAAGGAACATGCCGTGCAAAATCCATTGTTGGCGCTTTTGCGCACGGGAAAAATGCTCGTGGGGGTTTAATCGCGTGGGAGCTTGTGGAAGCCCGGCTAGAAATGCACATTCGGCAGGACTCAGGTCCTTGAGTGGTTTTGCAAAATAGAATTGTGCCGCCGCAGAGCCCCCAATGTTAAAATTCCCATAATCAACCCGGTTTATATATTCAGATAAAATACGCTGTTTGTCCCAAACCTGTTCCAGCCGGAGCGCTGACACGGCTTCAATCAGCTTGGTGCGGAATGTGCGTGGCCGCGGATGGGCAAGTTTGATGAGTTGTTGAGTGATGGTTGAACCCCCTGAAATGATGCGTTGGGATCGGACCAATTGCCATGAGGCACGAAGGGTGGCTTTCCAATCGACCCCTGGATGTTTCCAGAATCGTCGATCTTCGGCAGCCAGGGTTGCCTGTATCAGGGCGGGGGGAATCTGTGCATATGTGACGCGCTGGCGAATCGGACTGCCATCCTGCTGAACCACTCTTAGGGATTGCCCCTGGCAATCAACCAATTCGATGCTTTGTGGCTGGCTACTAAAAAGGTTTTCTGGGAGAGGCACTAGTGACAGTGCCAGCCAGAAAGCCGCGCCACCAAGGATCAATAAAAGAGAAAAAACGATCGCTGTTCGTCTCCATCGCTTGGTCCAGAATTGATCTTTTAAACCGTGTTTTCCCATGTTCTATTCCATTGCTTGGGAACTTATTGTTGATGACTCTCCGATGCCGAACCGATTGGGATTGTACATTTCCTCAATTTTTAACGATGGAACAATGGATGTTCCTGCCGAACGGACGCGCGCAAAGTAGCAGATCAAATAAGTCTCTGATCTCATGTTGTTGTAGAAGAAAATCACACGGTCATCCTGTATTTGACGAAAGTCGCAATAGGGCATGTCCCCCTCGTGTATATTAATCGTTGCAAGCATCGCCGAAATCTGTTTTTGCTGCTCCTCAAGGTTGCTGTTGATTGGTTCCAGATTGGATGGAAGAGGATCATCGATTACGACAAACTGGGATGGTTTGTGCGTGATGATGGCGAGATATATCAGGACCCGGTCTCCAACGTGCAGGTTATTTGCTGTAATTTCCTCAAGTGTGTTTGAATCAGTGATTTTTTTGTAATGGCGTTGCATGCCAAACCCCTGATCCTGACGACCTGCCCGAATTGAAGTTGTGCGGGCCGAAAATTGTGCGCAAGCGTAGATTGGTCCTTCTACATGGGTTAACTTGATCCCGTTTTTGGCCTCCGCGAGTGGAAATGTATGGGAGATGACACAGTTGGTTTTGTTCAAATGAACAGGAATGGTTGTATTACCGCAGAGCAACAACGCATCGCTGGTCGCTTGAAAATGGTTTTTTTCAACAATGCGACTATATTCAGTGAGTGCAAGCATGGCCCAGGCATTACCCTGTGTCGTTCTCCAATCTCCGTCCACTTGTGCCTTCATCAGGTCAACGACAAGAGCGTTGATGTTTGTGTTGGCTGGATCGACGACGACTGTTGCAAGAAGCCGGATCGCTTTCAAGCGTTCCTGAGAAAAGAACATGAGGTTTTCATCAGAATCTGACGTTGGGGAAGGCTTGAGTAATTCCATGGCCATATCGTGAGGGCCTTTTGCCTCGGAAATGGCAAGTGCAAGAAACAGCCGCGCTTCTTCGCTTAACTTGAGGCGCATGTTGAAGAGCATTTCATGATACGCCGGTTCCGACTTCCCAGCGACGGCAAGAGCGTAGGCTGCCAGACAAAAATCGTTGTTTGGATTTTTCGGCGTAATGTTGGACCTCAATTGCTTGCTCAGGTAATTAAGCAATGTGTTGTATTCGTATGATTTATTGACTTCAATGCCGTGCCGCTGGGCGATTGATAGAACCAAGCCACCATATGCGCTGGCCCAGAGCATGGGGGCTCGATCTTCTGGCCAGTATCCCAGTCCCCCGGACTGCGTTTGCATGGAAAAAAGGCGCGATACCCCAGAGCGAATTGCCTTTTGGACATTGTTGGTCTCCTGTGAGAGAAGGGAACTCCATTCTGCCTGATCGCCCAAAACAACCCAAGGCAACAAGGTGGAAGCAGTTTGCTCTGCACAGCCATAAGGATAATGCAACAGTTGCTTGATGGACTCACTCAGGCCGATCAAACGTGTGTTGGCCAGCTCAATTGTCACGGTTCCTTTACCCTCAAGAATTTGCGGGTTTGCGTTGGTTGTAAAATTTAAATCAGCATTGGTTGTTTGTGAAAATAGAATTTCTCGGAGCACGGGTCCGGGATAATGAATATTGATTGTGCTTTGCACAGAATCAGTGAAGCCTCCTTGAGATTCATCGGCAAAGCGGCACTTCCAAATCCATTTTGAAGTGCCGGCTTCAACAAACTCAACGGGGAAATCCACGTTGGTCGAACCGTGTGCTGGAATAAAGACCGTGCGGGATGGAAGAGAAGACGATTCCTTTGATTGGACAAGGTTGTCCAATTGCAGAGTGACGATGACGTTGCCTTCCTTTGATGTCTGATTCTGAACAACGGCCCGAGCCAGCAGACGGTCTGTCATGTTGGCAAACCGTGGCAGAGCTGGCTCAAGAAGCAACGGCTTTGAAACTTGAAACGCGGATTGCGCAGTACCAAATTTGTTGTCCAGCGTGTGCACAACAGCGATGACCCGATAGCGGGTTATGCTGTCAGGTGCAGGGAATGCTGCGTGACATGTTCCGTTGGAATCCGTGGTCAGGGTGGCATTCCAGAAGGCGCAGGCCAGAAAGTTCATTCTCATCCGTTCATTTCCACCGCCACCACCTAAATATCCCTTATTGCCAAAACGCAGTTGTTCCGAGTCTTCTTCCAAAAGTCCGGGAAGTGAGATGGATGTGGAGACGGCGAGTGGGCGTGGCCCCCAGAAAATGGAGGTCGGATCCAGAGTTTGAGCCTCAGTCAAAGCCAGAACGCCCTCATCCACGGCATAGAGTATGACTTCGCCATTTGTGACGGCATTTCTCTGGCTGTCCTTTATATTGACAGTAACATCCACAGTTTGCGCGGGAAGGTAGTTCGTAGCCGAGCAATCAATATTGACAGTAAGTTTTGCCTGTGGATTTTTGACGTTCACCATGCAATAGCCAACACGGAACTCGGGCTCCTTATTGGTTTTCGTGCTGGCTTCGGCTCCACGAATGAGGGTGACAGATACGAATGCATTGGGAAAATCCGTCTTTTCAAGCGGAATGCGTATCAATGGTGCGTTCCCTTCCAGTTTTATTGTGAAGGAACGCGAGACGGATTCCCGTTCCACTGTCACCAGGGCATTACCTGAGAAAGGAGCCTCAACAAGGAGTTCCGCCGTTTCTCCAACTTCGTATGAAGAACGAACGGGCTTAACTGTCATTTGAAAATCATTCCGAAAATTCCACGCCAGAGAATCCGGTGTTTCTCCCGTTACATAAATATTGGCCGTGCTCAAAACCTTCCTTCCGGCGGAATCAGTTGCACGTGCAACAATGAGGTATTCTCCAGCCTGAGGAGGAACGAGACCAGAAATGGGCGTTCCATGAACGGAGGCATCCTCGTTTGTTGATAGAACGACGGGCTGAACCTCAATTTGGCGTTCACAAATATTTGTGACAAAGCATTGATTTCGATATCGGACTGAACGACCTGCCCCTTGTATTTTTACGGTCTGCCAATCAATTCGCTTCAGGTTGATCGAGGTGATGACTGGCTGCTTGCACGGTGTTCCGTCGTTGTTGACAGCGACGATTTCCATGGGCATCTCTTTCCCTACATTGGACATTCCCTCTGGAGTTTTGAGACCAAGATAGAAGTCTGAACTATGTTGGGTAAAACTGGCTTCCCGGCTCAAGGTCTGTTGATTGACGTCTGTTACTTCAGCGAGAAAGACGACAGCTCTTGGATACGCAACTTTGTTCGTGGACTGAAAGCTCGTTTTAATGAGATAGGCGCCCGCATTGGTTAGAGTATCCTGCCCGGTTAGCGGAGGTGATGCAAAATCAGCATTTTCACCGTTTTCATCGACTTGGGAATAAAAGGAGAAGTGTTTGAAATCTTTTGGGGCGAAAATCGTTCGATACGCGTTCAACGTCCACTTCAACTGGGCTTTTACGAGAGGTTTGCCAAAGTAATATCGGGCAGACAACGGAATGTCCAGTGACTCATTGGGGCCGTATTCCGGTTTTGTCTTTAATGTAATTTCAAACGCACTGGGTTGGAAGTCTTCCACATGGAACGAGTAATAGTGCTCTTCCTTGTTGTCATCTGAAGAGGCGGCAGTGGAGCCCAGTTTTAAGACGACTTGATATACGCCACGAGTTTCGGAATTGAGCGGAATATCCGCTGAGAATGATCCAAAAGGGGAGAATGTGACGTTTGTTTCATATATTTTACGGTTACGGGCATCCTGACAGGTAAGAACTCCTGTCAGGTTTGTTGGAATGGAAAGAGCCGTATTCTTCCAGATGCGGGCGATGGCTTTGAGATGGGCTGTTTCATTGGGACGATAGAGTTCGCGATCGGTGAAAAGAAAGATCTGATGTCGGAGACTCTCGTCTGAGTTGTCAAACCATGGCAGACTGAATCTGTAGAGAGGAATCTTATTGTCATCCATCCTGACGAAATGGACGTCTTCTCCCGATTGCACGGCGAGCCAATCCTGATTGGTGCAGGTCAGCCCTTTGATGAATGCCATGCCGTTGGTATCGGTCTGAGACTGGCCGACGATTTCGTTCTCATCTGTAATGACTCGAACCTGGGCTCCCGCGACAGGCTGGCCCGTGGTATGTGAGAAGACGTAGGCACAGATTTCAGTTTTGATTTTTTTCCAGACAATGCCCAAATCTGTCAACTGAACCAAAGCCTGCGTGCCCAGCCTGGAGTCCTGCCTTGTTTCACGAGTTCCCCGTGCTGCCTCAAGCAGGACAATTCCCGTTTTGCGATTTTTCAAGAGATCGTCCCACTTTAAGACCAGTTTTTGGGGGGCGTTTGCTTGGCTGGAACCTTTGATTTCTTTGTTAAAAACCGTTTTCCCCGGAACCATGTCGTAATCAATTCGTTTATAAGGTTCCTCGGCATCATCACTGTGGTCGGTATAATTTGCATAACCTTGCAACGCGAAAACAGCATTTTCGGGAGCGATTAATTTGGCACGAAGCTCGATTGTGGGAACATTAACTGTCAGTAATTCAAACATGCGTTTTCCGTTTGCCAGTTGGGCACAATCAAAGGCTGGGAAGTAGAGTCTTGGTGCGATGGGGGGCATGACCACTGATATTGATTGGTTTGTGGTTAGTGAGAAGGGCTCTTCCGATGGAAGTCCCTCTTTTAGCGTGACAGTGTAATTGGTTTGACATCCCAAACTACCCCGAATGGCCATGCATGCACGAGAGAAGTCGAATTTCAGATTATCAGGCTTGGGGTCAATGCTGATCCATTTTGAAGCTTCACTTGCATTGGTCAGTGTAATTGATAATGGCTTTGAAAAGTTCAGAACAATTGAGGGGTCATGGCCAACAAAATTCTTTGGGGTGACATCGATCAACTCAAATGGGGTGACATTGCCGATTGGAATTTCCTGTTGTTCTCGTGTGCAAAATTTGTTTTCTATTGACTCAAGACCACGGGTGATGACGAGCTTCCATTCGTTTCCAATGGGCAGCGGCGTCTTGGGGATGACGTGAAGAATGTTGGATTTCGATATGTCGTCATTTTCATATTGGAATCTTCTGGAGACGGATGGTAATTGATTATCGATTGATCTTTCGTGCCATGTACGCGTTGATTTCTCCTTGGTTATGTAGCACCCATAAAAGAAAATGTCGTTTGTGTTCTGGATGTCTGCTGGAATTCTGCGACCAGCAGAGTCTCGAAATTCAATGTGACCATTGGCTTTGCTGGCATCGACATTTGCGTTGAAGACGAGTTTGACCAGCGGTTCAGAAGTGGAGTTGGTGTTTTCCGTGGCTGGTGAGTATGCCGTCAACCCGAAGGACGGAGTGCGGAGTGTTTTGTGGAGCTGGGCTTGAAGTGGTTTGCCATTGGGCAGCATCAATCCCGGAGCCAGCGAAAACTCGTAGGTGGTTTCCATTTCCAAGGGTTGAGATGGGGTGAATGTGCCACTGCGCTGGCTAAGCCAGACAAAGGTGCCTTGAAGAGCGGGCTTGATGACAAGAGGTGAAGTTTTTGCCTTTGATGTGACCTCGGTTGCATTGATGACGGGTTGTTCAAAACGCAATTCAAAGGTCATCGATGGAGCTGGGTTTTCTGAATCATAAATCAAATCCACATTTTCAGCGGTGTCCTTGGATGGGCTGCATCCAGCCAGAAGTAAAAGTGGAATAACGACTGCCAGAACAAAGATGCCATTCCAGATCGAATGAAGAGGGTGAAATGGGAAGACGAGACGAAATGGGAGCCTTTTCATAAATGGGTGAGGGGAGGGTAAAGAAAAAAAGTCAGTGGGACTCATGGCCTTGAAGAATCCGATTCAAGGCTGAATTTGAGTTGACGCATTTTGAAAAATAACCCTGCATGGGGTGTTTTTCAGTTTGTTAAATCAAAACACAAAAACTCAAGCTACGCGTTTTTCTGCGTTTCCGTTGGAGTTTTCTCGGGTCACTTCATCCAGGTGCTCACGGTCCTTCAATCCAAGATAGACAGCACCCCCAACGATACTCCAGAACAGAATCGTGGCAAAAGCCAAAAGGGACAAGCACAAGGCCGATGTCCCCAACACACCAACACCTCCCAGCATGAATACACAGAGGTTTTCGCGCAATCCCAATCCGCCTGGCGTAATGGGGAGGGCGGATATGCAGATGATCGATGGAACGATCACGGAGAGAGCGAGAGTGGGAATATCCAGTCCCAACCCTTTTCCCAAAACTGCGAATTGAAGGACGACGATGACGTTTACAATGAGGGAAAGCACCAGACACCTCAGCAGGAGAGCAGGCTTTTTTCCAAAGTAACGGCAGGCGTCAATGGAGCGTTCGATCATGTCGCCTTTTGGCATTCGGCGCAGCAAGACGCGGGCTCGAGGAAATCGTTTTGAGACGCCGCCCCAGAAACCGAGAAAGAGAATGATTGTCGAAGCCGCGAGCATTCCGAGAATCACCAGAATCACCCCCAGGGTTTCCATTCGGTCACTCCGTTTCATCAAGTCTTTTAGCAGGGATACATTGGGAATCATCATGATGCCAGCAAACAGCAGCATGGCCCAAAGACCGATCATGCGGTCCACAAAGACGGTGACAACGGCTTCTGTTTTTAAGTGATGCGTTTCCCGCGCAGCGTAATAAGCCTTGATCATGTCACCTCCCACTGATCCGAGGAGAAAAGAACTGAAAAACTGGGCGACAAAGGAAATGCGGGTTGCGCGTCCCATCGGGAGGCTCAATCCTTGGGCTTTTAAAATCATGCGCCAGCGCACTACTCCAAGCATGATCATGGCCCAAGCCATGGCCAACGCAGCTACAAATGCCCAGGGTTGGATCAAGCTCAGGGTATGAACCATTTCACGAGGCCCGATGGTCCAGGCATTATGCCATTTTTCAGCCCGGGGAAGATCATTCCAGTTGAGTCCCTGACGGCCAAATGACAGCTCGCCTTCCTTTAGAAAAATTTGATGTGAAATCCATGCCAGCAATAACAGGCACAGTCCCAATTGCCAGCTGATCGTCCAGAGTTTTCTTGCTTTGCTCTTGCTCATTCCTTGCCCCATACCTTGAAAACGTAATCCCGGCCCCTTTCCACTTCCTCCGGTTTTAAGTGAGGACTGAGCTCGAAAACCTTGATCAAATCTGGACGCAAAAAGTTTTTGAGCATTTTAAAATCAACCGTTCCGGTTCCAGGCTCGCAATGGTCATGAGTTGGAGGCTGGACATCGTGAACGTGAAACCCTGCCAGCCGCGGGGCCATGGATTCGAGGTAAATCTGATGATTGAGAAAACCAAGGTTTTCTTTGATTTGGGCATGTCCACAATCGTGCCAGTAAGCGACGCCCGGGCGGTTGAATTCCTCAAGGAACATTCCAAAATCCTCTTCAAGTGGAATTTCTTCCAGGCGTTCGCGGTTTTCTATTCCCAGACGAATTCCAAATTCCTCGGCCTTGTCCGCAAGTCGTGTGAGCATTTCAGCCGCACGTTTGAGGGCAACATCGCGCAGGGCCTGGCGTTTCTCGAGGCAGGATGCGCAAAGGTTGGCATACTCCTCCGAGTAGCGCATGTTTTTTTCCAGCAGGTCCGTCAGTTTTGAGGTGTGCTCTGACATTCGAATGCGTCCCATGTGTAGAACAACGAGGGATGCCTTGAGTTTTGCCGCGAGCTCAATGGTCTTGATGGAATGGCGGTAAGCATTTTCGCGTTCCCGCTCATCGTCTGCTGTGAACTTGAAGATATTGGGAGCCGCGTAGTTGACTCCCATGGGGAGGGGGCAGAAATTGTGAAGAGTGGAAATTTTGATTTCTCCAGCCTGTACGGCCTCAATAATGCCGGGGAGAAGGCTGATCCGTATGCCGTGGCTTAGCTCGGCATACTCAAAACCCAACTTCCGGATTTCGCGCAACATGGCGCGTCCGTCCGTGTGTCGGTGCGAATTCCAGCAGGTTGAAAGTGAATACATAAAAAAACCGAGCGTAGTCTATAGACAACGCTCGGCCGTGAGAATTCAAAAAGCTTACAAATCGGCGTAACGGGCGCTTAACATCGCGGAGAACCGCGCGGCCTTCATCTTACGACGCTTGCGTTCGCTCGGCTTTTCAAAATGCCGATGGTTACGGACTTCTTTCAAAGTCCCTTCGCGGTCGATTTTCTTTTTCAACCGGCGCAATGCCTTATCAACGGGTTCGCCTTTTTTTAATCTAATTTCTGTCAATTAACTCACATCCTCTCGCAGTTTAACGGTGGCTTTAACATCCAACGTTCTTAGATGGCCAAGCAGGATATGTTTTTGAAATAGAACCGTCAATGTAAATTTGATCTTTCATGTTGACGGTTGTCCAAGGTTTGTTCATAGTTAAAAAACAGCTTGACCTTTGACTACTGTATAAAGCGTCAGCTCCCATGCGATGAATACTGTTTCAGAGGAGAGAGTGACAGCAAACGTCATGATCGTGGATGACGACGAAGCGCTTCGTGACAATGTTGCCAGGGCGCTTAATCGTGTGGGTTGCACAACCGTGGCTGTTGCCAGTGGTGAAGACTGTCTCTCTGAGCTGCGAAAAGGGTTTAAAGGAGTGGTCCTGATGGATGTCATCATGCCGGGAATGGATGGATGGACCACAATTCAGAATATTGTTTCCCAAGGGTTTATTGATAATTGTGTTATTTGCATGGTAACGGGTCAGACAGAGCCTCCGCCCATTGGAATGGACTTGGAACCTTTCATTACGGATTATTTGGCAAAGCCTTTTCATCTGAAGGATTTGGTTTCGATGGTCAAGACTGCGGCTTTCTATCTGGATTCAGACAAAACCTCCACGGGAACTTAGAAACCATCGGTCATGCCCTCTTCTGATCTCCGGTCTGGCATTCCAGGCGAAGTGCCCCCAATCAATTTAAAAGCAGTGTTGTTCAAAGCACTTGCTCTGTTCTTGCTTGCTGCAATTGGCACTGTCCTGTACGCAACAACTCCGCTGAAAGATTGGTTGGGAAAAGCCGGGCCTGTCTGCCAATGGTTCCGAAATCTGGGGGGGCTGGGAATTGCGCTTTTTGTGTTGGGATCCACAATTTTGATTCTGGCGGGTGTTCCTCGTTTGCTTCTGTGCCCATTGGCGGGCGTCCTGTATGGGTTTTGGCTGGGGCTTGTCGCCAGCCTTGTTGCGACCATGGCCAGTTATTACATTGGATTTCTCTGGATTCGTGGGCGTGGTCGGCAGGGGGTTCCCAGACCGGCTTTACCCAAACAACTTTCCTTTCTGGCTGGAGATCCAGGTTTTACCGGGGTCGTGATTGGGCGACTGGTTCCTGCGCCGGGGATGCTTGTAACGCTGGCGTTGGCGCTCTCGAACGTCAGTTCGATCTCTTATATTTTGGGGTCAGCAGTGGGGCTTATTCCCGAAGCGGTTCCCGCAGTCTTGGCGGGGGTGCTTGATACGGATTTTCATAAATGGGGACGCATGGCCACCATTGCCCTGCTTTTTATACTGGGGGGCTGGCTCCTGCTGCATTACTTGGTGCTGCGTCATAAGGCAGCAACACGGAAAAAGACCGTTTGACTGTTTGCCAAGCAACTTTTGGAAGGAGAAAAGTTCCACTCATTTCCTGAAGAATCGCATTAACTCTCCTTCAAGGTTGTCAACAAAGGATGTGCTGCTAGGGGGAATTGGTAAACTGAAAGAATCTGGCAGATTCAGTCCGATTTGTCACAAGCCAGGCAGCGTATTGATACTCATCAGAAACGAAGCAAGTGGGGATTGATGTCCAGGGACCGTCAACATTGGTTGCTGTGAGCATGAAACCCGCTGTAGTTGCCATGGGAAAAACGGTCATTGTTCCTGATCCCATTGGGCTGATCCAGGGCTTATGTAAATCTGGAATTATAGGAGTAATCGTGATGGGAAGTGGGACTCTTGTTGTCATGGGGAAACTGTTTTGGAGATGATAGGTGAATGAATCGAGCCCCACAAAATCTTTTGGAGGAGTGTAGGTGATCACTCCGTTGGTAAGTGTAACAGTTCCCTTCCCTGTGGATTCAACGGCGGGAATGCTCATTTGCAAATGGTTGTTATCAGTGGCATAGGCCAGAATCTGTTCCACTTTGATTTTTTGCGATGTATTGACTTGAGCTGAAAATGAAATATTTCCAGGTTGAGAGGCCATTTCTGGATTGCTAATCACAGTGAGCGAACAGTCAGCCATTGACGACAGGGAAACTGGAGGCAGAGGGAGATATGAGGAGATGATTGCTGACGGAATTGTGAATGTGGAAGAGTCAACATGATTGCCATTGGTATCCAATGCACGGATTTGAAAAAGATCGTTTTCCGTAATATTGGAAATGACCATAGCTCCACCAAAAAACTGTCCAGGCACTGGATTGCCAATGCTTGCAGCATCTCCCACCTGCTTCCATGCGTAGTTTGAATAGATAAAAAGCGCCGCCTTGAAATTGTCGTTGGTGGTGACAAGTCTTTCTGCTGTGGCATTCCATACTGGAGTGATCACAGTGTTGGCAAACACAATGTTAGCCGTCCCCACGGATGATTGAAAAGCCGGTTTTGCAAAGAGGTTTGCACTTGCCATAACATCAAATTCTCTCGTCCAAACGGCATCCGCATCAGGATTTTCCACAAAAAATGATGAGCCTGCACTTATTACAGGGCCATTTGTATCGAACTCTTTCAACACATCATACCATCCGTATCCATTATAATATTTATAAGACTTAAAAGATTGGAGATCCGAATCGAAAACACTGACAACAGCCTCGTTTATGTTTGGAAAATAGAGATCCATCGTCAATTGCCCCTTTTGCGGAACGATTGAGGAAACAAGTGAAATGCGATTACTACCCGGCAGAAAATTGGTCAGGCTTCCCGTGAGGATTTCTCCAACAAATGTATTTGTAAAAGCATTCCATGGGTTGTGTATGAGAAATCCCGTTCCAGGAGGCAAATCGTAATCAATACTCCAGCCTTCAGATGATTTGATTGAAGGTTCCTTGTAGGCTTGAGTTTGTGAATCCCATGGATATACAACAGTATCATTTGGTACCCCTGAAAAAAACTGGCTCAAGTGATTACTTTTATCTCCAGAAACATTAAGTGGATTTGTGAGGAACTGAAATCCATCGCCCCGAATTGCAACATTCACATACCCTATTGGTTTAAGGCTATAAGAATCATCCCCCCTTGAATAGAAGGATAAGATGCATAAGAACATCCCCAAAAAATTCTTTAGTAAAACCTTCTTTTGAAACATAAGATTATATGAGCACAAAATAGAGATATGTTCAATATAAAGTCTTCAATTCAGTTAATAAGTGTTACCATGATTATCTCATGAGGTAAGCATCAAAGACAGAGATGTCATATGTCGCCAATAACACATTTATTAGCCAGTTGGGTGGTTGCAGCAAAAACGACTGATAGTGTTCGTGACATGCGTCTTGTTACTCTTGCTGATCTTTTACCAGATCTTGATGGAGCGGGAATCATTCTTGATCTGATGCGCGATTCTTCATTGAAGGCGGGGGCTTATTATTATGAGCAATATCATCACTGGCTCTTGCATGGCATGGCTGGTGGTCTTGTGCTTGCGTTTATTCTGGCCTGTTTTGCTCGGGCTCGATGGCGTGTCTTTTTATGGGCCTTGGTCGTATTCCATCTGCACCTGATTTGTGATTTGGCGGGATCGCGCGGAGATGGCCCGGGAGATATTTGGCCGATTTATTATCTTGGACCGTTTACTCAAAGGCATCTTGTGTTCACGTGGGCTTGTCAATGGAAACTGGACGGGTGGCAAAACAAGATCATTAGTGTGACACTTTTGTTCGTGTGCCTCTGGATGGCCGCAAAGCTCGGATGTTCGGTCGTTGGCGTCTTTTGCCAAAAACTGGATCAAGCAATCGTTCCCATTCTTCAGAAGTGGGCAACGACTCTGGGCATGGGCAAGGCTGCTCCCCCATCAGGGCAAACAGAAAAGTCCGACTAAACAGGACCGCTATTTTCTATTTTCTGCCGTCGGTTGGACGCAATAGAGGTTTTCGCCTGTGCGCACTAAAATAACCCCATTAGCGGCAACAATGGATGATGCGCTGGGGCCTTCTCCCATTGGAATTGTATTCAGAATTTCAAAGTGGTCTCCGGCTGAAGCAATGACGACTGTGCCGTCTTCGCTAAAACAATAAATTTTTCCATCAGCACCAGTGGGGGAAGCGCTGAAAATCTCACTTACACTAAGGCGGCCCTGCCAGATTTTTTGACCGGTTCTCGGGTTGTAACAAGTCAGAATTTGCTTATCTCCATCGAGAACAAACATTTTCCCCTGGTAATAGAGTGGAGCACACACATCGGGAACGGCTTCCTTGGTTTTCCAAACAACCTGACTCTCATCGGTCACACCACTGGCGTCTGCTTTAAGAACAACCATCAATTCGTGCTTTGAACCACAGACAGCAATGAGTCCCGGCATGACCAATGGAGAGGGGACGATGCGACCGTCCTTTCTCTTTTTGGGGTTGAGGTTTGGGTAGCGCCAGATTTCTTCACCATTGTCGGGACGGTGCGATGTGACCCAATCCGCGCCGACAACAATGATTTCCTTTCCTTTGGGACCGTTGTAAGGCACAGGAGTGGTATAGGCTTCCATGGATTCATCCAACGCACCTGTATTGCGCTCTTTTTGCCAAAGCGTTTTCCCGGTTTCCGGGTCAAAACAAATCACGTAGGAATGCCGTTCTGGTTTACTGTCAACGGCATGAGGATATTGGGGCGGATTGTGTTGAATGAGTTCCAAGTAGAGCTTTCCATCGCAAAGCAACGGACTTGATCCATAAAGGAACATGAGGGCAAAAGCTCCGTAATCATCACTCAGACGGCGATGCCACACTTCTTTTCCAGAAAAATCATAGGCTGCAAAATCGCTTGTGCCAAAAAGAGTGTAAACACGTTTACCATCCGTAATGGCAGAAGGGGAGGCCATGTTGTTCTTGCCGGAAGTGCGATCGCCTTTGCCCACAATGTTCTGCCAAAGGATTTTTCCAGTTTTCAGGTCGATGCAAAAAAGTTTCAGATTTTTTTCGGTATCGGGACTTGGCACAAAAACATAATTGTCCCATACGACCGGAGTGGCACCACTTTTGCCTGGCAGAGGTGTTTTCCACGCAAAACCGTTTGTTTGACTCCAACGAATTGGCAGATTCGTTTCTGCACAAGAGCCGTTGAGTTCCGGGCCACGCCATTGAGGCCAGTTTCCCGCTTGAGTGGATGCAGCCGAAAGAGTGAGAGCGATGGCCAGTAAACCACTGCCTTGCCTCCATGAGGCCAGGGAAAAATGAGTCGTGTGCATATATTACTGGGGGTATTCTGCCAAGCGCGCAGGAAGAGAAAAAGAAGAAAGATTGGTTATTTGCTCTTTGCGAAGTCCTCATCTTCACTTTCCACAAAGTGAGATGTGCATCGAGAATGGGAAATGCAAACCGACAATGGATCACTCTGTAACGGTCCAACTATCCTTGCCCCCCCAGGATTCTGGATGTGGCTGATTATCACGATTCCAATGGTGTGCACTACGTGGCAGTGAGAGGTATTCCTTGCGGTTGACTGTTTCAGTATGGCCATCGCAAAAAAGGATATTATAGCCTTGCTCGTGTGGAATGGGACCTTCTGACGGAGTAGTGTATCTATAGATGGTCATTTTGGGGTCACCAAAAATGGCTTTATTCCCATGAGGATAGGTCACCATGGGTCTGACATCCGCCACAGCATACATCTGGCTTGGAACCCACACTTCAGGGGAAGCGTCTTGAGGCCGCCAACCAAGACCCAATTTCATTTGAGCATCGTTTTTAGGGCGCCAGACTGTTCCCATCCAATTGTATGAATAACTGGTTTTGGTGTAATTTCCAGTCGAGAGAAGCCCTTTTTCCCGTATGTAACTCGGGCAATTGCGCGCGCGGTTTGTCCAACTGTGCTTGTTGTTGTTTTCAATCAAGTCACACCATAGACCCTGATTAACCATTCCATCCCAAAGAGGTGGGTAATGGTGATATTCATCCAAGTATATCAGTAACTGGATGCCTGTTTGTTTGAGATTGTTGCGACAAAGAATGGTATCGGTTTTTCCCTTTGCTTTTCCCAATGATGTGAGTAGCAGGGAGGCAAGGACTAGGATCATTGCACTAATAAACAGTAATTCGATCAGAGTAAATCCATACGTAAACCGAGAAATGACTCCTATGTTTTTCTGGATTTTCATACACTCCATGAGATTACTATTAGTGTGGACTCTGAGTGGAATGTGTCAACCTAAAAAGGATTGTTAAGAGGGACTGCCAAAAGAAATTTCTGAAACGGCCGAGACCAGAAAGATTGAATGTGAGGCAGAGGCGCAGTGCCTATCAAATGAAATCGAATAAGCCCGACAACAAGGTTTCAAAGTATCCCAGCTTCTGAATCTCTAATTTTTTGTGGAGAGGCGAAGCAGCCACCCTTTCTGGAAATGTTCCATGGCAGTCACTCTGGAAAACTTGATGAGTGCAGCAGGTGTGATTCGGAAACTGGCTTTGTACAAAAAAACTCTCCCCTACTTGCCCCGTAGGGGAGAGAAACAACAGTCAACAACTATAAACAAAACAAAATGCCATACGTAACGGAGTTACCGTTCATACAGAAAGTTATCTATTTATAACTCTCTATAGTATCTCTTTTTGTTTCAATTATAGCTATCGGTGAATTGCTGAAAATACTGTAGGAAAAAGATGACAAAAACAAATCTTTTTTTATTGGAATGCTACCAATTTTTTTCGATGGGTGTTTAATTGGCATCAGATTGTGCAGGGGAAGCAAAACAGTAGCGTGCAAGAATGCTTCTCAGGGCCGCTGTCAAAGGAATGGCCAGCAAGCCTCCCAAAATTCCCCCCATGAGCGTTGTTCCAACCATCATCGCGATCATAATAACCAATGGATGCAATCCCACACGGTCTCCAATGATTTTCGGTGAAGTGACAAAACTCTCGATAAGATTGACGATTCCAAAGCACGCGAGAACCAGCACGGGGTGCAGCCAATCCTGGAATTGAACCGCGGCCATTGTAACCGCTGGAATCAGGCTTAATGCTGCTCCAAGATAGGGAATGATTCCCAGAATGCCAGCCAGGGCTCCAAGGAAGAGTGAGTAGTTTAATCCCAGGCAGAGAAATGCAATCGTGAGTAAAATCCCCGAGCAAAGCGATACCAAGACTTGCCCCCGGAAGAAAACAATCAGACTGTCGTTGATGGACGAGATGATGAAGACGACTTCTTTCTTGATTTGAGGATTTTTTATGGGCAGGAAAGATTGCCATCCATGCTCAATGTTGTCGCGTTCCAACAGAAAATAAAAGAGATAGACAGGAGACAAAAGAAGCCCCAGAAAAAGCCCAATCCATGAGGCCACTCTCAAGGCTTGCGTTACCACCCATTCCTTGACGACTGGAAAGCCATTTTTGAGCCAGGACATTGCCATGGGGGATTCCTCAATTGAGCCGTCCGGGGTTTGTTTGACAAATTTTTGTGCCAAAGTCGAATGTGCCATCCAGTCCGAGACGCGTTTGTTGAATTTCTCTGCGTATTCTGGGGTGTGTTTGATGAAATCACGACTTTCCACGACAAGGCGTGGCACCACCGTGGCGAGCAAGCCGAGCCCGCAAATGATAACCAGGGTAAAGACAAGAATGATGGATTTCAGACGCGAGAGTTTGTGCCGGACAAAAAACGAAACCAGCGGTTCCAGCAGGTAAGCTGCAATCCCTGCCACCGCCAGCGGCAGTAGGACGGAACTCAGCTTGTCAATCGCATACCCCGCCCCCAACAGGAGCAAGCCAAACAACCCGACAAGAATACCTGCCGCCAATGCCGTGAGGCTGAACCAAAGAAAATGTGCCTGTTTGGGCGTTGGGGGCGGCAGGTCCATGAGATATTAATGTGTTAGATGCGTTTTTGGGATTTAGCCGTGGCAGCACGGACCGCGTTCATGAAGGCGCCGCGAATTCCAGCAATCTCAAGTTCATGAACTCCTTCGATCGTCGTTCCTGCGGGACTGGTAACCATGTCTTTCAAAGCGCCGGGATGCATACCCGTTTCCAATACCATTTTAGCACTTCCCAGCACCGTCTGTGCGGCAAGTTTTGTCGACAAATCGCGTGGTAAACCACAGGAGACCCCGCCGTCACTCAGAGCTTCAATCATCATGTAAACATAGGCTGGACCACTCCCGCTAAGCCCGGTAACCGCATCCAGCAGCGATTCCTTCACGTGAACAGCGATTCCGATGGAAGAAAGAAATTTTTCAGCAATTTCACCATCCGCTTGCTTGGCAGATTTCCCGAGGGCATAGGCAGCAGCTCCGGCCCCCACGAGCGCAGGCGTATTGGGCATGACACGAATGACTGGCACTCCGGGCTTCAGAGCAGATTCCAAGGTTTCAAGGGTAACTCCAGCGGCGATGGAAATGATCAAATGTTGTTCCCGCACATTTTCGCGGACTTCAGAAAGCAGGGCAGCAACATTGGCCGGCTTTACGGCGACAAAAATAATGCTGCTGAAGTGAACCAACTCCAGGTTGGACGCTGTGGTGCGTGCGCCTGTTTCCTTTGAAAAAGCGGTGCGGGTGCCTTCAATCGGATCACTGGCAAGAAGATAGCTGGCTTTGATGAGACCGGCGCGAATAAAGCCCTTGGCTAAAGCCGTTGCCATTTTCCCAGCGCCTAAAAAACCGATGGTGAGTTTATCTGGCATGCCTTGTTTTCTAGCAGGTTGAGAGCGTTGGCGAAAGCGAATTATTGCATTGTTTGAAGGGTTAGTTCGAATAAAAGTGACAATTGCGAAGGAATGCTTACAGTTTTGGACGCGAATTTATGCCAAAACGCACTGACATTCATTCCGTTCTCATCATTGGCGCTGGCCCGATCATCATCGGCCAAGCGTGTGAATTTGACTATTCCGGCACCCAGGCCTGCAAGGCCCTCCGCGAGGAAGGATACCGCATTATCTTGGTCAACTCCAACCCGGCCACCATCATGACCGACCCGGAGTTTGCTGATCGTACCTACATTGAGCCGATCACGGTGGATGCTTTGGAGAAGGTCATTGCCCGCGAAGTCGAGGAAATGAAGCGCATCAAGGCCAAGGGGAAATTGGCGCTTCTGCCCACTTTGGGAGGGCAGACCGCCCTTAACACCGCCATGGCTTTGCACAAGGATGGCATTCTCGAAAAATACGGCGTCGAAATGATCGGCGCAAAGGCCGAAGCCATTCGCCGTGGTGAAGATCGCCAAGTGTTTAAGGATTTGATGTTGTCCATTGGCTTGGACGTTCCCATCAGCGGCACTGCCCACACATTGGAAGAATCTCGTGCTGTGGCTGAAAAAATTGGCCGTTATCCCCTCATTATACGCCCGGCATTCACTCTGGGCGGCACTGGCGGTGGCATTGCCTATAACCGCGAAGAATTTGAAGTCATGGCCAAGCGCGGCTTGGAACTGTCTCCCGTCACCGAAATCCTGATTGAGGAATCCCTCCTTGGCTGGAAGGAATATGAGATGGAAGTCATGCGCGACAAGGCGGACAATTGCGTCATTATTTGCTCAATTGAGAATTTTGACCCCATGGGCGTTCACACGGGCGATTCCATCACCGTAGCTCCCATTCAGACGCTGACCGACAAGGAATACCAGATCATGCGCGACCAGAGCTTCGCTGTGATTCGTGCGGTGGGAGTTGAAACCGGTGGTTCCAACATTCAATTCGGCGTCAATCCAGATAATGGCCGCATGGTCATCATTGAGATGAACCCGCGCGTTTCCCGCTCTTCCGCTTTGGCGTCAAAGGCAACTGGATTCCCAATTGCAAAAATCGCTGCCAAACTGGCTGTCGGCTATCTGCTCGATGAGATTCGTAACGATATCACCCGCGAGACTCCGGCCAGCTTTGAGCCAACGATTGATTACGTCGTTACCAAAGTCCCACGCTTTGCCTTTGAAAAATTTCCGCAGGCTGATCCCACTCTTAACACCCAAATGAAATCCGTCGGTGAAGTGATGGCGATCGGACGCACATTCAAGGAATCTCTGCAAAAAGCGTTGCGCTCACTTGAAATTGGTCGTCTTGGCCTTGGCGGAGATGGAAAATCCTGGCGTTTTGGAGCCGAAGTTTACGGAGACCGCGCCATCATGCCACGCGAGCTGATCATTCGCAAACTGAGCGTTCCCAACGCAGAACGGATTTTCTTCATTCGCCATGCTTTGCGCGCTGGATTCACCATTGAGGATATCTTTAAGCTGACAAAGATTGATCGATGGTTCCTCGTGCAAATCAAGGAACTTGTGGATTTTGAAGAAGAACTGGCCAAAAGCGCCAACTCATAAAACCGAAAGGTATGTGGAAGTGGGTTAATCGTGTTGCGATAGGGATACTAATCCTCCTCCTGCTACTCAGGGGGCTCGATTGGATGTCCCGGCATTCCAAGAGCCTGCCTCCCGTTCCAAAGGATAATGACTATCCAGCTCTTCTGGCGGCTGCGGAGAAAATCGTCAAGCCTTCGGGAGACTTGGTAGACCTTTCCAAGGCTGAACTCCAGAAATGGATTGATCAAAACCGCCAGGCTACTGAAGAGGCAACTCGAATTCTTGAAAAAGGAAATATTGCCGTGCCTTTGAGCGCTGAGCGCGGATGGATGGCAGAACACCGAGAAGCAATCAAGAGCTTCAAAAATCTGGCCATTTCCTACACGTTAGAGAGTCGTCTTCTCAACCTTAATGGACACACCAATTCCCACCCTGCTCTGAACATCATCCTTCTGGGCCAGGCCATTTGTCGTGGCGGCGTTGGAGCAGATATTGCCAATGGCCTCATATTGGAAACCATTGGAAATGGACTTCTTCAAGCCAATCTTGTCGGCTTGGACGCTGTTGAATGCCGGAAAGCTGCACAATTTCTCGAAGATCAGGAAGAACGAAGAGAAACACCCCTGCAGATCCTTCAAAATGAGAAAATCTGGCTGGACGCTTCCTATGGTCTCGTGAGCCGCGTTCTCGGTTTTACCGGCGCTAAAGACACAGAAAAAAACAAATTGGAATTTACTACTCGTTACAACCGATCGCGTGGTTTGACCACACGATTGATGGTTCGTCTGGCAGCGCATGCCTATGAGCTGGATAACGGCAAGTCAGCCGCAACCGTTGTGGATTTGGTTCCTTCTTACTTAAAGAAAATTCCGCAAGACCCTGAAACGGGTAAAACAGTCACACTCAGACAATCCATCGAAGAGCCTCCGACTGGGAAAAAGGAAGATAACAAGTTGGAAAAGTAAGCTTCTGGAACCTCCCCCACCCCGTCGTAAAAGTAGGTTTTTGTCAAGTTACGTTCCTCTGTGCTCAGTAATTCTCATTTTGGCAGACCATTTGGGGGATGTGGAGTTGGAATGAGGGAGGGCTGGGCGACGTGAACCTGCTTGGCCTTTGGCCAGCACACGCTGCTGGATATGACAGACCAGAGCTACCTATTGATTCGCAAAAAATGGGAGCCCGAAGGCACTTCTTCCAGCACATCGAGGTCCGACCACGTATTGGAATTTTAAGGACTGGGGAAAATGATGGTTTACATGATGCGAGGATTGAAATTTGGTCCCTATGTCGCGAAAATCTGATCCGTGATGCCACCAAGAAAACACGCCGCAGAGGCGTGAGAGGGCGTTTGTGCAGATCAAATTGAGGGCTGCCAAAACACCATCACCCCAGCTCTTTATGCCACATCTTCACAGTCAACTACCTCAAGCCTTCTTCTCTTCCCTGTCAAAATGAGAATTGCTGACATAGCCAGATAAACTATATCTTTCGAAAATAAACTTGATACTTTACTGAGTTGTTGTAAATTTATCATTCAAGGAAAAATCCACATGAAAACTAAATTTCTGCTTTTGTTTGCCATATTTATTCTGGCAAATGCTCATGTTGCGTATTCAGATGATCATTTAGCCGTTCAAGCACAAGACGGAAATATTATTTTAACATGGCCTAGCACTTCATCTGCGACCTATTGGGTGCAATATAGGGACAGTTTAGATGTTGGTTCAACTTGGCAGACCCTAGAAGGGGGAGTTCAGGGAGAAGATGGGACAACCAGCTTTACCGATTACAATCGTGTTCCTATTGTCTCAAATCAATCGTTAGTTGCTGGAACAAGAAATAACTCGATCGAATTGCTTTCAAATAGTGAGGAATTGAACGAAATCGAAGATGTTTCTACGCTGGATTTGCCATTTACACTTCCTCCACTTCCTCCTGGTTTTCCAATACAAAGTATTCTGGAGCACTACTCTGGAAATGAGAGAATGAGCGCGCTGACTTACACACCGCCGACACTCCCAGGAATCACAAATTTTATAGGAGATACAAACGCTGGAACTTATGAACCGACTATGAGGTTTTATCGGGTGCTCAAAAATGGCGTTACGATTCTTGGTTTGACAAATAATATCTCTTTGTCTGGTGTTGTTTCGTTCCCCGTTACTTATACCTATCCGGAATTTTCTCCAGTTGCGTTCATGCTAAACGAAGATAATGATGCCGACGAGGGAGGGGCGGGAAGAATGCTTTCGGATGTGGTGACTCCTCCGGCCAGCGGATTACCAGTATTTGTTCTTGATACCAGAACCATGAGTAACGGTGTACACACGATCTATGCAAGTGTTGTTTTAAATAACGGCTCAACTGCTGAAGATGGATCCTCAACCATCGTATTGGATTCAGAGCCGATGACAATAAATGTCTTTAATGAGATTTCGTTTCCCAACTGGATGCCGGGCTATGGTGAACTTGGGAATTCCTTGCTCATTTCGGCACAATCTGCCCACCAATCTGTTGACTATTCTGTAGATGTTTACGCCTATTATGACAATTATTATTATGTTGGAACCTTTGACGGGCATACTGATGATGGAAACATTCAGACAACTTGGAATTTAGTTGGACCGAACAACGAATCTTACGAGGACGCCTTGTGTTGTGCTTTTGTTTTAACCACAAGCTATTCAGAACAAGGGGCGACAAGAACAGCGAGTACAGCCAGTCCGTTGACTTATCACCAAACAGACCCGTGGATAGGAGAAGGAGGGTGGGTAGTAGCAAATCAACAAGCATGGAATAGATCTATTGGTTACGCTGAACTTGATATAGCAGCCGATGGATTTGTGAAGGGAGCATTGGATTTGGAGCTTCCAATACTTCCACAATACTCGTCTGATAATCGCACTTCATATCGACTCCAAATGGCAGCCGATGTTGGTGCTGCTACAGAAACAGAGAAATGGACTTCATTTAGGAACGCAATTTACGCTCAACAAAGTCGTAACTTGTTTTATTTGGGGCATGGTAGTGCAACTGGTATTGGTGCTAACTCAGGGAACACAAGTGTTTTTATCCCAGCTACTGAAATTGCGGCTAGACTCCATACAATTCCTGCCGGACAGACTAATAGACATGGCTATCGATTTGTCTTTCTTGATTGTTGTAGTTCGGCTAATGGTTCGTTATGTGAGTCATTTGGCATAATACACAAGGAAAACCTAGATTATACAAACTACTCTTTGTCAGCCATTAGACCTTCAGCTTTTCTCGGTTGGGATACAGACAAATGGATTTCAGCAGGTGATGCTGTTGAGAATTATCATTGGGAATTTCTTCAGAAGTTTCAAGAGAATTGGGTTGGTACCGTGAGTTTAAAAGAAGCAGTTGATCGTACTGCCCATTCACCAGGTTGTAGCGGAATAAACATAAAGACTCTAAAAATTTTTGGATATTGGGGGCTTCATGTGAATGAGGCAAATCAGTAGAACGAGGATGTTTTATGATGGAAATTATACATATGACGGCGGTGTATTCGAACGCCGTACTAGTGGCAATGCTGCCGCAATTTTCCGACTTTGCTAAGAAATTGGATCTGCCCGTTCCACTGCCAATTACGGCAAATCAGGTAGTGCGATCTCACATCTCAAAGTCAAAGGATTTTATTCATGGTTCAGTCTCTCTTACCAATGGATATTCGTTTGCATCGGATGGTTATGGATATGTTGGCAATTTTTGCTCTACAAATAACATATATGCTTATCTTGATCCTTCTGATTTAGATCGTGTTGCCTCGTTTGTTAGAAATATTAATATGACGACAAATGAAGCAGTAGAAATGGGGAGAAATGCTGTAAAAAAACTGGGATACAAACTAGAATATTTTGGCGCACAATCGGCTCCCTCGGATTTTCAAGGCCCCCCAGGAACGAAGATGGGAGGTGTTCTCCCATTTTGCCAGATAGAATGGAAGTCATCAACGAATGAGGATGATTTTAATTATGTTAAAATCGATGTGGATATGAACCGAAAAGAGTTGGTTGGAATTTCTGTTTTTTTAAATCCAGATTTTGCTAAAACGAACCACCTTTTGAATCCGCTCAAGGTAAATGTTGTGCCTGAGCTGGAAAGTGATTACCGGAAGAGGACGGGAAGCGGAATGTATGTGCGTACTAATGCGCCACCACGACCAGAAGTTGTAATCCCCAAAAAGCTGGAGTGAGTCCCTAAAGGATTATGAACATTGCACGTGTAGGAGGTGTTTGCGTTGAGTGCTTTCTAGAAAAGCTGTCCTTGACCCGATTTTGAGGACACCTAGAGAAGTGGAAGGGCATGGGATTGTTTTTGCCCCCTTCATTTCATTCCACAAAGAGATTCTTTGAACATCAAAGTGGTTTATTACTAAAAAATAGCAGCCAATAGAACAATAGAACGTAATTTCCTCAAAAAAACGTCATACATTGAGGTGGTCAAAGTTTTTTTAGAATGATTGAAGTTTTAATTAACGGCGGGAACAGTTTTCTGATTTGAGCCACGTGACGCGAAATTCTCCCTCGGATGCGAAAACTCCTCTTGCGTTCGTGCTCTCGTCGTGGAAAATTTCTCATCCGTCACTGATACACGACATTTTTGTCGTTGTGACTTATTCGTTTTTTATATGCCACATGTAAAATTGCATATTCCGGGACCGGTAGAGGTGAGTGACAAAACGTTCAAAGCGTTTCGTTCTCCAATGATCGGCCATCGCGGCCAGGGGTTCAAAGACCTGTATGCCAAGATTCAACCTCAACTTCAGCAATTGCTTTATACGAAGCAACTGGTGTATTTGAGTACGAGTTCCGCTTGGGGAGTCATGGAGGGTGCTGTGCGAAATCTCGTGCAAAAAAAAGTGCTGAACTGTATGTGCGGTGCTTTCTCCGACAAGTGGTTTGATGTATCCAAACGCTGCGGAAAAGAAGCCGAGGCGCTCCAAGTGCCTTGGGGTTCCCCAATTCGTGCCGCTCAAGTGGATGCCAAACTTGCCACGGGACAGTTCGATGCCCTGACACTCATTCACAATGAAACTTCCACTGGGGTCATGAGTCCTCTGGCTGAAATTGCCGAGCTCAAGAAGAAGTATCCCGATGTCACTTTCATCGTGGACTCTGTGAGTTCAATGAGTGCTGTGAAGATTGAATTTGATGCCTTGGGTATTGATGTTCTTCTGGCTGGCACCCAAAAAGCCTTTGCATTGCCTCCAGGCCTTGCCGTTTTCGTCTGCTCGCCTGCTGCCATTGCCAAGGCTGCAAAATCGAAGGATCGAGGCTATTATTTCGACATCGTTGAATTCCAAAAGAATGCGGAATTGAGCATGACACCCAGCACGCCCAGCATTGGACACGTGTTTGCTCTCTCCTCAAAGCTGGATGAATTCTATGCTGAAGGATTGGATGCTCGTTTTGCCCGCCATGCCAAATTGGCTGGAATGACCCGCGATTGGGCGAAAAACAATGGTTTTACTCTTTTCCCTGATGCTGGTTACGAATCCCAAACATTGACCTGCGTTAACAACGGAGCAAAGCCCGGTGGCCGTACGATTGATGTGCCCAAGTTCCAGAAATTGGTCAAGGAACAGGGATTCCTCATTGATGGAGGTTACGGAAAGATCAAGGGTTTGACGTTCCGCGTCTCCAACATGGGGGATGAGACTGAAGCTTCAATGAAGAAGCTTTATGCTGCGTTTGACAACGCCATGAAGAAGCTCTAATTGGAGTTTTTTGATATTGCAAGCAACCGGATGTGTGTCCGGTTGCTTTTTTTATGTGTGCGTCAGGCAGGGGCGCACAAAAAAAGGCCGGGCATTTCTGTCCGGCCTTTGACAATCAACCCACTGGTTTACTGGGAAACGACACGATAGAATTTCGCTGGCGTTGATTTGTTGGGGGTGATGGTGACAGAGCCGTTGATGGCACCTTCATCCGTCCAGACTGTGGCTGATCCCTTGAGGGCAGTTGTAGACTGGAGGGTTCCTGAAGTCGTGCAAGTCAAAGTAATGGTCTTATCACTATTGACTGTTGCCTTTAGCACCGACGAAACGCTTGTTGCTGTGGTGCCCAATAATTGCAGTTCACTGAATTGGAGACATGCAGCCGAATCATTGTTGCGAACATTATTGAATGTCACACGATATGAGCTATAGGCGGCATTGTTGGCAAAACGGATTTCCTGCAAGACTTGTGATGTGGGGTCAAGTGGATTGCTGCCGGCATTGCGGTCCAGAGGCAAGTTTAATGATCCCGAGGAAATGAGTGTGAAATTCTCATTATCCGCAGAACCCGCAAGGGTGTAATCGATCGGATCGCGTTCCGTGTTGCCATCTGCCGTGTAAATGCGCAACACAGTGACGACGGATGCTTCCGAGTCGTAGGTCATTGTCAAGCCGACCGGACCACTAAACGGGGCAAAACCAGCTCCGGCGCTTGGACCGCTGCCACCGTTGGCATACTTGGTGGTTGTTTTGTCGATGGCATTGGCTGCGTTTGTGAAAGTTCCCCAGGAATTGACTGAAAAATCACCAAACGAAGTTATATTGACCGGGGTGACATCATCCAGCGTGCTCAGAACTGTGAGCCGTGCCGGAGTGCTTGGAATTCCTCCAAGCAGGTTGGATGCAACGCAGAAATATTCTCCCGTATCGGCGTAGGTTGCGGTGGTCAAAGTCAGGGTGTCAGTGGTGGCGCTGGCAACCGTCACTTTGTTGGTCACTCCATTGTATTTCCGATACCATTGATATGTGGGAGTAGGTTTTCCGCTGGCGGTAATTCCGAACGTTACACTGTCTCCTTCCATTAAGTTGATTGATGTTGGATTGGCTGTAATGGAAGGAAAGAGATTGGTCGATGCTTTATCGATAGTTCCAAGAATTTCAACCTCGCCAATCTGGAATCCGAAAGAGGTGGAGGCGCTCTTCACGTTTGTGATGTAGAGGCGATAGGTGGTGTAGCTGGCAGTGTTCGAGAACATGACCTGCTGGACGTATTGAGTCAGCGGATCAATGTTCAAGCCGGAGGCATTGCGTCCGTCTGGAAGTGAAAGCAGTCCGGCAGAGATGGTTTTATAGGTCTGTCCACCATCCACGGACCCCTCAAGTGTGTAATCTGCTGGGTCGCGTTCTGTGGCATCGTTGGCGGTGTAAAAGCGGATGCCTGTGACCACTGAGCTGCCTTTACTCGGGCGGACAACAAAGCCTGCTGGCCCCTTGAACGGCGATCCACCATTACCTCCCTTGTTCAAATATTTGGAAGTTGTGCCATCAATGGCAAAGGACTCATTTTCATTGGCGCCGGACGGATCACCACCGTAGCCTGAAATGGAATCGCCCGGTGTGGTAACCGCTGTTAGCGAAGAGAAGATATACAAGTGAGCCGTAGTGCTTGTCGCTGTTCCTCCCGCATTGGAGACGACCACCCGGTAATCGGTATCATCCGCAAGGGTCACTGAAGATAAGTTCAGCGTGCTGGATGTGGCTCCAGAAATGGAACTCCCGTTCGTAAGTGATACAAACTGGCCGGAGACACTCTTTTGCCATTGGAATGTGGCGCCATCAGAATTTTGAAGTGCGACGCTGAATGTGGCGCTGTTGGTGGAATAAATTTTTCCATCGGAAGGTTGCACGCTGATGATCGGTGCCACAATGCCAGAGTTACCGCTGACAGCAAAGACGATGCATCGGCTGGAGTTATTGCCACCAACAGAGTTGATGTCAATGGATGTCACCGGACTGGTTGTGTTGGTTAGGAGAACGTCTCGAGCATAGATTCTGGGGTTCCCCGAGTTGACATAGCCAAGAACTTTGTCCTGAACTTCGATGCGTCCATTTGCGCAATAGGCATAGGGATTATTATTGAACCAGTCTGGGGAGACAAACGTTGGTGTTTCTGTCGTGCCATCATCGTGATAAACGACCAGCGTGTTGGTGGTGTTTCCGTTTCCGGAAGTGCAGAGGAACGAGAGAGCTGTGTAGGTTTTGGGGGATGAGAAATAAATTGTAGCCATCGATCCCGAATCAATGAGAACGCAATTGTTGGTTCCAATGTAACTGGCGGGCATGGCAAAACGTTGGTCAGAGGAGGCAATGTTGGTGAGAATCGTCCCCGCCGCAGGCAAACCGCTCGTGGGAGCAAGGGGATCATACCCTGCTTCATAGAAAGTGTTGTTGGAATTCTCAAAACCGTTATCTACCGTTGCAATTGTGGCATCCGCAACGGATCCTGCCTGTCCGGCATCCTGTTCAACAACGATATCAGCGTTGTAGCCACTCACCGTGATGGGATCAAAGGTGCTACCCGCCGGTTTTTGTCCGCTCAAAGCCATGAAACAAGTCACGCCTGTTCCTGACTTGTAGTTGATGTCAACGCTTGTAATGGCGCTGTTCGTATTATTGACAATAATGTCCTTGGAATAAAGGCGTGGATTGTAGCTACTGTAACGATCATCCGCACTATCAAACGTGGCATTTTGAACGTTGACACGGCCTCTGGATGAAAACGCATAATTGGCAGCGTTGAACCAGTCCGGGGAGTTGGTGGTTCCTGTTTGGGTGGTGCCATCCTGGAAGTGCAGAACATATTCAAAACCGTCGCCTCCATTTCCGCCACTGGTCAGAAGGGAGAGCATCGCATATTTTGCAGGTGTGGTGAACGTGAATGTTGCTGCCTTAAATGTTACCGAGTCAATGATGATGGCATCATTCGTTTTATAGCTTGGGGCAAACTGGTACTTGCGGCTTGAATCAACCAGGCTGGTGATAATGCCGCCAGGATGGGGAAGACCAGAGTCTGGATATGTGGAGCTAAACCCCATCTCATACCAAGTGGACCCGGAATTATTGATGCCACCATCCATGGAGGCAGTGGTTGCCGCGCCAGCAGGAGCGGAAGCCCCTTTTTCTACAACAATGTCAGCGTTGTAGGAGTCGTAGGAGAGTGTGATGGGAGCAAAGCCAGCCAAGGCAGCCCCCGACGGAAGAAAACACAATCCTGCCAAAACGACTGAGTGGAAATGAGGCGAAGAGTATGACCTTAATATTCTGAAAGCAGTTAATAGTTTCATAATGACATCCTTTAACTTGTTTACACAGAAAATCGGAATACCGAGTTCTTCAAACATTTAAATGATTACGAGGTCTGCCAGAAGTAATTCCCAAAATGGGGAGAATAAGAGATGACTTGAAGCAAGGTGAAGGGCTCAGATCAACCCGTCAATCTGGGCAATCTCGACAAAAAGCCTCAAGACATTTTCGAATTTTCCTGTTTGTGGCACGCAAAGCAGTTATCGTTACGATTAGTTGCTCCTGACTTATTCCACCAAATAAGCTCGTTGCTTTTGCTTTATAATCAACTGTTTTGGCGTTGTCACAACTACTGAGAATTTATTATGGCAAATACTCCAGGTAAACAACAACATTTGTGCGTGCACGAAGAACGTGCTGCTGCTGTTTTACCTTCAAACTATCTGGATTGACGCCATTGATAGAAGTTTTCTTTGCTCTTGGCAAGTATTATTTGACATGAGTTTATACTACAAAGGAGGGGCGTCTTTTTGCAGGTCTTATTTGCACTCCCCATTACATACCGGAATCTTCCATCAAGAAGTCGGGCAACCGGTCTGAGTGAAGGATGAAATACTTATTCCTCCAATTTCCAGGTATCGTGCCAGCGGACTTCAAAACCTTTTTCTGTCATTTGAATGGGGAGCCAAAGGTAGCGGGAGTCCTGTAGATTGTGCGGGTTCCACCGGTCCCCAACAAAAATGAATGAATCCGTTTTCCCTGGAGCCTTCAAAATATAGGCGCTTTGGCCACGGTAGGTGATTTCAGCTTCAGGTCCGATACAGGGATTCCCCAATTCCTTCCATGGACCCATGATGTTTTCTGCCACAGCAGAGCGTGCGGCATTGGGAGCCCAACCTGTGCAGCCAGAAGCCATCAGATAGTAACGGCCTTTATACTTAAAAACGGAGGGGGCCTCCATGGACCGCCCTTCAAACACGCGCACGAAGGTGCTGGTTGGTTTGAGGTAATCTTTTGACAACAAGGCGATGTGCATGGTCTGGTTGTTTTCTGAGGTGTAAAACAAATAGGCCTTGCCATCGTCATCCTTGAAAACCGTCATGTCGCGGCTCATTGAATCATTTGGGCGGGTGCTTTCAATGTAATGGAACGGCCCTTTGGGGGAATCGGAAACCGCAACGCCTGCATGAGCCAGCTTGTAATTCTCGGAATCAATGTGCATCCACATGACAAACTTACTCGTGGTTTCATTATAGATCACCTTGGGGCGCTCAAGGACCTTCCCTTTGTAAAGATCGTGTTTGGGATCGTCCTTGACTGCCGCAAGAGCCACACCTTCATTTTTCCAATTATAAAGATTACTTGAAGAATAACAGGAGACCCCCACAGTCTCCACCCGCGTTCCGCCCCAACTGCGGTTGCTTTCCGGAGTCCAAGTCTTTCCAATTTTCAACTCTCCATACCAATAATAAACGCCGTTATGGAGAAGAAACCCGCCGCCATGCGCGTTGATGGGAGCCCCAGCCGTGTCATTCCAAATTTCACCTGGCTTGAATTCGTTTTGAGCTTCCGCACCCTGGCTGTTTGAAACAGGGGATGACAGAAATAATGTGGCAGTAGACAACGCTAAAAACAGACTGGCCGAAGGTTTCATAAGTTGGTTTGACACAAGCCAGCCAGAAAAGAATGCCCGATACAATGAAAAAAAACAGGATATCCAACGTCAAAGGAGGTGTTGTTTGAGTGTTTGGTTGCGGATGGCAATGTCCAAAAGGAGATTGCAATCCCCCTAGAAGACTATTAGATTCCGCCAATTGGTTGGCATAATATTATATGTTAAGAAAAACGATTCTTTGCGGAAGTGCGTTTCTTATTGCTGCCGGAATGACGTTGGTTCCTGAAAACGTCCTTAATGCCCAGAATAACACCACCGTTACCAGCAACACTTCCTCCTCCTCAACCTCAACTTCCTCCTCGACCACAAATGCCTCGGTCTATTCGTCGGTTCGTGTGACCGAAAATGTGGTCAAGACGCGAACGGTTGTGGAAACGCAAATCGTGACTGCGGCGAAATTACGAAAAACAGCCATTTTCGTTCTAAATCGCGCTGGCATTCAGTTTGATGGCAAGTTACCAGTCCTTGAGGATCAGGTTACCAGCCGTGTGGGGGATGAGTTCTCCATCATCAGCCATGAGGATGCCATAAAAGCCATGAAGGTGTATCAGGGAGGCAAAACAGTTTTGACTACTCACAATGGTTTGGACACTACCGCGGAAGTGGTTGGAAATGGCAGCTCCAAGGCAACCGGAGAAAGCGCTACGGCAACTTCCACTGCATCCGGCTCAACGTTCCCAGCGGGTACCACTTCTGGAGCGCGTTCTGATGCTCAGTCGGGCACCGGCAAAAACCAATCCGAATACAACACGCTCTCCTCAAACACTTCCAGTGCCAAAAAGTCTTCCAGCGAGGATTCCACGTATGAATCCACCTTGCGAAACACGCTCGGAACAGTTGAGGATCAGGCATTGGCAGACAACACCTCAGCGCTGCGCCTTGCCCAGAACATGGGGGCTGCGTATGTTCTGTTCGTAAACCTGGATAGCTATCGTTCCAACACCATCAAGTATCACAACGAAAGCCTTGGCCTCGATGAAAACAACAAGGATTACATATTGCGGGGCACTTACAAGATTGTCGAAGGTGTGACGGGGGGGACAATTGGCGTTGGAGGCGCATTTACTTGTTCCAAGCGGATTCAACAGAGTGCCAATCTGCAAACGGATGAAGATCCCATTGACGAATTGATCGAACAGGCCGGAGCGAAAGTTGCCGCTGGATTAAAGAAGGATGTGCGTGATTTTCCATTTCCTCAGCCGGTGCAAATCACGGTTGACTGTAGTCCCAAGGATTTGACTGGCAACGAGATTTCCCTTCCTGACATTTCCTTGAAAGAGGATAATACTGTTGTGAAGGGGGGAGCTGATGTTCCTGTTCGTTTGAGCGCCATCATTTCGATTGATGGCATGGATGTGGGGACAACTCCGGCCTCAATCAGGCTGTATCCTGGCGTGCATAAAATCCGTCTAAGCCGTCCGGGGTTTGAAGATTACGCAGGCACCATCAATGTGGCCGAGGGAATGAGTTTGACGCCTGCCTTGGTTATGAACGCCAGTGGATTTGATCGCTGGAAGGAAATACGGACATTTTTAAATAACTTTGCAGCGAGTAACCGAACGTCTGACAGTGGAGTGAAGACGCTTGACGATTATGTTCAGGTGTTGCGGCAGAATGGCTATCGCGTCGATCTTCCCGCTGCCCCGGATGCCAATGCGGCAGGTGACGCTTCAGCAGCACCTGCAGCCACTAATTCAGAAGCGGGTGCTCCGGCTCCAACCAGTGCTAAATAGTGTTTAGTTGATTTAGATGAATATGGGGAATAAGGAGAACGTATTATTCGATGTTGTTATGATGAAATTGAACAAATTTGCAATTTTTGCCGGAGTGGCGGTCGCAGGCATGATGCTCACCAGTGTCAGCCGCGCTCAGGACCCTCTGGCTGTTGGTTCGATTGAAACAACCAAGGCCTTGTCCGAAGACATGGCACGCAAGGGCAAAGCAATAGAATTGAACCGTGTAATGGAATCTTTGGACGGCCACCTGGTCAGCGTTTTTGCGCAAGGTGGAAAATTTACTGTTGTTGGCCGCAAGCGTGTTCTCAAGGACAACAAGGAGGAACAGGAATTGGCACAGGCCGGCGTTGTCAACAAGGATTCTGGCGCGCAGGCAGGAGAAGCCGTTGGTGCGAAGTATCGCCTGACCATCATAATGGATCATTTTCTGGAACAGAACACGGATGCGGAATTTAATGGTCGCAAGGCCACTAAACGCCGATTTCAGATTTCCGGTCAGGCCACCATTTCCGATGCTTCCACTTCAGTCATCGTAGCGGCGCCCAATGTGCAGTTTGAAAAGATGATTGTAACCTACATTGGTCCCACGGAAACGGCAGATGCGAAGGACACCGACGATCTGATGCCCAAATTAGGGCAGGAGTTTGCCGAAAGGGTGGCTCTGGCGGTAACTGATTCCATCTATCCGGCCAAAGTCATTGATGCCGAAGGCAAGACCGTGACAATTAATCGAGGGGCCAACTATAAGATGCAAGTGGGGGATATCTACAATGCATACGGTCCCAGCAAAGTTCGCGTCGATCCCGACACGAAGAAAGAGATCAAGATCAAAGGTGCATTCCAAGGACGGATCAAGATCACCACTGTTGATCAGGATTCATGTCAGGCAGACGTTACCGAAGGGGCTGTTCAAGTAGGGGCAGTTGTCTCCAAGCCGGAAGCCCCGGCATCGGCAGTTCAGGGCAACTACTAATTTACGCCCATCGAATTCCTTGGAGAGAAACAAGTCGTTAGCGATCAATTTTAAAAACGCGTCAAAGTGATCACAACAAACAAACTCCTCTTTAAGGCTGTATTTCAGGGGCTTGTTGCATTGGGTGTGGGAGCCATCGTTACCGGTTGCTCCACTTACAACCAGCGCAATCCTTTTGCCGGCTATTATCGATACGGGAATTTGGCATCCGCCGAAACGGAAGCCGTTCGGATGGCAGATTCGGAGAAAAACAGCAAGGATGCCATCATTTGGCGTCTCGAAGAAGCGACGATCCTTCGGGCAAACGGCAAATACAAGGAAAGCAATACAGCGTTTGAGATGGCCGAAGCTAAGATTGATGATTATGCCAATCAGGCCAAGATAAAATTGGGTAATGAAGCGGGGGCAATGCTCTCCAATCAGGCGAATCTTCCCTATCGTGGGCGCAGTTATGACGGGATCATGCTCAATACCTATAAGAGCCTCAATTACATGCAATTGGGGGATCTGGACCGAGCCCGGGTTGAAATCAATCGCGCCTACACACGCCAGCAAGAAGCAGTGGATGCCAATAAAAAACGGATTGCGGATGCCCAGGCAGAAGAGGCAAATTCCAAGGATAAGGACAAGGTGGAAAAAGCCCGGCAAGATCCAAAATTCAAAGGTGAACTGGATCAAGCCTATGGGAATTTGGATCAGCTAAAAGCCTATTCTGATTACGTTAATCCATTCACTGTTTACATTCAGGGACTTTATTTTCTTTCAAACCCGGCTGGAATTTCTGACCTGGAAAAGGCGCGAAAATCCCTTCAGCGCGTGCTCGCTTTTGAACAAGACAACAAGTTCATTAAGGAGGATTTGAAATTGGAGGAAGATTTAACGGCGGGGAAACCTTTTCCTCCAACTACTTATGTTATTTTTGAAACAGGTCTGGCTCCCATGCGGGAACAGTTGCGCATCGATATTCCCATCATCTTTCTTAACGTTTCCTATGTGGGGGCGGCGTTCCCCTTGTTCCGTCCTCAGGAGGATTTTCAACCTGCTCTCAATGTTTATACGTCGGGAGGAGTCAAGGAGACCACCCAGCTTGTTGCCAGCATGGATAGTGTTGTCGGCACAGACTTCAAAAATGAAATGCCGGTGATCATCACAAAAACCCTGGTTGCAACCATCGCAAAAGCAGCAGCTTCCTATGCCATCACTGAGGCTGCGGAAAAAGGTGGTGGCGATGTTGGCAAGTGGGTAGCCCGCCTGGGAACCTTGGCTTACGGTGTTGCTGTGAACATTGCCGACCTCCGGACATGGACCACCCTGCCAAAACAATTCCAAGTTTGTCGTATTCCCACGCCTGCGGACCGCAAAATTGATTTGCAAACTGCTGGTGGGGGACAAAGAATTACTGTGACCCTCAATGAGGGGACAGTGAATGTGATTTATGCCAAGAGTATCACTTCCATGAGTCCTCTCTTTGTCAGCCAGATGAAACTAAAATGAAAACGCGTTTCCCTCTAATAACAATCTTTACTGCATTGACCGGTATTGTGTGCCTTTCTGGGTGTAGTTCCACAGTGAACACAGTTGAGCCAGCTCAATCCATGGGATTGCGCCAAATGGTGGATGACAAACGGGTGATCACCGATACTGCACTGAACGACAAAGTCAATGTCTACGGAATCAACACGACCACCACTCCCGGAGGTTTTATGTGCCTGCGAGTGGATGTTGTCAACCGGCGTTCTGGTGTCCAACGCTTCAATTATAAGATTGAATGGTTCGATGTGAACGGCATGCCAGTCACGACAGCAGGTGGCGGCTGGCTGGAGAGCGAAATTCTTGGGCGGGAAACCAAGTCAATCACTGCGGTTGCACCCAGCCCAAATTGTAAGGATTTCCGCATTCAATTCATTGAATCCCTTCATTAAACCAATTTATTAAATTCATGAAATCGACAATTAAACTCATTGCCTTGGGCGCTTTGCCCGTGTTCCTTGTGGCCGGTTGCAGCACGCCTGTCCAACGAATCGAAGCAGGCGGCCCAACTGCGGTGACAACCATGGGAGTGGATATCAAGGATTTCAAGGACGCTGCTGGGGACATGGTGAAAACACTCCTGACTTCCGGTGCACTGGACCGGACCGATGGTCGCAAGTCTGTAATCGCTGTTGGTAAAATCATCAATGATACGGACCGTAATTTTGACACGGATCAGATCTCCTTTAAAATCACTTCGGATCTGATGACCAGTGGCAAGACGATGACCACCACCACCTATGGCGCAAATGCCGCTGACAAAGTGGGACAGGCTGCCTTGAACGAAAAGAAATTCCTTGCCGACGATAAAGGCCCCGGAATCTTGCCCGATTTCACGCTGGCGGGAAAAATCCTCGTGCAACATGCGCAGGCAGGACACACGCATGAAGTGACCTACACATTTCAACTGTTCTTGACGGATACATCGAGCGGACTTGCCGTGTGGCAAAATGAACGTTCCATTGGCAAACAGGGACGCGGCCCTGCCGGTGTTTCGTTTTGAACCAACATTCAAAGACTGTAAAAAATGACGCGATCAATTGTTGCTAACATGGCCTTGTCGGCTGGTCTCTTGCTGGCCGCTGGGTGCCACACGGAGCCAAGTTACACGACGAGTGCCTATCAACCTGGGCCAGTTGCCGGGGAAGCTGTCGGCTATGGCACCGGGCTGGTGATCGGAAACGTCGCCGCATCTGGTGTGGCATCGGTTGAAGGACTCGGTGCTGGAATTGCAGCCCCGTTTGATACCACAACATACGTTGTGCGGCGCTGGCACACTGAGAAAACCGCCGATGGGCGCACAATTCAGGTGCCTGTTGACATTCTGGTTGACTCTCAAGGTCGGCCCATTTCCATCAAATAGACGCACGGCAGCTTGCCGATTGCGTTTGGGATGGATGGCTTTCAAAAAAGAACGGCAGGATTACTGTCCGTTCTTTTTTATGTACGCCTGAGCTGTTTGTTTTTAAATAAAACGGATTCAATGTGAAACCATTTTGATTTTGGTTGTCATGATTTATCAGCAGTTTTTCTGAGGGGGGCATCGAAATACAGAATTTCCGAACTCACCTAAAAAAGAGGGGGTATCCAGATAACTAATAAAAAAGCCCATCAATCTTAAAAAATGGGTGTCGTTTTTTTGATACTCCAAAGGTGGAACGGTTACAATGACTCATCAAGAACACCAACACACGGTGGTGTGTGGAGAGTTTTTCATGACTACATGTTTTCTAGTGTTCTGAGTCAAAAACACTGGAAAAGATCATTTCCTTGATTTTCCAAATCAGTGACATGGTTATGGCCAGTGGAAGGAGGACCAGAAACACAACCATCCATGTGCCCTCAGAACTCACAACCAGAATTACTTTGCGCAGGAAAAGAGGTAAGGAGTGCATCTGGATGGCAACAAGGTAGGCGCAGAGAAGGACGAAAACCGTGTTTAGTATGATAATGTTGAAGGAGGTAAACATCCGCGTTTCAGAACGGAGAATTTCGTCGGGCAACATCGCAGTCAAACGATAGAGAACATGATTGACCTGAACGAGAAAAATCAGGCAGGACATGGCCAAGAGTGCCACGCAGGTGATGTAAAGTTGAATGTGAGGGAAGCGGTGCCACCAAAAAAGAAAGGGGCAGAGCCCCGCATTGATGAGGGCGAAAAGCTCCGCCTTGTTCAAGGCATTTTGCCAAATCCGTTCTTGTTTTTGAAAGTGACTGAACTTGAGCAGGGCGAAGCAGACAATGATGCTGATGATGAGACAGGGGAGAACTCCAATGGCGCCAAAAAAGCCCGGAGGCGCAAAAGCGGCGAGCGGCTCAAGCCAGTCCGCCCGCGCCGTTTGCACGTAGGCGATGAGCAGAAGCGGAATCCCCCAAAACAAGGCGGACAACCCTTTTACAACATGTCCAAGCGCATGGAGAACCTCGGCTTTTGACGGTGGATCGCCCATGTCGTCAGATGTTTAGATAAGTGTATTCCTTGAGACCGCGTTCGTAATCATCAAGAAGACGCATTCCTTCTGAAGGTTTGATCCTGTCGGATTTTATGGCGTCATCGATTTGGATTTTAACGCGACGTTTGAGTTCGTTTTCGTCGTATTGGACTGAGGTCAGCGCCTGTGCGACTGTCGTGCCTTCAATGATCTCTTCAATGTAGTAGCCAGACGGTTCATCAGGATCGAGAAAAACGTGGACTTCATTCACCCGGCCAAACAGGTTGTGTAAATCTCCCATGATGTCCTGATAGGCCCCCATGAGGAAGAACCCAAGGTAATAGGGTTCACCCGGTTTCCCATGCCAGGCATGCAAATTCAGAGTGTCACGAATATCGCGCAGATCAACGAACTTCTTGACCTGACCATCGGAATCGCAAGTGATATCGACCAATGTTCCCTCGTGTGTTGGCGGTTCATTGAGTCGGCTTAACGGCATGATGGGGAACAGTTGTCCCAACGCCCAGTGGTCAAGCAATGATTGGAATACGGAAAAGTTGCAAAGGAACTGGTCGCCCAAGCTGTCTTCCAACTTGAGGATTTCCTCTGGAATGTAGGCTTGGCCGTGGAAGCTTTGAACGACTTCAAGAGCAATTTCCCAGTAGAGGGATTCAATTTTTGCCTTGTCTGGCAATTCGAGCATGCCGAGTGCAAACATGCTTTGAGCATCTTCTTTTCGCTCTTGAGCGTCGTGGAATGCCTCCAGCTTATTGAGCTTTGAAATGTTTTTGCGTAGATCGAGTAGTTCCCGCACAAGAGGATGTTCCGAGTCGCCGTATTTGAAACTGGCATCGGTGCGGATTTTTTCGATGGCACCGAGGACTTCAACCACCAGCACACTGTGATGTGCCACGAGGGCACGGCCACTTTCGCTGATGATGTCAGGATGGGGAACGCTCTCCTGATTGCAGATATCGGCGACGTAGTAAATGATGTCGTTGGTGTATTCCTGGAGGGAATAATTGGTGGAACTGTCAAATGCCGAGGAGCTGCCATCGTAATCCACGCCCAAACCACCCCCTACGTCGATGTATTCCAGACTAAAGCCCATTTTGTAGAGCTTCGCGTAGAAACGCGCCGCTTCCTGTACGGCTTTTTTGATCGTTAAAATGTCTGGTACTTGGGAACCAATGTGAAAATGAAGCAGTTTGAAGCAATGCGACAGGTTTTCTGCCTTGAGCAAATCGGTCGCTGCCAGCAACTCTGCTGTAGTCAGTCCAAACTTGGCGTTTTCACCACCGCTATCAGCCCATTTCCCAGCCCCTTTGCTGTTAAGACGGGCGCGCATGCCAATCATGGGTTCGACGCCCACTTGTTTGGAGACGGCGATGATGTTCTTGAGTTCCTCAAGTTTTTCAACGACCAGAATGACCTGACTCCCGAGCTTGACTCCCATCAACGCCATGCGAATGACCAGCGGGTCCTTGTAACCGTTGCAGATGATCAGGCTTCCTGGTTGGTTTTGCAGGGCGAGTCCGGCGAAGAGTTCTGGCTTGCTTCCCACTTCCAAGCCTTCTTGATACGGCTTGCCTGCATCCAGAATTTCTTCAACGACTTCTCGCAGTTGGTTGACCTTGATTGGGAATACCCCTCGATATTTTCCCTGATAATTGAACTCGGCAATGGAGGCGATAAACGCCTGATTGAGAGATTCAACCCGGTCTCTGAGGATATCTTGAAACCGGATCAAAAGGGGAAACCGGAGGTTTCGTCCTCTGGCTTCCTCGATGACATCGGTCAAATCGACCGATGCCCCGGCTTCTTTCAAAGGCATGGCAACGACATGGCCTTCATTATTGATGTCAAAGTATTTGGCGCCCCACCCATTTATATTATATAGGTTGCGCGCCTTTTGAATGTCCCAAGGTGTTGTCGGAGAAATAGACTGGCTCATTTCATCATCAAAACGTTTTGCACTATAAGGACGCTTGCGCAGAATTCAATAGATCAATGATCTTTTTTATGTGACCTCCTCGTGACGGCCTCGTTCTCTTTTATGCCTTAAAAGGACGAAAAATCACTTCTATTGTCGTAAAACAGTAGTTTTGGAGACGCTTTTTACCAAGTGAAAATCAACTTTTTCGCGGTTATTCCGATTCTATAGAGAAGAATCGTTGCCCCATTGAGCATCTTTATTTGAGAAAAAGAATAGAAAGGGACTTTGCTTTTGGTCTGGCTCAGTGAATGGAACTTCTCTAAATTCATTTCAGTCAGTTTTCTCTGTGCGACATGAAACAAAGTGTCAAATTAGCTGCAATTCTAAAGGAATGCGACCGTGTTTTAAAGCCGGGCACGTTTGTTGACTATGAAAGGGCTGTCAACGGCTTGCAGGTGGAAAATACAGGCATCGTCACCAAAATGGCTGCTGCGGTGGATGGAACACTGGCCACCCTTAAAATGGCTGTCGCGGCAAAGGCAGATTTGCTTCTGGTGCATCACGGCTTGTTTTGGAGTTCAACGATCCCATGGACTGGGAATCGATATCGAATGCTTCAATTGCTGCTTCAGAACAATCTTGCAGTTTACAGTTGTCATCTGCCATTGGATGCCCACCCAGTTCTTGGCAATAATGCCCAACTGGCGACGCAATTGGGATTTAAGAAATTGAAACCCTTCTTCTTTGAAAAGGGAAATTCGCTTGGGTTCAAGACAAATACGATCATTAGAAGAGCGGAATTAGCCCGGAAACTTGAGTTGGCTCTCACTCATCCGGCCATTTTATTACCGGGGGGACCAGAGATTTGCAGGCGGATTGGCATTGTGAGTGGCAGTGCGGGGGCTCAACTAAAACAAGCTCTGGACGAGGGGGTGGATACATTGATTACAGGGGAAGGTCCGCATTGGACACATGCCATGGCAGAAGACCTTGGCATGAATGTTTTCTACGGCGGGCATTATTCCACGGAGACTTTTGGCGTGAAGGCTCTGGCATCTCATCTAGCAAAGAAATTCCATTTGGAATGGTGTTTTTTGGATCATCCAAGCGGTTTATGAAATGGATGAACCGTTTTCAAATTATCAATACTACTTATTAAAAGAAACAGACCTGAAACGGTTTGACTTTAAGTTTGGGTCTTGGAGAATATTAAAATATGGCTAAGAGAGCTTTAATTACAGGAATCACCGGTCAAGACGGCTCCTATCTGGCAGAGTTGCTTCTGTCAAAGGGTTATGAAGTTCACGGTCTCATACGGCGGGCCAGTACGTTCAATACAGGCCGACTTGAGCCCATATATCAGGATCCGCATAATGTGAAGAATCGTCTGTTTCTTCACTACGGAGACGTGAGTGATGGCAGTGGACTGGCCCGTTTGTTGAGCAAAATCCAGCCGGAGGAAATTTACAATCTTGCAGCACAGAGCCATGTGCGTGTCAGTTTCGATGCTCCTGAATACACAGCCGACATTACGGGCAGTGGAACGGTTAGACTACTGGAGACAATCCGGCAGATCGGACTTGTACCGCGGTTTTACCAGGCTTCTTCCAGCGAGATGTTTGGAAAGGTAAGGGAAGTGCCTCAGACGGAAAATACGCCATTTTATCCCCGCAGCCCGTATGGATGTGCCAAAGTGTATTCCTACTGGATTACTGTCAATTATAGGGAATCCTACGGAATGCATGCCACCAACGGCATTCTTTTCAATCATGAATCCCCTCGTCGTGGTGAGACTTTCGTTACTCGCAAAATCACGCGGGCTGTGGCACACATCAAGGCCGGACTGCAAGACAAGCTCTTTCTCGGAAACCTGGATTCCAAGCGCGACTGGGGATTTGCCAAGGAATACGTCGAGGCAATGTGGCTGATGCTCCAACAGGATAAGCCGGATGATTATGTCATTGCCACGGGTGAAACACACTCAATCCGTGAGTTTTTGGACGCTGCCTTCGGTCATGTGGACCTGGATTGGACGAAATACGTTGAAATTGATCCCCGTTATTACCGGCCTGCGGAAGTGGATTTGCTGATTGGAGACGCCAGCAAGGCCAAACGACAATTGGGCTGGGAACCAAAAACAAAGTTTGTCGATCTTGTTAAAATAATGGTGGATGCGGATGTGAAATTGCTGGCAGATCATCGTGCCGGAAAAATTCGGGTGACAAGCTAAAATGAATATTGATTCGCGGATCTATGTTGCGGGACATCGGGGGTTGGTGGGGAGTGCCATCTGGCGCGAACTTCAACGTCAGGGATTCAAGAATTTGATTGGTTGCACGCATTCAGAGCTGGACCTCATGGATGCCGTGGCAGTCAGGCATTTTTACGAAAAGGAACGCCCGGAGTATGTGTTTGACGCCGCGGCAAAGGTGGGCGGTATCGCAGCGAACAACGAGCATCCTGCCGAGTTTCTCTATCAGAACCTCCAGATTCAAAACAACATCATTCACAATGCCAAGGTGCATGGCGTAAAGAAACTCCTGTTTCTAGGCAGTTCCTGCATCTACCCACGTTTGGCCCCACAACCCATCAAGGAGGAATACCTCCTGAGCGGTTTGTTGGAACCGACCAACGAAGGGTATGCCATTGCTAAAATTGCAGGAATCAAACTGTGTCAGGCTTACCGCCGTCAATACGGTTGCGATTTCATCAGTGCCATGCCGACGAATCTATATGGTGCCAATGACAACTACGATTTACACAGTTCCCATGTTCTTCCTGCATTGATTCGTAAATTTCACGAGGCGCGGGAGCAGAACGCCCCCACAGTGACCTGTTGGGGAACGGGCTCACCGTTGCGTGAGTTTTTGCATTCGGATGATCTTTCTTCAGCCTGTGTCTTTATCATGCAGCATTATAGCGAAGAGCAATTCATCAATGTGGGATGTGGTGAAGAGATTACAATCCGTGCTCTGGCTGAATTAATCCAGAAGATCATTGGCTATAAGGGGAAAATTGTTTGGGACACCAGTAAACCGGATGGAACACCGCGTAAATTGATGGATAGTTCACGCCTTTTTGCCCTTGGTTGGAGGCCGAAAATTGATTTGGAAACCGGAATTCTTCGTGCTTACAAATCATTTCTGGCCGGTGAAAAAACGATCCGCTAGAAGTCTCGCTCACTTGGCAAATCGATGGACAGTTTAGGAGATGAGGAGCTCTTCCTTTTGTTCCTGATCAATGGGGATATTTATTGACGCGTCCCATAAGCAGAGGTTTTTGTTACAAAACAACTCCATTGGGAATTAACATTATTCCGCAGAATCCGACTTTAGATTACGACCACTTTTTGAAATGACTCAAATTTTCTCAACTTTCACTTCCTTCATCCAAAGTTTGATGCTGGAACGAGAAGTGGGTTCCTGAGGAGTCTTGGTGAGAAGGTCGAGTGAAAAAGCTGTGGCCATCTGTGCACACTGAGCCAGAGGCAGATTGCGAAGCTGGGCGGCGATGATGCCTGAGACCATGGCATCTCCTGCCCCCACTGTGCTATTGACTTGGACGTTTGGTGGATGGGCAAAAATGGCTTCCGAATGGGTCAGAAAGAGGGCTCCATCTTTGTCCATGGAGACCACCACCATTTCCACCCCGCGGTTCAGAAGTTTTTGCGCTTCTTCGATCACATCTTCCCGTGTTGTCAGGGGATGTCCCGCGTAGGCTTCCAACTCGTGGCGGTTGGGTTTCACGATGGTTGGAATCGCCTGAATTCCGAGGCGAAACGGCTCGTCGCTGGTGTCCAATACGACATTCCGTTTCTTCTTTTTTAACAAGTGTGCCAGTTCCAGGCAGGCAGTGGCAGGGAGGCTGGGAGGGAGGCTTCCAGAGATGACAAACCAATTGCATTCCGTCTCTGCCAGATGGTCGATGACTTTCTTGAGCGCTTCAAAATGGGTTGGACGCGGGGTGAGTCCTGGAAAATTAATGTCGGTCGTGATGTGGTTTGCCGAATCGAGAACCTTGAGGCCAGTGCGGGTGACTCCTTTGACCTTTACAAAGTGATTCCCAATTTTTTTCTGACTGAAAAACGTTTCAAAAATCTCCGCATTCCCATCTCCCAAAAAACCTGTGACTCCTGTGTGAATGCCAACGTCTGCCAGTGTCGCTGCCACGTTGACCCCTTTGCCACCGGGTTTTGAGCTGCTCGTTTTTACACGGTTCACCTTTCCCACTGCAAAGTCTGGAATGATCAGTGTCTGGTCGATTGCCGGGTTGAGTGTAACCGTGACAACATCGTATGGAACATTGGCTTTCAAGATTTGTGAAATGAATTAAGTGTTTTTGACTGAAAAGTCAAAGTGGCTGATACCCTTATTGCCAGTGCATCGAAAAATTATTTTACCTTGGCTGGTGCTGGCGTTGGGGTTTGTTCCGACTGGAATGTCAACAAATCAGTCCTCATTTTATCCCAGTCTTGCAGGGCAATTCCATAGGATGAAAAGTATTTTCGAATGCGGCGCGTGTCCCATTGAAGAATATCCTCAAGGATGGGAACCAAAACGCTTAGTGCATTGTCGCTAAGAACAGTTCGTTTGGCGATTGGCACAATGTAACGGTTTTCAGAAACAGCGATTGTGTAACCGTCGCGGCGGTTGACGTGGAGCATGACGTGAATGTCGGAACTGCCATCGCCCATGTAGACGATGTGATCTGAGCCGATCCTCATTTTATCCTGCAGCTCGTCAAGAACGGCGACTTTTCCATATCCTGCCGCCACACGAACGATGCTTTGAATTTCGCCAGTCTTGGCATCGTAATTAAACCGGGTTCCAAAAATATGGTCTGCTGGGACAATGCCTTCCAAAGCCGAGCAGATCACTTCCTGTGGAGCGGCTGAGATGACGTTCAGTTCAAAGGAATTTCCATCAATTCCTTCGGCAAGCAGCTTTTGCAGCAGCTCAATGTTCTTTTTGAGGCGAACGCGTTTGCCGGTCTGAATCAAATGTTCTTTTCGCACACAACGGTATTCGGGATCGTGTAATAGAAGGTAGGCGAGTTCTCCACCTTGCTGCACAAGGTGCATCCGTGCCATGCCATCCACCTTTTCCTTGAAGCCGGAGCGTCCCAGCAATTCGCTGAGGATGATTCCGGAATCGTTGTAACTAAGAGTCTGGTCAAAATCGCTGGCCAGTAAGAATTGCCTGTTTCCGCTAGTTTGAGTGTTCATCGTAAATCAATTCTCTTCACTGCTACCTACTCAATAGGCCGTTTTCTGGATTTGTGCCAATGTTATGTAAGCCATCTTACCAAAAAGCTGACATGACAAAGGAACAAATTGTCATTACAATATGATTTATGAGTGCCCAGCACAAGCATGGTGAAGTTTCACGGCAATTACTGGCAGAGATCGCCATGGGGAAATACGCTCCATCTGGCCGTCTGCCAGCGGAAACCCAACTGGCCCGGCGGTTTCATGTTTCACGCCCAACGGTTGCCCGTGCCTTGCGGGATTTGCAGGAAAAGGGGTTGATTGAGCGGCACGCGGGTTCGGGGACACAACTCAAAAGTCCCGTTGAAAAGGGGACGATTGGGGGAAGGCAGATTGGGTTGTTGATTCCAGGACTTGGAAAAACGGAGATTTTTGAAATGGTATGTGGAGAGCTGGCCAGTCTGGCGCGTGCGCGTGATATTACGCTTCTTTCTGGAGGGGAGATTCTGAAGCCTCAAGTCCTTGATGAGAAAGCCGTGATGGATCTTTGTTCCCACTTTATTGAGCAACAGGTGGTCGGCGTGTTTTTTACGCCATTTGATGGTAGCAAGGAAGGGGTGAACCGGCGCATTGCCGAGAAGCTGACCAAGGCTGGAATTCCGGTTGTGTTGCTGGACCGAGATCTTGAGCCATTTCCCAGGCGAAGCGCATTTGACCTCGTGGGCGTGGATAATCTGGCTGGAGGATGTCTTTTGGCGGAACATTTGATCAAGCTGGGCTGTCGTCGCATTGCTTTTCTGGCGCGGTTGCAGTATCCGCCTTCGATCAATGCGCGAATAGCCGGTGTTCGCGAGGCTCTGGCCGGGTTCAAGATTGAATTACCCCCAGACTGGATTCAAGTTGGCGATCCGGAAAATCCCCGTTTCATACATTCACTTGTGGCAGGGGGGCGTTGGGACGCGGTGGTGTGCAGTAACGACTTGATTGCGGCGCAGCTCCTGCGCTCGCTTGAGCGGAATAATGTTTCTGTGCCTCGCGATCTGCGGGTTGTTGGCTTTGACGACGCAAAGTATGCCACCCTTCTGGGAGTGTCTTTGACCACGATGCGTCAACCGTGCCGAGACATTGCAATCACGGCGTTTCGCGCGATGACAGAACGAATATCCGATCCCACCCTCCCTCCAAGAAGCATTTTATTGACACCGCAACTGGTGGTGCGCGAGTCCTGTGGGGCTTATCTTCCGCGAGGTTCGGAAAAGCTGTAATGGTTCATTGTTACCGGATTTCATCACCGGACAAATGCCTTGATGGTGGCGAAAGGTGCTGATGTCTGTTTGACTGGACGTATCGTGTAGGCTCCTACTGAGGCGGGAACAATGAATGTTTCTGCGTAGTGTATTTCCCATGGGGCAAAAGCACCGTCCGGGCTTTCAACGATGGCTGATTCGCCTTCGATAAGATTGAGAACGTTGACCCCATTGAAAGTATTGTGTGGGACGGGCTTTGTAAACCAGTGGCGACGCGTCTCGATAAACTCCCGTTTATGAAGCCCGGTGCTTTCCTCATGCCAGCCATCACCGGATTGGATGGGGTGAATCTGGTTAATGAGGTTTTTTTGTACCCAATCGGTTGTGCGGTCCCATTGGATATTGGCAAGCCCATGTTCCAAATGGATTGGACGCGGCTTCCCGTCCAGCCCGAGTCGTCCCCAATCCCACATCTTGAATGTGAAAATGTAAGGTGTTGCGCTGATCTCAAGAACCATGGAATTGGCTCCTGAACAGTGGACTGTGCCGCCTGGAATCAGAAAGTGATCGTGTTTTTTTGCGGGCCAGCAGTTTGCATATTTTTCAGCAGGGAATGGAGGTCCACCCTTTTGAGCCAGTTCGAGATCTCGCTTCATGGCCGATTTGTCAACATGCTCTTTAAGCCCCAGAAAAACATGAGCATCCGGTTTTGCATCCAGCAGGTAGTAGCTCTCGTCCTGTGTGTAATGCATTCCAAAGTGCTGTTGAATGTATTCAGTGAGTGGATGAACCTGGAAGGAAAGGTTTCCACCCCCCATGGTGTCGAGAAAGTCGAAACGGATGGGAAATTCGTCGCCAAAGCGTCCATGAACAGCCTCGCCGAGCAAGGCGTGAGGTTGATCGAACACGAGATCAATGGACGGGAGTTCCACGCGCACGGAACCAAACGTAAGATAGAGACTGTTTTCCTCTGGCACGCAATCGAAACACCACCCGTAGTTGGGCTTGTCGGGTGGCAGGCCACAGACCTCCTTCATCCATTGGCCCCCCCAAGGCGCAGGATCAAAGAACGGCACCACACGGAATGGACGTCTTGCTGTCAACTGTAGACCGCGGCGTATGGCATCACCCCCGACAAGTTTTGGCATTCCGGAAAGATGGGTGTCGAGAATGAAATCCCACTTTGCGATGAGGGGGCGTTTCCATCGGTCCGCAACACGCCAATCAACAAAAAACGCCCTTTTATACTGAAGACCGGGCTGTGAACCGTGGTTGGTTGTTCCAAGGTTTGATGTTTCTCCGCGACGGAAACGGTTCTGTGCCTCCCAACGCGCCAGGTCTGCGTAAACAAGCAGTCCAGAACTGTCAATTAAATAGGATCCACAGCCGGCAATGAGTATCACCCCGGATTTGATGGCGGAGATTTCGCCGCGCAATCGGGCGATTTTGTTTTGATCGAAGAATTGGGGAAGAGTTAACCCCCCCATGAATCCGAAGACGGGATCCTCTCCACCAAGAAATGGAGCGGTCAGTGTTTCAGTATCTTTTGTGGAAAGCAGGGCGCTGGCGGAACGCAACACAAGGGCTGGGGCGAGGTGTGATTCGAACTGACGTAAAATCTCCTCTTCATCCACGCCCGGATAACATTCAATGACGACGATCGTTTTTGGCGTGTTGCGTTTTTGAATGGCTTCTGAGAGACGTTGTGAACAGGCGCACCAACCAGAGACAGCGGCATCATCGCTATTGGGGACAGGGACGGAAGGAAATGGGTCGTAGTTGGAATTGTTCATTTGCAGGATTGTGTCTTAACGAGCCATTCGGCAGCCAGGAGAGCTGCGTCATCCCCACGTTTGGAGGATAGGATTTGAACCTTTCCCCATGGGGTATGCGCATGAGCGTTTGTGTAGTTGATAATGGCTGGGAGAATGATGTCGGCACTCCCCATGACACCCCCTCCAAGAATGAGTGTTTCAGGATCGTAGGCATGGATGAGATTGACTGCGAGAGTGGACCAGACTTGAAGACTATGCTCACGAAGGTGGATTGCGCAGGCGTCACCCTGTGATGCCCAACGGAATACTGCGGCGTAGTTGATTTCAGGTTCCCGAGCGAGGGGGCTGAGTGAAAACAATGGATCGTTGCGAGCCAGTTGCCCCAAAACAGATGTTGAAGCTTCAACTTCGGCGCAGCCGAGATTACCGCAGACGCAATGTTGTCCACCATAGCGCACAGTCAGGTGTCCGCCCAAAATGGATGCTTGACCGTGTTCTCCGCGCAGAATGTGTCCATCCACGATGGCTGATACTCCCAGACCGGTTCCCAGAGTGATCATCACGAGGTTCTGGCGTCCCATTCCCGCCCCGTATTGCCATTCTCCGATCATCGCCATCCGTGCGTCGTTCTCAATGGCAAGTGGGAGTCCAAAGGCTTCCCGAGCCCATGCTTGAAGGTCAATTGAGCTTGCGTTCCCAAATTTTCCAAAGTGATCCATGATCCTGGCCTTGGAAACATCGATGACGCTGGGATAGGAAATGCCAATTCCTTCGCAACGCCTGATTCCAATGTGATTTTGTATGCAAATGGAATGAAGGCTTTTGGAGACCACGGCGAGGCGGTCTTTAAGCGGTTGTTCGGCATGAGCTGGCAGAATTTCGCGAACGGAGACTTGCCCGTCTTGGACAACTCCAAGCTTGATGCGTTGCCCGCCAAAATCAACCGCCAGTGTGATCACGGTTCCTCCCGGCGCATGTCGAGAGTGACAGCAAAGCGCGAGCTGACATAGAGGACTTCACTGAATTCGAAAGCGCGGTTACCGGGGTCGAAAACGGTATGTCTGCGAAGCAATAATGGGGTTCCGCGAGTGACTTGAAGCAAGCGTGCCGTGCGTGAATCAGCGCACATGGCAAGGAATTCTTCCCGTGCATGATGTGGGCGCACGCCAGAGGCGGCCTCAATCGTTTCGTAAAGAGGGTTGCCGAAATTTTCGGTTCCTTTGAGGCTGAGGCGTGGGTGAAACCACGATGTGGATTGAAGGACTGGTTTGCCATCCCAACCGCGCACGCGGTCCACACGCCAGACACGAGTGCCTTTTTCGAGTTGAAGGGCACGGGACGCATCTGCACTGGCTTCGACACTTCGATAATCCAGTCTGAAATTGGTGACGGTAATGCCTTTGGACGCCATTTCCTGTGTAAAACTGCGCCAGGCGCGGATGCCCGATTCCGGGTGGGCCTGACAGACATGGGTGCCGACTCCGGCTTTGCGTTCGAGAATTCCTTCAAAAACAAGCTTGCTGATGCCGGAACGAACGGTTCCCCGGCTGACCCCCAGCTCTGCCGCCAGTTTTACTTCATCGGGGAGAAGTTCCCCGTTTTGATATTCAGGTCGATGCGCCAAATCCCGAAGCAATTGCTCCACCTGAGAATGAAGTGGCACAGGACTGTGATGATCCAAAGTGAACATATGACCTTTTGTATAAACAAAAGAGATATTGAAGTCAATGTGTTCGAGAAGGAAAACCAGGAAAAAGAAGATTGACTTGTAAATAATATAGTGTTCAAATGTTTGAACAATTACCAGTTTTGATGTGCCCACAAGGCGAGCGTCTATTTGACATCTCTGGAGCAGCGGGTGCGGTCAACCCTGTGTCCATATCGATCAATCCTTCTGATCTGACTGATGTAAAATGAAGATGTTTGTTTTCAAAGAAACGGTTTGTTTGTTGTTGGAGCTTATCGAGATTGGCCGTATGTGCATTCGAAACTGGATGGCAATCGGGGAAAGAAGGCTTCTCTGAAGGTCGGTGATTCCAGACTTTGGATGATTGACCCTGAGAGATCAACTTGAGTAAAGTAATGGAAATCCATGTCAAACCTACCCAGTCCCAGTGAGGGCAAAGAGACTCATTGCCGTTGGAGTCGTTCCCTGACTTTTGTGTCGTTGATAGCCATGTTTGGAGGTTTCCTTTTTGGCTACGATACGGCTGTCATTAACGGCGCGAATCAGTATCTCAAAATCCACTTTTCACTAACCCCCGCACTTGAGGGAATGTGCGGGGCCAGTGCCATTTTGGGGTGTATTCCGGGAGCGATGTTTGCCGGATTTGTGAGCGACCGTTTTGGACGGCGCAAGGTGCTGTTTGTATGCGGACTTTTATTTGCCATATCAGGGTTGCTTTCTGCCATACCAAGGACTTTGGGCGAGTTTTTGGCGGCCCGTTTTATCAGTGGCTTGGGAATTGGCGCCTCCTCGATGATCTGCCCCATCTACATTGCTGAAATGGCACCCAAAGCCTGGCGTGGGCGTCTGGGCTCACTCTTTCAGTTTGGGATTGTCAGCGGCATTTTTATTACCCTCTTCATCAACGCCCGAATACAAGGTTTTGGGGATGAGGCATGGAATGCTGCAAGCGGTTGGCGATGGATGCTGGGGGCGGAGGTGCTGCCTGCAATATTCCTGCTGGCGTTGCTGTTCTTTGTTCCCGAAAGTCCGCGCTGGCTGCTTCAGGCAGGACGCGAGCCTGAAGCGCGCGGCATTCTTGAGGACATTGGTGGAGAAGCTCATGCAAAGACTGAAATTGCCGCAATGCGTGATGTCTTGAGTGGCGAAGAGGGGGGGATGGGACAGTTGTTTCGTGGACAATATCGAACGCCATTGATCATCGCCGTTTGCCTGATGGTATTTTCCCAATTCTGTGGCATCAACGCCATCATGTATTATTCCACAAAAATTTTCACAACAGCTGGAATTGGCGTGAAAGACTCGTTTACCTCATCTGTCATCGTTGGGCTGGTTAATCTTTTGTTCACATTTGTAGCAATGGCCCTTGTCGACAAGGCTGGGCGAAAACCGCTGCTCGTTATTGGATTGACGGCGCAAATCATTGCCCTGGGTGCGGTCGGATGGATGTTTGAGTCTGGAGAACATGGCGTTGCGTTGCTCATTGCCATCGTCAGTTTCATTGCTGCCTTTGCCATGGCTTTGGGGCCGATCCCGTGGATTCTCTGCTCCGAAATCTTCCCAACAAAAGTCCGTGGACGCGCCATGTCCATTGCCACTTTTGTCATCTGGACATCGTGTTACATCGTGACTCAGACCTTTCCCATGTTGAATGACAACCCAAAGATTGGCCCGGCGCTGACGTTTTGGATTTTTGCTGCGTTCAGCTTTTTAGGGCTGTTTTTTGTCCTGTTCAAGGTGCCTGAGACAAAGGGACGCAGCCTCGAAGAAATCGAAAAAGCCTGGAATCGATAAAGACTGGTTGGATCAGCGTGGAGACGTTGCTTCGATTCTGTCGAGGCGTGGCGCAATGACTTTGTGGGCGAATTGGAATGATTCCGCCAGCATGACGAAAAATACCCCCACGATCAATCCGATGCCGAGGGTGACACTCCAATGCCGTGGGCGGAAATCCCGTATGGCCGGTGCGTAAGCAATCAATCCGAACACGGCTGACAGCACGCCAATGGCATCAATGCTGGCCCTTTGCCAATAACTGCCTCCCAGCCGGACCCACATGCCAAATTCATCAAAAGCCAGCGCCATCCCAATGCCGTATAATATGGCTGTCATTTTCAACTGGCGTCCTTCGGGGCGTTTGAGCAGCAGATAGGCCCCAACTCCGGCCAGAATGAAAATTCCGTAGTTCAAGTGATGAATGTGAGACCCTCCCAAGTGCAAATACAGATCAGGAATCCGCCGTGACATGATCAGAAACACCGTGATACGCGCCAGAATAAAGGTCAGTAGAAACGAAAACAGGATGATTCGCGCCAAAAATGGTGAATTACCGGGTTTTTCCATTAAGCCGCTCATGAAAATTTAATATACCCCCCGAAAATGCCGATGCAAGAATTTGAGTCTCTTTGAAATAGAGAGAAACCGGCGTTTTGGAGAAAAAGAATGTTGGAATGAAGACGTTTGTCTCCTAGACTCCCGGTTATTGCCGCTTGAAGAATTTTCCCGAATTAACATGAAAAACATGAGCTGCATGATACTGGTTCTGGCCTTGGCCGCCCCGCTGATTTCCGGGTGTACAACCTCCTATAAATCAGCGGACGATTACGAACAAAAGGAACATCGTTACGCCTTGGCCAATGTCAGCCCGGAAGAGGTTCGCGCGCACTTGGATCGCTATACCAATTCTGTTGTGGCTTGGGCGGGCATTATTAAGGACACCGATGCCTACGAGGATGGAAAAGATTTCCAGATTCGGGCCGTATCCACCTTGGAACATCATTACTACGATTGGAAAGTCAATCACCTGAAGTTCAAGGCCCCCTATTGCGTTTCGAGCCGTGGAGAAGGTCTGTTCCGGGTGGAGTGGTTTATGAAGCGCGTTGTCGATGTTGCGGGTAGTCGTGATGCAGAAGATTACGCCGCGCCTGGAAAACTGGCCATTGTTTATGGAACGCCGGTCAAGGTTGAGAATGATGGCGTCGTGGTCTTGAACTACCACTATCTTCGAGTGCTCAAGAGCAGCGATGTGGATGCCCGCAGTCTTGACTATGGCCGTCCTGATACGACCAAAAAAGCGGCCAAATAAACAATCCTTCTGAATTTGAAAGGGCTTGGCAGCGAGAAAACCTCATTGCCAAGCCCAGTTGTTTTATCCCCACTCGGTTTGCAGTGTTCCAGACAGTCAGGAAATAATTCTACCTCCTTTATTCATCGTTAGATTGCAGTTGATTATTTCTGAAAACCTGGAACAAAGTCTTAAAAGACAATTGCTGTTAACATATGTTTTGGTTGTCTTAAAAATTTATTTCAAAAGAATTTGATCCCCATCTTGCAGATAATAATGAACCCTGTTGCTTTCGTATGGATTAGCATTTACGGTGAATTCACGGGAAGTTTTGGTTTCTGGATCAATTGAAATTATTCTAACCCCCCGCATCGGAATTTCTCCTGTCTTTAATTCCGAATAAAACTCAGTGATCTCAAAGCAAAAAACTGGAGTTCCATCAATGATGGTGGAATCATTTAAAACCTCTTGGTTTTTAGATGCCAGATGTGGCAGTAAGGTATATTTTGAGACTATACCACAACTATTTACTTTAATGTGGCGATAAGTTAGACGACAAAACTGACTTATTACCTGAGTATTAGTTGTCCAATTGGGAGTTTTATCTTCAGCTTTTGGAACCTCAACAACATCTCCCCATTCAAGTAGAGGATCTTTTGAGCGATCTCCATCCTCCAAAATCTTGAGAAAATTTACATCAATGACATTGGTGGATCCATCTTGATTGCGACGTTGAATCTTTATTTTTGAGATGTCACCCCAAGGAATATTATGCATTTCCTCAAAAGTAAGGTCCCTAGTTTTATTGAGCTTACCAGAAAACGATTGATTCAGTAATTTCTTTTCTTTGGCACAAGCCATGTCGATGAAATCAGCTAATTCCCAGCGAATTCTACCATATTGGCTTCGTTCAATGAGTGGAGTTGTATCTTTTGAGTTTTTGAGCCAGATTGTCTTGTGATTAAGATATTCATCGGTTGCACCGGCTGCACGTAACAGCTTTGCAATTTCTGATAGTTTTACTCTGGCATCCAGTTCTTGTGGTTCCCGTTTTGTGAATTCAATTGGTGCATTGCCTTTATCATCAACAATGTTTGGGTTTGCTTTACATGCCAAAAGAGCTTTAACGGCTTCTAGATTGTTCCGAATGGTAGCGTAGAAAAGAGGTGTTTGTCCCTCAAACTTTTGATTGATATCCGCGCCAGCTTTGTAGAGTGGCTCTATCAGCTCCGCTTTTTTCAAATCGATTGCCATAAAGAGGAGAGGCCTGGTGTCATTTGTAGTTATGGCTGATGCTTTGTAGCGGAGCAAAAGCAGTGTGATATTAGTATCGTAATTAAATGATTGAGAAAGCAGTGATTTTCCGTCTTGTGAAAGATTTGGATTGGCCCCATGGGCGAGGAGTGTTTCAACGATCTTTGGTTTACTAAGTGAAAGAAATAGTGGTGTAATGGTTCGTTTCTGGGTTCTATTCGGTTCTACTAATTGGATAGTTTTGTTGGGATCGGCGTGTGCATCTAACAGGGCATTCACCATATCAAGGTAATTCCGAGCAATGGCATTGGCGAGTGCAGTGGAATGGAAGATTGTGTCTACGTAAAAACGCCTAACATATTTAATTTCACCTGTTTTATTTGGATCAGCGCCATTAGCTAAGAGAAGTTTTGCCATGTCTAAATCACTTTGGAATGCTGCAATGAGTATGGCGGTGACGCCTTCTTCTGTTACAACATTAACGTCTGCCTTGTGATCAATGAGGAGTTTGGCGATCTCGGTATTGTTATTAAGGACTGCAAAAGTTAATGCCGTTTCGCCTTTATTATTCGTTGCATTAACGTCCGCTTTGTGATCAATGAGAAACTTGGCTATTTCGGTATTGGGATGGAGGCTTGCATACATTAGCGCTGTGACCCCCTCCGTATTAGAGGCATTTACATCAGCTTTATGGTCGAGGAGAAGCTGGGCCAACGTAGTTGATGTCTTGCCGGGTATTAGAGTAGTAGCAAATAATGGAGTGACTTTATAGTTTCCCGATTTTTCATTTGGATCAGCTCCTGCCTTTAAAAGGACTTCGGCGATGCTTTGAAAACCGTTTCCGACGGCAATATCAAGTGGTGTTTGAAATATCTCATTTTTAACTTTGATGTCTGCGCCATTGGATAGCAATAATTCGACCATGGCCTTATGTCCTGAAGAAACAGCTAGGATCAATGGATGTCTTTGTTTATATCCTACGTTAGGATCTCCGCCATTTTTTAGAATAAATTCTGCAACGCGGATATATCCTTGATTTGCCGCGTTTTGGAGTGCAGTTCCTGCTGAGGAATATTGAAAGGAGTTGATGAGGTCAGGGCTGTCCTTGATGGTCTTTTTTACGTGTTCGAGTTCTGCTTGTTCTTCATCAATTACAGTGGCGATGGCAGAACTATTTGTGCTTTGGACAGCCGCAGGAATTGCGGCTTTTTGTGGTGCTGAGGCGGCTGTTAATTCTTTCAGTTTAGCTTTTAAGTCAGCTTCCAGGCGTTTCAACGAGTTAGATTCTCTGGAAACAGCATCATACTTTTCGTCCATGTACGTTTGAATTTTATCAATAGTTGAACTAACTATTTTTTTTCCAGTTAAGTATGCCGGATCATTTGTTGACATCGAATTTAATTCCCCCTTTTGTCCCTCGAGTAACTCAACGAGTTTTACTAATTTTTCGTCTGGCTTAGTGATAGTAAAAAAGTTGAGTCTTTCTTTGTAAGACATACCAACTATCTGTCTAAGCACATTTTCAGCTTCCAGTGCCTTTCTTATGGTTTCTTCATAGAGAGCCTGGGTGACCTTTATTTCAGGTGACACGTTGTTGACGACTGTGGGATTACTGGTAACAGCCGTGACAGGCTCCTGAACTGTGCTTCCAAGGTTTTGTCGGCTGAGTGAGACCAATTGTGGCTGATCTGGAAACTCGCTGACGATGCGTTGATATTGGGTGTTGGCTTCGGCTGTTTTTCCCTGTTTGCGGTAGCATTCACCTAGGCGAAATATTGCTGTGGCAACGAGCTTGCGGTCTTTGTCATGTTCGGAAATGGCGGATTGATACGCCTCCATTGCCGCCGGTAGGTTGTGATTGGCCTCTTCCTCAAAAAGCCCACGTTGAATCAGCGCAGTGATATTGTTTGTGTCTGCAAACAGCGGGGTGGCTCCCAGAAATAATGTCAGTATTAAAATTATTTTTTTCATAATGCCCTTCATTGATTGAATTGTGTTTGCAGTGTGCCGGAATGGGATGACTCAGTTGTCATGGTTTTGTAAATAACGGGTGTTTCAAAGTTCAAGCCGGTAGCCGATCCCATGCACTGTTTTGATCCAGCGAGGATGGTCGGGATCGGACTCAATTTTTCCGCGAAGACTTGCAATGTGGTTATCCACGGTTCTCGTGGTGGGGAATGCTGCATATCCCCAGACAACATCCAGAAAACGCTCGCGTGAAACGGGTTCTCCGGGGGATTCCAGTAACAGACGTAACACGGAAAATTCCTTTGCTGTCAAGTGAATCTCTTTTCCCTTTCGTTCGGCTTTTTGGCGTGTGAAATCAATTTTGGTTTCCCCCAACTGAATTGTCGTGGGTGCAGAGGCCTGTTTTTGAAAGCGACGGAGCAGGGCACGGACGCGTGCGAGCAATTCTTCGGTGCTGAAGGGCTTGATGAGGTAATCATCCGCGCCGACATCAAGACCTTTGACGCGGTCTTCTACCTGTCCCTTTGCAGTGAGCATCAGAATGGGGGAGGTGATTTCAAGACGGCGCAACTCTGCGCAAACGGCAAAGCCATCCAACTTTGGCATCATGATGTCGAGCAACAGAAGATCGGGCTTTTCCTCAATCGCACGGTGCAGTCCCGCTTCACCATCGGCTGCAGTGAGCACGCGATACCCTTCCGCTTCGAGACAATCCGAGAGCGCGGTGCGCATGGGAAGTTCGTCTTCGACAATCAGGACACGGGGCATGAGATGGTTCATTTGCATGACATCAGTTGTTTTGAGGAGGGTGGGGAGCATCGTTTTTGAACTCCATTGTAAAACGGCTGCCGTGGCCCGGTGCACTGTGGACAATGATGCGGCCTCCATGACCCTCAACAATGTGTTTGACGATGGTCAGCCCGATTCCAATCCCCTGTGTTTCACGGCGCAGCTCTGAGCCCAGCCGGTAGAATTGTTCAAAAATCTTTTCCTGTTCTGAAGCAGGGATGCCTGGTCCCTGATCCTGAACCCACAGGGTAAGACTGTTGCTCTGGCCGTCGGCTGCGGCTCCAACAGTCACCGTGGTGCCGTTGGGAGAGTGCTTGAGCGCGTTGTCAATCAGGTTGATCAAGGCTTGTTGTATGGCAAGGCTATCACAGTTGAAATTGGCCTTTTCCGGTGGAAGTTTGGAAATATCCAATGTCAGAGCAACCCCGTGTTCCTGTGCGTTTGGCGTGAGAAGTTGGACGGTTTGGCTGACCAGCGCATGGATATCAGCCGGTTCAAATTGATACTTTTTTCGTCCCTGTTCGATGCGCGAAAAATCGAGAACATTTTCGATCAAAGATGAGAGCCGGCGGCACTCTTGAACAATAAATTGATAGTATTCCTGCTGTTTTTGTGCCCCGGTTATTTTGCCGCGATGCAAGCCTTCCGCAAGCAGCCGGACCGAGGCGATGGGGGCGCGTAATTCATGTGACACTGCGGATACAAAGTTGCTTTTCAATTCTCCCAGCCGAATTTGTTCATTGAACGCCTTTGCCGCCATATACAACCCGATGACAGCGGTCAGGGCAGAGACGAACACGAGAAGGGCGATGATGAGCGTGTGTTGTTGTTGTCGTGCGTAGAGTAATTTTGGTGATGCCAGATGGAGATTGACTGTCAGGGATTTCAAGTCTGTTGAGTTGGGCCACTTACCGGATGCGGAGGCAAGAATCTTGCCGGAAGCGTTTTGGGAGAAGACAGTTTTGCCTGCGATTTCAACGCTGATACCTGCGTAGTCGGGCGGGGGAGTGCGGGATTTGATGAGGATTTCCCAAACCATTTCACTCACGAATGGTTCGTGTTTACCGTCCACTTGAATGAGGGCGTTGGGTGAATTGGAGTCCAATGCGGTCATGGTGACGAGCCAGTTTTGTTTCCTCCAATCCGTCCAAAAAATGCGAGGAGTCGTTGAGTTTGTTAAAAGAGCATTTCTTTTGTTCTGGAGGAATTGTCGGTAGGCTTCCTGGGTTTTCCAGGAAAGACGCGTTAAGGCTGCCTGTGAAGTTCCTGCATGAGACGCAACTTTTTTTTCTATGGAATCGAGAATTACCGGTGTTGCGAGACTGGGGTAATTCAAGACATTGGTGTAGAGAATCCCCAATTTTTCGTCACTGGGCGCTTTTTCCAACAGGATTTGCTGCCACTGAGCGAGAACGTTGATGGGAAGACCGCTCTCGGTGATCGCGTTGGTGCGATTTGACAGGCGCTCAAGCCGTTGTGTGACGTTACTGCCGAGTTTGATTTCCAGAAGAGCCAATGTGTATTCCGCCTGATCTGCAAAGTTCTGAGGTGGGGAGAGTGAAAGGAATCTCGCATACGCTTGAGCGGCTTTGACGCCATTTGTTGATTGGTATTCCAAATCGCGTGCCTGTTGCCAGAGTTCGCTTTGGTCTCCAGTCAACTGAGCCTTATCTAATGGCTGAATGGAGGGAATGGTGGAGGATGGAATCCTGCGGTAGGTTTTTAATTTTCCGTCCCAACCATAAATTGAACCTTCCTTGTCAATGACCATTGACCCCATGGCAATGTAATTATCATCAGCCCATGTCTGAATGAGCTGGTCAAAAAGAGGGGCTGCGATGGTTGATTCCGTTTTATATTTGGAATTCCAGAAGGGCGCAACGGAGGGGGCGTGTGGCTTTTCACTTGATGCGGTTGCGCCGTGATAAATGTCAATGACTCTGAGGGGCATTATTGAACTCAGATCGCGCGAGAGAGAGGCCGCGAGGCTTTCGGCAATTTGAGCACAGTTTTCCTTTGCCTCGGTCTCAGCGAGAATGCGTTCCTGCCTGAGCGAAAAGACACCGACGCTGACTAAAATCGCCAACGGCAGAAGAATAAGCACTCCCTGCCGGAAAAACGATTTGCGTTTGTTTGACAAAAAGGCTTTCACCGTGATCCGTGTGTGACACAGTAATACCAGTGATTGGTCTGGTTGTCATGGATTTGTAAAATCCTTGAAGAGGGATTTTTCGCATTCCGGGCAGAGCCCATGAGTCAATTGGGCATCTGTATTTTTGTGGAGATACTTTTCCAATGGCTCCCAATCCCCGGACTTGTTGCGTATGCGTTTGCAGGACGAGCAAATGGGCAGGAGTCCGGAGAGTGATTTCACTTCACCGAGTGCGGTTCTGAGTTGCTGGACAAGCTCTTCGTTTTCTGCGCGGACTTTATGGCGTTCTGTTACGTTCTGGAACAGCAACAGACATCCCTGGTTTTTCCCGCTGGAGCTGGTGAAAGGGTTGGCGCGCACTTCGAAGTAATTGGTGACAGTTCCCTGAGACAGGCTGATTTCCCGTTCACATGAAGCGTTGATGGCACAAAAATCTTTTACCTGAGGCCAAAATGGGAGCTTATCCGCGGGCATTCCAATAATGTCAGGTGTCAGTTCGGGCAACATTTTGGCGGCAGCACTATTAAAATCAACGATGCGTTGTTTGTTGTCGAAAACAAGAATGCCATCCCGGATGGCCGCGAATAGAATGTATTGCGGAACCCCGCGCAGATCGAGAACACGGAATCGGAACAATCCATGCCATGCCATGAGTGTGCTGAGGCCAAACCCCAGGGATGAAAACTCGATCTTTCTTCCAAAGGGCTGGAGCACGTCATCTACGATATTTGCCATGATTGGAGCCAGGCCAGACCCAATCATGATAAGAAATTGAAGTCGATATGCCGGCGGTTGTTCCAACATTCTCTGGAGTAAAATAATGATTCCCGAAGCTCCGCACACATACGCGTAGGAGACGAAAATCCAGTAGGCAACTCCTTGGGCTCTTCCCAGTTGAAATAGTTGGTGTGAGTCATTTGTAAAAACCAGTCCAACCATGGTAAGACCAATGACGACAGCGGCTCCAATTCCCCATCGGCTGAAAGGCTCCATTCGTCCCGAGAATCTCATGGTGAATGCCAACCACGCCGGCGGGAGAACAACAATTCCAATATATCCGAGACCGATGCGAATATCCTTTGGAATGCTGGTGTGAAATATCACGCAGACCAGAGTGGCAAGAGTCCACCATGTCAATCCCATTGAATAAATCGCCAGTGGCGTGGCTCCTGGCGTGGTTCGGCGTTTCCAGCATCGTAATGCAATTTGAACTCCGATGCAGGCAACGACAATGTAGACAGGGATCAGGTAAGCCGCATTGTTTTTCATGGCTTTCGGAAGAAAACCTTCTGATGGCTTTGGTTGCGAAGTTTCATATGAAACGCCCTGTCAAATATTGTTTGCGCCTGACTTCGGGAAATCGTTCGATTGCATAACGCAACATGGTGCGAGGCATTTTATTTCCATATTGCTGTAGAAATTGTTCTAGAACCTGCGTGTTGCGCTTGCCAACTTCCCGGAGCATCCATCCACAGGCTTTATGCAACAAGTCCTCAGAATCGCCCAAAAGTAATTCCGTTATTTTGAGAGTGTCATCGAATTCGTTGTTTCGTATGAAGGCAAATGTGGAAACGATGGCAATGCGCCGGTCCCAGAGAGACTTGGATTTTGCCAGCTTAAGGAGCAGGTCTCTTTTGTCCTGTAAAAGATGTGCCCCAAGAATTAGCGGGGCAGAGGCATCTACCAGATTCCAATTGTTAACCTGCTTTCTATTCTTTAAATAAAGCTCGTAAATGGCCTCTTGATTCTCTCCCTTCTGATATTGTTCAACAAAGATCAACAGAGCCAAAAGTCGCTCCTCATTGTAAATGGACTGTAGAAGCTGTTCTGTTTCTGACAGGGGAAGGCTTTTGAATTGATGGACGACGTTTCGAACCAATGGAACGGTGATTCCAAGAAAACGGTCTCCCTCGCCGTATTGGCCTTTACCTGTCTTGAAGAAACCGGCAAGAAATTTTGCTTTTTCCGGGTTTTCAAGGGAAATCAACGCCTTATGTGCCTGACTTGCGGTCAACGGCGCATTCTTGTTTAAGGCCTCCTCTTTAGATAATTGTCGTGGCATGAAATGGCTGTTTGAAATCCTCTTATGAATAGGTCAATTCAATCTGATGTGAAAGAAAAAATATTCCCGTTCTGAAAATGCTTGATTCCGGTTTGTCTGCGACGCTGGTGAAACAACTGTTGTTTTTTAATCTTGCGGAAGAATCGGCGTGACGTTGCCAGGGGGCTGCTTTATCGTTCTCAACGAACGATTTCATGAACAGTATTTTCCAATTGACTATGGCAATGATCGTGGGCGGCGGACTCGTGGGCTGCACTGCGGCATTTGCTCAAAGCAGTGATGCCAAACTAAACGCGTTTTTTCAGGATTACTTGGATCATTGGTTTCAACAGCGTCCACTTGATGCAACGGTTCTGGGGGACCACCGTTTTGATGATCAATTGGACGATCTTTCGCAACCTGCGCGTGATCGTTTCGTTGCATTTTTGCGCCAGACTCAGAAAGATTTGCCATTGAAGGTGGATGTCAGCCAACTGTCTCGCGATGGCAAAATTGATTACGAAATTTTTTCCCAGGACCTTAAACGTTCCATCTGGCAGGCGAAGAACCTGCATCCATTTGAAGAGGATCCGCGTGTTTACGGCAGCTATATTTCTGACAGCGTTTTCATTCTTTTGACTCAATCGACGCTTCCAAAGGAGGTTAACATCTCTAATTGCCTTGTCAGGATGGAGAAGATTCCCTCTGTCGTTGCTGCCGCACGGGCCAATTTACGCAACCCACCACATGCCATTTTGGATACGGCAATCCGACAAAACAAGGGGGCAATTGCATTTTACGAAACAGATATTTTTACTGTGGTGGGTAAGACCCCACAAATGGAGGCTTTAAAGGTGGCTTCAGCTCGGGTTGCCGCCTGTCTGAGAGAGTATCAGAAGTTTTTGGAGACGGATTTATTGCCCAGAGCCAATGGCGAATGGCGGATTGGGAAAAAGAAGTTTTACCAGAAGTTGGAATTGGAAATGGACGCGGGCATTACGGCTGATCAGGTATATGCTGATGCCAGAGCCGAGTATGAGCGGGTGCAGCGAGACATGTATGTCATTTCGCGCCAGCTATGGGGGAAATACTTTCAGGGACAGCCATTGCCACCAGACGACGTTGAGGGGCGTAATTTTGTGGTGAGGAGTGTATTAACAAAAATTGGGCAGAAACACAGCACGCCCGACCGCCTTGTCAAAGACATCAAAACAGATGTTGCCCAGGTCAAGAAGTTCATACAGAAATCCGGCTTTTTGCGTTTGCCTGATCCTGATCGTTGCAAGATCATTGAGATGCCCGAATTTCAGCGTGGCAATTCCACAGCCTACATGAACCCACCCCCTCCGCTTGATCCTTATGCGACGGGTTTCTATGCAGTCAGTCCTCCACCAAAGGATTGGGATGCTGCCCGAGTGGCCAGTTACTTGGAGGAATACAATGATTACATGCTGCACATTCTTACCATTCACGAGGCGTATCCAGGGCATTATGTGCAGTTTGAGTATGCGAATAAAAATCCATCCAAGATTCGCCGAATCCTTCAGTCCGGCTCCTATATCGAGGGCTGGGCCGTCTACACAGAACAAGCCATGCTGGATCACGGTTACGGAGATGGTAATCTGGAGCTGCGCTTGACGCAGTTGAAGTTTTATCTGCGCGCCGTCGTGAACTCCATTCTGGATCACCAAATGCACTGTGAGAATATGTCGGATGAAGAAGCCATGAAACTACTCGTGGATGGGGCGTATCAATCCGAAGGGGAAGCAAGGCTGAAGGTGATTCGCTCCAAACAAAGCTCAGTGCAGCTTTCTACCTACTTTGTGGGACGCATGGCCCATTATCGCTTGCGCATGGCCACGCAACGGGCGATGGGGGATCGCTTTAATCTGGCGGATTATCACAAGGCGGTATTGGACCCCGGCCCGGTACCACTAAAGTTTTTACCCGAGATTGTCCGGGAAAATTATTCTTCCAAAGTCACTCAAAAATGAAAGTGAAACAATTATTTGCCTCGTTGGCTCTTTCTGTTGCTGCCGTTTTCTGTGGAGCAGAAACAGTCAAGACCGATGTCTGTATTTACGGTGGAACTGCCGCGGGCGCTATTGCCGCGCTTCAGGTGGTGAAGATGGGGAAAACAGTGGTGTTGCTTGAGCCGGAGCGGCACTTGGGGGGGCTGACCACTGGAGGCCTCGGATTCACAGATATTGGCAACAAAGCGGCAATTGGCGGTCTTTCTAGGGAGTTCTATAGACGCGTTGGAAAACAGGAGGGCAAGGATGAGGCTTGGGTGTTTGCTCCAAGCACGGCTGAGGCCGTCCTGAATGCCTGGATCAAGGAGTCCAATGTACGCGTCCTGTTTGAACACCGTCTGGCATCTGTCAAAAAGGAGGGAAAGCGCATCGTTGAGATCAAAACTGAAAATGGCGATGTCTTTCGCGCAGAGGAATACATTGACACGACCTACGAAGGCGATCTCATGGCCAAAGCGGGAGTGTCCTATCACTATGGCCGCGAGGCCAATGCCGTCTATGGTGAGACACTGAATGGCATTCGAGAGAAGACGCCCAAACATCAATTCCAAGTTCCTGTAGATCCCTACCTTAAGCCGGGCGACTCATCTAGCGGGCTGTTGCCGTTTATCCAATCCACTCCATTTGGAGAATCTGGCGCCGGGGACCGAAGTGTTCAGGCCTACAACTTTCGCTTGTGCCTGACCAAGAATCCCACGAATAAAATTCCCATTGTTCCTCCTGTTGGCTACGACCCACAGAAGTATGAGTTGTTGGGACGTTACTTGGATGCCCTATCCGCGGCTCAGAAACAAATTACGCTGGACGATTTACTGAAGATTGACATGGTGACACCAGAAAAGACGGACATCAACAATCAAGGTGGTTTTTCGACCGACTCCATTGGAATGAATCACGATTATCCTGAAGCCGACTATGCCACCCGCGCAAAAATCAAGCGGGATCATTTGAATTACATTCAAGGATTTCTTACCTATCTGGCCACCAGTCCTCGTTCACCGGAAGCGGTTCGCACTGAGATGCAGCAATGGGGGCTTTGCAAGGACGAGTTTACAGATACAGACGGATGGCCGCGGCAGATGTATGTCCGCGAAGCACGCCGGATGATCTCCGATTACGTGATGACGGAGAAGAACTGCCGTCGTGTTGAGAATGTGAACGACTCCGTTGGATTGGCGGCCTACACCATGGATTCACATAATTGCCGACGCGTTGTTCGCGATGGCCACGTGGAGAATGAAGGCGACGTGCAAATTCCACCAATGAGTCCTTATTCAATTTCCTATCGTTCCATTGTGCCTAAAAAGGCAGAGTGCGAAAACCTGTTTGTCCCGGTTTGTTTGGCCGCGTCGCATATTGCGTTTGGGTCCATTCGCATGGAACCGGTGTTCATGATTTTAGGCCAGTCAGCGGCGACGGCGGCCACGCTGGCCATAAAAGAAAAGGTACCCGTTCAACAGGTGGACTATTCCGCTCTGCAATCACAACTGCTTTCTGACCACCAAATCCTGGTGTGGACCGGAAAGAAAAGCAAATAGTCTGAAGAATTATTTCTTCTGTGGCGTCAGAGGAGAATTGGGGGTGTTGCCATTCCCTGCTTGATCTCTTGAACGCACGAACCTATTTTCGGACTTATGAAACGTTTGTTCATTTTGATGGTTATTGTGGCTTCAAGCCTGGTGATGCGTGCTGAGGCCGCCGCCGGCTCTGTGCCAAATGGTCCTGCTGCAGACGCGGCGCGACAGGAGGCTGATGAAAGATACAAACGGATGGCTGCTGATATCGTGACGCTCTCGGAAAGCAACCAAGCGCTTCAAGAGCGTATCAACCGCCTGACAGACGAGATTAATAGACTTCGTGAAGATCTGGCTCGGACCTCCTCCGAAGCCGCTGCGGCAAACACAGCCGCAAAAGCCGCCGCCAACAACCAGGGAGTTCGCGAGGATATGAAGACTCTGGCCAACAAGATTGTTGAAGTTGACAAAAAGCGCGAATCGGACAAGCAGGCCATTGCTGAGGAAGTTCGCCGTTCCAATAGCAGACTTGAAGAAGCCATAAACAAGCTGGCAGCCATTGCGGCACAGCCGCCGCCGGTGCGTTCAACACGCTCCAGAGGAGATGATCAAACGTCCTCATCAAAGGGAAAAGACAGCGATAAGGACGCTGTTTCATTGCCAGAAAAAGGCGTTCTCTATGTTGTTCAGCCAAACGACAGTTTGGGCTCCATTGTGAGAGAGGCCAATAAGCAGTTTAAAGAAAAAGGGCTGAAAACCATTACAACAGCGCAAATGAGAGCCGCCAATCCAAAGATTAATTGGGACCGGTTGCGGTCAGGTCAGAAAATCAAGATTCCTTTGCCCTCCAAAAACTAACCCCGCGAAAACAGGAAACGGCGTAGATCAGTTCTTCGCAAGCAAAACAGCAGCTTCGAGCGCGAGGTAATAAGACTTCGCGCCAAAGCCGGCAATCTGGCCAACACAGACCGGGGCAATGAAGGATTTATGGCGGAATTCCTCTCTCGCATGAATGTTGGAAAGATGAATTTCAATGGTGGGAACTCCAATGGCGGAAATTGCATCTCGCAAGGCAATACTGGTATGAGTGTAAGCTGCGGCGTTGAGCACGATCACGTCAAAAGCGCCTTTTGCCTGCTGAATCCAGGTGACAAGATCTCCTTCAAGGTTAGTCTGGCGAAAATCAATTTCAACCCCCAGCTTTTCAGCTCTGCGGCGGACTTCTGCCTCAATGTCCTGTAACGTGGTTCGACCATAAACTGCAGGTTCGCGTTGTCCGAGCAGGTTCAAATTGGGTCCGTTCAAAAACAGTATTTTCATCGGCTTCTCTTGTTGAAGTAACAGTAACCGACACAACGGAATGTGTCGAAGCGAAAAACACGGTTGCCAGATTTCAACCGGACGCTAGTCTGACCTCACACACATAAATAGCCTGTCGAAAAAATAATTCCAGTTTTGTAGAGCCGCCAAAATCCGATAAGAAAGAAATATGAGCATCCTGATAGTCGAAGACGACAAGGTGAATGGGACGATTCTTGAGCGGATGTTGAGTTCTGAAAAATTTGAGACTTTAACGTGTTCAAACGGGGTGGAAGCCTTAAAACTATTGAGGTCCCGCATGGACATCGATGTGGTGGTAGCTGACATCATGATGCCGGAGATGAATGGGCTTGAGATGTTAAGGGATATTAGGGAATCACTGTTGCTAAGTGATACGCCAGTCATTTTATGTTCTGGTGTGACAGACCGCGGGAAGGTGCAACTGGCGGCAGCTTTGGGATGCACCTCCTTTCTGGTCAAACCCATTCAAAAAACGTTGCTGCTCAAAAAAATCGCTGCAGAATTAAGCAAAGCAAAACCTGTTTTGGTATCAGTGAGAGAGGCAATGGCCAGGGGAGGGTTTGATCAGAATATCTATCTAAAGACGGCTCATGTGCTGATTGATGCGTTGGAAGAAAATATTCGACTGGTCAATTACAAACAAAGACATCCTGAATCACCAACCTTGGAACCGAAGCTTGATCGCGTGCTTCAATTATCGATCACGCTAGGGGCAGAACGGCTTGCTTCATATGTCCGGCTCTATCAGCAAGTTCCTGCAAATAAAGAAGAAATACGATTAAGGTATGTGCGCATGGTTTGGGCGATGGAGCGGGTTTTAGTGCTGTTGAAGACCCAGATTTCCCGGGAATTTGGGGAGTAAAAAAGTCGTTTGGAAGTCAAAAAATGCCAGGGGATTACAAGTGAGTACAAAATCTGTTGTTGACTCAGACCGGCAGTTTTCATAAAACCCAGCTTGCGCAAAGAACGAACGAAGTCGGTGTCTGATGACAGACGATGGTCCGGTCAGAATGACAGATGTCCGCACGATGGGACATTCAGTGAGCTGCAGTGCAGTATCCTCTACTCGGTCCTTTGGAGCGGTTAAAACCAATTAACATGAAAGAAAACAGATTATTCGTCGGGAATCTCTCATTCAATACCATTGAAAATGACCTGCAAGATTACTTCGCGCAGGCGGGTGTGGTCACTTCGGTGAGCTTGATGATGGATAAATTTACCGGCAAGTCTCGCGGGTTTGCATTTGTGGAAATGAGCACTCCTGAAGAGGCAAAAAAAGCGGTTGAGATGTTCCATGGGAAAGAATTCCAAGGTCGTCCCTTGACAGTGAATATTGCTCGTCCTCGTGAAGAGCGTGCCCCTCGTGCTGGTGGTCCTCGTCGTGATGGCCCTCGGCCTCCTCGCGCCTAATTGTTTGAGGCGCAAATACATCCCAATTTAATTTGGGACTTTTAAATTTTGGTTCCCGAAAGGGATTTCTTAAGAAGGCGGTGACAATTCGGTTGCCGCCAGTTATCTTTAGGGAGGGATTTTGCGTTGCTTAGCGACAAATTCCGGTTTAGGAATTGACACCGAGGCGGCGCCCATTTAGTTTGGCGGAAAGAGAGAACGTTATGCCAGAGAACATTCCCAGTTTGCCAGGCGCTTTGCCGCCTAAACCGGCTGAAAGTGCCAAGGTGCAGCCGAAGAAAGAAACCGTCCGTATTAATTTGCCTCCGAAGCCTACTGCGGCCCCTACAATCAAGCTCCCGACATTACCTGCCGGCGGGCCTCGGGCTGCGGCATCTGCTCATGCTGGCCATGCTGCTCCTCCCGCTGTGTCTCTGCCTGCATCTGCGGCACCGGTTCCTGCGGCGCATACTGCCCCCAAAGCTCCCCCTCCGCCACCCAGCGGAGCTTCTTCATCCCACATAGCAGGGGGAAGCCCAAACAAGCCAGCCCTTGCGACGGCTGCTGCTCCAGCGCCAGCGCCTGCTCCCAAGCGCCCCTTGCAGCCAGTTCGTACTACCGCTTCTATTTCGACAGTTGATAAGGTTCTAGGCATCATTGCCGCTGTAACCAGCCTTGCAGTCGCTGGAATTGTTGCTTTTCTGGCATTTTATTTAACAAATCAAACTGGCAGCTAGGAGAGTTGATCATGGCTTCTGCAAATGTAGCGGTGTTGACTGCATCCAATTTTAAAAGCGAAGTTTTGGAGAGTTCATTGCCTGTATTGGTTGATTTTTGGGCTGAATGGTGTGGCCCTTGCAAGATGATGAGCCCCGTGGTGGATGCGGTGGCGGAAAATTATGCAGGGAAGGTTCGCGTTGGAAAAGTCAACATTGATGAGGATCAAACTCTCGCAAGTGAATTTGGTATCCAATCCATTCCGACTTTGTTGATTTTTAAGCAAGGTCAGGTAGTCGAGCAAATGGTTGGAATGCGTTCAAAACGTGATCTTTTGACCAGCCTTGATAAGGTGATTGCCTCCTGATCCCTAGGGCTAGGGGGGCAAGGGTGCATTTGAAGAAGAATAGTTAACGTCCTGTGCTGAGCAGGCTTGCCAACTTTTGATTCTCACACCCAGCCAACTCAATTTGCGGGCTGAACTTTATCACCAGCTCGCAACGCTTATTGAAGCTGGGATTTCCATCAATCAGGCGTGTGCCATGCTGGCGCATAGCTTTGCCCGGTCCCTGTGTTCTTCTCTTGAACAACTCCAATTGGACCTCAATGAGGGATTCACATTGACCGATGCCTTGGCGCGTCAAGGAGGGTGGATTCCTTCGTTTGATCAGGCATTGATCCAGGCGGGAGAGCAAAGTGGGCGGCTGGATGTTTGTTTCAAACTCCTTTCCGACTATTATCACGAGAAGGCGCTGTTGATTCGTGAAGTGATTTCCTGTTCTCTTTATCCGCTTTTCCTTTTGCATTTTGCGGTTTTTATTTTGCCGTTTCCCCAGTTTTTTACTGATGGAAATGTCATCGCCTACCTGACAAAGACTTTTGGCGTTTTGATTCCTTTATATGGAATTGTGTTTTTGGGGATTCTGGCCTGTCAGGGACGGAATGGGTTGGTTTGGCGTTCTTTCATGGAAAAGGGGTTCGGCTTTGTTCCAATTTTGGGGGATGCGCGCCATCACTTGGCGCTGTCACGATTGTCGGCGGCGTTGGAAGCATTGCTCAACGCCGGAGTGACGATCATAGAAGCCTGGGGATTGGCGGCTGCGGCCAGCGGGTCTCCGGCGCTCATGCGGACTGTTGCGGCATGGAAGGCTCCAATGGAATCTGGAACAATTCCTTCAGAATTGGTGCGTTCATGTCCCAGACAATTTCCAGAAGTCTTTTCCAGTCTTTACCAAGCGGGCGAAGTCAGTGGCCAGTTGGATGATTCGCTGAAACGGCTTCGAATGTTGCATCAGGAGGAGGGAAGCCGCAAAATGCGTTTGGTGGCGCAATGGGTGCCGCGCCTCCTTTACTTTATCATTGTGGCGGCGATTGTTTTAAAGATTTTCTCGTTTTACAGTTCCTATTTCAGTCAACTGAACGAGATCATGAAGTAGAGCAGCTTGAATATGACGATTGCAGAAATTTTATCGAATGAGGAATTGCGACAGCATGAATTCCCAGTGACACGGGAACGAATTTTTCTTGGCCATGCCGGAGTGAGTGCTTTGCCGCGGCGTGTGAGTGAGGCAATTCGTGAATATGCGCTTCAATGCACGCGTGGAGACTTGGAAGTTCTGGCCCCATCATTTCAAATCAATCAAACACGGGAAGTGGTGGCGCGCCTCATTCATGCCCAGCCAGAGGAAGTTGCTTTTGTGGGGCCGACTTCGCTGGGGCTGAGTTTAGTTGCCAGCAGCCTGAAATTTCGCCGCACGGACAATATCCTGATTTACCACGATGATTTTCCGTCCAATGTCTATCCGTGGATGGCGCTGGCCAATCGCGGGGTGCAAGTGCGGCTGCTTAACACAAGGGGGGATTTGGGACGGATTCGTACCGTGGATGTCATGGGGCAAGTGGACGAGCAAACACGTTTTGTCGCGCTGGCTTCGAGCCATTTTGTAAGTGGTTTCCGTCTGGAATTGGATGCGATTGGAAAGTATTTACGCGAACGGGGAATTCTCTTTTGCGTGGATGGCATTCAAACATTGGGGGCGTTTCCAACCACGGTTGAGAACGTCGATTTTCTGGCAGCGGACGCTCATAAGTGGTTGCTGGGGCCTGGCGCTGCCGGTTTGCTCTATGTTCGCAAAGAGTTGCAGGAACACCTTTTCCCCTCCATCTACGGCTGGCACAACGTGAAGTGTCCCGATTTTGTTGCCCAGGAAAACGTGGAATTGCATCCCGACATCAGACGATTTGAAGCTGGAAGCGAGAATTTGTTCGGACTCGTTGGAATGCGAGCTGGCATTGAAATGATTCTTGAACTTGGGGTGGAAAATATTGCGGCAGAACTTTTGCGCAAACGCGCCTGGCTGGTTCCCGCCTTGCAACAAAAAGGCTATGTGGTGCTTCACGCTTCTGCAAAACCGGAGAATCAAGGCGGTGTGATTGCTTTCCATAAACCGGGGGAAGACATGGTTGCATTGAACCAGAAGTTGGCGACGGCAAAAATCAGCGCGATTGTGCGTGCTGATCGTGCTGGCAATCATTACATTCGCATTTCACCCCATTTCTACAATACCGATGCCGAATTGAATCGGATGTTGGAAGTTTTGTAGACACCTTTGCCTTGTAGCGGAAACCTGTCTTGAGAAAATCCCATTGTGTTTTGGATTGTTCCCGCTTTAATTAAGAGACATTCGATTACAAATGGAAAACCATTACAAAATCATAGGCGGTGATGGGCGCGAATATGGTCCAGTGACCGGCGAAGAGCTGGTCGGATGGATTCGCGATGGTCGTGTTTCTGCGGCAACGCAGGTTTGGAACGATCAGCGTGGCGCGTGGATGCCCGCCTCTGCGTATGTGGAATTTGTTCAGGCACTGGCTGATCAAGCGGCCACCTTGGGAACTGCGCCATCGGTTGCAAATACCACGCCAACAGGAAATGGTCAGGGAATACAGGCCTCGGTTGAGACCGAAAAGCCCACCGGTTTTTGGGCTCGGCTGGCGGCCTATATCATTGACAGTATTATTCTGGCTGTGCTGTTTAGTGTGATCTGGCCTGGAATTTCTGCCCTGACCGGGTGGACCATCCCAACCATGCCGATGGCAGAGGGCACAGTGGATCCTGCCGCTTACCTTAGATCATTGATCGAGTATTTTGACAAGGTGATGCCAGTCCTGATTCCTTACCTGATTACCACCAAGATTATTCAATTTGCATACGAGGTTGCCTGCAATGGCTCCTGGGGGGCGACTCCGGGGAAAATGGCCATTGGTGCGCGAATTGTCCGTCTGGACGGTTCCTCAATAGGTTATAAGGTGGCGATATTACGATGGTTGGCGGCGCGAATCAGTGATTTTCTCTTTTGCGTCGGTTATCTGTTTATTGCGGTCAGATCTGACAAACGGGCATTACACGACTTGCTGGCTGGAACAAAGGTGATCTACAAACGATGATCTGGCAGACTCCCAATCGGCGCATTGCTACCATCGCTCTGAGTATTTTGGTGATGGATCAGCTGACCAAATTTCTTATTCTGACGTTCTTGCCGCCAGGACATGAAGCGGTGCTGGTCAACGGTTTTTTTAAATTTGTCCGTTGGGGAAACAAAGGGGCTGCGTGGAGCCTGTTTGAAGATAGCAACTTCCTGCTGGCCGCAGTTTCCGCGGTTGCGATGATTGCATTATGGTATTGGCGGCATCACTTTGAGATTCGCAGTTTGACCGGGCAAATTTCCCTTGGTTTGGTCTTTGGCGGAATACTTGGCAATTTGCTGGATCGGTTGAATCCGTTTCGGTATGAACCGTTCCGTTTCCAAGTGATTGACTTCATCCGGTTCTATCTTTATCGGCGTAATGGTGAGGAAATCGGATTCCCCGCATTTAATGTGGCCGACAGTGCGATTTGTGTTGGTGTGGCCTTGCTGGTGATTCTATCCTGGATACAAGAATCAAAACGTCAAACCAATGGCTGAGGAACTCTCAAAAAACACAGAGACTCTGCAAATTGACGAAACCCTGCCGTTCGATCGGCTGGACGCCTTCCTGCACACGCATTTTCCAAATATATCGCGCGGAATGCTGCAACGGTTGATCTCCGAGGGGAACATTCTGGTCAATGGAGAGACGACAAAATCCTCGGCACATCCGCGTGCAGGCCAGATCGTAACGATCCATTGGCCGGAAGCCAAACCCGCTGAGGCAATGCCCGAGGAAATCCCGTTGTCCGTTTTGTATGAAGATGCGGATTTGTTGGTGGTGAACAAACCGGCGGGATTGGTGGTTCATCCGGCTGCTGGACATGCGGAACACACGCTGGTCAATGCATTGTTGCACCATTGTGCCGGGCAATTGAGTGGGATCGGTGGCGTGGCAAGACCGGGCATTGTTCATCGGCTTGACAAGGAAACCAGTGGTTGTCTGGTGGTGGCCAAGAATGATCAGACTCACCTTGCTCTTGCCAAGCAGTTTTCCGGTCATGAAGTGCGGAAAATCTACAACGCGATTGTGTGTGGTGAAGTTGCCCGGGAGTCTGGGGAAATTCATGCTGCCATCGCTCGGCATCCCACCCATCGCAAGTGTATGGCAGTTGTTGACAGCGGACGCGAAGCTCACACAAGTTATCGTGTTCTCAAGCGGCTCAAGAATGCGACACTTGTGGAAGCAACCCTGCATACAGGACGGACACACCAGATTCGCGTTCATTTCCAGTTTATTGGTTATCCAATCGTGGGGGATGCCGTTTATGGGAAGCGTCAAAACCTCCGGTTGAAGGAACTGACACGCTTTGCTGCGGCCCGCCAGATGTTGCATTCGCGAATTCTCAGTTTCAAACATCCGCGCACAGGGAAAATGGTTCGATGCGAGGCTCCGTTGCCCCCTGATTTTCAGGCGGCACTTTCCGCCTTGAAACCGTCTGTTTCGTTGAAGTAGTTTTTTCTCCGGTGAAGGGAAGTCACTCTGGATGCCTGAATAAGTGGAATACCAACAGTGCACTGAAGGTGATTTTTGCGTTCGGAGTAAACAAGGGTCGTGCGAGATTCTTTGCCCCAGTTACAAAAACGGGCGAAGTGCAAAAAACTTTCTATGTTATCACGCTATTTTGGATTTGCCGAAAACGGGACCAACTTACGGACGGAAGTGTTTGCCGGGCTGACAACATTTCTGACGATGGCCTACATCATTTTTGTTCAACCTGCTGTTCTTTCCGGTTCGATGTTTGGAATGAAGACCGGAATGGATTTTGGGGCGGTGACGACGGCCACATGTCTTGCTGCAGCACTGGCAACCGCCATCATGGCCTTGTATGGCCGCTATCCCATTGCTCAGGCTCCGGGGATGGGACAGAATTTCTTTTTTGTATTCTCGGCAATCCCGGCTGCCGCCGCTGCGGGGTTTGCGAATCCCTGGTCGGTGGCGTTGGGGGCGGTTTTCATTTCTGGAGTTCTGTTTTTGATTCTTTCGGTGATTGGCGCGCGCGAAGCGATCATGAATGCCACAAGTGCGAGCCTTCAAAGCTCCATAACGGCTGGCATCGGGCTGCTTATTGCGTTCATCGGACTGCAAAATGCCGGATTGATCCTTAAAGACCCTGGCACTGCTGTCAAATTAAACACGCATTTCAGTTCGCCTGATTTGATCGTCTTCTTTTTTGGTCTGTTGTTGATGGCTGTATTACGGGCGCGGAACAAACCGGGAGCGGTGTTGATGGGGATTATCGGAGCAGCCATCCTGGCGGTTCTCCTCAAGGTGGCTCTGCCTGTTCTCCCTGCCTCTTGGACGGGATCGAAGATTGTTCAGGATTCAAGTTTGGTGAAACAATTCAGCCTTGCCACTTCGTTTTTTTCCGCACCTCCATCCCTTGCTCCCACAGCCTTCAAATTGGATCTCGTCGGAGCTCTTTCCCCGACGATGTGGCCTTTCATTATCGTTTTCCTTTTCATGGTTTTCTTTGACACGGTCGGAACTCTTGTGGGTGTAGGAAATCAGGCGGGACTGATGCGTGAAGGGAAACTTCCACGTGCAAAACAGGCATTTGTTTCGGATGCACTGGGAACGGTGGCTGGCGCAGCCCTTGGAACAAGCACTGTCACGAGTTTTATTGAAAGCGCTGCCGGTGTGGAGCAGGGGGGAAGGACGGGAATGACAGCATTGACGGCGGCATTGCTCTTTCTGGCTGCGTTGTTTTTCAGTCCCATTATTGCAATGGTGGGCAGCTACCCGGCTGTGACAGCCCCGGCTCTAGTGCTCGTGGGCTCAATGATGATGCGCAATGTCCTTAAAATAAAATGGGATGATTTTACGGAGGCGTTTCCTGCCTTTCTGGTTCTGCTTGGAATTCCGTTGACCTATTCCATTGCTGATGGTCTGGCCCTTGGTTTTATCAGCCATACGCTGCTCAAATTATTTGGTGGACGGCGACACGAAGTTCGCTGGTTCATGTATTTGATAACTGTGCTTCTGATTGTCTATTTCATCTACGTGAGGGCGCGACTCGGATGATGCTCTCTTGGAGGCAAGAGACGTTCGCCTTTGCCTCCCAATTACGCTGCCGTTTATGGAACGCTGATTCGGTAGAATCGACGGGATTCTGCTGGAACCAGAGGAACGACAACAGCTCTGTTTGTTGTCGCAGATGAAATGTTAGTGAAGGTTGTCCACGGACCTGCTTCCAGATCTGTTCGGGTTTGGATCGTATAGGAACGATTTGAAACAGCCTGAAACTCCAGGTTTAACTGTAATGAGGACACATGACCGAGAGTGAGTTTTAGATTGCTGGAGGCGTCCTGTGGATCAGTTCCTGCCAGATATTCCTGAAGATTACTCATCCCGTCTCCATCTGCATCCAGATTGGCATCATTCAACTGGGGATTAAGACCATGCGCAATTTCCCAATTGTCAGGCATCCCATCGCCATCCGAGTCTGCGACAGTAACGATGATGGTGGCAACCGTGCTTGTTACGGAGCCGCCAGAGTTCGCTACAATCAATTGGTAGTCACCCGCCTGTGTCAATTGGATATTTGACAAGACCAGATTTACATTCGTGGCATTTGGCAGGACAGCGTTGTTGAACAGCCAACGGTAAGTCAATGGTGCGGTGCCTGTGACTGAGGCGGAAAGTTCAACTGCATCACCCACTTCGGCCTCAACAGATTGAGGTTGGATGAGGATGTTGGGTGAGATGATGGTTTGGGTTGCGTCAAGGACCAGGTCCAAAAGCATGCTCGAAGCGTAGTGACTGGCCAGGTGTGTCTCGACTGCGACAACGTTGGTGCCATCGATTAGGACATTGGCGTCAATGCTGGCAGTAACATAATCAATGTCCTTGATGTTGACGACATTGGTTAACGCGGGAGTTGTGTTTGAAATCGTTCCAGTTGGCAAGTTGAATTGATAGACTGGAATGCCATTGAGAAAAACAATATCACCATCCTCAGCGCGTATATGTAAATTCAATGCACTGCAAGAGGCGGCATTTTGAACATTGAACGCCTGACGAAAATAAGTCGTGATGTTTTTACTGGCTGCGTTGGACCCGTAACCGACGATGGTGTTTTCCACCCCATTTCCGTATCCCAGAGGGGCTGTGCCTTGAGCCCATGTGTGGTCGTCAAAGACAATGAGGGACCAGGTCGGTTTCTGAACAGTCCCCGAATCATCAAAGCGCCAGACTGAATTTGTCTCAAGAAAAACGATGTTTGTTGTAATGCCGTTTGTGATCGTAATGGTAACGGGCGAGGATGTCTGGCTCAGTCCCTGGCTGTCGGTCGCAACGGCTGTCAGCATGACTGTTCCCGCAGAGAGATTATTCCAGTCTAGCGTATAGGGGGATGTGATGGCCGATCCTAATTTATTCCCATTTCCGTAGAAATCGACTCGGGCAACCGAGACATCATCGTAGGCGCTTGCTTTCAAGACTGTTGAGCTTCCGGTGATAAAAACGCTGTTTGGCGCTGGCGCGGTCAACGTAACCGTTGGAGGTTGATTCCCCGCATTCGACAAGTAGAGCTGAGACGTTGGAATGAGTTCTTTTGTCAGACTTGCGCAGGACCAGAATAATTCCGCGATGGCATTACCGCCATTTTCGTAGAATTCCATTTTTATGGGGTAAAGCTTTCCGGCAACAAGAGAGATTGTTCCAGAGTTTTCCGTGGATGAGTGATCGGTCCAATTATTGACCAAAAGTTGATTATTTACATAGAGTCTGACTCCATCATCGCTAAGCGTATAAAACGTGTAGGTACCACTGAACTGGGGTTGAACCATGCCTGTCCAACGAACGGAGAAACCATCGACATTGATGGATGCCATCGGAGAACTACTACCCCAATCGAAATTGACCATGGCATCTGTGCGTGTCAAAGATGTGCCAGAAAGAGTCATGTTGTTAAAATAAGTGCCTAGCAATCCCGTTCCTGACCCTCCAGCGGGGGCGTTGACAGTAATTTGAATTGGAGTGGAGGCGGTGGATGCAAACTGGGCGTCGTAGGCTTTTGCCATTAGCGCGTGACTGCCAACATCGGCATTGGTCCAGGTAAAAACAAATGGTGAGTTTGTTAGAGTCGCAAGGAGTTCACTCCCATCATAAAATTCAACGCGTCCAATCGCACTGTCGGGATCAATGACAACTGCTGAGAGGGAAATGGTTGAGGATGAGTCAAACACACTTCCGTCTGAAGGTGATGTCAGTTTGCAAATGGGGGCCAGATCAATGGCGTTTGCGGTTCCAGGTGTGATGCCTGATGCAAACCAGTTTGTGGGTTCATTGCCGTAGTCAGTGAAATGCCGTCGTTGAAGCGATGGTCCTTCGCCATCCGCAGCGGTTGGCCACGGGGCTTTATTGTCGTAACGAACTTCATCGACAACAATATAAAGCACGTTTGTGCCGGAGGTTTCAGGACGTTGCAAAGTCAGTTTTTCCCCGTTTCCCTGAAGGTTGCCTTCATATGGGCCGGCGATGGTTACATCGGCAGGGACGTTGTATTTTGTGCGGAAGGTATTGGGATCGCTTTTGACCAGGAGAAGATAACTGCCTGCGGCCATGGTTTGATTTGTAAACGTGTAATCGATTCCCTTGAGTTTCCAACCGTTACTGGGGTTGGCCGCATCGAATAGTGGTACATTGGTGGAATCCAGATTATATAATTCCACAAATTCATCGGCGCCTGCCACAGGATTGTAATTAATTTCGTTGATGACAATGGGACCCACACGAGGAGCGGTGTTGGTGGCCCCTTTTGTCAAGGAGATCAGGGCTGGCCACTGTTCTTCTCCGGTGCTGGCAACATACCGACCAAATGAGATGCCACTGGCGGCGGCACCGAATGTGACACCGTGGCTGTAACCGGTTACATTGGTATCCGAAGCGCTTCCACTGAAGAGGTAAAGAGTCTCTCCAGATGAGCTCAGTCCGAAACTTGGACTTACTCCTGGATTGGAATTAAAATCATCCGATGTGTATGTCAGGTATCCGTTTGCTGGGATGACCGCATCATTTGGAAGCCTGAATTTCATTGGTTGTGAGATGTCATCACTGAGGAACCATCCCGCAACGGACGCATTGGTGGCCTCAAAGTTATAGAGTTCAATGAATTCTTTTTCCCGGATTGTGGAACGGGAAAGTATTTCATTGATGACGACATGTGGAATCTTGGGAGAAGGATCGTCTGCGCCCGGAGATCCGCCGGGATTGGTGCTGGCCCGCCATGAAGTTGCGGTATTCAAATCGCCAGAAAGATTGTTTCTGACAAGCGAATATCCGAGACCATTTGGAGTGGCTGGCCATGGCGGTTGTGAATCGTAGGAAACGGAAAACACTTCTGTTCCAAGGATGTGTGAGAGCGTCAGCGTATCACCTGAGTTGTTAAGCTTTCCAGTATAGGTTCCATTAATCGTCACTCCCGGATATTTTTCAGCAAATGCAGTTGCATTGCGTGCAAGCACAAAATACTCGCCTGCATTGAGCAAAGTACCGTTGGTAAAGGCAAAATCAATACCACTGGTAAACTTGAGCCCAGTTAAATCGAGTGTGTTTGTGCCTGTGTTCCTGAGTTCGATGAATTCATATTCATCACTCGCATTTGTTCCGATGGCAGGCGGGGCATACATGATCTCTGTGAGTGCCAGATTGCTGTAATCTTGCAGTAAATAAAAGGAAGCTTCGACCAGTGCGCTCCATGTGGCTCCCTGGCGCACGCGTGCGCGAATTGTGACCGCATTGGTTGGTGAAATTGGCCCAGTGTAACGTATTGCGGACGATGATACCAAACCGCCCCATAGGCGAGGATCTGAACCGTCTATTGTATAGAAAATGTAGCCGGACGAATTTGAGTTGGAGAGAACGAGGGACGATCCTACGGGGATCAAACCTCCAAAGGGAATGAGGTCTGGAGCATTGATGGACGGGTAGAGTTTTGCGGCCCGTAACTGAGAAATAAGCGTCGCAGTGCGGGTTGGAAACCATGATCTGACGTTGGCTTCGGCTGCAAGCCAGGTGTCGCGTGTGTAGCCGTTCCCCCAACGTGCGGTTTCCCCAATGACAGCGAGATCGAGTTCTTTTGATCGCGCATTCCAGCGGGCCAGAGTCTTTTCTGGCGTCAATGCCCCGCCATTGAAACAGTATTTTTGTGCAAGATCGCCGAACAACCGGCAAAACTCCGAGTGTTGTCTGAGACCGGCATAAATGGCGCTGGGAACGCCATCCGAAGCTCCAACCCCGGTTCGATCTGTGGTCGGAGTGTTTTGAATTCCGAGAACCCACTCGGCATCCCAACTGAAGAAGTGCAATCCCGCTCCATCCATCTGGCGGCGAGCCGCATTCCAATTGTGGACAGGCCAGTCTGTATTGGCTCCATAGAAATTCATCAACATGTAATTGATGAAATTGGGGATATCGAGATATTTTGAAATATTTGTATAGGCAACGTCATTTGTGATTCCGGCATTGGCTATGGCAAGCAGGGTGTTATAGGCATCATACGTGCCTGCGATGACTTCATCTGGAGTGAACGCGTCGTATTCTGACTTGTCGCCGCCCAGATAACTGGCGGCAAAGGAATCATCGCTTTTTTCGCCAATGTCATAGACTCCCCAATAAATTCCATCAATGTAGAGATGAACATAGGTTCCATGCCCGGCATAACCGCCCATGTCGTTTTGTGTGTCGCGACTGAATTGATCTCGATGCAATGTGGCCTGATCGCCCCCCCAGAGCCAGTGATCGTTGAATCCGGCGTGAAGTGCAAGCGTGTCAAATGAAGTGACTGAGGAATCCGGGAAAATGGAATAATTCAATTTGGAGGGGCCATACGCACTCTTGAACAAAAGCCGCAGACTGTGTTTTTCAATTCCTGTCCGGCTGACGCCTCCCTGTATGCGCAGTCCGCAATTGACATGAAAACCGCTTTTGCCGTCCGGGCGCATGTATTCTGCGGAGCAGACGCGTTCCCATGCGTCTCCTGTGCCTGTTGGGTTGGACCAGATTCCATTGGCACCAAAGAAATCATCTGACGCGATGGCGATGCTCAACGTTGGAATACTTAGGAGATTACTGGCAAAAAGATCCTTGTAAACTCCCAGCGTAATGTTCGTGTTGAGCGTATAATTACTCGAAGAACCTCCGATGTAATTAACGTTTGTTGTCTGCTTTTGAATCTGGTCAAGGAACAGGTAACTGTGTGTTTCAACCGTTGAAGGATCAAAGCCATTCAGACATCCAACAGCCCTGATGATCTTGGTGCTTGAAACGGGGATGGAGCCTGAGTAGATGAACCCGTTGGAAGAAGACGGCGTGCTTCCATTGGTTGTATAGTAAATGGTGGCTCCCGGAGTGTCACATGTGATGGCAACGGAAAAGTTGGTGTTTTGAAACCAGCCACGATTTGGGGAGAAGTGCAGGTTCCCGACAAAAGCCGTTAGGTCCAGACTGTTAAAGGCTCCCGGCGTCGGTTGCGCAAAATAGTGATTTGTTTCAGCGAGGACTTTATATTGCATCAACTGAGCCTGGACAAAAAATTGGCCCCCATTTGTCGATTCATTGAAGCCTTGAATGGCGAGAATGTTTGTGCCGGTTGTGAGAAGCCCGAGATATTGTGAAATATCAACATCTTCGGGAGTAAACGTGGCATTAATATCACGAGTGGTGGTGGCAGTGGAATTCCATTGAGGCGTGCCTGTGAAATTGCGGCGGGCGACCTCTGTGCCATTGAGCCAGGCAACATATCCGTCGTTATATCTGACACGCAACATCAACGAGCTGTATTCGGCAGGATTTGTCGCTGTAAACGGAATGCGCAAACAGGCACTTGGCGCTTTGGAATACATGAGGTTTTTCACATCTGTCTGAATAAGAGAGCTGAGGCTGGTGCTGGAACTCGTGCTGCCGAGGCTTTTGACTGCAAGACCGTTGGTGTTTCCGACCAGTGCAAACGTGGTGTTGTATGACGCGTAAGAACCTCGTGCTGCGAAAAATTCCACTTCTGATCCACCGCCAATTTCAAAATAGACAAGGTTGACGGGATAATCTCCGGCGTTAAGTTTGAAGACAGCCAGCGAATCTGATGGCCCACGCCCATCCGCATAGCTGAATGTATTGGTGCCGATTGTGACAGAAAAACCGTCATCGCTGTTCACTCCAAATGTCCAATAACCGGATATGGGAATGGTAATGATTCCAGTGGCTTGCATCACAAAATTATCTTCGTCCACGCCGATCGTGAAGCCGGGGAATGAGGCGTCATTGCCAAAATGGGATCCGTCTCCTGTGTTGACATAATTGATGACAGAGGGATTGGCGGTGAACACGGATTTTTGCTTGGACGCATCAGAGAGAACGGATAAAGTCGTATCCAAATTACCCACGGTTATATTGGCGCGAATGTTTTTTACTGAGAATCCAGTTACGTAACTTTCATAACCAACCCCATTCGTTGCTGATTGCCAGGCGGAATCGTTGAAATTCTCTGCGGTCCAGGTGAGGCCAAGATTATTGTTTGACGGGACAAAGACTTGGGTTGGGGCATTGGATGAGATAAGGCTAACCATTTCGGTTTCCTGTCCGATTCCGTAAGACATGTTGCTGTATTGTTCGGGATAAGTGGGTGAAAACTGGCTTGCAATGGTTGTCCCGTCCGGTTCGAGCAGTGCGAGATATTCTCCAGAGGCATCCAATGAGAAATTGGCGTGGAGAGGGAGTCCTGGCACAGCCCGGTCTTTCCCGGATGCAAAGACGATTAGAAATCCGTTGGGTTCCATGTTGGTGGAGGGAATGCGCCATTTTGTCGGTTTTTTGGCGCTGTCCGTTAAATACCAGCCTCCCAGATTGACAACATTGGTGGATCTGTTGAACAACTCAATCCAATCGGAGTAATCACCATCTTCATCCTTGAGCCCCGAAGTGTTCTTGGCGAGAAATTCGTTAATGATGACGGGGGCTTCTCCAAATGCTGAGGGAATGCTGACCATGCAAAGCAGAATGATGCCAGTAAGGTGGCGCGCAAAGTGTCTTAAGGAAAACATGGCCATCTTATTAACATAAAAGACATTCAAAACCACCAAAGAAAATGACGACTTTCATATCTTGGTTGCTTTTTAAGGGTTTGATTGGAAAAATCCGCCCCCGTGCAGAATGATAATGCTGTGAAGTCCGGTCCGTATGCGATTTTTCGCAACCACGATTTTCTCTTCTATCTGTTGGCGCGAGTTCTTGCTTCTTTCGGGCAGCAAATGCTGACGGTTGCAATCATGTGGGAGCTTTATGAACGCACAAATTCTCCCTTGGCGTTGGGATTGGTTGGCCTGAGTCAATTTCTTCCGATGGTTCTTATGACACTGCCGTCCGGCCATGTGGCGGATCGATATGATCGTAGGAAAGTCATCATGACGATGCAGCTCATCATGATTGGCGCTTCCATTGGTTTGGGAGCAGTGTCATTTTTCAAGGCGGACGTGTTTTGGGTGTATATGTGTTTGATTGTTCTGGCTGTTGCACGGACTTTTCATTGGTCAGCCAGTGCGGCGTTTCTGCCGCAATTGGTTTCACGTGAGGATTTTCCTCAAGCAGTGAACTGGTCGAGCAGCAGTTTTCAATTTTCCTCGGTTGCGGGTCCCGCCATTGGTGGAGCACTGATAGCGTTTTTTGGAACCGCGAAGGAGGTTTACCTTATTAATACCCTGATGATTTTGGGGGCGTTTTCCATGATGAGCCTTGTCAAAGCGGGACATGCGCCGGCTGTGAAGGAGAGTTTCTCGTTGAGTTACCTCTTGGGGGGATTTCGGTTCGTATTCAATAGTCCATTGATTTTGGCGGCGATAACCCTGGATTTGTTTGCTGTGTTGTTTGGTGGGGCAACGGCACTTTTGCCTGTGTTTGCCAAGGATATCCTCCGGGTTGGGCCGATGGGGTTGGGAATACTTCAGGCGTCACTTCCGATCGGATCACTTATTTGCGCCCTGTATATGGCGCATCGCCCTCCATTGCAAAAGGCTGGCCGTGCATTACTGATCGCTGTGGTCATTTTTGGGGTGGCAACCGTTGGTTTTGGGCTATCGAAGTCATTTGCATTATCTGTGGGGATGCTGCTGGTCTGCGGCTTTGTCGATAACATCAGTGTTCTTGTGCGCCACACATTGGTACAGCTTCACACTCCGGATGAAATGCGCGGGCGTGTGTCTGCCGTAAATAACTTATTCATAGGCACCTCAAATGAGCTAGGTGGGTTTGAATCAGGCTTGGTGGGTAAATTATGTGGTCCCGTGGCATCGGTGGTGTTGGGAGGAGTGGCCACGGTCTTTGTTGTGGCCGTCGTATTTTCTAAATGGCCTCAGCTCAGGCATTACGGACGACTGGGAGAAGAGGTTAAGAATGGATAAAAGCAACTCATATGTAGTATTTTAAAGAGTTTAAAATGAAGATTTCTTAATTCTAAGTTGTTTTTTTTCGACGTTAACTGTTAAAACATCCTTATGGCTCATTGCTCGGCGTGTGGTAGGAGGCTGACTTACCTTACATTGAAATGCAGTTACTGCAAAACGCATACGCGGCGTTTTCGGCAGTTAATGGTGGCATTGGGCGTTCTGTTGATTCTCGGGGCGTGGGTAGGAATCATGTATGTCTACGCTATAACCAAGTCATAATCAATTTGTTAAGAGTTAATTCTAAAGCCTTAGATCAAAACATTAACAACTTGGTTGACTTACTAATATTATCGTGCTACTGTTTGTCTCATGGAAAACAGCAGAGCGAGCGAATCGAACGTCGTTGTAAATGCTAAGGAGGGGGCTGGCCTTGGCCCACATCCAACAGGGGTGACTACCGCCGTAAAACAGCCCAGACGGTTCATTAACGACATAGTCGATCCTTTGACTCAAGTTGCTGAGAGTTCCCCACATTTCATCAGCCACTCACCCGGAATGTATTCCAGGGATGGGGTTCTTGTGCATTTACCGCGATATGTTTTTAAAGGACCGACGGGAGGTGGGGATACGATTCGGATTGGTCTGTTTGCGGCAATCCATGGGGATGAACCGGAAGGGGCGGTTGCATTGTTGGAATTGGCAAGGCTGCTAAAGGCCAAGCCTGAGATTGCGCGTGGGTATGCCTTATTTTTGTATCCCATCTGCAATCCAACCGGATTTGAGGATGACACGCGCCACTCCCGCAGCAGAAAAGATTTGAATCGGTATTTTTGGCGACAGTCGTATGAACCTGAAATCCGATTTCTAGAGTCCGAGCTTACATTACACGGGTTTGATGGCATCATTAATCTTCACGGAGACGATACGAGTGACGGAATCTATGGTTTTGTCGGGGGAGCTGTTCTGACGGAACATTTGCTGGAGCCTGCGTTAAAGGCTGCCGAACATTTCCTTCCCAGAAATCGTTCGAACGTCATTGACGGGTTCAATGCGCGAAGCGGAATCATTTCAGATGGTTATCAAGGTGTGCTTCAGAACGTTCCAAACACCAAAATTGCACCATTTGAGATCACTTTTGAGACGCCCCACCTGGCCCCGCAGGAGTTGCAGGTAAAAGCTTTTTTGGCAGCTATTGAGAGTATTTTGTCGGAATATCAAAAATTGATCGCTGTTGGCGCGAATATCTAGGGCTGGCGGAGAAGGTTTCTTATTCTTCTTTCACAGTTTTGCGGCAGCCATGTGAACAATCCATGCTTGACCCAAAACCATCCCTATGTTGTAGGCTCCTCGTTGATGAGTTCCGATCCAGAAAACGAGTTGATTGCGCGCTGTCGCAAAGGCGATTCGCTTGCCTGGAATCGGCTTTTTGACGAGCACTATGTGCCAACAGCACGTTTCGTGTTTCAACTGGACCCCCATTTTTTACAGGAAGACGTTGAGGAAATCTGTCAGGAAACCTTTTTGTCAGTAATCAAGAACATCGTTTCATTTCAGGGAAATTCTCGTTTGCAGACCTGGATATTCCGGATTGCGTCCAATAAAGCGAGAGACTATCGGCAGAGGCTGGGGGCTACAAAACGCGGTGGAGGTCAGTCCGTGGTTTCTCTTCAAGCTCCGAATCCAGAGACGGGGCTTGTTCCTGACCCGCCGACCTCGGTTCCTGGACCGGATGAAACACTTCTTTGCAGTGAAAGAGCGCAACTCGTGGGCCGTGGTCTTGACGGATTGGGGGAACCTTGCCGGGAAATTATTGAATTGCGGTATTTTGGAGATTTGAGCTACGAAGAGATTTCGGTGGAATTGAAATTAAATCCGAAGACAGTGAGTTCCCGCCTGAGCAAGTGCTTGGATAACCTCCAGGAAATCATGAAAACACTTTTTGAGGAGAAGAAAACATCGGATTCTCCGTCTAACTAGTTATGCCGTTGGAGCCAAAGCAAAATATTGAAGAAGAGTTGAAAGCCTACGCCAAGGAGCGCCGGGAGCGGGCCAATGCACTCTCTGAGATGCCTCTGGTTACACGGAGACAGTTGCAAAGGGAAGTGGAACAAACATTGTCAAAACCCCGGTCTGAAACCCGATGGCAGATTTTCCAAAGCTTGTGGCCTCGTTTGGCGTTTGCCGGGATTATTGCTGTAATTTTTGTGGGGGTGCTTTATTGGCAGGGCTATTTTCATGCAGAAAAGACATTGGTCGTTGCTGACAATAACCAACAGGACCGACTTGGGGAGTCTGTTGAAAAGATGCCATCTCAAAATAAAGTGTCCCACGAGAACGATCAGTTGAAGAAAAATCAGTCTGATGAACTTCAAAAGAATCAAGCTGAGCATCCCGCAACTGTTGCGATCAAGGAGTCTGAAACGCCACCAGCTTCTGCTGCAGTGGCCACTAGGCAGAGCACTGAGACCAAGGGTTACGGTGGAGAAGGAGCCCCTCTGAACGCTGGGAGAGGCAGTGGAGGGGAGTTCTCGGGAGAACGTGCAAGAAGACTGGAAGGACATGCTCATACTGAGCCTGATACGGTGGGCAATACGACTTCTGTGGGGGGCACAGGGGTCGCATTGACTCGGGAAAAAATAGCATTTGCAGAGAAGAAAGTGGCGGAGACTCCGAGCGCACAAGTTACGGCTTCCAGTCCAAAGGACGAGTCTCAATCGATTCCTGTGATGGCGTTGAACCAAAATGCAGCCCCCGTGGCAACGGCTCAGACCCCGTTGAATAATCAGGCTTCCAATGTGCAAAACCTGTCAAATAATAACTGGAACCAAGTTTCACGAAATCAATTAAGCCTTCAGTTTGTTCGCGTTGACAATCGTAACCAATACAGGGCCAATCTTCTTTCTCCGGCGTTGCCGAGAGTGATGACGTCCTTTGTAATGGAGCGACACGGAAATTCGATTCGGGTGTTTGATGGAGATGGCTCTGTATATGAGGGCTCAACCGTTGAGCAAGCAGATGCGTCACGAAATCAGGCCCAGAATATGGTCAACGTGAGGACGGTGGCTGGTGGACAGGGATTGGCATTCCGAGTCAGTGGCTTGAATCGAACACGGAAACAACAGATTGTTTTTGAAGGCACATTAAGCTGTGAGGCTGTTGCAAATTCTTCAATGGCTCTCAATCAATCGCCTGCCCAGAACACACAGAGTGCTGTCAATTTACAAAATGTGAACCAGACGCAGAACAATTCGTTCAATGACGTCACCTTCTCGATTAATGGTCGCATGAAAGTGGGAGATAACATTGAGTTTGTGATGGATGCCAAGAGCTTGCACTGAGTTAAAAGAGGAGGCTTTGATATTGTTACTGAGTGCAGGGGGGTATTGCTGTTCAATAGCCATTGAGTGGGTGCACAAAACACCCCAATTGAAATCGCGGAGATTTTTTCGCGATGCCAATTGGGGATGATTCTTGAAGAAATTTAAAGACCAACGCCCACCCCGACACCGATTCCACAAACACCCACACCTACCCCCACTCTGACAGCGGGATAATAGACTGGGTATCCATATGGATAATAGGGGTAAACGTAGGTTGGGGCCACATAAACCGGAGCTGGTGGCGGAGCCACAACGACTGGAGCCGGTTGTTGAACGACTACAGGCGCTGGAGGAGGAACGGCTGGTGCAACAGCAGTGGCAGTGGCAACCGAGGGGGCTGTTGCATCAAATTGCTGATCGTGGCGGATCATTGCCACAATCAAACCTTCCGGCACATCCAGTGAATGCAGGTAGATAACATCCTCGGCACTGAGTTGAAACTTCATGCTGGAGTTGGCAATGAAGGAGTTGATTACATTGGTTCCAATTCCGCTTTGCTGGAGCTTGATGACTTCGCGCGTATTGGCTGTCAAGTCGGTGGGGGTGTTTGAAACAGCCGATGTTGCTGAAGCTTGGGCAGTCGCGCCTGCAAAGGCGTTTTGTCCTTCGGTTGCCATGATTCCAATGGCAACAACTGAGAGAACAGACGATAACCAAATTTTCATATTAATTGGCTGGGAGGGGATAGACCTTCCAAACGTCCTGATATTACATCCGCCTTCTCTGTATCGCAAGTCGACGATTGACAACAGCCGCCAAGGGGGGCTGCTGTCAATCAAAGTGAAAATGGGGGGCTAGACAAAACTCTTAGGTGGGCAGGGATATCCAAAATGATGGCAGGCCCGTCCCATCGCTTGAAGAGGGAAGTAGTGTCGATACAGATTGTAGTTGATCATGAAACCGCGAGCCAACTCACGCCCTTGAGCCAAAAGATGGGTGTTATTCTTCAGCCGGATTCGTTCCCCAAGCCCATAGCCAGGGAAGCCGCACCCCACGTAATAGGGCTCGGTCCATGTTCCGTTAGTCTGGCGGGAAATGAGCCAGTTCAAGCCTTTCTTGATGGAATCATCATAATCATGGCTGCCTGTCGCCAGCAGGCCAATGATGGCGAGAGCTGTTTGCGAAGCCGTGTTTGCCCCGCGTGCACGCAACGAATCATCCATGTAGGATGCGCAGGATTCACCCCAGCCACCATCGGGGCTTTGCTTGGAAACAAGCCACTTGGCCGCCTTGATTACCCGGGGATCATTCATGTCGAAGTGGACGGCTTGCAAGCCAGGTAAAACAAGCCCGGTACCGTAGATATAGTTGACACCCCAACGTCCAAACCAGCAGCCCTCAGCTTCCTGTTCCTTGAAAATGTAATCAATGGCGCGTTTTACCGCCGGATCACTTGCGGTGCAGCCCATGAGTCCCAGAGCCTCAAGTTTATGTCCAGTCAGGTCGGCGCTCGGCGGGTCCAGAACTTCACCGAAATCGCAGAACGGAATGCGGGTCAGAATCCAAGTGTTGTTATCCTTGTCAAAGGCAGCCCAGCCACCATTGGTTGATTGCATGGCACGAACCCATGCCTCAGCACGACGCAGGGCAAAATCAATTCGTTTCTGGAAATCTGGAGAAACCAGAGGACGAATACGGATTAGGACAGTCATCGCAACCGCCGTATCGTCAACGTCAGGGTAGAACGTGTTGGCTCTTTCAAAAGCCCAACCACCGCACTCGACATTTTTGACTTTTATTGCCCAGTCCCCGGTGGTGAGGATTTGTTTTTTAAGGATCCAATCCAGGGCGGAAAGCATCTGCGGGTAGTTTTTTGGCGTTGCGCCGCAATCCAGAAGACCGACCAGCGCCAGCAGGGTATCCCAAATGGGGGATTCGCTTGCTTGAATGTAAGTGGCTCCGTTGCGCTGATAGGACCAATGATGATTCCAAGCATCAATGCCAGCATGGAGAGCTGGATGATCCAGACGATAGCCTTCCACATAAAGGGCCATCAGACTGTAAATCCATGGCGGTTGAATGCCACCCCACGCTCCATCGGCATCCTGGTGGCGAAGAATCCACTCCAGACAAAGCTTGATGGAGCTTTCTCGCTCGGGTTTCCAAGGAAAATTCTGGTAGATGCGCAGGATTTTCTCGTTGATTCTAAAGAAGGCTGGGATCAGGCCATTGATGTGCTTGGGAATGGCATAGTCGAAGTTTTCACGTCCTTCCGGGAATAACTCGTCCAATCGGCTGCTGGGAGGCAATGGACGCACGGGTTGCCGTGCTGAGAGAATGGCAAGAGGAACAACCGTGGCGCGAGCCCAACTGGCAAACCAGTAAATGTTGAAGGGCATGGGCGGCGGAACGCGAATGAGCTCTGGTGGTACGGCTGGAGTGCATTTCCAAGGCCATTCTCCAATGAGTGCCAGCCAGATACGGGTGAAATTACGGGTTTTCTTAAGTCCGCCGTGGGAAAAAATCCATTCGCGGGCTTTTTTAATGGGTTCGTCGTCAGGTTTGAAGCCGGAGCAGCGCAGGGCAGCGTAACATTCAACTGTGGTGTTGATGTCGCCCATCGGAGCTTGATGGTAGACTTCCCACGAACCATCAGGACGTTGTTCGTTAAGAATTGCCCGAATGATTCCCGGAAGTTTGGGATCATTTTTGACGCCCAAAAAGTGCATGCCAAGAATCCATTGTGCTTCCATGCAACAATTGGATTCCAACATTCCCACCCAAAATCCCTCTGGTTGAAAGTCTTTTTTAAGCCATTCCATTGCCTCGTAAACGGCATGATGGATGGTGCCGGAGAGTGCCTCCAATTCATTGGTGGCTCGGCGAGTCGCTGGATTTGCTTGAGCTGGCGACGTTTGCATCTTTTCCAAAATAGACCCTATCATTTGCAGATTTGTTTGATCTTTTGCTGAGTTTCGTCGGGTTTACTGCTGAAAACCCGGACTTCGAGGCTCAAACAACTCCTACCATTCGCCCCCCCATAGGAGCTACAGATTTAACATCATTAAATGCCTGTCAACCTCAATGCAATAACAAACGGTAAGAATCAAAAGTGAGCCAAACCAAAAATTGAGCTTCCAACAGAGGTGAAAATGCCCAAATTTAAATGTTTGCGGATTGATCTGGCTGTATAAAACCTCTGGTGGAGCACAGTAACCCATTAATGTAACATAGCCTAAATTCTTGTATTTGCAGAAAATACCGGTTTACGCTTCGAGACCTTTCCTCTATGGTGTATGCCCGCCATGCCTGAACAGCCTCTTCAGTCCTCTCGTGAGACCAAACCCAAAGCGTTCCTTCCTCCCATCAATTCGCCAGGCTATTATGTGTTACTGGCGGCGGTGGCCATTTTCATTCTTGGTCCACTGGGCGGAATAACTGCGGCATACATGAATTTTTCCCTGGGTTTTTTTGTTGGAGGACAGGTATTGGCCGGGATTTTGGGGAGTGTTGTCACTTACGGTTACGGGGCTGAGGGAAAGCATGGGGCCAATTATATGCAGACGATGGCAGCTTCCGTGGCGACCATGTCGGGCATGGCTGTTCTAATCCAGGCTATGGTATGGCTGAAAATGCCGCAACCGCCGACCTGGCAGTTGATTTTGTTTTTTGTATGTGTGGGCATGTTTGGTGTGGGTGTGGGAATGCTTTATACGCCAATTCTTGTGGATAAGATGCAACTGTCATTTCCATCCGGTTTTGCCGTTGCAAACATTTTGCGGGCGCTGACGGACAAAGTGCTTCTCAAGCGTTCTGTGGCAAAGCTCGGCGGTGGTGCGGCTGCTGGGTTTATCGGTGGTTTTATGGCGGCAAAACTTGCGCTGCTGAAATGCGTGGGCGTTTCAGATCAAACCATCAAGGGGTTTGACAGTCTGGGATTAAACACTTCCACAGTGGGGGCAGGGATGGTTGTTGGTGCCCGGATTGCGATTCCGGGTCTGGTTGTGGGGCTGATTGGTGACTGGATGATGCCGTATTTTCGGGAGATTGGCTGGCTGGGGCCGCAGGATCCCTTTCGCAGAATTGGGTTCATGATCGCCTTGGGGACTATTCTGGGGGCTGCCATCGTGGATCTAATTTTGATTGGGATTAGTGCTGCTCGCCAATATAAGGCGAAGAAGTCAGAGGCTCCGAAGCCGTCCGAAGATTGGAAGAAGACCAATACGCGTTTGTTGATTGTCTGGGTGTTGTTCTGGGCCGTGGCCTTGGTTTTGACTGCCAGTTCCATCCTTCACCAACCCATTGGTTTTGTCGCCTTTAGCGTGGCGTTGGTTTTTATTTTTCTGATGATAAATGGAATTGCCGATGGGGTTTCGGATCAGAATCCAATTTCAAGTGCTTTTGTCATAGCCGTGTTATTGATGGCGTTGTTGGGGCTCAAGGACGCTGGAACGGGTTTGATGTGTGCGTCCGTTCTCCTAATCGCGTGCGCGGTGGGGGTCGATATGCAGCAAGACCGATCCACTGGATGGCGGTTGGGAACGAATCGAAAAATTCAATTTCGCTTTCAGGTGATCGGCATTTTTATGGGATCAATCATGGCGGTGGTGTTGGCCAAATTGTTCATGAAGTCCTATCCAATTTTACAGGTTAACACGTTGGCGGAACATGTGGACGGAGCCAAGCAATGGCAGTCGGCCATGACCTATAAATTCCTTGGAGCCCTGGATAGCCTGACCCATCCAAAGCCTTTTGTGATCAAGGCCATGTTGATCGGTGTGCTGATTGGCGTGGCAACGGAAGTCATTCGGAAGGTCGTGAAGAATTGGAAGAAATACCAGGAGTTTTCCAAGGGGAGCCGTACGGGTAAAACTGCTGATTTCGTGTTCGATTCCGTAGTGATGCCGAGCCCGTATGCTTCCTCTTTCGGTGGTTTTGTTGAGCTTTCCACAACGGTGTGGTTTGCCCTGGGAGGCGTTGCCGGATCGTTAATGACAGAATATCAAAGCTGGCAGAGTAAAAAGCATCCCCAATCGGCTGGCGACGCGATTCCTGAAGACATGAGCTCAAACTCTCTGATTGGTGGTGGCATCATTGCCGGCGATGCGCTTGCATCATTGAGCATTGGAATCTACGGGCTTTTGAATCAGCTTCATCTGTCGTAAGGCGCTTGGTGTCTTGGTCTGCGGAGCGTCTTACGCCCTTGAGAATTCGTTGAACGGTTGATTTTGAATGCCAGCGAAAAGAGGTGTGGCTGCCAATGACGGTGGTTTGTTTCGTGAAAGTGGTGGTGATATTTCGAGTTTTAGGAAAACCCTTTCCACAAAGATGAATCTCACGTTTTTGCTGGTGACGGTTTAACCTTGTTATGGGGGGATTGTTTCATGATCATTCAAAAAATTATTGGCAGCCGTGCATCTTTGCAAAAACGATAAAAATATGGCATTCCTTTTAGGTTTTTCTGTATTATTGGGGTAATGTATTAATCTGCTTATGGAAGCGTTACACACCGATTTTGCACCGGCGGAACGGGCAACTCCCGAGAAACTTCAGGAGCAAGTGGACTGCATAAAAGCGCTCCCGTGGGTGGTTCGTTTTTTGGATGCGACTTCCACTCTTGCCTTGGTTTTGAATTCTCATCGCCAGATTGTTTTTTTTACCCGCGGTTTTTTGGAGTTGATTCAAGCCTGTCACCTTTGCCGTGAGAATTTAGAAATTGTTGGAATGCGTCCCGGGGAATTACTCAATTGCATTCATTCGTGTGATTGTGGTGGGTGTGGAACGACTGTGTTTTGCCGTTCCTGTGGCGCCGTAAAAGCCATTCTCCAAAGTCAGGAGGGAATTGAATCCGTTGAAGAGTGTCGCATGTCTCGCAAAAATGCCAAAGGAGAGACTGAGGCGATGGATTTGCGTGTCTGGGCCCGCCCCTTCAAGGTGAAGGAGGAGTTTTTTACGGTGATGACAGTGGCTGACATTACTGACGAAAAACGGCGCGTCATGCTTGAACGCATTTTCTTTCACGACATCATTAACACGGCGGGAAGTGTCAATGGGCTGGCGCGGATGCTTGCACAGACATCCGTTCAAGAAGATACTGTCAAAAGTATAGCTGATTTGCTCTGCTGTTCTTCAGAACAGTTGATTGATGAAATCGAAGCACACCGGACGGTTACCTCTGCTGAACGCAATGATTTGGTGGTGCATCCTCGTGCGTTCGAATTGGTCTCTCTCCTTCAACGTCTGTTGCAGAGTTTTGCCGCTCACGATGTAGCCAAGGGGCGGCGGACGGAGATGACTTCCAACTCTGCCAAAATTGAAATGGTGTCAGACCCGGTTCTTTTCCAGCGTGTGATTACAAATCTGCTGAAGAACGCTCTTGAAGCTTCTGAAAAGGGGCAGACAGTGACCATCCGGGGCACAATGGAAGAGTCAACAGTTCGCGTCAGTCTTCATAATGGAATGGTTATGACGGAGACAGTAAGAAACCAGATTTTTAATCGCTCATTCTCAACTCGCGGGGCAGGACGCGGTCTGGGGACCTATAGTGCGCGGCTTTTGACAGAGCGTTACCTTGGCGGAAAAATTGAATTTGAATCGAAAGAGGGACTTGGAACAGTTTTTACAGTGGTTCTGCCAGTCAAGTTGCCCCAATCTGAGGAGAAGGTTTGAACTTCCAATTGAATCGACATCTTAATCTTAACCTGTTTTATTAGTTTCGATTTCATGATTACTCGACGTCATTTTATAACGGCCACGGCCCTCGGAGCTGCGGCATGTGCCATACCAGTATCCTTGCGTGCAGGGGAACCACATGGCGATAACACTTTTGCGGTCTTCACCAAACATCTCGTTGGTTTGGATGCAGATCAACTCGGAACGCGTCTTGAGGAAATCGGCGTGGATGCAATTGAAGCCCCAATTCGACCGCAAGGACACGTGGAACCGGAACGTGTAAAGGATGATTTGCCGGCATTTGTGGGAGCCTTGAAAAAACATGGAGTCAAGGTTGCCATCCTTGCCTCCGGCATAAATGCGGTTGATCCCAAACAGAACACGGAAAGTGTTTTGCGCACGGCAAAATCCCAGGGAATTACCCGTTATCGGATGGATTGGTATGAATATGATCCAAAGAAGCCGGTCTGGGATCAATTGAACGAGATTAAGGCCAAGCTCAAGGATTTGGTTGCTCTAAGCAAGGAAATTGGGATTTTACCCTGTTATCAAAACCACTCTGGCGGCAAGTATGTTGGTGGACTTGTTTGGGACATGGCCATGCTGATGCGGGATTACAAGCCGACCGAATTGGCCTGGGGTTTTGACATCATGCATGCCACCGCAGAGGCGGCGATCTCATGGCCAACGTTGGTTAATGTGGCTTCGAGTCAACTGGGAGTGCTTTATTTCAAGAATTTTAAATGGGATGGCAAAAGACGCATCCCCGTTCCTCTCGCTGAAGGCGTCATTGATCGGAAATGTGTTGAGAAATTCAAGGAGAAGAACTTTGCTGGTCCCATTTGTATTCATATCGAATATTTGAGTGGAACCGTCAAAAATCCTGATTATCTGCGTGACGCCATTTCTGCAACTCGACGTGATTATAGCACCCTAAAAGCATGGTGGTCTTGAATTAGCAGGGGGCACCACGGCAAAATGAAGAACATCCACGCACGAGTTCGAAGCAATGGGGTTATGCTAGGCGTTCTTGCCGTCACGCTGTCATTGCAGGCGGCGGATTGGCCCAGGCTGGGAGGCCCGGAGGAAATTGGCGTTTCACCTGAGACTGGACTTGCCCGAAGCTGGCCCGAAACTGGGCCCAAAATACGGTGGACTGTGGATGTGGGGGAAGGTTATGCCGGGCCTGCCATCAGTGGTGATGAAGTATTCCTTCTCGATCGAGTGCCAGACGTAGAGGATGTTTTGCGTTGCTTCGATCTGGAGAAGGGAAATGAGAAATGGCATGCTTCCTGGAAAGCTCCGGGCACACTGGCCAACAACAATGGTTCCCGCAATGTTCCCACGGTGGATGGGGATCGCGTCTATGCCTTGGGCCCACGGGGAGCTTTGAAATGCGTGGATCGGCACACGGGGAAAATTTTATGGGCGGCACATCTGGTTGAAGATTTCAAGGACCCGCAAATTGATGTCTTGGAACCGGCAAAGACGCGTGATGAAAAGCTGCTGCGGGCTCAGGTTCCGTTGTGGGGGCTGACGCAAGCGCCCTTGATCTATAAGAATTCAGTCATTGTCGCACCGCAGACGCAGAAGACCGGGGTGGTGGCTTATGACAAGAAAAACGGCAAGCTTCTGTGGCGCTCCGGCTACGTGGGACGGAATTGGTATAGTCATGTTAGCCCTTGTCTGGCTCGGTTTTGTGGAGTTGACCAGGTTGTTCTACTGGCGCAACCGAGCGATCCAGAAAAGACACCACGGGAGGCACCCCCAGCCTTGATTACATCAATTGATCCCACAACAGGTTCCATACTGTGGACAAATCAGACGCCTTGTCCTTACAAAATTCCGATTCCACAACCGCTCCCCATTGGGAATGATCGCCTTTTTATAACGGGTGGGTATGGAATGGGATCGATGATGTTGCAGATTACGCACAATTCAAACCAATGGCAGACGAAACTGTTGTTTCATAATTCCGTGGCTGCGTCGCATATCCATTCCCCCATTCTCTATAAGGACCGAATTTACGTGACCTCCTTCAAGGAGCATGGAGCCGAAAAAACGGGGTTGGTTTGCATGGATACCAATGGAGCCGGGCTTTGGCAGACTGGGCCAACTCATCAATTTGACAATGGCGGTTTTCTTGTCGCAGACGGCATGATTTACATCATGAATGGGAAGACGGGAATGCTCTCTCTTTATGAATTGGGAGGGGAACAGCCGCGTTTGTTGTCATCAGCAAAGATACTTGATGCGGAAAATGGCAATGTGTGGGCTCCGTTGGCCTTGTCAAACGGGCATCTGCTGGTGCGCGACCAGCATCAAGTGAAGTGTCTTGATGTGCGGTAAAAATAAGATGGTCATCATGCTTATTGAGGTTCTGCAAGCGTGATTTGAACTTTCCATTACGAGTTCAGGTTGAAGTTTTCTTTGATTCCGGCATATTATTTACCTATGCATAGTTTCAGCTATCAGCACGGCAAATTGTTTTGTGAAGACGTGGCATTGGATGGGCTCGCAAAGAAATATGGCACTCCTCTGTACGTTTATTCAAAGCAGACATTGACGCGGCATTACCAGACTCTTAGTGAAGCGCTCAAGCCCCTGGATTCCCAGATTTGCTATGCCATCAAGGCCAATTCAAATCTGGCAGTGTTGCGCACGCTGGCGGAACTGGGCTGCGGTTTCGATCTCGTAAGTGGTGGGGAATTGCAGCGCGTGTTGGCTGCTGGCGGCGATCCCGAGAAGTGTGTGTTTGCCGGCGTGGGAAAGACAGAAGCAGACATCGAACTGGCGCTTCGCAATAACATTTTCTGTTTCAATGCCGAGAGCGAACCTGAGTTGGAACGCATCAATAAAGTTGCGTCGCGGCTGAAGAAAAAAGCCCCCATTGCGATTCGGGTGAATCCGAATGTGGATGCGCATACGCATGCCAAGGTGACGACTGGCACGTATGAAAATAAGTTCGGCATCCAGTTTGAAAAAGTCGAGGGAGTCTATGCAAGGGCCGCAAAATTGAAGAACCTCCGCTTGCGTGGCATTCAGATGCACATTGGTTCCCAATTAACAGAAGTGGAACCGTTTGAAAAATCGATTGAGAAAGTCTATCCACTGGCAGAAAAACTGAATGCCAAATATGGTTTTGATTTTCTAAGCGTGGGTGGCGGTCTGGGGATTGTCTATAATCCCGCACTGGCTAGTGGCACGCCCGCTTGGTGGGGATCGCCTGCGGCCAGGGGAATTCTCACTCCGGCCTCTTTTGCGGCGCGCTTGGTTCCCATCCTCAAGAATTTGAAACTCAAAATTCTGATGGAACCCGGGCGGTTTATTGTTGGAAATGCCGGGGCGTTGCTGGCGCGTGTTGAATATGTCAAAAAAACCGGACAAAAGAACTTTGTGATCGTGGATGCGGCTATGAACGATCTCATCCGGCCCGCCTTTTACGATTCCTATCATGAAATTGTTTCGTTGACGCAACACAAGGGAAAAACAGTCTCGTCTGATGTGGTGGGCCCCATCTGCGAATCAAGCGATTATTTTTGTAAAGACCGTCCGCTGCCGAAACTGGAGGAGGGCGATCATCTGGCGATTCTCAGTGCCGGAGCTTACGGATTTTCAATGGCCTCCAATTACAATGCCCGCCCGTTGGCGGCAGAAGTCATGGTGAACGGGAAAAAGGCGGAGATCGTTCGTGAACGCCAGTCGATTGAGGATATTTGGAAGGGTGAAAAATTCCCTTCATGGCAGAAATAGAAATCCTGTCATTTGATTGAAAATGTCGAAAGGGAGGTGACCATGTCATCTCCCGTTTTCAGTCAGAAAACGACTGATTTCTTTCGTATATTCGGCTTCAAACCGATCAATAAAATCCTCGTGGTGTCCTCCCTTGAAAAGGTGAAGGTATTTCTTGGATGAACCGCAATTTTCGTAGAGCTTTTGCGTTTCAGAAACCTTGATTTGAGCCTCGCTATCGCCAGCCAGAATCAATGTCGGACATCTTACATTTTTTATCCATTGGTCAGGAGACAGGTTTTTTAAGTCGGTGTGGATTTTGAGACTAGTGAATAGCCTGAGTGGATAATAAGCGAATGATGGGATGGGGTATTGTCGCATGCGGTTTTGAAAAGCGTTTTCTATGTTGTCATAGCTTGACTCAATGACAACAAAATCGAAATTTGTTAATTGAGAATGAGCGTATAGAATGGTTGCTGCTCCGAGAGAGAGCCCATCTGCGGCAACATGCTGAATACCACGATGCTGTAATTCCTCAACGCATGCAATCAGATCATATTGCTCGTTCCATCCAAAGCTGATGCAATCCCCGCCGCTCTTTCCAGTGCCACGCAAATCAGGGAGCAGAACTGTGAACCCTTTTTTTAGGTAGAATTTGGTCCTTTTTTCTTGTGCAAGTCGGTTGCCCTTGATTCCCGAGAGCAGGATGATTGCCTTGTCTGAAGGTTGGTCAACAAGCCAGGCGGAAATGGCAATTCCATCACGTGCAGTGAGATTTAATGGCGTTACTGAATGCTTGTCAAATTTCTGGATGTCATCAAATGTGACATGACGCGTGGCCGTTAGGGTGCAGGCCGAATAATAACCAATATAAAACCAAAGGCCAACTAAGGGAGCCAAAATAAACGCAGTCAATTTTAAGAATCTTTTCAAATTCATCGGTGTTTATTAGTTTTAAGGCACAATAGTTGTCACGATTTTTGTAATAGTTGTGACACAGTTTGCTTGAGAAAAATGAAATGGAAAGAATGTTTGTGTTTTGAAATGCATATTTTTGATTTAAAAATATTTACACATCATATGTGTCTTACTAAGAAGTTTAGAGATGAAAACGTGGCAGACTAAGCAGAAATATCGAAATTTTTTTGTTTGTAAGTGAAAAAGGCAAAACTTATGAAAAATTCAGAAAATTTCTACGTCAGATTATTATTAATACTTTTGGGGATAATGGTTGTTATTCCAAGCCATGCTGTGACTTCTCAGAGGGCAATCAAAGAAATTCCACCAGGTTTCAAGGCGACGCTTGAAAGCGACAGGACCAATTATTTTTTGGGAGAAAACATTCTGCTTCATTATCGGGTGGAGAACGTTGGCGATAAATCATTTGGAATATCCACAGGTGGAAGTTTTCCCACCCCTCATTTTACCAATCTCTTTGAGATAAAAGTAGTTTCATCTACAGGTGAAATCGTTTTTGATCCAATACGAACTCACGTGAATTCTGAAGGTGTAATGATACGTAATGAGGTCAAACCGGGCGGAAAGTTTGATGAAAAATATTTGTTGAACCGATATTGCCGTCTGGAGAAGCCTGGAACCTACAAAATCGTGATGTTTTGGAGTCTTGGTTTTGGGGATAAAATGGAGAAGGACGTTCGCGAGGTTTCGTTGGATATTCATGTTGAAATGCCGACTGATCGTGATGCACGCCGAATTTTGGATGATGATGAAAAAACTTCTTCTTCCCATAAAACAAGACTGGATTACGCCAGGATAAATTGTTCTGTGTTTCTTCCAGCGTTGCTTGAACGGGCACAACAGAAGGGGAGTCTTAATGCGGTTTCCGGAATACGCAGTATTCAAACCTTGGAGGCAACTCGGGCTTTGGTGGAATTGCTGACACACACAAACCACACGATTGCTAGGAATGCAGCAGATGGGCTGGAATGGAGATACCCACGTTCGGAGGATTCTTTTCAAGGTCACTCGGGATCGACAATGAAATTGCTCTATATTCCCAACGTGTGGACAAATGAGTTTGATGCACCAGTGCGTAAATATTGCAGGGGATTGCTCACATCAACCAATAAAGAAGATCTTATATATGGTGGAAATTTTTTGGGGAGAGTCGGAACGAAAGATGAGATTCCGTTACTTATTGACGCATATAATCGTGTGGTCTCATTGCCGGAATTTTTCTCTGATGATCAATTTCCACCTCGGATTCTTGATTATAATGTGCTTCTGCACGCGGCCATGGGGATAGATACAAATCTGGATTTCATCGCAGATCAGATTCAGTCTCCTGCTCAGGCTTTGATCTACCTTTCTCGTCATGGTGGCAAGAACCTTAATTCAACTCATGAACAGGAATTTGCTATCCTTGCCAAACACCCATATCCATGTGTCAGAATGGAGATGTTGCAAGCTTTGCCTCAAGAGATCCCCTCATCGTTAAAGACTTCAGTGACAGCTCTTATGCTTGACACAAATATTGGAGTGCAAAGTTATGCTTTTGAGGTATCCAATCGTATGAATGATCCCAAACTTCGGGACATTGCACTGAAGGTTATGTCTCAGACAAAGAATAATCGAATGCGCTGGGTGGCACATTTGACAGCAATTCATTATGGAGCAAAATATGAATCCGCAAAAATGTGGATTCCTCATATTTCTGTAATGTCTGATGAGTATGGATGCGATGCCTTGGACAATTTGAGTGGATTAGTTGTCGATGACAATGTCGGTCTCGTTTTGTCTTCCCCAAAATCAATAGAAGAAGCAAAAATAATGAGGGAGAAATGGGATCACTTTGTTGACGAAAATAAGGATCGAATTCAATCTGGAAAATTATTCAAGGTGGCAGAGTTGCCAAAGGATTTGGGAATAAGCGCCATGAACATAAGATGAATTAGTCTGAAAACGACATTGATTTTATAGATTGGTTATTTGGGAAATAGTTTCGATGCGGCGTCCAATTGAGCGCGGCTTCCTACGAGTAAAATCTGGTCTCCCTCGCGGATTTCCTCATCGGGACCGGGGTTGATGATGTTTTCTCCCTTGCGTTCAATCCCAACGATGCTGGCTCCGGTTTGGGTGCGCAATTGGAGTTCACGAATGCGCTTTCCGACGGCATTTGATTTGGAAGTGACTCCCACGGTTTCGAGATCGGCTTCGCGCAAGAGGGATGGCAGGGTTGTCGTAGTGTTATGTTGGCGCGGGACGGGGGGCGATGCCAGAGTTTCTTCCAGTGCGATCTGGGCGCGTGCGTAAATCTTGATAAAGGATCGTCTCAATAACCAACTGACCAGTGCAATCAAAACCAATAGCACGATCAGAACTTTGAATGTTGGGAGAAGCGTGGAGCTAAGCACCAAAATAAAGAGTCCCAGCATGACGGTCCCTGCAATGGGGACGACTTGCTCGACGATTGTGCGAATGACTGGTGTGTGTGCTCCAGCGGCGGCTTCAGTCACCTTGACCTCTGCCAGGAGTAGTCCCAAGGCCTGGAGTTTTCTGGACGTTGCAATGAACATTGGCAGGGAAAAGAGAACGGCCACCAGCCAGAGTATGGTTCGAAGCCATTCCTGACTGGGAATGATTTCCTTCATCCACGTTGGAGGATTTTTTCCGATGAAGGCGACTGTCAGAAACACTGCGGCGATGAGAACTGCGTTGAGCGCCATTTGCCAGAACCATCGCCGCGCCATTTTTATTGCTGAATTCGTGTTTTGGCGTCCCAATTGCCCAACCCAGCTTGTGTAAAGCCCAAGAATATTGACAAGGGTACGGGGGGCGAGACGGTCGAATTGATTGACTACCATGTCGGTGCTTTTTATGAGGTAGGGGGTCAACAGGGTGGTGATTGCGGAAACGGCGACTGCTATGGGGTAGAGAAAATTGCTTGTAACGTGAAGCGTCAAACCAAGAGAAGCAATAATAAAGGAGAATTCTCCGATCTGGGCCAAGCCCATCCCAACGCGTAATGAGGTGCGCGTATCATTCCCACCGACGAAGGCTCCGAACGTGCAGGTGGCAATTTTGCCAATCACCACTGCGATGGTGATCAACAGCACGGGAAGCCAGTATTCGGACAATGTTTTGGGATCAATCAGCAATCCAATGGAGACAAAGAAAATGGCGCTGAACATGTCTCGGACCGGCTCAATCAGGTTTTCAATCCGGTAGATTTCACGGGATTCGGCAATCACTGCTCCGATGATGAATGCGCCCAAGGCCACGCTGAATTCGAGTTTGATCGCGAGCAATGAAAAGCCAAAACAAAGCCCCAGGACGATCACGAGCAGCATTTCGTTGCTTTTGAACTTCGCAACATAACTCAGGAGTCGGGGAACAGTGAGCAGGCCAATCACCAGGGAAACAGTGAGAAAGAGTGAGAGTTTTCCTAGGGTTTTACCGACATCCATGACATTGAAAGCCCCCGTCATGGCAATACTGGAAAGAAGGGCGATCATGGCAATGGCGAGGATGTCTTCAATAATGAGAATGCCAAAGATAATCTGGGCAAAGCGCTCATGAGCCTTGCCGAGTTCGGCCAGTGCCTTGACGATGATGGTGGTGGAGGAGATGGAAAGCATGGCACCGAGAAAAATGCAGTCCATGGTATTCCATCCGAAGGAACGCCCGATTTCATATCCCACCCAGATCATGAGGAGAATTTCCAAGAAAGCAGCGATGAATGCGATGCCCCCCACTTGCTTGAGTTTCTTTAAACTGAACTCCAGCCCCAGTGAGAACATGAGCAGGATGACGCCCAGTTCGGAAAGGGTGTTAATGGTGTCCTGATTGTGAATAAGTGGATAGGGTGGTGTGTAGGGCCCCACGATGACTCCCGCGATGATATACCCCAACACCACCGGTTGTTTAAACCGGTGAAAGAGAATGGTCACCAAACCGGCCACCATCATGACCATTGCCAAGTCTTGTAAAAAGGTTGTTGTATGCATCTTATGCCAAATCCCTGAAATTCGTGCGAATCGAAATTCCCATATCTCCGCCCCTAAATCGAAAGTCCGATTAAAAACTTAGGTAAATGGAACTGTTCGTCAAGCAAAGCTGATATTTTTTTCTTGGGTTCAAATGTCGGTCATTTCTGCCATGGGCATGGAGGGAGGCAGAGAGTCAAGAACGTCATTTATTTATTTGCGGGGAGTGCGGTGGGGGCTTAAAAACAAATACATGAATTGGACTACGTTGGAATTGTCACGTGTTCGGGCGCTGCTGGGGGCAACTAAGAAGGCTCGTATTGTTGTGCTCGGAGATGTGATGCTTGACCAGTTTTTGTGGGGAAAGGTGAGAAGAATTTCACCTGAGGCCCCCGTGCCTGTGGTGGAGTTTGAACAGGAGAGTTTTATTCCTGGGGGGGCTGCAAACGTGGCGCGGAATTTGGCGGATTTGAATGTGTCCACGGAGTTGTTTGGTGTGATTGGCTTGGATTCGGCTGGGAGGAAACTCCGGCAATTACTTTTTAGCAACCGCATCGGCTGTGATGGTCTGATGGCTTCTGGAAAGCGGACCACGAGCGTTAAGACACGCATTGTGGCACATCGACAGCAGGTGGTGCGTGTGGACCGCGAAAGCCGGGGAGATTTGGATCCCAAGATGTTAAAACGGCTTTTGGCTGAATTGGAAGTGGCGTTGAAGGGGGCGGATGCCTTGATCCTGGGGGATTATGCAAAGGGGGTCATCAGCCAACCTCTTTTGGATGCTGTCAAAAAAATGTGCCGCGAACGTGGAATCTGGCTCAGCCTGGATCCGAAACCTTCGCATCAATTGGATTTGCGTGGCCTTTCACTCATCACACCGAACCGCAAGGAAGCCTTTGAGCTTGCAGACGTTGTTGATGATGGTCGTGGATGCCCACCGTCTCAGGATGCAACATTACAACGCGTGGCAGACAAGCTTCTCAACGATCTGCAACCAGCGGTGCTGTTGATCACCCTTGGTGAACAGGGGTTGCTGCTTTGCCAGCGCAATAAGAAACCATTTCATATTCCAACCGTTGCGCGGGAAGTGTTCGATGTGTCTGGCGCAGGGGATACTGTGATTGCCTCATTTACGCTGGCGATTGCGCTGGGGACATCTCCAGTGGAAGCTGCTATTTTTTCCAATCACGCCGCGGGGGTAGTGGTTGGCAAGGTGGGAACTGCAACCGTTTCCGCAAGCGAATTGCTGAAGAGTTTTTCCAGATAAACACGAAGCTATGAACGAGAAAAAGAGCGAAGCCATTCGACAGATGAAAGGCCGCCAGCGTGTGGCCGTTTTAACCGCTTACGATTATCCAACAGCCCATCTTTTGGACAAGGCTGGCATCCCATTCATTCTGGTGGGAGATTCCGTTGGCATGGTGGTCCTGGGATATCCAGATACCACACATGTGACAATGGCGGAGATGGAGCATCACGTTCGTGCGGTGGCTCGTGCAAAGCCGCAGGGTATTTTGGCAGCCGACCTTCCTTATTGCAGTTACGAGACGCCGGAGATGGCTGTCAAGAATGCGAAACGTCTGGTTGCCGCCGGAGCGGAAGCAGTGAAGGCAGAAGGCGGAATCTCAATCTTACCGCAGGTGCGTGCGATTATTGATGCTGGCATCCCGTTTTGCGGACATCTTGGGATGTTGCCCCAGAGCGTCTTGAAGGAAGGCGGTTACCACGTGAAGGGAAAGGTTGCAACTGAGCGTCAAACCTTGTTGGAAGATGCAAAAGCCCTGGCAGATGCGGGGGTGTTTGCCATGGTTCTGGAGTTGATTACGCCGGCTGTTGCCCGGGAGATTACGAAGGCTGTTTCTGTGCCCACAATTGGCATTGGGGCGGGGGATGATTGTGATGGAGAGGTTCTCGTGATAACAGATCTTTGGGGGTCTTCGGGGGATTATGTCCCAAGGCATGTGAAGAAATCCTGGAATTTGCGGAAACAAATGAGCGAGGCGGTTGTTGAATGGAAACAGGGGGTCATTGCGCCCCGTTCCCCGACTCTATGAACAAGATTTGGATTTTGCTTTTGGTTTCAGTTTTTGTCACAAGCGGTTGTATGAGCAAGGCGCGCCACAAGCTGGAGGTGCGCGAAGCGTATGTCGCAGGGCAGGAGCAGGCGCTGGCAGCCATGAGAGGAGGCGGGCAACCAGGTAGTTCTGGTAATCCTACTTCGACAACGGATGTTTTTGTGCATGGTCACGTTAAGAACACCATCGTTACATGGCAGGAGGGAATGACTGTGGGACAGGCCATTGATGCCGCGCAATACACGGATCGCCGGGACCCCAAAGTGATTGTTCTTCATCGCAATGGAGAGACGATGCAGATCAATCCCAAGGAATTGCTTCGGGGCAAAGACTTTCCAGCCAGGGCAGGGGACGTGATTGAGCTGGTGCCTTGAGTCTGTCGAATTGGGGATTGTAACAGCCAGGGATGCAACTGGCTCATTTGACGAGATCCTTTTCCAGCTCCTCAAGAGTTTTATTCTTTGTTTCGGGTAGATTGGCAAAAATATAGATGAAACCGGCGACGCAGATGGCTGCATAGAGCCAGAAAGTTCCAGCAGGGCCGAGGTGCTTGTTCAACATGGGAAAGGTGTATGTCAGAATAAAACAGGCCGTCCAGAGAGCCATGACGGCAATTGACATGGCTGCTCCCCGAATACGATTTGGGAAGATTTCTGAAATGATAACCCACGTGACAGGTGCTAGTGACATGGCATAGCACCCGATTGCCGCAAGCACTAGGGCGAGCAGGGGCCAGCCTTGGACGTGGTTGAAATAACATGCCCCGAGTACAATGTAGATTACGGCCAGCCCCGCGGCTCCTGTCAGCATCAAGCCCCGTCTCCCTCTTCGGTCCACCAAACCCAAGGCAACAAAAGTAAAGAGCATGTTTATCGAGCCGGTCCAGGCAATGTTCTTGAGCACGTCGGAAATATCGTATCCAGCAGCTTTGAAGATTTCCTCGGCATAATTGAAAATCACATTGATGCCGCACCATTGCTGGAATACTGCCAGAATAACACCAAGCATGATGACTTTGCGCATGCGTGGATCCAGCAGGTCCTTGAAACAGACCTTGTTTGTTTGATTGACAAGAGTTTCATTGATGTCTGCCATGGCTTTTGAGGCGTATGCTTCACCTCCAATTCTGACGAGAATGTTTTGGGCGCTTTGTGCGTGACCGGATTTCACAAGCCAGCGTGGGCTTTCTGGCACGAAAATCATGCTGACGAAAAAGAGAATTGAAGGTGCTGCTGTAAGGGCAAACATCCACCGCCACCCTTGCTGGCCATACCAGGATTGCAGAATATCCTGATCGGACAACCCCGGAGGAAGATGGCGAACCAGAAACCAATTAATAAATTGCGCCGCGAGAATTCCTATGACAATGGTCAGTTGATTGATGGAGACCAGTCTGCCCCGGATTTGAGCTGGGGCAACCTCGGCTATGTACATTGGGGAGAGATTAGATGCGAGCCCAATGGCGACTCCACCGAAAATCCGCCAAATGACAAAGACGGTAAAGGTGGATGCCACAGCGTTTCCTATGGACGTGATGGCAAAGAGAAGCGCTGAAACGATCAAAAGGCGTTTCCTCCCAAACTTATCACTGAGAGCTCCGGCTATCAGTGCGCCAAAAAGACAGCCAACCAAGGCACAACTATTGGCCCAACCGGACAGATCAATCCAACTGGATTTTGTTGCCTCAGTCAGCCCGAAGAACCTTTCAAAGAACGGTTTTGCGCCGCCAATGACCACAAAATCATAGCCAAAAAGTAATCCTCCCAACGCACCAACAATGGAGATCAACCAGACGTAAGTGGTTCGATATTCGTGGGGATTGGACGATACATCTGTGGCGCTTTTGGGCATAAACAGCCTTTGTCTGCTCATTTATTGGATTGGCCCGAGAATATTTGATAGCCCCACCTAAGGCGAGTGTTTTTGTTTAATGCGGCAAAAGAGATCATGTGTCACCACTTTTAATTTGCGACGTGAGATTGACAAAATGGGGGTAAATCCTTTACACAAGCTTACACGCATTATGCAAAGCATCCAACTGGAGTTTATTGATTACGCGATTCTCGTCATCTATGTCGTATTCGTAATCGGCATCGGTTTCGCACTCAAGCGCTACATGAAAACCTCGTCAGACTTTCTGACGTCAGGTCGATCCATCCCCGTATGGGTGACCGGTCTGGCATTCATGTCAGCCAACCTTGGCGCTTTGGAACTGGTTGGAATGACTGCCAGCGGTGCCAAATACGGTATTGCCACCTGCCACTTCTATTGGGTGGGAGCCATACCTGCGATGATCTTTTTGGCCATTTTCATGATGCCGTTTTACTACGGCTCCAAGGCCCGGTCAGTGCCCGAATACTTGAAAATGCGTTTCGACGAACGCACCCGCGCATTGAATTCCATTTCTTTTGCCGTGATGACGTTGTTCTCGTCCGGCATTTCAATGAATGCCCTGGCGAAGCTCCTGCATCAGTTGCTGGGATGGGAATACAATGTCAGCCTGTGGATTTGCTCCGCAGTGGTGCTTCTCTACGTGCTTAAAGGCGGCCTGACTTCAGCCATTTATACGGAAGTTCTTCAGTTCTTTATGATTGTTTTGGGATTCGCTCCGGTGGTCTACCTCGGCCTTAAAGATGTTGGAGGCTGGGATGCACTGAAGATGCAATTGACTCAAGTGGCGCAGAATCCAACAGCGATTGGTCTGGCCGATGGAAAATTTGGATCAGACGCCTGGACGAGCGCATGGAAACCGCTTTTGGGGGGATCGCAGAGTAACCCCATGGGGGTGGATTTGTTTGCCATGGTCTTTGGTTTGGGCTTTGTTCTCTCCTTCGGTTATTGGTGCACGAACTTCCTGGTTGTGCAACGTGCCATGGCAGCCAAAAACATGGCTTCTGCCCGTCGCACTCCGCTGATTGCGTCTGTGCCCAAGATGATTCTTCCCATTCTGGTGATTTTGCCTGGCATGATTGCCGCCGGTCTGGCCATCAGCCAGAAAGATGGTTATCGCCTCCCGCCCAAGATTGTTGCTGAAAAGGCATATGACAAAGCAATCGTTTGCTTGAAGGATGCTCCAAATCAAGATGAACAAAAATCCTTCAAAGCCATTAGCGAAGCGATTGGCATGAAGCTGGATGCCAAGAAAGTGGCGGCCTTGGTCAAAGACGCTCCAACGCTGGATGAAAAAAAGGTCAAGGACCGCCTGCAGGATGCGGTTGTAGAAAACGACTACGATGGTGTCATCCTTTCTCTTGTTAAGAAATATTGTCCGCCTGGTCTGTTGGGGCTGGCGTTGACTGGTTTGCTGGCATCCTTCATGTCGGGCATGGCTGGTAACGTTACGGCGTTTAACACGGTTTGGACTTATGATTTGTATCAAGCTTACATTGCGCCAAACCGCAGTGATGACCATTACATGTGGATGGGACGCGCAGTGACGGTGGTTGGCATATTATTAAGCATTGTATGCGCCTATCTGGTCAGCTTGTGGGCAAACGCGATGGACATCATCCAACTCGTGTTCGGCTTTGTGAATGCCCCTCTGTTTGCGACGTTCCTGCTGGGCATGTTCTGGAAGCGCACAACCAGCCACGGTGCTTTCTACGGATTGCTGGGTGGCACGATGGCTTCCGCCTTCTTCCATTCGATCGCACATGCCTCCGGCAATGCCTTGGGGGCCAAAGGCGGTTATTTGTGGACGTTGATGGGGAAGACGGTCAACGACATTCCGCAATATCTGCAATTCAGCAGTGATATGGCGGTTAACTTTTGGCTGGCGGCATTTGCATTCACAGTCTGTTTTGTGCTGACGGGGGGCATCTCCCTGGCAACCGCACGGACCAAGAGCGATGCCGAGCTCAAGGGCCTTGTCTATTCGCTCACTCCAAAATTGAAAGACACCGAGCAGAACTTTCTGCTTCGTCCGGCTGTTCTGGGAGTGATCCTGCTTGGCATTTGCGTATTACTGAACGTGATTTTCTGGTAAACCTTTAAACGAATCGATTTATGAGTTTTGATCTTCGAATTCCGATTGGTCTGATGTTCGGCCTGTATGGCATTCTTTTGACTGCTTACGGACTGTTTGGCAATGCCGAGTACAATAAGAAATCCCTCGGGATAAATATTGATATGACTTGGGGGCTCTTCCTGTTGATCTTTGGAGCCCTGATGTTGTTCTTTGCCTGGAATGGTGCCAAGAAACAGGCCGAAGAAGACAAGAGCAAGTCGAATAAAAAATAAGCCATTAAGCGTGGTCCGCAGGGACCGCATCATTTGAAACAAAATAGGACGCGGTTTTCTGCCGCGTCCTTTTTTTTATGATCTTGAAGCTTGGAAAATATTCCGTTGGCATTGGTGACCGGTTTGCCCAACAGGCAGAAGCGCAATTGCAGGCCTGCGTTCAGGCCGCAGCAATGGGGGTGGATCTTGAGCCGGTCTGGAACAAATCCAATCGCGAGCACATGATCGTCCATTCCGAGCCTCAGAGCGTGCGTGACGCCGCTTCGGCTGCTGTTCAAAAACTGGGGTGGACCAAGCCCTGGCATGTTGATGCGGATCATGTTCGACTGGAGACGGTGGACCGATTTATTCCCAGCTCGGATTTTTTTACGTTGGATGTTGCAGAGAGTATTGGCAAACCATCTGGGCAGGTTCGAGCCTTTGTAGATCGTCATCCAGAACTGTCCCGTTCTGTGGATGTTCCTGGAATTGAGGGCTCACTGTTGTCCTCGAAAAAAGTGGTTGAGACCATCACAACAAAATACCTCTCTGCGGCTCAGGACGCGGCTGTGCTGTATCGGCACATTGCCGATGCCAAGAAAGGCGTTCCTTTTATCACCGAAGTTTCGATGGACGAGACGGATGCTCCGCAGAGTCCTTTGGAATTGCTCGTGATCCTTTCAGCGCTGGCGGATGAGCAAGTCCCACTCCAGACTGTGGCTCCCAAGTTTACCGGTCGCTTTAATAAGGGGGTTGATTATGTTGGAGATGTTGCGGAATTTGAAAAGGAATTCAATGACGATCTGGCTGTGATTGCCTTTGCTGTCAAACACTACAATTTACCAGCCAATCTGAAGTTGAGCATTCATTCTGGCAGTGACAAGTTTTCGATCTACGGCCCCATTCAGCACGCGCTCAAACGGTTTGATGCAGGGATACATTTGAAAACTGCTGGGACAACCTGGCTGGAGGAAGTGATTGGGCTGGCTGAGGCCGAGGGGGAAGGGTTGATTCTGGCCAAGGAAATCTACTGCGAAGCGCTTTCTCGTCGCGAAGAGTTGTGCGCGCCCTATGCCACAGTGATCGATATTGATCCCGAAAAACTGCCGTCTGTTGACACCATTTTGAAGTGGAGTTCCGCTCAATTTGTCAATGCATTGAAACATGAGCCTCGCTGCAAGGATTTTAACCCGAACCTGCGTCAGCTCTTGCACGTTGGATACAAAATTGCCGCCCTGAAAGGAGAACGTTTTCTCTCAACGGTTCGTCAATGCGAAGAAACTGTTTCCCGGAATGTGACCGGCAATTTATTTGATCGCCATTTTAAACCTCTGTTTTTCAACTTGAAGTGAATCATGCCTTTCATACACAAAGATTTTTTACTTTCCTGCCCAACGGCATCACAACTGTTCCACCAATTTGCTGAGAATGAACCCATCCTGGATTTTCACTCGCACCTTCCTGTTGCGGATATTGCAGCAAACCGCCAATTCAAAAATCTGTTTGAAATCTGGCTTGAGGGAGATCACTACAAATGGCGGGCCATGCGTTCCAATGGTGTCCCTGAACGTTTTTGCACAGGTGATGCCTCCCCCTATGAAAAATTCCAGGCTTGGGCGGCAACAGTGCCCTATGCCATTCGCAATCCGCTCTATCATTGGACCCATCTGGAATTAAAACGGTATTTCGGCATCGACACACTTCTGGATGCGGATAGCGCCAAGGCAATTTGGGATGCGACTGCAGAGCAATTGGCCACTCCTGAGTTGCGTGTTCATGGAATCTTCAAGAAGTTTCGAGTCGCAGCGGTTTGCACAACGGACGATCCTGCTGACGATCTGGCGGGGCACCGCGCCATTGCAGCCTCCGGGGTGTCAACAAAAGTCTATCCCACCTTTCGTCCGGACAAGGCCCTGGCAGTCAATTCCCCCAAGAATTGGAACGCATGGATTGATCGGCTTGAAAAAGCCAGCAACCGGTCAATCACCAAACTGCCGGATCTCTACGAAGCGCTCAAGCTGCGGCACGATGCGTTTCATGAAATGGGTTGTCGGATTTCTGATCACGGGTTGGAACAGTGTTTTGCCGGGGATTGCACTTCACCAGAGGTAATATTTGACAAGGCACGTTCAGGAAAACAGGTGACGCCTGAGGAACATTCTCAATTTGCATCCACGCTCATGTTGTTCTTTGGAATTCTTGATTTCGAACGTGGCTGGACACAGCAACTGCACGTGGGGGCGATGCGGAACAATAATTCACGCCTGTTCGAATCTCTGGGACCTGATACGGGGTTTGATTCAATTGGTGATTGGCCGCAGGCAAGATCCTTGTCTGCTTTCTTGAACCGTCTTGACCGCCAAAATACACTCCCAAAAACAATCATATACAACCTGAATCCTGCCGATAATTACATGATTGGCTCGATGATTGGCAATTTTCAGGATGGCTCGGTTCCTGGCAAGATACAATTTGGATCGGGCTGGTGGTTTCTGGATCAAAAAGAGGGAATTCAATTGCAGTTGAATGCGTTGTCCTCTCTGGGGTTGCTGTCGCGATTTGTTGGAATGCTGACGGATTCCCGTTCATTCATGTCATTTCCACGGCATGAGTATTTCCGCCGCATACTCTGCAATCTGTTTGGAAACGATATTGAAAACGGTGAAATTCCAAAGAGTTTTAAAAATGCAGGTCCGATCATACGTGACATATGCTTTAGCAATGCAAAAAATTATCTAAAACTCGCGGTTTGAATGTCTTGTGGTGATGCTCGTTTTCGCCCAATGGAAGAAGGTGTGCCAAATGAAAACAACTATGCTCCTGGCTGTTGCGTCCCTTTCACTGACGGTTTCTGCTGCGGTGGATCCGCGCGGACCAATTGAGTATCCGGACATGAAACCGGAGGTCGGATCAGATGGAGTGAAGGCTCCTGGGTATTCGTTTGATGTGAAGAAATGCCATAAGGCCATGCCTTGGAAAGCTCATTGGATTTGGTTGTCGGATCAATCAATGGCGACAAACGCAAAAGCGGCAATGTTTCGAAAAGAGGTTGTTTTTGATCAAACTCCTCAGAAAGTGGATGCGTGGGTATCTGCTGACAGGAAATACCGGCTTTACATCAATGGCAGATTGGTTTCACGGGGCCCTGTGGATATTGGAACCGACTTTGTAGGTGGCTCTACGCGACATTGGTTTTATGATTACCGTGATTTATCCGCGTTCTTTAATAAGGGGACGAACGTGATCGCGGCTGAGGTGTTTTCAGAATGGCCGATTGGATACACGATATCCCGCGGAAAGTTGGGGTTCATTTTTGAAACAGAAGTGCAGATGAAGGACAACCAACGGGTGGTGGTTCAATCAGATCAAACATGGAGTGCAACCATGGCCCCACAGTTTCCAAACGCTAATACATACATCGTTGACAACGAGCCAAAGGAATGGAGACAGCCGGGGTTTGATGCATCCAAGTGGCCTCATACGGTGGAAATAGCAGATATCTGGGCTCCATTGGTTCCCAGCGAGATGCCGCCTTTGATGGAGGTGCGTTTTCCTGCGTTGCGCATTGAGGGACTGACAAATAATACCATTACTGCGAATGGCTCATTCCGAGTGGTGTTTGATCGCGTGCTTAGCGCGTATCCAACGATCAAAGTCAAAGGTGGCAAAGGAGCGCATTTGATTCTTCATGGGAACAACTCTGCTGAAGTCATCCTGGGGGAAGGAGAACAGTATTTTGAATTTCCATTCATGACGGAAATTGTGCCAACGTTGACGATTGAGGCAAAGAATGTGACGAGCCCCATTGAGATTGAGGATGTCGGCGCGAATTTTACCTCTCAACCGGTCGATTATCAGGGCTCGTTTGAGTGCAACGACGAATTATTGAACCGGATATGGAAGGTCTCCCGTTGGGCCGTTCAGATTTGCATGCAAACGCATCATCTGGATTCTCCAAATCATCAGGAACCGATCAGCGATCCTGGAGATTATCTCATTGAAGCCATGGTGAACCATTATGCGTTCAATTTGCCGTGGCTTGCCCGCCAGGACATTCGTAAATTTGCCTGGGTGTTGAAGGATGAAAAATATACCAATTTCCACATCAGCTATTCCATCGGCTGGCTTCAAATGCTCATGGATTATTACGACTATACGGGAGACAAGGCTTTAATCGAGGAGATGGCTCCATACGTGCAGGACTTGATGGAAACGTATGCTTCCTGGCGTGGCAAAAACGGTCTGATTTCAGAAGCCCCAAATTACATGTTCATGGATTGGGTGGAGATTGCCGGTTTTAATTGCCACCATCCTCCGGCGGTGATTGGTCAGGGATATTTGACTGCATTTTATTACCATGGTTTGGGAATGGCCATTCGCATTGCCGGAATGATGGGAGACGCGGATCTTGTTGCGAAATATGGGAAAAGGCGTGAAGAGATTGCCACGGCTTTTAATCGTGAGTTGTGGGTTGGGGATAAGGGGCTCTATCGTGATGGAAAACCGTTTCAGACTACGGTGAAGCCCAGCCAGTGGCTTCCTGCTGACAAGAACATTGAGACTTTCAGTCCGCACGTGAACCTGCTTGCCGTTCTCTATGGGTTTACTTCAGAGGAACGACAAAAAGCAATTGTGGAAAAGGTATTTGCCGAAAAGCCCCTCAACACGCAACCATGGTTCATGCACTGGGTGTTTCAAGCCCTGGACCGTGCTGGGTTATTTGACAAATATGGAACGGAGCAGATGCGACGATGGAAGGTCGTGGAGGAAACACAATCGTTTCGTGAAATGTGGAACAATGGCGATCTGAGCCATGGATGGTGCTCCACACCGCTGGTTCAAATGTCCTCTCGCGTCCTGGGAGTTGTGCCAATCACACCGGGGTGGAAAACCCTTGCGATTCGTCCTCACTTGTGTGATCTAAAATGGGCTCGAGGGACGGTTCCGACGCCGCTTGGAAATGTCAAAATTTCGTGGAAAATTGAGGGTTCGGGATTCGTAATGGATGTCACTGTGCCAACCGGATGTGAGGCGGATGTTGTGCTGTCAGTAGACCGATTTGAACACGCTGACATTCTTTGTGATGGTGAGAAAACAGCTTCAAAAGTTCACGTGAAGTCAGGCAATCACCATTTTGAAATCACAGCAAAGGCATCAGCCCCCAGCCATTAGTCCAAAGGCAGGGAGCCATCGTTTTTATTGGCGTTCGTATTCGCCCTTGCTGACGCGCTTAAGTACGGTGAACCCGGCCTTTTTGGCATCGGAAATGGAAACGGGTTTGATTATGGACGGGGTAGTGAACATTGAAATGACTTTGCGAACCGGCTTTTTGCAGGCCGGGCACACTTTCAATTCCGGTGCGTCAATGGGGCGTCGCAAAGTAAATTTGCCACCGCACACCTTGCAGTCGCCTTCGCATAATTCGTATTCGTAAAACGGCATGATTACATCAATTCCTATTGCGTAGAATACACCAAAACGAAAGTAATTCAATGGAACTTACCAGGCGTCTATGGGGCCCTTGGGTAAGGGGATTTCCTGTCGCTGGGCGACTGCCGGATCCTGCATGAAGGAAGCCACTTGTGGGGCAGGGCGATACTGCGGTTTCAGCAGCCCATCTTCCTGAAGAAACTGTTGCCGCCAAGTCCGGTAAATCGCGAGAATCTCGTCAAATTCAGCCCGGCTGGAGAGCAGAACGATCCGTTTCGTAAAGACGTTGGCAGGTCCAAAGCGTTTGGCATACCAGGGGCCTATTTTGCGGAACATCCGGCATCCATGCGGTTCGTCAAACACTTGGATCATCAAGTCCAAATGACGTTTCATGACACGTACCCGCTCGTCAAAATCAGGATCAGGCGGTAAAACCCCAGTGCGCAAATATTCAGCGGTATGGGCAAAAATCCACGGATTGTAAAATGCGCCGCGTCCGATGCTCACGCCGGAACATCCGGTCTGATCCAACATGACTTTGGCGGCTTCTGGCGTTGTGACATCTCCATTTCCGATGACTGGAATATTTTTGACAGCCTGAACGACAGCTCGGATCCCCGCAAGGTTCACCGTCCCGCTGAAGCCTTGCTGGCGTGTGCGCCCGTGGACGAATACGGCGGAAATGCCGGCCTCTTCCAGGGCGTGTGCAAGGTCGGGTGCGGTCAGGTTATTCTCATCCCACCCCAACCGCATTTTTGCTGTGACTGGGATTTTGACGGCGTTGACCATGCCTTCAACCAAATGAGTGGTTTTATCCAGATCCGTCATCATGGCTGAGCCACCGCCTACGCGGCAAACCTTTGGAACCGGGCATCCCATGTTGATGTCCACTGCAGAAATACCAATGGACTCCAGGTAGACCGCTGCATCCCGCATTTCCTCCGGGACGGAGCCAAAGAGCTGAACAGCCAGTGGACGGTCCTCAGCACACGTTTCAATTAGCTTGAGAGCCTTACTCTTTTTTTCGAGCAAGGATCGTGCGTTAACAAGGTCCGTGGTGGCCAGGTCCAATCCGCCAATTTCGCGAAGTGTGAGCCGAAATGGCAGGTTGGTGTAACCAGCCAGTGGCGAAAGAAAAAGCCGGGATTTCAATTGGAGCGAACCAATTTGCATGACTCAAAATTCCAATTGAAACGATATCCTGCTTTTTTCAAGAACGCGAATGCCCATCAAATTTCTACAGTTCAGATTCGAAGGCATACTTGCCGGAAGCAATATTAACAGTCATCTTGCCATCGGCAAAAGTGGCTGCAGCAGGGGTGTGACCGTTTTCTTTCACGACATCCTGAGCTTTTGCGGGAATGACGATTTGTGCCTGAGCCCCGACGGGGATGGTGACTTCCATGCGAACTTTGGTTCCGTTGCGTTTCCAGTTGCTAACGATTGGGCCCCGGGTGGAATTATAATGAGCCTTGACCCATTTGAGGTCACCCAGAAGTTGCGGGGCAATCACGATTTTCTGGACGCCATTGTCATAAGAAACATGGATTCCAGCCAGAGTGGAGTAGAACCACGCGGAGATATCGCCAAACATGATGTGGTTGTGCGTTCCACTGCCATCCCAACCTTCCCAAAGCGTGGTGGCACCTTGTTTGATCCAGTTACCCCAGCTCGGGAATGTATCCTGAGCGGCAATTTTGTAGGCGGCTTCCGCATAACCGTTATCCGTCAACGCGTGTAACAGATATTTGGTGCCGAGAATACCGCAGTCAAGATGGTATTTATGGGCTTCAACGTTGGCAATGAGGTTGCTGGCCACTGCGGCACGATTGGCCTCATCCACAAGCCCCTGATAAAGGGCGCAACTCAAGGCGGTTTGTGTGCCACCGGCGTAGGTATGCTTTTGGGCATCGTAGAATTTCTGATTGAATGCGATGCGAATCTTTCCGGCAAGTTCCTTGTATTTCGCGGCGTCTTCAGTCTTGTTGAGAATTGTCGCCATCTCTGACAGAACCAGGGCATCCTTGTAATAGTAGGCCGTGGAAGTGACTTCCGCTGGAGTCTCCGTTTTCACCGGGCACCAATCTCCCAAGCCGATTCCGACAATGTGGTTGTTGGCGCGCGTTGTCAAATAATCAACATAGCGTTTGATGGATTCATAATGATCGGCGAGAATCCGCGTGTCGTTGCGGAACTGATAGAGGGCCCATGGGATAAGAACGCTGGCGCTGTCCCAAGCCGGGCCGTTGCCCCATTTGTATCCCCAGCCGCCAGTGGGAACGATTCCGGGGAGTTCACCGGAAGGACGCTGTTCGTCGCGAAAATCGCGCATCCACTTTTCATAAGCCGGAGTGCCGTCGTAATTGAAAAGACCGGTCTCGATGGCAAGTTGGGCGTCGCCAGTCCAACCATTGCGTTCACGGTTGGGGCAATCCGTTGGATGCCCATGAAAATTGTTTACGTAGGACCAGCGTGTGGCGTGTTGGATCTTGTTCAACAATTCACTTGAGCACTCGAAACTGCCGTTGCTTTCCAAGTCCGTGTGCATGACCAGCCCGAGGAAGTTATCAACGGTTGGAGTGCCGGGGAATCCGGTGACTTGAATGTATTGGTAGCCGTAATACATGAAGCGCGGTTGCCAGGTTTCAATTCCGATTCCCTTTAAAATGTAATGGTCAGTCTGGAATTCTCCTGAATGGCAATGCTCCTTGATGTTGCGATTGTCAATGGTGCCATCGGGGTTCAGCAATTCCGCGTATTGGAGTTTGATGTCTGTTCCGGCGGGGCCCTGGACGGTTAGACGCGCGGCCCCAGCAATGTTTTGTCCGAGATCAACCACGAAGACGCCCGGCTTGGGTTGGGTGATTTTCGCTGGTTTGATGGTTTCAGTGATGCGGATTGGAGGAGCCATCTGTGGAGTGATTTTCCCTTTGGGAGCGCTGACGATCTTTGCCGCGCGCCATGCTGATTCATCATAACCGGCTTTGTCCCATCCTGTGTTTTCCAGACGGGCATCGTAAGTTTCGCCATTCAGGAAACAGTCAAATACAATCGGACCAGTGGAGTATTTCCATGATTCATCCGTGGCAATGGTCTGCGTTGTGCCATCGGTAAACTCAATCTTGAGCTGGGCTTCGACACGGGGTTGTTGACGCCAGGGGGCCTTATCAAAGTCCCACGCGCTGGCGGCAGCGTAATTCAACCAACCGTTTCCAAGGATGATGCCGATGGCATTGGCCCCCTTGGTGATCTGGCGGGTGACATCATGAGTTACATAGAGGGAGCGAAGATCGTAACGTGTAAACGCGGGATCGATTTCGTGGTTCCCAACTTTTGTCCCGTTCAAATGCAGTTCGTGATAACCGAGACCGCAGATGTAGACTGTGGCACGCCGGACCGATTTTTTTACTGTGAATTCCTTTCGAAAATAGGGGGCTGGTTCGATTTTCTGATCTGTGCCGGAGCCAATCCACCTGGCATTCCAATCAGACGGAGAGAGTAAACCAAGTGAGAAGGTGGCATTTGTGCTCCAGGAGGATTCTTTGTTCTTGCCATTCCAGACGCGAACTTTCCAGAAGGCCTGGGCCTCGGAAGTCAGGAGTTTTCCGGCGTAAACAGCCTCATTGGACTTTGAGTCAGTGACGCCGCTGTCCCAGAGGTCCCCCTGATCCTTGGAGAGCAATTTGACGTTGGATGAAACCAGAATTTGAAACTTCGTCTGCTCATCTCCTTGCTGCGAAGAGGTTAATTGCCAGGAAAGCCGGGGTGTGGTTACATCAATGCCCAGTGGATCGTAGAGATTTTCACATTGGAGTTTTGAGGGATTGCAGCTCCCGGCGGCAGAAGCCCAGAATGGAGCGACGCAGAGTCCCGACAGCAGAATTGAGACGATCGTTTTTGACATAACAGCTTGAAAATGGCGTCTGATAATTACTTTTGGCTGATGTTAATTCAGACAAGGACCTTGTGACAATGACGAAGGGGATGCAACTCCTTTCTTGCACAATGGCTCCAAATCAGCCTTTATCTATGAGATTCGGTGGTTTTCCTCGCATGGAAACATTCGCCGGAAAGATTTTATGGATGATACAAATGCATTGATCGAACAGCGAAAGGCCAAATTAGCCGCTCTGCGGAGTAAAGGCATTGACCCGTTCAAAAACAAGTTTACGCCTGAAGAAACATGCACGCAGGCACGTTCCAACTATGTGGAAGGTCGTGTTGTCAAACTGGCTGGCCGGGTGACCGCCTACCGTGAGATGGGCAAGAGCATTTTCTTCGACATCAAGGACCGAAGTGGCCGCATTCAGGGCTACGCCCAGAAAAATGCCTTGGGCGAAGAGAAGTTTGAAATTTTCCGCCAGATCGATCTGGCCGATTTTATCGGTGTGGAAGGCACTCTGTTTACGACAAAGACAGGAGAAGTGACGGTTAAGATTTCCTCGTTTGTGATTTTGTCCAAGGCGTTGCGTCCGCCGCCGGGCAAGTGGCATGGCTTGGCGGATACGGAAATCCGATATCGTCAGCGTTATCTGGATCTGATGTCCAACGACGCAGTGAAGGATGTGTTCCTCAAACGCAGTCAGATTGTGGCTGAAATACGGAATTTTCTGATGGCGCGCGGATTTGTGGAGGTTGAGACACCGATGATGCAACCGATTCCCGGGGGGGCGTCGGCTCAGCCGTTCATCACTCATCACAATTCGCTTGGGTGCAATTTCTATCTGCGCATTGCGCTGGAATTGTATTTGAAACGGCTCTTGGTGGGAGGCATTGACCGCGTGTTTGAAATCGGGCGCAACTTCCGTAATGAAGGTCTTTCCCGCAAGCACAATCCTGAGTTCACCATGTTGGAGGCCTACCAAGCCTATGGGGATTATGAGACGATGATGGAGTTGGTTCAATCGATGGTTTGTCACGTTGCTCAAAAAGTCTTGGGGACCCTTAAGATTGAGCAAAAGGATGCTGAAGGCAAAGTTGTCAAAACAATCGATCTTACCCCCAATTGGAAACGCGTGAAATACAAGGACCTCGTCCGCGAAAAGGGGGGAGCTGATTGGTTTGATATTACTTCAGCCGAACGGAAGGAACGCGCCATCAAGCTCGGGGCTGAAATCGGTCCAGACTATGAGGATTTTGAAGTCACCAACGGCTTGTATGAGAAGCTCATTGAGCCAACCTTGATTCAGCCGACATTTGTCACGCATCTGCCCAAGGAACTTGTTCCTCTGGCCAAGCTTTCCCCGGACGATTCATCTGTGGTGGAAGTTTTTGAATGCTGCATCAACGGTCAGGAAATCTCTCCCGCCTATAGTGAACAGAACGACCCGATCGAACAGCGTGAACGTTTGGAAAACCAGGCCGGTGGCGAAAAACAGAAGCTGGACGAGGATTTTCTCGTGGCTCTAGAACACGGAATGCCTCCTGCCGGTGGCATGGGCATGGGGATTGACCGCCTGTGCATCATGTTGCTTGGACAAGAGAGCATTCGCGACGTCATTCTTTTCCCTCAACTCAAGCCAAAGAGTTGAGCGAAAGGTGGGTTTGGCGCTTGAGAAGAGCGCATTGACAATCCGTGGAAATCCCTTTCGCAATTTATTTGTGCGCAATCGCCGGGGCAGCGTCGATATCGGCGCTGTCCATGCCCTTCTGGAAGTGGGTGTGTCAGCGAACGGGAACCATGGACGATCCGGGACAGCGAAAAATCCATTCGGTGCCAATCCCGCTTGCAGGCGGATTGGCAGTGATGACGGGACTTTTGGTCCCATTGTTGGTTGACATTGCGATTGTCGGAACGTATCGGCACCTTTTCTTTCAAGCTTCAGAAGGGCTTTTCAACGGAGGCAAATCCCTATGGATATTGGGGCGAATCAGTCGAAGTGAATTACAGTTGGCGGGCATCCTTCTGGGGGCCATTGGAATGTTGATGATCGGACTTTGGGATGACCGCGTGGAATTGCGTCCCGCGGTTAAATTTGGCGGCCAACTTCTGGTTGCTCTGTTCGTGGCCGCGTGTGATGTGCGGATCACCTTGTTTGTTCACAGTGCTGTGTTTAGCTGGGGAATCACGGTGCTGTGGATTCTGACCTTGGTGAATGCCTTTAATTTCATGGATAACATGAATGGCTTGTGCGCGGGGCTGGGCATCATTGCCGCATTATATTTTGGACTCTTTTCAGCCTTTCTAAATCAATGCCGCGTGGCGGAAATCGCCTTTCTGATTGCCGGGGCTTTGCTTGGATTTTTACCGTTCAATTATCCCAAGGCCACCGTGTTTCTTGGTGATGCCGGGAGTCATCTGATTGGTTTTTTGATGTCAGTTCTGGCCATTTGGCCAAGCTTCTATACTCAGCAACATCAACATATGTCGGCTGTTGTTATCCCGCTGCTTGTATTGGGAATCCCGCTGTTCGATCTGGTGTGTGTGGTGTTGATTCGCTGGAAAATGGGGAAACCATTTTATATCGGAGATAACAACCACCTGTCTCACCGGCTTGTGCGGGCTGGATACACTCCAGCACGCGCGGTGATGATCATTTGGTTGCTGGCGATTGCGGTTGGTGCACTGGCATTCCTTGTGCGCTAACGTTTTCCGGGGCTCCCATGGCCTTTGTCGCGATGGATTCGGAGACGATGCCCAGTGCTTCAACGCGGGGGAGGGAACCAATGAGCCTGCTCTCAGTGAGATTGTTGACAACAGGGACATTTCGCTGCTCGCTGGCGAGTAGAATGGGGACCGCATCAAGCAAACGCAAATTGGGGGTCAGACATTGTGGCGGCGGGTGCATGACGTCGGTTGCAATGACAGCCTGTAATTCATCTCCTCCATTCAGATATCCCTTTAAATCATGCAGCGCAACCATTCCGATGAGTTTTTGGTCCTTGTTGACCACGGGCAGAAAATTGTTCGGACTTGCAAGAAACCGCTCGGCCATATCGGGGAGAGAAGTGTTTTCCTTTAATGGAGGAATGGGGGCGTGCATTAAATCGCCGACTGTTTGTTCTGTGGCTGCGCCGATACGGTAGCTTTCCACTTCCAGACTGCGGGATTTCAGTGGTTCTGTATAGATGGAACGTGGGTGCAATGCCCGTGCCACAAGCGTGGACACCGCACAGGCAATCATTAGAATAGGCATCAAAGTATAATTCTGGGAGATTTCCAGAATCATGATGATGGCCAGCAGTGGAGAACGAGTGGTTGCCGCAAGCATGCTTCCCATTCCCACCAGGGCGAAAGCTCCCATGGAGAGGTTGGTTGGCCCCAGATTGTAATGATTCAAAACCATTCCCCAAAAACTACCCAGCGCCGCTCCCAGAAACAGGGTTGGTGTGAACACACCGCCCACGGCACCAGACCCCACAGTGATAACGGTGGCCAGCAGCTTTGCAATGAGCAGCGCCAGCAAAAGATGAATTTCATAATGTGAATGCAGAATGTCATTGATTGCCAGATAACCATTGCCACGCACTTCTGGGTAAAGCAACGCGATCACACCCGCAATAAGGCCGCCCAATGCCAATCGCCAGTAGAGAATGGGCACATGCTTGAAGAGTTCCTGCCCACGCACCAGAAGTTTTAAAAAGAGCGAACCAATGGCTCCCGCCAGAATTCCCAAAATAAAGAACCAGGGCAAATCAGAGAGGCTGACCGAGCTGATGGCCGGAATTTCATACAACAGATTGTTTCCCAAAAATACCCGGGATACCATTGCGGAAATGACCGAGGAGAAGAGCAGGGGGGCAAAGAGGCTCATCGAGAAATTGCCAAGAACGATTTGCGCTGCAAATACCGCGCCTGCAATGGGTGCGTTGTAGGCCGCTGCCATTCCAGAAGCTGCACCGCAGGCCACTAGTAAACGGAGCCGGTAGGGTTGCCAATGCGCGAGTTGTCCCCATTTTGAGGAAAGTGTGGCTGAGATCTGCATGATGGCACCTTCGCGTCCGATGGATGCCCCAGTGGCGATGCTTATCATTGAGGACAATGTGCGGACGATCCCTGTTCTGAATGGCAGCCGTCCATCCCCAGCCACCACCACTTCCAACATGTTGCTTGATCCCTGCTTTCCAATAAGCCGGATACCTCCATACAATATGAGCCCCGCAGCCAGTGCGCCAAGAGTTGGCACGGCGAGTTTTGAAAAGAGGGTGCCCAGATCTCCCAATTCAAAAAAACTTTGCTCGTTTATGCCGACGAGGACTTTCTCCAGAAGTCCCACCCCGTAGAAGAAAAGAAAATTAACAATGCCACCAATCACTCCCACGCCGCCTGCCAGCAATAGGTGAAACGCTTCTTCGCTCAAACCATACTTTTCGCGCAGACGCAATGGCTGCCGCCAATGTCGCTGCAGAAACGCATGCAACAATTTAAATGCCTTTGCAGTCGAATGATTGGATGGCGGTTCCATTCGCAGAATTAATCTACGAAATATTACCGTAGATTTCGAGCGAGACTTTTATGGTGTTGAACACGGTTTGTTTTTGGGCACTGATGCAACAGATGTTCGAACAAGTCAGCCTTGGACATTTGTGCTTTCCGGTAGATTCACTGGAATCAGACCGCGGCTTGTTCCTGTAAGCACGCGTCCCCCCTTTGGAGTGACGACAAACGTATTCTCTATGCCGACCATTCCAACGCCCTTGACACCCTGTTTTGGCTCAAGTGCGAGAACCATGCCTTCCTGCAACGGCTCATCAAAGCCTTCCGCTATCACAGGCGGCTCATCAATTAAGAGCCCCACGCCATGTCCCAAAAACTTGACCCGTCGCTTGCCAAATCCCATGAAATTTGTCAGAAATTCCGCTTTCAAACCCTTAATCACGTTTCGGTAAATATCGGAAGGAATTGTGCCTGGCTTTAGCATGGCGGCCACCTTGTCCTGAATGGCAACACACTGTTCATGCAGGGCCACTGCCTTGGGTGGCAGGGGGGCGCCAAACGCATACGTCATTGTTTTGTCCGTGTGGTAACCGTCAATTCCAAAACCCGTATCAACGAAGACCAAGTCACCCTTTTTGAGTTTTCGGGCTCGATCTCCCAAAAGAGGAACCGCTGGACAAATGCCACGATTTCCGCCGGGCCCATCAAAACAGGTGGGGTAGAGCGAATTTTCTCCAAAACCGAGCTGGCCAACCAATGCTTCTGTCTCGAACATTCCAAACCGAGCCACACCATGATGTCCCTTTGACATCATGATGGAATAAACCTCGGTTCCGAGCTCCACTTCGTTCATGCCCTCTCGGAGAATTTTGGGAACCAGGTCCTCTAAAATGGAGCGATGAAGCGCGCCTGCCTTTTCAAGCAAGGCTAGCTCATAGGGACTTTTGACCGACCGAACCACACTTAAGGGCATGTCGGCTGACTTCACCTCGCTGAACGGAAAATACTTGTGGAATCGTTGATAAAGGGCGAGTGGGACGACTTCGGTTTCCAGATACACCGCTTTGGGCAGGGGGCCAACCGAGCCAATCGCATCCCGAAAGCTTGACATCGGCTTGATCTGACGAAACTGAGACTCTTCGCGGGCGTGCTCGAAACTCCGACGAACCCAGAATACTGGTTCGGCATTTCTCGGAATCAAGAGGAGCCCATCCTGCATTGTACCCGTAAAATAATACTGGTTGATTCGTCCAAAAATGGCCGTCAACTCCCAATTGGGACACCGGCGATCCATCTCAACATGAAAACGTTTCAACCGGGCATCCAACTCTGTCAAAGGAACAACACTGCTCATACACCTCATTAAGAATGCCGCTTTTTAAGGATGGATGCAATGATTTGCAGAAAACGGTCGTGAAAAAGACCGATTTTAACCGTTTTTGCTGCAATCCCCAAGCTTGACCCAGGGATGGCGCATTGAATACTATGCGTCCCATTGAATGAGATACATTTGTATTCTTGCAACGATCCTTGTGACGGCCCTTCTCGCCCGTGCTGAAGTCGCCGCAGTCAATGGCGTCTGCGTCGTCGTCAATGATGCCGTGATTACTTTCGAGCAAGTCGAAAGTGAAATCATGCCCGTTGCAGAAACACTGGCCACTCAATACCGCTCTGATCCCAAGATGTTCGAGCAGAAAGTTCAACAACTTCGCCGTGAGAAAATTGAGGAAATGGTTCAGGAAAAGCTCATTCTCCATGAGTTTAAAGTCTCCGGTCTTCAATTGCCCGAAAGTTACATTGAAGACATGATTCAGGACCGTATTCGAAAAGAATATTATGGTGACCGTGCCCGTCTGACCCGTTCCCTGCAACTTCGTGGGCAAACCTACGAAATGTTTTACCAGATGGAGCGAGATCGTTTCATTGTCTATCAGATGACAAAGCAATTCATTTCTCCAGACAAGATCCTGATCAGCCCCTCAAAAATCGAAGCCTATTACAACAGTCATACAAATGCGTTCAATATGGACGCTCAAGTCAAGCTGCGCATGATTGTTATCAACCAATCTCCCATTGCAGAACCAGGGACCGCTGAAAAAATGGCGGGAGAAGTTCTGAGGCTTCTTGATCAAGGCGTTCCGTTTGCCGAATTGGCAGGCGTCTACTCCAGCGGGTCCCAACGTGCCAATGGTGGAGATCGTGGTTGGGTGGAGCGCTCTTACTTCAAACCCGAATTGGCAGAAGTCGCTTTTTCCCTGAAACCGGGACAACATAGCAAGGTCGTTACCCTTGGTGAATCCTGCTACATCCTTCAGGTCGATGACGTGCGCCCGGCTCATATTCGCACACTCTCCGAAGTCCGCTTGGAAGTCGAAACCACCCTTAAGGACCAGGAAAAACGCCGACTCAAAGACCGCTGGATTCAGCGCCTGAAGAACAAATCCTACATTCGCTACTTCAATTGATCTGAAGCCAAGCTGGGTAAACGAAAGCCCAGAAACATTCTGGATGGATGGGGAAAAACCCCTTGCGTATCAATCTCAAGTGCTAGTTTTTGGCCGAGTAGCCTCGTGTTTTTATTTTCAATTCAGATGAATTTGGAATAGAACTCTTCAACGGAAATTACTCCAAACACAGCGTATGAAGATTGTTATTTCAATGGGAGACGTTACGGGTATTGGCCCCGAAATTGCCCTCAAAGCCATAGCCAGCGAAGCAGATGTCGATGACACACAATATTTGCTCGTAGGTGATGCGAATCTAACCCTTAATCTGAACCGCGAACTGGGGCTGAACCTTCCCCTAAAGCCATATACCCCAGCAAATAACAACAACCGATTCAGCTACCATAGCCCTTTGCCAGAAGCCCTGCCTCAAAACCTTCCTCCGGGCTCCCCCATCGCCGCCCGTGCTGCCATTGCCTGGCTTGCGGACGCTGGCCAACGCTGTCTTAAACACGAAATGGATGCCATCGTTACCGCTCCAGTAAACAAGGAATCCATCATTCGCTCAGGACAACCCTTTGTAGGAGCAACCGAATTTCTTTCTGATCTGGCAGGAACCCGTCAAACCATCATGATGCTTCTGGGACAGGATGATCGCAACCGATGGTTGCGTGTTGCCCTGGCTACTACCCATGTGCCTATAAGCCTCCTACCGGCCCAGCTTCGCCCAGAAAAAATTAAATTAGCCATCGATCTAGGTGTTCAAGCTTGCTATGACCTGGGGCTTTCTCGATGCCGCGTGGGTGTTTGCGGACTCAACCCTCACGCTGGTGAAGGCGGTAAGATGGGCACCGAAGAAATTACCCTTATCAAACCGATCATTGATGCAGAACGTGAGAAAGGAATTGATGTGGTGGGCCCCCTCGCAGCCGACACCCTTTTTCACTATGCCTATGTAGGAGATTACGACGTTGTCGTTGCGATGTATCACGACCAGGGGTTGGGACCACTCAAAATGGTGGCATTCGAAAAAGGCGTTAATTGGACACTCGGACTACCCTTTATTAGAACATCTCCAGACCATGGAACTGCATACAACATTGCTGGAAAAAACAAAGCCAATCCATCCAGCATGTGCTCTGCGATACATCTTGCAAAACAAGTTGCTTTGAATCGAGCCAAGTAGAGCAACTCCTATCGCAATACCATTTGAGTCATAAAACCGATGGTTTTTATCATCGGTGTGGCAAAAAAATTGAACCATCCGAAAATTCCGGAGAGTTCATTCAACCTGTCAAAACTCTTTGGAAATACCCCCCCCCCGTCTAACTCACGAAAGAATCTCTTCTTTGAGTATTATGTTGTGGTATACCAAGTTGCAGTTAAGTGTTGCCATGGGGCTTATGACAATCTCGTGTTGGATCAGGTCCAGACACTTGTTCTGACACCCCATCTGGCAAAATGGTTGCGCACAGTGGTTATGTGTACAGAGCCAAGCAAAAGCAGACGCTCAAAAAGAAGAGAAAGAAGAAACGAGAAATAACTTACCCCTCATAGTGAAAAGTGCCACCTACGAGGGGGGAAACTATCCGCCTTATGGCACTCGTTTACTACTGCTTTTAAAAGGTCCTGATTGCGCTTCTTTCCACGAATAGAAATCCATCTTAATCAGTCTCTTGGCTTTATTTGCATGTCTTCATTGAAATGATGACGTAAGTCAATTTGCAGACCAAGTTCCCTGTTGCCTCAAGCAAAAATGACGCCGAAATTTTTAGGGAACCCCTGATTCGTTCAGTTATTATTGTATAAAATAATCTGGATTTTTAGGAGGGAAATAATAATAATATATGCATTCACCAATCGTCTATAAAGATGCAAACAGCGCGAGAAATCGGAGGCCTTTCGGTTATTGTGCCTGTGTTCAATGAAAGAACAACCATTGATATGATCTTGGGGCTCGTGTTAGCGCAGTCATGTGTAGCCGAGGTGGTGGTGGTTGATGATGCATCTACAGATGGAACTTGGGAGGAGTTGAATGATTGCTTTTCGAGTAATAAGCGAGTTCACTTGCTACACCATCCGAAAAATTATGGTAAAGGCGCAGCAATCAGGACTGGGCTTTTACATATCAATGCGCCGTATGTCATCATTCAGGATGCAGATTTGGAATATGATCCAAAAGATTACTCCCACATGCTTGTGGAAATACAATGCGGAAAGGCGGATGTTGTCTACGGCTCCAGGTTTACTGGTGGGTTTCACACGAACAATCCAAAGTGGCACACCGGTGGAAACATGCTGCTGACATCAATTGTCAATATCGCTACCGGATTAAGACTTAGTGACAGTGCCACTTGTTATAAAATGTTTCGTCGTGACATAATCGACAAGATTGAATTGCGGGAGAATGGGTTTGGCTTCTGTCCTGAAGTCACGGTGAAAATTGCGAAGCTTAAAGCTCGTGTTGTTGAGGTTCCGATAGCATACAAGGGGCGCACTTGGGCTGAAGGAAAAAAGATAAGTCTCTGGGATGGTTTTAATGCTGTTTGGTGCATTCTAAAATACCGATGGTTTAAATAGGGAGAGGCTATCACTTAAATTTTTTATAACATAAAGGAAGTAATGATCCGATGTGCATTCAAGAAAAAACGCCAGTTAGAAGATCGTCGCGCTTAATAGCAATCGGTATTTCTCAGCAGTATTTTCAGTTTTGCGTTGTCGGTCTTTTGGGAGTTGGGATTGATATGGCGGTCTTGTTTATTCTCTCTTCTCCAACAATGTTGGAATGGAATCTCAGTCTCTCCAAGGCGATCGCTGCAGAATTGGCAATGTTTAATAATTTTGTTTGGAATGACGTCTGGACGTTCAGAACGAATGGAAGCGCCTTTAAAATACTCAAATGTGGCTGGGAAAAACGTTTTTTGAGGTTCAATCTGATATGTTTGGCAGGAGTTTTAATCAGCATCGGTCTTCTCAATTTTCAAGTTTTTGTTCTGCACTTTAATCCCTACATCGCCAATTTTTTTGCCATAATCATTGTGAGTTTCTGGAATTTTGCGCTCAGTTTTAAGTTTGGCTGGAAACGTGAAAAAGTGTAAGAAACAAGAATGTGTTGCAAGGGTGATTTTTTGCGGATTACGGCAGTGCTGGGGAGCATTAAAGTGGCATATCTGCTACTGATAATGCTCGCAGCATATACCTTTCCGGAATACAACACTGATTCGGCTATGAGGGCCATGATGCGCTGGCCTCAAAATGGAGAACCTGTCTTTGCAAGCCACTTTGCGACGTGGGACTCAGCACATTATCTCTACCTAAGTGAGGTTGGCTATAAACATGGGGAGCCGTCCTGTGCCTTTTATCCATTATGGCCCATTGCAATTCGAAACTTTTCAATGGTAACGGGTGGTAACGATGTTTTGTCGGCAATGATATTGGCCAACCTCTTTTCGTGTATTGCATGGGCAATTTTTTACTTTCTTGTCAGGGATAGGTTCGGAACGAAAACTGCGCAGTGGGCTCTTATTCTGCTAATTCTATTTCCAGGCTCGTTGTTCTTTCAATTCGCATACACGGAGTCGCTGTTTTTTCTGTTGCTAATGATCTTGTGGTGGGGGCTTGAAAAAGATCGCCCGATGTTAATTGGAGTCAGCTCTTTTCTATTACCAATGACGCGTGCAATAGGCATTTTCTGTATTTTGCCCATCTTTTGGCATTTGTTTGGTGAAGTAATCACAACGTCGTTTAAAATGAGAACGGCCAATAAAATTCCATGGAATGAATTAAAGACTGCTTTATTTGAACGAGTTCAAAAATCCTGGCTGTTGTTGATTCCGTTTTTGGGGTGGGGTGTTTATTTTCTTTTTATGTGGTCAGAAACGGGGAACGTCTTTGAAGGTTTTGATTCACAACATTTCTGGGGAGCGCATTCTGTCATGAATATTGTGGATATTCCGAAATTCCTCATCAAGTTCTGTCAGATCACTGATTTCCACTCCTATTCAGGCTCATTTCTGGACCGGTGCGTGTTCCTGCTTTTCTTTTGTTCCTTATTCAAAATCTACAAACTCGGTAAAGATATGGCTGTTTGGGCATTGATTCTTGGTGTATTGCCAGCAACAAGCGGTGATTTAATGTCATTTACCCGTTTTTGCTCGCTTGCTTTTCCTCTTTTTATCGCACTTGCAAGTTATTTTACCACGAAGCAGAAGCCATGGCTGAAATTCGCTTGTTTGGAAATTTTTTTCATTTTGCATATCCTCCTCGTCTGGCGTTTTGTAAATTTTGAATGGGCAGGGTAATCAGAAATTTATGAAGAAAGATGGTGTAAGAAGACAGAAAGCTTTTCGTTTCTTTACTCCGAGCAAATCCTTACCAAATAAAAACAAAATGGGAATGCGCTGGAGTTCCAACACATTCCCAAATTTCTAAATTACCAACAGGAAAGCCCGGATGTCAGCCCTTATTTCGATGCGTTCTTAATCGCTTCAATTACCTTGTCCTGATCTTCTTTTGAGAGGAATGGCGACATCGGGAGACTGATTACCTCACGGGACATTTTCTCGGAGACGGGCAAATCCCCCAACTTTCGTCCGCAATGGGCAAAGACCGGTTGTTCGTGGAGGCACTTGGGATAGTAAACCGCAGTGGGGATTCCCTCAGCTTTCAGTTTTTCCCCGAGACCATCACGATCTGGAACACGAATTGTGTATTGTGCATAGACGTGCGTGTTACCCGGCATGACTTCCGGCACGACACAGACGGAACGGAGCGCATCAGTGTAGCGCGCACCAATGCGGGCACGTTCTTCAATTTCACGCTTGAAGTGAGGTAGTTTTCCGAGAATGACCGCAGCTTGAATGGTGTCAAAACGCCCGTTCATGCCAAGAAAAGGATGATAATGCCGTCTGGGACCACCGTGATTACGAATGGACCTCATCTTATCTGCCAAAACATCGTCGTTCGTAAACAAAGCCCCTCCATCGCCGTAACATCCCAAAGGTTTTGCAGGAAAGAAACTCGTGCTTCCCACGTGTGTTACCCCGCAACTGTATTTCCCATGACGTGTTGCCCCAAAACTCTGAGCTCCGTCTTCAATCACCTGAAGACCGTGCTTGTTGGCAATGGCATTGATCCGATCATAATCCGGCATCTGGCCAAAAAGGCTAACGGGCATGATGGCCTTTGTCTTTGGAGTAATCGCAGCCTCGATTTGATCAACGTTAATGTTGTAACTGTCTGCTTCAATATCAACAAACACCGGTTTTGCTCCCACAAGCCCAATGGTTTCCGCAGTGCTGATCCATGTAAAGGGCACCGTGATCACCTCATCCCCTGGTCCAATATCAAAGGCCCTCAAAGCGATTTCCAAACTATCCGTACCACTCGTGTTGCTGATGCAGTTTTTGACACCTACAAAATCTGCCAATGCCGATTCCATTTCGGTTATTTCGGGGCCCATGATGTACTGCCCATGAGCCAGCACTTTGCGCATCCGTGCATCTATCTCGGTTTGATAAGCTTTATATTGCGACTTAAGATCAATGAATTGCATTTTGTTTGTATGTCAAAAAGAAAAGCCGTTCCATTGCCCCCCTGTTTGGTCCCGGCGACTTATCCAATCACAACAAAAAGTTATAATCCTTCCCTCCGTGTGGCAACGAAAATTGCGTGAAGCAAAAACGGCAAACGCCCGACTAATCGATAATCCCTCTTCTATTTTCCGACAGGGACAGGGTGCCTCCCGCAAGAATCCCGCAGCACCATTCGCACCGGCAACAAAATCCGACGGGGAGCACGTTCTGGATTCTGGATTCTATCAAGCAACAATTGCGCCGTAGCATGTCCCAATTCTTCGGCAGGTTGAGCAATCGCCGTCAACGGCGGACGCAACGAAGAGGCCCACGACATATCGTCAAAACTAATCACCGCAATATCATTCGGAATGCGAACCCCCCTCTCATGAATCGCCTGAAGCGCCCCCAACGTCATTAGATTATTCGCAATCAACATCGCGCGAGGCGGTTTTGGTAAATCCAACAACCGCATCATTGCCTCAAATCCACCTGCCTGCCGAAAATCACTTCGAATGATCAAAGACGAATTCAGATCAATTCCCGCTTCCCTCAGTCCATCCCGATACCCCGCAAAACGATTCTCAGCCACATCCAATCCTTGCGGACCGTTAATGAAACCAATCGTCCTGTAACCATGCTCAATCAAATGGTGCACCGCATCTCGCACCCCCTTCCTACTGTCAGTCCCCGCCAAATCCACCTTCAATCCACGCGGTAACCGATCCACTGCAACAACCGGAATATTCCATTGAGCAAGAGAACTGTAATCCGCTCCCTCCTCATTTGTAGGGGCAAAAATCAATCCCGCCGCCCCCTCACCACGCAACACCGAAATGTGCGTCAACTCCCTCTCCACCAGCCCATCCGAATGCCCCAGCAACAACGTATAACCCGCTTTATACAAAGCATCCTCCACCCCGTGAATAAGCGAAGTAAAAAATGGGTTTTGCAAATCGGGAATGATAACTCCAATAATCCTGCGTTGTCCCGCCCGCAACCCCTGAGCCAGCCGATTCGGTTGATAATTAAGGTGCTTGATCACCTTCATAACGCGCGAACGCACTTCATCACTGACCGGATTCACTCCACTCAACACCCTCGAAACCGTGGCTGTCGAAACACGCGCCCCAGCCGCCACATCTTTGATTGTAACCCCTGTGTGAGAAGATAAAGCGTTCTTGCAAAGCCTTTTCATTTTTTCGAGTTCAGATAAACCATTAACAGAAGCTTGTCAAATTTCATAAACAGGACTGCCTCATGCCAGCCATATCACAAATACAACATCCAGCAGTAAACGTTTACTACCGATGCCATCCAATTCATCCCAAAAGAGACAAGAAGGCAATCGCAAAGAAAAGAAATCCCAAATACCAGTGAACGCATAGGATATACAAAATTTTTCCTAAACCTAAACAAGCCTGATGAAACATGTCTTCTCTTGTTTTAAAAATTTATTTAATATACTACACAAATTTTTAATGTCGCATCACATTTCCTCATTCCCCAAAAACAAAAAATACCATATATAAGTAACACACTTTTTTCATTCATCCCTTCAAAAAGGGGGCATCTTGACATAGCCACAGGTTAGTTGAGCCATAAGTTGTCCCAGTGATCGTTGTCGCGGGTTTTATCCAAGCCGTTCAAATGTTTGAAGCCTTGTTCTATCCAGAATTGTCCAGTTTTTTTGAAACCGCAGAGACTTTGGTGTCAGTGCTGATTCCGCTGCTCCGCTGCCTAAAAAATACACCTTTCAAAGCCCATCAAGTTCTCCCACTTCATCTCTGCCAGAATGGAGCAAAAACTTCTCCCATCCCCTTTACGAATGAGCTTGCCTTGATGGTAAATTCCAGCAAAGTATCCATTGGATTGAATGCAATCCCAACAGACCTGATGGTGTGTTAATTGCAGAAAGTGACGGTCTTATACAGCATGGAACATTCATGCGCAACCCGCCAATACCGAAAAACTGTTGAGATTCGATCAAAAGGTGTAGACTAGAATGTCTGAGTGCATCCGTAGCTCAATTGGATAGAGCTTCTGACTTCGGATCAGAAGGTTGTAGGTTCAAGTCCTACCGGATGCACCATTCTAAATCAAGGACTTACAACGATTTCTAGTTCCCCTTATTTGCAGATCTGATACTGATATTGTATACTGTTGGTGCTTGAAAACAGTAAAATCAAGACCTGCAACGAGCAAAGGAGCCAAAGTTTGGCAGAAAACGCCCTATGCCAATCTCCTGCGCTATATCCCCAGTGGCGTCTATTTTTGCAGAATTCGAGTCAAGGGTGTCCTTATTCGCAAAAGCCTCAAAACGGATGTTCTTTCCGTTGCCAAGCTTCGGCTGGCGGATGAAGAGAAAATTTGCCGCCAAAACGCAGAGCACCAGGATGCCATTCAGCGTGGGCGTGGGCAGATGACTTTTGACGAGGCGATGGATGTTTACAAAACTCGCCTTGAGGCTGACCCCAATCTCAAAACAAAGACCAAGAGCTATTACGAGCAGCGCATTGATTCCTTGAAGCGCACGTGGCCGGAGTTGGGGAAGATGAACCTACGAAACCTGACCAAGCAGGATTGCCTTGATTGGGCTGCCAGTTTTGAGGGGAGCTCGACGGCTTTCAATAACAACGTGCTTGTTTTGAGGATGATTCTGGATATTGCCATTGAGCGAGGGGTGATTTACGAAAACGTGGCCAAACACATTACACGACGAGCTGTCCGCCCAAAAGACCTGCATCTGCCGGATAAAAGGAAGTTTGCTGAATTCGTAAAGGTAATAAGAGATGCCGGAGGGCGATTTAGCCGGGATTGTGCTGATATGGTTCAATTTCTCGCTTTTGGGGGATTCCGACTAGGAGAAGCCAATAATATAACTTGGAGCGACTGCGACTTTACAAAGAACGAGATCGTTGTGCGCGGAGACCCGACTGAGGCCACAAAGAATGGGGAAATCCGTCGTGTTCCCATGATTGGAGAAATGCGACAGCTTTTGCAAAGGTTGAAAGCAGAAAACATGGATGCCCGGCCAGAAGACCGAGTTGTTCGGGTAGGGGAGTGCAAAATAGCGATGGACACAGCAACTCAAAAACTGGGGATGGCACACTTGACGCACCATGACTTGAGACATTTGTTTGCCACGACCTGCATTGAGGATGGGGTGGATGTCCCCACCATCTCTCGTTGGCTGGGGCACAAGGATGGTGGAGCGTTAGCAATGAAAGTTTACGGGCATCTGCGCGACCAACATTCTAAAGAGATGGCAGAGAAGGTGCGGTTTTCAACGTCTACCGTCGATTCGTCAAAACCGGAAGTTGACAGCGGTAAGGCTTAAACCTCACCCTCCCAGAATCTGGAATTCAGTGTGTTCTGCGTCTGATTTTGCTTCTTACGTAGTTCTGGTGATACTCGTCCGTCTCTCTTGAACGGGGAAGGCGCTTCATTTCTATTCGGCCCACGATATAGGCCATTTGACGTTCATCCAGCACCTTTTCATGCGGTTGTTCGATAAAGCTCAACAATTGGTTTAAATACAAGACGTTAGGCCCCAGTTTGGTTTTGAACTCCGCACTTCCTGTAAATACGGCAATTCCCGTATAAATGCTTTCTGGCAGCTTGAACAAGGATTGAACGGTTTTGATATGAAGATAGTTTTGGTGAAGTGGGTTCTTAAAACGGTTTTTCATTTTATAGATGACTTGTGTCCATTTGGCATTGTGCGGGTCTCCGAAAATCCATCCCGAATAATGTTTTGTTTCAATGATGAAAATCCCAGTTTCCGTCAGCAGAATATGATCAATCTGTGTCGTGCCGTCTTCTGTTGGCAAGGTAACGTTGTTGACCAACACGTGTAATCCCCGTAGCTGTTCCAGTCGATTTGCCACCAATGCTTCGCCAAGGTTTTTGCTATATATCCATTGTTGGCCGACAAACAGCCCTATCAGCAAACCAATCAATAGAAAAATGATGAGAATCATAACTATTTAACGGTTCAAAGACATTCTGTATTTACAAAAAGTCTCTCTCAAATGCCAGTATCACCCGTCTTTGCAAAAGCATCAGAAGCAGAATTCCCCAAAGTCCAATGATTACTTTGTATCGCTTCAAGTGCCGCTAAAACAAGAGAAGAATGGCTGAAAGCAGGGGGATTGTCAGACCGCAAGCTTCTTTGTGTCTTTTATATTGAGCCTCTCATCAAATCCGGTTGATTGGCCTACACCATTCCTAACACCCCCACCAGTTGTTTCCTGAAATCCCGGCTGACAGCAAGAAACCGGGCTTGGTTGGCTAAAAAGTGGTAGGCGAGGGAAGTTCGTTTGATTTTCAGTCAAATAAAAGGCTTGTACTTTTAAGGGCAATCCTATAGAAATGTAGGGTTTATGGGTGGTTTTTATCCGGGAAACAAAACCAAGGGGAAATTGTCTAAATTATTTTCTCGTGGGAGATTCCCGTGTAAGGCGCTTGCTTCACTTCCTTTGGTTGTTACATTAATGACAGGTTCCCCTGCTCATGCGCAATCGACCAACTCCGAGACTTCGGCTTCTTCCGTCAACCTCGTTCCACCTATCACCGACACAAACATTCTGAACAACATTCCTTACGCCGATGGTAAAGTGAAACTGTTTGGGCAGGGAACGAATTCTTTTTTGAATTCCTATCGGAATGGGGCTTTTGTCATTCCGGCAGGCAGTCTGCTTCAGGCGACTATTGAATTCAACATCACAAACACTTCGGCTTGGAATGGCCTTAAAAGTTGGTTTTACGATCCAAACGGTGTTTCTACCTTTACGGCTTATGATACCAACAACACCCCCACGAACATCGTCAGTAAAACGGGGGTTCTCATGTATGGCGGAGATGGTGGAATTTCCATTGGGAACATAGACCAAAATACAGCAAAAAGCATTGGTGCAGCATCCAATATTGCATCTACAAAAATATCTTATAATCCAATTGCATATATGCAAGCATGGGCAGCCATGCCTGAAGCTTCAAATAATGGTGAGGTTGTTGGCCCAAACGGTGATGATGGCTATAGTATTGATTCAAGCACATATCCCTCCGCCACGTTTATTTTTACCGCTCCCTCCATCGGATTGCCTCTACCCACTCAAACGATTTCTGCCAATGCCGATGGCGTTTATGTTTGGATGCCGACAAACACCCCCGGTTATAAAATCCAGATTTCCCTAAATCCCGCCGACACAAATTCTTGGGTAACTCTCACCAACGCGCCAACTCTTACAACGGTTTACAAGACCAGTAATGGGAGTTACCTCCCTTATCCCAAAATCTCTTCCGAGACAAATATCTGGCGCTTAAATTCTTCTCTGCCAATTCCTCAAAATATTTCAAAAGTCTCTGCAAAACTTGGGGACAAAGGACAAGATACCTTTTATGTCTTTGGGCTGCCAAAAAACACAATAAGTGTCTTTCGTACAGTCTTTTATCCAACCATTGATTACAAACACTAAAACCGGCAAAACACCTCAAAATACCTGTTATAATAGGATCATGTCGAAAGCATTCTCACTCATAGAACTACTGATCAGCTGTGTTGTTCTGGCGATTGTCATTGCCATCAGCATTCCAGTTTACAAAAACCTTGTCAAAAACACACAAGATGCCATGCAAGACCGGGATCAGGTCGTTTTGCAAAAGGCGGTCGAGGCGTTTCATACCACAGGCGGTAATTTAAGTTATCTATCAAATAGGCGTTCCACATCCGAACAGGCGGCCGCCCTGACAAAGTTTCTGCGCAACGACATTGATGATGAAACCAAAACTCTTGAGAGCAACTATCGCACCATCAAAGGAACCGTTTACGATAAGCTCTTGCCCGATGACATGATGTTGGTGCCGTATTCGTCCAATGAAGCCCGCGCTCGTGTCAAAATCAGTAGCAGCCAGTTGATTTTTATCCCTGCCAATCAGGCTGCGGGAGTGGCTGGCTTCATAGCAGTCTCAACAAATTCCGAGCTTGGAAAGCAGGAGCTGGAAAATTACTCACAATCGGCAAATAACAATTTATTAAAACAAGATGTGCAGAAGATTGTTACCACCCAAAACACCGCAGGCTCAAAATACGCCGACAAGAACGCGTATATATGGAATGAGGACACCACCAACTACACGCTAAACATGGGCGCTCCGACCACGGTAAGCACTGCTGGAGCCTATACGCTGACGATTACCGTGATGCCGAAGGACGCCTACCCGACGTATTGGAACTATGCCGGAGGCTCAGCCAACGTGATGCTTTCATGCAAAACCGCAGGTGGGATTACTCGCAAACTCTCGCTGCAAGACCTCACCAGCGTGAAGGCAATCTTTGTCAATGGTTCAGACACCTGCGGCACCGCGCGTGACATCAGTCTGACCGCTACCACCGACGGGAACCTAACAGGGACAGTGAATTTTGCCGACATCGTGGCAGCCAACGGCTGGCATTCCGACAACTACACGTTACTTGTCACTGCCAAAAGCAATACATCAGACTTTAGCGATGCCAGCGGCGGCGCAGCCATCAACGCTTCCAAGACCACACTCAACGTTAATTCGACACTCACGGATACCAACCAAATCTTTGAAGATGCAGGCGACAAACTGACCTATAGCGTCGATGACGGCACCACAAACACCCTCACTACCGACATGGTCTTGCTGACCGTTGCCGCAGGCGACACCGGCACGACACTTTACACTTCCCCCGGCACCTGCGCCTCCGATGACGACGTAAAAGGGACAGGCTCTGGGCTGAAACCTGTGATAACGCCCAACTAAAAACGTCTTCAAATCCAGTTTTCGTTGAGCTGCTAAAACCTCAATAAATTGGCCGAACGAGATATGTTGAGTTAACCTACCGCTTAACAGCTCTCTCTCCGCTTTGCGCTTTGTTCACAAATTATCGCGCCTGCCCCGTTCAACCGTCTGCTCTACAAATCGCACAAACTCGGGATTGCGGCTTTGCTTTGTTTTCTCCCAGACGGCGCGAGGGAACGGGTGGGCAAGAAACCAGCGCACATCGGCGACATAGGTTTCCATTTTCAGAAATGTATTCTGTTTCGCAGCCTTCCATCCCCGTTCAAAATGAATGAACACCTCGTTTAAGAACACCAATTCGGACGCGGTGATTGGGCATGCGTTCAAGTCCACTTGAGAATCAAAAACGCGTTTCAACTCTGTCCTCTCATTGGCTCCACGCCACAATTCCTTGTGTTCCTGCAAAAGAGCGTATTCCTCGTCTTTGTTTTCCTTTTTAATTTTCTGACAAAATGATGCTACCGTAAAAAAAACACCGACAATGATACCAATTGCCGTAACAACCTCAGCCCAGTTGTCTTGAATCCACGAAAGAAACTCCGCCATGCTTTCATGTCTAAAGCAGGCATAGGCCGGGAGACAAGCCCAAACGCCATCGTGCTGGATATTCGCTGGAAACCCAACGGCGTTACAACGATGCAGGAATTTCAGGCCGTACGGCAATCATGACCGCCCGAGGAATCTTTACAATCCGTTCCTTTGGACCAATGCCTGGTCCCGGAGGTAAGGCTCCAACAGCTTCACTCGTAATATCTTCACCGGCTGCAGCATAATCTCCAGTGATCATCTCCAGAATTTGCGGGCATGCAAATCCACCAGAACACTGCAATTTATTTTGTCCGAGTCGTTTTAAAAACATAAATCTTCCTTTTGCTCTAATATCGGAGCACAACATCGCACATTTTCATTTAGGGTCAAGTTCTGATTTTAGAGCAATGATTGAGCGTCAGAACATAATTGGCCCTGTTATTCGAGAATTGCGCGAGAAGAGTAAGTTAACGCAATCTCAATTAACCGCGAAATTGAATATCCACGGTTGGGATATTAGCCGAGGCACCTTGGCAAAAATTGAGGCTCAGGTTCGCTGTGTTTCGGACTATGAAATTGAAAAGCTGGCTGCGGGGTTAAAAATTGACGCACCGGAGCTTCTCCGGTTGGCAATAGCCAAAGGCGCAAAGCACAACTAATTTGGTGCAAAAGTTTCACTGTCAATAAAAACTTGCCAGTCCGGGGTGTCTCCATAGACTGAAAGCATGAGGGATTTAAGGGAACTTCCAAATTACACACTTGCCGAGTCAGCTCGTTGCTTGGGGATACCCGTTGCAACGCTACGGAGTTGGTTCAATCGAACCCTGTTCATCCTATCTATATCTTCCAATTGTTTTAAATAGGATTCAGAATTCGAGCGATCAAGTGTAGGGAATCTGTCAGGAAATTTTACGAATTACAGTAAACTACCACGGTCTAAAGCCCCGTGGCTTTGCAGCGGACAAGGAACAGGGTCTTTGGGCTTCGCCCAATCCGCCCCTAAACTAGGCTCCATCCCCGGTCTAAAGACCGGCGTTCTATGCCTTCAATAGAACAATGGATCTATCCGCTTAATTCAAGAAGTAATACGATAATTCACCTCACGAAACTTTTTTAAATCCATTTCGTGAAAAAATATTTCACCACCAAAAACAGGCTTGCTTTTATAGATTAAAAGTGTATACTGTATATGTATATAAAATGAATTGTACAACTCTTTTAATTGATTTTAACGCGAGGTCGGATTTTGTGGAAGTGGCTATTTCCCATAATGACCACATCAAGCTTATTAACGAAGCGGGTAGACGGGGATGGCGGTATATTCGTCTTGCTAGTGAATTACTTGAAAACGCTATCATGGCAAACCGTTCAATCAACTTAGCGGAAATCTCTCAGTGCAATGTAAGTCATTCCGACGAGTCTATGGTTCATATTCCCATTTCACAGCAAGCTAAAATTGCCCTAATAAACCAAGTCGGCAGTCGTTCTATTGCTTATACAACTTTAGCTCAAAAACTTCTTAGCGATGCTGTACGGTCACGTTTAGAACTAAAATAATTTGTTACTTTATGCGGCGACGTAAAACCACTCTTCACCGCATTTTGCATGGAAATCGGGGAGGATTATATAACCATCTCGAGCGGATTTGATTTCCACTCCGGAACTGGTTCTGGCAATGACTTCCCCGCGTTTTACAGAGGTAAAATCACTCCATTTCTTCACAAAAGTTCCTCCATGTGATGGATAAATGAATAAATCCTTGAAAAACAATTCAAGAGGTCTCTTTGTTTTTAGACTGTAATTACGATATGGAGCAATATTCAACTCACTCATGGCACGGCGAATGGCTTCATAGGCTACATTGTCAGCCGTCCTGGAGTTATGTTTACCACATTCAAGTCCAATTCCGGGCACATGAAAACGAGTTGTATGGGCGAGTGTTGAAAACACCTTAGGGCGTCCATGCTTTTGCTTAAGCTTTTGCCAGTTTTTAAGACAGTATTTGATGGGAAGTTTGGCAACTACACTGTTGGACAGGTTATTACTAAATTCCTCTATAGCAAATGCTGGAGCATCATCTTGTTCTGTTGGGTAAGAGTGCAGGTCAAGAAAAAGTGTTGGCTTCCCTTGTATTTTTAAAAGACAGTTTGCCAAGTGCTCCTCGTAAGCTACTGGGGTTGGATGAATTGTAAAAACTCTATTCAAATTTTTTTCAACAAAACGCTTATTGTCCAACGCTGCTTGAGGATTACAACAAGGCACAAATGTAAGCCTTCCTGCTGTTTGGCTGATCTGGCCAGTTTCGATTTCGTTAATCACCCGATTAATGGCTCTTCTTCCGTTTGGTTCATCACCATGAATTTGGCCAAAAATGACGAGATGTGAACCGGGGGTAAGAGATCGAAATTCAACAATTTTAAGAGATTGCTCCATTGTGTTTTCCTTGATGAAGCATTCTAAAATACTTACCGTGTTAATAGCAACATTGTTTTTTCGCTGACTTTTGCAAGTCCAGTATTCACCCAACCATCTCTTATCAGCTTGTAAATAGTTTCCACATGATCAATCGGATCAATAAGTGCCCAGTCTTTAACTGAAATATTTAGCTCATGCGGTACGAAACTTCGATAAAAATAGAACGCTTTCGCGTTGCTTGCTGCCGCAATTTCCTTTGGCATTTCGCTGACCTGCACTAAACTCATCCCGGCCTTAACCATGTTGCTCCAGCTTTGTACATTGGTGGATGTAACTCCACTGATGATGGCTTGAAGTCCATGTTGTTGTGCAAGTTCCACGCAAGCCTTGAAGAGCAATCTTCCAACGCCCAGTCCTTGAAAACGTGGGCTTACCATGGCAGTGCGTAAAACACCGGTTGATTCAGGAGGATAGCAAATATTCATGCCAGGAACTCCATCCTGTGGATTTTCTTTTGATGTTTTTCCGAGGTAAACAAAGCCCATGAGCCTGTTTTGTGTAAATGCTCCCAGCATTCGTTTGGTATTCAGAAGCCGATCCCATTCGTCCAGGGTGTATTTCTTTGACGGCACATAATCGATGTGCCCATCCGTATGAAGCTTATCCGACACCTCTGCATGAATAGCTCGCACATCTTTAGCAAAGCTGGGTTCAAGAATGTCAATCTGACAATCCAGGAATTTTCCTGAAAGTGGTAAAACAGAGCCATAAACCGCCTCCATGTATATAATATATATTGACATAAATATTATATGTCAATAATATATTGCGTATATTCTTGATACCATCAAACACCCACCTCATTACGAGGCGTTCAAAGCGTATGAATAACTCACCTAAAATCATTCTCACCGGTGACAGACCGAGTGGAGCTCTTCACCTTGGCCATTACGTTGGCTCTCTCGAAAAGAGATTGGAGCTTCAGGAGGATCCGGCCTGCAAACAATATGTGCTCATTGCTGACGTTCAAGCTCTCTCAGCCAATTATGATCAACCAGAGCGCATTCGCAGCAATACAGAGGAGGTTATGTTTGACTACCTAGCCGTAGGCCTTGATCCTTCCAAAACAACATTTCTATTACAGTCCCAAATTCCTGAAATTGCCCAGTTGAGTGTTTACTTTCAAAATCTCGTTACTCTCGCAAGACTACAACGTAACCCTACAATTAAGGAAGAGAGGCAACAGAAAGGCTTTGAAGCAGATATTCCTGTGGGTTTTCTCACCCATCCCATCCACCAGGCAGCTGACATCGCTATTTTCAACGCTAATACTGTTCCCGTTGGAAATGATCAACTTCCCCTCATTGAACAAGCCAGGGAAATCGTACGGTCGTTCAACCGCATATATGGCAACACATTTGTCGAACCAGAACCATTGCTTTCGAAAGTTTCCCGACTCGTTGGTGTAGATGGCAAGGCCAAAATGAGTAAGTCGCTTGGAAACACAATACAGTTAAAATCAACAGCAAAGGAGATTGATACAATGGTTCGTCGAATGTTTACTGATCCTCAAAAGACAACCGTTGCCGCCCCTGGACATTTGGACGGAAATGTTGTCTTTGCTTATTTGGATGTCTTCGACAAAAACATAAACGAATTAGAAGAACTAAAGGCACAATATACAAAAGGTGGAATTGGCGATGCATCGGTTAAAAAGCGACTTTCTTCTATTTTACAATGTCTTATTGGTCCGATTCAAGAGCGGCGTGATTACTGGGCCACTCACAAGTCCGATGCGATGGATATTCTGCGTGACGGCACTAAAAAGGCCCGTATCATCACTATGGAAACCATGGATCGTGTTGAAAAGGCAATGCACATTCATCTTGGATAAATTGGATGCTTGCAAGAGTTATCTACCAACACATTACCCCCCTTTCCTAATTTTTGCGACTCATAACGTCCTTTATTGGACTGAATTGTTGACACGCAACAGGGCTGACTTTTAGACTGTCAAGCGATGGATCAGATCATTCCAAAAACTCCCACTTCGGGACTTCCCGTTTCCTTCATCGGCAAACCGTTCCCCCGGATTATTCTCGCCGAAGGTGAACCCGCTGCCCGTCGCTTCATCGAATTCTTTGCCGCAAATATCCGCAACCCCAATACCCGCATGGCCTACGCACGCGCCGTTTCCCAATTTCTCGAATGGTGTGATTTGCGCCATTTGGCATTGAAGGGGATAATGCCTCTACATGTGGCTTCCTACATCGAACACCTGCCGAACCGTCCGGTTAAAATCCAGCCCTTTTTGAAGAAGTCGAAAGACGGCCAGGCTATCCGAACGACAACCGCAATCCAGCCGCTCGATGTCCCCTCCGTGAAGCAGCACTTGGCAGCAATCCGAATGCTCTTTGATTGGCTTGTGGTAGGGCAGATTATGCCGACAAATCCCTCAGCCTCCGTACGCGGTCCAAAGCACGTCGTCAAAAAGGGCAAGACGCCGGTTCTCTCCGGCGAGGACGCAAGGAAGCTCTTGGATTCAATTCCGCTCACGCGGAAAATCGAGGAGGGCGGCCAAACGGTAGAAGTTCCTGATTTGCTGGGACTACGAGACCGGGCATTGATTGCCCTGATGGTGTATTCCTTCGCCCGCATCGGAGCTGTCATTCACATGAAGGTGGATGATTATTACCAGAACGGAAAGAGGTCGTGGATTCGGCTCCATGAAAAGGGCGGAAAGTTTCATGAAGTGCCCGTCCACCACAATGCCGAGGAATATCTGGACATGTATCTGAAAGCCGCAGGCATCGAAAACAAAAAGTCCACTCCCCTATTCCGAAGCGGCCCGCGCCGAAGCCATTGTCTATCAGATCGCCCCATGAGCCATCGCGATGCTCTGCGAGTGGTGAAACGGAGAGCAGCAGCAGCCGGGTTGCCCGACCGGATTTGCTGCCACACGTTTCGTGCCACCGGGATTACGGCTTACCTCGAATCGGGTGGCACGATTGAGAACGCCCAAGCCATTGCCGCCCATGAATCGCCACGCACCACAAAGCTCTACGACCGAACCAAGGATGAAATCACACTTGATGAGATTGAGAGGATAAGCATCTAACAAAAAGTCAATTCCTTCGATCAAGGAATACAGAACTTTTCATACACAAGATATTTCAACTTTATCAACTCGACGACTCCGGATCATATCCAAGAGCAACCATTGCATTACGAATATCCAACAACAATGAAATTTCTACGCTACCCGTTTTTAAGTCACGCCAAATTTGTCTGTTATAATCATTAAGATGAAAGAATTGAGGTCTTGTGTTAAGAATGTACAGCACCAACTTGGCGGTCGGCTCTGGTTGCGACTTTGCAAATCCCTTCTCGTTGATGCGATACATCAAGTCAGAGCAATCTACATTCAGGTTTGAGCCACCAGAAATCGCGAGCTCGACTGCTTCTGGATAGTACTTTTCAAAACCTAGAGGCCATCCAACCATTGTGCTTTTCTCCTTCTCTGTGAGTGGAATAAGTAAGCCATTTAAACGCATCTTCCAATATCCATTGAACCACCGTTCCCAGATTTTTTCGGTAGTCATTGGAGCAGTCTCTCTCAAAAAGGAACCAAAACGGGTTGCTACTTGTTCACGATCTGTTTCAGGTAGCATTTCTAACTTATTTTGCAGCCATTTATTCTCAATCGGATTTTCCAACCTGAACAAAGCTATGCCAACAATATTATCTATAATGCGCTTCTTGGCGTTTTTCGAGAACTGGGAGATTCGACGAATTGTTTCATCAAAACTTGGCAATAAAGATTTTGTAAAACCCGAAAGCCATCTTCCCCACCACAAGAATCCGTCCCAGCTTTGTTTGGCTCTCAACTCATCCTTCCAATCAAACAATGGCAAAAGCCTCTCCGATGCAAACGCGGGATCAAGTGAATAAAAATAGTGAAGTTGGCTAGCGAATAATATGCGCGCATAAGTCGCGCTCCCTGAGGTTCCAACGATCATGGCTAAAAGTGCTTCTTTTATGGAATCAGGAAAACCTCGCCATGTTTCAAGAGAGATCTTCCTCGCGACCGAAATACGTTGAAGCCAAAATTCGGCAAGGTGACCTCCAGGCTGATTTATGGCTGTTTGAAGCCAGTCTTTACTGTTTTTCACAGCAGGTGGGGTATCCTTGAGTGCAAGATTCCAAATGCGGATCGCTACTCGTTCTGCAAGTTCGATCATGCTATCTGGAATAGCATTCTCTTCGCGACGAGATCCATTCTCAAGAACGTTGGCAAAGGCAATAAAAAATTCAGGTGGGGCATCAACAGTGTTTGAAAACTCAAGCACGGCTTTCCATTGGTCTGATCCAAGCTTTCCATTACACCAACCTTGGCAAACACACTGCCATAGATCGGAATCAATGAGATATCTACTGATGAGAGTGCTAATCCAGAAAATACCCCATTCCGGTTTCTTAACGACAACCCCAGTAACGGCGCTACAGTATCTAGAACGTTCAAAGGGGTTTGTTGACTGGCGATTCAGCAACTTATCAAGGAAATCCTCTGGATTACCAGAGGCAATTAAGTCGAGATCGAAACCCTCAGTCGGATTATAAGATTCAACTTTGCCTGAGTAAAAATCTAACTCCGGATGTTTACGTGCTCTAAAATTTGGATGTTGTTTCTGTAATTCAGAATAAGCTTTCTCGGTTATCGAGCTTGATGGTGCAACATGTCGAAGCCAAACCACGAAATTATAGACTTCGTAATCTATCACGTCCTGAGACAATCCCTCAGCCAGATTTTTGGGAATCCCGAGCAACACCGCTTTTATAAACGTTTCTTTTACTGGGTCGCTTGCATTCGGATATGCACATTCGATAAGTTCAAACACGTCTGTCTTGAATCGGTAAAGCAAGTTGTTTTTCAGTAGCCATTCGAGCTTTTCATCTGCTGAAAGATCAATCCGTTTTCCTACCCCAAAAACAGCAATACGACGCAAAACAGGAACCCTAGAAGCTAAGCATTTTTCGACCAGTATAGAAAGATTGTTGTCGTTCCGTTCTGCGTAGGTCAGCACAATACTAGCTGCAGCGTCCAATAGAATATCTACAACTGTTTCGCTCCTATTCTCATTTGTTTTTCCAATGGATTGTCGATACAAATAAAAAGGGTCGTATTCTTCATTCCCTCGGCTACAAGTTTCAAGTAGGGCATGGGCAGCACCAAGATTGTTGAGGACTATCGGCTCCAATTCGTTTACATATGAGATAAAATTAGCTTTTATCAGATGGTTCCACGCTTCGTTTAGCCAGCAATTTTCATGTCTCTCAAGATTTAAGCCGAACCTCACTTCTTCCGAGTTGGTTTTATCCACCGCTCTGAGCCAGTTTTCTTCAAGGACGATTTTAGGTCGCGTTAGTAAATCGAAAAGAAGGACAGAAATGGCCTTATCTTCCGGGAATCGACATGTTTTTAAGAGTAACCCCCAATCTTCGTCTGACAGAGCATCACTTGACTGGGCAAGCAAAAACGCCGTCCATCGTCCAAAAACATGATTGATTTTATCATCGCGATCACGCATCCCTAATCGTCGACAGATAAACCCGCACATTGTTGGAGTTAGTTTTCCACCGTTTCGTTGAATCGACGCCATCAATTCCTGTGAATTTTCAGCAACAAAATGGTCGGTTAACCACATTTCTAGAGCCGGCTCTAATGTTCCCATTTCTGCATCCGGAGAAAACAATGGTCTAAGAAAGTTCCGCTTTTCCAGCCATGAAATCCATTCTGGCAGTATTGCGTGTTTGAAGAAAAATTGTGCTGTGCTGGCGTCTGTCAATGAAAACTGGATATAATCGGCATCTTCTCCTTCCAATGGGGGACGAGATGTAGCAATAGCACGTATTCTCTCTGCTTTTTCCCACAGACCTCGCTTGAGTTCGCTTACCCAATCACGAACCGCAACCGTAATCGGCTCATGCAAATTTTTAGCTTCAACTGGCTTATATACCAATGGTTGAATTTCAAGGTGTTTCCATTTTGAAAGCGATTGATCATCATCCGTTGAAAAAGCAAATCGCGCCTGTTGGTTTCCAGGCGGTAGCCCGCGAGCCAAGTAGTTCATCACAGTGTCGTTATGGCTATAACCGACGAACAGCACAACATACCGCGAAAACATTGAGATTAAAAAACGTGTGGCCCACCCCTGACTTAAATAGGCACGCCCAAAGTCCTCATCCGTAAGTATGCATTTTTCTACTTTTTTATCAGCACATCCATGGAGATAGACTATCCCATTGAAATCATTCCCGAGTGGTAATGCTGGAGCATAGAATTTTTCTACGTCAGTATCAAAGGACTCTCGTGCAGCTATTGTAAAATGCGTGTCGAAGTTCGTTGTTACGAGTCTGACCTGCTTAGGGGTTGGAAATAATTGCAAAAGCAGATGATGAAGTTCATGTGGTTTTGTCTCGTTATTGACCAAGATGTCAGCCGCCAGATTATGAACGCGAACACCTTTCGCTTTTAACCTTCCCAGATAGCGGTCTTCCGGCTCATCCTTCTCCATGGTAATACTTGATGAACCGCCAATTTTCCGAGCTAATTCCGCAAATAAGGGCAATGAAGACGGAGCAGGACAAGAGACTCCAGCCCCCGCAAAAACAACCAAATCTCCAGACATCTGAGCCCTTAAAAGCTTGTCAGGAAAATCTATTCCTTTAATCAGCATATCCGGAAGGAAAAATAAATCATCATGATTCTTTTCGCACGTCAATTAATACAACAAAACAGTTTAGATTACGAATTGGTCGAATAATCAGGTATTTTCTAAAACTCGTTCAAGTTGAATTTTAAAAATGGAACCCAACGAGCACCCCCGTGGTTTCTTACTCTACACTCCCAAGATGCAAGATTCCTGGTGGCCAGCCTTATCTCGCTGCATTTATCAACGCCTAAAGGGATGGTCTTCTGCAAAGGAAGAATGAACCATGAACCTTAAATAAGGTGGATATACAATTCGTATCTCCATGCAGGGGAGACAAAACAAGCGTTATCATCTTTCCATAATTTGCTTTAGCAAGCCGTAGTTGAACACAATACAAATGATAAGGGCAGTTCAACAAATCACTCCCAAGCGCTTACAAATCAGCGTGATCTGGCGGGAGTTGTGGTGGCCACAAAGGAATATTTTCTCGGTCCAGTTTTCGCAACAACAAAATAATCTGCCCCATGGAAAGTATCTATTAGTGAGCGGCTTTACCAGATTGGCAGATTTCATCCGATCAAGCGCAGTTTCTATTTCCCTGCACTTGATATTCGCACACGTTTTACGCTCATAATGACTTTCCACTTGGGGGTGTTGCAATGGCCTCCATTAGGCGGTGGATGAGGCGGGCGGTGGGGTTCTTGGTGGCTTTGCGACCTTCAAGGGCGTCGGCTTTGGCTTCGGATAGAAGTGTGGAGAAGCGCGGGGCTTTCAGCAGGGCTTTGACCATCTCAAAGAATCGACGGTTTCGGGATATTTCCACGCCAGCCGTTTCGAGCAATTCCATGTCGTAATCGGACAGAGGTTCGATGGTGTCCAACGCTCGGTCAAATAGTTCCCGTGGACGTCCGCTTTTCAAGTAGGCTGCAAGAAGTTTTGAGTGTTCGGTTGTTTGCGGTTTTGGTTTCTTTTCGGGTTCAACCCAGGCGAGCAATTTCCAGTCGGTGCCATCGGCAGTTTCAGTAAGCTTGACACGGAAACGTCCTGTCAAGGTTTCGACTCCATCAAGCTGCTTTAAAATGGAATTCCGATTTTGAGTAAAAAGCTTTTTGCGGAATGATTTGAATTGGGGAATCGGAAACGAGACTTGCTCCAACAATTTTGAGATGGCGATTTCAAACGGTTTTGCCTCGGTGTGGTGATAGGCGCGGCTGGGAATGTAGAGATAGATGGCTTGCGCGAGCGGCGAACGGATGGACGTGAATACGTCGAGTTTCAGGTATTGAAGCTCCGCAATGCGATTGAGGAGGGCGAAGAATTCCTGCGATAACGTGCAGCCGTTGAACCACATTTCCTGTTGATTTGACAATGCCAGCACCGCGTCCTTCCGCCGGATGGGACGGTCCACAATGTCCAGGCGTTCGATCAATCGGTAAGTGTGAGCTTCGCTCGTGTTGAGGTCGAGAACGCGAATGTAGGAATCGGTGAGATCAGCGAGAATTTCACGAATGGCCCGCGAGTAACGTCCCCCGTTCGTGTGAGCGTAGCGACGGCAGAAATCATTGAAGGAAAAGCGAACCAGCCGGGTGTCGTCGTAGGGATCACGAAAACTCAACAACGCAAAAATGGCGCGGGCATGTCGAACGTCCAGCGCGGGAGGCGGATGGTTCGGGCGCAACGGATGAAAGCCGCCCATGGAATATTGACGCTCGATGACTTGGCCGTTCACATTGACCTTGACCGTCACCTGACGCGGCCCGGTCTGTTTGGTCGCCGCGAACACGGGGCCGAGAAAGTAATCTTGCGGCGCGGCCACGAGTTGTCGTGATCTCGGCGCTGTTGAATAATCCGTTTCACTCCCCTGAAGGTTCTCCATGGTATATATACAAAATGCTTTGCGGCACGGAGGCAACCGTAAAACGTCCATCTTTGGACAACTAAGAAACACATAAATAAAGAATATATAACTGTGCGGGTGATTCTTTGGACAGCTAAGAAAGAATGAGACTTTGGACGTTTAAGAAAAAGAACGGTGTTTTCATGGACAACTAAGAAAGTTTCACGAAAAACCGTGGACAACTAAGAAAACGGACTTTCGTTAAATCGTTGATTGTCAAATACAACATGCTCTCTCAAATTCCTTCCCTAATAATGATTCCCATCTAAAGATTAACCATTGGGAATGCGATTGAAATCGGAGCGGGGGAGACTCCCCTAGCCTGAAACAATTTGGAGTTTGCAATCAATCCCTTGCCGTCATTGAATTCCTATTGCGTTGCCGGAAGACCATCCCATGTCTTCCACATTCACAACATCCAAATCCACCACCAAACACTTTGGAGAAGCTTCGCCGCACACCAGCGTTTACGAACAGGTCACCCAACGAATCATTGCACTTTTGGAAAAGGGAACTGTTCCTTGGCAAAAGCCGTGGAAAATCAAAACTGGAATGCCGTGTAATTTAGTCACAAAACGACCTTATCGCGGAATCAATATCGTTTTGCTTTGGGCGATGGATTTTGAGAGTCCATATTGGCTGACTTGGCATCAAGCACATGAATTGGGCGGCTATATTCGCAAGGGAGAAAAATCAACACCGATTGTGTTTTGGAAAACGGTGAAACCGGATAAACAATCCAAGGAGCCAGACGAAAATGTTCCCAACGATTCTGAACCAGTCCAACCCAACACGCTTCCCCAAAAGCGCCCACAAATCATTGCTCGTCTCTACAACGTCTTTAACCTCTCGCAAACCGAAGGTTTAAAAAACTTCCCTCCCCTATCCGAGCAACTTGGAGCCACCACTGAACCTGCCAAGGTTTACGAGAACATGCCGAACCGTCCCATAATCAAACACGGGATGCGAAGTGCGTTTTATTCCCCAGCCGAAGATGTCATCGGAATGCCAAGCCTGACCAATTTCACAGATGAATCAAGTTACTGGAATACACTCTGGCATGAGCTCACGCATTCGACCGGCGCCAAGCACCGATTGAACCGTTCCACGCTGACAGCGAGCGAAGGATTTGGTTCTGATCCCTATTGCAAAGAAGAACTCATTGCGGAAATGGGAGCGGCGTTCCTTTGTAGTCATGCAGGCATTGCCGAACACACTGTCAATAATTCCTCCGCCTACCTCCAGTCTTGGCTAGGAAAACTCAAGAACGATAAAACGCTGATCGTGTCCGCCGCCGCCCAAGCCCAGCAAGCGGTGGATTGGATTTTGGATGTAATCCCGAAAACTCCCACAGTCCGCGTTTAAATCAAATCTCTGAAATAAAATAACAGTAATAATTCTCCATTATTTATGTCTTGCCACTTTAAGAAAGATGGACAAAATCCTATTCACTTGTTTGCAAATGCGTATTGTTTTGTCCTGCTTATGAACCACTCCATTGAACTAGCTTGCCGGGTTTTTAAAGCCAATAAGGGCATTTTGCGCACCAAGGAGGCACTGAAGGCAGGAATTCACCGCCGCACGTTTTATGCAATGAGACAAGCGGGTTTGATTGTCTGCATCTCGCGTGGTTTTTACCGTCTAGCCAATCTGCCTCCACTCCAAAATCCAGATCTTGCCACGGTCGCCAAGCGCATTCCGCAGGGGGTTGTTTGTCTTGTGTCGGCGCTGTCTTTTCATGGGTTGACGACTCAAATACCCCACGAGATCAGCATCGCCATTCCTCGCTCGGCTTGGTTTCCGCATTTGGATTATCCCCCCTTGAAAATCCATCGTTTTGACAAAGCTTCGCTCAAGTCGGGTGTCGAAACACACGCCATTGATGGCATCGACGTACGAGTTTACAGTCCCGAGAAAACTCTGGCCGACTGCTTCAAATTCCGTAACAAGATCGGTATGCCGGTATTTCTCGAAGCACTGCGGACATACCGCCATCGCAACAAACCCAACTTTGACAAGGTGTTGGAATATGCGCGAATTTGTCGAGTGGAACGTCTCATCAAGCCACACCTGGAGACCATTTTGTGACGCAAAAAAACATCCATAACAAGGCCGCATCTGTTCATCAAAAGCTGTTGAATCTGGCAAAGGAACGACAACGCCCATTCAATGAACTTTTGCAGCTCTATGGGATAGAACGTTTTCTTTACAGACTTTCCCAGTCCCAACATAGAAACCGGTTTGTTCTAAAAGGTGGATTGGCATTGCTGGTGTGGAACACATTATTGACACGCCCAACGCGTGACATTGATTTGTTGGGAAAAATCCATAATGACCTTGATTTGGTTCGTGAAATCATTGCCCAAATTTGCACTCAAAAAGTTGAGGATGACGGAATCGTTTTTGATGAATCGACCATAACAACCCAACGAATTGTTGAAGACGCCGATTATCACGGCGTTAGAACACTTTTTACTGGTTTTCTTGGGAACGCCCGAATTCCAATGCAGATTGACATGGGCTTTGACGATGTCATCACTCCCGCTCCTGTACAAATCGTTTATCCAGGGCTATTAACTAATCCCACCGCCAGCCTGCTTGCTTACAATCCTGAAACTTCAATTGCAGAAAAGTTGGAGGCCATGATCTCAATCGGCCAATTGAACAGCCGAATGAAGGACTTTTTCGATATTTGGATTCTAGCTCGCACACGCGACTTTGAAGGAAAAAACCTTGCCGATGCGATTCGGAAAACCTTTGAGCGCAGAAAAACAACCATCACGTCTGCTCCAGCGTGCTTTTCGTTGCCGCCGGATAAAGCCAAGGAATCACAATGGAAGGCTTTTATCCGTAGTTCACAATTGACCAATGCCCCAGTGGATTTCGCGGAGATCATTTCATGTTTAAGAGATTTCCTGCAACCAGTTTTGAGCGCAATTGAAAACCGCCAGGACTTTTCTGGCATCTGGAAATCATCAGGGCCGTGGATAAATTCCGATAAACACACCGCCTGATTATCGGGGGTGTCCTGTAAGGTATTCCCCTCATCGTCTCTTCCTTTAGCCAAGCACAACAGGCGGTGGATTTCATTCTTGATGTCAATCAAGCCCACCTCCTTCGGAATAAAACCGGACGGTACCCCAGCAGTCTCTTGTGTCAGTATTCAGGATGCGAAGGTTCAATCATGTGTCAATAACATTCAATCTTGCAAACTGTAGTATTTATAGACATAATACATATTTCTATTATGTCTTCGGAATATAACCCCCAATTTATTGAACCAAAATGGCAGCGTTACTGGGCGCAAAATCATGCTTTTTCTGCTGCTGATTTTAACTCCCATCCCAAGTATTACAGCCTCTTTTTCTTCCCCTATCCCTCCGCCAGTGGATTGCATGTTGGACACGCTGAGAATTACGTCGCTCCAGACATCATGGTTCGTTACAAGCGAGCCGCTGGATATAATGTGTTGCAGCCAACCGGTTGGGATGCGTTTGGACTTCCTGCTGAGCAGTACGCGATCAAAACCGGCAAGCATCCTGAAGAAATTACTGCTGCAAGTATTGCCAACTATCGCAGGCAAATCGATTCTTTAGGAATTGGCGTTGACTGGAGCCGTGAAGTTAACACGAGCGCCCCTGATTACTACCGCTGGACGCAGTGGATTTTCCAAAAACTCTTTGAGAAGGGACTGGCCTACGTCGATGAACGCCCGGTTTGGTGGTGTCCGGCTTTGGAGACGGTTCTTGCAAATGAGGAAGTCATTGATGGAAAGTCTGAAGTTGGGGGTCACCCGGTAGAGAGACGAAATTTACGTCAGTGGGTCTTGAAAATTACAGCTTACGCAGATCGACTGGAGAGTGGTCTTAAAGACATTGACTGGCCTGAAAGCACTAAAAAACAGCAAATTGCATGGATTGGACGTAGCGAAGGAGCCAACATTTCCTTTTCAATAGAAGAACATCCCGAACAACATTTAAACGCCTATACTACCCGGCCTGATACAGTTTTTGGGGTGACATTCATTGTCATTGCCCCAGAGCATCCTCTTATCGAACAGTTGACCACCGATGCCCAGCGTTCATCACTTAAAGCTTATGTCAAAGCGGCGTTAGGCAAGAGCGATTTGGAACGTACCGATTTGAATAAGGACAAGAACGGTGTTTTTACCGGCAGTTACGCCATAAATCCGGTCAACGGCCAACGCGTTCCCGTGTGGGTGGGTGACTATGTGCTTGGCAATTACGGCACGGGAACAGTCATTGGCGTTCCGGCCCACGATCAACGCGACTACGAGTTTGCCAAAAAACATGACATCTCGATCATCCCAGTCATTGCCGGCCCGAACAACGAATCACTCCCCTATGTAAAAGCAGGGACTATGATCAATTCCGGCAAATACAACGGAATGCCCTCCGAGGAAGCTGGAAAATCCATTGTTCAAGATTTGGCCCAGACTGGGACTGCTCAATGGACGGTGAACTACAAACTTCGAGACTGGCTTTTCAGCCGACAGCATTACTGGGGCGAGCCATTCCCAATCCTCTGGCTGGCAGAGGAAGATTATAAGAAAGTCAATCGTCTCCAATCCAAACTCGTTTTCCCGGCAAATGAAGTCAGCTATTGTGAGAACGGACGCAAATACTGTGCTGTTTGTATTCCCGAAACGGAACTCCCCTTGAAACTTCCAAAAGTACAGAGTTACAAGCATTCTGGTACCGGCGAAAGTCCGCTGGCTGCCATGCCTGAATGGACAAACGTCTTTGTGGACATCCACACCGGTAAGACTTCCAATCAATCCTCTGGCCCAAACTTTGTCCCAGCTCATCGCGAAACCAACACTATGCCACAATGGGCAGGTTCATGTTGGTATTATCTGCGTTTTCTTGACCCGAAGAACTCCAAGGCTCTTGTAGCCCCCGAGAAGCTCAAATACTGGGGAGTGCCTGATTTTTACATCGGTGGAGCAGCCCACGCGGTTCTGCACCTCCTTTATGCCCGTTTCTGGCACCAATTCTTATATGATATAGGTGTTGTCCCTCAACCAGAGCCGTTTCCAAAACTTTTTCATCAAGGCATAATTTTGGGAGAAGACTCACGCAAGATGTCGAAAAGCCTTGGAAATACGGTTAATCCTGACGTTATTATACAGCAGTATGGGGCAGATGCACTCCGCCTTTATCTCATGTTTATGGGGCCGCTGGAGGATATGAAGCCTTGGAGTAGCAAAGGCATCAACGGCATTGCCAAGTTCTTGAAACGAGTTTACAGGGAGTTCATTGGCGAGGACGGTGGGCTTTCGGCAAAAATACAAGCAAATGCCAAGACGGATAGTGAAACCGAAAAAGTTGTGCATGCAACAATCAAGAAGGTGTCCTCCGATATTGAAAACCTTAAATTCAACACGGCTATTTCCCAACTCATGGTCTGTTTCAATAAGCTTCAGACTGAGAAAGCCATTCCGGTAAACTTTGCAAAAGTATTTGTTCAGTTGCTGGCACCATTTGCTCCGCATTTGTCTGAGGAAATATGGGAAAAGCTCAGCCCTGGCACTGGTTCGGTTGGGATTGCGCAATGGCCTTCATATGACAAGAGCCGATTGCTTTCAGCAATGGCAAAAGTCATGATACAGGTTAACGGTAAAACCCGTGGTGAGATTGTTCAACCGATTGGCACAGGAAAAGACGAAACCATTGCCGCAGCAAGAGAAAATCCAAAGGTCAAACAATTCTTGGGGGGACAACAAATTTCCAAAGCAATCTACGTTCAGGATCGACTTTTGAACCTTGTCGTCTCACCAGTTGCTACCAGTCCATCTCAAGGTTAATTTTTAATCCATTCCGAGGACTTACCTTAACACGCTCCACATTTATTGACAGTCCGACAGCCATTCTTCCGCTTTAAAATTTAAAGGCTTGCCTCTCTTGACGATCAACGCGGCAATCGTATTGATGTAGTCGTCGAATATTCCACGATAAACATCATGGTAAACCGATGCTTGTGTCTTCTCATCCAGCAAAAGCCTGCAACCAGTCCGACAAACCGCCTTGATCTCGCACGTTTTGCACAAAGCTCCAGTGCGTGCATATGGGCTTTTATTAGTACGCAACATTTCAAGCAAATCGCTCTCGTTCGAAATATTTCCAATTGAGGTGTCTTGAATCATGTGGCATCGGCTGATGGCACCGTTCCACCCAACCGCAAAATATCGCTGTCCCATGGTGCATACCGCATCGGTTCCATTTCCATGAACTGAAAATTTATCGACTACCGGTTCGGGATTAAAGGTGTCGGGAGCCTCTTTTCTGATGATAGTCAGACACTGCTTCAACTTGATCAGTAATTTTTTACAAAATACGGTAAATTCTTTCATGCTCACGGGATTGGCCGAACTACCGTTTCTAAAAATAAAATTAGGGCGATAAAAGCTGTATTTGAATTGAATGCCTCGCCTCAATAGAAAACGAGTGATCTCATCCAAGCCGTCCACATTGAAGGGGGATACCACAATCCCCACAGCTATTTTATTTGTTCCGATTGAAGCGGTCAGTTTTTCCAAACCTTTCTCGACAACATCGAAAGACGAACTCCCACTCACAAATTTTCTAGCGTCGTTATATTTACCCACACCATCCAGCGATACATTGACGCGTATGCCAAAGTCGCGCAAAAGCGTGATAAAGCCATCTGTAACATTCGTGGCATTTGTTGTGACGTGAAATATTGCCCGAACTCCCGATAGGTTGCCAAGCTCCCGGCAAAATAAACGTATCACTGGTATGTTTAAAGAAGGCTCTCCTCCCGCAAACGACAAACTGATTTTATTGAGGTTATTTTTCTCAATCGTTGATTTAATGGTATTGATTACATTTATTGCTGTTGTCTCCTCCATTCGCCCAGTGGTCTTCCTGATGTAACAATAGTCGCACGCCAAATTACAGACATTGGTTACATGAATCCAACACCCCATAGTTTTCAACGTCTCTGCCGACGGTACAGGAGTTGACGCCATTTCTGGCTTGAAGAAGTCTAATCGATAGTTGCGTAAGAGCTCTCGAATGTCATTTTTGGGAGCTATTGTCTCATGAAAATTCTGGAAGAAATCCTCGAAGAAGGTTTTATTAACCACTAGAACACCATTCGGTGTTTCCATGTTGAGTAAACTATAGTGCTCGGAACCAAGTGGCATGGCCATCACAGGTTGTGGTAGTGGTAATATATACTTCATGGAATATCACAATTACGCACATGACCTCACTTCCATGAAGTTCACAACAGAACTCTGGATTTGTTCAAGGAAGTGATTCCTGGATTCCTAATCGCAAACACCACCGCCAGCGCCGCTGGAACAATCCCCATCCACATCACAACAATCCAGGTTTATAGAATTTGTGGAATGAAGAGAGGCGAAGATCTGATATATCTTCGCAGGGACTTTTTTAGTCCCGGAGGTGAGAATGTTTTTTAGAGAGGTTTGAGGCATACAATGAGTAATGATGTTGTTGTCATGAACAACGTCAAGCCTATTGTATTATTGTTTTTTTAAGTAAATTAGTCCGAATTTTATGTTTATTTTACAGTCCTAGCCAGCTCATGGCACGGCCAGTTGGCCGCTCGACTATTGGTCTAATTGTTTGACAGTTAGTTTGGCGGTTGACTCCACCACTGGCGAGTTTGATACTGTTGACTCATGGCGCAAGGCAAAACAGTGGCGGACGTCGAAGCCCAAATCCAGGCGATCAAGGAAGCCCTGCTTGCCATCGGCCCGATGCGTCCCGGCAGCATCTCCATGCAATACAGCATGTGCAGCACGCCAAACTGTCGGTGCAAAGACAAAACCCACCCACAAAAGCATGGGCCTTATTACAAGCTCGGCTATGTGCATCGTGGCAAAGTCAAGATTCAGCACATCCCAAAGGAGGACGTGCCGGAAGTCCAAAGGCTACTGGCCAATTTCAAGGAGTTCCGTCGGTTAACCAATGAGTGGATTGATCTGTCCTTGGAACGCGCTCAACTCACGTCGAAGCGCCCTCACAGTCAATAAGGCAAAGTGCTATTCGCAAACCGAATTCCAAGACCATTCCAGAAAACTGACTTGATTGCGAGTGATGGTTAAAGTGGGCAAATTTCCAACGTCAAACGCGAAATTTTGTATTGAGTTTTCTCATGACAGAAGCGGCTAAAGAGAGGATTTGAATGTCGATTGACGGTTTGGGTGTCGCTCCCAATGACGCGGCCAGCAGTTCGGGAATACAGGGTTTCAGCAGCAGCGGGACTTGCGCCTGAAGAATCGGGAGTTTTTTGCACATCTGATTTAACACTGCCAGCAAGCAGCCCCCAGCGCAAGGATTAGCGCCGTTCTGAATTTACCGGGTTATTCCTAACTGTCTGATACTCAAAAAAAGTTTAAAAAACGCAACTTTTTTGTAAATCCTATTGACAGAAGCTTATATAATATATATTATATAAACATAACCACAACGAACAGGAAACCCGCTCCCCAAGCGGCTTTGCGGTTCAAGGAATTTCAAGGATTTCACCATGAAAACGACTCCAAACAATACAACCCGTTCCAATGCCGAGAGCGTCGAACCGCTCTTGAGCAACGACACCAACTCCGAGGTGAAATTACCCCCCCCGACTCCGACAATGGACGAGTGGCCTGTTGTCTTTTCCTATAGTCGAAAGGATGCGCTGGCCGACGGCGTGCAGGTGGATGTTACCGAAACTGCCAAGGAGGCGGGATTTTCAATCCCGGTCTTTTTGACGGACACGGTCTTCAACCAATACGTCAAAGTCCCGGAAGGCGTCGAATGCCAGGACGAGGCGGGCAGATTGTGGGACATTCTCCAAGTTCTTCGTTACGCCATCAAGCAAACGAAGACAGAGGAAAGTCGCCTACCCTTCCAGTTGTTCGTTCGCAACGACAACGAGAAAGCGCGACTTGTCACCCTGCACGCGGTTTGCGGTGCGCTGGACATTGACGACGCCAGTCCATCAATGACAATCATGCTACCGACTGAAGACTAAACTTCAAAAGCCCTCTCCCACCTTTTCGGATGAGAGGGGCACAATTCCCCTATGAATAACACAAATAAACTCACCCGCTCAACGTCTGCCAGCCACAACGGCCAAGCCGACAGCGACACTAAAAAGGAATACGAAGTTTCTCTGTCATTCATTCAATACAGCAAAGCAACCATCATCATTGAAGCTGTTTCGCAGGAGGAAGCCGAATGCAATGCAGACGAAATATGCGCCGACGAAATCGACGATTGGAACCCTTATGATGGCGAAATAGAAGTTCTTGATGTTTCACCAGTTAAAGACGACCAACCATAACCAAAAATGAAATGTCCAGGGAATCCATAACAACCGAAATCCCTGAATAACATCAAACATACCGAAGCCCCTTTCTTTTTGGAAGGGGGCTTCCTTTTTTACAACGCCGCCCAGACTCGCTTCCCCCATGCGTCTGTTATGATTCTAATATTCCCAGTATCACATCTTTTCTATAATTGATAATAATTCACGAACTGACTCATCAACCGACTTTCCTGCTGTATCAACGGTGATGTGTTCTTTGACCCACGGATGAAATTCTCTCTGTTGGACTTCAAACCATGTGGGTAGTTGTAATCCAGATATATTAGGTTGACGTTTTTCCACTCTTTTTTGATGCTCGGATAAATTAGTACAAACAACTTCGATATTCAAACAACGAGCCTTGGCCTTTTTAGCAACCGACTCTATTTCATTTCGAGTTAGTTCAATGGGGTTACATGAGTCAAATACAACAGAATTTCCTAAACATAGATTGTCGCTAATGATCATGTAGGACATGCGATATCCCTCACCTTGTACATTCAACTTACACAGGTCACGGAAACATTGCTCCACAGTGTCTACCCGCAAATAGACAGCACCCAATTGCTTTGAAATATGTTGAGCCAAGGTGGTTTTTCCAACGCCAGGTAATCCAGAAAACGCATAAAGCATGGGGACATGCGTATTGTTGGGGCGAATTATTCGAAGCATTGGTGTATTATGGATACTGTTCGTTTTTCTATCAAGACACACTTATTGAAGATTAGAAAATTTTCTGCCTAATTCCGACAGCCATCGACCTCACACGCTTAGTCGGGGGCTTTTCGGACTGTTCAGACCTTGACGTTTCGGCGAACTGTTCCTGTGGGCTCACCTGACTTGACACCCGTTTCCCCAATTTCAGCTTTTGTGTCTGGCCAACGCCTGCACCTTTCGATCGACCTATATTCATATAATAGGACAATAGGGCGTTATCGATTTAGCGGAGATGGCAGACTGTTTGTGATGGCGTTGATGGCTGGAGGGAAAAGGCGTTATTGGCATATTGACCTATTGTCAGAAAATAGGCTTGTGATTTGAAACACTGATGAACACGTGTTTGTGCTTTGTCCTATTTCCCTACGATAGGACAATAGGAAAATAGGTTAATATGGATTAGGTCAGAAGATGTTGACATCCTCTTGAAAATCTCTTTGGCTGGATCTGTCAAACAATAGGTCAATAGGGAAATATGGCGACACACATTGCATTCGTGAACGGAAAGGGAGGCGTTGGGAAAACAACCTGCGCGATGCTTATTGCCGCCGCGTTGGCTGAGGCGGGACAGAACGTCAGCATCGACGACCGCGATCCGCAACGCAGCGCCACCACGGCAGCGGGGATTTTTGGACTGCCAATTGGGACGACCGGTTCCATCGTGATTATTGACACAGCACCCAGCCTTCAACATCCGGCCACGCTCGATGCCATTCGCACGGCAAACTTTGTTGTGTTGGTTACCACGCCAAGCCCGCTTGACCTCGCCACGACCGCCGCAACGGCCAAACTGATCCAAGCCGAGCGGGGAGGGAACACGCGGATTCTTTTCAATCTTGTCCAGACCAATAACCGGTTCTTTACTGAAATGCCTGGCATTGCCAAAGAACTTCCGTTTCCAGCGTTCGAGAACTTCATCATTCGTCGCACCGCTTACCAGACTGCCCAGCTTCAAGGCTGGCGTTCCATCCCGTCCGCATCCCGCGAGGATTTCATCAAAGTCGCCATGGAACTTGCCCGACTTCTGTTCCAATCGTCTGACAATAGGAAAGTATGACAATATGACAAAACAGACCACCTCAGAACAACTTCGCGCGTTGATGCAAAGCCACGTCGAAACGGTTGCCGTTCCCAGTCAGCCAGTTCAAACGCCGACTGTGCCAACCGTTTCAACACCGCCTCATGTTCAAACCCGGTTCAGCGTGCGCCTGTTACCCACCGAAATTGCCAAGATCAATTCGATCATCAAAAACACCGTGTTGATCACGGGCGAGCGCACCACTTTGACCGATGTTCTGCGAGTCGGTTTGGGACGGATGGGCGACTCGACGCAGATCAGTGAAGCGGAGCTGACAAACCTTCGCGCCAGCGACAGAAGAAGACACCAGTCTCGCCATGTCCCAAAATAAATGCCATAATGAACAAATGAAAACACCAGAAAAAATCGATTTAGAAGGGACTCGTGGCGTTTCTAACGTTGGGAGCCCCGGCGATGTGTGGGTTGCGAAAACCAACAAACCCGTCGACAAGCTGGAAGAAGACATCAAGACCTATCGAAAGAAATTGAACAAACAGGGGATGGTTCTTTTCGTCGCTACCCTCGGATGCTGGAGTGTTGAATTGAAATGGCTTCAGGTCATTGCTTTTTTAATGACCGCTTCATTTTTTTTCTATGAGCTGCGACAATCTTGTTCAGAACTACCATCGGAATCGTTTCCAAAGAGAATAAGCGATCTGAGCAAGCAAATTGTCAATGGTTTTGCGACAGTAAAATGGATTCAATTTCAAGGCTACTTTTATTCTATAAAGTGTGTTATCAAAGAGGCATGGGTCTACTTTCTTTGCGTTTTATTCTGGATTCTCTCATTTGTGTCGCTTTTGATAAAATATTATCGAAGAATAGAATGAAAGGTTGGATTTATGTGCCGATCTTTTCTGCCTTCGTTTTCAATTAAATCCGCCTTTCTCAGAAAATGCAAAGGCGTGTCCGTTGCTTCGGACACGCCTCCGCCTTTTCGACCCCACGGCAAACCCAGACTCTCGGCTCACGACCTGCTGGGGATTTTACCCACCCCCATTTGGCATCCTGTTTTTATCGAATGCGTTCTCACCGTCATCCGTTCCAAGCGTTGCCAGACTTTCATAACTGCTGCTCCAACCCCGCTTCGCGTTTCTTCACAGGCACCTCCGTTTTCTTTTGAACGACAACACTCTTTTCCGGCACGCGTTTTGGGGATGCTGAACGCGGTTCCAGTGCTTTCAGTTTTACAACTGGCGATTCCATGACAACGGATAACTTTGTTTGCTCCGACATCATTTCCGTTGCCATCTTGCGGTCGGCTGTGCGCGAAACGTTCTCGCGCAAAATATCGATGCTGTCCGTGTAAACCTTGACACCCTTGCGACCGCGCGAGATCGAAACATAGAACTGATTTGCGTTGCTGGCACCCGACGAGATCAAATCCGATTGCGCCAAGAACTCGAAGTCCACCGTCTTTGATTGCGCCATGTGCGACGTGACCGCGTAACCCCATTCGATATGCTCAAAATCCTTTTCCAATCGCCAACCATTATCGAGCACCAAACGCTCGTCCACGCCGATGTAATCCACCGTATAAAGACTTCCGTTGTTCAGACGATGACCTTCCAATGACCTGCCGTTTCCTGTAATGCGAATGCGCTCACCTTCGCAGACTTCGAGCTTGTTGGCTTCAAACACCGAGAAGTCACGCGGCCTGTCCAACGGCAGCGGTTTGTAACCCCATTGGTTTGCGGCAATGACCTTGCCGTCCTTGATTTCGATGACTTCAAGCCGTTCGCCACGCGAGAAGCCCGGCACCGCTCCCGAGATTTGAACCACTTGCCCCAACTCATATTGGCGCGCGTCTCGACGTTGGGCGTCTGTCCAATCCAGTCGATTCAAGACCGACCATTCCACGCCCTCCTTCAAATGCCCGGTCTCCTTGAGCTTGTCACGAATGGCACGCGTGACCTTCTCTCGTTCCTGATGCGTGGGCGAGATCACCAACGCCGTGTAACCCTCCGCGACCGTTCGGACATAATCCGCAGCCAGCGCCGATCCCATTTCCTTGACAGGCAGTTCCTCAATCCAACCGTTGTGTTCCAAAATCTCAAACGCCTTTCCGTTTTCATGCGCCTGCACATATTCGACCAACTTTTTGTAATCGCCCTTTTGACGTTGAATTTCGTCCACGCTGACAACTGACATTCCACCAAAGCGTTGCAGTAAATCAAACGCCTGACCGCGTTCGACGGCGTGATGTTGTCCCGTGTCGCCCACCAACACCACGCGAGCGTTGGAGGCTTCGGCCAATTTGAGGAGTTTGTCCATCGTTCGGGACGAGACCATGCCCGCTTCGTCCACGAACCACACACGGTTCTTCGCCATCTCCTGAAGTTGCGGACTGTGCAACAACATCTCAATCGTCTCGGCTTCCTTGAACCCGTCACCCCGCAACGTTCCTCGTGCCGCATCCGATCCCGGAGCCAGCGCGAGGATTTGGAGTCCCGACGTTTCAATTGCCAGCCGTAGTTCTTGAAGCAAGGTTGTTTTACCGGTTCCCGCCTTGCCAACAATCCCGGTTACTTTGTCGCGGGATTTGAGAACGTGCATCACGGCGTTGCGTTGCTGTCCGTTCAAGCGCGTGTTCTTAATTTCCCAATTTGGATTAAGCGACGGGACGGTGTTCTTACTCCGCTTGCAATAGTCGATGACGCGTTTTTCTTCTGCCACCACTTCTGCGGTTGTAATCAGTTCTTGTCCATCCCGATTTCGACGGATCAACGGAAACTCTTTGATGGCCTCTTTGACACCCTGAACGGTGGCGTAACCCGCGCCCCATTCCAACGCTTGGGCGAGCAACTCGCGTTCGGTCACCACGCTCTGGCGTTCAAAGAGATGTTCGATGGCAAACGCCACCGCCTCGCGTTCGCGTCCCGGAACGATGGGGTGAATCACTGGAATACGTTTTTTAAACGTTTTAAAGCCCTCCAGAGCCTCGATCTCTTCTTTGGATAGGCGATCCCACCAGAGGGCGTGAAGTTCGGTTTTAGACAGGTTCTCGACCTTCTTTTCGCGGGTCAGGGCGGCGAGCTTGTCCTTCTCGGCGGCGGAGTCGATTCCGCGTCGGGCAGCTTCGGCTTCAATCCGTTCGGTTCGACGGCTGAACTTCTTGATGAGTTCGCGGGTAATGCCTTCGATTTCGTAGGACACGCCTGTTTGTTGGATGGGGTAGCCCAACTCCCGCAGGCGTCGAGCCATTCGGGCATGGAATGCCGCCTGATAATAGGAAGCTTCCTGAATGATGTCGCCAAATTGACCCGCTTTCCACTTTTTTTCAACGGGATCAAAAGTGGCATTAAACACGAAACAATGGCCATGCAAATGCGGATCAGGCGTTCCATCTTCCGGCCTCGCCGTGAAGTGGATGAACTCCGCCCAAACGAGGTTGCCCGTTTTTCGATTGCAATCGCGACCACCGGCACGAACCCGCGTTGCGGCTTCGTGTTCCAGTTCTTCCATCGTCTCGCGCATCGACTCCCGGAACGCGTCCAAAATGTGTTGATCCTGTGTGTATTCGTAAACGATGGACACGGACTTGGGCAGGTTGAAGTTGAAGTCATAGCCAACCCGACGATTGGCCATGTTGCGGGGCGTCAGCGGTTCTCCGGTGGACGGATTGAGGTTGTCGCAAAGCAGGGCAAAAGCCCGTTGCTCAACCCGACCCAAAAGCCCGAGTTTAAGGGCGGCCTTACCGCCCCAGAGTCCGGCCATTTCCTGGCCTTCGGCGTAATACCCCTCGCGGGTCACACCTTCGCTGTAATAGCTCTTGGCGTGCTTGGAGGAAACGGAGTGAATAATGCGAAGCATAATTAAATCACCCCATCACCTGCGAACAGGTATTGATTGTTTAAAAGAAAAAGAACGTGGATGTCAAACTGACTTTGAATGGATTTCAAAATCAGTTTGTGAACAATACTTTGTAAAAGAAAAAGACCAAGAGTCTTTTGACTGATAGGAGTCAAAATGATCTGAAGTTCAGATAAAGACTTTAAGAACTTTCTGCTCTGAATTTTGACCACAGACATCTCCCCGAAGCACAGCTTCGGGCTGGGGAAGTGTGCGATATGAAGCGATTTCATAGACTTAAATCCGGGTAATGGGGTTGTCGCAGGTGGCCTTGAGAAACTTCTCGATTTGATCGCGTGGGATGAGCTTCTTGCGAAGCACCCGGCAAGGGGTTAAGTAGCGCCGGGCAATCAGCCGTCGAACAGTCTTCGTGCAACAGTTCAAGACCACCGCAGTCTCTTCGATTGTATAGACGACAGGAGTCAGTTTTGGACTCGGTTGGACTGGTTGGGACTGAGGCGAGGGAAGGGTGTTTTGAGTGCCATTGCTGACGGCCAGGTTGAAGCTGGATTGCCAGTTGTCATCGGGTATTTGAGTGTTCATGGAATGCCTTTCTTTGTTTGATTTTGGATGCCCACGTTGGGCAACGATGGCGTTCTCTCAAATTCCATAACCAATTCAGACAGAAGTGATTTCAGATTAATCAGAAGTGTTTTCAGAACCATCGGAAAACCTGTGAATATTTGTGAATATTCGATGACAACCGGGAATCAACTGCATAGAATTCCACTTGTCACGCGTATGGCCAAAACTGAAAAGTCAATGCCGGCCACAGAGCTTCTTCAATCGGAAGCCCAACAGTCGGGGAGGCGACTAATCCTGCGTTTCATGGAAAAGGACAAACCGGTTCTGGATCGAATCGAGTTCGTTTATAAAACGGGTTCAAGGCCTGCGTTTTGGCAACGCGGCGATATTGAAAATAATTTCGGTTGGACGGAAGTTCCTCAGGCACTTTCGCTTTTGTTCCTGGATTACGTTTTAGCCGATCCGGCAACTCTTGCCGCCCATTTCTCCTTGCGAGGCGAAAAAAAGGATAGTCTCGCGGCTTCGTTGGGGAACGCCATTTACCAGCCCAAAGACCGCATTCATGGACTCTTTGTGGAGCGCGTTGATCGGGGAGTGGTCAGCCGGGTGCAATCGGTGTTTGGTGGCGACAACATCCACGGCAAGCTGGAGCGGGAACGGCGCATTCAAGTTCGACCGGAGTTCCTGCCGCAACATTGCATTGAAATCTACTGGGAACCTCGCGGCTTGAAGGCGTTTATCAAGCACATCGAATTTCATTTCGTAGTTATTCCTGAAACTATAGAAATATATATTTCTGAGTAGATAATTAAAAAACAAGTCAACACCCGCGGGAGGAAGAAACTTATGAATGCTATAATCGATAAGTCTTTGTTGCAGGAGATTTGCAAACAGTCACAAGCTAAAATGGCTTCGCTTCTTAGCATTCTGCAAAAACGTTATGTGCTTCGTATACCCGAAATTCTAGTTGAAGAAATCATCAGCAATTATGTGAGACAATCGCCACAAGTTGAAGCATGTGTCGAAAACATGGTCGACTTTTTACAGAAAAATAAAGAAACATGGATTGCAGATCCACTCGAAATCTCATTTCAAGAGCTAGTCGTCAATCGTGGCCCGCTAATAGATTTTCCAAAACCGGCACATTATATGACAGATATTGTTGATCGAAAATTCACAATCAATTCTGTTTTGAAAAGTAAGCTCAAAGAAAGAAAAAATCAAAAAGATATAATTACTAAACAAATAATTACTGAACAACGCAAAATATTAAATGTTAATCAATGCATTCCATTAAAAAATAAGAATGATTTCTTCTCAAAATTAGTTCAGCCAGAATTCGAGAATATCATTTCTGATCAAGAAAAAAAGAAACGTTTGCTGGATAGAGATTTGAGAAGACAATTCATTTTTACACACCAGGAACATAAAAAAGAAATCGATGATGCTTTTACCAAATATACTTTACAAACATACAAAAGATACAGCGCGACGTATTGCTGTCTCATTGTTCCTATGTTCTATATTTATGCCCCTCTTATCAAAATTGACTCACCAAACAGTCCGCTTCGCAAAATACTTAAACGAGATTATCAGGGGCAGAAAAATAATTTGAATGATGAGAAATATATTCAATCTGCCTTGTTATGTGATTGTATAGCGACACGTGATCGTGGAATGATGTCGATTATGGACTTATTTAAAGTAAGTGGTTTATGGAAAGGTGAAATTCTTTTTATTGATCCCCAAAAAGATTTAGAATGTCAAATGCATGAATATGACTGAATTCATTAGCAATGCTGGTGAAGTGTCTTATTCTTGAAGGATACTTTTCTTATAGCGAGGACGAGGGACACCTTTTCTTTTCGCAACACGATATCGATTTCCAACCGACGGCCCGTGATTGCCGGGCTGCCCATGTTCTCATCTCGCAGAGCCTTCACAACTTCTACCAACTCGGTCACAACCCGCACGCGGTGCAAGCCGTGTTGGCGACGTTGAACACGCAAATTTTTCATGCCAACGGCGACCTGGAAACGAACAAGTGGGCGTCGGAGAAAATCGGGACGACGCTCAAAATGCACGTGAGCATTTCGATTGCGTCCGAACCGCAACAAGGCTTTTGGGATCAGTTCAGACCGCATAAATCCAACACGACCACCTCGTTGAGTCAACAGCGCGAAAGCGTGTTGCAACCCGAAGCGTTTTCGCAACTCAAGAAAGGCGGCGACGGCATCACTCAAGCCGTCATTCTGTGGGTGTCGCACGCTTTCGCGTCGAACAAGGGCCAACCGTTCACCATCACCACGTTTGAACAACAACCCATCTTATGAGCGAAATTGAAATGCCCTTCGGAAACGAAATCGATCACTGGATCAAAACCCAAAACAAGAAAGCCATCGGGGCGTTGACCCCGGCTTTCGTCAAAGCCCTGACGTTGGCCACCGAACCGATGTTTAGGAAAAACATGGGTGAACGCTACTTTGCCAACGCATCGTCGGGTGGATTTTGGGTATGGATCATTGCGGTGATCACCAGCTTTTTCACCGGCGGACTCGCCAGTGGCATTTTCGACGCGATGGGCCTGAACGACCTTGCCCGCATAACACACAGTCCGATCCCCGGCGTTCTATTGACACTTGGATTGTTTGGAGCATTCATCTACTTCAACCAGGAAAACAAAGCTGTGATCCGGGAGATTCGCAACGCCAACAAGACCTACCACTCCATGAGCCGGGGCGTTCCACGATGGGCAGACGATGCCTTCATTGAACTGATCATCACCGCCGTCGCCACATTGATTTTACTGCTCTTTGCCCCCATCACCGGAGCCCTGTTCATCGTCTCGCGCATCCTCTGTTTCCAAGCCGTGTCAAAGCAACAAGCCGCCCTCTACGACCGCTACCTTGACGCCCAAGACGCAAAGATCGAAGCCGAACGCCTGGAAAGCGCCCTGCTTGGCAACACCCCCTGCGAAGAAACCTACCTCTACAAACCACTCTCCCAAGACATCAACGACGCCACCCGCAAGGACATCGCCGCCTCCGCCGTCGGGAAACCCGTGAAAATTGCAGCGCAAGGGGGGAAGACAAACTTGTGATAGTAGAAGCGTTATTCTGACCAGTCTGGGACCGCAAAAAGCCTTATAAGTGACAGTTGTGCAAGCTGATAGCTAAACTTTGTCGGTTTTTTTAACTTGAGAGCCTCTGTTAAAAACACCCTGCCCAATCTTCTGAATCTTTCAGTCATTATGCAATAATAAGGAATGGTCATAGACTTTAAAAGTCGAAGTAATATAAAGCAAATGCATGGATCTGCTTGATGACTGATTATTTACAACATTCCTTATGTTTTTGACTGTCCAAAACTGTCTCATTTGTGGGCACTTTTCTGGAAAAGAATTTTAGGAATTGTATTGCATTAATACATCACACGTATATATTCCGAATCGAACATTTCAATAAACTATTCGATTACAAATTTGACATTGTAAGAGACATTGTATTTAAGCGCCAAGTTGGTGAAACTCTGTGAGGCTGGATACGAAAATAGGAGTCATGGTTTTTTCTGCTAAGGGTATATTCCGCGCTTAAGGGTGACGGTGTTATTTCATTAACCTAATGAGGAGTTGTTATGAATCAAAAGGTGTGCCTTTCCGTATTTTTCTCTGTTGTCTGTAGCCTGGCAATGGCTACCTCTGACAAGAATCAATCAACGTTGAACATATGGCGTGTGGTTGATCGTGACGCAAATCAAAGTGTTTGGAATTACATAACGCAGTATACAAACGTTGATGGTAAGGTTCTATTATTTACCAACAGATTTGTTGAGATTGCCACGGGGTTGCATTACTACGAGGACGGTCAATGGAAGGACACCGATGTGACCATAGAAGCACAGTCAGGTCAGGCTGTGGCCAACAAAGGCCCTCATAAGGCTGTCTTTGCGGATAATCTCCTCAATGGAATTCAAGTGACAACCCCGGACGGTGTGTCATTGAGAAGTCAGCCAATGGGCATCAGTTACAGCGATGGAGAGAATCAGGTTTTGATTGCTGAACTTCAGAGTTGTGAGGGCGTGGTTATTCCACCAAATCAAGTTTTGTATAAGAATGCGTTTACAGATTTTGACGCCGATATCTTATATACATATACAAAAGCTGGGGTGGAACAGGATTTGATCATTCGCCAACAACCTCCTGACATTCCAGAGGGGCTAAAACCAGATTTGACTCGCATCCAGTTGCTCACCGAATTCTTTAACACCCCGGATCCGACGATTACAGACCAAGCCTTTGATGTCGAACAAGGAGTCAAGTTGACAGATGAAGTTTTGCAATTTGGCTCAATGCAGATGGGCAATGGTCAGGCGTTCTCAATTGGGGATGATAATCAAAAAGGAGCAAGCGAGATTGGAGTGGCCAAACAATACTTGAAACTTGAAGGCAGAAATTTCCTTTTTGAGGAAGTCCCTGTGTCAAACATCAAGGATGACTTGGAACAGTTACCCAAAGACGGCCATGCCTCAACTGTGAAAGCAAAGGAGAAAAAACGGTATATTGCATCAAACAAAATCACCTTACCCAAACGGATCACGAAAGATCACAACGGTAAACGGATGATGACTGCATCGCTCAGTCCCAAGCAAAAAGGGTTTGTATTGGATTATTCCCTGCTGTCATCGACGAGTAACTTCACGTTCGATGGAAATACCACCTATTACGCCAGTGGAACTGTTTCATTGACAGGAACCAACGTTTTTCAGAGCGGGACGATCGTAAAGCTGACCAATGGGGCATCACTGACGTTTAGCGGAACGGGAAAATTACTTTCATCCGGAACGGATTGGAGACCGATCGTGATCACTTCCAAGGACGATAACTCTGTTGGAACCACAATAACAGGCTCCTCAGGAAGCCCATCGGCAAGCAGTGGAGCAAGCGCCGCCCTTTCCATTGGATCTTCGGTCTCAATTACGGTGACCAATATGCGCATTCTATATGCGCAAAAGGCGATTGAACTCAATGCGGGAACATTCCCACTATACGATCTCCAGATTGTGAACTGTCTGCGGGGGATTTCTGCAATCGGCTCGACCTATGCCTACTTGCGCAATGTGCTATTTGCAAATGTGCTCACCAACTTTTACATCGCGGGCACAACTGGTATCACACTGGAGAATTCCACGATTGACAACAGCCTCTATTTTATCGGGGTTTCAGGAAGTGGTTTGAGTTTCACGGTGGCAATGACCAACAGCATCCTGGCTAATGTCACAAATCGAGGTCCAAGCGGACAGACAGTGACCATTAATGGAAACTACAACGGGTTTTACAACGCCACAGTCATGACAAATTCATCCGTTTCCAGTGCGGTTGAATACTTCACCTCCAGTAGTCCATTTTCAACCGTGGGTGCAGGGCAACATTACTTGACGACGGGAAGCACCTTCTTCAGCGCTGGAACAACAGCGATTGATTCCGGATTGCAAGGAATGCTGACAAATCTGACAACAGAAGCGCCCATATATTTAACAAACACGCCTGCTACGGCAGTCAGGACAGACACCACGCTCTCCCCTCAAGTTCGTCGTAACACAGGAACTCCAGATTTGGGATATCATTACAAACCACTGGATTACATGACCTGGTCATTCGGCGTCACCAATGCAACACTTCTCCTTACCAACGGCGTTAATATCGGTTACTACAATGGAGATGGCATCTACGCCTTCGACGGAACAACCGTTTATTGCCAAGGGAGCCCGTTGAATTACAACCGATTCGTTGATTACGCAGTGGTTCAGGAAATGCCAACAATTATTGGTACCAGTGGCAATTCCGGTGGCAACTGTTTTGTCCCATACCGGTATCTGGGATATGGATCACCAGCTAAATTTCGTTTCACAGAATTCGTTCGACTTCAGGGCGGTGGCTATAACCTCTACGAGAATGGTTATTTTATTGTCAGTTCACTGGATGTTCGAGACTGTATCTTCCGACAAGGAGCAACCTACATAAATACCAGCTTGGGAGACCACTTGTTTGTAAACAATCTGTGGGAGGGAGTGAAAGCAACATTATACATGTATTCGTCCAGCACAATGGGGCTCTATAACAACTTGATGAATAATGGCGGTTTGGACGTCTACAGTGCCGCGTCAGCAAGTTATTTCCTAATCAAAGATAATGCATTTCAAAAGTGTAATTTGTCCGATGATTCAGGGACAACAACCCACAGTTACAACGCTTTCATTAATTCATCTACTAGCAATTTTACAAACAACTCAAGTAGTATTTCTGTAACGAATTACACGTGGCAGACTGGCGCATTAGGCAACTACTATCAGGCAACTAACTCCACCTTCATCAATGCTGGAAGCCGCTATGCAACCAATGCGGGACTCTACCATTACACCACCCTTACAAATCAGACCAAGGAAGCCTCAACAATGGTGGACATTGGCTACCACTATATCGCTTTAGTGAATGGCTTACCGGCAGATACTGACGGAGATGGCGTGGCCGATTATTTGGAAGACGCTAATGGTAATGGAACGGTTGATTCGGCGGAAACGGATTGGCAAAGCGCAACAGATTTGGGATTGCGAGTCACTATTACAAGACCAAGGAGTGGTTCTAACTTATAGCACCTCAGACAAGTGACGAAAACACGAATTTCAACAGGTTTTTTGAATATGATTACAAAAAATTATTTGAGGAATGAAAGCCGAGAAGGGCAAATGACGTTTTGGTTATTTCTGGCAAGCATTGCATTGGGGACATTCTCTATGTTTGCCGACGAAGCAGTGAAGCCCGGTCCAAATACTGCGATCAAGGGGCAGTATTTAATGTTGCCATTAACGTGTTTAAACACAAACGCATTTACGACGGACGAATTTCAACAAATAAGCAGTGGATGTGATAATCCAAGCGTAGGAACAGTAAGTAATACTTTTGCTTTCCTGGAAAATTATGTTGGAGCACATCAGAACACTCCGTGGGCAGCTTCCATGAATGTCAATTTAGGACATCGCTATTACTGGCGTGCCTCCTTTAGCAAGGCAATAGCTGCTTGGAATGCAGCGTGGGAAGCTACGTATAAAGAGACTGGAACTAGTGCCCAAGAGATAGCTGATACCAGTTTTATTGGATTGGCAAAACTCTATGCTGGACTTGGAAAGGTGGACGAATTGCAAAAGCTGCTTGCAGAAGCTGATGGACGAAAGTTTAGCCCCGGGAAAGCGACATTGGCATACGCAAATGCGAAACATCAGTGTCAAGGGTTACTTACAAGCACAGACACCCATTTTAGATGCGGAACGTATGCTTTGGCCGAGGTTGGAAATATTATTTCGAAAGGTAATTTTAATAACCAACTGCTCAATCAAATCTCTTCTCCGTCGACTGGGTTTTCTGCAGCAAAACTGGTTGAAATAGGAACTTTGTGTGGAGCCGAGCTTGTTGCTGTTCGTTGGACAGATAAACATGAAATCGTTGTTCCCTGTGTAATTCATTGGAAAGACAATCATTATGCGGCTCTCAGAGAGGTGTCCAATGGTCTATATAGAGTGAAGGATTCAATTTTTGATTATTCATTGGGGCTTTCAAAAGAAGAAATAGAAGAAGAAGCAAGTGGCGTGTTCCTTATTCCAAAGGATAAGATGAGTGATAGCTTCACTTTATTGACAACAGATGAGGCTACAGAAGTAATGGGTCGAGGTATTGTCGGATCTATTCCTAACTATCCAGATACATGTGCAAATAGCAATGGTGATGGGAATGGAAATGGAGGTGACTCTGGCTCAGGTGGGGGCAGCGGCTGCAGTAGTTGTAGTGGAGCATCACCAATCCAGCCTTCTCCATCTGCAGGTGGTGGTGGTAGCGGTGGTAGTGGAAGTGGTAGTTTACCTCCAATTCAACCATCCCCTTCAACTGGAGGAAGTGGAAGTAGCTGTTCCCAGGGGCCATGCTCGCCAGGAATGGCTGTATGGGAAGTTTCAGAGCCGATGATCAATCTTTGGCTGTATGATGAGCCGATTACTTATCGTCCCACTTTAGGACCAAAAATGTCCCTTAAACTGACCTATAAACAACGAAATAGTGGCTATTATCCACAAGATACCAGCCGTAAAGTATTCGGTTTCAGTGATAGTTGGAATTGCTCATGGTCATGCTATGCAATTGTACCGGATGATGGTTCCCTATCTCAAGTTTCCTTACCCAGTGGAGGGTGGCGTGAATACAACACGAATGGCACGTCGGTTGAATATTATAGCCATAGTGTTATGACCCGAACACTTGATTCCAGTAACAATTTAAAATCGTTGACGATTTCGTATCCTGACAACTCGAAGGAGATATTTAGCTACATGCCATCGACTACACCGTTTACATTCGGTCCTGCTGTATTTCTTACATCCAGGGTTGATGTGGATGGGTGTAGCAATACTTTTGTGTATGGTGAGGGAACTGGTTACGTTCGTCTTTTGCGTGTGATTGATGGAGATGGTCGAACAAATACGCTTTATTATACGAATACTTCATACCCACAATTAGTGACCAGTGTGGTGGATCCGTTTGGAAATACGGCTCGTTTCCAATATGACTCGAACGGTAATTTAACCTCCATTACCGACCCTCAGCTGATAACGAGCTCTTTCACGTATGATCAAAACCTTTGGATGACCAACTTAACCACTCCGTATGGTACAACAACATTTGAGCAGTATTACGATGACGATAGTTATGGCGACTCCCAGGGAGACTCATATTACGTGATGCGAGCCATTAAAGTGATTGATGCAGGTGGTGGAACCAATGTGTATATGCTACGACAAGATTCCGAATACGTTTACACAAATAGCACCACAAAAGTCGCGGCAATCCCCTCCAGTTGGAATGGTTATTGGTCGTCCAATGCGCCGTCCCAATCCGCCTTACCAACAACAATGGCTTTTGACACAAACTATGTCATTTACCGCAATAGTTTTCATTGGGGACCACAACAAGCTGCTAGTTTGCCGACAGACATAACAACGTATTCGCCTTCGGATCTTACAAAGGCGAGAATGAAACACTGGCTTCATAGTAATTTTGATTCTGCTACAGATTTGAGTCAAGTGTTGGGGAACACAGTTGCAATGGTTAGAAATCCAAGCCCGGATGGGGTGACTCCTGGTCAAACGACTTGGTATGATTATGACGGTCGTCCTGCAAATGATGCCTTAATGCAGGGAACAAATGGCAGCCCATCAATGATTGCCAGACGGCTTCCCGATGGGACAACTTGGTATAGGTGGTATCGCCGTGACACTTTGGGACATGTGACAAACATCGTTGAAACATACTCAACGGGCTACGGAGTGACGCCACAGGCCCGTACTAACGTTTATGTTTACAATTCAAGCGGGGATGTCATTCAGGTCATTGGCCCAAAAAACGAGACCGTTGCCGGTTTCAGCTATAATACACGACATCAGCCAATTTATGAGACAAATGCCATGGGATACGTCACCACAAACGCCTATGACAGTTTGGGGCATTTAATTGGTGTTCAGACTCCAACTGGGTTGCACATGACCAATTATTATAACTCTGACGGTTATTTGGTTACCAATATCGCTTTTGAAATATTTCGAACCAATCGTTACACGTATGCCAATGGGCTTGTTGCCACGCATACTGATGAGCGAGGCCTGACGACTTCATACACTTGGGATAATTTGCGCCGTTTGGTGCGTGTGGATTATCCCGATGGAACTTATAGTTCAAATGGTTATTTACGTTTGGATATCATTCAAAAGAGGGACCGTCTTGGATATTCAACCTATTATCATTACGACGGCGTTAGGCATATGGATACCATCACCAATGCCTTGGGCAAAATTGCCTCTTACAGTTACTGCTCATGCGGTGCATTGGAAAACTCGCAGGACTTTTTGCAAAAGATTACTGACTATAATTATAATAACGCTGGTTGGCTGACCAATATTGTTTATCCAGATGGTTATGCTCTGACATATCAATATGATTTAAAAGGACGAGTAACCAACACAACGGATTCTGCAGGAGTAAGCACCTACTTTTTCTACAACAATCAAGGATTACGCTATTGTGTGAGTAACTCCTTGGGGGTTGTTTCCAAGATAATTTATGATATTGAAGACCGGCCTGTTACTACTACGGATGCGAATGGAGTAACGGTCACTTCGACCTTTGACAATCTTGATCGCGTGCTCACGCGCACCTATCCTGATAATGGAGTCGAGAAATTTGCCTATAATGCCTATGGCTTGAGCGTCTATACGAACCAGCTGGGATCAAATACGTATTACTTCTACGATACCGCTCGTAGAAAAACATGTGAGAGCAACTGTCTGGGATACACTAATGGGTTTGCATATAATCCCGCTGGGGATTTGACCAATTTGGTGGATGGAAGCGGACACAAGACCATTTGGGGATACGATATTTATGGGAACGTAAAAGCGAAGACAAATCACCTCGGCACGAATATCCTTCAATACGCGTATGATGCAAACGGACGCCTGACTAATCGCGCAACTTGGGGAGGGACCAATACCACATACGGTTATGATGCGATTGGAAACCTAACTTCTGTGTCCTACCAATCTGGTAAGACAATTTCCTATCGATATGATGCCATGAGTCATCTGACCAACATGGTTGACCAGTCAGGTACGAGCGTTTACAGTTACACCGATGCCGGTCTGCTTCAAAGCGAGGACGGACCATGGGTGAATGATGTTGTGAGCTACACGTATAACAACCGTTTGCGCAGTGCAATGACCGTGGGGTTGCCCAGCGGGTCCGTATTGAGCACAAGCTACGGTTACGATGCCATCAAACGCCTGACCAACATCACCTCCTGGGCAGGCACCTTCGTTTACGGCTATTCCAATAATCCGGCGACCGAAGTGCTGAAAATCACGTTGCCCAACGCGGCTTACATTGCCAATACCTACGACAATGTGGCACGGGAGCTGAGCACAACACTGTATAACTCCTCCGCAACCGCTCTCAACACCCACACCTATCTTTACGACAAGGCCGGTCAAAGAACCAATCAGACTTACACAACCGGCAATTACGATCGATACACCTACGATGGGATCGGGCAACTGCTCACGGCCAGCGGCTACGAATCCGGCGGAACCGCCCGTTCCCAGGAACAACTCAAATACAAATACGACGCAGCCGGGAACCTCAGCGTCCGGACCAACAACGCGCTGGTCCAGACGTTTAACGCTGATACTTTGAACCAGCTCTCGACCATCACGCGGACAGGGACATTGACGGTTTCCGGGACGGCGAGTTCGACGGCGGTAACGAACGTGACGGTCAACACCACCAATGCGTCGATCTATGCAGACGCGACGTTTGCGGCAACGAATTTCACTCCGAGCGACGGCTACAACACCTACACCGCCATTGCGCAAGACACGTATGGCCGCAAGGCGACCAACACAATCACGGTCTACCTTCCCGCAACCGAGACCTACAAATACGACGCCAACGGGAACCTGACCAACGACGGGGTGAGAGCCTTCTTCTACGATGAGGAAAACCAGCTCACCAACGTGACCGTTGGGACCACATGGAAAGTGGAATTTGTCTACGACGGGAAGATGCGCCGACGCATCACCAAGGATTACACCTACAGCAGCGGTTGGATACAAACGAACGAAATTCGCTACGTTTATGATGGTAATGTTGCAGTGCAAGAACGAACGAGCAACAACGTGGCCAGCGTGAGCTACGTGAGAGGCAAAGATTTAAGCGGGAGCTTTCAAGGCGCTGGCGGAATTGGAGGCCTCTTGGCCCGGACCGACAACACGACCTCGACCAACTCATTCTACCACGGCGACGGGAATGGAAACGTCACGTGTCTGATCAACTCCAGTCAGGCGATTGTGGCCAAATACCTCTACGACGCCTACGGAAATCTCCTGTCCAAATCGGGCACATTAGCCGACGCCAACGTCTACCGATTCTCGAGCAAGGAATGGCACGAAAACTCCGGCCTCGTCTATTACCGCTATCGATATTATGAACCTAATCTCCAGAGGTGGCTAAATAGGGATCCGTTGGGAGAAAGAGGGGGAAGAAATCTCTATTTGTTTGTCATAAATGAACCGCTTGGTTGGGTTGACATAAATGGAGACTTCAGATGGAGACAATTTTTAAAAGGTTTGGGAGCAGCAGTTGGTGGTGCGGTAGGCACTTTTACTGGTGCTGTGACAGCGGAAATAGGAGTTGGTATACCAATTGCAGTTTCGGGTGTTGTTGCGTTTAACTATGGTCTTTGGAATATGGGAGCCGCGTTCGAAGATGATTCTGCTATTGCATCTCAAGTAGAAAATTTTCCCGATAATTTAGGCGGGCTGGTCGGCGCTGGTCTTGATAGTTTAGACTCTCAATCGGAAGTTCCAGGTGTAATGCAAACACAACTTTCAACACTAGAAGACTTTTTAAATATTTTTGACGAGAATCATAAACTTGAAAAAGTTCATGCCTGTTTCGAAACGTCAAAAGATGTTAACGATTTTCTTGAAGAAAATAATTAAAATTTTAACCCAATACTGTTACATTCGCTTATTGAGTGTGATATTTCTCAAAGTTAGAATTTTTTCAAAATTTGATTGTAATAAATGACAAATAGAAGATTCCTCTATGATTTTAGGTATTCTTATTGAAGGAATGATAATATGTAGTGGTATTTATGTGCTAGGTTTAAGCGTTGCGCATCCAGAGAAATTTTCAAGTCACATTCCACGTTGGGGTGTCAAATTGTGCGCAATTGTTATGATTTTTTGTGGTATTTTTTCTATGATTATGGATATACTACAGCACATACATAAATAATGTATACTTCACTACTGTCCGGTTTAAAAGCCTTGGAAAAAGGGCGGATTGATGAGAACTTGTACGCGCCAACCATAGCACACAAGGTACCAATAAAATTAAGCACTAAAATCAGGTGGGCTACCCAAGCCCCACGAGTTAGGGGCCCAAAAAGGTGTATTGGCTTCGCGAATTGTGGTCTCGGCTATGAACACTTCTCAAAAACGAAGCAAAGTTGACCTACATCTGACTGGACCGCCAAACGCCTTGCCCACCTCGTGGCGTTGTCTCGGTCAACACAAGGGTGTTTTTTGAGGTTCTTTCACTCTTAACACCCGGATCGCTTTCGGTCATAGCGGCGACTGTTTTTAGCTATGATTAGTGATGATTACCCAATCATCAACCATTTTAACAATCCAATATTTTATACATGCCCCCTTTGAGAAAGCTTAGGTGGCACTTAGGGGGCAAACTATAGTCTGAACTTAAACCACCTTAGGGGGGGCATGGCATATATTCATGTGATATGTAATTATTGAATATTTCAATTTTACATCCAAGTTTGGATGCTAGACCAACATGGTTGACCAGTCAGGTACGAGCGTTTACAGTTACACCGATGCCGGTCTGCTTCAGAGCGAGGACGGACCATGGGTGAATGATGTTGTGAGCTACACGTATAACAACCGTTTGCGCAGTGCAATGACCGTGGGGTTGCCCAGCGGGTCCGTGTTGAGCACAAGCTATGGTTACGACGCCATCAAACGCCTGACCAACATCACCTCCTGGGCGGGCACCTTCGTTTACGGCTACTCCAATAATCCGGCGACCGAAGTCCTGAAAATCACGTTGCCCAACAGCGCCTACATCACCAACACCTACGACAATGTGGCACGGGAGCTGAGCACAACACTGTATAACTCCTCCGCAACCGCTCTCAACACCCACACCTATCTTTACGACAAGGCCGGTCAAAGAACCAATCAGACTTACACAACCGGCA